>Ga0208883_100003_pt1 | contig 1079270 bp, 901 predicted proteins | sample LakWasMet43_HOW7_2_FD_183881 | JGI IMG/M metagenome (GOLD analysis project Ga0208883, IMG submission 183881) | Freshwater sediment methanotrophic microbial communities from Lake Washington under simulated oxygen tension - Sediment Metagenome... | ecosystem: Environmental > Aquatic > Freshwater...
CTTAGCTGGCATCAGAAGCGAGACAGAAGGCTTGATCTACGGCACAAGGTCTAACCTTAAGGATGCGGACAAGCTGCTTCTGTCTCAGTGCCAGAGTAGCTAACCATGGCGGGAGGTAAGATACAAGGATGTGTTGAACAAAGTGAAAGGCATCGGTCACGAGCGATGCGCCTCCTATCGTCAGTAGCATCCTACATTTCCCCCTCAAACTCCACCCTAGCCTGCTCCCGAATCTGCCTACGTCGCAGTTCCCACAACTCCCTGAGCTTATCCGGATGCAAATCCCGTTCGTCGGCTTCGGAGATGAAATCTACCTCGCCATTGCCTTCGGCTTCGGTGCGGGTGAAGCTCCATTCCTTGGTGAACTCGGTCTTCAAGGCACCGGCGTGTTTGGTCGGCATCGCGCAAATCAATTGCATGCCTAAGCTGTCACGGATGAAGCGGATCACGTCGTGGGCGCGGCGTTCGTCCATCTTGGCGAAGGATTCGTCGTTGACCAGCAATTTCAAATTCATGCCCTTGTCGAAATGCTTCAGGCGGTTGGTGACCACGGCGGCGCGGACGATGTAGGCAGGGGTTTCCAATTGGCCGCCGGAGCCGGTGCCCCATTCGGACAAGGCGACGCGGGAGCCGATGTCGGAATCCTTCCAGATTTCGTAGCGGCGGTAGTTGCGGTAGTCGGCCACCCGCTGCAATTCCTTCAAGGCCTGTTCCTGGTCGTCGGCCAGCAGCAGGCCTACCAGCCGGTCGCGAATCTTGCATTGTTCGGCGCTGAGTTCGCCGCTGTCGAACAAATCGCCGGCTTCCTGCGATTCCGACATGTCGTAGGCTGCGCAGAAGAAGTCGTAATATTCCTTGAATTCCGGCACCCACACCGACCAATCCAATTGGAAGCGGTCGGTGCCGAATTTCAGGCGCTGCAATTCGCCATTCAAGATTTTCAGGGTCTTCACGCCCTGATCGACGGCGTTGCGGATTTCGTAGCAGAACTGCTTGGTGAACACGTCCTTGAACGAGGCTTCGGCGGTGCGCAGCTTGTCCAGATTCTTCACGAAGCCGATCTCGCGCTGTTCCTGCAATTGCCGGCGCAGATGTTCGTACAAGCGGATCAACTGCCGGTAATGGCCGGCAAAATCGCCGGCGCTGAGCTGGTCGTCCTCGGCCAGATGCAGTTGCTCGTGGCCGCGGGCATGCTGGTTGTAGTCGGCGATGGTTTCGTGGATATTGCCGTAGGCGGCGGTGGCTTCGATCAGTTTCTTGCCGTGCCTATCCTGCAAGGCTTGATTGGACAGCGCCGCATCGGCGGCGATGGCGTCCACCGCCTCTTGCAAGGCGGTCAGCGACAGGGCCTGATTGACCGCACAGATCCATTTCAAGGGTTCCAAACCGTCGGCTATCTGCTGTTGGCGTTCGGCCAGGCCTTGCTCAAGCGCTGCCAGCCGACGCTGCTGCTGGCGTTCGGCTTCCTGGTATTGGCCGACCTGGCGGTTGGCCTGGTTGGCTTGATTCTCCAGTTCGGCGATGCGCTCGTCCAACTCGCGCTTCTCGGCTTCCAGCTGCTCCACTTCCGCCAAGTCCAGCCGCGATAGATCGGCCAGCGCGGCTTGAGTGTCGTGGGCGCTCCGTTCCAACTTGGCGGCGGCGTCGAAGTTGGGTTGTTGCAGATCGCCCAGCAAGGCCCGCAAGCCTTTCAATTGCGCGCCTTCGGTTTTCAAATCCTGCAAATCCTGCTGGGCCTTGGCGTGCGCCTCCAGCACCTTGTCGCGCGCCAAGCGCTGCGCTTCCTTGCCGAACACCAGCGTATCGGCGTCGCCGGTAAACAGGGTCCTGGATCCGGCGGCCTTGCCGTCCTTCATCACCCCGCGCGGCGTGTGGCGCAGTTGCTCGACGCTGTCGACCTTGACCACGCTGCCGTATTGCTCGACCAGATAGGCGTAGGCGATGGGGTGCTCGCTGTGCAGTTCGTGGATAATCGATTCCCTGGGCAGACGCTCCGGCTTGGCGTTGCGTTTGCACAAGCTGCCCTGAACCACCTTGGCGCGCAGATGCTTCTGGCGCACGAACTCGATGGCCCTCGCCTCCCAGGCTTCGTCGACCACGAAGTTGAAGCGGGCGCCGGCGATATAGCCTTCGATGGCCGGTTGCCAGCTTAAATCTTTGGGCTCGATTAAGTCGCACAACACCTGCACCCTGGCTGACGGCAACTCGGCGCGGAAGGCTTTCAGGGCGATGGCGATTTCCCTGGGATAATCGGCGCCGCCTTCGGCCAGATTGGCCTTGCGGTCGGCCAGCTTCCTTTCCTGGGCCTGAGCTTCGTCCAGGCGTTTTTCGAGTTGTCCGAGTTGGCCGTGCAGCGCCGCGACGAAACTGTTTTGAGTGCCGGCCAAGGCTTGATGCAGTTTCTCGAAGCCTTCGTTCAAACCGTGCAAGGCCTGTACGGCCATCGCCACGGCTTGCGGATCGTCGTTCAGGTTTTGCAAGCGTTCGGCGATTTGCCGGCAGGGTATGCCGCCGACTGCGATCATCACCTCGTCCAGTTGCGTGGCGGCCTCGCTGAGCTCGCGTTTCGCGCCGGGAAATTCCATGGCGACGATGTTTTTCGCGGTGCCTTGCAAAGCTTCGGCCTGCTTCAAGGCTTGCTGCAGACCGGCGACGGCGGTTTTCGCTTCCAGCTTCGCAGCGTCCAGGCGCTCGACAATGCGGCGCTTCTGATCGGCGGCGGCGATGCCGCTCAGGCGGGCGGCCAGTTGTATCTGGCTGTCCAGATAGGCTTTCTTGTCGCGGCTCAAGGCGTCTATGCGCCCGGTTTCCTGGCGGATTTTTTTCTCCAGTTCGCTCAATGCCTGTTTGGCATAAACAATCTGCGTCTGGTCCTCGTGCAAGGCGCGCTGGGCGTGGGCCAGCTGATATTGCACGGCGGTTTCGTAGGCGCTGTTGGCTTGGCCGATAGTTTTTTCGATGCGTTCCAGGCGACCGACGTTTTCTTTCAGGCGCTCGCCTTCGACGCGCAGATGATGCACCTGGCGCATCAGGTCGCTGATTTGGGTGATACGCTGCGGCAGGTTCTGGCTGTCGTGCTCCAAAATCTGGGTTTTGACCAAATCGTCGACGCTGCCGATGGGTTTGTGGGCGATGGACTGGCTCCAGGCCTTGGCGGCGGATTCGGCTTCGGCGAACGACACGCTGCGCTGGCCGCGAAACCGGCCGTAGAGTTGGCACAGGTATTCGCGCTTGGCGTCGCGCAAGTTCAACACCTGCGGGTAGCGGGCCTTGAGTTGAGTTTCGATCTTTTCCACTTCGGCCACGCACAAATTGCCGGCGCCGTCGTGGCTGACCAAATCCGCCAAGCCCAGCACCGCATCGTCGATCAACAACAAGGCCAGCCTTTCCTGCACGGCCTGCCGGCGGTCGCCGGAACCGTCGACCCGCGCCGCGGCACCAATCAATGCGGTAAACGGCTTGCCATCCTCGCCCTCGTCTGGTTTGAACGCCGCCGCCACGTAGCCGTGGGCGCCGTTGGGGCGGGCGAACAGGTTGTCCTCGGCACCGACGATGTACGACCACAAGGTACGCTTGCTCTTGCTGCCGCGCGAAGTCTGGGTGGTTTCGTCCTGGCCTGGGTTGTAGCTGTAGATGTTCTGGTGGGCGGCGGTCATCACGGTTTGCAGCGCATCCAGCAAGGTCGACTTGCCGGAGCCGGTGGGGCCGGTCAGCAAGGTCATGTTGCCCATTTGGTATTCGTCGCTGCGCAGCGAACCCCAGTTGACCAGGATCAGTTTATCCAGCTTCATAGGCCGGCCTCATTAATGTCCAGTTGTTCGGGAACCGGCTCGATCAAGCCTTCCGCCTCCAAAGCCGCTGCCAGCACGTCTTCGCTGATGATGCCGAGGATAGTCGGACGGATCGCAATCAGCGCATCCTCATCCTGCATCGAAAACAGCGTGCCGTATTGGATCAGGCGATGGCGTTTCAAGTCCTTCAGCAGCCGGTCGCGGTCGCCGAGGTTATCCGGCAAGGGGCGTTTGATCTGGGTTTGCAAGGTGGCGGCCAGTTCGTCGAAGCGGACCAGCACTTCGCCGGCGTCGCTCAAGCGGCCGCCGCCTTCCGCCAAGCCTTGTTGATATAAAAACCGCAAGGCCAGGGCCGCGGCGACGAAATCGGCAGACAAGCGCGCCCGTAGCGACGGCATCGCGTCGTTATCATCGTCGGCGATGCCAGGAATCTGCGCGCCCGGCGCGTAGAGCCTGAAAAATTCGTTTTGCAGATCGTGGATCAGCCTGAATCCTGCCAACGCGAAATATTCGACCAGCAGATTTTCGATGCGGCAGGCGTCGTCGTAGCAACGCTGCTCTACGCCGTCCTCGTCACGAACGATGATGCCCCAGGCCAACAGCCGGGCGGCAATTTCCTGGAAGCGGGACAGTTTCAGGTTTTCCGGCTCCAGCCGGTCAAGCAGGGTTTGAGTCAGCTTCGTCATTCAATTGAAAGCGGTAGTCGCTTGCGGAGTAATAATCGGTGAGTAAGGGCGCGGCCAGTTGTTCGGCCTTGAGGCTGGAATCGCGGCTGGCGCGTACTGCTTCGACCATTTGCATGGCCTGCAGCACGTCACCGGCGGTTTGCATCGGTAGTTCGGAGAGCCTGAGCGGGGCTTGCCGCAGCCGCAGTTCGCCGCGTAGGAAATCGATGACATCCTGATTGGAAATGGTAAAGGCCGAGGCTTCGGCGCGCTGCATCGCCGCTTGCAAACGGGCGTCGCGGCTGACTTTCGGCAAGGCCGTGACGGTCAAGGCCTTGCGGCGCTGCGAGGCGCTGCGCAGCTTGAAGGCGGCCGGGTCCAGCAGGCGGATTTCGCTGGCGGTCAGCGTTTCGCCCAAGCGTTCCAAGAATTCATTCTGTGCGTTGCCTTCCAGCGTAGCCGCCTGGGCGATGGCGCGGCTGTAGGCGTGGCGGCGCTGGCCGCCCTGCAGCATCAAGGCCTGCTGGACGATGCTGGCGGCGCGGCGCATGTAGATGTTCATGGCCTTGATCAATTCCGGGTGCTTGGTGGTGCAGGCGATTTCCACCCGGTCTTCGATGCGGTCCAGCAGCCAGTCGAAGATCGGCAGTTCGCCGCGCTCCTGATCGGCCCAGTTGGCGATGTCGCGCAACTGATATTCGAAGGCGTTGAACTTGTCGCTGTCCAGGCTGCGCAAGCGGTTTAGGTTGTCGCGGATCGCCTGGCGGTGGCGCTCGACGTTGTCGGCGGTGAGCTGTTTCTTGAACTCTTTCTCGAAACGGTCCAAAAAGTCGACGAATTCCTCCCAGGGCGTGTTGGAAGCCTCGCTCATCAAGCGTCGCACCAACTCCTGAAAATAATCCACGCCTTCCGACAAGTCGCTGATGATTTTTTCGGCGTAATCGTAGGCATCGATCAGATCGTAGGCATCGATGTTCTTGCGCGCCGCTTCCAGCGCGTTGCGGCAGCTGCGGACGTTGCGCTGCCGGCTGCGGGCCCTGAGCCTGTCCAGCGACCACAAGGCTTCGGCGAACAATTTGCCGGCGCGGGTGAAGCGGTAGGCGGTGACCAGGCCGGCGCGGTCGCCGAAGGTTTCCAGCCAACCATCCTTCAGCAAGGCGCGAATCAAGGCGTTGGTCAACTGCTGGTCGTCGGCGTAATCCAGGCCTGCCAGTTCGCCGTCGTCCGCCACGCTATCAGCGACAACGTCGTTGATTAACTCCTGAACGGTCGGCGCCAGCAAATCCTTCAAGGCATCGCGGGTCAGATTCTGGGAATAATCGGCGCTGGGGCCGTGCAAACGGTCGTAAAGCGCGCGCAGGCAGGCCACCACCAATTCGCGGCGCTTTCCGTTCAAGGGGCGGAAAAAATTTTGACGTTCTGCTTCGAAAAACACCGGATATTTTAGAGTTTAGTGTGCTAACGAGAGTGTGAAAGTATTAATAACGTGGAGTACAAACCTAGGTTTGTAACTCCGCCACTCAATTAAAAAAATCAATAGCTTGAATGTTTTTTAAGCCCGTTTTTAAAATACTTTCACAGTCTCGCACGCTTGTCGTGTGGTTGCCCCGGAAGCAGTCTACTTCCGGCGAGGCCGTGCATTATACGGCAATCGGCCAATCAATCCGGCTGTCGGACGCCGTTAAAGCCGAATTTTCCAGGACTGTAATCGGTAGGTTATGGCTGGTCGGCAAGTTGTTCGGCGATCCGGTGAAATTCGGCTTCGTTGTTTAAAAAGGCTGCGACGATGTCCGGTGAAAAATGCGTGCCGCTGCCTTCGGCTATCATGGCTTTGGCTTGCTCGCGCGGAAACGGCGGTTTGTAGACTCGGCGGCAGGTGAGAGCATCGTAAACATCGACCAGCGCCAGGATTTGCGCGGATAGCGGAATGGCTTCGCCTTGGATGCCGGAGGGGTAGCCGCTGCCGTTCCATTTTTCGTGATGGCCGTAAGCGACATCCATCCCGCATTGGATAAAGCTTTGCGAGGGGTATTGCTCGTAGACCGTTCGCAGCGTGTCGCCGCCGATTTGGGCATGGGTTTTCATGATTTCGAACTCGTCCGGGGTCAAACGGCCGGGTTTTTTCAAGATGGCGTCCGGAATACCGACCTTGCCGATGTCGTGCAGCGGCGAGGAACGTACCAAGTCAAGCGTGAATGCCGGGGTGACGATGTCGCGGTATTTGTCGGTTTCGGCCAGAAATCCGCAAATCAACGCGCAGTATTTTTTTAGCCTTAGCAAATGCGAGCCGGTTTCCGGGTCGCGGTATTCGGATAACTTGGCTAGCGCGGTGATGATGGCATCCTGGGCATCGTCGAAGGCTTCGCGGTGCCAGTGGCTTTGCAGCGCGGTGGCGGTGACATCGGCCATGCCGGTTAAGGCTTCCAATGCGCCGTTTTCGAGATTGATATTGTCGCCGGCCAGATTAAGCAGGCCCAGCACGCCCTGTTTACCGTGCAATGGTTGGCAGATAAACGGTTGGCCTTTAAACAAGGAATGGTCGAAAGCGTTGGGCGCATCCGCACTGGCATCGCGTAGCCAGCGGGTTTTATTGCGGAGGGTATCGGCAACCACGCCATCCGGGTAGTTTTCGCAAGCAAAAGCCGGTAGTTCATGGTCGGCAGGAAAATGGCAGGCAAATTGTCCGTCCAGTTGCGGGCTGAGCCATAGGGTCATGTCGCTGACACCGGTCAATTCGGCCACGGCAGCGGTCAGCGCCGCGATAATGGCTTGCGAATTACTCATTTGCGTCATATTGGCGACATAGCGATATTGCAATTGCAAGGCGCGGGTTTTTTGCGCCACCAGCGCTTCCAGTTGGCCGTTCAGTTTGTTAAGTTCTTGATTGGCTTGCTGCAACTGGGCTTTCAACAATTGCTCGGACATGCGGAGCCGGTATTGTTCCAAGCCGTCCGCCAGGGTTTCCTGCAAGATTTCCTTGGGGCAGGGTTTGTTGAGAAAACGGGAAATATGGGCGTTGTGCAGTGCGTTAACGGCGACATCCAGCTCGGCACGACCGGTGAGCATCACCAGTACCGTATGCGGATGGTGCCGATAGACTTCATTCAGAAAGGCGATGCCATCCATGCCCGGCATATTGTAATCGGAGACGACCACCGCAAACGGCCCCTCGCCGGCCAGTGTTATCAGTGCCGCTTCGCCGCCCACGGCGGCCGTGATGTCAAACTCGCGGCGCAACTGGCGCTTTACGCCTTCCAGTAACAGCACTTCGTCGTCGACAAACAGGACTTTTTGGCTGATGTGGGTATCAGTTGCGGTCATGCGCGCTCCAAGGCTTTGGTAATGCGGGGCAGGTTGAGTTCGACCAGGGAAATGTCGTCGCCTTGCGGCTGTTGTTGGCGGTGCGTCGTTAGGTTTGCCATGACCCGATCAATCCGCGGGCAATCAGGCGGCGTTTCGCGTAACGCCGCTTGCAGACGTTCCGAGCCGAACATGCTTTGATCGACGCCTAGTTGCTCGGTAACGCCATCGCTATAAATGAATAAGGAGGCGGCGTCGCCAATGGCATGGCAACTGGCGGTGCCGGCAAAATATTGTCCGGCCTGCACGCCAAGCGGCAGGTTGTTGGACCTCAGGGCTTTTAGCACCCTGCCTTGTTCATCCAGTAAATAGGCATCCGGCAAGCCGCCTTGCCAGACATGCATCTGACCGGTGGTTAAATCCAGTTTGACCAGTATTGCCGCGCAGAATAGGCCGGTGGGCAATTTGCGGTGCATCTTGTCGTTGATGTTTTGTGCAAGCTGTTCGACGCCGGGATTGGCGGTACAGAGTACGTCGAATATTTCGGTCACCAGTACGGCCGCCAGCGCCGATTGCAATCCGTGACCGGTCAAGTCGCCCATCATTAAATAGAAGGTTTGTCTGTCGTCGCCGATATGAGTCAGCAAAAAGTCGCCGCCGACGGTTTCCTTGGCGTTGATGCAATAATCCAGTCCATCCGGTTGGCTGTGGCCGTATGCATACACCTTGCTATAAACGACTTTGGCCATTTCCAGTTCGTATTCGAGTTGCTGTTTTTTGTTGGCCAGTCTGGCGTTGCTGACGGCTAGTTCCTGATTTTTTAGTGCCAGTTCGCGAGCCAGTTGTTGTCTGTCGATGATCAAGTGGTATTGAGCCAGTGCGGCGGTAACCACTTTTCGTACCGTTTCTATCGGGCAGGGTTTGGGCAGGTATCGAAAAACATTGGTTTCGTTGATGGCTTTAATGGCGACATCCAGCTCGATATTGCCGGTGAGCATGATTTGCACGCTGTCGGGGGAGAGTTCTCGCGCCATCTTCAAAAACTCCACGCCATTGATGTTGGGCATGTTGTAATCGGACATGATGACGGCGATATCGGGGTGTTCTCGCAGCAGATTCAGGGCGCTTTCGCCGCAGTTGGCGGTATATAGCGTGTATTGACGGCCCAATGTGCGGTGAAACAGGTGCAGTATGTTTTCTTCGTCATCGACGCAAAGGATTTTGTCGGCGGATTTGTTTGTCATCGTCAATCTTCTTTATTTCTCGGCATGGCAGGCCATGATTTTATCCGCCAAATTTTGCCAGTCGGGTAAGCGCTGCAGTTTGTCGATGCGTTGCAGATAGTCTGTATCCAGGTTCATTTCAAATAGCCGGTCGCAGCCGGACATTACCGAAGGCTTTAATAAACAAGCCGCAACATGCACGGCGGTCAGTGCATTGACGCCGCCATAATCGCTATTGTTTGGGGTGTTTTGCAAGAGGATGGCTTCGATGATACGCGGCGGGATCTTCCAAAGACTTAACACATAAGCCGCGGCTTCCGAGCGGGTGAAGCCGAAAATAGCGGTTTCCAGTTCGGCAACTGCTGTATCGGTGCTTTTAACCTGTTCCATCAATGTTTTCAGTTTATTGCCGCCGCGCGACAGGAATATCAGCAACCCCATGTTGTGCAACAAACCGCCCAGATAAGCCTGATCGGGGCGGTCTTCCTGCTGGTTTTCCGATAAGGCAATCAGCCGGGCCAGCTCGGACACGCGGCTGGAGTCCTTCCACAGATATTCCATGTAAGCTTCCACTTCCGGGTTGTTAACCGGAAACGCGGTTTTGACATGTACCGATAACACCAGATTGTTGAGTTTTTTGATGCCTATCAGGTTGATCGCGTCGGTCAGGCTGGACACGACCCGATTCAAGCCGAAATAGGGCGAGTTGACCAGTTGCAGCAGTTTGGCCGATAGCACCATATCGCTGGCAAAAATCTCGGCAATATCGCCGGCGTTGGTGTTTTCGTCGGCAATGGCGGCATTCAGGGCTTGATAGACTTTCGGCAGGCTGGGCAATTGATTGGCGTCGCCTATTTCGGCGACGATCAACGGATTGCGTACGCAGGCCTGGATCTTGAATATTTGGGAAATAACCTCGCGCAGCGTTTCGGCGGTACACGGTTTGCTGATGTATTGATGAGCCGCTTCCAGGCCGTTTTTCAAGGTGTTTTCGTCGGCGAAACCGCTGAGTATCATGCGCACCGTGCCGGGGTATTGCTCGCTGACTTTTTTCAGCAGTTCATCGCCGCGCATCTCCGGCATCATCATGTCGCTGACGATCAGATCTATCGGTTGTTGGGCCATCAGTTCCAGCGCTTGCCGGCCGCTGTCCGCAAAAAACAGCTGCCATTGCTCGCGATAGGGTCGCAATTGGCGCTGGATGCCGCTGATGATGTTTTCGTTATCGTCGACGAACAGGATGTTTTTTTTAGACATGGCGGCTTATTCCTGTTCTTGAAGCTTGATGGGTAACTGGATATGAAAGGTGGTGCCGACGCCGGCACTGGATTCAAAAAACAATTTACCATGATGTTTTTCAACCACAATGCTGTGCGACAGACTTAAGCCCTGGCCGGTGCCTTTTCCTATTGCCTTGGTGGTAAAAAACAGATTGAACACTTTTTCCTGAATCTCCGCCGGAATGCCGGCACCGTTATCCTGAATCAGAATTTCAACCTTGCCGTCGAGCTTGCGTGTGACGATTCGAATCAGGCCCAGGCCGTTTCGTTTTTCTTCGATGGCGTGGGCGGCGTTGATGATCAAGTTGAGAAATACCTGATTCAGTTCATTGGCATAGCATTCGATACTGCCGACATCGGCTGAAAAGTCGGTTTCAATCTCGGCGATGTATTTATAACTGTTGCGGCTGATGGTCAGTGCGCTTTTCAGGGCTTCGTGGAGATTGATGGCCTGTTTATTTTGACTTTGTTCGACATGGGAAAAAGTTTTCATCGCCTTGACGATTTCCGCTACCCGCTCCACGCCTTCCTGGGCTTGCTTGATGGCTTTGGGGCTGTCTTCCAGGATGAATGCCAGATCGTATTTATCGGCCAGCGCCTGCAATTGCGGTTTTAAGGTTTCATCGGCCAATTCGATCACTGCTTGCTGATAATCGACGATGTCGGCAAAGTTGTCGGATAAGGCCGAAAGATTGTCGCCTATGTACTGGATGGGGGTGTTGATTTCATGGGCAACGCCGGATGCCAGTTGACCGATCGCTTCCAGTTTTTGTGCTTGTCCAAGCTGAGCCTGCAGGGCTTTGGTTTCGCTAATGTCGTCGATGACACCCGAAAAAAACAGCTCGCCATCGATATTCATCGGGTTCACCCGTAGCAACGCCGGAAAAATCTCGCCGTTTTTGCGCAGGGCTTCTACCTCGCGACGTTTGCCTATGATGGTCGGTTTATGGGTGTCGAGATAGCGTTGCAGATAAGCGTCGTGCTGCATGGCTATGGCGTTCGGCATCAAACATTTGACGTTTTTGCCGAGGATTTCGGAAACGTCGTAACCGAAAATCTGTTCCGCCGCTTGATTGAAATTTAGAATCGCACCTGTTTTATCGATGGTGATCATCGCACTGGCGGCTGTATTCAATATGGTATTAAGCTGGGTAGTGCGATGTTCCAGACTGTCCATTTTTTGTTTTAGCAACCAGCCTGTCTTGCCGACAAACCCGCCGAAAAAGCCCAGTACCAGTGGCGCGGTCCAGACTATGAGCATATCGAAATGCGCACTGTGGAGAGCTGCGATGTTGTCCCAGGTAAGCGACTGATTATCATGCCAAAGCATGAACAAAATGGCGGCGATCGGGAACAGCAGGCCAAAAAATGCCGCCAGCAAGGTGGGGAAACAAAACGGGTAGCGCAGCAAAACATTGATCATGGGCAGGGAGGGGAGCTAGATAAATCCGATCCCAGTTTATCTAAATTCCGGGCAATTTGATAACGGCTCTTGAAGTTACTTGGCGCGAATGACTTTACTGGCGTCGAATAGCTTCATTTTATTAAGGCTCCTGAATCAAAAGCTTAGACACAGAAGAGCCGGTTTATTCGGATGTCGGTTCGGTCTTGAACAAAGGGGGATTGCGATATCGGTGCCGATATTATTTGAGTTTGAAAATGGATGGGTGAATCAGATGGTCTCGTCTGAGCATGCTATGGAAGATTTGCTTTCGAACAAGTCGGTACATGACGACGGCATGAAGAAATCGGTTTTGGTCAAAGTATGGTAGCGGCATGTGAAAATTGGATAATGCCGGAACTTGCGGCCAATATCGCGCTATCGCCGGCCGAATATAGGGCTGCAAGTTGAATTGAAATTTCCAATAACGCTCCTTGGCTTGCAATTGCAGGGGAATCCGGCTATGTTAGCTTCCAGGGTGTGTGGACATGTTGCTTAAATGGTCTTTATCAAGAAATCGGGTATCACTCTAAATCTTAAGTTTTTTGCCGAAATACCAAATCTTGTTGTGCTTGGCTTGCAATTGGCGAGGATCGATATGGGTAATCTCACGATCAGTCTAAGAATCGCTATGATTTTGCGCGCTATGCCCGCATTTGGCGGGTGGCGGTTGTGATCGCGCGTTCCTCTTGGGTGCTTTGGCCAATTCTTCCAAACGGATTGCTGATCGAAAGTTCGCTAGATACAGCCAGAGAAACGCAAATTTTTTAGATTGATTGACTCGTCAAAATTTAAGTCAGATCAGCAACACCGCATTCAGATTTTTTACTTAAAACTAAATTCGAAACTTTGTGAAAGGGGAAAATCAATGAAAATTAGCTTGGCTCCAATCGGTAATTTCCGTTTCTTAAAATACAGCTTAACCAGTTTTATCATAACCGGCCTGTTTGCAAATACTGCGATGGCCGATGGCCGCGATGGGCTGTTGAACATAATCAGAAATGCCCCGGAAAACAGTTGGATTCAGATGAATACCAACAAATTCAGCGACGCTTGGGTCCCCTTTGAGCTTCGCGCCAATCAGAGTTCTTACGCTAATCCTGCCACCATCATCAATGCATGGAGTTCTTTTGCCTGGGATAGCAATCGGGGGGATTTGCTGCTTTTTGGCGGTGGGCACGCCAACTATGCCGGTAACGAAGTTTATCGATGGAAAGGCGCAACGCAGCAGTGGGAAAGAGCCTCCTTGCCTTCCGCCATCGATTACAACACCTATCTGCCTATAGGCGGAGCCGAGCATGCGCCTCAGGCATCGCATACCTACGATAACTCCGTCTTTCTGCCTAAAGCCGATCGCTTTGTGACTTTCGGCGGAGCGGCTTTTCAGTCGGGCAGCGCCTTTGCGGCACAAAATCCGGATGGGTCCTTTCGTAGAACCGGGCCTTATTTCTTCGATCCGAGTAAAACCGATCCTAATAAGGTGGGTGGAGGCAATGGAACCGGCGTGGGGCCAAACTCTATCGGCGGCAACATGTGGACGAACCGCGACATATACGCCAAACCGGGTTTTGCTTCTAACCCGCCGGGTTCGGTAGAGGGAACAACCGATTACGCGTTTGAAAATGGCAAGGAGGTCATTTACATTTCCGGCCCCGATGGCGGCGGCACCAATCATCGATTAGCCCGATTGACAATTACCGACTACAACGATCCTAGTAAGGATGTATGGGAAGCATTGGGAATGAATTGGTATGGTAGTGGCGGAAAGGGCGCTGGAGCCTACGATCCAGTCCATAATATTTATATCAAAACCTATACCGGAGATACGCCATTCACTTTCTGGAATCTGGATAATCCAGGCCCTTTCAATATCAACACCCTGGTCAGATTGGCGGCATCGCCCGACGATTTTAGCGTAACCGGTCAATATGGCCTGGAGTATGACCCTATCCGAGACCGCTTTTTGCTATGGGGCGGCGGCGGAGATGTCTTTCAATTGGATGTAGGGAATAAAGACGGCACCAATTGGATTGTTACCGATGTATCCACGGAATTCAGCGCAAAACTGCCTGCGGCTGTCGTTAATAATGGCGTGTTAGGCAAGTGGCACTATGCCTCGGATCTCGATGTTTTTGTCGGTCTGGAAGGGCCGGTGGACGGCAACGTATGGTTCTACAAACCGACTGGCTGGGTGGATTCGGCGCCGGTGCCGCTACCGGGTGGAATAGTTTTGATGCTGTCCGGAATGGGGCTTTGGGGCATCGTTACTCGCCGGAAAAATAAGGTCTTGGGTTGCTGATTCCGCGATGCTGCTTGGTCAAGGAAGCCTGAGCTCGGCTGGTTTTTGATTGCCGGATTAAGCCAAGCCGTCGGCCAGAGATGTGATCTTGCCGGCGGCGTTTGGCAAAAAAGGGGGTATCGTTGAACTCACGTCAAAGCCATTAGGCAATCGGATCGCCCAACGGCTGGGCGATCCGGCCGTTTGCAGTATCCGACAACCGATTTACGATAAGCCGATATAACTGTCGCAACAACATCAATCCGCCTTCGGAATTGATTTTCCCTTGAGATTAACTTCAGTCACCCGGCAGCCCCGGATGGCCAAAACTTCCCCAATGCCGGATCGTGAAACCATGCCCGGTTTCATAGCAGTAAACAGGTTCGGGTAAGCGGGGCCGCAATTCTTAAGCTAGAATTGCGAGGCAATGCCAACAATATCAATTTCATCCGCTAAACTGCCGATCCTGTAAAGCCATCGCGGCGAATTCAATATGAGCCTTAATAATCAGCCAGAATACTCCGTGGATAACCCAGTATCGCCTCAGCCATTGGCGAATAAGAAACTTAGCGTCGGCTATAGGCCATGGAAGAAATCGTTAGCCGTGCTCGGCTTTCTGGTTTTACTGCCCGTCTTATGGTTTTCTCTGACGATGAATTTTTTCATTCTTGAGATTTTGATGGTCGCGGTCATGATTTTCATCGCCTGGCATGTGAGCGATTGTCTTGCCACGCGTGAAATTACCTTTTATCCCGACAAGATCGTTAAGCGATCATATGTCGGTGAAACCGTGATTCCCGCTGCTAAATTGGTGATGATCAGAAAAGATCGGGATATTTGTTTTTTTCACGGCGCCAAAGAAAATATCCGCGAATCGATAAAAATTTCGGGCGCGTTGATAACCGAGGAAAACAACGCATATATCCATGCCTATGTGCAGAATGTCTATCATATAAAACCTTATTTGTCGGGCGTGCTTCGTTCCACCAGTCTTGCCTTCGCCGAATTCAATAAAGCGGTTGCGTCGTTTCGGTTGATGGCCATTTGCTCGGCAATCTATCTTCTGGCTTATGGAATTATTGCGACTTATGTCGTTGGCCAAGATGAAGTTTTTAATGGCTTTGCCCGATCGATCCCTGCTTACCCCGCCCGGCTATTGTGTGTCGTCGTGGCGATAGCGGCGTATTTTTTACTGAAACGCCAGGCTGGCAATATTGGCGACGACCACATGATCAACAGAGCGCCGGTGATGGTAAGGTCGCAACAGGCTTGTCAGCGCGCCTATACCTCGGCATTCGTTGCCTGCGGCGTGGCGGGGCTTGGGCTTCCGTTGTTTTTATTATTCGGCGACAAGCTGGATTTCTATCTTTTCCTCTTGGTAGGCGTACTTTATTTTTACGATTTTTATCCGCGTTTATCGACCTGGGAACAAATCGTGGAAAACACCGGCTTATCTAAATCCGGCGGCAGCCAGCAACCGAACATGCCCAGGCGCTCGCTACAAGTTTCGCTGGCGCTGTTGGGCACGTTATCGGTATTGAGCTATGGCGCCAACCGTCCTTACCTACCCGCCAACAATCAGGATTGCAAGGACGATCAAGGCAACAGCGTCGAGTGTCCGAGAAGCGGCCACTCCTCGAGCTGGCACGGTGGTTCGGGCTATGGCGGAAATAACGACGCCAACTCGACCCGTTCAGATGTCGGCGGCACGACCCGGCGCGGCGGGTTCGGATTCTTCGGAAATTCTCACTCTTCGTTCGGCGGGTAGCTCGTGCAGCGGGTGGCGATACAGCCGCGAACCGATTGGCGGGAACGGGTGGAATCGGTGGGAATGCTTTACCACACCCTGGCTGATGAAGTTTACTGGGACGAGTCGGCCTGCTACCGGTTTACGCGTAGCGAGATCGACAGGCTAGACGATGTGACAGCCGAGCTACATGGGCTTTGTTTGAAAGCTGTGGAGGAGGTCATTCGTCGCAAGCTTTTTTCCCGGCTTTGCATACCGGACTGGATCGTTCCCAAAATCATTGCTTCCTGGGAAGCGAATGAGCCTTCGATTTACGGACGTTTCGATTTGGCTTGGGACGGCGGCACGCCTAAGTTGCTTGAGTACAATGCCGACACGCCGACAGCGTTGCTGGAGGCCAGCGTGGTGCAATGGTTCTGGCTGCGAGACCGGTTTCCAGAGGCCGATCAGTTCAACTCCATCCATGAAAAATTGATCGCCTTCTGGCAGAACTGCCGCCATCTAAAACATCAGCCGGTGCATTTCATATGCGCTTCCGAGAGTATCGAAGATCTGGGTAACGTCGAGTATCTGCGGGATACGGCTATACAGGCCGGCTTTGCTACGCGCCAGCTGTTTGTGGAGCGAGTTGGATGGGACGACAGGCGGCGCCGGTTTGTCGATCTGGAGGATGAGGTCATTCATGCCCTGTTCAAGCTCTATCCCTGGGAATGGATGGTTCAAGACGAATTTGGCAGGTATTTGCCGGAAGCCGATCTGCATATCCTGGAGCCGGCCTGGAAAATGCTGCTGAGTAACAAGGGGATTTTGCCTATCCTTTGGGGGTTATTCGAAGGCCATCCCAACCTGTTGCAAGCAAGTTTCGAGGATAATCCGTTGGCCGGCGATTATGTCCGCAAACCGTTGTTTTCACGGGAAGGCGGCAATGTGGAAATCCGGCGCGGCGGCAGCGTTATTCATATGCCGGGAAGTTACGGTAGCGAAGGCTATGTTTTTCAGCGCTACACGGCGCTACCTGTTTTTGACGGCAACTACCCGGTGATCGGGTCTTGGATTGTCGATGGCAAGCCTGCGGGCATCGGGATTCGCGAAGACAAGACCGAAATCACCGCCAACGGCAGCCGATTTATACCGCATTATTTTATAGAGGATTGATATGGATTCGATAGCGTTAACTGAATTGCTGGGCGGAATGAATGGCTTTTTCCTGCATTTTTTGGCGGCTTTGCTGCTGGCGATGCTGTTTTCCTTACTCTATATCCGGATTACGCCTTATGCCGAATTCAGGCTGATAAGAGAAGGCAAGGTGGCGCCGGCCGTGAGTTTCAGCGGTGCGTTGCTGGGTTTTGTCATAGCCCTGGCAAGCGCGATTGCTAACAGCGTTTCGTTCCCGGATATGCTGATCTGGGCCGCCGTGGCGCTGGTCGTCCAGGTGGGCGTGTTTTATATATTGCGCCGCTGTTTTCCGGAACTTTGCCAGAGCATAGCCGAGGATCGGTTGGCGCCGGCTATTCTGCTGGGGGTGCTGTCATTGGCGGCCGGCATACTCGACGCGGCGAGTATGAGCTATTGAGGCTTTGGCTTGCCGAATAGCCTCAATAGGAGCAAACGAATCGGGCGGATGGTGCAAAGCGTTTGGCCGATCCAATCGGTTTTTTCCGCCATTCATGCTTATGCCGAGTAAAGCATCCGCCGTCGGCTTCAATACTGCGTCTACATAGGCGCGGCCGCGGCCAATTCAAGTGCCCGGTCGATTTCTGCCAAGGTATTATAAAAATGCGGCGAGAAACGTATGCCGCCGCCACGCAAGGCGCAAACCACGCCGTTTTTCTGCAAGTGCCGGTATAAGGCTTCGTTGGCAACCGCCCGATGCTTAAAGGTAACGATGCCGGATTTCAGCGGATTTTGCCGGTCCGACAATAATGCCAACTGAGCGTTTGCAGCGATGCGTTCCTTCAAATAATCGCTCCTTTCGATGACCAGGGCTTCGACTGCCGCCATCCCGGTTTCCAGCAACAAGGACAAACTGGCGGAAAATGCATGAATGCCCAGCATGTTGGAGCTACCACATTCGAAACGGCGGGCGCTGGGATGTATCTCCCAGGGTTTGTTTTCGTAATTATGGGTGTTCTTCATCATGTGCCAGCCGTACTGGGTCAGCTTTAACCGGTTTCTGGCCTCGGCTGAGGTGTAAAACACGCCCAAGCCTTCAGGTCCGAACATCCACTTATGGCCGTCGGCCATCGCAAAATCGGCCCGATAAGCCTGCACATCGAATTGCACCGCGCCCAGGCTTTGAATGGCGTCTATACAAAACAGGATGCCGCGCCGCTTGCAGAACTCGCCTATCCGTTCCAAATTCATTCGCAGGCCGGAAGCAAACTGGATGGAGCTGATGGTCAACAAACGGGTATGGTCGTCGACCAATGCGAATAAGGCATCCTCGGGCGTATCGGCGCCGGCCAGAGCGGCTTGACGGAATTCCACGCCTTGGTCGGCCAGGGATTGCCAAGGCAGGCGGTTGGAAGGAAATTCCTCGTCGCTGGAGACGATGTTGTCGCCGGTTTGCCAAGGTAAACCGTAGGCTACAAAGGACAGGGCCTCCGAGGTGTTTTTCACCAGCGCAATGTCGTCAACGGAAGGGGCGTTTAATAGTGTCCGTAATTGTCCGCGTAATTCGGCTTCCTTCTTCAGCCAGTCCAAATAAAAATGCGAGCCGTAGCGGCTGTTTTGTTCGGCAAATTGGATGACGGCCGCGCTGGTTCTTTTGGGCCAGGGTGCTACGGCGGCATGGTTAAGATAAATCAGTTCGTCGGTTAACGGGAATTCGGGGTGTCTCATGCGATTGAACCGGTAGGGCGGCGGAAGATTGTAAGTATATCGGTTGTTGCTGACATGGGAATAAGCGAATCGAGCGTGGCCGGACGGCGGCGTCGCCGACGTCGAGAAACCAAGCTTCGAACTTAAGATAGAGAAGGGGTTAAAGGCTCGGACCCGGCCGGCGGGAGGGATGCCGGTCTGGTCCTTGATCGTGCTGCTTAGTGGCTGGCGACGTATATTTTTTGCATTTCTTCATAACGGCTTAAAGCATCTTTTAAGGATTGCTCGGCCAATTGCTTATCACCGTCCCGAACCGCAGCCCACGCCGTTTTCAAGCGTTTGCTGGCGTGTTGGCGTTTGACCTCCAGATCGTTGTTTTCAATATCCTTTTGCATCTGTCTGGCATCGCTGACCAAATCGATCAGCGCGTCCTTTTCCACGCCTTTTTCCAATGCAGTAATCGACTCTTTCACTTTCGTGATGGTGTTGTCCAGCGCCGCTTTGACTTCGGCATGGCTAAACGTGGCGGCCGATGCTGAAAATGCCATCGAGCTGGCTAAAGTGGCAACCAAAACCGGGATGCATAATTTTTTTAAAGAAGACATGATTTTTTACCTGTTTAAATGATAGATGGATATTTTTTAAGTATTTATATTGAGTATTGCGATGATCTATAAGCTTGTTTGCCGCCTTGGGGAGTCGCCGCCAATGTTTGTAAATTCAAAAATCGTCCTTGGCCGATTCAGGTGTTTCACCTGCTATCTGTTATTGCAATTGATGGGCCAAGTATTTTTCATTTCAAATAGACCAATTAAAACAATGTGTTGAATGGTGTTTTGAGGCTGGCGAGCGGGGGTGATGCTGTTGATGGCTTACTGAATATCGTGATAACACGGAATATCGTGATTTTTGGTGGGGAAGGTGCTATGTTGCCGAAAGCTAATGCCGCACGGTAATCAAACATGCCCTTGAATCCGCCCACCCAAAATCTATCCGCCGAACATTTATTGCAGCACATGCCGGTATCGACTTTCGTACTGGACGCCCGACACCAAGTCGTGATCTGGAACAAGGCCTGCGAGCAACTGACCGGCCTGAAAGCCGAAGAAATGATAGGCACGGATCAACATTGGCGCGGCTTTTACACCGAGCAGCGGCCGTGCCTGGCGGATTTGCTGCTCGACAGCACGCTGGGCAATGTCAGCGATCTTTACGAGAAAGCCAGCCTATTCAGTCACTGTACCGACATTTGCCATACCGAAAACTGGTGTCTGATGCCGGACGGGCGGCGGCTGTATCTGGTGATCGACGCCGGCATTATCAACAACGAGGACGGCGAAGTGGTGGCTATCGTCGAAACCCAACGCGACCGCACCGAGCAGCGCTTGACGATGCAGGCGCTCAGCGACAGCGAGCAGCGCATCTCCGCCATCCTCGGTTCGGCGATGGATGCCATCGTCACGGTCGATCAACAGCACCTGATTACGCTGTTTAATGCGGCGGCGGCCAGAATCTTCCGGTGTGCCGCCGATTTTGCGGTAGGTCAGCCCTTCGAACGCTTCATCGCCCCACATTGCCATGCCTTGTTCAAACAGTTCATCGATTTCGACAATGCCGCCAGGCAGCAGGCCTGGGTGCCGGAAGGCCTCAGCGCCCGCCGAGCCGACGGCGAGGAGTTTCCGATCGAAGCCACTTTCTCATTGTTGGAAAGCGACGGTCAGCGGTTTTACACCCTCATCCTTCGCGATGTGAACGACAGGCGGCTGGCGGAGCAAAAACTGGAACGGCTACAACAGGAAAAGGGCTATCTACAGGAAGTGATCAACGACGAGCACAATCCCGGCGATTTCGTCAGCGGTTCCAAGGTGATGAAGGCCGTGATGGAGCAGGTGCGAATGGTGGCGCGTACCGACACCCCGGTGTTGTTGCTCGGCGAAACCGGCACCGGCAAGGAGTTGCTGGCGCGGGCGATCCACGAATTCAGCGACCGCAGCGGCTCCATCCTGGTCAAGATCAATTGCGCGGCGCTGCCGGCCGAGCTGATCGAAAGCGAGCTGTTCGGTCATGAAAAAGGCGCATTCACCGGCGCCGCCCAGCAACGCAAGGGCCGCTTCGAACTAGCCGACGGCGGCAGCCTGTTTCTGGACGAACTCGGCGAACTGACGCTGGCGGCGCAAGCCAAGTTGTTGAGAGTGTTGCAGGAGCGGGAATTCGAGCGGGTCGGCGGCAGCGAAACCATCAAGGTGGACGTGCGGCTGATCGCCGCTACCAACCGCAATCTGCTCGACGACGTGGCGGCCGGCCGCTTTCGCTCCGACCTGTACTACCGTCTGAATGTATTTCCCATCGAAGTGCCGGCGTTACGTCAGCGCGGTGGGGATATTCCGCTGCTGGCGCGGTTTTTTCTGGATCGTTATGCCAAAAAATTCGGCCGGCAGATTAAGGATATCGATCCGTTCGGGCTAGAGCATTTACGGCAATATGCCTGGCCGGGGAATGTCCGCGAATTACAGAACGTCATCGAACGGGCGGTGATTCTGTCGCCGGGGCGCCTGCTGGAGATTCCGCCGCTGGCACCGGCTCGCGGCGGCTCGGGCATGGAAGCGGGGCGCTTGCGAACCCTGGAGGCGGTGGAGCGCGAACATATCCTGCGTACCTTGACCGAAACCGGCTGGCGGATTTCCGGCGTCAACGGCGCCGCGGCTATATTGGGCATGAATCCAAATACCTTGCGCTCCAGAATGCTGAAGTTGGGGATTGCCAGAGCGGGCTGAAGTCGAAATTTTAACGATCAACTTAGCCGCGTATTGTTTATCCGGCACAGCGGTGGCCCCCTTTTCCCTTGCTGGGCGATAAAGGACGCCGGGAACTGGTCAACTTTTTGCCGGACATAGCGCCCAGACTGGGCCAACCTTGCAAAGGTGGTTTCGATCACGGCCTGTTTGTGCCATTGAAAATCATGTTTCCGGCGGCGAATATCCCTGGTCTGCTGTTGTCCTTGCGGCATAGCCTGGACCCGGCAGCACACATTAATATCGGCAAGGCCTTGGCGGCATTCAAAGAGAACCTCCTCATCGGCGTGGCGCCCCGCTTGATGCGCGTCAACTGGTGACAGCGCATCGTATCAATGATTTAAATAAGAAGGGGTTTATCAATTCTTAGATAGTCACCTTGCTGCCATCGAACTTGGTGAATGTATATCCGGCAAAAGGTTCGTTGTAGGTGTAACGTTGGTCCCTAAGCAGACTGATCGCCAACGCTTCACCCAAGGTATGCGAAGCGGAAATGTCCGCTCGGATATGGAAATTATTGAAATTGCGGCCATACCCGATATTGTTGACCAGTTTGTTGAGCTCTCCGCCGACAGTCAGTTTTTCCGAGCCCGTGTAAGGTCTTAGCTTGCTTGGATCATTAGGATCGACCTCGACCGGATTCGGTATCACATAGTTTTCATCGAAGAACGCTTTCAACAGCGTAATCGGCGTCGCGGCACCTATGGTCGCGCCGCTTGGGTAGCCCGGATGGGTTGGCGCCCCCACATTGCTGGCGCTGGGCAATAAGTAAGTACCAAATTTGTCATAAATGCGTGCCACCGCGTCAGAGTTTAATATATCGGGATGTATCGGGTAGCCGGCGCCATTGGCTAATACCTTGTGAACCAAGCCGGCATAATCTTCGGGTCGTAAACGGCGATTGACATACCAGTTTTGGTAATAGGACGTCCTGGTTGCGTATGTGGCCGCTAATGCCAACAAGCCTTGTATGTAACCCGTGTTGAAAGACGATGCGGTTGATTCCTGAGTCGTTGATCCGCGATAAGGGTTGGCCGGGTTCAATGGGGCACCTATGCCGCCGACTAGAGGATTATCTGCATTGGCTGCCGTGCTGAGTATCTGCAATACATGCAGGTAAGTCGGGCCGCTACCGCGCGCTAATGTAGCCAGGTCGCGACCATTGATGATATGCCGGCGCCCGGATTCCAAGGTAATGGTCCGGCCAATGCTTTTACCATTGCGTAGCGCCAGCCATTCATCGAAACTGGCGCCAAATGCCTCACCGGCTTTCTGGATCGGGCGGACTTGCGGTTGACCGGCTATCGTGCCCCAGCTTGGGATAGGTCTCAATAAAAACTGCGAAATATAAGGACCGTCCAAGGTACCGTCCGGAACTACATATTTGCCTTTTTTGCCGGATGGATCCGCATGGTAATCGACATAAGCCGCGGTGCTGCGAAACAAGGTTTCCGGCGTGACCTTGCCATTGATTTTCGGGCCGTTGAATGCCTTGAGTCCATTGAGTTCCTCGACGGCAGCCAGCACCAACTCGTTAGAGGTATCGTTTCGGTACTCGCTAAAAGGAACATCCCTGAGCAATGCCTGCCAATAGACTTCGATATGGTCCGCCGCCAGTTCCGCACTGTCGAGCGCCGCCGCTTGCGGAATGGCCAATTGACTGTTGGCAATACCTTCCAGGCTGGCGGATAAAGGGCCTTGGGGACCGGCAAGTTTAGCCGTACCACCCAGCTGGATATTTTCAAAATCTTCGTGTTTGCCGGATTTTAGCGCTTTCAACAAAGAGTTATACGAGTCGGGAAGCACATGGCCGTCGGCATCATGTTGCAAACCCTTTGTGGAAACAGCAATTTTGTTTGGATAACGGATTTCATCGCCATTGTTTGGTTGAGGCGGAATGTCAATCTGGTATTCGGCTTGGGCTGATTTGACGCGCGCCTTGAAAGCCTTCTTCCGCAAATCTTTGCTGTGCAGCGTATTGAAAACGTCATTTTGATACTTTTTGGAAAAGTCCTGGCCAACAGATTCAGGAAGCGGATTGTCATCATCAAAATGCCCCTTGCCAACAGCAGCGTGGACCGACGTGGGTAATGATGGTGCTAACACGCCTGCAACGGTAACGGTTGCCGCCTTCCCAATAAACGAGCGCCTGCTAATCGCACTTGGGGCTATGTCGGAACTATCCGTAGAGTTATAGCCATCGCCTATTGGTGATACATCTAATTCAGTCGTTTTTGCTTTAAATGATTCGGTTGACATGGGATTTTGCTCCGTAAAATCTTTCGTTGATGAACACAATGATATGTGCTGAAAATTGAGGCTTTGTGAGCTTCACTGTATTTGAGTCAATTTTCATGCCAACGAAAAAACGCCGAATTCTCTGGCTTGGCGCCGATGCCATTGCTATGGATTAAACAGTTACTGGTTTATATCTGTTGCTTGAACAATACTTCGATAACCAGGAATAAATTCACGATATGTAGTGTATATGCGATATTTAGTGAATTTATGTTTGCACGGCATCTCGCCGCTTATCACGGAAACTTATTAAACACATGATTTAATTGGTTTTAGTTGAGTCGTTCTGTTCCGGCACGGCGCTTGCACTAAATGGATAACATCCGTTATTGCCAGTCCTAGGAGACTGCGAAGCCATGCCTTCAAGCAACAAAACCGCCCGCGCCGCCTGGGCAACCCTGACCCACGACAGCCTGAGTAACGGCTACACCGGTCAACACGCGTTGAACCGCATGCAATTTTTCTGCCTCAATTTCGGCTTGCTGCTGGGCAATATTATGGTGTTGTTCAACACCGGCGCCTTCGCCTCGGTCAGCCTGCATGCCACCGGCGATCTGGGCGTCAGCCCCAGTCACGCCAGCTGGATGCAGACTTATTATTTCATTTGCCTGGCTTTAGCCTTGCCGGTCAGCGCCTGGGCGGCGGCCGCTATCGGCGAAGTCCGCTTGTATCTGTGGGCCATGAGCCTGATGGCCTTGGCTTCGCTGCTCTGCGCCGTGACCGGCGATTTGTTCTGGTTCTTGTCCGGCCGGGCCTTGCAGGGCTTTTTCGGCGGCTTGACGATACCCTTGTCGCAAACCTTGTTGATGCGTGAATATCCGCCGTCCGCCAAATCCTTCGCGGTGTCGCTGTGGAGCATCGCCGCGCTCAGTCCGTTCACGCTGGGCCCGGCCGCCGGCGGCTGGATCGCCGACGAATTGGGATGGCGCTGGCAGTTTTATCTGAACGTGCCGCTGGCCTTATTGGCCGCCGCGCTGGCCTGGGCCTTGTTGTTCGACCGGCATAGCCCGCAAAAGAAACTACCGTTCGACGGCATCGGCTTTCTATTGCTGACTGCTGCCTTACTGTGTTTACAGACTGTACTTAATCAGGGCCAGGATGCCGATTGGTTCAACTCGCCGTTTCTGATAGGCATCGGCTTGTTGGGTTTATTGATGCTGATCTACTTCATCGTCTGGGAACTGGCGGAGCGCAAGCCCTTGCTGGACTTGCGCTTGCTGGCCCGCCGCAATTTCGCGATCGGCAGTTTCATGTTGAGTGTGGGGTTCATGGCCATGTACGGTTTGCTGTCGGTGTTGTTGGTGCGTTTGCAGGTGGTGGCCGGCTATACCTCATTCCTGGCCGGCAGCGTGTTGTTGCCGCTGGTGTTTCTGGCCAAACCGATGGCCAGCGTGATGCACAGGATCGTGCATCGTTTCGACGCCCGCCTGCTGGCCAGTATCAATATGCTGTTGTTTGCCCTGTATTGCGGCTGGACCAGCCGTTACGACTTCTTCGGACGTGGCGGCTGGTTCGATCAGCCGTTGTGGACGCAAGTGTTGGAAGGCTTTTGCCTGGGCGGCTTGTTCGTGCCGTTGACTACCTTGTTCCTGTCCGGGCTTACCCCCAGACGCCAGACCCAGGCCGTGGAACTGGGCGGCATGCTCAGGGTATTGGGCGGTAGCATCGCTTCGCCGTTGTTTGGCGTGTTTTGGGAGCGGCGTAGCACCTTTCATCAAAGCCGCCTGCTGGAAGGTCTTTCATGGCACGACGGCTGGGCCGGCGAAGCGCTGGCCCGTCTGCAAGCCGCTGGCTTCAGCGAGCAACTAGCCACCGCCAACCTAGCCGCAAGCGCCGCCCGGCATGCCGCCATCCTGGGTTTGAACGATAGTTTCCGGCTGGCGGGCTGGCTGTTTCTGGGGCTGGCGGCACTGGTCTGGCTGGCCGAATCGGCCGGGCCAAAGCCGGTGACTCATCGAGAACAGCAAAGACTCGCGGCTCTGGAAGAACTGGTGGAGGAGCCTTAATGATGAACAGATTCTTAGCGTTAACGCTTTTGTTGCTGAACGGCTGTGCGCTGCTGCCGGAAGACGGTAAGCGCGCCCAGATGCAGGAACTGCCACGCTCCGAACAAACCTTGGCCGGCGATACCCAAGCCGACCACGTCGTCCGGGAATGGCCCGCCGAGCAATGGTGGCAGGAATTTCACAATGCCGAGCTGAATCGCCTGATCGAAATCGCGCTGCACGACAGCCCCAGCTTGCGAGCCGCCCAGGCAAGGTTGAGCCAGGCCGAGGCGGTGGCCGATTTTCAGGCCGCCGAGATGCTGCCTACCATCCATGCCAGTTTCGATCTTCATCATCGGCATTTTTCCGAAACCGACTTTTACGGACCGGCCGGCGGCAAGAGCTTTACCGGCGCTTATCTGGATCCGGCGGTGTTCCGCTATCACCTGGATCTGTGGGGCAAGGATCGCGCGGCCTTGGAAGCGGCGCTGGGCAAGGAGCGCGCCCAGGCTTCCGAATTGGCCATGGCCCGACTGATGTTGAGTACCGCGATTGCCCGTAGTTACATCCGCCTGTGTGCGGCCGAAGAAGATGTCGAACTGGCTCATGCCCTAGTCGTAAGAGCCGAGCAAATCGCCCAACTGGCGCAACTGCGCTGGCAGCGCGGTTTGAGCAGTCAGGATTCGGTTCATCTTAGCGAGCAACAAACGCAAGCCGCCCGCCAGCGCGAAACCATCGTCCGTGAACAGGCTCAGCTGTTGCGCAACCGTTTGGCCACCCTGGCCGGCCAAGGCCCTGACTGGGGCAAAACCATACAGATCGCCGAGCAGCACCTGGCCGGACATCTACCGCAACCGCAAGCCATCGCCTTGGGCCTGCTGGCGCACAGGCCGGACCTGGCGGCGGCTTTGTGGCGGGTGAAGGCCGCCGCGCAGATGATCAAGGTCGCGGAAACCAATTTCTATCCGGACGTCAATCTGGTTGGCTTTGCAGGTCTGCGCAGCCTGAATTTGAAGGACCTATTCCTGTCGCACGGCGCCAGCGTCGCTTACAGCATGGGCCCGACCGTGACGCTGCCGATTTTCGAGGGCGGCCGGCTGGACGCGGAATTGAAAAATCAGCAAGCCGCCTACGATGCCGCCGTCGAGAGTTACAACGAAACCCTGCTAAGCGCCGTGCAGCAGGTGGCCGACAGCCTGGCCGAATGGCGGCAAACCCTGGAACACGACGCCGCGCAGGAGAAAGCGTTGGAGGCTGCCGAAGCGGAATCGGCGCTGGCCGAGAAGCGCTATCAAGCCGGACTCAGCACGCGCGACGGCGCCATCGAAGCCGAAGCGGCGTTATTGAAACAGCGCCTGGCCAATAGCGAATTTCACCGTGCACATCAGTTGGCCGCGGTCGGCTTGATCGAAGCGCTGGGCGGCGGTTACGAAAACAGCTCTTCAAATATTGCTCAACAAGGTAGACAACCATGACCAGTTCATCCCCCAAACCCCTGCGCCATTTCGGCTTTCAGCAACGCCAGCAACATCGCGGTTACCGCTTGCTATGGGTGACCGGTATCGCGCTATTAATTGGCCTGATCTATCTGTTGTACTGGTGGAGTTTCGCCAGCCGTTTTGTTGTCACCAACGATGCTTACGTGACCGGCAACCTGGCTACCTTGAAGGCGCAAACCAGCGGTACCGTGGTGGATGTCAAAGTCGATAACACCCAATATGTGCAGCAGGGCGAGGTGTTGGTAAGGCTGGACGGTTTGCAATCGCAAGTGGCATTGGAGCGGGCCGTGGCTAATCTGGCCGACAGCGTTCGGCAAATCGAGACCCTGTTCAGCCAGGCCGAGGTGTTACGCCAAAAACTGGCCGCCAAGGAAGCCATCCTGAATCGTAGCCAGCACGACTTGCTGCGTTATCGCAGCGTGGCCGCCGACGGCGCGGTATCGGCGCAACAGATCGAAGACAGCGAGTTTCAGGTGCGCGAGCAGGACGCAGACGTGCGGCAAATCCGCGCCGAACTGGGCGGCGCCGAAGCTTTGATCCAAAACACCAGCCCGGCCGATAACCCCAAGGTATTGCAGGCGGCAGCCGCATTGAAGCAGGCTTATCTGGATAATGCCCGCCTGCAAATCGTCGCGCCGGTATCGGGTTATGTTGCCAAACGCGGCATTCAGCCCGGCGAACAGGTTAAGCCGGAGACGCCGTTAATGGCTATCGTGCCGCTGGATTATCTGTGGGTGGAAGCCAACTTCCTGGAAGACGAACTGGCCGAGGTGCAGCCCGGTCAGCCGGTGGAAATCACGGTCGATCTGTACGGTTCACAGGTAATTTATCACGGCGAAGTACAAGGCTTGGCGCCCGGCACCGGCAGTGTGTTCGGCCTGATGCCGCCCGATAACGCCACCGGCAACTATATTCACATCGTCGAACGGGTGCCGGTGCGGATCGGCTTGAAAGCCGAGGAGTTACAGGCCCATCCCTTGCGGCCGGGTCTGTCGGCGCTGGTGAAGATAGACACCAGCCGCCCAGGCCGTTCGGTATTGCAGCCTTTGACCACTACACCGGCCACGGCCTATAAAACCGAAGTCTACGATCATCAGCTGGATGGCGCCGAAGCGCTGATTAGGAAAATCATCGAAGAAAACCGGCAGTTGAGAAAGCCGCCTAACCCGCCTGGAGCACTCAGAAATCTGGCGATGCAGTATTAGAGCTTGGGCGATTGATAAACGATAAAGTTAAACGGGCTTTGGTTTCGCGACCGGGGGGCTGCATTGAATTTCACAGCGTTTGGGCATGGCGCGGTCATTCCTGGCCGCCATAAGCATCCCGCAAAATTTGCTCGGCACTGCGGCCGCCCTCGGCCAAGGCCTGGGCGCGGAGGATGGACAGGCCCAAGCCATGTCCGGCGCCGATGCCCTGAAATTGCCAGGTTTGTCCATCGGAGATGGCGTTGACCAGGTCCGGACAGGAGGGTAGTTTCAGGGTGTTGCGGAAAACCTCGCAGCCGATGGTTTCCTCGCTGTCGGGATAATACAGATGGATAAACAATTCGCCGTCCTTACGGCGCTCGCGGCGAATATCCAGAATCCGGGGTTCGGCAAATCGTCCGTTCAACTCGTTGCCGGCGATTTGCCGTTGCCAGCGTTGATCGCCGCCGTTGGCGAAGGGTAGCCAGTTCAGGCTTTTTTCGGACGCCAGCTTATCCAGCCATTGCAGTAATTCAATATCGACGCGACCGCTGTGGCGCGGCTTGTCGCCGGGAAGCTGGCCGAGAAACACCATGCAATGCGTGGTGTCGCACAGCGATTGGGAATCGGCATGGCGATGGCTGCCGTGGCTGCCGTTCCAGGCGATCACCGCCCGCATCGCCTCGCGGGCGCTGCCGGTCAGGGTCTGCGCCTCGGCGGCCAGTACCGCATCGACATAGCTATCGACGTCGGTTTCCAGTACCGCCGGTCCGTCGTTCGTTTGATGAACAACGCCGCGAACCAAGCGTTCGGAGCGGCTGCCGCGGGCCGAGGAAACGATGCGGAATTGCCCGCAAGTCGTGAAGCGGCCGGTCTGCACGGCGACTTCCGGACAATCGGCCTGAGCCTCCCAGCTGGCGGGGTTGGTCGGAGCTAGTAAGCGGACGCGAACGGCGGCGAAGCGGGGAGGGTAGGTTTGTTGCCAGGTTTTCAGCAACGCCGCGGCTTTCGGTAGCACTGATGCGCCGTTGACGCCGCGCTGCCGGAACAGCGCCAGAAAAACCGGATGCGCGGCCGGCCAGGCCACCAGCAAATGCCCGACCAAGGGCTGACCGTTGCCGGCCGATACCGTGCCGGTTTTCGCCAGTGCTTGTAGTTGCCGTAACGGTTTTTTATCCGCCTCGCTCTGGCCGGCCAGCGTTGAGCTCGGCGCTACGCCGTTCTGCGTCAAGCCTCGGAAATAAGCCGGTTGCGACAGCAATGCCGCCCGCATGGCCAAGGCCAGTTCCGGCAAGCTGGCTTGTAGCGCGAAATCGCCGGCAGTGTCGCGTTCGCCCAGATAAGATCGCCAATCCTGAGTTTGGTCAGGCGTTTGAGCTAAGCCTTGTGCCTTGATGGAGGACAACAGCAAGCGGTAACGTTCAGGCTGGAAGTGTTCGCGGCGTTGCAGCAGTTTGTCGGTATCGCTGGCCGACAATTCCACGGCCAACACCTCGGGATTGGCCTGATTCAGCGCCGCCGCGTAAGGGATTTTCAGTAAGGAGCCGGGCGGCAAGCGGCTGTCTATATCGCCTCCGCTTTCCAGTATCCGGCCGGATGACAGGCTCATCAGCAGATAGCCGCTAGAGCCGGCTTCCTCAAACGCCGCCCCCAGCAGTGCGCTTAGCTTGGGCGACAATGCGCACGGCTCGCCGGGCCAGCCGGCATTGATCACTAACCGTCCCAGTAATGCCCGGTCGTTGCCGTCCAGCTCTGCACCCTGGCGGATGCGGGCTTTAAGCCCTTGCAACTCCGCATCTCCGGGCCATGCGCCGGGTTCCTGTCCCGCCAGCTCGCCGCTGAAATGCATCGCCGCCGCTTCCTCCGCCCAGCTCGATAGACGGCCGCCGCAACTGCGATGGCTGGCTTCGTGAAACAGCTCGTGGCGCAGGTAAACCGCTTCGCTTAATCCACCTTGCGGCTGCCGGCGCAGATAAATGCTGCCCGGCCGCCAGCCGCCGGCATGCCGGCGGCTGAAATCGCCGCCGGTCAGCGCCGGAAAAACCCGTACCGGATCGTCCTCGCCGGGAACGCTAAACCCCTGGGCAGCCAGTTCAGCGAGCGCGGTTGAGGCGGCATGATGAAGATCAGGCTGTTGGGCGAGGGCGCCGAAAAACAGAATAGCCGCCCCGGCTTCCAGAAAAAAGCCGGAGCGGGGATTGCGAAGGCGTATCGATGAGAAAATGCTCAAGGCGATGAAATTGTCGGCAACAGGATTGCTCAAGCGTAACGTAGTGTGGATGTGTTCGGCAAATTAGAGCGGTGCTTGGGTTTGGATAATCAAGCGAGTGCTGATGCGCACTGATTTGCCGGCAAAAACTGCATGCTTGTCAAAAATCGGTTTGTTAAAATACATGCTAATTACCGCGTATCGGTAATTCATCGGAGTGTAGCTCAGCTTGGTAGAGTACTGCCTTCGGGAGGCAGGGGCCGGAGGTTCGAATCCTCTCACTCCGACCATTAAATCAATGGCTTACGGTTGTGTTGGTGCTTCAAAACTTCACAATGTGAAGAAAAACAATCCTGGATATCTTTGGACAATTGTGCGACTTGCCACTATCTCCAATATAGACACACCACCCAATTCTCTTCCGTTTTTTGTATATTTTGGGTTAGACATAGAAAAATGTTTTCCATAAGTCTAGCAACCCTATCTTAGCTCAATAGCCTCTAATTCTTCGTAGGGTAGGTCCGGCGTTGACATGACAAAGCACACAACTCAGATTGCGCCGATAGCCCAGGTTGATTAGCGGCATACGGAATATGGCCGGAAAGTCGCTGTTAGCCAGTAAGGGTTTGCTGTTGTGCATGCTGTATCCTAAAAAGTCAGTTGGCGCGAGTGGAAACCGCCCAGTCGAAGCAGGAGCGGTTTTCACACGCCTACTCATTTGGTGAGCCTTCCAACTCCGGCTCACCCTTCGACTGAGCTCAGCGCGAACGGGGTTGGGAATGAGTAACTGATTTTTTAGCTTAATCCTTGGAAAACCAGATGTCGCCATAAACGGCAGCGGTTTGGCCGCCACTGTTGTCGGTATCGGTCATGATTGCCACGGCGTCGATACTGTGGATGTCTTCGCCGAATAATTGCTTGAAATCGGCCCTGATGTTGCGCTTTTCGGTTTGCCAAACGTTCAACGACGCTTCCGGGCCATGCAAGGCCAGCATCATCGCATGATCGCCGGCAAAGGCATTGGGCCAGACGCTGTCTTTTTTAGTGTTGCCGGCCCATACGTAATTGATGGCTTTGGTTTGCCAGAACGCCAAGCCGCCTTTGACAACCACATACACCCGCGCTGCGTAATCGTCGCCGGCCTTGCTTTGTTCATTCAAGCCGGTCAAACGATTGCCGATTCGCCACGACCAGTTCAGGAACGGCGTTTGTTCCAGATCGACCGCTTGCTCTTTGAACATGCCTGAACCGGCGGCATGACTATCGGCAGCCAATACCGTCACGCCATCGAGTGATTGCAAACGGTATCGGGTTTCGCCCTTGAAGTTTTTATGTTCCCAACCATCCAGGCGATTGCGGCTGAATTCGCCGATAGGCAGCTTGTTATCGGCAACCGCCGCGTGATGCAGCATCAAAATCGCCAAGCAAAGCAACAGGCGATTATTGATGAATGGTCTCTTGGCGCTAACATGGGAAGGATATGAGAGAGTTGCCATAGTCGGTTGTCCAAATTTTGCTGCAGGGGGATAACGCCACGATTTTCCCGCCAATGATAAAACGAACAAGACAAGCCATCTTGCCTTTCTATCGGATGAGTCGTGACTGGCGGGCGTTCCTTACAAATGGCTTGGGCGAAGAAGCGTTTGGGAGAAATACGCTGATAACTTTGAGTGGGGAAAACTCGTGTTTTTGATGGTTAATAGCCTCAGTTCGACCATCGACGTCATTGAAGGGCAACTACCCGTGATGGAGCCGCCGCTCGTCAACTCGCTGTGATATTTGGCTTCTCAGCCTTAGATGTCATTCGGCTTGACTAATACTGGCCATTCGCCGATGGTGGCTTTCTTTGATTCTATAGACATACCGAGGTTAAAAGAGAAAGAGATGAAATCCAGAAGCGGAAGCCAAATGACCCTAGCTACGAGCGAGGAGATATTCTTGTCAGCAGAGAGCGAAAAGCTTAATCCGAAGAAACTCCAATCCCTTTCGCCTTTCCTGAAGTTAGACAAGATCCGGCCAGGCGATGTTTTGCTGACTCGCGGACGTGCCGCTCATTCGACTTTCATCGCGAAAGCCACTAGAGGGGAGTTTTCCCATGCTGCCATTTTTCTTCCAGTTGAAAATTCACCATGGCCATTTCTTGTTGAAGCAGATGGTTTTGGTGTTGGTTTTACGCATCTGCCTTTGGTTTTTCTTTCAGTCGAAGAATTCAGAACCATCACTGTGTATTCTATTCCCAATAGCCCTTTGACTTATAAGCTGCTTCGGCATCCCGAAATCGAAAACAAGAGTTCTGAGCAACTTTATCAGGCTGCGTCAGAACTGCAGGCGAAGGTTCTTCATCGCCGGTATTCCATTCTTTCTAGGCTTATCAAGCCGGTTGATCTTCCTGATAATTTCAAGGATTTCACAGAAAAATTGATCAGGCTTACTGAAAGCAGAATAGATGCATCGAGCCATACAGGAGTATTTTGTTCAGAACTGGTAGCGATGTACTTCGATGCTCTAGGCGTCCCACTATTCGAGAAACAAAGGAGTATTCAAAGCGTGTCTCCTAACCATCTTGACGAAAGCGCAAGCCTGCTGAAAGAGGTGCCGGATGCATTCGTTGATCTATCGAAATTTCGGCATATTGAAGGTGAGTTGAGCAATTTTCGCTTTTGGGAGCGAAAAGAAGTATTACCTGTGTTCGTAAGGCAACGGCAAGATTCTGAAGTCACTATTCGTCAAAAAGAGGAATTTGAAGCATGTCTCATGTCTAATATCGCTGAGATATCGATAGCATGCCTGAAGGAGTCGCAACATATTTACGAGAATATTATCCAGTCTGCAAATCTAGCTGGCTACTCTGGTAAACACGACCTTGTTGACAGATTTCTGTCTTTTGCCAATAAAATCTATCTATCGAATCACATAGAAATAGTGCAGCAATCATATGAACGCGACCAGCAATTTTCTGGATCTGAAGTACCTTTTGAAGAACGTGTAGCCTGGACCCAAGCTTTCTGTAAGCTTACGGAATTGATATCGTCGCTTCGCTCAACGAGCATACGGGCTTACACGCGTACTGACACGCTTTTAGCTGTCACACTAATTCGCAATCAATTGGAAGACAAGAAAATATCCATGCGCACACGGTTGTCACTTAAACGTAAAAGGCGGGCTCTGTTAAGGGAATACCGCTCATATAAAGCCTCATTCCCAGATATAGATCTATTCGTTGATAAGCTTAAGACGAAAGAACCATTGACGGATAAGTCTTTTGGCCTCATTGAAAAAATAATTCTTGAAGCGAAGATTGCTGCAATAATGGAACTGGGTATTGACCCCGACTCTATTCCCGAAAACAGCCACTTGGGGGAAATGACGCAAGCGCCGAACATGGCTGGCAGTTTTGACCATTGAGGGAGATCATCGCTTAAGGGAACGTCGGCAATCTGATGTATTGCTGACGTTCATTTAGCTGATTCTGGCCATTAACGAATGGCAGGAGTTGGCCGATACCAGCCGATTATTTTTATTTCATAAAATAACGTCGAAGGCGAACAATTACTCTGACTGGATTTGGCGCTCCGGCATTCGTAAAACTATAGGCATGCAATGCCGAACGTAGATTGGAAATTACAGGGTTGAGCATTTGTGCCGTGCCTCAGGGGTTTTTGCCTAAGCGATTTTGCAATTGCTCGGTATAGCGATGCGCGGCTTTCCGGATAAACTGGGTTTGGCTCTGGAAGTTACGGCAGCGAGAGCACATCATCACATGCACCCCGATCGTCAGGCGTTCGCCTAAACTGAGCTGTTTGTCCAAACCCTGTGATACCAGGGCTGTAATATCGCGACAACTACGCATGACGATTCTCCTTTTTTGCTTTTGGTTGATTGAACCAGCGGATTTCCAGGCACTCTCGTAACCGCAATCGGGCGCGGTGCATCGTGACCCAGTAATTGGCGTCGCTTAAGCCGGTTTCGCGGCACACTTCCTCGGCTTCCAGGCCAACCAGCTCGCGTAACATGAATACCTTGGCCATTTTCGGCGGTAGATTGTTTTGACAGGTTTCGTAGATGGCCCAGAATTCCAGTTGCTTGAGCGCCACTTCGGGATCGTTCCAGGTCGTAGGGCCGCCATTCCAATGACCGTTACTCATGAAAAACGCGTCCTCATCGGCTTCATCTGCGTCGTTATCGATTTGATCGAAATCAGTGGTAGTGACTTCACGGCTGCTTCGCCGCCAGTGGTCGGCAATCTTGTGCTTCAAAATGCCGATCAGCCAGGTGCGTAACCCGGCTTTGCCTTCGAAGTTTGCTGATGATTGCCAGGCTGCCAGCAAAGTCTCCTGCACTGCATCATCGGCCAGTTCGTTATCGCGCAGTTGCAGCAGGGCATAGCGAAACAGCACCGGACGATGTTCCGCTAATAGGGTTTCGGTCAACTGATCGCCGGATGCTTTCGCCTCGGGATTTAGCAACATGCGCTGTCTGCCTTGGCGGTTTCGCTGTTAGGTCCGGGCGCGCAATCGAATAAGCCGAAATGATGCGATTTATCGCCCAAAACCTGAAAGTGATCGCCATAGCGGCTGAGAGCCAACATGTCGGCGGTGTTGCCACATACTCTTAACGGCCGGCCGGTTTCGAAATGATGATGATCGTCCAGATCGAAGCTGTGCGGGTGTTGGTCGATAGTGCCCAGATAGACTGCGACTTGACCATAATCCTCGCAGCGGTCTTCCAGCGGCATCTTGAAGGCGCGCACCGTGACCGAGCCGAACTTGATCATGCCGATTTTGGCGAATACTTCCGGGTTGTCGAGGCTGATGGCGTTTTGCTTGACCGCGCGTACGTCGGGGCAACCCAGATCGTGCAAAATGCGCCGAAAATCTTCCCAATAAAGTGCGCCGCCCAGACATTCGCCGAGTAAAACCGGGTCGTGGCGAAGTTCGGGTGGTATGCGGCGGTCGGCGAACACGTCGGAAAAATACAATTCGCCGCCCGGTTTCAACACCCGGAAGATTTCCGCCAATACGCGAGGCTTTTCCGCCGACAGGTTGATGACGCAGTTGGACACCACCACGTCGATACTGTTATCGGCAATTGCTCCCTGCATTGCCCTACCTCCTGCATCCATGCAGTCGTCAGCGATACCCACCGTGGCTAGATTTTCGATATGGCCATGCAGAAACTCGATATTGGCGTAACCAAAGCGTTCGGCATGCCAGTCGCGATGGCGTACGGCCACCTCCAGTTGCTCCGGCGTCATATCGACGCCGATCACCCGGCCTGTCGGTCCGACCAGTTTCGACAGCAGATAGCAGTCTCGGCCGGTGCCGCAGCCCAAATCCAGCACGGTCTTACCTTCCAGGGCCGGCGGCAAGGGGGAACCGCAGCCGTAAAAACGTTCCAGTACTTCCGGGTGCAATCCTGCCAGTAGCGCTTTTAAATAGCTCGGCATGGCGTCGATGCTGCAACAGGCGCTGGTTTTCAGGTCGTCGCTCGATTGCAAAACCTGGCCATAGTAATGGCGGACCGATTCGCTGATTTCGATACTGGTCGTCATGAGATGTCTCGTATTTTTATTATTGAAGATAGGCGCCAAGGTAGAGTGAGATTGCAGCCGAACAAACAGCCGCGCAGGGTAAGGTTAACAGCCAGGATAAGGCAATGGATGCGATCACGCCGCTATTGGCCTTGCCGCCGACCAGACCGATACCGAACAATGAGCCCACCGAAACATGGGTGGTGGATACAGGTATCCCGAGCTTGCTGGCAAAAATCACCAGCAGCGCAGTCACCAGATTGGCCGATAAACCCTGTTCGTGCGTGATGCTTGTTATTTTATGACTCATGGTTTCCGCCACCCGCCGAGCGTTGAATACGCCACCCAGTAACATGGCCAAGGCTACCGTAATGATGACCCATTGCAGATCAAAACCGGGGGCCAGCAACAACAAGGCGGCAATTTTCGGCGTGTCGTTCAGTCCGCGAGCAAAGCAGACCGCGCCGGCGCTGCAAAAATGCAGTCCGTCGCGCAGGCGCTCAAGATTAAAACCCAAAATCTGGCTAGCTTTTCGCTCGGCGCAAGCCTCTTGACGATCAAGGCTTAGAGAGGGAAGGGTGGCGGCCGATTCGATTGCCATCATCATATTGGCGTCAGCGGCCAGAGCCAGATTTTCCGGGTTTTCAACGCATAAACACAAGTCGTTCTCGATTCGCCGGCGACTAAACCACAGGTTCATAGCCCAATACAAAAGGCCGGCGGACAGTAACGCCACAAACGGACTCAATAGTAATGGCAGTACAAAGTTGTTCAGCAAAGGCGCCAGGCTGATATTGCCGGATGTCGACGACAACCAGGTGCTGCCGGCCATGGCGCCCAATAAGGCGTGGGTTGTGGAAATCGGGAAGCCGTAACGCGTCGCCAGAATCACGGTGATACCGGCACCGCCTGCAACCGCAATCATGAACGGCAGCGAGTGTATCAGTTCGTCCGGGGCCAAGCCTTTGCCGGAAAACTTGACCAGCAAAGTCTGAGCTAAAAACAGCGCGGTAATCGAACCCGCAAATGTCGCCAGCGTCGCCCAACTCAGCGCCTGCCGGAAATTGGCGGTGCCGCTGCCAAACAAACTCGCCACGCCCTTGAAGTTATCGTTGGCGCCGTTGGCATAGGCCAGAAAGCAAACGCTGATGAATAAGATGCATGTGAGCATGGAAAATCTCGACTATATGCGGTGAGTCGTCGGAAGAGTGTGAAACCTTACAAAAAAATATTTGTAATCTGAAATATGCCGAGACACTTGGGGAATATTGACACACATTAATATGTGTATATACTCCTTTGTAAATTTTTATTCGCCTAGGTTCTGTAAATTGCCAAACTCACACTGCTCGTCCATTGAAACACCGGATTACAGCTCGTGCGCGGATTGTACCGGCTTTAACCTCCGCAAGGCGAGCCGGGCCGTGAGCCAGTTTTACGACGAGATGTTACGGCCGGTCGGCATCAGGGGCACCCAGTATTCGCTGTTGGTGGCGGTAAAATTGAGCGGTCCGGTACTGGTGACCAAGCTAGCCGAATCCGTGGTGATGGACCGCACGACCTTGACCCGCAATCTGGAAATTCTGGGCAAACAGGGGTTGGTCAATGTCGGTTCGGGCGACGACAGGCGTACGCGGATGGTCACCATTACCGAAGCCGGATTGGCCGTGCTGACCAAAGCCTATCCGCTATGGGAGCAGGCGCAAGCCAAGATCAGGGAGAAGATGGGCCCCGAGCATATGACTGATTTGTTGGAAGGTCTGTCGGCTCTGGTAGCGGCAGCCCAGAGGTAATTTTTTTGCATTAATAGGTGTAACTACACTTTAATATCGGCAATTTCGGAACATGGGCGCATGTTTGCAGTTTGGGTTTAGATAGACGATGCGAATGTTGTTTCATCCCTGCAAGCAGCGCGATGCGAAGGGAAAACTAGGCCAATAAACGTGTATATACAGCTAATGGAGGATAAAAAATGAAATTCGATGAACACCCCACAGTGCTTCGTTACCGCGAAGCCATTTCTCCAAAGTTAATAGCGGATAAACAAATTCTGGCGGCATCATGGTTGCGGCAATTAGCGCTGGAAGCCGGCGCGGATGATGTCGGTTGCGTCAGCCTCAATCGAACGGAACTGGACGGGCAACGGGTGGACATCCTGCAAGTCTTTCCGCAGGCGAAGACCTTGTTGAGCTTCGTCTGCCGCATGAACCGGGAAAACATCCGCAGCCCCGCCCGTTCCGTCGCGAATCTGGAATTTCACCATAGCGGCGACGAGGTCAATGACATCGCCAGACGCATCGTCAAAACTCTGGAGCAACAGGGCATCCATGCGATCAATCCCGCGATGGGGTTTCCGATGGAGACCGAGCGCTGGCCCAATAAAATGTGGCTGGTCTCGCACAAACCGGTCGCCGAGGCGGCGGGTTTGGGGCGTATCGGCCTTCATCGCAATGTCATTCATCCCGTTTTCGGTAACTTCATCCTGCTCGGCACCATCATTCTGGATGCCGAAATCGACGAAGAATCGCGGCCGATCGATTACAACCCTTGCCTGGAATGCAAGCTCTGCGTCGCCGCCTGTCCGGTGGGGGCGATCGCAGCGGATGGCTATTTCGACTTTTCCGCCTGTTATACCCATAACTACCGCGAGTTCATGGGCGGCTTCACCGACTGGGTCGAAACGGTGGCTGCCAGCGGCAATGCTAAGCGTTATCGGCAAAAGGTCGCGGATGCCGAGTCGGTGTCAATGTGGCAAAGCCTGTCGTTCGGCGCCAATTACAAGGCGGCCTATTGTCTGGCGGTGTGTCCGGCGGGCGATGACGTGATCGGTCCTTTTCTGAACGACAAGAAGGGCTTTATCAAGCACGTGGTACGGCAGTTGCAGGACAAGCGGGAAACCGTCTACGTGGTGCCAAAATCCGACGCGGCGGAGCATGTCGCCCGCCGTTTTCCGCACAAGCATGTCAAACCAGTCAAAAACAGCCTGAGGCCAACCTCGGTGCAAGCCTTTCTGAACGGGCTCCCTTATGTTTTCCAAAAGGGAAAATCTTCAGATTTGAATGCCAGCTATCACTTCACCTTCACCGGCGCCGAAAACATCGAGGCCACCGTGATTATTCGCGATCAACAGCTTGAAGTCTTGCCTGGACACCGCGGCCGGCCCGATTTTCAGCTGCATGCGGACGGCAAAACCTGGTTGGCATTTCTGGCTAAGGAAAAGCATCTGGCCTGGGCATTGATTCAACGGAAAATTCGCTTCAAGGGGAATCCCCGTATGCTGCTGGCATTCGGCCGCTGCTTTTTGGCCTGAGCGATCGAGACTCGACAATCCCGAGGAAAAACCCTATTGTCAACGATAGCGCAATTTTCTTGCCGGCAGATGCGCAACAACCCGTCTTCGCTAAACATATACGCTAACGATGTATGAACGAAAGCCAATATGACGATTTAATCGGAAAAATCTACGACGCGAGCGTCATGCCCGAGCTATGGCCGGTTTTTCTGGAGCAATTGTCCGATGTTTTCGGTAGCCGGGGGACAGCGCTATATCTGGTGGATTTTGCCAGCCGCAGTTCCATTTGCCATAGCGACGATATTTCCTTTATTCAATCCGTCCGTATCGCCCCCGAAGCCGGCGCGTCTTACGACCGCTATTATTCCAAGGTCAATGTCTGGTTCGAAAACTCCAGGCATTTAGCCGAAGGTAAATTAGTCACGACTGATCGCCTGTTTCCGGCGCGGGAGTTGGTCAGAACCGAATGGTATAACGATTGGCTTAAACCCCAGGGTTATTTTCATGCCATGGTCGGGCACCTTCTCAAGCAGGATACGCTGGCGGTGCGTCTGTCGATTTTCAGAGCCAAGCCGCAACCGTTTTCTGCCGACGAAACAGCCTTGTTCGCCCGTTTTGTGCCGCATTTGCGCCGCTCATGCCTGGTTCACAAACAACTGTACGACCTTAAAGGCGCACTCGCGACCGACACCGAACTCTTGAATCGCCTGCCAATCGGCTTAGTCTTGTTCGATCAGTGCGGCCAGGCCATATTCAGCAATCGCCAGGCTGACACCTTAATCAGTTCCGCGGAAGGCTTTTCGCTGAATGCCGCGGGCCGCTGCATGGCGGGTAATGCAAGTGAAACCCGCGCCTTGCGCCAGTTAATCGGCAAGGCCATAGAGCTGGGGCAAAGCCATGCGATGAGTTTGCAACGCCACGCGTCAAGCCGCCCATTGTCGGCAATCGTGGTATCGCTGCAAAACCAACATCTGCCTTTTTTCGGCGCTAGGCCAGCCGCTGCCTTATATCTCCACGATCCTGACAGGCCGTTGGAACTGGACGACAGCTTATTGATTCAATGCTACGGGCTTTCTCCGTCGGAAACGAAACTCGCCATGGCCTTGCTGTGCGGACAAACCTTAACCGATTATGCCCAAACACGCGGCATCAGCAACAATACGGTAAAAACTCAGCTAAAACAGGTACTGGCAAAAACCGGTACTCACCGCCAGTCCGAACTCGTCCAATTGCTGACGGCCAGCTTCGGCATGCTGGCGGCGCCGACCAACACCGCCATAACAAAAAATTAATCCCCTAGTAGGTAATGCCATTAAGTTAAGCCGTTCGTGGTGAGCTCGTCGAACCATGAGCGGCTTAACCCTTCATCCTTCGACTGGCTCAGGACGAACGGTTAATCCTTAATTTAACGGCATTGCCTCGCAGCTACACCCTCGGATTTATTCCGCTGGGAAAACGGCATCCCCAAATTTTCTTCAATTATTTTCCTTTTTCACCCGAACGGGTGACGCGCCGTTAAAGCGATTGCATTAATTTGTTTACCTGTAGGGCATCCTCCTTAACCCAATCCGTTTCGGTGGGGTTTGTCCGCTTCATACGAGTAAGCCATTAAACCGGAGTAAGCCATGCGTTCTCGGCACATTCATCGCCCATTAGCCTGTAGTGGCCAACTGGCAGTCTTCAAGCCATGGATAGGCTGTCTGCTTTTGGCCTTGACCGGTTGCGCGCAACAGAATCAAGCCCAACAAGCTATTCGTCCGGTCAATGTGGTTCGGATTACCAGCCAGGAGACAAACAACGACAGACCCTATCCCGGCGAGGTGCGGCCTCGCTACGAGACGGTTTTATCGTTCCGGGTGGCCGGAAAAGTGGTATTCCGTTCGGTCGAAATCGGCGACAAGGTAGAAAAGGGGCAAATTCTGGCCAGGCTGGATCCAAGCGATTACCGCCTTGCTAAGCAGAACCTCGAAGCGCAACTGATCGCGGCCAAAGCCGAGCGCGAATACAGCCGGGATGACCTGGACCGTTACCGGGAGCTGTATGCTGAAAATACCGTCAGCCAGCCGGAGTTGGATAGGCGCGAAACACTGTACATTGGCGCGGAGCAGAAGGTTGGGGCGCTCGAAGCCCAGCTAGGGCAGATCGGCAACCAATTGGCTTACACCGATTTACAGGCCGACCGCGACGGCGTGGTGACGGGGTTGGAGGTCGAGACCGGGCAAGTCCTCGCCGCCGGTCAACCCATTATCAAGATAGCGCAACTGGAGGAGAAGGAAATCCCTATCGACATCCCCGAGCAGCGCCTTGCCGACATCGGTCTCCAGCAGGAGGTTAGCGTTAGTCTGTGGGCCGGCGGCGACCGGCGCTTCAAGGCACGTATTCGCGAAATCGCGGCGGCGGCCGATCCATTCAGCCGCACCTATCGGGCCAAAGTAACGCTGTTGGAAGGTCAAGAGGATGCAAGGTTCGGCATGACGGCGACGGTTTGGATACCTGCAAATACCGCTGACCATCCCGGCGTTCCGCTATCGGCGGTCTTTACGCCGCAAAATCGGCCGGGGCAGACTTGCGTCTGGCTGATCGACGAACACAGCGCTACCGTCAAAGCCACGCCGATACAAATAATCGCCACCTTGCCGGAACAACGGCTGGCCGTTTCCGGACTCACGGCCGGACAACTGGTGGTCAGCGCCGGCAGCAATCGTTTGAGGGAAGGCCAAACCGTGCGTATTCCGCAACCCTTTCGACCGAGCATGGATGGCGACGGCGCCGCCAGCGGCGGGGCGAGCTTATGAGCGAGTTCAATCTCAGCGAATGGGTACTCAAACGCCGCGCCTTCACCGGTTTTCTGATGGTATTGGTGCTGCTGGGCGGCATATTTGCCTATTTCCAGCTGGGACAGCGGGAAGACCCGGAATTTACATTTCGGGTGATGGTCGTTAAAACCCTCTATCCCGGCGCCACCGCGCTGGAAGTGGAACGGCAGGTGACCGATAGGCTGGAAAAGAAAATCCAGGAACTGCCCAATTTGGACACCCTGCGCAGTTATTCGAAACCCGGCGAATCGGTGATTTTCGTGACGCCGCGCGAGGAGACTTCGCCCAAGGAAATTCCGGAACTCTGGTATCAGGTACGCAAGAAGGTCGGCGATATAAGCATGACGCTGCCGCCCGGCATCGTAGGCCCCTTTTTCAACGACGAGTTCGGCGATACCTATAGCCTGCTTTATGCCTTTTCCGGCGAGGGTTACGGCTACGCCGAGCTGAAACGGGCGGTGGATTCGGTTCGGCAGCAGATATTGCGGGTCAAGGATGTCGAGAAGGTCGATTTGATCGGCGTTCAGGACGAAAAGGTTTATGTCGAATTTTCCGACAAAAAGCTGGCCGAACTGGGCCTGGACGCCTCGGCCGTCGCTCAATCGTTGCAGGAACAAAACGGCATGGCGCCGGCAGGCACGGTATTTTCTCCCCAGCGCAATTTGCCCATCCGGCTCACCGGCGCGTTCGACTCGGTGGATAGGGTGGCGAATCTGGCGGCGCGTGTCGAGGGCCGCAGTTTTCGGGTCGGCGATTTCGCCCAGGTGACGCGCGGTTACACCGATCCGGCGGAATTCAAGATGCGCTTCAACGGCCAGGACGTCATCGGCCTCGGCGTGACGATGAACAAGAAAGGCGACGTGCTGGAACTGGGAAAAGCCTTGCAGGCCACGCTTGCCCGTGTCGAAACCGAGTTGCCGCTGGGCATCGACATTGCCCCGGTGGCCGATCAGTCGCGGGTGGTCAAAATTCAGATGCAGGAATTTTCCCGGACCTTCTTCGAGGCCTTGGCCGCGGTGTTGGTCGTCAGTTTTTTGAGTCTGGGATTGCGTACCGGCTCCGTGGTGGCGCTGACCGTGCCGCTGGTGCTGGCCGGCACCTTGTTGTGCATGCTGCTGTTCGGTATCGATCTGCATCGGATCTCGCTGAACGCGTTGATTCTCGCTCTGGGTCTGCTGGTCGACGACGCGATGATCGCCATCGAGATGATGGCGCGCAAGCTGGAAGAAGGTTGGGACAGGATGCGCGCCGCGACTTATGCCTACCGCGCCACGGCGTTTCCGATGCTGACCGGCACCTTGATTACCATTGCCGGATTTTTGCCGGTGGGCTTGGCCAAGTCGCAAGCCGGCGAATATACCGTGGCGATTTTTCAGGTGGTGGGGATTTCGCTGTTGCTGTCGTGGCTAGGCGCGGTGGTCTTTAGCCCTTATCTGGGTTTTCTGATGCTCAAGGTGCGGGCCAACGGCGACCAGTCCGGTCACGACCTGTTCGACACGCCGTTCTACAAGCGCTTGCGCCGCTGGGTGGATGTCTGTGTGGCTCACCGCAAGAAAGTCATCGTCGGCACGTTGGCTTTGTTCGGCATCGGCGTCGTCACCCTGACCCAGGTGCCGGAACAGTTTTTCCCGCTGTCCAACCGGCCGGAGCTGATCGTCGATCTGTGGTTGCCGGAAGGCAGTTCGTTCGCGCAAACCGAAGCCGCCGCCAAACGCATGGAGGCTCTACTGGCCAAGGACCAGGATGTGGTGAATGTGGCCAGCTATATCGGCGGCGGCTCTCCGAGGTTTTTTCTGCTGATCGTGCAACAACTGGCGAATACCAATTTGGCCGAACTGGTGGTGATGTCCAAGGATAACCAAGCTCGCGAACGCCTGATGCAACGGATTCGCCAGGCTTTCGCTACGGATTTTCCGGAAGTGCGCGGACGTGTCATGCGCCTTAACGTCGGGCCGCCGATGGATTATCCGCTGGTGTTCAGGGTATTCGGCGAGGATCCCGATATTGTGCGCTGCTTCGCCGATCAAGTGGCCGATGTGGTGCGCGGCAATCCCAATACCATGGATGTGAACGACGACTGGCATGAACGCATACCTTCGTTGCGCTTGGCGCTGGATCAGGACAAGGCCCGCGCCCTCGGCGTCTCCACTGTCGGTTTATCGCAAGCTTTGCAAGCTCACTACACCGGCATCACGGTCGGGCAATTCCGCGAGGACGATAAGCTCATCGACATCGTCTGGCGGGCGAAGCCCGAGCTACGCAGCGCCGCCGACGAATTACCCGATGTTACGGTTCGAACCGAAAGCGGTAAATCGGTTTCACTGGCTCAGTTCGTCAAGTTCGAAACCGTGTTCGAGGACGGCGTGCGCTGGCGCCGCAACCGTTTCCCGGCCATCTCGGTACGCGCCGACGTGGCCGACGGCATGTTGGCACCGGACGTGGCGGCGCAAATCATTCCGCAGCTCGAAGCCATCCAAAACCACTTGCCGGCCAGCTATTTCATCGAAACAGGGGCGGCCAAGGAAGACGCCTGGATCGCCCAGAAGTCCATCCTGATCTGGATTCCGCTGGTGCTGATCGTCACGCTCGTGTTGTTGATGATGCAGCTGCAGAACCTGTCCCGGGCCTTACTGGTGTTCAGCACCGCGCCGCTGGGGGTGATAGGCGCGGCATTCGCCCTATTGCTGTTCAAGGCGCCGTTCGGCTTCGTGGCTCTGCTCGGCATCATCGCGCTGGCCGGCATGATCATGCGCAATTCGGTGATTCTGGTGGATCAGATCGAACAGGATGAAAAAGCCGGGCTGGATACCTGGTCCGCCATCGTCGAATCGACGGTGCGGCGCTTTAGGCCCATCCTGTTGACGGCCGCCGCCGCCATCCTGGCGATGATTCCGTTGTCGCGCAACGATTTCTTCGGCCCGCAGGCCATCGCCATCATGGGCGGGCTGACGGTGGCGACCGCATTGACGATCTTTTTCCTGCCGGCGCTTTATGCGGCCTGGTTCAGGGTGCAACGCGCGCCTTCCACTGAGCAAAAGGACGATACAGCGCTAGCCGACCAGGGAGTTTTACGATGAGCATCCGATATTCGATACCTCTAATAATTCTGTCCGCCGCGTGGCTGAGCGCCTGCACGCCAACCCGCGTCAGCGACCCAACAACGATAAACAGTCCGGCGGAATGGGGTCACTCGCCAGTCGCCCAAACCTCCACTACGGCAGACTTGAAAACCTGGTGGCAAGGGTTCAACGATCCCCTACTGAACGAATTGATAGACCGCGCGCTGTTCGCCAACCATGACCTGAAAATTGCCGGTGCTCGCGTCCGCGAAGCTCGGGCCATGGTAACCGTCGCCGAGTCGGCCCTGTATCCCAGCATCGATTTTTTTACGTCCGGCGGCCGGGAAAAGCGCATAGACCGGATCGTCGGCGTGCCGGGTGCACAGGGCATCGAACTGATCGCGCCTACCGCCGATGCGGTCAGCGGCGGCTTGGCCGCGCGTTGGGAAATCGATTTATTCGGCGGACGGCATTTGGCAGCTGAAGCCGCGGCGGCTCAAGCCGAAGGCAGTGGGGAAGCCCTGCATGCGGCGCAAGTAGGGTTGTTGGCACAGGTGGCGACGAATTATCTGGAACTGCGCGGCGTGCAGCAACGTATCGGCATCCTGCAAAAAAATATCGACTTGCAGCGGGAGCGGCTGAGAGCCTTGCAATCGTTTTATCGAGCCGGCCTCAGCAACGAAGCGGACATCGCCCGCCAACAGACTCTGTTGCATGGCACCGAAGCCACCTTGCCGTTACTGAGCAACGCCGCGAAAAACCTGATCCATCGCTTGGGCGTGTTACTGGGCGAGCAACCGGAGAGTCTGGAAAACCGGCTAAGTGTCGTCGGCCCGTTGACTAAGGCGGCGCCGAACCTGCCCGGCCTGCTGCCGTCCGATTTGCTGGCGCAAAGGCCGGATCTGCGCCTTGCGCAAACCGAAGTCAGCGCGGCGGCGGCCAGCCTGGGTTCGGCGCGGGCCGATCTGTTTCCGAAACTGCTGTTGTCGGCCAGCGGCGGTTTCGGCGCGCTGGCGGTCGGCGGATTTCCCAGCTTGGCGGAAAGCGTTTATGCGTTGGGCTCCGGCCTTACCGCGCCGATCTTCAACGCCGGACGCATCCGCGCGCACATCGCCGCCGCCGATGCCCGGCTGGAGCAAGTCGCGGCGAATTATGAGAAGACTTTTCTGCTGGCGCTGGAGGACGTGGAAAACGCCTTCGTGGCCCGCCAATCCGCGCTGGAACATTTTGACCGATTAACCCAGGCTGAAGCTGCGGCGGAAAAAGCCTACCGCTTGGCCGACGCCTTATATCGACGCGGAGCGGGCGATTATCTGGCCGTACTCGACGCCCAGCGTGGCATGCTGCTCGTCAACGGAGAACGTGCGAAGGCCGAGACCGCGACACGCGTAGCCATGGTATCGATCTACCGGGCTTTCGGTGGCGGCTGGATAGCGGAACCGTCGGCAATTCGCAGCGATCGGGCTAACCGCTGAATGCAGGCGTCAGCTTATTCGGGCTTATCTGGTTGGGATAAAAGAATTTTTTCCACATTAAAGCCGAAAACGGATTCGCGGCCCTCCAGTTTTAAACTTGCCCCTATTGGCATGCTCAATCTGGCGTCATTGCCAACGCAAAGTGCTTTGTCGCCTTTCGCGAACGGACTATGCTCGATATCCGGTTTTGCGCATCGCTTTGCGCTGCCGTAATGCCAACCGGCTACCTTGACAATCATGGACGCCTGTCTGCCAAAAAAGTGCGTATAGGCATAGGGATAACCCAGCGCGGTGGCGCTAAAGCCGAGGCCAAATCCCAAGGCCAAATTGACGCAAATCCGCACCCAGGTAATTTGTATCAACTTCTGAAACGCTCCGGAATGGGTTATCGAGCCGCCGATACGCTGCCGGGACTTTTCAGATATGGCTACTATGCAAACAGCCAGGATAACGCCGCAACCGACACCGATGTTGATGCCGAGTTCGCTTGGCAGCATGGTGCTAAGCGTAAAATCGATAAGCGAGCCTATGATCGCAAGCAACAATATTATCCCGCCCGTGATAATCGATACTCTAGGTAAAAAAGGGAGCTGAGGCGTTTTCGAACGCGTGAATATCGATTGTGCGTTGAGCGGCGGCGTAAACATATTTATGAATAGGCCCAGAACAAGAACGATTTTATCGGCGTAGGGAAAGGTGGGGAAAACGCCCGTGATGTTTGACATCGACAATATGCCGCCGGCTGCCATGGTTAACAATCCGACATAATGCAGTGGCGCCAGTTTTAGCGGCTTATTTGCATCTATGGGTTTTGCGTAGAGAAACGCTAAATGTCTGATCCGGTATGTCAATATCAATACCGCTAACACCCCAACACCAAAATAGAGTTGCGCAACAGTAGTGTTTGACCAGCCAAAGTGGCCTTGCAGCATACTTATGCCAATTCCGGCCATGACGACCAACAATACCGTTGCAAAAGCCGAGGCTATTCCCCGTAGACTCATACTATTTTCCTGTGAATTAAGCGAAGGTTTCCTTCAGCCCGTAAAATTGTGAACAAAAATTTGACGGTAAGAAAGTAAATACCCTCTGGAATGCGGTAGCGGCGATTGCCGGGCATATGCCATCCGAATTAAACGCAATGCCGATCCAGCCAGCCAAATGTTTGTGTCAGCACGTTCAACTGCTCAATTGGGAGATGGTTTAAAAGCTCATGTTTAAGCGCATCGTAAACAATTAACGATTTATCATCGCTACCAAGCTTTTCATACAGTAGCTTTGATCCTTTAATGGCGGCAATACGGTCTTCTATACCATGACAAATAAGCGTTGGTGTAATAATTCGTTCTGCATTAAGCAAGATATTTTTACGAGCAAGTTTAAACTCTCGAAGCCAATTGAGCGATACTTTACCAACGATTAAGGGGTCATTCCTAAATGCTTTAATGATGTTCGGATCGTCAGATAAATCCTGAGGATTAATTAGCGTTGAGGTTTTTAATCGAGGAGCAATTGCCGATAATGCAATTGCAGCATATTCACCCAGGTTAGCAAACCAACTATCCAATATTAATGGACAGGAAAAAATCAACAGGCCCCGAAGAGTCGACGCATACCGTAAGGCATAAGATAAAACGACAATACTTCCCATGCTGTGGCCGAATAAAAAAACAGGTGTTTCAGTTTTTCTCGTCACTATGTTATCGATAAACTGCGCTAAATCCTCGACATATTCCGAAAATGAATCGATATGTCCCCGTTCGCCTTCGGATAGCCCAAATCCTCTCTGGTCAAATCCGAGACAACTATATCCTTGATTTGCGAATGCGTTAAAAACAGCATCATAACGGTCAATATGTTCCCCGACGCCGTGAACGAATATTACAGCCGCTTTCGATGCAACAGCCGGCGTGATTTTGAAATGCAGGGAAATATTATCCGAAGTCTTAAAAAAACCATTCTCGCTTTCTGTTTTTGTCATTTTTTATCATCTTTATGTTTATAAAGATCAATTGAAATCAAGGCAAAAATCGCGCCCCAGACCTTTGAGGCAACGTCTTGTCCATATCTAAAAAAGTCAAAGGAATTTGCAACGCCATTTGGCAGAAAAAGGAAGAAGTATTCTACCAAAAACCAAATAGGCGGTATAATTCCCCATGCGGCCAGTAATAAATATTTAGATTCTAATGAAGCGTCGTTTTTGTATAGAGTCCATATTGTTACGACTACGGAAAGAAGGCCAAAAGCTATAAATAAGTTTATAAAAACTTGAATGTCGGCCTGGTAAATGGCTCGCATACCTGGAATATCAGTATTCATTTTTATTCCCCATATTAAATTAATAAACGTACGGCAATATTATTTATTTTTCTTCCGGCACATGCTTCTCGACTGTTTCATAGATTTCGAGTTTTTTTATTAAATCCTTAACTGAAGGCGAGGTGTCCAGTTTTTCATAATCTCTGGGCCATTCATCCCACCCATAACCCCAGCGCCAAGGGGTTGGCAACCATGGCACCCCGCCCATTCGAATACCAAGATACATGATGCTGCCCATGCTATTCGTCCTGTTATTTACACAGCGCCTAAGTTCTTGATCAGCCTCCTTACGATCAATATCGCTGCCGCCGCACCAATAGGAAATATCGTGCACGACGCAGCAAACCAGCCACGAATCATCAGGCCATCGCGAGCATCCATCGGTAGTATAAATATAATCGGGTTGCTTAACCGGCTGTGTAGAGGAAGAGACTGTACGTTTTGCCCTGCAAAACTCTTCGGCTTTTATTTCGACCTGATTCCTTAGCGTTTTATTTTTAGTATAAGGCTCAATGGAGGTATGAGATTGCAATGAAGTACACCCTGCTAACAGAACGTTCGCAAGTAAACAGATCAAAAATCTATTTTTGCTATAAAAAACAGTGTTCATTACATTAATAAGGGCCTGTGTCGTGATGCCGGTTGTTTATGACCGATACTTGGCTTGTGTAACTTTTCATCGTTCCCACGCTTCGGCGTAGAAACGATGCAAATGTGCTTATCCAGGACTACTTGACTGCGCCAGTGATTGCCAATGTTTTTGCATCCCTGTGTCCTCCAAAATATTGATCAATAGCCTCGGAAAACAATGAATCTTTTGGGGCTACGGATTCGAAAAGCGTCATTGAAGAACAAAACTTCAGATCGTCCGGATAGCCGAAAATATCGGATGCCGATAGCCCCTTGATAGTGAGTAATGTTTTCGTGCATTCGGTCAGGCGAGCGCCTAATAGCGGGTGGTTCAGGTAGGCTCTGGCCTCGGCGGTGCTTTTTATCGCATAGCGTTTTGCCGTGGGGCTGCTGCCAAGACCGTCGATTTGCGGAAAGACAAACCACATCCAGTGGGATAGCTTGCGCCCGTTTTTGAGTTCGGAAAGCGCGGTTCCGTACATGAGTTCCTGTGCTTCCAGGTAACGGGCCAGATCGAAGGGGCCATTGTTTTCAAAAATATTCATTAATGGTTTCCTGGCAAGGATGTGGTTAAAGCAAAGCGAAACTCATAAAAAATGTAAATGCTGGGGTTTATTTAATTTAACCAAACTTACGGTCCTTATGGAGTCATGAGCCGCGATAGCCTGGACTATCGTCATGGCAAAAAACCTCAATGTAATACATATTCTCAACTGAACGACTAGCCTGGTCTATATTACAAACCCCAGTAAAATATTTTTTGGGCAACACCAATAAGCCATCCTTTAATTTATTAATTTCTTTTGAAATGTCAATATTCGGGCTACGTAAAATGTACCAAGCAACTCGCCCCGTCTTTAACGATTGTGAATTATGGTAGTTATCATAAATCTCGTAAGAATTTGGTACTTCGCGACTCCCATATCCATAGTCAGCATAGCAATAGCTAATTTGCGATTTTGTCAGGTCTTCAGCACCCGATTGAAAACACTGTTCAAAACCCATGGAATAATATATGGACCTAATATTCATATCCAAATGACAAATAGGTGTTTCAAAAACTTTTGTTAATATGCAATAAATTAGTACAATAGATGAATTATCGACAACCTTGAATTTAAACCTACACATCCTAAACACGACCAGACACAAACTGGTTGTGAAAAATATGGCATTAACTGTAACCTTCCAGTCATTAGCTAAGGAATATACCGAGACAAAATATTTTGAAATCGTAAATGCGTAAAAAATTATTTGAACAATAATCAATACAAATATAACAAGCCTTTTTTCAATTAAAAAATTAACACCTTTGGCAATCGAATTTGCTATGTTTTTGACAAGCTGCATATGCATTACTAATAGGTTAAATGTTAGATGAAAATCCTATTGCGAAATTAGTCAGCTATTCCACTGGCAGTTGTATCAAATCGATAATTGCTGACGGCATTCGTCCTACTTGACGCTCACCCTCCCAGCCAAACTATTCCCCTGCACCGCCTCGTTATACATATCAAACCCGGTTGCCGGAGGGATCGCGGCGTTGCCTGCTCTGGCCACCCGCCAGACCTGATACAGCGTCAATTCGCCGCCGGGCTGTAGCTTGGCGACTCGGACGATGCGGTCAGGGAAGCGCTGGGTTTCCTTGATGTTGGCCCAGTAACTGTCTTCCTTGGGCTGGATTTTGGCGTCGGCCAGATAGGTCTGGTCGTTTTCCTGACCTTCCGCCAGAGCCGGGATACCGTCCTCGATCACCACGAACTCGCTGCCGGGCATAGGCCGGCCGGCGTCGGCGCTACGTTTGACGCGAACTTCGCTGACCACCACGTCGCCGGGCTTCAGGGCCTGGCTCATGTCGAACAGTTCGCTGCCCTTGGCGGTGATGTGGCGGAAGCTGCGTTGTACCTCCAGACCGGCGGCGCGGGCAGAGACGGCTTGATAGGGCACTTCGACGCTGACCGTGGCGCTGGCGATTTCGTCGGCATTCAGTTCGGCGACGCGGATTTCGGTCAGATCGGGGCTGTCGCCGAATTTGCCGAAATTGCCCAGATAGCCGCCGGGGATGCGTGCCAAGCTGCCCAATTCGAAACCGTTCTTGGTGCTGGCGGTAATGGTGCGGGTTTTCTGTTTACCGGCCGCGGCCGCTTCCTTGCTGAGCAGTTCGCGGCTGTTGAAGATCACCTGGGCGGTGTCGTAAGTCGAGGTCCAGTAGCCGTTTTTCTGGGTTTGCAGCAGCAGTTTTTTCAGCTTGGCTTCCAATGCCGACGGAAGTGCCTGGGCGTTGTGCAGCGCGCCCAAACCGGAGGAAATCAGGCTGGGCAAGCCAAAACCGAAGCCGAGTCGGTTATACAAGTCGCCGCGAGTTTGCTGGAAACTGGCTGGATCGATAGCCTCCAAGGCTTGCTGCAAGCGTTTGACCAGATCGTTTTTCAGTTGCGGCTGCTCCTTGAATTGTTGGTTGAAGCTGTGCCAGCTTTGTTTTTCGTAGGCCATGAATATGCGCAACGCGGCGACCAGATCGGCAGCACTGGCATTGGCGTCGCCGGCAACCTTGGCGACGAAATCGGCCTGCTGTTGCCACGGCGACTGATAACCGTTGCCGGTTAGCGCAAAGCCGGCCAAGGCGAAGCCGTCGAGCGGTGTGTCGCCGTTGGCTTGGGTCGACAGCCATTCCATGCCTTTGTAATAGGCGTTGTTGACGCCGTCCACTTTCAAGTCGTTGGCGTATTTCAAGGCCTGCATGGCGATCAAGGTCACCGGCAGGCTGGCTTCGCTGTCGCCGGGCCACAAGGCAAAGCCGCCGTCGGCTTTCTGGTTCTGGATCAGTTTGCGGATGCCCAGTGCCGCGTTTTGCTTGGCACGTTTCAAGGTATTTTCCAGCGGCCCCAGTTGCTCGGGCTTCAGGCCTGCACGCTCGATCAAATCCAGCAACACCAGATTCGGCACGGTGCTGTGCGCCAATTGTTCGGTGCAGCCGTAAGGATATTGCACCAGCATCGCCGCTGCTTGCAGCGAAGCGCCGAGCAGGCCGGAGTTGACCCGGACGCTGACCTGGCGAGGCTCTGCCTGGGCCGGCAAGTCGATGCGCAGCAAATTGTCCTGTTGGCTGCTGCTATAGACTTGCGGTAGCGCGGCGGCTTTTAAAGGAATCTCGAATTCCTCGGTGCCGCCGACCCTGACGGCAGGCGGAGCGCTTAGCCCAACCTTCAGCGCCGCTGTGCCTTGGCTGCCGTTGGCAGTCAGACGCAGCGGCCATAAATGCTCGGCCTTGGCGGCCAGCTCGGCTTTCGGTGCGGTTTCGCCGCCTTGTAACGGTAGCGTGTCCGGCAGGGCTATGTTGCCTGTCAGCTTAACTGGCACCGACATGTGATTGGTCAGCTTCACCGCCAATTCCACCTCGTCGCCTTGCCGCAAAAACTGCGGGCCGACCATGTCCGCCGCCACGTCGGTGACGCTGCGGAATTGGCCGGTGGTTTCGCCGATCCGTCCGTCCTTGTCGCTGGCGACGGCGGTGACCAGCCATTCGGTGATGTTGGCCGGCATGTCGACATCAATCGTTGCAACGCCGTTGGCATCGGTGACTACGTGCGGAAACCAGCCGGCGGTGTCGCGCATGGCTTTCTTCGCCAGCTTGCTCTGGCTCTTCAAGGCGCTGAGCGCGAAGTTGGGCTTGCGCAGCAAATCGGCGTAGCCATAGCCTTGCAGGTCGTCGGAATAGTAGGTGGCCAGATTGCTGCGTTGCAGCGGATAGAAAAAGTCGAAGATGCCGGGACGGAATTCGGCCTGCACCGCATACACGGCGCGGTCGACGATGGACACCGCCAACTCGGTGGCGGCGGCCGGGCTGCCGTCGGCCCGTTTCACTTCCAGCCTGACTTTGGTGGGCTTCAGCGGCTCGGTTTCGGCTTTTTCCGGTTGAATGGCGATTTGCAGGCGCTTTTCCCAGGGCACGATGCGAAAGCCTAGAGTTTGCTCCTTGTATTTGCCGCCGGCCACCGGCACCGTGACGGTGTGGTAGAAGCCGGTGCCGTATTCGGGCTTGGCGGTGACTTCGAACCAGCGGCTGCGGCCTTGCAATTGGGCGCTGCGGCTGTCGAAGATGCGGGAGCCGGCCACGGTTTCCCAGATTGGGCCACTCTCGTTATTGCCCCAGGCCTTGGGCAGCAAGGCGAAGACCTTGGCTTGCTCGCCGGGGCTGAGGATGGTGGTCGGCGTGTACAGTTCCAGCTCCGGATTGTCGGCCACCGCTTCGCCGCCGTTGCCGGCCACGATTAGAGTCGCCGCTTGCGAGCTGGCCGGATGATTCAAACTGCGTCCGTCCAGGGTTTCCAGGCGGGCGACGGCGGTGAGACGGCCGTAGGCTTGCAGGGCAGGGATGGTCAGCTTCTGCTGGCCGCGTTCGTCGGTGGCAAAGTCCAGCTTCACCAGGCTGCGCTTGTCGCTGCCGGGTTGCTCCAGCATCACGTCGACCACGCCGCCGGCCTTGGCGGCCGGCTTGCCATCGCTATAGCTGGTTTGCAGCAACAACTGCAAATCCTGGTCGCCGACCGCCGCCACGGTTTTGTTGAAACGCAGCGCCGGCTGGGCTTCCGAGAGGGTGGCGTAAATGTTGTCGGTGAGTATCGCCATGCCGCCGCTCTGATCCTGGGCGCGCACCATTAGCGTGTAGATCCATTCCTGATCGGGTTTTTGCTGGTCCGGATTCGATTGGTCGCTGGCCGGCACGGTAAATTCGAAACTGCCGTCGCCGCTATCGTCCAATTTGGCGGCGGTTTCCCAGGGATTGCTGAGTTCCGCGGCCTGACGTTCCTCGATGGAGCTGTATAGCCGTTGCGGTTGGCTCAAGGGTGCGGCGGATTTGACCGCGCCGAAATAGTCGTTGCCGGCCGTCAAACCGGCGCCGGCTTCGGCGACGAACTGCGGCGCCTCGAATTTTTTGCGGTACAAGAACACTTCAAATTTGACGTTCTGCGGCACGCCGCCGCTGTAACGTTTGGCGCGGAATTTCAGATTGAACGGCTGGCCGGCTTGCACGGCCGGGCTGCGATCCAGCCATTCCAGATAAAAAGTCGGCTTGATGTAATCGCGGACCCGGAATTCGCCGCCATAGGCCTTGTGGTCGATCTCGGCCAACAGACGGTACAGGCCGGGCGTCTGGCCGGGATCGAGGTCGAAACTGCCGGAGAAAGAGCCGAAATCGCTCAGCGTGGTCTTGCCCTGCAAACCGGTGGCGTTGCCGTCGGCACGGATCAGCGATATGTCGGTTTGTTTGGATTGGAAGGCCGGAATTTTCAACTGGCCATCCTGCAAGTTGCGAACGATGCCCTTGTAATAAAAGGTTTCGCCAGGCTTGAAGATCGGTCGGTCGGTCAGTACGAACACCGAATCGTCCTTGGCCTGGGCCGGCAGAAAATCGGTGGCGGTCAGCGCGGTACGCACCGCTTCGCCGGGTTTGGCGGCCGGCGCATCGACGCGGACCAGCAATTTGCCGTCCAATACGCCTTCGGGATTTTTAAAGCTCAGTTCGCCGGTGGCGTTGGTGGCTTCCGGCACGGCCTGCCAGCGGCCGCGTCCGTCGCGGTAGCTGATTTTGGCGTTGGCAACCGGTTGCAGGTCGCGGTTCATCGCTCGCACCAGTAGTTGCTCGCTGGATTGCTTGACCTGCACCGCCAGGCTGCTGACCTGAATCAGGCATTGGGCTTCGGTCTTGCCTTGCACGGCCTGCAACAGATAAATGCCGTCCGGCAGCGGCTCCAGCGCGACTTGCCGGACTTTGTAACGATTTTCGCTCCAGGCGTCCTGATCGAACCACCAGCCCAGGTCCTGGGTGGCAGTGCCGTTATGTTGCAAGTCCAGATAGCTTTCCTTGACCACCTGAAAGCCGCTGGGCGGCGCGACCAGAATTTGCTGCGGCACCGACACCAGCGGTTTTTCGGTGACGGTAACAACCGAACCGCCGAAATTGGTTTCCTTCAAGGATTTGCGGAATTCCACATCCAGCATGCCGCGAAACAGTTTCAACGGCGATTTCGCGGCGTTCAGGCCCTTGGCGAAATAATGGCCGGGATTCAGCTCGCTGACCGGTTGCTCGTAGCTGCGGCTGACATTGAACTGGCCGTCCAGAAAGCTTTCCAGATTATTGGCTTTCAATACCCGCACCAGCATCGGCTGGTCGGTGACGGTGTAGTCCAGGCGGATGCTGGGCGATTCCTTGTCGCTGAAGCTGCGTTCGGCGGTGAGGTAGAAGGGGCTGCCGGCCTGGGCTGTGCAGGACATCGCCATAGCCAGCACTAAAAATGTCAGGGTGAATAACAGGGAATAATCTTTATGGTTTTCGTTGGCCCGAACGACGAGCCAGAGCTCGCGAAGTTCGTTAAGCAGTTTCTGAACGAGCTGGTTGCCTTCCTGCTTGGTGAAATTGGCTAGCACCGGAAGCCATTGCTTGCCGAGTGTCTCGATCCGGTCGAAGCGCTTGAGCATTGTTTCCTTAAACCAGGCCGAAACCGGCATTTGTCTATAGTCGTTCATTGTGCAACCCCTTGGCTGACTGTCCACCCTTGCAACGTCACCGCATCGCCGCCGGCAACGCGCCCGGCATAACTGAAGATAGGCAGGCTGCCGAACAGTTTGTCGCCATCCTGCCGCATCGCCGCCTTGGCTTTTTCGTAATCCTGTTGCCAGCGCGGGGCGAACTCATTGGCATCCTGGGCATTGCCGGCGCCGCCGGCCAGGAACAGCTCGCGGATGCCGGCGCCGGGGTTGACGAAGGTCAGCAATTGCGCGGATTGCAAGCGTTGTTTGTCGCCGCCGCGCTGCCAGTCCAGCGGACTCAAGGATTGATGGGCGCAGGCTTCCTTCATTCGGGTCAGCAAACCTTGCGAGGTGGCGGCCAGAAATACGCTGCCGCCGGCGCATTCGGCGCTGAGTTCGGCATTGCGCAGATATTGTTGATAAGCCTGGCTGGCTTGCGGCTGGTTCGGATTGGCGACTATCACCCCGACCGCGCCGCCGGGGCTGTCGGCGTCGAAGTCCCAGACTAGAGCCAGGCCGCCGGGTTCTTGATTCGGCGCGGCTGGCGACGGGCCTTCCGCGGCGAATTTGCGCCAATCGTCTACGCTCAGCGTCGGCGAGAGCTGGATGCTGGCGGCGACGGCGGCGAAGGCGTCGTGTGGGATACTGGCCAATATGCCCTCGAACAATTTATCGTGCAGTTGTTTGGTCCAGGGGCCGGCCGGCAGCGTCAACTCGCCGAGTTTGCCGTCCTTCAGCTCGAAGCCGAATTGTGCATCCCAGCTTGGCGAGCCGGTCAGTACCGGCAGTAAATTATCGATGAAGGCTTCGGCGCGAACCGTCAGATTCAGCGAGGCAGGGGCGCGGGTATACAGCGGCTCGACGCTGTCGATGACGTTGAGCAAGGCTTCCAGGCTTTGCGCCAGATATATACGGTGCTGATATTCGGTTAAAAAAAACTGCTGAAAACCGACCCGTATTTCCAGAATCGGCTCGGGTAATTTAACGACACGGTAACCGCTGCCGGCCAGCAATCCGGCCATCGCCGGCAAGGCCTGTTCGGCAAAATCGCTGTCGCTGCGTAGATAACTCAGCACCCAGCCCCGGTTGCCGTGAGCCATGTCGTAATGCAGTTCGGCGTTAGCGGCGATGGCGTCGCGCAGCAGGTGGGCCAGAAACTCGCCTTGCAAACCTTGCAGATTGAGCTGTTCGGCCTTGACTTTCAGGCTTTGCAGCAGCCCGAAAAACAGGCCCTGCGAGAAGCGGTTATCGACCAGGTTTTTGATTTGCGGCTGGCTGTCCCACCATTGCAGAAAGGTTTCTCCCTGGTTGAAATACAGCGTAAAGGCTATTGGATGCTTTTTGATGTACCAGGCGGCCTTGCGCGGACAGTCGGCGGGGCGTTGAGCATCGGCCGAGGCGAAGGTGGCGGAAGATACGTCGCCGCCGCTCAAGGCAGGGCAGCGCTCGTTGCCGGCCGGCGGCTCCTCGACGCTGCCGATTCGCGACTCGGTTGGATCGAGATCTTGATTGGCGGCGTCGCGCAATTTCACTGTCAAATCCAGCATCGGCAAATCAGCGCGAACCATGTCGTTTAACGGCGCTTTCGATAACTGCCAGTAGGCGACGATGCCGGCGGTGGCGGTCAAGGCAACCGCCGCCGCGATCACAATCAGGCGTTTTGAGGGCGTAAGCGGTTCCATTCGTAGACTCCTAGGAAATAAGGATTTTCGGCGCGAGGTATCCACACCGGATCGGGCGATTCCAGCAATTCGCTGACCCGCACCACCCGCACCTGGGCTTCATCGCCTTGTGCACCGTTATGGTAGACAGCCAGGTTTTCGGAGCGGCCGGCGGCGAACAGCATCAGATGGTAGGGTTCGTCGTTCTGCAAGGGCTTTTGATACACCAACAGATCGCCGCTACGGGCTGCCGACAATTCCCGCGACTTCAGGCGGAAGTTATAGCCGATCAGGGTTTCGGCATCTGCAAAATGGCCGAAGCGCGGTTTGTCCTTATTCAGTCCGGTCTGCCAGATTTGCGGATACTGGGGAAACAATTGCCGGGCCTGCTCGGATAATGCCGGCAGATTCAGCTTGGCCGGGATGCCGAGTTTGGCGGTGCGCGCGGCGTCGCGTTGTTCCAAGGCGGTGCGGTAAGCGAAGCGTACCAGTCCAGCGCAATCGCGCTGTTTGGGTTCCCATAACGGGCTGAGTTTGCGAGCTTGCAACAACGCCATGTTAGTCACCGCTTGCCTTAGCGCGGTTTCGTCCTGCGGCATTAAATAACCCAACTCTTCGCCGCCGCCATCCTCGCCTTCGCGTGCGGGTTCGTGTTTGATGTATTCCCTGACTTCCGCCGGCATATCGCGTTCGGCATCCTGGCCGGGAACGTAGATTTTTGCCGGTTGGCGGTTGCCCTGGATCGCCACGTAGGCAAAGGTCTTGGTTTCGCCGGGCCTGGCCAGCGGTTTCTGTATCCGGCGGCGGCTTTCTGTGGGCAAGCCTTCGTCGAGGATGATGTCCAGGTTGGCCAGGGTATGCTGCACCGCGCCGCCAAGCCAGTAATTGCTGTCGATGCGGAACACGCCGACCGGCGGGGCGGGATGCACATACAGGTACGGCCCGTAGCCGGGTTGGTCGAAGTTGTCGCCGTTCTGGTTCAAAAAGAAGATGCCGCCGCTGGCCGAGTTGGTGTCGGCCCAATATACGTGGTTGTTGTCCGGCTCGTAGATGTGCAGGTCGGTGTAGACGCCGTCGGTATCGCTGGTCAGGACCACTTTCAATGGAATCGGCGAAATCACCGCATCCACCGTGGTCGAGACCTTGGATGTGCCGGCGCTGTTGGCGCATTCGGCGATCACGGTATTCTTGCCCTTGGCGGCCGGAAAATCCCTGGAGAAACTGCCGTTGGCATTGCGCACGTAATAGCGCACGCCGTTGATGTTGACCACAATAGGATCGGCGGCTGGATCGGAGCAGGTGCCGGCCACCGTGATCTGCATCGCGCTGGTCCAGCCGCCGGCCGGTTTGCTCAGCGTCAGAACCGGCGCTGCGGAAGCGGTTTGTGGCGGTTTTTGCTGGCCGCGCCGGGCCAGAATATCCGGGTCGTCGCTGGGTGCGGCGGAACTCTGAAGGGGGAAACCCAACAGCAATGCCGCGCAGACTCCAATCTTTCGGCTGGAAAACAGGTTAAAACTCCGCATCAAGGCCTCCGATTTTCGCTGTGGGGATTTTTTCGATTGCCGAAATGTAGCAATGAAATAGGCTAACGGCAAATCTGTCGAACCTAGTTCGTTCCGAGGGGGCTGTGATTGAAAGGTTTTGCAGAAGGTAAATCCCCTGGCAAAAGGTCTGATGCCGCTAGTTTAGTGGCTAGCGATGGTGTTGTGTTGGCTTGTAAGGGCAGAGCCCGGTTTCTGGTAAACTTCGGGAGAACCCGCGACCGGCCACTCGTATCCAAGAAATTTTATGCGATGCAATGGAGGCGATGCCAGTTGTGCCGATTTGATGCCATGCCGCTCCGGAAAATCAAGTAAGTCGGTACTCACAAAAACTTGAACATTATTATCATGAAATTTTGGCAAAATATTCTATGGTCGCTGAGTGTCTTTTTGTTGTATCTGGCATTGGCGAAATTCGGATTGGAATATGCCGTTATTGGCCAGACAGTGACATTACTGTGGCCACCCAGCGGCATCGCGCTGGCTGCCATCCTGATTGGGGGGTATCGTGTGTGGCCTGGGGTTGCCTTGGGAGCCCTTATTGCCAACAGCGGAACCGACGTCCCTCTCCTTACTTTATTCATCATTACATTGGGCAATACGTTGGAGCCTTTATGCGGTGCTTTATTACTCGGAAGGCAGGCTAATTTTTCACTGGCGCTGGATAAGGTCTCGGATGTGCTCGCCTTGGTGATACTGGCCGCTGTCGGCAGCACTTTCGTGGGCGCCTCCCTGGGCACACTGGGGCTGTTTGTCGGCGGGGAGATAGCAATAGCGGATGTCTGGTCGACCTGGATAGCCTGGTGGCTTGGCGATGGCATGGGCGTTCTGGTGATCAGCCCTGTTCTTCTCACGGCATTCGCCATGGTTTCCACGCGTCCCACGAGCTATTCGCCAAGAAAAATCCTGGAAGCTTTAGTCTTGATCGTTGCCTTGACGGCAGTCGGCCAAACCATTTTCGGAAACCCGAAAATGACCGGCCTCGGTCATTTTCAGGTTTCCTTGTCCATGTTTCCGTTTGCTATATGGAGCGCGCTGCGCTTTGGGGCAATCGGGGCTGCCGGCGTTGCCTTGATTGCATCCCTACTCGCCATTAACGGCACGGTACGGGGCACCGGCCCGTTTGCAATGGACTCGGCTATGGATAGCCTGATTCCCTGGTGTGTGTTTGCCGACCTGATGGCCATTACCGGACTTATCCTGGCAGCAGTTGATTCAGGACGGGAAAAGGCGTTGGCGGCAATAAGGTTCTCCAACGAAAATCTGGAAAGACAAGTGAGGAATCGAACCGATGACCTGATCCAGGTCAACCTGGAACTCCATGCAACACTGGCCGAGCGCTGGCGCTTGCAGATGGAAATGAATCAGATCGGCGAGGAACGGCAGAAAATGATTGGACAGGAATTGCATGATGGGCTGGGCCAACAGCTCATCGGTATTGCTTTTTTGGTTTCCTCCCTGGACGAAACGCTATGTGCCAGGTCGGCGCCGGAAAGTTCCAGCGTCTATCAAATCAGGCAACTGCTCGCCGAAGCGATGTCGGCGCTTCGGTCATTGTCACACGGGCTTTATCCCGTCGTGCTGGAGACTGGCGGTTTTTCCGCGGCACTGTGTCATCTGGCAGAATACGCACAGGGCTCTTCCGGCGTTCAGTGTACCGTCCGATGTACGGCCGATGCGCATGCCATCGATAAGACTATCGCGCTAAATCTTTATCGTATTGCCCAGGAATCGGTCAGCAACGCCTTGCGGCATAGCAAGGCCCGGCAAATCGAAATCAAGCTTTTGGGAGAGGGTAGTAATGGCTACCGGCTTTCTATCCAAGACAACGGCAGCGGCTTTACAAATCAAGGCATGGATACATACGGAACGCTGGGCTTGCGCAGTATGCGAAGTCGAGCCGATTTGATAGGCGCGGTGTTGGAGGTTCTCGAGAATCCGGGTGGCGGCACGGCTATCGTCGTTACAGGCCCCACGAAACGTGAGAGCTAACATGCAAAACAAAAATAAAGCCGGTTTTGCAAAGGCCAAAATTTTAATCGTCGACGACCATCCCATCGTCCGCCAGGGTTTGAAGCAAGTCCTCAATCTTCAAGCCGATATGCAGCTTTGCTGTGAGGCCGATAATGCCGAGGAAGCGTTGATCGCGATGCGCGGTTGCGATCATGATCTGGTTATCGTCGACATTTCGCTCGAAGGAACGTCCGGACTAAATCTGATTACCACCCTTACCGCCCACTACCCGCAACTGCCGATCCTGGTCATGAGCATGCACGAGGAGTCTATATATGCCGAACGCTCGTTACGACTGGGTGCAAAGGGGTACATTATGAAACATCAGGCAACCGTAAACATTCAGGCGGCGATCCGGCGCATTCTGGCTGGCGGTATCTATGTCAGCGAGACCATGCATGCGCTGATACTGGAGCGCATGCATACTCGCGCTGTCGACTCTGGGGTTGCCGATCCCGCTGCCTGTCTTACCAACCGTGAATTCGAAGTTTTACGACTAATCGGCTTTGGTTTTGGCACCCGAGAAATTGCCGAAAAACTCAATAGAAGCATTAAGACTATCGAGGCTCATCGCGCTAACATCAAAGAAAAACTAGGACTGAAAACGGGAGTTGAATTGATACGCTTTGCAATTTGCTGGATTGCGGAAAAAGAGTAGAACACCGATAAATAGGGAATTCCCCTAGTCACGAATCAGGGCGATGCCGATTCTATATCATCCTCAACATCGCTAATCTAAACAGACTTACCATAACAGACTAATAAAAGGTAAGAGCTCAGCTTGCAATGTTGTGCAATTAGCGAGACCGGCAATACCGTGCGCCAGTGTAGATTTCTTTCAATTCAGCATCGTCGATGTAAAGGCGCCAGAGGATGCGAACTAAACAACCGAGATACTCAGACTCTCGGAAAACGCTCGGCAAAGAACGACGGTCTAGCTTCTTGAAAACATTTTTTTGAATTTTGATGAAGGAGAGCCTCAATGTTTCACACTAATAAAGCATTTTTAAGCCTAGCGATATTCATGCTGTTTTTGCATCCAGCCGCTCATGCCGAATCCGATGTTCAATTTCAGGAAAATAATCAACTGAAAGCTCAAGTACAACAGTTACAAACCCAGGTAAAGGATGCCAACGCCAGAATTGCCCTCTTGGAAGTTGGCAAAGAGTCATCGAGTCCGAATATCAATACCCCGCAAAACAGCGAGGATCTTAGGTTAAGTACCCAGATCCAATCGAATTCAACGATGGACCCTCGCCGAACGGCTAATGGGCATGGGCGGTGAAAATATTGCATCGCCCAATGCGGAGCTAGAAGCCGGACAAATGCGTCATGTTGATTTTTTATGCGCGGATTCGGGACGGTTTGCTACCGCAAAACAGATGACAGTCGATTAATGTTTGCCTATTGGGGCTGGGATGCCCCTAACAGGCTTTCGATCACAGCAACGGCAAATCCGATCGAGTATTTGGCCGTTGAACCTGAACCCGTTTCGGAAAATAGCGTGCCTTGACATATTGGGATGGGCTGAATCAATGCAACGAAACATGTGATATATCCACATTAAGATCTCCTTAGGTTGCGAGGAATTTATTGAGCTGGGCAATGAACCTATCCAATGGGTTACCGCTAATTTGTTGGACTTGGGTCGGTCCGAAGCTTTTTAATTACCGCATGCCCGCATAGTAATTCGAGCCGCGACAGGCTATGCTTCACGATAAAATCAACTCTCCTATCATCCCAGCGCAGGAGTCTTGCCGTGGACGATTTTTTCGGTTTTATCGTGTTTATCTTGATTCTGGTGCCGCTGGCATTGATTGGCATGCTGGCGGTAGTGATGGGACGACAGAACCGCTATCGGGATGAAATGACCCAGACACTGCGAAAAATCGAGGATGCGCTTCGCGAAGATAGAAAGTTGCTGCGGGAACTATCGCAACGGTCTTCAGCGCCGGTTGCGGAAACGCCGCAGCCGGCGGTATTTCAGCCGCGAACCTCTAGCATAGAGCGGGTGTTGTTCGAGAATCCACCGCCTGCCACCATCGAGCCTGAACCGCAGGCCGCCGAAACCGTCATGGAAACCGTCGCCGAACCGGCTCCGGCCGCCGCTCCCGAAAATCCCTGGAGCCAGGCCGATTGGCAACCCGCCGAACCCAGCCGTTTCGAGCTGGCCGCCAAGCAAATCCTCAAGGAAATTTGGAACTGGATCATCGTCGGCGAAGGCCATAGGCCGGAAGGCGTAGCGATGGAATATGCGGTGGCCAGCAACTGGCTGTTGCGTATCGGCGTCTTGATACTGGTCACCGGCATCGGTTTTTTTCTGAAATATTCGATAGACAATGGCTTGCTCGGCGAACAGGCGCGGGTGGCGCTGACCGTGTTGGCCGGGGTGGGGATGATCATCGGCGGCGTAAGGCTGGTGGGCGGCAAGTATCATTTGTTCAGCCAGGGTTTGCTGGGCGGCGGTATCGCGGTGCTGTATTTCAGTGTGTTCGCCGCCCATAGTTTTTATCATTTAATAGAGGCTTATCCGACCTTTGCCTTGATGATCCTGGTTACCGCCTGCGCCGCCGTATTGGCGATACGCCTGGATTCCATGCTGGTGGCGATTTTCGCCATCATTGGCGGCTATTGCACGCCGATATTGCTGTCCACCGGTCAAGTCAATTTCCCAGGGCTTTTTAGCTATATGTTGCTGCTCGGGGTCGGCATCCTGGCCGTCAACTGGTACAAGCAATGGCATTTGCTGAACTTTCTGGGCTTTTTCTTCAATTACCTGCTGTTTTTCGGTTCGATGCAGAACTACGAAGTCGGTTATTTCTGGCAGGTGCTGCCGTTTTTGACCGGCTTTTTCGTGCTGTATTCGACCACGGTGTTTTTGTTCTGTCTGGTCAGCCGGACTAAATCGACGTTGCTGGACTTGTTGGCACTGATCGTCAACGCCGCTATTTTCTTCATGACCGCCTACGATTTGATCGACGATGCTTACGGGCAAATATGGACGGCGTTGCTGACCGTGGCGCTGGCGGCGTTTTATGTCGGCCATGTTTACTATTGCCTGGCGCGGCGGGTGGCGGATCGAGAGTTGCTGGTCAGCTTCATCGGTCTGGCGGCGTTCTTCGTCACCATTACCTTGCCGCTGCTGCTCTCGGGTCAATGGATCACGGTCAGCTGGTCGTTGCAGGCCCTGGTGATGCTATGGATGGCCGGCAAATTGCGTAGCGCCTTTTTGCAACAGGTGGCCTATCTGCTGTATCTGATAGTGGTGGTTCGCTTGTGTTTCATCGATTTGCCCGGACAATACGGCGTGGCGATGGACGGCGATCAGGCGTTCGGCGACTTTCTACTGAGTTTGTTGGAGCGGGTGATCAGTTTCGGCATTCCGATTGCTTCGCTGGCACTGGCGTACACCCTGATCGAAAAGCCGGCGCCGGCTTCCGAGCTGGCCTGCGAAGCCGGCAACGACGTGCCGTTGTGGCTGAAGGATAACTGGTTGTTGCAGGCGACACTGATCATCGTCGCCGGCATGCTGTTCGTGGTGTTGCAACTGGAACTGTACCGCAGCTTCGGCTATCTATATCCGCCGCTGCAACTGCCGGTGTTGACGCTGGTGTGGCTGGCGATGAGTCTATTGCTGTTACTGCGTTATCTGTCCGGCCCCAGTGCCTGGTTGCTGCAAGCCTTGCGGCTATTTTTGATCGGCGTGGCTATCAAGCTGCTGCTGTTCGACCTGCCGTCCTGGGACATCGATCTGGGACAGATAGCTTATGACGATAGCGTCTGGACCTTACGCTACGGCGGCGCTTATTCCTTCCAGTTGGCGCTGATGCGCTTGCTGGATTTTGCGGCGATCATAGGCTTTTTGCTGTTCGCGTTTCGCCGCTTGGCATCGGCCGGCGAAGAGGCCGGCAACATCCGGCAATGGCTGGGCGGCGCGGCCTTGGTGTTGCTGTTCGCCTTCCTGAGTCTGGAAATCAACTCGCTGCTGTATCAATACGTGCCCGGTCTGCGTTCCGGCGGCGTGTCGATTCTGTGGTCGATTTTTGCGTTGAGTCTGGTGTTTGCCGGCATCAAGCGCCAAGTCTCAGCCTTCCGCTTGACCGGTCTGGCGCTGTTTGCACTGGTGGCCTGGAAGGTGTTTTTTATCGATCTGGCACGGCTGGAACAGATTTACCGTATCGTCGCCTTCATCGTGCTGGGCATGCTGGCGCTGGGCGGCGCGTTTTTCTATATGCGCTATCAACAAACTTTTATGGGCAAACCTGCCGACGAGAAAATATCATGATCGCTAAAATCGCCCTGATCGCGGGTTTTTTTTTAAGCCAAGCCGTCGCCGCAGCTACGGCGGACGATGGGCCAAGGTATCGGTTTAGCCGGCCGGTTGTCTGGCAGGATGGCGGACAGCAAAGCTTACTGGCGGTGCCGTTGGATAGTGCTGTCTATGCCGCCGGCGCCGCCGATTTTCGCGACTTGCGCCTGATCGATCGGAATGGCGTCGAAATACCGTATCTGTTGCAAAAAATCGCCGGCAGCAAAACCGAAATTCGGCGTTTGCCCAGCCGCAGCGAAACTAAAGGCTTGGAAAAAATCGACGAAGACGGCATCGTCATCACAGTCAATTTGGACAAAGATGCCACTAACGCCGACGGTTTGACCGTGGTTACTTCGCAGCGCGATTTCGAGTACAACCTGCAAATCCACGGTTCCAACGATGGCGAGAATTGGCAGAAACTGGTCAACAATACCGCCATTTACGATTATTCGCGTTACATGGCGGTGGGCAATCGCGACATAGAATTGCCAGTCAATAACTACCGGCAATTCAAGATCGTGGTCGCCAAGGCCAGCCAGACCCGCACGGAGGAGGTGCTGGAATTGACTCGCACGCTGCATGGCGCGGAAGAGATGCAACGCAACGAAAAAACCGAATTGCATAACGAGCCGCTGCACATCGAACGCATCGACTTCTGGCACAAACAATCCGAAACTGTATCGGACGCCGAACAACGCTTCGAATACCCGGTCGCCGGCTTCAAAGTCAGTCAGGATGCAGAGCATAAAACCACTTTGATAGCTATCGAAACCCAGCGTCAACCCTTAGCCGGCCTTACCCTGAAAACCGCCACGCCCAACTTCAGCCGCTTGGCCGAAGTGCAAATCCCGTTGCAGCAGGGCCTGGAAACCCGCATGCAAACCCTAGGTCGAGCCAAGCTGGAAGCGCTGCATTTTCAGGGCATCAACCGCGAACAAACCGGCGTGGCTTTCCCGGAACAACGCCAACCGAAATATCAAATTATTATCCACAATCAGGATAATCCGCCGCTGGCGATAGACGGTGTGATTGGCACCGGCCCCGGCTATCAGCTGTTGTTCCTGCCGCAAGCCGGCCAGGATTACCAATTGCGTTACGGTTCGGACCAGGCCGAGCCACCGCGTTATGACACCGCGCCGATCCAGGAGTTGTTGCAGCGTGGCTACCACAGCACAGCCGCCGGATTAGGCCCGGAAACCGCCGCAGCGCCTGCCGAAGACAAACCGGATTTCGGCAAGTTGCTGAACAGCAAATGGTTTCTGGGGGTGGCGATAGGCTTGATGGTGTTGGTGCTGGGTTGGAGCTTATACCGGGTCGGTAAGCGGGTAGGGGACCTGCCGAAGTAGAACCGTCGGTTGCCGGGTGTTTAAAACCGGAAACAAGCTTAAGCGTTCCAAACTCCCGGCATTTCGCTAGACTATTCGCCATCAATTACAAACTGGACAGGCATGATGCGGGAAGAAAGCAAAACGGAAGACGAAAAGCTGGAATTCAATCAGGTAGTCAATTGGTTAAAACAGGACGGCATACTTTCCCCGTTGGATCTTGAAAAATGCAGGCAATACGGCATTGCGGCTATCAACAAGCATAAGCATCCGCTGAAAGTGCTGGCCGAGTGCGAACTGGCCGATAGGACTCAACGCGGAAAATTGCTGACATTGGAAGATTTAACCCAATGGCTGGCCAAAAAATTAGGCATGCCGTATTACTACTTCGATCCTTTACGGATAGATGTCCCCACGGTCACTTCGCTGTTCAGCAAAGCTTACACCAGCAATTACAACATTCTGCCGATCAGGATTAACGACGATGAAGTGGTGGTCGCCACAGCCGAACCGTTCATTCGGACCTGGCAGCTGGATTTGGCGAAAATGCATCAGGGCAAAATTCGTTGTGTGCTTTCCAACCCCGACGAAATAAAGCGCTACATCGATGAGTTTTATAATTTTTCCAGATCCTTGAAAGGCGCTGGCGCCCAAGCCAGCAACGAGAATAGAGGCGCCGGCCAAAATTTCGAGCAGCTGGTGGAACTCAGCAAAATGGCCGATCTGGATGCCAACAACCAGCATGTGGTCAATTTGGTGAACTGGCTGCTTCAATATGCCTTCGACCAACGCGCCAGCGATATTCACATCGAACCACGCCGCCAGCAAGGCAATGTCCGTTTCAGGATAGACGGCGTCCTGCACAACGTTTACCAATTGCCGATGCCGATCATGAATGCGGTGTTGAGCCGCTTGAAAATTCTCGGCCGGATGAATATCGCCGAAAAGCGCCTGCCGCAGGATGGCCGGATTAAGACCCAGAATGTCGGCGGCAAGGAAATCGAACTTAGGCTCTCCACCATGCCGACCGCCTTTGGCGAAAAACTGGTGATGCGGATATTCGATCCGGAAGTGTTGCTGCGCGACTACGAGCAACTGGGTTTCAATAAACAGGAACTGAACATCTGGAACCGGATGACCGGCCAAGCCCACGGCATCATCCTGGTTACCGGGCCGACCGGTTCCGGCAAGACCACGACCCTTTATTCCACGCTGAAAAGGCTGGCGACGCCGGAAATCAATCTCTGTACCGTCGAAGATCCGATAGAGCAGATAGAACCCAGTTTCAACCAGATGCAGGTGCAGGCCAGTATCGGCCTGGATTTTGCCAGCGGCATCCGCACTCTGTTGCGGCAGGATCCGGACATTATCATGGTCGGCGAGATCCGCGACCTGGAAACTGCGGAAATGGCGGTGCAAGCCTCGCTGACCGGGCATCTGGTGATCTCCACGCTGCATACCAACAACGCACCGGCCGCCGTGACCCGCTTATTGAATATCGGCGTACCGGCTTATTTAATCCAGCAAACTGTGTTGGGCATCATGGCGCAACGCTTGATCCGGGTGCTTTGCCGGCAATGCAAGGCGGCGGTAGAAGTCGATCCGCAGCAATGGAAAGCCCTGGTCGCGCCGTTCAAGGTCGCGGTTCCCAAGCAAATCTATAAAGCCGTCGGTTGCAAGGAATGTAGAAATACCGGCTATGCCGGCAGGATAGGCATTTACGAGATTTTTGAAACCAGTCCAGCCCTGCAAAAATTAATCGTGGAAGGCTGCGATACCAGTTTGCTGCAACGCCAGGCCATTAAAGACGGTATGCGGCCCTTGCGTCTGAGCGGTGCGGAAAAAGTCGCCTCCGGTATTACCACCATTGATGAGGTGTTGCGGGTGGCGCCGGAACGCATCGAGTTTTAGGCAATGGATAATGGGGGGAAGTAGTGAGTGGGAAGTTGGAAGCCGTTATTGGCCGACTATTTTTCGCTATCGAATGGGGCCGTCATCCCTGGTGAATCGGCAGCCAGACCCGGAATGTGGAGCCTTGGCCAACATTGCTGTTCACTTCAATCCTGCCGCCGTGTTTGCGAACGATATTTTGAGAAATCGATAATCCCAGCCCGGTGCCTTTACCTACCGGTTTGGTGGTAAAAAACGGTTCGAACAGCCGAGTCAGATTTTCCGGGGCGATGCCTTTGCCGTTATCGCCGATTTCCACCCAGACCTCCTTGTCGTTATGGCCGGTGCGTAGGGTGATGTCGCCTTTGGTTTCGATGGCATGGGCGGCATTGATCAGCAAATTCATGAACACCTGATTAAGCTGGCTCGGCAAACAATAAATTTCCGGCAGTTCGCCGTATTCCTTATGTACCTTGCAGTGGTATTTGAGTTCGTTGTGAATAATGTTCAGCGTCGAATCCAGGCCTTTATGCAAATCCGCCAATTCCCAGTCGTTGCTGTCGGTGTGGGAAAAGTTTTTAAGATCCTGAATAATGTCGCGTACCCGCAATAAGCCTTCCCGCGATTCGGCGATCAGTTGCGGAATGTCGTTGCGCAGATAATCGATGTCTTTGCGTTGTTTGAGATCGAGCAGCGTTTGCAAGGCTTCGGGAGCGATCGGGCTGTCGGCAACCAGAGCATGGTAGGCGTCCAATACGGTAAAAACGTCCAGCAAATAGGTGTTGAGGGTGTTTAGATTGGAGTTGACGAAACCGATGGGATTGTTGATTTCATGGGCGATACCGGCGGCGAGTTGGCCGATGGCCGCCAGTTTTTCTGATTGCAGCAACTGTAAATGAACCTGTTCGTTTTCCCGATGCCGGCGTTCAACTTCGGCTTCCAGAAAGGCATTCTGATTCTTCAGCCAGTCGCGCGCACTTTTCAATTCCAGTTGGGCGCGAATTCGCGCTAACAAAATCGATAAATGGCAAGGTTTATAAATGTAATCGACCGCGCCTAGTTTCAAGCCCCGTTCTTCTTCCACATCCGAATTCAGGGCCGTGACGAATATCACCGGAATCTCCCGAGTATCGGGATTGGCTTTTAGCTGATTAAGCACCTCGTAACCGTCCATGCCGGGCATCATCACGTCCAGCAAAATCAAATCCGGCTTGGTTGCGCCATTGGCCAATTGCAAGGCCCTTGGCCCCGATGTGGCGATTAACACTTCATAGTAAGACGTCAGAAATTGCCCGAAAACCGAGAGGTTGATGGAGTCGTCATCCACTAACAGAATGGTGGCCTTGTACTCGTCTGATTGGCTATTGGAATCCATCTGGGTCCTGGTCTGTTCGGAAAAAACCGTCAAATTCGCTTGCCTAGCTTATGGAAGCGAGTGGGCGCGATAGCTGGCGGCTTCCTTGCCGTATGGCGGACATGCGGCGATAGTTTATTATTCGGTTCGGTATCCAACAACACTAATTATGGTTTTATTGCTCGGCAGACTTGTGCTTCGACGAACGGCTTATCTCACGGTACTCTATACTCATAGAAAGTAGAAAGAGGAACTTCCTACTGGCAGCCATCCAAAGCAGGGAAGTTATATTTCAATTAGTATGACATCAATTTTTAAGCCAATTTTCACCGACCGGATAACCCCGCCTTTTTCATCGCCGGTTGGCCATTGCCGGCGGGAGGCCATATATCCAGGGCTAATCGTGTTCGCCGAAATGTCGAAGCACATGTTCGAAAGCCTACCTTATTTATATGATGGCGTAGTACCTGCGCTGTTTTTCCGGACCTTATGAACATGGCCGATTCCGATACCCTGTTGCAACAACCCGCCGATAGTCCGGTAACGATCACCGTGCGTAGCGATGATCAGGTTTTGCGGTTGCCGCTGAGTGCCGACACCTCGGTGCGTCAGGCCCTGGATACCACCGAGCTTAGAGTGCGGGCGGCCTGCGGCGGGCAAGGGACTTGCGGGGCGTGTCTGATTCAAATCGTCAGCGGCAATTTCAATCCACCGACCCTGGCGGAGCGGCAAAAAATATTGCCGGAAGATCTGGCAAACGGCATGCGGCTGTCCTGCCAATTGCATGCGCGCAGCGGCAGCGAGCTGTATCTTCAGCACCCGGCGCCGCATTCGGAATGGAAAAGCCTGGATGTAAACCAATTGCATAAAGCCGCCGGCAATCCGGCCGTCACCGAGCATGTCTATGGCGTGGCTGTGGATCTGGGTACCACCCATATTCGCCTGTCATTTTGGAACCGGCAATCCGGGCGACGGATCGGCAGCCGCTATAGCGTCAATCCGCAGGTGGCGCATGGCGCGGACATATTGACTCGGCTGGATGCCAATCGATTGGCGGATAGCGATTGCCGGGTGATCGGCCAGCAGGCGCGCAAGGCCATCATCGAGGGAGTGCGGGACATTTTAAGCCGTGATATGGGCGAAGTGTCGCCGGTATTGGCGGAAATCGGCAAAGTGCTGATTGTCGGCAATACCGCGATGTTGACCCTGATTTGCGGTAACAGCGGCGATAGCCTCTATCAGCCGGAAAACTGGCAGAAGCCCATCGCCTGTCTGCCGGACGATGTCGAAGCCTGGCGCGGCGTCTGGCGTACGCCCCATGCCGAAATCGGCATCGCTCAGCCGCTGGCCGGTTTCATCGGTTCCGATTTGCTGGCTGATCTGGTCGCGACCGATGTTATCGGCCAGCAGCGGCCGATGTTATTGGCGGACTTCGGCACCAATACCGAAATCGCGTTATGGGACGGCCAAACCTTGTGGGCGACTTCCGTGCCGGGCGGCCCGGCCTTCGAAGGCGTGGGCATGCGTAACGGTTTGACGGCCGAGACCGGCGCCATTTGCAGAGTGTCCAAGGACGCCGGCTGTTGGCGGCTGCGGACCATTGGCGAAACGCCGGCGCGCGGCTATTGCGCCAGCGGTTTTATCGATGCGGTTGCGCTGATGCTGGATGAACAACTGCTCAAACCGTCGGGACGCTTTACCCAGCCGCAAACGGAAGGCCGTTATTTGCTGGATCGGGATAATCCCCATACGGCGATATATGGGATAGACGTCGATATTTTTCAGCGTGCCAAGGCATCGACGGCGGCAGCCATGACACAATTGCTGGCCTTCGCCGGTTTGAAAGCGGGGGATTTGCAGACGCTGTGGATTTGCGGCAGTTTCGGTCAACATCTCGATCTTGACAGCGCCATGCGCGTTGGCTTGCTGCCAGCTGTCGAGCTGGGTCGGATAAAGCTGTTTGCCAACGCCAGTTTGGCCGGCTGCGAAAAACTGTTGCTGGACCCGGCCGGCGAAGCCATGTTAAATGCCATCCTCGGCCGGGCTCATGTCGTCAATCTCGGCGGTGTGACCGAATACGAAGAACGCTTTATCGATAACCTACGCTTGCAACCAGTGCCAACCATGGAGTGCGGATAATGCTTGAGGCCTATATACAATCCTATAACGAAGCGGTTTTCGAGACCGATAAACAGGCGGCGCTGGAGGTGGTCAACAAAGCCTTGAGCGAGGGCTTGACTCCGGAAGACGTGGTTTTCAAACTGGTGATTCCGGCCGTTGAAGCGATGATGGCGCGTATCGAAAGCGATCCGGATTCCAATCTGGCCCAGCATTTCATGACCGCGCAAATTGCCGCCGACGTGACCGAAAGAATGTTGGAAAAATTCAGCCAGCCGCCGGAAGTCATAGGCCGAGTAGTAATTGGGGCGGCGCACGGCGACTTGCATTCGCTGGGCAAACGCATCGTCATCGGTTGTTTGAAGTCGCTGATGGTCGATGTCATCGATTTAGGTACCAATGTCAGCGCGATAAAATTTGTCGACGCCGCGATCGAGGAAGACGCACAAGTAATCGCGGTGTCGGCGATGATGGTGCATACCGCCACCGGCGAACACGGCAGCATGGAAATACGTCAGCTGCTGCGGGAACGCGGCCTGGAAGACAAGATCAAGCTGGCGGTGGGCGGTGCGCCTTACCGTTTCGATCCCGAGTTGTATGCCAAGGTCGGGGCCGATGCCTGGGCGCCGGACGGCGTGACGGCGGCCAAAGTGATCGTGCAACTGATACGCGAGGTAAAAAAACATGACGCCGCTTGAAATTCTGGCCGCCGCCACCAATGGCACGCCGGCGCCACGCATCCCGATTTTTTGCAATCTTCTGGACCAGGGGCCGGGGGAGTTGGGCATGCATGCCAAGGATTTTTTTAGCCAGGGCGAGCATGTCGCCGAAGCGCAATTGCGGCTGTTGAAGCGCTACGGCTACGATAACGTCTGGAGTTTGCATTATGTCGGTAAGGACGCGGAACTGCTGGGGTGCAAGGACATACTGTTCGCCGATGACGGTGCGCCGAATGTCGCCGATTTTGTAATCAAGAGTTTGGACGACATTGCCAAATTGGAGATTCCAACCGACATTACTCAACATCCCGCCTGGCAACCGGTTGCCGATTGTCTGGCGATATTACGTGCCGAAGTCGGGGCAACCCATCCGATTTGCGCGTATCTCACCGCTTCGACCACCCTGCCGGCGATGCTGATGGGGATGGAGAAATGGATGGAGTTGTTTTTGCAGGGACCATTCGATGTCCGCGATGAACTGCTACGCAAATGCTCGGATTTTTTTCAGCAGCAAATTGCCGCATTGAGGGCAGCCGGTGCGAATGTGCTGGTTTATTCCTCGCCCTTCGGCTCCCCATATTTTGTCGGCAAGAATCAAATCCAAAAAACCGTGCTGCCCTGGATGCAGCGCGATTTGCAGCCCGGTGGCGTCGACGGGGTGGTGTATTACTGCGGCATGGCGCCGTTCAACGATGTGATCGATCTGGTATTCGACGAGCTGAAAATCACGACCCATTACATCAGCCCCTTGGCCGATCTGGCCGAAGCCAAACGCTTGATCAACACTCGCGGTTTAACCTGCGGCGTGATCGACGATATTAAAATGATCCACTGGAGCGAGGAACAAACCCGCGCCGAAGTGAAACGCATCATCGATATCGGCAAACCCGGCGGTCATTTTCTGTTCGGTACCGGCGTAATGCCATTGGCTTTGCCGGAAGCCAATATCCGCGCCATGTTGGCTGCGGCTTTTGAGTATGGGAGGCTGCCATGAAATCCTTTATCCTGCACCCCGAAGATCAACCACCCTTGACCATGATAGGTTGCGGCATCTTGCGTAAGGAAGTCGATCAGCTGATCGAAAAAAATCATTGGAACGTCCATACCCATTTTCTGGATTCGGCGTTGCATAACTATTTGAATCGCTTATCGACCGAATTGAACCAGGCGCTGGAAGAGCGCGAAAAACTCGGCGAAAAAACCGTGGTGTTTTACGGCGGCTGCCATCCCTTGATGGAAAATTATCTGGAAGGCCACCACACCTGCCGTACACACGGCCAAAATTGCATTGTGATGCTGCTGGGTTACGAGCTGTTCATGCAGGAACTGGAGAAGGGCGCCTATTTTCTGGTCGAGGATTGGGCGATGACCTGGGAACCGATGATTACCGCCTGCTTCGGGATGAACATGACGGTGATCCGGGAAATTTTTCACAGCAGTCATAAATATATTCTGGCGCTCAGAACGCCTTGCAACGGCGACTTTACCGCAGCGGCGGAAGCCGCCGCCCGTTTTGTCGACCTGCCGTTGCAATGGATGGATGTCGGCCTTGAGCATTTGGAATCGGTGCTGGCGGATGCCATACAGCGCAGGCTTAGCCAAGATCAATGACTCAAGCCCCGTCTTACCAAGAGTTGCAGGAGCGCGTCGCCTATCTGGAGAACCGTGCCCGTAAACTTTCGGAAGAAAAAGCCAACCTTTTTCTGGTGCTGCACCTGGTCGAGCAATTAAATCCGATTGCCGGCCTGGAAAGTTTGTTGGATAGCCTGATGCTGGCGTTATGCGGCAATTTAGGCGGCAGCAATGCCGAGGTTTATTATGTGGATGAAGACGCGATTCACTATGCGAATTTGCTTGGCGAACGCCGCATCATCGAACGTATCGACGATCCCTTGGTCGCGGAAGTTTTTGAACATCGCCGTTTTGTCGAACAGCCCAGCGATGCGCCGCGGACCTTGTTGAAAGGCAACAGCGCGGCGGTGGCTTGTACCTGGGTGATGCCCCTGTTGGTCGGCAAAGAGTTGATTGGAGTCATCAAAATGACCGATTTGGTGGGAACCGCCCAGATGCGCGACTATCTGTCGCCGTTTTTTTCGCACATGGCGCTGATTTTAAATAACCAAATCAAGACTCGCATCGCCGAAGCCGCCAATAAAGCCAAAAGCAGTTTTCTGGCGACCATGTCGCATGAAATCCGCACGCCCTTGAACGGCATACTCGGCATGGCGCAATTATTGACCATGTCGGGAACCAGTTCTCAAAAGCATCAAGAATATGCCAAGACTATTTTGGTATCCGGGCAGACGCTGTTAGCCTTGCTGAACGATGTGTTGGATCTTTCGAAAATCGAAGCCAGCAAGCTTGAATTAAACTATTCGACTGTCGATCCTCGGGATCTGGTGGATGAAGTTTTGTCGCTATTTGCAGAGAATGCCCGCCGGAAAAATCTTGAGATTAGCGCCGAGTGGAAAGGGGCCGATCGGCAGTATTATCAGCTCGATTCGGTGAGAGTGCGGCAAATGCTATGCAACTTGGTCAGCAATGCGCTTAAATTTACCGAACGAGGTTTTATTCGTATCCAGGCGGAGGAGGTGAGGCGTGCCGAACAAAATGCGGAACTGGAGTTTTCGGTGATCGATAGCGGCATCGGTATCGCCGCCGATAAGCAGCGTCTGCTATTTAAACCTTTTTCCCAGATTGATAGCAGTTCGACGCGGCATTATGCCGGCACCGGCCTGGGTTTATCCATCGTTAATCGTTTTGCCGAATTGATGCAAGGCTGTGCCGGCGTGAAAAGCAATGAGGGCCAGGGTTCGCGCTTCTGGTTTAGGATTTCCGCCGCGATATCCAATGCTAAATTGCAGCCGGTACGCGAGACCAGACCGGAGATGGCGCGCATTGCGATCGATAGGCAGAGGCCATTGCACGTGTTGATCGTCGACGATAACGACATTAACCGCGATGTCATGCAAGCCATGCTGACCAAGCAAAAAATGGCTGTTAGCTGCGCCGGGGATGGCCGCGAAGCGGTTGAGGCGATTGCCGGTTCCGAAGCCATCGATCTGGTGTTGATGGATTGTCAGATGCCGGTGATGGACGGCTATGAAGCTACCCGAAAAATTCGGGGAGAAGAGGCCGAGTGCCGCAAGCCCAGACTGCCGATTATTGCCCTGACCGGGAGTTCCTTCGAGGAAGACCGGCAACGTTGCCTGGATGCCGGCATGGACGAAGTCTTGGTCAAGCCGGTTGAGTATTGGCATCTGCACAATACCTTGAACAAATGGCTTAGCGGCCAGGATACTTTGCAAACGGCCGCGCCAGCCGGCGCCGATAATATCTTGTCGGAAGAAAAACAGCCGGCATCGAACCAGGAAGAAATTTTGTTATTGCTAGACGAACTCGATCGATTGTTATCGAAAAATATGTTTAATGCGACAGGTCAATTCGCGCTGTTACAGGAGCGCTTGCAAGGTCATGCCGCTACGTCGCGATTCAACGCGATCGGAGAATTGGTCGGCGAAATGAAATTTGAACAGGCGCGTAGCGAGTTACAGCGGCTTCGTTCCGCCTTGGGCTGGTCGAGGAGCTAGGCGGATTGGACAACAAGCCTCAAAAGATTCTCGCTATCGACGACATGCCCGCCAATTTGGCGCTATTGGGCTTGGCTTTGCAAGACGATTATGCGATTCAAATCGCCACATCCGGAGCCAAAGGCCTGGAATTGGCCCATGACGATCCACCCGATCTGATTCTGCTGGACATCATGATGCCGGAGATGGACGGCTATGAAACCTGCCGCCGATTCAAGGCGGATCCGGTTTTGCGGGACATACCGATTATATTTGTCACGGCGTTGACGGAAAAACATGCCGAAGCCGTAGGATTTAGCTTGGGTGCCGCCGATTATTTGACCAAGCCGGTTGATATTGAAATTGCCCGGTTACGGATTCGCAACCTGCTGGAACGCGAACAATTGCGCCAAGAATTGCAGCGCAAGGAGGCGGCACAGCGTTTGGCCGCCAGCGTTTTTGCCTATACCCACGACGGGATCGTTATTACCGATGCGGACAATAGAATCATCGATATTAATAGTGCATTCACCCGGATCACCGGTTACGGCCGCGATGAAATCATCGGTAAAAATCCGCGTTTGCTCAAGTCCGGCCGGCAAAACACGGATTTCTACAAGGCGATGTGGCAATCGTTATTGCAGTTTGACCATTGGAGCGGCGAGCTCTGGAACCGCGATAAAAACGGCAGCATTTATGCCGCTTTAACCTCTATTTCGGTGGTGCGTAACGATCGGGGCGACATCGACCATTTCATCGGCTTGTTTGCCGACATTACGCCCTTGAAGAATCATGAATACGATCTGGAGCGGATTGCTCATTTCGATCCCTTAACCGGTATTCCCAACCGGGTGTTATTGGCCGACCGTCTGGCTCAGGCGATTGCCCATGCCCAGCGTAGCGGCAATATGATGGCGGTCTGCTATCTGGACCTGGACGGCTTTAAGCCGGTTAACGACCAGTTCGGCCATGAAGTCGGCGATCAACTGTTGATAGAAATTTCCTTGCGTATCAAGGATTGCCTGCGCGCCGCCGACACGGTGGCTCGAATCGGCGGCGACGAATTTGTGCTGTTGCTGCTCGATGTCAGTGACATTAAAGAATGCGAAGCGGTGCTGGAACGGATTTTGTCAGCCGTCGCCGAGCCCGCGATGATTGCCGGCAATCCGCTATCCGTATCCGCCAGCCTGGGTTTTACCGTGTATCCCAACGATGTGGCCGATGCCGACATTCTGATGCGGCATGCCGATCAGGCCATGTATGTTGCCAAGCAGCGGGGTAAAAACCGTTATCACCTGTTCGATCAGGAGCTGGACCGAATGGCTGTGGCGCGCGGCGAGACGCTGGCAAGAATCGAATCCGCGCTGCTAAATAACGAATTTGTGCTGTATTTTCAACCCAAGGTGAATATGCGTTTGGGTAAAGTACTGGGTGCCGAGGCCTTGATCCGCTGGCAACATCCGGAACGCGGATTGCTGCCGCCCTCGGCATTTTTGCCGGATATAGAGGGTACCGATCTGGTGGTGGCCATCGGCAATTGGGTGCTGTCCACCGCCCTTGAGCATCTGGAAAACTGGCAAAAGATGGGCTTGAACATCTTCGTCAGCATCAATATTGCCCCCAGGCATCTGCTGCATCACGACTTTTATAAAATATTAAAAGCCGGTTTCGATAATCATCCTCTGCTGCATCCCGAATGTCTGGAATTGGAGATATTGGAAACCGCCGCACTGGAAGATATAGGCCGAGTTTCCGCCGTGATGAAAGAATGTCAGAAACTGGGAGTGAGTTTTGCGCTTGACGATTTCGGGACCGGCTATTCTTCGCTAACCTATCTGAAAGCCTTGCCTGCCGAAACCCTGAAAATAGACCAGTCTTTCGTGCGCGATATGCTTCGCGATCCCGAGGATCTAGCCATTGTTGAGGGCATCATCAAGTTGACTTCCACCTTTCGCCGTAAAGTGATTGCCGAAGGTGTGGAAACCGCCGAACACGGTTTGTTGCTGCTGAAGCTGGGTTGCGATAATGCCCAAGGCTACGGTATCGCTCGCCCCATGCCGGCCGATGCGTTGCCGGAGTGGATCACAAGCTGGTTTCTTGATCAGGCATGGCAGCAGCCTTGATGCCGATGGTTGATGGCCTTGGCATCTGGGCAGGCATGCCTATTTAAACCAAGCCGCAAACCGGGTTTTTACTTCCGCCTTTAATTGTTTGGCCCATCGATAGACCGGGGTTTCGGTAATTTTTCGATGCGCCCATTGCAGCCAAGCCATGATGGTGGTGTAGACGATGCGCAGGAAGGCAAAGGTCATCAGCTGGGGTTTGGTCAGCGCAAACACCCTGGCGATCAGCAAGGTGCCCAGCAATTTTGCCAAGACTTCCATCAAAACGCCTTGCAAAATCAAGCCGTGCGCCAATAAACCGAATGCCGCCAGATTGATGGGGGTGACGATCAGGATCGGAATGCCGATGGCGACCAGGGCCATATTCGGAGACGTCCGGCTCAGCCATTGTTCAAAGCGTTCCAGCTTTAGCCAGTGGGCCAGCGAGTGTCCGAATGCCGTCAGCAAATCCCAAAGCCATTCTTCTATGATCAGAAAAATGGCCAATAACGAAAGTAGGAGTTTTTTCATGGTGTACCCGGTAGTTTGATGAAGCATTGTAGGCGCGACACGCGGATTTCAATCAAGAATTTTCGCTGAATCCGGCGGCAGTCCGGCGATATCTTCAAGGACCGACCGCAAATTTACGATTTTGCGGCTCGCGGTAACGATTTTCTTTAAAATGCCGGATTGCGAATATCGGCCTGATCCTCTACTCGGTATACCTTGATGCTGCCCGCAACACAATTAACATGCCTCTGATCGTAAACGCTCTGATCGGCCTAATGACGCTGCTGTATCCGCTTGCGGTTTATTTCGGCATCCAATATTTCGAGCCGCGTATCGTCGCCATGCTGTTGTGCGGCTTGTCGGTGTTGCGGTTGGGGATCGCCAATCATCCCTGGATGCGGCCGGTGCTGATTGCCGGTTTGTGCTTCGGCGGTTTTGCGGTTTGGAGCAATCAACTGATCACCCTGCGTTTTTATCCGGTATTGGTCAATGCCGTGATGTTGCTGATTTTTGCCGCCAGTCTGATCTTTCCGCCCAGTCTGGTCGAGCGTTTGGCGCGCCTGCAGGAACCCGATTTGCCGGCGGATGGCGTGTTTTACACCCGGCGGGTTACGCAGGTCTGGTGCGGTTTTTTTGTGATTAACGGCGGCTTAGCCTTGTCGACCGCTTTATGGAGCAGTTTCGAGATTTGGAGCCTGTATAACGGCCTGATAGCCTATGTATTGATGGGGCTGTTGTTCGGCGGCGAATATCTGTTCAGGATGCGCTGGAAGAGACTGCATCGATAGCTAAGCCGATTGTGTCCAGGATAGGCGTTCGGCAGCGCGGCAAACATAGAGAGTTGTCGGCATCATGGCAAACTGCTAGAGTTCAAACCTTAATCCGGCGCGGGCGTTAAGGATGGAAACTACAGAGGGGCGGCTATCGGCCATGAACGAAATCTCGATGATAGAACAAAGCTATCGAAGTGCGGCCAACCGAATCGATAATATACCGGAACTGCTTAAGGCCTTAAACCGCTGGTATCTGGCCTATCCCGAACACAACTACCTTCACCCCTGCGTCATCGACGGCAGGGCGGCACTGGTCTGCCGGCGCGATTTAAGCAGTAACGCCGGGAAGGCTTATGCCGAACTGCGGGCCATTGCCGATCGCTACCGGATTTATCTGAAGGAAGATAGCCGGACTCAGGATTCCGGCCACCAAATTAATAATCGCCGCAACAATATCGGTCTGGTCCTGAGTTTTTGCCTGGGCTTGATGGCCTCTTCACGGCTGGTGACGGCGGACGAATTGCAGATACCGGCACCGGCCAGTTCCGTGGCCGCCAACCTGACGATGCCGGCCAACCGGATGCAGGTAAAAGTTGTAGCTGGCGCCAACGGCGAACAAACCATCAGTTTGCGGCGCACCCGGCTGCCGAGCGCGGAGCAAGTCCTGGATGCCTACACCAAGCAGAAGCCGGCGATGAAGATCGACGAGCAGGCCGAAGTAAAAATCGGAAGCTTCCTGTCCGCCGCCTATCAACCGGAAACCGGCGATCCGGCCCATATCGGCGGCGATATTGCCGCCATGGCCCAATACTATGCCCAATACCCGCAAGTCGTAGCGCTGCTGGAGGAACTACGGGATAAAAAGCTGGTGCTGAAATACAAGGCCAATAACTGGCAGGCGCAAGCCTGGGGCAACCAGTTCGAGGTCGATAGCGTAACCATTTTTTTCGATACCCGGCTCGGCGCGCAACTTTTGAACGATGCGGACTGCCGTGCCAATCCGGCCTGCAGTATCTCGCCGGCCGACGCCCTGCTACACGAACTCTTGCATGCAAAACTGATGCTGATAGACAGTCGGCATTTTGTCGATAGCGGCGGCATGCAGCAAACCCTGTATCCCTTCGAACACGAGCGGGAAGTGATCGCCAGCGAAAACCGTCTTTATCAGGTCATGAATCGGCAAGACGGCCTGTCTCGGCCGATACGCGACCGGCACAGCGGCGAGTTGTTCCATGTCGACTGCGCAGCGTGCCTGCCTGCCGAAATATTGGCGGCTAATTAGCCGAATAGTGATTGTTGCGAGTCTGCGCACGGGCCGTTAAGCCCGTGCAAAACTCAGACTTGGTAATAATCGCGATACCAGGTCACGAAACGTTCTATGCCTTGTTCTATGCTGGTGTTGGGCTTATAGCCGACATCGGCTACCAGCGCTTCGACATCGGCATAAGTGTCCGGCACGTCGCCAGGCTGCAAGGGCAGCAGGTTTTTCTCGGCGGTTTTGCCCAGGAAGCGTTCCAGGGTTTCGATATAAGCCATTAACTCCACCGGACTTTGATTGCCGATGTTATACACGCGCCAGGGCGCCTTGCTGGTGCCGGGATCGGGCTTCAGGCCGCTCCAGTCCGGATTGGGCTCGGCATTATGATCCAGGGTGCGTATCACGCCTTCGACGATGTCGTCGATGTAGGTGAAATCGCGGCGGTGTTTGCCGTAATTGAAGACATCGATCTTCTCGCCGGCCAGGATGGCTTTAGTGAACAAAAACAACGCCATGTCCGGGCGTCCCCACGGTCCGTAAACGGTGAAGAAGCGCAGGCCGGTGGTCGGCAGCTTATACAAATTGCTGTAGGTATGGGCCATCAGCTCGTTGGCTTTTTTGGAAGCCGCATACAGACTCAGCGGATGGTCGACGTTGTCATGCACCGAAAACGGCATGGCTTCGTTGGCACCGTACACGGAGCTGCTAGAGGCGTAGACCAGATGCTCGACCTTGTGATGCCGGCAGCCTTCCAGAATATTGATGAAGCCGACAATGTTGCTGTCGATGTAGGCATGCGGATTTTCCAGCGAATAACGCACGCCGGCCTGTGCCGCCAAATTGACGACTTTTTGCGGCTGGTGTTTTTTAAACACCTCTTCCATGCCGGCGCGGTCGGCAATATCCAGCCTGACATCGGTGAAATTGGCGTGATCCTTGACGCGCGCCAGTCGGCTGAGCTTTAAATTGACGTCGTAATAGTCGTTGAGGTTATCGATGCCTATGACTTCGTCGCCTCTTTCCAGCAGTCTTAATGCCAGATGATTGCCTATAAAACCGGCGGTTCCGGTCACCATGATTTTCATCGTTTACAGCCTTGCATCGGTTTGATCGGCGGGGAACAGGTATTTGAGATCGTAAATAATGGCCTGGCTTTTACCCAGCGCCCTGATCTCGGCTATCGGCATTTTCTTGAATTGTTCATGGGCCACAGCCAGTATCACGGCGTCGTATTGGCCGGCCGCCGGTTTTGCTATGGGGCGGATGCCGTATTCTTCGAAGGTCTCGTCGCCATTAACCCAGGGATCGTAGACGTCGACGTCGATGCCGTAGGTTTTTAATTCCGCCACAATATCGACCACTCGGGTGTTACGGATGTCGGGGCAGTTTTCCTTGAAGGTCAGGCCCATGATCAACACCTTGGCATCCTGAACCTGGATGCGTCTTTTCAGCATCAGTTTGATCAGTTGCGAAACCACATAGGCGCCCATGCCGTCGTTGATGCGGCGGCCGGACAAGATCACCTCGGGGTTGTAACCGATGGCTTGGGCCTTATGGGTCAGATAATAAGGATCGACGCCGATACAGTGGCCGCCGACCAAGCCGGGACGGAACGGCAGAAAGTTCCATTTGGTGCCGGCCGCCAGCAAGACTTCCTCGGTATCGATGCCGAGTTTGTTGAAAATCAGCGCCAGCTCGTTGATCAAGGCGATGTTAACGTCGCGCTGAGTGTTCTCGATGACCTTGGCGGCTTCGGCAACCTTGATGCTGCTGGCCTTATGGGTGCCGGCGATGATGATGCTTTTATAAAGTTGATCGATTTTATCGGCGATTTCCGGCGTCGAGCCGGATGTAACTTTCAGGATATTGGTGACCCGGTGCTGTTTGTCGCCGGGGTTGATGCGTTCCGGGCTGTAGCCGACGAAAAAGTCCTTGTTAAAGCTCAGGCCGGAGACTTTTTCCAGAATCGGCACGCAGACTTCTTCGGTAGCGCCAGGATAAACTGTGGATTCGTAGATGACGATGTCACCGGCTTTGACCACCTTGCCCAGCAGGTCGCTGGCTTTTTCCAGCGGCGTCAGATCGGGTTGTTTGTGTTCGTTGATCGGGGTAGGTACGGTGACAATGTAGACGTTGCAATCGGCTATATCCGGCAATGCCGCGCTGTAAGTCAGAAGGCTGGCCTGAGCCAGTTCTTCCGCACTGACTTCCAGGGTATGATCGTTGCCGGCTTGCAGCTCCTTGATCCGGTGCGGGTTAATGTCGAAACCCACCGTGGGATATTTGCGGCCGAACTCCACGGCCAGCGGCAAGCCTACATAGCCAAGCCCAATCATGCCGATTTTGATGTTATCTAACATGTTTCGTAACTCCTCTTTATTCCGCGCTTTGTTGTCAACGAATATTTAAAACTTCTGAAAAACTATTTCTTGGCGATGCATCCCCAAGCCATCAGCCAGACTTGCGCCTGATAACTGTCGGCGGTTTTCGGCAATTCTCCGCTCAATACCATGCTTAGAGTCTGTTGAATGATGCCGAAAAAATAACTGTAGGCCAGTTGAGGGTCCAGTGATCTGATTTCCCCTTCCTTGATGCCGTTTTGCAGGATACGTTTAATTTTAGTAAACGCTGCCGTTTCCAATAAAGGCGGTTGCTCCGGGAGAAAGTCCGCAGTTTTCATGAACAGCAAAAACTGAATGATTTCCGGGGCATCGTCGGTCAATTTGAACAGCAAATCGACAATTTCCCTTAATTGTTCGGAGGCTTTACGGTTTCTGCGGCGAATATCGTCTATCGATATGCTGAAGCTGTCGAGGATGTTTTCCTGCAAGGCTAAAGCAATAGCTTGTTTGGTTTTGAAATATTGATAAATACCGCTGGTGGTTTTTAAGCCGACGGCATCTTTGATATCGGTTAATGAGGTATTGAAATAGCCTTTCTGGGCGAATAGTTTTAAGGATGCCTGTAAAACTTCGTCCTGAGTGACGGTTTTGTTTGGGGTGGATTCTGTTTCTAGTTCTAATTCTTGTTCCATGCTCTTATTTACAGCTTTACCTGCTGTTTTCTCTCTGATATTTCGCAGTATTCAACGCTGCGGTTATTGTTATTCTCTAAGGGTTGAAAGGGCGGCAACCAGATAATTGACCATCGACCATAGCGTTAATACGGCCGACAAATACAGCAGCCAGTAACCTATGCTGTTGATCGGCAGGCCGAATAGGTCGTCGCGATACAGCAGGAAGCTGACGGCCGCCATTTGCGCCGTGGTTTTCCATTTACCCAGTTGCGAAACCTTGACCTTGGCGCGCTGGCCAATTTCGGCCATCCATTCCCTTAGCGAGGCGATAGTGATTTCCCGGCCGATAATCACGGCGGCGGGGATGGCAAGCCAGGGACTGGCTTCGGCTTGAACTACCAGCACCAGTACGAAAGCCACCATCAATTTGTCGGCGACCGGATCCAGAAAGGCGCCGAAAGCGGTTTCCAGACTCATCTTTCTGGCCAGATAGCCGTCCAGCCAGTCGGTAAAACCGGCGAACAGAAAAATCAAGGTACAGGTCAGTTTGGAATATTCCCACGGCAGATAAAACACGATTGCCAGCAAAGGGATCAGTGCAATTCGCAATAGTGTCAGATAGGTGGGTAGGGTAAATTTAACTGCCATCTTGATGGTGGAATATATCGTATATACGTTGTGCCAATTGCCGGCTAATGCCCTCAATGCCGGCCAGTGCATCCACGCCCGCGCTGGATACGCCTTGCAAGCCGCCGAACTGTTTCAACAAAATCTGCCGCCGTTTCGGACCCAGGCCGGCAATGTTTTCCAAAACCGATTGCTGCTTCGCCTTTCCGCGTCGCTGCCGGTGTCCGGTGATGGCAAAGCGGTGTGCTTCATCGCGAATATGCTGAATCAGCAACAAGGCGCTGGCACCCGGCGTTACATCCAAAGGCTGTTCCCGATCAGGCAGGATGATCTTTTCCATCCCCGCCTTGCGGTCCGGTCCTTTCGAAACGCCGACTATCATAACATTGTTTATCTCCAATTCCGCCAGAGCCTTTTGGGCTTCGCCGACCTGGCCCTTGCCGCCGTCGATCAGCAAAATATCCGGGGCAGGGTGCTCGCCCTGTTTTAGGCGCTTGAAACGCCGCAATACCGCCTGATGGATCGCCGCGTAATCGTCGCCGCCGGTGACGCCTTCGATATTGAAACGCCGATAGTCGGATTTGACCGGGCCTTCGCGGTCGAACACCACGCAGGAGGCCACGGTCTGTTCGCCCTGGGTGTGGCTGATGTCGAAACATTCCAGGCGTTTCGGCACTTCGGCGCAGCCCAGTTCCTGTTGCAGGCTGAGAAAGCGGGCATACAGGCCTTGCTTGTCGGCCAGTTTGGCAGCCAGCGCGTTGTCGGCATTGGTGATCGCCATTTGCAGCCATTTCTGGCGTTCGCCGCGGACGTTGGCGGCGATGGCGACCGCATGCTTAGCCTGACCGCTCAACACTTCGCTTAACAATTCGGTTTCCGGCAAAGGGTGGCTGACGATCAGTTCGTGCGGCACCGATTTATCCAGATAATACTGGCTGATAAAGGCCTGCAAGATCAGCGACGGATCGTTGTCGTCGCCAATCTTCGGAAAAAATTGGCGGTTGCCGAGATTCTGGCCGTTGCGGATGAAGAACACCTGCACGCAGGCCGCATCGCCCCTGGCCGCGCAGGCGATGATGTCGACATCGCCTTTTTCGCCCTGTACGAAATGTTTTTCCAGTACCGCTCGCAGCCGCTGAATCTGGTCGCGATGCGCGGCGGCTTCCTCGAAATCCAGCTTGGCGGAGGCGGTCTCCATCTTGGCGACAAGGCTGTCGATCAACAGTCCGCCCTGGCCTTCCAGAAACAAAATCGTGCTATCGACATCAGCCTGATACTGTTCCTTGCCGATCAAACCCACGCAGGGCGCGGTGCAGCGTTCGATCTGGTGCTGCAAACAGGGCCGGGAGCGGGCGTTGTAATAGGAATCCTCGCATTGGCGGACCGGAAAAATTTTTTGCAGCAGTTTCAAGGTTTCCTTGACGGCGCTGGCGCTGGGGTAGGGGCCGAAATATTTACCCTTACGCTTCTTGGCGCCGCGATGGTAGGACAGTTGCGGAAAATCGTGAAAACTGGAAATGAATACGTAGGGATAGGATTTATCGTCGCGCAGGCTGATGTTGTAGCGTGGCTTGTGGCGCTTGATCAGCTGGCTTTCCAATAACAAGGCTTCGCCTTCGGTATGGGTGACGGTGACTTCGATAGCTGCGACTTTCGTCACCATCGCCGTTTGTTTCGGCGAAGCCGCGTTGCTGCGGAAATAGCTGGAAACCCGGTTCTTAAGATTCTTGGCCTTGCCTATATAAATGATCTCGCCCTTGGCGTCGATCATCTTATAGATGCCCGGACGTTGGGTCAGCGTCTTTAAAAAGGCTTTGACCTCAAACTCGGCGGTTGCGACTTCGTCGTTCACGGTTTAGGTGTCCAGCAGTTTCCGAATATCGGCAAACACCGCCGCCAGCATTTCCATGCTCAGGCGTTTGGTCTGCACGTTGTAACGGCTGCAATGATAGGAGCTGACCAGCTTATTGCCATTCGGCAAGTCATAGAACTTATGGTGGCCGAATTTGGCGGCTGTGGCTTTCAGGCCGTAGGCCCGAAGCACCGCCTGATGGGCGATGTTGCCCAAGGCCAGAATCACCGACTTTTCCGGCAATGTTTCGAGTTCCTTCGCCAGATAAGGATTGCATTGCTTGATCTCGTCGCCGGTAGGCTTGTTTTGCGGCGGCAGGCATTTCACCGCGTTGGTGATCCGGCAGTTCGTCAATTGCAAGCCGTCGCTCAGGCTGGTGGATTCCAGCTGATTGCTGAAACCGAAATCGAACAAGGCCTGATACAGCAATAGTCCGGCGTAATCGCCGGTAAACGGCCGGCCGCTAGCGTTGGCACCGTGCATGCCGGGCGCCAGGCCGACGATTACCAGTTTTGCTTGCGGGTCGCCGAAGGGTGCGACCGGGCGGGCGTGGTAGTCGGGGTGCTTTTGTTTGACGTCGTCGAGGAAATTGGCGAGCCGGGGGCAGGCGCGGCATTCTTGATTGAAATAGGGGGAGTGGGGCATAAAAATGGATTAGGTATGAATCGGGGGGATTTTACCTGATTGGGGGATTTGGTGTTTTTTGTGTCGCTATCGCGACGGATGTTTTTGAAATCGGTTCTCGCACCGACAGGCGAGATACTTTCTTTTGTGCCGCCAAAAGAAAGTATCCAAAGAAAAGGCGACCCGGATGCCGCTTATCCCCTGCGCTCCTCGCTTTTGAACGGGGTTGCCGGAAGGGGCTTCCCAGCCCCTCCGTCAACGCGATGCATCCCTGCATCGCCCCTGCGGGCTGATCCATTCAAAAGCTCCGGTGCTCGGCGCGGCAAACGGGAGAAAACCATCCCGGAATTTGGAAGTTGATTGGTATTGACGTAACGCGATGAAAGGAAATGGGTTTGACGGTAAACAGCCGAATATAGACATTCGGCTTGTGTTTGAATCAAGGCTTTTGATAATGTGTATGCTGGGTTGAATAGCAATAAGCCCTGCATCTGAGGAATAAAATTTCGCAATATATACGATAATTTTAAGGTATAGAAATTCTGCAGCTTCACGACATTGCTTGATTTAGGAAATAAATAGAGATCAAAAACAGAGGGCAAATGACATCAGATTACAATGAAGGTTTGGAAGAACTCCAAAGCGAAAATAATGACTTAGAATCAACTCCAGCGACATATGAAGTTATCACTTATCCCGCTGATTTCACCTTAGAAGGCTTGGTTTCTAAATTTAAGAAAGGCACTATGACTGTGCCAGGATTTCAAAGAAACTATGTATGGAATATTAAACAAGCGAGCCGTTTAATTGAATCTTTTTTGTTGGGGCTGCCCGTGCCAGCGATATTTTTATTCACGGATGATGTTAATAATGAACAATTAGTTATCGATGGGCAACAGCGATTGATATCAGTTGTATACTTTTTTGATGGCTACTTCGGTGAGCCAGATAGTAATGGTCGTCGCAAGGTTTTTAAACTTACGGGTCTGAATGAGAACAGTCCCTATTTCAATAAGAGTTATTCGGATCTTGAGGAGTCGGATCAGGCTGCATTTAACAAACTAAATGATAGTGTTTTACGCGCATTCGTAATCAAGCAGATTACCCCTAATGGAAATACAAGTGTTTATCATATATTTGAGCGATTAAACACAGGAGGTACTCAGCTAGTAGGACAGGAGATACGTAACTGTGTCTATCATGGATCGTTTAATAACTTGTTATGCGAGTTAAACAAATATGATAATTGGAGAAAAATATTTGGCAGCATTCCTCCGCATAAACGTCAGAAAGATATTGAGTTAATTTTACGATTTTTTTCATTTTATGAAAATGGTCACAACTATGAGCGACCGATCAAGGACTTTATGTCAAACTTTATGAGGGATAATCAACATATTAATCTTGAAAAGTCACGGATTTTCGAGCAGGTTTTCAAAAGTACTTGTGATAATGTTATAAACTTTCTCGGAGAAAAACCATTCCATATTTGGTCCGGGCTTAATGTCGCAGTTTTTGATTCCACATTTACAGTACTCGCAAAATATGGCTTCAAAAATGACTTAAGAAAACGATTTGAATCACTTAAGCGAGATGAAAGTTTTGTTAAAGGTGTTCGTGGCGCGACGGCGGATGATTCGATAGTTGAACTAAGAATGGTGCTTGCCAAACATTATTTGGTGGATTAATGCTTTACCAAAGAATAGAGAATGCGTTAGAAATATGTGCTGCACATATTCGTAACCTTGATCCTACAAATGTTAAAGACAAAGAAATAGAGTCGTTTTTGGTTTCTGGTTTGATCGTATTAATTGTATCCGAATATGAGGATTATTTAGAGTCTATTTTTTTTAAAAGAGCTGAGAAATGCGGTGACACTCATGCTGCAAACTACATAAAGAAAACTTTGTCTCAAAAATTCAGAAGCCCAGATTTGTCGAAAATTAACGAAACCTTGAATAGATTTGACGGAAGTTATAAGTCATCTTTTATGGATAATATTGAAAACTCGCCAGAACATGCTGCATGGGATTCATTAATGAAAGCTAGGCATGCAGTGGTGCATAAGAAAGGCAGTCTTAATCTTACATTTCGTGAACTTAAGGAAAAATATCCATTAACAAAACAGATTATTGCGAATGTCGAATCGGTTCTGGGCATCGCTAGCTAACAAAAAATTCTTGAGTGCGCCTAATGTCGGGCCGCAGGATACGCTGAACGTAAGTGAAGCGCATCGTTCGCGATTGATGCACCTCCTAACGTCGGCAGCACACACAAATCAATTTATCCATTAACAAAATATATTGAACCGCTTTTAATTTTACGACGGGGTTGTTCCCCGTTTGCCGCGCCGAGCACCGGAGCTTTTGTAGAGAATAGCCCGCAGGGGTGCGGCATGGATGCCGCACGTCGGCAGAGGGGCAGGAGCCCCTTCTGTCGACCCTCTATAAAAGCGAGGAGCACAGGGAATAAGCGGCATCCGGGTCGCCTTTCTTTTGGATACTTTTCTTTGGCGACGCAAAGAAAAGTATCTCGCCTGTCGGTGCGAGAACCGATTTCAAAGTATCCGTCGCGATAGCGACACATAATTTCCGATCAAGCATTACGCTGCTATTCATAGAAGTCTCGAAGACACCCTTCGACCTCCCGGATGTACCAACGAACGCTTCGAATGTGACATACGTTGGTGCTCAATCACGCTCTGCTCCAACATGTATCCAGTCTCTATTTGCCCTCTAAGCGGCTGGATATTGCCTGAGGCAAATCCCTTATAAACCCTCGAATTATGCGATTTCACACAGCTTGCAATTGGCATGGCAGCCGGGTTAAACAAGATAAAGCCCTGAATAAAATAGGGGTATGGAATGAGGTCTAGCGTTTGCATATATCTCTTCCCGAAGCGTCGGCTTCTAAATTCGAAACATATATTAAGGAAAAAAATGAAAGCTTTGAAAAACGACAATTATAAATTGGCAACTGCCGGGATAATGATATTGGGCGCCTTAACCGGCCTGTTGGCGCCTGCCGGGGCCAGCGCGTCAGTGCTCAGCGCCGCCGGTGGCGTCGGCACCTTCACCATCAATTTCGACAGGGAGGCTTTTGCCGTCTTACAAGGTGGCAATTCGACCACGCCTGGTATTTACAATGCCCATTTTTACGATACCTCTGCATCGGATTACACCGCCGTCAGCTTGAATTCCATGGTACAGGGCGGGGGCATGAGCGAACAGCCTTCAACGGCTTTGGTGCATGACATTACCTCTACCGGTACCAACCCGACCGGGCAAGCCGCCGGCCGTCATGTTCAAGCCACTACCGCCAACTTTACCTTCAATTCCGTCGATTATTCCGGAACCGGTGCCTTGGGTATGACCGGCGTGCAAAAATACGGTGTCGGCGCCGGTATGTTTGCGGATACCGCTATGGTCTATGGCGATTACTCTCTCAAATACAATGCGGCGCAGCGCGGAACCGGCGCCAACCTCAGCGGCTGGTATCTGGAAAATCACATCGGCTGGACCATGGATGCTTACGACATAGCCAATTTGAGCGTTGTGGTGGGCGATGCGAACAACTGGATGTTGAGCGGCGACCTGCTGTTGAGCGCAGGAACTGTCGGCATGTTGGGCGGCGTCGTGGGTGCCAATGTCGGTAACTTCTGCCTGGGTGTCGGTTCCGAGGCGGGGTGCGGCGCGGCGGTATCGGCTGTACCGGTACCGGCTGCGGTGTGGTTGTTCGGCAGCGGACTGGCAGGTTTGCTGGCCACCGGCCGCCGAAAATTAAGAGTTTTTGCTTGATTGCTTTTTAAACCTGTCGGGTTAGGCCTTAGCCCCGACCCGACTGTTGGCTTCAAAATATGGGTTAAGCTTTAACGAGCCGGCCTACAGCTGAAATCGATTTTTCTCCCAAATGCCTTGCGGAGCGCCCAAATTTTCGGCGAGACATACCGGCAGCCGATTGGCATGCATCGCAGCAAACGGGCCAGATACAGAACGCGCTGAGTGAGTTGCTCGGCGGAGGGGTTGGTGGGCTCTCGTCAAATTTGAATGAATGTCAGGCCCGGCCCGAATCGCACTTGTTCGAGCATGATATACTGCATGTATATCAAATATTGGAGGGCCGTCATGAGAACCTTGGTCGATATTCCGGAGCCGCAAATCAAGGATTTAATGGCAATTTGTAAATCCGAAAAAGTGTCTCGCGCCGAAGCGATTCGACAAGCCATTGCCTTTTACATAGAAAAGAAAAAGCCGGAAACCACCGATGCGTTTGGGCTGTGGAAACATCGCAATGCCGATGGCCTGGCATACCAGGAACAGGCGCGGTCCGAATGGTAAGCGCTCTTTTCGATACCAACATCTTAATCGATTACCTCAATGGCATCGAACAGGCAAAAATCGAGCTGGATAGATACTCCGACAAGGCCATTAGTCTGATTACCTGGATGGAAGTGATGGTCGGCGCAACCCCGGAAACGGAAGAGATTCTGCGGAGCTTTTTAAGCGGTTTTGTCAATCTGCCCATCGACGAACAGGTTGGCGGCCTGGCTGTAAGCTTGCGCAAGCAGCATAAAATCAAATTGCCCGATGCCATCGTTTGGGCCACCGCCTTGGCAGACAAGCGGCTACTGGTGACTCGCAATACCAAGGATTTTGCGCCGGACGAGCCGGGCATACGTGTTCCCTATCAAATCTAAGCTTTCTGTATTGGGTTGGCGGATAGGTAGCATGAGTCAGCGCTTTTTCCTATAGGCCTCTATCAACTACATTAATTGCCCGCCAAACCATCCTATTTGCATGCTTTCACTTTTCGTCCGCTTCTCCATTCGCTTTTCCGGCCTGGTCGTGGCCTTGGCCGTGTTGCTGCTGGCTTACGGCGCTTACCGCTTCTCCGGGGCCGGCTTGGATATTTTCCCCGAATTCGCGCCCAAGCAGGTGATCATTCAGACAGAAGCGCCGGGCTTGGCGGCGGAGCAGGTGGAGGTGTTGGTGACCCAGCAGATCGAAACCTCGATCAGCGGCTTGATCGGTCTGCAAAACCTGCGTTCGCAGTCGATCCAGGGCTTATCCATCGTCACCGCGACCTTCGCCGAAAACAGCGACATTTACCGCAACCGGCAGCTGATCAGCGAACGGCTGGTGAGCATCAGCCAGCGGTTGCCGGCCGGTATCGGCATGCCGGTGGCGGTGCCGCTGTCCTCGTCGTCGGCGACGGTACTGACCATAGGCATGAGTTCCGACAGCAAATCCCTGATGGAGCTGCGCAGCCTGGTGGACTGGACGCTGGCGCCACGCCTGCTGGCGATTCCGGGGGTAGCCGACGTCAACGTCTTCGGCGGCGACATTCAGCAACTGCAGGTGCAATTCAAGCCGGAAGCGCTGCAGCGCTTCGATCTGGCGATTGAGGATCTGGTCAGCGCCACGGCCGCTGCCGCCGAGATGAACGGTGCCGGCTTCGTCGAAAACGCCAATCAACGCTTTACCTTGCAGGTCGGTGGCCAACCAGCCAATCCCGAGCAATACAAAGGCCTGGTGGTCAAAAGTCAGAACGGCAGCAATGTCACCTTGGGCGATGTCGCGACGATTACCTACGCGCCGGAACCGCCGATCGGCGCCGCGCAAATCATGGGTAAGCCGGGCATTGTGATGATGATCATCGGCCAGTACGGCGCCAATACCTTGTCGGTCTCCCGGCAGGTGGAAACGGTGCTTGACGAGTTCGAGCCGTTGTTCAAGCAACAGTCTATCGACTTTTATTCGCACCTGTTCCGCCCCGCCGATTACATCGAAACCTCGGTGGGCAACCTGTCCGGGCATCTGCTGATCGGCGGCTTCTTTGTGGTGCTGATCCTGTATCTGTTTTTGTTCAATTTCCGCAGCGCCTTCATCGCGGCGATGGCGATACCGCTGTCGCTGGTGGCGGCGGTGATCGTGTTGCTGGAATCGGGCGTCAATCTCAACATCATGGTGCTGGGCGGGCTGGCGATCGCGCTGGGCGAGGTGGTGGACGACGCCATCATCGATACCGAGAACATCTTCCGCCGCCTGCGGGAAAACCGCCAAAAGCCGCAGCCCGACAGCCTGGCTTCGGTGATTTATCAGGCTTCGATGGAAGTGCGCGGCTCGGTGGTTTATGCCAGCTTCATCGTCGCCCTGGTGTTCGTGCCGCTGCTGACCCTGAGCGGCGTGGCCGGACGCTTGTTTTCGCCTTTGGGTTATTCCTATATCCTGGCGATCCTGATGTCGCTGCTGGTGGCGCTGACCCTGACGCCGGCCTTGTGCCATCTGCTGTTGCGCCGGGATTTGCCGGACGAACTCGACCCGCCGCTGATCAAGCGTCTCAAGCCTTTGTACGCCATACAGCTGAATTGGGTGATGAAGCATTTCAAGACCGTGGCCGTGGTCTGCATTATTGCCTGCTTGATCGGTATTGCCGCCTTCCTGCGTCTGGACCACAAGTTCCTGCCGGAACTGCGCGAAGGCCATTTCATCGTCCACACCGCCAGCGTGCCGGGCACCTCCTTGCAGGAGTCGATCCGGGTCGGCAGCCTCTTGACCGAACAGTTTTTAGGCATAGACGGCATAGAATCGGTGTCGCAATGGGCGGGCAGGGCGGAGCGCGGCGCCGACACCTACGGCAGCCATTACAGCGAATACGAAGTGCGGCTCAAGCCGTCGTCGGGCGCCGAGCAGCAGCGGGTGCTGGATAGTCTTAGAGAGATTCTGGACGCCTTTCCCGGCATCAATTACGAAGCCAATACCTTTCTCACCGAGCGGGTCGACGAAACCATTTCCGGCTATACCGCCGCGGTGGTGGTGAACATCTACGGCAACGATCTGGCGGCGCTGGACGACAAGGCCCAAGCCGTGGCGCAATTGATGAACGGCATAGACGGCGCCGAAGACGTGCAACTGCGCTCGCCGCCGGCCACGGCCATGTTGCAGGTCGCTTTGAATCTGGAGCAACTGAGGTTTCGCGGCATCAGCCCGGCGCAGGTGATGGCGGCATTGCAAACAGCTTACGAAGGCCGCATCGTCGGCAAGAATATTCAGGGCAACCGGATTTTCAACGTCGCGGTGGCCTTGGCGCCGGAACTGCGCAGCCAGGCCGAATCCCTGCAGCAACTGCCGTTGAAAAACGCCGAAGGCCAGCGGGTGTCGCTGGGGCAGGTGGCCGACATCCGCCACGGCGAAGGCCGCTACAACATTTTGCATCAAGGTGCGCAACGCGCCCAAACCGTGACTTGCAACGTCGACGAACGCGACATGGATGACTTCATGCGCGAGCTGAAACAGAAGGTGCTGAACGACCTGGACTGGAGCCAGGGCAGTTATCCGGAGTTCATCGGCGCGGCGCTGGAACAGGCCAAGGCCCGTGAGGCCCTGATTCTGCATGCCTTGCTGGCCGGCGCCGGCGTGCTGCTGTTTATCTACATCGCCCTGGGCAGCGTCCGCCATGTGGCCTTGACCTTGTTGAACCTGCCGTTCGCGTTGTTGGGCGGCGTGGCGGCGGTGGTGATTACCGACGCGACCTTATCGGTCGGCTCCTTCGTTGGTTTCATCACGCTGTTCGGCATCACGGTGCGTAACTGCATCATGCTGATTTCCCATTACCGGCATCTGATAGAGCACGAAGGTCAGGCCTGGACGCAGGCCACCGCACTGCGCGGCGCCCAGGAAAGACTGCCGTCCATTTTGATGACGGCGCTGGTCACGGCGCTGGCGATGCTGCCGATTGCTTTCGACAGCGACAACCCCGGCCGGGAAATCATGGGGCCGATGGCGGCCATCATCATCGGCGGCCTGGCTTCATCAACGATGTTGAACCTGTTGCTGTTGCCGGCGATTTTGTTGCGATTTGGCAGGTTTGAGAAGGAAGCCGATGCCGGCACCGACTAAAAGGCGAAATAGCAACGCAGTATTGGCGGTTGACGTTGGACGTTTGTGATGCGAATGTATCGCCCTTCATAGTACCGATAATACCCACAGGAGTTCGTCATGAAGCATTGCTTGATTTTACTGGTTTTACTCTTTAGCCCTTGTTTACAGGCGGAATTCCATGAGGAGCGCGTCAGTTATCGGGCCGGAGATACCACGCTGAAAGGCTATCTGACCTGGGACGATACCAAGGGCGCCAAGCAACCTGGGGTGCTGGTGGTACACGAATGGTGGGGATTGAACGATTATGCCCGGCAACGGGCGCGGATGCTGGCGCAATTAGGTTATACCGCGCTGGCGGTCGATATGTACGGCGACGGTAAACACAGCGAACATGCCAGCGATGCGGCGGGTTTCATGAATAGCGTCGTCGAGCGGGCCGGCGTCTCGGAGCAGCGGTTTCTGGCGGCCATGGCCTTCCTGAAAAGCCGGCCCGGCGTCGATGCCGGCAAGATCGCGGCGATAGGTTATTGCTTCGGCGGATCGACGGTGTTGAATATGGCGCGGCAGGGAACGGATCTGGCGGCGGTGGCGAGCTTTCACGGCAATCTGGCGACGCAGACGCCGGCGCAAGCGGGCAAGGTCAAGGCGCGGGTTCTGGTATTGAACGGTGCCGACGACGGTTTCGTCACCGGCGAGAGCATTCAGGCTTTTCAGCAGGAAATGCGCCAGGCCGGGGCCGATTATCTTTTCGTCAATTATCCCGGCGCCCGGCACGGTTTTACCAACTCCGATGCCGACCGGCTGGGTGCCGCCAACAATTTGCCGATAGCCTACAATGCCGAAGCCGACCGGGCATCCTGGGCGACGATGCAACAATTGTTTAAGGAAGTTTTCAAAAAATAAGCGAAGAGATTTGTTTCGGAACACGGCTGTGCCAAGCTTAGGCAATCGCCTTAATACAGGCGTTTCCGAAACAACCATCCCGCGCAACTCAAACAGGCCAGGCCGATGATCGCCAGCGGCCAGTATTGGTCAAGCAAATCGGCGGTGCTCAATCCTTCCAGAAACACGCCGCGAATGATCACCAGGAAATAGCGTAGCGGGTTGATCAGCGTCAGGGTTTGCACAAGCTCCGGCATGTTGGCGATAGGCGTGGCGTAACCGGACAGAATCACCCCCGGCACGATCGCCAGAAAACCGCCCAACAGGCCTTGTTGTTGAGTGACCGACAACGAGGAAATCATCAGACCGATGCCGATCACCGAAAATACGTACAGGACGATGCCCAGGTACAGCCCGGCCAAGCTGCCCAGCAAGGGTATCCTGAACCAGAACACCGCCATGAAAATAATGAACGAGGCTTCGACCACGCCGATGATCAGGCCCGGCACGGCCTTGCCGATCAGAATTTCCGCCGGCGTGAAGGGCGTTACCAGCAACTGGTCGAAAGTGCCTTGTTCCCGCTCGCGGGCCACCGACAGGGCGGTGACTATCATGGTCACCACCAGCGTCAGCAGGCCGACGATGCCGGGGACGATGAACCAGCGGCTTTCCAGATTAGGATTGAACCAGGCCCTGATCTTCAGTTCCGCCGGCGGTAAGGTTTTTTGATGCTGCCTGGCCCAGTCGCTATTGAAGTCGCTGAGCACCGACTGGGCGTAGCCCAGCGCGATTTGCGCGGTATTGGAGTCACGGCCGTCCAGCAGGATCTGTACCGGCGCCGGTTGCCGGCCGCTCAGCAAATCGCGGCTGAAATGTTGTCCCAGATGCAGCACCAACAACACCTGCTTGCTGTCCAGCGCCTCGGCGATTTGCGCATGGCGGGTGATGCGTAGCGTTTCCTTGAAGGCCGGCGCGCCGTTGAAGCGGGCGATCAGCGCGCGCGAGGCCATGCCGGTGTCTTCGTTGTAAATCGCCATCGGCACCTGATTAAGGTCGTAAGTCGCGGCATAACCGAACACGAATAACTGCACCATAGGCGGGACGATCAGCACGAAGCGGCTTTTTTTATCCTTGAGCAGGTTCAAAAACTCCTTGATCAGCAAGGCATAGATGCGCAGCCACATGGCTTACTCCAGTCGGCGCGGCGCGCGCCACAGCGCCAGTCCCAGAAACGCCGCCGCCATCAACAGCAACGCCAAGGCATTGGGAATGATGATCTCCCAGACATTGCCGGCCAGGAATACCGTCTGCAGGATGGCGACGAAATAGCGGGCGGCGATTAAATGGGTGAAAAGCTGTATCGCCGGCGGCATGCTGCCGATATTGAAGATGAAGCCCGAGAGCAGAAACGCCGGCAGGAAGGTGACGATGATGGCAATCTGCCCGGCGACGAACTGATTCTTGGCGGCTATCGAAATCAGCAAGCCCATGCCTAGCGCCGCCAGCAGAAACAGGGTGCCGGCCGTCAGCAATACCCATAGCGAACCCTCCAGCGGCACCTGAAACAGAAACACCGCCATCGCGATCGACAGCAACATGCCGCCCATGCCCAGTAAGTAATAAGGAATCAATTTGCCGAGCAGCACTTCGCGGACGCTGACCGGCGTGGCGATCAACGCTTCCATGGTGCCGCGTTCCCATTCTCGCGCCACCACCAGCGCGGTCAACAGGGCGCCGATCAGGGTCATGATCACCGCGATCAAGCCCGGCACCAGAAAATTGCGGCTGCGCAAGGCGCTGTTGTACCAGATGCGCGGTTCCAGTTGCACGGCCCGGCCGATGTGCAGGCCGCGCTGTTCGGCGCGGCTGTTCAGCCATTTGTCCCAGACGCCCTGAATATAGCCGGACAGCAGCCGAGCGGTGTTGGCGTCGACGCCGTCGACGATCACCTGGATAGGCGCCGGCTCGTTGCCGTTCAGGCGGCGGACGAAATCGGCCTGCAAATGGATTATGGCGTCGATTTCCTGAGCCCGCATTGCTCGCCGAGCGGCCGGCATGTCGCTGAAGTAATGCGATTGAAAATACTCGGAATGATCGAAGCCGGCGCTGAAATCGCGGGTTTCCGGCGACACATGCTCGATCACCAGGCCGACCGGTACCTGTTTGGCGTCCAGCGATACCCCGTAACCGAACAGCAGCAGCAAGAACACCGGCATCGCGAAGGCGATGGCTAGGCTGCTGGGGTCGCGCAGTACCTGCAAAAATTCCTTGCGGATCAGGCCCGACAAGCGCAGCCGCGCGGTTTGCATCAGCTTACCGCTCCGCTGGATTCCACCAGCCGGATAAAGGCTTCTTCCATGTTGTCGGTGGGCGGATGTTCGGGGCCCTGGCTGCTTTGTTTGATCTCTGCCGGCGTGCCTGCCGCCAAAATGTCGCCTTCGCGCATGATCAGCAAGCGGTCGCAATATTCGGCTTCTTCCATGAAATGGGTGGTGATCAGTATCGTCACGCCTTGCGCGGCCAACTGGTTGATGCGCGCCCAGAACTCCCGCCGCGCCAGGGGATCGATGCCGGAGGTGGGTTCGTCCAAAAACAATATTTCCGGTTCGTGCATCAAGGCGCAGGCCAGCGCCAGCCGTTGTTTGTAACCCAGCGGCAGGTCGGCGCTGTCGCTATCCGCGAAGCGATGCAGGTCGAATTGCTGCATGGCCCAGGCTATGCGTTCCTGCCTATGCGGGTCGCGCAAGCCGTAGGCATGGCTGAAAAAATCCAGGTTTTGCCGCACCGACAGCTGGCCGTACAGCGAGAATTTTTGCGACATGTACCCGAGCCGGGCTCTGGCCTGGGCGGCGGCTTTGCGCAAATCCAGTCCGGCCACCCGCAAACTGCCGTTGCTGGCGGGCAGCAGGCCGCACAACATCCGAAAGGTGGTGGTCTTGCCGGCGCCGTTGGCGCCCAGCAAACCGAAAATTTCACCCTGGCGGACATTGAAAGACAGTTTCTTGACCGCCTGAAAGCCGTCGAACCAGCGGTCGACCGCGTCGACCTGGATCACCGCCGGTCGGTTGGCCTGCGCCGATACGCTGTCGCTGATAGGCATGAAACATACCGTCTCGGATTGCTGCCGGGCACCGCGTTGTTCCAGCAATAGCATGATAAAAGCGTCTTCCAGCCGTGGCGCAACCGGTAGGCTTTGCAACCGGGCAGTCTCGCCGAAGTAAGCTCGCCAATCGGGTTGGGTACGAGTCCGCAACACCGTGCGCACCGCTTCGCCCTGAACCACTGCATCGATCACATCGGCATGTTCGGCCAGGCGTTGGCGGATCTGCCGTTTCGACAGCAGCGGGCTGGACAGCATAAAGCTGCGACCCTCGGCTAAAGCATGGAAGTTGGCCGGTGCGCCCTGGCGTAATATGCGCCCTTGATTCAGCAGGATCACATGATCGCAACGTTCGGCTTCGTCCATATAGGCGGTGCTGAGCAATACGCTGGTGCCGAAGTCCTTTACCAGCAGCGTGACGATCTGCCACAGTTCGCGCCGCGAAACCGGATCGACGCCCACCGACGGTTCGTCCAGCAATAACAGGCGCGGCCGGTTCACCAGCGTGCAGGCCAGCCCCAGTTTTTGCTTCATGCCGCCGGACAAGTGGCCGGCCAGCCGCTGGTTGAATTTGGCCAGTCCGGTCATTTTCATCAGCTCGGTAAAGCGGTTTTGGCGTTCGGTTTGATCGATGCCGTAGAGATCGGCGTAAAGATTGAGATTTTCCAGCACGCTAAGGTCTTCGTACAGGCCAAAGCGTTGCGGCATATAGCCGGTTTGCCGGTGCAGACGCTCGGCGGCGCCGAGGGTATTTAGGCCGAAACTCTCGATGCTGCCGCTGTCCGGCAGCAACAAGCCGGCGGCCAAGCGCAGCAGGGTGGTTTTACCTGCACCGTCGGGGCCGACCAGCGCGGTTATCCCGCCGGTCAGACGCAACGAGATATTTTGTAGGGCCTGGACTTTTCTGCGCCCGGAAAGGAAGGCTTTGCCGACATTCCGAAAATCCAGCGCCGCTTGACTGTCGACGCTTGAATTCACGGTTGGGCTGGGCAAGCCGGTTGGCTTAGCGGCGCCTGGGTGGTATCGATAGTCACCGTTACCGGCATGCCCAGCCGCAATTGGTCTTCCGGATTACAGGCATACACTCGCAGTTGATAAACCAGGCTGGTACGCAGTTCGGTGGTTTCCACGGTTTTCGGAGTAAATTCAGCGGTAGGCGATATATAACCCACCCAGCCCGCATAGGTTTTGCCGGGGAAGCTGTCGCTGGCGATTTGCGCCGCCATGCCCGGGCGCAACTTGCCCAGGTCGGTTTCCGCGACATAGGTTCTGGCCCAGACCGGGTCGATTAGCGCCAGCGTCAGCACCGGGGTTTGGGCATTGGCCATATCGCCGGGCTCCAGGATGCGGTTTTGTATCACCGCATCTTTCGGCGCATACAGATGCGCGTCTTCCCAGGATTTTTTCGTCAGTTGCAGGGCGGCTTCGTCGGCTTTCAATTGCGCCTGGGCCGCCTGTATGTCTTCGCGGCGCGGGCCGATGGCAGTCAGCGAATATTGTTCCTTCAATGCCTGCAGATTTTCTCCGGCCGTATCGTACTGGGCCTTGGCCTTGTCGACCGATTCGGCGGAAGTCAGCTTCTTTTCGACCAAGGTTTGCATACGGCTTAATTCCTTTTTTGCCAGTAACACGGCCGCTTCCGCGGCCTTGACATCGTTGCCGGCCTTGCCGATTTCCTGCGGACGCGAGCCGTGCAACAACTTGTCCACGATATGCTGCTGCACTTCCAGATTGGCGGTGGCCTTGTCCCGCGCGTATTGAAAACCTTCCAAGGTTTGTATCGCCAGTAGCTGGCCTTGCTTAACCCGTTCGCCCTCCTGTACCAGAATCTGCTCGATATGCTCGGGATCGTGAAAACTCAGTTCCACCTGGCGAATGTCGATATTGCCGTACAGGGTTAATGGGTTAGAACTATGATGATGGTTTTGCAGATAAAAACCGGCGATCACGATGCCCGATAGCACCAGAAAACCGATTGCCGCTAGTTTGATGTTTGCCATGATTGCCACTTTCCTATGGAACCGTTCACGATTTGCAAGCCTGTGCGCGGCAATGTACTCGATAACACTGGCGGCTTGAAGCTTTTTCCTGATTAGAAAATTCAGGCCAATCAAAAACGCCGGTTGCCTCGGTCGAGCCGTTCGACATCGTTATCCGATTTATCGCAACCGATTCAGGCTGCGGTGGCGTTTTTGGGCGGAGCGTAAGCCGCCATAAATACCTCGACGGCCCGCTCGACCACTGCTTTGATTTCGCTGGGACTCAGTTCGGGGCGGGCGTTGAACAACCCTGGCTCGAATACCTCCGATTCCAGTAATCCCCGGAAATGCGCGGCCACCACGTTAGGGTCGGCGCGGCGCAGCTGCCCGGCATGCATGGCTTCCTCGAAAAAATGCGCGGTAAATTGCATGCCCTTGGCAGGGCCGTTTTGGTAAAACAGCCGGCCGGCTTCCGGTTGGTTGGCCGCCGCGGCGATCAACATTCGCCGCGCCGCCAAGCTTTGTAGAGTCAGAAAGTTCTGCATCACGCCTTCGCCGAAGCGCCGCAAGGTCGCCGGCAGATCGTCGGAGGGCTGCAGCAACCCCAATACCTCGTTGACCTGATCCGGCAGAGTCTGAATCGGCGGATTGCCGCAACCAGGCGCCAGCAGCGAAAACAGTTGCTCGCTATGCGCATCGCCGGAGCGGCGGGCCAGTTCCAGAAACAACTGTTCCTTGGAGCTGAAATAGTTGTACAAGGTGGCTTTGGAATGACCGACCGTGGCGGCGATTTCGTCCATGGTGGCTTGCTCGAAGCCTACTCGTTCGAATACCGTTTTCGCCGCGTCGAGGATGGCCTGACTGCGGTCGTTGCTTTTCTTTCTCATTGAACGTCTCTTGATTGAACCGGTCGGTACAGTTTCGATTGACAGATGGATTCTGTCAAATATATTCTAAACTGGACGGTTTAGTTATAAACTGCCGCACCACCTTATCGATTGCCGAGATCATCCGTCATGACGACATCACTAGCCCTTAGTTTTTGCCTATCGACGCAACGCGGTTTTAGCCGCGGCGTTTTGCTGATAGCCGTAATTGCCGCGATGGCGGTTTCGGCCGGCCTGGTTTATTTGCGGGCCGCGCCCAAGCTAACCGAAACCGTCCGGCAGCCGATTCCGGCCTTGACGGTGACGCGGGCCTTGCCGCAATGGCGGCAATGGCCGGCAACCCTGGAAGCCGCCGGGACCATAGAACCATGGCAGGAAGCCATCATAGGCGCGCAATTGACGGGGCTGCGGTTGACCGAGGTGAAGGTTAACGTCGGCGATACGGTCAAACGCGATCAGATTCTGGCCCGCTTCGATGCCGACATGCTGGCCGCCGATATGGCCCAGCTCAAGGCCAATCTGGCCCAGGCCCAGGCCACCGCGGCGCAGGCCGAAACCAATAAACAGCGGGTGCTGAAGTTGAAAAACGCCGCCAGCCTCAGTCAGCAGGAGATTTTGCGTTATGAAACCGAGGCGGAAATCTCCCGCACTCAGGTCGAAGCCGTCAAGGCGCAGTTGGCCGCCAAACAGTTGCAACTGAAATATGCCGAGGTGCGGGCGCCGGACGACGGCGTCATCAGCGCCCGGCAGGCGACGTTGGGCGCCGTGGCTGCCGGCGGCCAGGAATTGTTTCGTTTGATACGCCAGAATCGGCTGGAATGGCGCGGCGAACTCACCGCCGCGCAAATGGCGCAAAGCCGGACCGGGCAGCGCATCGCGCTCAGCCTGCCGGACGGCGGCAAGGCCGAAGCCAGCTTGCGGCAATTGGCGCCGACTTTGGATCAGCAATCCCGGCTGGGTATCGTTTATGCAGACTTACTGCCGGGCAGCAAGGCGCGGGCCGGCATGTATGCCGCGGGCCGTATCGTGCTGGCCGAAAGTCCGGCCTTGACCGTACCGGCCGCCAGCGTGGTAATTCGTGATGGTCGCAGCTATGTGTTGAAATTGCAAAGCGACGCTATTACCGCGCCGGTGGCATTACAGCCGGTGCAAGCCGGCCGTCGGCAAGGCGCCGAGATCGAGATCGTGCAAGGCGTGAGCGAAACAGACCATGTCGTCGTTCAGGGTGCAGGTTTCCTCAACGACGGCGATCTGGTACGCATCGTTCAGGACATGGCCGGCGGCGAGGGTTAAGCGATGAATCTGGCGACTTGGACTATCCGTAATCCAATTCCGGCAATTCTGCTGTTTTTGTTGCTGTCGTTGGCCGGACTGCGCGGCTTTCAACAACTTTCGATACAAAGTCTGCCGGATCTGGATTTGCCCGGCGTCATCGTCAAGCTGAATCAGCCCGGCGCCGCGCCAGCACAACTGGAAACCGAGGTGGCGCGCAAGGTCGAGGATTCCATCGCCACCTTGTCCGGTCTCAAGCATATTCGTACCTCGATCACCGACGGCCTGGTGCAGATCAACGCCGAGTTCGTGCTGGAGAAAAAACTGTCGGACGCCTTGATCGAAACCAAGGATGCCGTCGATAGGGTGCGTTCCGATCTGCCTACCAGCGTGCTGCAACCCAGCGTCAGTGCCGTCAATGTCGGCGGCGCACCGACGCTGACTTACGCCATTGCCTCGTCGCGGCTGGACGAGGAAGCCTTGTCCTGGTTCGTCGACGATACGGTCGGCAAGATTATGTCGGGCGTACCGGGGGTCGGCCGCTTCGAACGCTTGGGCGGCGTGCAGCGCGAGGTGCAGGTGGAAGTCGATCCGGTGCGGCTGGCCTCGCTGGGGGTGACGGCCACCGACGTTTCCAGGGCGCTGAAGCAGGTGCAGCAGGAATCCTCCGGCGGCCGCGGCAATCTCGGCTTGGCGGAACAATCGCTACGAACCCTGGCGACGGTGCGGCAGGCTTCGGAACTGGCGGCCTTGCCGGTGGCGCTGGGCAACGGCCGCGATGTGCGGCTGGACCAGGTCGCCACGGTCAGGGATACCGTCGCCGAACGTACTCAATTGGCTCTGCTGGACGGCAAGCCGGTGATCGGTTTCAACGTTTACCGCGCCAAGGGCTTCGACGAAAGCCGCGTCGCCGAAGCCGTGCAACAGACGCTGCAACGCCTGCAGGACGACGATCCCAGCATAACCGTGACCTTGATTTCCGGCACGGTGGGTTATGCGATGGAGCAGTATCGCGGCTCGATGACCATGCTATTCGAAGGCGCACTGCTGGCGGTGCTGGTGGTGTGGTGGTTTCTGCGCGACTGGCGGGCGACGCTGGTGTCGGCCTCGGCCTTGCCTTTGTCGATATTGCCGACCTTCGCCGCCATGTACTGGCTGGGTTTTTCGCTGAACATGCTGACTTTGCTGGCGCTGGCCATCATCGTCGGCATTCTGGTCGACGATGCCATCGTCGAGATCGAAAACATCGCCCGGCATATGCGGATGGGAAAAACCGTGCGCCAGGCCGCCGCAGAGGCGGTCGACGAAATCGCACTGGCGGTGGTCGCCACTACCTTGACGCTGGTGGTGGTGTTCATGCCGACCGCGCTGATGAACGGCATTTCCGGGCTATTTTTCAAGCAATTCGGCTGGACGGCGGTCATTGCTGTATTGGCCTCGTTGCTGGTGGCGAGGTTGCTGACGCCGGTGCTGGCGGTGCTGATGCTCACCGAACGCCACCATCCGGCGACGATAGACGGCAAATTGATGCAGGTTTATCTAAAAACCGTGCAATGGACCCTGGAGCGGCGCAAGACCACGCTGGCTCTGGCTACGCTGTTCTTCGTCGCCGCCTGCGCGATGCTACCGATGATTCCGGCCGGTTTCGTGCCGGCCTCGGATCGCGGCTATACCTCGATCAATTTCGAGCTGCCGCCGGGCAGTTCGATAACCGAGGCCAACAGGGTGGCGGAAGCGGTGCGGGTAGCGATGCAACCGGTTCAGGGCATCAGCCATCTGTTTACCGCGGTCGGCGCCAGTCAGTTGATTGGCGGCGGTCTGACCCATGCCGGCGAAGTGCGCAAAGGTACGTTGACGTTGACATTTAGCGAACGCGATCAACGGCCGCACCAAACCGAAATCGAGAAAGCGGTGAGACTGGCGCTGGGCAATGTCGCCGGCGCCCGTTTCTCCATCGGCGTCGGCGCTCCCGGCGAAAAAATGTCGCTGATATTGTCCGGCGACAACGCCACGGCACTGAAAGCCGCCGCCCAGAGCCTGGAGCGCGAGTTGCGAGGCTTGGGCTCGCTGAGCAATATCACCAGCACCGCCAGCCTGGAGCGCCCGGAAATCCAGATTCGTCCGGACTGGCAGCGCGCCGCCGAACTCGGTGTCACCGCCGAATTGATAGGCGAAACGGTGCGCATCGCCACCAGCGGCGATTTCGACGCCCAATTGGCCAAGCTTAACCTGGACAATCGCCAATTGGGGATACGGGTGCGCATGGCCGATGCCGCCCGCCGGGATTTGCAGGTGCTGGCCAATCTCAGGGTCAAGTCCGCCAACGGCCTGGTGCCGTTGTCCAGCGTCGCCAGTTTGTCGCTGGCCGGCGGTTCGGCACAGGTCGACCGTTACGACCGGCGCCGTTACGTCACCGTCAACGCCGAACTGGGCGGCCTGTCGCTGGGTCAGGCGCTGGCCGATGCCAAGGCGTTGCCGGCAGTGCGCAACATGCTGGCCGGCGTAAAACTGATCGAGACCGGCGATGCGGAAATCATGGAAGAGTTGGCCGGCGGTTTCGGCTTGGCGATGTTGACCGGTTTGCTGTGCGTGTTCTGCGTGCTGGTGCTGCTGTTCAAGGATTTTTTCCAGCCGCTGACTATCCTGTCGGCGATTCCGCTGTCGATGGGCGGCGCCTTCATCGCACTGCTGGCGACCGGCGGCGAGCTGAATATACCGTCGATGATAGGCTTGATCATGCTGATGGGCATCGTCACCAAAAACTCGATTTTGCTGGTCGAATATGCCTTGGTGGCGATGCGCGATCATGGCTTGTCGCGGCCTGAAGCCTTGCTGGACGCCTGCCACAAGCGGGCCAGGCCCATCATGATGACCACGGTGGCGATGATCGCCGGCATGTTGCCGATAGCGCTGGGTTTCGGCGCCGACGCCAGCTTCCGCCAGCCGATGGCGATCGCGGTGATCGGCGGCTTGCTGAGTTCCACGTTTCTCAGCCTGTTGGTAGTGCCGGTGGTATTTACCTATGTCGACGGTCTTGAGCATGGCCTGGGCCGCGGGTTTAGCCGGCATGGGGAAGCGGGCGTAAAACTGTAGCCGGTGGAGCTGTATAGATACTTTGTTAGCCGAGTGAGTGTCTGTGAATCTGGTAATAGTTCATACAATGGCTATGCAATTTCTCACTGAATTGCCGGATGGAAATTCTTAGACTGGTTCCGGGTTCCAAGCCAGCCTTAGGCCGATTCAGTAAGTTTCAAGGCCGGCTTGGGTTTGAACGAACATCACCAACCGGGGAAAATAATGTTTTCACAAAAACACAAACTAATTCAGGCCATCGCCACTATTTTAGCAATCACAGCAGGCGCATCGGATGCACAAGCCGCGGATAGCTTGGTCGCAAGCAGTAGTAAAGTCGTCAACGGCAATACCTATCTGTTCCAAAAATACTTGAATGCCGACGGACGCCTGTACGCGCGAATCTTTGAAAACGGCATCGAAGTAAAAGCCGAACCGCAGACCGCGAAAACGATCGTCAGTCCAACTTTATTGGAAAGACTGGCCAAGTTAGCCGACATCGAGCAACTGAAGGTCAATCTTTCGATTATCCCCTCCGAAACCAGCTTGGCGACGCCTGCCGAACAAGGTGGCGCCTTTATCAAGGATGGCAACCTCGCCAGATTGGAACTCAATGGCAAAGCAGTCAGCCAAGAACAATTTCTTGCCTTGGATGCCGAAACCAAGCTAAAGCTGACATCCGAGCGGGAAGCTCGAGTCAAAACCCAGTCGGCGGCCTTACAACGCTTTGCCGACCGCTACGGCTTCGCCGGTAGTCCGGAGTTAAAACAAGCGTTGGAGGAAGGTTATTCTAGCGTCACGCTCAGTTTAACCGCCGCCACCCTGCGCAAGCTGATTGAAACCAAAGATCCCGAGTTAGCGGGCCTCGAACTGTATTTTGCGCCCAAAGACGTGATCGACACTGCCATGGTGGCCACCAACATCAATCCCTGGCAGCAAGCCGATGCCTCGGCTCAAGGCGATAATGTCGGAATTTACATGACGGAAAGCGGCTGCGCCGACGAGGCTGGCAGAACCGATTACGACCGTCTGGCCGGTTCGCAAACCAATCACTCACAAAACGTGTTCGGCATCTTGCGCGCGGTATCGCCACAAGCCTATATCTATTGCCGCGGCGGCGCGGTACTGCCGGCCAATTCCGATATCGACGGCGTCGGCGGCAATCCTGCTATCCATGTCATCAATCGTTCCAACGGCGGCAATTACACCACCACGTATTCCTTGCTGGACCGAGACTGGGATAATTTTTCCTACGATAATCGCATCGCCATTTTCAATGCGGCGGGCAACGAAGGCGGTGCCACCAATACCATCATTTCGCCAGCCAAAGGTATTAATGTGATAGCGGTCGGCAACTATGACGATAGTACCAACACCATAAATGCTTCCTCCTCCTACCTCGACCCGGAAACCAAAACGGCCAAACCTGAACTGTCGGCCCCCGGTACCGATATTACCGCTGGCGGGTTCACCATGACCGGTACCAGTATGGCCTCGCCGCACACAGCGGCCATGGCGGCGGATTTGATTTCCAAATATTCGTTCTATCGCTTGCGTCCGCAGGTGGTCAACGCAGTGATGATTGGCGGCGCTACCGACGCCATTAGCGGCGGCAAGGATAAAGTCGGGGTTGGCGGCATTGATTTTCTGAGCGCAGCATACAATGGCTGGCACTATTACTACCAAGGCGGAAATGGCGCATTCAACACTTTCGATCAAGGGGACGGCGCAACAGACAGTTACATCACCAAAAAAGTCACCATCTCCAATGGCTGGAAAAACGTCAGAGTCGCTATTGCCTGGCAAAATCGCGGCACGTTTACTTACGATCATAAAGCCGATGCACATCCTATCGGCCAGGATTTGGATTTGACGGTCTATGGCCCTACCGGTGCCTACGTCGGCGGTTCAATATCGTGGGACAATGCCTACGAAACCGTGAATTTCACACCGACGGTCTCCGGCACCTATACCATTAAAATCAAACGTTACGCCAATCGCGACAACGGAGCCGACTTCAGAATGGGGCTGCTTATCAATACCTATTGATCTGGCGTTTCGTCGGTAAAGAAGAAAAAGGCCTGTGTTAGCAGGCCTTTTTAACTCTGGAGCAGCGGGCTTCCTTCCGCTTTGTCCAGCTTAGAAATTGGTACCATGCCGCACAAACTCCTCGATCAAAGGACATCCGCAAAACACAGCTGGAGGTCGTTTTTGTCTGTTGATCATTTGAAAAATTTCGGCCCGTAACCTTGTCGTTAAATGTCCGGTAAGCTTGAAAAACCGGCCGTCATCCTAAAAGTTCAAGGAATCGATCCACATGATCGGCCTGCGTCGCAAAGCTGGTTACCAAGCGCACCAATATTTCATCTTGATCCAGCAGGCCAGGTTTTGCGCGTGGCGGATTCCACGGATAAAAAACGGCACCTTTCTCGCGCAGTTCGTCCGCGTGAGTTTTATCCAAAATACAAAATACTTCGTTGGCTTCCGGGTGCCAGGCTAATCGGGCTCGTTTAGAGTCGCCGATGCCGTTTCGCAAACGCTCGGCCATGGCATTGGCATAACGCGCCAAGTCCAACCAGAGATCGTCATGCAAATAGGCATCAAATTGACAAGCAACGAATCGGCTTTTGGACAACAGCTGCGCGGCGCGTTTACGGATGAACGGTAAATCTTTGGCCAATTCCGGATTCATGAATACCAAGGCTTCGGCACACCAACAACCGTTTTTGGTGGCACCGAAAGAAACGATGTCCACGCCGAGTTTCCAGGACATTTCCGCCGGCGTTAGCTCCAATGCCGCCAGCGCATTGGCAAAACGCGCGCCATCCATGTGTAAGGGTAAGCGATAGGCTTTTGCAATCTCGGCAATGGCGGCAATTTCATCGGGCTGGTAAAGTGTGCCGATTTCGGTGGCCTGAGTGATCGAAATAGCCATCGGTTGTCCAACGTGGACAAAATTAGGTGGAAAACGCTGGATTTCGGCCTTGAGGTTGTGTGGGTCGACTTTACCGTTATCCCCATCCACCGGCGCCAAACGTGCGCCATGGGTAAAAAACTCAGGCGCGCCGCATTCGTCTTCCAACATGTGGGCTTCGCGGTGGCAAAAGGAAACCCCGCCCGGACGGTTGACGGCGGCCAGTGCCAGCGAATTAGCCGCCGTGCCGGTGCTGACAAAGTAAACCGCCACTTCACGTTCGAATAGCTGGTTAAACTTTTGCTCGATCTTGCGATCCAGCGCGCCTTCGCCATAAGGCGCTGAAAATCCTGCCGCGGCCTCCATCAAGCGTTGCGAAATCGCCGGGTGGGCGCCGGCCCAATTATCGGATGCAAAATTCATAGTGGACGGTATGGAGAATATGTTTATTTATAATGGTTGGGCGTGTTTCGGGTTGTGTAAGCCGCCTTGTAACATGTTGGTTTTATACTTTATAGTCTGAACAATTACTAGAAACAAGGCCACTATGAGCGTCCACAATATGAGTCGACAGATTTTGATGCATAGCCCGACCCCGATGCCGTTCGGGTTAATATGGGGATTTGCGATGTCCGATCCTCGACCATGAACGACAACACTTTCGCTGCCATCGTCTCCGTGCGCGGCGTTACCAAGACCTATGCCGGCGGTTTTCAAGCGCTGAAAAATATCGACCTGGACATCAAGCGCGGCGAGATATTCGCCTTGCTAGGCCCCAATGGCGCTGGCAAGACCACACTGATCAGCACCATCTGCGGCATCGTCAATGCCAGTTCCGGCAGCATCATCGCCGACGGTCACGACATTGTGCGAAATTACCGTGCGGCGCGGGCAACCATCGGCTTGGTGCCGCAGGAATTGCACACGGACGCGTTTGAGTCGGTTTGGGCCACGATCGCATTTAGCCGGGGGCTGTTCGGCAAGGCGCCCAACCCGGCCTACCTGGAAAAAGTGCTGCGCGATCTGTCCCTGTGGGACAAGCGCGACGTGAAAATCATGACGCTGTCCGGCGGCATGAAACGCCGGGTGCTGATCGCCAAGGCTCTCGCCCATGAGCCGACGATATTGTTTCTCGACGAGCCGAGTGCCGGGGTGGATGTGGAACTGCGGCACGACATGTGGCGCATGGTGCGCGAGCTGCGCGCGCACGGCACCACCATCATTCTGACCACGCATTACATCGAGGAAGCCGAAGACATGGCGGACCGCATCGGCGTCATTAGCAAGGGCGAACTGATCGTTGTCGAAGACAAGGAGGTATTGATGCGCAAGCTCGGCAAAAAACAGCTCACCCTGAGTCTGCGCCAGCCCATGACCGGCATCCCGGCCGAGCTTGCCGCCTGGTCGTTGGAGCTCTCCGCCGATGGACACGCCCTGGTTTATAGCTTCGACGCCCAGAAAGAAGAAACCGGCATTGCCGAGCTGCTGCGCATGCTAGGCGAACACGGTATCGACTTCAAGGATTTACGTTCCAGCGAGAGTTCGCTGGAGGACATTTTCGTCAGTCTGGTGCATCGGCCCAAGGGAGCTCAGGCATGAACATTTACGGCATTCGCGCCATTTACCGCTTCGAAATGGCGCGCACCTTTCGTACTCTGGCGCAAAGCATTGCCGCGCCGGTGCTGACCACTTCGCTGTACTTCATCGTATTTGGCAAAGCCATCGGTTCGCGGATGGGCGACATTGACAGCATCGCTTATGGCGCCTTCATCATCCCAGGGCTGGTGATGCTGAATTTATTGAACGAAAGCATCTCCAATGCTTCTTTCGGCATCTACATGCCCAAGTGGGCGGGGACTATTTATGAGCTGCTGTCGGCGCCGGTTTCGTGGATCGAAGTGCTGATCGGTTACGTGGGGGCGGCGGCGACCAAGTCGGTGATGTTGGGCCTATTGATTTTGGGTACCGCCCGCATCTTCGTACCCTACGAGATTGCTCATCCGCTGTGGATGGTCGGCTTTCTGTTGCTGACCGCCGTTACTTTTAGTATGTTCGGCTTCATCATCGGCTTGTGGGCCGATAGTTTTCAGAAACTGCAGGTGGTGCCGATGTTGGTCGTCACCCCGCTGACTTTCCTGGGCGGCGCATTCTATTCGATCAATATGTTGCCGCCCTTGTGGCAGAAGATCACCTTGTTCAATCCGGTGGTGTATTTGATCAGCGGCTTCCGCTGGAGTTTCTACGGTATTGCTGACGTCAATGTCGCCGTGAGCATAGCCATGACGTTTGGCTTTCTGATTATCTGCCTGACGTTTGTCTGGTGGGTGTTTAAGACTGGTTACAAGATTAGAAACTGAGGCGAGGCTTTTTATCGGCGCTGTCTCCGATAGCCGTACACGGTCAGTCAAAACCATGAGGCCACTGGCTTTTACGCTAGGTATCATAGCCAATTAATGGTCCGCACGGATTGTAAGCAAAATCAAAATCTTGGTTACAATCCGCAGCAGCGGAATAATCTCAATAGATTTCCAGGGTACTTCATGAGAATGATTCGAATAGTTTCCTTGTCCATATTATGCCTGGCAATAGCGGCCGGCAGCATCATTTTGGGGGTGATGAGGGCATCATTGCCGGCTGAAGAGGGTGAAATCAAGTTGCCCGGTTTAGCGGCGGCAGCCACTGTGCTTGGCGATGGCCTAGGGGTGCCGTCCATAGCGGCCGGCAGCAGAACCGATGCCATTCGTATCTTAGGTTATCTGCATGCCCGCGACCGGTTATTTCAGATGGAACTGATGCGGCGCAAGAGTGCCGGCCGTTTGGCGGAGCTGTTCGGCGCATCGGCGGCTCAGTTGGATCGTGAGCAGCGCCGTTACCAGTTGTTAAGAACCGCTCGAATGATCGTTGACGATTTGCCGGCCGGGCAACGGCTGGCATTGCAGGCCTACGTCGAAGGCGTTAACGCCTATATCGGCCAAGCCGGTGTTTTACCGCCGGAGTTCCTGGTTTTGCGGCATCGCCCGGAACCCTGGCAAGCCGAAGATAGCATCTTGGTGGTTTTGGGCATGTTTCAAACCTTGAACGGCCAGGAACAAGACGAGCGAATGGTCAGCGTCATGGAACAGGCACTGCCCACGGATTTACTGACCTTCTTGACGCCGGACACCGATGGTTATTCCACCGTTTTGGTGGGCGGTCCGGCTTCGCGGCGGTTTAACCAAACCATTCCACTTGAGGCGCTAGCGGCGTTGCCGAATGCCGAGGGATATGCAGCCAATGACAGTGTCGACGCCGAAAATGTCGTCGCCGGTTCGAATAACTGGGTGGTGGCGGGCAGTAAAACCGCGGATGGGCGGGCAATCGTGGCAAACGATATGCACCTAAGGTTGAATGTTCCCAATGTTTGGTACCGCGCCGAATTGAAATATCAAGACCGGCATCTCTTTGGTGTCACTTTACCCGGAGTGCCGGGCGTTGTCGTCGGCGGTAACGATGATGTGGCCTGGGGATTTACCAATGTGACCGCCGATTTGCTGGATTTGATCCGTTTGGATATCAACCCGGAAAATCCCCAACAATACCGGACGCCGCAAGGTTGGCAGGCGTTTGCCCAACATACCGAAACGATTCGGGTAAAGAATGCGCCGGATATTGAAATAACTTTGCAGGACACCGTCTGGGGCCCGGTATCCGATAAAGTTTTGTTGGGCCGGCCGGTCGCCATCAAGTGGACCGCTTTAGAACGGCGCGCGGTGGATCTGGGTTTGCTGGACATGGATAGCGTACACAGCACCCAGCAGGCCATGACGGCTATGAACAACATCGGTGGGCCTCCGCAGAACGTAGTGATAGCCGACAAGGAAGGCCATATCGGCTGGACTTACATGGGGCGCTTTCCACAACGGATCGGTTTCGACGGTTTGGCCAGCCGTTCCTGGGCCGATGGCGGTCTGGCTTGGCAGGCTTATATTCCGCCCGGGGAGTTGCCGCGGCTGATGGATCCGGCCGAAGGTTTTATCGTGACGGCCAATAACCGCACCCTGGGCGGTGGCTACCCCCATGTCATCGCCCACAATTGGGCGTTGGGGTATCGCGCGTTCCGAATTGCCGAATTATTACGCGATCGTCAGGGGCTAACGGAGCCAGATTTATTGGCTATCCAGTTGGATAATCGAAGCGGGGTTTTGGATTTTTATCAACAACTGGCATTGGCCGAACTGCGAGGTCTGGCGAATAAAGAGCCCGACCTGCTGGAAGCCGAAGCAGCGCTTCAAGCCTGGGACGGCCGCATGCAGACCGGCAGCATCGGCGCCGTGTTTTTAAGCGAGTTCAGAAACCGGTTGTCGCAGGAAGTGTTTGCGAAAGTGGTGGCTGCCTGCCGGGTTTACGATCCCGATTTCCGATACGCTTGGCGGGAAATGGAAACGCCGTTACGGCTGTTGTTGACCCAACGCCCACAGGGTTTGTTGAATAGCCGTTATCATGATGATTGGCGGCGGATGATCATAGCTACCGTGCGCGAAACCGCCAGCGAATTGCATCGGCAATATCCGGGGATTAATTTGGCGCAATTGACTTGGGGGCAGACGCACGCGATCCGCTTACAGCATCCCTTCACCAAGATGGCATCCATTTTAGGCAATGTGCTGGATATGCCGACCTTTGAAGGCGATGGTTGCGCGAGCGTTTGTGTCAAAGTTTTGGATAGCGCTCACGGCGCCAGCGAAAGGCTGGTACTGTCGCCGGCACACCCTGAAAACGCTATTTTTCAGATGCCGGGAGGCCAATCCGGACACCCCTTGTCGCCGCATTATCGCGATCAACAGAGGTTCTGGCAGAATGGTGTCGATGCGCCGCTACAATCGAATACCAAACCTTATGTCTTGTCTGTTTTGCCGCAGTGAGAGTCATAAAAAACATGTCCGGATTTGTGTAGCCACAGCACGCTGACGGTTCGGAAAAGCCCGGCTTGGGTTTTATGCTGTGCGATTTTCAACGTTTCGGCACAGTTTCACCACGACATCGAAGCGGTAAGCATCCACCCAGGTGGCGATAGCTTTGGCTTGTTCGGGGTATTCGGGGCGCAGGCGTTCGATGACGGCTTGTACCGCTTCGGCATCGAGAAGTTCGGCGGCGGCGGCCAATTCGGCGCGCAATGCCGGGTCCAGCGGCGACAGGTCGATTGCCGCATGCGATTGCGGCTGATCCGCCGAGGCTGCGGAGCCAGCTTCGGCGAAGCGGTAACGCACACCCAGCAGGTCGCCCATCACCCGGAACAGGCGATATTCGTCCACCGGTTTGGCCAGCATGTCGTCGCAACCGGCGGCGAGAATGGCTTGTCGATCTTCCCGAAATGCGCTGGCGGTCAATGCGGCGATTTTCACCTGTGTGCCGCCCGGCAGCGACCGGATGATTTTGGTGGCTTCGTAACCGTCCAGCACCGGCATGCGCATGTCCATCCAGATAAACCGTGGCCGCCAGTTCTCGAAGCATTCGATGGCCTGCCGGCCGTTTTCCACGGCTCTCACCTCAAACCCCACGCCGCTCAGCAACAAGGTAATCAACTCGCGGTTATCGGGGTTGTCTTCCGCCACCAGCACCCGCACCGGCGCTTGATCGGACCCCAGACCGATAACCCGGCTGGGCGGAACGGCAATAGCCGGCGCGTCGGCTTCGGGCAGCGGCAAGCTGAACGTAAACACGCTACCCTTGCCAAGCACGCTCTCGACCTCAATCTCGCCGCCCATCAGCCGCACGAACTCGCGGCTGATGGTCAGGCCGAGACCGGTACCTTCGCCTTTGGCCACGCCGGTATCGGTCTGATAAAAAGCCTGAAATATGCGCGGCAGGTCTTCCGCGGCTATGCCGACGCCGCTGTCCGCCACTTCGAATCCGATGCTGTCCTCGGCGGCCTGCAAACGCAGCGTGACCGAGCCTTGGTCGGTGTATTTGACGGCATTACCCAGCAAATTGATTAACACTTGCCGCAAATGATGGGCATCGCCGACCACGTAGCCTGGCAGTTCGCCTCGATGTTCGCTGACAAAATCCAAACCTTTAGCTTCGGCGCGGGAACGAATGATTTCCTCAACCGCCGTCAGCATATCGGCCAGACAAAATACTTCGTTTTGTACCGTGGTGCGGCCGGCTTCGATGCGGGAGATTTCCAACACGTCGTTAATCAGCGACAACAAATGCCGGCCGCTACGATTGATGGTATCCAGTTTGCTGCGTTGCGCTGTGCTCAAGGTTTCGTCGCGCTCCATGATCTGGGCAAAGCCCAAAATGGCGTTGAGCGGGGTACGCAATTCGTGAGACATATTGGCTAGAAACACGCTTTTGGCGCGATTGGCGGATTCGGCAGCATCTCTGGCATTGGTCAGCGCCGCCTCGGCCTGTTTGCGGGCATCGATTTCGTTATCGCGTTCGCGAACCTTGATCTCCAGGCCGGTGTAGAGTTCGGCAAGGCGGGCACTCATGCCGTTGAAACTTGCCGCCAGCTCGCGCAGTTCTCGCGGCCCCGCCGATTCCGCTCTAACCCGAAAGTCGCCCCGAGCCATGCGAGTAGTCGCATCCATCAAGCTTTGCAGTGGCCCGGCCAATGCCCTGCCGAAATAGAAGGCCAGTAGACTGACCGCACCCGCCAGGAATCCAAGTAAGGACCAGGCAATACGCTGCATATCCAACAGGGGTGCAAAGGCTTCGTCGGCATCGATCTTGACCGCCATGCCCCAATGCAAAGCGGGCAGATAGCGCCAGGTGGCCACTACCGAATGATGAGCGTAATCTTTGATCATCACCCCATATCCCGAATGACCGGTCACGGCTTGCCGTATCGGGACAGGGGCTTCGGCTATCGGAACTCGATAATGGAATGCGGCGTTTTCAATATGCCGCAACGGTGCGGTGAACAGCAAGTGCTCGCCATCCCGCTGTGCCAGCACCGTTTCGCCGCTAAGGCCCAAGCCGGTCCGGTCGGTTACCACCGATTCCAGCCTATCCCAATTGAATTGCAAGGCCACCGCGCCGATGGGCAGGCCATTATCGAGAACGGGGGCGACCAGAAAACTGACCTCCCGGTTCTGCGAGGGTGGGTAAGGGGCAAACATGGTCTGATTGGTTTGCAACAATGTCAAAGCCACTTCGACGCCCTCGGCCAATTTCGACTCGCGATAAGGGCCGGTGAATAGATTCGTACCGAAATCCAACTCGCGGGCAACCGAATACAGCACATTGCCGGCGGTATCCAGTAACAATAAGTCGTAGTAATCGCCCGACTCCAGAAAGGACTGCATGGTATCGTCGATATTGTCGATCCGATGCCGATACGCTTCGCTTTGCGAACCTTGGCGTTGCCACAGTTCGCCTAGCTCGGCGATGGTGGTCTTAATCGTGGGACGATTGCTCAGCAGCCTAATGTCGGCGTCACGCTCCTGAAGAAAGCTATCGATTTGATCGTATTTCTTGTTGGCTATCTGCACCAGATTAGCGGCCACCGTTTCCTGCAAGGCTTTTTCGTAGGTATGCAAAAAATACCAGCTGCCGCCCAGCAATGGCGCCAGTGCCAACAACACAAAAGCCAACAATAGCCAAAGATGGATGCTAGCGCCCCTCATGGCGTATTCCCAAGATTGTTAACCAAATCCAGCCACTCGCGCCGGGTACGATACAGCAGGAAAGGCGTGGGGCGTAACGGCCATTTGGAGGAGTAGACAATATCGAAGCCGCCGTCCGCATTAACCTTGCCGATTTTCATGCTCTTCCAGAGATGGCGAGTACCGGGATCGACCGCGAGTATGCCAGAGGGCGCTTCGATACTTTGACGCAGCACCACATGATTGACCTGATCGGGCTGTTCGCTTCCCGCTTCTTGTACCGCTTGCGCCCACAGTCGTACACCGATATAGGCTGCTTCGATGGGGTCCGAGGTCGGACGATACGGTCCGAAACGTTGTTGATAGGCCGCTACAAAACGGCGGTTGTCTTCACTGCCGATATTCTGGAAGTAACTCCATACTGCATAATGGTTGGGCAACCGTAGTTCGGGCATCAGATGCAGTTCGCCTTCGGCAATGCTGAAGGACACCACGGCTTGGTTTGATAATCCCGCCGCCTGCAATGCCCGGAACAAATGCACATCGCTCTCGCCATTGACGGTGTTGAACACCACGTCGGGTCGCAAACTCAAGATTTCCTGAGCTACTTCGCTGAAATCGGCACTCCCGAGCGGACGATAGCGTTCCGCCAATAGTTGGGCGCCCGAAGCCTTGACCAGATCGGCGATGATGCGGTTGGCAAGGCGGGGGAAAATATAATCCGAGCCGATTAGGTATACCCGTTTGCCCAGAGACTTCATCGCCCAATAAGCACCGGGCACGATCTGTTGGTTGGGGGCGGAGCCGGTGTAAATAATATTGGGCGACTGCTCCAGTCCTTCGTATTGGATGGGGTAGAACAAAATATGTCTGTGCTTTTCGACCACCGGCTTGACGGCTTTACGACACTCGGAGGTCCAGCAGGCGAACAGCGCGGAGACGCCTTCTGCCACGATCAGCCGTTCGGCCTCGGCCGCGGCAAGTTGAGGATCGGAACGGCTATCGACCACCCGCATTTCCAACGGACGGCCGAGCAAACCGCCGGCGGCGTTGATTTCCTCGACTGCAAGCCGAACCGCATCCACCAAGGGCGCTTCGCTCATCGCCATGGTGCCGGTCAAGGAATGGATCACGCCAATCCGAATCGCGGATTGCGATTGCGGCATGCACGACGACAGGCAGAGCGCGAGCAGCCCTACGCACAGATTCAACGCTAGCCGGCTAATCGCGGACCGGCTCATGCCTGGTCTCCTTCGTGCCGGGTTTCCAGATCGGCGGCACGTTGTATTTGTTCGAAGCGAAATTCGTTCACCATGCGCTCCAGCTCGGCGGCGGTAGCGGGATGCGCCGGGCGCAGGCTGGCTATGATGCCGGCAAAAGCATCGAGATCCAGTTCGTCGGCGGCCCGCTTGATGCTGGTGCGCAACTTCTCGCCCACTTCGCTTAGGTCGAAAATGCGGTTTGCCTTTTCCGGCACTGCTTCGACATAACGGTATTGCAGATTCAAAAGATCGCCCATGATGCGGAACAAATGTTCTTCCTCAAAGGGCTTGCTCAGAATATCGTCGCAACCCGCATCCAGAATATCGCCCAAACGCTCCTGAAACACACTGGCGGTGAGCGCCACGATTTTCACCTGGTCGCCGCCGAGCAAGGCCCGGATTTGCCGGGTGGCTTCAAAACCGTCCATCACCGGCATGCGGATGTCCATCCAGATAAAATGCGGCTGCCAACTCTTATAACTGGCGACGGCCTGAGCGCCATTGCCGACGCCGCGCACATCGAAGCCGACGCTGCCGAGCAGGCGGATAATCAAATTCCGGCTATCGGCGTTGTCTTCCGCCACCAGAATTCGTACCGGCGCCTGTCCCGGTTTCAGGCCCAAAACCCGGGCGTGTTGAACCGGTTTCGGTGCCGCTGTGGTCTCCGGCAACGGCAACGTGAAGCCGAATACGCTGCCCCGGCCGGGTTGGCTTTGGACGTCGATTTCACCGCCCATCAGCCGGACGAACTCACGGCTGATGGTGAGGCCCAAGCCGGCGCCTTCGCCGAGTGCGGCGCCGGCTTCGGTTTGGTAAAAAGCCTGGAAGATGCGCTGTTGCTCGCTCGGATCGATGCCAAAGCCGGTGTCGGCCACTTCGAATCGAATCTGGCCGTCGATCGCCGTCAGGCGTAGGCTGATCCGGCCTTGATCGGTGTACTTGACGGCATTGCCCAGCAGATTGATCAGTACCTGCCGTAAATGATGCGCGTCGCCCAGTACGCAAAATGGCAGTTTTCCGCACTGTTCGACGGCAAAATCAAGGCCTTTGGCTTCGGCGCGCAGCCGGATCATCTCTTCCACCGAGCGCAAAATATCCGGCAAATCGAAGGGTTTGCTCTGAATGGTGGTGCGGCCGGCTTCGATGCGGGCAATTTCCAGCACATCGTTGATCAGCGACAGCAGATGGCGGCCACTGCGATTGATGGTCTGCAACTCGCTACGATGCCGTTCGTCCAGCGCCGGATCCCGCTCCATCAGCTGGGCAAAGCCGAGAATGGCATTCAAGGGCGTCCGCAATTCGTGGCTCATGTTGGCCAAAAACGCCGTCTTGGCCCGATTGGCCGCTTCGGCCGCTTCCTTGGCCAGCGCCAGTTCGGCGGTACGCTGGGCAACCAGTTCCTCGAGATGGAAGCGGTGTTCGGCCAGCTCCAGTTCCAACCGGGTACGATGCAAGGTATAAAGAATGGTTCGTGCCAGGCCGTCGTAACCGAAATCCCCCTTCACCAAATAATCGGCGGCACCCGCTTTCAGCGTGCTCAAGCCGAACTCGGTATCGCTCTGGCCGGTCAGGACGATAATTGGCGTTGCACCCACAATCGCCCGGACATGGGCGACGGTATCGATGCCGATGGAATCGGGCAAGGTCAGATCGAGCAGCACGATGTCGTAAGCCTGAACGGCAACTTGTCGCACGGTCTCGGCGAGGGTCTGCATCCACACCACCTTAAAACGGGCGTTACGAAAACCGCGCAAGGCGATTTGGGCGAGGCCGGCGTCTCCCGGGTCGTCCTCGACCAGCAATACCTGAATCGGCGCGCTATCCCGTTCGGTCATGACTTGTTTTCGCGCGGTAGCCGCGTCAGCACGAACCAATAATCGCTCAATTGGGCAATGGCGGCGGCGAACTGTTCGATATCGACCGGTTTGGTGATGTAGCCGGATGCGCCGTTTTTGAAGCTGGCTTCGACATCGCGCTCCACTTCGGATGTGGTCAGCACCACCACCGGAATGTCGCAGAGGGCTTCCTCGGCTTTGATTTCGGCGAGAAACTCGCGTCCGTTCATCCTCGGCATATTCAGATCGAGCAGGATCAAATCGGGGCGCGGCGCGTGTTCATAGGGTGGCTTGCGATGCAGGAAATCCAAGCCTTCCCGGCCGTCGAGCAGATGGTGCAGCCGGCAATGAACCCGCGCATCTCTAAGCGATATGCGCACCAGATGGGCGTCGGCCGGCTCGTCTTCCAGCAGCAAAATTTCGAATGGCTTAATATCAAGTGTCATGGTTCTCAGCTCCCGTCCGGCAGGTCGAACACCACGGCGGTGCCGCCCTGCGTTGATGTTTCGATCCGGATTTTGCCGTTTCGGCTCTCGACGATGCGCCGGGCAATCGCCAGGCCGATGCCGGTTCCGGCCAACGGGTTGGGCCGTAATTGCTCGAATACGCCGAACACCCGCTCGCGGTATTCCTCGGCGATGCCGGGTCCGTTATCCTCGATCCGCACCCGCGAGGCCGATGGTAGCTTTTCGCCCGAAATGCGAATCGATGGCGCGACATCGGCTTTGGCATGAATCAAGGCGTTGCCTAGCAAGATTTCCAATAGATCGGTCAAGCGCGGCAAATCCAGGTAAACCGGAAACAAGGATTGAGTTTCAATTTGGGCGCCACTGCCGTCGATGGGTTTTGATAAGCGTCGCCGGACTTCGCTTAGCGCGATGGCCGGGTCGTTGGACTGCAAGTCCCCGCGTGGCATGCCGGCGGCCAGGTAACGCTCGATGTCGCGGATCAAGTCTCGCATCCGCGTCGCTCCTTGTTCTATATAGGTCAGCGACAAGCGTGCGTCATCGTCTTGAATCCGGCCGCTTAGCCGCTTACCAAGCCGTTGAGCATAGGACAATAGCCGGCGCGCGGGTTCCATTAAATGATGGGCGGAAATGTTGGCGAAATGCGTCAATTCGGCATTGGCCCGCTCGATTGCTTGGTGCTGCCGCTGTAGTTGGGCGGCGGTTTCGGCTTTTTCTAGCAACCGCCTGTGGGCCAGCACAGTCCAGATCAGAATGACGCTCAATCCTACCCCCCAGATGGCGCCGAAAATCAGTAGTTTCTGGCGAATGCTGGCGTCCTGCTCGTCCAGATAGGGCCGCATCGGCACCGACACACCGACACCGCCGCGCACTTCGCCGAGCCGATAGCCCTGAGAGCCATGACACTTCAGGCAGCCTTGCTGCACCTGCATCACGCCCATCAGCCGTAAATAAGGTTCTCCGCCGATGTCGGCGAATTCAAACACCTCCTCGGCGCCACGCTCGAACTGATGCATCGCTTCGGCTTCCCAGGCATCGGGGGCATTATTGGGATTCAGCAGCTTAAAACTGGTGATCTTGCCTTTGATGCCGTAAAGATCGCCGAATTCTTCCATCAACTGCCGCAGCATATAGGCCGGGTTCATCAGCGTCAGCCTTTTGCCGGCAGGGGTCTGTATGTCGCGTTCCGGAATATGGGCCAAGGCCGGATTGGGCGGGGTGCGTTCGTCGATGGGTACATAGACGCCGCCGTGCCGGGTAGCCCATAAGCGGAATGCCTTATCCTTGTTGAAATTGGCCCGCGCCTCCTTGCGCGCCAATGCTTCGATGTGTTGCCTGGCAAGCTGAACGTCATAATACAAAAAGCCGCCCAGCAATGCGCTCCACACCAAAATTGCGGCCAAACCTTGCAGTTTGAGATGGCGTAAATCATTCATGCTTGCTCCTTTTTGTCCTGCGATGCGGCAGCATTCAACGGCAGTTCAAACCAGAAGCTGCTGCCCTTGTCTTCTCCGGCAGACTCCAGGCCGATGCGTCCGGCATGATGTTCGACAATCTTGCGGCACAGTGCCAAGCCCACGCCGGTTCCCTCGAAGCGGGACTGGGGCTGCAAGCGGGAAAATACCTGAAACAACCGGCCGGCCTGGGCCGGATCGATGCCCACCCCCCGGTCGCGCACTTCGCAGCGCCAAACTTTGGACTGCAATTTACCGTGAACGCCGACCATCGGCGCTTGGCCGGCTTTATGATATTTGAGAGCGTTGCCCAGCAGATTTTGAAACAGGCGCACCATTTCGTCCCGGCTCGCCATCAGGCGCGGCCAGTCGCCGGTAATCTCGATCCGCCCCGCCGTGGCGATGCGCTCGGGCTCCAGAAAAGCCAAGGCTTCGTCCAGCGCGGTGCGGGTTTCCAGCCAAGTCAATGGCTCTGTTTTACGGCCGACGCGCGAGAAGTCCAGCAAGGCCAGAATCATGGCGTCCATGCGCTTCGCGCCATCCATGGCGAAATCCAGATATTGGCGGGTGTCGCCGTCAAGCTGGCCGCGCAAGGATTTTTCGATCAGCTGCAGATAGCTACTGATCATGCGTAACGGTTGGCGCATGTCGTGGGATACCGCATAGGCGAACTGTTCCAGCTCGGCATTGGAACGTTTGAGCTCGGCTTCTACCCGTTTACGTTCCGTCACGTCTTCATAGACACCCAATACCCCAAAAACGCTGCCATCCGGGTTTTTCAACGGCAATTTGCTGGTATGCAGCCAGCCAATTTCGCCATCCGCACGGACGATGGATTCTTCGTAGCCGGTCTTGGCCTGGCCCGAAGCCATTACCTGCCTGTCATCGGCGCGATACTGTTCGGCAGAACTACCCCAGGACAGTTGCTCGTCGGTCTTGCCGATCAATTCCTCCTGTGACGTCAGGCCGCTATCCTTCAGGAAGTGCCGATTACCGCCGAGATAGCTAAGGTCGCGGGCTTTCCAGAACACACCCTGGGGGACGGTGTCGAGCACCAATTGCAACATTTGCCGGGACTGAAACAGCTCTTGGGTACGCTCTTTTACCCTTTGTTCCAATTCGGATTGCAATACCTCGTTGCGTTTTTGCGCCAAGCTCATGGTTACCAACCAGTGCGCGAAACCGGTCAGAAATCGTAGGATCGCCGGCAGTCTGGCTTCGGCAATCACCGGTACTTCCGCCAAGGCGCGCAGATAATCGGCTTCGTCGAAACCAAATTCGGCTGCTTGCCGCTTGAAATAATCCAGATCGGGCACTGCCAGCAAAAATTGGCCGGTAAACAGGTTGGCGATGTGCCGGCCTTCGATGATGATCGGTGTGGCGCAATCAGTCAGGCCATTTCGGCAACGATAAATGGAACACTCCTTACCTTGTTGCATGGCTTTCGATAGCGAAATATCGCTTTCGATGCAGCGCGCGCAGGTATCTTGGTTGACGCGATGAAATGCCATGCACAAGCGCTGCCAGCGGCTTGACGCCAGCACCCGGGCATTGAGGTCGATCAGCGCTACCGGCAACCCCACCACCTCCAGGAAATCGTCGAAAACCTGATTCAGTTGGCTAAAGTCGATCAGTTTCGCCAATTCGGTATCGTCTTGCGGCAAAGCGGCATTCCAGTCGCTGCCGAGCGGATCGCTCATCGTCGGGATTTGCGGCGGACTGAGGAACAAGGGGTTACTGATTGTCGGCGAATCTTCGGGGTCTCGATTCATCGCTTTTCCTCCTCGGCCTGCCGGCATAGTTCATTGATTTTATCGAAGCGGTAGTCGCCGAGCCATTCGCCGATCAGCCGGGCCAGTTCGGGGTAATCGGCCAGCATGCCGTCAACGATGGTCCTTACCGCATCGGTGTCGAGCAGTTCCGCGGCGGCCTGCAATTCGGCGCGCAACGCTTCCGGCAAGTCCGATAGCTCGGGTGAGGCAGCGGTACCGGGAACACTGGGAACGGCTTCGTCGGCATAGCGGTAACTCAGCCCGAGCAGTTCGCCCATCAGTAAATATAAACGAGTTTCGTCGATAGGTTTGGCCAGCATCTCGTCGCAACCGACCGCAAGAATCGCTTCGCGGTTTTCGTGAAAGGCACTGGCGGTCAGGGCGACGATTTTCACCGTATCGCCGCCGGGCAGAGCGCGGATAGCCTGGGTAGTCTGATAGCCGTCCAATACCGGCATGCGCATGTCCATCCAGATGAAGTGGGGCTGCCAGTCTTGAAAAATATCGATGGCACGCCGGCCGTTTTCCGCCATCCGTACCTCGAAACCCGCACCGGTCAATAAACTGGCGATCAGTTTCTGATTATCGGGATTGTCTTCGGCGACCAGAATCCGCACGGCGGGTTGGCCCGGTTCCAGGCCGATTACCCGGCGTTGGCGGGTTTCAACCAGCGGCACTTCGGCTTCCGGTAGCGGCAGGCTGAAGCTAAACACACTGCCATGTCCCAATTCGCTTTCCACGCGTAACTCGCCGCCCATCAGCCGTACATATTCGTGGCTGATGGTCAGCCCCAGGCCGGTGCCTTCGGCTTTGGCAATGCCTGACTCGGCCTGATAGAAGGGTTGAAAAATCCGCTCTTGATCGGCGATTGCAATGCCGGGGCCGCTATCGGTCACTTCGAAGCGAATGTTGTCGATACCCGGCGTCAAACGCAGGCAGATATGGCCCTGTTCGGTGTATTTGACGGCATTGCCCAGCAGATTGATCAGCACCTGGCGCAAATGGTTGGCGTCTCCGTAAATATATCGCGGCAGTTCGCCGCTGTGCTCGACGCTAAAACCCAAACCCTTGTGTTCGGCGCGCAGCCGGATCATTTCCTCGAGGCCGGTTAGCGTGTCATGCAAATCGAACACGGCATTTTGCACCGTGGTTCGGCCGGCTTCAATCCGGGAAATATCCAGCACATCGTTGATCAGCGCCAGCAAATGCCGGCCGGCGCGGTTGATGGTTTGCAGATTGTGATGCGTGTCGGCCGGCAGGCGTTCGTCGCGTTCCATCAGTTGCGCAAAGCCGAGAATGGCGTTCAACGGCGTCCGCAGTTCGTGACTCATATTGGCCAGAAACGCGCTTTTGGCTCGGTTGGCCGACTCGGCGGCATCGCGGGCTCGCACCAATTGTTCGGTGCGTTCCTTGATCAGTTGCTCCAGATGATGGCGATGCTGTGCCAGTTCCGCTTCGGCCAGCTTGCGCTCGGTCAGGTCGTAGTTGATGCCGACCATGCGTAGCGGCTTGCCGGCTTCATCGCGTATGGTTTGCGAGGCGGCCTTGAGGTGGCGAATCGAGCTGTCCGGCCATACCACCCGAAATTCCAGCGCATATTCATGTTCGCCGAGTAATGCCGCCTGGATGTTTTGTTCGACCTGAGCTTGGTCCTCGGGATGCACGCGGCTCAGCCAGGCATCGTAAGTGCCGGCGAATTGCTCGCGGCGAATACCGTAGAGCTGGAACATGGCGTCGTCCCAGATCAGTTCGCGCTTCGTCACATCCCAATCCCAGATGCCGATAATGCCGGCGCGGGTCGCCACTTGCAAACGTTCGCTCGCCAGGCGCAATGCTTGATCCCGCGTTTCCAGCGTGTCTAGCATGTCGTCGAAGGCACACGCCAGTCCGGCGGCTTCGTCAACGCCCTCCAGCCGGGCACGCTGCTGGCGGTCGCCCGACTGAATGGCATCGGTCACCTGACGGATCACATACAGGCGCCTAGTCAAATACCAGCCCATGATGCCGGCCAGAACCGAACCGATCAGGATGGCGGCGCCGGCATATAACAGGCCATCGCGGGCGATACCGGCCAGGCGTGTGTTCAACGCTTGCTGTCCTAGCCCCACCCGAACCCAGCCTATCTGATGGTTGCTTAGCATCACCGGGCTGAGCGCATCGACCAGCGCGCTACTACGCTTAAGAATAGAAGGACCGGAAGGCGTGTTGCCGCTGCCGGTTTTGGGTAGATCGAGGACAAACTGATTCAGACGGGTGGGATCGCTGTGGGCGACGACCCGGCCGCGCATGTCCAGAATCATGGCATACAGCAGTTCCGGATAACGACGTTGGGCCTGAACGATTTCTTGCAGGCCGTAAAAGTCGCGGGCTTGCAGCCAGCCGGCGGAGGAGGTGGCGACGCTTTGCGCCAGCGCGACGGCATATTCGCTCTGGCGCTCGAGCAATAAAACATGCTGGCGTTCGATGGCGCCCCACATAAACAAGGCCATCATCGCCGTATTGGTCAGCGTTACCCCCAGAATGAGTTGGCGGCGCAAAGAGCCGAACAATAGGGCTTTCAGACGCTTAAACATCTGCGGGGTCGCCGGAAAACCGGGCCGGGGCGGTGGGGATGTTCGGACAGGGGTTCATTTTTGCTCGACCGGACGCACGGTTTTCTCGAACTCGGCCACGTAGTCGCGCACGGTATCGTAACGGGCATCGTCGGCAGCGTGAAACTGTGCGGTTTGCATGCCGGCCAGTATCGATTGGCCTTCCTGGCTGGCGCCCAAAGCCAGAATCAGCGTCTTCAGGCTATCGCCTACGGCCGTCGGCACGTCGTCGCGCACCATCACGGAATTATTCAGCAATGATGGGGTTTCCCAGGCGACCGTCAGTTCGGCGGCTTCTTTAGGGTGGTCTTTTTGAAACAGGCGCCAGGGCGGCGGCCAGGTCGCGCCGGCGGCGGCTTCGCCCAGATAGGCATTCATGATCGACGATTCCTGGGAACCGACGTAGCGGTTTTCAATGTCGCGATTCACATCGATGCCGTGAGTGTGTAGGTAATACTGGGGCATGATACAGGCCGCCAGAGCCGTCCGGGAAGGGTAGCTCACCACCTTGCCTTTCAGATCGGTGGGCGTATTGATGCCGCCATCCTTGCGGACGATGAACAAACCCTTGAAGTCCTCGGCGTCGCCGGCCATGGCGATAACGTGATAGCCCGCCTTGATTGCTTCCAGGGTTTGCCAGGGGTTGGGCAGCAGAAACTCCGGCTCGCGGGCGCGGAATTTGGCTTCATAGACCTGATAGTCGCGCGAAGCCTCCAGCTCGAAGTGGGCATCGGCGACTTGCTGGTTGAGGTAATCGATTAGCGGTTGGTAGGCTTCGGTGAGTTTGCTGGGGTTGTGCAAGGGGTGAACGGCCAGCCGGTAAAGCGGCTTCAGCGGCTCGGCCGGATGATCGCCGTATTGCGGACCTTGCGGCGACTCGGTTTCCGATTGGCAACCGGCAGCGAAAATCGCCGGGAGCAGAAGGATCAGCAAGCTGCGCGACCAAGCGTTCATAAACGCAGTTATACAATGGCTTTGGGCATGGAATAACCCCGTTCCTCGAACAGCCGTAAACAGGCCGCGGCTACTTCCGCATCATAGATACTGCCGGCTCCGCGACGAATTTCCGCTAACGCGATGTCCAGCCCCATGGCCGGACGGTAAGGCCGATGCGAGGCCATGGCTTCCAGCACGTCCGCCACCGCAATGACGCGGGCTTCCGGCAAAATCTCCTCGCCTTTCAGCCCGCGCGGATAGCCGCTGCCGTCCATGCGTTCGTGGTGCTGCAAAATCATGTCCGCCACCGGCCAGGGAAAATGCACCTGCCGCATAATGTCGCTACCCACCTGGGCGTGGACTTTTATCAGCGAGAATTCGATTTCTGACAACCGTCCGGGGCGGGTGAGAATATCGACCGGTACATAAATCTTGCCGATGTCATGCACCATGGCACCCAGGCGCAGGCCTTCGATGGTGTCGGCGTCCATGCCCATTTCCTTGGCAATCTCGGCGGACATCAATGAAACCCTCCACTGGTGGCCGGCAGTGTAGGGGTCGCGCTTTTCGATCGTCATCGAAATGGCCAGAATGGTTTGTTCCAGCACGCTGGTGTATTTTTGCTGGCTGTCCTGTAACGACTCCAGGGTTATGCGCAGTTCCCGAGTCCGTTCGTCGACAATATCCTGCAAATCGCGCTGCAGGCGATAAAGTTTCAGATGAGCCTGCACCCTTGCCAGCACTTCTTCCATTTGAAATGGCTTGGACACATAGTCGACGCCACCGGCCTGAAAAGCCGCTAATTTGTCTTCCATGTCCTGCAAGGCGCTGATAAAAATTACCGGGATGTCGCGGGTTTGCTCGTCGCGCTTGAGTTGTCGGCAGACTTCGTAACCATCCATTTCCGGCATGCGAATATCCAGCAGGATGAGGTCCGGCGGGCTGGATTTGATCGATTTCAAGGCGACCGCGCCATCCAGCGCCGGGCGTACTTTGTATCCCACTTGTTGCAGAATGCCGCTCAAGACGCGCAGGTTATTGGGTTGATCATCCACAATCACGATATTGCCTTGTGTATCGGTTAGGTTATTCATCTGAGATTCCTGACTTGAGCATTATCCAATTCAGGCATCTTAGCTTAATCGCTTATCCGGGTCATTTTCTTAAGGAATCTATGGTAATGTCGATTTTGCCCTCGCCGCGAAAGCGGGGATGCTGGAGCCTTAACTGAGTTGATGGTCGGCGATTGATTGGCGGATATCCGGTCATGCGGTTATGGTTTCCCCCCTCCGGTGTTGGCAAAGCCTGTCATGAAATTGTCATCCGAGTGTTAATTTGCTGTAACAATCCTTCGCTAAGCTGATTCCCATTCAAGCTTTTCGGTTTTGAAAGCTGTTCATGAGTTTTCGCCACATCGAACCCGGAATCCGACAAAACCAGTGCCAATGATGGCTGGTGGAAGGAGTAGGCTTTGTCGGCGGTTCGGTTGTGTATCGATTCCGAAAGGCAATGCCTTTCCGGTATTGCCGGATAGCTTGCCGGGGCGGAACGGGATGGCAATTAGTCTGGCTTTAAGCAGGCTTGCCGCCGACGCGGCAGGCGTGCAGCCAGCAATAGCGTCAGCAGCGCGGCGAAAATCAGCGGCTGGGTCAGGTCTTTTTTCACCAGCCAGCTGTAATGAATGACGCCGGCAATGGCGATCGGATAAATCAGCCGGTGCAGCAGCCGCCAGCGCGTGCCGCCCAGTTTACGGATCATGGCGTTGCTGGAGGTGAGCGCCAGCGGGATGAGCAGTACGAAGGCCGTGAAGCCGATGGTGATATAAGGCCGTTTGACGATGTCCTTGAGGATGGCGGGCCAGTCGAAAAACTGGTCCAGCACCAGATAGGTGAGAAAGTGCAGGCAGGCGTAAAAGAATGCGAACAGCCCCAGCATACGCCGCAGCCGGATCGGCCACAGCCAGCCGGATAGCTGGCGTAGCGGTGTGGCCGACAGCGTGATCAATAAAAAGGTCAGCGTCCAGTAACCGGTGTTATGGGTGATTTTTTCGATGGGGTTGGCGCCGAGCGTGTCTTGAAACGCGCCGGTTACCAGTCCGGCTAGCGGTATTAGCGCCAGCAGGAAGACGCTGGGTTTTAGCCAGGCTAGGACTTTGTCGTTGGTGGATTTCATCAAAAGTACTTGCTTAAATCCATGCCGGCATAGAGTGGCGCAACCTGATCGGCGTAACCGTTGAAGGGCAGGGTAGGACGTTTCAGAAATTCGCCGATGCGGCGCTCCTTGGCCTGACTCCAGCGCGGGTGGTCGACGTCCGGATTGACGTTGGCATAAAAGCCGTATTCGCTGGGGCCGGCTTTCATCCATGAGGTGACGGGCTGTTGTTCCAGCAGACGGATTTTGACGATAGCTTTGGCGCTTTTAAAGCCGTATTTCCAAGGGATCACTATGCGCAGCGGTGCGCCGTTTTGTTTGGGCAGCATCTCGCCGTACAGACCGAAGGTCAGCAAGGTTAAGGGATGCATGGCTTCGTCTATCCGCAAGCCTTCGCGGTACGGCCATTCCAGCACCGAGGTTTTTTGTCCGGGCATTTGCTCGGGATCGTGCAAAGTGGTGAATTCGACAAATTTGGCGTTAGCGGTCGGCTCGACCTTTTTAAGCAATGCCGCCAGCGGAAAGCCTATCCAGGGAACGACCATCGACCAGGCTTCCACGCAGCGCAATCGGTAGATGCGTTCTTCCATCGGCGCCAGTTTCAGCAAGTCGTCTATGTCGAAGGTTTGGGGTTTGTGAGCCTCGCCTTCGACGCTTAGCGTCCAGGGACGGGTCTTTAAGCTGCCGGCCTGTTTGGCGGGGTCTTCCTTGCCTGTGCCGAATTCGTAGTAATTGTTGTAGCGGGTTACGTCCTCCAGCGGTGTCAGTTTGTCGGTCAAGCCGTATGCCGAAGACGAGCCGGCCGGCAGTTTTTCGCCGGCGAAAATCTGCGGGGCGAACAGCGCGGCGGCCGAGGCGCCGGCAGCCATTTGCATGAAACGTCGGCGATCGTAAAACAGTTCGCGAGGTGTGATTTCCGAGGCCGGAATGTTATCGGCGATACGATTTTTCATGTTGTTATCCTTGTGGATTTAACGTTTTTAGTTTTAACGGCTGACGTGTGGCGAAACCCGGCCAGCGTTAGCCCAAGCTGCAGACTGTGACGGCCGAAATATAATTCCCTGGCGGAAAAAAATTTCGAAGAGGGGCTTGCCGACAGGCCAAGCTGCGGCATCATGCCGCACCCTTTAAGTGTTATTCTTGCCGGATGCAGCGCTGTGGAAAACGGCAAATAAGCTAAAATCCTTGTCGGCAGTAAGATTGTAGTGAACAAAATTAAATAAACCCAACGCAAGTGGTATTGAGATATACATGACGACTAAACAAACTATTCTGAGAAATCTGGGCATTGCTGTTTTAACCACCGGATTGGTTGCCTGTAACGGGGCGGAAGAGCGCAAAGCAAAATACATGGAAGAGGGCAAGCAATTGCTGCAATCAGGCGATTACGAAAAAGCCGGCCTGGCATTCAAGAATGTGTTGCAGATCGATCCCAAAGACTGGGAAACTCATTACCAAATCGGCGAAGCGTTGAGCAAACAGGGCAAAATCGAGAATGCCTTCAAGGAATACAGCGCGGTAGTCGGCAACGATCCCAATCATGTGATGGCGCGGGTTCGGGTCGGGCAGTTGCTGTTGTTAAGCCGTAATGTCGACGATGCCGAGAAAATGGTTGACGAAGCCCTTGCCAAACAGGCAGACAATGTCGAAGCGTTGGTGTTGAAAGCCGGCGTTCAGACCGCCAGAAATAACAGCGATGCGGCGATAGCCACCACCGAAAAGGCTTTGCAGATCAGTCCGGACGATGTGCCGGCCACCCTGATGCTGGCTTCTATAAATTCCAGAATCGGCAAGCAGGACAAGGCCATCAGCCTGTTGAAACAGGCGATCGATAAAAAGGCCGACAATGTCTCTTTCCGCACCATGCTGGCCGGCCTCTATGCCCGCAACAATCAGCTGGACGATGCCGAACAGTTGCTGACGTCCATCATCAAGCTGGAGCCGAAGCAGGTTCAGCATTATAAAAATCTGGCTTTGTTTCAGGTTGGTATCAAGCAATTGGATAAGGCCGAAGCAACGTTGCGCGACGCAGTGTTGCAGGCGCCTGACGACGATGCGGCCAAGACCAATCTGGTCGATTTTCTGGTCGAAAAGCGCGGCCACGACGTAGCGATTGCCGAACTGTTGCCGATGATCGAGAAAAAGCCAGAGGCTTACGATCTTAAATTCAAGCTGGTCAATCTGCAACTGGCCAAGAAAGATGTGGCGGGTGCCGAAGCGAGCCTGAAAGAAGTTGTTGAGCAGGACAAACTGGGCCCGAATGGCATTACCGCCCGCAACAAACTGGCTTCGATTTATGCGCTGACCAAGCGTGGCGACGACGCCAAGGCCCTGATCAAGGAAGTGCTGGAAGCCAATCCCCGCGATAGCGAGGCCTTAACCTTGCGCGGCCAGTTTGCGTTGGCGGAGAACAAGATCCCTGAAGCGGTTGCCGATTTCCGCTCGGTGCTGGTCGATCAGCCCAATAATGTCGCGGTTCTGAAAATGCTGGCGGCGGCGCATATCCGCAACAATGAAGATTCGCTGGCCAGGGAAAATATGGAAAAGGTGGTTGCGGCCGCGCCCGGCGACGAAGTGGCCAGGCTGGATCTTGCCAGTTTGCTGATGAAAGCCGGACAGCAGGATAGGGCCAAACAGCAGATTGAAGATTTGCTGAAAAACAATCCGAAAAGCCTAAAAGGCATGGAGGCACTGTTTAAATACGAAGTGTCGCAGAAACAATGGGATAAGGCACAGGCAATAGCCAAACAAGTTCAAGAAACTTTTAACACCGATGCCACCGGTTTCTATATGTCGGGCCTCGGCTATCAGGCGGAAAACAAGCTGGACGCCAGTGTCGAAGCCTTTCAACAAGCACTGGCCAAAAAACCGGATGCCATCGAGCCGCTGAGCGAGCTGGTGAAAACCTATATGGCGATGAAGCAGCCGGACAAGGCCTTGGCCAAATTGCAGCAAGTGGTCAAGCAACAAGCCGATCACTTCGTCGCGTATAACCTGATGGGCGGTATTTATTTAAGCCAGCAGAAGTTTGCCGAAGCGAAAACGGCTTATCTGAAGGCGCTGGATCTCAAACCTGAGTGGTACAGTCCTTACCGCAATCTGGCTCTAATCGAACTGGCGCAAAAAAATAAGGCCGAAGCCGTCAATATCTATAAGAAAGGCATAGACAAGAGCAAAGGCGCTCTGGAACTGGTGGACGATCTGGCACGCTTATATCACCGCGATGGCGAGCATGATAAGGTTGTCGCCCTCTACGAGGAATCCTACAAGGCGCATCCCGAGTCGCCGATGACGATCAACAATCTGGCCAGTTATCTCTCCGATTTCTCCGACAGCCCGGCCAATCTGGAACGCGCCGCCAAGCTGGCCGAACCCCTGCTGCAAACCAATAATGCCAATATGATAGATACCGTGGCCTGGATTGCCTACAAACAAGGCAATTACGATAAGGCCAAACAGACCATGTTGAAAGTGCTTGAACTCGATCCCGCATCGCCGATCAGCAACTACCATATGGGTATGATTTATTCCAAACTGAACGACAATGCAAAAGCCGCCGAACATCTGCAAAAAGCGGTCGATAGTAAAGGCGGTTTCGACGGCCTGGATGCGGCGAAGGAAGCGCTGAAAAAAATCCAGGGCGGCGCTTAAGCCTATGTTCAGGGCGGCGCCGATTCAACGGCGTCGCCCGAACGATATGCCGGTTGGTTGGCCTTTGGGTTTCCGGTCGGCTCCCCCGTTTTTTCAGCATTGCGTTGCTTCGGCTGCTGTAAAATAGCCTTGTTTTAGACGCGAGAGATCCACACCCATGCTGATTCAGTGGTACCCCGGCCATATGCACAAGGCCAGCAAAGAGATCAAGGAAGCTCTGCCCAACATCGATCTGCTGATCGAAATCCTCGACGCCCGCATTCCCTATAGCAGCCAGAACCCCATGCTGGCGGCCTTGCGCGGCGATAAACCCACCATACGCGTACTCAGCAAAACCGATCTGTCCGACCCCGACGTCACACGGCAATGGCAAACCTATATGGAGCAGGAACAGGCGGTAAAAACCTTGGCGGTCACCACCTTGCAGCCCGATAAAATCAAGCAGATCATCGATTTGTGCGCCAGGATGCTGCCGGAAAAGGCCGAGGCCAACAAGGTGATACGCACCATGATCATGGGCATCCCCAATGTCGGCAAATCCACCATCATCAACATCCTGGCCGGCCGGACCATCGCCAAGACCGGCAACGAACCGGCCGTCACCAAGCAGCAGCAACGCATCAATCTGAAGAACAATATCGTGTTGTCCGACACGCCCGGCGTGTTGTGGCCGAACGTCGAAAACCGCAACAGCGGCTACCGCCTGGCGGTGACCGGTGCGATCAAGGACACCGCCTTTCAGCACGACGACATCGCAGTGTTCGCCTTGGAATATCTGCTAAAAACCTATCCCATGCAGTTGCAAACACGCTATCAACTGGAGGCCTTGCCCGGCGAAGCCACGGCATTGCTGCAAGCCATTGGCAAAAAGCGCGGCTGTCTGCGCGCCGGCCAGCAGGTCGACATGGACAAGGCCGCGAAACTGTTTTTGACCGAATTAAGAGCCGGCACCATAGGCCAGATCAGCCTGGAAACCCCGGAAATGATAGAGGTGGAAATGCTGGAACTGGCCGCGATTCGCGAGGAGAAGGCGGCCAAAAAGGCGGCGAGAAGACGACGTTAATATTAACCCGGATATACTTCATTTCATCCAGACTATTACTGTGTCTGCAAATAGGTGACAGGCATGGATCGGCCATTCAGCGACAGTCAAAACAAGAATATTTACTATGCTCGATGGCCGAATTCATTTCGAAACCGGACAAATTTTTGAATCTTAATTGGTGCAAAAGGCAATCTGTTTTAAACACTCTGAGTTTTTGAAAATAGCAGACTAACCTATATGTGATAAAGGAAATATCATATATAGGAGACACAGGAAGCGGTGTGCGCCCCTCCCGCAAATACAATTGCCATATTCAATCTAAGAAAATTGCCTGCTACGCGGCCGGGTCGATGCGAAAGACGGGGTAGTCCGTAGCGATCGCTTCAAAGGCGGATACCGGTGCGTCATGCGAGACCGGCAAGTGGTGGCGGCCACTCGTGGCGACTTGGCACCAGGCCTTGATGATTGGCGCTCGCTCCTCGGGCGGTATTTCGGTGAGTATGACTTGGCGCGATCGGCCCCGCTTGATGAACGCCTCTCCGCCAGCCGCGCGAACGTTTCGCACCCACTCTGAATCGTCCCCGAGCATCGAGACTAGATAGCGCTGGCCTTGGTGACTGGCAACGACGAGGACTGTTGAGCAGATATGACCGCTGCCTCGACGTTTTACTTGCAACGTGAGCAAGATTTCGGGTGTCAGACCAAGCCCAGATACCCAGGCAAAGGCTCTGCTCCAAACCCTCCCCAGTAGGGTCGGGCGCCAGTCTCGGTAAAAGAAACGCAGATAACCACTTCGTTCAGCCGGATCATCTCCGCGCGACGCCCTCATGGTGAGGTCTTGATCAGCGGCATGATGAGCAGATCGAAGACATCTCGGAACTTCAGCAAAATGGGGTCGATAGTAGCCATGAGGCGTTTCTACCACAAACAAGGCTACCGCCAAAGCCTTTTTATGAAGATAAAAGCCTACTATGTAGCTGTTTACCAGCCATTTCAGTAATCTCGACCAAAATCCCCTTCGGGTCGATTTTGCCCCTTCAATTCTGACAGAGCAAGTTCGGCCATTTCCTGCCTGTTAAAGTATATTCTCGAGACTGGTTTAGGTCAGAAATTGCTCGTTCTTACCGCCGCGCTATCGGACAAACCGAGGTGACGGATCGCCTAAAAATAAAGCCCCTGAGGCCTATCGCGTCAGGGGCTTAAATTTGATTCGACTAATCATATGGTCATGTTGACCTGAAACCGCTATGTGAAAAAAACATCATCGATAAGAACCCCCTCGCCATAAGGACTTGTCTGAAGTCGTTAATCTGTATTGCTATATCGTTCTGTCCCTCGGATTCAAGTGTAATCCAAAAGATACAAGAAACTGTGATATTTCTCACAAAAATCACCACTGAATAGGTTGCAGGGCTAATGTCAAAAACTGGCCATATTTCTGACCTTCGTGATTGATTTCTGAATGGCCGGTATATATCAGAAATTACTCGTTTAACGCCGCAAATCACCGGCAAATTTCCGCAACGTTCGTTTGTGCTATTCATAGCACAAACGAACGTTGCGGAAATTTGTCCGCGTGAATTTGCCTTGTTAGGTGCCTTAGCCATACTTCTCGATAAACCTATCGATCCTTTGGAGACACGTGAGTTTGAACTCCTCGGAGAGAGGTGAGGCCAAAAACTCGAACTGACTAGTTAGGTCTACCAATTCAGCACGCTCTTTCCAGTCCTCTGGAAGCATCATCCCGCCCTCGCGGAGTCCCTGTTCGATTTCCGAATGAAAACTCTCATCGGTGTTTCTTAGGAGGTTTCCAATATCCATAAAAGGTGTTCCGGCTAGGGCATACTCCCAATCAAGAACACCACTAAGTTGCTCTTCGTGGATTAAGATATTCGTAGGATTGAAGTCTCCATGTACAAAACAAGCTTCAGAGTCCAATTCTTCTAAAAGTTGGGACTTGTTTCGAAGTAGCGGTAGGAGCCTCCCTTTTCGTTTCCCTCCGAGTCTTTCCAATACCTCGGCGTTACCAAGGGATTTATCGATAAAGCCTTGTATTCCACCGAAATCAAAAGCCGAGATCGAGCCATCCTCTTCAATTCTCCCTGGAGAATCGAAAGTACGGCTGGAGAACTGAGCAATTGCGATTCCAGCAAGCCGAGAACGCTCAGGAACTTCTTCTAGAATCTGTCCACTTAGGAACTCCAAGATTGACAGGGAAGGTCGCTCAAAAAGAACCTCTGGCACCTTTACTAGCTCCCTAGCCAAATCCATCACACGAAGCTCTCTCGAAGTCGAGTCTGAGCTTGATATCCTTGCGACAACCACAGTACCGTCGTCGAGCGTAAGCTTATAGTTAGAGTTACATTTTCCCAAGGAAAACAGAGTTGAGGATATGAGCGAGCGCCCGCCCAAAAACTCTAGTAGATTGGTCTCGTTCAGAGCTTGGATTGGATTTCTTCGGTTTTTATTCATACTTTTTTCTTACCGCGCATCTAACAAGTTGTTAAGCTGTTAACAGTATATCCACCCATTAATGCTCTTCTATACGGTAAGTCTTTGATTGGCATAAGACTTTTCTTTCTGTATATCATCGGTGACAGTGCGTTATGGCTGCCAATGATCTAATTGCGGCCATTGAATTACATCAGGCGATAGGCGCGGCAAAGGGTCAGGTCCAGTCAGTCCTTTTCAATCCAAAATGAGCTTGAAGAGACAGCAACACTTCTCAAGCGCCTTAAATAATTCCGATTTCTTCAAAAAATTAACGTCTATACTATGCGGAATTATGCTTGTAGACTATATTTTCTCGAATCCAATAGAGTGTCGAATAAATTTGCATGCTTGCTTTCGGTAAATAAAGAATAGGTTGCCGAGGGTGTCAACTGGATAGTAAAAACTCAGCATGGAAGTTAGGTTGCTAGTTACTCGCCATTGAGTGTTCCAGTGGCGCCATTCCAGAACGAAGGACAAATCGTTGCAGACCAGAGCTATCAAGGCCTCCAGAGGATCGTAATTTACGGTTTTCCGGATACGCGCTAATGGAATCCGGAAACATGCATTTGTAGCCTGGAAACATGACATTGGAAGACAAAATATCTCGCCGCAATCTCGGTTGGTGGCAGGTAATCATTATTGGTAGATCATTTCAATTCAGTCAGTGAGGACTCTAATATGCCCAAATCTACTTTTATCCCCGCCGCGGACCATGACTTTTTAGTTTGGTTCGATCATTTCTTCGCCAATCTGACGTCTGAACATGGCGTGTCGGAATCTGATTTGACGGCGCTGAAAGCCGCTAGCGACGACTTTCATGCCAAGACCGCCTTTGCCGGCAATGCAGCAGCCATCGCCAAACAAGCCACGGCTGATAAAAATGACAGCCGCCATGCTGCTGAAACACTGATTCGAGCGGAGGTACGGCGGATCAAGGCACGTTCGAATTATACCGAAGGTCTGGGTGCGCATCTTGGCATTGAAGGGTCTGAACAGAGCAACGACCTCGCTACCTCCAGCCCCAATTTGAGCGGCATTGACCAAACCGGCGGGATTGTCGCTTTAAGTTTTACTAAATATAAAAGCGATGGCATCAATATTTACTGCCAACGTGAAAATGATACCGATTGGGTGTTATTAGGTCGCGCTACGGTCTCGCCCTTTCTGGATAACCGGCCGCTGCTCCATACAGGCAAACCCGAATTGCGTCGCTATTCCGCCGTATTTATGTTGAAAGACAAGGAAGTCGGTCAATATAGCAATGACCTTGTTATCAATTGCGCACCTTGAATAGCCCCAGTTTATGCCATAGCCTGTGGTAGCTCCGATTAGCGATAGCGTAATCGGAGGGATGTGGAACACACCTTTGCCGTACGATTACGCTAGGGCTAATCGTACCTACGACGCCTGCAACATATTATCCAGCGCCTTCTTCGCCAGCGCCGCTTGCTCGGCCGGTACCGACACTTGATTCACCACATGGCCGGCCGCCAGGTTTTCCAGTACCCAGGCCAGATGTTGCGGATCGGTGCGGAACATCGTCGAGCACATGCTCAGGGTCGGCGCCATGAAGTGCACATGCTTGCCCTGCGCCTTGCCTTCCTGTGCCAAACGGTTGACCAGATTTAGCTCGGTCGCTACCAGCCAGCGAGTGTTGGGTGCCGCCTCGCGGACGATTTTCAGGATCATCTCTGTAGAGCCGATGTAATCGGATTTCTGGCAGACTTCGAAACAGGCTTCCGGATGGGAGATGACGATGGTGTCAGGATATTTGGCCTTGAAGTCGTCGATCTGTTGCGGTTCGAAGGCTTGATGTACCGAGCAATAACCCTTCCACAAGATCATCTTCGCGTCACGGATTTGCTGTTCGGTCAAGCCGCCCAAGGGCTTGTTGAAATCCCAAGTGACCATCTGCTCCAGCGGAATGCCCATCCGGTAACCGGTATTGCGGCCCAGATGCTGGTCGGGGAAGAACAACACTTTCTCGCGTTTTGCGAAGCTCCAGTTCAGGATTTTTTCAGCGTTGGACGAGGTGCAGACGATGCCGTCGTGCTGGCCGCAGAAAGCCTTGAGATCGGCGGCGGAGTTGATGTAGGTCACCGGCGTCACGCTGTTTTCCACGTCGATGACTTTCGCCAGTTCGTCCCAGCATTGCTGGACTTTGAGCTTGTTGGCCATGTCGGCCATCGAACAGCCTGCCGCCATGTCCGGCAAGATGGCGATCTGTTCCGGACGCGACAGAATATCCGCGACCTCCGCCATGAAATGCACGCCGCAAAACACGATGTATTCGGCTTCCGATTGTGCCGCCTCGCGCGACAGTTTCAGCGAATCGCCGTAAATATCGGCGTGCTTGAACACTTCGTCGCGCTGGTAATGATGGCCGAGCACGATGCAGCGCTTGCCGAGCTTGGCCTTGGCGGCTTCGATGCGGGCATCGCATTCGGCGTCGTCGAGTAGGGCATAGTCGTGAATGGGTAAGGCGGTGGTCGTCATATTTCAAACCTGATCTGGATTGCGGCGTGTACCATCGGTATTAAAAGTTTGTTGCAACCTGCGGGCTGGTGTCCGCATCGTAATCGACACCGTCGACGCCGAAACCGAATAGTTTCAGAAAATCGCTGTTGTAAGCCTGGTAGTCGGTGATTTGCATCAAATTTTCTTCGGTCACTTCCGGCCAGATCGCTTCCACGCGGGCTTGTACGGCGGGATCCAGCTCTTTTTCGTCGACCCGGTAACGGTTGGCGCTATCCAGGCGCGGGTTTTCGCTGTACAGGCATTCGCTAAACAGGCGCTGGATTTGTTCGATGCAATGCTCGTTAGTTCCATCCTCTTTCATGACCTTGATCAGGATCGATAAATACAACGGCATCAACGGAATTGCCGAACTGGCTTGAGTGACCAGGGCTTTCAATACCGCGACATGGGCGTCGCCTTTCAAGTCTTGCAGCTTGGCGGCGATGGCCTTGGCGGCGCGATCCAGATCTTCCTTGGCCTTGCCTATGGTGGCATGACCGTAGATCGGCCAAGTCAGTTTGTCGCCCAGATAGGTGTAGGCAACGGTTTGCGCGCCTTCCGCCAATAAATCAGCTTGTTTCAATGCATCGATCCACAATTCCCAGTCTTCACCGCCCATTACTTTTACGGTATTGGCGATTTCCGCTTCGGAGGCAGGCTCAAGGCTGATGTCGTTGATCTTCAGGGTATCGGTATTCAGGTTTTTCGAGGTATAGGGACTGCCTATGGGTTTTAAGACCGACGAATACACTTCGCCGCTGACCGGATCGGTACGGCGTGGCGATGCCAGGCTGTATACCACCAAATCCACTTTGCCGATGCCGCTTTTCAGCAGTTCGATGACCTGGTTTTTAACCTCGGTGGAAAACGCATCGCCGTTAATGGTGTGGGCGTAAAGACCCTCGGCGGCAGCGGCATCATGGAAGGCGGAGGTATTGTAATAGCCGGCCGATGCGGTTTTGTCCGTAGGCGCTTTCTCGAAACAAACTCCCAGAGTGTTTGCACCGCCACCGAAGGCCGCGGTAATGCGCGAGGCCAATCCATACCCGGTCGAGCAACCCACCACTAACACGTTTTTGGGGCCGTTAATTCTGCCTTGCGCTTTGGTATAGGCGATTTGTTCATGGATATTGGCGGCGCAACCTTGCGGGTGAGCGTTGGTGCAAATAAAACCGCGAACTTTTGGTTTAATAATCATCGGGCGATCCTGTATTGAATTTGATGGTTGTTAATGTAGAACTACGGCTGCGCGGCATTTGTTATTTTTATGCTTACTTGGCTGCGCGTACCCGTATTTTTGAATATTTAATATAAGGCGTGTTGAAGCAGACTCATTGTTTCGGTGCCGCCTTGGTTTTGCACATATTGCAACATCACCGGCACAAATTGACTAATCATCGATGCATTCATACCTAAAGACTGGAAAGAACCCACCACGGCCGCCAAATTGCCAAGCGCGCCGGTTTGGCCTCCCGCTAAACTACCCGCCGCGCCTAATAGAGCCGAAGAATCGGATGATGCCATGTGTTGCGGCACGGAAGACAGGTAGCGGCCCATGCCCGGCAGGCTATTGCTGAGTTGCGAAAAATCCCTTGGATTCATGCGTTGCTGGGCCACCGACAATATCGATCCCACGCCGCCCATGGCTTGCTGCTGATTGATGCCCAACTGACCGACCAGAATGTTGATCAAGGCCAATTCGGCCGTATCGCCTGCCAATGGGTTGTTTGAGGTCTGGCCGTAATAGGGTGCTTGTTGGTTGGTGTCCGGTGCGCCTTGAGCAAAAGTTTGCCAGGTCGGTGGTTGGGCCGGCGTGCAGGCGTTGAGCAACAAAGCCGTACCGGTGCCCGCAAACAGCTTGAAATAATTCATGTGACTAAATCTCCGGTTAAAAAACCAAATTAAACACAACTTTGCGCCATGGCGAACAATGCCGGTTCGGTTGGATGCGTTTACTTATTTCAACGCATCCACGCAAAGTTATCAGTCCTGCTTGTCGTCCTTACCCGCCGGTTTCCGCAACCGGATACCCAATTCTTTCAATTGTTCTTCGCTGACGGGCGCCGGCGCATTGAACAATGGGCAGGCCGCCGTTTGGGTTTTTGGGAAGGCGATGACGTCGCGGATCGAGCTGGCGCCAGTCATCAACATCACCAGACGGTCCAGACCAAAGGCGATACCGCCGTGCGGCGGCGCGCCGTATTTCAAGGCATCCAACAGGAAGCCGAATTTTTCGCGGGCTTCTTCATGGCCGATGCCGAGGATGGCGAAGACGATTTGTTGCATTTCGGTGCGGTTGATACGGATAGAACCGCCGCCGACTTCGGTACCGTTCAGCACCAGGTCGTAAGCGCGCGACAGGGCTTTGCCTGGGTCGGCTTTCAGTTCTTCCACCGAGCAGCTTGGCGCGGTGAAGGGATGGTGGATCGCGGTGTAGCGTTGGGCTTTGTCGTCCCAGGCGAACATCGGGAAATCGACAACCCACAACGGTTTCCACGGGCCGGTCAGCAGGTTGCGGTCCAGGCCCAGCTTGACGCGCAAGGCGCCCATGGCTTCGTTGACGATACTGGCTTTGTCGGCGCCGAAGAAAATCAGGTCGCCGTTTTGAGCGCCGACTTTTTCCATGACCTTGGCCCAGACTTCGGCCGGGGCGAATTTGACGATAGGCGATTGTAGGCCTTCGATGCCGGCGGCCAGATCGTTGACCTTGATGTAAGCCAAGCCTTTGGCGCCGTAGATGCCGACGAACTTAGTTAACTCGTCGATCACGCTACGACTCAGTTCGCCGCCTTCCGGCAACTTCATCGCAACCACGCGGCCGTGGGGATCGTTAGCGGGGCCTGAGAACACCTTGAAATCCACTTCGCGCATTTCGTCGGCGATGTCGACCAGTTCCAGCGGAATCCGCAGGTCGGGGCGGTCGGAACCGTAACGGTTCATCGCTTCCTCGTAACTCATCACCGGAAATTTGTCGCCGAGATCGACGTTGATGATGTCCTTGAATAGGCGGCGGATCATTTCTTCCATGATGGACATGATCTGCTGTTCGTTCATGAACGAAGTTTCAATATCCAGCTGGGTAAATTCCGGCTGGCGGTCGGCGCGCAGGTCTTCGTCGCGGAAGCAGCGTACCACTTGATAGTAACGTTCCATGCCGGCCACCATCAGCAACTGTTTGTATAGCTGAGGCGATTGCGGCAGGGCGAAGAAGGAATTGGGGTGGGTGCGGCTGGGGACGATGTAGTCGCGGGCGCCTTCCGGGGTAGCCTTGGTCAGGTACGGAGTTTCGATTTCGAAAAACTCGTTGTCGTCCAGATATTGGCGCAGGTGGCGGGTGACGTCGCGGCGCACCTTCATTTTTTGCTGCATCGCGGTGCGGCGCAGGTCGATGTAACGGAAGCGCAGACGGGTTTCCTCGTTGACTTCGATGTCGCTTTCCAGCGGGAACGGCGGAGTTTCCGATTCGTTCAGGACTTCAATGTGTTTGCCCAGTACTTCGATTTGGCCGGTGAACATATTGGGATTATGCGTACCCTCGGGGCGGTCGCGGACGATGCCTTCGATGCGCAGCACATATTCGCTGCGTACGCTTTCGGCTATCGCGAAGCTGTCGGCGCGATCGGGGTCGAACACCACCTGCACCAGACCTGCCCGATCTCTAAGGTCGATAAAGATAACACCGCCGTGGTCGCGGCGACGGTGTACCCAGCCGCACAGGGCGACGGTTTGACCAAGATGTTGGGTGTTTAATTCTCCACACTTGTGGCTACGCATAATTGTTCTCGGGTTGATCAAAAAAAGAAGGTTCAAGGTTCAAGGTACAGGATTCAAGGTGGATAACTGCTGTGTTGTACCTTGAGCCTTGTGCCTTGTTTCTATACTTAATGACAGGCGCAACTGCCGCCGCAACCGCCGCCACTACCGGATTTTTCCGGAGCTTTGCTTTCGCCGGCGACATTTTTCTTGGAACCGCTTTTAAAATCGGTTTCGTACCAGCCGCCGCCTTTCAGGCGGAAGCCCGCCGCGGAGATTTTCTTTTTCAATTCGGCTTCGTTGCAGGCAGGGCAAACCACCAAAGGTTCGGCGCCCAGTTTTTGCAAGGCTTCGTGTTCATGTCCGCAAGCATTGCATTGGTATTCGTAAATAGGCATCTGCTTCTCCAAAAAATCAAAGTGGGTTTACTGAGGGCCGACGTTTAATTTTTCAAGACCCTTGGTGCTAGAATAACAGGGTATTTTAATAGAAACGCCGAGATTATGGATAGATTAACCATCACGCAGCCCGACGATTGGCATTTACACGTCAGAACCGGCGACATTTTAAAGACTGTCATCGCTCATACCGCCAGGCAATTCGGTCGTGCGATCATCATGCCGAATCTGAAACCGCCGGTGACTACGGTGGCGCAAGCCCTGAGTTATCGGGAAGAAATTTTGGGAGCCTTGCCGCCGGAGGCGACATTTCAACCCTTGATGACCTTGTATCTCACCGCCAATACCTCGGCAGACGAGATCAAAAAAGTCGCCGATGCGCAGCACGTGCATGCTTTCAAATTATATCCGGCCGGCGCCACCACCAATTCCGACGCCGGTGTCGCCGACGTCGAAGCGGCTTATCCGTTGTTCGAAGCGATGCAGAAATATGGCGTGCCGCTGTTGATTCATGGCGAAGTGACCGATGCCGAGCATGATATTTTCGACCGAGAAAAAATCTTTATCGATACCAAGCTCAGCCGGATTACGAAACAGTTTCCCGATCTGCGGGTCGTGGTTGAGCATTTGACGACCCAGGAAGCCGTGCAGTTTGTCGAATCTGCATCCGGCAATATTGCCGCAACCATTACGCCGCAGCATTTGCTGTTCAACCGCAATGCGATTCTGGCCGGCGGCATTCGCCCGCATTTTTATTGCCTGCCCATCCTCAAGCGCGAACATCACCGCCAGGCTTTGCTGCAAGCTGCCGTCAGCGGCAATCCCAAATTTTTTCTGGGAACCGACAGTGCGCCGCATCCGACCGCGCTAAAAGAAAACAGCTGCGGTTGTGCGGGATGTTACAGCGCTCATGCCGCGCTGGAATTGTATGCACAGGCGTTCGAGCAGGCCTGCGCGCTCGATAAACTGGAGGGCTTTGCCAGTTTTTACGGTGCGGATTTTTATGGTTTGCCTAGGAATACCGCAACCGTGAGCTTGCGTAAAGAAAGCTGGGTCGTTCCCGATGGTTATGGCGACAATGATGCAAGCATTACACCGTTATTGGCCGGCGAGCAGCTGAGCTGGCGCCTACCGGCTGAGTGAGGTTACGTGGTTTGCATGGGGTGTTTCAACCAATGTGTTGGTGGATTTAAACCGGTGAACTCGCTTTTTTTATCGTAAGGCTTGATTTTTGCCGTTGCCGGAAACGGCATGAAACTCGCTTAAGTCTGTTACTTTGGCATTATCGCTACTCGTCAAGATCGGCGTATTCCCATATCAATTGTTTTTTAAATTATGACTATGCAAGGCAGTGCTATCTATCGTTGGGGCATTTTTCCGCTCTGGCTGTTGCTGACCACGACAATTTTTTTTCGTAATCCTATTCCGATCGACGAAACCCGTTATCTCAGCGTGGCCTGGGAAATGTGGCTGCGTGGCGATTTTCTGGTGCCTTATCTGAATGGACATACCTATAGCCATAAACCGCCGCTGTTGTTCTGGCTGATGCAGGGCGGCTGGGCGGCGTTCGGCGTCAACGAATGGTGGCCGAGGCTGGTTGGGCCGCTATGTGCCTTGGTTAATTTGCTGCTGGTCCGCAAATTGGCGCTTAAGCTGTGGCCGGAAAAAGTCGGCGTGGCCTTGATCGCGCCGTGGATATTGATCGCAACCTTGCTGTGGACCTTGTTTGCGACCTCGACGATGTTCGATGTTTTGCAGACTTGCTGCGTATTGCTGGGCATGCTCGGCCTGCTGGAAGCTTCTCAAGGTGCAACGCTCAAGGGTTGGGCATTGGTTGCGCTAGCCGTCGGCTTGGGTGTGTTGGCGAAAGGTCCCGTTATTTTACTGCATCTGTTGCCGACCGCCGTCTTGGCGTTTGTCTGGGCTGGGCAGGATAAAACCGCCGGTTACCGATGGTTTGGGTATTTGCTGTTGGCGGTTCTAGCGGGCGCCGCCATTGCGTTGGCCTGGGCGATACCCGCGGCGATGGCCGGCGGAGACGAGTACGCCAACGCGATACTCTGGCATCAAACTGCCGATCGTACCGTCGGCACCCATATCCATGCCCGATCATTTATCTGGTATTTGCCGTTTTTGCCATTGTTTTTGTTTCCGTGGCTGTTCTGGCCGCGCTTCTGGACTAATTTGCGCGGCAGCCGGTTTTTTGACGACAAGGGCTTGCGGTTTTGTGCGGTTTGGTTGTTCTCCTCCTTCATTATCTTTTCGTTGTTGCCCAGCAAGCAGATTCATTATCTGATTCCGATGCTACCGGCTTTTGCACTGCTGGCGGCGCGGATTTTAGCGAATATGGAAGCACCTCGCGGACTGCTGTCCGAATTACTGCTGCCGGTGTTTTTCGGACTGGTTGGCGTGTTTCTGGTGTTGCTGCCGCAAGTCCCGGGGCTGTCCAAATTAAATTGGGTGCAAACGGTTGAAGCCGATTGGGGGCTTAGCGTGCTGGCTATCGCTGCGGTTTTGGCGGTTGTGACGATTTATGTTCGTAAGCTGACGGTGGCGGCGGTGTCGACGGCTTTGGTCGCCGCCATTTTTGTGGGTTTCATTTTCTTCTTTCAGTACACCGGCTTGGCTTACAACCTGCGGCCGGCGGCATTGAAGCTTAAAGATTTCAACGAGCAAGGCATTCCTTGTGTGTTTGTCGGCGATTATCAAGGCCAACTGCATTTTCTGGGACGTTTAACCCAGGCTTTGCCGACCCTGCGGGCCGAGCAGGCGGCCGATTGGGCCGCACAGCATGCCGACGGCTATCTGATTTCGCTGGAAAGACAAAAGCCGGCAGAGGCAGCCTATCTGCAGCCGCATCGCGAGTACTGGCTGGTCTTTAGAACCGCGCAGCAGGCCGCTGAGCTTAAACCGCTATGATTGCCGTGGCCACAAAATCGTCATCCGAGTTTAACCGTTTGATACAATTCGCAACTTTTTAACTTTTACCGATTTATGAAGATTTCTGTAGTGGTTCCCGTTCATAACGAGACGGACAATGTCCAGACGCTAATCGCGGAAATTCATCAGGCACTGAGTGGTCAGGATGCCTATGAAATGATATTCGTCGACGATGGCAGTACTGACGATACCGGGGCGAAATTGCAGCGGGCTATGCAAGAGTATCCGGCGTTGCGGGTATTGAAGCATCAACGCAGCTGCGGACAAAGCCGGGCGGTGCATAGCGGTGTGGTCGCCGCGCAATTTCCGTGGATCGCTACGCTGGACGGCGATGGTCAAAACGATCCGGCCGATATTCCCAATCTGATTTCGGCATTGCAGGAGCAGGGCGAAGACAATTTATGGATGCTGGCCGGTTTTCGGCATCGGCGCAACGACACGGGGTGGCGAAAGTTTTCGTCGAAGTTTGCCAACGGCATTCGGCAGGCGATTTTGCATGACGATACGCCCGATACCGGTTGCGGTCTTAAACTGTTTCGCCGCGATAAGTTTGTGAGCCTGCCTTATTTCGATCATATTCACCGCTTTCTGCCGGCCTTGATACAAATGGCGGGTGGCCGGGTGATTTCCGTCAAGGTTAATCATCGATCCAGAAACTTCGGCCAATCCAAATACGGCACACTGGATAGGTTGATGGTGGGGATTGTCGATATACTGGGCGTGATCTGGCTGAAAAAGCGCCATAGTTTGCCTGTGATCGAAGAGGTGGCTCGTGACTGATCATTGGGCGTTATTGGTGAGTCCAGTCTCTGTTTTCGGGGGCTATTAACATGGGATCTGACATCGGCTATTTCTTTACCCATTTGCTGGAAAAATGGCAGAGTCATTTATCCAGTATGGACTCAAACGACATCATTTGGCTGAGCATTGGTCTCGTGGGCCAGTCTCTGTTTATGATGCGCTTCATCGTGCAGTGGATACACAGCGAACGCCATCAGAAGAGCATCATTCCGGTTAGTTTTTGGTATTTTAGTATGTCGGGGGGCGTAATCGTGTTGATGTATGGCATTCATCGTGTCGATCCTGTCATCATCCTTGGACAATTACCCGGCACATTTGTCTATGCCAGAAATTTGATGTTGATTCGCCGAGAGCATCGCGACGCTCTGGCGGAAATTACCGAGGATGAGTTTGACGGCTCATAATCTGACTTAAAGGCGTTGGTAAGTGCCGGGCCGCGTATTTGCGGGAGGATTTTTTTGCCAACGGTTTCAAACTCAGTCGATTTTTGCCCTAAACTATGTCTCGAATAAGTGGCGTTTTGGCGAGGTGTGTAATGAGGGTGTTGATTTTAACGGCGATGGTTTTATTGTGCCATACGGCTGCCGCGGAGGTGTTCAAATGTACCGATCAATCCGGCAAGACCGTTTATCAATCTAAGCCCTGTCAAACGGTGGCAAAAGAACAGCAGCTGGATATTAAGGCGGACCCTGTCAAAGAGGCGGAAGGGAAAGCCAAGTTACAGGCTTTACGCTCGGAGCAGGATGCCAAAAAATCCCGGCTTCAGGCCGAGAAATTGGCGGAAGAGCGCAAGGAATAAGATCGGACATTAGCGCACGGAATCGAAGCCAGAGATTTCAACCCAATTCCGCGAGGCTGAAATGAAAAGAGTGCCGATTTTATTATTAGCCTATGCGTCAACAATGGCGCAGGCGGAAGTGTTCAAGTGTACCGATATGTCCGGCAAGACGGTTTATCAGTCGAGACCCTGTCAGAAGGCGGCGAAGGAACAGCAGTTGGATATTAAGTCCGATCCGGTCCAAGAAGCCGAAGCGAAAGCCAAGTTGGAAGCGTTGCGCTCGGAGCAGGATGCCAAAAAAGCCCTTCAACTTCAGGCCGATAAAGAGGCGGCAGAACAAAAAAATCAGACCGAGCAGCTAGAGGCGCTTAAGCGTAGTGCCGCCGCCCAGCAGGAACAGGCGGCAGCGCAACAAAGGCAGGCTGAGGCTTTGGAGAAGCAAAATCAGCAGATCAACAGGCCATTGATGATGTGGCCCGCGCCTCGCTTTTTAGGCGGGACCGAGGCACAACGGCGGCAGCTGGATGCATTGGAGCATCGAGATCGAAACAGGAGGCCTGTGCCTATGCAGCCCTTATCGCCTGAAAAAACCGATAAGCAGTGAGGTGTTATTCCAGTCAAGAATTGGCTGGGGCAACGAGGCTACAATCAGCGGATTATTGGCATAATCCGACATTCCGGCAAGTTTCGCGTCAAACTTGTTCGTTGCGCGGTTAAGGCAATGGCAAAATACGCCGATGCTAACGGTTGCCATTGAAAACATTAGCGGCGTGGACTTCTCAGTGTTTCGGATTAAACGCAGCCTAACAAATTAATATTCTTTATTACCGCCCATCCGGCAAGGCAATCCCCATGCTTTGGTTAAAAGCCTTTCATCTCATTTTTATGGTTACTTGGTTTGCGGGCTTGTTTTATCTGCCGCGCTTGTTCGTTTATCACGCCATGAGCGATGACGATGTCAGTCGAGAGCGCTTCAAGGTAATGGAACGCAAACTGTATTTCGGCATCATGACGCCGGGTATGATTTGCACATTTATTTTCGGCGGCTGGATGTTGGCGGATTACGCCTGGGTGCTTTATTCCGGCAGCGGCTGGCTGCATGCGAAGCTTACGCTTTTGGCTTTATTGGTTATTTATCATCTGTATTGCGGAAAATGGCTGTTTGATTTTAAACAGGATAGAAACAGGCATTCGCACGTTTATTTTCGTTGGGTCAACGAAATACCGGTTTTGTTTTTGTTCGCCATCGTTTTGCTGGCGGTGATCAAGCCTTTTTAATAAACAGCTAAGTCTTGGGTTGATAATCCGTGGATGCGCTTGGCATAAAGTCGACGTACCGGCGGAATGTTTCCGCGGCAGGGTTTTGAGGTAGACGCTACTCGGCTCGGTTTGCTACAATCCTCGGCATTTGTAGTGCTATTGGCACATCTCGACGCAAGTCTTTCACACTCATCCCGGAGAAAACTCTATGGCAATTAAAGTTGCAATTAACGGTTATGGTCGTATCGGTCGCAATGTCATGCGCGCTTTGTACGAATCAGGTCGCACCAACGAGATCCAAGTCGTCGCGATCAACGATTTGGGCGATTCCAAAACCAATGCGCACTTGACCAAATACGATACCGTGCATGGTAAATTTCCATTCGATGTGTCTGTCGACGGCGATTACATCGTGATCAACGGCGACAGAATCCGCGTCTTTGCCGAAAGAGATCCCGCCAAACTGCCTTGGGGCGAACTGGGTATCGACGTGGTTCACGAATGTACCGGTTTTTTCACCAGCAAAGCCAAAGCCTCTGCGCACATCGCGGCCGGTGCTAAAAAAGTCATCATCTCCGCACCCGGCGGCAACGATGTCGACGCTACCATCGTATACGGCGTCAACCACACCAGCTTGAAAGCGTCCGATACCGTCATCTCCAATGCATCCTGCACCACCAACTGCTTGGCGCCTTTGGTCAAACCTTTGATGGACAGCATCGGCGTCGATCACGGTTTGATGACCACCATTCACTCGTACACCAACGATCAAGTGTTGACCGACGTTTACCACAGCGACTTGCACCGTGCGCGTTCGGCTACTCAATCCATGATCCCCACCAAAACCGGTGCGGCTGCGGCTGTAGGTTTGGTATTGCCTGAAATGAAAGGCAAACTGGACGGTTTCGCAATGCGGGTACCGACCATCAACGTTTCCGTTGTGGATCTGTGCTTCCAAGCTTCCAGGAATACCACCAAGGAAGAAATCGACGGCATATTGAGAGCGGCGGCAGCTGGCCCATTGAAAGGCATTTTGGCGATCAACGACGAGCCTTTGGTGTCCATGGATTTCAACCACAACCCACACTCTTCGATCTATGAAGCAGGTTTAACCAAAGTGACTGGCGGCAACTTCGTGAAAGTGCTGTCCTGGTATGACAACGAGTGGGGTTTCTCAAACCGTATGCTCGACACCACCGTTGCTTTGTTCAACGCAAAATAAAGGATTTACATGCAGCTTAGAAGAACAAAGATCCTGGCTACGCTGGGACCTTCCACGGATAAACCCGGCGTACTCGAGGATTTGTTCGAGGCCGGTATCGATGTGGTCAGGCTTAATTTCTCGCACGGTTCGGCGCAGGATCATATTGATCGCGCCAACCGGGTGCGGGTGCTGAGCAAACAAACCGGCCGTCGCGTCGGCATTCTGGCCGATTTGCAAGGTCCGAAAATCCGTATCGAAAGATTTAAGGAAAACAAAGTCTGGCTGGAAGAAGGTCAGGATTTTGCCCTGGATATTAATCTAGGCAAACTGGAAGGCGACAATACCCAAGTCGGTATCAGCTACGAGCCACTGGCCCGTGAAGTCAAGCCCGGTACGCGTCTGTTGCTGGACGACGGCCGGGTGGTGTTGGATGTGGTCAATGTCATCGACAATGCCCGCGTAAACACTAAAGTGGTCGTCGGCGGTGATTTGTCCAACAACAAGGGTATCAACCTGTTGGGTGGCGGCCTGTCCGCGGCGGCTTTGACCGACAAAGACAAGGAAGATATCAAGACTATCGCCATCATTCAGGCCGACTATGTGGCGATTTCCTTTCCACGCACTGCGGCCGACATGAACGAAGCTCGCAGCCTGCTGGAAGCGGAAGGTTGCTATGCCGGGCTGGTTGCCAAGGTTGAACGTGCGGAAGCGATGGAAGTGATCGACGAGATCATCCTGGCCTCCGATGCCATCATGGTGGCGCGCGGCGACTTGGGTGTGGAAATCGGCGATGCCAATTTGCCGGCGGCGCAAAAACACCTGATCCAACGTTCTCGCGAATTGAATCGTGCGGTGATCACTGCCACGCAGATGATGGAATCGATGATAGAAAACTCGATCCCAACCCGTGCCGAAGTATTCGACGTTGCCAATGCCATCGTCGATGGCACCGACGCGATCATGTTGTCTGCGGAAACCGCATCGGGCAAACACCCGGTCAGAACCGTGGAAGCCATGGTGCGCATCTGCATGGAAACCGAAAAACAGCCGAGTGTGATTACCTCCAAGCATCGGATGACCGATAGCTTTAATCGTGTCGACGAGGCGATTGCGATGTCCGCCATGTATCTGGCAAACCATACGCATATCAGCGGGATTGCCTCGTTGACCGAGTCGGGTTCCACACCGTTGTGGATGTCCCGGATTAGCTCGGCTATTCCTATTTTTGCGTTCAGCAGTCACGAAAAAACCTTAGGACGGGTCACTTTGTACCGAGGTGTGTTCCCGATTCCGTTCACGCATGAAAAAATGGAAAATGCCGCAGTTAATCGCTATATCATCGAAAAGTTGAGATCGCGCGGTCTGGTGCATGAACACGATGCGTTCATTATCACCAAGGGCGATGCCACCGGTCACCAAGGCGGCACCAACTCCTTGAAGGTCATCACCGTTGGCGAAGAGCCAATTCGTTAGTCCGCTGATGTTAAATGCGCTGTATTCGGGGCGATGTCTGTTCCGAATGCGGCGTATTCACACGGCTTTCAAAATTCAATCGTAATTAATCGGCTTTTGTTCGGCGCTAAGTTGCCGAAAGCCGATTCATACATATCTTTCTAGTTCTGCATAAAGTCGGCGCTATATAGCGAGCCGCCGCTGTTGCCGTTGATGTCTACCCATAGATGAGGCAGCCCCATGGCTTTCAGCCAGGCTGGTCCTTGGTCTTCTTTCAACATGGCAATGGTGGATGCGCTGCCGGCCACCACGCAAAAATCGCCAACCACGCTGACCGAAGCCAAGTGCTTCACCGGCCATCCGGTTTTGGGGTTGAGGACATGGCTGTACCGCTGTCCATTGATAACCATGCAGCGCTGATAATCGCCACTGCTGGCAACCGCTCCCCGATGTAAAGACAATGTCTTAATCATGGCGCCCTCTTGCCGGGGATGATGAATGCCTACTCGCCAAGCTTGGCCGTCCGGGCGCGGGCCAATCAATTTCAGGTCGCCGCCAAGGTTGACAAGGCCATGCAAAATGCCGGCACCCCTAAAGAGCTCTGCAGCTCTGTCGACTGCATATTCCTTGATGATACCGCCGAAATCCAGCTCCATCCCCGCTATCGGAAATCCGAGTATCGGCGGTTGCCAGCGCAGTTTGTGCCAGCCTACTTGTTCAAGTAATGACTCTATTTGCTGTTGATCCGGCAGTTGTGCCCGATCGAAACGCCAAGCTCGGCGCAAGATGCCGGAACTGATGTCAAACAGACCGTCGCTTTGTTTATAACAAGTGGCGGCATAATTGAGCAAACCGGCCGCTTCCTCGTCGACCGAAATTTCGCCGCCGCTGGCAGCGACCCTGTTGATCTCCGAAAGCAAGCTGTCGCTTTGATAACGGGAATAGCGAGCCTCCAGCCTGCGCACGTCGGCAATGGCCCTGTCCGCAATTTGCTTGGCTTGGGAGTGGGATTTAGCAAAGAGCTGTATCTCGCAAGGCGTGCCCATTGCTTTAAAGTTAAAGCGAAAATATTTCAGGTCGATGGCGTTCAAAATAATCTCGGCGATTGTCAATTTACCTTGGATAGCATAGGCAAGTTGCCGTAGAGAGGTGATTTATTGTTGGATTCCCACAGTTATAAAACTCTGATGGCTATCAGGACTGTTCAAGTCAAGGTTTTCCGCTGAAGAGAGTAAGTGTTCGTTGCGGCCCATGGCAAATAGCTGTTTCTTATTGTGTAGGGAAATCAGCGAAGCCTGATAAACGATCCGTCGGCATTTGTGTTCTATCTGGCCTCGGGCTGCATTTTACAAGGGTTTATATAGGGAAGAGCGGTTTTTACTAAGGTAGGGATATGACGCATTTGTGGCATGTTAAACAACACAGTTTAATTAAATTGATGTTTTATTCTTGAATTTAACTATAACTAATGTTGGGATTGTAATTCGATAGTAATGGTTTATGTATTGGTTTGTCATTGTCTTATTTTTCTAATTATCCAGGGATAAAAATTATTTATGGAAAATTGTTGGTGCTATTTAATGGAGATCGTTATTTTGAATAGCATTTAGTTTCGGCATATCTATTTGTGTTTGTAAGTATATGAAAATAAAGGTGGTCTATATGTTGTGCCGATTTGTGTGCGCATTAGTATTATATAGCTAGCGATCGTCGGTAATTCGTTTAATGGTGGTTTTTATGGTTGTAGTTTTTCGAATTATTATTGCGATTTAAATGCAGTTTATATTGGATTGGTGGCTGTATTTATGAATTGGCATGGCTTGTGCTTTTGTATGGTTGCCAGGTCGAATTCATCAAAATCTTGAACTGCAAAAATTTGCTTCAAGTTCATCTGTTTTCTTCGTGGTGATAAACGTCGCCACACCCGCCGAAAGACGGGGCCGGAAAGCTTCGGATCTTTTAAGAGATGGCCGGGCTGCCACCTCTGAGTAGAGGCGTATCGGAGCTTTGCATTCGGTAGCACAGTCAATCGCTCTGAAATCAGGATTGTTCCGGCTGGAGCTCGTTTCCATTCGGCGCAAACTAAAGCCGTCTAAAACTTTCAGATACGCCGGCCGGCGTATTCATTAAGGAGCATGAAAGAATGAGTACTAAAATTAAAATCGCAGTTAGAGCTGTTCTTGCTGGTGCCGCTTTATCCGTGGCCAGCACCGGCGCTTATGCGGCTGGTGCGGTTGGCGTTAATCCTGCCAATTGGGTTGGCAACGATAACATCGTCGGCGCCAACGATACGATCACATCGAAAAGTATGTCCGGAGGCATGTCTCCGAGTAACGGCTTTACCGACAATTCATCTTTAAACTATTCCGCCTGGGGGCATGCCGTACAGTGGCTTACTTTTCAGGTCACTGCAGCCAATCAAGTTGTCACCATCAAGGACCAAGTCTTGACGGGCACCAACCAACGCGCGTTCACGGTATGGGCTTCCAATGGCGCCTTTAACGGCGGCACGGCAGATGCCAACGAAATTGGCCTTTCGGATGGCAACACGCCGCATACTTTTAATGCGGTCGGTCAATTGGGAAGTGCCGGCACGGTGTGGGCGACCGATACTTCGGTTGTTAGTAATGGTGGTGGCAACCTGTTGAAAACATTGGCTTACGTCAACGCCGGTAACGCACACACGGACCCTGCTTTGAATGACTGGAACGAGGTGATCAACGCCGGCGTCAATCAGGTTGATGCCAGTGGCACTTATTTTAGCGGCGTTTCCGGCAGTTATAGTGCCAGCCTGGCTCAACTGGTTTTCACTAATCTGGCGGCGGGCTGGTACACCGTCGCGACCGGCGGTGCAAACAGCAGCTTATTTTCGGCGGATGCGACTCATCAGCTTACCGTTACCACCAGCGCGGTCCCATTGCCGGGCGCGGTTTATCTATTCGGTAGCGCATTGGCCGGTTTGCTGGCCTCCGCGCGCAGAAAGCAGATCTTGGCGTAAGGCGGCAGTTCGGGAGTGTCCGATCTAGCACTCCCTTAAATTTTTAAGCGTCCCTGTATTTCATAACGAAAGCAGGGGGCTTTTTAATTGATTGAGATTGCCTGCCGTTTGCCCAATGATTGTGTTGATCTGCTCGCTCGAACCAAGCCTAAGGTATGCATAAAACCATCGTATAAAGCGGGTCTTCATCGGCTTTGAACCCGAAGGCCAACCGCAAATGAATAAAATAACAAATTGAATCTCCGGAGTAGTGCCATGTTCCTTAGGCTTGTTTACCAGTCATTTTTTGCCTTTCTTATTCTGGTAACCAGTAGCATGCCGATCCCCGCGTTTGCCGATGGCTTCGGCCCGTTGCCTATCAGTCTGAAAGTCGCCTCTGTTCCGGATGCGCCCGGATTGCTGGATGGGCCAGACCCTATCGTGGTTAACAAGGAAAAAGCCATTGCGCTCGGTAAGGCCCTGTTTTGGGATACGAATGTCGGTAGCGACGGCATCGCCTGCGCCAGCTGTCATTTCCATGCGGGCGCCGATTCCAGGACAAAAAACCAATTGGCGCCGGGTGGAAAATCGACATTGGCCGCGGAACAAATTTTCGATCCAATGGGCGGAGGCGACGCGGGTGGCGGCAATTACAACTTGAAAAAAGCCGATTTTCCGTTTTATCAACTATCTAATCCTTTCAATCTGTTATCCCCGGTTAATTATCAAACTGACGATGTGGTGTCGTCCGCCGGCACTTTTGGCGGTAATTTCTCGTCGGTGGTGCAAACCGGCAGCGGTGACGATCAGTGTGGGCGAACCGCGGACGCCGTGTTTCACGTTGGCGGTACCGGAACCCGAAAGGTGGCGCCGCGCAATGCGCCGACGGTGATCAACGCCGTCTTCAATTTTCGTAGTTTCTGGGACGGCCGGGCCAATAACCTCTTCAATGGCAGCAGTCCTTGGGGCGACCGCGATCCCGATGCCGGTGTTTGGGTCAGGGTAGACAGCAAAACCGTAAAAAAACAGCGCTTAAATTTGATTAACTCCTCGTTGGCCTCGGTGGCGGTGGCGCCTCCCCTGAATGATACCGAAATGAGTTGCCGTCAGCGGACCTTCAAGGACTTGGCCCGGAAGCTGTTGAATCGCATGCCCTTGGATAAGCAAAAGGTACATTATCAGGATAGCGTGTTAGGCAGATATAGCTTCAGCTCGCCGGGCGATTTGCAGCCCGGACTCGATGGCTCGTATCGTGTGCTGGTCATGTTGGCGTTCAATTCGAAATATTGGTCGTATAACGTTCGCGGCGCTTTCGGCCGGCCGGCGGATATATCGCAGCCTGCGTATACCCAGATCGAAGCCAATTTTCCAATGTTCTTCGCTTTGGCTATTCAATTGTACGAATCCACTCTGGTATCCGACGACTCCCGTTTTGACCGGAGCGCCAGAGATGCTCAGGGTTTGCCGATCGATCTGACGGCCTCTGAATTGCGGGGATTGGATCAGTTCAGAAACTCGCATTGCGGGCTGTGTCATCTGGGACCAACCTTTACGTCGGCTACCGTAGCCACTAATGCCCAATTGGTGAAAACCCATCCGGAAGCCTTTGGAAATCAAGTGTTCACGCTTAGAATTTCCGGAAATGTCGTGAGCCGATTCTTGAGCAATGCCGGTACTACCCTGAGCGATGTCGGCTTTACCTCGACGGGGGTCACGCCGTTGGATACGGACATTGGCTTGGGGGGTGTCGACGATTTCGGACACCCGCTTTCATTCAGTTTGCAATATCTGCAGTACTTGGCCGGTAATAATGCAGGAATTTATGATGCGCCGGTCAGTGCCATCAGGCCCTGCGATTTTCAGTTGGCCTTGGCAACCAATACCACGGCTGCATCCGCAACCAGATTCACCCAGGTGGATGGCATCGTTCCGCAAGCCCAAAGCACCGTCGGTTGTGCGGTGCCGTCTTACGCCTATCAGCCGACTTCTGCCGCCGCCGCTACGGAACTGGCCAAAGCAAATAGCGGTAAGACGCTGGCGATGATGGACGGCGCATTCAAGATTCCTAGTTTACGGAACATCGAATTGACCGGCCCATACATGCACAACGGCGGGATGGCGACGCTTGAACAGGTGGTGGAATTTTATTCTCGGGGCGGCAATTTCAAGACGCCGGGCAAGAACTTCGGCTTTATATTCCCGCAAGGAGATTTGACTGTTTATCCGGAAAACCGTGCCGATTTGATCGCCTTCCTGAAAACCTTGACCGACGACCGGGTGCGCTATGAAAAGGCACCGTTCGATCATCCCGAAATCAAGGTACCCCATGGCCATGTCGGCGACCATCTGTCCGTGGTCGGCGGACATGCGTTGTCGAGCGAGCTTGCCCGGGACGAGTTCCTGACCATCGATGCGGTTGGCGCCGATGGCAAGAGCAGCCCGGTAGTGCCATTCGAAAATTACCTGGAGTAATGCCTTGCTATCTTACTCAGTGACGGCTCCGGCCCGGAGCCGGCGAAGTTTGTGGATGGTGTCGGTTCCCGGCTTTCAGGTATCCGGAGGTTAAGATTAACGGTCGAGTTTTGGCGAACCGCCCAGGGCGTAACGATCCCTGTGCATGCGGGAGCGGAAAGAAATTCAAGAAATGCTGCATGGGCAAGCCGGGAAATACCGCGCCTGCGTCCGGCGATCTATTCGACCGGCAACTTGCGGCGGCGCAAAATTATGCGTCGCATCGAATGTACGAGGAAGCGGAGAGGGTATTTCGCGAACTGCTGAGTATTAGAAAAAACTCGGAAATCGTACTGGCGGGCTTAGGGCAATGCCTGTGCCAGCTAAATCGCCGTAGCGAAGGTATTCCATTTCTGCATCAAGCCGGAAAGTTGCTGTTGCGTAAGGCGAAACAAGCCGGCCAAGCCCGCGATTTGTACGATCTCACTTATCAGCTGATTCACTGGCATGGGCTCGCCGAGGCCTTGGAATTGGCCAAGGCCTCGCTTGCCGTGGCGCCGGCTTCGGCGCAAGCCTATCATCTTGCCGCGCTGGCCTTGCAGGGGTTAAACCGTTTTCCCGAAGCGCTATTACATGCAGCGCGCGCCGTCGAACTGATGCCTCAAGAGTCCAACGCCCAGATACTGTTGGCCGTGCTGGAAGCTAAAACCGGCAATTTGACCGATTCCGGCCGGCGTCTTCAAACCGTTATTGATAGGCCGGGTGATCCCAATGCCGGCAGGGCGCATCTGGAGCTGGGCAATATTCTGGATAAACGTAGCGAATTCGATCAGGCGTTCTTACATTTATCCGCGGCTGGCGAGATGATGTTGGGCAGCGTGGCGGCGCAACGTATCGGTAAAAATGGCGTATTCAACGATATAAGCCAGCTTAAGGCCGGTTTCGACGCACAGTTTCTGAAAACCAGCCGGGAGAGGGTGGTGGCGGATGGTTTGCCTTCTCCGGTGTTTCTGATCGGGTTTTATCGCTCCGGTTCGACGCTGGCCGAACAGATCCTGGCGGCTCATCCTGGGGTGATGACCAGCGACGAAACCCATCTGATCGGCCATGTGTTATCGGAGTTGTCCGGAATAGCGCCTGGCGCCGGTATGCTATCGGACAAAATCAAAGCCCTGAGCGGCGCCCAAATAGCTCACTTGCGAGCGCATTATTGGTCTGTCGCCGGTCAATTGCTGGGCGAGGGCGTGTCCCGGCAAGTGTTCGTTGACAAGACGACCTTGAATACCCTCAATATCGAGCTGATCAACGCGCTGTTTCCCGATGCGCAAGTGATTTTTACTATCCGCGACCCACGCGATGTCTGTTTGAGCTGCATCATGCAATCTTTCGTGCTGTCGCCTCTGACGATTCATTTGCTGAATTGGCAGGATTGCGCGCGCTTTTACGCCGCGGTGATGGATTATTGGCTGTCGGTTCGCGATGCACTATCGTTGCATTGGACGGAACTGCGTTACGAGGACGTGGTGACTGATCTGGAAGGCCAATTCAGGCCGATTTTTGCAAAACTGGGATTGGACTGGTCGGCTTCATGCCTTGAGTTTTACCGGTATGCCCGGAACAACTCGATCAGCACCCCGAGCTACGATCAGGTGACGCGCCCCTTATACTCGTCATCGACCGGGCGCTGGCGCGATTACCAACAGCATTATGCCCCCATCCTTCCCTTGCTTGAGCCGTTCATAAAACGTTTCGGCTACTAGCGCTTGCGGCATCAATCCCGAAGACGGGCACTTGGAAATTGCTCGCAAACCCAGGCGGGGGCTGGCGACGCCATCGAATCTATCCCGTTATCTATCGGCAAACAGACTGGATTTATCGGTGATTGTCGTCGTCGTGGCGTTTGTCCGGAAAACCATGCGCTGCCTTTATCGCATTTGGTAAAGCCATAAAATATGGAACAACCGGATTTCCATGCGATTGCTATGGGATATGCCGTAATTCATGTGAAATAACGCGATTTAATTAACGGGCTAGAGGGCGGAAGCTTGAAGATCGATTAAATAGCCTGTTCTTAAGGCGTCGGATAATATTTATTAGCAACTAATCTAGGAAACTAGTTTCTGATTCTTAACTGAAATAAAAGTTTAAATCCAGGCTTTTTCGGTTAACCAACAAGCTTGATGATTTTGGCATCGCTCTTGCTATAAGCAATGTGCTGCGATTGCATATCGTAGCAATTAGGTTGCCACACCCGTCGCAAGGCGGGGCCGGAAAGCCGCGGGTCTTTCACTAGATAGCCGGGCTACCTCCTTTGAGTTGAGGAGAGCCGGAAAGCCGATCGACACTGGGGGGTGTCGATTGACTCTCCGGCAATACAAGCTTGCAAACCTGGAATGATCGACTATGGCGTCCCGGCCAAATAAAACAGCCGATGGTTTCAATTTAAACGACAACTTAAAGCTTCCATCCGCGATCGAAACGCGATGGGTAAATGGAGATTTACATAATGAATTTAACTGTACAAACCGTCCTCAAAACCACCGTTTCAGCGGCAGCCTTGTCTTTCAGCATGGCAAATTCCGCATCGGCGGCATGGGTAGGTAGCGACAACGTGCTCGGTGCTGGAGAAACCATCACCAATACTGCTGCCAATTCCTCCAAAAACGGCTGGGTCGGTAACCGTGCTCTTAACAATGACGCCTGGGGCATGTTTGGCTCATGGCTCAGTTTCCAGTTAACCAGTGCGGCTACGACCACGGTGACCGCAACGGCTAATGCAGCAACCAATGCGCCGGCATTTACCCTTTATAGAACGGACGTAAGCTGGATTCCTACCGGAACCGGGGCCACTGTTCCCAACTGGCTTGTTCCCGGACAGACCTCAGGAGGCGCGAGCGGCACGGTACATGATATGAGCCAGGTTGCTCAGGCCGGTCAAGGTGGCCTGATCTGGGGAACCAATAATACTCCGGGTGGCCCCGGCGTGGTCGAAACCTTGGGTTATGCCAATTCGGGTAACAGCTTCGCGTCCAATACTTGGGGACAAGCCGTCAACGCCGGCGCCAACGACGTCAGTATCGACAACCTGTACGAATCCGGCGTGAGCGGTGCCGTCGGTGCGGGCTTTGCTTCCTTGACGCTGAACAACCTGGCGGCCGGCTGGTACACCATCTTCGTCAGCGGCGCTAACACTTCGCTGGCCGGTAGCCCGATCGACGTGTCGGTTTCCGCCGTGCCGGTTCCGGGCGCGGTTTGGTTGTTCGGCAGTGCCCTGGTCGGATTGGTGGGGGCGTCTCGCAGAAAACTGGCCGCCTAATCGTCTGGCTTTTTACACAGGGATGATGCTTGGCGCCAATAGGTTACAGGCTGGTGTTTGTTTGAAAATGGAATTTGGCATTTGTTATGCCAAAGCAATAGGGACCGCCGATAAATTGCCCAAGGCAATTTATCGGCTTTTTAGTATTAGCGCCCTATAAGTCGATAGCGATCAGCGGTTTGGGCAGTTTTAAAAACACATATCCGATTCTCTTAGGAGTTCTCCATGACAGGTTTCCGTCATATCCCATTGGTTTTATTTTTCTTAGGGGCGGCATTTTTTTACGCCGGTGCCGCGGTCTCCGCGGGTGGCCCCATGCCTATCAGCCTTAAACATCTGCCTGTGCCGGAAGCGCCGGGGCTTTTGGACGGCGCCAACCCCATCGTTGTCAATAAAAATGCGGCCATCGCACTGGGCAAGGCCTTGTTCTGGGATAGCAATGTCGGCAGCGACGGCATGGCTTGCGGCTCCTGTCATTTTCATGCCGGGGCCGACGGCAGGGTAACGAATCAGGTTTCTGCGGGCGGACAATCGTCCCCTGCCGGCAACAAAGCATTTAGTGCCGCCGCCGACGGCACCTCATTGGGTCCTAACCATACGCTGGGTGCGGTCGATTTTCCCTTGCATCAACGCCAAAACCCGCTCGAGGAGTTTTCGCCGGTCATTTACGATACCGATAACGTAGTCGGATCGGCCGGCACCTTCAGCGGCGAATTTAAATCGGTCAGCCGTCTGGGCAGCACTGTCGATAACTGCGCAAGGAGCGCGGATAATTTATTTCATGTCGGTGGCATAGGTACCCGGCGGGTCACCCCACGAAATGCGCCCAGCGTGATTAACGCCGTATTCAACCACCGCAGTTTTTGGGACGGCCGTGCCAACAACGTCTTCAACGGCAGCAGTCCCTGGGGCGATCGCGATGCCGGTGCCGGTGTCTGGGTTAAAAAGAATGCCAGAAGCGTTCAAAAGCAGCGTTTGCAATTGATCAATTCCTCGTTGGCTTCCTTGGCCATGGGGCCTGCCTTGAATACCACCGAGATGAGCTGCAACAAGCGGAACCTGAGCGACATAGGCCGCAAGCTGCTGCAGCGTCGGCCATTGGAAGGACAGAAGGTGCACTGGAACGATAGCGTCTTGGGTGCCTTGAGTTTTAGCAGCCCCGGTAGCTTAAGGCCGGGACTGAATACCACCTATGCAAATCTGGTCAGGCAGGCGTTCAGCGATAAATACTGGTCTTACTTGCGCTTGGGCGAATTCGGCGGTCCGGCCGGAGATCCTTACAACCAGATGGAAGCGAATTTCTCGATGTTTTTCGGCTTGGCGCTGCAGCTATACGAGAGCACGCTGATTTCCGACGAATCGCCGTTCGATAAGAGCGCCCGCGATGCCAACAATCAGCCGATCGATCTAAGCGCAGAGGAGTTGAGAGGTTTGGATCAGTTTAGATTGAGCCAATGCGCGCTTTGTCATATTGGCCCTAATTTTAGCGCCGCTTCGGTCAACGCCAATGCCGCCATTGCGCAAACCCATCCTGAAGCGTTTGGTGAGCCGGGTTTTTCTATCAGCACGACTACCAATGTTGTCGAACGTATTCGGCTGCTTCCGCGCAACACGGCGATTACCGCGTTTTACGATACCGGCTTTGCTTCCACCGGCGTCGCCAATGAATCCGCGGATATCGGGCTGGGCGGCGTCGACGATTTTGGCAATCCGCTGTCGTTCAGCAAGCAATATCTGCAGCATTTGGCCGGCAATGCCGCTGGAGTCGTGGATAAGGACGTGACCAAGGTTAGAGCCTGTGATTTTCAGGAGGAATTTGCCTTGAATTTCAATCCTACGTATTTGGCAACCAGCCTGTTTACGCTGGCCGATGGCGTCATGCCTCAGCCGCAAGGCACGGAAAATTGCTATTTGTCCGCGGCAAGCCACGCCTTCGTACCGACCGCCGCGGCAGCACAGGCGGAACTGAATAGTCCCGATACCAAGAAAATGGATGCCGAGGTCAAGACGAGTTTCAAAACGCCTTCATTGCGTAACATCGAGTTGACGGGGCCATACATGCATAACGGCAGCATGGCGACCTTGGAACAGGTAATCGAGTTTTACACGCGCGGCGGTAATTTCACTAACGATGCCAAGCAGGTTACACGGGTCTTTCAGTTGGCGGACTTACAATTTTCCCCGCAAAATCGCGCGGATCTAATCGCCTTCCTGAAAACCTTGACCGATGACAGGGTGCGATACGAAAAAGCGCCTTTCGATCATCCGGAAATCAAAATACCGCATGGACATGTCGGCGATAGTCAGGCGGTTAGCGGCGGCAATCCGATTGCCGCTGTTTTGGCTAAAGATAATTTCTTAACGATTGAAGCGGTTGGGGCGGAGGGAAATACATCGCCGCTACTGCCTTTTGAACATCAGTTGGCGCCATAAATTTCTGCCAGCTTTCAATGTTACGGTAGTTAACCTATCAAGGATGGTTCTAGGTTAACTATCAACAGCTGTTGAGCAATGGCTGTTCCTGATCAATCTCCGTATTTGCTATTTTCCCGAGTCGCGCTGGAAATTTTCGTTGCGATTTATGGCTGAAATCCGTCGATGGCATTTTGCATGCGGCGGGCGTATCCGCGAGTTATGGCTTTGCCTTCGGTTCTTGGAATAAAGTCTGTAAGCAGCTAAGCGACTTGCCGTGTTGCAAGCGTCCGGTAGTCAGTTGGAAGGACGTGAGCTGGCAAATAGGCAATGCTGGTTCAATGCCGAATATTGCTGGTGATATTAAAGGTTGCCGGCATAGGCAAAGAAGCCGAGCAAATACTAGAAGAAGAGAAGAGAAGAGAAGAGAAGAGAAGAGAAGAGAAGAGAAGAGAAGAGAAGGTGGGGAAGGCTTATGGAGCACAAGCCTTCCTGGGTGATCAATTAGGCTGACTGACGTCGTCTTCTGCCAAGGGAAACAATGCTCGATAAACCTGCAAACAATAACCAGAAGCTTGCCGGCAGCGGAACGGGGGAGGCTTCCAGATTGCCGGTGATGTTGACGTCGGCATAAAGCGCTTCGGCAGCGCCTGGGGCTAGCGTGAAAGTGAATACGCCGGACGAGCCGATTAATTCCGGGTTTTCCCAGGAAAACACCGAAGCGTCGATGCGATCGGAGCCGGCGAATGACGATGTTTCGTTGAAGTAGTCCAAGGCGACCGAACTGTCGGCAAGCTGCCCGCTGACGCTTGAATTAAGCTGATAGTTCAGAGTCAGGCTGATCGAATAATTGTCGGCTCCGCTATTTTCGAAATTCAGCCCGAATAAACCCAGCTGGGAAGTATTGGCGGTACCGTTGCCGGCATTGCCGCTGATCGTGAACAGATGACTGAAGGCGGTTCCCAGCAAAATGGGCGATATTGCCACCGGGCCGGTGTTTGGGTTATTGCCGGCAACGGTGCCGTCGCCGCTCAATGTAAGGGCATAATCCGGCGCTCCAGCCAATTCGAAAGAGCCGGTGATCGCCAAGCCCGACAGGGAGCCGGCATTGTCCAGGTTGGTGATGTCGTTAATGCTGTAGCTAAGTGTGGCGCCACTATTGAAGGAGGAAGACGCTTGCGCCGAAGTTGCCCAAAGCAAGGATGGGCTAAGCGCCAATAAGACGGGTATGAATTTATGGCATTTTTTAACAGTGTTCATAGATCAATCCAGATAAAAATTAAATCTTTGGAACCTAAACGCGGTCAATTTCCGCCGGCTTAGGTTCTGGTTTTAGAAGCGCCGAAGTTTTTAGCCTGAATAGATGGCGGGCGATATATGTCTTGGACATCCGTGTTCAAACCAACATCGCTAACCGCCTTCTACCTGTCAGCTGCCAATTACGGTGCCAATTGCTCGTCGAAACGCCGGATCGGATTGGCCGCGCCATTTGCCCCAACCGCCGGAATCACCAGGTATTCTTCGGTAGCCAGGCCTGCGTTTAGCGGATTGCCGGAGTTAACGGCCGACTCATTGCCAACGTGGCCATTGGGAATGCTTAGTTCCGGATGGTCGAACGGTGCGCTTTCGTTGCGGACCCGCTCGTCGGTTAGCGATTTCAAAAACTCGACCAGATCGGCAATCATCGGCGCATCGAATCCGGCCAGGGTCGCAATCGTGGTGGCGTTATGCTTGTGGATGCTATCGAAATTTCCGCCTCGCGCATAAAACTCGATAACCTGTTCCAGAGTCGCCATGCTGCCGTTATGCATGTAAGGTCCGGTTAGCTCGATATTGCGCAAGCCGGGTATTTTGAAAACCCCTTGGTTCGAATAGGCCATTTTCGGTCCGGACAGATTCGCTGCTGCTGCGGCGGCTGTCGGGATATAAGCATTACTCGTCGTCAATTGAGGACAGTTTTGGTCGCGTAGTATGCCTTCCTTGCTGCCGTCCGCAGTAATGCCGTCCGGATTGGTGAAGATATTCGCACTGGCTGTATCGGTACCAAGCGCCAGAGAGACCATGAATTGGCAGGACCTGACTTTGCTGGCCGCGCTGTCGTATATGCCTGCGGGATTATCGAGAAGGTATTGGATATATTGCGAGGTAAAGGACAGCGGATTACCGAAATCGTCCAGCCCGCCAACGCCGGGATCCGCATTCGGATCGCCGACGCCAGTGTTGGCAAAACCAAAATCCATCAGCCTGTTTCCACCCGTCTTGGCCCGGTCTCTGGTAACCACGTTGGCATACTGGCTGATGCCGGCAAACCTTGCTGCGTCAAACGGGCCTAGGGCATCCGCGCCGAATGGAATTAAGCTGTGCGCCGGGCCATAGGTTTTACCCGGCGTTGGCGTGATCAATGCGGCGTTGGTTTGCACCGCTGCGGTTGTCAGGGTAGGGCCGGCGTGACAGAGATTGCAATGATTCAGCGTGAAGGTATCGAGACCACGCAACGCGGCCGGACTCAGGTCGATGGGTATCAGGTTTTCGTCCCTGCGGCTGAGGTCGATGGGGGCCTGATCGGATACCAGTGTCGATTCGTACATTTGTATGGCCAGGCCGAAAAACATGGCGAAATTGGCTTCCATCTGGTCGTAAGCGGTTTGCCCGGCCGGCGCGCCAAATTGGCCGATCCGGGTGTACGACCAGTATTTGGGATTGAAAGCCTGGGTAATCAGGGCTTTATAGGTGGTATTGAGGCCATTCTTTAAATTGCCGGGGGTGCTCAAGGCCAGATTCAACGGAGCAAAAACGCTGTCGTCGTAATGTACTTTTTGGTTTTGCAAAGGCTGGCGCAGCAATAGTTTTCTGCCAACATCCGGCCAAGTGCGTTGCTGGCAGCTCATTTCCAAATCGCTCAGGCCCGGTCCAATGGCTTGGGACGCCAGGGCGGAGTTTTCCAGATGCAGTTTTTGTTTGACGGCCGTACGAGCGTTGACTTTTACCCAAACGCCGGCATTGGGGTCGCGGTCGCCCCAGATACTGCTGCCGTTAAAAATGTTATTGGCCCGGCCGTCCCAAAAGTTGCGGTGGTTGAAAACGGCATTGATGACGGTAGGCGTGTTTCTGGGTTCCACGCGCCGGGTGCCGACGCCATTGACATGATAAAGCGGATCGGCGCTTCGGCTGCAATCGTCGGCGTTACCGCTGAATCGAGAGGCGCCGTGATATTGGCCGCTAAAGGTGCCGGCGGAAGACACCACATCGTCGGTGCTGCGCACGACACTACTGCCTTTGTGTAAAGGATCGCTGACCTGATGTAGCGGAAAGTCGCTTTGGCTGAGGGTATGGTTCGGGCCGCCGCTGCCTGATCCCAAGTTGTCGAAGGTTTGTCCGCTGGGCAGAGTGCTTTTTACCCCTGGATTGATTTGATTTTTGATGCGCGAATCGGCGCCGGCGCTAAAGTGGCAAGAAGCGCAAGCCATGCCGTCGCTGCCGACGTTGTTATCCCAGAACAAGGCCTTGCCCAGGGCGATGGCCTTATCCCGATCGATAATAATCGGCTCCGCCCCGTCCAGAAGACTCGGAACCGGCGGAATGGGTACGCCTATCAGCGGTGTAGGAACGGGGCCATGGGCGAATGCTGTGCAAGATAACAGCAGCAAGCCGGCCGGCAATAATTGGTTGATACTTCGCATTGTTTACCTCGATTCAGTCAGGTTGCTTGGCCTTCCATGAGGCCCGTTTACATATTGGGGACGGTGTCTGCGATGCAGAGAGGGCGCCTGTTATATGTATTTAGCGTCTCGGGACGACATTCGGACCACCCATCAGTCGCGCCGCTTTTTTAGATGTTCTCAAGTCCTAAGTCCTGAGTAAGGCATTGGTATGCCTTACTCAAGTCATTTAGCAGCAAGATGACGTGCTTTAGACGACCGCTTTTTTTCGTCTGCTAGCCATCAAACCAGCCAGACCTGTTCCAAACAGCCAGACGGCTCCCGGTACTGGTACTGTGGCCACGGGAGGGACAGCGGCTCCCAGGGTGATGTTGTCAAGACGCAGATCGAAGTCTGCAGGTGGATTGGCAAGGTAGTTGGTGGTCGGGCTGTGAGGATAGCCCTGGTAATGGATCCAGAAAGCGCCGATGTTGTTGAAGGCCGAGTTCAATGCGGCAACATTCAGTGTGCTTCCAGTGCCGTCATCGGCAAAGGTATAGGTGGCGACCGGGGCAACGGTTCCCCATTCAGGATCGGTTCCAACGTTAGTGGTCAGCAGGCCATTGTTGATAGCGCTGCTATAGCCGTAAATCACGAAGTTTCCTCCGCTGGCTGCTGGCGTCAGGTAGTCGAACGAGGTCAGGCTGAAGGCCGAGAGATCCGCCTTCCGGACATACACGCCGGTGGAGTCCGGATGGTACTGAAGCTCTCTGTCTCCAGCCAGACCCGCACGGTGGAAGTGGGAGCCAGAATCCGTAGGTTCAGCGACGATACCGACGACGACGCCGTCTTCCTGATAGCATGCTGTGGAACCGGCAGTGGGGCAGGCGCCAGCGATGGGGGTGGAGTTGGCCTGACCGTAAACGGCGGCCGGCATTTGCGGAATGCCTCCGACAGTAGTTGAACCAAAAGTAACGACCGACGCCGATGCCTGTCCGGCAAATGCCGCACCGGTTACCAGCAGTAAGCCGCTTAATGTTTTTAACTTGAAGAAATTCATTTCGAGATGTCTCCTGAGGGGGTTGATTCTTCACACCAGAACCGTTGCACAATTCCAACGACCTGATACCTGATTTCCCAACTTCTTCCCGTGGGCAAGACGTTGGGGTCATAACGGATTCCGTTGCCAACTCAACAAGCCTAAGAACAAGAAGCCGTTACAGTGATAAAGCAAGTATTGAGCCAGGTGTTGATACGGCTTGAATAGGTGTGTGGCTCTGACGATGCGAAATCTGTTTTAGCTGGAGATTCCATAATGAGATGACGAATTCAAATACAGCCAAATTCAGCGGCGATATAGATCGGCTTATGGCCTCTAGGCCTCTAGGGATAAGGCTTTTCGGGATGAGAAGGTATTATCGGGTCATTGTTTTGCATGCTCGTTTTCGTTCGGATGAGGGGATTTTTTGACTCAAGAGTTTTGCATCAGTGGCTTTGGGTATGGGAGCTTATCTCGGCAAGTGTGACCGGGAAGAGCTCGCGGTCTCCTCCTGCTTATTGGTTTGTCGGATGAAAAGTAGGGGATATGCCGCAGTATTAGGCTATATGCCTTAAATTTCTTATCCGGGCAACGCTCGAGAACTGCCGAAATTGTCTAAAACGCATAGTTCCAGGTAGCGAACAGGCTGCCTTCGCGTTCCAGTTGGTAGCCATTGAATTTGTCGGCCACAGGCTGCAGCCATTCGACGCTGAAATTATGGCCGGCGAAGGCTCCGTCCGGCACGGTCAGATTAAGGCCAAGGCCTGCGTCCCAAAATTTACCGCCGTAGTTGGAAGTATGGTCCACTGGTGCGCTTTCGGAATGGCTGCGGTTGAACTCGTCACGGATCTTGCCTTGCTCGGTATACACGCCGCGTATCGAGGCCGACAGCCATTGACTGATGCTGTAACCGCCCCAAGCCGTGGCCTGGAATTGGTCGCCCAGTATATAGCCGCTTTTGTTGCGGTTTCCCAGGCGCTTGGTGCCGTTCAGTTGAGCGCCCCAGGACCAGTCGCCCAGGTATCCGGCGTAGGTGACGCTGGGTTTGAAGTCCCAGGTACCGCTGCCGAGTTGCATGCCGTAGTCTTGGACGACGCTGTCGGCTTCATCGCGGCCGTCCAGGGTTTCTTTCACGCTGCCGGTAGGGGCGCTAACACCCAGGCCGATATGCATATGCTGGCCTTGTTGGTCGAATACCTTGACCATGGCCGCGGCATAGGTGTCGCCCAGGCCATGGGTTTGATGACCGCCGCCATGCTGGCTTTCTCCGCTTGCTCCCGCCAGCGGGGTAAGCCCCATTTCCATGTCGGCGACTTGAGGCATCAGCATCAGATTCAGCCAGTCGGTGGGAGCGTACATTAGATCAAGCATATGCATCTGCATGCTCATCGTGGTCGGCCGTTCGCTGCAGGTCGCCGCTCCGCAGGCCATGCCGCGCACTATTGCGTCGCTTACCGCCGAGGAACCGTGCCAGAGGTCGCCAGTCTGGTTGGCGTACATGTAGCGGTAGCCGGCCATGATGCCGTCGGCTTCGTTCAGCATGTGGCTGAACATCACGCCGGCCGGAGCAGGAGCGCCATGATGATGGCGATGGTGGTTGTCGCCGGCGCCTCCGCCGAGAATATTGCCGGGGGCGGACAGGTCGATGCTGAGACCGGCGTGGGTCATCCAGTAATTGAAATCGGCGTAATCGCTCTCGCCGCCGCCACCGAGTTTCAGGTTACCCTGATGGGAGTAATATTCCATGCCCAGTTCCAGACGTATGCCGCGGTTGAATTGCTTGGAAACGGTCAAGCCGCTACTCAAGGCGCCATAACCCGAGAGACGAAAGTCGCTGGAATAATGGCCATCGGCGCGCGGCGCCAGAAAATAGGGGGCGAAAAAATCGGCTTTCGATTGCGAGTAATAACGCAGGTTGGGGGTTAGGGTTAGTCCCCAGGGCAGTTTTTGCAGCCATTTCAATTCCATGGTGTGGGAATCGATGCCCCAGTCGTCCAGATAATAGCGGTAATCCATATGCACTGCGGCGTCCATGGCCGGCAGATACTGGTTCAGCCGGGTGGAGAACGAAAACTGATTGCGCTGGTTCGGTCGTACTTCCCGAAACAATTCCAGGCCGACGACTTCGAGATGAGTGATGTCGTTCCAGTTGATATCGCCGGGCGAGGTGGCTTGGGAGAGGGCGTAATACTCTTCGGCGGTGATTTCTCCGCGGATATAAACGAACTTGTAGGGATTACTCAGGTAACCATTTTGCCGGGTGTAATTGGCAGACAGTTGTAAGAGTGCATTTTTGTTCAATACCTGAGACAGTCCCATATTAAAGCCAAGGGATTTGCTGTTTTCGTCCAATTCCGGGTAAATCGCCGGATTGTGGCTGGGGTCGGTGGAATGGTGGCCAGCATGTCCGCCACCGTTGCGGGTAATCTGGTTATGGGTATAGTTATGACCTAGCGTAAGAGTGGTGAGTTTGTTATTGAGGTCCAAAGAATAGTTTAGGCTAGCGAATGTCGAGTTGAAGTCCGGCTCGTTGGATTGTCCGCCGGATAAAGCCAATGTTGCCTTATCGAAGTAATATTTAGCTCCAAATACTGGCTGGGTACGGGTTTCCACCGGTTGTTTCTGAAAAGTTTGCTTGATGCGGGTATTGGTTGGTATGGCTTTGTTCAAAAAGTTGCGGTAAATGCCGATCACTGCCTGTTTATATTGTTCGTTCGCTTGAGCTTGTATGGCTTGGTTTTGCGGTGCGTAGGCGAGATTCAATCCCTGAAGATAGGTGTCATAGGCGGCCAGCCAGGCAATTTGTTCAGGAGTGGCGTTGGGGAATTGTGCTCTATCCAGGTTGACGTCATCTATTCGAAGGTCCCAATCGGTCGTCGCGGTATTTAATACATTCTGGATATTGCCGTGATAATGAATCCAAAGAGCATTGATATTGTTGAAGGCACTGTCGAGCGCCAGAATGCCTGTTTGAGTATTGGCTACTTTTTGATAGGCGACACGCGTTGGGTAAGTCGTGCCGTTGCCGGTACTTAAATTCGGATTGACGGCATTGTTGAAGCCTAAAATCTCAAAGTAATCGTCTGGCCCGATTGCCGTGGGAGGTAAGCTGGTAAAGTCAAGATTTAGTGCGCTGAAGGCTTCGCCATTCAGTGCGCGCAAATAGAATCCCGAAGAGTCCGGATGATATTGAACTTCCCTATCGGCTGGTAGGCCGGCTCTGTGTACATGGCCGCCTATGTTCAAAGGGTCGGAGATCGTGCCTATCACCATACCGCTCTCTTGATAGCAGCCTTGGCCCTGGGGGCAGAACGCGCCAAGGTTTTCATTGGCCTTGCCGGGCACGGCGGCAGCTATGTTCTGAAAATTCAGTGTCACGGCACCGGAGATGGTCGCAGGAAAAGCGGGCTGGGGGTTGGTCGCTATGTAGCTGTCGATTTGCTGTTGCTTTTGGCTGTCCACAGCGGCGGATGATTGTTGAACAAAGGCTTGGTTTTGTACGCCCGCCGCGCTCATGCCGTCGAACACTTCCTTGAAGGTGTTGATGCCGCCAAGTACCGTTAGCCCTTGCGCATTGACCCCTCCGGAGGCAGCGGTAACCACATCCACTGTTTCGGGTTGAGCGCCCCCGCTATAACGGAGTTGATTGGTCATCGTTTCCGGCAGGCTGAATGAAGGCGTCGCGCCGCTGTAAGTGTCTCGGTCGACGTTGAAGCTGAATTCCAGTCTGTCGGTCACCGGCAATGTGAAGTCGCTGTGGTAAACCTCCACCTTCATCCGGTCGCCGCTTTCCTGGTAATAGCCATACTGGACATTGCCCCTGGCCTGGGCGCTAGGAACCCCGGCCTGAGCATCCATGCCCGGCAAGCTGAGCGCCGCGGTGGTCAGGGCCGCCAGCGCCTTGCTCATATCCGCGTTAATTGCAACCACAACCGCCTCCTGAGCCTCCGTGTCCACCTTGCGAAGCTTCCTTGCTGGAGAAAATATGGTCGCGGAAATGTTCTAGATTCGGATGGGGCGTGATTGCCATTTCCGGTTTGGCTAAGTTGCCTCTTTCCCAGGGCGACACATTGGCGCAACCTTGGATGGCTAAGGCTGTGCAAAGGCACAGCCAGCTGGGGGGGATTCGTAAATACGGCATGGGGCTCAGGTCAATTTACTCGGACAACAAGGCCTTGATTTCCGATCTAAACAAGGCTTGATCGCTATCGCGGTAACCCAGGAAAATTTTTCTGACTTTGCCGGATTTATCCAGCAAATAAGAGGAAGGCATGGCCTTTACCTCGAAGGATTTTGGACAATCGCCTGCCGGGTCGAAGGCGATTTTGTAGTCGACGGGATGGCTTTGCAGAAATTGTTGGGCCGCGTCGTGATCCTCATCGACATTGATGGCGAGAATTTCAAATCCGCTATCCGGTAATTCGTTTTTCAGGCTATTAAAGAAAGGCATCGATTTTATGCAGGGCGGACACCAGGTTGCCCAAAAGTCGATGATGACGACTTTTCCTTTATATAAGCCGGGGTCTACATCCTTTGTCGAGGCTGGGCAGGTTGGGGCGGTTTGGCCTTCTTCCACGGCGATACAGGTGCTGCTGTTCAGCAGAAAGAGCGCTAAAAAAATGAATTTTTTCATCAAGTCGTCATGCGGATTGGATTAATGTCTGGATACAGCATTAAGCATTAAATATGCCAAGGGTCATATGGCGAAGCTGACGATAGCGTTCTTGATAGGATTGGATTAAGACGAGCTTTTGGCGACGACAGAATCTGCTATCCGGCGATTCGATTTCTCTGGATTTATGGCTGCATGATTTTGATAAATAAGCCAATTCTGTTCGTAACTTGGGGAGCTATATTGCGAGAGCTATTTTTTATTCGGCCTTGTCGATTGTTTTTCGATTACCCCGATGGGGGGTGAATAAGCGAACCAAATTTGCAAGCAAGGGATGTGAATTGCGCGGTATACCGTAAAACGACAGAAAATTTACGGTAAATAACACAGTTAAACAGAAAGAGCTGTCCCTGATGGGCGTTGTGGAGAGTTCCGGTAATTTTGCTTGGCCGTTAAGCATGTGCGATCGATTCGATGGATGCTTTTTAGGCGACAGCTTTTGCCGTTTGCCATCGGAAAGTCGATGGTTCAGAAGCTCAATCGGTGGTTTTAGTCTGATTGAGTAGCGTGAGGGCTAAATTAATAGTCTGGGCGTATCAAAATATAAATTAGGCATAAAGTTTGCTTGGCTTTGGGGCGAGGGTGGGCTTTTGTTATTGCGGCTGTAAAGCCACTGATGACGCGTTCTAACGTGCGATCTGGCAAATCAGCGGGTTTTGTCAAACGTATCCGATGCTATCGCTAGTCAGCGAAGCGGTTGAGAACTCACCCAGCGCGGTTCACCTGAGGGATTATCGGTTAAATATAGGATTTATTGATGCAAACGTATTTTAAGAATCAAAAAGCGCTGATCGGCGTTATTGGGCTGGCAATACTGGGAACCGCTAATGTTCAAGCCGCGAGTTCGTTTGATAGTCGGGCAAAAATTCAGCTAAGTATCGGCAATATTCTGGCGGGACTGGATGTGTCCGCTTCGTTTGCAAAGGCGGCTGCCGCCGATCATATTAGCGGCGATGGCATCAGCCCGTCTGTTATGCCTATGTCCTCGAGCTCCCGGCATGCGGTGGCCAATGTGTTGGCTGGCTGGTTTGCGGGGAACCGGAGTATCGATAAGCCGTTATCGACGGCCGAAACTTACCTGTATAGCGATGCGCTGAATATGGCGGTAGCCGACGCTGCGGTGACTGCCGGAAAAGACGGTTTGGCCAGGCTTGTTCCAGCGTATTCCGATGCCGGGTTCTCCAATATATTCTCCACTCAGGCGGCGGACGCCAGTCCGAAAGTGTCCCCGGTTCCACTTCCGGCCGCGGTCTGGTCGTTTCTATTAGGTTTGTTGGGCATTCTCGGCCTAAAAAAACGTAAGCAAATTCCGGCTGAAACTACTTAAGGAGAAGGCTGGAATAACTTTCCGGAATTAGATACCTCTTGGTATCGCCAGGGTCGAAGGAAGTAGGAAGTAGGAAGTAGGAAGTAGGAAGTAGGAAGTAGGAAGTAGGAAGTAGGAAGTAGGAAGTAGGAAGCAACTCCCCACTTCCTACTTACCACTATCCATAATGAAAGTCATTTAAACCACTCTATCCGGTAACGGTTTCCCGCTAAAAAATGCCGCCAGATTGTCCAGCACTTTTTCGCCCATTGCGGTGCGGGTGGCAATGGTGGCGCTGCCTAGATGCGGTAGCAGCGAGACATTGTCCAGCGTTAAATAGCCTGGGTCTATATTAGGCTCGCCTTCGTAAACGTCCAGACCGGCGCCAGCTATGCGTTTTTCCAGTAAAGCCTTGATTAAGGCCTGGCTGTCCACTACGTCGCCACGGGCGGTATTGATCAAGTGTGCGCTGGGTTTCATCAGCTTCAACATGTTTTCGTTTATCAAATGCCGGGTATCGTTACCGCCGGGGCAGTGCAGGGATACGTAATCGCATTGCGGCAGCAGCTCTTCCAGTGTATCGCAGCGTTCGGCCTGCAATTCGTCGACGATGGCCGGATCGGCCGGGCTGGGTTTGAAATACAGAATTTTCATGCCGAAGCCGTGATGGGCTTTTCGGGCCATGGCCTGGGCGATGCGGCCGAAACCGATCAGGCCCAGCGTGGCGCCGGTAACGTCGCTGCTCATCATATGAGTCGGGCACCAGCCGGTCCATTGCCCGGCACGCACCAGGCGGTCGCCCTCCGCGCCGCGCCGCGCCGACATCAGCAGCAAGGTCATGGCAATGTCGGCGGTGCTGTGAGTCAAGACGCCGGGGGTGTTGGTGACTATTAATCCCTGTTCGCGGGCGGCATTGATGTCGATATGGTTATAGCCGACGCCGAAGTTGCCGAGTATCTTGCAGCGCTTATCGGCGACATTCAATACTTCGGCGGGCAGCGAGTCGCAAACGGTAGGGCAGACGGCCTCGTAGTTTTGCAGCGCGGCCTTGAATTCGTCGGCGCTGAAAGGGTGGTCGTCCGCATTCAAGGTAACGTCGTACAGGTTTTGCAGTTTAGCTTCCACCGAGGCCGGCCAGCGGCGTGTGATCAGGACTTTAGGTTTGTTCATGATTAAGTGGGTCCACCTTGAAGTGAAAATATAACCAAGCGGTTTGCTTGTTGATCGAAAAATCGCCTATTGCTCGTAAGCCGGATTGGAGGTCGTAATGCCGCCGCTGCCATAGTGGTTGCGCTCGTACTCGCGGCGTTTGGCCGCCTGCAAGTCTTTGATGCTTTGCAGGTTGGCCTCGCGTTGCTGTAAGGCTCTTTGCTGGGTGGCGGCGGCATTTTCTTGGACTTGCTGTTTTAAATCCATCATCAACGCCGGTTGCCGGTATTGCAAATTCAGTTTTTTCTCGGCCATTTCCAGTTCTTGCCGGCGCAGATCCATGTCGGTCTGCTTTTCCATCAGATTCAAGGCGCGTTGGCTATGTTGCGCCTGATTAATCAGTTGTTGTTCGCCCAGGCTTCGATAGTTTTCGTTGGCTTGCTGGATCAGCGCTTGTTCCGCTTCCAGGCGTCTGGCTTCCAGTTCGTCCTGTTGTTTGGCGGATGACTGTTGGCGTAGCCTGTCCAATTCTTCTTGTGCCGCCAGCTCTCTGGCTTGGTTGGCGAGGTTTTGCTGTTCGGCGATATGCCGGCTTTCCGCCTGCCGGATTTTTTGCGTTTCTATATTCCAATATACCGCCAGGGCGCAGATGGCGACCAATGCAATTAGCACAGCCGGTTTTTGCAGCCAGGCGCTCAAGGCGCTTTGTTGGGGGATATCCGGGGTGTCCGGCGACGAGATGCGGGATGCGGCCAGTTTACGGTCGTAATCGATGCGTTTGGCCGGATTGGAGAGGATAACGAAGGCTTCGCGGATTCTGTCCAGCCTGTGAATCGATGCACTGTCATGAACGTCGCTCAATTCCTGCTCCAGCTTCTTAAACGCTTGATGCAGCTCGTTGTCGCTGGCGGCTTCGGCTGCGTTCAATATTTGATACAAAGTCTTTGCCATTTTTGGATCAAGCTCCTCTGTATAAATTCATCGATTAAAAAAGGGGCAACCAGTGCCCCTTCTTACGCTCAGCAAAACATGGCGAGTCGTCTTATCGGGCTAGACGGCATCATATCCGCCAATCCCTCCGACAACAACCACGCTACGCAGTTCGACTAACTACGCGGTTGCCCGGTAATACTCGATAGCCGCCGCTACGCCGCTGCCGGGTTTGATGTCGATACCGCTATCCAGCATGGCCATTTCCACGCCGGCAATTGCGCCCAGCAAGGATACGTCGTTCATATCGCCGATATGGCCGATACGGAATACCTTGCCGGCGACTTCGGTCAGGCCTGCGCCCAGCGAGATCGCGTATTTGTTGAACGCGGTGCTGATCACGTCGCGGGCATCCTTGTCGGCGGGGACCACGATCGCGGTCACCGTGTCGGATTCGAAGCCGGGATGGGCGCAGATTTTCAGGCCCCAGGCCGCAACGGCGCGGCGTACGCCCTCGGCCAGACGATGGTGGCGGGCATAAACGTTGTCTAAGCCTTCTTCCAGCAGCATATCCAGCGATTTGCGCAGGCCGTGCAGCATCGGTGTCGATGGGGTGTACGGGGTGTAGCCGTCCTTGTTGGAATTGATCTGGTCTTTCAAGGAAAAGAAAGCGCGCGGATAGGTGCTGGCTTCCGCGGCTTGCAGGGCTTTCTGGCTGAATGCCAGGATGGCCAGGCCGGCGGGCAGCATGAAACCTTTTTGCGAGCCGCTGATCGCGCCGTCAACGCCCCATTCGTCCATGCGGAAGTCCAGGCTGGCGATGGAGCTGACGCCGTCGACGAACAGCAGCGCGGAGTGTCCGGCTGCATCGATGGCTTTGCGAACCCCGCCGATATTGCTGGTGACGCCGGTCGAGGTCTCGTTATGAGTGGCCAGAACCGCTTTGATTTCGTGGTTTTTGTCTTCTTTCAGGCGGGCTTCCAGAGCGTCCAGTGGAATGCCTTTGCCCCATTGGACTTCGTGGTATTCAACATCGAAACCCAGCTTGCGGGCCATGTCCATCCACAAATGACCGAATTGGCCGAAACGGTAAATCAGCACTTTATCGCCGGGATTCAGGCAGTTGGTCAGTGCGACTTCCCAGCCGGCGGTGCCGGTGGCGGGGAATACGAAACATTGTCCGGCTTCGGTGCGGAAGATTTTTTTCAGGTCGGCCAGAATCGGTTTGAACAGATTGGGGAAAACCGGGGAGCGGTGATCTTCCATCGGCAGGTGCATCGCACTCAGCACTTCGTGTGGGGTGTTGGTTGGACCAGGGATAAATAAGTGACTGCGACCCGCCATCAGGTTTCTCCTTTGAATGAATTAGAGCTGCTAAAAAACCGGCGGATGGTGTCATATTTGCCGTGATTCGGCAAGTCGTTTGCGACGGTTTCAGGCCAAAAGCGGTGATTTCATTGGGGTTTCGAGATTGACTTTGCCTGCCCTGAAAGTAAAATGGCGGGTTCTTTATTTTAGCCTGGGCTGGGGAATGTCTTCAGCCGTCCATACAGTAGGAAAATATTCATGAGCCACACACTATACGAAGCCAATGCCCAACGCGTTCAGCGCTGTGAATTGGCGGTTCCGGGTTCCAATCCCGACATGTTCGAAAAAGCCCTGAAAAGTGGTGTGGACTTTGTGTTTCTCGATCTCGAAGACGCCGTCGCCCCCGACGACAAACTGCAGGCCCGCAAAAACGTGGTTCAGGCCATCAACGATCTGGACTGGGCCGGCCACGGCATCACGCTGTCGGTGCGGATCAACGGCCTGGATACCCAGTACATGGTGCGCGACGTGGTGGATCTGGTCGAGCAGGCCGGCGCCAAGATCGATACTATTCTGATTCCCAAGGTCGGCGTATACGGCGACGTGTACATGGTCGAAGCCATGCTGAACCAGCTGGAAATGCAGCAAGGCCTGAAAAACAGGATCGGCATCGAATGTTTGATCGAAACCGCGCTGGGCATGGCCAATGTCGAAGACATCGCCAAGCAGGGCGCCCTCGGTGGCCGGGTGGAAGCACTGCATTTCGGCGTGGCCGATTATGCCGCCAGCAACCGTGCCCGCACCGTTAACATCGGCGGTTTGAACCCCGATTACCCAGGCGACCAATGGCATGCGGCGATCAGCCGGATGACCGTGGCCTGCCGCGCCTACGGCCTGCGTCCCATCGACGGCCCGTTCGGCGACATCAAAGACCCGGAAGGGTACAAAGCCGGGGCTAGACGCGCCGCCGCGTTGGGTTGCGAAGGCAAATGGGCGATCCATCCCTCGCAAATCGCGTTGGCCAACGAAGTCTTCACGCCGCCCGCTTCCGAAGTCGAAAAAGCCAAACGCATCCTGGTGGCATTGCAGGAAGCCGCCGCCCAGGGCAAAGGCGCCGCCGCGCTGGACGGCCGTCTGATCGACGCCGCTTCCGAACGCATGGCGAACAACATCGTCCGCGCCGCCGAAGCGATTGCCGCGAAAACGAAATAATCTCAAAAAAACGTTGGGTTACGACTGCATGGATGCAGGAGGTAGGGCAACGCATGGAGCGGTTGCCGAGGCGAAGCGTAACCCAACACGAAGGCTTTAAATGTTGGGTTACGCTTCGCTTTTATGCCCTGCGGGTAAACCCAGCCTACATTTTCTAATATCACGAGAGATACCATGGACATTCATGAGTACCAAGCAAAGCAACTGCTGGCCGAATATGGCGTAAAAATCGCCGAAGGCGGTCTGGCTTATAGCCCGGAAGATGCCGTACAACGCTCGCGCGAAATCGGTGGCCACGTTTGGGTGGTCAAGGCGCAGATTCATTCCGGTGCCCGCGGCAAGGCCGGCGGCATCAAAATCTGCAAAACCCACGACGAAGTCAGTGCCGCCGCCGATGCACTGCTCGGCAAACGGCTGGTCACTCATCAGACCGGACCTGCCGGCAAACAATGCCTGCGTCTGTATGTCGAGGCCGGCACCGACATCGCCAAGGAGCTGTATTTCAGCTTGCTGATCGACCGTGCTCAAGAACGCATCGTCATGGTCGGTTCCGCTCAAGGTGGCATGGAAATCGAGGAATTGGCCGAAACCAATCCCGACGCGATCAAAAAAATCTATATCGAACCGGCGGTCGGTCTGCAAGACTTTCAGGCCCGGGAAATGGCGTTTGCCCTGGGCATTCAGGCCGACCAAATTCAGCACGCGGTGAAATTGATCCAAGGCTGCTACCGGGCGATGCGCGAGCTGGACGCCAACATGGTCGAAATTAACCCGCTGGTGATCACCGGCCATGGCGAACTGATCGCGCTTGATGCCAAAATGGGCTTCGACGACAACGCCTTGTTCCGCCGGCAAAAAATCTCCGAATTGCGCGACAAAACCCAGGAAGATCCACGGGAAATGGCCGCGGCCGATAGAGGCCTTAGCTACGTCGGCCTGGACGGCGACATCGGCTGCATGATCAACGGCGCCGGCCTGGCAATGGCGACCATGGACATGATCAAACTGGCGGGCGGCGAGCCGGCCAACTTCCTGGACGTCGGCGGCGGCGCCTCGGCCGAACGTACCGAGAAAGCCTTCCGCATGGTATTGCAGGACAAAAACGTCAAGGCCATGTTGGTCAACATCTTTGCCGGTATCAACCGTTGCGACTGGATCGCCGAAGGCGTGGTACAAGCCGTCAAAAACATCGACATGAAAGTGCCTTTGGTGGTGCGCCTGTCCGGCACCAACGTCGAGCAAGGCCGTAAGATCATCGAAGAAAGCGGTTTGCCCATCATCACCGCCGACACCTTGGCGGAAGCCGCCGAGAAAGCGGTGCAAGCCCGTAACGAAGTCGTCGCCAGACAAGGTTAATCAACATGTCAATTTTTATCGATAAATCTACTCGCATCATCGTTCAAGGCTTTACCGGCAAGATCGGTACTTTCCATGCCCAGGACATGATCAACTACGGCTCTAACGTGGTCGGCGGTATCACGCCGGGCAAGGGCGGCCAAACCCATTTGGATAGGCCGGTGTTCAACACCGTGAAAGAAGCCGTCGAACAAGCCGGCGCCGAAGCCAGCATCGTCTTCGTGCCGCCCGCTTATGCGGCCGATTCCATCATGGAAGCCGCCGAAGCCGGCATCAAATATTGTGTATCGATTACCGACGGCATTCCGACTCAGGACATGATGAAGGTTAAAATCTTCCTGAGCCGTTTTCCCAAGGAAAAACGCATGGTGCTGACCGGCCCCAACTGCGCCGGTACCATTAGCCCCGGTAAATCCATGCTGGGCATTATGCCGGGTCACATTTATATTCCCGGCAACGTCGGCATCGTCGGCCGTTCCGGCACCTTGGGCTATGAAGCCGCCGACCAGATGAAACGACTGGGCATAGGCGTATCGACTTCGGTAGGCATCGGCGGCGACCCGATCAACGGCAGCTCGCACCGCGATATTCTGGAACGCTTCGAGCAGGACCCGGAAACCAAGGTGGTGATGATGATAGGCGAGATCGGCGGTCCGCAAGAAGTCGAAGCCGGCATGTTCGCCAAGGAACACATGACTAAACCGGTCGTTGCTTATATCGCTGGTCTAACCGCGCCTAAAGGCCGCCGCATGGGCCATGCCGGCGCGATCATTTCCTCGTCCGGCGAGTCGGCGGCGGAAAAGGTCGAAATGCTGAAAGAACTGGGTGTTACCATCGCGCCGACACCGGCGGCAATGGGGGAAACCGTGGCTAAGGTATTGGCCAAGCTGTAAGTTTGACCTTTATCGCTAGATCAAAGCCCGCGCATGCGGGCTTTTTCGTTTGGCGGTTTTGGATTGCGTAATCCGTTATTCCTAACCATTTAATTGTTTCATGCAAGCATCGCAACGAGCCAAGTGTCTGGACGCCTATCGCGCCTTGCCCGCCGACCTGCAAATGCTGGTCAACGTGCTGGCGGTTTACTATGGCTATTGCTCGCTGACCAACATCGCTAAATGCCTGGCAGGTCTCGGCATCAAGGAGGGCAATCGTGTTTTGAAACCCGAGACGGTCAAGGCGCGATTAAGGCCGTTGATTGCGGCGGGTTTGCTGGAAGAAAACGCGAGACCGGGCGGTACCCGTTGTGCGCGGATGTTGGCGGAGGCGATTATCCGGCGATTGGTCGCGGATAAGGAGTTCGAGCTCTATGCCGCCGTCGTGCAGCAATTGAATCCACCCGGCAGCGGCTATTACCGTTACAACACCGCCGATGATTGTATCCGCGAGGCGCGTCTTGATTTTCATCGCGGCGACTACCCGAAAATGCAGGAATGTCTGGAGGCTGGCCGGCGCTATCCCGGCAACTTGCCGCATGGCATCGATCTTTATTTGTCCTGGTTTCTCAACCCCCTGGACGCGGATTGGTTTGCCCGCAACCATCCTTTGATTCTGCGGGAAATGGCAAGTTATGCCTGCCTGCATCAACTGATTTATCTCAATCGACAACCGGAGATCGAGAGGTTTTGTCAGCAGGTATTGGAGACCGGCGAAGGCCGCGATGATCCGTTATTCACCCGCCTGTTTCTGGAATTAAAACTATTGCGCGGCGAGTGGCGCGATGTCGATGCCTTGATTCAAGGCACCGGTGAGCCTGAATTGCTCGGCATTGGCGCAATGTGTTTGTTTTTGCAAGGCGATTACGCTGCCGCACTGAATCTTTATGACAAGGCGCTGGCCTTGCTCAGAAAACTCAGCGGTCAGCGCAGCGGTTATTTTCACGGTTTGGCCGGAGTGTTTTATCCGCTGGCGATTTTGAAGGCCGGCGACAACAAAACGCGCGGCAAGCTGTCCACGCTGCTGAATCAGGCAATCAAGGCCGGCAGTTGCTGGAGCGGCACGTATCAATATCTGCTTTCGTTTCAGCAGTTTCAGCAAGGCGATTTGTCGGCACGCGATCAATTGTTGCTTAAGCCAACCATTTCACGTATCGGCAGCGGTTTTCGCGAAAGCGGCGCGCCGGACACCGTGTTTGCCTTGCCCTTGTTGCAACCGGTGTTGTTGCTGTTGATCAAGTCCTGGGTCAAGGCCGATTTTGCCAGCAGTATTCAACCGATCGATCAACAGTTGTACAGCCACTTGGTCAATAATGGTTATCGCTGGCCGGCGGCGGAACTGGCGAAAGTGTTCAGCAACTTGCAGCATGCCAAATCCGCGCAATGGGATAGCAGTTTTTTCAAGGAAGGCCATGCGGCCTTGGCCGATATATTCGTCAGCCGCGCCGATTGGGAGGTGGCGCTGGATGCCTTGCTGAATTTGCCGGACGGCGATAAGAAACCGGAAAGCAGCGCGCAAACCGAAAAACCGACCCGACTAGCCTGGATGCTTAGCTTCGATGACAACGGACGACTGAAAGTCGAACCGCGCGAACAAAAACAGCAAGCCAAAGGCGGCTGGAGCAAGGGCAGGGCGGTGGCGCTGAAACGGCTGGCGCAGGAGCAGGACAGCTTCGATTACCTGAGCGAGCACGACGCCAGACTCTGTGCCCACATCAAGGAGTATCGCGACAGCGGCTGGTACGGCGGCGGCACGTTTTTCGAGTTCGACGCCGGCACGCCACAGGCGCTGATCGGCCATCCGCTATTGTTTTGGAACGATGCGCCGGAAGTACGGGTCGAGGTGGCCAGGGGCCAGGCGGAATTGCGGGTCAAAAAACAAAACGGCGACAAGATCAAGATTAGCCTGGAACCGGCGCCCGGTTACGAGCAGAAGTTTCAGGTAGCCAGGGAAACCCCGACCCGCTTACGGGTAGTGGAATTTACCCCGGATCACCACAAAATTTACGGCGTGCTGGGTCCTAAAGGTCTGGAAGTGCCGGCATCGGCGCAGGAACGGGTGCTACAGACCCTGACCAGCATCTCCGGATTACTGACCGTGCATTCCGACATCGGCGGCAGCTCCAGTACCGCCGAACAGGTCGAGGCCGATGCCACGCCGCGCATCCATCTGCTGCCGCACGGCGAAGGCCTGCGGGTGGCCTTGCTGGTGCGGCCATTCGCCGGCGGAGGCGGGTATTTCCAGCCGGGCCAGGGCGGCGAAAGCGTACTGGCGGAAATCGACGGCAAACGGCTTCAGACTCAGCGCGACCTGAATCGGGAGAAACGGTTGGCGGCGGCCGTGATAGCATCCTGCCCGGCTTTGCAAGCGGCGGACCGGGATTCGGCCGGCGACTGGCTGTTGGAGCATCCCGAGCCTTGTCTGGAACTGCTGCTGCAGGTTCAGACATTACCGGAAGGTCAGACCATGCTGGAATGGCCGGAAGGCGTGCGCTTCAAAGTGCTGGGTCAAGCCAACGGTAGCGGCTTGAGCATGCAGATCAAACGCGACAACGACTGGTTTGCTTTACAGGGCGAGCTGAAAATCAACGAAGATACCGTGATCGAAATCCAGCAACTGCTTGACTTGCTGGGCAATCGCCAGGGCCGCTTCCTGCAACTTAAAGACGGTCAGTTCATCGCCTTGACCGAAGAATTCCGCCGCCGTCTCGACGATCTGAAAGCCTACGCGGACCTCAGCGGCAAGAAGGTCCGCCTCAATCCGCTGGCGGCGCTGACCTTGGATGACTGGCAGGACGAAGCCGGCTTCAAGGCCGACAAGCACTGGCAGGTGCATATGCAGCGGCTGAAAGAGTCACGCGACTACCAACCGCAATTGCCATCCACCTTTCAAGCCGAACTGCGCGACTATCAAATGGACGGCTATTGCTGGCTGGCGCGTTTGGCGCAGTGGGGCGTCGGCGCCTGCCTGGCCGACGACATGGGTCTGGGCAAAACCGTGCAGGCCCTGGCGCTACTGGTGGGGCGCGCACCCAACGGTCCCAGCCTGATCATTGCGCCGACTTCGGTGTGCATGAACTGGGAAAACGAAACCCGGCGTTTCGCGCCGACCCTGAATCCCATCGTGCTCGGCAGCGGCGACCGCCAACGCTTGCTGGACAAGCTGACCGGTTACGACTTGCTGATTTGCAGCTATGGCCTGTTGCAACAGGAACAGGTTGCCGAGATGCTGGCGAAGATCAATTTCCAGACCGCGATCCTCGACGAAGCGCAATGGATCAAAAACATCGCCACCCGCCGTTCGCAAGGGGCGATGAATCTGCAGGCCGGGTTCAAGCTGATCATGACCGGTACGCCGCTGGAAAATCATCTCGGCGAATTGTGGAACTTGTTCCGCTTCATCAATCCCGGCTTGCTGGGGTCGCTGGAACAATTTAATCAGCGCTTCGCCGGACCGATCGAGCGGGATAGGAGTGCGGAAGCCCGCTATTGCCTGAAAAAGCTGATTCAGCCTTTTATCCTGCGCCGCACCAAGACTCAGGTATTGCAGGAATTGCCGCCGCGCACCGAAATCCCGATTTATGTGGAACTCAGCAATGAAGAAACGGCATTTTACGAAGCCCTGCGCCGGGAAAGTTTGGCATTATTGGCAAGCGGCGACGGCCAGCCCGGCCAGAAACATTTGCAGATACTGGCGGCCATCACCAAGCTGCGCCGCAGTTGCTGCAACACCCGGCTGGCCGATGCCGGCATGGCCATGCCCAGCAGCAAGCTGGCGGCCTTCGGCGACATCGTCGACGAGTTGCTGGATAACAGACACAAGGCCCTGGTATTCAGCCAGTTCGTCGATCATTTACAGTTGATCAAGGATTATGTGGAGCAGCGGGGCATCCGCTATCAATACTTGGACGGCAGTACCCCGGTCAAGGAGCGGCAAAAGCGGGTCGATGCCTTCCAACGCGGCGAAGGCGAACTGTTCCTGATCAGCCTGAAAGCCGGCGGCGTCGGCCTGAACCTGACAGCCGCCGATTACGTGATTCACATGGACCCGTGGTGGAATCCTGCGGTGGAGGATCAGGCCAGCGACCGCGCTCACCGCATGGGTCAGCTGCGGCCAGTCACCATTTACCGGATGATCGCCAAGCGCACCATCGAAGAGAAAATCGTCGCCTTGCACAGCCATAAACGCGACCTGGCCGACAGCCTGCTGGACGGCGCCGACATCAGCGGCAAAATGTCGGCGGAGGACTTGTTAGGTTTGATGAAGGGCGATCTTTAGCGAGGAATAAGTAGCCTGGCGTAGGCTTTGGCTACTTATTGGTTCATTGTTCGGATTGTGAAATCCGGCAGACGCTAGAGCTTATTGGGGTATGCAAAGTCTCCCTTTAATTTCGGTTACGGTCACAAGGCCTGTCGTCAGATCCAGAGATGAGTTAATCCTGACCGAGCCTTTGGCGCCTGCCAATTTATTGTTGCCGCTGATGACGACGTCCTGCTCGTTCAGGTCGATGGTGCTGTCAACGCTGGGGTCAAAGACGCTGGGATTGAAGGCGCTGGTGTCGACGGAATCAACGGTATAAATGTCGCCGAGTATTCTATTCCTGTTAACGTCTTTTATAGTCAATTTGCTGATGACGCTGCCCAGATTGTCGGGGCCGTTAACGAATGGCGGGAGGTAGGGCGAAAACTCGGTGGTCCAGGCCGATGCCGCGCTGACGCTTACCGTCATGGAACCTAGTGTGGCAGGTATGCCGCCAGGGCCGGTAACAAAACAAAGTCCGGGATGAAGAGCGGGCGGTTGCTTTGAAAAAATGGTTGGAAATTTTCCGCTAGTGCTTAAGGTATTCCATACGCTAATGCAATCGCCAAACATCAGCTGACCGGCATTGCCGTTGATATTCAAACAAACATCGGTGGCATTGGCCAAACTGCTCCCGGCCAAACAGGTAATCAAACTTGCCGTCATTGCAATTTTTTTAATCATCTTTTTTCCTTAGTAGTGTTAATGGGATACCGTCAAGCCTTTGCGACGGAGCATGGAGTCTAATCGCATTCATGTATTTGTCTAGCGGTTCACAAAATTAATACAAACTAGATTTGTATTCCTACCGAATGCCGGCGGTGGAGGTATCGCTTGGCATGGTAGAAAATTAAAAATAGCGGCTAAGCCGTTGAACTGTAAAAACTAACGTTTTTGTCTGATGGTCTAGTCAAAAAATCCTGCTGACAACACAATATGTTGTGTTAATATTTATCTATAGACACTATATGCAGTAGATGGCTTGGCTGCTGTGTTTCCCGCTTTAAACCAATTACACATCAATATCTTAGGCAGCCCCGGCCGGATTATTGATCCCGTAACCATTCAATTAGACAAGGAACCGACGAATGACTGCAAAACTCCATGTTGTGACGCCAAACAATGCCGACATCCCGCTGCAAAGCGCCTCGCTGGACATCTGGGACAGCAAGTACCGTTTAAAAACCAAGGACGGCAAAGCCATAGACGCCAACATAGACGAGACCTACAAGCGCGTCGCCAAGGCGCTGTCCAGCGTCGAAAAGACCAAGGCCCTGCAGGACCAGCAATACAAGGATTTCCTTTGGGCGCTACGCAAGGGCGCGATACCGGCCGGCCGCATCGTTTCCAACGCCGGCGCGCTGGAGCATAAGCCCGCCACCTCCACTATCAACTGCACCGTGTCCGGCATCATCGAAGATTCGATGGACGATATTCTGGGCAAGGTCCACGAAGCGGGGCTGACCTTGAAGGCCGGCTGCGGCATCGGTTACGAATTCTCTACATTGCGGCCGCGCGACGCTTATGTGTCCGGGGCCGGCGCCTATACCTCCGGGCCGCTGTCGTTCATGGATATTTACGACAAGATGTGTTTCACGGTGTCGTCGGCCGGCGGCCGCCGTGGCGCGCAGATGGCGACTTTCGACGTGGCGCATCCGGACGTAGTGGACTTCATCCGCGCCAAGCGCGAAGACGGCCGTTTGCGCCAGTTCAATCTGTCGTTGCTGATTACCAGCGAATTCGTCGAAGCCGTTAAAAACGACAGTCAATGGTATCTGTCCTTCCCGGTCACCGAGCGCGAAGCCAGTGTCGACAAACTGGATCTGACCGACACCGGCAAAATCGTCTGGCGGGATCTACCCAACAAGAAAGGCTATGTGGTCAACGAGGCCGGCCTGGTCGCCTGCCGCATCACCAAGGAAATGCGGGCTCGGCGTTTGTGGGACATCATCATGTCCTCCACCTACGACTATGCCGAGCCAGGCTTCATCCTGATCGACAAGGTCAACGAGATGAATAACAACTGGTTCTGTGAGCACATCCGCGCCACCAACCCTTGCGGCGAACAGCCGCTGCCGCCTTACGGCAGTTGCTTGCTGGGCTCTATCAACCTGACCCGCTTCGTCGAAAAACCCTTCGGCAAGGAAGCGACTTTCGATTGGGAAGCCTACCGCAAAACCATCCGCATCTTCACCCGCATGCTGGACAACGTCGTTGAGATCAACGGCCTGCCGCTGGAAAAACAGCGCGAGGAAATCATCGGCAAGCGCCGGCACGGCATGGGCTATCTGGGCCTGGGTTCGGCGATTACCATGCTGGGCATGCGCTACGGCAACGAAGAATCCCTGGCCTTTACCGAACAGGTCACCAAGGAACTGGCTGTCGAAGGCTGGAAAGCCGGCCTGGAACTGGCCAAGGAAAAAGGTCCGGCGCCGATCATGGAACAACTGTTCACCGTCACCGGCGAAATGCTGCACAAACGCCCGGAAATGAAACAGGATGGCTATAAACTCGGCGACCAAGTGCCGGGCAAGGTGCTGCACGCCAAATACAGCCGCTACATGCAGCAACTGGTGCAGGAACAACCGGAACTGGTGGCCGAGCTGGCCGAAACCGGCTGCCGCTTCACGCATCACAGCTCGATCGCCCCGACTGGCACCATCTCGCTGTCCTTGGCCAACAATGCCAGCAACGGTATCGAACCCAGCTTTGCGCATCACTATTCGCGCAACGTGATCCGCGAGGGCAAAAAATCCAAGGAAAAAATCGACGTGTTCTCCTTCGAACTACTGGCCTACCGCCACCTGGTCAACCCGGAAGCGATGCCGTACAGCGAAAATCCCGACCAGCAATTGCCGGACTACTTCATTTCCGCCGACGACATCAGCCCCAAACAGCATGTCGACATCCAGGCCGCCGCGCAAAAATGGATAGACTCGTCTATCTCCAAAACCGCCAACGTGCCGACCGACTATCCGTACGAAGACTTCAAGTCCATCTACGAATACGCCTACGACAAAGGCCTGAAAGGCTGCACCACCTTCCGCTTCAATCCGGAAGTGTTCCAGGGCGTGCTGGTCAAGGAATCCGATCTGGAAAATACCACTTACCAATTTACCTTGGAAAACGGTCATGTGGTGGAATTCAAGGGCAACGAGGAAGTGGAATACGACGGCGAAACCCACACCGCCGCCAACCTGTTCGACGCCTTGAAGGAAGGCTATTACGGCAAGTTTTGAAGCCCGGTTACGTAGGTTGGGTTAGGCGTTAGCCGTAACCCGACATTTGGCCTTGATGAGTGTTGGGTTACGCTATCGCTAACCCAACCTACACAGAATATGAGACACCCCATGACCCTACACAAAATCAACAAAAAAATCGTCGGCTACAAAGTCCTGAGCAAAGACAGCGCCGAAACCGCCCAGCCGGAAGCGGAAAAACCCTCGCTGGAATCGATGAACGAAAATCTGGCGCGCCCGGAAGTGCTGCTGGGTTCCACCTACAAGATCAAGACGCCGCAGTCCGAGCATGCCTTGTACATCACCATCAACGACATCATCCTCAACCAGGACACGGCGCACGAAGAACGCCGGCCTTACGAAATATTCATCAACTCCAAAAACATGGAACATTTCCAGTGGGTGCTGGCGCTGACCCGGCTGATCTCGGCGGTATTCCGCAAGGGCGGCGACGCCACCTTCCTGGTGGAAGAGATGAAGGCGGTATTCGATCCGCACGGTGGTTATTTCAAAAAAGGCGGGGTGTTCATGCCGTCGCTGGTAGCCGAAATCGGCTATGCGATCGAATCGCACATGAAGCATATCGGCATGATCAAGCCGGAAAAGCTCAGCGATCATCACCAGCAGTTATTGGACGAAAAACGCCGGGAGTTCGAAGCTCAGCATGGCGAGTCGGAAGGGCAGGCGTTTCCTGAAAAGGCCGTGCTTTGTAACAAGTGTTCGACGAAGGCTATGGTTTTGATGGATGGGTGTATGACTTGTTTGAATTGTGGGGAGTCTAAATGTGGGTGATGTAGGGCGGAAAAGCGTAGCACCTTCCGCCGGTTTGCATTTAAGCAATTGGTGCAGGGTGGTATTGCTTATGCGCTCGGTGCTGTATATCCAATTTTATTGGGTGATATACAGATTGGCTTAATTCTTTGTTAGAACTGCTCAATCAAGTAAGGAAGAAATGACATGGCTAGATGCACAGCACCAGTACGTGGACATAGTTCAGCGGCCGCAGTAGCGGCCTGTCCAGTATGCCGTTACAAGAATAGCCGCTATAGTGGTTACGGCTCGTCCTACTCTTCGTATGGCAGTAGTGGGAGCAGCTACGGCAGTGGTGGTGTTAAGTCTAGTAGCAGCCCAAGACCTCGCTGGTCAAGGTCAAGTTCGTCAGTGTCTTACACGCCGGCTCAAATTCAGTCACTCACTCCAATCCGAGAAGCCGTTGAGATTCGAACGGCGGCGCAGCCTGATCTTCGTGACGTTTTCCTATGTCACGCGTGGGACGACCGCAAAGGACCGGCTAAAGAACTGCACGATTTGCTTGAAGCGGTTGGTGTCAAAGTTTGGTTCAGCGAGAAGGATCTTGGGCTCGGTGTGCCGATGATGCGCGCCATCGACAAGGGCTTAGCGAATTCACGAATTGGTCTTGTGTTGGTGACCCCTGCGATGCTAGATCGCTTACCAAAGGAGAGCGTTGCTGACAAAGAGCTTTCAGCACTGTTGGCGGGTAACCAGCTCGTTCCGATCGTGCACAACACTACATATGAAGCTCTACGCAATATCAGCCCCTTGCTCGCCTCCAGAACAGGCTTGGATACTTCAGAAGATTCAATGGCGGTAGTCGCGGCAAAAATCGCCGAGTTGGTTGCGATTTAGGGCCGTAGGTCCGATTAGCGACAGCGTAATCGGACGCATGTTTTAATTGAAATATTTCTGTTTTTAATGTTTCGCTACCGCGAAGCTTGATTGAATGCCGGTTCGCGGACCGGCGGCCGCGATACTTTCTTTTGCGTCGCCAAAAGAAAGTGTCCAAAGAAAAGGCGACCCGGATGCCGCTTGTTTCCTCCGTTCCTCGCTTTCGACGGGGGTTGCCGGAAGGCACGTCCCTGTACCTCCGGCAACGTGCGGCATCCATGCCGCACCCCTTCGGGCTGTTCCCGCCGAAAGCTCCGGTACTCGGCGCGGCATACGGGAAAAAAACCGTCCCATTTGCGTAGGGTGGGCACGCTTTTTGTGCCCACGCGGAATTGCCGGTTTCCCACGTTCCAACGTGGGGACGCCGCTCCCACGCTCCGCGTCATCTGTACTAGTTCCTAACCAATTCACCTCTTGGAAGTTGCGGCTTTCAAGGCGTGGTGGCCTCTAGTGAGGGGGATTCTTCGACGGGTGTTACCTGATTGCTATTTCATGCCATACTATTTCCAGGCATGGGGGTCATGCCTACTTATCGATCAAAATCCTAACAACAATTATGTATAAGGGGAATTTGTAATGGGTATGCTTCAAGAATTTAAAGAATTTGCGATGAAAGGCAATGTCGTCGATATGGCCGTGGGGGTGATTATCGGCGGTGCATTCGGGAAGATCGTGTCGTCGCTGGTGGCGGATGTGATTATGCCGCCGATAGGCGTGGTTCTGGGCGGGGTGGATTTTTCGGATTTGGCGGTTACTATCAAGGAAGCGTCGAAAAACGCTGCCGGGGTTGATGTACCCGCCGTGGTCATCAGCTATGGAAAATTTATTCAAACCTTGATCGATTTTACGATTATTGCGGCGGCAATCTTCCTGATTATCAAAATATTGTATTCGTTTAAGAAAAAAGCCGATGAGGCGCCAGCGGCTCCACCGGCGCCCTCCAACGAAGAAATCCTGCTCACCGAAATTCGCGATTTACTGAAAAATAAGTAGGCCATGTAGGTTGGGTTGCGAAAAGCAACCCAACCATTCTTCGCTCCGATACTTCGGCATGCCTTACCCGCCGACACCAGTCTTTCTGTTTAATTTAGTTGAGAATAATTTCCTTGAATTCATTGTAGGGGGATTTTAATCGTCCTGGGCGAATGAACTCGCCCCTACAGGGTACGATCGGGGATTTATTTTTACGGAATCCTTAGCCAAATGATGCCCATCCGGCTCATGCGCGTTGCTTCAACCAATACAGGGCATAGACGCCAGCAATCAAAGAATAAATCGTTAATTCGGTTTTCAGTTCGTCAAAAGTTTCGGTCGATGGCAGCGGCTGCGCGAAGAGATTGACACAGAAGAAGCTCAACACCAAAAAGCCAATAGTTAAGAGTATTTTGCGCATGTGAATACCTTGTATTTATGTATCGTTTCGATATAGTATCGATACAAAACCATATTTGCAATTTGTTTTTAGGCTTCTAGGTTCCTTCGCTTTGTGTCGGTCAAGGGGAGTAATGTTGTTCCTTGAAAAGTGGTTGAGGGGGAATAAAGAGCTTATTGTTTCCTTTAGAGAAATAAATCATGTTTTATGATGGTTATTGTAAATAAATAGCCAGGGTTTATAGTTAAGTCGTCCCCATTAACTAACCGACTGAATTCAGTCTTGGACGTAACAATGAACTTATCAAACAACCTTTATAGAGATATCGCAACCGGCCTATTCTTTACCGTCGGCGTGTTCGGCTTCATGTCGGGAGAATTCGTGATTTCCACCATGCTGTTCGGCGCGGCTTCGATTTCCAGCAATCTGGATTTGGATAACGCCATGCGGTCGTAATTGTTTTTTGTGTAACAACTTTGCAGTATCTAAAGTTCTGTTATTAAAAGCCGCTAGCTTTGATGACTAAATTAAAACGCGTTGCCCGCGTAGGGAGTACGACATGAGGTTCTCTATACATTATGCGATAGCAAATTCCAGGGCAGTAGCACTCCGCTATTACGGGCAAATGCTGCCTAGACATACGGTAAATACGCTGATGATCGTTTTGTTTGGCTTATTGCATGTGGCGGATGGCGTTTTAACTTACTTGGGCTTGAGTTTTACCAATGTGGATGAGGTCAATCCGGTTCTAAATTACTTTGCCGCGTTACTGGGATTGGGCGTTGCCATTACCGTGCTTAAACTCGCGATTCTTTTGGTGATTGCCTTAATATTCTTTGATCGGCATTCGATCAAAAGCCGTTGGGGCACCGCGACGCTGGCTTCGGCAGACACATTTTACAGCTGGGTTGTAACCAACAATTTTATTCTGGTCATAGGCGCCTGACTTTACAGCCCTCAGCCTTTTCAGGGCGAGGGCTTTGTCATGGCGTCGTAGGTGAACGGCCCACGACCCTTGTTTTTTTGATTCACAGGCCCTGAAAGCTAGGGCAGTGGGCTAAATGATTGACAATGGAAAGCCGAAAGCCCATCGCCGGCTTGTCCAAAGGATGTTTGCCGCTAGTAAACGGTAGAGGCCGTGCAGGAAATATCAATATATTTCGAGGAATTGACGACGCCTTCGTAAACGGTTGCTATGAAGGGGGTTTCAACCCTGGTCAAGATAAGCTGACTTTTGAAGGCTATCGGCGAGTTGCCCAACGAAATGTTCGGAATCACCACGGATGCGTGATCGATGTGCAGGTCCGGTATGAAGTTCAGCGTTACCTCCCACAGATCGCCCAACAATGTCGACTCGGTGGTGATGTTGGGTTCTTGAAACGTGTAGTTTTTCTTCCCTATTTTCAAATTCAGTGTGGTTTGCGTCGGGCCGAAGCCGACTTCCGCTTTACCGCCGACGGACAAGGTTAGACTGACGTTTTTGCCGGTGCAGTCGAAAAAATTGGGCGTCTGGGCGGCGTGTGTGCCGGTACTTAGGCCAATTCCGAGTAAAGCGCTAGCTAGTACGATAAAATTTCTGATATTCATCAATGACCTCCGGATTGTTTCAGTTGCCTAATAAAAAAGGTTGGACGGCGTTCGAACCTGCATGGTGTTTGTCACGCTGAACATAACCATGGCTTAGTTGGAAAATTAGTCAGCCATGTAAATTCTATGCGGAACAGCTTAAGTCTTGATGAGCGTTTGATTAGGGATTGATTAAGCGCGGCAAGACTCGATCCCTCGCGTTTGGCCGATTTTCAAGCGGGGTTTGGGGCAGCCGGGTAGCCTCGATACTGGAGCGGCGGGGTAGTAGATTTTGGTTTGCCAACCATTGGAAGAGCGCTACACACTTAGTTTTCGGGCAAATCGGCTGGTTCCTAGGGAAGGGAGGCCGGACATTAGGGTTAGGCCGATGAGACAAAATTCGTTCCATCGGCCAGGGTATCAAAGCGAAAAACTCCTCTTATGTAAGTAATATTCCGCTCAATCTTCGGTCGTCAGTCCTATCAACAGCCGGATAAACTCATTGACCTTTTCATTGAACACATCGTTATGGTCGGCAATGATTTCTTCATCGACCCGGATATTCAGATACGGGTTTTGCGGGTTGGTCTTGTTCAGATGCGTCAGCACGGTTGAGCCGTATTGGGTGGAGCCGCCGGGTGTCTGGGTGCTCCAGATATTTTTCATGTTGTCGTAACTGGCGAGCCGCAGATTTTTTTCTTCCGCTACCGGCGTCAGGGTATGGCTGATCAGAGGCAGATAATGGCCTACCGTATTGCGGTCGGCTTCGCCTTCATCCAGTGCTAGGGGATGTTTGCAATCGTTGCGCTCTATGTCGTGATGGGTTTCGAACACGGTTGAGAATACCCGGCCCAGCGGAAACAGGATGCCGGTGGCGTCGTCCGCTTCCGAAGTCAAAATCGCCAGACGCGGTACCTGCTCAGGGAAGAAACTGCAACGGGCCTGGGCCAGATCGTAAAACGGCGAATAACGCAGCGCTTCAAAGGCCGGGTTCAATAACACCACCAAATCGCCGAAACCCTTGGCGGTATCGGTAAAACCCTTGTTTTCCCGGCTATCGACGAAACGGCTGGCGAGGATTTGCGAGGTAGCGCTGAACACCACGGCGCCGCCGAAGCTGTGGCCGATCACGACCAGCCGGCTTTTGATCGGCGGCGTCATCGAATTGCGCACATTGGCGATTTCTTCCAGTTTGACCAACAGTTCGCTGATGCCGAGATAGCCGACGTCTTGCGCGGTGCTTTTCCGGTCCCAGAAGGTCAGATAATTAAACGGCGGCACGTCGATAGACTCGCCGCGCCAGCCGATATAAACCCCGGCGATTTTGCGGGCAGGGCGTCCCAGTTTCTTGCTGCGTTGGCTTTCGATGGCGCTGAGTTTGGCGAGGCTATCCTTGAAACTTTCGATATTCGAATCGCCGGGGCGGGCGTTGTGATGCCAGCCGTGGACGAAGACGGTCAACAAAATGCTTTCTTCGGCGGCTTTTTTGTACAGAGTGTCTAGTAACGCCTGCATTTGTTTGCGGTCGCGCATTTGGCCTTGATCGTCGATTTCGACGAAGCCCAGCGTGTATTCGTTGTCGGTACCGGTGTTATATAGATGCAGGGAGTTTTGTTCGCAGGTATTGTTTGACGAAACGCTGCAGGGTTCGTAAACGCTTCGATATATTTCATTAGATGCACAACCGGTCAGTAACAAGGTTGCACAGGCTAGTATCTGTAATGGGTTGATATTTATCGGGTTCATAAGCGATTCCGGTGAGTGGAAAGAGATGTTGCGCGAGCGGTCCGGGTTTAATAATTCCAGAGTTTCCAAGCATAGACGCTGGATGGAAGTTAGTCTATTTTGATTGTTCCGATGACCGATTAGGTAGATATTTTCATCCCTGCCAAGCCCGATGAATAATCAGGAAAAACGTTTGCTGCTGATTTAGGAATGCCAACGGACATGAGCGAACTTGCGTTTATGGTAGAGTTGATAACGCTTGGGCGGTTGTTGGATGCATACAGGGCAACGCCTTTGGTCAACTGATTGATCGGGTTAGCTTACGTTGCGATTAATCGAACAGGGGGTAATTCCCAGGTTTCTTCTTAAGGGTTTTAGAGGTGGACTATGAATACATCCAGTAATGCCTATAGACAGCAGGTAAGCGAATTTCGGGCGCGATTGAATAAATTTGTCGGTCAGCAACATAGGGGGCAAGATCGCGCCCTGATCGATACCACCGGTAACCGGTCGAGGGCAGTGCCCTCTCGATCCGAAGTCGAACGTTTCACCCTTTATGGCAGACGGCGCTATTTTTCGGTTGCCAGAGTGATGGCCTTGTTGCAAATACTTCGTGACAGGGAAGGCTTGGCGAGCCGTGGTCGTCCTGTTGAAGTAACGCCGGTCGGCGCTTATTGGCAAGCTTTTCGGGGGACTACCGATATGCCCGCTTGCCATACTTGTCCGGCCTTGCTGTTTTTAGACGGAAACCTGCCTACCTTGATGACAAGCAATAACGGGTTACGCCGCTACCTTATCGTCGAGTTTGCCGACTGTATGTTGATGCCTGATTTCATCAACAAAATTGACCGGTTATTGGACGACTCTAGCGCTTGGAAAGCATTTGCCAGTGCGGCTTCCGGCTTGATTAACAATCCCAAACGAGGCTGGGAAGATGCTTTGTATGCCTATAGGGAAGGTATGCGGCAAATGTTTCCGGAAATGATCGACATCATCGAGCGCGACCTGCAATTTGCCGACCCTGAGAAAAATCGGCAGTTCGACGCTATGAAGGGGTTTTATGAGGGTTTATACCTGACGGCGATCAATCGTCAGGAAATGAACAACTTCATTTCCGCCGTGACGATGGAAATAGGTATTTAGCCTGCTTATGGCAAAATCCGAGGCAAACCGAGAGTTTGCTGGTGCGGTGGAATACGCTCAGAAAGCTCTGTTTCGTCTTCATGCCGGCTTCCAAATCCTAGATTGGCGGCCTCAAAATGCGTTGCACAATCTTGCCGGGCTTTAAAGATATTTATTGGAAGCGATAGTTCATGCCTAAGCCGATATAGCTCATTTCCTGTTTGAAAGAAAATCTCCAATTTTGCCCATCGGAATAGGGTACATCGGTTGCGGCCTTGCCGAAGTCCATATAGTCGTATTCTATAAATACCGATATATTTCGGCGTATGCTGTGTTCCAAACCAATGCCGATTAGCCAACCGTTACGGGTGATTTCCGAACTGCCTGTGTACTGCAAGTTGGGCGAGGGATCGGCATCCGTATGCTTGGTTTCTGTCCATGCGGCCCCGGTTTTTATATAGGCTAGGGTGTTGGGGTGAAAGGCGTAGCCGAGACGGCCGGTAATCGAGCCGAAAGCCTTGACGTCATACTTCATGCGGTCCGAGGGCGAACTGCCGTTAATAAACTGGTGGGAGCCGGTTAAGTCGGCATAATCCGCCAAAATCTGTCCGCCAAAAACCCAATGATCGATCTGATAATCGCAACCGGCTTGGCCGCCGATCACGCCGCCATCGGCGGTAGCCGAGCCTACCGGCCGGTTGTTCTGTATGACAGCCGGACTTAGCATAGCCAAATCGGTACCTTCAACATCGGCCCAGCCATAGCCAGTATTGGCGCCCGCATAGCAGCCGGTCCAGCTTGCAGGGCTATCTGCCTTTGCCGACCATTGCATGCCCGCCATCAAACAACAAAATAGTAACGCCGACCTGTTGTAACGCGCTGTGATGTTCATTGGCTAACCTCGTGCTCTCGCCGCTAATTTAAGATGGACAGGCATTGATTGTAGGGGTAATTGCCGCAGGTTTTAATTGTTTGTCGCCAAGTTTTTTTGATCTACGGTATTTTTGTTGGATTGTGCCTCGGGCTGACTTCACATTTGTCATGTAACCGACATTGATCGGCTGTTGTGACCCGTTGGGTTTAGGGACATTGTTCGAGGCCATCCGGGCCATTTATTGAGCGTATTAAAGATTGGCAGCCACTTTATGCAATGGTGTATTTCTTGCTGGAATTTAATTTTCCAATCAATGCAGAAAATTACTATGCGCTACGAACCTTACGAAGACGAATATGCCGCAGTCCCAACCATGACGGATGAGGAGTTACTGGAATATTTCCTGTATCGGATCTTGGAAACCGATGAAGTTTGGGGGCTTAAGGATGGTCCTGGGTGGATTACCCGAACGGTCGATGGCCAGGTAACCTTGCCGGTATGGCCTTTCAAACGCTTTGCCTTTGAAGCAGCGGTGGGCGAATGGCAAGAGCTTAAGCCTAGCGCCGATTCGCTCGAATTCTTTAGCTATCAAACATTGAGTAAACCGGCCATGCGGGGAGCAATGATAGAAATTATGCCCAGAAAATCGGGTATCGGTTGTCTGATTAGCCCTCAGCGCTTGCTGACTATCCTGGAAGGCACCATGCATTCGGCGGAATATACCCTGGAGGATTAATGTCCGTTCAATTCGACTGTCGGCTTGTTAAGTTAATCCGTTTAGTTAAATGCTAACCGTTTTCCGCCGGCCACTGGCTTTGCAGATATAGCGCCTCGACTTTTTGCCGGGCCCATGGCGTTTTGCGAAGGAATTTGAGGCTGGAGGCAATGCTGGGGTCGCTGGAGAAGCATTTGATGTCGATTTGGCTGGCTAGCTGTTCCCAGCCGTATTTTTCCACCAGTCGGGTCAGCAGCATCTCCAGAGTCACGTCGTGCAGCGGATCTTGGCTGGTCGACCTAGTCATCCGCTTCGCTGCCGGGCTTGGCTTCGGCTTTTTTGACGCGAATCTTGCTGCCATCCAACTCCTGGCCGTTGAGAAGTTTGATCGCCGCCTTGGCTTCACCGGGCTTGGGCATTTCAACAAAGCCAAAGCCCTTGGAGGCGTTGGTGTCTTTGTCCATGACCAAGGTACAGGATTGCACCGTGCCGTGTTCCTCGAACATGGTCCGTAGCTCGGACTCTGTTGCGGTACGGGGTAGGTTACGTATCAATATTTTCATGGGATCAGTCGTTTATTATGTAGGCTGGAAACTATACAGCTTCTTAATAAATCATTCACTGTTATTAATAATAGGTATTCCGCGGTGCGTTCCCGGTGGCGCCAAAGGTCTGGACAATGTTACATCTTGCTTTATTCGAATGTTTCCGTCTTTCGCTTTTGCAAGGTAAGCAATTCGGGTAACGGCGGTCATTTTTGCCTGCCTTTCCGGTCCAATGCAAATTCTTTGCTCACATTGCCACTCACTGTGGCCGGTAATCTAAAATAAAGGCAAGCGCATTGTGTTAGCGGAGATCTGATTCGACAATGCGTAATATTTAATTTCCGGAGTACGAGTGAATAATATATTTGGCTTTGCGGAGGGTTGTCTGTTCCGTGGCGACATCGAGCAAAAATTGGCTTTAACTCATCAAGCCTGGTCTTTTATGGATGCAGGTTGCTTGTCGTTTCACTCAATAGGCGAGCTGTTGCCGATAACCGATACCGTGTTTCCGGATAAGCCGTTGTTGCTGATGCCACGCGATATGCCGCGTCGACGAATGGATACGGTGGAAGGCAAAGCGGCGTTTTTTCATGCTTTGGCGCATATCGAATTCATGGCCATTTATCTGGCCTGGGACATCGTCTACCGGTTTCGGGGGCTGCCGGAGGATTTTTACCGTGACTGGTTGATAGTCGCCGACGAAGAAGCTACGCATTTTGCGATGATCAGGGAACATCTGTTGACTCTGGGGGCCGATTACGGCGATTTGCCCGCGCATCGCGGCTTGTGGATACATGCCGAGGATACGGCTCATGATATTCTGGCGCGGCTGGCGGTGGTGCCGCGCTGCATGGAGGCGAGGGGGCTGGATGTGACGCCGGCGATGATAGACAAGCTCAGGGTTCTGGACGACCAGGCCGGCGTGGCGATATTGACCCGGATTTACGAAGACGAAGTTGGGCATGTCGAACGCGGTTCATATTGGTTTAATACCCTGGCCAAGCAGCGTGGTTACGATCCCGAACAGACCTATAAGGAAATGATATTGGCTTGTTTTAACGGCAAACCCAAAGGCCCGTTTAACCGAGAAGTGCGTATAATCGCCGGATTCTCAAATAACGAAATCGATTGGTTGGAGGAAAGGTTGCATGAATAACAAACCGGTTTTTGATTATCCGCTGTTTGCCATGGGCTTCAGAGCCTTCTTCGCGCTGGCGGGTTTGTCGGCTCTAGCTTTCATTGCGCTGTGGAACTCGATGTCCAACGGTTCGCTGCATATCGATAATTACTTTCCGGCCAGTATTTGGCACGCCCATGAAATGCTGTTGGGGTATTCAACGGCAGTGATCGCCGGATTTTTATTGACGGCGGTCAGAAACTGGACCGGTTTGCAGACGGTTAATCCCGATCAATTGGCGTCCTTGAGTTTCCTGTGGATCTACGGTCGGGTGTTGCCTTTTTATTCCGATCTTTTGCCGGATGTGTTGATTGCCGCCGTCGATTTCGCCTTTCTGCCGGCTTTGATGTATTTCGTCAGCAAACCGCTGCTGAAAACCGGGCATTTCAAAAATCTGATTTTTACCGCCTTGCTACTATTGATGGCCTTGGGCAACGCTTTGATACATGCACAAATTTTGGGTGTTTCGGAAACCAGCGCGGTGTTGGGGCTGAATTTGGTGGTCGCTATCATCGTCATGATGATTTTGGTGATTGCCGGGCGGGTGTTCCCATTCTTTACCGAGCGGGGTTTGTCCGGGGTTATTTGTATCCGTAATCCGGTATTGGATATTGCCGCCATTGCTGCGAGTCTGGCTGTTTTTGCTTTATTGATGCTGGGTGTGTCCGGTGCGGTTTTGGCGGTTGCAGCGGTCGCTGCGGTAGTGGCTAATGTCGTGCGTATCTCCGGCTGGTACGACAGGCGTATCTGGTTTGTGCCGTTGCTGTGGGTTTTATATGTCGGTTATGGCTGGGTGGTTTTGGGTTTTGGCCTAGTGTCGCTGGCGGCTTTTCAGCTGGTTTTGCCATCGTTGGCATTGCATGCCTTTACCGTCGGCGGCATAGGCATTCTGACCTTGGGGATGATGGCGCGGGTGGCCCTGGGGCATACCGGCAGGGCGATGAAGGCTTCCAACGTGATGGCGATCGCTTTCGTGTTGATCAATCTGGCGGCGCTGCTCAGAGTTTTGCTGCCAGCCGTATTACCCGTCTGGTATGGCGGCTTCGTCTTGGCCTCGACTTATAGCTGGTTGGCGGCTTTTTCCTTGTTTGTATTTTATTACGCGCCGATTCTGAGTTCGCCCAGGGTGGACGGTCAGCCAGGCTAGCAGGCATAAAAAAGCGGTTTTCAAGCCGCTTTTTTTGGGGAGGCGAAGTTGAATTCCCTATTTTGGACAGAGTCGGCAGGTGGCAAGTAGTTTTCTACCTTCCACTGCCCACTCTCTGCTTCCTTAGCCTTAATTGGCGCTATAGTGCGATTCGATATAGCGTTCGACCAATTCCTGAAATTCGCCGGCGATGTTGTCGCCTTTCAGGGTGACGGTTTTGACGCCGTCTTCGAAAACAGGCGCCACCGGCGATTCGCCACTGCCGGGCAGGCTGATGCCGATGTTGGCGTTCTTGCTTTCGCCGGGGCCGTTGACCACGCAACCCATCACCGCCACTTCCATGTTTTCCACGCCTTTGTATTTGTCTTTCCAGACCGGCATTTGATCGCGCAGATAGCCTTGAATGTCCTGCGCCAGTCTTTGGAAATAGTCGCTGGTGGTGCGGCCGCAGCCTGGGCAGGCGATAACCATCGGCGTGAAGGAGCGGAAGCCCATGGTTTGCAGGATTTCCTGGGCAACGATGACTTCCTTGGTGCGCGCCGCGCCGGGTTCCGGCGTCAACGAAATGCGGATGGTGTCGCCTATGCCTTGTTGCATCAGCACGCCGAGCGCGGCCGAGGATGCTACGATGCCTTTCGAGCCCATGCCGGCTTCGGTCAGACCCAGGTGCAAGGCGTAATCGCAACGGCTGGACAAGTCTTCGTAGATGCTGATCAATTCCTGGACATTGCTGATTTTGCAGGACAGGATGATTTTGTCTTTGCCTAGCCCCAGTTCCTGGGCTTTGGCGGCGCTTTCCAGCGCCGATAAGACAATCGCTTCCCGGGTAATGGCGGGCAATTCTTTCGGCTGAGCCAGTTGTCTGTTTTCGTCCAGCAGACGGGTCAGAACCGCTTGATCCAAACTGCCGCCGTTAACGCCGATACGCACCGGCTTGTTATATCGGCAGGCGAATTCGATCATTTGCTGGAATTGCGGGTCGCGGGCTTTACCTTTGCCGACGTTGCCGGGGTTGATGCGATATTTGGACAATGCTTGCGCGCAATCCGGATACTTTTCCAGTAACTTATGGCCGTTGAAGTGGAAGTCGCCGATAATGGGCACCGAAAAGCCTTTTTGCTCGAGCTGGTTGACGATTTCCGGTACGGCCTTGGCGGCTTCTTCGGTGTTGACAGTAATCCTGACCAATTCGGATCCGGCTGTCGATAGTTCCATAATCTGTTGAACGCTTCCTGCAACATCAGCGGTATCGGTATTGGTCATCGACTGCACGACTATCGGCGCGCCGCCGCCGACTTTAATGTTACCGACCGAAACCTGTTGGGTGTGTTTTCTGGGGCTAATCGACATAGAATAGTTATTTGCAAAAAATCAAAGTTATCTAAAAAATACCAAGTAAATCACTTAGGATTACAAATTATACCCCCATAGGCGTGAGACGAAAGAGCAAATTGTGCGGATAAATTACTTTTCTGATGTGCATTTGGAATTCGGCGAGCAGGATTTGCCGGAAACCGATGCCGATATTATTGTTGCAGCCGGCGATATCGGCGTTTTCAACCAAGGAGTGGAATGGCTTAAAGCCATCAACAAGCCGGTCATTTACGTGGCGGGCAATCACGAATTTTATAGCTATGAATATAAGCAGGTATTGAATATGTTGCGCCAGGAATGCGCGGGCACTCAGATTCAATTCCTGGAAAAGGATCAATTCATATTTCAAGGCGTGCGATTTTTGGGATGCACGCTGTGGACGGATTTGTTTGTAGGAGGCGAGGAAAAGGCCGGAGCGTTGGGGAAAACCTTGAACGATTTTCGCAGGGTCATGTTTGGCGACGAATCATTTAATCCAAAGCAGTTTTCGGCATTGCACCAGGAGTCGAAAGCTTGGTTGCAGGCTCAGCTAGCGCAGCCATATCCCGGCAAAACCGTAGTGGTGACGCATCATGCACCCACGGAATGGAGCTGGATCGAAACGCCGAATGCCTTGAAAAAGCTGGCGTATTGCAATGATTTGAAGCCCTTGTTTCATGAATACGAAATTGCCGCCTGGTTTCATGGGCATGTACACAATCTCGGCGATTATCGGATCGCCGATGCCCGGATTTTGAGCAATACCCGCGGCTATGTCGGGCGGCGTACGGTGGCGGGTTTCGATATTAACAAGGTGGTCGATATTTGAAGCGAGAGCACTGGTTGGCAGGCTCAGTTTGTGTCTTGCGCGGGTGTCTAAATGAGATCATTTGTCGTTGAGAAAGCGGATAAGTTGTGATGTAATGGTAAAGTTTTATGTCTTGAACTGTCCTCTGAGTTTAGTGGTTCTCAAAGGGCTTTTTCGTGCAATTTGGCTGGAGAGCAGGCGTATCAACTATGCAATTTACAATTAAGAAGGGTTTGGACTTGCCCATAACGGGCGGGCCCGAACAAAAGATAAGCGATGGGAACAGCATTAAGTCGGTCGCCCTGTTGGGTGCAGACTATGTTGGCCTGAAACCGAAAATGATGGTTGCGGAAGGTGATAAGGTCAAGTTAGGCCAAATCCTGTTTTCCGACAAGAAAAATCCAGGCGTAAATTTTACCGCGCCGGGTGCGGGTGTTATCAAGGCGATTCATCGGGGCGATAAACGCGCACTGTTGTCCGTAGTGATCGAATTGCAGGGCGATCAACAAGAATCGTTTGCAAAATACGGCGAGGCTGATCTGGCCGGTCTGACGCAAGATCAAGTCAAAGAAAATCTGCTGGCCTCCGGACTCTGGACTTCGTTCCTGACCCGTCCCTACGGCAAGATTCCTGCAATCGATACTGTGCCAAGTTCAATTTTTGTCACCGCGATCGATACCCGTCCTCTTGCTGCGGATCCAGCGGTCATTATCAAAGAACGTGCCAGTGACTTTGCTAATGGCTTGACTGTAATAGGCAAGTTGACTGCCGGTAAGACTTACCTGTGCAAGGCAACCGGTGCGGATGTCGTCGCCAATCAAGCTGTCGAAGTGGCCGAGTTTTCAGGTCCGCATCCTGCAGGTCTTCCCAGCACCCATATCCATTTCATCGATCCTGTCAGCATCAGTAAATTCGTTTGGCATATCGATTATCAAGCAGTTATTGCCATCGGCGCGTTGTTTACTTCCGGTAAATTGAATGTGGAAAGAGTGGTGTCTTTGGCTGGTCCTACCGTCAAGAATCCAAGGCTGGTACGTACCCGCGTCGGCGCAAATTTGGAAGATCTGACAGTTGGCGAACTGCAAGACGTGGAAAATCGGGTGATTTCGGGTTCCGTGCTATACGGACACGAGGCCGCCGGCGCCATGGCGTTTTTGGGTGCCTACAGTCTGCAAGTCTCCGCCATTAAAGAAGGCCGCGATCGTGAATTCTTCGGCTGGATCGTTCCCGGTAAGGACAAGTATTCGGCACTGAATGTCTATGTATCCAGCAAGGATAGAAAAGACGGCCGTCAGTTTCCGTTGACTACCGATAAAAACGGCAGCAACCGGGCTATCGTGCCGGTCGGCGTCTATGAGTCGGTGATGCCGCTGGATATATTGTCCACGCCGTTGCTGAAAGCGATCGTGGTCGGCGATTCCGACACCGCGCAAGCCTTGGGTTGTCTGGAACTGAACGAGGAAGACGTTTCCCTGTTTACCTTCGTCGATCCGGGCAAGCACGACTTCGCGCCCGTGCTCAGAGCTAATTTAAATAAAATAGAGAAGGAAGGATAATGTCGGCTAGAGACCTTTTAGATAGCATAGAGCCGCATTTTACAAAGGGCGGCAAGTTCGAGAAGTATTATGGCCTCTACGAGATGGTCGATACTTTCATCTACACGCCGTCCGATGTAACGCGCGGTAAAACCCACGTTCGCGATGGCAATGACCTGAAGCGCACCATGACCTTTGTGGTGATTGCGACGGCATTCTGCATCCTGATGGCCTGGTACAACACCGGCTACCAAGCCAATTTGGCGATGAAGGGCATGGGTGTCGAGGAGATCGGCAACTGGCGTAGCATCCCGATGGCGCTGTTTGGCTATAACCCTTACAACCCGCTTTCCTGTTTAGTACATGGCATGCTGTATTTCTTCCCGATCTACATCACTACTTTGGCGGTGGGTGGTATCTGGGAAGTGTTGTTTGCCACCGTTCGCAAACACGAAGTCAACGAAGGCTTCTTGGTGTCTTCTATGCTGTATACCTTGATCCTGCCGCCCGACATGCCTTTGTGGCAAGTGGCTTTGGGTATCTCTTTCGGTATCGTGTTGGGCAAGGAAGTCTTCGGCGGTACCGGTAAAAACTTCTTGAATCCTGCGCTGACCGGCCGTGCATTCCTATTCTTCGCTTATCCGGCTTCGATTTCCGGCGATGCGGTTTGGGTTGCCGTCGACGGCTTTAGCGGCGCGACGGCATTGTCGTTGGCTTCCGCGGGCGGACTGGATGCTATTCAAGCCAGCTTCGGTTGGTTCCAGGCTTTCCTGGGATTCATTCCGGGTTCCATGGGCGAGACTTCGACTCTGGCTTGCTTGCTGGGTGCGGCATTCCTGCTGTACACACGGGTTGCTTCTTATCGCATCATGGCCGGCGTCTTGATTGGCATGATTAGCTTCTCGACCCTGTTGAACATTATCGGCAGCAGTACCAACCCGATGTTCGCGATTCCTTGGTACTGGCACATGGTATTGGGCGGTTTCGCATTCGGGACCGTATTTATGGCGACCGACCCCGTTTCCGCCGCGGTAACCGACACCGGTCGCTGGATTTACGGCATCTTGATCGGCGTGATGATAATCATCATCCGGGTTATCAATCCGGCTTTCCCTGAAGGTGTGATGCTTGCCATTCTTTTCTCAAACATGTTTGCACCATTGATTGATTACTTTGTTGTACAAGCAAATATTAGAAGAAGGATCAAACGCCATGCTTAATGCCGAGAAAAAAACCTGCAAGTATAACGAGCAGCTCTGCAAATATTACGAACAGTTCAGAGTTTATGCCGATCGTATCCTGGCTTTAAGCAACGACAGCCTGGAAAAAACCATCAATGTCGCGCTGGCGCTGTGTCTGGTTTGCGCGGTACTGGTTTCGCTGGCGACTGTGGCGTTAAGACCTTTGCAAAGCTACAACAAAGCCCTGGACATGAAGAAGAACATTCTTGATGTCGCCGGCTTGCTGCAAGACGATACCGATATCGATCAAGCGTTTAAGGAAAGGATCGAAGCCAAACTGGTCGATTTGAAAACCGGCGATTATGTCGAAGGTATCGATGTTGACGAGTACGATCAACGCAAGGCAGCTAAGGATCCCGCTCAGAACGAAGCGATTCCGGTCGAAAAAGATATTGCCAGCATCCGCGTCAAAGCCAAATACACCAAAGTCTTTTTGGTGAAAGACGGCGATAAGCTGCAATCCATTATTTTGCCTGTCAACGGTTACGGTTTGTGGTCGACCATGTATGGCTTTCTGGCTTTAGAGGCTGACGGTCAAACTGTACAAAGCATCAACCTTTATGACCAGGGCGAAACTCCGGGTCTGGGTGGCGAAGTGGTCAACCCGAACTGGCGCGCGTTGTGGAAAGGCAAAAAAGTCTATTCCGAAAACGGCGAAGTGGCCTTGGCTCTGGTTAAAGGCGGTGTAGATACCAGCCGTCCGGATGCGGCCTACAAAGTTGATGGCTTGGCAGGTGCGACCTTAACCAGTCGCGGCGTCAGTAACCTGATCCAATATTGGATGGGTGGCGAAGGTTTCGCTGCGTATCTAAACAAGATTAGAAAAAACGGTTAGGGCAGAACAATGGATAAAGAAACTAAAAAAGTATTATTCGAACCCTTGGTCGATAACAACCCGATCACCTTGCAGGTGCTCGGGGTTTGTTCGGCGTTGGCGGTGACTTCGCAAATGTCGACCTCGCTGATCATGGCCTTGGCCTTGACCTCGGTAACGGCTTGCTCGAGCGCGGCTATCAGTGCCGTGCGTCAGCACACGCCCAGCAGCATCCGGATTATCGTGCAGATGATCATTATTGCTTCGCTGGTAATCGTGGTCGATCAGTTGCTGAAAGCCTTTGCTTTCGATGTCAGCAAAAAATTGTCGGTATTCGTCGGTTTGATCATCACCAACTGTATCGTCATGGGCCGCGCCGAAGCTTATGCGATGAAAAACCCACCGCTGAAAAGCTTCATCGACGGTATCGGTAACGGTCTCGGCTACAGCTTGATTCTGGTGATGGTTGCTCTATTTAGAGAAACCTTGGGTTCAGGCAAATTGCTGGGCTTCGATGTGTTGCCTTTGGTCAAGGATGGTGGCTGGTATGTGCCGAACGGCATGATGTTGCTGCCGCCTAGCGCGTTTTTCATCATCGGCTTGATTATCTGGGGCTTCCGTACCTGGAAACCTAAACAGGTTGAACACAACGAGTTCAAAATCATGTCGATTTCCCATGGCGAAGGAGGGCATCACTAATGGAAGCCTATATCAGTCTATTTGTTAAAGCGGTTTTCATCGAAAACCTGGCGCTGTCTTTCTTCCTGGGGATGTGTACCTTCCTGGCGGTTTCCAAGAAGATTTCCACGGCGATGGGCTTGGGTATTGCGGTGATGGTGGTGCAAACCTTGACGGTGCCTGCCAATAACTTCATCTATCAAACCTTGTTGAAAGAAGATGCCTTGTCCTGGATAGGCATTACCGGCGTCGACTTGAGCTTCTTGAGTCTGTTGAGCTGTATCGGCATGATTGCCGCGATCGTGCAGATTCTGGAGATGATCCTGGATAAGTTCTTCCCGGCTCTGTATCAAGCTCTGGGTATCTTCCTGCCGTTGATTACCGTTAACTGCGCAATTCTGGCCGGTAGTTTGTTCATGATCGAACGCGACTACAACTTCACAGAAAGTGCGGTTTATGGCGTAGGCAGCGGTTTCGGCTGGGCCTTGGCGATTACCGTCATGGCCGGCGTGCGCGAGAAACTCAAATACAGTGATATACCGGCTGCGTTGCAAGGCCTGGGGATCACGTTTATTACAGCCGGCTTGATGTCTCTGGGCTTCATGGCTTTCTCTGGAATTCAATTATAAGGGTATCGTAATGCTGGAAATTGCATTAGGTGTTATTTTCTTCACGGTCATCGTGATTGCGCTGGTGTTTATGATCATCGGCGCCAAGAACAAACTGGTGGCCTCCGGAGATGTGGAAATTCTGATCAACCATGAGAAGAAAATCCATGTGCCGGTAGGTTCTAAATTATTGACGGCGTTGGCGGATAATCAGCTGTTCGTTTCTTCCGCCTGCGGTGGCGGCGGCACTTGCGGCCAATGCAAAGTCAAGGTGCATAGCGGTGGCGGCGATATTTTGCCGACCGAGCAATCGCACATCACCAAACGTGAAGCTGCTCATGGCGAACGTCTGGCTTGTCAGGTGTCCATCAAACAAAACATGGACATCGAAGTCGAAGACAGCGTATTCGGCGTCAAAAAATGGGAATGCACCGTCAAGTCCAACGACAACGTCGCAACCTTCATTAAAGAGCTGGTATTGCAATTGCCTGAAGGCGAAGCCATTGACTATCGCGCCGGCGGTTATATTCAGATCGAATGTCCCGCTCACGTTTCCAAATATGCGGATATGGATGTCGCCGAGGAATACCGTCCGGATTGGGATAAATTCAATCTGTGGCGCTATGTCTCCGACGTGAAAGAGCCTGCGTTGCGCGCGTATTCGATGGCGTCCTATCCCGAAGAAAAGGAAATCATGCTGAACGTGCGTATCGCCACGCCGCCTCCGGGGGCCGCGGATGGCATTCCGCCGGGTGTGATGTCTTCGTTCATCTTCAATCTGAAACCAGGCGACAAAGTCTTCGTTTCCGGCCCTTACGGCGAATTCTTCGCCAAGGATACCGACAACGAAATGGTATTCATCGGCGGTGGTGCCGGTATGGCGCCGATGCGTTCGCATATCTTCGATCAGCTGCGCAGACTGAAATCCAAGCGTAAGATGACTTTCTGGTATGGCGCTCGCAGCAAACGCGAAATGTTCTATGTCGAAGATTTCGATATGCTGGCCAAGGAAAACGACAATTTCGAATGGCATGTGGCGCTGTCCGATCCGTTGCCGGAAGACAACTGGAAAGGCTACACCGGCTTCATCCACAACGTATTGTTCGAAGAGTTCATCAAGAACCATCCGAATCCCGAAGACTGTGAATATTACATGTGCGGACCTCCAATCATGAACTCTTCAGTGATAAACATGTTGATCGCCAACGGCGTCGATCCGGAAAACATATTCCTGGACGACTTCGGCGGCTAAACAAGCTTTACGCTGAACATGGAACGAGGAGCGATCTGGCGATTTCTCCTCGTTTTTTGTTTTAAGCGGTATTGAAATGATTTAAGGAGAAGGGCAATGGCTTACTTTTTGGCGACTTTTTTATTTATGTTGATTGTGATAGCGATCATGGCGGTAGGCGTTATCTTCGGGCGCCACGCTATCAAGGGTTCCTGTGGTGGAACCGGCAATTGTGTTTGCGAAGAGAAATGCGACAAGCGTAAGAAACTAGAGGCGGAGCAAGCTCAAGCCGAACAAGCTGTCGTCCTTGACAGCAAAATTAAAATTTAGATTTTTATTGACGAGTCTGGGTGCGCCAGTTATTGACGATACCTTCCACATCCAGGTCGTCCGGACCTTCTCGCCAGCTGGTGTAGTAATCGACATCGTTACTTTTCGGTTCCGGATTGGGTCGATAGATCTGGACCCGGGTGGGCAGCGGCGCGGCTTCTCCCAATACCAGGGCTTCGCCTCGGCCTAACGAAGTCAAAATATCGGTCAAATCGCCTTCCGCTTCCGGCACCAGGCCTCGAATATAAGCCTGGTCGTCCGGGTTGGTGGTTCTCAGGCAGATAAACGAACTGCATTGCGCCAGCATGGTTTCCGATAATTCGGTCGGCCGTTGGCTGACCACGCCGATGGACACCCCGTATTTACGGCCTTCCTTGGCAATCCTTTCCATCATTTTTTTGGTGCCATCGAATTGGCCGCCTCGCTCCCTGGGGATGTAGGCGTGGGCTTCCTCGCAGATCAGCGTGATGGGGAATTCGCGGCGTTTCGGATTCCAGTAGTTGAACTCATAAGCCAGACGGCCTACCTGCGCGGAAACAGCCGGCCGGACATCGGTCGGCACCGAGCTTAAATCGACCACGGTGATGTTGGCTTTTTTGTCGCCTAGGCCGATGAACTGCCTGAGCAAATCGGCCATGCTGGCCGAGGTGTTGCGCTTTTTAGGTTTCAGCAAAAAGTCGTAACGGATGTCGTTGAAACGGCTCTGCATCCTGACCAGAAACTGGTCGAACTGGCCGAACAAGGCGCCCTGGGTCTTGCCGAAATCCTTTCTTTCCTCGTTGGCCGCCTTGAATTGCATATACATTTCCGCCAGGGAAAAATAGATCGGCGTATCGATGGAAACCACGCCCAGGCCGATTTCCTTGGCCTCCTTGCGTTTCAGTTGCTGCAGGATTTCGCGCATAAACGCCATCTGCATCGAGGCGCCTCTGTCGTCCTTGTCGATAAACAAGTCGACCAATTCCGCGTAGGACATCATCCAGTACGGCATCTCCATTTCCATCGCGTCGACATAGTTGACCAATTCGTCAGGAAACGCTGATTCGATCTTGCCGTCGTCGTTCTTCCAGCAGTATTCGCCGTGCAGATCCAGCATGATCAGATGGGTCTTTGGCATGGCTCTGATGGTGTGCTGGATCAGGCTAGTCACCGTCCAGGACTTACCCGAACCGGATTGGCCGACGATTGCAAAATGCCGGCCGAATAGCGCCCGGGGATCGAGACTCAAATGGTAGTCTTTATGGCTGGCAAGTTGGCCGATAAAAAACTGATAGTCCCTGAATTTGGAGAAGATGGCATTGATTTCGGTTAGGCTCACCGCATAAACATTGGCGCCCGGCGTAGGGTAATGGCGCACGCCGCGGACGAATGTCCCGCCTTCGTTGAGTTCGCCGACCGGAATCAAGGCAATAAACCGGTCGCTGGCCCGATTGCCTAGGCTGTCGAAACGGTCGCGCTCCCACATTTTGTAAACCAGCGCCAAGACGCCGATATCCGATTGACGGATGACCACATAGGAGCCTAGATGACCGGCCAGAATTTCTTCCTCGCCGACCTTGATCACCGGCGCGGAAGTGGAGTGCTCTTCGGTGATTCTGGCATCCATGCCGTCGCCCCGGACTTCGGTCAGGTGGCCGATCAGTATGCTTTGGTCGTTGCTTGCCATTTCTTATACCTGTTGAATGATTGTTACGCTAAGCTTAATCTATTTTAAGCGTACAGCTAAATTCTACTAGGCGGAAAAACGAACTCGATCTAACTATTCCTCGGAAAGCCTAAGATGGCGGTTGATAATTGACATGAGTTGCCTACCTGCTAAAGTAAGCGGCAATCTCAATGAGCCCGTCTGATAGCTGAAAAAGTAGGTAATATCAAGTTATATGAGTAAATTTACCTGATAATCAATTGTTATATCCGCTAGGGATTGTGCAGCATGAAGATTTTCGCGACATGCATGGAATGCCATAAAGAATTCGGGCATCCATCCTTTGAACCAATAATCGCAGATTATTATGAAGATGCCGTTGCTTTCATAGAATGCTCCAGAGGGCATAAATCTGCTCTCTTGCTCCAAAGTCAAAAATTTGAAATATTGCTTGAATCTGCCGCCAATGCGCTTCTTGAAGGTTACACAATAGAAGCCGCATCAAGTCTTTCAGCAGCATATGAAAGGTTTTTTGAGTTTTCTATCAATGTTCTTTGCAAGAAAAACGACATAACTAAACAGGCTCTTGAAGAAACATTCAAACAAGTCTCCAAACAATCAGAACGCCAAATTGGAGGGTTCCTTTTTCTACACTTAATAAGCTTTGGTACACATTATTCACTCAACAAGAAAATACCAAAGTTAAGAAACAAGGTAATCCACCAAGGTTACATACCAACTCCAGAAGAAGTAATAGCGTTAGGAGAGCTAATTTACCAAGAGATCTACTCGATAACCCAACTATTAAAAACAAGCTTGCCGAATGAGATAGAGCAGGTCGTCTTTGATGATCTGCAATCAAAGAACGAAAAAATTCCACGCGATACATCGCGAGCATCATCTACTGGCACAATGTTCTTCTCATTGTCCATGGCAGAGCAGAAGAAGGATTTCCATGAAGCCCTTGCTTCGTACAAAGAAGCCAAAGAAATAATTTTTGGTTCAGTTCCGTACATGAAACTACTCAACAAAGTAGTTTCGTTGTATGCGAAATTGCGCAGTGGCGTATAACAATGCGCTCAGTCCGGTAGGCTGGGTTGAATGTAATGAAACCCAGCGTTGACTGAGTTCGGAATTTTGTTTTGCTAACGCGAAGCTCGATTGAATGCCGGTATCCGCACCGGCGGGCGGGTTTCTTTCTTTTGCTCGGCCAAAAGAAAGAAACCAAAGAAAATGCCGCCCGGATGCCGCTTGTTTCCTGCGTTCCTCGCTTTCGGCGGAGGTTGCCGAAAGGGGCTCCCTGCCCCTTCGTCAACGCGATGCTTCCATGCATCGCCCCTCACGGGCTAATCCCGCCGAAAGCTCCGGTACTCGGCGCGGCAAACGGGCCTCGATGAAACAAAATGGAATCAAGGGCGATCTCGCTCTGAATTCCCTCGATTCCGTTGCACTGCATAGAGGCTACAGCCTATAACCTCCGGCAAATAAATCAGTGGCGATCGTGAATCACTGGGTTGTATTATCGATGATTATTTTTTATGAGGAAAATCGATGTCGGACAAGCGGCGGATGGAACTGAGCCAGTCTGCGATTACTGGCATAATAGGCGATTCGGCATTAGTGTCGTCCATCGCTCATCCCATGCATAAAAAATTCAAGATCCAGAGTCGCTACCAGCCGGCTGGTGACCAGCCGACCGCTATTAAACAATTGGTCGAAGGCATCAACGACGGCGAACTGCATCAAACTTTGCTTGGCGTGACCGGCTCGGGCAAGACTTTTACCGTTGCCAACGTGATCCAGCAAACCCAGCGTCCGGCGATGATCATGGCGCCCAACAAGACGCTGGCGGCGCAGCTATACGGCGAGATGAAGGAGTTTTTTCCGGAAAACAGCGTCGAGTATTTCGTTTCCTATTACGACTATTACCAGCCGGAGGCCTATATCCCCGCCTCGGACACCTTCATCGATAAGGATGCCTCGCTGAACGAGCATATCGAACAGATGCGGCTGTCGGCCACCAAGGCCTTGCTGGAGCGCCGCGATACCATCGTGGTAGCAACCGTCTCGGCGATTTACGGCTTGGGTGAGCCGGAATCTTATTTCAAGATGGTGCTGCACCTGGTGCGCGGCGATATGATCAAGCAGCGCGACATCCTGCGCCGCTTGGCCGAGATGCAATACACCCGTAACGACACCGAGCTGAGACGCGCCACCTACCGGGTGCGCGGCGAAGTTATCGATGTGTTCCCGGCCGAATCGGAAGAACAGGCCCTGCGCATCGAGTTGTTCGACGACGAAATCGAGCGGCTGTCGATGTTCGACCCCTTGACCGGCGAGGTGCTGCACCGCATCGCCCGTTTTACCCTGTATCCGAAAAGCCATTATGTGACGCCGCGCGAGCAATTATTGATCGCAGTCGAGAAAATCAAGATCGAACTGGCCGAGCGCCTGGAGCACCTGCGCGACAACCACAAACTGGTGGAAGCCCAGCGCCTGGAGCAGCGCACCTTGTTCGATATCGAGATGATCATGGAAGTGGGGTATTGCTCCGGCATCGAAAACTATTCCCGGCATCTGTCCAATCGTGCCGACGGCGAGTCGCCGCCAACCATGTTCGATTATCTGCCGAAAGACGCGCTGGTAGTTATCGACGAAAGTCACGTCACGGTGCCGCAAATCGGCGCGATGTACAAGGGCGACAGATCGCGCAAGGAAACCCTGGTGGAATACGGATTCAGACTGCCGTCGGCCTTGGACAACCGGCCGCTGCGCTTCGAAGAGTTCGAGCAAATCTGCGGTCAGCGCATCTATGTGTCGGCCACGCCGGGTCCGTACGAGAAAGAACATTCCGGCGCGGTGGTGGAGCAGGTGGTCAGGCCTACCGGCTTGGTCGATCCGCTGGTCGAAGTGCGGCCGGCCACCACGCAGGTCGACGACTTGCTGTCGGAGATTAACAAACGTATCGCGGTCCAGGAACGGGTGTTGGTTACCACCTTGACCAAGCGCATGTCGGAGGATTTGACCGATTATCTGATGGAGCACGGCATCAAGGTGCGCTATCTGCATTCGGACATCGAAACCGTGGAACGGGTGGAGATTATCCGCGACTTGCGGCTGGGGGTATTCGATGTGTTGGTGGGCATCAACTTGTTGCGCGAGGGCCTGGATATACCCGAGGTGTCGCTGGTGGCGATCCTGGATGCCGACAAGGAAGGCTTCTTGCGTTCGGTGGTGTCTCTGGTGCAAACCATAGGTCGCGCCGCCCGCAACGCCAACGGTAAGGCTATTCTTTACGGCGACAAAATTACCCGCTCCATGCAACAGGCCATCGATGAAACCGAGCGCCGCCGCACCAAACAGACTGCCTTCAACAAACAGCATAATATCCAGCCGAAAACCGTTTATAAATCGGTGACCGATATACTGGAATTGTCTATTCCGGGTTCCGGCGGCTCCATTTCCAGCGCCCGGGCCAAAGCGGCCGAGCCGGCCGGCGAATATAAAGCCTTGAAGCCTAAACAAGCCGCCAAACTCTTGAAACAACTGGAAGAGAAAATGTACCAGCATGCTAAAAACCTGGAATTCGAGGATGCGGCACGGGTCAGGGATCAGATCAAGTTGTTACAGGCGGAGATGGTGGTCTGATGGCCGGTATGATGATAGATCCATCCCTGACAGAACGCATGAAGAGGAGATAAAGCATGTCTACAGCATGGGCTGGCGGTGCCGATGCCATCGCCGAGCGTATGGAAAAAATGACCGAACTGTTCGTCGCCGAAACCCGTAAATCAATCTATACAGGCGAATCGGCCACGCATTGCGAAGAGTGCGGCGAACCGATTCCAGAGGCGCGTAGACAGGCGATTGCCTGTCAATATTGCTTGCCTTGTCAAACCAAGCTGGAGCGGGCTGGCAAATAAAACGCCGGCCTGTTTCTGCCGGTTATAAGCCCTGTTTAAACGGCAGATAAGAAGCCGCATCCTGTTTATAAAGCTGCATGGCTCTTTGTTCTCGGGCGACGAATTGTTCAATGGCTTTGGCAAACCGGGCATCTTTGATCCAGTGCGCGGAATAGGTGGCGACAGGTTGAAAACCGCGCGAAATTTTATGTTCGCCCTGGGCGCCGGAGTCAAACCGCTTTAGGCCATGTTCGATGCAATAGTCCAGGCCCTGGTAATAGCAGGCTTCAAAATGCAGGGCGTTATATTCCTCGTAACAACCCCAATAACGGCCATACAGGCTGTCGCCGCCGACAAAGCTCAGGGCCGCACCCACATACTTTTCGTCTTTAACCGCCAGAACCAGTAATAATTGCTCGGCCATGGTGGCGGCAATTTGCCGGAAAAAATCCAAGTTTAAATAAGGCTCGGAACCGCGTTTTATATAGGTCATTCTATAAAACTCAAAAAATGCCTGCCATTGCAAATCCGTCACTTCCGGTCCGGCAATGCGCAACAACACGATGCCTTGTTCGCCGACTCTGCGGCGTTCGCGCTTCAACATTTTGCGTTTAGCGGCGCTCATGGTTTGCAAAAAATCCTCAAAATCCCGGTAATTCCGATTAAACCAGTGAAACTGCACGCCCTCGCGGATCGTTAAGCCCAATGAGCGTAACTGTTCCAGTTGCTGCTCGGCAGGGAACAAGCAATGCCAGGATGAAATGCCGTGTTGCTCTGAAAGCCGTTTTATAAAATCCAGCAACAATGGCATGACCAGTAGCGGATCTATGTTTTCCTTGATCAGGATACGCGAACCCTGGCAGGGTGTCATGGGGACGGCGGTTAGCCATTTGGGATAGTAATCGATACCCACTTGCCGATAGGCGTCGGCCCATTGATGATCGAACACGTATTCGCCCCAGGAATGCCGTTTCAGATATAGCGGCATAACGGCAAGCAGTTGATCGTTATCCGTTACCAGCAGATGCGAGGGCTGCCAACCGGTCTGCTCGCAGACCGCACCGCTTTGCTCTAGCGCATACAAAAATTCATGGCGCAGAAACGGGTAAGCAATCCCGGCAAGCCGATTCCAGGCGGCGGCATCGACTTGCGCCATGCCATCGATTCGTTTTACTTCCATTTTTAAAAACAGTACAGTTAAAACAACAAGATAACATCAATTCATCGAACATGACGACTCATAAACCTTTTTCCCAGGCTTGCGAAAATAATAAAGATCCCATTTTGCGGGGCATTAGCACAGTTTTTTCCAAGCCGACGACGGTTTGGGAAATCGGCAGCGGTACGGGGCAGCACGCCTGTCATTTTGCCGAATATCTGCCGCATCTGGAATGGCAGCCAACCGATAGACAGGAAAATATTGCCGGTATCCGTTTGTGGCGGGAACAGGCGCAATTAACCAATCTCAAGCCGCCGTTAATCCTGGATGTCCGTCAGACGGTTTGGCCATGCGCTGAGATCGATGCGCTATTTACCGCCAATACCTTGCACATCATGAGTCGAGACGAAGTGGGGATATTTTTCGAACGTCTAGCCGTTCACCTGAATAAGGATGCGCTGGTTTGTATTTACGGACCGTTCAATTACGGCGGTACCTATACCAGCGAAAGCAATGCCCGTTTCGATCAATGGCTGAAAAGCCAAAATAGTTTGAGCGGCATTCGGGATGTTGAAGACATATTGTCCTTAGCGGCATCAATTGACTTGAATTTGGCCTCCGATATCGAAATGCCGGCCAATAATCGCTTGCTGGTCCTGCAAAAGGATGATGTTTTGGCAAACCACAGGGGCTTGTCAGCTATGTCGAGAGGCTGAAACCGCAACAGAATCCAGACAATGCTTTCCAATCTGAAGCCGAAAGCGCTCAAATCAGGCCGCCAGTAACTCAAAGCGGCTTCGAAAATCATATCCGCCCAATACCAAAGGACTGGCGGCGTGAGGAACAGGGCAGCGCTTAGGCTTTGGTTTGCGGCATTCTCCTTCGCACGATTCGGACGAACGCGGCATGGGCTGAAAAAGACAAACACATGACTAGTCTTTTACGTTAAAGCGGAAGCGAGAAATTTAGTCTTGACTTATTGTTGAGAATCATTATCATTTGTATCCGATGGTTCTCTCTCGTGCCATCACTGGCGCACCTGCCCATCCTCCAAGTTTAGAGCCAGTGTGCGCCATTTTTATTTTTTCAAGCCGAATTTGACGAGGTCAGCATGTCCGACACTGAATTAACAGAGCCGATACGCCAAGAGCTGACACAGCTGCATGCGGCAACCTGCGTGTTGATGATCCGGTTCATCAATGGCCGCCATTGTCCGAAACTGGCGCATTTAATCGTGCAGCAACTGGCTTGTTTGTTATCCCATCCCGAACTGGTGGAGATTCCGGCCAGCCGCAACATGTATCGGCAAATGATGGATCACTGGCAGCAAGTCGTCGACCAATTGCTGGAACAGAGGACGGCGCGGCAACGACAGAGCCAATACCATTAATCCGCTTAAATCGACAATACATCGACTCATGAAAAACACGCTTAGCAATCAGACATCACCCTTAATCGAGCCGCAAGCCCGTAGCGAAACCGCCGCCGGTAAACTCCGATTTAGCAGCCGGCAATTATTCGGCGCACAAAATGAGATTGTCATAGAACATCAGGGCGACGACTATCGTTTGCGCATCACCAGCAACGGCAAACTGATTTTGACCAAATAGATTTTCCGCTTAGCAGCAAGCCAGCCACTCAGCCCGGTCGGGCCAGGTAGCCAGCCAGCCTTTATTCAGACACGAGGTATGGCTATGTCAGTACATTTTCTAAAAATTTCGGATTTTCCGGTTTCCACCGCGCAAAATTCCCACTCGGTTCGAAACCCCAAGTCCGCGGCAGGCTTGTTGACTGTGGTTAATGCGGACAGCACAAAGCTGGTCGCAATGACTCCAAACCGGGCCGTTAAAAGGAGCGCTTCGAATTTGCGCTATGCCGACAATCGCTGCGAATATCTGATTGGCTTTTTGCTTACTCTGGCCTTGCATTTATTATGGCTGTTCACCGCGCCGATGGCCGAGACTCGGGAAACTATCGAACCGCCGAAACCCATCATGGTGGAATGGCTTAGCAATTCGCCGACTCATGCGGAACCCGTCAAACCGCAAGCCAGCCGGGAAACGCCTAAACCGGTTATCAAACCCAAGCCGCAGCTCCGCAAAGCCGAAGCAACGCCGCCAAAACCGCTGATCGCCGCGGCCAGCACGACGGCGGAGCCGAACATCGTCCAGCCACAGGAAACACCCGTAGCACCAACACCGGCAGTAGCCCAAGCCAGTCCGGCCGCCGCAACCGCGCCGGACAGCGCCGCCAGTAACGACGCGCCTGTCACGCTGCCGCATCTCAACGCCGATTACCTGAACAATCCGGCGCCGGACTATCCATCCGTCTCTCGCCAACTCGGCGAGCAAGGCCGAGTGCTGCTGCGGGCGATGATCACTGCCGACGGTTCGGTCGAACAAGTCGTGCTACGCAAAAGTAGCGGTTTCGAACGTCTCGATCAGGCTGCGCTGGATACCGTCAAGCATTGGCGCTTCGTGCCGGCCCGGCGCGGCGAGCAGCAGGTGTCGGCCTGGGTTGTGGTACCCGTTTCATTTTCACTCGAGGGATAAGGCATGGATTTAAATCATTTTTTGTCGCAACGCGATGCGGTGGGTCTGGTTCTGTTCGGTTTGCTGATCAGCATGTCGATGGCCAGCTGGTATTTTATTGTCGTCAAAGCCTGGCAGGGCAGGCAGGCGCGTAAACGTAGCGAGCAATTTTTGAACGATTTCTGGGATGCCGCCTCGCTGGACGAAGTGGCGCAATCGTTGAACCAACATCCGGCCAACGAACCATTCGCGCATCTGACCTATCATGCCATCAGCTCGGCGCGGCATCATGCCGCTCACGGCGCAAACCGTCTGGATGAAGCCGGTTCCGCCACGGAGTTTTTGACCCGCGCCATGCGCCGCGTCATCGACGAGGAAACCGCGCAACTGGAATGGGGCCTGACGGCATTGGCTTCGATCGCCAGCACCGCGCCGTTCGTGGGTTTATTCGGCACGGTATGGGGCGTTTACCACGCCTTGATCGGCATCGGCCAGGGCGGTTTGGGGACGCTCGACCAAATCGCCGGACCGGTCGGCGAAGCCTTGATCATGACTGGCCTGGGCTTGGCTGTCGCCATTCCGGCGGTGCTGGCTTACAACGATTGTTCCCGCGCCAACCGGCTGGTGCTGGCAAGGCTGGATGCCTTTGCCCACGACCTGTTTGCTTTTCTCACCACCGGCGCGACCGTGCCACTTAATTCGGGAGCAGCATGATGGCATTCGGCGGCTTCGATCAAAACAAAAACAGCCATCCGATGGCGGAAATCAACATGGTGCCGCTGATCGACGTGATGCTGGTGCTGCTGATCATTTTTATGATCACCGCGCCGATGATGACCCACGCGGTGAAAATCGATTTGCCCAAGGCCAGCAGCGTTCCGCAGCAACCTGGCGACGATCCGGTCGCGGTATCGGTGGATAGGGATGGCCAGTTGTTCTGGAATCAGGAACAAATCGACAGGGCAGTCTTGAATCAACGGCTGGCGGAAATTGCCCAATCGCCGCAGCAACCGGAATTACATATCCGTGCCGATCAAAACGTGCCGTATCACTTTGTCGCCGAAACGCTGGCGGATGCGGCCAAGGCCGGGGTCAGCAAGATCGGTTTCGTTTCCGATCCGGACAAAAATTAAGGAGAGCAAGCCAAGGCTAAATGGAGGTTAACTATTAGGCACAATCTATTCTCCGTTGTGGGAGAAAAATTGGAGCATTGCTGGCAAATTTAGAATTCTGCGATTGGATTTGCAGTCGGTTTCGCTAGGTGAGCGGCCTTGCTTAACGGCATCGCGCTGCTTCCCTAATCGAAAGAGATATTGAGTGTCGGATCGGAAGATACAACAAAAATCGGCCACGGATAAATGGAACAATGCCGTCGATTCCCGTCGGACCAAACACAATCTAGCCACTAAGTATCCTGCCTGGTAGCCATGCTTTATCTACATCGCGTCAAGGACTCACCACCGGTAAATGGCCCTTGCTCGCCTTAATGCCACTGGCGGCCGCGCTAAATGGCGCTGCGCCGGCCACCGAAACGGATGCCGACAAGGACAAGTCGGCAGACAAGGAAGTCACCCTTCCCACGGTCGAAGTCAAGGATATGGCTAAACAGCGAGAAACCGGCTACTTGGCCGCCAAAACCGACACTCCGCTGCTGGAAACGCCGCAGTTGATTTCAGTGGTGACCAGCGTGCAGATGGAAGCGTAAAACGTTGGCATGCTGGCCGAAGCCTTGTGCTAGCCCCCGGCGTGCAAAGCGGGCCGTTCGGTTTCGAGCAGCGCATGACTCAGATCAAACTGCGCGGCCTTTATACCGCGGAGGGGGGGTATCAAGACGGCCTGAAGCTGGACGATTAATGGCCATAGATAAGTTGCGGTTAGGACATTATTGCTTGGCAACTCCCGGTCTTGTAGAGCATCAGTAAGAGTCTACCTGTGGCTTGTTAACCGCTGGATCACAATGCAAAGGATACCCGGTTGGGCGTGATTTGTTCGATAGGGAATATCTGATCGCTTGCGGCGAAGGTTCTTGCTGCTACAACGGCCGTCCGCACGGTGTTGGCGAGTGTGCGTTACAACTGGTAGGAGGGTCGGGGTAATAATTCGGATTGGTGGGGGCATGCGTAGCGATTTATTCGGTGATTTTGCTATTTTCGGCACTAGTGTCCGAGGCTATTTTGGCTGATCGCGATCACTTTTTTTTCTGATAAATTCGGAACCAATCCATGATTCCAGCATTTCTTTCCAATTGGCTTCACCTGCCAATACCTTTTGTACAGTTGCTCCGTTGCTTCTGATATAGATTGCCGTAATAGCTAACACTAGAAGTAAGGCGATCCATAAGATAACAGCCCCGTCTCCGTTTATTACGGAAACGATTTTTGCAGTTGTGTCCGCGAATAGAACAGTCGCTATGAAATAGGATGACGAGACAGCGGAAAGAATGGCGATACCTGTCAGTAACGGATTGTATTTCATAGCAAGCCTACTAAAGATAAGGTCGATATTTTTCAGAGGGTTGAAGGTGTCCTATTTTGATATTCCATTCCCAATATTCTTTAAAATAATTAAGAATCAATCGGTTATGCTTTTAAAGACTCCGTTCGGACAGTTTTAGTTGAGCCTATGGTTGGGTTTTACCACTGTAAATCCCATGCGTTTGGTTTTGTCCTTTTGATTGGCTCTTGCCTGGTTCGCTGCTTCGGTCAGGGTGTTTGCTAGCCCCAGGAAGTCCGCCACCTCCAGACGTAATGACATATTCTGGACAGACAAATGTACTATTCCGCATTCCCGGCAAATGATGACTTTGCCGAATTCCGTCGCTGCCAAATATTCATGATTGCAGGGCTTTTTGTTCATGGTGTTACTCCTAAAAAATGGGGTAGGGTTGTGTGGTGTTTTATTGCTGTTTCAACGGATTTGTCGAGTTGTTGATTTTTAATTTTGCCAGCGATAAAAACATTTTCCAGACGATCTGCTTAGAGCCTAAATCCAGACATCTGAAATCAGTAGCATGAATTTGGCCTTTTTCAACCAGAGTAGCAAGGACATCTGGCGAAATCGCCAACTTCACGGCTAAAGGCTTACGAAAAAAAGAGAATAAATTTTTCATAAAAAAGGAAGGCGTTATTTACTTTGTTTAAATAATAATCATTCTCATTTATCAAGTAAAGCCTTTTTCTTCTATTGAAAAAATCGGTATGCCGGCCGCAAAGCAACCGGCAAAGTATTCGGCGATAGCTGCCGGATGGGGGGTTATATTTGCGATTGCGAGTAATTTTGCAGGCCTATTTTTTCGATAAGACCTAATTGCTTTTCTAGCCAATGCGTATGGTCGTCCTCGGTATCCTTTAGCATGGCACATAAAATTTCACGAGTTTGGTAATCCTGCGCGGTCTCGCAATACGCGATTACTTTACGTAAAGCCGCTACCACGCTTAATTCCAATGCTAAATCGTTTTTCAACATTTCCGGCACGGTACTGCCGACATGCAAAGGGTCGCGATTGGATAAATCGGGTGTTCCTTCAAGGAATAAGATCCGCTTGATCAAAGCAGAGGCATGGTCGGTTTCATCCTGCACTTCATGACCGATACGCTCGTGCAATTTACTGAACCCCCAGTTTTCATACATTCTGGAATGAATGAAATATTGGTCGATAGCGGTGAGTTCGCCGGCCAATAATGTATTCAAATGCTGGATGACTTGATTATCGCTTTTCATTTTGAATGATCCTTCTGTTCTAAAAGTTGGGATTGAGATGCTGCCGCAGGCGGGCAGGAAGCGAATACATTTTTTATTGTGCCTGAAATGTTGCAGTTTCGGATTGTAAGTCTGGAGTTTAGGCTCGGCAACCCCAAAACAGCTTATTTTTAAACACACTGCGAACGTTCATAGCAAACGCGAATAAGCATGTCGTATTTTGCTTGACAGTGCCGGGTAAATATATAAAATAAGAATCATTATCATTTACAGGGCTGCGGGTTTTTGTTTCCAGGCTTTGTATTTTGCATCGTGCTAATCGCTTAAGCCATTAGATTTCATAGACCCAATCCATCGCACATGGTCGCATGTATAACGAACGCTTTAAGTAACAACATCGATTTAGCCACCCAGCATTCCCCGCCAGGCAGCCAATACTTTTTAAAAGTTAAACCAAAGGGGAATGTATGTCCGAAAACAACAAACTACACAAAATCAGCCGTGCCAAGTGGCGATTAGGCGCGTTATTGCCGCTGGGTGCGGCGTTAAGCGGGGTGGCTTTTGCCGCCGAACCGCTCGCCGATGCAACGGCCAGCGAAGAGCAGGAAATAATCCTCAAGGATGTCAAGGTTAAGGCCGCTCGCGAGAAAAAAGCCAACCGCTTCAAGGCCGATACTTCAAGCACCGGCAGCAAGACCGAAATGGCTTTGCGCGACATTCCGCAGTCGGTTAGCGTGGTGAAAAAGGAATTGATCGAATCGCAAAACGCCTTCAACCTGCGCGACGCCCTGAAAAACGTCAGTGGCCTGACTATCGCCGCCGGCGAAGGTGGCCGTACCGGTGACTCGATTACCTTGCGGGGATTCGCCGCCAGCTCGGACCAGTATCTGGATGGCGTCAAGGATAACGGCCAGTACAACCGCGACACCTTTTTCATCGAAAAAGCCGAAGTGTTGAAAGGCGCCTCGTCTGTACTGTTCGGCCGCGGCGCCACTGGCGGGGTGATCAATCAGATCGCGAAAAAACCGACCGGCAAAACTGGCGTTAACGGTAGCTTTACCTACGGCTTGTACGATTTCAAGCGCACCGCCATCGACGCCGAAACCGCCTATCAAGACTTGTCGGCCCGCCTCAACGTCATGTATCAGGATGCCGATTCGTTCCGAGATTACAACTACAGCAACCGCTGGGGCATCGCGCCGTCGTTTGCGCTAAAGCTGACGCCGGATACCGATTTATCGCTGAATCTGCTGCATCAACAGGAAGAAGGCGTATTCGACTACGGCGTGCCGATGTACAACGGCCGCCCCGCCGGCGTGCCGATCAACACCTTTTACGGTTTTACCGACAACCGGATGATGGACACCGACGTCAACGTCGCCACCGTGGCGCTGACGCACCGTTTCAACAACGATTTTTCGGTGAAAAACTCGATACGTTACGGCGATTACGAGCGTAAATACCTGACTCACTTGTTCTCCGGCGCGGCGGCACTGACCGGCGCCAACGCCGGCACCATTGCCCGCAGCCAGGCCTTGCGTCTCAATACTCAAGAGAACGTCTATAACCAAACCGATTTCGTCTACAAAAAGCCTTTGTTCGGCTTTAACAACACGCTGATGTTCGGCAGCGAGTTCGGCTGGGAAGATTACGATTTCAAATCCAAAAACTCGACCGGCGTTAGCCGTATCTCGGTTTTTAATCCGTTGGTTACCAGCAGTGTCAGCGGATTGGCTAACGACTTTAGCGGCACGCTGGCGACCAACAGATTGACCCAAGCCCAATACTACGCCGGTTACGTCATGGATCAGATTGAACTGACGCCGGAATGGAAGCTGCTGGGAGGCACGCGTTACAACGTCTTCGACGCGCAACAGTTCGACCGTCTCACCCCAGACGGTAATTTCAGCCGTAGCGATGCACAATGGAGCCCGCGCGGCGGTTTGGTCTGGCAGCCCACTAAATCGCAGTCCTACTATTTCAGTTACGGTAATTCCTTTAACCCATCGGCGGAAAGCCTCAGCCTGTCGGCAAACAACGCCAATCTGCCGCCGGAAACCAATAACAATTACGAGATCGGTGCCAAAATCGATTTTCTGGATGGCCGTCTGTCGGCTACCGGCGCCTTGTTTAGACTGGAAAAAACCAACGCCCGCGTCACCGACCCGAACAACACCGCCTTACAGGTATTGGGCGGCGAACAGCGCACCGACGGTTTCGAACTGGGGCTGGCCGGCGAAGTATTGCCCGCCTGGGATGTCTCGCTGACCTATGCCTACCTGGATGGAAAAATCGTCAAATCCACCACCACCGCCACCGGCCAGGTCAGCGGCTTGCTGAAGTCCCTGGAAGGCATGACCTCCGTCAACGTGCCCAAGCATAGCGGCGTAGCCTGGACCAGCTATCGCTTGACCGACAACTGGGAGCTGGGCGGCGGCGTGTTCTACGCCACCGACCGCTACGCCGACAGCGTCAACGAAGCGGTGCTTCCGGGTTACGCGCGGGTGGATGCGGTGTTGGCTTACCATCAAAAGCATTACGACGTTCAGCTGAATGTATTCAACCTGGGCAATACCGTTTACTACGAATCCGGCCAACAAAATTCGGCCTTACCCGGTGTTCCGGTGTCCGGCCAGGTAACGGTAAATTTCAAATATTAAACAAACGACGATCAGTCCTCAGAGACGCTAGATTTGGCGTCTCCAGCGGCTGTAATTGTTTTCGCCAAGGCTCTTTTTCGCAATCATCTACAAAATATTATGAGTACAGTCGCCGAACATTCGCTTACGCCAGCCAGTCGCCAGCACAAGAAAACCAACGGTGGCTACCTGTTTTTACCGAAAAGCCTGTCGCGCGGCGCTTTCCTGAAATGGCTGCGCCGCACGCATGCCTGGTTCGGACTATGGGGAGCGGCCTTGGGTTTGCTATTCGGCTTTACCGGGATTTTAATGAATCACCGCGAAATTATGAAAATCCCGATAGGCCGCATGGAACAAAAAGAAATTCAACTGGCGCTGCCGGAGCCGCGTCCTGCCGATCCCAAGGCTATGGCGGCCTGGTTGGGGCAGTCATTGGGCGTCGATACCTCCCTCGCCAAAATCCGCAAGGAACCCGGCAAGACCGTGATCTGGAACAATCAGACTATCCAGCAGCCTTCATCCTGGCAGATCAACGTTCGCAATCCGCAGAAGATGTTGTCCGCCGAATACTGGGAAGGCAATGCCTTCGTCAGCGTCAAACAAGGGGAAGCCAATTTGCTCAACACGTTGAACAATCTGCATAAAGGCACCGGCATGGGCGCGGGTTGGGTGTTGTTGGTCGATACCTTGGCTGGCGGTTTGCTGCTGCTGAGTTTGACCGGTACATTATTGTGGACCCGGTTGCACGGCAACCGCTTGGCCGCGGCCGGATTGGGGCTGGGTTCGATGAGCCTGGCGGTCTGTTTTGCCTTGCAAGCCATTGGAAGTTAAGCCATGTTGATCGAAATCCCCGAAGTACTCTCCCGTCAAGAGCTGCAACAATGCCAAACTTTACTGGCCGAGGCGCCTTGGGCGGACGGCCGCATCACCGCCGGCACACAATCGGCGCAAGTCAAAAACAATCTGCAGCTTCCCGAGCAAACTGAGCAAAGCCAAGCCTTGCGCGGCACTATTCTGGAAGCCTTGAATCGTAATGCCTTGTTTTTGTCGGCGGCATTGCCGAAACGAATTTTTCCGCCGCTGTTTAACCGGTACGAAGGTGAAACCAACACCTTCGGCAATCATATCGATAATGCGATTCGCCACTGTCCGGTCACGGGCCAACGGGTTCGTACCGACTTGTCAGCGACGATCTTTTTGGCAGACCCCGACAGTTACGAGGGCGGGGAACTGGTCATTGAAGACACTTACGGCGAACACGCCGTGAAACTGGCAGCCGGCGATATGGTGCTATATCCCGGCTCCAGCCTGCACCGGGTGGTGCCAGTGACGAGCGGCGCGCGGGTGGCGTCGTTCTTCTGGCTGGAAAGCATGGTCCGCGAAACCGAACGCCGCCGGCTTTTGTTCGAAATGGATATGGCTATCCTGGAATTACGCAACACCCAGGGCGATAGCGCGCCAACCGTCAATTTGACCGGTTGCTATCACAACTTGCTGCGGATGTGGGCGGATGTGTAAAAATCAGCGGTATTGTTGTTGCGACAACGGCAACGGCTATATTGGTGGGGTTTGAATATTATTAGCGATAGCTTTACAGGTTTGTTCTCGGCTTTGGAATATGGGTAAGCATGTTCGCCAATACCTTAAAGCTAGAGCCCTATTTTCATTCAGGTTGTTTGATTACTTAAAGACGTAATATTGTGCGACGCTAAATGCTTGTCGAAATAAGCAATGGTTGCCTTTAATCCATCTTCCAGCAAGGTTGTAGGCTCCCAATCGAGGGTGCTTTTGGCTAGGGAAATATCCGGTTGACGTTGTTTGGGGTCGTCAGCGGGGAGAGGATGAAAAATCAGCTTTGACTGGGAATTTGTAAGACGGATGATGGTTTCGGCTAGATTTTGTACGGTCATTTCGATTGGATTTCCCAAATTGATAGGCCCGGTGATTGAGTCATCCGTATCCATTAGCCGGATAAAGGCTTCCACGATATCGTCGACATAACCGAAGGAACGTGTTTGCATGCCATCGCCATAAATGGTGATAGGCTGGTTTTGAAGAGCCTGGACGATAAAATTCGATACGACCCGGCCATCGTTGGGATGCATTCTGGGGCCATAGGTATTGAAGATACGGGCGACCTTGATACGCAGGTTGTGCTGTCTGTTATAGTCGAAAAACAATGTTTCCGCGCAGCGTTTACCTTCATCGTAACAGGAACGCGAGCCGATAGGATTTACATGCCCCCAATAGTCTTCCTTTTGTGGATGTATATTGGGGTCGCCATATACTTCGCTGGTCGAGGCTTGAAATATTTTTGCTCTGACGCGCTTGGCAAGCCCAAGCATGTTGATCGCGCCGTGAACGGAGGTTTTGGTGGTCTGAACGGGATCGAACTGGTAATGAATCGGCGATGCCGGGCAGGCCAGGTTGTAGATTTCATCGACTTCGACATAAAGAGGAAATGTAACGTCATGTCGCATTAATTCGAAATGGGGGTTGTCAAATAAATGAACAATGTTGTCCTTTGTTCCGGTGAAAAAATTGTCGACACAAAGTACATCGTCTCCGCTGGCTAGCAGACGTTCGCAAAGGTGAGAGCCCAAGAAGCCAGCGCCTCCGGTAACCATAACTCGTTTTCTGTTAAATTTTGGCATTCTTGATTCTCTCGATAATGGTTATTCGATCGCTTGAGTAACTATGCCGGCTGCTTGATGTATAACGCTGGCGGCCTGTCTTCCCCAGACGTCCCAATTTAAGTGTTTTTTGAAACGTTCACGGCTGGCGGCTACCATGGCATCCAGGCGTTGGGTATCTCGCCAGAGTTCTGTGATGGTCTGGGCGTAATCGGCGCCATTGGCATTCAAATCGAATAAATATCCGGTTCGGTTATGTTCAATGACCGAAGGCACGCCGCCGGTTGCGTAAGCTAATGATGGCAAGCCGGATGCCGCCGCTTCGCAAAACACGATTCCCATACATTCTGCTCTGGTCGGCAGAATAAAAAAGTCCGAATTCAAATAAAGATCCGAAAGCTGTTTTCGTTCATCGGGATTATTTTTGTTCAGGAATGGGATCACAGTTATTGATGGATCTGAAAATTCGGCAGGCGGTACGCAGCCGACAACGGTAAGCGACGCAGGGATACCGGACTGCTTCAGCGCCTTTAATGTCTCGAAGGCTACCTGTCCGCCTTTACGGTGCCAATCGACGCCGACAAACAGTAGGCGTATATGATCGCCTCTTTGTCTGTTCGATATTTGTTCATCGGTCGGAACGGTATCAATATTCGCGCCCATTGGAAACACATGAATTTTGTCCTTGCCAGCGCCGTAGTCTTTACTGGCAGAATCTGCCGCCCATTGCGAAGGGTAAATCAAGCGGGTGGCTTTTCGTACGGTCGAGCGTTCAATGAAATTGGCTTCAAACCGTGATAAGGCAAAGAAATTGGAAAATTCGCGGTAATACCCTTGCATGGCGGCAAAGGTCGTATCGGACATGTAAACAATCGGAATGGATGTCTTTAATAATGCAATCTCGGTTGAGGCTACCGGCGCGAAAATAACATCGACAGGTGTTTTTTGCAGACGAGAATAAAATATATCGGCATAGCCAGATGAAAGATAAAGGCTGTGGGAAACATCATAAGATTTGCCCAAATAATGTCGGCATCGTCTGTCCCAGTTTTCAAGCTGTGTTTCTCGATCGCTAGACGCGGGGCCTAGATATACGACCTCACCGGCATGTTTAGCTAGCGATGTCGCCAGATAATGAATAATGCCAGACCAAGCACGCCTATCGGTTGGATCATGGCTGGTTAAGAAACCAATTTTTACTGTATCCGGCGTTTTGCTCGCGAGAGAAAGCGTCATTTAATGCTCCGCAAAGTTAGATTATGGCGAGGTGAGATATACGCGAAGCGTGATGGCTATCAGCACGGCAATTTTATTGTTTGGTTCGCTGGCGATGCATTGAATCGAATTTGAACTTAATGTAGCAGGCATCAATGCAGTAACGAAAGCCATCTGCGCTGGAAATTGGTTAAGGTCACATTGGTTTTTTAAATCAGCACCGCTTGCCGCTTAGCCCCCCAGTCGCCGGGTTGCGGATTGAACAGGCCAGCGCATTTCGTGCCACAAAACCGGCAATTACCTGCAGCATCCAGATTCCAGTCGGATAACACATACCAATCCCGACCGATCAACAGTTCGCCGCAGCCATGGCAATAGGTGCTTTCCGCCGTCTTGTTGTGGACATTGCCGACATAGGCGTAACGCAGGCCGTTTTTCAGCGCGATGCTGCGCGCCAGCAGCAGCGAGGCGGTTGGCGTGTGCGGCTTGTCGGTCATCTTCCAGTCGGGATGGAAGGCGGTGAAATGCATGGGCACATCGGGCCCCAGCTTTTCCATCACCCATTGCGTCATGGCTTCCAGCTCGGCTTCGGAATCGTTTTCGCCGGGGATGATCAGTGTGGTCAGTTCGAACCATACCTGGGTTTCATGCTTTAGATACAACAGGGTTTCCAGTACCGGTTGTAGATGGCCGCCGGTGATTTTGTGATAAAAATCTTCGGAAAAGGCTTTTAAATCGACATTGGCGGCGTCCATGTAGCGATAAAACTCGGTGCGCGGTTCGGCACAGACGTAACCGGCGGTGACCGCGACCGACTTTAGCCCCACTTCCCGGCAGGCCTGGGCGGTATCGACAGCGTATTCGTGGAATACCACCGGATCGTTGTAGGTATAGGCGACGCTGCTGCATCCGCGTTCCAGCGCGGCCTGAGCAATGGCCGCAGGCGAGGCGTGGCTCATCAGGGTATCCATTTCCCGTGATTTGCTGATGTCCCAATTCTGGCAAAACTTGCAGGCCAGATTGCAACCGGCGGTGCCGAACGAGAAAATCGACGTGCCGGGCAGAAAGTGGTTGAGCGGTTTTTTTTCGATGGGATCGATGGCAAAACCGCTGGAACGGCCGTAACTGGTCATGACGATTTGACTGCCCAGATTTTGCCGGACAAAGCATAATCCGCGCTGGCCTTCGTGCAATTTGCAGAAACGCGGACAAAGGTCGCATTGCACGCGTTCATCGTCTAAAGTATGCCAATAACGGGTGGTTACCGTGTCATCGCTGATCATTGTGGCCATAGCTTTGCTCCCGGAACCGGTAGGGAAAAAACCGGTCAGCCGTTTGTAACATAATTGGAACTTGAATTTCTATCTTTTTGGGAGGTTTATGATGAACAGAATGCCCGCCGTGGCAGGCAGTTTTTATCCTGCCCAGCCCGAACAACTTCATGAAAGCGTCGCCCAATATCTACGTGACGCCGAAACCGCAGGCAGGGTTCCCAAAGCCATGATCGTGCCTCATGCCGGCCATATCTATTCCGGACCGATTGCCGCTAGCGCTTATGCTCGCCTCAAGCCGGCAGCCGACATCATTACCCGCGTGGTGCTGATCGGACCGTCGCATCGGGTTGCATTTCGAGGTTTGGCTGTCAGCAGAATGCACGCCTACAGTACGCCGTTGGGAGATGTCGCCGTGGATAGGGCGGCTGTCGAAGCATTGCTGACATTGCCGTTTGTCGAATACATCGAACAGGCCCATACCTTGGAGCACAGTCTGGAAGTGCATCTGCCTTTCCTGCAGGAAGTCCTGAATGATTTCAAGCTGGTGCCGATAGTCGCCGGCGATGCCAGCCCCGATCAGGTGTGTCAGGTGTTGGAGCAGCTATGGGGAGGCGACGAGACTTTACTGGTGATCAGCTCCGATCTCAGTCATTATCACGATTATGCGACGGCGAAGCGTCTCGACCAGACTACCAGTCAATTAATCGAACAGCTTCAGTACCAAAGCCTTACCCCGGAAGACGCCTGCGGCAAAGTACCGGTCAGCGGTTTGCTGAAATTATTGCAACAAAAATCCATGCATATCAAAAATATCGATCTTAGAAATTCCGGCGACACCGCCGGCGACAAACACCGGGTAGTGGGGTATGGCGCTTATGTCGTTGACTAAACCGCAACAAACCGTGCTGTTGACGCTGGCCTGGGAATCCATCGCCCATGGCCTGAAAACCGGTAAACCGCTCAGCGTCAATCCCGACGAATATCCGCCGGAATTGGTCGAGCCCCGTGCAACTTTTGTAACTCTTGAACGACAAAAAGAACTGCGCGGTTGCATAGGCATGCTGGAAGCCATACGCCCCTTGGTGGAGGATGTCGTCGAAAACGCCTTTGCCGCCGCCTTCTGCGACAGACGCTTTTTGGCTTTGACCGACCATGAACTGGACGATCTTGAGGTGCATATTTCCATTCTATCGCCGGCGGAAGAAATGACGTTCGGTTCGGAACTGGATCTGCTTGCCCAGTTGCGGCCCCATGTCGATGGCCTGATTCTACAAGAAGGTTCGCATCGCGCCACTTTCCTGCCCTCGGTTTGGGAATCCCTGCATGCTCCTATGCAGTTTCTGCAACAATTAAAATTGAAAGCCGGGCTGCCGGCCGCGTACTGGTCGAAAACCATCAAAGCCTATCGATACACAACCGAAAGCATAGGTTAGCGGGGGTAGGCGACGGAGGGTAAGAAAAATGGAGCTGAGCAAACTGTTGATAAGCCTAGGCGCGGGGATTCTGGGCGTGGGGTTATTGTTGAAATTCGCGCCGGGACTGCTTAATTGGTTCGGCAAATTGCCGGGCGATATTAGGATTCAGAGCCAAAACAGCTTTATCTTTATTCCGATCACTTCGATGATTGTGGTGAGCTTGCTGCTAACCCTGATCGTTAATTTGTTTTTTCGAAAGTAAGGCGTTAGGCCTCTGCGTCCTGTTGCCAGTCTCGAACAAAACGCAGATAAAAATCCGGGTTTTGTACCGTTGCCCCTCGCACCCCAACCAAAGCCGATGCAAAGTCTTGCGCACGTTCCATGGTCAGCGGCAACGGCCAGCCTTGTGCAATGCCCATTAACAGTACCGCCGCAAAGGCATCGCCGGCGCCGACGGTATCGACGACTCGTACGTCACTTGTTGGCGTCACGCGTAGCAGTTCGCGATTGGCGCCGATAGCCAGCGCACCCTGGCTGCCTAGGGTTACTACCAGACCTTCCAGTCGATATTGATCCATGAAATACCGCATCTTGCTTTCCAGGGATGCGTTACCGGGAAGCAGTTGCTGCAATTCCTGGTCGTTGAGTTTTACCCAGTCTGCATCGGCCATCCAGGCTGACAATAGATCTTTATCCCACCACGGTGCGCGTAGGTTGACGTCCATGAAGATTTTGCCGCGGTGACGGCTTTTCAATGTTTCCAGGGCTTGCCTGGAGACCGGATGCCGTAAGGCCAGGCTGCCGTGGTAGAGCAGTCGGCAATCGAGTTTGGCCAAGGTAGCCGGGTCGATGAAATCGTAGGCCTGATTGTCGAGAATTTCGTAGTGCGGTTCGCCGTCGCTTATCGTCACGGCCACTGTGCCGGTCGGATGTTGCGGATCGGTTTGCAATGCCGCATCGCTCATACCCCAGCGCCGCATCGCCGTGCGGATTTCGTCGCCGGCGCTATCGTTACCGATCCGGCTGATAAACACTGGCGATTGCCCGAAGGCCTGCAGGTGCCAGGCAACATTGAACGGCGCGCCGCCCAGAATCCGCGCGCCGTCGGCGAAACGGTCGAATAATACTTCGCCAAAAATACCTAAGGGTTCGCTTTGCATGCCTTGATCGGAGTGGCTAGCGCAGCCAGCCTTTGCGCCTGAAAAATAAATACGGCAGCAATACCGATATGATCATCAGTGCTATCGCGAACGGATAACCCAGCATCCAGTCCAGCTCCGGCATGTGGTTGAAGTTCATGCCGTAAATACTGGCGATCAGCGTCGGCGGCAGCAGCGCCACCGAGGCCACTGTGAACATTTTGATGACCTTGTTCTGGTTGATGTTGATGAAACCGACCGTGGCATCCATCAGGAAGTTGATTTTGTCGAACAGGAAGGCGGTGTGGCTGTTGAGCGATTCGATGTCGCGCAGGATTTGCTGGGCGTCTTCCAGTTGCGTTGGCGTCAGCAGCTTGCGGCGCAGCAGAAACGAGACGGCGCGTTGGGTGTCCAGCATGTTGCGGCGAATGCGGCCGTTCAAGTCTTCTTCCTCGGCGATGTCGGCCAGGATACGGGCAGCGTCTTCGTCGCTCATGGTCTGGCTGAGGACTTTTCTGCTGACGGTTTCCAGTTCGGTGTAGATGTTTTCCAACGCGTCGGCGGAATATTCGGCCTCGGCGCCGTAGAGGTCCAGCAGCATGTCGCGGCTGTCGGAGACGAAGCCGGGCTGGGTGCGAGCCCGTAGTCTTTGCAAACGGAATACCGGGAGTTCCTCGCTACGCACCGAAAACAGGATGTCGCCGCGCAAAATGAAGGCGACCGGCACGCTACGGGCCTTGCCTTCCCGGTCCAGCAGGAAGTCGGAATGGACGTGAATTTCGTCCTGTTCGACGTAAAAACGGGCGCTGGCCTCCAGATCGCTCAGATCGCCGGGATCGGGCAGTTCCAGACCGTAATGCTGGCCGATCAAAGTCCTCTGTGCCTTGCTCGGCGCCAGCAGGTCGATCCAGATAGGGTGAATGGCATGCAGATCGTGGCGGCAGGTGATCGCAACTTTGGATAGGCGGCCATCGACCAGCTCGAAGGCGCTCATTTGTCCGACGCCGCAATGCGGCTCGCGGTCGCCGACCAGTTGTTCGCGCAATGTGTCGGAAAGCTCCCAGAGCACGTCGTCTTGCCGGGCTACAGTGACCTGTTCCCAAACCAGACGGGCATCGTCCAATTCCAGCGAGGAGAGAATCTGGCCGATTTCGACCGCCGACAGCCGTCCCAGCAGGGTGTGCAGTTCCACCATGTGCTGCTTTTGCACCAATGAAGTCACCAGCTTGCGTCGCTGCATGGGCTGATTTTGCAGCATGCTTTCGACCAGCCGGTGTTTTTTCAGCAGGTCGTTGACGGTTTGCAGGGACAATGGCGACTCCGGGGCAAAGAGGTTAACTGTAATAATATAACCGACTTTGCCGGCTATCGCCCCATCTATGCCTCGGTTTTGTTCATCTTTTTAAGAATAGCCGGCTTCTACAGCAATCTTACGGTCGGGTGTTGGCCGCGATGGCGGACATCGATGCCTTCGAGCATGAATATCATGTATTCGGCGATGTTGCGGCAATGTTCGCCGCAACGTTCCAGGGATTTCATGATATGCATGATGTCCAGTGCCCGGCCAATCAGACGGGCATCCTGCACCACAAAACTCAATTGATGTTTGATGCCTTCCTGCAATTCGTTTTCGCAATCGCGGTCGTACTGCAACAGCGTGTAGGCTTGGTTCGAGTCCCTATTTTCGAAGACCAGCATCAGTTTACCCAGCATGGTTTTCACCAGGTTACCGATTTTGACGATGTCCGCCAGCAGTTTTGGGTTGGGATCGCTGGTTTTGGGATCGAACAATACTCTTACCAGACCGGCAAAATCGGCAATTTCGTCGCCGATTTTTTCCAGTTCGACGGCAATCTTGGAGGTGGAGATCACGGTGCGTAAATCGTTTGCGACCGGGCAGTGGCGGGCTAGCACCGTTAGCACTTCGGCGTCGATTTTGATTTCATACAGGTTAACGTCCTTGTCTCGCGACATGACTTTCTCGGCCAGTTGTATGTCGCCGTCGTCGAGCGCCTGCATCGCTTGTTCCAGTTGATACATCACCAGTTCGGTCATATCCAGCATCAGGCAATGCAAGTGATTCAGTTCGCCTTCAAAAATCTGTAGGGTGTGTTGTGTCGTAAAGTTGTCGGCTTGAATGTTCATAAACTGATCTCTCGATTGGTTGCGCGGCAACCGGATGGATCAGAACTTTAGCCGACCAAGGTTACAGTAAGATGACTGTGAAATTTGGGAAGTGGGGAATGGATTTAGCGCCGGCTGAGCGGAGTAGAAGCCTACTTACGCTTCTACTCCGCTCAGCCGGCGTAAAGTTTAAATTCGGCCGTATTGGTCCTCGTAGCGGACGATGTCGTCTTCGCCCAGATAGCTGCCGGACTGCACTTCGACCATTTCCAGCGGAATCACGCCGGGGTTTTCCAGGCTATGAACCACGCCGACCGGAATGTAGACCGATTCGTTTTCGGTGACCAGGATGCTTTCGCCGTTTTTATTCACCCAGGCCGTGCCTTTTACCACCACCCAGTGTTCGGCGCGGTGGTGGTGTTTTTGTACCGACAGCTTGGCGCCGGGTTTAACAACGATACGCTTGGTATGATGGCGGTCGCCGCAATCGACCAGATCGTAATGTCCCCAGGGCCGGTAGACTTTGCGGTGGACCTGCGCTTCATCGCGTTTCAAGGCCTTGAGCTGGTCGACGATGGCTTTTACATCCTGAACCCGGTCCTTGGCGGCAACCATCACCGCGTCGTCGGTTTCGACCACCACCAGATCCTGCACGCCTATCACCGCCACCAGTTTGCTGCTGGAATGAATAAAGGAATTCACGGTATCCACGGTCAACACATCGCCCTTGATGGCATTGCCGGAAGTATCCTTGGCGGTCACATCCCACAAGGCCGACCAGGAACCGACATCGTTCCAGTCGGCATCCAGCGGTATGACCGCTGCTTTGTCGGTTTTTTCCATGACCGCATAGTCGATGGAGTCGGCAGGGCAGGTCGAAAATATCGTCTTATCCAGCCTGACAAAATCCAGGTCGGTCTTGGCCGCTTTCAGGGCTTCGCGGCATACCGCCAGCATTTCCGGGTTGAATTTTTCCAGTTCGCGCAGGAAGCAGCCGGCCTTGAAGGCAAACATGCCGCTATTCCAGAAATAATCGCCGCTTTCCAGATAGCGCTGTGCGGTTTGCAGATCAGGTTTTTCGACAAAGGCAGCCACATTGAATGCCGGACCGTATTGATCCTCGCCGGCTTTGATGTAGCCGTAACCGGTTTCCGGTTCGGTGGCGACGATGCCGAAAGTGACCAGCAGGTCCTGCTCCGCCAGTTTTCGGGCTTGGGCGATGGCTTCGTGAAACGCCGGCCGGTTGGCCACTACGTGATCGGCGGGCAAGATCAGTAATATGTCGTTTTCGGATTGGGCGCTCAAGGCAGCCAGTGCTACTGCCGGTGCGGTATTCTTGCCGACCGGTTCCAGGATGATCGCTGCCGGCTTGACGCCGATCTCCCACAACTGTTCGGCAAGCATGAAACGATGATCCTCGTTACACACCGCGATTGGCGCTTTCAAGCCGGGCACGCCGGCTAGCCTGAGGACGGTTTCCTGTATCATGGTGTGTCCCGATACCAAAGGCAAAAACTGTTTGGGATATTGGCCGCGCGACAATGGCCAGAGCCGGGTGCCGGAACCTCCGGATAAAATGACGGGTATCATCTTTGTTGTTTCCTTTTGGGCTGGGGTTTAGTTTAACGGCTAGTCTAACACTGCCCCGGCAATTAGCGTCAAGGCTTGATTCGCCATGCGCAATGCCTTAATTCAAAGTGGTTTTCTTAACCGCAGCATGCTTGGGCAAGTTTTTGTAAATCGTCGCGAACCTGTTTGGTTTCGCCATGCTGGGTTTCGGCGAACAACACAATCAGCAATTCCGGCGAGGTATCTCCCGACAAACGCTTAAGCAATTGCAGCCATTTCGCTCGATAGGTATTGGCGGTATTTTCAGTGCCGATTCGATACCAGCGTAAAACCAGCAAATCTCGCTGCTTACTTCTGAGCAGCGATTCGTCGACACCTGCCGCTCGGTTGTCCGGCCAGTTTATCGGTGTCCTGACGGTTTGGACCATTCGCCAGATGGCATGGTCTTGCGGTATCAGCACATTTAGCGAGTTGACCAATTCGCCGCCTTGCGAGCCGTTGTTGAAATTAGCGGCATAAAATCCGGCGACGGTATTTCCGTTGCTCAGATAGTGTCTGGTCTCGGTAACAACGCCTTTGAATTGCGGTTCCCAACCCCAATTGGGCGCACTGGCCGGTTGCCATTGGCTTACAGGCAACTGGGTCAACTGGTCGGGTATTTCGGCCTGTACGGCTTGCTGGGCCGTTATCCATGCCGCTGCCGCCGGCCAAATCGCAAAACACACCAGCATCGCCGGCAATAACGGCCAGAAATGTGGGTAAATAATGGTCTCGGTTGTTGAATCCGCTCTCGCGGCAGGCACTGAAACGGCAGGTGCCGGATCCTGCCAGAATGAGCCTATGTAAAACAGCAGCAGCATGACAAATCCGAAAAATAGCCAGCCGTAAATGATGTGATCGACGCCGGTTGCCAATTTCATATCGCTCAAATGGCCGATCATGACAATCATGTAAGCGCGTAAACCGTTTGCCAGGATAGGCGTCAGAATGGAGGCAAGGATGAAGATGGCGCGTTTTTTATAACTGTTGAAATTCAAATAAGCGTAAACCAGGCCCAAGGTGATTGAGGCGATCAGGTAGCGAATTCCGCTACAGGCGTCGATAACCGACCAGTTGCCGGAAGTCAGCGTGAAGTGCAGGCCCTCGCGATAAACGCTGATGCCGGTCAATCTAAGCATGGCCACGACGAAGGTGGCGGTATATTCCATCAAAAATGGAACAAAATCCTCGCCAAACGGCACCATCAGAAACAGGAAGAGTATTGGAAAAAGCATGGCTAAGGTCACGCGGTTTCCTAATATTATCCAGTAAGAACAGATCAATATGCCGACCACGGCCCATTGCTGGACAACCAGAGCATGGATTAAATCGGCGGATAGCCAGAGGAAACCGCAACCGGCCATGACCAGGAAGCCGGATAAACTGGCCGAGGGTTGCAAATCCTTATATTGGTGTTTGCGGCTCCAGATCAACCATAAGCTGATGGGAGCCACCAGGAAGCCGTGAGTAAAGGTTTCGGAGCGCGACCAGGTGGAGACGATCGATTCCCAGGTTTCCCAAAATGCTAGGATACAAGCCAGCGTTGCCAGTACTAACCCAAGTAAAGGCTTTTGCCAGTGCCTGGGTAAATCCGCTGCTTGTAACATTTTTATCTCCTCAAACATTGAATCGGAACGACTATTCGGCATTTTCTGTTTGTCTATGGGGCTGGATACACTTTAAACATTGTAAACACGATCCAGTTGCGCTGCACAAATAGCTGCTTGGCTAGCACTTACGGATTGCAGATGATGAAGGCCCAAGCAAGTAATATTGCCGGCCTGTTATAGGCAAACCTGGGTTTATTTCCTGCCTGTATTGGCTGGTTTACGCAGTTTAACGGGACTAATCCGGGCAGGAAACAGCGCAAAGCGTCTAACCAGCCATTTCCTGATTTCTTCGAGCAATAACATGCCTCCCACAAACGGTAGCGTAAACAGCCAGACGTCGGCATTGATCGGGGCTGTGCCGAAAATGAGGTTCCCCCCGGGTGTGTAAACGATGGTCAGAACCAGCAGAATTTCTACAGTTACGCCGGCAAGTATCAATTTGTTATCCAATACATGGGTAGAGTAAAGGCCATGCTGGCGCTGTTTACAGATAAATACATTGGCGATTTGCATCATGATGATCGCACTCAGGCAGGCGGTGGTGGCTTGCAGGTAGAGCGGGTTATGGCTGTGCAATATCTGGCCATAGTCCCAGCCACCGTGATTCAACACAAAGAAGAAAGCCGCCATCGCCGCCGTGGCTTCCAGCAGGCCTAGGAAACCGTAGGCCCTGGCCAGCAAGCGCCAGTCGATCAGGGTTTCCTTGTGCGAACGCGGCGGTTTGCTCATCGCCGACGCGTCCGGTTTTTCCACCCCCAACCCCAAAGCCGGCAGCATGTCGGTGCCCAGATCGACCGCCAGAATTTGGATGATGGTCAGCGGCAGCGGAATCTTGAACAGCACGAAGGCCAGGTAAGGAATCAGTTCCGGGATGTTGGAGCTGAGGATGTAGGTGAGGAATTTGCGGATGTTGTCGAACACCGCCCGGCCTTCCTCAATCGCGGCGACGATGCTGGCGAAATTGTCGTCCAGCAAAATCATGTCCGCGGCTTCCTTGGCGACATCGGTGCCGGCCTTGCCCATGGCGATGCCGATGTCGGCTTTCTTCAGGGCCGGCGCATCGTTGACGCCGTCGCCGGTCACCGCGACCACCTGCTTTTTGCGTTGCAAGGCCTCGACAATATGCATTTTTTGATCCGCGCCGACTCTGGCGAAAATAATCTCCGGCGCATCCAGCGCCACCTGTAACTGGCTGGCAGTGAGTTTTTTCAATTTGTCGCCGGTAATCACCCGGGGGGCGTCGGACTTGACCAAATTGATTTGTCTAGCTATTGCCACGGCGGTATGCGGGTGGTCGCCGGTGATCATGATGACTTTGATGCCGGCCAGATGGCACTGAGTGATGGCGTCGGCGACTTCGGGACGCGGCGGATCTTCCAATCCCACCAGGCCGCTGAAAATCAGTGCCTGTTCAGGATGGTTATCGATCGGGTCCGGCAAGGGCCGATAGGCAAGGGCCAATACCCGTAACCCCTGATCTGCCATGGTTTGCAAGGCGTTTAACAGTTGTTGTTTATAAGTGTCGTCGAGCGCTGCTATCTTATCGTCGATAGCAATTTGCTTGCACAGCGGCAGCACCATTTCCAGCGCGCCTTTGCAAAACAGATATTTGCCGGCCGGGGTGTTATGGATGGTCGACATGCGTTTGCGATCGGTATCGAATGCTACTTCGCCGATCTTTGGGTAATCGACCCGCATGCCTTGGGAATGTGCCATGGCCACCAGTGCCGCTTCCATCGGGTCGCCGAGCAAATCCTTGCCTTCCACCCGCTTCAAGTTATGGCATAGGGCCGCGCAAGTCAAAAAGGCCGCATGATGCTGCAGGCTGTCGCTGCCCAGCCGCTCCGGCTGCCAGTGGCGGTTGTCTAGGAACAGCTGCTTCACCGCCATGCGGTTTTGGGTCAGCGTGCCGGTCTTGTCGGTGCAGATAACCGTAGTCGAGCCCAAGGTTTCCACCGATGGCAGATTGCGGATCAGCGCATTGCGCTTGGCCATGCGCTTGGTAGCCATCGCCAGCGACAGTGTCACGGTAGGCAATAGGCCTTCCGGGACATTGGCGACGATGATGCCGATAGCGAACATGAAGTTTTCCCAAAATGTCAGACCGATGACCTGGCCGATCAAGAAAAACACCACGCCCAGCAGCAGAGCCAGCAAGGCCACGAAGCGGCTGAGGCGGCTGATTTGCAATTGCAGTGGCGATTGGTTTTTGACCGTGGTTTTCAGGGTATGGGCGATCTTGCCGAACTCGGTATGCATGCCGGTGGCAAACACCAAGGCCTTGCCTTCGCCGGATACCACCGAGGTGCCTGCCAGCAGGATATTGCGGCTTTGGTTGATGTCTTCGACATCGGACGCCAACGCCTCGCGGCCCTTGGGCAGCGATTCGCCGGTGATGGTGGCGTTGTTTACCCGTAAGTTAAAGGCTTCCAGCAGCCGGCAATCGGCCGGCACGTTATCGCCTTCCTGTAACACCAGCAGATCGCCCGGCACCAATTCGTCGGCGAACACCAGGCTTAGCGCGCCGTCGCGGATGACTTTGACTTGATGTGGCAGCAGCTTTTGCAGGGCGGCAATCGCCTGTTCGGCTTGATGGCGCTGCCAGAACGAAAAACAGCCGTTGATGGCGATCACTCCCAGGATTGCATAGCCCAAGGTGGCCATGCCTTCGCCGGGTTGCTGCGATTCGGCGAAAAACGCCAGTCCCGCTGCCAGCCACAATATCAACGCAAAAAAATGTAGAAACTCTTTGGCAAACACTAACAGCGCCGAAGTTTTTTTAGTTTCTTCGATGCGGTTGAAACCGAATTCGTGCAATCGTCCATCGATCATCGCGTCGTCGAGACCAGCCATGCCGGAACCCAAACTATCCAATGCTTCGGCGGGAGTAAGATGATGGATTTTCATGGCTGCATCCGGAAAATAGATGAGGGTAGAAGTGTAAACGTATTCAATTTCACACGCGACAGCTTGCGGCGCCATTGCCGTCGCGATATTACACTGGAAACCGGATACTCCGCGTGATATATGGACAACATGATCGTAAGTGTACGAGAGCTTTATGAACCAGCCGGCCTACCCGATAAATAAACCTATTTTTAGCCAATGGCTGACACTCGGGATCGCTTTGATCATTCTCGGTGGCGCGGTGGCCTTTAATCTTTATTTCGAACATGGCCGCACCGAAATACGCGAGAACGAGAGGCTGGCAACCCAAGCGCGGGTGATCGCCGAGAATATGGAACGGCAACTGGCCAGTATCAATCTGGCGCTAGAGGGTGTCCGTGGTGATTTGCCCCATTGGCAAGGCCAAGCTGAGCATGGATTGCAGGCGTTGACGTTACGTCTTAAGGCGTTGGTCAATGCCATGCCGGGAGTTCGTACCATGGGCGTTATTGATGACGGCGGTACCATGTTTGCTGCAAGCCGGGAGGATTTAATCGGCTTGAATTTCAGGCATAGGGACTATTTTCAGATAGTCCGGCAACAGCCGAATTTGAATACGCTTTACATTTCACCGCCATTCAAAACTGTTCTTGGCGCGTTTGGCATCAACGTCACGCGGATGATTGCCGGTCCTCGCGGCGAATTTGCCGGGATAATCTTCGCGACGCTGGATCCCGAGTATTTTAAAACCTTGATGGCTTCGGTGTTGTATGCGCCCGACATGTGGGATGCCATCGGTCACGGCGATGGCACGCTGTTTCTGATGGTGCCGGAACGGGAAGAACTGACGGGCAAAAATTTGGCACAGCCCGGTTCTTTCTTCAGTCGGCATAGGGACAGCGGCCAAACCAGCACCGTGCTCACCGGTACCGTGTATTCCACTCGCGAGCTACGAATGATGGCACAGCGCACCGTCCATCCTGAAAGCCTTAATATGGATACGGCGCTGGTGGTGGCGGTCAGCCGCGATCTGGCCACGATTTTTCAACCCTGGCGGCGCGATGTGTTGATGCAAACCGGTTTGTTCGGTGTGATTGCCGTCATTTCCGTGTTGGGACTTCACCTCTATCAACGTCGCCAACGCATTTTCGACCAACAGTCTGCCGCCGCCGCCATTGAACTAAGGCAAACGTTACAACGTTTGCAACTCGCTACCGAGGCGTCCGGTATCGGCGTTTGGGATTACGATACGGTGTCGGGGCAAGTGGTCTGGGACGATGCCATGTATGGTATTTATGGTATCGACAAGGCTGCGGTTTCCAGTCTTTACGATGCCTGGCACGGCAGCCTATTGGCCGAGGATAGAGCCTTGGAAGCGGCGGCACTGAACGCGACCCTGGCGCAGGGGCTGCCTTATATGCCGTGCTTCCGCATTCGTCGCGGCGATAGCGAATTGCGTTACATTCAGGCTCGGGCACGAGTCTATTACGATGACGCCGGGAAACCTCAGCGCATGGTGGGCACCAATGAAGATATTACCGAACGCCGGCAGCGCGAAGCCGTGCGGCGAGAGCTGGAAGCACGTTTTCGGTCCACTTTTGATGCCGCCGCTATCGGTATGGCCTTGGTGAGTCTGGAAGGGCGATTTATTCAGGTTAACCCGTCGCTGTGCCGTATTCTCGGTTACACGAAAGACGAACTACAGCAAAAATCGTTTCAGGACATTACCCACCCCGACGATCTGCAAACCGACTTGGCATTGGCTGCCGAGCTGTTAACCGGCAGCCGCGATAGTTATCAGATGGAAAAACGTTATTTCCACAAGGATGGCCGCGTGATCTGGATATTGCTCAGTGGCTCGGCGGTGCGTGACGAGGCCGGCAAGGCGCTTTATTTTATCGCCCAGATTCAGGATATTACCGAACGTAGAACCTTGCTGGATCAGCTTGAGCGCCAGGCGCATCAGGATTATTTAACCGGCCTATGCAACCGCCGCTATTTTCTTGAGCTGGGAGAATTGGAGTTGTCCAGGACTCAACGTTACGGAAACGCGTTGTGTTTGTTGATGCTCGACATCGATCACTTTAAAAGCATCAACGATAGCCATGGGCATAAGGCCGGCGATAAAGTTTTACAGACCTTCGGCAAGGTCTGTCAGGAGACGCTACGCGACGTCGATATCGTTGGCCGACTGGGTGGGGAGGAGTTCGCGATATTATTGCCTCAAACCGGACTTGAAAAAGCTGTTGAAGCGGCCGAACGGCTGCGGGATATTATCGGTGGCACCGATGTCATGTTAGCAGCCGGCTTACCCTTGCGTTTTACGGTGTCGATAGGCGTTACCCTGTTGAAAGGTAACGATGTCAACATTGACATGTTGCTAGATCAGGCAGATAAGGCTTTATACGAAGCTAAGCAGACCGGCCGCAATAAAGTGTGTATTTTTGGAGACTACCCGAAATCTATGGCCGATACCGGGGTTTGAGCAGAAAACCTGCGGTTCATAGATATACGGTTATGGATCTTTCGGTTTCGTTTGGTTGACTTGATAAAAGCGTAGTCCATCCACTGCGGTTAGGCCTTAAGCCCAACCGATTTCCCACCAGGAGATAAAAATGAATGAAGACACATTAAACATGGAAATCAGAAAATACCTGAAAACCGTTGGCATCACCTCGCAACGAGAAATGGAGCATGCCGTGTATAAAGCATTGGAAACCGGCATCTTGGGCGGATTGGAGACGCTAGAGGTCAGAATGACGCTGGAGTTGCCGGCGGTAGGGCTTAGCCATTGCATCGAGGGTAAAGTCGCGCTCGAATAGCGTTTCCGATGTGTTCTTGAAACTGTTTGCCGGTTTCAAGAGCGGGAGCAATGCTTACAGCAGTTTCTTTAAAACCGTGCGCAGGATGCCGCCGTCCCGGTAATATTGAATTTCTATCGGAGTATCGATGCGGCTCAGGGTTTTGAAGCGGGTGACGATACCGTTGGCGGCGGTTGCCGACACATCGATTGACTGTTGCGGAGTGGTATTGTCGGTAATATCTATCGTGAACGTTTCAGTACCGTTCAGCCCCAGCGTTGCGGCCGATTCGCCGCCAATAAACTGCAAGGGCAAAATGCCCATGCCGATCAGATTGCTGCGGTGGATTCTTTCGTAACTTTCGGCGATCACCGCTTTAACGCCTTGCAGATACGGGCCTTTGGCTGCCCAGTCCCGCGACGATCCGGAGCCGTATTCCTTGCCCGCCAGGATGCACAGCGGTACGCCGGCATCCTTATACTTCATCGCCGCGTCGAAAAAGCTCATCCGCTCGCCGCTGGGATGATGAAGGGTGATATTGCCTTCCGCGCCCGGCAGTAGCAGGTTGCGGATGCGGATGTTGGCGAAGGTGCCGCGGCACATCACCTGATCGTTGCCGCGCCGCGAGCCGTAACTGTTCCAGTCCTTGCGTTCTATGCCTTGTTCCAGCAGGTAGGCGGCCGCCGGCGAATCGGCGGCGATTTGTCCGGCCGGAGATATGTGGTCGGTGGTGACCGAATCGCCGAAAACCGCCAGTACCCGCAGGCCGGTAATCGGTGCGATTGCTTGGGCTTGGCCGGTCAAGCCCTCGAAAAACGGCGGTTTACGGATATAGGTCGATTGCGGATTCCACGGATAGCGCTCCGACGCACTGACTTCCACCTGTTGCCAGGCCTGGCTGCCGGCAAACACGTCGGCATAACGCTCCCGGAACATCTCGGGTGTGACAAACTGTCTTATGGTTTCGGCGATTTCCCGGTTGCTGGGCCAGAGATCTTTCAGATACACCGGCTTGCCGTCCTGGTCCGTGCCGATGGCATCGCGGCTGATGTCAATCGCCGTCGAACCCGCTAGCGCATAGGCCACCACCAGCGGCGGCGAAGCCAGATAGTTGGTCTTGGTCAAGGGGTGCACCCGGCCTTCGAAGTTTCTATTGCCGGACAGAACCGCCGATACCACCAGATCGTTTTCCAGTATGGCTTTTTCCACGGCGGCATCCAGCGGCCCGGAGTTGCCGATGCAGGTGGTGCAGCCGTAGCCCACCAAATAAAAGCCCAGTTGTTCCAGATAGGGCAATAAGCCGGATTTTTTCAAATATTCCGTCACGACCAGCGAGCCGGGTGCCAGCGAGGTTTTGACGTAATTTTTGACCTTCAAGCCCTTTTCCACGGCTTTTTTCGCCAGCAGACCGGCGCCCAGCATTACCGAGGGATTGCTGGTGTTGGTGCAGGAGGTGATTGCGGCGATCACCACCGCGCCGTGAGTGATTGTTTCGTCCGAGCCTTTATGCGACACCACGCCGTGACGATCAAGATCGCTTTCGGTTAAGCCCATACCTTTGTTACCGGACGGCGAGGTCAGCATTTGCCGGTAAGTCGGTCCAATCTGGCTCAATAAAATCCGGTCCTGTGGCCGTTTCGGGCCGGCCAGCGCCGGTTCGATGCCGCCGAGATCGACTTCCATGATTTGGCTGAATTCCGGGTCCGGGGTAGCGTCGCTACGAAACAGGCCCTGCAGTTTGGCATAGCGTTCGGTCAGTTCGATTTGTTCTGCACTGCGGCCGGTGAGCCGCATATAGCTGAGAGTTTCGTCGTCGATCGGAAAGAAACTCACCGTCGCGCCCTGCTCGGGTGCCATGTTGCCGATGGTGGCCCGGTCCGGCACGCTCATCGACGACAAGCCGGGGCCGTAAAACTCGACGAATTTGCCGACCACGCCGAAGCTTCGGCACAGCTCGGTGATCCGTAGCACCAGATCGGTTGCCGTCACTCCCGGCGGCAGGCTGCCGGTCAGTTTAATACCGACCACGTCCGGTATCAGCATGTAGATGGGTTGATCCAGCATCACCGCTTCGGCTTCGATGCCGCCGACGCCCCAGGCCAGCACGCCCAGGCCGTTGACCATCGGCGTATGCGAATCGGTGCCGACGCAGCTGTCGGGGTAACAGAGATTATCGGCGTTACGGAATATCACGGAAGAAAGGTATTCGAGATTGACCTGATGCACGATGCCGGTGGCCGGCGGCACCACCCGCAGGTTTTTAAAGGCGGCTTGCCCCCATTTCAGGAACTCGTAACGTTCGGCATTTCTTTGAAATTCCACGGCTTCGTTCATCGACAGGGCATTGGCCTTGCCGAAATAATCCACCTGTACCGAGTGATCGATAACCAAGTCGCAGGGGATTAGCGGATTGATCTTTTTAGGATCGCCGCCCAGCTGGTACATGGAGTCCCGCATCGCCGCCAGATCGACCAGCGCCGGCACGCCGGTAAAGTCCTGCAATACCACACGGGCCGGTTTATAGGGCGTTTCATGCCTGGTGCCGCGCGCTTGCCAATTAGCCAAGCGCAGCACATCGCTCTGGTTGATTGCGTAACCGTCGCAGTTGCGTAACACCGATTCCAACAGAATTTTTATCGAGAACGGCAAGCGCGAAACATCTGCCGCTCCGCTACGTTCAAGACTGGATAGGGAGTAGTAGGACGACGAGCCGAAGCCCAAGGGCTGTAAAGCGCCAAACGGATCGCGGTTTAACATGACAGACCTCCTTTGGGCTCGGAAAATACCGATATGTCGGTTGACATGGGTTTTTAGTCTACGTTCCCCTTATAGATCGTTTGCCAAACGCCAAGCGCGAAAAAAATTTATAGGAATTTAAGCCTGCCGATTGAGTGTAGGGCTATCGTGTGAAGGGGATATAAGGTGTCGGATTCCATGAGGGATGCCACGATGGGGATTGCACTGATTTTCCTGCTATTAAGGGCGGCTTTTCAATCGACAGTGGCGTGCGAATTCGGAATATTCCCGGCTAGGTTGAGCGAAACTCAGCAAGGTCAAATTATGGAAAAAACGGTTAAGTTCCGGCGCGACTTGTGACCCGCACTCATGTTTAAAGCGCGGGTGTGGAACGGTGAAGCGGTGTCTTATGGTTGACTGGCAATATGGCGGACGGCTTCCGCGACGATATCCAGCAGTTCTGTGCCGTCTTGCTCAACATACTGGACGATTTGCTTACGCATCCGCGGTTCCCAGAAATTTCTGATGTGCTGTTCCACTCCGCTAATGGCGACGGCTCTGTCGGGTTCCGATTTAAAAAAAGCGCCGATATTGTTGGCCATTTTGATCAAATTGCTGTTGTCCATGAGTTATGCGACCGATTCTTGATAATGTTGTAAACGATGAGGGTGGGTGTAAATCACGTGATTGTCGTTGCGGGTGAAGCCAACTAGGGTCAATCCGCATTCTTCGGCTAGCTGGATGGCGAGCGCGGTGGGTGCCGAGATTGCCGCCAGCAAGGTAATGCCGACGCTGGATGCCTTCTGCACCATTTCATAACTGGCGCGGCTGGTGACCAGCAGCCAGCCGGCTTCGAAGTTACAATTTGCCTTGGCCAGCGAACCTATTAGTTTGTCCAGCGCATTATGGCGGCCGACATCTTCCCGAACGGCAACGACGCCGCGCTCCGGATCGAGCCAGGCAGCGGCGTGGACCGCGCCGGTCAGTTGATTCAGCGATTGTTTGTCATGCATGTCGGCCATGGCGCCGCTTAACAGCGAGGCATCCAGCGGCAGGCCTTTGCCAACCGGGCGCGGGCGCCTGACGGCCTGTTCCAGGGTGCTGGCGCCGCATAAGCCGCAGCCGGTGCGGCCGGTCATGTTCTTACCCTTGCCGTGTAATTGTTGGAAACGCTGCTCAGGAATCGTCATGCGCACTTCCACGCCTTTTGAGCGTTGCACAACGCGCACGGACTGCAATTCGGCCGGGTGTCCGATGATTTCTTCGGTCAGGCTGAAACCCAGCGCGAAATCTTCTAGATTCAGCGGCGTGGTCAGCATCACCACGTGGGGAATGGTGTTGTACACCAATACCACCGGCACTTCCTCAGCCACGCAATCTTCTTTTCGGCTGTGAACCGGGCCGCGCCAGACATCGAAAGTAGCCCTTCGATAACTGGCCCAGCCTAATTCACTCACTGCATCCATAGTCAAGTCTATGCTTATTCGCTGGCTACGATGCGGTTTGCCAGTAACGACAACTGCTTGTCGGAAAAGCTTTGGTATTGCTGTTGCCATTCTGATGGCTGCGCCACTTTGGCGACATGCACGGCGGTTACCTTATATTCCGGACAGTTGGTGGCCCAATCCGAGTTATCGGTGGTAATAACGTTAGCGCCGGAGTGAGGGAAGTGGAAAGTGGTGTAGACCACGCCAGGTTGCATGCGGTCGGTGACTCGCGCGCGCAGCACGGTTTCACCGGTACGGCTCTTGACGCCGACCCAGTCGTCATCGGCAATCCCCAATACTTCGGCATCGTGCGGATGGATTTCCAGTTTGTCTTCCCCGTGCCAGGCGACGTTGTCGGTACGGCGGGTTTGGGCGCCGACGTTGTATTGCGACAAGATACGGCCTGTGGTCAGAATTAGCGGATATTTGCTGCTGGTGCGCTCCGCAGTCGGGATGTATTCGGTCAACAGGAAACGGCCTTTGCCGCGCACGAAGTGATCGGCGTGCATGATAGGCGTGCCTTCCGGTGCTTCTTCGTTGCAAGGCCACTGAATGCTGCCCATCTCGTCGATTTTCCGGTAGCTGACGCCGGCGAATTGCGGGGTGAGGCTGGCGATCTCGTCCATGATTTCCGAAGGATGGCCGTAATTCATCGGATAACCCAAGGCATTGGCCAGATCCTGCGTCACTTGCCAGTCTTCCTTGCCGGCCAGCGGCGTCATCACTTTGCGAACCGGCGAAATACGGCGCTCGGCATTGGTGAAGGTACCGTTTTTCTCCAGGAATGAAGAACCGGGCAGGAATACGTGAGCAAACTTGGCGGTTTCGTTGAGGAAGATATCCTGAACGACGATGCATTCCATTTCCCGCAAGGCATGATGCACATGGTTGATATCGGGATCGGATTGGGCGATGTCTTCGCCTTGTACGTACAAGCCCTTGAAGCTGCCTTCGATTGCGGCGGCGAACATGTTAGGGATGCGCAGGCCAGGTTCCGATGCCAGTTTGACGCCCCAGGCTGCTTCGAATTGCGCGCGGACTTGGTTGTCGGATACGTGGCGGTAACCGACGAATTCGTGCGGGAACGAACCCATGTCGCAAGAACCTTGCACGTTGTTTTGACCGCGCAAGGGGTTGACGCCGACGCCTTCGCGGCCGATGTTACCGGTGGCCATCGCCAGATTGGCGATACCGATCACGGTGGTCGAGCCTTGGCTGTGTTCGGTGACGCCCAAGCCGTAATAGATGGCGCCATTACCGCCGGTTGCATACAAGCGAGCCGCGCCGCGTATCTCTTCAGCATCGACACCAGTCAATTCGGCAACGGCTTCCGGCGAGTTTTGTGGCAGGGCGACAAAGGTTTTCCATTTGCTGAACGATTCGACGTCGCAACGCTCGTTGGCAAACGCATCGTCGGTCAAGCCTTCGGTAACGATAACGTGAGCCAATGCGGTGACGATGGCGACATTGGTGCCGGGCCGCAGTTTCAAATGGTAGCTGGCCTTGATGTGTGGGCTGTTACGGACCAGATCGATGCTACGTGGATCGATGACGATCAGTTTGGCGCCTTCCCGCAAGCGGCGTTTCATCATCGAGCCGAATACCGGGTGACCGTCGGTTGGATTGGCGCCGATTACCAGGATCACGTCGGCTTGTTGTACCGAGTCGAAAGTTTGGGTGCCGGACGATTCACCGAAGGTGGTTTTCAAGCCGTAGCCGGTCGGCGAATGACAAACGCGAGCACAGGTGTCGACGTTATTGTTGCCGAAACCAGCACGGATCAATTTTTGCACCAGATAGGTTTCTTCGTTGGTGCAGCGCGAGGAGGTGATGCCGCCGATAGAGTCTTTACCATATTTGGCTTGCAGCTGTTTGAAACGGTCGGCCGCAAACTGGATGGCTTCTTCCCAACTGACGACGCGCCAGGCATCGCTGATTTTGTCGCGGACCATCGGCGTGGTAATGCGGTCCTTGTGGGTGGCATAACCGAAGGCGAAACGGCCTTTGACGCAGGAGTGGCCGTGGTTGGCCAGGCCGTTTTTATCGGGGACCATGCGTACCAGTTGTTCGCCTTTCATATCGGCGCGGAACGAGCAGCCGACGCCGCAATAGGCGCAGGTGGTAATGGTGCTGTGTTCCGGCTGACCGTGATCGATCACTGCTTTTTCCATTAGCGTCGCGGTCGGGCAGGCTTGTACGCAGGCGCCGCAGGATACGCATTCCGATTCCATGAACGGCTGGTCTTGTCCGGGCGAGACATGAGAGGCGAAGCCGCGACCATCGATAGTCAGTGCGAAGGTGCCTTGGGTTTCTTCGCAGGCGCGGACGCAGCGCGAGCAGACGATGCACTTGGCCGGGTCGAAACTGAAATAGGGATTGCTGTTGTCTTTTTGGGCGTCAAGGTGATTTTCGCCTTCGAAGCCGTAACGGACTTCCCGCAAACCCACTTCGCCGACGGTGTCCTGCAGTTCGCAGTTGCCGTTTGCCGAACAAGTCAGGCAATCGAGCGGATGGTCGGAGATATACAGCTCGGCGATGCCGCGTCTGATCTTGGCTAATTTTTCGTTTTGGGTGTGGACCTTCATGCCGTCGGCAACCGGGGTGGTGCAGGAGGCCGGATAACCGCGCGCACCATCGATTTGCACCAGGCACATACGACAGGAGCCGAACGGATCGAGGCTGTCGGTGGCGCACAGTTTTGGAATGCTGATTCCGGCTTCAGTAGCGGCGCGCATCACCGAACTGCCGGCGTTGACAGTCACCTTGCGGCCGTCGATTTCCAGAGTGACTTGATTTTCGGACGAACTCGCAGGAGTTCCATAATCTATTTCTTTATTGGCAGACATAAGCTATCTCCAGGTAATCGATCAGGCTTTGGCGGCTTGGAGGCCAAAGTCTTCAGGGAAATGATTCAGCGAGCTTAACACCGGATAAGGTGTCATGCCGCCCATCGCACACAAGGAACCGTAGGTCATGGTGTCGCACAAATCGCGCAGCAGTTCGGTGTTTTTATCCTTTTGAACGCCGTCTACAATACGGTCTATCACTTCGACGCCACGCGTCGAGCCGATACGGCAAGGTGTGCATTTGCCGCAAGATTCTTCCACGCAAAATTCCATCGCGTAACGGGCCATGTCGGCCATGTTGACGGTGTCGTCATGCACGACGATGCCGCCGTGTCCCAATACCGCCGATATAGCCGCGAAGGCTTCGTAGTCCAGAGGGGTGTCGAACTGGCCTTCATGCAGATAGGCGCCCAAAGGGCCGCCAACTTGCACGGCGCGGATTGGCCGGCCACTGGCGGAGCCGCCGCCGTAATCGTAGAGGATTTCGCGCAAGGTTATGCCGAAAGCGGCTTCGAACAATCCGGCGTGCTTGATGTTGCCGGCCAGTTGCAAGGGCAGGGTGCCTCGTGAGCGGCCCATGCCATAGTTTTTGTAATATTCGCCACCCTTATCCAGAACGACCGGAATCGAAGCCAGCGAGATGACGTTGTTGACGATGGTCGGTTTGCCGAATAAGCCGACTATCGCAGGGAGTGGCGGCTTGAAGCGCACCAAGCCGCGTTTGCCTTCCAGGCTTTCCAGTAACGAAGTTTCCTCGCCGCAGATGTAAGCGCCGGCACCGCTGCGCACTTCCAGGTGGAAGGTTTTGCCGCTGTTTTGGATATTTTCGCCCAGATAACCGTTTTGGTACGCTGCTGCTATGGCTTGGTTCAGTGCAATCTTGGCATGCGGATATTCGACGCGCAGATAGATATAACCTTGTGTCGCGCCGACCGCCAAGCCGGCGATGGTCATGCCCTCGATCAGGACGAACGGATCGCCTTCCATGATCATTCGGTCGGAGAAAGTGCCTGAATCGCCTTCATCGGCATTGCAGACAATATATTTTTGATCGGAAGGTGCGTTCAGTACCGTGTTCCATTTGATGCCTGTCGGAAACGCCGCGCCGCCGCGGCCGCGCAGGCCGGAATCGGTAACATGCTTGACGATCTCGGCTGGTTGCAATGCCAAGGCATTTTTCAAGCCGCGATAGCCGTCGTGAGCCAGGTAGTCAGTAAGATTGACCGGGTCGGTTAGTCCGACGCGGGCAAAGGTCAGTCGATTCTGGTTTTTGAAATAAGGTAGTTCTTCGATATTACCCAGATAAAGCGGGTGTTGTTTGCCTTCCAGTAAGCCGGCATCCAGTAGCGATGCCACATCTTCAACTTGAACCGGACCATAGGCTACGCGCCCTTGACTGGTTTCGACCTCGACTAAGGGTTCCAGCCAGAATAATCCGCGCGAGCCGTTGCGGACGATTTCGACGGTTTGGCCTTTGCCGGAAATTTGTTGCTGTATAGCTTTAACGACGTTCTCTGCGCCGAGGGAAAGCGCGGTAGAGTCGCGAGAAATAAATAGGCGGGTCATTATTCGGCACCTTTGTATGTGGCTAACAGTTGATCGAATTTCTCGGGTGTGACGCGGCCGAAAACTTCGTTGTCGATGGTGATCGCGGGTGAGCAGGCGCAGTTGCCTAAGCAGTAAACGGGCTCCAGGGAAAATAGGCCATCGGCGGTCGTTTCGTGAAAGTCGATGTTAAGCTGTTGCTTGGCATGTTCTTGCAAGGCTTTGCCGTTCATCGCCTGGCAGGATTCGGCGCGGCATATATGGATGGTGTGTTTGCCGGGAGGCGTGTCGCGAAAATAATGATAAAAACTGATGACGCCATGTACTTCGGCTTGGGAAAGATATAGGGCTTTGGCAATGTCTTCTACAGCAGCCGGGGGTATATAGCCCAAGGTATCCTGAATGCCGTGAAGAATGGGCAGTAGATTGCCCGGCATCGTTTGGTGGGCATCCAATATCTCCAATACTGCGGATTTTTGATTTTGATAGTCTTGCATCATCGGCTCTGTGATAAATGACGAAAATTTTGCAGCGGCTATTTAATCACGAACAAACACAGCTTTGCAATTTGACCTAACGGCTGAATGCCGCGAATTTCCTCAGAATTTCTAGGAAATGAACTGATCTGATCATTAATTTGCATGCAAGTTCGTAAAGTTAAAAAAGATTAACGAAGAGCTTTACTTTTAAATGAGAATTGTTATTATTCAATAAAATTCTTTAGGCGGAGGTGTTTTATGTATGTTTGCGTTTGTAAAGCTGTGACCAATAGTCAAATTACGCAAGCCATTAATCAACAAGGAATTTGCAGCCGTCGGCAGCTTATGCAGTGCACGGGTGTGGGCAGTGTTTGCGGTAAATGTAGTCAACATGTCAAGGCGATATTTGACGAGACTTCACGGCATCAAACGATTATGCGGGCCGCGTGAAGGTTGGGGCGGTGGAAATGGGAGAAGGCCAATCGATCGGTTGGTCTGGCAAAAATTACAGCTATTTTATATGCTAAACAGGGCGGTGATACCGCCCTGTTTTTTGTTGCGCAATGTTTATTTTGCGGTAGCCGGAGCGCTTTGTTCGGCAGGAGCCGTAGTGGGCGCCGCTGCATCGAGTGTCGGAGCCTCTGCCGCTGGAGCTTTTTCAGCAGGCTGAGCTGCCGATGCTTCCGGTTGAGCCGTTTCGGCCGGTTTGGCTTCGGCAGGAGCTGAGGCTGCTGGTGTTGGAGGCAGCAGCACTTCGACCTGTGCGGCTTTACGCAAATTTTCGATCATGGTTTGCGCTTTTTGGCGTTGCAGCATCGGCCGAATTTGTTCTTTTACGGCTTCTAGTGGCGGTGGGGTCAGGGCTCTGGAGTCTTCCCTCAAGATCACATGCCAGCCAAACTGGGTTTGTACCGGTTGTTTGGTGAATTTGCCGTTTTCCAAGGCGATGACCGCTTCGGAAAAAGGAGCAACCATTCTGTCCGCCGTAAACCAGCCTAGATCGCCGCCTTCGGAACCCATCGGATCGATCGAATGTTTCTTGGCCAGGGCGGTAAAGTCGCCGCCTTTTTCCAGTTCGGCAATCAGTTTTTTGGCTTCGTCTTCGGTTTTGACCAGGATGTGGCGAGCTTTGTATTCGCTGCCCATGTTAGCCATTTTAGAATCGTATTCGGCTTTGATTTCGTCGTCGGTTACGGGATTTGCTTTCAGATAATCCTGCAATGCGGCTTGCGACAGCAGTGAGTTTCTGACGGTTGCCATGCGCTCAATCACTTCCGGGGTTTTATCCAAATGTTTTTGCAGGGCTTGTTGGATCAATAATTCGCGCTGAATAAGCTCTTCCAGTAACTGTTCTTTGGGGAAAGTTTGGCCTTGGCTACGCTCTGAGATTTCTTTTTCGAGCGTTTCCAGGGTTTTTTTACTGATGAAGGTGCCGTTCACTGAAGCGACTGCGTCTTCTTTGGTTACTACGGGCGCGGCCGCGGATTCGGTTTCCTTGGCTTTCTCTTCAAAGCAGCCGGGCAGCAGGGCTGCGCTGGCCAGGATCAGTGGGATGAGTTTCAGTTTCATTTATTGATTTCCTATTGAGTTTTCAGAGGGGGTTAAAGCATTGATGCCAAGAGCGTGGATGTCGTCTTTCATCATGTCGTTTAGCGCTTTATAGATGAGCTGATGGCGTTGTACCAGGGTTTTGCCTTCAAAAGCGTCGGCGACAATGGTGACATTGTAATGGCCCCCGCCTTTTTGATTGCCGGCATGTCCGGCATGAGCGGCGCTATGGTCGATGATTTCGATTAAATCCGGCTTAAGAGCTTCTTCCAGCTTTTGTCTGATAATATCTGCTGTCATTGTGGAAATACTTGTTTAAATGGTTTAACAATGACGTGAGCGTATACGCCCGCGTCAATATAAGGGTCGGCATTCGCCCATTTTTGGGCTTCGTCCAGATTGGCGAATTCGGCGACAATCAAACTGCCGGAAAAACCGGCCTCTCCGGGGTTTTCGGCATCGATAGCCGGATGTGGGCCGGCCAGTATCATGCGCCCTTGGTCCTGCAGTGTTTGCAGTCTTTCCAGGTGGGCAGGGCGAACGGAGAGTCGTTTTTCTAAACTGTTCGGGATGTCTTCACCGATAATCGCGTAAAGCATTATTCTTTGGTTTCCGTTGTGGGGACATGTTTATACAAAAATGCCATCTGCACGACAATAAAAATCAGCATCAAGCCGGGCACGCCAAAGGTTTTAAAGCTGACCCAGTCATCGGTACTGTAGTTTGACATGACATAAAGATTAAGGCAGCCGACGCCGATGAAAAACAGCGACCAGCTCAGATTCAGGCGTTTCCAGATCAAGGCCGGTAATTCAAGGTTGCCGCCCATCATGCGCTGGATAAAGGGTTTGTCGCCGATAAACTGGCTGACCAAAAATGCGCCGCCGAACAGCCACTCGATAATGGTCAGTTTCCATTTGATGAATTGTTCATCTTGTAAATAAAGGGTTGCTCCCCCCATCACCAGTATTAGGCCGAGTGTTATCCACTGCAAGGTTTCAACTTTGCGATAAATGAACCAGTAGGTCAGAACCTGAATAATGGTGGAGACAATGACCACCGCAGTGGCTATATAAATGTCGTAAAGTTTATACGCAATGAAAAACAGGACAATCGGGAAAAATTCTAAGAGCGGCTTCATGATTTATGGCTGGAAGGTGTGGTCAGGCGTAAAGATCGATTCCTGAAATGATTTGTGCGGCCCGCAGTTGAGCAGCCTGATTGTGATTTTGTGTGTAAGCGTTCAATGCTTTCTGTGTCCGTGTTTTGTTGGGTAGGCTGTACCTGTTGTCGTTAGACAATCCTGCGTCGCTCAGTGCGGCCTTAATCTGCTCCGTATTGGATGGCCGGGTATTAAATGCGCTACGCTGTGTTTCGGGATTGCTGTTGCCGGCGTCAATCGCCAATGTTCCCGCATCATCAACACGCCCCGGCTGTGGCTTGCTATAAGCGACAGGATAATAGGCTAGGGATGAACTGTGTATGATGTTCACAAAACGAGCAGGCAGCTAACAACGATGCGGCATTGTATGATCTTGGCACGAAATTGTATACAAAAACACCTAGCCGTGTTCGGCATAGAGTTCCTCGCCACATAAGGCAAGGAGAAATTATAAACCGGTGCCGCAAGCGGCGAGTGCCAGGGTTTGCTGCTAAAATATAACATTTTTATCGGGGGAACTTAATGACCCAAGACATCAAAACCGAGCTTGAAGCAGCCGCTTTCAGGCGATTGTTGGAACATTTACGCCAACATACCGAAGTGCAAAATATCGAGTTGATGATTCACGGCGATTTTTGCAGAAACTGTCTGGCGAAATGGTACGCCGCCGCTGCGGCGGAACGCAATGTGGCGGTCGATTACGAGCAAGCCAGGGAAATCGTTTACGGCATGCCGTATAGCGAATGGAAAGACCGTTATCAGCTTGAAGCAACTCCCGAGCAACTGGCGGCTTACGATGCCAAACAAAAATTAAAAGGACAGTCATGACGGTCGATAAAACTTTCGATGCGATGTTTTCCGGCGTTATCGGGCAAGATTACCAAATGTTAAAGCTTATTTGCCCATTTGCGACGGAAATGAGTCGTCTGGTGGGCGAGGCGACCGGCGAGTTTTGTCGGCAAACCGTCAAGCCGCTCGGCGTCGTCGAGTTGGGAGGGGGGACGGGTATCACTACCTTATCTATCCTGTCTGCCGATGAGCGGCTGACCGTGTTGAGTGTCGACAACGAACCAACCATGCAAAATCAGGCCAAACAGAACTTGCGGCAATGGGTTGATGCGGGCAGGTTGACGTTTTCCGGAAACGATGCCTTGACCGCTTTGCAAGCATTGGCAACCGAGAGTGTTGATTTGGTGGCCTCGGCCTATACCTTGCATAACTTTCAAGCCGATTACCGCAAACAAGTGATTCAGGAAATGTTTAGGGTGTTGAAGCCCGGCGGCCGATTCATCAACGGCGACCGTTATGCGTTGGACGATATTTCGGCGCACACCCGCAGTACCCAGAAAGAACTGGGTGGCTATTTTAAGGTGCTGACCGGTATCAACCGCCTTGATTTGCTGGAAAATTGGACTATTCATTTGTTCAATGACGAATCGGAAAATCACATCATGCGCGAAACGATTGCCTTGCGGCAGTTGGCCGATGCGGGTTTTAAACAAATCGAATTAAAACTGCGGCTGGAAGTTAATGCACTGGTTAGCGCTGTTAAATAATCGATGGCGGTAAAACAACAATCCAAGGATGCGGTTTAACTGAGATAAAAATATGGCAGATTCGACTAACGGTAAAAACAAAAAAACGCTGGATGCTTTTGCGGACGATCTGGATGCAATGCTAAACATCGGGGATTCGCAGGATGTTCGGAAGGTTGGGTTGATCGAGGACGATGACGCCATAGACCGCTTGTTGATGGGTGATAACTTTCAGCATGCCGAGGATGAACCTGAACGCGACGAATTTGCCGATATAGATGCCTTGATTGGCGATGACTTGGACGGCCATCGCAAAATGGCCGGCGAAATCGATGAATTTGGCGACGATATTGACGATATGATCGCCAATGTTCAAATTCATCCTCAGCGTCAAACCGATCCGGCCGTGGACGAAGTCGATGATTTCGCGGATCTTTCGGATGAAACCGAGTTGGTGAAAAACATAGATGAAGTCATTACTCCCGAGCTTACCGCCTTGGAGAGCGTGGCGGACATCGACGAATTTGCCGATCAGGGCTCTGAAACGGTTCAAATTCCCGGCGTTTCCGTCGCTCAACAGGAAGAGATAGAAGGTATGACTGAGATTGACGAGTTTTCGGATATGCCGTCTGCCGCAGGGCATAGTGCTGACTTTTTGATGGCCGATTTCGATATTTCTTCGGATGACGATACTTTTAATAAGCCGGTGCAAACCGAGCCACTGCTCGACGATTTTGCCGATGATGCGGACATGCCCACATTTCAGCCGGTTGCTGCAAAGCTCGATGAGCAATCGACAGTTGCCCCGCTGCCGCAATCTGTTGACGATGAGGTCGACGAATTCGAATTGGCCGAACCGGACGCCGCGGCTTTCGTTGCGCCTCCCCCGCCACCTGTCGAAAAAACGGCATCGCCGGTCGATCATAGCGCCGAGCTTGCCGCGCTGGCGACGCAGATCACGGTATTAAAAAAACAGCAACAAGTCTTTAAGCAGGAGATGACCGAGAAAGCCGGCAAGGTTGAGGTGCTTAAGTGCCTTGACGATTTGGATAGCCTGCAGACCGAGCAGAAAAAAGCCAAACGTGCCGTCGATGCGGTCAGCAACCAGAAACCGGTGGCTGCTTATGTTGCCAGCGGGCTTGCCGTCACTGCACTATTGATCGGTACCGGCTTGGGTTTTCAAGGCTTTGTCGCCAAGTCGCAAGTGGGGGAATTGGTGCAGATTGTCGGCAAGTTGCAAGAGCAGGTAAAACTCGCTCCCACCAGCGACGCTGCCGACAAGGAAATGCTGCGTAAACAGCTGGACGAGTTGACGGTAGCCAGTAGCGTGGCAGCCACTCAAATTGCCGAAATCAATAAAGCCTTGCAGGGCGATTCTGGTTCGGCAAAAGTCGGCGGCGATTTGGGTAAACAGCTTGCCGAATTAAGCAATCAGAATATGCAAATGGGTGCGTCCATCGAGGCATTGCAAACCAAGGTGAGTGCGCTGGAAAAGGGCCGGACGGCGATTGCCGTGGCGCCGAAGCCGGAAAAAAAGAAACCTGAAGTGGTGGCAGAAAACTGGGCCGTTAACCTGATTGCCTTTAAGCAAGACTGGTACGCGAAGCGCAAGGCCGAGGAATTTGCCACTAAAGGGGTACCGGCTAAAGTCAGTAAAACCGAATCGAAAGGCGAAAACTGGTATCGGCTCAGCGTTGACGGATTCAAGAGCCAGTATGAAGCGGCCGGATATGCGGCAAAAGTGAAAAAAACCCTGAATCTGGATTCGGTCTGGGTTACTCGCAATAAAGATTGAAAGTTTTGGAATGAGTAAGCCGATGGATGATCAAAAACTTGTCGTTGCCATTTCATCCCGAGCTTTATTTAATCTTGACGAATCGCATGCCATTTTCGAAACTCAGGGCAAGGAAGCGTTTTGCCGGTATCAAGTCGAGCATGAAAACGAAATTCTGCAACCCGGCTTCGGATTCTCACTGGTTAAAAAATTTCTCGACATTAATCATGCGTTTCCGGGGGCGCCTTTAGTCGAGATCATTTTGCTTTCGCAAAACAGCGCGGATACCGGTTTACGGATATTCAACTCCATCAATCACTATGAGCTGGCTATCAGTCGAGCAGCATTCACCAGCGGGGTTTCGCCTTACGAATATATCCCGGCTTTCGGCGCTCATCTGTTTTTGTCGGCCAATAACGAGGATGTGAGAAAGGCTCTGGCGGCCGGTTACGCTGCCGCTACCATCGTTTCCGGAGCGGTCCCTAATCCTTCGCCGCAATTAAGGATTGCCTTCGACGGCGACTCGGTGTTGTTTTCCGACGAAGCGGAGAGGATTTATCAACAGCATGGCTTGGCGGCGTTTGCCGCCAACGAGCGCACCGAAGCGCATAAACCGTTGCCGGGCGGTCCTCTCAAAGGGTTTCTCAGTGCCTTGCACCGTATCCAGACGCATTTCGATCAGGATTTGTCGCCCATCCGCACCGCACTGGTGACTGCTCGGGCGGCACCGGCTCATGAGCGTGTGGTTCGGACCCTGAGGGCTTGGGGTATCCGCATTGATGAGGCGCTATTTTTGGGTGGCATGCCCAAGGGCGCCTTTTTACGGGCGTTCGGCGCCGATATTTTTTTCGACGACCAGAAAGGGCATTGCGAGTCCGCCGAGATGCATCAGATTGCCGCGGCCCATGTGCCGCATGGCATTACGAATCAGTAATGCTTATTTTAAAGCGAACAAAATTGGCGTTGTATTCCAGGCAGGCGTTCAAATGCAGGACTATGCCGACGTTGAGTGCGATTTTGCTGTCGACGCTGTATTTGTCGGGAGGCAAAAATACTTCAGGTTCATTGGTTTCTCCGTTGACGACCAGGGCATGATTGCTGGCTCCCGATTCGCTGGCGAAAGCGAATATCGAGCAAGTTCCCTGAATGTACTCCAGCAGCATATGCGTGTCGCCGGTCATGTTGTGCATGGTCAGTTGCCGGATGATAGCCAGTGCCGCCGCTTGATTTTGTTTATAAAGCAGCGCAATGTCGCCTGTATGGCAGTCGGAAGAACGGCTCTGGGCAACCGCAAAGTGCGGATTATTGGTGCGCAATAGATTAACGTTCTTAAAAGGCAGGGCTGCTTTATTGGGAATATTACGCGATTCAAAGTAGTCTTTGTCTTTTTCAAGCGGTAGCAGTCCCATCCTGCGAATTTGCGGTTTTCCTCCGGTGCTGACATACAGAATTTTGGTTAATTTATCTTGCTCCTGAAAATAATGGCAGACGGATGTAAAGCCGGTCAGTAATTGGGAAACCGAGGACGAACCGATCACCATGTTATTAAAAATTTGCTCATAGCCCGATAGCTGCATTGCTAACTTGGCTTGGGTCGTCGGTTTCAGTTTTGTCTTCATCGAATCCAGCTGCAAGATATCGGCAACTCGACGGCAATCGATGGCCATGAAGCCTTTGGGAAGATGTTTGCTGGCGTGTTTGGCGGTGCAAGGTTCCTCGCCTTCCAGATTCCAATAAAAGCCGAAATCGCGGTCAGGTTCGGTGCTAATGTCGAGCAAGTCGTAATGCCGATTGGCCAGTTGAAAAAGTTGGTTGATTTCAGGTGCCGTAAAATGAGTCGGCGTGAAAATACTGAACATAATATTGCGTTTCAGGACTCCCGCAATCGTCGATTGGGCTTTGAACTCCTGTAATTTAGGCGATTGGTTTTGTTCCAGGCAGTTGAGTTCAACGGCTAGCTTATAAAGCGCGGCGCTTTTTTGCCACAAGGACGCCGACGGTATTTCATACAACAGAGAATAGTTTCGGAGACAGTAACCAATTAATTGTAAGGCATAAAAAATTGCCAGTTGGCTTTGGGTGGGGTTCAGTTGTCCGCTTTCCGCCAGCTTGCAAAATCCTAGGGCCAATTGTCTGAGCATTTGTATGACGAGTTTGGCGACCTTTATCGATTTGCCAGTCAGTTTATGGTCGGCTTCCGCCAGGTTTATCACCGATAAACTATTCGATAAAAACAGGCAAGGTGGCGCCAAATTTAAAAACAGCGGCAATAATCGATCAGCTGCCGATTTGTCGTTCCGCAGTTGCTTCAAGGCATGGTTCAATTGATTTGCGGCGTTGGCGGGAGGTAAGGAAGCCAGAGTGTCAAGCCAAGCCGCAAGCGAATCGGTTGTAAGGGAAAAAGGCAGTTTGATGTCAGCTGTCATACGAGGCTAAATAAATTGACTAATAAACCGCAACAAGTTTAGTTCAAATTACAGGCTTTTTAATAAACCACCGCCGATTTTGAATCGCGATGAATACTGACTAAAATGCCTGGCCGGTCGAATAGCACTTAACATAATGAATCGATTATTAAAATGGAAATGGGGGCTTGCCGCTCCGTTAATGGGGGCACTGCTTACTCTGGCGTTCTCGCCTTACGATTATGCTTATGCCGCTTTGCCGGCACTGATGTTTCTATATCGGGCCTGGTCGATACAATCGCCCAAACAGGCAGCACTGAACGGTTATTTGTTTGGGCTAGGCTTGTTCGGCTCGGGCATCTGGTGGGTATATGTCAGCATTCACGATTTCGGCGGCGCCGATGCATTGAGCGCCGGATTGCTGACGCTGCTGTTGGTGGGCGTCTGGGCGATATTTCCGGCGGTCACTGGCGCCTTGGCGGCCGGAATTCTAAGTTCGCCGATAGTCTGGCTCAGAATTATGGCAACGGCTTTGCTATGGGTGGCTGTGGAATATTTTCGCGGCTATTGGTTGTTAAACGGCTTTCCCTGGCTGCAAATTGCCTATAGCCAATTGCAAACCCCACTGGCCGGATTTGCTCCGCTGGGCGGCGTTTACGGTGTCGGTTTTTTGCTGGCGGCATCGGCGTTTGCCGTGGTGGAGATGTTGCGGCGTAAGCTGGTGCCGCTTAATGGCCTTTTGTTTTTGCTGCTGATTTGGGGCGGTGGCGGGATGCTGAGAACTGTGCAATGGACCCAGGCAATCGGCTCTCCGATCAAGATGACTCTGGTGCAAGGTAATATAGGCCAGGAGCAAAAATGGCTGCCTAGCCAGAAGCTCAACACGTTGAGGCTTTATCAGCAGTTAACCGAACAACATTGGGATTCCAACGTCGTTATCTGGCCGGAAACCGCCATTCCGGCATTTCACGAGCAAGTGAAGGCATTTTATCTCGATCCGCTGGCGGCGGCCGCTCGCGAACATCATGTCGATTTGGTGGTCAGCCTGCCGACCAGCGGTCAGGGCAAGGAATATTTCAACAGCGTCCTGGCCCTGGGCGAAACACAGGCCTTTTACCACAAGAATCATTTATTGCCGTTCGGCGAATATTTGCCCTTGCAACCCTTGTCCGGCTGGGTGCTGGACTTGATCCAGATACCGCTCGGCAATTTTGCCGCCGGCGGCGATCGCCAAACCTTGTTGACCGCGGGCGGTTATCCGTTTGTCACCACCATCTGTTACGAAGACGCGTTTGGAGAGCTGGTGACTCGGCAAATCGCCGACGCCGCCTACATCGTCAACGTCACTAACGATGCCTGGTTCGGCAATTCCTCTCAGCCTCATCAGCACATGCAGATGGCACGGATGCGGGCGCTGGAAACCGGCCGTTATCTGGTTCGCGTTACCAACACCGGTTTGACGGGTTTTGTTGCTCCGGACGGTTCAATCAGTACTCAAGCGCCGTTATTTACCACCTCCACGTTGACGGATACTATCCTGCCCATGGGCGGTATTACCCCTTATGCTCGATTTGGCGATAACGTGGTTTTTGCGGTGTTGATAGCAATCGTATCGTTTTTATATGCGCTGGTTCGGCTGGCTATTGGCCGCAAACGGCCGATTTTTCAAGGATGATGCGCCAGCTTTGCAATTTTTGTTGATAAGACAGTGCGGCATGGGCCGGGCTGGTGGATGGCAGACGCTGCAATAGTAAGGTTTCGGTGCTAATCGTGGGTAGTACGTGGCGGCGGAATGCCTGCTCGGCGGTGGTGCCGTTGAAAAATACTCGATCGATATGAGGGTGGGCGGCAAAGAACGCCGTAAAGTCGTTGGCGATCATCGTGGATTTGACGATGTCGGCATCGAGACTGCTTGCGCGCCGACAGGATTTCAGCACATCCCATAGCGCGATGCCGTTGGCGGTCAATATTCGCGCCCGTTCCGCATAATCCCGTGCCGGACCGGCGCCGACCAGCTCTCCTAATATCGGCCAGAACAAATTGCGGGGGTGGGCGTAGTATTGGTTGGCTTCCAGCGAAGCTTTGCCGGGCATGCTGCCCAAGATCAGCAGTCTGGCATCGGCGTCGGCAATCGGCGGGAAGCAGTAAATCTCGGTCATGGCGTATATAAGGCTCAAGCCGGATGGGCGCCGCGCAAGGCATAAAATTCCCTGACAAACGCATCCAGCGTGTGAGTCTCGATCGCATCGCGCAAGCCCTGCATCAGTTCCAGATAATAATGCAGATTGTGGATGGTGTTCAGACGCGAGCCCAGCATTTCCTTGCATTTATCCAGATGTTTCAGATAGGCGCGGGAATAATTCCGGCAAGTGTAACAACTGCAATCCTCGTCCAGCGGTTTGGTGTCGAACTGGTACTGGCTGTTTCTGATCTTGATTACGCCATGGCGGGTAAACAGGTGGCCGTTGCGGGCGTTGCGGGTCGGCATCACGCAATCGAACATGTCGATGCCGCGCCGCACGCCTTCCACTAGGTCTTCCGGGGTGCCGACGCCCATCAGGTAACGAGGCTTGTCCACAGGCATGTTTTGATGAATGGCGTCCAATGTCGCCATCATTTCATGCTTCGGTTCGCCGACCGACAGGCCGCCGATCGCGTAACCGTCGAAGCCGATATTAGTCAGGCCGTTGATCGACTCCTGACGCAACTCGGGATACATGCCACCCTGAACGATGCCGAACAATGCCGAGGGGTTGCCTTCGTGCGCACGCTTGCTGCGTTCCGCCCAGCGTAGCGACAACCGCATCGAATCCGCGGCTTGTTGGTAAGTGGCGGGGTAGGGCGTGCATTCGTCGAATATCATCACGATGTCCGATCCCAAGTCACGCTGCACTTGCATCGACTCTTCCGGTCCCATGAAAATCTTGCTGCCGTTGACCGGCGATTTAAAGGTCACGCCCTGTTCGGTAATCTTGCGTAAGGCGCCCAGGCTGAATACCTGGAAACCCCCAGAATCGGTGAGTATTGGTTTTTGCCAGCGCATGAAGTCGTGCAAATCGCCGTGCGCCTTCATCACTTCCATGCCAGGACGCAACATCAGGTGAAAGGTGTTGCCGAGGATGATTTGCGCGCCCAGATCGGTTAAATCCTCCGGGGTCAGCGATTTGACCGTACCATAAGTGCCGACCGGCATGAAGATCGGCGTTTCCACTATGCCACGGGTAAAAGTCAGTTGGCCGCGGCGGGCATGACCGTCGGTGGTTTTTAGTTTGAATTCCATTGAAATCTGGCAGGCATAAAAAAGGCCGGGATTATCCGGCCTTTTGAGACGATAAGCCAGCGCCGGCTTATTGGTGTATTTCCGCATGCAAGGCCAGATATTCTTCGGTCAGCTTGTGAGATGGGGCGTAATGGATCAATGGCTGGGAGTCGGTATGCGATTCCCGGACCTTGACGGAAGTGGAAATCTTGGCTTCCAGCACCGGCAGACCTTCGGCGATCAACTCTTCGACCAGTTGCCGCGGCAGATTGGCCTGCTTTTGATATTGATTGACGACAATGCCTTCCACTTCCAATTTCTCATTATGGTCGGCCTTGACTTCGGCGATAGCGCGCATCAGCGTATACAGGGCTTCGCGGGCGAAGGTGTCGCAGTCGAAGGGGATCAGGCATTTCTCGGCGGCGATCAGCGCGGATTGGCTATAGAAGTTGAGGATCGGTGGGGTATCGATATAGATTTGATCGAAACCTTCCAGCTTTTCCAGCGCTTCCTTCAATTTGAAGATTTTGTAGCGCGATTCCAGACGGCTTTGCAGCGCTTCCAAATCGGGATGCGATGGAATTACGTATAAATTTGGAAACGGCGTTTCATGGATGGCGCTTTCCAGGCCTTCCTTGCCGCCGCCGAACAGGCCCAGCCCCAGATTGTCCTTGAAAAAATGAGCGATGGTCTTGTCGGAATCGCTGACTTTGGTACCCAACAGATATTGCGTGGAATTGCCTTGAATATCGAGGTCGATCACCAGGGTCTTTTTTCCCTCAACCGCGCTGATGGCCGCCAAATTACAAGTAATGGTGGATTTGCCGACGCCGCCTTTCTGATTAAAAATCACCCTGCGCATAATCGCCCTCGATAGACTAAAAGATAAAAGCCAGCATTATAAGGTTAATGCCTGCAATATCAACAACGGGTGAAGCTTTTGGCTTGACATTCCGGACAGTCGGGGATAACGCTGGTCGATTTGAAGGCGATTTGTTTGCCGCATTGGTCGCAAACGAAGGTGCCGGGGCTGGCGATGTCGCCGCTTTGGTAAGGGTGATATTGCTTGGCATCCATTTCCAGCGCGGCGAGTTTGACCCGGGTCTTGTCGGCGATGTCCAGAAATGCATCGAACGCGAAGTTTTCGATCAGGTCGATGTCGAATTTAAACCATTCCGATAGCGAATTGTTTTGGTTTTGGCTGGGGGTCGAGGTGGCGGCGTGTTCCACATCGCGCATCACATAGTCGGCGATTTTGTTGATCTCTTCCTGGGTGTGGCCGCCTAGCGCGCTGGTTTTTTCCTTGGCGATTTCCAAAGCCTCGGCAACGGTGTGCAGGGTGTCGTCCATAGCCTCGTAAAGGTGACCCATCAGGTCGTCATAGGCTTTGATCAGTTTGTTTTCGCTCATGGTTTCTCCTTGTAATTCAGACTTTAGATTTAAGCGTCTGTAGGGTATTCTAGCGCCTTTTTACGATAAAAGACGAGCAGGATGGAAGAGCATTACAAACCGCTGGCGATAGAGCAAAAGGTACAAGCTGATTGGGAGAAATCCGGCGTATTTACCGCGAAGGAAGATACTGGCAAGGAAAAATACTACTGTCTGTCGATGTTCCCTTATCCCAGCGGCAAGCTGCACATGGGCCATGTCCGCAATTACACCATCGGCGATGTGATCAGCCGTTTTCAGCGTATGCAGGGCAAACACGTGCTGCAACCAATGGGTTGGGATGCCTTCGGCTTGCCGGCGGAAAATGCGGCGATGCAGAACAATGTGCATCCGGCCGACTGGACCTATTCCAATATCGATTACATGCGCGAACAGCTCAAGCGCCTGGGTTTCGGTTACGACTGGAGCCGCGAGTTGGCCACCTGCGATCCCGATTACTACCGCTGGGAGCAATGGTTTTTCCTGCGTCTTTTGAAAAAAGGCCTGGTTTATAAAAAAACCGCGCCGGTCAACTGGTGTCCGCACGATCAAACCGTGCTGGCCAACGAACAAGTCATCGACGGCTGCTGCTGGCGCTGTGATACCCAGGTCGAGAAAAAGGAAATTTCGCAGTGGTTCCTGAAAATCACCGCTTATGCCGACGAATTGCTGACATCACTGGATACTCTGCCAGGTTGGCCGGAACAGGTTAGAACCATGCAGGCCAACTGGATAGGCCGTTCCGAAGGCGTGGAAATGGATTTCGCGGTCGAAGGTTTCGACGCGCCGATCCGCATCTACACCACTCGCCCTGACACAGTGATGGGTGTGACTTATGTCGCCGTTGCCGCTGAACATCCGCTGGCTTTGAAAGCGGCGGAAGGCAATGCCGAAATCGCCGAATTCCTGGAATCCTGCAAGCTGATGGAAACCTCGGAAGCGGCCATGGAAACCATGGAAAAACGCGGAGTCGATTCCGGCTACAAGGCTGTGCATCCCTTGACCGGCGAACTGGTGCCGGTTTGGATCGCCAACTTCGTGCTGATGAACTACGGCACCGGCGCGGTGATGTCGGTACCGGCTCACGATCAGCGCGATTACGAATTCGCCAAGAAATACGGCATCGCCATCAAGGAAGTCATCGCTTCCATCGATGGCGCCGACGACAGCGTTAGCGAAAAAGCTTTTACCGATAAAGGCATCCTGAAAAATTCCGGCGAATTCGACGGCTTGAATTTTAGCCAAGCCTTCGACGCTATCGCCGCCAAGCTTTCTGGTTTGGGCAAGGGCGAGCGCAAGACCAACTTCCGTCTCCGTGACTGGGGCGTTTCCCGTCAGCGTTACTGGGGCGCGCCGATCCCGGTGATTTACTGCGACGATTGCGGCACCGTGCCGGTGCCGGACGATCAACTGCCGGTGACGCTGCCGCGCGACGTGGTGTTGGACGGTTCGCAATCGCCGCTGGCCGCGCATCCAAGCTTTCCGCACACCACTTGCCCGAAATGTGGCAAGGCCGCGCGCCGCGAAACCGATACTTTCGATACCTTCATGGAATCGTCCTGGTATTTCGCCCGCTATGCCAGCCGCGATGCCGATGCGATGCTGGATCAGCGCGCAAATTATTGGTTACCGGTAGACCATTACATCGGCGGTATCGAACACGCGATTCTGCATTTACTCTATGCGCGTTTTTTCACCAAGTTGCTGCGCGACGAAGGCTTGATCGCTTGCGACGAACCGTTCAAGAACCTGCTGACCCAGGGCATGGTAATCGCCGAGACTTTCTACCAAACCGACGATCATGGCCATAAGCGTTATTTCAACCTGACCCAGATCGACGTCGAACGCGACGCCAAGGGCAAGATCGTCGGCGCCAAACTACTGGAAGACGGTTCGCTGGTGACGGTCGGCGCGGTTGAGAAAATGTCCAAGTCGAAGAACAACGGCGTCGACCCGCAGGTATTGATCGACAAGTACGGCGCCGACACCGTACGCTTGTACACCATGTTCACCTCGCCACCGGATCAATCGTTGGAATGGAACGACGCCGGCGTGGAAGGTGCTTTCCGCTTCCTGAAACGTTTGTGGCGCCAGGTGCATTTGCATGTCGAAGCCGGCTTGCCCGGATTGGGCTTGGATGCTGCGACATTGACGGACGGCCAGAAAATTTTGCGGCGGCAGTTGCATCAAGCCTTGCAAAAAGTCAGCGACGACATGGCGCGCCGCCATACCTTCAACACGGCGATCGCCGCCAATATGGAGCTGGTCAATGCCTTGGGCAAATTCGACGACGATACCGCCAACGGCAGTGCGGTACGCCAAGAAGTACTGGAAGCCATCGTACTGATGTTGGCGCCTATTGTGCCGCACGTGGCTCAAGAGCTGTGGAACGAATTGGGTCATGTAGACGACATCGTTGTCGCGGCCTGGCCTGTCGTCGATGCCTCGGCCTTGCAACAAGACGCTATCGAGATGGTGGTGCAGGTCAACGGCAAGCTGCGCGGTAAATTATCGGTGGCGGCGACGGCAAGCAAGGACCAAGTCGAAGCACTGGCATTGGCCGACGAAAACGTACAGCGTTTTCTCGATGGTAAACCGGTCAAGAAGCTGATCGTGGTTCCACAAAAATTGGTGAATATCGTTGTTTAATAAGCGCATTGACGAGAAGCATGGCATGAAGCAGGCATGCAGGACGGTTTTAATATTCGCTCTGATTTTTTTGAGCGGCTGCGGATATCATCTGCGGGGGTCGATCGATATTCCGGAATCGCTCAAAAACGTTTATGTGTTCGGTGCCTCGGGACCGTTGCAAACGGAAATGGTGGCAATGTTGAGGGCCTCGAAAGGCAAGCTTTCGGCTTCGCCTAACGATGCCGGCGTGGTTGTTAAGATACTGAAAGAAGATCTTAGCACTCGGGTGCTGTCGATTGGCGCCACCGGTAAATCTAACGAGTCGGAGTTGAACTACTATCTGCGCTTCCAGTTTTACGATAATAAGGAAAACCCCATGATGGACGAGCAAACCATCGAAATGGCTAGAGAGTTTTTCAACGACCAGACGGCGGTACTGGCTAAAACCAACGAAGAACAATTGATACGCAAGGAAATCTACAAGCAGGCGGCGCGGATGTTGATGGCCAGAGCTAGAGTCGCTGTCGATAATCAGAAAAAATAAACATGCGTCTTAAGCTTGAACAGCTTGATGCGAGTTTGAAAAAAGCGCTGGCGCCGGTTTATCTGGTTAGCGGCGACGAGCCTTTGCAAGTGGGTGAAGCCGCCGACGATATCCGGCTGGCTGCTAAGCAAGCCGGTTATACCACCCGCGAAGTAATTACCATCGAAAACGGCACCGAGTGGCATCAGTTGACCGCGGAAGCCGAATCGCTGTCGATTTTTTCCGATAAAAAACTGATCGATTTACGATTGCCTTCCGCTAAACCCGGTACGGAAGGCAGTAAAATCCTGACGACCTATTGTCGCAATTTACCCGATGATACCGTGCTGCTGATTACAACCGGAAAATTGGAAAGCGCTGCGCAGAAAGCTCAGTGGTTTTTGGCTTTGGACAATGTGGGCGTGATTGTGCAAGTTTGGCCGCTGCAAGGTGTGGAATTGCTGCAATGGCTACAACGGCGTGGCGAGCGAAGAGGGATGAGATTCGATGTCGATGCGGTAAAAAGTTTGGCGTCGCGGATCGAAGGCAATTTGCTGGCTGCCGCGCAGGAAATCGAGAAGCTTTATATCCTGCATGGTCAGATCCGTATCACTAAAGCCATGATCGAAGACGAGGTCGCCGATAGCGCCCGCTTTGATGTCTTCAAGTTGAACGATGCCTTGTTGCTGGGAAAACTGAATCGCGCCGTTAAAATTCTTAACGGACTCAAGGCGGAGGGGGTAGCTCCGCCGGTCGTGTTGTGGGCAGTTAACCGTGAAATTAGAGCTTTGTTTAATATCAAAGCCGAATTAAAGCAGGGTGGTCAGCAAGATGCCGTGTTCAAGAAATATCAGGTTTGGGATAAGCGCAAGCAGGCGGTACAGGAAGCGCTTCATCGTCTTAAAACGCAAGATTTGCAAAAAATATTACAGCTCGGTGCCGTTGCCGATCAGCAAATAAAGGGCCAGGTTGCGGGGGATGCTTGGGAAAGTTTGTTTGAGATTTGTTTGCGGTTTATTAAAGGGCCGGTTTTATAGTTGCCGGAAAAATGAGCTGATCGATATGAAAAAAGCCCCCACTAGTCCAAGAATTAATGAGGGCTTGGGTGTCAATTGTGGTTGATTTAGCTGGCGATCGATTTGCGTTTGTTAATCGCCAGTAATCCCATCATGCCGCTGATGAATAGCCACGCAGCTGTGGGTAAAGGTACGGGTTGGAATGTGATGTCCAGAGATCCGTTGATATGCTGGGTACCGGATAACTGGAAGTTATTCAACTGGCCGGATTCAAGCGAGATTTTGTAGAACGGATTTGGCAAACTGAAAAAATTGCCGCCCTCTGGTTGCGTTAGTTGGAAGTCGTTAGAAACGCCAAAGCTGCCGCAGTTGATGCCGGCATTACAGGTGACCAACGCTGGATCCAATAGGCCTTGACCGCTAACGAAGGCTGCACCGCCAGTGGCGACTTTGAAATCGTCGACGGTGTTGCCGGTTCCGTACGCAACGGAACTATTAGCGGGATTGCTGAAAGTGGTATCAAGGTTTCTGTCAATATACAGATCCAACTTGCCTTGCGTGAAATTAAAAGTGGTGGAAGTGCCCGAGGCGACATAATTACCTTGTGCGGTAATCAATCCGTATAGGCCATAGCCGTTGTTAATTGTAAACGAACCGAAGTTGGGGATAACTACGGTCTGTGAAGGTGTGTTGAGTAAGCTAGTGGTAATAGGTGTTGTACCGTCGTTGGTAACAAATTGGCCTGCATTCCACTTTAAAGATAAATTAAATGTATTGTTGCTGGTGTCGAATGTTGCCCACTCGTCATAGTTGCCGGTGATTTTGTCGGCTATGAAAGTTGGGGCGTTAACATTGCCCTTAACGCTCGATTCGTTAATCGTAAAATCAGGAAAAGCCGCAGCGTTCGCGTTTCCTGCGCCTAAAAGAAGACTGGGTAGTGCCAAAAACAGTATCGTATTAGTTTTCATGGGATCTCCAAAAGCTAATCATTTCAAACGCTTCCACTTTTAATGGAAGGCTCGGTTTCCCCCCCCTAGTGTCCATTATAAGTGTTTTTTGATGAAAGCAAGTTACAATTTCATGACAGTGTCAAGCTTTTGGCTGTTTTTTTGTATATAAGGCAGTATTGGAGACTAGTGTACTTAACATGAATAGAGAAAAGCATCGGGCAATGCCGACAAAGGAAATGCTGCCGGAATTATTCTGAAAAATTACAAGGAGGCCTCCACTGCCAACTGAACTAGTGGAGGCTTGAGCATCAAATGTTGCCGATTGGTTTACGTTTATTGATTGCCAATAAAGCCATCATGCTACTGATGAACATCCACGCCGCTGCTGGTAAAGGTACTGGGTGCAATACGATATCCATTGAGCCGTTGATGTGCTGGGTGCTGGATAACTGGAAGCTGTTAAATTGGCCAGAGATGAAAGCAGTGTAGAGCGGATTTGGCGAGCTAAAAAACTGGCTGCCCGCTTGAGTAAGTTCGAAGTTGCTAGAGGCGCCAAAACTGCCGCAGTTGAGAGCGTTGTCACTACAGGTTGGTAATAGTGAGTCTAATTTACCTTGACCATTTACGAATTTGTTGCCGCCAGTAGCAATTTTTACATCGTCACCGATAGTGGTAATGTTAGTTGTGAAAAGAAACTCGCCATTTTTGGGGATAGGATCATTAAAGACTGTGTCAAGATTTTTGTCTAGATACATGTCTACATTGCCCTTTAAAAAGGTAAATGTGGTTACTCCAGAATTGGATAGAAAAGTACCAGAAGCTTGATACAAAGCATAGACACTGTAATCAGTACCCAAGCCAGTGGTTTTTGCATTCAGTGCTTTTGCGCCGTTGTTTTGAACAAATTGGCCTGCTTCCCATTTTAATGACAGGCTAAAAGTGTTGTTTGTGGAGTCAAATGTTGCAAACTCGTCATAATTTCCGGTGATTTTATCGGCCACAAAAGCAGGGATGTTAGCGCCTTCAATGCTCGTTGCATTAATTGTAAAATCTGGAAAATTCGCCGCGCTTGCAGTGCTCGTGCCTAAAAGCAAGCTAGGCAGTGTTAAAAAAAGCAGTATCGTATTAATTTTCATGGGATATTTAAAAATTTAATTAATTCAAGTGTTTCTGCTGCGTAGCAGAATAATTGGTTCTTCCCCCTGGAGCCGATTATAAGAGTTTTTATAGAAATCAAATGTGACAAATTGATGACATGAGCGATATTGAGAATGTTTTTCCTGGAAATGAATTTGAGGCGAGCGGTATTGGTTTACGGGGTAAGCTCAAAGTTGATAAAATTAGTGGGTTTTTATTTTTGAATGGATGTAAGCCATGAGCGTAATTGAAAGAATTCAAGACCAACTGAACGGCAATGCCGTGGTGCTTTATATGAAAGGCACTCCCGATTTCCCGCAATGCGGTTTTTCCAGCCGTGTGGTGCAGGTGCTTCAGGCCTGTAACGCCGAGTATATGTATGTCAATATCTTTGAAGACCCCGAGTTACGGGAAGCGTTAAAGGAATATTCCAATTGGCCTACCTATCCGCAGCTTTACGTCAAAGGCGAACTGGTTGGCGGTTGCGATATCGTCATCGATTTGTATAACAAAGGGGAGTTGGAACCCATGCTGGCAGCAGCCCGGTAAGGTATTTAAAAGATCGAACTGTTTACGCGGTCTCCAATTCCGTCAGTTTTTTCCAGCGGTTGATGATCAGGCAAAAAAGTTCGGCGGTTTGTTCTGCATCGTAAAGTGCCGAATGCGCTTTGTCGTTATCCCATTCCAGGCCAGCCGCCTGAGCGATTTTTGCCAGCACTGTCTGTCCATAAACCAAGCCGCCTAGAGTCGCGGTATCAAAGCTGCTGAAGGGGTGAAACGGGCTTCTTTTGTAATGGGTGCGATCAATGGCCGCATTCAGAAAGTTGATGTCGAATGCGGGGTTGTGGCCGACCAGAATCGCGCGTTTGCACTCATTGCGTTTTACCGCGGCTTTTATTGGCGTAAACAGTTTGGTTAAGGCCTCTTTTTCATCGACCGCCATTCTAAACGGGTGATAGGGGTCGATGCCGGTAAATTTCAACGCGGCTTCATCCAGTTCCGAATTTTTAAAAGGGACGATATTGCTGTGGTGTTTTTCGGTAATTCGCAGCCAGCCCTGTTCGTCGGGTTCGACGATGACGGCGGCGATTTCCAGCAGCGGATTTTTCTTGGCGTTGAAGCCGGCGGTTTCGATGTCGATGACGACGGGGAGATAACCCCGGAAGCGTTTGCCTAGCGGGTTTTGGCTGATTTCCATGTCTTTGGGTTGGTTTGAAAACTCGGTAGTGTGGTATGTTACGCGAGATTGGGGTAGGTTCAAAAAGTATTCAGATTAGGAGGTGGATATTATGCATAATAAAAAAACAAGGGCGCTAATCTCCGTCAGTATGCTGGCGATATTGGGCGGTTGCGCCACGACTCAGACTAAGGATCCGAGAGACCCCTGGGAAGGCTTTAATAGAAGCATGCAATCGTTTAACGATGGTGTCGACGATTATGTGATGAAACCAGTCGCCAAGGGTTATGACTGGGTGATGCCGGATTTTGCCGACCAGGGCGTGACAAATTTCTTCAGCAACCTCAATGACATTGGTGTTTGCGCCAACGATGCCTTGCAAGGCAAGTTTGTGCAGTCCGGCATGGATGGAGCTCGGTTTCTGGTCAATACCACGGCCGGCGTGGCCGGTTTGGTCGATGTAGGAACGATGATAGACTTGCCTAAGCACAACGAAGATTTCGATCAAACCCTGGGTGTTTGGGGTGTGCCTACCGGTCCTTATCTGGTGTTGCCGTTCTTCGGACCTAGTTCGCCCAGGGGTGTTGCTGGTTTGGCCGGCGATGCGGCGATGAATCCGTTGACTTATGCCGGTTTTTATCTGAATCCGGAGTGGATAGGCGCAGCCGTGTCGATAGGCGGTGGCGCTCTAAAAGCGATCGATACACGCTCGGATCTGTTGGGCATGGAGAAAGTCGCCAGCGAAGCAGCACTGGACCGTTATCAGTTCTTCCGGGATGCCTATCTTTCTAACCGTAAATATTTGGTCAAGGATGGCAATGTTCCCGAAGACGACGTCCTGAAATTTGAAGAGTTAAAAGACGAAGGTTACGGTCCAATTAACCCTAATCCGTATTAATCGACGATTCGTTGATTGAGTAAAAACGCGTCTGTAGCGCCCCGTTAACAGCGGGGCGCCTGCTCGGACAATTCAGCCTCGATCCAACCGGGCTGGGCCGATAGTAGCCGAGCTTGCCGTACCCGATTCTCCAATATCACATCCTCGGCCACATCGCAGGCCACTCGTAAATAATTCGGCGTATAGCCAAAATAGCGGATTTTTCCGTTATCGAGTGCTTCCGTTTGGCCTTCCCATAATATCTCGGCTTCCGTGCCAATGTTTTCGGCAATAAAGGCCTGCTTCATGGTTTCCGCCAATTCGTGCAACTGCTTGCTGCGTTGTTTCTTGAGTTCCTGGCTGACAGGATTGGGGAACGCAGCGGCAGCGGTGCCTTCGCGTGGCGAATAGCTGAAGATATGAATATGCCCGAAGCCTATAGCCTTGATGTAGTCATAGCTTTCCTGCCATTCCTGTTCGGTTTCGCCGGGAAAGCCGACGATGATGTCGGTGGTGATGTTGAAATGCGGAATCGTGGTCCTGGCCAGATTGACGATTTCGCCGAATTCCTCGGTTTTGCAGCGTCTGGCCATACGTTTAAGCACGCTGTCGCTGCCGCTTTGCAAGGGCAGGTGCAGGTGCGGCATCAGCCGTGGATTTTTGAACAGCTCGAAAAAACCGTCCGGCAGTTCCCAAGGTTCCAACGATCCCATACGCAGGCGTGGAATCTCGGTTTTAGCCAGGATTTTGGTAATCAGCTCGACCAAGTTGCTGTCGATGTCGCTGCCGTAACCGCCCAGATGCACGCCGGTGATGATGGCCTCGTTAATGCCTTGGGCGTGCAGGGCGTTGATCTCGTCGATCACGTCCTGAATAGACCGGCTGCTTTCCTCGCCGCGGGCGACGGTGACGATGCAGAAGGTGCAGCGGTAACGGCAGCCATCCTGGACTTTGACGAAGGCGCGCTGCCGGCCGCGGCTGAACAGCGACACTTCGCCGGGTTCGGTCGACATCGTTGGCATGCTGTCCATGTTTAAATCCGCCAGGGTTTTTTCCACCAGCTGGTTTTTATCCCGGTTGCCGATGATCAAATCCACGCCCATCAATTGCGCGGCTTCTTCTTCATTCAGCGTCGCGTAACAGCCGCTGACCACCAGCTTGGCTTGCGGGTTGTCGCGATGGATGCGGCGGATCATTTGCTTGGATTTTTTCACGGCGTCCTGAGTTACCGCGCAGGAATTGATGATCACCAGCTGCGCGTCGCTCAAGTTGCGGGTGATAGCGTGGCCTTTGGCCTGAAAGACTTGCGCCCAGGTTTCCAGTTCCGCCTCGTTCAGCCGGCAGCCCAAGGTTTTTAAATGTATTTGCATAAATGTTTCCAAAGAACGTAGGGGCGAATTTACTTGTGCCCTTTAGGGTATTCGCCCTGTCGGCTTAGCCGAAAAACCAATAAGTCACCAAAATGGCGGTAATAATGCCGCCCAGGTCGGCGACGATGCCGCAGGCGGCGGCATGGCGGATGTTGTTGATGCCAACCGCGCCGAAATATACCGCCAGCACATAAAACGTGGTCTCGGTGCTGCCTTGCACCACCGATGCCAGCCGGCCGGCGAAGGAGTCGGCGCCGTGGGTCTGCATGGTGTCTATCATCATCGCCCGCGCGCCGCTGCCGCTGAACGGCTTCATCAACGCGGTCGGAAGACCCTCGATGAAGCGGTTGTCGATACCGGCATAATTGACCAATAGCCTTACGCCATCGGTAATCAACTCCAGCGCGCCGCTGGCTCGGAATACCCCGAAGGCCACTAGCATCGCCACCAGATAAGGGATGATGGTGATGGCGGTTTGAAAACCGTGCTTGGCGCCTTCGACAAATAATTCGTAAGCATTGAGCTGTTTGTAAGCGGCAGCAGCGATGAAGGAAATCACCAGGCTGAACAAAATCACGTGGCTGACCAAGGCCGATTGCTTGAGCATTTCGGCCTGATCCAGCCCTGCGAAATAAGCCAGTATGCCGCCAACCAGAGCGGTGATGCCGCCCAGGTAAGCCAGCACCACTTTATCCAGCAGATTGATCTTCTGCACGGCGGCTACCGCCAGCAAGCCGGTCATGGTCGACATATAGGTGGCAATCAGAATAGGGATAAACACGTCGGTCGGATTGGCCGCGCCCAGTTGCGCCCGGTAAGCGAAGATCGTCACCGGAAACAGCGTCACCGAGGCGGTGTTAATCACCAGAAACAAAATCTGCGCGTCGCTGGCCCGCTCCGGATGCGGATTCAGTGTCTGCATTTCCTGCATGGCCTTGATGCCCATCGGCGTCGCGGCGTTGTCCAGCCCCAGCATGTTGGCGGCGATATTCATCACCATCGCCCCCAGTGCCGGATGATCCTTTGGTATCTCCGGCATCAGCCGGCTGAACAGCGGATTCAGCCCCTTGGTCAATAAATCGATGAAGCCGCTATGCTCGCCAATTTTCATGATGCCCAGCCACAAGGCCAGTACACCGCTCAACCCCAGCGAAATCTCGAACGCGGTTTTCGACAGGCTGAACATCGCATTCATTAATTCGGAAAACACCTGGGTGTCGCCCAGCACCAGCAGCTTGAAGGCGGCGGTGGCGAAGGCGGTCAGGAAGAAAAATATCCAGATGAAGTTCAGCAAGAGTGACGCTCAGGCTGCCTGTTGAGCCGGCCGCAACTTATCCTGTTGTTGCAGTTTTCGGTGGATGTTGCCGGGGCTCAATTCCAAACCATTTTTCCAGCACAAAGCACCCAACTCCAGAAAAAATAACCGGAAATAGGTTTCGTCTCGGAGCGGTTTGACCAGTTCGGAAGCTTGATCGAGCAAGGGCTGTAAATCGTAGTCGCCGTAAGTCAGGTCGGAAAACCACAGGCGAATCACGTAGCTGTGCAGATATTCGGCTTTGATAATTTTAATCATTGTCGGCTCCGGCAATGCGCTGTAAGGGTTTTAACTCGACGGCCAGTTGCCAGTCTTCAAGCAATTCCTGGCGATGTTGCTCCGTCCAGTCACGGACCAATTTCAAGGCTTTGCTAGGTAGTTGGCCTTCCAATAATTCGCCGCCGTCAATGGCGATTAAGGCTTCGTGGCCTTGATATTCGACATGAAAATGCGGCGGATTATGGTCGTCATGATACATCCGGATGTAGATACCGAAAAAGTAAGAAATGACAGGCATCGGCCTAATCAGGCTTTAGCCGATTTTCTTGGCTAAATCAGCCGCATAACCGGTGTAGCTGTGCGGGGTCAGTGCCAATAGCTCGGCTTTGGCTGCGGCCGGAATCTCCAATTTCTCGACGAAGGCACGCATGCCGTCGCCGGTGACGCGCTGGCCGCGGGTCAATTCTTTCAATTTTTCGTAAGGCTTTTCGATGCCGTAACGGCGCATCACGGTTTGAATCGGTTCGGCCAGCACTTCCCAGTTTTGATCCAGGTCTTGATCGATCAATGCCGGATTGATTTCCAGCTTGGAGATGCCTTTCAAAGTCGACTGTATCGCGATGCTGGTGTGGGCGATGCCGACGCCGATGTTGCGCAGCACCGTGGAATCTGTCAAATCGCGCTGCCAACGGGATACCGGCAGTTTGTCGGCCAGGAAACCGAAAATCGCATTCGCCAGCCCCAGATTACCTTCGGAGTTTTCGAAGTCGATAGGATTGACCTTGTGCGGCATCGTCGAAGAGCCGACTTCGCCGGCGATGGTCCTTTGTTTGAAATAGCCCAGCGAGATATAGCCCCAGACGTCGCGGTCGAAGTCCAGCAAGATGGTGTTGAAGCGCGACAGGGCGTGGAAAAACTCGGCCATGTAATCGTGCGGCTCGATCTGGATGGTGTAAGGGTTGAAAGCCAGGCCCAGCGACTCGACGAAGTTTTGCGCGAACTGCGCCCAATCGACATCCGGGTAGGCGACGCTGTGAGCATTGTAGTTGCCGACCGCACCGTTGATCTTGCCTAGCAGCTCGACCTTGGCGAGTTGCTGACGCTGGCGTTGCATGCGGGCGACGACGTTGGCGAATTCCTTGCCAACCGTGGTTGGCGTCGCCGACTGGCCATGCGTGCGCGACAGCATCGGCTGTTCGGCACTATCCAAGGCCAGTTGCTTGATGGCGGCGATGGTGCCGTCGATTTCGCTTAGGATTAGGCCGCGGCCTTCCTTCAGCATCAGTGCATACGACAGGTTGTTGATGTCTTCCGAGGTGCAGGCAAAGTGGATGAACTCGTTGACGGCATGCAGTTCGGCGTTGTGTTTGATCTTTTCCTTCAGAAAATATTCGACCGCCTTGACGTCGTGATTGGTGGTCTTTTCGATGTCTTTCACTGCCTGGGCGTCGGCTTCGGAGAAGTTGCTGACGATGCCGTTCAATACCGCAATCGCATCGGCCGACAAGGCCGGTACTTCGACAACCTTGGCTTCGGCGGCCAAGGTCTGCAGCCAGCGCACTTCCACTTCGACCCGGTAACGGATCAGGCCGTATTCGCTAAAAATGGGGCGCAAGGCGTCGACTTTGTTGGCATAGCGGCCGTCGATGGGGGAGATGGCGGTGAGTGTCATGATGGTTTCCTGTCTTGAATTGTGCGATGGGCGTTGTTTTACTCAGCCCACTTTAGATGGATTTATTGGTTGTATTTGGATTCGATAATGCCGCCGCCCAGGCAAATTTCACCCGAGTAAAACACCACGGATTGTCCTGGCGTAATCGCCCGTTGCGGCTCGTCGAAGCGGACTTTAACGCGGGTGCCGCCGTCGATTGGTTCGACGACGCAGTCCTGATCCGGTTGGCGGTAACGGGTTTTGGCGGCGCAATGGATGGTTTCGGTCAAAGGTTGGCTGCCGCACCAGTCCAGTTGCCCGGCTTCCAGAGTGTTGTGCAGCATCAGCGGGTGATCGTGGCCTTGGCCGACGATCAATATATTGTTGTCCAGGTCTTTTTCCAGCACGAACCAGGGTTCGTCCGGCGCGTCCTTGACGCCACCTATGCCCAAGCCCTGGCGTTGGCCCAACGTGTAATACATCAGGCCGTGATGCTTGCCGATGTATTGGCCTTCCGGAGTGCGCATTTCGCCGGGTTGGTGGGGTAGGTAGCGTTGCAGGAATTCCTTGAACTTGCGCTCGCCGATGAAGCAAATGCCGGTGCTGTCTTTCTTACGGCTGTTGGCGAAGCCGGCTCTGTCGGCCATGGCGCGGATTTCCGGTTTATGCAGATGGCCGATGGGGAACAGAGTGCGCGACAGGGCTTTCTGGCCCATTGCGTATAGGAAATAGCTTTGTTCTTTGTTGGGATCCAGGCCTTTCAATAATTGAAACTCGCCGTCTTGTTCGCAAACGCGGGCGTAATGGCCGGTAGCGATATATTCGGCGCCCAAATCTTCGATGGCGTAATTCAAAAACGCCTTAAATTTGACATGTTTGTTACAAAGTATGTCGGGATTAGGCGTGCGGCCGGCCTTAAACTCCGACAAAAACACCTCGAATACTTCGTCCCAGTATTCGGCGGCGAAGTTGACGGTCTTAAGTTCTATGCCCATTCTGTTGCAAACCTGCTGGGCATCGGCCAAATCCTGCATCGCGGTGCAGTATTCGGTGCCGTCGTCTTCCTCCCAATTTTTCATGAACAAACCGGTCACCTTGTGGCCTTGTTCTTGCAGGGCCAAAGCTGTGACGGAAGAATCGACGCCGCCGGACATGCCGACGATGATGTGTTTGCTCATGCTAGATCGAGAAATGACTGTAATAAGGTAAGCGGATAACGGTGGCCTTTCAGGTATTCGTCTATGGTTAGTAGTACCAAAGGGCTACGCAAGCGTTCGGAGCGGTCTGCAATGTCGTCGTGACTCAGCCAGTGGGTAGCTATGATGCCTTCATCCAAAATTTGTTCCGGATCGTGGGAATGAACGGCACCGGTGAAACAGAAACGTACGAAGCTAGGGAATTCGGGGGTTTTGCGCCACAGTTGTACGGCGACAATGGCGTGCGGTTCGAATTGCCAGGCGGTTTCTTCCCATACTTCGCGTTTGACGGCGGAGATTAAATCTTCGCCCGGTTCCAAATGACCCGCGGGTTGATTGAACGCAAGGCCATTGGATGTTGTCTCTTCGACCAGTAAAAAGCGACCGTCTTTTTCAATCACGGCGGCGACAGTAACGTGGGGTTTCCAGACCATGGCTTTGAGCAAACGAACGATGAAAAGGCGCGCATTTTACTCGAATTGTTTTTTATCTGCGCAAAGATTGAAATTTGCAGGGTAAGTCGCTATGTTAACTACATAGTAAACAACGCCGATGAACGATGTCCGATTTCGAACCCTTTAAAGACTCAGATGGCAATACCGCGCTGCAGGAAACCAAGCCGCAGCTGAAGAGGCCGCCTTTGTATAAGGTTATTTTACTGAACGACGACTTTACGCCCATGGATTTTGTTGTCGAGATACTCACCATTTTTTTTAATATGAGCGAAGAAAGAGCCACCCAAGTGATGCTGCAAGTGCATACGCAGGGCGTGGGGGTGTGTGGCACCTACACCAAAGACGTGGCCGAGACCAAGGTGCATATTGTTAATGATTATTCCCGGGAGCATCATCATCCTTTGATGTGTGCAATGGAAGAGGCGTGAGAGGTAAGCCATGCTAAGCAAAGAACTTGAAGTGACATTGAATACCGCTTTTACCGGTGCGCATGCCAAACGGCATGAATTTATCACCGTGGAGCATTTGCTGTTGGCGTTGCTGGATAACGTCACCACCATACCGATTCTGATTGCCTGCGGTTGCAACGTCAATGCGCTACGCGGCGAATTGACGCGGTTTATCGACGAAACCATCTCCTTGATTCCCGATGGCGTTCAACGGGAAACCCAACCGACACTTGGTTTTCAGCGGGTTCTACAGCGCGCGGTATTTCATGTTCAGGCGTCCGATAAAAAAGAAGTAACCGGCGCCAATCTGTTTGTGGCCTTGTTTAGCGAGCAGGATTCGCACGCGGTTTATTTGCTCAACAAGCAGGATATTACCCGGCTGGATGTGGTTAATTATTTGGCGCATGGCGTCTCGAAAATCGAACAGCAACAAAGAAAAGAAGTCGGCGAAGATGCCGATGGCGAACGTAGTATGGGCGAAGCCATGGCTAGTCCGCTGGAGAAGTATGCGACCAACCTTAACGAAGAGGCTTTGAAGGGCAATATCGATCCGTTGATAGGCCGAGAGCTGGAAGTGGAAAGAACCATACAGGTGTTGTGCCGCAGGCGCAAAAACAATCCATTGCTGGTTGGCGAAGCTGGCGTCGGCAAGACTGCGATTGCCGAAGGCTTGGCGAAGCGCATCGTCGAAGAGCAGGTGCCGGATGTGCTGCTGAATAACGTGATTTATTCGCTGGACATGGGCGCGCTGGTAGCCGGTACCAAATATCGCGGCGATTTTGAAAAACGCCTGAAAGCCCTGATCAGTCAGCTGAAAAAAGAGCCTGATTCGATTTTGTTTATCGACGAAATCCATACCATCATCGGTGCGGGTTCGGCATCGGGCGGGGTGATGGATGCCTCGAATCTGATCAAGCCGGTACTGGCCTCCGGGCAGTTACGCTGCATCGGTTCCACCACCTATCAGGAATATCGCGGCATCTTCGAGAAAGATCACGCATTGGCGCGGCGCTTTCAAAAAATCGACGTGGTGGAGCCTTCCATCGAAGATACCGTGCTGATTCTGAAAGGGCTTAAATCGCGTTTCGAGGAGCATCATGGCCTGAAATACACTCCGGAAGCCTTGCGTTTGGCCGTTGAATTATCGGCACGATTCATCACCGATAGGCATTTGCCGGACAAGGCTATCGACGTGATCGACGAGGCGGGTGCAAGGCAGCGGTTGTTTGCCGAGGGTGAGCGCAAGGAAACCATAGACACGGCGGAAATCGAAGAGATTGTCGCCAAGATTGCCAGGGTGCCTGCGCAATCGGTATCGGCTACCGATAAGGACAAGTTGGCTAATCTCGAGAAAAATCTGAAAATGCTGGTGTTCGGCCAAGACGAGGCTATTTCCGAGTTGGCATCCGCGATCAAATTGTCGCGTGCCGGTTTGCGCGACACCACCAAAACCATAGGTTCGTTTCTGTTTGCAGGGCCTACCGGGGTGGGTAAAACCGAAGTCACTCGCCAGTTGGCAAAAGTCTTGGGCATAGAGCTGATTCGTTTCGACATGTCGGAATACATGGAGCGGCACACCGTGTCGCGCCTGATCGGTGCGCCTCCGGGCTATGTCGGCTACGACCAAGGTGGCTTGTTGACCGAAGCGGTTACCAAGCATCCGCATGCGGTTTTGCTGCTGGACGAATTGGAAAAAGCCCATCCCGATGTATTCAATCTGCTATTACAAGTGATGGATCACGGCACTTTGACCGATAACAACGGCCGCAAAGCCGATTTCCGCAATATCATCCTGATTATGACCACCAACGCCGGCGCGGAGGAGGGTAGCCGCGCCTCGATAGGCTTTACCCAGCAGGATCACGCAACCGACAGCATGAAAGTCATTGAGCGAGGTTTCTCGCCGGAATTTAGGAATCGGCTGGATGCCGTCGTCCAGTTCAAATCACTGGATATGACGGTGGTCGGTAGCGTGGTGGATAAGTTTATCTTCGAGCTGGAAGCGGTGTTGGCGGATAAAAATGTCACATTAACCTTGGAACCTGCGGCAAGAGCCTGGTTGGCCGAACGCGGTTACGATGTCAAGATGGGTGCAAGGCCAATGGCGCGGTTGATTCAGGAAAAAATCAAAAAACCGTTGGCGGAGGATTTGCTGTTTGGGCGCTTAGCCAATGGCGGACATGTGCGTGTCTACGTCGAAAACGATGCACTGGCCTTCGCGATTGAAAGCAAGCAGCTCGTGGTTTCGGAATTGAATCAGGTGGTCTAGGCAGGGGGCAATCGCTGTCCCGTTCGAAACGGGATTAGCGATTGCGGAAGGTAATGCGGCCTTTGGTCAGGTCGTAAGGTGTCATTTCAACTCTGACTTTGTCGCCGGTCAGGATGCGGATGTAATGTTTGCGCATTTTGCCGGAGATGTGAGCGGTAACGATATGTCCGTTTTCCAGCTCCACGCGGAACATGGTGTTAGGTAGAGTATCGATGACCTTGCCATCCATTTCGATTTGATCTTCTTTTGCCATAATGCAAGCCTTAATTAAAAACGCCTATAGTAGCATGAAACCACATGTGGCACTTCTAAAATTGCGATGCCGGGTTTCGGTACAGGTTTCTCGTCTGTACCTCATAGGCCTAGGTCTGGGAACGATGATCACTCTCAAGGTTCAGAGCTTCCAATAAATCTTATCGGCTTGCGGGGTATAATGCCATCTTGAACTATCACCCAGCGCATATCATGATCGAAATCGGCAAATTCAATACCCTGACAATTAGCAGAAAACGCGATAACGAAGTTTATCTGAATGGCGGCGAAAGCGGCGAGATCGCGCTGGCCGATAAGGATGCGCCCAAGGATTGTAACGTCGGCGATACGCTCAAGGTTTTCGTTTATATCGACGGCAAGAACCAATTGCAGGCCACCACACTGATTCCAAAAGCCCAGGCCGACGAGGTGGCCTGGTTAAAAGTGGTATCGCTGAGCCATGCCGGGGCGTTTATGGACTGGGGTCTGCCCAAAGATTTGCTGGTACCGTTCAGCGAGCAGAAAGGCCGGATGGTGGAAGGCCGGTTTTATCTGGTTCGGCTGTTTCTGGATGAAGACAACCGCATAGCCGCCACGACGCTGCTCGACGATTTCATTCAGGATCAGGCCTTTTATTTCAAGGAAGGGCAGGCGGTCGATCTGATTATCGCCGACGAAACCGAGCTGGGCTTTAAGGCTGTCGTCAATCATCAATATTGGGGCGTTCTGTACAAGAACGAGATTTTTCAGCCGCTGCAAAAAGGCCAGAAACTAAAAGGCTATATCAAGAAAATTCGCCCGGACAACAAACTCGATCTGGCCTTGAGTCAGGATAAATACGGCCAGAAGGTTGACGATACTTCTGCCAAGGTTTTATCTATTCTGGAACAACACGGCGGCTATATCGCCCTGACCGACAAAAGCCCGCCGGAGACGATTTACGATACCTTCGGCGTCAGTAAGAAGGTGTACAAGCAGGCCATCGGCGGCTTGTACAGACAACGCAAGATTTTGATCGAAGACAAGGGCATCAGGCTGGTTGGCAAATAGTTTAGGTGTGAGCATTATGGCTTGATCAACCCCGGCCGCGTTTTTTCGGCTCGAGCGCCGGCAGTCTAGGCTTTCAGAGCGCAATATCAACTCAATGAGGTTAAAGCACGCCGCGCTCGACCTCTTGCAGATAGATAAACTCCGGGGCCTTGACGCCCGCCTGTTTTCTGATTTCCACCAATTCCGGCGATTCGAAAAAACGGCGGGCATTATCCAGCGACGACCATTCCGAAAAATGGACGATGTTATTGGCATCGTTATCGTAGCGCAGCAATTGGTAGCTGATCTCACCGGCTTCTTTCCTGATCCGCGCCGCCTGATCGAAAACCGCTTTCCAGGCCGGATAAGACTCGACTTCGTGAATGATTAGAACGTGTTGCATGTGGGCTCCGTGGTTGGTTTTGCGGTAGCGAATCGGTTGATATGTAAGCCTTCAATTTTTGATTATCATCGATCGATGGGCCGCACGTTGCTTGGTTTACCCCTATGTCCTCAGTTAGTGGCGATCAATGACATGGGGCCGATTAAGCTAGGCTAGTCGGACCTGCGCGGGCTACGCGACTATTATTCATGCTGAGTGATCGATGATGTTTTTACTGAAGATTCGCTGGCAGTAGTCATGATATTCAAAGTCGCGGAGTTCTCTGCGTAGATTGCGTCTTCCACCCGCTCGACAAATTGTTTAAATGCCTCGGCTTCGTCCAGAGTTTGGTATCGGCCAACCTTGGTTCTAAACATAAATTTCTCGTGTCCCAGTAGCTGTTCTGTGGAACGATAATTTTTCCATTGTTCACGGTAGTGATAAACACTCTCCAGGGATACAACGATAACGACGAGTAGACTGATTATTGTGACTATTATTTGGACAATCGGCAGACCCCATAAACTTTGTTGGGGAATATTCACAAGAACTGGAACCAAGCCGCCGCCAACAACAGAAAAAGCGCGCATACCAAGATACTTGCTTTTTGCTGTTACTGCCTTTGAGTCGTACCAATTTTGGTATTGCTCAAGCCGTTCGGATATGTATTTCTCTGGATCCATTTTGGTAGCCACCGTACGTTGGTTAAATGAGTATCTGACCAATTAGCCTGATAATTTGATGCTACTCGTATAAGTAGGAAGCGATTATGCCAAAACGCCTATCGGCATATTTCAACCTATTTCTTAACATTCCCCGCATGCAACCCACATTCTTTCTTGGCCGCATCCTCCCACCACCAGCGCCCGGCCCGTTCGTGCTGATTCGGCAACACCGGCCGGGTGCACGGCTCGCAGCCTATGCTGATATAGCCGTGTTTGTGTAGTTCGTTAAACGGTACCTGATAGGCTTCGATGTAATCCCAAACCTGAGCGGAAGTCCAGTTCAGCAAGGGATTGAATTTGATCAACTGCCGGCCCTGGCCGGAAAATGCGGTATCCAGTTGCACCTCGGGGATGTCGGCGCGGGTATCCAGGCTCTGGTCCTTGCGCTGACCGGTGATCCAGGCGTCCAAAGTCGCCAGCTTGCGGCGTAGCGGCTCGACCTTGCGGATGCCGCAGCATTGTTGATGACCGTCTTCGTAGAAGCTGAACAGGCCTTTTTCCTTGACGAAGGCGTCCAGCACTTCGCGGTCCGGTGTCAGCAGCTCGATGGTGATCCCATAATGCTTGCGCACCTGTTCGATGAAACGGTAGGTTTCGGGATGCAGGCGGCCGGTGTCCAGCGAGAATACCTGGATGTCCTGGCGGATTTGTAGCGCCATGTCGATCAGCACCACATCTTCCGCACCGCTGAAGGAGATGGCGATGTTATCGAAGTTGGCTAGCGCGGCTTTGAGGATGGTGCGCGGATTTTTGCCTTTTAATTTGGTTTGTGCGGCGGAGAGGTCGAATGTGGTCATGGCTTCAGCTTTGGGTAAAGTAGCGGGATAAATAGTCGTCGAAGTTGAGCTTGTCTGTAGACTCGATATCGGCCTGTTTTTTCAGCGAGGCGGTGGCCATGTCTTCGAACTGTTTTTGAGCCTGGGCATCCAGTGGCTGGGCGTTAAAATAATGCTTGTGCAGTGCCGAGGTATTGCTGGCAAAACAGCCGAATTCCTGGCCGTTTTCGCGCATGCAGGCCAGGATGCGGGCCGACGGCGTTAGCGCCGGATTGTCGACTACCGCCAGTTGTTGCTGCAAGGCCAATTGATAAGGTTTGTCGAGACTGTCCTGATCCAGCAGCGCACAAATCGGCTGCATCGCACGCAGAATGTCATGCGCCCAGTCGTGCAGGCTGATGGCTTCGCCGTTTTTGTTCAGTTGCAGGCCGGGACGGCGGCCCTGATTGGCGACCAGTAACTGGTTGCTGTTGTTGACCTGGAATTCTGCCACGGCTTGCGGCGGGCTGTCGTGCAGCAGGCAGCTCAGTAAAAATGCCTCGACAAAGCGGGCGGTGCTTTCGTCGATGCCGATCGGGTTGAACAGGCTCAGGTCCAACGAGCGCATTTCCACATACAGTACGCCGCGGCGCTTCAGCGCCAGGGTGGGCTTTTCGCCGGATTTGGCGATCTGCTTGGGGCGCATGGTGCTATAAAACTCGTTTTCGATTTGCAGGATGTTGGCGTTGAGCTGCTGGTATTCGCCATCGACCTTGATGCCGATTTTTTCGTACTCGGGGTAGGGGGTGTTGATCGCGGCGCCCAGGCTTTCGACATAGCCATCCAGCGAGTTGTAATCGATTTTAAGCCCCGCCTGGTTCTTGCTTTTGTAGCCGATGTCGCTCATGCGTAGCGAGGTGGCGTAAGGGTGGTAGACGGTGTGATCGTCGAATTCCTTGAATTGCTCCATCAACTGCGGCCGGCTGCTGAAGAAAGTTTTGCAGATCGCCGGCGAGGCGCCGAACAGGTAAAGTATCAGCCAGCCTTGACGCTGAAAGTTTCTGATCAGGCCGAAATAGGCATCGGAGATAAAGGTTTCCAGCGAATCTTGAGAGCCGCTGTTTCGATGCAGGATGGGCCACAGGGCTTCGGGAACCGAATAGTTGAAGTGAATGCCGGCAATGGACTGCATGGTACGGCCGTATCGATGCCATAGGCCTTTACGATACACGTGCTTCATCTTGCCGATGTTCGAGGTGCCGTATTCGGCAATCGGAATGCTGAGGTCGCCGTCGATGCCGCAGGGCATGCTGGTCGCCAGCAGCATTTCGTCGCCCAGATGCGGATAAACGAACTGGTGTATCTGGTGCATGTAGGCCAGCGTCTGTTTAATCTCGGCGAACGGCGGCGTGATAAATTCCATCAGCGCTTCCGAGTAATCGGTGGTGATGTAAGGATGGGCCAACGCCGAGCCCAGTGCTTTTGGGTGCGGTGTTTGCGAAATGGCGCCGTCGCGGGCGATACGCAGGCTTTCTTTTTCTATGCCTTTCAAGCCTTGTTTAAGTAAGTGTTGCTGTTTGCATTCGATAAGACGTTGCAAACTGTCGGGTAAAACGGCGTGTTGATTGTTCATTGCTGAGGGCAAAGTCGCCCGTTGAGTCCATATGTAGTTATCGTATTATAAGGGGTGGCCCCTGATTTGTAGAGCAATTCGGGAATGGTGATGGAAACCAGCCCGGCTAGGGACGAGAGTCTTGCGTCTAGCAAATTCTTGATGAGGGTTGAAGCTGCATCCTAAATTATATTTCGATTCGCTATGACATATTCAGCTTGTCTTCCATCCTTTGCTTATAGTTGAGGTAATGGACGGCTTGCGCCTGATTCGCGTGTTCTATACCCAGTAACCGGCTGGGCACGTCGACTTCGGTGATGTGGCAGGGGTAATCGTCGTGATTTTTTCTGTAACCCAAAATATGGTCTTTGACGGCTCTAAAGGTATTCGCATCGACAATCGAAAACTTCAAATCGTTGCAATAGAGGGCATAACTATCCGCCGTCAGTTGAGCGGTAATCCTCACCCGTAATTCCAATGCGCTGTCCTCGGGCCTGACTTGAACCGCCTGGCATGATATGACGCCGGCCGAATTTTTTTGAATCTCGTAGCATTTGATGCCAGCTGCTGCCGGTAGTTTTGCTTGCGCCAGCAATGCGCCGAGAAATACCGAATAGTGAATCAATACATGCTCGGGATGGGCTTTGCTGTGTTGAGCGACAAATAGCGCGCCTTTTTCATCGATGACATAAACCGCGACATGCTTGCTGGTGGCATGGTAGAAAATCTGGATGATGTTGGCCGAATTGTAGTTGTACAGCGTGGGAATAAAGGTTTGATCCAACACAAAGGCATCGAACAATACCGGGGAAAATTGCGGTTGGGTACTTCCCAATTCTTGCAACAACTGGTTGTGGGTTTCCAGCATGTAATAACTTAATGCATTGTCCCGACAACGAAAAACGTAATAATAAGCTTCGCCGGCCAGGATGTAACGCTGATGGTTCTGCAGCAGCGGATCGGTAAAGCATTTGAGCAGATTGTTAAACAACTCGCTAATTCGCAACATAATGCTTCTGCCGCGCGCCTTGGTAAAACAGACAACATGCAACTTATCGGTGCCTATCGGTAGTTCGCTATTGTTAAACACTTCGGCGATGCAATTGAAAAAACCGCCCAAACCGCCGTATTGCTGTAAGGTCACTTCCCCCCAACTGGAAACCGAGAGTCGTTGCACGGTCTGGACAAAACACCGCCGGCTTTCACCATAGCTAAAAGGATCGGAGCGTTCGCTCATCACAAATTGCTGGGCATTGGCGTCTATTGCCAAGCTTTCGCCCAAATTAATCAGTAATAACGACGATGAAAAACGACTGGGTTTTTCATAAATATCGAGACTATCGGTCTTGTTCGTCAAATAGCGCGATAAAAAATCATGCAGTTCGGCCATCAGTAGTGCCAGTTCGCCGCTACTGAGTTTCTGATTGTTTGAGATCAGTTTTAGATTGATGTTTTTTTTGTATAAACCGTTGACCACCGCCCAACACAGTAATTCGACCAGACTATCGCCATGCTTGATAGCCGGCTCAAGCGATAGGTTACGTCCAGTCATATTTTCGGGGTACAAACACCAGATGCTTGCGGTGTCGGGATGATCCAGTTCGGCAAATGTCAGCACATCGGGTTTGGCATGCACCATGTTTCGCGTTGCCAGCACTTCCACCTTACCGGGGCGTAAATCCAGTGCTGCCCGTAATTTTCGGCTGATCAGCTTTAGATCGTTATTCTCCCGGTAATTATGGTCGACCGGGTTGCCGGCAAAGTTTAGGATCATACGCAGGCATTGTTGCAGCTGGTCGCGGATAACGCCGTGTTCGGCGCTGGCTTTTTGTATGTCCCAATACTTTTTCAAACCAAAGCTTTCCAGCAAGCCATCCGGCCAATGCCATAGGCCGGCAATGCTTTGCAAATAGGCTTCATGCAGCTGCCGCGCCCGGTTATCCAGCGACGCATCGGAGGAGCCCATAATTTTGAGATGAAAGCATTCGCGGGCCAGATTAAGCCTTTGTTTGGAGCCGGATTTTTGTAGATAGCGGTCGACCTTGCTGTAGATCAGCAAATAGGGGTCGAGGCTGTCGACCCTGAAGTCACCCTGATAGATAGCCTGTTTTAATGACATGCATAGCCATTGCGGATCGGGGAATTCGCTGGCATAGCTTTCCATCAGCAATAGTTTTAACAACGATTTATGCGGCGATGTCAGCGATTTGTAGATATGCCACAGCGTGGCACTGACAAATTCCGCTATCGGTACGTTTTGCAGGCCGCCGAAATCGATGACATCCACCTCGGAAATGAAGCGGTTTTCCAGCAAATGCGCGACGTATTGGTTGTAATGCTTGTCCTGTTGCGGCGGCACCAGCCACCAGACCGGTACGCGTCCGGCGATATAAATTGAGGTGCGGTAAAACTCTTCCAGCAGCAGATAGTGCTGGGTCTCGCCGCTACTTTCCGCGGAAATCGGCGTGTTTTCGCCTTGTTTGAATTGATCGCCATTGACCAGAAAAAAATGTACTTCTATTTTTAACGAAGCCGCCCATTTTTCCACCTCCTGGGCTTTTTTCCGCAGCTCCTCCAATTCGTCGGCGGCTAAGCTAGGCTGGTGACATAGCCAGATATCGATATCGCTATCCTTTGAAAACGCCATACTACCGACGCTGCCCATCAGAAAAATACTGTGGATGGGATAATTTCTCAAGGCTTTGCGTTTATAAACGAAACCCTTGGAATACTGCTTTGCGGTATCCATGGTTTGCTTATTCGGCGAGTAATCGGGAATGCCGGCCGGGGTTTCCAGCGAAACAAAGCCGGGTAGTAGTGGATGATTAATGTGAAAAATCAGCGGCAACAGATTCAGAAAGTCGTGTTGTCTGGCCTGAAAAAAATCTTGAACCCGTTGCAAACGGCTCTGGTTGAAATGCTTGAAACGCTGGGCAACCGCATGCAGATCCTTTCTGCTGATCTCTTCGCCGGGTGCGCCTAAATTGATAGGAGGGAAGCGGGTAGTCAAGGTAAGCCTTGCCGATTAAAGGGGTTGAGCCAGTATAGGTAATCAGCCCGGTTTGTGGAAGTTTAGCTGTACAAATCTGCCGCTTTGGTCATGAAAACAACTGAAGCGCGTCATGCAGGCATGCGGTACGTCGATTTGCATACTTTGCGTGGACGGAATGCCGACTAACAATGAAAACAGCGCACGAATCACGCCGGCATGGGTCACGACCAGCACGTTTTGCCCGGCGTGATTGGCCAGCAAGTCTTCCCAACCTTGCTTGATGCGTTGGGCAAAGTCGGCATATTTTTCGGCATTCGGTGGAGTGTAGCCGAAAGGATCGGCATAAAAATGCTCGAGGGCGCTGGGGCTGTTAACGGCAATTTGGTCGGCGGTTAGACCTTCCCAGTCGCCGAAATTGATTTCCATCCAGGACGGGCGAATCTGCAAGTCTAATTGCTGTTGCTGGCACCATGCCGAAGCAAATGAGCGGCAACGCCTGAGCGGTGAGCTGATTACCGCATCCCACTGACTGCCTGCGCATTGTTGATACATTTGTCGCCAACCTTGTTCGGTCAAGGGGTCGTCGGTAATACCGCGATAATAGCGTCCCCCTTGCGCTTCGCCGTGGCGGAGAAAATCCAGAGTTGTGGGTTTGTTGATATCGCTCATCGAAATTGTCATTGCCGTTTGTGCTGGTACGCCAACATATCTTATTTCCGTTTCATACAAAAGACACATTAGCGCTTTAGCCTATTGGTTTTGGCTTATTAATCAGGAGGGATTCAATGTTCTTTAAAAGTAAAACAGCAGTATGTAGTCTTGTCATATTAACCATCGCTGTCGGTTTTAATAGCGCTACCGCCCACGAAAACGAGCATGAACAACACGAGGCGGAAGGGTTCAGTTTCGCGCTGTGGGGCGACATGCCTTATGCAAAAAACGGCGACAATCCTAAAATTCAGGCCCTGATCGATGATATCAACGCATCCGATGTCGCGTTCACGGTATTCGATGGCGATATTAAGGACGGCAGTTCGCGTTGCGACGACTGGCAATATACCGATGCCGTCGATCGCTTCAATCAATTCAAAAAGCCCATGATTTATGTCGCCGGCGACAACGAGTGGACCGATTGCCATAGAATTAACAATGGCGGTTACAACAACCTGGAAAGGCTGGATCACATCCGTCAGGTGATGTTCAACACCCCATACAGTTTCGGTCAGAAAAAAATCAAGCTCGAACATCAAGGTGCGCTAGGCAACGAATATGCGGAAAATGTGCGCTGGACGCGCGGCAATGTGGTGTTTGTAGGCTTGAATATGCCTGGCAGCAATGACAACAAAGTCGGCAGCGACGCCGAGTGCACAAATAAAAGCGTCCGCACTTTGGCAGATTGCGCGGCGGATAATGCCGAATACTTGGCTCGCGATGCGGCGAACATTGAATTTGTTAAAGAATCGTTCCAAAAAGCCAAGGATCGTAATGCTCGTGGTCTGGTCATCACGATTCAGGCCGATCCCAGTTTCGATTTGCCGGAAACTGAAAGTTTTAACGAGCGCACTTTGCCCGGATTCGATGGCTTTACCCGGTTTTTGAATGTGTTGGCGGAAGAAACCGGCAATTTTGCAGGGGAAGTGGTGCTGGTGCATGGCGATGTGCATTTCTTTAAAGTCGACAAACCATTAGTCGATCAAGCTCACTTGATCAAAAATTTTACACGGGTAGAAACATTCGGCAGTCCCAATGTCCATTGGATAAAAGTGTCGGTACATCCTGAAGGCCGTAACTTGTTTACGTTTGAACCGATGATGGTTCCGGAAAATTAAGGTAGGGGGGGGCTTCCCTGTAAAAAGGCATGGCGGATTATTCCGTCATGCCTTATGTGTGGATAGAGGCTTTGGTTGCTCTCAGGTGTTCAGCGTATCCATCAAGTCGATCATGAACTCCATTTCTTCATCCTCGATTTTTTGCCAGCCGCTAAAACCTAGGCTAGTCAATACGCCGTTGCCTTTTTCGCAGTTATGCATGTCGATTAGCACCTGTTGAATTTCGGCGCGTCTATCCTGTAGTTTTGGACCTATCATCAGCGAGTGATGAATAACGCTGATTTGACTGCGGACCAGAATTTTCAGTTGTTTTTTAATCATTGAGGACAGGTTGTCGTACGCTTCGGCTAGAAAAATACCGACATCGGCTTCGCCTTTCAGCAAGTGTTTGGCAACCAATACATAGTTATCCGAAAGCACCGGAACGATATTGCCGGCATCCAGGTCGCCCGGTTCCAGCATGATCATACCCATTAGCCGTACATCGGGGTCTTCGGTAAATGCCAATCGAATGCCAGGCGCCAACTGCGTGACGTCGGTAACTTCATTGTCGGCGTTGACGGCAATAATCGCTTCGTCGGATTCGCCTTCCGCCTTGACCAGTGGTAGAAAACCTTTTTCTCTGACCAGCATCGCCGCATCGAACGGATTGGCATAAATCAAATCTATTTTATCGGCTTGGATAGCTTCGTGCAGGCTTTGATAATGGCTATACATTTCAAGATGTATCGCTATGCCGGTTTGCTTCTGCAGCCAAGTATTAAAAATATACCAGCCGGAAAGGCGGTCTGGGGCAAAATCCGGACTTACTGTAAACATGAAAGACATGGTGATTTCCCCATTTAAAAAAGTGTCGGGTAAAGCTTGATGCATTCATCAACTTTGCTCGGCGAAGGTTTTCTGCGGACCGACGTATAGCCGACGAGCTCGCCGCCACGGATATTGGGAATAACCGTGGCTTTTACCCAATAATACCCGCCGTCTTTACGCAAGTTTTTGACGAAACCCTGCCATTTTTCACCCTTGGCCACTGTGTCCCATAAATCTTTAAAGGCGGCGGCTGGCATATCGGGATGCCGGAGAATCGAATGCGGCGTGCCGATCAATTCGGCTTCGCTATAACCCGACATTTCTACAAAAGCACGATTGACGTGGCTGATGATGCCTTCCGGGGTAGTGGTGGAAACGATCAATTTACCGTCGGGGTAGGGGGTTTCTATTTCCGTATACAGCACTCTTCGGGATGTCCCATCGTATAATTTAAGAGTTACTTCCTTATAGTCTCCTACGATATCTTCGGGTTTCATATCAGCAATCATGATTGGCTCCGTGTTGCCGGTTGAAGGATTACAACATTTCAGAAATGCTTTCCGCTGCGCGTTTGACGTCAAGGAAAATCAGTCCGAGTTTGGCATTGGGTTTAGCCAGCACCGTCAAGACTGCTTCGCTACCGGCGTAAGTCATCAGTACGTAACCTTTAGCGCCTTTGATTAAAACCTGTTCCAAGCCGCCGCGATTCAATTCTTGCGCGGTGCGGTCGCCTAAAGACAGCATGGCGGCACTCATTGCCCCAACGCGGTCTTCATCCATGCCGGCAGGCAATACCGAAGCCATCATTAAACCATCCGTGGAAATAATGCCGGATGCTTCAATATCCGCCGAGGTTCCATTCAGCTCGGTTAAAACCGATGTCAGCATGTCTGCTTTCATATTTCTATCCTCATCAATGTGTAATGTTGCAAAACAATCAACTCAAAAAGTTAATTGCTCTTTTTTAAATAACGAATAATTAAAGACCAAACCAATGTCACGAATTCGGCCTGATTGAAATGTGGAACACCTGATATAGCCAGCACAAAACGATGATTGCCGATGAACAGTGGCCAGAAACCAATTTGACTGTTGCCGAAGGCGTCAACGATAGCCCAGGCATGGCTACCAATACCCAGGTTGTTGACCAGCAATCCAGATCGCCGTTTATGAACGGTTGCCAGTTCGGCGCTGAGTGCGGACAATTCTTCGGCGACTTCATGAGGGAATCCGCTGCAGGCTAGATAGAACCCTTGATCATCGGCCAGCAGTACTTTGCCGTTTTCGGATATTTTCCCTAGCAAATCGGGCAAAATTTCCTCCAATGCCCCTTGCGGCGAACGGATGGCGCTATCGACTCCTTGCACCCAGCCCAGTTTTTGGCAATGAAGTAGCTGTTCCAAGGTTTTTTCTTCGTCGTCAGATTCCATGAGAAGCTGCAATTGCTCGATAGTCAATGCCGGGGTTTGTTCCTGTTGCAGCAATCGGGTCAAGAACCGTCTGGGCTTGTCGGTTTCGAGGCCAGAGATGGCGTAATAGGCACCTGCCGGGGTTGGATACAGAAACAACCCGTCTATCAGATTAAATCTTTGCATTAACCCACCAGTCCAGGGTCCAATGAATACAACAATGCTTGTACGAGTAGCGAAACGTCGTTCTTTTCTCGGGCATCCACTGCAAAAACTGGTGGTTTCAATCCGAAGGATTGTAGCTGGATATGGTAATCGTCTATGGTAGGTTTGCAGCTGAGGTCCATTTGCGTCACACCAATCGCGACACTGGTATCGTTGATGAATTTTCCAAATGCATCCAGAAAGAATTTCATGTCTTGAAAAGGGTCGGCACGGGTGTTGTCGATTAATAAAATCAGACCAATGCCGCCTACCGTTAATATGTCCCACATGAAATCGAAGCGCTCTTGTCCGGGGGTCCCGTAAAGATGAATTTTTTCGCCGCCGGTCAAATTCATCACCCCGTAGTCCATGGCTACCGTGGTTGATGCCTTGCGATTTTTAGTCATATCGCTGGCAGCCGCATCGGTTTTAATGGGCGGAACATCGCTGATTGCGTTGATGGCGGTAGTTTTGCCTGCGCCCACCGGGCCTGTAAAAATAATTTTGTATTGACTCATTGGGATTCCTTATCGTTTTTAAGCTCCACGCAATTTGCCTAGGATTTTGCTTAATAGCCCTTTGTTTTTGGGTGTCTTTGCTTGCGTTGTTTGTTCCGGTGTCGCAACTGGCGTCTCTTGAGGCTCGATTTGTCCCAGCAACCCCAGCGTGTGACAAGCGCTAATGAATACAAATACATATTGCGGTTTAACATTAAGGACTGTGGCTACTTCCAAAGGCGTTCTGGGTGCTTCCACCAGCAATGCGGCCATGCGCAAGGCATCGGGCGTAATCACTAGCCGGGTAAAGTTAGGCCATCTTTTCAGAAAAACCGGGCGTTGTATGTCAAGGCCCATGGGAAATCTGCCTTTCGATGTCCAAATAGCCAATTTCCACATAAAAGCATCGATATCCTGAAATTTATCCAGTGCCCGATTAACAGTTAATGCGGTGTTTGCTAAAGTCAATGCCATGTTGCTGGCTGTACCTTTATTTAGCGTTATGCCGGCGAACGCCCGTAATTGTTTATCATCGGCATCCAGCCATATTTCCTGACTTTCAGGAAATATAAGCAGCGATTTCCAGATTGAATTTAGTTGTAATACGCGGGCTTGCTGTTTGGCGGTTTTATAGGCCGACTGCACATACCCTAAATAAGCCTGCCTTGGGTCGTAGCTGGCGGTAAGCAGTTGCGCGCTATCTTCGAAATCGATATTGCTCACGGTGCCCAAAAATGCTGTAAAGCCGCCTTCATTTAGCTGCATGGCCGACTGATGTTTAGCGGTTTTTTGCCGCTCTTGCTCGTCAATGTGTTTGACGTCGGTGGCTTTTTTGGCATAAACATCAATAGCCACTTTAGGTGGCATTTTCGGACTGCTCTGCTCTACCGTCTTAACGGTCGCTGGCTTTGGCAAAGGCGTGGTGGGTTTTTCGTCATCCGGAATTTTCTGACGTGACGCAGTTGATGCTTTAATTTTGGCAAGTATCTCTGCCATCTGTGTGACAGTGACTGGTTTCTTGATAAAAAAAGTATTGTCGATCTGCAACTGTTGTAGCGACATCAAAATGATAGGTCTACTAGGATTGGCGGTTCTCCTGGCTTCCAGAATATCTTTGGCCTTAGCGTAATCCGCGTCAATCAGATCAATATCTGCTTCATTCTCGCCGACGACTACTGCCGCCCCGTGGCAGGGGCCTTTCAGATACATTTCCATATTTTTACTAGCCCGGCTATCCATACCATACAAGGCAATGCGAAACGGCGCGTTGGCACCTTTTTTCATCATGAGAGGCCCTCAAAAAAAATTGCCGTTGTTCGCCATTCATCCACAAGCGGCACGCCTGATGCGCCAAGGGCTTTGTAGAGTGTTTCGAAACGGCCGTGGTTTCTGGTCGACTTATATAGTTCCAATAAAGCATCCTGTAAATCTTGACGTTCTGGATTAGCCCGAACACCCGCTTCCAGTACTTCCATTGCCTGATCAAGCTGACTGTATTCGATAAAGTCATTGGCTAGCGTTAGAAAATCATGTTTTTCCTCATTGGGAAGCTGCCGGTATTCAACAAGTTCGCATTTGCCTAACAGTCCGCTGGTAAATAATGAAAAACGATTACCTTGGTTTGAACAATGATCGGTAGCGGCTTCTAACGCCAAAAATTGCTGTTCATTGAGCTGTGGACGACTACCGTAAACCATTCTATGACTAAGAGCCCGTCCTCTGCCTTGCAGCACAATTAAAAAATCCAGCAAAGCAGCGTAGAGTTGAACAGTCAAACGGGCCTGATAACAAAAATAAATACGGCGTAGATGTGCAACAAGATTTTTTGGGTTTCTACGTACCTTGAAGACCAATGCATTTAGCAGTTGGCCTTCATCGGTCACACTATAGCCGAATAACGTTAACTCATGATCATGCCAAAGGCTTGGTTCATTCAGGAATTCTTCCTGATTATGGTCGACGACCAAGCGTGAAAAAAATTGGGGCATAGCAACCTTCCGAATCAATCGATGCCGGAAGGTTAGCAGTGAAAAAAATTATTTCTATAAATTTAATTGTGTATTTTTTGTCTTGCGTCAAAAACTGCCTGTCGAACGGCTTCCGGCGCAGTGCCTCCAATATGGCTTCTGGCGGCCACTGAGCCTTCCAGTTTCAAAATATTGAACACGTCCACAGAAATGGTTTGCGAAAATCCCTGCAACTCAGCCAGGGTCAAATCCGCCAAATCGCGCTCGGTTTCCAGGCCCAGACGGACAGCTTGTCCTACAACCTCATGGGCGTCCCGGAAGGCCATGCCTTTACGTACCAGATAGTCGGCCAAATCGGTGGCGGTGGCGAAACCGCGTTTAGCGGCGTTGTACATGTTTTCGCGTTTAGCTTTGATGTGCGGCATCATGTCGGCAAACGCGCGCAGGCAGTTGATCAGGGTGTCGGCAGTGTCGAACAGTGGTTCCTTGTCTTCCTGATTGTCCTTGTTGTAAGCCAGGGGTTGGCTTTTCATTAACATTAACAGCGACATCAAGTGGCCTGCGACCCTGCCAGACTTTCCACGAACCAACTCAGGTACATCGGGATTTTTCTTTTGCGGCATGATCGACGAACCGGTGCAGAAGGCGTCGGGAATATCGATGAAGCTGAACTGAGCGCTAGCCCACAGCACCAGCTCCTCGGAGAAACGAGACAGATGCATCATGATCAAACTGCCGGCAGCGGCAAATTCGATGGCGAAATCGCGGTCGCTGACCGAGTCCAGCGAGTTATTAGATGGCCGCTCAAAGCCCAGTAACTCTGCAGTCATAAAACGATCGATTGGATAACTGGTGCCGGCCAGTGCCGCAGCACCCAGCGGCATGATGTTGATGCGTTTGCAGCAATCCTGCAAACGTTCCTTGTCGCGACATAGCATCTCGAACCAGGCCATCAAATGGTGGCCGAAGGTGACTGGCTGGGCTACTTGTAGATGGGTAAAGCCGGGCATGATGGTGTCGGCTTCGCGTTCGGCCAGATCCAAGAGGGCGATTTGCAAGCGTTGCAGCTGGACCTGTATGGTGTCGATTTCGCTACGTAGATATAAACGTATATCAGTCGCGACCTGATCGTTACGCGAACGCCCGGTATGTAGCTTCTTGCCGGCGATACCGATCAGGTCGGTCAATCGCGCCTCGATATTCATGTGTACATCTTCTTGCTTTATGGACCACATGAACTCGCCGAGTTCGATTTCGCCACTGATTTGTGCCAGGCCGCGACGAATGTCGGCCAGTTCCTGGTCGGTGAGAATGCCGATTTTGCAGAGCATTGCCGCATGCGCCAGAGAACCCTGAATATCTTGTTGCGCCATGCGCTGATCGAAGCTGACGGAGGCGGTAAACTCCTCGACAAAGGCATCGGTGGCTTCGGCGAAACGGGCGCTGGAGAGTTTTTCGGTATTAACGGTGGTCATAAGTGAACGGTATTGGGCAAAAGAAAGGGCGATTATACCGTTGTCGGCTTTAGATTGAGAATCGGGCCCCCATAGTTCAAACTGCGAATCAGAATGCGACTTTGTCGTAACACATAAAATCACACGGCTAAAATGTTCCAATAGCCTTTGTGAGAAACTTACCAGCAATTCCCTGCCAGATTGTTTTTATTTACTCCAGAATCGTTATCAGCATCTTCCGCACCACCAACCGGATCAGCCAAAAGGCCGTCATCGCCTGCATGCTCTCCTGACTCGTTAATTGTGAACTGCTGGCAAGTAGAATCGCTAGCTTGCGCCTTACCCGTCGTTGGCACCGCTTTCAATACATATTTGTTTGCCGAAGCCAAAGGCACGCTAAGCGTATAATAACGATCATTTGAATAATAGACACCACTGATCAAATTACTTGCAGGAAGCAAATTGGAAAGTGTGTTCGTATAACTAGTGTTATTTGCACGCCATTTTTCTTCAGCCAACTGCATTTGTAATAGGATTGCCTTCGCATCCGAGCGCCGACTCTTATAAACATACTGTTTATAGGATGGATACCCGATAGCAGCCAATATCCCGATAATCACCACCACGATCATCAATTCGATCAAGGTGAAACCAAAAACCTTTCTTTTCATTCTGTGTTTCATTTCAAATACCTGTTCTAAAGGTGGGGTGTATAAAAGCCTTATTAAACATCAACTATACTATCTTCAAGCATGTCTACCAATCGCCGTTTAACAAGATGTTTTTAAAGTAACAACTCATGCGGCTCTGGATAATCGAATTGGAGGTATAAATGGCACCTCATACAAAATCGTTCAAGCATCAGTCGCAACTAACTATAAAACAATCGAACTTAAGCGCCATGCTAAATGCTAATCTCTTACTTAGAAGTCATAAACATTCGCAAAAAATAACTACTTTGATGAACAGGTATAAATTTTCAGAACGAGGTGTAACCCTGATTGAGCTGCTGGTAGTAGTTACTATCATTGGCATCTTGGCAGCACTAGCAGCACCATCCTTTCAAGATCAGATGCAGCAACAGAAGGTAGAAGGCGCTGCAGAAAGTTTTGTTGCCGCTTTGCAAAATGCCAAGGCGGAAGCGATAAAAACCAATGCAGTCAATGGCATGACCATTGTATTTACGTCTTCCGGCGCGGTTTGTACCGGCGCTGCCTGTGCAGTCGCAACAAACGCTATCAGTGACTGGTGTTACGGTATGACAAAGGCGGGCGACACAACCTGCGATTGCACGACAGCCAATAGCTGCGCCACAGGCAGCGTGGTGCAAAATACGGATTATTCCGGAGTGGGTGTGACTTTTAATACATCAAAATCCAGAAAGTTTGAATCGTTACAAGGAGCTGCTACTCAAGGCACCGTCAGATTTTTTGCCGGAAATAAATCGCTTGGGGTAACTACCTCACTAATCGGCAGAATAAGAATTTGCAAGGATGCGGCCTCGACTGTGACCAGTTATTCCGATAGTGGAGCTTGCCCATAATGAAACGCCCCCATTTTTTCAAAGCAATGAAACAACCACAAGCGGGCTTCAATCTGATTGAATTGATGATTGCCATACTGATAGGCTTGATCATTCTCGCTGCCGTTGTAGGCTTGTTTGTATCCATGATCAAATCCGACAGCGATAATCTCAAAGCCATTCGCCTCAATCAGGAATTGAGGTCGACGATGAGTCTGATTGTTCGCGATATCCGCCGTGCCGGTATTGATGGTTCGGCGGCTACTCGTGGAACGGGGCCATACCCTTTTTCGACCACGACAACGCGATTAACCATTTCACCTAACGCTCAAACAAATGCTAATGCCTGTGTCAGCTTTGCCTACGACCAGAATAAAGACGGCGTCGACGACGGAAACGCCGAACGCTTCGGTTACCGCTGGGATTCCGTCGAAGGCGCTGTGGAAGTTCGTCAGACCGGCGCGGCTTGTGACGCCACTGGCTGGGAAAATTTCACCGATGAAAGCTTAATTGATATTTTGGGTTTGAATTTTAGCGAACTGGCAGTGGTAGAGGGGGGCATGTATATCAGGCAAATTACGGTCACTCTGCGCGGCAGACTGCGTAAAGATAACACCGTTAGCAATACCATTGCGGAAACCATAAAGATTCGTAATGAAGATACCGGCCCCTAATATAGTTAACACTCGAAAAGCAAGAGGGAGTAACGGCATGAAAAATCCATACATTCACGAACAACATGGTATGGCGACTTTAGTGGTCACTATTGTCGTATTAATCATAACAACCTTGATGGTTATTTTTGCCGCTAAGGTCGGCGTATTCGATCAACGTATGGCGGGGAACGAAGTGCGTTACAAGGAAACTTTTGCCATCGCCGAAGCCGGATTGGATTACTCTACCGAGCGTTTTATAAAAGACTTCAAACGGCTGTATGACGGAAGCAGTCCTACGACAGTCTCCGCCACGCTGGCGACCATCCTGGCCAATGCCCAGGTAACAAATCTTAAAACAAATGGTGCCGCCGCGGCCGCGGGCGAAGCCAAGTTTACCGTGACTGTTGCCAATAGCGGTGCCAGTTATGGGAGCATACCGATATATACGTTTACCAGCACGGGCACCAGTGCCGATGGTTCGGGGTCCGCTACAGTCGTGCGTCAAATCAGCATGACCAATGTTTTAGGAGGATCAGCGCCCGATGTGCCGGTCGTGGTGTCCGGTGCAGTCGGTACGGGAGGAAACTTTAATATTGTCGCCAACCCTAATGGTGCTGGGCCTGGCATTCCGGTATCCGTTTGGTCAAACGATGATATTTCCCTTGAAAGCGGTTCCGCAGCCACCTGTCAAATGCAATATTTTACGGGAAATAATTCTACTTGTAGTTCTTCCTATTTATCCCATGCCGGCGGACAAACCAGCTTGCCAACCTATAACCAAAGTTTTCCCGACTTACTCCCTAACGACGCAAATTTCCCAGCGGATTTATTTAGATTTCTGTTTGGCATCAACAGCTCCGATTGGGAAACCAAAAAATCCGAGGCCGAGTCCTATGGCCATGTAGTTTCCGACTGTTCAACATTAAATACTCATTCCGGTGAGAATTATCCTTTATGGTGGATAACAGGTAATTGCGATTTGGGCTCAAGCCAAATTATTGGTTCTACCAGCAAGCCAGTTGTGCTGGTCATCGATAATGGGGCCTTAACCACACAGGGGGCTGGTGGTATTGTTTATGGCATTGTTTATATTTTCGATAATCCAACCATAGCTAATACTAGCGGAAACCCGCCACAGCCTGGCGCTAAACTGGTGGGCAGTCCAATGATACAAGGCGCATTTATTTCCGACGTTGGCGGCAACCAGATGCAAGGCGGCTACTCGGTTGTGTATGACCCTACGGTAGTAAACAACCTTGGTGGAGCAAACGGCAGCTCTTATACGGTAGTGTATGTTCCCGGCAGCTGGCGCGATTTCCAATAATTGGGCCTACAATAGAATTCAGGTGAAAAACATGAAAAAGATGACACGGCAAAGCGGTGTAGGTTTAATCGAAGTGTTGGTTGCGGGGATAGTGTTTGCGGTTGGTATTGCCGCCGTCTTGCAACTGCAAGGCAAATTTTTTAAAAACAGCGGTTCCGCCAGTGCCCGAGTTGTTGCGATGGGTATCGCTCAGGAAAAACTGGAAGATTTGCGAAGCTTTCAGTTAAGCAATTCAACGGATGTTGATGTTTTTGGATTTAACAACATTAGTGGCGATGGCGCGGCAGGCGGCGTTGCCGAAGCGGGTGGGCGCTGTACCGAACAAAACGATGACGGCGCATGCACCCTTAGCTTGTCTGCCACAACCGTAACAGTTGGCAATACCGTTTACACTAGAACATGGGCCGTCACCAACTATTATTTGGATTCTGCGGGGGTGTTATGTACGCCGTTTCCAACGGGTACTGTTCCCAATACCTGTGTTGCTGCGACAACGACAATTCCTGACCAAAAAAGAGTATTGGTCACTGTTACATGGCGGGATAGCGGTGATACTTCGGATCAAACCCTAACGCTGGAGGGTTTGATTAATAGCAACAGTTCCGCGGCCGCGTCAGGAGGATTTACCCATAATGTCGGAGGCAGCGGCGAAAAACCGGTTGTGATTTATACGCCCAGTACTGACACTGAGGTCGTTTCCGTTGGTGTGGGCAGTAACAACACCAAAAGAGAAACCCTTATTCCCACCTCCAATGGCAGCGAGCAGGTCAAGTTTACCGCCTACACCTACACCGCGAGCGGTACATTACTTCGCCAGGAGGATTTTTTAACCGTCTCCTGCAACTGTGCCTTCACCACGGCCGGTCAAGCCCGGACGGCTTCATTCGCAAAATGGGATGCCAGTACCGATAGCTATAAGGATATAGAAGGCGATTTGATCAGCAAGGATAAAGGATGCGTAACCAATGGCAATAATGCCAATTGTGTTAACAATGCTGACGAGCTTTGTACCTCTTGCTGCGGCGACCATCATGATCCGGGCAGCAGTGCCGTAGATTCCGGCAGTGTTAAATATTGCGATCCGGCAAACGGTATATTGGATCGTTGCTTTGACCCCTTCAGAGGTAGCTCGGATTTTAACAACGGTAAACATAAGCACTATACCAGTAATGGCACGCTGGCAAGCTCAGGCCAATATCTGGAATCCTGTCGCATGAAACGGATCAATGGTTTTTGGCGGGTGTATCAGGACTGGCATCGGGTTGACCTGAGCGCATTTCCTCTGAGCGCATTAGCCTCAAGTACCGACGAAGCCACCTATGCGACATATATAGGTCATATTGTCGACGACATATTGAATGACACTACTCTGGTGCTGGATACGAGCGACACCAGTACTACTACTCATGGCTATTACGGCCAGACTTTTACGAATACCCTGAGTGCCACCAAACCGACGCTGGCTAATCGTACATCGTCCAATCCTGTTGAGATTACGACGAATCAACAGCTACACCTCACGGCGCGTTCTCTTTATGTGGATTATTTAAGCCCTTCCTTACTTACACAGATAAGAGCTAAAAAAGTCGGTGGTAGTGATTATTTGATCCATGTGCCATTTTACGAGGTGGATGTCACCAACCGGGCTCCAAAATGTGCTTCAGCCACCAATGCTTATGGTGGCTGGTGCCCACCGGGAAGCGCGGAAGTCGATGTGGGCACGGGAAATATTGCAAATAATCAGAGCAACGGTTTGGATGCCGGCGTCATTAAAGGTGTTTCAGCGACCACTAGCCCAGTGAACGTGTCTTTCGCTTTTCGTCGGAGTAATAGCGGCTTGATGGGTCTAAGCGATCCTGTGGACGTGGCCGATGTTGATCACAGCGACAAACTGCGGGATACGGCCTTGGTGGCCGTTTCGGTCACTGGTGCAGGAGCAGGTACGCATACGCTCGTTGTATCTTTATCGGGAGATACTCCGACATCCGGAAGCTTGTCGTTCACGCCGGCGAGCGGGACGGGTGATACTTGTGCGGGGAGCGGCACATCTTATAGCTGTATTGTTGCTAACGGCGTAGCCGGCAGTTTGAGTTTTACGGGTTCCAACGGCACCGACAGCTGTACCGGAACCGGCACGTATACTGCCAGCAATTCAAATACCCAGAATGTGTCTTTGATCATCAGCTGTACACCGCCAGCGGTCACGACTCACACGCTGACCGTTACCCTCAATCCAACCGGCGGTACACCTGTGACCGGTACGTTGTTATCAACAAAAGCCACGGCTTGTGCGGGCAGTGGCACGTCATATGCCTGCACCGAACTGGATACCGCATCGGGCACGGCAACCTTGACCTATTCTGGCGCGACCAGTACCGGAAGTGTTTGTTCCGGCACAGGCACCTATACCGCGAGCACAACTGCTCAGACCGTTACATTGGCTGTCACTTGTACTAGCACACGGGTGCTCTTCGTATGTCTTACTAAAGACAACTTTACTACCGGCGCGTTGACAGCAACCCCCAGCGGCGGATCGGCAATCAGCTGTTCCGCACCAAGTGGTGCTTGCGGTTCTGGCGCTAATACAGGAACCGCCTCGAGTTGTACGGTAACGAGTGGTGTCACTGGTGTGTTGAGTTTTACCGGTACCGCATCGGGCAACAAGACCTGCGCTGTTAAGTCGGGGGCGACTGACACATACGGCGTGAATGACTCGCAAGTCAATCTTGAAATAGCGTGTAACTAGCTTGGGAAGCTGGGTTGCCGAGATTCGGCAACCCAAAATTTAGTTGGAGGTTGATGAGTCGCCTGACTCCATGATCATTGGCTATGCGAGTAAAATCATAGAAACCGATTCGGCGAGTGTCGGCTTCCGGCGGGAAAGATTGCTAGCCATCCCTGGCTAGCAATCGCGCCTACACCGCCACGTGTTTGCCTGCGGCGGCCCTGGCCGTCCGCGTCACCTCGGCTTTGACCCAACAAGGGGATCAAAGCCTTGGCTCTCGCATGACTCGACGCCGTTTCGCGAGGCCTTGCAGTTTTTCTAGTCGAAAAACCGCCCGGCGCTACAGCTTCCAGGGACTACTCAACCTTCACTCGCTAGCGCATCGTTTCCAAGGTTTCGCAGCGCCGGTTGTTAACCTGGAGACCGGGAAATTTATGAAAGCATCATATTGCTGATTTAACTAACCGCCTTTGGCTAAAAATCCAGAGGCGGTTTTTTTGTACATAATGATTCGATTAAAAAACACGGTATGGACATTTTGTACCCATGTTTCATGATATAGGGGATGGCCTAAGCTAGTGTATCTGCTTTAGCCTGATAACTGTCGAGCTGGTTGAAGTTCAGATACCGATAGGTATCTGCGCTGCTTTGCTCGATGGAGGCTGCATACTGCATGTATTCTGCTACCGTCGGTATTCTGCCCAGTAACGAACACACCGCGGCGAGTTCCGCCGAGGACAGATAAACGTTGGCACCGTTACCCAAACGATTGGGAAAGTTGCGGGTCGAGGTAGATACCACCGTCGAACCTTCCGCAACTCGCGCCTGATTGCCCATGCACAGCGAACAACCCGGCATTTCCGTGCGGGCTCCGACTTTACCGAAAGTGCCGTAATAGCCTTCTTCTACCAATTGGTTTTGATCCATCTTGGTTGGCGGTGCCACCCACAAACGGGTCGGCAAGGCGTCGGCTTTTTCCAGCAGTTTGCCGGCGGCGCGGAAATGGCCGATATTGGTCATGCAGGAGCCGATGAATACTTCGTCGATCTTGGTGCCGGCCACTTCGGATAGCGGCTTGATGTCGTCCGGATCGTTCGGGCATGCCAGCAAGGGCTCGGTGATTTGGTTCAGGTCAATTTCGATGATTTCCGCATATTCGGCGTCTTTATCGGCTTCCATCAATACCGGATTTGCCAGCCAATCCTGCATCGCCTTGATGCGGCGCTGCAAGGTGCGGGCATCGCCGTAGCCTTCAGCGATCATCCATTTCAGCAAGGTGATGTTGGAATTCAGATATTCGCGGATCGGCGCTTCGTTGAGTTTGATGGTGCAGCCACCGGCGGAGCGTTCTGCTGAAGCATCGGATAACTCGAATGCTTGCTCGACTTTCAGATCCGGCAAACCTTCGATTTCCAGAATCCGCCCGGAAAACACGTTTTTCTTGCCCTGTTTGTCCACGGTTAACGAACCGCTTTTCAACGCTGCATAGGGAATCGCATTAACCAAGTCCCGCAAGGTGATGCCGGGCTGCATTTGGCCCTTGAAACGCACTAACACCGACTCGGGCATATCCAGGGGCATCACGCCAGTTGCGGCTGCAAATGCCACCAGACCGGAACCGGCCGGGAAGGAAATGCCGATCGGAAAACGGGTATGCGAATCACCGCCGGTACCAACGGTATCCGGCAACAGCATCCGGTTCAACCAGGAGTGAATTACGCCGTCGCCGGGACGCAGCGACACGCCGCCCCGGGTCATGATGAAATCCGGCAAGGTGTGTTGCATCTGCACATCGACGGGTTTCGGATAAGCGGCGGTATGGCAGAAGGATTGCATTACCAGGTCAGCCGAGAACCCCAAACAAGCCAAATCTTTCAATTCGTCGCGGGTCATCGGCCCGGTGGTGTCCTGTGAGCCGACCGTGGTCATTTTCGGTTCGCAATAGCTACCTGGGCGGACACCGGCTACACCGCAAGCCTTACCGACGATTTTTTGCGCTAAGGTGAACCCCTTGCCGCTGTCGTGGGCGACGCCCAAACGGCGGAACACCGTAGAAGCCGGCAAGCCCAAAAATTGGCGGGCACGGTCGGTCAAACCCCGGCCGATGATCAGCGGAATCCGGCCGCCGGCGCGGACTTCGTCGAAAATTACTTCGGTTTTCAACGCAAATTTGCAGACCACTTCATCGCTGCCGTGACGCTTGACTACGCCTTGGTAAGGATAGATGTCTATCACGTCGCCCATCGCCATGCCGGTGACGTCGCATTCGATAGGCAGCGCCCCGGAATCTTCCATAGTGTTAAAGAAGATGGGCGCAATCTTGCCGCCGATGCAGACTCCGCCACCACGTTTGTTGGGGATGAACGGAATGTCGTCGCCCATGAACCACAGCACCGAATTGGTGGCGGATTTGCGCGACGAGCCGGTACCGACCACGTCGCCGACGTAGGCGACCGGAAAGCCTTTGGTTTTCAGTTCATTGATCTGTTGTTCGGCATTGGTGATGCCGTCGCGCGGCATTTTCAGCATGGCTTTGGCATGCAATGGAATGTCAGGCCGCGACCACGCGTCCGGCGCTGGCGAGAGATCGTCGGTATTGGTCTCTCCGGTGACCTTGAACACCGTCACGGTCAATTTCTCAGGCACTTCCGGCTTGGCGGTAAACCACTCGGCATCGGCCCAGGATTGCAGCACTTGCTTGGCATAAGCGTTGCCGGCTTCGGCTTTTTCCTGCACGTCATGGAAGGCGTCGAAAATCAACAGAATTTTTGACAGTGCTTTGGCCGCAATCGGCGCCAAAACGGTGTTATCGAGCAATTCAATCAACGGTGCGACGTTGTAGCCGCCCAGCATGGTGCCGAGCAGTTCCGTGGCTTTTTCCGCCGAAACCAGCGGCGAGACGATCAGGCCTTTCGCCACGGCAGTCAAGAATCCGGCTTTGACGTAAGCGGCTTCGTCGACGCCGGCCGGCACACGGTTGATCAGCAAATCCAGCAGAAGCTCGGCTTCGCCGGCGGGCGGTTGTTTTAGCAATTCAACCAAGGCTGCAACCTGTTGGGTATCCAGAGGTTTTGGCACTACTCCTTCGGCGGCGCGTTCAGCAACATGTTTTCGGTATTGTTCAAGCATGGATTTTCCTGTGTCAGAGAAAATTGTTCATTTGGGCGATTGCCTTGCAGGCAGGTTCCCTATAGGGCCTTCCGTTGACGTTATTGTAACGGCATAGCCGGTAAATTGAGTGCCATTTGTTTTGCTAATGTCTGATTAATGATCTGTGCCAACGCTGCGAAACCTTGGAAACGAAGCGCTAGCGAGTGAAGGTTGAGTAGTCCCTGGACGCCGTAGCGCCGGGCGGTTTTTCGACGAGAAAAACTGCAAGGCCTCGCGAAACGGCGTCGAGTCATGCGAGAGCCAAGGCTTTGATCCCCTTGTTGGGTCAAAGCCGAGGTGACGCGGACGGCCAAGGCCGCCGCAGGCAAACACGTGACGGTGCAGGCGCGATTGCAGGCCAGGGATGGCTACCACTCTTTCCCGCCGGAAGCCGACACTCGCCGAAAGTATTTTCAAAGCAAAAAAGGCCGGTTGCCCGGCCTTTGGGTTTGTGAGTCGGCGTTAAGCCAACAAGCCTTGCAACAGACTGTTCAGCTTGTGTACGAACGCCGACGGATCGTCGAGCTGGCCGCCTTCGCTGAGGATGGCCTGATCGAACAGGATGTGGGTGATGTCGGCGAAGCGGGCATCGTCTTGTTCATTTTTGATGGCTTGGACTATCGCATGATCGGGATTGATCTCGAAGATCGGCTTGGCACCGCCCATGCCCATCATATTCATGCTTTGGCCGGCTTCTTTCATGATGCGTTCCATATTCAGGCTCATGTCGTAAGCGCCGGTGACCAGACAGGCGGGGGAGTCGATCAAACGATGGCTAACTCGGACTTCGCTGACTTTGTCTTTCAGCACTTCCTGCATTTGCTTCATCACCGATTCGAAATCCTTATTGATTTCTTCCTGGTGCTGTTTCTCCTCCTCGCTGTCGAATTTTTCCAGGTCCAGTTCGCCCTTGGCGATGGATTGCAGGTGCTTGTCATCGTAGTCGGTCAGACTGGACACCAGCCATTCGTCGATACGATCCGTCAGCAGTAATACCTCGATGCCTTTTTTACGGAAAATTTCCAGGTGCGGGCTGTTTTTAGCGGCGGCGAAGCTGTCGGCCGTGACGAAATAGATTTTGTCCTGGCCTTCTTTCATGCGGCTAATGTAATCGTCCAGCGATACGTCTTGGGTTTTGCTATCGGTGTGCGTCGAGGAGAAACGTAGCAGTTTGCCGACGCGTTCCTTGTTCTTGAAATCCTCGATCGGGCCTTCCTTGATGACGTTACCGAACTGCTCCCAGAATTTTTGGTACTTCTCGGCATCGTTTTCCGCCATGTCTTCCAGCATGCCCAGCACTTTTTTCACCGCACCGGCCTTGATGCTGGCGATTTGTTTGCTTTGCTGCAGGATTTCGCGCGAGACGTTGAGCGGCAACGAGTCTGCATCGATCACGCCGCGGATGAAGCGCAGGTAGCGCGGCATCAATTGCTCGGCGTCGTCGGTGATGAACACTTTTTTAATGTACAGCTTGACGCCGTGTTTGGCATCGCGGTCCCACAAGTCGAACGGTGCGCGGCTAGGCACGTACAGCAAGAGGCTGTATTCGTTGGTGCCTTCGACCCGGCTGTGGACGTGGGTTAAGGGTTCCTGAAAGTCGTGGGCGACGTGTTTGTAAAATTCGCTATATTCTTCCTCGGAGATCGCGTCCTTGGATTGGGTCCATAAGGCCGAGGCGCTATTGACGGTTTCGTCTTCGATGCGGGCCGGGGCGATTTCGTTGCCTTCCTCGTCTTTTTCGGCCGGAATTTCCTTGCTCATCACGATAGGCAATGAAATGTGATCGGAGAACTTTTTAACGATGGAACGCAGCCGCCAGCCGTTCAGGAAATCTTCCTCGCCTTCCTTCAGGTGCAGTACGATTTCGGTGCCTCGGCCGGCTTTTTCGACCGATTCGATGGTGTAATCGCCTTCGCCGGCCGATTCCCAGCGCACGGCTTCCGATGCCGGCGCGCCGGCCTTGCGGGTGGTCAGCGTGACTTTATCGGCGACGATAAATGCTGAATAAAAACCGACGCCGAATTGGCCGATCAGTTCGCTATCCTTGGCCTGATCGCCGGTCAGGCGTTCGAAAAATTGTTTGGTGCCGGATTTGGCGATAGTGCCGATATGATCCTGAACTTCGGCGCGAGTCATACCGATGCCGTTATCGCTGATGGTGATGGTTTTTTGGGCTTCGTCGAAATCGATACGGATTTTCAGCTCGCTGTCGCCTTCGTACAGGCTGTCGTTGGCCAGCGCCTCAAAGCGCAGCTTATCGGCGGCATCGGAGCCGTTGGAGATCAATTCGCGAAGGAAAATTTCCTTGTTGCTGTACAAGGAGTGAATCATCAAATGCAGTAAATGCTTTACTTCGGTTTGAAACCCAAGAGTTTCTTTTTTTGCTTCAACAGTCATGTTTACGCTCATTTCAAGTTAAGACCAAGTTAAAAAAAATCGGACTTTCGCGAGTTGGGGGTAGTAATTTTGAATTTCAAGTCCAAAATTGTGACAAACTTATCAGTCCATTTTTTTAGGGAACGCTGATTTAGTCTTTCGATAAGCTTAAGGCGAACGGCATGTTGGCGATCCCGTTCCGGCTGAGCTTAATCGAACCATGATGGAATCGTCTCGACTGACGATTCCGTAATTCGGTAATCATTGCATTTTACAGACGATCATGAGTTTCAATTTAGCGGGCAAATCCATCCTGATTGTTGAAGACTACCCGGCCATGCGCAAGGCGATACGGGATATGCTTTATACCTTGGGGGCCGACATTATTTTGGAGGCCGACGGCGGCGTCAATGCCATTAATGCCATGGCCAAAACCAGTTTCGACGTGGTGTTGTGCGATTACAATCTCGGCGCCGGCAAGAATGGCCTGCAGGTATTGGAGGAAGCCAGATATCGAAAGTTGATAGGCAATAAGTGCGTGTTTGTCATCATCAGTGCCGAGCAGGCCACCGGCATGGTATTGGGGGCGATGGATGGCAAGCCCGACGAATACTTGGCTAAACCCTTTAATGCTCAGCAGTTGTCTACCCGCTTACAACGCAATTTTGCCCGCAAGGATTATTTAGCTTGTGTCGAAAAAGAAATCGAGCGCGGCAACTTGCCGAAAGCGATTCTGAATTGCGAAAAACTGCTGGCGGCCGGCGATAAAAAAATGCATTCCCAGTTGTTAAAGCTTCGCGCCGAGTTGGCAATCAGCAGCGGCGACTTTGAAACCGCCAGCAAACTCTATCGGGACATACTGGCCAATCGAGAATTGCCTTGGGCACGGTTGGGCTTGGGTATTATCGAGTTCCAACAAAATCATTTTGAGCAAGCGGCGACGATCTTCGAGCAGTTGATCAAGGATCAGCCCATGCTGATGGAAGGATACGACTGGCTAAGCAAGGCCTACGAAGGTTTGAATAACCTGAATGATGCTCAGGCTATTTTGCATCGGGCGGTCGATTTGTCTCCTCAATCGATTTTGCGCCAAAAAAAATTGGCGGTTACCGCCGATAGGAACGGCAATCTGGACGTGGCTGAAAAAGCTTATCGGGCCACGGTTAATTTGGGTAAAAACTCCGTACACAAATCCTGTAGCGATTTTGCCGGCTTGGCGAAACTCTATTCGAAAACCAATGCAAACGACGAAGCCTTAAAAACATTGAAGGCGATGCGTTTAGAGTACGGAAGCAGTATGGAAGCCGAGCTGCGGGCCGCTACATTGGAAACCGAACTGTACAAAAAATTGGGTAACGAAGAGGCGTCGGAGGAAGCTTTACAGAAAGTCATCGACTTCAACAACCAGTTGGGCGGCAAAATTCCTAAGGATTTGCAGCTGGATATCGTAAAAACCTGTTTCCTGACCGATCAGCATGACAAAGCCGAAGAAATTCTTTCCGGGTTGATTAAAACCCATATCGACGATGAAGGATTCCTGGACGATGTACGGCGCATGCAAAGCGGCATCGGCATGGATAACCATTCGGAAGTGCTGATTCAGAAAACCAAGCAGGCGCTGATCGCCACCAATAACCGCGGCGTGGCGCTTTACAAGCAGGGCAAATACAAGGAAGCGCTGGATTTATTCGAGCAAGCGTTTGACAGTTTGCCGGACAATAAAACCATTACCCTGAATATGTTGAAAATCATCATCCACGATCTTAAAACTGGCGATGTCAGTGAAGAAAAAGTATTGCGCGCCAAGTCCTTATTCAAGAAGGGCAGGCAAATCGGTATCGACCCGCACAAATTAGGGGTCCTGCAAATGGAGCTTTCCGATGTCTCCCGCCAACGTCTAGCGGCCAGTTCATCATGAAGATCGATACCTCCAAGTCCCAGACTTTATTCCCTACCATTCTGGCTTCCACGGTGCATGACATCAAAAATTCCTTGGGTATTGTGCTGGAGTTGATAAGGCAATTGGCGTCAAAACAGCAAGGCGGAGAGAGCGAGGATTTTTCGCAACTGGAGTTCGAAGCCAACCGTATCAACCACAGCCTGATGCAGTTGCTGGTGATGTATAAAATCGATTCCAACAAGTTTAGTTTGGACATCGATGAATATCTGGCGCTGGACATCATTAACGAAGCCAGAGCGCAACAAGATGTATTGTCCAAGCTTAACAGCGTTCGGATGCAAGTCGATTGTAACGACGATTTGTTGTGTTACTGCGACTATCCCCATATCAGCAACGCGTTGGGTACCATTCTAAATAACGCCTTACGCTATACGCACACGGCTATTTTTATCTCCGCCGGCGAGGAAGACGGCTATCTGAAATTCTGTATCGAGGATGACGGCCAAGGCTATCCGGAACATCTGCTGGCCGCCGATTTAAGCGATGCGGCCGATATGGACTGGGTGAAGGGCAACACCGGCCTGGGTTTGTATTTTGTGGCGATGATTGCCGGCTTGCATAAAAATAACGGCAAAACCGGTTTTGTGAAGATCGACAACCAAAGCCGATTAGGTGGGGCAAGGTTTAGTCTTTTCTTGCCCTGATTATCTCGGCCCGGCCATTTTCAGTTCTTTAAGTGCCTGAGTTTTTGGGTGCGAACGGCAAGTTTGGGTCGTAACCCTGACTTAGCGCCTGTCGATATTTTCCCTCCGGGTAGCTTTAGCCGCGATCAGGTGGCGCGTTCACAATCCTTGCTTTTAGTGAATATGCACTTCCCGAGACTTAGACTTATCGCTTCTCGCCAAGGTATAGTCGTCCTGGTCGCCGGGCATGGGCGTTCCATCGTTGTTGAGCTGAATGAGGGTGCCTTCGTCTTTAATGGCGAACTGACGTTTTGTTTCGTTTTTGTTCGATATTAAAGAAAGAATACGGGTTTTATCGTCCCAGTTGTATTTGCCTTTGTCGTAATACTCCCTGGACGATGCTTTTGCATACTGGGTAACCAATAGGTAGTTGTTCTTTTGTTTCAAAGACAGCGTCATTTTGAAGCCGTCGCAGTCTTTTTCATTACAAGGCAGGTAGCCGTAAAAAACGCCGCGAAAGCCTTCGGTTTCATCGGATTGGCTCATGTTGTGAGCCGAATGGTCCATGGATTTTTGGTGGATCATCTCCCTTGCCTTGAGCGTTTTCTCCTGGAGTTGCTTATCGGACTCTGCCCAAGCGGTGTTGAGCGTGGCAAGCAACGCGCCAAAAAAAATCAACGTCACATTTTTTTTAATTTTTCTAGTTAATGTTTGCATATAGGATTTTTCTGCTTCTGTGCGTAAAGGGGGGCGGGTAAAAGTACACCCGCTGAAAGAATACCAGCATAATCGCTGAGATCAATATGATGATTATTCAATTCTTTAGTTTCAAGCCTGGTTGCCGAGGTAGCCATTGCATTGAGTTCATCATCCACGGTTGAGCGATTTCATCCATTCATTGCCAGCATCCGTTTCTGCCAAACAGGCGATTCATTCTAACAATTTCACACTCATGACCGTCACAGCGTGCCCGCGATACTCTTCGTTATCAAGGATCTTCCAGCCTAATTTTTCATAAAATGACGCTCGATCGGGGGTAAATAGATAGAGCGCCTTGATTCCGGTATCTTTTGCTTTTTGCATGACATGTTTTACGAGATGGCTTCCGACGCCCTGGTTTCTGAATTCCGGCGCCACGAAGACGCTTGCCAGCCATGGCGTTAGTTGAGGCCGGGTATCCATATCATGGTTAGTTATGGCAGCCGAGCCCATTAGATGCGGGCCTTTTGCGATAAAAGTACTGGGCACCAGATCGTCCGACAAATAGGATTGCATATATTCGATGCGCTGATCGATGGTTCTTCCCGGATTGAGCGAGGACCATTCATGATGGTGCCAGTGGGCTAGCGTAGAAATATGCCAAGGTTCGTTTTTAAGATCAAGGATTTGCATCACGGGAACGGGGTTGTATATCTATCGCCTTAGGTTTTAGCCGCCAATGGATTGACATGAACGATCATCGGTAAACAGCGAACCATGCCATTGCAGGACTGGAAAGCTGCTTTGACTCAGTTTAGCATTCCGTGCGGCGATCGATGCCAAACCGGTAACAAACTCCCTTAAAAAACTCAGGATACTTTTCGATGAACACCATTGCCCAACTCCATGCCGATATAGACGCCCGCGTCACAGCCATACGCGACGGCCATCCCGATTGGCTATGCCGTCAGGGTTGCGACGGCTGTTGTCGACGGCTCGCCGAAATACCCTTGATTACTGCGGCGGAATGGGCGTTGTTGAAAGAGGGCCTGGCAGCGTTGCCTGCTGATCTGCTTTGGGAAATTGGCCAGGAGATCGCCGCACTGGCCGGCCAGTCGGTACGTCCTGTGGTCTGTCCGATGCTGGACCGGGAGGCGGGAGCCTGCCGGGTCTACGCACATCGCCCGGTAGCGTGCCGAACATACGGGTTCTATGTTCAGCGTGACCTGGGGCTTTATTGTAAGGATATGGAGTTGCGGGTGGCCGATGGTGCCTGGGCGGAGGTAGTGTGGGGCAACCAGGATGTTATCGATCGCCGTCTCGGCGGCCTGGGCGATGCCCGCGACTTGAGCGAATGGTTCGCGGAATGGCAGGAGGGGGGTAGCGGACAATAATTCAGCACAGTCTGACTAAATAACAATGACTGCTGCGGCTAATTTTATCAGTCTCTAAACACAGAGAGCCCATCAACTGGCGATCGTCAAATGCCCAAGTATCGCGCTGTCGTTGTTCAGCAAAGGCGCTGCCAGATAACTCTGCGTCCCCCCATCTTCACCAGATCAGATTTCATACGAAAACAAAGTATGAATGCCAGACGGATAACAATCCACTTGCCCGGCCAGATTGTGTTCGACGTTGCCGATATAGTTCTTGCCAAACCAAAACACCAGGGTTTTGTCTCGCTCCTGGTTGCTGGCAAACTCTGACGCAAAAACATACGGCACTTTCAGAGCCTCCGCCAAACGGTGCATCAGCGAATGGGAAAAATGCCTCGCCGGTAACACTGGCGGTACCTTCGGTGATGACACGCAGCTAAAGGGTTTGGTTTTGGGTATCCAGATCAGCCATAATCAGTCTCAAAAAGCAATGTTGCTTTTCTTCTATTGAAGGTAGAAGGGGAGTGCGGAGTGCCATTGGTAAATGCTATCGGTTTTCACCGGAATTGTATGTTCAAATCAAAGCAGCCCTTAAAAGTCGAACAACTGGCGAAATTATTTATTCAACTTGCACAACTTGAAGCGGCTGGACTGCCTATCTTCCAAGCGGTTGAAATTCTGATTGCGTCTGATGCTGAGCTGAAAAAGCCTTTGGCATTGATGCTTCAATACCTGAAAGCAGGTTGGCCGATGGCGGATGCAGGATGCCAAGCCGGTATTTTTAATGATACCCATAAAACGCTGATTCAAGCCGCTGAAGCCAGTGGTCAACTTGGTGAAATTTGTCGGCAATTAGCTAGACATTACACACGTCTTGATCTGCGTATCAAAAAAATAAAATCCCGGTTGTATATGCCGATTTTGACATTGATCTTGTCACTATTCGTTCAACCCTTGCCCGCTGTTGTCAGCGCCGAAATAAGTGTCTTGGAATATTTAAAACTAAGCTTGGGGGCGCTGTTTCTGATTAGCATGAGCCTATTCCTTTTGCTGCGCTTACCCTTAATTGTCTACAGCTTAGGCATTGAAAAGGCGTGGCATCGTTTGCAGCTGCTGACGCCAGCAGTTGCCGACTGGATCTCAAGGCGACAAATCAATGAATTTTTATTCATTTTGGCTTTAATGTTGGAAAGTGGCCTGGCCTTTGCCGACGCATTGCCAAAAGCGGTTGTCGGCATCGACAACAGTTGTTTGAGGGGGAAATTTACGCCTGCATTGTTGGCATCAAGCAGTGGGGCCAGCGTTACCGAAATCCTGTCGAAAGTGCCTGTCATCACATCGACCATTTTGCAAATCATCAACAGCAGTGAGCAGAGCGGCAAGCTTGCCAGCGGCATATTGCAACTTAGCAGGCGGGAGGCCGGAAACATTGATTTGCAGGATGAAGCATTAGCCGAATGGCTGCCGCGTTTGGCTTATTGCCTTATTGCCATTTGGATGGCGTATGCCTTTTTAGGTAGCCATTTTACGGCGGCGGTACCAATCAATATTTAAGCGACATTGTCAGCCTTTATCAATTTGGTTGGCTGTGGGCCGTAAATTTAGACTATTAATTGGCGAGCTCCCTTCATATCCGTTTTCTGAAGGTAAGTTGCCGTTCGTAAATAGGCGGTCGACTGATAGTTCAGTCTCAAATGGTTTCAGAGCGTATCCAGCTTAGCGTAAGCCAGCATCAGCCACTTGATGCCGACATTGCGGAAGTTGATTTGTACTCTTTCCTGCTCGCCTTCGCCTTCGGTTTGCAGCACCACGCCTTCGCCGAATTTCTCGTGCCGCACCGATTGGCCGAGCCGGTATTTGCCGGTCGAACCCAGTCCGGCGGAGCGGGTGTTGCTGGTGGCGACTGGGCGGTTGACGTTGGCGCGCATGCGGATTTCCTGAATCGTCTCGGCCGGAATTTCCTTTAAGAAACGCGAGGGGCGGGGATAACTATCCTTGCCGTACAGGCGCCGGGATTCGGCATAAGTCAGATACAACTGCTGCATGGCGCGGGTGATGCCGACATAACATAAACGGCGCTCTTCCTGCAGGCGTCCCGGGTCGTCCAGCGCTTGCTGCGAAGGGAACAGGCCATCTTCCATGCCCACCATGAATACCAGTTTGAATTCCAGGCCCTTGGCGGAGTGCAGCGTCATCAGCTGCACGCAGTCGTCGTCGACGTCGCCCTGCATTTCGCCGGCTTCCAGTGCGGCGTGGGTCAGGAACATGTCGAGCTCGCTCATGTTTTCGGCGTTTTCGCCGTCGTAATCGAACAGTTTGGCGGCGTTGACCAGTTCTTCCAGGTTTTCCACCCTGGTTTCGCCCTTGTCCTGTTTTTCCTTTTTATACAAATCGATCAGGCCGCTGGCCTCGACGACGTGCTTGACGGTTTCGTAAAGCGCAAAGCCGGCGGTGTCCTGGCCGAGTTTGACGATCAGATTGAGGAAGCCTCGCAAGGCGGTGGCGGCCCTGGGCGGCAGCCGATTTTGCTCCAGCATGGCGATGGATGCCTGCCATAAGGATAATGCTTCCTGGCGAGCCAGGACTCTCATGTCGTCCAGGGTTTTGGCGCCAATGCCGCGAGTCGGGGTGTTGACGACCCGCTCGAACGAGGCGTCGTCGTGAGGATTGGCCGACAGCCGCAAATAGGCGAGGGCGGTTTTGATTTCCATGCGTTCGAAAAAGCGCAGGCCGCCGTAAACCCGGTAAGGGGTGGCGGTGGTCATCAAGCGTTCTTCAAATTGCCGCGATTGGGCGTTGGAGCGGTACAAGATGGCGACATCGCTGCGCAAACCGCCGTCTCTGACCCATTGGCGGATTTTTTCCACCACGAAATAGGCTTCGTCCTGTTCGTTGAAGGCGGCGTACAGTGACAACAATTCGCCTTCGCCGACATCGGTCCACAGCTCCTTGCCCATCCGGCTGTCGTTGTTGGCGATCAATGTGTTGGCGGCTTTGAGGATGTGGCCGCTGGAACGGTAGTTCTGTTCCAGACGCACGACCTGATGGCCGGGGTAATGCTTTTGAAAGTTAAAGATGTTTTCGATCTTGGCGCCGCGCCATCCATAAATGGATTGGTCGTCGTCGCCGACCACGAACAGGTTGTCGTTACCTTCGGTCAGCAGCCGCAGCCAGGCGTACTGGATGGTATTGGTGTCCTGGAATTCGTCGACATGCACCTGCTGGAAGCGTTGCCGATAGAAGCTAAGCAAATCCTCGTTATCGCGCAGCAATTCGTGGGCGCGCAGCAGCAGTTCGGCAAAATCCACCAGTCCGGAACGGTCGCACAGTTCTTCATAGGCCTTATATATCGGCAACAGGTTCCGGAAGTAAAAGTCGCCGTTGTCGCTCATGTGACGAGCGCGGATGCCTTCCTCCTTTTGACTGTTGATGAAGCCCTGCACCTGTTTCGGCGGCCATTTAGTGTCGTCGATGTTCATGGCCTTCAGCAGGCGTTTGACGATCCGCAACTGGTCGTCGCTGTCCATCACCTGAAAGGTTTCCGGCAGATTGGCTTGTTTGGCATGCTGTCTTAACAGGCGATGCGCCAAGCCGTGAAAAGTACCTATCCACATCGAACGCGCCGAGATGTTCAACAGATCCTCGACCCGGCTGCGCATTTCGCTGGCGGCCTTGTTGGTGAAGGTGACGGCCAATATGTTTTGCGGCGAGAGATGGTTGATCCGAAGATGCCAGGCGATGCGATGCACCAGGACTCGGGTTTTGCCGCTGCCGGCGCCGGCTAAAACCAGCATGGCCTGGGAGGGCGCGGACACGGCGAGGCGCTGGGCATCGTTTAAAGGGCTGATAATTGAAGAGGCATCCATTTTTTTATAACTTGCAGATTTTGGCGAGCTGTGTATATTTGCTCACCTTCTAAGGGAAAGCTTTGCGTCGGGATAATAAAAACACAACAATGAGAGGATTGGATATGAGTTTCGATTATAAACGTTTGATTAAATTTGAGCACAACATTGGCGCAAAAGATAAAAAAGTCCGCTTGTATTCAGGTATCGTCCTGTTGTTCGCTTCGCTGTTTACGGCCAGCATCCTGATGCTGATAGTGGGTATGGTGTTGGTTGCTACCAGTTATTTTGGCTGGTGCCCGGCTTATTCAGGGTTTGGAAAAAGCACGCTGGATCAAGAACCGGCTGCCGATGTTTCTGCTGATGCCGACGGACAGTAATTTCTAGCTCCCGCTTTACCTGGATCCGCGCATTATCGGTCGCGGATTCAGGACTTCATTGTTATTCCTCTTTTTTGTATTCCCCTTCGATAATGCCGTCATTGAACGATGAGCGTTGCCGAAAAGCCGAGCCGGTTTCGGCTTTAAGCAGGTAATTTTCTATCACGTACTGGGCAATTTTTTTGCGCAGAGGCGGGATCAAACAGGCAAAGCCCAAGATGTCGGTAAAAAAGCCGGGGGTCAGCAGCAGCGCGCCGCCCACCAACAGAATCGGACCTTCTATCATTTCGTAAGCCGGAATGGTGCCTTGGTTCAGGTTAGCCTGGAAACGTTGCCAGGTGGCAAATCCCTGACGGCGTAATAGCCAAGCACCCAATACCGCCGTGAAAACCACCAGGAAAATGGTCGGAAATGCGCCGATGATGCCGCCGACTTGCAACAATACGTAGATTTCCACAAACGGCACGATTAAAAAAAACAGAAACAGAATTTGTATGGCTTTCATGGATGGACTCGGCAGAAAAAACAAGGGCGCAATACTAAAGCATCCGTGCCGAATTTACAGGATAATATTGCCATGTATCATCTAATACTGTGTACCTGTCCCGACCAAAAAACCGCCGAGGCCATTGCCCGGCAGCTGATTACCGACAAGTTGGCGGCTTGCGTCAATATCTTGCCGGGCCTGACATCCGTTTACGAATGGCAAGGCGAAATCGAAACCGCTCAGGAACATTTGCTACTCATCAAAAGTCATCAAGACCGTTTTGCGGCGATCGAATCCGCCATCAAACAAACACACCCTTACCAGCTCCCGGAAATTATTGCAGTCGCCATCGAACGCGGCTCGTCGGAATATTTAAAATGGATAGACTCATGTCTGCTTACAAACTGATTTTTTTTGGATTATTGGCTGTTTTTGCTCAAGTCACTTTTGCGCTGGATAGTCAGGATATTTTGCCGCCGGAACAGGCATTTAAATTATCGGCTACTGCCAGTTCTCCGGAAAAAGTCGAATTGGCCTGGGAAATTGCCGATGGTTATCACTTGTACCGGGATAAATTCAAATTTCAGTCGCAGACCGAGACCATTCAACTGGGACAGTCGGAAATGCCGGATGGTAGCGTCGAGCACGATGCGGTATTTGGCGATGTGGTGGTTTACCGGAGCAGCGTTAAGGTCGGTTTGCCGCTGATAAACAAAAACAGCGAAGCGGCGATAAAGCTGTTGGTTAAGTATCAAGGCTGTGCCGATGTGGGGGTTTGCTATCCTCCGCAGAAGGTGGTGTTGGATGTGGCTTTGCCGGCTGTGGCGGCAGCGGCTGATAACGGCAATGGCCTGAATCAGTTTGTTCAAGGCTTTAAAAGTCTGGCGCCCGGCCTGTTTTCCAACGAGTTGTTGCGGCCCGAACAAGCCTTTCAGTTTTTCGCCACGCTCAAGGACGATCATACCGTTCATGTCAGTTGGCTGGCCGCCGAGGGTTATTTTCTCTACAAGGATAAATTGGCGTTGAGTCTGGATGCGGCGGCCCAGACCCGTATAGGCAAATACCCGCTTCCGGTCGGCGAGGGCCATCACGATGCCGAGTTCGGGCAAGTCGAGATTTATCGCCGGGAAATCGGCGTCGATGTGCCGTTGTTGCGCCAATCCAAGGATGCGGAAACCATTACCCTGACGGCAAAATATCAGGGCTGCGCCGACCGCGGCGTGTGTTATCCGCCCATGCAGTCCAGCGTCAGCTTGGATTTGCCGGCCGTGGCATCGCTGGCGCCGATTCAAGCCTCTCAGCCATCAACGCCGGTGCTGTCCGAGCAGGATCGCATCGTCAGCGCCCTGAAGCAGGATGGGTTGGCGCTGACGCTGCTCAGCTTCTTTGGCTTCGGTTTGTTGCTGGCCTTCACGCCTTGCGTGTTTCCGATGATTCCCATTTTGTCCGGCATCATCGTCGGCCAAAGCCATCAGATCAGTACCCGCAAGGCATTTTTGCTGTCCTTGAGTTATGTGCTGGCTTCGGCATTGATGTACACCCTGTTCGGCATACTGGCCGCCTTGTTCGGCAGCAATCTGCAGGCGGCGTTTCAGGAACCCTGGGTGATAGCTGTTTTCAGCGGCCTGTTTGTAGTGTTGTCGCTGTCGATGTTCGGATTTTACAATCTTGAAGTGCCTAAATCCCTGCAGGCGCTGATGCACAATTCCAGCGATAAACATCGTGACGGCTCCTATTGGGGGGCGGGCATCATGGGGGCTTTGTCGTCTTTGATTGTCGGACCCTGCGTGGCTGCGCCGCTGGCGGCGGCGCTGATTTATATCGGCCAGACCGGCGATGTGGTACTCGGCGGCTCCGCGTTGTTTGCGATGGGATTGGGGATGGGCATGCCCTTGTTGTTGCTGGGGGCATCGGCCGGGAAACTGTTGCCTAAAGCCGGCGGATGGCTGAATTCCACCAAAGCCGTATTCGGCGTGGTGATGTTGGCGGTGGCGGTGTGGATGTTGTCGCGGATTTTGTCGGCCGCCGTCACCATGCTGTTGTCGGCGATGTTGCTGATTATTCCCGCCATCTACCTGAGTGCCATCGATCCCTTGCCGGCACCGGCTTCCGGTTGGCGCAAGCTGTGGAAAGGCGTGGGCATCATGATGCTGGTGTTCGGTATTTTACAGTTGGTCGGACTCAGCGCCGGCAACAATAATCTGTTGCAGCCATTGCAAGGTCTGGCTTTCAGCGGACAGGCCCAAGCTCAGACAAAACAAGGGCTGGATTTTCAACGGGTGCGCACGGTAGCCGAGCTGGACGAAAAAATCCGGCAGGCAGCCGCCAACGGCCGGCCGGTGATGCTGGATTTTTATGCCGACTGGTGCGTGTCCTGCAAGGAGATGGAGGCCTATACCTTTGCCGATCCTCAGGTACAGCGGCATCTAACCAACTTCGTGCTGTTGCAGGCCGATGTTACCGAAAATAACGAAGAGGATAAGGCCTTGTTAAAGCGTTTCGATCTGATCGGCCCGCCCGGCATTATCTTTTTCGCCGCCGATGGCCGGGAAAAAGCCGCTAGCCGGGTAATCGGTTATCAGGATGCAGCGACTTTTGTTAAGACGCTGCAGTCGTTATGACAGCTTGCCGATGAATCAAGCCTTATAAGGGATCTTGTTGTCGGTTGCCTTGTTGAAGATCGTGCCCAACACCTGAGTATCTTTCAGCAACAAAGCCGCATGTTTCAGTTCTTCGGTTTTGGTATGGCCTTCGTCGATCACCAGTAGTACGCAATCCACGTAAGGCGAGAAACCCAGCGCATCGTCCTGCGAAAGGATGGGCGGCATGTCGAAGATGATGATGCGAGACGGGTAGCGGCTTCTTAATTCTTCAACCAGCCGCAACATTTTCGGCGAACGCAACATTTCGGTGGAATTGAACATCGGCTTGCCGGCAGGCAGTATGACCAGCCGGTCTATGCCGGGATTGACCAGCATGCTGCTCAGTTCCGTGTCGTGCAGCAGATAATCGCTTAGCCCGGTTTCCTGTTGGAATCCGAACAGTTTGTTGATGGCGGGGTTCTGGAAATTGGCGTCGACCAATAATGCGGTTCGGTCCAGTTCCATCGCCACGCTGATCGCCAGATTGGCGGCGGTCAGGCTGTTGCCGGTTTTTTCGCTGGTGCTGGTGATTGCCAGGGTTTTCCATTCCATGGCATCCATGGTTTGCAGGCAGCGGGTGCGCAGCATTCGGTAAGATTCCAGCCATTTTCCGGGCTGTTGCACGGAGATGATTCTGTTTTCCTTGAGTACGCTGTCATTGGCGGTATGAATGCGGGTTTGGGTGTAGGCAATGTTGACGCCGTCTACATAGGAGTCGGTGACGGTTTCCGATTGCCGTGTTTTTTCCGCAAGCGATTGAATCGAGTTCATAGAATAGTCCCGTTAAATTAGAAAGCGCCTACCACGCGCAGCAGTTTGTACCAGAAAACATCCAGCGGCATGATGACGAAATGGAAGGCCACGGCAACCCCTATGCCGGCCAGCGCGCAGCCGATCAGCAGGGTTTTGCGCTGCTGTTTCAAATCTTGGCTTTCTTTAAGGCTTTCCAGGTAAGGAATGGTCGCCAAAGGCTCCACGCCCAATATCGCCGCTACGGCTTTGCCGCTGTGTATGGTCGAATCCAGCATTTCTGCCAAGGCGACCGCACCGGCACCGCCGGCCAGCGCAAAAACGAAGCCCAGAAACAGAATGGCGATGCGGTTGGGGCTAACCGGTTCCAGCGGTTCTTGGGGCGGATCGATCAGCGTGAAGCGTTCGCCTTTTTTCTCCATTTCCAATTGCTGGGATATTTGCGCTTCCATTTCGCGGGCGCTGACTTCGCGGTAGCGGAGATTGGTGTTATCCAGTTCCTGAACCATATCCATGTAGTTTTTTTCAACCAAAGGCGCTTGCATCAGGCTTTGGCGAAGTTCTTCTATTTTCTTTTTGATCTGCTCGCGGGTATAAGCCAATGACTTGATTTCGGTGCCCACCGATTCCAGTTGCGATTTCAGCGTGATATAGGCCGGGTTGTCGGGTTCCAGCGAGATATTGGTATATTCGTGCTGTTTGCCCTCGACCAATGCCTGTTGCAGGGAAGCAATCTGTTTTTGCAGCTTTTGCACGTCGGGATGCTTGTCCGAATATTGCTTGAGCAACAAAGCCAGTTCGGCTTTTTTGTTGGTTAGCTCGGCGTTCATTTTGTTGAGATCGGTGTTGGAGCCGATTTCCTTTTGCAGAGATTCGATTTCCCGCTTGATTTTCACCACATCCGGATGATTTTCCGAATAACGCGCCTGTACCGAGGGATATTGAGACTGCAATTCCTTTAGGCGGTCCTTCATGTCGAACACCCGATTACCGACCGCATTGGTAGCCATGGCGTTAGGGTCTATTTGCGCCAACTGGCCTTCCAGATAGAAGCGCCGCTCCTGCGCCGAGCGCTCCTGGGTATCCAGGCTCAACAGCTGGTTGTTGAGTGCAGTCAGTTCTTGTTGGTTCAGTTGATTGGCTTCCGGTAGCTGATGCAGGTTTTTTTCCTTGAATGTCGCCAGCGTGCCTTGCAGTTGCTGAATTTTATCTTTCAGGCGCCGCGCTTCCTCGCTGAGGAACACGGCGGCGTTTTCCGCGGATTCGGTGCGGGATTTGATGTTTTCTTTCAAGAACAGGGAGGTCAGTTCATTGGCCACTTTTTGGGCCACTGACGATGACCTGTCGTCGAAAGTCAGCACGAAGGCGATGGTGGCTTTGGTTGGCGCGCCATTGCGGGGATCGATCACATCCGCGCTGATGGTTTCCACCTTGATGCTTTTACGCATTTTGTCCAGAATCTTTTCTTCGGTTTTGGTTTTCCGGTCGTCGGCGTAAAGATCGTATTTTTTGATGATCTCCACCAAATTGGTTCGCGACATGATGCGCTGGCTGATCACCTGGATACGCTGGTCGGCAAAGGTGGTGACCGTCGATTTCACCAGCTCCGAGGGGATTTCCTGTTCTTCAATCAGGATGGTGGACGAAGAACGAAACACCGACGGCAGCACCACGGCCAGAATTACGCTGAGCAGGGCGATAACGACAAACGGAATAATTAAAAATTTGCGGCGCTTTTTGATTATCTTCAGATAATCCTTGATGTCGAGCGTTTGATTTTCCACGTTATTTCACCTGGCGATTGATTTGTGGTTGATAAGAAAATTGCAATTGCACGCTATTGCCGATGGCTGTTTGACCTATCGATTGATATTCCTGCTGGCGATGGGTGTAGGAAAGATCTAGGTTGATTTCCGGGGTCCAGCGCCACCGGATGTTGGGCGACAGTGTGGCGTAAGTCCTGTCGTTGCTGACATTGTTGTTGTTAACGGTCGATGCGGATTCGGTCATCAAGTAACTGGCATTAATGCCTGCGGCCCAGCGTTCGCTGAGGTTGTATTTGGCCCCCGCGGAAAAGGTGGTGGACTGTTGCTGGCTACCGGTGCTGGCCGGATTGAGTTGTTGTCCGGCACTTAAGCTGAAGCTTCCCCATTCGCTGATCCGATTTAAACTTGCCGAAAATACGTGGCCGCTTTTGCTGCTGGACTGCGACGAGTTGGCAATTTCAATGTCCGTGCCGGAAAATTTCCTAACAAAAGAGGATTGTGTTTCGGTGTTGCGGATGCCGGCGGAAAGCGATAGCTGCATTTGCTCGCTGAATGCGTATTGCAGGCCTGCTTGATAATTAAAAGTGGTTGATTTTTGAGAAAAAGTCGACGTGGTTTGGTAACTTCCGGGAGCAACTAGATAATTGCCAACTCTCGTGAAATTCGGGAAATTTAAAGTGCTAACCGAGTCGCTACCCGAGTCAAACGCCGAATAAGAGCCGCTAAGATTAAAAGACAGGCGCGGCGAATAGGTGTGAATGGCCGTCGCCGAGTACTGCTGATTCGAATAATCCGAGTAGCTTAGGTTGTTCTGTAAGTTGCCTTTCCTATCGAAAGCCACGTCGACGTAGTTATAGCCAAACTGCAAGGCATTTCTCTCCGTCAGGTTATAGGTGACAGTAGGGGCTATCGATCGGGTGGTTCGGGCGACCTGGGTTTGAATGTCGCCGGAGCCCGTCAAATCCAGCTGGGTATTGATAGACGATTGCTCGGCATATTGCGCAGCCAGATCGGTTTTGAAGCGTTCGGCCTGATAGCGATGGCTGATGTCGGCGAGTTTTTCCGAAAAATCCAGCTCCGATTGACCGTGGTATATCAATTCGTTCCATTTGAAATTGGTTCTTAACTCGTTATCATCGGCAAGATAACCCAGCATCAGGCCGGGCGATAGCGTGCTGATCAGGTTGCTGCGAGTCGGGTTGATCTGCATGCGCAAGTTATCTTCGTAGCGTTCCTTAAAGCTGAAATCCGGCTCGAATAACCAGTCCAAGGCATAAGCGTTGCTTGATAGCAGCAGCATGGCTGGCAGCAAAAAATCCGTTTTCCTATTCATAGATAGTAATCCTATCTAAATCCATTCAAGGGACGGTAACGGTGTCTCCGGCTTCCAATAGTATGTTTTGCTCAAGATCCTCGCCTTTAATCACATTGCTGTAGTCGAACGGGAACACTTTGATTTCGTTGCCGGCCCGGCGTTGAATGCTGATATTGTCATCATCGGCAAACACAGTCAGTCCACCGGCCAAACTCAGTGCCTGCAGGACATCGATACGGCGGCCGGAAAAAACTTGTCCCGGTTTGTTGACCTTGCCGATCACGAAGATGGCATTGCCCTGATTGTTCATCAGCTTTACCGTGACGGAGGGATCGGCTATATAGTCGGCCAGTTTGGCGGCCAGTGCGTCTTTAAGTTCGGTGATGGTTTTGCCGGCGGCGATAACGGTGCCGATCAGGGGATAGATAATGGTGCCGTCGGGCGAAATTAAGATTTGTTGCTGTTGCAGGCCTTCTTCCTTCCAGACCGATATTTCCAATGCATCGCCGGGGGCCAGCGGATAGTCGGCCAGAGTGTTGCGCTCGGTGACGATGGCGGTTGTCGGTTCCTTAATTGAGGACGCGGCCGGTATGGATGTTGCCGTTGTGGAAACTTCCTGCTCGGCGGCAACGGCGGTAGAAAACAGCAGACAAAACGACAAAAGATTCAGTAACAGTTTCAAGATGTATCCCTTTATGATGTTATTTAAGTTGCGATCCGTACGATCCAAACAATTTGCTGGAAATTGTAAAGACGGAATATAACAATAATAAGACAACGATAATTATAGGCGGCGCACCTATAAATCATGCCTTTTCCCTATTCAGCGATGAAATAGCGGCATGTTCGGCTGCCGCCAAAGTTCGCGATTCTATATTAAACAAAGCTTGGGAGTAAACTAATGGAGCTAAGCAATTTTCTGCTGTGCGTTAAATCCGGACAAAGCGTAGGGTTTCAAGACAGCATGGCGATTATAAACCAGCATTACCGCTATCAGCCGACCGAATTCAGCAATGGTTTGGTCGAGCCGTTGATTAACGAAGCCGGCCGCAACGAAGGCTCGTGCAAGATTTTTGCGTTCGCCGGCTTGCACGATCTGACGCCGGAACAAACTTTGTCGTTATTCGGTGATTATTATCGTCTGGATGTGCTGGGCAACCCCGATGGCGACGATCATCAAAATATCAGGCGCTTTATGCGCGACGGCTGGGCCGGCATCGCATTTCGGGGCGAGGCGTTGCAAGCTCTATAAATCGGATGCAAATCGATGTGTTGATTGTCGGTCAAGGTTTGGCCGGCAGCCTGCTGGCGTGGGAGTTGATGCGCCGGCAGTATCGGGTGTTGGTGCTCGACAATGGCCGGGAAAATGCGTCGCAGGTGGCGGCGGGGCTGATTAACCCGGTGACCGGCCAACGTCTGGTGAAAAGCCGGGATGTGGACATCTTGTTGCCGGCGGCGATGGCCTGTTACAGGCAATTGGCCGAGGCGTTTGATCGGGAGTTCTTCGTCGAGATGCCGATGCTGAGGCTGCTGCGTAATGAAAGCGAACACAGCCATGCCTTGAAACGTTTGAATCAGCCCGATTACCGGGCTTATCTGCAATCCTGGTTGCCGGCTGTCGATGGTATTGCCGCCAAGTTCGGGGTGTTGCAACAAACTCAAACCGGTTATTTGCATACCCGCTTATTGCTGAGCAAGTTGCGGAATTATTTGGTCGACAATGCGAGCTACCGGCAAACCCGGCTGGAATATGGCGACATCGTTTTACAACCGAATTTGCAGTGGCAAGATGTGAAACCCCGGCATATCGTGTTTTGCGAAGGTTATTGGGCCGCGGCCAACCCCTGGTTCGGACGACTGCCGTTTCAACCGGTAAAGGGCGAAATACTAGGTTGCGAAACCAGCGGCGCCAATCCCGCGCAGATTCTCAATTACGGACACTGGTACATTCCGCTGGATGCGCAGCGATTTAAAACCGGCGCGACTTTCCAACCGCAATATTCGGATATTCTGCCGACCAGCCAGGCGAAAACCACCTTATTGGCGGCATTGCAGGCTGCCTGCCCGGCAATCGTGCCTGTCCGTATTGATGAGCATAAAGTCGGCATCCGGCCGGCGACCCTGGACAAGCAACCGTTCATCGGCGCTCATCCGCACCATGCCAATCTGCATATCTTTAACGGTTTCGGCGCCAAAGGCAGTTTAGCGATTCCCTGGCATTGCCGGCAGTTTATTGCGGCCTTGGAACAACAGACTCGATTATCAACCGCTAGCGATATCCGGCGTTATTATGACTCGCATTTCCCTGCTTGAAACCGCGCACGACATCGTGTGCCGGCATTTGACACCGAACGCATTCGCCGTGGATGCCACGCTCGGCAATGGCCACGATACGGCGTTTTTGGCGCAATGCGTCGGCGAAGGCGGCCGGGTTTTCGGTTTCGATGTTCAGGCGCAAGCCCTGGCCAATACCGGCCAGCGTCTGCTGCAGCAAGGATTGGAGAACAGGACGGTCTTGTTTCATGCCAGTCACGCTGAGATGCTCGCCCATATTCCCGAAGAGTTGCAAGGCCGGATTAGGGCCGTGATGTTTAATCTAGGCTATTTGCCGGGTGCCGAGAAAACCCTGATCACCCAAACAGGGTCGACGCTGGCCGCGCTGGATGCGGCGTGCGGTTTGCTGGCGGAGCAGGGCGTTATCACCGTGTTGGCTTACCCCGGCCATGCCGGCGGCGACAGCGAAACCCAGGCATTGACCGATTGGTGTGGGCAGTTGCCAAGGCAATTTCAGGTTGAAATCGTTCTCAGCAAGCTTGACAAACCCACCGCGCCACGGCTTTTTGTTATCCGCAAACAGGCCGATCTGCTATGATTGCGGTCCTTTTTTTACTAGCAGATACAAGTCATGTCCGAATTTAATAACGTCACCATCGTCAAACAGGCTAACGTATATTTCGACGGCAAGGTTAACAGCCGCACCATCCGTTTTGCTGACGGTTCTTCGAAAACCCTGGGATTCATGCAACCCGGCGAATATACCTTCAATACCGCCGACCCTGAGTTGATGGAAATTCTGGCGGGCGAGTTGGACGTGTTATTGCCGGGTAGCGACGATTGGCAAAGCGTTAAAGGCGGCGAATCGTTCAACGTACCGGCTAATGCCAAGTTCACGATGAAGGTGAAAACCGCCAGCGATTATTGCTGTTCGTTTCTGAAATAAGCCGGCGATGGAAAAGGTCGCGATCTTTGTCGATGTGCAGAATATTTACTACACCACCAGGGATCGCTACCAAAAGCATTTCAACTACAGTGCGTTCTGGCAGCAGGCTACCGGCGGTAAACAGGTAGTCGCGGCCTTTGCCTATGCCACTGATCGCGGCGACGGCAAGCAGCAAGGTTTTCAACAAATCCTCAAAAACATCGGTTTTACCGTCAAGCTTAAACCCTACATCCAACGCCGCGACGGCAGCGCCAAAGGCGACTGGGACGTGGGGATTACCCTGGATGTGATGGATTACGCCGCTCAGGCGGACAGGATTATTCTGTTATCTGGCGACGGCGATTTTGATTTGCTACTGCTGAAAATTCGTAAGGACTTCGGCGTGGTGACCGAGGTTTACGGCATTCATGGTTTAACCGCGCCGGCCTTAATCCGCGCCAGCGACGAATTTGTGGCGATTTCCGGGCCGTTGTTGATGTGATCGCTAGCCGATTAAAAGCCCTAGCCGTGTCCATGACCAATAATTTCGGTTCCAGCATCTCGAAAATCGCATATTTAGACCCTTCGCGGTCCAGACCGAAATCTTTCACCCCACCGCCTGTTAAAGTCGTCGAAGGCTTCGATTGCCACAATCGGCGCGAGCGCTTTCGGATTGCAGACTTTCATGTCGTTGCCTGTGTTGCTCAGCACCGTCGGCGCATACAGGCTGCCGTCGCGTTTGCCGCCGGCCGGTAGTTTGGCAGCATTGGCCATATTGATAGGGCCAGCAAAGGCTTGTCGGAATCGTGAGTTTCTCAAAGCCGATATTATGAAAATCCTGATGAACCGCCTCTGGGCGTTCTGTTTCGGAGTAGGGGGACGGAGACAATTTGGCAATCATGCGCGCAGTATTGATCATTTTTTATACAATCTGATGTTTTGTTTTTAAAAAACAAAAGATTAACTGGCATTTGCAGTGCTTTTCGACAGGGTTATCCACAGGTATTGTGGATAGGTCGACCTAAAGCAGGTTGCCTGAGTATAACTTTAAGCCGCAGTGAAGCCGGAAATCGCTTAAAGGCCGATAATGGCCCGCGCCAGGCATCATGGGCGCCGCTTTTTCATACCATAATCAAGGTATGTTTTTGCAGATTGGTTGTAGCCTGCAACTTGTCTGCATCCAAAGTATTGCCGCTAATGTGCGAAAATGATTGGCAATCGGCAACGCCTCGCTCGACTGATGCCGAGCGGTTTGTCGGCGTGAGCTTCGCCCAAACTTAACATCGATTAGTGAATTCATGAGTTTTACTTGTCATACCCGGCATTGCCCTGCAATGCTGATCAGTGCCCCGGCCTCCGGTCAGGGGAAAACCACCGTCACCGCCGCGCTGGCTTATCATCACCGTCAACAAAACCGCAAGGTGAGGGTGTTCAAGACTGGCCCCGATTTCATCGATCCGCAAATTCTTAGCTTTGCTTCCGGCCAACCGGCGTACCAGCTGGATTTATGGATGATGGGCGAGGCGCATTGCCGGGAATTGTTGTATCGCGCTGCCGGTGAAGCCGATGTCATTCTCATCGAAGGCGTGATGGGTTTGTTCGACGGCGACAGCAGCAGCGCCGATCTGGCTCAGACGCTGTCGGTGCCGGTCGCCGCGGTGATCGATGCTCAGGGCATGGCGCAAACCTTTGCCGCCGTGGCCTACGGCTTGGCAAATTACCGGCCGCAACTGCCGTTTGCCGGCGTGATCGCCAATAAGGTCGGCAGCGCCGGTCACGCTCAATGGCTGGCAGAGGCGTTGCCTGAGAGCATGCCCTTGCTGGCGGCGATGGCCAAGGATCAGGCTGTCGGTTTGCCGTCGCGGCATTTGGGCTTGCTGCAGGCCGATGAAATCGGCGACCTGGACCAACGTTTGGCGCGCGCCGCCGAATTGCTGAACAGTCTTGCGCCATGCCGATTGCCGGCGCCCGTCGCATTTGCGCCGATAACAACCGCGCCGCCGCAGCCACTGTTGGCCGGCAAACGCATTGCGATAGCCCGCGATGCGGCGTTTTCGTTCATTTACCAGGGCAATCTGGATTGCCTGCAAGCCATGGGTGCGGAACTGCGGTTTTTCTCGCCGTTGGCGGATAGCGATTTGCCGGAGGCTGATGGCCTGTATTTGCCCGGCGGTTACCCGGAGTTGTATTTGCAAACCTTGTCCGATAACGTGGCGATGAAGCAAGCCTTGCGAGATTTTCATCAAGCCGGAAAGCCTATTTACGCCGAATGCGGCGGATTTCTGTATTTGTTGGATAGTTTGGCCGATACGGACGGCAATTCGGCGGCGATGGTCGGTTTGTTGCCGGGTTCGGCACGGATGCAAAGCCGACTGGTCAATCTCGGCATGCACAGTTTGCAGTTAGAGCAAGGCGAGATACGCGGCCACAGTTTTCATCATTCGCAACTGCAAACAAGCATGCAGCCGTTCACGCAATCGATACCGCAACGCAACCGCAGCAACAGCGAAGGCTTTTATCGTGGCGGTTCGCTGCAGGCTTCCTATTTGCATAATTATTTTTCGTTCAATCCGCAAGTCTCGGCGGGATTCTTCCGACGCTGCGAAACCTTGGAAACGATGCGCTAGCGAGTGAAGGTTGAGTAGTCCCTGGAAGCCGTAGCGCCGGGCGGTTTTTCGACAAGAAAAACTGCAAGGCCTCGCGAAACGGCGTGGAGTCATGCGAGAGCCAAGGCTTTGATCCCCTTGTTGGGTCAAAGCCGAGGTGACGCGGACGGCCAGGGCCGCCGCAGGCAAACACGTGGCGGTGTAGGCGCGATTGCTAGCCAGGGATGGCTAGCAATCTTTCCCGCCGGAAGCCGACACTCGCCGATGAAATGATCGATGTTTATCACCTAATATTTGATTTTTTGGCGTAACGGCGCGTCAGCCTGTCGTCGCTCCAGACAATGTAAAGCGGGCTTTTCGGCTTTAAAAACGCGGTAATAAATTAGGTTTGTGCAGGTTGAATGTTCACGGCGAACCGGTTTTACAATTGGCTGAAGGCGGTATCGGTAAATAACTAACGCTGGCAGGCGCTTTAAAACTGTTTCACGGACGGCGTCTATGTGATAATGCGCGGCTTTTACGGGCCAGACAAAAGCAGGCACAAAATGGACGAAAATAAGAAAAAGGCGCTAGGCGCCGCGCTGATGCAGATCGAAAAACAGTTTGGCAAAGGCTCCGTGATGCGGATGGGCGATGTGGCCGCCAGCCGCGATATCGAAGTCGTATCGACCGGCTCGCTATCCGTGGACATTGCCTTGGGCTGCGGCGGTTTGCCGCGCGGCCGGATCATCGAAATTTATGGGCCTGAGTCATCCGGTAAAACCACGCTGACCTTGCAAACCATCGCCCAGATGCAGAAACTGGGCGGCACTGCGGCTTTCGTCGATGCCGAGCATGCGTTGGATCCTGTCTATGCGCAAAAAATCGGCGTCAATATCGACGATTTATTGGTTTCTCAACCCGATACCGGCGAGCAGGCCCTGGAAATCACCGACATGCTGGTGCGCTCCGGCGCGGTCGACATCGTGGTGATCGATTCGGTGGCGGCGCTGACGCCTAAGGCCGAAATCGAAGGCGATATGGGCGATTCGCACATGGGTTTGCAGGCGCGCTTGATGTCTCAAGCCTTGCGCAAACTCACCGCCAACATCAAACGCTCCAACACCCTGGTGATTTTCATCAACCAGTTGCGGATGAAAATCGGCGTGATGTTCGGCAACCCGGAAACCACCACCGGCGGTAACGCGCTTAAATTCTATGCTTCCGTGCGTCTGGATATCCGCCGCACCGGGGCGATCAAGAAGGGCGACGAGGTGATCGGCAACGAAACTCGCGTCAAGGTTGTTAAAAACAAGGTGGCACCGCCGTTCAAACAGGCCGACTTCGAAATTCTGTACGGCGAAGGTGTGTCCTTCTTCGGCGAACTGGTTGATTTAGGCGTCGTGTACGGCTTCGTGCAAAAATCCGGTTCCTGGTATAGCTATGGAAACGAAAAAATCGGCCAAGGCAAGGACAATGCCAAACAGTATTTGCGCGACAATCCGGATAAGGCCAAGGAACTGGAAATGGCGATACGTGAAAAAGCCTTTGCCAAACTAGCGGCGGTGGCACCGGCAGCCCATGACGAAGACGACGCCGAGTTTATCGACGGAGACTGAGCGCCGTCAGCAAATCGAGGCAGTCTGCCTAAGGCTGTTGGCCCGGCGCGAACATAGCCGCCGGGAGTTACTGGATAAGTTGGTGCTGAGAGGTTATCAGCGCGACGAAGTCGAACCGGTCTTAGTTACGCTGGCCGAACGGGACTGGCAGAACGAGGAGCGTTATACGGAATGCTATGTCCGGCAGCGTATCCAAAATGGCTATGGACCGATGCGGATAAAGTACGAGTTGCAACAGCGAGGCATAGACGATGCCGATCTGGATGCGCAAGCCGAGGAACAGGCTGGTGGCTGGCAAAATCTGCTGCTTGACGTTTACAACGGTAAATATGGCGACGATAAGTCGCTGAGCCAAGCCGAGTGGCTAAAACGCAGCCGCTTCCTGCAGCAGCGAGGTTTTAGCGGCGAGATGATCAAGCGCTTGTTTTCGGAATTGAAAATTAAATTATGTAGGTTGGGATAATCCCTTGCATTTCTGGCAGACTTTTCTTTTTTCCATTAAACATTATGACCCAGACAATTATCCCAAAGGCTGCTTTCGGCATAATTCTTTGTTATGCGTTATTTATGGGGATGATTGGTTGCGCATCGTTCGACCGTAAGTTCGCGACGCATTTTGAGCCAACCCGAATAGAGTCTGGGTATCAGTACTTCAAATATACATCTTTTGCGGATGCTGTATATCCACTTGACTCAGACGATGCGGAACGGACACGAATAAGCTGGTTAGAAGCGTGGTTGAAAACAAATGGTTACAACTCGGCACAGTATGAAGTCATCTCGCGTACGCCCATGATGAGATTTAGTGGCGCATTCGGTACTGTTTACGACATCTTTTATGAAATTAAGACACCCAATTATAATAGCCCGTAACTCCGAATAGCGAAGCGTATTCGGAGGATAAAAGCCATCAAATTCGTACGCTTACGTTTCGCTAAGCGTAGCTGTTGCTCTAGTAGGAGGATAAGTTTATGGAATTATCAATAAGCGACGAAAAAACCAAAGAGTTACTCACCGAGGTGATGATCGACTTACTCAAAACCAAACGGGATATATTGTACGACGTGGTGTTGGAAGCCTTGGAGGAAGTTGGATTAGCTAATGCTATTGCCGAAGGTAGAAAAAATGAATTTGTATCCGAAGATGAGGTTTTTTCCATTCTCGATGACGGCGTAAAATGAAAGTCCGGTTTGAAGCCAAATTTGCTAAAGACTTACGGAATATCAAAGACGGTAAATTGCTGGCAAAGGTTAAGGAAATCATTATTGACTGTCAAAAAGCTGAGTCGTTGGTCGAGCTAAATCACGTCAAAAAACTTCAAGGCTATGAGAGCTTTTATCGGATACGAATTGGCGATTACAGAATCGGACTGGAGTTTGTGAGTGGCGAGCTAATTTTTACTCGTTGTTTGCACAGAAAAGATATTTATAAATACTTTCCATAGGTGCCGACCTTGGGAAGATAGCGAATTTAAATTGAAACATACGAAGTAAGCACAATGAAAAAAATGACCAGCGCCGAATTACGGGCCGCCTTTTTGGAATTCTTTCGCCAACACGGCCACGCGGTTCGGCCTTCCAGCTCGTTGATACCGGGCAACGATCCCACCCTGTTGTTCACCAACGCCGGGATGGTGCAATTCAAGGACGTGTTTTTGGGCCGCGAAAAGCTCGATTTCACCCGCGCCGCGACCAGCCAGCGCTGCGTTCGCGCCGGCGGCAAGCATAACGACCTGGAAAACGTCGGCTACACCGCTCGCCATCACACCTTCTTCGAGATGCTGGGCAATTTCAGCTTCGGCGATTATTTCAAAAGAGACGCCATTCATTTCGCCTGGGACTTCTTGACCAAGGAACTGGGTATTCCGCAGGAAAGATTGTGGGTGACGGTGTTCGACGAAGATTCCGAAGCCGAGGCGATCTGGCTGGAAGATGTCAAGATCGATCCGACCCGATTCTCGCGCATTGGCGCCAAGGATAATTTCTGGTCCATGGGCGATGTCGGCCCTTGCGGCCCTTGCACCGAGATTTTCTACGATCACGGCGAGCATGTGGCCGGCGGCCCTCCCGGTAGCCCGGACGAAGACGGCGACCGTTATATCGAAGTCTGGAACCTGGTTTTCATGCAATACGACCGCGACAAGGACGGCAACCTGACGCCGCTGCCGGCGCCGTCGGTCGACACCGGCATGGGCCTGGAGCGGATTTCCGCGGTGATGCAGGGCGTACACAGCAACTACGAAATCGATTTATTCCAAAACCTGCTGAAAGTGGCGGCGGGACTGGCCGGCACCACCGACTTGAGCAACAGCTCCTTGCGGGTGATTGCCGACCATATCCGTTCCTGCGCGTTCATGGTGGCCGACGGCGTGTTACCGTCCAACGAAGGTCGCGGCTATGTGCTGCGCCGCATCATTCGTCGCGCCATCCGTCACGGCTACCGCTTGGGCATTAAAGAGACTTTCTTCTACAAACTGGTTGCACCTTTGGTCGCGGAAATGGGCGAAGCCTATCCCGAGCTGGCCAAAGCCCAGGAGCAGGTCGAGAGGGTGCTAAAAAAGGAGGAAGAGCGCTTCGCGGAAACATTAGAGCAGGGTATGAAGATACTGGAAGCCTGCGTCGCCAAGCTGGACAGCCATGTCATCCCCGGCGATGTGGCATTCCTGCTGTACGACACCTACGGCTTCCCGGTGGATTTGACCGCCGACTTTGCTCGTGAAAACAATCTCAGCGTCGATCATGCCGGTTTCGAAGTGGAGATGGCCGCTCAGCGCGACCGTGCCCGTGCGGGCGGCAGTTTTTCGGCGGATTACGATCAGGATATCAAACACGACAGCGCCACAGAATTTACCGGCTATTTCAATCTGGAAGGGTCGGTGCAAATTCTCGGCCTGTTCAAGAAAGGCCAGCCGGTCGATAGCCTGGAAGCCGGCGACGAAGGCGTGGTGATTCTGGATCAAACCCCGTTCTACGCCGAATCGGGCGGGCAGGTTGGCGATACCGGCCGCATAGAATGCGGCGGCGCGATATTCGAGGTTCACGACACCCAAAAGCAGGGCGGGCAACTGTTTTTGCACAAGGGTAAAGTGCTGCAAGGCGTATTGACCGAAGGGCAGGCCTGCGAAGTTAGCGTCGATGCCGAAATCCGCAAGGCCACCGAGCGCAACCATTCCGCGACTCATTTGTTGCATGCCGCCTTGCGAGAAACGCTGGGCGAACACGTTGCGCAGAAAGGCTCCCAGGTCAATGCCGAGCGTTTGCGTTTCGACTTTTCGCACTTCGAACCGATGACGCCAGCCGAGATTTCCATCGTCGAACATCTGGTCAACGAGCAAATTCGCCTCAACAACCCGGTTGCCGCCGAAATCATGGCCAAGGACGACGCGGTGAAAGCCGGGGCGATGGCCTTGTTCGGCGAGAAATACGGCGACGAAGTGCGAGTCTTGAAAATCGGCGATTTTTCCACCGAGCTGTGTGGTGGCACCCATGTCGACCGGGCCGGCGACATCGGCCTGTTCAAAATCGTCGGCGAAACCGGGGTCGCGGCCGGCGTCAGGCGTCTGGAAGCCGTGACCGGCCAGGGCGCTCTGGACTGGATAGAACAGCGCGAAAAAGCCCTGCTAAGCATCGCCGGCCTGCTGAAAGCCGCTCCGGATAAAACCGCTGACAAGGTGCATCAGTTACTGGAAAAAAATCGCAGTCTGGAAAAAGAACTGGAAAAACTCAAATCCAAACTGGCTAGCTCAGCCGGCGACGAAATGACCAGTCAAGCCGTCGACGTGGGCGGCGTGAAAGTTTTGGCTGTGAAACTGGACGACGTCGACCCGAAAGCCTTGCGCGACTTGGCCGACCAATTGAAAAACAAACTGGGTAGCGCCGCGTTGGTCTTGGCGGCCGTCAGCGGCGATAAAGTTAGCCTGATCGCCAGCGTTTCCAAGGATGCGATGGATAAGGTCAAGGCAGGCGAACTGGTTAACTTTGTGGCGTTGCAAGTAGGTGGCAAAGGTGGCGGTCGGCCGGACATGGCGCAGGCCGGCGGGAATGATCCTGCTAATTTGGCTGCAGCTTTGGCGGCGGTGCCGGAGTGGGTGAGGGAGCGGTTAGCAGGTTAATTTTTTGAGCGGTAGATTGCGATGCCTTATGTATCGATGTTTTTTGGAATCATCATTCGTATGTTTCATAACGAACATAATCCACCGCATTTTCATGCCGAGTATCAAGGTCAAAGAGGTGTATTCAGCATTGATGGCAACATGGTCAAAGGCAATATTACCTCCAAGACGGCTAAGAAATTGATACAGGAGTGGGCGTTGCTTCATCAAGATGAACTCATGCAAAATTGGCAGAAAGCCACGCAAGGTAAACAGATCGATCGAATCGAACCTCTCAATTAACGGAGAACAGCCATGCAATACATGCCCGTTGTTGTTGACGCCGAATATTTAAGCGATTACAAAATCAAGCTGACTTTTGATAACGGCGAAAAAAGAATTGCCGATTGTTGGAAATGGCTGAACGGCGAGGTTTTCGAGCCATTGAAGGATAAACAGTATTTTCAGAAATTTTTTGTTGATGGTTGGAGTATATCTTGGCCGAATGGGGCGGATATAGCACCGGAGACTTTGTATGAAGAGGGCGAGATTGTTTGAATTGATGTGTCGCTATCGCGACGGATTATTTTGAAGTCGGTTCTCGCACCGACAGGCGAAATACTTTTCTTTGCTTGTCCAAAGAAAAGTACCCAAAAGAAAAGACACCCGGACGCCGCTTTAATCCTGCGCTCCTCGCTTTTGAACGGGGTTGACAGAAAGGGCTTCCCAGCCCCTCCGTCAACGCGATGCATCCTTGCATCGCCCCTAACGGGCTGATCCGATCAAAGCTCCGGTGCTCGGCGCGGCATACGGGATAAAACCCGGCCCCAAATGTAGGTTGGGTTAGCGATAGCGTAACCCAACAATTCGGAGCGGCAATCGTTGAGTTAAGGTTAGTTTTTGTAGGCTGGTTTGAATGAAATGAAACCCAGCATGACGAGTTTACTGGGTTTCGCGTTGCTCTACCCAGCCTACGGCCCTTTGTGGAGCAGTATTTACGCTGTTTTATTTAGCTTGAAATTTTTGTCACCTTGTAAATGGAAAAGAGAGTTTGAATTGAATTTTCTGTTTTGGAATGTTTGCAAAAAAAATATAGAGTCTGAAATTGCGGAGTTGGTCGATAGTACAAGTGCTAATATTTTGATTCTTGCTGAGTATGTGGGCGAAAATAAAGCTATTTTGCAGGCTCTACACGGCAAAGGAAAAGATTTTTTTGCTGTCCCTATAATAGCCTGTGGAAGACTTCGTATATTTACAGATTTTAGTCCCCACTCTATAAAACATCTTGGCGAAACATCTATTTATACTATTAAAGAACTTCGCCTAAAAGGTCAAAATCCGATTTTATTAGGATTGGCTCATCTTCCAAGTAAATTACATGCTTCAGAGTTGGATCAGCTTCATGAGGCGCAATTGTTTAAACAGGAGATTGAGAAATCTGAACGCGAAGTAGGTCATCAAAATACATTGGTTATAGGCGATTTTAATATGAACCCATTTGAACCGGGTATGATAGCTGCTAATGGATTGCATTCAGTTCCTTGCTTAAAAGTCGCCAAAGGTAAGCCCAAAACTATTCGAGACAGGAGTTATACGTTTTTTTATAATCCTATGTGGAATTTAATGGGCGACTATGATGGAATTCCCGGCTCGTATTTCTACAGAGATTCATCATATTTAACGTATTATTGGAATTTACTTGATCAGGTTATTTTAAGGCCAAATATTGCTCACTATTTGGTATCCTCGTCGTTGAAAATTCTGACGAACACAGGAACAACAAAATTATTGAATTCTAAAGGGAAACCAAAAATTAGTGATCATCTTCCTTTATTCTTTTCCCTAAGCGCTATTGTGTGAGAACAGTATGACAAGTATGAAAAATCTGTGGCCAGAAGTGTTTACTGAGAGTGAAAAGGCATCAGCTAAAAATATTATTGAAGAACAGGCAAAACTTTTGTCGAAAATAACAAAGGGAGTTGTTTTTGCTGATGTCGAACAAATGGATTTTATTGAAGCTGCAACTAATTCAATGGAAAACGAATTTGCTTTTGAATTTTATATAAGAGGCAAATTTTTAGAAGGGTATAGGTTTAAAGTATTATCTTTTTCTCATGATATTACGCTCTATCCGGTTAAATTTCGAGTTGATGACCTTATTGCCAAAGAAATAGGTATTAAAAGTAAGTCATACAATGGATACTTTTGTGAGGTTGCTGATCAAAATGATCTTGAAAGATTTTTGGCGAAAGTTTTAACAAGTGAAAGGATGAAAAATGTTATAGGTTCAATATTGAAGCTTTCTAAATAATAGCTTGTTTCATGACTTGTGGATGGAATTAAAATCTATCTAATTGACTCGTAAATTTAGGAGTGGTTTTTGTCCCGTATGTCGCGCCGAGCACCGGAGCTTTTGTAGAGAATAGCCCGTAGGGGTGCGGCATGGATGCCGCACGTCGGCAGAGGGGCAAGGAGCCCCTTCTGTCGACCCTCTGCAAAAGCGAGGAGCGCAGGAAACAAGCGGCGTCCGGGTCGCCTTTTCTTTGGATACTTTCTTTTGGCGACTCAAAAGAAAGTATCTCGGCCGTCGGTCCGAGAACCGACATTAAAATAATCCGTCGCGATAGCGACACATCATTACGACAGGCTTTAAATTAACTAGAAGAGGCCCTAACCATGTTGACTTACCAAGCCACAGACAAAACAGTCAATTTAAGTTTCTCCAAAGAATTTTTATCGGCCCATGAATTGACAAGATTGATTGAAATGCTGCGCGTTAAGGAGCTGATTTCTAAAAGCCAAATGACCAATGACGACGCAAGCTTGCTTGACAATGAACTGAAAGAAAAGTGGTGGAGGGAGAATCAAGAAAGGTTTCTGGCAAAAATTAAATGAAACCGGTGATTGTCGATACCAATATCGTTTTTTCGGCATTGGTGAATAAAAACTCCAAAATAGCCACATTATTGTTGCGCTCGGAACATCCGTTATTGATGCCTAAATACGGCTTTGTCGAACTGTTCAAATATAAAGAAAAAATCTGCGCGGTCAGTAAGCATTCCCAGGATGAAGTCTTGGAGCTACTTTATGAGTTGATCCGACACATTGATTTCTTTGATGAAAACAGTATCTCGACCGAGGCTTTACAAAAAGCATGGACATTGGTGAAAGATGTGGACGCTAAGGATTTGTTGTTTGTTGCGCTGACCATTGAAATGGGCGGCTTGTTATGGACCGGTGACAATCAGTTGAAAATGGGGCTTGAAGCACGCGGCTTTGATGCGTTCTTTTTACCAACCGATGACGCCGGATAATTTTGCATCGGATAAATAGGTATCTCGCGTTAAAATTGTCCGTTATCTTGGCGAGATCAAACACTAAATCGCCAAGTAAGCAAAAATCCTAATGAAGAGATCGCATTCGATTTTCCTCACTCCAACCCTCTCCAGTACGGCGAGGGAGTAATAAAAGCCAAAAGGTCAATAAAAACATGGCATTGTACGTCTATAAATTTGGCGGCACTTCCGTTGGTACGGTGGAACGTATCAAGGCGGTCGCCGAGAAAGTCAAAAAAGCCCACGATGCGGGCGATCAAATTGTGGTGGTGGTTTCGGCGATGAGTGGCGAGACCAACAGGCTGGTGGGCTTGGCGAAGGAAATGCAGACCCAGCCGACCGATCGGGAACTGGATGTGTTGCTGTCCACCGGCGAGCAGGTCACCATCGCTTTGCTGTCGATGGCGCTGCACCAGTTGGGTTGCGAGGCGCGCTCTTACACCGGGGCTCAGGTCAGAATTCTCACCGATAGTAGCCATACCAAGGCCCGGATTCGAGAGATCGACGAGGCCAATATGCGCGCCGATCTGGATGCCGGACGAGTGGTCGTCGTTGCCGGGTTCCAGGGAGTCGACGAGCACGGCAACATCACGACCTTGGGACGCGGTGGCTCGGATACCACCGGCGTGGCCTTGGCGGCCGCCTTGAAGGCCGACGAATGCCATATCTATACCGATGTCGACGGCGTCTATACCACCGACCCGCGCGTGGTGCCGAAAGCCCGCCGTCTGGATCGCATCACTTTCGAGGAAATGCTGGAAATGGCCAGCCTGGGTTCGAAAGTCTTGCAAATCCGCTCGGTGGAGTTCGCCGGCAAATACAATGTCAAGTTGCGGGTATTGTCTTCGTTCATGGAAGGCAACGGCACCCTTATTACCTACGAGGAATCAGAAATGGAAAGAGCTTTAATTTCAGGCATCGCGTTTAACCGGGACGAAGCGAAACTGACGCTGACCGGTGTGCCTGATCTGCCCGGCGTGGCGTCGAAAATTCTCGGCCCCATCGCGGCGGAAAATATCGAAGTCGACATGATCGTGCAGAACATTTCCGCCCATGGCACCACTGATTTTACCTTTACCGTTAACCGCAACGATTTTTTGCGGGCGAAAAACGTGTTGGAAGGCTTGCGCGGCGATCTGGGCGGCAATACCACCGTGTTGGGCGACGACACGATCGTCAAGGTTTCCATCGTCGGTGTCGGCATGCGTTCCCATGCCGGCATTGCCAGCACCATGTTCAAGGTATTGGCCGACGAAGGCATTAACATTCAGATGATTTCTACTTCCGAGATCAAGATTTCGGTGGTGGTCGACGAGAAATATCTGGAATTGGCGGTCCGCGCCTTGCATAAAGCTTTCGATCTGGACCAAGAGTAAGCTCGAACGGCGGACTTTGGCAAAGCCCGCGTATCGTTGTTTTTATTTGTTTTTCGATAGGGTTTTCGCAAAGAACGCTATCAAACCGATGACGAAAATTCCCGAATAGATAGCCAAACCGTTTTCATCCTGCTTTGAAACGGTATGGCTTCTTTTCGCGGCAATCACCGAGGCCGATGTACGGCCATCCACCGAATAGCCTGAATATTTCGCCGAACGTTGCGAAGCCTTGCTCTGGGCAGGGCGATTCTCAGTGGCGTTGGGTTTGGTTTTCGATGGGTTTGGCGCATCCGCCGCGTTGGTTTGTGCCGAAACCGCCAATGAATGGCTTATCAGCAATATAGTCATTAGTCTTTTTAAGCTGCTAGTGAGTTTCATTCTGCACCTGCCATAGTCCGTGGAACGATTTCATTATCGGCTGATTGACTGGCGGCTGCAAACGTCCATACAGTGCCGTTTCGCTTCTGTTTTACCCGGATCAACTATCCTGGCCGACGATGCCGGGCATGCCAATGTATCCCGGCAAGGCTTGGATTCGTTTCAGCCATTGCTGAATAGCCGGAAACGCCTCTAATGACATGCCGGCTTCCGGCGCCAGCGCCACATAAGGATAGCAGGCGATATCAGCGATCGTCGCATGCGAGCCTGCCAGCCAGGATTTATCCGATAAATGCCGTTCCATTATCATCAGGCCCTGTTTGCCGTGTGCCTGACATTGCTCAATATCCCAGGGCCGATTGAATTTTTTGGCGGCTCTGGCTCGGGCCAATCCATACAGAATTTCGTTTTGCGATACGCTCAACCATTGCATCACTTCCGCCATCGCCTTGGCATCCAAAGGCAGCCAGCGCTCGCCGCCGTATTGCCGGGCGAGATACAGCAAAATGGCCGAGGAGTCCCAAATCAGCGCCTCGCCGTCCTCTAGTACCGGCACTTGTCCGCGCGGGTTCAATTGCAGAAATGCCGCCGATTTATGCTCGCCTTTCCATAGGTCGACGGCTACCGGTTCGCACTGCAAGCCGAGCAGGGCGCACATCAGCCTGACTTTGTAACAGTTGCCCGATAGTTCCATGTCATAGAGTTTCATTGTGGCTCCTTGATGAGTAGTTGAGTGATTTAAGGCTGCGAGTCCGGCGAGATGCCGCTAGGAGATCAGCGTGGCGCCATTATAGCTGTAGCATGCTGTCTAGGTAATCAAGTCTGGTGCTTCAGCTTTGAGAAATGTGCATGTTTGTGTGTCGGCAAATTGGCGAGCCGAGACCGAGTTTGAAGCTTGTTGTTGGTAGGCTATTGATTTTAAATATAATAAACGAGATGGCGCTGATTATGCTTGAAGGTTATCGAGTTTAATCAGCCATAGGGTGAGCGCCATGAAAACGGCTAGCAATGAAATCAGAGAGCTTAATGCTACTCGTACCATGTTTATCGAAACCTTGAGCCATCAATTTTGGGCGGTGAGTGGTTGCGGCGTTTATGTCTATCTAACCCCGGTCGATGTTAATGGCTTGTTCAGTCAGTTTTTAGACACCAACCAGCCTATCAAGATATTCGTTCGGCAATGCGTCAAAAATGTATTGGGATAGCGGAACTGCAAGTTTGGATTGCTTAACGCGATTCGTCTATGACATTGAGATTAAGTTGATCGGGTGGTATGACCTTTCGGAACGTCAGGTTGATTCGCCCCTCGGTCAAATTTCGATCATGGGGTACGCTGTGTAGCCAATGGTGTTGAAAATCGGGCTGCATGATCAATAAAGTGCCGCTATTCAATGTTATTTGGCCTTGCTCCAAGGATTTTTTATGCCGGTAGGCAAATGGCCTTGAAGCGCCCAAGGTCAATGAAGCGATAAAGGGGTGTGCGCCCAGTTCCGGTTCGTTATCGGCATGCCAGCCGACATAATCGCTACCGTCGCGATAGCAATTAACCAATACCGAATTGAAGGAATAGTTTAAGGTTGTTTCAATCTTGCTTCTGATCTTGGACAGCAAGGGCGTCCATGGCCGAGTTTGCAATAGGTTGTTGCTGTAACTGTAGCTAATGCCGGGGTCGGCGTGCCAAGTCTGTAACCGTGGCAGGGTAAATTGCCTGCCGGCGACGTTATAACGATTGTCGGGCCAGTCTTGTTCTTGCAGTAAGCGCCGATAGATCAGTCCACTTTCGGCGGTATCATAAAATGCCTCGATAATCTCAAGGTCGGGGCAGGGCGTCATCGGTTAATGGTTTTTAATATGCGCAACCAAGGCGCTGTCCATGGTGGCGATATGCAGCTTGAACCAGCTTGGCAGACGTTCGCGGACAAACGCTTGGCCAAATGCGATCAATCCTTTGTCGATCCGGGTTTTGAATTGTTTGAATTCCGCCAAAACCCGCTGATGTTCGCCTTTGTGTTCGCTCTCCGCCGGAAAACCGGATTCAGCCATCAATCGATTCTCGCTATCGAAATGTTGTTCGGTATGTTCGTACAACTGCCGAAACAAGTCGGGGAAATCCGCATTGCTGGCGGTATCCAGCTCGTTTAGCAGGCTAATGAACTCGGCATGATCATTATCGATGAGATCATGGCCGACAGTAATTGTGTCGGTTTTTTCCAGTAATGCCATTACGTTTACCTAATAAAATTAATGTGGCTACGTCGCCGGTATTATGAACAGCAGGATATATGCCAGCTAGCGGTGGTAGGCATCAAGCAGATAAGCCCGGAGCAATCGGTCCAGGCTGGCTTACTATAACGGATAACTCATAAGATAGCGATTCACTATTTATTGCGAATGCTGATTAGCAAGATGTTTCGATTGCCAAAAATATCAGGAAAAACGTAACGCAGATATGACTAACAACAGGTAAAAATGCGGAGTTGGTTTGAAGCGCTGAATGCAGTAAATGGTGTGAAACGATAAACGGACTATCTAAGAGACTTTAGCGGAAGTGAGATCAGTCACGGGCACATCTAGCGTGCCCGTGCGATTCAATTCAATCAATAAACATCCCTAACGTAGCGCTTGTCCTTTTTCAGCTGGTTGACATAGTCGACGGCCTCGATCAGCGTTTTTTTGCCATGTACGCGAATCACGTCGTGCAAGGCCTGATCGACATCCTTGGCCATGCGGTAGGCGTCGCCGCAGACGAAGAAGTAACCGCCTTGTTCCAGCCAGGCAAAAAGTTCGGCGCCGTTTTGTTTCATGCGGTCCTGCACGTAGATTTTTTCTTCCTGGTCGCGGGAGAAGGCCAGATCCAGGCGGGTCAGCAGGCCGCCGGCCTGCATGGCTTCGATTTCTTCACGGTAGATGAAATCGGTGGAGGCGTTGCGGTCGCCGAAGAATAGCCAGTTTTTGCCGGAGGCATTGCGGAATTCGCGTTCCTGCAGGAAGGCGCGGAACGGGGCGATGCCGGTGCCGGGACCGACCATGATCATCGGCAGGCTGTCGTCGTGCGGAACGCGGAAGTGATTGTTGGGCGTGAAGAAAATCCGCACATCGCTGTCTTCACCGACCAGATCGGCCAGATAAGTCGAGCAGACGCCTTTGTGTTGGCGGCCATGGGCATCGTAACGAACGCTGGCGACGGTCAAGTGCACGCTGTCCGGATGCTTCTTGCCGCTGGATGAGATCGAGTAGGCCCGGTGTTGCAAGGGTTTCAGCAAACCCAGGAATTCGGCGGCGGAGAATTCCATGCCGGGGAATTTCAGCAACAGATCCAGGATGTCGCGGCCCCACAGATAATCGGCCAGTTTGTCCTTGTCGCCGGATAGCAGCAGGCCGTTCAATTCCTGGTCGCCGGAGCGGTTGGCGATTTCCTCGACCAGTTCCTTGCTGGGCAGCTTGATCTCGAAGTGGGTGCGCAGGGCTTCCGATAGCGTCATGAATTCGCCGTTGACCGGTTCGTCTTCCGCGCCGGTGCAGCCCAGGGCCTTGATGACGGCCGCGACCAGATCCGGGCAGTTGCTCGGGATTACGCACAAGGCGTCGCCGGCTTCGTAACTGAGGCCGGAGCCGGCGATCGAAATTTCGTAATGACGGGTTTCTTTCGACGAGTCCAACGCAGTAACGATGCGATTGACGCTCATTTTCGCTGGGAATGGGTGTTTGCGGTTGTAGGCCGGTTTGGCGGCATGGGGTTCGGTATCGACCACGGCAACGGTGCTTGCGCCTTCCGCCATCAAGGGAATCACTTCGCTGATCCATTTTTCCGCCGGGGTTTCGAAATCTACGTCGCAATCGAGGCGGTCGAACACGCGTTTGGCGCCCAGTGCCGTCAGACGGTTATCCCAGTCTATGCCGGCCTGGCAGAATAGATCGTAGCTGGTGTCGCCCAAAGCCAGCACTGAATAATTGACGTTTTCCAGGCGCGGCGCGGCATCGCCGTTGGCGGCATCCCAGAGCATTTCGGCGTTGTCCGGCATCGCCCCTTCGCCGTAGGTGCTGGTGATGATCAGCAGATAATCCATTTGCGCCAGTTGGGCGATTTCCACATCGTCCATGCTCTTGACGATAGGCAGCAGGCCGTGGCTCTTGGCGCTGGCCGCGGCATCGTTGGCCAGCGATTCGGAGTTGCCGGTTTGAGTGCCGTAGAGGATGTGCAGGGTGCGGGCGTTGGTTTGCGCGATGCTGCCGGCGCTGTGAACCATGTGGCTGTGCATGCCGGCGAAGAAGCCGCCTAGCCAGGCACGTTGGATGTCACTGTATGGCGTGTTTTGCGGGATAAAAGGTGCTTTCATTTTCTTACCATTTTGAGCCGATTCTGATCGGCCCGGTCACTTAATAAATCAACGTGAAATCGTAGGTTGGTTTTGCCCGTAAGGGCAAACCGACAATTTTAACCAACACGGTGGATTGCCGGTCGGCAAATCCACCCTACGTTTACGTTACGCGGTTTCACATTCCAGCATGTTCTTAACGATCGCCATGCTTTCCAGGCTGGCGAGGTTTTTGTCCACGGATGGCAGGTCGGCCAAAGCTTGGCGATTGACCTTATCCTGCTCGATGATCCAGGCGGTGGAGCCTATCGAGTAGATGCTCTGTACATCGCGCAGCATCAGCGTGGTTTTGTAATCGTTCAGACGTTTTTCCGCCATCAAGGCCGCGAGTTGGCCGTCGTCGTATTGGCTGTAGGCTTCGCGGATATTTTTGATCAGCGCATCCTGCAGCTTGCGCGGCCGCTCCATCACCAGCTGATAGGCATGTTTGTCGATCAGCGCTTGAGCGAGCGGTTGGCCGGCCTTGTTGAGCTGATCCTTGGCGATTTGCTGTGCCTTGTCGATCACCGCATAGCTGTTGATCAGTTTCAGGGTCAGTTCGCTGTCGGTTTCGCCATAAGCCGGGATTGCGCCGTTGAACAGCGTCGTATTGTTGGTATAAGCCTGTTTGATCTGCGAGATCTGGGTTTGTGCAAACGCCACTGCCAGCTCTTCGATCATGGCCTTGCGGTCCATGGCTTTGCTCAAATATTCTGCGGTCTGGGTTCTGTTCAGCCACAGCGGCAGCGCGAACTTGAAGTGTTTTCGCTGCTGAGCCCAGTCGGCCAGGATGGCCTTGGCTTTCTCGGAACCGGTATATTCGATGTGCTGTTCCAGCATGTACAGGATGAACTGTTCATGGCTGGCGGCAATTGTTCCCGACAATTTGCCGCACTTCCCACTTCCCTGTGGGTCGGCGTCAACATCACTGCCGTCGGTCAGGCTGTGGATAGTCACCGAGGTGTCGTCGTACAAGTCCTGCAAACGGTTGTCCGGATCATACTGGTAAGCGTTGCCGCCGGACATGCCGGTGCAGAAGCCTTTGCCGAAACCGCCCAGGTTCAATACCGCGCCGTTGATCATGTATTCGCAAGCGAAGTCGCCGACGCCTTCCACCACGGCCATCGCCCCGGAATTGCGCACCGCGAAGCGGTCGCCGGCCTCGCCGTTGATGAAGGTCTTGCCGCCGGAGGCACCGAACAGCGCGAAGTTGCCGATCAGCACGTTTTCGCCGGGCTGCTTGGAACCGCCGCCGGGCGACTTGATGATGATGGTGCCGCCGCAAGCGGTTTTGCCGACGCCGTCGTTGCAGGTGCCGGTGTGCTCCATGCGCATGCCGTCGTTATTGAACGCCGCATAGCTTTGACCGGCCGAACCGTGGGTGCGGACGACGATGGTATCGTCGGCCAGGTAACGGCGGCCGTGCTGGTTGGTGTAGATGATTTTGCTGGCGGCGATTTGCTCGGACGTCAATTCATAAGCCAGCAAGCGCTCCAGGTCGATCGCGGTTTGGCCGCCCACCGATTTATTGCGGTTGTTGAGTTTGAATTCGTCGCCTTCGATGATCACCTGTTTTTGGTTCTTTTCGAACAATGCCGATTTGACGCGAGGGAAGATCATGTCATCGATAGCGAAATCCTTTTCCAGATAAATCGGTTTTTCAACCTTGATTTCCTGAACTTCCGCCAACAGTTTTTGCAAATGGATCTGGCCGACCATGCTCGGATGATTGATCAGATGCAACAATTCAGTTTTGCCGCGAATTTCTTTCAGGCTGGTATAGCCCAGGTCTGCCAGGATTTCGCGGACTTCGTGAGCCAGATTCATGAAGAACTGCGCCAGCACCCGTGGGTCGCCCTTGAATTCTTCATGGGCGGTGGTCAGGCCGGCCGGGCAGCGGATGTTGCAGTTTTTCGCCATCACGCAACGCAACATCATCAGCGCGGTGGTGCCGAACTCGAAAGAGTCTCCGCCGAGGATCGCCGATTTAACCACGTCGGTGCCGTTTTGGTGGGCGGCGCTGCAACGCAGGATGACTTTGTCACGCAAGCCGTTGGCGGCCAAGGCTTGGTGGACTTCGGCGATGCCGATTTCTGGCGAACGGCCGGTGTTTTTCAAGCTGGTCACCGCTGCCGCGCCGGTGCCGCCGGTGTTGCCGGCGACGTTGATCACATCGGCACCGGCCTTGGCGACGCCGACGGCGATGGTGCCTATGCCTTCCGAGGAAACCAGCTTAACCACCACCCGCACTCGCGCCGCCTTGGCGTCGTGGATCAACTGGCCCAAGTCTTCGATCGAATAGGTGTCGTGATGCGGCGGCGGGCTGACCAGTTCCACTTTCGGGGTGCCGCCGCGCAATGCAGCGATTTCCACCGACACTTTGGGTGCCGGCAACTGGCCGCCTTCGCCGGGTTTCGCGCCCTGGCCGATCTTGATTTCGATCTCCTCCAGATTCGGGTCGGCCAGGAAGCCGGCCCAGACCCCGAAACGGCCGGAAGCGAACTGTTTGATTTTGCTGGAGCGGATGGTGCCGAAGCGGCTGGAATGCTCGCCGCCTTCGCCGGAGTTGCTCATCGCCCCGGCGATATTGGTGCCTTGGGCGACGGCTTCGTGAGCTTCCGCCAGCAACGCGCCGTGACTCATCGCGCCGGATGCGAAAGTCGGGGTGATTTCATGGGCCGGCTGTACCTGATCCAGCGCGATGCGAGAACGCGCACTGCGAATGTTGACCAGATAGTGATAAATCACGCTATCGGCGCTGTTGGTGTGGATGCTGATTGCATTATTGACGATGCTGAACGTAAACGCGTTACCGGCGAAGCGTGAGCTTAGATGTTCGGCCAATTGTTCCAGTCGATTCTTGCTGGAATTCTCGGTGAAACTGATGCTAAATGCTGCATCATTGTTTTTTTCAACCTTCAAGCCACGAATCAGATAATTATTGTTGCCGTGCAGATTTTGGCTGCCCAACAGGCGATCGAAATCGGCCTTGCTGTCGGCGTCGCTGATGTCGACCGGAAACTCCATGACGTCGCGCAATGCCGCCGGACGATTGGCGCGTTCCAGGGCTAGATTGCGGGTGAAACTGCGGTAAGCCGGGGTGATGCCGAAGGCGTCGATCTGTTCGGGCGTGCGTTTCTCGTAACCGAAATCGCGATATGCCGTATCGCTGGCTTCCGCTGCTTGTTCCCTAGGAACGTACAAAATCGGCTCATCGGTCATGGCGATATATTCGCGCACCGCGGTGTTGCCGAAGGTGTGGCCGGCGCCTTCCTGGCGTTCCTTGAACAGTCCCAGGAAAGGAATGTCGTTTTCGGATTGTACGGACAGGGCCTTGTGGTGCCATTCGCTGTTGCTGGCGGCGATGTCGGCATAACGCACGCCGCCGACCGAGGCGTGAATATTCGGAAAATAAGGTTTCAGATGCGGTTCATCGGTATCCAGATAGTTGGATTCGAAGAATTCGCCGCCGATGTAGCTTTCCACGGTACACAGGCCGAATTTGCCCATGGTTTTCATCAGCGATTTTTCGACGCCTTTCTGGAAATTGTACAAGGCCTTTTTGCGTGTCTCGGCGTCGCCGTATTCGGTCATCACCCGGTCATGGACGCTGATCGGACAGATTGCCGAGGCGCCGAAGCCGAGTATGGTGGCGACGTCGTGCGGGCTGGCCGCCTGGCCTGTTTCCATGATCAGCGAGGAATTAAAGCGCAAACCTTGCTTGACCAGATGCTGGTTGGCGGCGGCGACCATGAGCAGCGCCGGGATGGCGGCTTGGCTTTTGCTGATGTTGGCATCGCTCAAAATGATGATGCCTGCATTCTGCCGCGCGGCTTGTTCGACTTGTTGGCAAGCTTGCAGCAATGCCTGTTCCAGCGCCCGTTCGTTTTGTGCGGCGTCGCTGAAATCCGGGCTGTAAAGCATCTCCAGCGTGACGGTTTTTACCTGGTTTTGCCGGCGGATTTGTTCCAGCTGGGTGCGTTGCAGGATAGGCGATTCCAGCATCAGCTGTTTGCTGTGCTGTTCCGAAAAAGTCGGTTTAGCACCCAGCGCAACTCGCAAGGTCATGCCGTCGCTTTCGCGCAGCGAATCCAGCGGTGGGTTGGTGACCTGGGCGAAACGCTGGCTGAAATAACGCGACATGCCGCCTTCGGCCGCGTTCAAGGCATTCGGCGTCAGGCCGTAACCCATGGCCGAGACTTTTTCCAGGCCGGTTTGCAGGATGGGATCCAGCAGGAATTTGAAACTTTCCTGGTTTAAAGAGTAAGCGGTGTGGCGCTGATCGACATTCAGTTCGTGATTGTCGGTGATTTCCGACAGGTCGACTTTCGGCAGCTCATCCATGTGGATGCAGCTTTGTACCAGCAAGGCTTTGTAGTCTTTTTCCTTGGCCAAGCGTTCCAGCACTTGATGGCTGTCGTAGGATTCGCCGGTGTTGTGGTCGAAATACAGCATGCCGCCGGCTTCGATACGGCCACGGCGCAGCACTTGCTCGGGTGGGAAATCGATCTGGCCTGCTTCCGACATCACGGCCAGATATTCAGCGGTTTCCACCGAACGCAAGGGGCGCAGGCCCAAACGGTCCAGACGGGCGCCGACGCGGATGCCGTCGTTGAAAATCAAGGCGGCCGGGCCGTCGTTTTTCTCTTCGTAGAGGCTGAAGTATTCCAGCATGGCCCGTACGTCATCGGACAAGGTGGTGTCGTTCTCCCAGGCCGGTGGCATCATCGCCAGGATCGCGGTGACGATGTCGAGCTTGTCTTCGTTGATGCGGCGGGTCAGGGTTTGATCCAGACGGCTGGAGTCGGACTGGCCGCAGGGGAAAACCACGTGTTTGTTGTTTTGCCGGGCGATGGCATTTTCGCTGAGGCGGTTTTTCTTGTCGGTGTTCAGCTCGCCGTTGTGAGCCATGTAACGGAACGGCTGGGCCATCATGGTCGCCGGCGCGGTGTTGGTCGAAAAACGGGTGTGGAAGAACAGCGTACTGATCTCGTGATCCTTGTCGTATAGATCGACAAAGTAAGGGATCACTTCGAATGAGTTGAGTCGGCCTTTGTAAACCTGGGTGCGCGAGCTCATCGACAGCGGATAAAAACCGGCCAACTCTGGACGGGTAAAGCCTTCGACTTCGATGGTCAGCAGCGCGTTCTGGATATGGGTTTCGAACTGGTCATGGCTGGCCTCTTTTAATGCGGCAGGCCTGCCGAAAACAACTTGTTTGATCGGTAGCTGGGCCTTAACTGCGGCGGCGTTCAAGACACTATTGTCAACGGGGACTTCGCGCCATTTGATAATGGGCAGGTCGAATTCCTTGAAATGTTCTTCAACCAGTTTTTGCGCGGCGGAATCGTAGTGGGCGTGATCTTCCGGGAAAAAGAAGTTGGCGACGCCGAACTGGCCCAGTTCCAGCGAGTCTATGCCGGTGGTCTTGCGGAAAAATTTTAAAGACAGGTCGATGTTGACGCCCGCGCCATCGCCTATGCCTTCGGCGCTCATGCCGCCGCGATGCGGAATAGTGCATAAGGCTTCGTGCGATTTGACCAAAATGTCGTGGGTTTGTTTGCTGTCTTTGCGGGTGATGAAACCTACACCGCAGCTGTCCTGCGATAATTCTGCATTGTAAAGCATGTCTACTGTATTGTTTTTCTGGGCGTTTTTACTCATTGCTATCCAGATCCTGTCTTGCCGGTTTAATGCACCACCCGGTATTTGCCCTGCCGGTTGTGCTGTTTATGGTTTTTCTGCCTACTGCGTGTTAGAGTCATCGAATGCGGTTAAAACCATGTGTGTGAGCTCTATTTTCGGTAAGCGAAACTTTTTAATCATATCATGCGGCGCGTTATCTGTCATTCCACCGAGAATGAACACTGCGTCGAATCGCTAGTTTTGCCTTTATTTTTAAGACTCTGTGACGAATCGATATGAAAGAAGAATTTGATGTGGTGATTGTGGGCGGCGGCATGGTCGGCTCGGCAGTGGCTTGTTGTTTGGGCGGCAGCGATTTAAAAGTGGCCGTGATAGAAACCCAGGTGCCTGAAGCGTTTTCCGCAGAACAGCCGCACGATTTGCGGGTTTCCGCACTCAGCATCGCCTCTAAAAACATTCTGGAAGCCGTTGGTGCCTGGCAAGGCGTAATCTCTCGCCGCTGCTGTCCGTTCAAGCGCATGCGGGTTTGGGAAAATGCCGGCGACACTACGTTCGATAGCGACGATATTCGTTACCCGGAACTGGGTTATATCGTCGAAAACAGAATCACCCAGTTGGCCTTGCTGGACAGATTGCCGGGCTTCGACAACATACAGCTATTGATGCCGCAAACCATAGCCAAGATCCATTATGACGGCCACGCCTCGGAAGTTCATCTCGCCGACGGCCGGGTGTTGTATGCCAATTTGTTGGTGGCGGCCGACGGCGGGCAGTCGCGAGTCAGGCAGGCGGTGGGATTGGGTGTGACCAGTTGGGATTACAACCAGCACGCCTTGGTGATTTACATCGAAACCACTTATCCGCAGCAGGATATTACCTGGCAGCGCTTCGTGTCGACCGGTCCGCAAGCCTTTTTACCGTTATCGGGGCCTTACGGTTCCATCGTCTGGTACCACTCGCCGGACGAAGTTAGGCGCTTGCAGGCCTTGCCGCCCGAGCAGTTAAAGGCCGAACTGGTCGCGGCCTTCCCCGATTGTCTGGGCGAAGTGAAGCAGGTGTTGGGCGTGGCCAGTTTTCCACTCAAGCGCCAGCATGCGCAACATTACGTCAAGCCGGGCGTGGCGCTGGTTGGCGACGCCGCGCACATGATCAATCCCTTGGCGGGGCAGGGCGTCAATATCGGTTTGCTGGACGCCGCGGCGCTGGCGGAAGTATTGTTACAGGCCCAAAGCCAAGGCAAGAACATTGCCGATCTGGCCGTGCTGCAACGCTACGAGAGCCAGCGCCGCAATGAAAATCTGAAAATGATGACGCTGATGGATGTGTTCTATCGTTGCTTCAGCAACGATATCCTACCGGTGAAATTGTTGAGAAACATCGGGTTGGGCTTGGCGCAACGCATCACGCCAGCCCGCAAGAAGGTCATGAAGGCGGCGATGGGCCTCGAAGGCAACTTGCCGAAACTGGCGCGCGGCGAAAGCCTGTTGTGATGGCGATTGCGTAGATGGTGGGTGTCTTTAATGTATGAAATAACCCCACCATTATCGCGATTACGCTTTAGATGTGTAGGGCGGATGCGTTCCGATCCGCCCTTCAAAAACCATGGATCCAGCAATATTCACTCCAGAGTAATCCTTAAAAGCGTGCGGCTTACAGGCTCAGATTAAATTCGCCAGCGCTCACGATTGCCAGGATAACGCCGCCTGCTGTCGTGACTAAATCTGCCAGGAAAGATAAGATTGATATGATTTGCAAATTGTTATAAACAGCTATTGTTTATGCATGTGTTTAAAATATTGGTATGGGGGGCTGATATTCAACAGTGAAGTTTATTTTGCTGTGGAAAACGTCTGAAAAATTGGCCTAATTTTCTTGAGCCCTCTGAAATTCAATAGAATTTAACGCTTTTGTGATGCAGGTGGGGCTGGCTATGGTGGCAATTGCGGAGTCTGTTTTTCAGCAATTCGCCTAGATTGAAAAATGCCGAACCCATCTGATCGCGCAGTCCTTAAAGAGGTATTTACCCATGTCCCATCGATTGTTACCCCCTAAACAAGGGCTATACGACCCACGTCATGAACATGACGCTTGCGGTGTTGGTTTTATCGCGCATATCAAAGGCCGGAAGAGCCATAATATCGTATGCCAGGGCTTGGAAATTCTTAAAAACCTGACGCACCGCGGCGCCGTGGGCGCCGATCCGCTGGCTGGCGACGGTGCCGGTATGCTGTTGCAATTGCCCGATGCGTTTTTCTCCGCGCAAGCGGCCAAATTAGGTATCGTGCTCCCGGAAGCAGGGCATTATGCGGTAGGTATGGTATTTCTGCCGCGCAACGCCGACAGCCGTGCCGATTGTGAAAAAATTCTGACGGATTTCATCGTCGCCGAAGGGCAGACTGTGCTGGGCTGGCGAGATGTGCCTGTCGATAACACCGGCTTGGGCGAGTCGGTCAAGGCCGTGGAACCGGTTATTCGTCAGGTATTCGTCGGCCGCGGCAGCAACTGCGCCGATCGGAATATTTTCGAGCGCAAATTGTTTGTGATCCGCAAGCAGGCGGAAAACGCCATTCGGCAGCTTAATCTGCAAGACGGCGGGCAGTTTTACGTGACTTCGCTGTCTTCCCGCACCATTACCTACAAAGGTATGCTGCTGGCCGATCAGGTCGGCGTGTTCTATCGGGATTTGTCGGACGAGTCCATGGTCAGCGCCCTGGCTTTGGTGCATCAGCGGTTTTCCACCAACACTTTTCCCACCTGGGACTTGGCGCATCCGTTCCGGATGATTGCCCACAACGGCGAAATCAACACCGTGCGCGGCAACGTTAACTGGATGGCGGCCCGCCGTCAGGCCATGGCTTCGAAAATCCTCGGCGACGATTTACAAAAAATCTGGCCGCTGATCGACGAGCACCAATCCGATTCGGCTTGTTTCGACAACGCCCTGGAACTGTTGGTGGCCGGTGGCTATTCCCTGGCCCACGCCATGATGTTGCTGATCCCGGAAGCCTGGGCCGGCAATCCGCTGATGGACGATAAGCGCAAGGCGTTCTATGAATACCACGCGGCTCTGATGGAACCCTGGGATGGCCCGGCGGCGGTGGCTTTCACCGACGGCCGGCAGATAGGCGCCACGCTGGATCGCAACGGTTTGCGTCCTGCGCGTTATCTGGTGACCGATGACGATTATGTGCTGATGGCATCGGAAATGGGCGTGCTGACCGTACCCGAGCACAAAATCGTCAAAAAATGGCGTTTGCAGCCGGGTAAGATGTTGCTGATCGACATGGAGCAAGGCCGCATCGTCGACGATGCCGAAATCAAAACCCAGTTGTCCGAGCGCGCGCCTTACCAGGATTGGTTGAATAAAACCCAGATTTTGCTTAAGGATTTGCCGGAAGCGGTAGCGGCCATGCCCGCCGATGCCCAGACCTTGCTGGATAGGCAACAGGTCTTCGGCTACACCCAGGAAGATATCAAGGTTATCCTCAAGCCGATGGGTGCCAGCGGTCAGGAACCGATCGGCTCCATGGGCGTGGACGCCGCGCCGGCGGTGCTTTCCAGTCGCGCCCGCCTGTTGTACGACTATTTCAAGCAAGGCTTCGCTCAAGTCACCAACCCGGCGATCGATCCGATTCGCGAAGAATTGGTGATGTCCTTGGTATCGCTGGTCGGACCGCGTCCCAATTTGTTGAGTCTGGAAGACGGCGATGGCCACATGCGCCTGGAAGTGCAGCACCCGGCGTTAAGCAACCAGGATCTGGAGAAGATTCGCCATATCGAACATAGCCAAAATGCCTTTCGCACCAAGACACTGAGTATTTGCTATACCGCAGATCAAGGCGCATCGGGTATGGAAAAAGCCCTGGAACGTCTGTGCAGCGCATCGGAACAGGCGGTTCGCGAGGACCATAACATCCTGATTCTGTCCGATCGGGCCATGGATGTGGATCACATCGCTATTTCGGCCTTGCTGGCAACGGCCGCGGTGCATCATCATCTGATCAAGGTCGGCCTGCGCACCAGCGTCGGTCTGGTGGTGGAAACCGGCGAAGCGCGGGAAGTGCATCACTTCTGTCTGCTGGCGGGTTATGGTGCCGAAGCGGTTAATCCCTACCTTGCACTGGATACTTTGTCGGAGTTGCGCGGTACCTTGCCGGATGCGCCGAGCGAGGAGGAAGTCCACAAACGCTACATCAAGGCGGTGGATAAAGGCATTCTCAAGGTGATGTCGAAAATGGGCATTTCCACCTACCAATCCTATTGCGGCGCCCAAAATTTTAATGCCATAGGCTTGTCGGAAGATTTCCTCGACAAGTATTTCACCGGCACCTTGAGCACCATAGGCGGCGCCGGTATCCGCGAGATTGCCGAGGAAACGGTGCGCCGCCATCGACTGGCCTATAGCGATGCGCCTCTGTATCGCAACGCGCTGGATGTGGGCGGAGAATATGCCTACCGGGTGCGCGGCGAAGACCACGTTTGGACGCCGGAAACCATCGCCAAGCTGCAACACGCCACGCGCGCCAACGACGCCAAGACTTATGCCGAATATTCGCGATTGATCAACGAGCAAAATGAGCGGCTGGTGACGCTACGTGGCCTGATGGAATTCAAATTTGCCGATCAGCCCATACCGCTGGACGAAGTCGAGCCCGCCAAGGACATCGTCAAGCGTTTCGCTACCGGCGCCATGTCGTTCGGTTCGATTTCCTACGAAGCGCATACCACGCTGGCCATCGCCATGAACCGCCTGGGCGGTAAATCCAACACCGGCGAAGGCGGCGAACTGCCGGAACGTTTCAAACGCCTCGAAAACGGCGATTCGATGCGCTCGGCCATCAAGCAGGTGGCATCGGGGCGTTTCGGCGTCACGGCAGAGTATCTGGTGAACGCCGACGACATTCAGATCAAGATCAGCCAGGGCGCCAAGCCCGGCGAAGGCGGCCAGTTACCCGGCCACAAGGTGGACGCCACCATCGCCAAGGTCCGGCATTCCACGCCTGGAGTCGGTCTGATTTCGCCGCCGCCGCACCATGATATTTATTCCATCGAAGATTTGGCGCAGCTGATTCACGACCTGAAAAACGTCAACCCCAAGGCCCGCATCAGCGTCAAACTGGTATCGGAAGTGGGGGTCGGCACGGTCGCGGCCGGGGTTTCCAAGGCCCATGCCGATCATGTCACCATTTCCGGTTACGACGGCGGCACCGGCGCCAGTCCCATCACCTCGATCAAGCATGCCGGTCTGCCGTGGGAAATCGGTTTGGCCGAGACTCATCAGACCCTGGTGCTGAACAAACTGCGCGGACGAATTTGCGTGCAGGCCGACGGCGGCATCCGCTCCGGCCGGGATGTAGCCATTGCCGCGTTGCTCGGGGCCGACGAATTCGGTTTCGCCACCGCGCCCCTGATCGTGGAAGGCTGCATCATGATGCGTAAATGCCATCTGAATACTTGCCCGGTGGGCGTGGCTACCCAGGACCCGGAACTGCGCAAACGCTTCACCGGCCAACCGGAACATGTCATTAACTTCTTCTTCTTCATTGCCGAAGAGTTACGGGGAATCATGGCCAAACTGGGTTTTCGCACTGTGGCGGAAATGACCGGCCACACCGAAAAGCTGGACATGCGCCGCGCGGTCGAGCATTGGAAGGCGCAAAAGCTGGATTACTCGCGGATTCTTTTCAAGCCCGAGGCCGGGCCGGGTGTGGCGATTCGTCAGGTCGAACTGCAGGATCATGGGTTGGACAAGGCACTGGATCATGCGTTGATCGCAAAAGCCCAACCGGCCCTGGAAAACCGCCAGCCGGTCAGCATCGAAACCGACATCCGCAATTTTAACCGCACGGTCGGCGCGATGCTTTCCGGCGAAGTCGCCAGACGCTACGGCCATAAAGGCCTGCCCGAGGATACCATTCATATCAAAGTCAAAGGCACGGCAGGCCAAAGTTTCGGCGCCTTCTTGGCGGCGGGCGTGACGCTGGAACTGGTCGGCGAAGGTAACGATTATGTCGGTAAAGGCTTGTCCGGCGGACACATCGCCATTTACCCGCCCAAGGAAACGCCCATCGTCGCCGAGGAAAATATTATCGTCGGCAATACCGTACTTTACGGTGCGATAGCCGGTGAATGTTATTTCCGCGGCGTGGCCGGCGAACGTTTCGCGGTGCGCAATTCCGGCGCCATCGCCGTGGTGGAGGGGGTTGGCGATCACGGCTGCGAATACATGACCGGCGGCATCGTTGTGGTGCTGGGCCAGACCGGCCGTAACTTCGCGGCAGGCATGTCCGGCGGCGTCGCCTATGTATTGGACGAGGACGGCAGCTTCGAAAAACGCTGCAATTTGGCCATGGTGGAACTGGAACCGGTGCCGGCGGAAGATGCCGCGCTGGAAATTCTCGATCACCAGGGCGGAGAGTTGGAAGCACATGGCAGGGTCGACGTCATGCACAACATGACGGGCGACGACCAACGCCGGTTACGGGTGCTGATCGAGCGCCATCACCGTTTCACCGCCAGCAGCCGTGCCAGGCACATCCTGGACAACTGGAAAACCTATCTGCCGCGGTTCGTGAAAGTCATGCCGGTAGACTATCGCATGGCCCTGGAGACCATGCGTCAAAGCCAGGCCGCAACCGATAAGCACTTGCATGGATAACGCCCTTATACTTCTTGCCTTCTCTCGACCGGTGAAGGCGGATAACGGGGAACAACAGTTTAAACGCCACGGCACACCATTTTTTTCGAGGTAGCACAGCATGGGTAAACCAACCGGCTTTATGGAATACGAGCGGCAAGACCGCTCCTACGACCAGGTCGAAAAACGGGTCAAACATTATCGGGAATTCGTGATTCCCTTGAGCGAAGAGCAGGTTCGTACCCAAGGCGCGCGCTGTATGGATTGCGGTATTCCGTATTGCCATAATGGCTGCCCGATCAACAACATCATTCCGGATTGGAACGACGCGGTATACCAGGGCGAATGGCGGAATGCCCTGGAGATTCTGCACAGCACCAACAATTTTCCGGAATTCACCGGCCGCATCTGCCCCGCTCCCTGCGAAGCGGCTTGCACCCTGAATCTGGACGAAGCGCCCGTATCCATCAAGACTATCGAATGCGCCATCGTCGACAAAGCCTGGGAAAACGGCTGGATTCATCCGCAAATAGCCCCACATCGCAGCGGTAAACGCGTTGCCGTGGTCGGCTCCGGCCCTGCCGGTCTGGCCTGCGCTCAGCAATTGGCGCGGGCCGGTCACGATGTCGTGGTGTTCGAAAAGAACGACAGAATCGGCGGCCTGATGCGCTACGGCATTCCCAATTTCAAGTTGGATAAAAGTTTAATCGACCGGCGCATAGCGCAAATGGAAGCCGAAGGCGTGCAATTTCGCACCAATGCCTGGGTAGGCAAGGATGTTTCTGCAAGTCAGTTGTTGGCGGATCACGATGCCGTGGTATTGGCGGGTGGTTCGGAAAAACCGCGCAATTTGACCGTGCCGGGACGCGAACTGGGCGGCGTGCATTTTGCGATGGAATTCCTGACCCAGCAGACCAAACGGGTCTTGGGAGACGCCATCCCCGAAAATGAATGTATTTCCGCCGAAGGCAAGCATGTGGTGGTGATCGGCGGCGGCGATACCGGTTCCGACTGTATCGGTACTTCCAATCGCCAGGGCGCCGTATCCGTCACGCAGTTGGAACTGTTACCCAAACCGCCTGAAAAAGAAAACAAACTCGGCACCTGGCCGCATTGGCCGAATAAATTGCGCACCTCCAGCTCCCATCTTGAAGGCTGCGAGCGCGATTGGTCGGTGGAAACCATGGCTTGTCTCGGCGAAAACGGCCGGGTTCAAGAAATCCGCTGCCGCCGCCTGGAATGGAAGAACGTTGACGGACGTTGGATTAGCGAGGGTATTGCAGGCAGCGAATTTACCCTCAAAGCCGATTTGGTATTTCTGGCCATGGGCTTCGAGCATCCGGTTCAGGACGATCTGTTGGCGGAACTGGCGGTGGCGGTGGACGCCCGCAAAAATGTCGCCGCCAATACCGAAGACTATAAAACCTCGGTGGACAAGGTGTTCGCCGCCGGCGATATGCGCCGCGGCCAATCGCTGGTGGTGTGGGCCATTCGCGAGGGCCGGCAATGCGCGCGAGCCGTGGATGAATTTCTGATGGGAAGCTCGGATTTGCCGCGATAATGGCAGATTGTGAATTTGTGTCCATTCAACGCCAAGCATAATCCCCATCCAAGCAATTATTCCCGTCTTACCCTACCTCCTGCTTCCGCGCCGATATTTGGGAGGATAGGGCGAGGGAGTCAAAAAGGCTTGAAGCCCCCAATTCTAAATAATCCAATATCTATGGAAGCAATGGCAAAAGGTCGCCGGAAGCCGGCTGAAAATAGCGCCGGCAAGGATGCCGGAACGCAACCCGGAACAAGCTTGCGGGAATACGCTACCGCTTGGCCCGATTACGAATTGCTGGATGCCGGCGAAGGCAAGAAGCTGGAGCGTTGGGGGGTGGTCGTGACCATTCGCCCCGAGATTCAAGCCGATTTCAAACCGGGCTGGCCGTTCTCCCAATGGCAAGCCATGGCGGATTGGGAATTCGAAGAGCTATCCTCTACCCAGGGCAACTGGAAAAACCTCAAACCGCAGGCTCTCGAACAATGGGGCATTGCCTATGGGCAATTAAACTTTGGTTTGAAACTGACCAAATTCAAGCATGTCGGCTTGTTTCCGGAACAGCAGGCAAACTGGCGGTTTATTCAAGAGCGGGTGAAGGCCGGTCAAAAAGTTTTGAACCTGTTTGCCTATACCGGTGCCGCATCGCTGGCCGCCCGAGCCGGTGGAGCGGATGTGGTGCATGTGGATTCGGTCAAACAGATGCTCGGTTGGGCTAACGAAAATATGGAGCGCAGCAACCTTTCCGACGTTAAATGGGTGCTTGAGGATGCGATGAAATTTGCCCGGCGCGAATTGAAACGCGGCAATCGCTACGACGGTATCATCATGGATCCACCGGCCTGGGGCTTGGGCACCAAAGGCGAAAAATGGAAATTGGAAAATCATTTGTCCGGTTTGATAGAAACGGCGCATGGCTTGATGAATCCGGGGGCTTTTTTAATCCTGAACACCTACTCGCCCAAAGTCGAGTTGGCGGATTTGGCGGGCTCCGCCGCGCAATATTTTTCGGCGAACCAAGTGGAAATCAAACAACTCTGGATGTCGGCAAGAACCGGTAAGGCGCTGTTTTACGGGAATTTATTGCGGGCGATAAGATAAAGGCACCTTGTGGTTGGCTGATCGACGATGAGTATGCTCTGCTCATTAACTGCCCGAAAAGAGCCACCGCCAGACATGCCGTTCCGGCTCTAGGTGGCGAAGTCCCCCGATTTTTAGCTGCAAGCCCGGTTCCGCAAGCTTCACGGCCGATGTAGACAATAGGCGTCCGGTCTTTTTTCGGCATGAGCCACCAGCCGCAAATTGTTGGTGCAATTCGGGCGTATTGTTTGCCGGTTTCCGGATCGTACTTCATATCTCTATTTGGATTGACTGCCGGCGAATCCAATCTGCTGTTTTGGTCTGGATTTTGTCTTGGCCAAGAAATCTATTTCCCACGACATTTGTGCGTCATTTACCGAGCGGTTGTGGTTAAATGTTTTTTGAGGTTCATCGACCGTTCCCCAGGAGATAAACATGACTTTACAACCATTAATCGTTTTTACAGGGGCTATGTTGCTCTCCGCTTGTGCCTGGACCCAGAAACCATCGGGACAGACCGGACTGCCCGACACCGGGCGTCCGGCCCTGCATGCTGTCAGCGACGCCAGGCTACGGGAACTGATGGATCAGATGAATAGCCTGATGTTCGAACGCTTCATGGCCGAACCGGACATAGACCGCGAGCGCCGCAACTATGCCCTGAAAATAGCCGATGTGGCGGACGAACTAGGCGCGACCGTCGAAGTTATTTTGTCGAGATTGCCGGCATTAAATCTGAGCCCTGACGAACAGACCACATTTCGGGCGCTGGCCGTCAAATTGCGCGATCAGGCCGATACGCTTAAAGCCCAAGCTAAACTTAACCGAATCGACAGCATTGAGCAAACCTTGGATCAGACCAGTGCTACCTGCTCCTCCTGCCATGCCTTGTTCAGAAAACTGGGTCGTTGAGGATTGCCGTCATGAATATCAAAAAAATCGCTCTTTTGATGTTAATTGCCGTGCCTTTTTCCGTCGCCGCCGAAGAGGATTTACGAGCACTGGTCAAGGCAATGAGCGCCCAGATGGCCGAACTCGGCAACCAGGTTAAGCAATCGAATCGGCATGTCGCCGAACTGGAAGCGAAATTGGCGAAACTCGAACAGGAAAAAAACCAGACAACTGTCGCCACGCCTTCCGGCCAAGCGCCGACCGCTCAAGCAACAACTTTAGCGACCGGCAGTGCAGCGGCTTCTGCCGCCGAAGGGCAAACTAAAGCCGCGCCGGCCGTGACGGTCGGCGATGCCAAGGGCACATTCAAAATACCCGGTACCGATACTTCGCTGGGCTTCGGTGGTTACGTCAAGCTGGATGCCAATTTCAGCAGTATAGGCATGGGTGGCGACAAACTGGGCGATCAACATCTGGTGGTTGCGCAAATTCCGGTGGGCGACAACCGGCTCGGCGAACACAGTAAGGCGACTTTTCATGCCAAGGAAAGCCGGTTCTGGCTGAAGTCGTTCACCCCTAGCGCTTGGGGCGATATCAATACCTTTCTGGAGCTGGATTTGTTGGGCGCTCCGGAAGTATCCACTTATACGCCGAGACTGCGGCATGCCTACGGCTCCATGGGCAATTTTCTCGCCGGCCAGACCTGGACGACTTTTCTGAATGTCGCGGCGATAGGCGATACGCTGGATTCGGCCGGTTCGGCCGGCGCCTTGGTGTATTTGCGGCAACCGCAGGTGCGCTGGACTCAGCCATTTAGCCTGGCCGGAACGCCGATGGAGTTTCAGGCGGCGTTGGAAACGCCCAAGAGCCGGTTGTGGGCTACCTCTAACAGCCCTCTGGGCGGTGTAACTCCTGATGCCTATGGCTTTATCAACCCCAACGACGAACGTTATCCTGATTTCGTCGCCCGTCTGAACTATAACCCTGACTGGGGATCGCTATCCCTGGCCGGTATGGGCCGGCAGATTCGTTATACAAAACAGGCAAGCGTGCAGCAGCAGGAAGCCTGGGGCGGCGCGGTTAGTCTGGCCGGCAAGATCAACACCGTCGGCATGGATAATCTGCGCTTCATGCTCAACTATGGCAATGCCATCGGCCGCTATGCCACCTTCAATACTTTCGGAGACGCCGTGCTGGATGCCAACGGTCAACTGCAATTGGTCAAAGTTTACGGCGGTACGCTGGCTTACCAACATTGGTGGGATAAAACCTGGCGTTCGACGTTGGCCTATGGTTTCGTTTCATCCGATCAGCCTGTTTTTATCGGCGGCGAAACCACCCGGCAGGCACAATCCGTCCATGCCAATTTGCTGTGGAGTCCCATATCGCAAGCTACCATCGGCTTGGAATACATTTACGCCCTGCGCGAGCGGACGGATGGACAAACTGGCGACCTGAACAGGGTGCAGTTTTCCACGCGCTTCAATTTTTAACCCAAAAAGGGAGGACGGTATCGTGTTGTTCAAGGGCAATAGGCGGCAAATATTCGCCACAGGCCTGCTGGGGCTGATGTTGGTCGCCAACTCTGCGGAGTCCCTCGCAACGGAAGGCGTTTGCCCGCCGTCTCAGCCGGCCTGCCAGCCTGCCGCCGCGGTGCCGGCTCCCCAGACTGCCGTCAAGCGTAAAGTCCTGATCATCCATTCCTTTACCAGCGAATACCCGTGGGTCAAGAAATTGCGCGAGGGTATTTACGAGGAAATCAATCAACTACCGCTGGAGCAACGGCCGGAAATCTACGAGGAGCAACTGGATGCGGCCCGCCTGGGCAAGGCGGCCATTAGCGATCATGTCGCCGAACACATGACGCAAAAATATGCCTCGGTTGCTTTCGACGCCGTCTTTACAGAGCTACAGGATGCGGCGATTTTTCTACTAGAAAGACCTAATCTGTTTCCCGGCGTACCGCGTTATTACTTTGATTTTACCGCACCCAGTCTGCCCGCCGACCGCCCTAGCCAGGGCTCCTTCGTGATCCTGCCGTCGGACTGGGAAATCACGCTGCAAACCATACTCGATGTACTGCCAAAAACCCGGCGTATCGTCGTTATCGCCGATAAGTGGTCGGAATATTCACAGACCCGCGTCCAGGCTGTCAAAGGGATTGCCGACCACTTTGTCGGCAAAGTGGAACTGGAATACTGGGAAGACATCGTCTTCGGCGAGCTATTCGAACAAGTCAAACACCTGCCCAGCGATACCGCTATCCTCTACATCGCGACCTTTAGGGATCGTAATGGCCAAAAAGGCATACCGGCTCTGGTGGCGCCCAAACTGTCGCAAATAGCTTCGGCTCCGGTCTTTATCATTGCCGATTCGTTTGCCAACCCGGCTTCGCTAGGTGGTTACATGGTTAGTGGCGATAAGGAGGGTCATCTGATAGGGCGCATTATCGTAGCGGGTAATGATCAGCCGTTACAGATGACGCCGGACGAATTCCGGGAAGCCCTGAACGGCTATTATTTCGAGGACAGTCAGTTGAAGCGTTGGGGAATTCCCGATGAACGCCTGCCGAAAGGTAGCGTAATACTGAATAGGGAAAAAAGCTTGTGGGAAAGTTACCGCGGCTACATCGTCGCCGTATTGATCGCCTTTGCGCTGGAAACCCTGTTGATTGCCACCCTGATCCGCAGCAACCGGCAGCGCAAGCGGGCTGAAGCGGAAATCCTTCGTTACAGCGATCATCTGGAGGAAATGGTCAAGGCGCGTACCGCCGAATTGGCGGAAGCCAAGGTCAGGGCGGAAGAAGCCAACCGGGCTAAAAGCCAGTTTCTGGCCAACATGAGTCATGAACTGCGCACGCCGCTGAACGCCATCCTGGGTTTCTCCGGCCTGATGCAGCGATCGCCGGAGATTTCCGCCGGCCAACGCGAAAATCTGACCATCATTAACCGTAGCGGCGAGCACCTTCTCAACCTGATCAACGATGTGCTCGACATGGCCAAGATCGAGGCCGGTCGCATCGTGCTGGAAATTGCGGCCTTCGATCTGGGGGCGCTGGTCCGCGACATCACCGATATGATGCGGGTACGGGCCGAGGAAAGAGGTCTGCAATTGCTGCTTGACCAGTCTTCCGAGTTTCCCAGACTGATCCGCGGCGACGAAGGCAAACTGCGGCAAGTCATCACCAATCTGCTGGGCAATGCCATCAAATTCACTCAACAGGGCGGCGTCACCCTGCGCCTGGACATCAAGGAAAAAAGCGATGCGCAGTGGTTGATTCTGGAAGTGGAAGACAGTGGTATAGGCATTTCGCCGGCTGATTTGGCGCGGGTTTTCGAGGCCTTCGTGCAGGCCGGCAAGACCAGCGCCCATCAAGGCACCGGCCTGGGGCTGGCCATCTCCCGTCAATTCGTGCAATTGATGGGTGGCGATCTTACTGTGCACAGCACACTGGGCAAGGGCTCCGTGTTCAGGGCCGAATTTCCGGTCGAATTGGCGGAAAAATCGGAACTACTTGCGCTCAAGCAGGATCGCGGGTTGGTTGCCGGTCTGGAGCCCGGTCAAGCCGACTACCGGATATTGATCGTCGAAGATCAGGTTGAGAACCAGCAGTTGCTGAAAAAACTGCTGGACAGCGTGGGGTTTCAGGTCAAAATCGCGGAAAATGGGCTGGAAGCCGTCGAATTGTTTCAGAGCTGGTCGCCGCATTTTATCTGGATGGACAGGCGCATGCCGGTCATGGATGGGGTCGAGGCCACGCGGCGTATCCGCCGGCTGAAAGGCGGGCAGGCGGTCAAAATCTCGGCCCTTACCGCCTCCGCGTTCAAGGAACAGCAGCAGGAAATGCTCGATGCCGGCATGGACGACTTTGTGCGCAAACCCTACCGTTTCGACGAAATCTACGACTGCATGGCGAAGCATCTGGGCCTGAAATACCGTTATTACACCGATACTGCCGAAGCCAAGGACGAGAGCCCGGCCAAGCTCAGCGCCGACAGACTGGCACATTTGCCCTTGGTGTTGCGCCAGGCGTTGAGAAATGCCCTGGAAACCCTGGATAGCGAAGACATCATGGCCGCCATCCGGCAAATTGGCCAAATCGATGAAGATCTGGGCCGTACGCTAAGCCGGCTGACTGACTATTTCGATTACCCGGCGATTGTAGAGGCGCTGGATGCTGTGAATGGCGGGTAGTTAGATTGACAAGCTTTTTCGGCTGGAGTTTAGCGGTGTTTGCCGGCTCCCAGCTTCCTTTTGCTGGTATTGCCGTTCCGGTTTGGGTTAACGAGGTTACCCCGGTTTTTCACTTGCAAGCCCGGCCCGGGACAAACTTGCATTTGTTGTTGGCGACCAGAATCCAGCCTTCTGCTCCGGCATGCGTGGCCAACCACAAATGACTATGGTTTTAGAAGCCAACCGGTCTATACCCTGTTCTTTGCCGCAGGGCCGGGCGACGAGGAACATGGGCTTTACGGCCGCATTGATCTGGTAAACGGCGTTGAGCATCACGGTCATCACTAAGGCGGGTATGCGGACGGCGACTGATTACAGACCGGTTTGAGGTTGGACGTTTGGGGCTGCCGGACTCGACACCGTTATTTACCGATGCACTTCCAGCAGTTTTGCCACCAGGCCGGTCCAGCCGGTCTGGTGGGATGCCCCTAGGCCATGGCCGTTATCGCCATGGAAATACTCATGGAATAACAGATAATCGTTAAAGTGCGGGTCGTTTTGCAGTCGTTGGGTGTGGCCATGCGCCGGGCGGCGGCCATTGGCATCCTTGCGGAAAATCCCGATCAGCCGCCGGGACAATTCGTCCGCAACCTCATTGATAGACAGCCACATCCCCGATCCGGTCGGACATTCTATTTTAAAGTCCTCGCCGTAGAAGCCGGCAAAACGCCTGAGCGACGTGATCAACAGATAATTAACCGGAAACCAGATGGGGCCTCGCCAGTTGGAATTGCCGCCAAACATGCCGGATTCGGCTTCAGCCGGCTGGTAATGCACGCTCACCGGCATGTTGGCGCAATTCACGGCATAGGGTTGATCGCGATGTGCGCGCGACAATGAACGTATACCGTAATCGGATAGAAACTCGGTTTCGTCCAGCATGCGTTGCAACAGTTTTTTCATCCGCTGGCCGCGCAACAAGGACAACAGACGGCGGTCGCCGCGTCCCGCTTCGTTCCAGTCCGAGACTAAGGCCGCCAAATCGGGGCGGTAATCCAGAAACCATTTCATCCGGCGTTTGAAGTCGGGCAACTGATCCAGCAATTCGGATTCGAGGATTTCAACCGCATAAAACGGGATCAGCCCTATCATCGAACGCACCCGTAGCGGAGTCATATTGCCATCGGGGGCACGCAGCACGTCGTAGAAAAACTGGTCTTCCTCGTCCCAAAGACCGATATGCTGATCGCCGCCCATGTTGCTCATCGATTTAGCAATATAGAGGAAATGTTCGAAAAATTTGGTGGCGATATCTTCATAGACGCGATCATGCAACGCCAGCTCCAGGGCGATGCGCATCAGGTTCAGACTATACATCGCCATCCAGCTGGTGCCGTCGGCCTGGTCGATATGGCCGCCGGCCGGCAAGGGCGCGCTGCGATCGAACACGCCGATATTATCCAGGCCCAGGAAGCCGCCCTGGAAAACATTGTTGTCTCCGGCGTCCTTGCGATTCACCCACCAGGTAAAATTGATGATCAATTTATGCATGATGCGTTCCAGGAAATCCAGATCGCCGACGCCGCCGTTGTGTTTGCATTCTGATTGATAAACCTCCCAGGCGGCCCAGGCGTGAACCGGCGGATTGACGTCGCCCAGCTGCCATTCGTAAGCCGGTATCTGGCCGTTGGGGTGCATATACCATTCCCGCGTCATCAGTAGCAGCTGGTTTTTGGCGAAGGCCGGATCGATCATCGCCAGCGTCACACAATGAAAGGCCAGATCCCAGGCGGCATACCAGGGATACTCCCAGGTATCGGGCATGGAAATGATGTCGGCATTGTTCAGGTGTTCCCAACCCTTGTTGCGGCCTTTGCGGCGCTGTGGCGCAGGCGGCGGATGGGCCGGATCGCCGTTCAGCCATTGGGGTATGTCGAAGTAATAGAATTGCTTGCTCCAGATCATACCGGCCAAAGCTTGGCGTTGAATCAGTTTGGCATCGTCATCCGCAATAGCCGATTGCAGTTCGGCATAAAAATCGTTGGCCTCGTTACGGCGTGCATCAAATAAGGCATCGAAATCAGCAAAGGGTTTGGAGTTCTGGTTTTTACTCAGGCGTAGACGCACTTCGACCTTGCCCTTTGCCGGAACGCTAAAGCTGAAACAGCCCGCTGCCTTGGTACCAAGGCGTTGCGGATTGACGGCCTGGCGATTGCGCTGGACGAGATATTCATGAAAGGCATCCTTGAAATAGCCGACGGTTGGCCGGTCATATAAACGCTGAGGATTGGTGGCGTTATCGCAGAACAGCAGCTCGGTCTGATCGGCGTCGAAATAGCAATAATAGTTGCCCAGTTCCGCGTGCCGAATGGCGATGCCGCCGGTTTCGGCGGCGGAAAGAGTAGGGCGGGCCGCATCGTAACCCCAACTCCAGGTATTACGGAACCAGAGTTGCGGCAGGATATGCAGGGGGGCGCTGTCGGCGCCACGATTATGCGCGGTAATCGACATCAAAATGTCATCGACGCCGGCCTTGGCGTATTCGACGAATATATCGAAGTAACGGTTGTCGTCGAAGATGCCGGTGTCCAGCAATTCGAATTCCGGCTGGTCTCTACCCCGTTTGCGGTTCTCTTCGAGCAACGCCGCATAGGGAAAGGCCTGTTGCGGATACTTGTACAGCATCTTCAGGTAGGAATGGCTGGGCGTCGCGTCCAGATAGTAATAAAGCTCCTTGACGTCCTCGCCGTGATTGCCTTCGCCATTGGTCAGGCCGAACAGGCGCTCCTTGAGGATAGGGTCGCGTTCGTTCCATAGCGCCAGGCCTAGACATAGCCGCTGCTTGTCATCGCAAAAACCGGCGATGCCGTCTTCGCCCCAACGGTAGGCCCGGCTGCGGGCATGATCGTGGCTGAAATACTCCCAGGCTTTTCCATCCGCGCTGTAGTCTTCGCGCACCGTGCCCCATTGCCGCTCGCTCAGATACGGCCCCCATAACCGCCATGCCGCCTCACCACTGTTTTGCTCCAGCAGGCGCTGTTTTTCGGCACCGAGAGGGCCTTGAGTTTCCGCTTCTGCCTGGGATTTGTCGGTTGTTTCTTTCATGTCGGCAAGCCTCCTCAATGAAATGTAACGTCAGCGGTGCGGCTGACAGGGTATTCAGCCGGTTGGTTTGCTCAGCTATTGCCGAACGGCATGCGAGTGTTTTCGTGTACGAACAGCACTTGCCGACCCCGGCGTATCCCAGCCATGCCGTGTTTCATCGTTATGGTTGTACGCTTTTTCCCTTAGCATGCACAAAGATCGCGAACGAGGCGGCTCCTAAGCTCGATAGCCTATAAGCTAGCACAGTTTATCGGGCGTTATGTCATTCAAACTCCAAAGTGGCCTGAACGGAAATCGCTGAGCGCCTGATCGATTTCCTGCCGGGTATTCATCACAAACGGGCCATGCTGAACAATCGGCTCGCGCAGCGGCCGGCCGGCTATCAATAACGCTCGGGCAGGCTTTTCGGCATGTAAAACCACACCGTCGCTGCCGGGCGTGTTGGCCATTATTGCCATCTGCCGTTCGGCGATTGCCTGACTGCCAACGCGTATCTCACCGCGATAAACATAAATAAAAGCATTGTGCCCGGCCGGCAGGGCTTGCTGGAAACGGCTAGCCTCCGCAAAACTCAGATCGAGATAAAGCGGTTCTGTATTGGGTCTGGTCATCGCGCCGCTTATGCCGTGGCTGATGCCGGCAATTACCTTAACCGTAACGCCGGCATCGGTGCCGAATGTAGGGATAGAATCGGCACCGATATCGCGATACCAAGGCTCCGACAGCTTGTCTTGGGCCGGCAGGTTCAGCCATAGCTGAAACCCTTCCATGACACCGTCTTGTTGTTCCGGCATTTCGGAGTGAATTACGCCTTTGCCGGCATTCATCCATTGTACGCCGCCGTTTTGCAGCAGGCCTTGATGCCCGGCGCTGTCGTGGTGGCGCATGCGGCCGGCGATCATGTAGGTGACGGTTTCAAAGCCGCGATGCGGATGATCGGGGAAGCCGGCCAGATAATCGTTGGGATTGTCGCTGCAAAACGCATCCAGCATCAGGAACGGATCCAGGCGTTTTTGCAGCGATTGACTTAGCAGTCGGTTGATCTTGACCCCGGCGCCATCCGTCACCGCTTGTCCGGTGAGGATGCTTTCGATGTCGCGCGGGTGTTTTACGGTTTCGGCTGAATAGCTGTTCATGAGTATCTCCAATGGTTGAAAAACATCAGGCCAATGCGGCGGCAATCTCTGCGTGGGCTTGTTCAAGTCCACGTTGGGCCGCTTCTTCGCCCATCGCTAGGCCTTCGGCATAAATGAAGCGAATGTCGGTCATGCCCAGAAAGCCGAGCACGGTTTTCAGGTAAGGTACCTGGGCGTCGCTTGCGGTATCGCGATGCACGCCGCCGCGCGCCAGTGCCACATAGACCTTCTTGCCTTTCAATAAGCCTTCCGGACCCTGCTCGGTGTAACGAAAAGTGATTTGCGCGCGGCTGATGGCGTCTATCCAGTTTTTTAATTGCACGGGAAGGCCGAAGTTGTACATCGGTACGCCCAGAACCAGGATGTCGGCGGCCTGGATTTCCTCGATCAGCGTGTCGTCCAGCGCAACTCTGGCGGCTTGTTCGGCACTACGTTGCCCGGTCGGGGTCGATAGGGCGGCTAGCGCGCCTGCATCGAGCATAGGCTGCGGATTCTGGGCCAGGTCGCGAACCACAAGTGCGGCATGGGGGGCGTTTGCTTTAAGGCGTGCCGCGATGGCATCGCTCAAGCGGCTGGATTGCGAATCGCTGCCGCGAATGCTGGAGTTGATTTGCAGGATATTCATGGTCGGTCTCCTTGGAGGAATAAAAACATGACTACACTTTATTCCTTCCGAAAATATTGCAGAAGACCCTAAAATGGATAACATTGTTCCACTATCAAGACAATCAGATGGATATCGAAGCGAACGATCTGCTGCTGTTTGCCCGCATCGTTGAAAGCGGCAGTTTTAGCCGGGCCGCCGAACGGGTGGGTTTGCCCAAGTCTACGGTGTCGCGGCGCATCGCGGAACTGGAGACCAGATTGGGCGAACGCCTTTTGCAACGAACCACCCGCAAGCTGGTATTGACAGAATTCGGCGCGGGTTTGCTTGAGCATGCCCGGCAAATGGTGCTTGAAGTGGAAGCCGCAAATGCGGTGGTTCAGCATAGGCAGGCCGTCCCCAGCGGGCGTTTGCGGGTATCCATGCCCAACGATTTCGTTAGCCCTGTTTTGGTGGGCTGTGTTCCGGACTTTATGCAGCGCTATCCGGCGATTCGTCTGGAACTTGATTTATCGCCGAGGCGGGTCGATGTGTTGGGCGAAGATTTCGATCTGGCTATCCGCATGGGCGACCTGCCGGACGATGCCAGTCTGGTGGCCAGGCGTCTTGGGGTATTCAGTGCCGGCTTGTATGCCTCGCCGGCGTATATCGCCCGCCGCGGCATGCCGGATCACCCCGATACGCTGATGCAGCACGATACCTTGAGCATCTTAAGCCAGGGCGGCGGTGCGCCAGTCTGGACGCTGCTTAGGAACAATCAACATTGGGAAGGCCGGCTGCCGGCGCTGATTGCCGCCAATTCGCCGGCCCTGCTGGTACAACTGGCAAGGAGCGGATCGGGCATAGCCGCCGTATCGGATCGGTATGCGGCGCCTTATCTGGCCAGCGGCGAATTGGTCCGGGTGTTGCCGGAATGGTGTTTGCCGGCCATTACCGCCTGGGCGGTGTTTCCGGAGCGGCGCCTGATGCCGGCTAAAACCCGGGTTTTTCTGGAGCTGTTGGATGCGGCATTGGCAGCGTCAGACGGTGTGGCAACAATATGAGGTTTAGTTTGCCGGCCGATTAGCCATTCAACGCCGAGTTTCAGCAATTCCAGGTTGATATGGCTTGATTGGTAACGCCGTTAGATCAAAAACTCGTCCAGCTGTTGCGAGGTGAAAGCCTGTTGCGCGGCAAGCGCTTTATCTTCGGCGGTGTTATATCCCCATAGCGCAAACAGCAGATTGATCTCGGCCAGTTCGGGATGTTTCCGCACATTCAATAAAGCCGGCAGGCGGTCCTCGACAAAATGGATACGTTGCGTGGGATGGACTTTGACCAAGCCTTTTAAGACTTCGGGCTTGCTGAGGTTGCGATCCAGTCCGAAAATCCGTTCGTCGGCTAGTTCGATAGCATTGGCTTTCAGAATCTTGCGCACGAAACGTTCTTGTTTGGTGGTAATGACATACCAGGTGTGCTGTTGCCCAAGTTCTCGCAATTTTTCGGCGACGCCAGGGAACAGAGGATTCATGGCAATCCAGTCGGCCAGATCATTGGCAATCCAGGTGTCGCGGGTTTCGCCGAACAGTTTTTTCAGGTCGTCTGTGGTTGCTTGAGCTTCCTGTAACAAGGCCGGGATTTTTTCGCTGTAGTCCTGGTAAATCTCTTCGGCCGTTTCGCCCAAGTAGAGAAGCCGCATGGTCAGTATGGCTTCGTAACCGGTTTCGATGATAGGTCTTATCAGCCGAAACTCATCAATGATGGTTTGCGGCAGGGTGGCCGGCATATCGTCCCAGAGCTGGCCGGCGGCTTTCCAGCCGGAAATGGCGGTTTCTATCGCGCTGTCGCAGATAACGCCGTCAAAATCCAGCGCATAGATAATGGAGTTGTTCATGGTGTCTCTAAAAACCGATCGGTGAATTAAAAGTTGGCGTTAATGGCTATTGTAACGGATGACTCGGTGCCCCATTCGGCAAAGATGCATGCCCAAGCCCTTGATTGCACGGCGCGCATAGTCCGGTGCTCAGGCTAAGAACGATATTACAATAGGCTCGGTTGGAGGAACGTTAGCTGGTTCCTAATTTTTTCAGGGAAAACAGCCTGAAGAAAACCGGAAACCTTTGTGTCGCGCAGGCCAAATACCTCATTCCCATGCAGAAATTAAATAATCAGCTCTCAGTCGTTCAGGTGGATCTGACCGATTTAGCGGTCGATGCCATCGTCAATGCCGCCAATAGCTCATTACTGGGCGGCGGAGGCGTCGATGGCGCCATTCATCGCCGCGCCGGCCCGCAGTTACTGGAAGCATGCCGATTGCTGGGCGGTTGCCGGACAGGCGAGGCCAAAATCACCGCCGGTTACCGATTGCCGGCCAAACATGTGATTCATACGGTTGGGCCGGTGTGGCAAGGCGGCAAACACGAGGAAAGCGAATTGCTCGCGGCTTGTTACCGGAGCGCCTTGCGATTGGCGGTCGAGCACCAAATCCGTTCCGTGGCGTTTCCCTGTATCAGCACAGGCAGCTATGGGTTTCCGAAATCGCTGGCAGCCGAAATAGCCGTCGCCACGGTTTCCGAGTGTCTGCGCCGCGACGACCCGAATCTTCGGGTGATTTTTTGCTGCTTCTCCCCCGAGGATGCCGAGGTTTACTTGGGTTTGATCAATGGCGACAGCAGAGATTCGGATCAAGCCTGAGCGGCGAAAATAATCACATCCTGGCCAATAAACTCGACATCGCATCGATACTGTTCCGCCAGCCATTGCAGTGTGGGCCGCGAAAAAAAACTGATGTGAGTTTGGTCGTTCTTGTAATGCCAGCCGGCGAATGCCTCGGCATCGATCACCAGTTTGGTCATCAATCCCAAACGGCCCAGCGGTTTTAATAAGGCAAATAAGCGTTGAAATTCAAGCCGGGGCCGGCGGAAATGTTCCGCCACTTCGGTACAGGTGATGAAGTCATATCGTTTTTGCAAGTTTTGGCGATGATCGGCATAGAAAGGATCGTAGAGCTCGACCGTATGTCCAGCCTGTTTCAACATTTCCGCCAGCAGAGGACCGGGGCCGCAGCCATAATCCAAGCCTGTCGAGTCGGGCTCCAGTCTGTTCAGTAAGGGCGTCGCCAGCCGCGATAAAAATTGCCGGTAACCGTCGTCATCGGCATGGTTCTCATGTAAATCGTAAATGGCTCTTTCCTGTTGTAAATCCAGGTGTTGGCTGTCCGGCACAAATACCAGCAGGCAATCCTGGCAGCGCAAATAATCGCGGCGTTTATCGCGGTGAAAGTGGGTGAGGCGGATGCCCGCGCAGAGCGGGCAGGGCGATTGTTTCATAATAGTTTGCAATATGGCTTGACGCTTGCTTAATTGGCTGTATAATGCGCGGCTTCCAACTGCGGAGCGGTAGTTCAGTTGGTTAGAATACCGGCCTGTCACGCCGGGGGTCGCGGGTTCGAGCCCCGTCCGCTCCGCCAATTTTGGTTCCCCCATTATAAGTCAGCTTTCGCCGCTTCGTCGGCATCTGGATATTCTCATTTAGTTTGTTGTCTACGACTTGAATTTGCGGTCTGCATCGCCATAATGGCTGTGTATCATCAAAAATTACACACAACACTGAGGAGAATTGACATGAATAACTTAAGTCCATTTGTTAGTCGCGGTCTGTTTGACGAATTGTTTCGCGATGTTAATCCCGGCTATTTCATCAAACCCCTACATGGTGATGCATTGCCGGCGCAAATAAAGGTGGATGTGAAAGAAAACCCCAACGAATTTATCGTACAGGCCGAAATTCCCGGTGCCGGCAAGGAAAATATCAATGTCGATATCGACGGTAACGTGGTGAATATTCGCGCCCAGATCAGCCAGGTCGATAGCGAAACCAAAGACGATAAATTGCTGCGTAGCGAACGATATTTCGGCGAAGTCTCGCGCAGTTTTCAATTACCGGCCGACATTGATCAAGCAGCGAGCAAGGCACGCTATGAGCACGGCGTTTTGACGCTGAATCTGGTGAAAAGCCAGAAAAAAGGCGGCCAGCGCATGAGTATCGACTGATTCACCCCAAAAGCGCGATCCTGAAAAGGGTCGCGCTTTTCAGTTTTAAGACGTGGAAAGCTGTCGATATTGTCGCCAGATGATTTTAAAAGTTGCCGTCAGCGTCGGATCGTCATGGTCGACCTGGTCGGAAACCTCGCTTGGCGTCAGCCAGCGCCCTTCGTCGATTTCTTCGGCCGCCAACAGAAACGGACCGTTATGTCGGCAGCGATACACCTGAATGAACTCCATCCCCAGTTCCTGCGTGGCTTCCAGCTTGAACAGGGCGCTTAGTTCGGCTGTTATCCCCAGCTCTTCCGTTAATTCCCTTGGCGCGCAACTGTCATAGCTTTCGCCGTCGTCGACATGACCGGCCGCCGAGGTATCCCACAGACCCTTATTCAAGTCTTTTTTCATCGAACGTTTTTGCATGAACAACTGGCCTTGATCGTTAAACACCAGGATATGCACCGCGCGATGCCGTAAACTCGAGGCGTGTATTTCCCAACGTGGACGGCGATCTATGATGCGGTCGAGGTCGTCGACCACCGCAAGGTATTCATTCTGCATGTTAGGTATCGATTCCTGTGACAAGGTCGTGTATGGTAGCGGCTTTTTTCACATCTCGCAGAGGGAATATGGCCAGAAGAAGTGAACATAGCCAGGAGCAAATTAGGGAAATGGTGCTGAGTGCCGCCGAGACCATCGTGGTCGAGGACGGCATAGAGGCACTGACAGTGCGCAAGATCGCGTTGGAAATCGGTTACACCGTCGGCAGCATCTACATGGTGTTCGCCAATATGCAGGATCTGATCACGCATATCAAAGGTCGGACTTTGGAGCAACTGGCGGCGCAATTAGAAGCCGTTGCCGCTAACGACGGCATAGAGCAACAGATCCAGGCTTTGGCCGATGCCTATCTCGGCTTTGCGACCCGGAATTTTAATCGCTGGCGGATGATTTTTGAGGCGGGTTTGCCCGATTGCGAGAAGCTTCCCGACTGGTATTTGCAAAAAATCGAGTTGATCTTCGCGCCGATAGAGGCCTTATTCAAACAATTAACTCCGGAAAACGGCGCGGAACAGGCCCGGTTGGCAGCCAGGGCCTTGTGGTGCGGCGTGCACGGCGTTTGCATACTCTCGTTGAACGGCAATCTCGGACGGACCGGCGTGGAAAACGCCGAAGCCACGGTGCGTTTGTTGGTGGATAATTTTATTCGGGGCTGGAAGCAGTAGCCGATTCGGGTAGATGCAAGGCAACCGTGAAGGTTGCCAGCAGCAATAATCCACCCAAGGCTAGCAAGGCCTCGATCGGTCCAAGCTGTTGAGACGCCGCCAGCGTGTAACAACCGACAGACAACAACATCGCCGCATTCTGGAAAAAATTCTGCATCGCCACCGCGCCGCCGCTGCCTATGCTTTGCTGCCCCAATTCCTGCAAGGCGGCATTGATCGGCACGATGAACATGCCGCCGGCGGTGCCCATCAAAAACAGCACGAAACGGGCCGGCCACACCGCGTCGGTAAAGCTCAAGGCGATAATCAACAAGGCCATCAGATAAGCCGGAATCCGGGCGCGGCGCAGATGTTCCAGCGGAATCAAGCGCGGCACCAAGGCCGAGCCGGCGATGATGCCCAACGCCAGAAACAGCGTCAGCTCGGCGATGTCGCTGGCGTTGTGGGTCATCAGCACCAACGGCGCCCAGGCGATGATGATCACCCGTACGCAGGCCGCCGCAGCCCAAAACAGCGATGCGCCCAGCACCGCGAACCGCGAACGCGGTAGCGATAAAAAGCTGCGTACTTCCTGGTAAAACACCACGATTTTCGAGCCGGCCGGCGGCGTTTTGCTGAGCGTTGCCGGCAAGAACAGCGTGGTGGCCGCCGAAATCAGAAACAAGGCGATGGTACCGATCAGCGCCCAGCTGATGGAGGCATCGGCCACCTTGGCGCCGACCACCATGCCGGTCAGAATCGCCAATATCGTCGATCCTTCTATCCAGCTGTTGGCTTTCACCAAACCGCTATGTCCAGCCAGTTCCGGCAAAATGCCGTACTTGGCCGGGCTGTATATCGCCGCGCCGACGCCGACGATGCTGTAGGCAATCAACGGCTCCACTTTCAACAACAGTAGGCCCGCACCGCCGGCCTTGATCAGGTTGGCGATGATCAGTACCCGCGATTTGGCATGCTGGTCGGCAAACCCGCCCACCCAAGGCGCCAGTAGCACGAAGGCCACCAGAAACACGCTTTGCAGGGCCGGCACATACCAGCTGGCCGGTTGCGCCGATTGCATCACCAATGCGATTACGGTGAATAGAATCGCATTGTCGGCAAATGCCGACAGAAATTGGGCGACGAGGAGGGGGTAGATATATTTGCTCATGGATGCCGTGTGAGTGTCTTAAACAGGGTTCAACGTTAAGCGTTAGCCGACAACAATTCCGCCGCCAGCGAAGTGCTCGCCGGATAATCGACTTTACCTGTCGCCAGAGCCGGCAGTTTGTCCAGCACGAAGACCTTCTTGGGCAAGTTGATCGCCGCGACGCCCGCCGATGCATCGGCCAGCAGTTTGGCGGTCGCGCCTTTGTGGGTGGTCAACAGCACCAGTTGCTCGCCTTTTTTCGGGTCGGGTAGGCTGACCACGGCATGCAGAGCTTCCGGCCAGGCCAGAATTGCCAGCTGTTCGACGGCGGTCAGCGAAATCATTTCGCCGCTGATCTTGGCGAAGCGCTTGCTGCGGCCCTGGATGAAGATGAAACCGTCTTCGTCGACATGGACGATGTCGCCGGTGTCGTACCAGCCTTCGCCGTAAAGCGGCGAATTTGGCGGTACCAGCACGCCGGGATTGTCCGGCAGCAGATAGCCTTTCATGATGTTGGGGCCTGCCACATGCAGCTTGCCGGCATTTTCGATGCCGGGTACCGGTTCCAGCTTATAGAGCATGTCGGGCATGAAGCGGCCAACGCTGCCGGCTTTGTAGTCCATCGGTGTGTTGACCGAGGTGACCGGGGCGGTTTCGGTGGCGCCGTAGCCTTCCAGGATGCGGATGCCGAATTTGTCCTGCCAAGTGGCGCGGGTGCTGTCCTGCAGTTTTTCGGCGCCGGCCACCACATAGCGCATCTTGTGAAAATCGTAAGGATGGGCTTTCTTGGCGTAAGCAGCCAGAAAAGTATTGGTGCCGAACATGATGGTGGCGTCGATTTCGTAAGCCATTTCCGGTATCACCGCATAGTGTAGCGGCGATGGATAGAAGAAGCTGGTCATGCCGTTCAGTACCGGCAGCAGAGTGCCGACGGTAAAGCCGAAGGAGTGGAACATCGGCAGATAATTCAGCACCACGTCGGTCGGGTTGAAATCGATGCGGGCCTTGACCTGCTGATGATTGGCCAGCACGTTGGCATGCGACAGCACCACGCCTTTAGGCGCGCCTTCCGAACCGGAGGTGAACAGTACCACCGCCGCATCGTCGGCATCGTAGTCATGTTTTTTGTACCAGATGTCGGCGGTCTTGCCTTGCAGCCAGCCGCTGAGTTTGTCGAAAGCAGTCAACGAGGCGGCGATATCTTCCAGATAAACCAGTTTAACGTGTTTGGCTAGCGCCGCCGCTTCGTCTTCCAGATGTGCCAGCTCGATGAATTTACGCGATGTTAGTACGACGTTGACTCGGCCGGTGCGGCAGGCGGAGGCCATGCCGGCGGCGCCGATCGAATAATTCAGCATTGCCGGTATCCGGTTGTAAAGCTGCAAGCCTAGAATCACGTTAAGAGTTTTACATGAGTTGGGCAACAACACGCCGACGTTTTCGCCGGCTTGGGTAATCGGTTTAACCAACTTGCCGACGATGATGCTGCGGGTAATTAGGTCGTCGTAATTCAGCGGTACACGTTCCAGATCCTCGGCGACGGTGTGCCTGCCGCCGTGAGCGCGGCGGGCTTCCAGCAATGCCGAAAATATGGTTTGTTGGTAATGGCTGGTGGCGAACATCATCTCGGTCATGATGTCGGCCAAGATGTGGCCGCTGTGTTTGCGGCGGGCTTTGCCGGTCACATCGCCGTGAGTCTCGATATGGGTCGGCGGCAAAATATGGATGGTGATGCGCGGAAACCAGTGCTGCCGGTAAATACCCTTCAGTTTGGCAAAATGACTGTGTTGGGCGCCGTCGATGCGGACCGGCAACAGCGTCGCGCCGGATTTATCGGCGACCATGCCGGTGCCGTCGTAGATTTTCATCATCGCACCGGTGACGGTGATGCGGCCTTCCGGAAAAATCACGGTACGGGTGTCGTTTTGCATATGATGGATCAGCGCCTTCAGCGACAGCGGATGGGTCGGGTCCATCGGGAAGACTTTCGACAGACTCAAGAAGGGCCGCAACCACCAGCGCTGGGAAATATGGGTGTTGATCGCAAAGGTGATGTCGTCGGGCAGAAACACGCCGAGCAGCAATGGGTCGAGAAACGAGGTGTGATTGGCGACGATCAAGACCCGTTCGCCGGCCTGATGGTAGTTTTCAAGGCCGACGACCTTGACGCGGTAGAGCAGGGTAAGCAACCAGTGTAAAAAACGCTTTAACATAAAATTCCTCCTGGGGCGCATCTTAGCAGACGATTAATAAATTGCTGGCGCTACTATAAATTTTAATTAAACATTGTTCAATTAAAATTTTAATGAGTCGGGGATAGGTCCGGATTTTCTGCATGCGGAGGTAGAGAGAAGCGGTTCTTCAGGTGGGAAACTGCCGATTAGTTGGGCAACGGGTTATTCATGGACAAAGGCAAGGTGGAATAACGTAGCGTATTCCAGCACAAGCTAGACCAGATGCGGCGTGATACGGTTTGCGTAGTCTTTCATTGCTCCCAGGCGGTCGGGGGTGTGGGAACGATAAAACGTGATGTCATGCGTTAATCGGAATAAAAACGGGCCGGAGTAGAATCTACTCCGGCCCGTTTTTTCAATAGCTTTTATTATTTATTGCCCGCTTTGATATGTTCAACTGCCTCTTCGGCCGATTTGGTGGCGACATCGGCATGGCCCATTTTGCCGTGCTTGATGGCGTCATCCAGGGATTTTACCGCCGCATCCATATGAGTTTTGGCTTCGCCCTTGGCAGCCTCGGCGCCTTTTTTGGCATGTTCCAGAGAGGTTGTCGCGTGTTCGACCAGTACCGAAGCATGGCCGGCCTTGCCGTGAGTGACGGCGGCATTGGCATGTTCCAGTGCTGCGTCGGCGTGTGGTTCCGCAAAAACCGCACTGCTCAACAACAATAATAAACTGCCGCTTAATGAGGCTAATTTTTTCATGTTTCCCCCTACGTAGATAAATGCTATTGATTCGACGCTGAAAGCTACCGTGTACGAAAGCCTTTTCAATCGCGGTGCTGGCTCGCGCCAAATGCTTGGTGAGTGTTTTTATAAATGCGCCGGATATGGCGCTCCAAGTTGACTGGTCTAAAAACGAATAGTTCCCCGGGTAAAAAAAATCGCCTCAGGATGTTCTCCGGAGGGGGCTAACATGGCTATAGACTCGTGACTTTATTCGGAATCCGAAAGCAGATCATTCAAACTCCCGCACCAATTCGCCGGCAAAATTCCAGCGCTTAACATAGCGATGAAACGTCGAAAATGGCCAGTCGGCAACGCGTTCCACATAACCGCGTTTTATCGGATTGACATGGATCTAATCGATGTGGCGGAAATAATCCGACCCATTGGTATGGGTAGGCTCCCAATAACGTCGTTGCCTATGCCGGCTTCAACCGCCGGATGCGGAAATCCGCATGTCCGGTGGTGTGGGAGAGGCGAAATCCCTTCGCCCGATCCGATCGAGAACGGTGCGCTTCAGGTTGTTCGGAATATGCTACCGGGTTGCGCATTCGGGAAACAGGCGGGATTCAATTGTTGTTTCCTACGTTACCCACAATCGAACTGCTTGGGCCAATCCCTGTAATTGAACACCTGGCCTTCTTGGCGCACGGTATCGACGGCTGCCAAGTCGACATCGGCGTAAACCCATTGGGTCTTGTTGTATTCGCCGATCGCCAGGATGCCGTTGTTCGGAAAGCCACGGTCGACCGGCGTGTAAATCGCTGCCGCGCCGCAGTTGACGTCCACCGCTTCCGACCAGTCGGCGTTGCCGACCAAAGACGCTTGCACAACATAGCATTGATTTTCCAAGGCGCGAGCCTGGCAGCCGATCCGGACCCGGTAATAGCCGGCCTCTGTATCGGTGCAGCTGGGCACCAGAATCAAGGTCGCGCCGCGTTCGGCTTGCTGTCTGGCGTAGTGGGGGAATTCGCTGTCGTAGCAGATGTTGATCGCCACCTTGCCGAACACGGTGTCGAACAGCTTGATTTCCAGTCCCCGTGAAATATGCCATTGTTCGTTCTCGAAGCGGGTCATGGTCAGCTTTTCCTGAAAATCCACGTCGCCTTGCGGGGTGAAGAAATAGGCGTGGTTGCGGAATTCGCCGTTGTCGTGTTTCACCGGATAGGTGCCAGCCTGGATGTAAATTCGGTGCTCGGCGGCCAGAGATTTGAACAGGTTCAGATAATCCGGCAGCAGGCTTTGCAAAGCATCGAGCTGACCGTTCAAGGAGGAATAGACATCTTTGGCAAACAACGATGCCAGTTCCATGCAGGCATATTCAGGGAACAACAGGATGTCGGCCTGATTATCGGCGGCTTCCTTAACCCAACGGCGGGCTTTGGCTTCGAAGTTTTCCCAGCTTTCCAGGAAGCTGATGTCGTATTGGGCGCTGGCGATTCTAGGCATGATCTTCTTTTAACCAAAATGTCATGGGTTTAGGGGTTTCGACGCTTTCGTCGAGGTCTTTCCAGGTATAGGTGGTTTTTAATTCGGGATGCTTGTGATAACCGCGCTTGTTCCAGAACGCATCCAACGGCACGTAATCGGCCGGGCGGCGAGGGTGGTCGGTGGGGCGTTCGACACAGCAGAAGGTGATGTGCTTGAAGCCGCCCAAATCTTCGGCATGGGCTTCGCGCTGTTCGAAAAAGCGAACGCCGATGCCTAGGCCGCGATAGGCCTTGTTCAACACCGATTCGCCGCAATAAAACACTTCGTTGGGGTTGTAGCCGTTTTCGACAAAGGGTTTTTTTACTTCGTCGGTTTCGTATTTCAACGGAATAGCGGTCGATGCGCCGATGATGGCGTCGCCGTCGAAAGCCAGCACGATCACGCTTTCCGGGCAGTTGATATAGGTTTGCAGATATTTTTTCTCGTATTCGTAATCGCCGTCGTACAGATATGGAAAGTCGCGGAACACTTCGATGCGCAGGCGCGCTAGTTCCGGGATGTATTGAATCAAGGCTTCGCCGCTGAGGCGTTGGATGCGGATGTCTTTGCTCATGCTGGTTTGCGTATCAATGAAAAACGGAAATTTAGCCGTCCATGTATTGACGGCAAAAGCGCATATTGTATTGCAGGCTGCGGCGGATTGCCTATGGCGAATCGTTTGGTTAACACGGGTAGGTCCGATTAGCGTAGCGTAATCGGACGCATGTTAAAGCTTTGTGCCAATGTTTTTCTTTTATCGAAATCAGGACTGGTCATAGCCCAACTATCGACGCGCATTCAAACCTGGAGGCAGTTGAGTTGGTTTTTTACTGTCCATGTGAATCACTTGAAATATGGGCATGTCAAGTGTGTAGTCGATTGGCCTTATTCCACTTTTCATCGCTATGTCGCGAAAGGAATTTATCCGGTCGATTGGTGCGGTGAGGGTGAAGCCTTGGTCGATGGCGGTGCATAAACATGCGTCCGATTACGCTATGCTAATCGGACCTACGCGGGTTTTGTATGGCCGATACAAGGCAGTTAAATTTCTTTGATTTCGAACACATCAACATCTTTGTTCTTGTATGTGGAATTGCTGTTTTTAAACTTGCTGATAGCCAACTGCGCGGCGGTTGACTCACTCCCTGCCTCAACGTTAATGGTTTGAGAGCTGTGTTTGTATTCGCCAGGGTTCCCATATTTGATTTTGACTTGATACTTTGCCATTACAAAGACTCCTGCTTATGTTTCCCCTCGCCGAAATAGGCGCCAGCAGTGGAGAGGATATGCTACTGATGCTCAACGTAGAGGTAAGGGGCGCGCCGCCAACGAAAGTCAAACGAAGCCGCCGAACCTTGATTATAAAACTGTACTTCAAAATCGCCAGCGGGCGGCGCGTCCCTTTGACTGATTTGTTAGCTGGAATTTTTGTTAAACCAAATGACTTGTTGAAAATAATGAGGTTTCTTATTCAGTAAAAGTTCTATTGATTTCAATAGACTAGAGGAAGTGTTAGGGTTTAAATGTCCTCTGCGAGATTCATTCATTGTATTTCCTGAAAAATATTCGTTGTCCCCAGATAGATTGAACGAAATTACCTTATATGCAATCGAGAGAGGAAGGTCCAATGCCAAAATTCTTCCTTCGTGGCGTTCAGCGTGAACAGTTGGAAACCAGTCCAAAGATGCAAATTCTCCAGTTTCAACTAACTCTCCATTAGGCCCTAATTTATTGGACATTATAGGAAGACTCCAATGCATCTCTCTGGGCAAAGGTTCTGGAATTGAAATATGTAAAAGGCCTACAAAAGGAAAACCATCGCGCAGCAAACCTTTAGCTTGCGTTTCGCCCATAGAATTGGCGTTCCGAGAAGGCTTTTCTATTGTAGGCCTTACGATTTTTGCCTCAATTCCAATGGCTTTTGACAACATTACTTCTTTGCCTGTAAATGGCACTATTAAGTAGTCAATGTCGCCGGGCTTATCCTTCGGATCTAGCCCTAGTTCTTTACGAGGGATATTAATGCCAATGAAGATATTTTGTGCAAACGCATGTTCGGGATGAGGAAAGGCAGTATCCAGCGCGAAATGGATGGTATTCGCTACCGTCTGAGTGTTCGAGACGATACGACGTAGAATCTCTTCTTCAGAGGATAACCAGTTGGTCATAATTTGAGTAGCTAATTGTAATCAGACCTCGTTTTGACGCAAAACATTGCGTCAAAACGAGGTCTAAATTTTTTAAAAAATAGAAATATCTTTTTATTTCAACTGTATCGCTTTATTTAGCATAGCCTAAATCAAATTGGATAACCGTCAAGGTTTAACCTGATTATTTCTGCAACCGCCCCCGCCGCGCGTCCATCGGATTTTGCAGCAAAGGGCGGTAAATCTCGACGCGGTTGCCGGCATTGACGGTTTTATCCAGGCTGCAAACTTGGCCGCAGATGCCGACTTTCTGTTGCCCTAAGTCGATTTCTGGAAACTGCGCCAGGATGCCGGAAGCCTGGATGGCTTGTGCCACCGTGCTGCCGGCCGCAACGCCCAGCGGGATAACGACTTGTTTATCCGGCTGGGCGTAAGCCACTTCGATGGCTATCAACTCATCCGCCATAAATGGCTTTGGCGCGCTGAGTGAAGGAGGTGACCATGGTGTTGCAGATCTGGTTGAATACCGGGCCGAAAGCCAGGTTGGCCAGCACGCCGGAGATTTCGAATTCCAGATCCAGCGAGATTTTGCTGGCATCCTCGCGTAGCGGCATGAAGCTCCAAAAGCCTTCCAGCGATGAAAATGGGCCGTCCAGCAAACTGATTTGAATTCTGCCGCCCTTGTCGATGCGATTGCGGGTGGTAAACGATTTATGAAAGCCGGCCTTGGCAATGTCGATTTGACCTTCGACGATGTCGCCTTCGCGGCGTAAAACCCGGCTGCCGCTACACCAGGGTAAAAATTGCGGGTAGGATTCGATGTCGTCGACCAAATCGAACATCTGCTGCGCCGAGAATTTGACCAGCGCGCTTTTTTGAACCACGGTGATCATTAAAGAATTCCCAGCACGTGCAGAAATACAAAAAACACCGCGATTGGAGAAACGTATTTGATTAAAAATTGCCAAGCTTTAAAGCCTTCGGTCGGCATTTCCAGTTCCTGTTCGGCATGAGTCTGTTTCATCTTCCAGCCGGCAAAGATCGCAATTGCCAGGCCGCCCAGCGGCAACATCAGGTTGGCGGTCAGATAATCCAGCAAGTGGAACAGGTTTTTATCGAACAGTTTGACGTCGGCCCAGATGTTGAATGAAAACACCACGGTCACGCCCAGCAACCAGCAAGCGGTGCCGGACCAGATGCAAGCCTGATGGCGCTCCAGGTCCTTGTTTTCAACCAGCCAGGCGACGGCGGGTTCGATCAGCGAAATCGACGAGGTGAGGGCGGCAAAAAACAGCAACACAAAAAACAGTACGCCGAACAGCCAGCCGCCGCCCATGTTGCCGAATGCCAGCGGCAGGGTTTGAAAGATCAGGCCGGGGCCGGAGCCGACTTCCAGATTATTGGCGAACACCAGCGGGAAAATGGCGATGCCGGCCAGCAAGGCGACCACGGTATCGGCGCCGGCGATGAAAAAGGTGGTTTTGGCGATTGAGACATGGCCGGGCAGATAAGAGCCGTAAACCATGATGGCGCCCATGCCCAAACTCAAGGTGAAGAAGGCGTGGCCCATCGCGGTGAGCACGGCGTCGGAGTCGATCTTGCTGAAGTCGGGGCTGAACAGGAAAGCCATGCCTTGCTCGTAAGCGCCGGACGACATTGCATAGCCGACCAGGATAATCAAAATGAAAAACAAAGCCGGCATCAGGAAACGCACGGCTTTTTCCAGACCGCCTTGTACGCCGCGCATCACCACCTGCATGGTAATGACCATGAATACGCTATGCCAGAATATCTGCTGGATGGGGCTGGCCATTAAGTTGTCGAATAAAATTTTGATGTCGGCGGCATCGCTGCTGAAGAAGCTGCCGAAGAAGGCTTTGAAAATATAGGCTATGGACCAGCCGGCGATGACGCTGTAGTAAGCCAGGATCAGGAAGCCGGCGATCATGCCCATCCATCCCAGATAATGCCAGCGCGGATCGGCACCGGCTTCGGTGGCCAGGCTTTTCATGGTGTTGATCGGGCTTTGCCGGCCGCGCCGGCCCATCATGATTTCGGCGATCATGATCGGAATGCCTAAGGCCGCCACGCAAAGCAAATACACCAGCACAAAGGCGCCGCCGCCGTTCTCGCCGGTGATATAAGGGAATTTCCAGATATTACCCAAGCCGACCGCCGAACCGGTAGCCGCTAAAATAAAGGCGAAGCGGGAAGACCACTGGCTATGAATTGCTGGGGTTTTATCAGTCATTGCGATGCCTTGTCGGTTTAAAGTCGTTATTTTGTGGGTGAATTGGGTAAAATAACAAAATTCCTGTTTTCAGTCAGTCAAAAAATCGACGCAAAGCCATGGCAGCCAAAAAATCCAAGAAGGACAACAAGCAAACCGACAACACCATCGCGGTTAATCGCCAGGCTACCCATGAATACACCATCGAGGAGACATTCGAGGCAGGCCTGGTGCTGGAAGGCTGGGAAGTGAAGAGCTTGCGCGACGGCCGTATCCAGCTCAAGGAGAGCTATGTCGAGATCCGGCGCGGCGAAGCCTGGTTGTGCGGCGCGCATGTCTCGGCCTTGCTGTCGGCCTCGACCCACGTTAATCCCGACGCGGTGCGCCGCAAGAAACTGCTGTTGCATAGACGCGAGCTGAATAAGTTGATCGGTTCCGTGGAACGCAAGGGTTTTACGCTGATTCCCTTGTCGATGTACTGGATCAAGGGGAGGGCCAAACTGAAAATCGGCCTGGCCAAAGGCAAGAAATTGCACGACAAGCGCGCCGCCGCCAAGGATAAGGATTGGCAGCGCGATAAAGCCCGGATCATGAAACACGGTTAAGGCGATGACACATCCTAATTTGCTGGATAGCGGCAACAGCGTGTTGGTGGTCGTCGATATGCAAAGCCGCTTGACGCAGGTAATGCCGGAGCAGGAAGCGGCGGCTATGGCAGCCAACAGTATTCGTCTGTTGGAAGCAGCGAAAATTCTCGACGTGCCGGTGTTGTTGACCGAGCAATATCCTAAAGGCTTGGGGCCGACGGCTGCGGAAATCCTGGAACATTTGCCGCCAACGGCACGGGTTTTCGATAAAACCGGTTTTTCCTGCTGCGCCGCCGAAGGTTTTAATCAGGCTCTGGCCGCCAGTGGACGAGCACAGGTGATCCTGGTCGGCCAGGAAGCCCATGTTTGCGTACTGCAGACTGCGCTGGAACTTTTACACCATGGTTATCGGGTCTATGCGGTAGAGGATGCGATTTGCTCCCGCAAGATCGAGCACAAGTTTAATGCACTGCGCCGCATGCGGCAGCACGGTGCGACCATTGTTTGTTACGAATCGGTACTGTTCGAATGGCTGAAAGATGCGCGGCATGCCGATTTCAAGACCATTTCTTCATTGTTGCGTTAGATTACTCGGGAGTTTGATCATGTGGGGCAGGTCTGTATTGCTGTTGTCTGTGTTGGTGTCGGCTTGTTCCTCGCCTACGGAGGAGCAGCCGATTCAAAAAATCGAAGGCTTTGCGCAGGGAACGACTTATCACATCAGTTATTGGTCGGATGCGCCCGTCGAGGGCAAGGCCGTCGAGGCCGAAGTAGCAAAAAACTTCGATTTAATCGACAAAACACTATCGAATTATCGCCCCGATTCGACGATCGAATTGTTTAACGCCAACCCATCCTTGGAGAGCCAAGCGGTCGGTGCCGAGATCGTGTCGCTGGTGAACGTCGCCCAAGGTGTTCATCAACTCAGTCAAGGCTGCTTCGATTTGACCATCAAGCCGCTGTTCGAGCTATGGGGGTTTCAAGGCGACTCGCTGACGATACCTGATCAGGCGGCTATCGATCAGGGATTGACTAAAGTCGGCATGGCCAAGCTGGAAGTGGTCGACGATACCCATCTGCTGAAGAAACAGGCCGATGTCAGGGTCGATGTTTCGGCGGTTGCCCAAGGTTATAGCGTGGGCAAAATCAGTGAAGTGCTGGAGCAACAGGGTATTCAAAACTATCTGGTGGAAATCGGCGGCGAATTGAAAACTCATGGCCATAAACCGGATGGAAAGGCTTGGCGAATCGCGGTGGAAAAACCGCTGCCCGGCGAAAGAAGTCTGCATAAAATTATCACCATGCCCAAGGATGCCTCGATGTCGGTGATGACATCGGGCACTTACCGGCATTATTTCGATGTCAACGGCCAGCGCTACAGCCATATTCTCGATGCCCGCACCGGCAAACCGGTGACCCACGATTTGGTGGCGGTGACGGTGTTGCATGAAAACCCGACTATAGCCGATGCCTGGTCGACGGCATTGTTATGTCTGGGCCAGCAGGACGGCATGCAACTGGCCAATGCTCAAAAAATCAATGCCCTGTTTATCAGGCAGCAAGGCAGCGAATTGCTGGAGACGCGTAGCGAGGCGTTGAATACGGCAAGCCAACTGTCGATACAGTGATTCGTGATAGTATCGGTTCGCAATTTTCTGGGGAGAGAAATACGATGTTCGATTTAAGCGAAAATCTGCAGTTTTCTGTGCATGGCGGCGGCGATGGCGGCGGTATGGCCGGGCTGCTCGGTAGCTTTTTGACGGCAATCGAAAATTTGCTGAGTTTGTCGCCCGGCGACATGTTTGCCGCATTGCTGCCCGGTATCGCGGCGATGGAAAATGTTCACCCGCTGTTCGTGCATTTTCCAATCGCGTTTTTAAGCGTGTTTTTTCTGATCGATTTGGCCGGCAGTGTCGCGAAAAAATCCGATTGGCGGCAGGCGGCGAGCTGGTTTTTGTATCTGGGTGCCATTTTTGCCGGATTGACGATGACCGCCGGCATGATTGCCGCGGCTTCCGTGCTGCATGGCGACGATGTGCATGAGATCATGGAGACTCACGAACATATCGGCATCACGATTTTTACGCTGGCATCGGTTTTGTCGGTGTGGCGGCTGATAAGCTGGGCCTCGCTGCAAGGTGCGGCGAATTATTTGTATTTGATTTTCGCCGGATTGATGTGCGTCTTGCTGGTGTTTGCGGCGGATTTGGGTGGGTTGATGGTCTATAAGCATGGCGTTGCGGTCGAGGCAGCCCGCTCGGTTCACATCAACGGCTTAAGCGAGCATCAACACAATCATGACGATGACCACGACCATGATCACGCGCATTCTCATTGAGTAATTATCCGAATATTAATGTCATTGCGTTGGCTGATAGCCTTCAGCCTTTTTTGGCGCATCGCGTGATTTCCCGGTTTGCTGTGTTATCCTACGCGGCCATTTTTTGTGAGACGAACGATGCGAACCCGCGTTAAAATCTGCGGCTTTACCCGAGTGGATGATGCGGTTAAGGCGGGTAATTTAGGCGTCGACGCGATTGGCTTGGTGTTTTATCCGCCCAGCCCTCGTCATGTCGAAATCGAAAAAGCTGCCGAAATTGCCAGGGCCTTGCCGGCTTTCGTCAGCGTAGTGGCGCTATTCGTCGATGCGGAGCATGCTCTGATACGCGAAGTGTTGGACAGGGTGAGGGTGGATTGTCTGCAATTTCACGGCAATGAACCGGCCGAGGCTTGTCGTTTGTACGATAAGCCATATATCAAGGCGATACGCATGCAGCCGGGAATTAACGTGACGGAGTTGGAGAGAGACTATCGCGACGCGGCCGGATTGCTGCTGGATGCTTATCATCCGGGAATGCCGGGCGGCAGCGGCAGCGGTTTCGACTGGGATCGGATACCGCAAAGCCGAACCTTGCCGATTATTTTGGCCGGCGGTTTGACGCCGGAAAATGCCGGGCAAGCCGTCCGGGTGGTGAAGCCGTATGCGCTGGATGTCAGCAGCGGCGTCGAGGCCGGGAAAGGCATCAAGGATGCAGCAAAAATGGCTGCGTTTATAAGAAAAACTAATCAATCGATAGAGAATTATGACTGACAAATACGATATGCCGGATGCACGGGGCCATTTCGGGCCTTATGGCGGTATTTTTGTAGCGGAAACGCTGATGCCGGCTATTACCGAATTGAACGAGGCTTATCAGCGTTACATGAAGGATCCGGAATTTATCGCCGAACTCGATGCCGATCTGCAAAATTATGTCGGCCGGCCGTCGCCGCTGTATCACGCCGAACGCTGGAGCCGCGAGCTGGGCGGCGCGCAGATTTATCTGAAGCGCGAAGACCTTAACCACACCGGCGCTCACAAGGTTAACAACACCGTCGGTCAAGCCTTGCTGGCCAAGCGCATGGGTAAGACCCGCATCATCGCCGAGACCGGCGCCGGTCAGCACGGCGTGGCAACCGCCACCGTCGCGGCGCGTTTGGGCTTGGAGTGCGTGGTCTACATGGGCGCCGTCGACGTGGCTCGTCAGGCCTTGAATGTCTACCGGATGAAGTTGCTCGGTGCGACGGTGGTACCGGTCGAATCCGGCTCCAAAACCCTGAAGGATGCGCTGAACGAAGCGATGCGCGACTGGGTGACCAATATCGACAACACTTTTTATATCATCGGCACCGTTGCCGGCCCGCACCCTTATCCGGCCATGGTCCGCGATTTTCAGGCCGTGATCGGCCGCGAGGCCCGCCAGCAATGTATCGATCAAGCCGGCCGCTTGCCGGATGCGCTGGTCGCTTGCGTCGGCGGCGGTTCCAATGCCATCGGCTTGTTTTATCCCTTCATCGACGATGCGTCGGTGAAAATGATAGGCGTCGAAGCCGCCGGTGATGGCATCGAAACTGGAAGGCATTCGGCGCCGTTATCCGCCGGACGTCCGGGTGTGCTGCATGGCAACCGTACCTATCTGATGGCCGACGACGACGGCGAAATCATCGAAACCCATTCGATTTCCGCCGGTCTGGATTATCCCGGTGTCGGGCCCGAACATTCTTGGCTGAAAGACACCGGCCGTGCCCAATATGTCAGCATTACCGACGACGAGGCATTGCAAGGTTTTCATGCCCTGACCCGGATGGAAGGCATCATCCCGGCGCTGGAGTCCAGCCATGCACTGGCTTATGCGATTAAACTGGCTCCAACCATGGGTAAGGATCAAGTCATCGTCGTCAACCTGTCCGGCCGCGGCGACAAGGACATGCACACTATCATGCAGCGCGAAGGAATTAGTTTATGAGCCGCTTATCCAACAGATTTGCCGAATTAAAAGCTTCGGGCCGTAAGGCCTTGATCCCGTTCATCACCGCCGGCGATCCCTATCCGGAATTTACCGTGCCGTTGTTGCATGAAATGGTGGCGGCCGGCGCCGATGTCATCGAACTGGGCGTGCCGTTTTCCGATCCGATGGCGGATGGCCCGGTGATTCAACGCGCCAGCGAACGGGCCTTGGAACATCACGTCGGCCTGCGCAAGGTGTTGAGCATGGCGATGGAGTTCCGGAAAACCGACCAGACCACGCCGTTGGTGTTGATGGGTTACTTGAATCCGATTGAAATCATGGGTTACCAGGATTTTGCCAATGCCGCTCAGCGCGCCGATGTCGATGGCGTATTGACCGTGGATTTGCCGCCGGAGGAAGCCGAGGATTGTGTCACTTTGCTGCGCGAGCGCGGCATTGATCAGATTTTCCTGTTGGCGCCGAATACCACCGCCGAGCGTATCCAGAAAATGGATGCGGTCGGTAGCGGCTATCTGTATTACGTATCCTTGAAAGGCGTCACCGGCGCGGGCCATCTGGATACCGCCGATGTCGAGGAAAAATTGCAGCTGATCCGCGCCAATACCGGCTTGCCGGTCGGCGTTGGCTTCGGTGTCAAGGATGCCGAAACCGCCAAAACCATCGCTAATATCGCCGATGGCGTGGTGGTCGGCAGCGCGCTGATCAGTAAAATCGAAGCTAATCTCGACGATCCTGAAACGGCCAAAAAAGAGATTATCGCCTTGTTAAAATCCATGCGTCAGGCAATGGATAGTTAAGCATTCAAGCGGAGTAGACAACGAATGAGTTGGTTTGAAAAATTAGTCCCGTCCATTATCAGAACGGAGGCTTCACAGAAGCGTACTTCCGTTCCGGAAGGTTTGTGGAACAAGTGTCCGAGTTGCGATGCAATTCTGTTTAACGCGGAGCTGGAGAAAAATTTTAGCGTCTGTCCCAAGTGCGATCACCATTTGCGTATTTCGGCGCGAACCCGCCTCAACATGTTTTTGGACGATGCAGCTCGGCAGGAAATCGGTGCCGGCTTGAAGCCCGCCGATCCTCTGAAATTCAAGGACAGCAAGCGCTACAAGGATAGAATCAGTCAGGCACAAAAACAAAGCAACGAAAGCGATGCCTTGGTGGTGATGAAAGGCACACTCAAGGGGCAGGGCATTGTCGCGGCGGCTTTCGATTTCAGCTTCATGGGCGGTTCGATGGGCTCGGTGGTTGGCGAGCGTTTCGTGCGCGGCATCAATGAAAGCCTGAAATCGCGGCTGCCGTTTATCGTCTTCACCGCCAGCGGCGGGGCTCGGATGCAGGAATCCTTGTATTCCTTGTTTCAGATGAGTAAAACCAGCGCGGCCTTAGCCAAATTGGCCGAGGCTGGCATTCCCTACATATCGTTCATGACCGATCCGACCATGGGCGGCGTGTCCGCCAGTTTGGCGATGCTGGGCGATATCAATGTCGCCGAGCCTGACGCCCTGATCGGTTTTGCCGGGCCGCGAGTCATCGAGCAAACGGTGCGCGAAAAACTGCCGGAAGGTTTTCAACGTAGCGAATTTCTGCAAGAGCACGGCGCGATAGACATGATCGTCGATCGCCGGGAAATGCGCGATAAAATAGCCGATATTCTGGCCATGCTTTTTCCGGCGCCGGCCGTTTCAGCGGTTACCGAGGAACAGCCGGCTGAGGATGCCCAAGGCCAAAACAGCGCGACCGATAGTTCTTCCGAACAATAGGTTGTAATGGCGCGTTTCGATTCGCTGGATGCTTGGCTGAATTGGCAAGAACAGTTACATCCCCGGCCGATTGATTTGGGTTTGGAAAGAGTGGCGGCCGTTTACCGGCAACTCGATCTCGATCGCAAAAAGACACCGACCGTTACCGTCGCCGGCACTAACGGCAAGGGTTCCTGTATCGCATTTCTAGAGGCAATATATCGTGCTCAAGGCTATAAGGTGGGGGCTTATACTTCGCCGCATATCTTGCGATATAACGAACGGATCCGAATCGATGGTCAGCCGGTTTCCGACGATGCCATCTGTCAGGCATTTAACCGAATCGACACGATACGCGGCGAGACCAGTCTCAGCTATTTTGAATTCGGCACATTGGCGGCGCTGGAATTATTCTCAGCCGCCAATGTGGATGTGCGTTTGCTGGAAGTCGGGCTGGGAGGCCGGTTAGACGCCGTCAATATCGTCGATTCCGATGCGGCTGTGGTTACTACCATCGCCATCGATCACGTCGATTGGCTGGGGCATACCGAAGAAGCCATCGGCAGGGAAAAAGCCGGAATTTTTCGAGGCGGTGTTCCGGCGATCATCGGCGATCCTCAGCCTCCCGAGTCGTTATTGGATGTGGCCCTGGAAAAAAACGCACGACTGATGCAGATCGGTCAGGCGTTTAATTATTGCAAGCATCAAGGCGGCTGGGATTGGTACACCGCTGAGTGTCGTTTGCAGAATTTGCCTGAACCCGTGTTCAAGGGCGAACATCAATTCCGTAATGCCTCGGCGGTTCTGATGGCGGTAACGGCATTGCAAGAGCTGTTGCCTGTCGACGATGCGGCGATTCGTTTTGGTTTGCAACATGCGCAACTTAAAGGCCGTTTCCAGTTAGTAGGCTGCAATCGTTCCGGACAATTTGCCGCACTTCCCCCGTCCGTGGGGGGCGGCGGAGATTGTGCAGGACAATTTCCCGGACATTCCTCGCCAGTCGGGGGCGTTGGCGACATTCCGGTGTTATTGGATGTCGGGCATAATCCGCAAGCCGTACAGACCTTGATCGATTATTTGCAGGAGGCGTTTCCGGCTGTCAAAATTCACGCGGTTTTCGCCATGATGAAAGACAAGGATATTGTCGGGGTTTTATCCATTATGCGCGATCATGTCGATGCGTGGTATTTGGCGCCGCTGAAAAATCCGCGAGCCGCCAGCGAAGAATTATTAAAAAATTATTTCCAACAACTTGACATCGAAAAGGTGAGCGGCGGCTTTGCCGATTTTTCAGCGGCGTTTAACGCTGCCCGTGATAACGCGCTGCCAGGCGAGTTAATTCTGGTTTTCGGTTCCTTTTTTCTGGTGTCTGAATATTTATCCAAATTTGCCTAGAGGTGATAAACATGGATCAAGAGTTGAAGCAACGATTGATTGGAGCGGCCGTCATTACAGCCCTGGCGGCTATTTTCGTGCCGATGTTATTCGATGATCCCATCGACGAAACCGGAAAAGAGATCAATGCATTGACCATACCCGAAGTGCCTGAAAAGGTTCAGGACGTGGAAATCATGCCTTTGCCGGAGAAAGTCGAAGATGTGGCGGCAGTTGAACCGGCCGAGAAGCCGTTGAAAACCGGGCCGGCGGTTGTCGAGGAAGGTGCAGCGGAGACCAATGTTGAAGCGCCTCGTCCTCAAGTTCGGCTGAGCGCCAAGGATACCGCCGTTGTTCCTAACAAACGCTTGCCAGCGCTTGAGCCGGATGAGGGCGCGGTTCAGGCCGATGCGGACGCTACGATTGCGGAAGCGGAAGATGTCCCGCCGGTTGTTAAACCGGCGAAATTGCCAGTGGCGCCCGTACAGGCGCCGCCACAGGTCAGCGCTGCGCCAAAAGTTTTGAAACCCGCTGTAAAAGCGCCCGAAGCGGCACCGGCCGAAACCCCTGCCAAGCCGGCGGCTGCGAACGAGGCTGGAACACGTTGGTATTTGAACGCCGGATCGTTCGGGCAGAAAGCCAATGCGGTAGCCTTGCAGGATAGTCTTAAGCAGCAGGGGTTTGCCGCCTCGGTGAAAGAAGTGGCCGGCGAAAAAGGCACGGTATTCAAAGTTCGGATAGGACCGATGCTGGATAAAGCCAAAGCCCAGGCGGTTAAAAACAAACTGACGCAAATCAATGTCAACAGTTTCGTATCGCCCGAAGAATGATAGAAACTTTAAATCTTCAAACAAGCCTTAACGCCCATGCTTGATTTTTTATCGACAAGCCAATGGCTCTGGATCGATTACGCGATTGCCGGAATCATCGCTATTTCGGCGGTGGCCGGCTTGATGCGCGGTTTCATCAAGGAAGCGTTTGCGCTATTGACCTGGATAGTCGCTGTCTGGGTGGGCATGCAGTACAGCCGCGACCTTTCGGCTGTTTTGCAAAATACCATTAGCTATCCTTCCGCCCGTATCGCGGCGGCCTTTGCGATCCTGTTTTTCGCCACCTTGATTTTGGGTGGGCTGATCAACTTTTTGCTCAGCCAATTGGTGGAAAAGACCGGCTTAACCGGCAGCGACAGGCTAGTGGGCATGGGATTCGGTATCGTCAGAGGTGCGGTACTGGTCGCCGTGTTGGTGATGCTGGCCGGCCTGACGCCTTTGCCCGAAGATCCCTGGTGGAAGCAGTCGCTGCTGATTCCGCCGTTCCAGTCTCTGGCCGTCTGGCTGAAAGATCACATCCCGTCGGGTCTGACGGGTTATATCAATTATCGTTAATTGTTGAGTTACTTATGTGTGGTATTGCCGCGATTGTTTCCAATCAAAATGTTAATCAGGATTTGTACGATGCCTTGACGGTTCTACAGCACCGGGGCCAGGATGCCGCGGGCATCGTGACCTGCGAAGGCTCCAGGCTGCATCTGCGCAAGGATAACGGCTTGGCGCGCGACGTTTTTTCCAGTGCCCAGATGTTGAAATTGAGGGGCAACATGGGGATTGCCCATGTCCGCTACCCGACGGCTGGTTGTACCAGTTCGGCCGAAGCCCAGCCTTTTTATGTGAATTCGCCTTTCGGCTTGACGCTGGCTCATAACGGCAATTTGACCAATACCGAGGAATTGAAACTCCAGGTATTTGCCGACGATCAGCGGCATATCAATACCGATTCGGATTCGGAAGTGTTGCTGAATGTATTCGCTCATGAATTACAGCAATCCGGTAAGTTGACCTTGACCGTCGACGATGTCTTCGAGGCGGTTAGCGCGGTGCATAGGCGCTGCCGGGGCGCTTACGCCGTGGTGGTGATGATTGCCGGTTTCGGCGTGCTGGGTTTCAGGGATCCGCATGGCATCCGGCCTATCGTGTTTGGCGAACGCCTGACCGAGGAAGGCACCACCGATTATATGATCGCTTCGGAAAGCGTGGCACTGGATGTACTGGATTTTCATTTGATTCGGGATATCGCCCCCGGCGAAGCAGTGTTCATCGAGGCCAATGGTAAATTGCACACCAAGCAGTGCGCGGAACACATCGACCATTGCCCTTGCATTTTTGAATATGTTTATTTTGCCCGGCCCGACTCGATCATCGACAATATTTCCGTCTACAAGGCCAGGATGCGGATGGGCAGAAAGCTGGCGAAGAAGATCGAGAAGGAATGGCCGGATCACGATATCGATGTGGTGATTCCGATTCCCGATACCAGCCGCACCGCGGCTTCGCAGATGGCGCACGATCTCGGCGTCAAGTTTCGCGAAGGCTTCATGAAAAACCGCTACATCGGCCGCACCTTTATCATGCCCGGCCAGAAGATGCGGAAAAAATCCGTCAAACAGAAACTGAATGCGATTTCGCTGGAATTCAGCGGCAAAAACGTATTGCTGGTCGACGATTCGGTGGTGCGCGGCACCACTTCCGAGCAGATTATTCAAATGGCCAGGGATGCCGGCGCCAAGAAGGTGTATTTCGCTTCCGCCGCGCCGCCGGTGCGTTATCCCAATGTCTACGGCATCGATATGCCGGCCGCCCATGAACTGATCGCTCACGACAAGACCGAGCAGGAAGTCTGCGAAGCCATTGGTGCCGACAAATTGATCTACCAGAATCTGGAGGATCTGATCGAGGCGGTCGGCAAAGGCAATCACAACATCAAACACTTCGATACCTCGTGTTTTAGTCACGAATATATCACCGGCGATATTGACGATGCCTATCTGGCGCGTATCGAAGCATTGCGCAACGACGGCGCTCAGCAGGAACGTAACTCCAGTAGTTTTATCGTGGAAATGCAGAACGCCAATTAAAAGGGACACAAGATGAACGATTTCGACTGGCAGGATTATTCGCTGGAAACCCAAGCCATTAGAGCAGGGCACCATCGCACGCCGGAAGGCGAGCACAGCATGCCGATTTTCGCTACTTCCAGCTATGTGTTCGACAGTGCCGAACAGGCTTCCTTGCGTTTTACCGGCAAGCAGCCCGGCAATATATATTCGCGCTTCACCAATCCTACCGTCAGCGCCTTTCAGGAACGTCTGGCGCTGATGGAGCAGGGTGATCGCTGCCTGGCATTTTCGTCGGGCATGGCGGCGATCATGGCAGTGGGCATGGCCTTGCTGAAAGCCGGCGATCATGTGGTCTGTTCGCGCAGCGTGTTCGGCAATACCGTGCTGGCGTTCCAGAACTATTTCGGCAAGTTCGGTGTTAGCACCGATTTCGTTAGCCTGACCGATCTGGATGCCTGGGAAGCAGCCATCAAACCCAATACCCGCTTCCTGTTTCTGGAAACGCCGTCCAACCCGCTGATCGAAATCGCCGACATTCAAGCGCTGGCAGAAATCGCCCATAGGCATGGTTGTTTGCTGGTGGTGGATAATGTTTTCTGCACGCCGGTCTTGCAAAAGCCGCTGGCGTTGGGAGCCGACCTGGTGGTGCATTCGGCCACCAAATACATCGACGGCCAGGGGCGTTGTGTGGGTGGCGCGGTGGTCGGTAGCGAACAACTGATCGAGAAGGATATTTATCCCTACCTGCGTACCGGCGGTGCGACGATGAGTCCGTTTAATGCCTGGGTGTTTTTATCCGGACTGGAGACGCTGGCCTTGCGGATGAAGGCGCATTGTGACAATGCCTTCGAACTGGCCAAATGGCTGGAACAACAGCCCGCCGTCGCCAAGGTCCATTATCCGGGCCTGGCTTCCCATGCCCAGCACGAACTGGCGAAGCGCCAGCAGAGCCACTTCGGCGCGGTAGTCAGCTTTGAGTTGACCGGCGGCAAGGATCATGCCTGGAAGTTGATCGATTCGACCAAAATGCTGTCCATCACCGCCAATCTCGGCGATGTCAAGACCACTATTACCCATCCGGCTACCACCACGCATGGCCGATTGGCGCCGGAAGTCAGGGCGGAAGCCGGTATCAAGGATAGTCTGGTGAGGATTTCGGTAGGGCTGGAGAATATAGAAGATATTAAAAACGATCTTTTGAACGGCTTATAGGGGATTTTATGGACTTTGCCAGAAATCTGCTTGCCGATAATGTCAGAGTCTTAAAAAGCCAGGTTACGAAAACAGCTTATCAAGGTGTTGCGATTGCGGTTGCCAGCATAGCGATAGCCAGCGGTCTGGTCAGTTATTATCTTACCGGTCGTATTTCCCTGGATGGGATTGCCAGAGCGCAAGCCGAAAATTATGCGTTGTGGATTTTGGATGCTATACCCTTCGTGTTCGGTTTCTGGGGACAATATTCCAGTTCGATCATCGCTTATCAAGCCGGAGCGATGATCTTCGATCAGACGCAGGAGCTGCGCTCTCGAGCGGAAAACCTGGAAAAACAGGCCAGCTATACGGCCACTCACGATGGGACAACCGATTTACCCAACCGCGCGCTGTTTTACGACCGGGTGGAGCAGGCGGTACGCTCGGCAAACAATCAGAATAAACTGCTGTCGATTCTGCTGGTCGAAGTGGCTAATTTCAAGGAAGTTTACGATACATTAGGGCGTAACAGCAGCGATCTGATTCTTAAGCAGGTAGCAACCCGGCTGCAGAGCGTGGTAGCGAGCCGGGAGAGCGTCGGCAGAATTGACGGTAATATTTTCAGCGTACTGTTGCTAGATGCGGCAGATGATAATGATGCCGTCAATCTGGCTAAAAATATTCAGGCGGCGCTCGATCCAGCCTTCATGGTTGAGCGTTTATCCGTGGCGGTGCATTCCAACATCGGTATCGTCAATTTTCCCGAGCATGGCGAGGATGTCGATACGCTGGTACAAAAAGCCGGTGTTGCCTTGTTTATGGCAGCCAAGTCTCATGAAGGTTACAGCATTTATGCGCCATCATTTGACGACCATAGTCCAAGACGCTTGACGTTGATGAGCGAGCTACGCCAGGCGATCGAAAAAAATCAATTACACGTTTATTATCAGCCGAAAGTTTCGATCAGAACCGGCGTACTATACGGCGCAGAAGGGCTGATACGCTGGGAACATCCCAAACATGGATTTATTGCCCCGGATGAATTTATTCCGATGGCGGAAAGAACCCGGACGATCAAGCATCTAACGGCTTGGGTGTTGAAGGAAGCCTTTTTGCATTGTGCCGATTGGCACCGACAGGGATTGGAACTGACGATTTCGGTTAATTTGTCGGCAAGGGATTTGCATGATCCCGAATTGCCGGACATTATTGCCGGCGTCGCAGCTTCCACCTCGATCAAGCCGTCTTGGGTGATTTTGGAAATCACCGAAAGCTCGATCATGAGCGATCCCGAGAGAACGCTGGAAATTATTCAGCGCTTGCACGTCATGGGATACCGGTTTTCGATTGACGATTTTGGCACTGGTTATTCGTCGCTTGCCTATCTGAAAAAAATGCCATTGACCGAGTTGAAGATCGATAAATCGTTTGTCGGCGATCTGCTAAACAGTGAAAACGATGCGGTTATCGTCAACGCCACTATCAATCTGGCACATAACCTGGGATTGCAGGTAACTGCCGAAGGCGTGGAAAATAAGGAGATTTTGGATAAGCTAAAAGATTACGGTTGCGACATTGCTCAAGGTTATTACATGAGCAAACCGCTATCGTTTGCCGACTTTAATCAATGGCTGAAGCAGTCCGAGTGGCAACCGGCAAATCAAAACAATCAACCTAGCGCTTGATTAAAGACCAAGTATATTTTGAAAATTAAGCTATCTTTGTACCATTCAACGATACCCAGAGATTTTGTTCATGTTTAAGGACAGAAAAGAATATAGAAAAAAATTCAATGCCGCGGGACAACTCCATGTCGGCGGAGAAACCTTGCAACTTAATTGTTACGATGTCTCTGTCAAGGGCGCGATGGTGGAAATCATTCCCGGAGAATTGCTATCGACGGTTGAGGATTTTGAAGCCTTGCTGGGCGAAGACCGCAAGGCGGAGATTTTTGTCGAAGACCTGATGATGTCCGGTGAGGTTGGTATTGTCTGGGTAAGGCAGGATCGCAGCAGAATCATGATGGGCTTGGAGTTTCATAATGTGGTGCATAATGCCCATAAATTATGGCGCAAACGCCGCAGTTATCGAAAAGAACAGCCTTTTTCCGCCGAATTGTTTGTCGACAAGGATCGTTTCCAGGTAGAGGGTATCAACTGCTCAACCGAAGGCGTTTGTTTGCGGATGGCAGTCAATCACCCATCGCTTAAAGTCAATGCCTTGGTTAAGCTGCAGGTTAAACAGTTTATGTTGAATGCCTTGGGCAAGGTGGCCTGGATCAAGCAAGATAATGATGTCATCACAATAGGTTTGCAGATCATCGTTATCAAATAATTCGTATTAGGCCTGTAGTAACGGGTCGAGTTGTTTCTGCATGTCCAATTCGTGCAGATCGTCAAAACCGCCAATATGCCGGTCGCCGATATAAATCTGCGGCACGGTGCGGCGTCTGGTTTTTTCCATCACCTCCTCGCGCAATCCAGGTTTGGAATCGATATTGATTTCGGTATAAGCCGCCCCTTTTCTCTCCAATAGTTTTTTGGCCATGGTGCAGTAGGGGCAAAGTGGAGCGGTGTAAATGATGATTTCCGGCATGTGTAAAATTAATAAATGCTAATAAAGGACGCTATTCTAGCGATCATGGCATGCTTGCTCAATAGTTTGTGCTTTTACCAGTAATGTAATCAGCAATGTGGCGGCAGCCGCTAACGATGGGCCGAAAGCGACGATTCCATCTTCATGACCCAACATGCTGAACAGATTTATCGAATCCAATTGGCCGGAGATAAACAAATTTTCGACCGCTTCGGCCATCGCCGGGGTGCCGTAAGCGATGTCTGCTTCGGTGTATGGCAAACTTAGCTGCCGGGTGTTATGCCATAATTCCGGGCTGTGAACATGGATGACGGCCTGTATGCCAAGGTTCTGCTGATAAACGCCGGCATGGGTCAACGCTTCCGAAGAAGGCGGGCAAGGACCGCATGACTGAATGCTGTTGCTACACGGCGATGCCGAATTGACCAGCGCATAGTGTTGTCTTGTCAGACTGGGGAGGTGTCCGGTTTGGGTGCCGGAAATGACAAACCGGCCGTTGCCGGGAACCAGGCGCCGGCTGATATTGCCGAAGCCGAGGCCGTGGTATTTTTCAGGGTTCCGGCCTATCAAGTTTAGCCGGTAGAGTAATGAACGCCAGGCGTTGAGTTCGTTTAGGTCGAGGTCGGCCGGCAGCTCGCTCTGTTGGTGGTCGAGCCGATATTTGATAACGCCTTCCCGTTCGCCCATGATGTTTTGCATTCTATTAACGAGTTATTAGATTTAGTCTTTCATTTCAATTGCATGAATCCAAATTTTTTCAAATCAGTCTTCGCGGCGGTGCTGCTGCTTTTGCTTAGTTTAAACGTTGCCTATGGTGCCAATCAAAAGCAAAGTGCCAAGGCTGTAGTGACGGCGGCCGAAATTCAGCAAAGAATCCAGGCTACCAAGGACAAACAGAATTTGTCCGAAGAGTTAAAAAACCGCATTCTCGCCGCCTATTATGAAAGCGAGGATAATCTCAGTGAATTGCAGGCTCAGGAAGCGCAGGCCGAATCGTTCCTGCAATCCATGTCAACCCTGCCCATGGAAGCCAAGCAGCTTGGACGTCAGATTGCCGATGCCGAAAACAATCTGAAAAATCGAAAGCAGGAAAAATTTGTGATTTTTCCAACCGACGAACTTGAACAAAGGTTGATTATCGAAAAAACCCACTTAAGCGATTTGGATGCGGAAATCAGCCGTGTGGAAGGACAGATTGGCGACCAACTGAATCGGCCGCAGCTGATTCGGGAAAAAATCTCCGAAATCAAAAGCAAGCAGGCGTCGAGTCAGCAAGAGCAGCAGTTTTTGATGGCCAGGGGAGGCGATAACATCGCCGAAAAAGAAGCCAGGCAAATCCAGCTCGAGACTCGTATCAGACTGTTAAACGGTACCCTGAAAGCCCTGGAGCTGGAAAATATCAGCGATCCGTTACGCCTGCAAACTCAAAAAGACCGTATGCATTTGTTGGGCTTGCAGCGAGAGCAGCTCAGTATGTTGATTGCCGATCTGGATAATTTTCTGCTGGACAGGCGCCAGCAGGAAATAGACAAAGAGCAGGCCGAGTTGCTGCAGGCCGAGAAAGCCGCCGAGGGCAAGCATCCCCTGATACAGGCGGCAACCAAGCAGAACATGCGTTACAACCGTGCCCTGCAGGATATCAACAAGAACATGGAACAGTATCTTGTTCAGAAAAATGAAATAGAAACCCGTAACAAGCAGTTGGAGAAGGATTTTCAAAGCGCCGAGCAAAAAATCAATCTGGCCGGGTTAAGCCCGGCGCTGGGCAATCTGCTGCGCGAACAGCGCCGCAATCTGCCGCAACGCAAGCAGTACAGCAGTCTCAACGACAATATCCAGAATGAAATTGCCTTGGCCAGTTTGGAAATGTTCAAGCTGGATGAAGCCAAGAAAAATCTGTCCGATGTCGGGCAAGCCTTGATCTCTAGTATGAATCAACAACTGGCGTCCGATACCGACGACAATGAAAAACTCAGGATTCGCACCGAATTGCGGATGCTGCTGAACGATCAGAAAGATCTGGTGGCGCGCCTGGCGACGGTTTACACCGAGTATGCACGGGTGCTGGGCGATGTCGATTTCAGTTTGCAGCAAATGCTAAACAGCGCGGACAAGTTCAGCGCCTATCTGGATCAACGTTTATTGTGGGTGCCTAGCGCGCCGGTGATAGACGAATCTTATCTTAAAGACATCTTCCATTCGCTGTTGTGGTTTGTTGCGCCTTCCAATTGGCTGCAGGTGGCTGTCAATTTTTGGCAAGGCATTAAGGTCTTTCCGTTGGCGGTGCTGGTCGGCTGGGCGATTGTCGCCCTGCATTGGCGTTTTAAAAATATTGCTAAAACCCGTTTGCAGACACTCTTGCGCAAAAACAGCAGCAATCAGTATTACGGTGGTTTTGCGCAAACGCTGCATGGCTTGGCTTATATCTTTGTCTTGTCGTTATACGGGCCGTTGCTGATGATTTGGGTCGGCGGGGTATTGGCATTGAACGGCAACGCCGAGTCATTCAGTCGATCGTTTGCCGATGGCCTATTTGCGGCGGCTTTGTCGTTGTGCACCATTCAGTTCTTTTTTCGCTTGTTCAAGCCGGAAGGTGTCGCCGAAGCCGTGTTTCAGTGGCAGCAACGCACGACCTACCTGATTTTTAGTCAATTGAAATGGGCGCGATTTGTGTTGGTGCCGGCCATTTTTATTACGGCAATGACCGGCAGAGATGTGTTTTCCGAACATAGTTATGCCTTGGGTAGAACCGCGTTAATCGTCATGATGTTGGCGATGGCTTATGCGTTTCATCGTTTAATTCATCCGTTAAATGGGCTTGGTAAAAATTTCTATCAGCAATCGCAGGGGTGGCTTAGCCGATTGCGTTATCTATGGTACGGCATCGCCTTGTTGATACCGGTGGCGATTATCGGTTTTGCAGTGGCAGGCTATTATCAAAGTGCGCTGGAATTGCAGGAAAAACTGGTGGTTAGCCTGCGGCTGATCTTTATTACGGCGTTGTTTCATGCTCTGGCGTTGCGCTGGTTGGCGGTCACTAAACGGCAGCTGGCGCTGCAGAATGCCAGGCAAAAGCGTAAACAGGGGGAACAACCCGCGGCATCGGCCGAAGGCGCTTTTCCGATTGAAGAAACGCTGCTCGATATTTCCAAAATCAACCAGCAAAGCCATAAATTACTGAATACGGTGATTGCGGTGACCGTGCTGGTCGGGTTCTGGATGATTTGGAGCGACATTTTGCCGGCTTTTTCGGTGTTCGATCGCATCGTGCTGTGGCAACACAGCCTGATGCTGGAAGGTAAGGAAAGCCTGCAGCCGATTACGCTGACCAATCTGTTGATCTGTCTGGTGTATGCCGGACTGAGCTTCGTGTTTGTCAGCAACTTTCCGGCGTTGGTGGATTTAACGTCGGCGGGTAAGTTCGAGATGACGGCCGGCAGCCGCTACGCCCTCATTCAGTTGGTTCGTTATGTGCTGATCGCCATCGCTTTTCTGGCGATAGCCAACGAACTGGGCGGCAGTTGGTCGCAAGTGCAATGGCTGGTGGCGGCACTTAGTGTGGGCTTGGGTTTCGGTTTGCAGGAAATCTTCGCCAATATGGTGTCCGGCATCATTTTGCTGTTCGAACGGCCGATTAGGGTGGGCGACACCGTGACCGTCGGCGATGTCACCGGTCGGGTTAGCCGTATTCAAATGCGTGCCACGCACATTGTCGATGGAGATAGAAAGGAGTTGGTGGTACCGAACAAGATTTTTATTACCGCGAGTTTAATCAACTGGACGCTATCCGATACCGTAACCCGCATTGTTCTGCCGGTAAGTGTGTCCTTTGGTGCTGAAGTAGACGTCGTCGAGCAGATTTTCAGGGAGGCGATTAAAAATACGCCATTGGTGTTGCAGGAACCTGAACCCAACGTGATTTTTAATGGTTTCGGCGACAGCTCCTTACATTTTAGTATTCAGGTTTTTGTGCGCGAATTGACCGATAGGGTGTCCGTAACTCATAGCTTGCATAAGAATATCTACCATGCCTTGCAGGCTAATCACATCGAAATTCCCTATCCGCAACGCGATGTGCACATCCGCTCGGTGGCAAAGGGAATATTGCCCGAAACATGATTTCGACTCGGAGCATTCGGGTTACGATAAACCTGACCTGAGCGAAGTCGACAGGCTAGGCGCAAGCCGGCTTGCTTTTCCAGGCTAAGCAACGTTGAGTCTGTTTGGCCGCATATGGCGAAGATAAAAGTTCGATGGAGTCGCAAAATTTCATCAGCTTTTGTCATCCATGGGATTAAAGTGGTAATGTGCAAGCTTTGAGTTTGTAAGTATTTGCCTACAGCATGTCGGAACGTTGGCGCGTTTATCATTGGCTCGATCTATTTCTGCTAGCCGGTTTGGCGGTGCTTTACGCATTGCTTGCCAAATTGGTGCTTGGTTTCTTTTCAGGCAACGGTGTGGTTTCCATCGTTTGGCCGTCTAGCGGTCTGGCGCTTGGCGCACTGCTGTTAGGCGGTAAAAAATACTGGCCTGGCATTTTTATCGGCGCGCTGGCCGGTAATCTACTGGCTGGCACCCCTTTTGTCGTGTCGTCTTCGATTGCTGCCGGCAATACTCTGGAGGCTATTGCCGGCGTCTGGCTATTGCTGGGATTCAGATACTTCAATCCGGCATTGTCCCATCCCCGTCATTATCTATGGCTTGGATTAGCCGGTTCCCTGTGTGCGATGTTGAGCGCGTCTATAGGCGTCGCCAGCTTGTTTTTATCGGGCCTATTGCCCCAGCAGGCTCTTGCACAAAACCTGTTGAACTGGTGGCAGGGCGATCTGCTAGGCATGATACTGATTACGCCATTGATGCTGGTATGGCGGCAAAGACCTCGCGGATGGTTTCAGCGGCAACGTGTTCTGGAAACCGTGGCTTGTTTCGGACTGGCTTTCCTGTTTGGACAAGCTATTTTCCTGGAATGGTTCAGCGATGCATTCGGACGCATGTTGGGCTTCTGGATGTTTTTGTTCTTTGTCTGGGCGGCAGTGCGTTTCGGGCGGCACGGCGCCGTATTGGTCATGGCCATGACCATCGTTCAAGGCTTGTTCGGCCTGGTCAATCATGTCGGTTTTTTCGGTGCGAATAACGATCAGTCCGGATTGCTTAATTTCTGGTTTTATATCTTGGTGCTGTCGGCGGTTGGCATCTCATTGGCATTATTTGTTTATGAAAGAGACCGGGCGGAAAAGTCGCTGAGTTCCAGCGAGGAGAAGCTTCGCGGCATGTTTGAAATGTCGCCGCTGGGCATGGCGCGCAATTCGATGGATGGCCGCTACATCGAGGCTAATCGCGCGCTGCTGGACATGGTCGGTTATACGCTTGAACAACTTAACAGATTGACGTATTGGGATCTTACCCCTAAGGAATACGAAGCGCAGGAAGCCGAACAGTTGCAATTGTTGAACGACAGTGGGCAATACGGTCCTTTCGAAAAGGAATATATCCATCGCGATGGACATCGGCTTGCCGTCCGCCTCAACGGCGTGCTGATTACCGACAGCGACGGCGAAAAATACATCTGGTCGACGGTAGAAGACATTTCCGAACGTAAAAAAAGCGAAGAGTCGATGCAATTGGCGGAGTTGGTATACCGGACCAGCAGCGAAGCCATCATGGTATCCGATGCCCAGGGCGAGATTATCGCCATTAACCCGGCTTTCACCGAGATGACCGGGTATAGATTCGATGAAGTCAGAGGCAAAAATGCCAACATTTTAAACTCCGGTCATCACGACCGCGGCTTCTATAAAGACATGTGGCGGCAAATCAATGCAACCGGGTGCTGGAAAGGCGAGATATGGGATAGGCGCAAAAACGGCGAAATCTATGCTGAATGGCTCAGTATCAATACTGTCTTCAATGAAGACGGTTCCGTGCACCGCCGGGTAGCGCAATTCACCGACATTACCCAGAAAAAACAATCCGAAGAGATGCTCTGGCGGCAAACCAATTTTGACCTTATCACGGAGTTGCCAAACCGGCACATGTTCCGCGACTGTCTGAGCCGGGAAATTAAGGAGGCGCGATCGAGCAATCAGTCGTTGGCACTGCTGCTGCTGGATCTCGATCACTTTAAACAAGTTAACGATACCATGGGCCACGGCACCGGCGACCGGATGCTCAAGGATGTGGCAGAGCGGCTGCTGCATTGCGTTCGGCAAACCGATACGGTGGCGCGTCTGGGCGGTGATGAGTTCACCATCATTTTGACCGGACCGGATATCTGCGGCCATGTCGAAAATCTTGCTCAGCGCGTACTCCAGCACATGGCCGAACCGTTTCATTTGGACGGCGAAGTCATGTATGCCTCGATCAGCATCGGAATCACCCTATATCCGGACGATGCCCAGGATATCGACGAACTGTTCAAAAATGCCGATCAAGCCATGTATGCGGCCAAGAATCTCGGTAGAAACCGATACCAGTACTTTACTTCGTCAATGCAGGAAATTGCCCAGACGCGAATGAAGTTGGCAAACGATTTGCGTGGCGCTCTCGCCGATAAGCAATTCCGGGTTTTTTATCAGCCCATCGTGGAACTTTCGACCGGCGCCATTCATAAAGCCGAAGCATTGATACGCTGGCAGCACCCGACGCGAGGGCTGGTCAGTCCCGGCGAATTTATCCCGATTGCCGAGGAAACCGGCACCATCATCGATATAGGCAATTGGGTGTTTAGGGAAGCGGCAAAACAATCCAAATTGTGGCGGTCCGCGCTTTATCCCCAGTTTCAGATCAGCGTTAACAAGTCGCCCGTGCAATTTCGCCATCAAAACGCCGTTAATGAGTCGTGGCCGAGTCAACTGCATCAACTGGGACTGCCGGGAGACAGCATCGTCGCTGAAATTACCGAAGGGCTGTTGCTGGATGCCGGCGACTTCATCGACAATAAATTGCTCGAATTCCGGGATGCCGGAATTCAATTGGCGCTGGACGATTTTGGTACCGGCTATTCGTCGCTGTCCTACATCAAAAAATTCAACATCGATTACATCAAGATCGATCAGTCTTTCGTGCGTAACATGACGGCTCAATCCAGCGACATGGTGTTGTGCCAGGCTATTATCGCCATGGCGCATAAATTGGGAATCAAGGTTGTCGCCGAAGGCGTGGAAACCATTGAACAGCGCAATTTGTTGGCCGCCGCCGGCTGCGATTATGCGCAGGGTTTTCTGTTTTCAAGGCCGGTTCCTGTCGAGGAGTTCGAAAGCTTGCCGATGAAAGGTCATATCGGATTGATGTTTCAACTATCTAATACTCAGTTCGAGCCGGCCGATGAAGCCAGTTTTTGCCCGGAGCTTATTCCAGCCCCAGAATAAAGTCCCATTGCTCGGCGCTAACCGGCAGGATGGATAAACGGTTGCCGCGGCGCAGCAGAGCCAAATCGGCCAATTCGTTTTTTAGTTTCAACTCTCTGAGGCTGATAGTGCGCGATAGTTTTTTGACGAACTGCACATCGACCATGTACCAGGTAGGTTTATCGGGATTGCTTTTCGGGTCGAAGTGTTTGTCGTCGGGATCGAAGGCTGTGAAATCGGGATAGCTTTCCCGCACGACTTGAGCGATGCCGACAATGCCCGGCTCGTCGCAGTTGGAATGGTAAAACAACACCCGGTCGCCGATTTTCATCTCATCCCGCATCATGTTGCGAGCCTGATAATTACGCACGCCGTCCCAATGTTCGGTTTGTTGCGGTCGGTTATACAAGTCATCGATGCCGAACGCCTCGGGTTCGGATTTCATCAGCCAGTAACGCATAAGTACTCCATTTTGTTGCTTAGATTGCTATTGTTCGGTGCCGAAAGCCGCTGGCAGCAAGTATTTGGCGGGCAGCATCAACGGCTCCAAATGGAATGACGGTCGTTATCCTCTTTGGCTTAGGCGGGAGCGCCACCGTTAAACGTGAGCGGCTTGTAGTGGTTTTGACGGTGCCGCGCGGTATGCCTATTTGCGTCGCAACAACACCCTGTCGATTGCGCCAGTATAATTAAAGTTTCAGCAAACATGAAGCTGAAGACGGAAAAAGCCGTTGTTTGTTAAGGCTAATGTGTCTATGAGGAATCGGGCAATCTTTGGCTTAGGGCGCTCATGTATTCGCTCCAATAAAGTTCGCCGCAACACGTTGAAACCCGGCTTTAGAGCCAAGTTCGATTTGAAGAAAGTTCCTCAAGCGCAGGGAAGGGGAAATATAGCTGAGCTTTTCGCCAGCCTGTTCATGGCGGCATGTATTTTTCAATCCCGGATGCCGAGGCTGTTTGGTTGGTTGCCAGCCTTGTTACTGACTTACCCAGGTTGGAACCTTATCCGGCTATTGTCCCCAAGTTGCCTTGATACCTAGAATTTCCGGCATGATCGCTAAAAAAATCGGCAGCAAGTGCGGGTCGAGATGGCTGCCGGCACTCTGTTTCATGACTTTTAAGGTTTCTTCGATAGACCATGGCTCTTTATAGGGGCGTTTGGTGGTCAGCGCATCGAACACATCGGCAATGGCGACGATACGCGCCGCTTCCGGGATGGCCTCGCCGGCCAGTCCGAGCGGATAGCCGCTGCCATCCCATTTTTCGTGGTGGAAACGGGCGATTTCCGCCGCCATTTTGAAGACCGGATTGTCGGTTTTACAGAGAATTTCGTAACCGATCTGCGAGTGGGTTTTCATGATTTCCCATTCTTCGGCATTCAGTTGGCGCGGTGCCTTGAGTATGCCGTGGGGAATGCCGATTTTGCCGGTGTCGTGGGTCGGTGAGGCCAGTTCTATCATCTCGACTCGCGCCGGTTTCCAGCCGGCGGCACGGGCAATCGCCGCCGAGTAGGCCGCCATCCGCCAGATGTGTTCGCCGGTGTAAGGGTCGTTATAGTGGCCCGCTTCGCCCAGCATCTTGATCGCCGCACGGGCCAGGCTATCCAGTTCGTCTGCCCGCACCAGGGATAAATGGGTTTGCACCCGGCGCAGGACGATGGGGCCCGATACCGGTTTTTGGATGTAATCGACCGCGCCGACGTCGAAACCGCGGGCTTCGTCCTCCATTTCGCCCATCGCCGTGACGAAGATGACCGGGATGTGGGCGGTTGCCGGGGCGGCTTTGAGGCGGGTACAAACCTGATAGCCATCCATGTCCGGCATCATGATGTCGAGCAGGATAATGTCCGGACTATGTTCGCTGGCTGCCGCCAGCGCCTTTTCGCCGTTAATCGCAAAGATCAGCTGAAAATGATCCTTAAGGATTTGCTGGAGTACTTTCAAATTGTTCGGGTCGTCGTCAACCAGAAGTACTTTGTAGCTGTCTTTCATTTGTTGTCTCCATCGATAGCGCCGGTGAATCGTGCAAGCAATTTTCGGGCTTCGGTCTTTGCGCCGTCAAAATCGAATTGATCGATCTTGCGGTGCAGACTGTTGAAGTCCGCTTCGTCAAGGCATGACGATAATTGTTGCAACAGCGGTTCGGCGCTTTCCGGATTCAAATCGTCCAGTGCAATCAGCAATTGTCGCAATAGTTCGCCAATTTTTTCCGCATCAACGCTTGCTGTGAAAATTTTCGGTGTTTTTAACGGCAGTTGCAGTTGTCGGATGGCCGAGGCCGCCGCGCCCAGAGCGGTTTCCAGTGCCGCGAATTGCTCGGCGATATTTTGCAGTTGGCCGGCCTTCAAACGGGCATCCAGATCGGACGCCAGCTCGAAAATATTGAACAACGCCAGATTGCCGGAGACGCCCTTGAGTGCGTGCGCAATGTGGCGCACGGTGTCGATATTGTCGGCGCTCTCGGCAAACAACCGCGCCATTTGCGCCGCATCGCCGCTGCGCTCATCGGCGAAATTAATCAAGGCATTGGCATAGACCAATGGATCTCGCCAGGTCGCAAGCCCTTTGCTGTAGTCGGCCACGGCAAGTAGCGGCTTGAAATCGATGCCCGTTTGCGGCGTGTTTTCCAGCTTGATAGCGGTTCTTGGCGTGCCCGCCTCTTTCGGGACCAGCCTTTCCATTTGCTGCAACAGTTCGTCGACATCGATCGGTTTGCCGATGATGGCATCCATGCCGGCTTGAGTGCATTGCTCTCTTTCGTGCTGCATGACACTGGCGGTCAGTGCCAGGATGGGTATGTGACGCCCAGCCGTTTCCAGCTCGCGAATCCGCCGCGTGGCATTGATGCCGTCCAGCACCGGCATTTGCAGATCCATCAAAATCAGGTCGAAATCGTCTTTAGCGAAGGCGTCCACGGCCTCCTGACCGTTTTTCACCCAGCTTACTCGATGGCCTTGCTGCTCCAGCCGCAAGATAGCCAGCGTGGCATTGGCCTCAATGTCCTCGGCCAATAGTACCTTGAAACCGCGCCGTGAAAAATAATCGGCGACGTATTGAGGCTGGGGCTGATCGAGGCAGTTTTCCCGAACGCTTGTTTCCGGCAAATGCACGGTGAAATGGAAGGTTGAACCCACGCCCAGCGTGCTTTCTACCCAGATTCGGCCGCCCATCAGTTCGACCAGCTGTTTGCTGATGGTCGTGCCTAGTCCGGTGCCGCCGAAACGGCGGCTGGTAGTGGAGTCCGCCTGAGAGAAGGATTCGAAGATTCTGCCGGTTTGTTCGGCCGTCATGCCGATGCCGGTATCGCTGATGGCGAAATGCAACATGTCCGTACCCTCGGCCTTATCTATGTTGACGCCGATTAGTCCGGATTCGGTGAACTTCACTGAATTGCCTACCAGATTCAGGATCACCTGCCGTAAGCGATTCGGGTCGCCGACAAAATATTGCGGTAGATCCGCGGCGATTTTCAGCTCGATTTTCAGGCCTTTTTCGGCGGCGCGCAGCCCTATGGTTTGCAAGGTGTCTTGTACGGTGGCCGGCAAATTGAAGCAGATGCTTTCCAATTCCACCTTGCCGGCCTCGATTTTGGAAAAGTCGAGAATATCGTTGATCACATTCAGCAAATGTTTGCCGGAATTGAGTATGGTATTGACGTGCTGACGGGTATCCGCCGGCAAATTTTTGTTCTGCAGAACCACCTCGGCAAAGCCGATCACGGTGTTCATCGGCGTACGGATTTCATGGCTCATGTTGGCGAGGAAGTTGGCCTTGGCTTTGGCGGCGGCTTCCGCCGCTTCCTTGGCCAGTCTAAGTTCCTGCTCGGCCTGTTTTTGCGCCGTGATGTCGGAAATAAATCCCACAAACAAATGCCGTCCTTCCGCCAGCACCGCATGGCCGACGGCCAGATTGGCCGGGAAGGTATGGCCGTCTTTGTGCAAGGCGCTGACTTCCCGTTCAAGGCCGATAATTTTGGATTCAAGCGTCGTCAGAAAATGCCGGATGTGTTCGTCATGCTCGGCGGCAAACGGCTCGGGCATTAGCACGGCGACATTGCGGCCGATAACCTCGGCGGCCGTCCAGCCGAACAGACCTTCAGCAGCCGGGTTGAAACTGCGGATGGCGCCGGTGGTGTCGATGGTAATCACGCCGTTTACCGCGGTTTGGACGATGGCTTTTACTTCGGTGGTGGCCATCGCCACCAGCTCTTCAAGATGTTCCCGGTATCTAAGAAGCTCGGTTTCGGCGGCCTTGCGTTCGGTAATGTCGGTAATGGAGCCGACCATGCGCACCGGTTTGCCATCGGCATCGCGTATCGCTTTGCCGCGATCCAGCACCCAGCGGTAACTGCCGTCCTTATGCCGCAGGCGTAGTTCGGTGGCGTAGCGTTCGTTATTTTCCAAATGCCGGCGGAAGGCCTCGCTGGCGGGCTTTTTGTCGTCGGGATGGATCAACTCGAAGAAAATCGATTCGACATTGGGCAGTTCGCCTTCGTCATAACCGAGTATCTTGTTCCAGCGCGGCGAAAGATAGTATTCGTGGCCGAGTATATTCCAATCCCAAATGCCGTCGTTGACGGCGCGCTCCGCCAGCATGTAGCGCTCTTCGCTGGTTCGCAATGCCTGAGTGCGTTCGGCTACCTTGGATTCCAGATTATGCTGGGCATCCGCCAGTGCGTCTGTCATATGATTGAAGGAGCGCGCCAGCTCGGAAATCTCGTCGATACCGCCGACTTCGGCGCGGATGGATAGATCGCCGTCGCGAATCCGGCTGGCGGTATTGGTCAGACGGATAATCGGGCCGACGATGCGCTTGGCCAACGCCCTGGCGGTCAAAGTAGTCAGGACAATAAAAACGCCAATGGCGATGGCCAGCCGTTTTTCCAGCGTCAGTAGCGGGGCAAAGGCTTCGCTCTGTTCGATATGCGCCATGATGCAGCCGCCACCGATTTCCGGAATATAGCGAAAGCCATGGATGATCGATTGCCCTCGATAGTCGTTGTCCAATATTTCGGTATTTTGCCGGGCCAGACAGGCTTGCATGGGCTGTGCCGAGATGGGATGTATATGTCCCTGGGTGGAGGGATAGCCGGCCTGGGTAATAAAAAAGCCCTTGTTGTCGGCAAGAAAGGTTTCGCCGGATTTGCCTAAATCGGGATGGGCGCCGAAGATCGGCTGGATCAGGCTAAAAGGGTAGGCTATCAGTAATCGCCAGGACGAGTCTCGGGCTATGCCTATCACATAGTAGGAACGCGGCTGGTCCTGAGACGGTTTGCCGATGCCGGCAAGTTGGCCGGCCTGAAATTCGTCGAGATCTTCGATGGAAACGGCCGGCGTGCCGATAGTGAAACTGTTATTCGCAGCACCACGCCGGAAAAATAAAGCCCCCGAGGCGCCTTCGGTGCGTAAATAGTCGTTCAGAAAACCGGCGGCGCAACTTTGGTCAAGCGTATCGGTGGCGATGCATTTGACCAGCACATCGTTGAGAAAAACATTGGCTCGGCTGTCCGCTCGTTGCAAAATCAGTTTCAATTGTTCATGGCGGCTTTCGGCGACACGGCCGACAATCTTGATGCGTTCGTCGCGGATGTTATCGACCGAGAAGCGATAGGCTATCCAGCCAACGACCAGCGTAGGCAGCAAGATCAACAGTAACAGCAGGATAATCAGGCGTTTTTGCAGCATGTCGGTACCTACTCATGGGTTTACGGGTGATTATGCCACGCGATTTCCGGGCATCAACTCTTAGCTGAGTACACTGATAGACATAAGGGCTAATCCAATCATTCAGCCGATAGCCGAACTTCAATTTATATCCGGCGTTTTTGGCAAACTAGAGTTTAAATTGAATTTACCTGACCGATGGAAAACCGTTATAGTGAGTCTCCATTCATTCTGATACGGGAGGCTATCATGGCTAACATCGGAATCGATAAAGACGCGGTCATCAAGGTTCTGAATAATATTCTGGAAGCCGAACTGGCTGGCGTTGTTCGCTATACCCACTATGCATTGATGGTTTTCGGCTACAACCGGATTCCCATCGTTTCCTGGATGCGTGCCCAAGCCGCCGAATCCCTAACTCATGCCGATCAGGCCGGCGAAATGATCACTCATCTGGGTGGCCATCCCTCCTTAGGGATTGGCCCTTTACTGGAAACGCATCGCCACGACATCGGCGACATTCTGCGCGAATCCCTGGAGCATGAAACGCTGGCTTTGACGGAATACCATCAACTGCTGGAACTGGTCAACGGCCGTAACGTGCTGCTTGAGGAATATGCCCGCCGCATGTGCGCCCTGGAGGAAACTCATGTCGGAGATGTGCGCAAGATGCTGGCAAAACCCGGCGGTTAATTTAAATATCGACGTCATGGCAGTAGGCTAAGCGTATGAGCGAGCCGCTTGCTACTCGCACGGAAATCGACTCCTTGGGCGCCATTGCCGTGCCGGCCGATAAATATTGGGGCGCGCAGACTCAGCGGTCGCTGGAATATTTCAAGATCGGCAACGAACGCCTGCCCAGGCCGTTAATTCGTGCCCTAGGTATCGTTAAGCGTTGCGCGGCGCTGAGCAACATGGCCTTGAACAACCTCGATGAAACCATCGGTTATGCGATTGCCGAGGCGGCAGTGGAGGTGATTTCAGGCAAATTGGACGAACATTTTCCGCTGGTGATCTGGCAGACCGGTTCCGGCACCCAATCCAACATGAACGTCAACGAGGTGATCGCCAACCTCTGCAACCAAAGGCTAGGCGGCGTGCTTGGCTCGAAATCGCCGGTTCATCCCAACGATCACTGCAATCGCAGCCAGTCGAGCAACGATGTGTTCCCGACCGCGATGCATATCGCCGCAGTCGAACAAATCCATCAACTATTGATTCCGGCCTTGCAACATTTGCATCAGGCGTTGTCAGACAAATCCGAAGCATGGGCCGGTATCGTCAAGATTGGACGCACCCATTTGCAGGATGCCACGCCGCTGACGTTGGGGCAGGCGTTTTCCGGTTACGCCACGCAGTTGCAACTGGGCATGGAGCGGATAGACGACAGCCTGAAGCGGTTGTACCCTCTGGCTCAAGGCGGCACCGCGGTCGGGACCGGATTGAACGCCAAACCCTGTTTTGCGGAAAACTTTGCCGAACAAGTGGCGGGTTTTACCGGCTTGCCGTTCACCTCGGCCGCCAATAAGTTTGAGGCAATGGCGGCACACGACGCGCTGGTGGAAATCTCCGGGGTGTTGAATACGCTGGCGGTTAGTCTGAACAAAATCGCCAACGATATTCGTCTGTTGAGTTCGGGGCCGCGCTCGGGATTCGGCGAACTGGCGCTGCCTGAAAACGAACCGGGTTCGTCCATCATGCCGGGCAAGGTCAATCCCACCCAATGCGAGGCGCTGAGCATGGTTTGCGCACAGGTGATGGGCAATCACACCACCGTGACTTTTGCCGGCGCTCAGGGCCATCTGGAACTCAATACCTTCAAACCGGTCATTATTTTCAACGTGTTGCAGTCGATACGGCTGATCGGCGAGGCGGCGATGAGTTTTACCGATCATTGTGTGGCCGGCATAGTGCCGAATACCGAGCGTATCGCCGAGTTGATGGAACAATCGCTGATGCTGGTCACGGCATTGGTTCCGCGCATCGGTTACGACCGTGCCGCCCGGATCGCAAAAACGGCATTAAAGAACCGTACTACGCTACGCGAAGAGGCGATTGCCAGCGGATTGGTGAGCGCCAATGAATTCGACGATATCGTCCGTCCGGAACAAATGATTTCGCCACGATAAGTTTCCTCTTAACAACATTGGAGAACGCCATGCACGTCAGCTACGAACAAGCAGAAACGGCCATCGCCGCGGCAATCGCCGAATCGAAACGGTTGGGCACGCAAATGTGCATCGCCGTCGTCGATTCCGGCGCCGACTTGAAGGCCTTTGTCAGAATGAACGGCGCCTGGGTCGGCAGTATCGATATCGCGATCAAGAAAGCCAAGACCGCGGTTTTCTTCGGCATGAATACCGGGCAAATCGGCCAGCTTTCGCAACCGGGCGGGCCGCTGTACGGTATCGAACATTCCAACCAGGGCTTGATCACCTTTCCGGGCGGTGTGCCGATTGTCGATCAGGACGGGATTTTGATAGGCGCCATCGGCGTCAGCGGCAGCTCGGTGGAAAACGATCATCAGGTCGCCAAGGCCGGCGTCGATGTCGTCGGCCTGTCCGATTTGCCTTCCCATCCGTGGCGCACCTAATCGCGGCGGGCATTTATTAAGTCAGGGGAGGGCGAACATGAATACGCATACATTGCCAGAAGACATGCGGCAGTGGGTTTGCCTGCAATGCGGCTACAACATGATAGGCGAGATGCCTGATGTTTGTCCGTTTTGCGGTGCACATCACGACCGCTTCTTAATCTGGGACGAGGCCGAAAAAAACTATCGCGTCACGCCTCGAATCGTCAACGATTTCGTCAGCCAATTGCTTTCCGTGCCCAAGTTGGGTCTGGAGCACGCGGCGTATCGCGTCGAAACCGAAGCCGGCGCGGTGTGGATCGATTCGCCGTCGGCATTCAACCGCGATCTGGCGCCGGTTAAAGCCATTTTATTCACCCATCATCATTTCATGGGCGCTTCCAATCAGTACCGGTATCTCTGGGACTCGGAAGTCTGGCTGCATGAGCTGGATGCCAAGCACCGGTTGGCGGCATTGTTCGACATAGACCGGCGTTTTACCGACGATTTTGCCGTCTATGGCATAGAGGCTTACCACATCGGCGGCCATACGCCAGGCTTCACCTTTTATACCTACCGGGACGTATTGTTCATTTGCGATTATGTGTTTCTGACCGATGCCGGCATGCGTTTCAACCCCTACGGGCCGGAGCAGGAAACCCTGAAACAGGCTCGGCGCCTATACGAAATCGTCAACGGCAAATCGCTGAAAACCGTGTGCGGCTATAACTATGTCGCACATTTTGCCGATTGGTTGCCCGGATTGGAACGTCTGATTTTGGCCCGGTAGTTTTTTGCCATGTCGTCCATAATCGAAAAACCGCAACAGCATAATACCGGTCAAGATCAGCTGATTGTGTATTACGACGGCGCCTGTCCGAAATGCAGGCAGGACAGAAAAACTTATGAAAAACTTTCGGGGCAGGACGGAGAGCAGGTGTGTTGGTTCGACATCACCGGGCAGGAGAGCCGGCTGCGCGATCTGGGGATAGACCCGCAAAAGGCTTTATCGGAATTGCATGTCGGCGATGCAAACGGCCGCATCGTTTCAGAATTGGACGCCTATATACTGTTGATGAATAAGGTGCCGTTGTTGAAACCGCTTGCCTGGCTGATCGGCTTGCCGCTGATTCGGCCTTTATTGGCCAAACTCTATCACCGGCAGGTCGAGCGTCGATTAAGGAAGAGGGGATTGCTTTGAGCGCACCGGACGCGGTTTAAGCTGGCTAAAAATCTCAGGCAACCATCTTCAATTCGCTAAGGCCGTTGGCTTTTTTCACCAGTTCGATCTGGGTTTTAATGCGTTTTTTCACGCCTTCCACATGCGAGATCACACCCACGGTTTTCCCCTGGATTCTCAAGCCTTCCAGGGCGCCCATCGCCAGATAAAGCGACTCGGCATCGAGATTGCCGAAACCTTCGTCCAAAAACAAAGATTCGATGGCTTTACCGTTGTTGGCCATCTCGGCCAGGGCCAGGGCCAAAGCCAGACTCACCACGAAGCTTTCGCCGCCAGATAGGGTTTTCGGCAGACGGCGGACATTTTTCTGTTTGGTGTCCTCGATTTCCAAAGCCAAGCCGTGTTCGCTGCTGGTGCTGCGCAGATAGTAACGGCCGCTGATTTTTTCCAGAATCCGGTTGGTTTCCGATAACAGCTTGTCTATCAGCAGTTGCTGAATCCGGCGGCGGAAACCGCCTTGCTGGTCGTTGATCAGATCGATTTCGGCCTGGGCTTGGCTCAATAGCCGGCGCTGCTCGGTTAGTTCGGTTTCCAGGGCTTGGTATTTATCGCGATATTGCTGCTGTTTGGCCAGCTTGTTTTCCAGGGTGCGGATTTCCTGTTCGGCAATATCGATTTGCTGGGCGATCTGGCGTTGCGCTGCCAACAAATCGGCCTCGTTGACGGTGCTAACCAGACCGGCCGATTCTTCGAGCAGCCGGGCTTCGATGCCGGCCAAGCTGTCGGCGAGCGACGCCAGTTGTGCCGAGCGCTCGTTGCTAAGTCTTTGTATTTCCGGTTGGTTATCGATCAGTGCCAGCAGGCTTCTCAGTTGTTCGATACCCGTGTAACCGCCGTTGGCGGTTTTGTCCGCTAGATTGCGCTGCATGGCTTGCAGTTCTATTTCCAACTGAGCCAGTTGCTGTTCCTGGGCAACGATCAATTTTTGCTTTTCCAGTACGGCCAGATGCAAGCCCAGCCATTCCTCGCTGCGTAAGGCTTCCAGGTTGGCGGTCATCTCTTGTTGATAGCGAAGAATAGCCGCTTGGCAGGTTTGCAGTTTCTCCTGCAACGCGCCCATATCTTCCTGCAGGCCTTTTTGCCGTAACTCGCGGATCTGATAATCCTGGCGCCTGCTGGTCAGACGGTCGAACAGGGCATTTTCCTTGCCTTTGCCCGGCAGTTTCTCGCCCAGCAGGGTCAGCTGTTTTTCAAGTTTTGCGGTCAGCGCTTGTTCTTCGGCCTTGCAACTGGTAAAGCGTTGTTCCAGCTCAATAAATTCCGGCGGACGGTTGTTCCATAGGTTGTTCAGTTCTTCGCTTGCCGCGCTCAGTTTTTCCAGCAGGGCTTGCTTGCCGTTGAGTTCGACCTTGGCCTTATCGACATTGCGTTGCAATTGTCCATAGTCTTTAAGCAAGTTAACGACTTTGTTCAATTCTTCGGTTTCTTCCTCCACCAACTGTTTTTGCAGGGATATATTGTCAATGTCCAGTTTGGTGCGCATGGTGTTCAGCCGGTTGGCCAAAACGATCCATTCCGAATGCTTTTGTTGCAAAAACTTTTCTTTGGCGGTGAGTTGCGAGCTGCGTTTTCGGGCGGCCGTCAGTTGATTGTTAACGCTGTCGATAGCAGATTTTAAGGCTTGAAGTTTGCCGCGCTGATCGGCCAGGGCTTTCTTGGCATCGCTGAAAATCGGTGGTTTCGTGACATAAGGATGTTGCAACGATCCGCACAGCGGACAAGGCTTGTCGTCAACCAACTTGGTCCGTTCCGTGTTCATCTTCTTGACCAGGTTTTCGTTGGCAATAGCTTGTTCCAGGACTTTGCCGATATTTTCGGCATCGCTCATTTCCTGCCGCAAGGCATCGGCACGCGCCTGTAATTGGGCTTCTTCGGGTAAGTCGCTGGGTTTGTTGCGCCAAAACCAGCCGAACAAGCCTTTTTTTGTCAGCCTGGCGTTAATGCTGGCCAATTCAAGCAATTCCTGGAAATCATTTGCCCGTGCCTGTTGTTCGGCATGCAGATCCTTTAGTTCGTCAAAACTTTTGCCTTGAGATAGTTCCAGCATGGTCTCTTGATCGGCCGCAATCTGAGTTTTTAATTCCTCAATCCGGCTTTTGGTGGCTGCCAGCGTGGTTTGGTTTTTCTTCAGCGAATCCGTCGTGTGTTTGGACCACTTGTTCTGCGATTTCAACTTGGCGGTCAGTTCCGTCAATTCGCTTCTCAGATTACGTAATTTCGCAACTTCAGGAAAATCCTTCGACAATGAGGCATCGGCCTGATGCGCTTGCATCCAGCTTTCGACCTCGGCTAGCGCTGCCTTGTCGCCCGCCAGTTGATGCTGGATGGCTTGGGCGGATTCGTTTTCTCTGGGTAATTCCAGTTTTAGTTCGCTGATCTTTAACTTTAGGGTATCGATCGCCTGCTTTTGGGTACTCAGCGTCCTGTCGCCGATGTCGGCCTGATTGCCGCCATGATCCGCCGCCAGTTGTTGCTGCAACATGGCCAGTTCGTTGCGATAAGTGGCCAGCGTTGCCTGAACTTCCGACAATTGGGCCTGTTTGTTGTCCAGCGTTTCCAGATCATTTTTCAGCAAGGTAGCCGGCTGCGAAGCGGCGATAAGTTGCAAATCTTGTCGATGTTGTTCGATTTGCCGTTCCAGCTCCTGCATTTGTTGCTCGAGCTGGGTGCGCTGTTTTTCAATAGCCGCAAGGTTTTGCAGGCCGTCCAACTGTTGTTGCAGATGATCTTGCTCGCTTTTCAGGCCGGCTGCTTGCTCGGCGAAATCTTGCAGATCGTGTTCGGCGGCTTCCAGCGCTTCGGCTGGCAACAATGGAATCAGGCCTATATCCTGTTCCAACAGCGTTACTTTGGCTTGAGCGTCGGCGTAACCGGTTTCGGCTTGCCGGCGATAATCGGCGTATAGCTCGGTACCGCTGATTTTTTCCAGAATATCCATGCGCTCGCTTTCCAGCGCATTCAGAAACGCCGCAAAATCGCCCTGCGGCAGTACCATCGACTTGCTGAATTTGTGGAAATCCATGCCGGTCAGTTCCAGCAGACGCTGGCGAACCTGATTGGGGCTACGGGCCAGCACTTCTTCTTCGTCGCTAAGCCGGGTCAGGGTCATCTCCGCCAGCATAGGCTCGGCGCGTTTTACCTGCCAGCTGGAGCGGAACGTTTCGCCGCCCAAGGCGAATTCAACCTGAGCCAGGCTCTCGGTGGCATGTTTGGTGATCACGTGTTCGGCGGGCTTGTCGAAACGGAAGGTTTCCCCGTACAAGCCCAGGGTGATCACGTCGAGAATACTGGTTTTACCCGAGCCGTTAGGCCCGGTGATGGCGAATACGCCGCTGTCGGCAATCGGCCCCCGATCAAAATCAACTCGTCCTTCGCCTTCCAGCGAATTAATATTCTTGAAGCTGATATTGAGTATTCTCATAAGTCTTTGTTTGTTATGTATTCGCCGTCTAATGCCGTTTCGGCCGTGTCCGTAGTGGCGGCCATAAATGCCGCCCTGGCATGATTCCTATCATTATAACCGCATGATACACGATGGCATTTTCTGAAACAAAACAAAGCGGGCCATCTCCGCGCTAAACCGGGCTTCAAAAATCGGCGCTAGCCGGTTCGATAGATTCCGGTTTCAGTTGCTTGGGTTTTACGGCTATAACGGTAAGGTCTACAGCCTCGCTTAAAATGACGGTCTATGCTTATATTCGAGGCAACGTTAGTCTCCAACAATCAAAAAACCGGCAGTTATGGAACAATTAACCGATTTAAAAGCCATCTTGCACTCCAAGCGAGCCAATATTTATTACCTGGAAAAATGCCGGGTGATGCAAAAAGACGGCCGCGTACTCTATCTGACAGAGTCCAAGGACGAAAATTATTACTGGAACATCCCCATCGCCAATACCACGGTGATACTGCTGGGTACCGGCACCTCCATCACCCAAGCGGCGATGCGCATGTTGGCCGGCGCCGGGGTGCTGGTCGGCTTTTGCGGCGGCGGAGGCACGCCCTTGTTTAGCGGCTGCGAAATCGAGTGGCTAACCCCGCAAAGCGAATACCGGCCGACCGAATATATTCAAGGATGGCTGAAATTCTGGTTCGACGACGCTCAACGCCTCACAGTCGCCAAAACCTTTCAGCAAGCCCGCGTCGAATATCTACGCCGAGTATGGGACAAAGACCGGGAACTGAAAGCCGAAAACATCTTCAGCGATGACAGCGCCATAGCTTCCGCGCTGGATGCTTACGCCGGCGGAATCGGCAGTGCCGAAAAAACCGGCGACCTGCTGCAACGCGAAGCCCTGCTCACCAAACAACTCTACCGTTACGCCGCCAAAGCCACCCAACACGGCGACTTCAGCCGCGACCACCAAGCCACCGACCTCGCCAACGGCTTTTTGAATCACGGCAACTATCTGGCTTATGGCTTGGCCGCCACCACGCTGTGGGTATTGGGCATTCCGCACGGCTTCGCGGTGATGCACGGCAAAACCCGGCGCGGCGCCTTGGTGTTCGACGTAGCCGACCTGGTCAAGGACGCCATCGTCCTGCCCTGGGCCTTTGTTTGTGCCAAGGAAAAAATGAGCGAGCAGGAATTTCGCCAGCAAATCCTGCAAAAGTTCACCGACCACAAGGCGCTGGATTTCATGTTTGAGCAAGTCAAACAGCAGGCGCTGACGGAATGCCGATGATATATGGAAAATTTCAAAAGACCGTTCGTGGTGAGCTTGTCGAACCACGAACACAGCATGGATAAACAGCCATGATGGTCACCTTCGTCAGTCAATGCCAGAAAAAAGCCCTGGTCCGCACCCGCCGCGTCCTCGACGCCTTCGCTAACCGCATCGGCGACAACACCTGGCAAACCGTGATTACCGAAGACGGCTTGCAAGTGGTGAAAAAATTATTGCGCAAGACGGCAACGAAAAGTACCGCTGTGTCATGTCACTGGCTTAGGTCTCGCAGCCGCACCGAGTTGGTGTGGATAGTCGGCAATCGCAGGCGCTTCAACTCGGAAGGCATCGTGCCGGTCAATAGTACGCAAAAGACTATCGCCAACAACCAATGGGAAAGCGACTGGCACTATTTGCCCTTGATCAAAGCGCTGACTACGCTGGCAGCGCTGTTTCACGACTGGGGCAAGGCATCGTTGTGTTTTCAAAATAAGCTGTCGCCCACCAAGCAACCGCCCGATCCGTTGCGGCACGAGTGGTTATCGTTATTGCTGCTGAAAGCGTTCATCAACGGCGCAACCGGCGACACCGAATGGTTAATGCGTTTGGCGGACGGTGGGATCGACGAACACGCAATCCAGCAAGCCGTTCGACAAACCGACAACAAGCCGATGACCGACCTGCCGGATGCCGCCGGCTTGATCGCCTGGTTGGTTGTTACGCACCACAAACTGCCGGATTTTAGAACTAAGGACGCCGCCAAAGCATGGCAAGACGAACCCGCGCCGAATCTGCGCAAAACCCTCGCCTACATCACCGCCGACTGGGGTTATCAGAACGAGGCCGACGCCGACCGGCTAAACCAATGCTTTAAATTTCCGCACGGTCTGTTGCGCCAGTCCGCGCCATGGCTGGCACAACTGCAAACGGCGGCGGCCAAATTGCAAGCTTGCTTGCCTATGTTGGAGCAAGCAATGATGAATGGCGTCTACCGCTTAGTGCTGCACTATTGCCGATTGAGCCTAATGCTGGGCGACCACAACTACTCCTCGCAAGACGCCGACAAAAACTGGCAACCAGCCGTGCCGCTTTACGCCAACACCGATAAACATGGCAAACCCAAACAACTGCTGGACGAGCATTTGGTGCGGGTTGCCAAACAGGCCGCCACCGTCGCTCGCCGCTTGCCCCTATTCGAATCCGAGCCGCCGCCGGTTTACGATGTAAAACGGCTGAAACAAAAAAGCGCCGATGCCCGTTTCCGCTGGCAGGACCAAGCCATGGCAACCATCAAGACCTGGAAAACCACGCAGAATTTGGCGGAAACGCGTTTCGGTTTCTTTGCCGTCAACATGGCCAGCACCGGCTGTGGCAAGACCTTGGCGAACGCTAAAATCATGCAAGCCTTATCCAAGGACGGCGAAAGTTTGCGCTATGCGTTGGCGCTGGGTTTGCGCACCTTGACCCTGCAAACCGGCGACGAATACCGCAAGCGCATTGGCCTGGATAACAGCGAATTGGCGGTGCTGATCGGTTCGCGCGCGGTGCTGGAATTGCATAGCCAAGCCCAGCAACAGCTGCAAGCTGCCGAAGCCAGCGAGCAAAGTGGTTCGGAATCGGCGGAAGATTGGTGGGACGACAACGACGTCGATTTCGATATTCCCGAGCAGGCACTCAGCGCCTTGAGCACGCTATGGACGGATAGGACCGGCCAAATCGACAAACGCAAGCAAAAGTTTCTCTATGCCCCGGTGCTGGCCTGCACGATCGACCATCTAATGGCTGCCACCGAAACCCGGCACGGCGGGCGCTACATCTTGCCGAGTTTGCGGCTGATGTCGTCCGATTTGGTCATCGACGAAATCGACGATTTCGACGGCGACGATTTGATTGCCATCGGCCGCTTGATTCACCTGGCCGGCATGTCCGGCTGCAAGGTGATGATTTCCTCGGCGACGATTCCTCCGGCATTGGCCGAAGGTTATTTCAACGCCTATCGGGAAGGTTGGCGCTTGTTTGCCCAGGCTCGCGGCTTGAAAAGTCAAATCGGCTGCGCCTGGCTCGACGAATCGGATAGCGAAATCGCCTCGTTGCAAAACGCCGATCTCGAGGCTTACCGGCAAATCCACCGGAGCTTCGTCGAAAAGCGTAGTGGCCGGCTGCAAAACATCCGCCAAAGTCCACCCAAACGCATCGCCGAAATCGTCGATTTTTCGACGCTCGATGACAACAGCTCAGGCCTCGAGCAAGCCTACTTCAAGACGATTCAAGGCGCGGTCATCGGTCAGCATCGTCGCCATGCCGAACCCGACCCACAGAGCGGCAAACGCGTTTCGTTCGGCGTGGTGCGAATGGCGAATATCCCACCCTGTATTGAATTGACCCGTTATCTGGCGCAATCGCAGGATTGGCCGGACAACGTTGAGATCCGCATCATGGCCTACCATAGTCAACAGGTCTTGTTATTGCGCCATGAACAGGAACGGCACTTGGATGCCGTTCTGAAACGCGACCGGCCGGCCGCCGTGTTCGACGACCATGTTATTCGCCAACATATCGACCGCTGCCAAGCCGACAACCTGATTTTCATCCTGGTGGCGACGCCGGTCGAGGAAGTCGGCCGCGACCACGATTTCGATTGGGCGTTGGTCGAGCCGTCGTCTTACCGCTCCATCATCCAGTTGGCCGGAAGGGTGTTGCGGCACCGGTCGCAGACGCCGAAAGCGCCGAATATTGGCTTGCTGCAATACAACTTGAAAGCGCTGTTGCAAGGCGAGGATAAGCCGGCCTTTTGCCGACCGGGCTTCGAAAGCCCGCGCCAGCGCTTAGCGACGCATGACTTGAAACGGTTGATCCCCTCTGAACAATTGCAGGCTATCACCGCCGCGCCGCGTATTCGAAGCAACGCCGAACTACGGCCGGCCGAGAATCTGGCGGACTTGGAACATCATTGCATACAAAATTTGCTGATCAGCTACGGCAAACAGGGTCCGGAAAGCCTGCAAGGCTGGCTCAGCGGATGCTGGTGGCTGACGGCCTTGCCGCAGCATCTAACCCCGTTTCGCCAACCCGATAAGCAGCGAATTTTATTCGACCTGCCGGACGAAAAAGCCGATTGGCTGTTTGTCGAAAAACTGCCTCAGGGCGGCACCAATACCGTTGAAGGCAATTACAAAATCGAGCGGATAGCATTAACTGAATTAGAGCAGGAACGATGGTGGCTGTATCGGGACTATGCCGAGCTACTCGAACGACACGCCGAGCAAAAAGGCTGGTCGCAAACCGACACGGCTTTGCGTTACGGCGAAATCAATGTGCGGATTGACGACAACGATTTGTTGACTGGTGATGGCTTTGTGTTTGCCTATTGCCAGCAACTGGGGTTCTGGAAACCGTGAGTCTTAGGGTTGAAGCAGCTTTTTGATGGCCGAAAACGGCAGTACCAAACGGTTTTTGCTGGTGCTCAGGCGTTTAAAACCAAAGCGCTGGTAAAAACCGGCGGCGCGTTCGTCCTTGGCATCGACGATTATGCCGAAAATGCCGATTTTTTCGGCGGCTTCCACGGTGGTTTTGAATGCGTGAATAATCAACGCGTCGCCCAAGCCTTGGCCTTGAAAGGCCTGATCGACGGCCAACCGGCCCAACAACAAAAATGGTAGTTCGCGGTAAGCGCCGGTTCGGGTTTGGTCTGCTAACTCGTCGGTCGCCACCGAATACGCGCTGATAGAGTAATAACCGACAATTCGCCGTTGCTCGGCCAGCACATACACGCGGGATAAGCCACGGTTTTGGTCCTGATTGGCAAATTGCCGCAGATACAGATTGAGCGCCGCATCGCCGCAATCGAAGGTTTTTCGGTCATGTAGCTCGGGTTGTAACCGCTCAAACTTCATCGGCAACGATTTTGTTGTAGGTCTGTAAGGCTTTTTTCATGCGTTCGGTCGGCTCCGGCGGGTTATCCAGCAACTCGAAAAACAGCCGCCAGTCTTCCGCGCTGAATTTGGTTTGCTCGTGCTCGGCGATGACGGCTTGGGCTTTTTCCCGAACGCTCTGGCGGATGAACTTACTTTTGTCCAAGCCCATGTAGTGCCGGGCTTGTTCGAGTAATTTTAAGGTTGCAACATCCATGCGCACCTTTAGCACGTCTTGTTTGTTTGCTTCGATTGTCATGTACCACCTCCTAAAGGTGGAGGTATTGTACCCACAAATTAGGTGCATTGCGCCTATTTATGGGTACGTGTAGAGGCGAGCAACTTTCATAAACTGCCTGTGCGGCAGCGACCTTTGAAAATACAAATACAAGCAAACATTTCTAAGCTGCCTTCGCGGCAGACACTAGTCAGTGTACTTTAAAAGTTGATAAAAACAAACAGAAGGAAACAGGATTGATAATTATAAGGCTCTAGCCTACACTCTATGGCGCAAAAACTGAACAAGGACTGCAAACATGTTGGAACCCTCTGTACAAAGTTTCCTATCGGAACGCCGAACCGCTTGGCTTAAAGAAAAATTGAAGGCGGCCAAAACCGAAGTCGAGCAACAAGACATCGAACGCGCCGCCGCCGATAAATTCGACTTGGCGAATTGGTTGCCGGATGCCGCCAAGCGGGCCGGGCAATTGGCGATGGTCAGCCACCCCGGAAAATTCAGTCATCCCGGTGCCAAAACCAGTTCGGTAATTGCCAATGCCGAGCGTAAAGTGGACGGCTATCTGCGCACCGGTAACGTTTCCGTCGAATTCGACGTGTTCGGCAATGCCGCAGCGCTGGACGTCCATAAGTTTCTATCTTTGGTACTGAGCGACGGACAAACGGTGTTGTCGCATCTCGAACAGGGTACCCCGCTGATCAAACAACAATTCAATATACCGACTGCCTTCCAAGAACTGCGACAAGGCTTGCTGAGCATCAAGTCCGGCGATGCGGAAATAGTCAAAACCTCGGAAAAAATCAAACAAGTCTATTTCCCGGTCGATGACGGTTACCACCTGCTATCGCTGCTGACGCCGTCCGGGCTGATGTTCAAACTTAAGGAACGCATCAACACACTACGTTTTTCCGAGGCCGCCAAACAAGCCCGCAACGACCGCCGCAATCAAATCCATCACCAACAAGGTTTCGATGAACTCTACAATCTGACCGTGATCGGCTTCGGTGGCACCAAGCCGCAAAATATCAGCGTATTGAATAATCAGAACGGTGGTACAGCCTATCTTCTGCCCTCGCTGCCGCCGGCTTTAGAATTGCGAGTCGCGCAGGCGCCGAAAACCAACTTCTTTTTGCAAAGCCTGTATCTCAAGGATTACCAGGACAAATTCAAAGCCTTGCATAAATTATTTCTCGACATGGTCCCCAACAACATCGACGTGCGCGATGGCCGGGATTACTGGATTTTGCAGATCGTCGAACAAGTGATGGAAAAGGTTTGGGCGATCCGCGAACTGCCCGGCGGCTGGTCGGAAGCCACCGCGCTGCCGCCGGCGCAAAAAATCTGGCTGGACGCGGCAAACGCTCAGCGACGCGACAGCGAAGACGAATGGCTGGACAAGATTATCGCCGCTATGGTGTCTTGGTTGGGCATCGCTTACAAAAAAACCATCGGCGAACCAAAAGCCATACCTATCGGCGATCCCGAATCCAGGGCGTTTCGGCAACTGCTCACCGAACACCGGGAGGTGTTGCAATGAACCGTTTCCTGATCGTTCCGCGCCTGAAAATCCACAATGCCAACGCGCTATCCAGCCCTTACACCATCGGCTTTCCGGCGATGACGGCCTGGCTGGGCGGTGTGCATGCTTTGCAGCGCAAGCTTAACGCCGCGTCGTTCGACGATTTGCGCTTTAACGCCTGCACCGTGTCTTGCCATCAAATAGACCTGCAAACCTATCAAGGCCGTGGCGATTACGTGCAGTCCATCGTCGGTACCGGCAATCCGTTGGATAAAACCGGCGAACGGCCGTCTTTCATCGAAGAAGCCCGCTGCCATCTCAACGTCACATTAGCCATCGAATATCAAGGCGTGGATATGGGTGATACCGACGCCTTTTTAGCCGCCGTGCAGCAGCAACTAACCACAATGAAACTGGCCGGCGGCGACATTCTGTCGTTTCACAAACCGGAGTTGCTGAAAATCGACGGCGACATCGAACTCGGCAAACTGACCCGTAAGCTGATGCCTGGTTACGTCTTGCTGGAGCGCCGCGAGTTGATGGCTGAAGCCATGCAAGAAGGTCAGGACGCTATCGATGCAATGCTCGACTATTTGACCGTCCACCACCGTAGTCAAATCGACGCCGAAGGCCATGTGACGTGGACCGCCGAGCGCAAAACCAAAGGCTGGATCGTACCGATTGCCACAGGCTTTCACGGCATCGGCGAACTTGGTTTTGCCGAGCATCAGCGAGACCCGAATACCCCGCACCGTTTCGCCGAAAGCCTGGTCACATTGGGCGAATTCGTGATGCCGTACCGTCTTAAACGCCTGGAGCACCTACTTTGGCGCGGCCGCTACGACGCCGACAATAATCTCTATTTGATCGAACAACACCCCCGCAACGCTTAACAACAAGGAAATCATCATGGCAAAGACAGACAAAATCGCCGCGGCAACCGTATTGGCTTTCGAGAAGAAACTGGTGCCGTCGGATGGTCGATTGTACGGCACGACTTGGGAGGATCGACACGATCCTCTCGCAACGGCAGTTCCGCTGAAACTGCAAGAAAAATCCGTGCGCGGCACGATTTCCAATCGCCTGAAAAAAGCCTTGCAGGACGATCCCGCCAAACTGGACGCCGAAGTCGAAAAGCCCAACTTGCAAACCGTCGACAGTTGCGCGCTGGGTAGCGAGCAAGACACGTTAAAACTCAGTTTTACCTTGAAAGTGCTGAGCGGTGTGGAAAAGCCCTCCGCCTGCAACAGCGCGGAATTTGCCGCCAGTTACCGGCAGGCCGCCGATGGCTATATCCAAGCCGAAGGCTTTAAGGAACTGGCCAAACGCTATGCCACCAACCTGGCCAACGGCCGCTTCCTGTGGCGCAACCGGGTGGGCGCCGAGCGTATCGAAGTGGTGGTCAGTGTCCGCAACCAAGAAGACAAACAAACCTGGACCTTCGACGCCAAAGCCTTCGACTTGAAAAACTTCGACCACGGCCGTCCGGATGTCGCCGCGCTGGCAGACAAAATCGCCGCCGCTCTCAGCGGCCAGACCGAGTTTTTGCTGTTGACCATTGACGCTTATGCCCAGGTCGGTCAAGCGCAGGATGTCTACCCCAGCGAAGAGCTGGTGCTGGACAAAGGCAACAGTAAATCCAAAAAAAGCAAAATCCTCTATCACATCCACGGCCAGGCCGGCATGCATTCGCAAAAAATCGGCAACGCGTTGCGCAGCATAGATACCTGGTATCCGGTGGACGAAGGCAGCCCGTACATCGGCCCGATTGCCGTCGAACCTTATGGCGCTGTCACCAATTTAGGCAAGGCTTTCCGCACTCCCAAAGCCAAGGCCGATTTTTATACGCTGTTTGACCGCTTCGCGCGCAGCGGCGAATTAAGCCAAACCGAGCAGCATTATGTGATGGCGGTGCTGGTGCGCGGCGGCGTGTTCGGCGAAAGCGGCAAGGAATAAGCCATGCGCTGCTATCAGGAAATCACCTTGTTGCCCAATCCCGAGGTCAATATCCATTTCCTCTGGTCCAAAGTCTTCCAGCAAATTCATCTGGGTTTGGTGGAAATGCAGGACGAGCAAAAACGGGGGGCGATTGGCGTGTCGTTTCCGGAATATGTCGTCGGCGAAAAATACGGTGTGCTGGGCGGAAAATGTCGGCTGTTTGCCCTGGATGAAAAGGTGTTGGAGCAGTTCGATGCCGCGAAGCGCTTGGATCGGTTCAGCGACTACGTGCACTGGACCAGCATCCGGCCGGTGCCCGACAAGCTTTCGGGCTACGCCATTTACCAACGCCTGCAGCCCAAAACCAACCGCGAGCGTTTGGCGCGGCGTTATGCCAAAAGGCACAATCTGGATTTTGAAACGGCTTTGAACGGTATCGTCCGATTGAATGCGGCAACGCCGCCGGATGCCGGTTGCAAGATCGAGTTTCGTTATTGCGATTTGCCGCAACAGCTGGTTACGCTGCCGTTTATTCGCCTGAAAAGCTTGAGCAGCGAGCAGACCTTTTGTTTGTGGATTAAGAAAACCTTGGTCGCGGAAGCGTCGGGAACCGGTTTCAGCAGCTACGGCCTTAGCGCCACGACGACCGTACCCGAATTCTGACCCAAATTTTTGCGCTCTTTAAAAATGTAATTGAAATCAGCCAGTTGCATTTTGCGGATTTGCGGATGGGTAAAATGGGTTAAACCTTCCGCAAGCCCCGACGCAACTGGCCTGGAAATTTTTTATAATCAGTCCGCTGCCGCACAGGCAGCTTAGAAAGACATGCTGGACAAATACCGCGAGGCGATGGCGTCCGCTGCCGCACAGGCAGCTTAGAAACATTCGGTCTTGGCGTCCCACGCCGCGTATTTGTCCGCTGCCGCACAGGCAGCTTAGAAAGAAGGGTTCCAGGCACAACCCGCCCTTGGGCAGTCCGCTGCCGCACAGGCAGCTTAGAAAGTCGACCAAGTCAAAGCCAAGCTGGGGATTCAGTCCGCTGCCGCACAGGCAGCTTAGAAAATGTAGTCGATGCTGAACGGGAATTCGTACAAGTCCGCTGCCGCACAGGCAGCTTAGAAAAGAGCGAACGATTACAAAATTTATTTGGAATGGTCCGCTGCCGCACAGGCAGCTTAGAAAAAATGTTAACGATACGCCGGAAGCGGTTCTGGGTCCGCTGCCGCACAGGCAGCTTAGAAATTATCCTGGTGGTTCGGCTGCCTGTTCGTGGAGTCCGCTGCCGCACAGGCAGCTTAGAAATGGGCGTTTGCTCAGGGCGTCGATAGCTCGATTGTCCGCTGCCGCACAGGCAGCTTAGAAATTGTAATTCTGCGACTTCCGCCGTTTTTTGCTTGTCCGCTGCCGCACAGGCAGCTTAGAAAGCTGCGAATGTAAAGCTCGGCTTCCAGCTCGTGTCCGCTGCCGCACAGGCAGCTTAGAAACAGACCATAGTTTCAGATATATCCCCTACAAATGTCCGCTGCCGCACAGGCAGCTTAGAAATGGTATAGCATGGATTTGATTGGCGTCGATTAGTCCGCTGCCGCACAGGCAGCTTAGAAAAATTCCATGCTTCGATTAATACGGCCGGTTTTTGTCCGCTGCCGCACAGGCAGCTTAGAAAAAAATCAACACCGTCATCGACCGGGCCAACGAGTCCGCTGCCGCACAGGCAGCTTAGAAAAATACCCGCGCAACCTCATGGCCGTTTGTCAGGTCCGCTGCCGCACAGGCAGCTTAGAAAACTTGTTTGCTGACGCAGCCGTAGGATCGGTAGTCCGCTGCCGCACAGGCAGCTTAGAAATCGGTGCGGTGGCCAGCGGCGTCGATATAGGTGTCCGCTGCCGCACAGGCAGCTTAGAAACCCTCAACGACACCGGCGCGGTACATGTGGAAGTCCGCTGCCGCACAGGCAGCTTAGAAAATGGACATCGTCACCACCATCGCCAAAATCAAGTCCGCTGCCGCACAGGCAGCTTAGAAAGTTGTCCTGGCGCACATGAATGGCGGTGGAGCGTCCGCTGCCGCACAGGCAGCTTAGAAATTGATGAATTCGGCGGTCAGCACCTGGTAATTGTCCGCTGCCGCACAGGCAGCTTAGAAAACCCATACCTCCTCCTCGGCCGGATCGCCGTATGTCCGCTGCCGCACAGGCAGCTTAGAAATCAGAAAGCATCTGAAATTTTGGGTCAGTTGCGTCCGCTGCCGCACAGGCAGCTTAGAAAGCCCACTTACCAGGCGGCTACGCCTAAATTGCGTCCGCTGCCGCACAGGCAGCTTAGAAACGCCAATACGTCAAGGATTTAAACGCGCTGGAGTCCGCTGCCGCACAGGCAGCTTAGAAATTGATCTGGTCGATGCGCTTGATGGCTTCGTCGTCCGCTGCCGCACAGGCAGCTTAGAAAGATAGATATGCAGACGGCGATACTGACTCAATGTCCGCTGCCGCACAGGCAGCTTAGAAATATGCGGCGGCTGGCGAGTATTTGCCGGCGAGGTCCGCTGCCGCACAGGCAGCTTAGAAAATTCCCTGAAATCCGATACGCTGCCGACCACCGTCCGCTGCCGCACAGGCAGCTTAGAAATTGTTGATTGGTGTGCGTTTGCGTGGGGCCATGTCCGCTGCCGCACAGGCAGCTTAGAAATGGTGCGTCAGCTACAACACCACGCTGACTGGGTCCGCTGCCGCACAGGCAGCTTAGAAAACTAATCTGGGCCGTGCCGGCAAGCGCACTATGTCCGCTGCCGCACAGGCAGCTTAGAAATTTACGGCATGTCTTCCGATGACATGATCAAAGTCCGCTGCCGCACAGGCAGCTTAGAAAAACGCGATCGATCAAATTGTGTGCAGTGCAATGTCCGCTGCCGCACAGGCAGCTTAGAAAACCAGGCCACCGATGCCGGAAACGGCGCGACCGGTCCGCTGCCGCACAGGCAGCTTAGAAAACGACGACCCCGCTCAAAACATCGTGCAAGGCGTCCGCTGCCGCACAGGCAGCTTAGAAAATTGGCGGAACCGATACAGGCACGGCCGATGCGTCCGCTGCCGCACAGGCAGCTTAGAAAGTCCAGGTAGTTATAAACCCGCGTTACCCTCAGTCCGCTGCCGCACAGGCAGCTTAGAAATAGGCCAGCCGTTGGGCCTGGTCGAACTGCCCGTCCGCTGCCGCACAGGCAGCTTAGAAAATCATCGATAAATTCATCAGAATCGCTAGGGCGTCCGCTGCCGCACAGGCAGCTTAGAAAAACACATAATCGCATTCAATTGTTTTTATTTCTGTCCGCTGCCGCACAGGCAGCTTAGAAAACCAGTTCAAATTTATGTTGTAAATTTTAGGCGTCCGCTGCCGCACAGGCAGCTTAGAAATACCCTGGTCAGCAGCAACGCCTTCCCAATAAGTCCGCTGCCGCACAGGCAGCTTAGAAAAAATTAAACCACGTCGCATGTTCGGAAGACGTGTCCGCTGCCGCACAGGCAGCTTAGAAAGTCGGCGTCGATGTCGCTCTCGGCGTGGAACGGTCCGCTGCCGCACAGGCAGCTTAGAAAAGAAGCTGGCCAGCCTGAATAACACGCCTATTTGTCCGCTGCCGCACAGGCAGCTTAGAAATGGGCGTTTGCTCAGGGCGTCGATAGCTCGATTGTCCGCTGCCGCACAGGCAGCTTAGAAAGCCAGGTCGATGTGGTTGTGGCCGTTGAAATCGTCCGCTGCCGCACAGGCAGCTTAGAAAGGCATCCTGCGCCATAGAGTTTATTTCGTTCGGGACGAACTTTTAAATTCAGCGTATTTTGGAATAGTCTGGCGGATAAAAGGGCAGGTAATATTTGAAGTCACGGATTCAGGGTAATACAAACGTTTAGCTGATTTTTTCAATAAACGCTTTAGGCCCGATGATTTTTATTCCACGGTATGGATTCATGTCTGTTAAATGCGGATCGCCACTTAAAATGATACCTGCACCCGCATCAACTGCTAATGACAGAAACTGGTTGTCTTTTGGATCGATGCAATCAGTAATGACGCTAGTGACACGAACAATTTCCGACGCTTGGGCTACTAATGTCAAAAATTCTAGTCTAGCTTCGTCTGTCAGATATTTATTAAATTTTGGCCTGTAAATGACATCGATTAATTCCGCTAATGTTGATTCTGATGAAACAAGCTGAAAATGTTTTAGTGCGAGCGAAAACGCTTTATTGGAAACGGAGTTTTTTAATATTGCTGCGCTGATTGCTAAATTGGTATCTACAACAATTCTAGTTGTTTTATCTGCTGGCATGGACTAGAGCTGTAATGTCATCTTCAGTCAAACCATCCTCTTCAGCAGCACCGCTAATTTTTTGCGAGTAAGCGTCAAACGCTTTAACTGCCGCATCACCTTTTAGCGGAGACAATTCGCTCATTAGCTTCATCACTTGCAACAGAGTGGTAGCTGGGTTACCTGATGTTGATAAAACAAAAGATACTGGACGCCCGCGACGAGTGATCAACACTGGTTCCCGTTGCGAAGTGTCAATGAGCTCACCAAAATGATTCTGTGCGTCTAACGATGTCATGGTTCGCATAGTCAATTCTCCTGTCTAAGCAAAATAGCTGTTACAGAGATTATAGCTGTAAAGAAATCGCACTCTCTATATTTCGCACATCGGAATCTAGCGTGTAGTTGCAACTGAAAATTTGTCACGCTCAGCTAAGCAAACTTGATACACAACCAGCGAGAACAGACTCGACTTACCAGTAAGTTACTGGCACACAAGCCTGTAACACAATGCGATAACTTTCTTTAAGGCACACTCTGTTCTTGAGACAGTGTTTGAGGGTACAACGAAGCAGCCGATTATGCTAAGTCTAAGAAACTTATACATTTGTCAGCTGAACATTAGGAGAAGTGGTCGAGCGGTCGAAGGCGCACGCCTGGAAAGTGTGTATAAGGCAAGGTATCGAGGGTTCGCTGCCCTACAAGTAGTTTACAAACCCTGCCGGATACAACGGTTGTAATATCCGGCAGGGTGAGGGATGCCCTTTAAGTCTGTAGGCTATTCGGTCAGCGCGGCTTCGGGGCTTATCACCGCGGCAGGCCGTTGTTCGCCTTTGCCTATTTCCAGCAAATCCCAGAACAGCAGGCCGCCGCCGGCGGCGGTCATCAGGCCGAACACCATGCGCCAGATCATGGCTTGCATGAACCAGGGGTGGTTTTGGGCGGCGAAATAGCCGGCCCAGGTCGAGCCTTCCACCGCGCGTTCGATGAAGGATTGCTCGTAACCGGCGATCAGCAACGCCACGGTCATGCCCAGTACCCCGAGATTCAGCAGCACCGCCGCCGATTTCCAGCGCCAGCCGTTAGGCAGGTCGCCGCCCATCCAGACATTGCCGCGCGCTTGTTGCGCCGCCAGATAGAAGAAGGCGATATTGATGGTGGCGTAAGCGCCGAAGAAGGCCAGATGGCCGTGCGACGCAGACCATTGGGTGCCGTGGGTGTACAAGTTGATCTGCGGCAGGGTGTGCATGAAGCCCCAGACGCCGGCGCCGAGAAAATTGCCGAAGGCATGGGCGATGATCCAGGTCAGGGCAGGGTGGTTGCTATTTTTGAAGCGGTGCACGCCGGAATCGTAGATCGAATGCACCACCATCGCTACCAGCGGAATGGGTTCCAAGGCAGAGAAGAAGCCGCCGATGGTGAACCAGTATTCCGGCGTGCCTATCCAGAAATAATGATGTCCAAGTCCGAGAATCCCCGAGCCGAACATCAGCGCCACTTCGATATACAACCAGGTTTGAACCACTTTCCGGCGCACGCCCAGCAATTTCATCAGGCTCCAGGCCATGATGCAGCCAACCAGTACTTCCCAAGTGGCTTCCACCCACAGATGGATCACCCACCACCACCAGTATTGATCGACGCTGATGTTGGTGACGTAAAACATGCCGGCGGTGTAGAGGCCGGCCAAGGCCACCAAATCCAGCGTCAACACGCCGGCGATGCCCGACCACTTGCCGGCGGCGAAAGTGGCGGCAACGTTGTAAAAGAAGATCAGCATCACCACGACGATGCCGATGTCGGCCCAGCGCGGGGCTTCGATGTATTCGCGGCCTTCGTTGATCAGCCATAGCGAGGTGTCGTTGCCGGCGCCGAACTGAATCAACAGATAAACCAGAACGACCACGGTGACCGCGCCGGTCAGCACCCAGAACGCCAGTTGCCCCCATTTCAGGCCGACGATGGGCACGCCGCTTTCGTCTTCCAGAAACCAGTACACCGAGCCGATGAAGCCGTACAACATCCACACCACCATGGCATTGATGTGCACCATGCGGTTGACGTTGAAGTCGAGGATTTCGTACAAAAAGCTGGGAAACAGAAACTGCAGACCCGCCAGTAAACCGAACAGCAGTTGCGCCATGAACAACACCATGGCGACGGTAAAATAATGCACTGCCAGCTTCTGGCCGCCGCTCAAATGCGGATTGGCCATCAATTCGGCGTGGCGTTGCTTGCAGCCTGCCCAACAGACGGCGGCTTTTTCTTGATAGGCTTGTAGCGTCATCTGTTATTCCTCTTCGCCGATGGCTTTGAAGTTATGCGGAAAACCGTTGGTGTCGATGGAGGACATCCATTTTAAAAAGGCGACGATGCCTTCCGCTTCCGGCTGGGTAATGTCCAGGTTGGGCATCTTGCGGTTGGAGCCGAAGGTGCGGGCATTTTTTTCCGGATCGAGCAGGAAGTTGACCATCAACTGCTCGCGAGATTCTTTGGCGCCCCAACCCTGATCCATCCAGGCCTTGGTCAGGTCCGGCGCGTAATAGGCGCCGTTGCCGAGCAGGGTATGGCAGTTCATGCAGTTTTTGGCCTGTACGGTCTTTTTGCCGAGGTCGACCAGTTTTTCGGCTTCCTCGTCGCTCAACAGTTTGCCGAATAAAGGCGCCTCTTCGCCTATTGTCGGTTGGTAGCGTTGCTTGACCTTGTCGAAGCGGTAACTGATGTCTTTGTTGATGACGCTGAAGGCCGGTACTCTTGGGCCGCCGGCGCTGATTTGTTTCATGGAGTCGAAGGTTAAAATGACCAGTAACACGAAAGAACCGCCGGTCACCCAGATCGCGGTTTTTTTCCAGAATGTTTCCGATGCCCAGCGTGGGATTTGTTCGGTCATGCTAACCTCCAGGGTGTTGTGAGTGTTCGGATTCGTTGACATGGGTGGCGACGCATAATCGCCAGATGGCATACGGCATCCAGCCGTAACCCGCTACCATGAGAAAAGACAGGCTTAGCCAATAACCGTTGAAGTGGTTTATCTGGCTAAATACGCCGACGGTTAGTACTAATGCGGCGTAAGCAAACCATGCGGAAAGCTGGAAACGATATTGGGAAGTGATTTTTGCCCAAGCGAAAAGGCCGGCATATAAAGCGCCCAGCAAGATAATCATGGCGGCGCTAAAAAAGCTTAGAAAGAAGTCGGCCAGTGCTACCGGTTCGATCAGCATGAGGATAGGACGGAAAGCGGATACTCTTTTTGCATATAAACCTCCAATATCTTAAAAAAGAGTGTAGCCGTTCTTGCCTTTTATTTCAAACCCAAGCTTCCAGGCCGTCCGGTTGGGGATGGAAGGCCTTAATGTTCGAAAAGTTTGATGCCTGTTAGTTTGCTAAGAAATCCCTGCGATTTATGGAATGCCGAATCGCTATGCGAAGCAATGCTTTCGAAAACCGCTACCGTGCGGCCATCGATAGCATAGTGAGGTTTTTCCAGTGGTTTTTGATCTTGCGGCGCCACAATGTCCTTGGGCGATTTCAACGAGGTATCCACGGCCAGACACCAGATTTTGCCTTCAATCTGCGGAAGGTGAATCGTGTATTTTCTGTCCGACATATTCATCACCACATGCAGGTCGGCTTCCTCGTCCTTAACCGCGGCCAGCGTGTAAGCCAGAGTTCTGTTATCCGGATCGTCCCAGCGCGGCGGTTGGCCGATTTCGCTGCCTTGCCAGCTGATGTCGGCCAACTGTTTGCCCGCCGGCGGCTTGCCGGTCAAAAAATGTCGGCGCATCAAGGAGGGATGCCGCTTTCGGAGTTGGATCATTTGTTGAACAAAGTGCAGCATATCGGCGTTGCTTTTGCTCATGTTCCAGTTTAGCCAGCTTAATTCGTTGTCCTGACAGTAACAATTGTTGTTGCCTTGCTGGCTATGCAGAAATTCATTGCCGGCCAGCAGCATCGGTACGCCATGGCTGAGCAGCAAAACAGAATAGGCGTTTTTGACGAGTTTTCTGCGCAAGGCCAGAATGGTCGCATCCTTGGTCGAGCCTTCCACGCCGCAATTGAAACTGAGGTTGTTGTTGCAGCCGTCGCCATTGTTTTCGCCGTTGGCGCTGTTGTGTTTTTCGTTGTAACTGAACAAGTCGTTCAGGGTGAAGCCGTCGTGGCAGGTAATAAAGTTGATGCCGCTGATCGGCAGGCGATGCTGGTGTTGATATAAATCGCTGCTGCCGCAAATACGGGTCGCCACTTCGCTGATGATGCCGGTGTCGCCGCGCACGAAGCGGCGGATCACGTCGCGGTACCGGCCGTTCCATTCGCCCCAGCGGTAACCGGGAAAGCTGCCGACCTGATACAGGCCCGAGGCGTCCCAGGCTTCGGCGATCAGTTTGGTTCTGGCCAGTTGCTCGGACAGTTCTATGCCCCAGACCAGCGGCGGGTCCTGCAAGACGCTGCCGTCTTCGCCGCGTGCCAGCGCGCTGGCCAGATCGAAGCGGAAGCCGTCGACGTGCATCTCCCTGACCCAGTATTCCAGGCAGCTGATGATGAAGTTGGTGACTAGCGGGTGGTTGGCGTTAACGGTATTGCCGCAACCGGTGTAGTCCAGAAATATCCGCTTGTCGTGCTTGTCGGTCAGATAAAAGCTGTTGCCGGTAATGCCTTTAAAATTGATGACCGGACCATCGGTGCCGGCTTCGGAGGTATGGTTGAACACCACATCCATGATCACGCCGATGCCGGCTTTATGCAGGGCTTTAACCAAGTCGCGGAATTCGCGGATGTGGGTGCCTTGTTCCGGCGTGACGCAATAGCCGGGATGCGGGCTGAAGAAACTATGCGTGCTGTAGCCCCAGTAATTTTTTAAGCCGAGATCGGAGGTATGCGGCGGCACATCCTGCTCGTCGAAGGCCATCACCGGCAGCAGTTCCACATGAGTGATGCCCAGTTGCTGCAGATAAGGAATCTTTTCGATCAATCCGGCAAAGGTGCCGGGGTGTTTGACTTTGGAGGACGGATGCCGGGTAAAGCCGCCGACATGCAGTTCGTAGATGATGGCTTTTTCGCTTCTGATCGCCAGCGGTGTGTCGCCTTCCCAGTCGTAACGGTCGTCGACCACCACGGCACGCATCGCTTGCTTGCTGTTGTCGCCGGGGATGCAGGCGGCGGCACGGCTCCATAGCTTGTCGCTGACCGCGCGCGCCCAAGGGTCCAGCAATAGTTTGTCGCGGTCGAAACGCAGGCCGGACTCGCGGGTTAGCGAAGGGCCGTCAATCCGCCAGGCATACCAAGTCCCGACCGGCAATTGTTCGACAAATACATGCCAGGAAAAAAAGGTATGGTGTTTGTCCTTCTCCAAAGGTATGACTTGAAAAGGGCTCTCGCAATCCGCCGTCGCAAATAGCAGCAATTCGACATAGGTGGCGTGGCGGCTGGAGATGGAAAAATTTACCCCGCTTTCACCGGCTTTAGCGCCGTGTGGGTATGGACTTCCCGACCTTAAATTGTATTTTCTCGGCATCATCAGGATCAGAAAATTGTCAAAACCCGCGATTCTACTGCAAACACGGGTAAATAGGCCCGCACCTTGCAGAAATATTCGACAACGGTTAGAGTCTTGGCTAATACCGTTGCTATACGGTGGATAGTGCCTGCATACGTTCGCAGGAATGTATGAACTTCGGTAACGCTACTATTATCCCAGATAATGGCTTTTTTACAGTCAGAACCTCGAAATCGAATTGAACTGTCTGGGCAGGAAATGCTTGCCATTAGCCATGCAATCAATAACGAGTTTGCGCCGCGCTTTACCAAACACAATACGGTCTGCGCCGGATCCATGACGTTCTCGGTACAAGAGCTTTTGGCCATCAGCCAGGAAATCAGTCGCGAGTATGCTCCGCGTACCGCCGAAAACAGCACCAGGCTGGTATTGTTGCCGGTCGACCCGCATCGTTTGCATGCCTACTGGCATTTGGCGGAAAACAGTTTAAATCCCTCGCCAAAACTCGCCGAGGAAGATCAACTGACGCTTAGAATTTTTAAGCAAGCGGATCGTCCTTTGCCTGAAACGGCCAATGTAGCCGAGCAAGCGCCGCATTGGTTCGATATTCCCATCGATAAAGCACAGAGCCGGCAGGAGGTTATCGTGCCGGCCGATACCGGTTTTGCCGACGCTAAATTTAGCGCGGCGATAGGGGAAAGCCGTGGCGAACAGGGATTTACCGTGCTGGCTTATTCCAATAGTACCGATATTCCCAGCCCGCGCTTATATCGGGATGACGCCGGGTTATCCGGTGCGCTGGCGCAGTTTATAATGCCGGCCATGAGTGCATCGTCTCCCCGCGGCAAAGCCGCCCCTGTTGAGCAGAATAAAGACTCGCGATGAACAAAGGCTATCTCAGCATCGTTTTGCATGCCCATCTGCCGTATGTGCATCATCCCGAATACGACAGCTTTTTCGAAGAAAGCTGGCTCTTCGAGGCTATCAGCGAGTGTTATTTGCCCTTAATCGCCATGCTGGATCGCCTGCAGGAGGATCATGTCGATTATCGGTTGACGCTGTCGTTATCGCCGACTTTGCTGACGATGTGGCGCGACCCCTTATTGCAAAGCCGTTATCTCGGCCATTTGCAGCGCCAGTTGGAATTAGTCGAAAAAGAAATCGTCAGAACCCGCGATCAACCGGAATATCAGCAGTTGGCGGAGATGTATAGGCAATTTTTTCGCGGTGCGCTTTGCAGCTATCGCGATCACTATCAATGCGATTTGGCGGCGGCTTTTGAAAAACATCGGCAGACCGGCAAATTGGAGCTGATCACCACGGCGGCTACCCACGGCTTTTTGCCCTTGCTTAACACCAGCGAAACCGCGGTTCGCAATCAGATCAAAACCGGGGTCGATACCTTCAAGGCCTGTTTCGGTTTTCAGCCGACGGGTTTTTGGTTGCCCGAGTGCGGCTATTTTCCAGGGTTGGAAAAGGTACTGGCCGATGCGGGTGTCGGCTATTTTTTTGTCGATACCCACGGCATCATGGATGCCGAGCAAGCGCCTCGCAACGGCGTTTATGCGCCTCTGGCTTGCGGTCATGGCGTCGCGGCTTTCGGCCGCGATCCGGCTTCGTCGCGGCAGGTGTGGAGTGCCGAAGAAGGTTATCCGGGCGATGCCGATTACCGCGAATATTACAGCGACATCGGCTTCGACCTGGAATTGGACTACATCGCGCCTTATATTCTCGACGGCAGTACCCGGACCAATACCGGGATCAAATATCATCGCGTCACCGGCAGCAATCTGCCTAAGGCAATTTATCGGCCGAAACAGGCACTGGCCAAAGCCGAACAGCATGCCCGGGATTTTATCCACCAGCGGCAGTTGCAAGTCGACGCGCTGAGTGCCGAAATGGACCTGCCGCCTATCATCGTTGCGCCTTACGATGCCGAGTTATTCGGCCATTGGTGGTTTGAAGGGCCGCATTGGCTGGAGGCGGTATTGCGTCTGGCGAGCCGGAGCGATAACGGCATACAGACCGTCAGTTGCAAGGATTACCTGGATTTGCGGCTGCCGTTGCAGATGGCGACGCCTTCGGCTTCCAGTTGGGGGGAGCATGGATATTCCTCTTATTGGCTGAACGAGAGCAACGATTGGATCTATCCCTTGATTCATAAAGCCGATGCCGAGCTGAAAAAACTGGTCGGCGATTTACAGGGGTTGACCGTCAATGCCTTGCAGCAGCGAGCCTTGAATCAGGCGGTTCGCTCCCTGCTGTTGGCTCAGGCTTCCGATTGGCCGTTTATCATCAAGTCGGGAACCACGGTGGAATATGCCAAAAAACGTATCACCGACCACTTGGCCCGCTTTAATTATTTGTACGATGCCATTCGAAAAAATCGCATCGACGAGCGTTATCTGACGGCGTTGGAAGTCATGGACGATATTTTTCCGGATATCGATTTTCGGGACTATTGTCCTGTATCTGGCTGAAAAGGAAGGGCGTTTTTGGGGAGTGGGTAGTGGTTTTGATTTCCTGCTTTTTATTTCCCACGCTCTATTCTCGAGCTTCCTTTTCCAGTAACTGCAATATTTTTTTGCTGATCTTGTCTTTTTGGATTTCGTCGCCGATGGGCTTGCCTGATTGGTCGGTGATGTAAAACATGTCTTCGGCGCGGCTGCCGATAGTGGTGATTTTGGCGTCGTGCAATTGTATGTCCAATTCCGTAAATGCCCGGCCTATGGTCGACAGTAAGCCGGCGCGATCAGTGGTGATCAGCTCGATAATGGTGTGGCGGTTGGACGGGTCGTTTAGGAAAGTAATGCGGGTTTCGATTGGAAAGTGGCGAGCCTGCCGGGATTGTTTGTGAATGTTTCTGGGTGCCTTCACGGTTTTTTTACTGAGCAAACTGTGGCGCAACGACGTACAGATGTGGATTTCCCGATGCAGGTCGGTAATCGCCTCGCCGGATTGTTCCAGAACCTGAAAACTGTTGAGGACGTATTGATCGGATGTGGTGATGATGCGGGCGTCCAAAATAGTCAGGCCCAACTGGTCGATACTGGCGGTGCAGATTGAAAATATGCCGGTTTCGTTACGGGTGTAAACGAAAATTTCGGCGCTGCCGCGTTGGGTTTGTGGGCGCAACAGCACCAGCGGTAAATCGCTTTCCGTGGATGCGGCAATGGCTATGGTATGCCAGGCGATTTCGTCGGCCGAATAGCGTAAAAAGTAGTCTTCGCTCAGGTGTTGCCAGGAGGCTTGAATGGCCGGCTCGGAAACGCCCAATTTGATCAATTCTTGTCTGGCTTCCTTGATGTTTTCGGCGAGCCGCTCGGAACGGGCGATGGGGTTGTGCAGGCCGCGGTGCAAGGCATTGTGGGTGGAGATGTAGAGTTCCTTAAGCAGCGTATCTTTCCATGAATTCCATAGGCTGGGATTGGTGGCGCGAATGTCGGCCACGGTTAGCAGGTATAGGTAGTTCAGATATTCGATGCTGCCGACTTGCAGCGCAAAGCTGTGTATCACGTCGGGATCGCTTATGTCCTTGCGTTGCGCGGTCATAGACATCAGCAGGTGGTTGCGTACCAGCCAGGTCACGAGTTTGGTGTCGAGGGAAGGCAGATCGTGCTGGATGCAGAAATCGCGGGCGATGCTCTCGCCAAGCTGCGAATGGTCGCCGCCGCGGCCTTTGGCGATGTCGTGAAACAGGGCGGCAACGTACAGTATGTCGGGTTTGGAAATCAGCAGGAAAATATTGTTGCAGAACGGCAGTTCGGTGTTGTGTTTGTCCAGCGAGAAACGGCGCAGATTGCGGATCACGAACAGGGTGTGCTCGTCCACGGTGTAGATGTGAAACAAGTCGTACTGCATGCGGGCGACGATGTTGGCAAAGTCGGGCAGATAGGCCGCTAGGACGCCGTAACGGTTCATACGTTTCAGCTGGTGGGTAATGCCGCGCGGTTGCCGCAGGATGTCGATAAACAGCCGGTTGGCTTGTTTGTCTGTTCTAAATGCGTGGTCGATTCTGTGTACATTTTTGCGTATCAGCCGTACGGTACTGGCGCGTATGCCTTTTAGCGATGGCGATTGTTGCAGCAGCAGAAAAATTTCCAGCAGGGCGAGCGGTTGTTGTTCGAAAACGTCCTTATTGGCAGCCTCCAGATAACCGCCTATCGATGAAAAATTGGCGGTAATCGGAATAGGCTTTAGGTTTTCTTTGCTGCTGATCAGCTTTTCATTCAACAGCTGCAGCAGCATTTCATTTAAGCGTTCGATATCGACGACGGTTTTGAAATAAAACTGCATGAAACGTTCGACGTCGGGTTGTTGATTGCTGTCGATATAGCCGAATTGTTCGGCCAGATCGCGCTGGTAATCGAATAACAGCCGGTCTTCGCAGCGGCGGGTCAAATTGTGCAGTGCAAACCGCAGCCGCCAGAGAATTTCGCGGGCCGCCAGCAGATTGTCGTATTCGGATTTTGGCAAATAACCGTATTTGATCAGTTCGCGCAGGGTCGACGAGTTGTAGTGGTGCTTAAATACCCAGGATATGATCTGTAAGTCCCTGAGTCCGCCGGGGCCTTCCTTGATGTTGGGTTCCAGGTTGTAGGCCGTATCGTGATATTTACTGTAGCGCTGTTCCTGTTCGGCAATTTTGGCCGGAAAGAATTGTTCGGAAGGCCACAATTTCCGTTCCGCCAATTCGGTTTTTAAAGTTTCGAATAAGCGGTCGTTGCCGGTAATTAGGCGCATTTCCAGCAGGCTGGTGAAGATGGTTTGGTCTTCCGTGGCCGTTTCTATGCATTCGGCTATGCTGCGCACGCTTTGCCCAGGCTTGAGGCCTATGTCCCAAAGAAAGCGGCTGAAATTCGACAGTTGCTCATGAAGCGCTTCCTTGTCGGCAGGCGTTGCCAGAATCAGAATATCGATGTCCGAATGCGGGAACAGTTCGTTTCTGCCGTAACCGCCAGTGGCGACGAGCCCCAGTGAGTCGGCTTGTTCGCCCAAAAAGTGTTGCCAGCAGCAACTGAGCAAGCTGTCGATAAACCGGGATTTCGCCGTGAGTAAGGTGGTGACTGAGCGATCGGGTTTAAAACGCTGCTTGAGGGTTTGGGTTTGCAGGTTGATCAGGTGTTTGAAAGCGGCAATCGGATTCGGCTGATCGAAACAGCCGATGAAGCCGTTTTTTGTCAAGCCTGTTTTGCTCACAACTCTTCCGGGCGCAAGGTCAGAATTTCATAGCCGCTATCGGTAACCAGAATGGTGTGCTCCCATTGCGCCGAAAGACTCCGGTCTTTGGTAACGGCTGTCCAGCCGTCGGCCAGGATTTTCATGTGGCGTTTGCCGATGTTGAGCATCGGTTCGATCGTGAAAATCATGCCCGGTTTCAATATCGCACCTTCGCCGCGTTTGCCGAAGTGCATGACATGCGGTTCTTCATGAAATTTTTTGCCGATGCCGTGGCCGCAAAACTCCCTGACAACCGAATAGCGGTTGCTTTCGGCATGTTTTTGGATGGCGTGGCCTATGTCGCCGAAGTGAGCGCCAGGTTTCACCTGTTCGATGCCTAAAAACAGAGCTTGGTAAGTAACGTCCACCAGTCTTTTGGCGTGCGGGCTAACTTCGCCGATACAGAACATCTTGCTGGTGTCGCCGTGGTAACCGTCCTTGATCACGGTAATGTCAATGTTGACGATGTCGCCGTTCTTTAGTTTTTTGTCGCTGGGAATGCCGTGGCAAATTTGCTGGTTGATCGACGTGCAGATCGACTTTGGAAAACCCCGGTAATTTAATGGTGCCGGAATGGCTTGCTGAACGTTAACGATGTAATCGTGGCAAATTTGATCGAGCTCTTCAGTGGTGACGCCGGCGACGACATGCGGGGCAATGATTTCCAATACTTCGGCAGCTAGTTTTCCGGCAATACGCATCTTGGTAATTTCGTCTGCTGTTTTAATTACTATGCTCATCAGTGGGTGGGTGCGGGGGAAAAGAGTTAAGAAAATGTTTTGGTTTTATATCCGGCATGGACGGGTAGAGTAGCCAAGTCTAACAGAGTTGCTGTTGTTGTGAAAACGCAAACGTGGTATAAAGATAAGTTCACTTTGTATCAATACTCACGTCTGTCGACACGATTGATGGGGTGCTGGTTGAAGCCGATAAGGCGGATCCGGTCATCAGTCGGGACAGTGCGGAGGCGTAACCCAACGCCGAATCATTCGGCAATATTAGGAGAAATAAATGGCAGCAGTGTCAATGCGTCAAATGTTAGAAGCGGGTGTTCATTTTGGACACCAAACCCGTTACTGGAATCCGAAAATGGCTTCATACCTGTTCGGTGCCCGTAACAAAATCCACATCATCGACTTGGAACAAACCCTTCCAATGTTCAACGATGCTATGAATTACTTGGGTCAAATGACCGCTAACAAAGGTACCATCCTGTTTGTGGGCACCAAAAAAGCGGCACGTAAAGCAGTGGCCGAAGAAGCAAAACGCTGCGGTATGCCTTACGTCAACCATCGTTGGTTGGGCGGCATGTTGACCAACTTCAAAACCATCAAAAAATCCATCAACCGCTTGAAAGAGCTGGAAGCGATGAAAGCCGATGGTACCTTATATCAACGTTTCAGCAAAAAAGAAGCGTTGGGCATGGAACGCGAACTGGAGAAGCTTGAGCGTAGCTTGGGCGGTATCAAAGACATGCGCGGCACGCCGGATGCGATTTTTGTGCTGGATGTTGGTTACGAGAAAAACGCCATCATGGAAGCCAAAAAACTCGGCATTCCTGTCGTAGGCGTGGTTGACTCCAATAACTCGCCTGAAAAAATTGATTATGTGATTCCTGGTAACGACGACTCGATTCGTGCCGTTACTTTGTATTGCCAAAGCGCTTCCGCGGCAGTCCTTGAAGCGAAGGCTCTACGGATGGACGCTGCAACTAAATCCGACGATTTCGTCGAAGAAGTCGTAGCGGAAGCGTAAGATTAAACGAGCCCGGCAAGCCGGGCATGATCGATCCTGTTTGGGTCGGGCTCGGTTTGTCTGTCTTTTAAACGCCTCCTTTGTGAGGCGTTTTTTTAGTTAATAAACTTGAGGAAAAAACGATGAGTATTAGTGCGGCTATGGTGAAGGAACTGCGTGAGCGTACCGGTTCCGGCATGATGGAATGTAAAAAAGCCCTGGTTGAAGCTAACGGCGACATGGAATTGGCCATCGAAAACATGCGCAAAGCAGGTTTGGCGAAAGCCGATAAAAAATCCGGCCGTATCGCCGCGGAAGGCGTCATCGGCGTGAAAGTATCCGACGATGCAAAAACCGTTGTTATGGCTGACATCAACTGCGAAACCGATTTCGTTGCCAAAGGCGATGATTTCATTGGCTTCGTCAATGACGTAGTCAACAGTTTGTTGGTCAATAACGTCAACAGCGACGAAGATCTGCAAGCGATGGTGCTGAGCACCGGCGTCAGCCTTGACGATACCCGTCGTGCGTTGATCGCTAAAATCGGCGAAAACATTACCGTACGCCGGTTCGTAAAATACACCACCACCGATGGCGGTCAAGCGGCGTATCTGCATGGTAGCAAAATCGGCGTGATCGTTGAACTTGCTAAAGACGATGCGGAATTGGGTAAAGATGTTGCAATGCACATTGCTGCCAGCAAGCCTGCGTGTATCTCTGCTGAGCAAGTTTCGCCCGAAGCCATCGAAAAAGAGAAAGAAATTTTCTTGGCGCAACAAGAAGAAAAAATTAAAGGCAAGCCTGCGGATATCGTCGAAAAAATGGTGTCTGGCCGAATCAACAAATATTTGTCAGAAATTACTTTGCAAGGCCAAGCCTTTATTAAAGACGATAGCAAAACTGTCGGTCAGTTATTGAAAGAAAAAGGCAACGTGGTTGTAGGTTTCGCCCGTTTCGAAGTCGGTGAAGGTATCGAGAAGAAAGAAGAAGACTTCGCAGCCGAAGTTATGGCACAAGTCAGAGGCTAATCCTTTGAAAAAACCCGGTTTCCACCGGGTTTTTTATCTATGCTGAATTGATTGCCTTAACTCCTATTTACAGTGGATATATTCGATTATGAGTCACACAATTTGTCAGAGAATTTTACTTAAATTGAGCGGCGAAGCGCTTATGAGCCCTCAGGGCGGCAGTATTGACCCTGATATCGTTCAGCGTCTGGCTCATGAAGTTAAAGATTTGTGCGATGCAGGGATTCAGGTAGGATTGGTGATCGGCGGCGGCAATATTCTGCGCGGTGCCGAGAAAGCCTCGGATGGACTTAATCGGGTAACAGGCGATCAGATGGGCATGCTGGCGACGGTGATTAATGCGTTGGCGATGCAGGATGCTCTTGAATACCTTGGGCAGCCGGTGCGGGTAATGACCGCGCTTAAAATCAACCAGGTTTGTGAAGATTACATACGCCGCCGCGCGGTCAGGCACCTGGAAAAAGGCCGGGTGACCATATTTGCCGCGGGTACCGGCAATCCGTTTTTCACCACCGATACCGCCGCCAGCCTTCGCGCCATTGAAATCGACGCGGAACTGATGATTAAGGCCACTAAAGTCAAAGGCGTTTATTCGGCCGACCCCAATAAAGACCCGAATGCGGTGTTTTATCCGCGTTTAACCTATGACGAAGCTATCGATCAGCGCCTGAACGTGATGGATACGACTGCGCTGGTGCTATGCCGGGATAACAATCTGCCGATGCGGGTCATGAACATTTTTGAGCCGGGCGCGGTGATGCGTCTGATGCATGGCGAAGATATCGGTTCCCTTATCGAGAGGAAATAGAATGATCAGTGATATTCAACAAGATGCTGCAACGCGAATGGTTAAAAGCATTGAATCGTTGCAAAAAGCGTTTACTAAAATCAGAACCGGACGGGCGCATCCCAGCTTGCTGGATCAAATCAGTGTCACCTATTACGGCTCGGAGTCGCCATTATCGCAGGTTGCCAATGTTTCGGTGGAAGACTCCAGGACCTTGAAAGTGGTGCCTTGGGAAAAAGGTATGGTGCAAGCCATCGAAAAAGCTATCATGTCTTCGGGTTTGGGATTAAATCCGGCTACCCAAGGCACGGTGATTCGCATACCGTTGCCGGCGTTGACCGAAGAGCGCCGCCGGGATTTGGTTAAAGTCGTTAAAAATGAAGCCGAACAGGGCAGAGTGGCAATCAGGAATATTCGCCGCGATGCTAATGCGGCCATAAAGGATGCCTTGAAAGAAAAACTGATTTCCGAGGATGATGCACGTCAAGGTGAAGAAAAAATCCAAAAATTGACGGATCAATACATTAAAGAAGTGGAAAAGCATCTTGAAGAAAAAGAAGCCGATCTGCTGTCCATGTAATTGAGAGAGTTTATGTCTGCTGTGCTTGGTAATAAACCGATAATTAATGGCGTTAATCCCCGGCACATTGCCATCATCATGGATGGCAATGGTCGTTGGGCGCAAAAACGCCTGATGCCGCGTATCATGGGGCATCACGCCGGCGTCAAGGCAGTTCGTAAAATTGTCGAGTATTGCGCCAAGGAAAACATCGAAGTCTTGTCCTTGTTTGCCTTCAGCAGCGAGAATTGGCGGCGACCCAAGGATGAGGTCAGTCTGTTGATGGAGTTGTTCATGACAACGCTGCAATCGGAAGTCGATAAACTGGATAGAAACAATATTCGCCTGAAAATTATCGGCGACAAAAGTGCGTTTCCGGAGAAATTGCAGGAAAAAATTCGTGCCGCGGAAGCGCAAACCCAGGAAAATAGCGGTTTGACCTTGGTGATTGCCGCTAATTACGGCGGGCGTTGGGATATTACTCAGGCAGTACGAAAAATTGTCTCCGGGATAGGGCAAGGTGAAATTCAGGAGCAGGACATTTCCGAACAAATGATTAGCGATCACTTAGTCACGGCGGAATTGCCCGAGCCCGATCTATTTATCCGCTCGGGCGGCGAGGAACGGATCAGCAATTTTCTGCTGTGGCAGCTGGCTTATACCGAATTTTATTTCACAGACGAATTGTGGCCGGATTTCGATCAGCAGTTGCTCGAAAAAGCCATCAATAGCTTTAAAGGCAGGCAAAGACGGTTCGGTCATACCGGCGAACAAATGATCGATAAAAGAGTTCTCTAGGCACTTTCCATAACCATAATAATTAAAAAATAAACTATGTTAGTACAACGCATCTTAACGGCACTGGTGTTGGCCGCTGTCGTCATTCTGGCAGTCTTTCAACTGCCTTCCATCTATTTTTCATTGTTTATTGCGGTCGTGACCTTATTGGCGGCTTGGGAATGGTTGGCATTGATCAGTGTCGACAAGATTTCCAGCAAAATATGGTTTCTGGTCGGATTGGTATTGCCCATGCTGGGCGTGACGTACTGGACGGTTTTTCTGGAACTGCTCGGCGAAGCCTTGGAATGGCCGGAAGTGAAAGATTATTCCGATGCGCTGGAGTGGTTGGTCATCGCGCCGGTATTGTTCTGGGTATTGACCATGATTCTCATCAGAAAAGCATCTCCGCAGTTGCTGCGTATGGAGTTTTCTCCGCGATTCAAGAAATTCATCGGCTGGTTGGTGTTGTTATCAGCCTGGATGTTTCTGGGCAAGTTGAGAGCTTACTACGGCCCAGGCATGGTCTTGTATTTCTTGCTATTGATTTGGGCTGCCGATATCAGTGCTTATTTTGTCGGCAAAAAATGGGGCAAGGATAAGCTGGCGCCGGACGTCAGTCCCGGCAAAACCGTGCAGGGCATGTTCGGTGCGTTGGGCTCCGCGATACTTTGTGCCATCGGCTTGCGTTTGTATTACGGCTTGTCCGCGCTGCAGGCTGATGAGGCGCAACTGGCGGTATTGATGTCGGTCGACATGATAATGCTGTCGATATTGACAGTGCTGATTTCAATTTACGGCGATCTGTTTTTTAGTCTGGTTAAAAGACAAAAAGGCGTTAAAGATAGCGGCACGATTTTGCCGGGACATGGCGGCATACTCGACAGAGTCGACAGCCTGATTGCCGCGGCACCGTTTTTCTACGCCGGTATTGTCCTGATCGGTCGGAGCGTATTTGCATGAAGGGTATTTGCATTCTCGGCGCCACCGGCTCGATAGGCGTCAGTACGCTGGATGTGGTTGCCAGACATCCCGATTTGTATAAAGTTGTGGCATTGACCGCCAACGGCAACATCGAAGCGCTGTATGAGCAATGTTTGACTCATCATCCCGAGTATGCGGTGGTGGCGACGGAAAGCAAGGCGCAGGAATTCAAGGAAAGAATCGCCGCCTCTCCCGTGTCCGATATCAAGGTTTTGGCCGGTACCGAAGCGCTGCAGCAGGTCGCGACGCTGGATAATGTCGACTCCGTGATGGCGGCCATCGTCGGTGCCGCCGGATTGCTGCCCAGCTTGGCGGCGGCAAAAGCCGGTAAAACCGTGTTGCTGGCCAACAAGGAAGCGCTGGTGATGTCCGGCCAGATCTTCATGCAAGCCGTGACCGAATCGGGTGCCACGCTGCTGCCGATCGATAGCGAACACAATGCTATTTTTCAATGCATGCCGGCCGGTTATACCACCGGGCATGTGGCCAAGCAGGCTAGACGCATCTTATTGACTGCTTCCGGCGGCCCGTTCCGAAAAACACCGATAGCCGATCTTGATACCGTGACGCCCGATCAGGCCGTCGCGCATCCCAAATGGGATATGGGCCGGAAAATCTCGGTCGATTCAGCCACCATGATGAACAAGGGCCTGGAACTCATAGAGGCCTGCTTGTTGTTCAGCATGGATCCGGACGATATTCAAGTGGTGATTCATCCGCAGAGCATCATTCATTCCATGGTCGACTATGTCGATGGTTCGGTACTGGCGCAAATGGGCAACCCCGACATGCGCACGCCGATTGCCCATGCCATGGCTTGGCCGGAACGCTTCGATTCGGGGGTCGCGCCATTAAACATTTTCGAAGTAGGGCACATGGATTTCGAACAGCCCGATCTGCAGCGTTTTCCTTGCCTGAGGCTGGCTTACGAGGCCATCAAGGCCGGCGGAATCATGCCGACGGTGCTGAATGCGGCCAATGAAATTGCCGTCGAAGCTTTTTTGAATGAGCAGGTCCGCTTTACCGACATTGCCAAGATCATCGAACGCAGCATGGCGAAATTTAGCGCCGATAGCGCCGATACTTTGGAGCTGATTTTGCAGGCCGATCATAATGCCAGAGAGGTTGCCAAAACCGTGATCGCACAGCTGGCCGGCTGATGGAAACCTTACACACCCTGTTTTATTTTAGTGTGGCCATTGCTGTTCTGGTGGCGTTTCATGAATTCGGCCACTTTTGGGTGGCGCGTAAGGCGGGGGTTAAGGTTATTCGTTTTTCGATCGGTTTCGGCAAGACACTGTGGGCTTGGCAGAAAACCCCGGAAGACACCGAATTTGTGCTGTCGGCGATACCGTTGGGCGGCTATGTGAAAATGGTCGACGAGCGCGAAGGTGAGGTAAAGCCTGAAGATTTGCCTTACGCCTTCAATAAGCAGTCGCTATTAGCTAGAACCGCCATCGTCGCCGCGGGACCTATCTTTAATCTGCTGTTGGCGGTACTCCTGTTCTGGTTGGTGTTGGTAATCGGCGAAGTGGGCCTTAAGCCGATAGTTGGCGGTGTGGAGGCTGGAACCTTGGCTGCGGAAGCCGGTTTCGTCGAGAGGGAAGAAATCGTCAGCGTCAATCAAAAACTCACTCCAACCTGGATGGCGGCGTTGGATGAATTATTCTCGCTAGCAATCGACGGCGAGCGCGAAATCAATATCGTCGTCAGAACTTTGGACGATACCCAACAGACCCGACTGGTCAAAATCAACGAACAGGACGTACAAAGTCCGGAAATACTGCAAAAACGTCTGGGTCTGAAGCCCTGGATGCCTACCATCAAGCCGGTGATCGGCAAGCTCCTCGACCAGGGCGTTGCTAAACAAGCCGGTTTGCAAAGTGGCGATTTGATTGTCAGTGCCGACGGCACTGCAATAAAAGACTGGCAGCAATGGGTCGATTATGTTCAAGCCAGACCCGATGTCGAGATCAAGTTGCTGATCGAGCGCAACGAATTGCAAATGCCGCTCAATATTACCCCTCGCAAAGAGGAACAGGATGGGAAAGCCATCGGCAAAATAGGTGCCGGCGTGGACGTGCCCAAGGATTTAATGGCGGCCCTGCAGGTCGAGTATTCGCTGTCGCCATGGGAGGCGCTACCCGCGGCACTTGAGCGAACCGGATTCTATGCTTACAGTACGTTGAAGATGATAGGGAAAATGTTTGTCGGTTCGGCGTCCGTGGATAACTTGAGCGGTCCTATCAGCATCGCCCAATATGCCGGACAGTCGGCGGAAATGGGATTGACGGCATTCTTGAAATTTTTGGGCTTGGTCAGCGTCAGCCTCGGGGTATTGAATTTGCTGCCTGTTCCGGTTCTGGACGGCGGGCATCTATTGTTTTTTGCCGTTGAAGGCCTAAAAGGCAGTCCGGTGTCGGAAAAGATGCAACTGTATTTCCAGCAGCTCGGTATGTTTTTACTGATATCCCTGATGGTTCTGGCTATGTTTCTCGATATTGGCAGATTATTTCAATAACGCTGAACGAAAATCCAGGATCTGAGTCAATCGCTTTCTTCTATCAATAACCTACTGTTTACTCACATGAAAAAAATTACTCGAATCTTGGCGCTGACGGCTTGCGCTATTGTTAGCTCAAGTGCATCGGCGGATGAAGCGTCCATCAAGAAGGCCTTAAGCAATTTTATGCCGCAAGGCCAGGTCGATTCCGTTAAGCCTTCGGAAATCAAGGGCATCTATGAAGTAACGATAGGTGCCAATATCTTCTATGCCTCCGAAGACGGTAAATATTTGCTACAAGGCCAGCTGTTCGATGTCGAAGCTAAGAAAAACCTGACCGAAACCAAAATGGCCGACGTTCGTAAAAGCGGTCTGGATAAAATCGGCGTCCAGAATATGATCGTTTTCAAACCGGAAACCAGCAAACATCAGGTATCGGTATTCACCGATATCGATTGCGGTTACTGCCGTAAATTGCATTCCGAAATGGACCAATATCTGGCTCAAGGCATCACCGTGCGTTATCTGTTTTATCCCAGAGCCGGTAAAGGTTCGGATTCCTATAAAAAAGCCGTGTCGGTCTGGTGTGCCGCCGATAAAAACAAAGCGTTGACTGCGGCTAAAAAAGGCGAAAACCTGGATTCAAAAACCTGCGACAACCCTGTCGACCGGCATATGCAATTGGGCGAGGAATTCGGCATGAATGGCACACCGATGATAATCACCGAAAAAGGCAATGTATTGCCCGGTTATGTACCGGCCCAACAACTGGCTAAAATTCTGGCGAGCGAGTAAACCGTTCTTCTCTTTGGCCCCGCCGAATTTGCGGGGCCTTCAGTTTTTCCGATTAGCGGTTGGTTAATTCGACCAGCCGGATCTCCGCTTTCCCAAGCACTGCTTGATTGCCCCTGACTGAAATTTCGCCAACTGGCTGCAAGGTGCCTATGTTCGCTGCATTCCAAGCAGGCTTCGCAGCAAACCGTTAGGCGTTGCTAGCATCAAGAGCAGATATAACACTAAGGCGGTTATCAGGCAGATTGTCCGTGTTTTGTAATCGGCCATAACCGCCTGTTGCAGTTTTTGCTCTTCAAATGGCTGATCAGTTTGGTTGCCAGCTGTAAAGCATCGCTTGAGCAATCCCCAAATCTTTGGCTGCCTTGGGGACGCGGTCTTGCTTGGCTCGCTCCAAGGCTTGCTCTTTAAACTGGGACGTATATTTATTGCGTTTAGGCTTTGCGGTAATAGTGGCTGTTTGATCGTTGTTTTCCATAAAACTCCTCATGCTCAGAGATTACTCTCTTGGCGGCGGGGGGCTGTGAACTTGAGCAAGATCAGAAATGAAGTGTATTGCTTATTTGCAAATAAGTAATGGTTTAATATACAACAAACATGCCACATCATAAAAATGTCTTTACATCCATGTTTTGGGCTTGTTTGCCTGGGAGTTTCGATTGGCTGCCGTAAAGTTGCGTTAAGAGATGTAAAGAAATCCGACGGTTATGGTGGTGTAAATTGTAAGTGTAATGGGATTTTTCTCTGCAATTCGATCTCGCGATAGTCGTTATAGGGTAGTCACGACGCAAATCATAAAGCTAATTATAAAGGCGACTGGAAAAAACCGACGGCGGATATGTCTTGTGTTTTTCTTGCCGCAATATTGTTCAACTAAATTTGGAGTGTGGTCTTGCAGTTGATCTTAAACGGCGTTGAAGACACCGAGACTTTCGGTGCGGCGCTCTGGCGGGCATTGCCGCAAAAATGCCTGGTATTTTTATACGGCGATCTTGGCGTGGGTAAAACCACGTTAATTCGAGGTTTGTTGCGTGCGGGTGGCTATGCTGGCGCAGTGAAGAGCCCAACTTACAGTCTGGTGGAAGAATATGAGTTGGCGGGTCGGCGCATATTTCATTTTGACCTGTATCGCCTGAAAGAACCTGAAGAGCTGGAATGGATGGGGATGGAGGATTATTTGCGGCAACCGGCTTTATGCTTTATTGAATGGCCGCAAATGGGTAAAGGGATTTTACCGGAAGCCGATATTGAAATCCGAATGGATTATCGGGGCGATGGTCGCACGATTGAAATCAATGCGTTACAGTCCGATGTAAAAAATTATCTAGAACTCAACTGGAAAAACAAAGACATACTGCTATAATTTCACCAACATTATCATTAAGCGCTTGTGTGCATTATGTGGCGAAATTGTAAATTTTTTTGGATGCTGGGTCTGTTGTCTCCGTCCTTTATTGCCTATGCCGCGCAAGTGCAGATAGGCGCTGTAAGCTATTCCGGCCAGCAATCGGCACGTGTCGCGTTCGAGCTATCGGCTGCCGTGCATCATCGTTTTTTTACATTGAATAATCCTAGCCGCTTAGTGGTTGATTTCGACAATGCCCGATTGCAACAAGCTATCGCTCCGCCGCCCGCCGATCATCCGCTATTTGTAAACGTCCGAAGCGCAATGCGCAACAGTAATGACTTACGGGTCGTGATTGAGCTAAAAGCCGATGCCGATGCCAAAACTGTCGTTATTAACAAGGCTGCCGGTTCCCAGTTACAGGTTAATCTGTCTGTTAAAGAAAAGCCGGTGGCAAAATTGGAGAAAGCCGTTAGTCCATCGACTCCCGCCAAAAAAGATAGGCCGTTAGATTCGGCGATATTGGCGCCTGCATCTGCAAACGTTAAAGTTGCTAAAGCAAAAGGCCGCGATATCGTTGTTGCCATTGATGCGGGCCATGGCGGCAAGGATGTGGGGGCGCAGGGCGGTAATGGCACTCAGGAAAAAGACGTGGTCTTCGCTATTGCCAAGCGTCTGGAAGGGATGGTCAATAATCAGCCGGGTATGCGGGCGGTTATGATTCGCAAGGGCGATTATTTTGTTAAGCTGCGGGAACGGGTCAGAATTGCCCGTGCCGCTAAGGCGGACTTATTCGTCTCCATTCATGCCGATGCATTTAACGATTCGAGTGCGCATGGCGCGTCGGTTTATACGTTGTCCAGTAAAGGCGCATCAAGCGAAGCGGCGCGTTTTTTGGCCGATAGCGAAAATGCCTCGGATTTGGTTGGGGGCGTCAGTCTTGACGATAAGGACGATACTCTGGCCTCGGTGTTGCTGGATTTGTCGCAGACCGCCGCTAAGGAGGCTAGTCAAAATGTCGGCAGCAAGGTGTTGAGAAACGTTAAATCCGTGGGGCATCTGCATAGAGCGGCTGTGCAGAAGGCTGGGTTTGTGGTGTTGAAATCGCCGGATATTCCGTCGATTCTGGTGGAGACCGCGTTTATTTCCAATCCCGAAGAGGAGCGGCGTTTAGTCACTCGCGCCTATCAGGATAAAATGGCTTCCGCGGTGTTTGGCGGCATCATGGCTCACTTTAGGCAGTATGCGCCTGCAAATACTCTGATGGCGCAACTCTCCAGGTCTGGAAAAATGCCTCGTCTTGCCAAGCGTGAAGATGTTGAAACTGTTGCTGCTGTTGCCGCCGACAAGCCGGTGTTGGCGAGTAACGATGTCGATGCCGCTCCGGTGTCAAACAAATCGCAGCACGTGATCAATCGCGGCGAAACTCTGTCCGGCATCGCTCAACAGTATGGCGTATCGATGCGTGCTCTTCGTACCGCCAACGACATGAGCGATGGCAACGTTAGGGTCGGGCAGGTATTGCAGATACCGCGCAATAGTTAATGGTTTCGGCCTATTTCTTTAAAGTCTTATTTGATCGGCGTTGGCTTTGATTCGTCTGTCGTAGGCTGCTCAATATGGTTTTCAAATTAAAATGACATAGCGATATTCGTCATTTTCTTCTGCCAAAAGCCACCCCTTTGATGAGTGGCTTCCTGTTAAATAAAATTTTGCTTTGCAATAACAGTACCGGTTTCTATAATAGCCGGCTTTTCGGGGCATTTCGTCCCGAATCCTTGCTTCACCACTCAAGCGGGTGGGAGGCTTTTTTAACCGAAAGGAGAACTCATGCGACATTATGAAATCGTCTTCTTGGTACACCCTGATCAAAGCGCTCAGGTTCCTGCCATGATCGAACGTTATAAATCCACCGTGGAAGATGCTTCAGGCAAAATTCACAGGCTGGAAGATTGGGGCCGTAGACATTTGGCCTACCCGATCAAAAAAATCCATAAAGCACATTACGTGTTGATGAATATCGAATGCGATCAAGCCACTCTTGAAGAATTGGAAAGCGGTTTTCGTTTCAATGATGCGATCTTGCGCAGCATGACCTTGCTCAAGAAGGAAGCCATCACCGGTGCTTCCGCGATTGCTATCAGCGGTAACGACGGACAAAAAGCTTCCAGCCGTGTTAAGGAAGAAGTCGAAGAAGAGCCAGAAGTAGAGGCCGCCGAAGGAACTGAAGCCGAAGTTGAAGAACCCGCTTCCGAATAATCAACATTGAATCAAGAGAGTTTTATGGCACGTAATAATGTAAGACGTAAAAAAGGTTGCCGCTTTAGCGGTGAAGATGCAATCGTGATCGACTACAAAGATCTGGATTTGTTGAGCGAGTACATCACCGAAACCGGCAAAATCATTCCCAGCCGGATCACCGGAACCAGTGCGAAATATCAAAGACAGCTGACTTCAGCGATAAAACAAGCCCGTTTTATTGCGTTGCTGCCTTTCTGCGACGCACATAAATAAATAATTAGCCGGGGTAGGCGGGCGTGCAATTTTTAGCAGCCTTTATCATGAAAGGCCGAATGCAGGCCATGATGGTTGCATCGACACTGGCATTGTTGTCGCTGCCTTTTCCCCCGGTCAGTATTGTAAGTTCGGCTTCGGTGGCATTGGTCACTTTGCGACGAGGCAGTTTGGAAGGCTTGTATGTGCTGATTTGCGCATGTTTGGCGGCAGCATTGTTGAGCATGTTCTTGCTGGGCGGCTATCAATTCGCCTTGATGTATGGCCTGGTGTTGTGGGTGCCGGTTTGGCTGATATCCATAATATTGCGCGAAGGCAGACAGCTGGCGGTAGCTATTGAGATTGCCGTGATGGTAGGGATTGCCGGCGTATTGGTTTTTTATCTGTATCAGCCCGAGCCTGCCCAGATTTGGCGCGGCGTGCTGACTGTGATGATACAGCCGATGCTGGAAGCAAGGCCGGATGTGTCGGTGGAAATGATCAATCAATCCGCCGATATATTCGCCCACATTATGACCGGAATCATCGCTGCCGGCACGGTATCCGGCTTGTTGCTGGGGCTGTTTTTGGCGAGATGGTGGCAGGCTGCATTGTATAATCCCGGCGGTTTTCGTCAGGAATATCTGGCCTTAAAAGGTCATGCTCCCTTGGCGCTGTTGACGCTGGCGATTTTGACGGTTGCCTTGTTGGCTTCGGGCTTGATAGCGGAATTATGCTGGAATGCGTTGGTAATACTGTTTGTGCTGTATACCTTCATCGGTACCGCCGTGCTGCATTGCTCATTTGCGGCAATGAAAGGCAGCCGTTTTATGGTGCCTTTTTTATATGCAACATTGCTGATTATTCCCCACGTCATGGCGGCGGTGGCTTTATGCGGCCTGACCGATACCTGGCTGGACTTACGAAATAAACTCAAACCAAACGGGGCGTAAGCTCCTGAATTTTCGACAATAGTCGATCTACGAGGTATGTAAAGATGGATGTTATTCTTCTTGAAAAAACTGCGAACCTGGGTAATCTGGGCGACAGAGTCACCATTAAAGCCGGTTACGGCAGAAACTATTTGATTCCACAAGGTAAAGCCGTTGCCGCGACGCCTAAAAAAATCAAGGAGTTTGAAGAGCGTCGTGCCGAGCTGGAAAAACAAGCCGCCGAAAAATTGGCTGCTGCCAATGCTCGCGGCGAAGCCTTGAGCAAACTGAACATCGTCATCACCCATAAAACCGGCGACGAAGGCCGTTTGTTCGGTTCCGTCGGTACTCAAAACATCGCGGATGCAATTACTGCTGCCGGCGTTAAAGTTGAGAAAGCCGAAGTGCGTTTGCCGAATGGCGTGATTCGCAACATCGGCGAATACGATGTCGCGATCAACCTGCACACCGACGTTATCGTGACGCTGCCGATCAAAGTCGCAGCGGAGTAATAAACCGCCATGATCATCGTAACCGGCGGTGCCGGTTTCATAGGCAGTAATCTGGTATTGGGTTTAAACGCCCGCGGTTACGATGATATTCTGGTGGTCGACCATTTGACCAATGGGGTCAAATATAAAAATCTGGTCGATTGCCGGATTGCCGATTATCTGGACAGAAGCACCTTTCTGGAACGCTTGCGGCAAGGTGCTTTCTCCGCCGAAACCATAGAAGCGATTTTCCATCAAGGCGCTTGCTCAACCACTACCGAGTGGGATGGCCGCTACATGATGGACAATAATTATGAATACAGTAAAACCCTGTTTCATTATTGCCAAAGCCACAAGATTCCGTTCATTTATGCCTCCAGCGCCGCGGTCTACGGTGCCGATCTGACTTTTAAGGAAGAGTTGGCTTACGAAGGTCCGCTGAATGTCTACGGCTATTCCAAATTTCAGTTCGATCAATACTTGCGTAGACAGACCAAATTGACTGCTCAGGTCGCGGGTTTACGCTATTTCAATGTCTATGGCCCTCGCGAAGCTCACAAGAGCAGCATGGCCAGCGTCGCCTTTCATTTGAATAATCAGATCAAGACTTCCGACGAATTAAAATTGTTTGAGGGTTGTGACGGCTATAACGATGGCGAACAGCGCCGCGACTTTATCTATGTTGGCGATGTGGTCGATATAAACTTATGGTTTATGGATAATCCACAGGTGTCCGGCATCTACAATTGCGGCACCGGCCGTAGCCAGACCTTCAACGATGTCGCCAATGCTGTGATCAAATACCATCGGCGTGGCCAAATCAAATACATCCCTTTTCCCGAGCACCTGAAAGGTTGTTACCAAAGTTACACCGAGGCCAATCTTGACAACTTGCGGGCCGCAGGTTGCGAACATCAGTTCAAAAGCGTCGAACAAGGCGTACAACTTTACATGGAATGGCTGAACCGTTAATCGTCGTTTGAATTAATGACGCCAGCGAGTTTGTCTCTAGCTGTTTCTCGATTTTCCTCTTATTAAATGCTTGCCGAACCGTTGGCGTATGCTTATGCTTTCCAAGCATTAGTATAACGAGCCCAAGGAGTGCAGCATGACGGAATCCCGCCCTTACATTCGCTGGTTTAACGAGCTGACCATCAACGACATTCCATTGGTTGGCGGTAAGAATGCCTCGCTGGGCGAAATGTACCGCGAATTGGCCGGACAGGGCGTGATGGTGCCCAACGGTTTTGCGGTTACCGCCGAGGCTTACCGTTATATGTTGGATCAAGCCGGTGCCTGGGAGCGTTTGCATCAATTGTTGGACGAGGTCGATGCCGATGATGTCGGCGAATTGGCTAAAAGGGCCCAGCAGGCTCGCGATCTGGTTTATTCCGCTCCTTTGCCCGCCGATCTTCAGCAACAAATTCTCGATGCTTTTGCTCAACTCCAGCAGCAATATCGGGAAGACCTGACCGTCGCGGTGCGCAGCTCTGCAACGGCAGAAGATCTTCCTACCGCCAGTTTCGCCGGTCAGCAGGATACCTATCTGAACATTCGTGGTGGCCAGGCCCTGCTGGACGCCTGCAAGCGTTGTTTCGCCAGCCTGTTTACCGACCGGGCGATTCATTACCGTTTGGATCAGGGTTTCGACCATTTCAAGATCGGTCTTTCGATCGGGGTGATGAAAATGGTGCGCTCCGATCTGGCGGCCAGCGGCGTGATGTTTTCGCTGGATACCGAGTCCGGCTTCGACGATGCGGTATTCATCACCGGCGCTTACGGTCTGGGCGAGAACGTGGTGCAGGGTGCGGTCGACCCCGACGAATTTTATGTCCACAAGCCGACTTTCGCCCAAGGCTACCGTAGCGTGTTGCGCCGCACATTGGGCGCCAAAAAAATCAAGATGATCTATAGCGACGGCCGCACCCGCGAACCGATCCGCAATGTCGCCACCGCCAACCATGAACGCAGCCAATTCTGCATCAACGATGAGGAAGTGCTGCAACTGGCCGATTATGCGCTGAAAATCGAACAGCATTACGGCAGGCCGATGGACATGGAATGGGCCAAGGACGGTTTGGACGGTAAGCTCTATATCGTTCAAGCCAGACCCGAGACCGTCGCCTCGCAAAAGGTCGGCAATGTCCTGGAACAATACCGGCTTAAACAGCATGGCGAAGCCATCGTCAAAGGTCATGCCATAGGCAGCAAGATTGCCGCCGGCACCGCGCGGGTGATCGACAATGTCTCCAAGCTGTCTACCTTTAAACCCGGTGAAGTGCTGGTGGCCGACATGACCACGCCGGACTGGGAACCGGTGATGAAAACCGCCGCCGCCATCGTTACCAATCGCGGCGGCCGTACTTGCCATGCCGCGATTATCGCCCGCGAACTGGGGGTGCCGGCGGTAATCGGTTGCGATAATGCCACGGCGATGATCGAGAGCGGCAGCGTGGTGACGGTGTCCTGCGCCGAAGGCGACGTCGGCAAAGTCTACGATGGCCGAGTCGATTTCGACGTGCAACATACCGATCTGTCGCAACTGGAGCGGCCGAAAACCAGGATCATGCTGAATCTCGGCAACCCTGAGCTGGCTTTCAAGCATAGTTTCCTACCCAATGATGGTGTCGGCTTGGCGCGTATGGAATTCATCATCACCGAATACATCAAGGCCCATCCGATGGCTTTAATACACCCGGAAAAAGTCGCCGACGAGGAGGAATTGGAACAGTTGCGGCAATTGACTCGCGGCTACGACAAGCCCGAAGAGTTTTTCATTCAGCGTTTGGCTGAAGGCGTCGGCACCATTGGCGCGGCGTTTTATCCCAAGCCGGTAGTGGTGCGGATGTCCGATTTCAAGACCAACGAATACGCCACGCTATTGGGTGGGCGTTGGTTCGAACGCGACGAGGCCAATCCGATGATCGGTTTTCGTGGAGCATCTCGTTATGTGCATCCGGCCTATGCCGAGGGCTTTGCGCTGGAATGCATGGCGATGAAGCGTGTCCGGGAACAAATGGGCTTGAAAAACGTGATTTTGATGATCCCGTTTTGCCGGCGGGTCGAAGAAGCGGTCAATGTCTTGGATTACATGGCAAAATGCGGCCTGAAACGCGGCGAGGATGGTCTGGAAATTTACGTGATGTGCGAGATTCCCAACAACGTGATTCGCATCGACGCCTTTGCCGAATTGTTCGACGGCTTTTCGATCGGCTCCAACGATTTGACCCAACTGACGCTGGGCGTGGACCGCGATTCGGAAATTGTCGCCAACGACTTCGACGAACGCGATCCCGGCGTCAAAACCATGATACGCATGGCGGTGGAAGGCGCTCGCCGTAACGGCAGGCACTCAGGGCTGTGCGGCCAGGCACCGTCCGATTATCCGGAAATGGTCGAATACCTGGTCGAGATAGGCATCGATTCGATGAGTCTTAATCCCGACACCGTGTTGCAAACCACGCAACGCGTGCTGGCGCTGGAAAAACGTTTAGGCCGTTAATCCAACGCTACAGCCTGGAACTTGTCAGGAATCGGTCGAAATCCTCGGCCGGCATCGGATGGGCGAACAGATAACCCTGAGCGTAGTCGCAGTCGCAATCCAGCAGCAACCGGCGTTGCTGCTCGGTCTCCACGCCTTCGGCAATCACTTTTAAACCCAGCTTGTGAGCCATGGCGATAATCGCTTCGCATAACACTAAGGCATCGGAACCGCTAGCCAGCTCGCGGGTAAAGGATTGGTCGATTTTCAGGTAATCGATGTCGAACTTTTTCAGATAGGCTAGCGACGAATAGCCGGTGCCGAAATCGTCGATAGCCACTTCAACGCCGGCGGCACGCAAGCTTAATAGATGCTCTTGAGTGCTGGGATCGGCATCGAGCAGCAAACCTTCGGTGATTTCCACGACGATGCTTTGCCCCGGCAAGCCTTGTTTCTGCAGTTGTAGATGCCAAGCCGGGTGATCCTTGTCTCTGTTTTTAATTTGAACCGGCGATTTGTTGACGCTGATCTGAAACGAGGCATGATGAGTCCGCCGCCATATCGCCACCTGTTTGCAGGCTTCGGCGAAGATCCATTCGCCGATGTCGTTTATCAGGCCGCTTTCTTCGGAAACCGGGATAAAATCGACGGGGTTAATGAAGCCGCGAAGCGGATGCTGCCAACGGATCAGTGCTTCGGCTTTATGAATGTCCCCGCTTGCCAGTTCGACGATCGGTTGATAAGCCACCAGAAATTGCTGTTCGGCCAATGCCGTGCGCAAATCATTGATCAGTTTGCTGCGCAGCAGTGCTTGCTCCTGCATGGCGGACGTGAAAAAGCTGTAACGGCTACGGCCCAGCCGTTTTGAGGTATACATGGCCTGATCGGCATTTTTCAGTAATTGTTCAATATCTCCGGCATCTTGCGGATAGAGCGTGATGCCGATGCTGGCCGAAATAAAAGTCTGTTCTTCACCGAGCTGAAAGGGCTCGGCCATCTGCTTGAGAATGTCTTCGGCAATCCGCTCAAGGCTATCTATGTTGTCGAGTTCGGTTAGTATCAGGGTGAATTCGTCGCCTCCCAAGCGCGCGGCGGTATCGGTTTCGCGTACGCAGGCGCTGAGACGCCGGGCAGCTTCCTTTAGTAGCGCGTCGCCCATTTCGTGGCCTTGGCTGTCGTTTACCTCCTTGAAACGATCGAGGTCTAGGAAAAAAACCGCCAGCATTTGCCCTGAACGATGGGCTTTCTTGATTTCATGTTTGAGTTGTTCCCGGAACATGCTGCGATTGGGCAGGCCGGTGAGCGGGTCGAAATTGGCCTGCCGCCAAATGTTTTCTTCGGACTGTTTACGCTGGGTGATGTCGGAAAACAATGCCACACGGCGTTGGGCGCTGTTGTCGGCGTTGAAAATGGTGTTGATGGTTAACTCTTCAATATAAAGATCGCCATTTTTATTGCGGTTCCAAATTTCCCCGCGCCAATGTCCCGTGTCTTGGATAGCCCGCCACATGTCCTGATAAAAGGTTTTACTATGGATGCCGGAGCCCAGAAAGTTGGGGTTGCGGCCCAAGGCCTCGTCTCGGCTGTAACCGGTCAATAGGCTAAAAGCGGGGTTGGTGTCGAGGATCATGCCGTCGGCATCGGTGACGATCATGGCTTCGCTGCTGTTCCGATAAACCAGCGCCGCCAATTGCAGCGCTTCGTCGGCCTGATGTTTCTGGATGGCAATGCCGGCTAAATGGGCGCCGTATTCCAGCAACTCGATATCGGCGGCGTCGGGTGGACCGATGACCTCGTTATAGAACGCCAATGTGCCGAGCACTTTACCGTTACTGGAACGTATAGGTTCCGACCAGCAGGACGCCAATCCGGTCTCAGCCGCCAGGGTTTTGAAGCCTTCCCAGTTAGGGTGGGATTGTATATCGGCCACGATCACCCGTTCGCCGGTATAGGCCGCCGCCCCGCAGGAACCGACGCATGGGCCGATTGCCAGTTTGTCGACCGCGGCGACATAGAAATCCGGTAAGCCTGGGGCTGCCGCGGTCAGCAAATGTTGGCCGGATTGATCCAACAGCAAGATGCTGCCGCGTTTGCCGGGGCTGGCGGCCTCCATGCTGTAGATCAGGACGTTCAGAACTTCCCTTAGCGAGGCGCCGGTAGCCAGTAGCTCTAAAACCCGAGCCCGGTATTTTTCCCGTTGTTCGATGCGTATCCGCTCTGTGACATCCAGTTTGATGGCGACATAGTGGCTGATGTTGCCGTCGGCGGTTTTAACCGGCGCGATATGGGTGTTCTCCCAATAAAGGCTGCCGTCCTTGCGGCGGTTGACGACGTCGCCCTGCCAGATATGACCCTGGCTGATGGTTTCCCAGAGTTCCTTGTAGACCTCTTGCGGGACCAAACCGGATTTGAGGAAATTGGGGTTGCGCCCCTGCGCTTCCTCGCGGCTGTAGCCGGTTATCTTGGTAAAGTGAGGATTGACGTACTCGATAATGCCGTTGGCATCGGTAATAAAAATGGTGGTCGGGCTTTGTTCGATGGCGGTGGATAGGGTTGTTAACTGCGCTTCGGCTTGAACGCGTTCGCTGATGTCGCGGATGAAGGCACAGAATTCGACCTTTTTATTGAAACGATTGATGCTGATGGCAAGCTCAATCGGAAATTCATGGCCCCGCTTATGCACGGCCATGGTTTCCATGCGGCGGTTTAAACGTTTGCTGTCGCTGTTTCGCAAAAAATGTTGCAAGCCTTGCAGATGATCGTGGCGAAAGCGTGACGGTATGATGATTTCATGCAGCGGATGACCCAGAACCTCGTCGCTGTCCCAGCCGAACATTGATGTGGCTCTGGGATTCCAGGCTGTGATATTGCCGTTTTTGTCGATCTGTATGATGGCATCCAGCGCCGTGTCGATAATCGCGCTCATCCGCATGCCGTCTTCCTGACGGGCGATGAGCAACGCGCTGAAACCCGCCGCCATTTCGTTAAAACTATCGCCGATTTGCCGGAGTTCGTCGTGGGTATCCAGATGAACGCGTTGTTGCAGGTCGCCATCGGCAAAGCGGCGTGCCGCCGTCGCCAGATCCCGAATGCTGATCATGGTCGAATAATAAATGCCTATCGAAAAATATAGAACCAGTGTCAATAACGCAGCGGCAATGCCAATACTGGCATAGAGCGTGGTTCTGGTATGCTCGATGCGGTTTTGGATCAATGCGAAACTGGCAGTGGTAAAGTCTTGATCGATCAGTCCGTAAAGACCGTCGATTTTCTGGGTGGTGATTCTGAAGAAGTCTTCAGGCGAAATGCTGAAGCGTTGCTGAATAATTTCCGATTCCACCAATTGAATGATTTGCTGGACGGCTTGATTGATTTCCCGGCTTGAGATCGATAGGCCGTCTTGCAGCGATGGGTTGAAATATCCGATTTTGTCGAGATTAACGGTCAGTGTTTTTTGGGCGTCCTGCAAACCGTTGATTAACGTGAGCAACTTGATTTTCTGTTCTTCGCTCAACTGTTTGGCGGTGACGATGGCGCTACCGTAAGCCCGCAATTGCCCCATGCGCTCGATAGCCATGGGCAACTCAAGCAGCGAGGTCCTGACCATATAGTATGAGTCGAGGCTGGAATCGCTGGTCAATTTGTAATTATCGCCAATGCTGGCCATGAAGTTCAGCAGTGCCTCGATCAGCCTAGAGTGCTCGGCAAAGTTATTGGCGAGCGTCCAGCTCAATCCCTCGGTTTCCAGCCTCAACCAGCCGCTCTTAATGTCTTGAAAATCCGGGGATTGGGTTAATGCGGCGGGTAGAGTCTTCTCCATGGCTGTAAAGGCTTTCGCTGTTTCCGCTTCCTGAACGACGAGCGCATCACGCATGGTGATATTGCCGCTTAACACGCTGGCGGATCGCCCCCGATGTTGTTGCAGCAAACGAACGGTTCTCGATACCGGAGGCAGTAAACTATGGCCGGTTAAGGCCTGCTGGGCGGTACGCAAGACATGATCGAGGTTGATAAACAGGCTGAAGGCAACCGCAAAAATGGCTACCGTAGTCATCAAGCCCAGCAGCAAGGAGCGTCCCGTATAATTGAGACGGCTCATCAAATGAATGGCGGGCCTTATCAGCCGGCTATACTGCGTGTTCTCTGGTTTTTGCATCGGCTGAAAAATGGCTGGGGGTTCTTGCATTATCAATGGCCATCGAATGTTACTCAAGTTGTACAGTGTAGACGCTGTGTTGTTCATTGCCGCCCGCTTCGCGTAAAATCGCCAGCAATTTACCCTGTCTGCGGAGCAACGCCATGAAACCGGTTTTATTTTTAATGTTACTGATATCGTCAAGCTGGACTTTTGCCGAGGATGCAAAAGAGGAATGGCATGAAACTACATTAAGCGACGATGTCATCCATAAAATTCAGCAAGCACAATTCGGTTATAAAAAGTGCGTGATCGATTCGATGCGCAAACCTGAATATGCCAAGCTGGAAAGCCGTAATGCCACTGATGTGGTGATCAGAGAATGCGAGCCGGTGCTGGCCGATATGCGCAAGGTGTATACCGATTCCGATGTGCCCGGCGTAGTGGCCGACCGCCACCTTAAAAAACTCAGAATTCAGGTGACCCGCAATGTCTTGCAGGAATTGATGTATGCCGAAGCCGCCAAGAAAGCCGGCGCTCAACCGTAAATGGTGAGTAGTCAGTAGGAAGCGGGTAGTCAAAACCACCTACCATTTCCTACTTCCCACTAGCCAGCAGTTACGACTGCTTTTAACTTAAGTGTAAACATTATTCATGAATACCTACACCATTGATTTATCGTTGCGTCCCACCACTTTCGATTTGTGGCACGTTTGTCTGGCCGGCACCGTAGCCGCGCTGACGCTGGCTTTGCTTGCCGTGTTAGTGTCGGTATTGCTGGCCGGGCGGCGTTGTAAAAATAAAGCCTCGGCTCAACCGCAACAGCCTGAGATCAAGATCGTCGAAAAAATCGTTGAAGTCGAAAAAATTGTGCAGGCGCCGGCTCCGGAACCCGTGATTTTGAAGGAATCCACCCCGGATGCGGCCTTGCAGTTGCTGAGTCTGCTGCAGAAAGAAGCCCGTTTTATCGATTTTATTAAGGAAGACATGAGCGCCTATGGCGATGCCGACATCGGTGCCGCGGCGCGCATCGTTCATCAGGGTTGCGCCAAGGCGATTAACGAGCACTTTACCCTGAGTGCGGTCAGTAACGATCAGGAAGGTAGCCGGGTTACCCTCAATCAAGGTTTCGATGCGGCGGCCTTTCGCCTGACCGGCAATATCGTCGGCCAAGCGCCGTTCACCGGCACCTTGGTGCACAAAGGCTGGCAGGTCACCGACCTGCGCCTGCCTAAACTGACCGAAGGCCACAATGCCAAAATCATTGCTGCCGCCGAGGTTGAGTTATGACGCAAGAGGCTCGTTATTCGGTCGGTATAGACCTGGGTACCACCCATTGCGTGTTGTCTTATGTCGATCTGCAAGCCGGCGATGATCAGCCCGAGTTGCTGGTATTTGCCGTTCCGCAGTTAACGGCGCCCGGCGTGATCGAAGACAAGCCGCAACTGCCGTCCTTTATGTATTTGCCGCATGCCGCTGAAATCGCCGAAGGATCGACGGCCTTGCCTTGGTCGGGAAAAGCCGAGCATCTGGTCGGTGAAATTGCCCGCAATCTGGGCAGCAAAACCCCGATCAGGTTGGTGGCCAGCGCCAAAAGCTGGCTATGCCATGCCGGCGTCGACTGCAAACAGCCGATACTGCCTGCCGAAGCGCCCGACGATGTCAGCCGCGTTTCGCCGTTTTTGGCGGGAAAAGCCTATCTACAGCATTTGCGCGACGCCTGGAATCACCAATTTCCGCAGCATCGTTTGCAGGATCAGGACCTCACTATCACCGTGCCGGCCTCCTTCGATCCGGCGGCGCGGGAATTAACGGTCGAAGCGGCGCGGGCGATCGGTTTAGGGCAAGCGGTGTTGCTGGAAGAACCGCAGGCTGCGCTATACAGCTGGATCGAAAATAGCGAGGGTGACTGGCGCAACCATGTTGCCGTCGGCGATGTGATCCTGGTGGTGGATGTCGGCGGCGGTACCACCGACCTGTCGTTGATCGCGGTCACCGAGGATCAGGGCAATCTGCAATTGACGCGAGTCGCGGTCGGCGATCATATCCTGCTGGGCGGCGACAATATGGATTTGGCCTTGGCTTATACCGTGAAGGCCAAGCTGGAACAGGATGGCGGCAAGCGCCTGGAATCCTGGCAGTTGCAGGCTTTGACGCACGCCTGCCGCGAAGCCAAGGAAAAACTCTTCAATCAGCCCGAGCTGGAAAACATACCCTTGGTGGTTGCCAGCCGCGGTTCGTCACTGATAGGCGGCACCTTGCGCAGCGAGTTGACTCGCGATGAACTCAAGCGGGTGCTGGTGGAAGGCTTCCTGCCGGTAGTCGGCGTTGGCGACAAACCGCAATCAAAACCACGCAGCGGTTTGCGTAGCGCCGGTTTGCCCTATGCCCAGGATGCCGCGATTACCCGGCATCTGGCGGCATTTTTGTCCAGACAGATGGGCGCTACCGACGAATTGAAAGACATCAATCTGCCCGAGCATGCCCGCTTTTTACACCCGACCGGCGTGTTGCTGAACGGCGGGGTGTTAAAGGCCGGAGTATTGGCGGAACGTTTGATGCAAGTGCTCAATGGCTGGCTGCAGACCGAACAGGCACCGGCTGCCCGCTTGCTGCAAGGCGCCGATCTGGATCTGGCCGTGGCGCGTGGCGCGGCTTATTACGGCCATGTGCGTAAAGGCAAAGGTGTACGCATCAAGGGCGGTACCGCGGCGGCCTATTATGTCGGTGTAGAAAGCGCGACGCCAGCGGTGCCCGGTTTGGCGCCGGAAGTGGAGGCGCTGTGTATCGCGCCGTTCGGCATGGAGGAGGGCAGCGAACAGGAGCTACCCAACGACGAATTCGGTTTGGTGATCGGCGAGCCGGTTCGTTTCCGGTTTTTCGGTTCCAAAACCCGGCGTGACGACGCGGTTGGCACTCGCTTGGAGGCTTGGAGCGATGATGAGCTGGAAGAGCTGGACGAGATTGAAATCACTTTGCCGGAAGAAGGTCACAACGCCGGCGAAGTGGTGCCGGTGTTTTTGTCCGCCGCGGTCAGCGAAGTGGGGACACTGGAGTTGAGGGCCGTGTCGCGCCGCGATCAACAGCGCTGGAAGATCGAGTTTGATGTCAGGGCCGGCGAGGGAAACTGATCTGCCCCAAGTCTGTTTTCGTTAAATAAAACCCCGAGAACCTTATAGGTTGCTCGGGGTTTTTTATGTGGCTAAGAAAACGCCTGATCGCCAGGTTTTCGATCAAACGTCATTCTCAACTAAATCGCAGGCTTACCGGTTGTAGGGATATCCCTGTTGTTGCTGGTAATACGGCTGTTGATATTGTTGTTGAGGATAGGTTTGCTGCGGGTAACCTTGTTGTTGAGGATAGCCCTGTTGCTGAGGGTAACCTTGCTGTTGAGGATAGCCCTGTTGCTGCGGATAGCCTTGCTGTTGGGGGTAACCTTGTTGCTGAGGATAGCCTTGCTGTTGGGGGTAACCCTGTTGCTGAGGATAACCTTGCTGCTGTGGGTAACCCTGTTGTTGTGGATATCCTTGTTGTTGGTTGGCTCCGGCATTTTCGTTAGCCTTGATCGCCAATTCCACGCGACGGTTGATGGCACGGTTGGCATCGCTGGTATTCGGCACCTTGGGCGCGCTTTCGCCCATGCCTTGTTGGGATATGCGGATTGCATTAACGCCGCGTTGTGCCAGGTAACGGGCCACGCTGTTGGCGCGCGCTTCGGATAAGCGCTGATTGTCGGCATCGGAACCGACATCGTCGGTGTGACCGCTGACCATGATGGTCGAATCGGGATAGCCAACCAGTACTTTCGCCACCGAGTCCAAAGCGGTTTGCGCTTCAAACGTTAAATCGGCTTTGCCGAATGCGAAAGTAACGTTACTGGTGCTGGGCATGTTCAGATTTAACTGGTTGTCGGCGGTGCGCTGTACCTCGATGCCGGTGCCTTGCAACGATTGCTGCATTTCCTGTTGCTGTTTATCCATGTAGTAGCCGATGCCGGCGCCGACCGCTGCGCCCGCCAAGGCGCCCAGTCCGGCATTTTTCAGATCGTTGCCGCCGAACAGTGTGCCGGCACCGGCGCCAACTGCTGCGCCAATCGCACCGCCTTTGCCAAGATTACTCATGCTGGATTGGCCGGTGTAGGGATCGGTGGCGCAACCCGCCAGTAATGTGGCTCCGATGCCGATGAGTACGATTTTATTTTTCATAGGATTGTCCTTTGTTAAGAGTTAATTGAGTAAAAGCACTATTAAAAACGCGGAATAAAGAATTGGAACAGCGCTATTTAAGTGATGAAAATTTGAACGCTAAGTTTCAAGCCGCGGTTAGCTTACTAAGGGCTGGCTTAAACTTGGCTTAAGCTTGTCAAGCCATTGGCTGCTTACAAAGGCGGTTGTTTTTCGCCGGTTTTGTCGATGTGAATCCGGCTGCCAACCGACAAAACCCCGCTACCGTCATGCAAGGCATTTTGGCCGAAATACACCTTGTTTTGCCATTGCCGCACGCGAGCCAACGTGGTTAAGGGTTCCTTGCCGCTTGTGGCCGTTTCCGGGTCGATGGTGGGCACCGAGCATCTCGAACAGGGTTTGGGGAGCCTGAATGTAATATTGTCGATCGAGATTTGCCGCCAACTGTCCTCGGCGTAACTTTCGCAATTAGTGGCCACTAAATTGGGGCGAAAGCGGATCATCGTTAAATCGAGGTTCATCGCTTGATTCAGGGCCTGCAGTGAGGCATCGGAAACGATTAGAAACGGGAAGCCGTCGGAAAAAGCGGTTTGATCGCTGTCGTCCGCATATTTCGGATCGACTTTACGGACCCGATGCTCGGGATGATAGACCAGCCTGCATTCGCAATCCAGAAATCGGCTTAACCAATCGTCTGCTTTGTCATTGGTGGTTTTGGCGACGCATCGGTCGTTCCATATCTCGACATTGAGATCGTCGCCTTCATCGCTTTGTAACGGCAGGACAAGGTCGTCTTGGCTTGGTACTGACAGAATCAACTGATTCTCGGCGATGCGGGTTTTGATCAGCGCCATTTTCGGCAGGCGGCGCTGGCTTAGGAATTGTCCGGCAGCATCGACCAGCATCCACTTTCTATCGTAACGCAGTCCGGTTTTATCCACCGGCCACTGCTCCACCTGAATGCCTGCCAGGGATTTGACCGGATAAACGTAAATTTGGCTAAGGATAGGCATGAGAAATTCGGTTCAGCTGAATGTCAGGTCGGTTTGGGTATGCAATAGGTGGTCGGCCAGACCTTCGTGATAATTATCGAATTTTAAGCCATATTTTTGAGTGCTTTCCGAATAGACAACGAGCGCATCTATTTCGAAGCGTTTGCCGTCATCAAACAGAAGATAGAGGCAAACCCGGCTTTTTTTTCTGATTTTTTTGGGGCTGATAACTGCTGCGCCCTTGCTGCTAATGTCATGTAGGATAACCGGCAGCAGTCGAGGGAAGATGACGCTTCGCACCTTGATAACAGCCTTTATGTCTTGGCGCCGATAACGAACCGCAACGCGCTTGTTGGACCACAAGCTCTCGAGAGGTATTTCCTGATCCAATTCGTCGAATATATCCGCAGGGAAATCGTTTTCTGACATGATGTGCGGGCCAAATTTAAAGTGGCGCTAAGTATTAACGCTAAGCGGTTAAAATTCAATAGATGACTTAATGATTAATGGAACGGTACAACATTTATGTTATTCGGTAGAATCGATACTTTGTGTTTTATGACTGTGGATTTATGAATATAGCCAATATTTCCGGGATGTTTTTGTTGGTTTCCATGTTGCTGGTCAACATCGAAGAGGCGGGCGCGGCGGCAGTTCAGGTAATAAAGATCGCCTATTTCACGCAGGAGCAGGTGGCTCCGCCGGCCTTGTCCAATCTCGATCCCTTCATCGCCGATAAAGGCCAGGTTGGGGCCGAACTGGCAATCGGCGACAACAATACCACCGGCCAGTTTACCGGGCAGAAATATGAGTTGAAAAAGGTAGTGGTGCCGGTCGGTGCCGACATCGTTCAGGCTTTTAATCAACAGATCGGCGACGATATTGGTTTGGTGGTTGCCAATCTCAATGCCGAACAGCTGCTTAAACTGGCCGATTTACCCAGTGCCCGGAACAAATTGCTGTTCGACGCCGCAACCAGCGACGACGAGTTGCGCAACGGCCAATGTCGGCAGCATGTGATGCATATCCTGCCCAGCCGGGCGATGCGTGCCGATGCGCTGGCGCAGTACATGCTGAAAAAACGTTGGCAGAAGTGGTTTCTGGTGATAGGCCAGACTGCGGAAGACCAGTCGTATGCCGCAGCCGTTAAACGGGCCGCCAAGCGTTTCGGCATGAAAATCGTCGCCGAAAAAAGCTGGACTAACGATTTCGATGCCCGCCGCACGGCGCAATCAGATGTGCCGGTATTCACGCAGGGCGAGGATTACGATGTGCTGGTGGTGGCCGACGAACAGGGATTATTCGGCGAATACCTGGATTATCGAACCTGGAGCCCACGCCCGGTGATCGGCACCCAGGGTTTGATCGCCACCGCCTGGCACCGGACCCACGAACAGTGGGGCGCGGTACAGTTGCAGAACCGCTTTAAGGAGCAGACCGGGCGCTGGATGGAAGAGGCGGATTATGGCGCGTATCTGGCGGTAAGAGCCATAGGCGAAGCCAGCGTGCGCAGCAAATCCAATCAGGTGCCTGCGATCAGGAACTATCTGTTCTCCGATGCTTTTGCCCTGCAGGGTTACAAAGGCATGCCTTTATCGTTCAGGCCCTGGGACGGACAGTTACGGCAGCCGGTCTTGCTGGCGGCGCCGCGTTCCCTGGTTAGCGTCGCGCCCGTGGAAGGTTTTCTGCATCCCAAAACCGAGCTGGATACGCTCGGTTACGACCAGCCGGAAACGGCCTGTAAATAATCGCTGACAGTTTATCGACTCAAGCAACGAACGAGGCGTATTGTGAAAATGGCGAACTTTAATCGGCGGGTTGTTTGGTTTTTATTCGTCGCGCTCGGATTTTTTCCAACCGCTTATGCCGGCGGCGAATCCGAAATTCCGGCAGCCGTTGAAAAATCTTCCGTTGCAGCGGAGGATATCGAGGTGTTCGTTCGAGCCGGTTGCCCGCATTGTGCCGAAGCCGAACAGTTTTTGGCCGAATTAGGCCGCGAACAACCCGGCTTGCGAATCGTGATTCGCGATATTGTCGCCGATGCTTCCGCATTCGAACGTCTTAAAACACTTGCCGAATCACGACAGCAAAACGGCGTGCGGGTGCCGGCATTTTGGGTTGGCGGGCAATTGATTGTCGGGTATTCCGAACAAGCCTCCACTGGAAACACGATTCGCCAGGCCTTGGCAAAAAAACCTCGGCAGAACACCGGGCTGGTCGATGAGGCCGGCAGCTGCGAGGCTAAGGATGACAGCTTATCCTGCGACGTAGCGTCGGCAGCGGCGATTCAGCCGGAGCCCGAGATTTTTCAGGTTATCTTATTCGGCAAACATATCACGCTGGAACAGGTCGGCCTGCCGCTTTTCACCCTGGCGATGGGTTTGTTGGATGGTTTTAATCCCTGTTCCATGTGGGTATTGATTCTGATGATCTCGATGCTGGCGCCGATGAACAACCGGCCGCGGATGCTGGCGGTGGCCGGTACCTTCGTTGTCGTGGAAGGCATCGCCTATTTCGTGTTCATGGCGGCCTGGCTGAATCTGTTTTTGCTGATTGGCCTATCGCGGGCTTCGGAGTTGACGATTGCCGCCATCGCCATTCTTGCCGGGGCGATCAATCTCAAGGATTTCTGGGCATTCGGCGCGGGTATTTCGCTGTCCATTCCGGCTTCGGCCAAGCCGGGTATTTATGTGCGTATACGCGGCATTCTGCAGGCGCAAAATCTGGTCGGTGCCTTGATAGGCGCGGTATTGCTGGCCGTGTTGGTGCAGATGGTCGAGTTACTGTGTACTTCGGGCTTTCCGGCCCTTTACACCCGGATTTTGACCTTGCGGCAACTGGATAATCTCAGCTATTACGGCTATCTGCTGTTGTATAATGTCGCCTATATGTTCGACGACATCGTGATATTGACGATCGGCGTCATTACCCTCAGTCAGCAACGCTTACAAGAAAAGGAAGGCCGGCGGCTTAAACTGATCAGCGGGCTGGTGATGGTGAGCCTGGGTGTATATCTGCTGTTCTAACGGACTTTCAAAAAACGGTTTCCATGCCGGGGATGCCCAAACGCTGGATGTGAACGGCATTATCGCCTTCCTGATAGGCCAGCAGCTTGCCGTCGTGTTGCCAGAGCCTAAAGGCCAGCGCATAGGATAAGACCCGGATCGGATAGTCGCGCGGCAGTTGTTGAATATAAGGCTGCATGCTGATGAAATCGGTGGCGCCGTATTGTTGCATGATGAATTTCAAGCCGCCGTTGCGTGGGCCGATGTTATAAGCCAGCAAGCCCATAAACAGGTCGCCGTGCATTTCATCCAGATAATTTTTCAAGGTTGCGGCGGCGATAAAGGCATTGTGGCGCGGATCGTCCAAGGATAGTTTGTCGACCGATAGCTCCCGGCTAGCCCGTTCCATCACCGTTTTAGGCACTGCGGTAATCTGAAACAGGCCATGGCCGCCGTCGTTGCTGTCGCGGGGCATGAACGACGATTCCGTGGCGGCCACGCCCAATAGAATGTCCGGATCGAGATCGAAGCTGTTCGCGGCATCCTTGATGTCCGGATTGAATACCGAGGCGCGGTCTATCATTTTCTGCAATTGGCTTTCGCCGTGACGCCGATAGGCCGCGAACACCTGATGAGCCAGCGTGGTTCGCGCCGCCTGTTGTTTGCCGCCGACCAGGGTGCGGAAGTGAGTGAATACCGGCGTGTAGCCGTCATGGAACACAAACCAAAGGCAGCTTAACCCTAGAAAACCAGACAGCATCGCAGGCACCCAGATGGCCTTGGCCAGCAGCCAGTTGCGCAATTTGCTCCAACCTATCAACAACGCTGCCGCCGTCACAATCAGGCCAACAACGCCAACCGCAAAGGGTAGCAGGTTGGAAAAAAATCCGGAGCCGGAAAACAGATTGGCCGAATAACCCAGCGCCGACATGGTCAGCAACACGGCGCTGGCGATCAATCCCAGACACTCAAGGCCGAGCCAGGGCAGGCTTTGTTTGAACTGATTGCGTTTATTCGAGCGCTTTTTACGAGCGGATTTCTGCTTGGGCGGGCGTTTGACGGCTGTGTTGCCGGAGCGGGGAAGTGGTTTTGATAATGGCTTGGCAGCCGGTTTTTGCCTGTTCATGGGAGGCAATTATAGAGATTTTCAGCGCATTGTAGGATATAGCACTTAATGGTAGTCTTGATTCGGCTAATCACGCCTGTACATTGAGTTAATATGCATAATGTAAAGGCAAAAATTTGCGAATAGCGGCAGTCGACCCAAAAGCGACATTTACAGCTTTGCGATCAATGTCGGCTGGAATTTAATGAGCTGCCGTTCAACTTAAAGTTTTTGTTAAACGCTCTTCATCTCGTAGAGTCAGAACTTCATAGCCATCTGCTGTAACCGCAATAGTGTGTTCCCATTGTGCAGAGAGCTTTTTGTCACGAGTAACAACTGTCCAACCATCACGCTTTGTTTTGATTTTAGCTTCGCCTTGGTTGATCATTGGCTCAATGGTAAAAGTCATACCTTCTTGCAAAACAATTCCGCTATTTGGTTTTCCGTAATGTAAAACCTTAGGCTCCTCATGCATTTCTTGGCCAATACCGTGACCGCAGTATTCGCGTACAACCGAATAGCCTTGCGAAGATGCAAATTTTTTAATCGCGTAACCAATATCACCAAGTGTTGCGCCGGGTTTTACCGCGCGAATACCCTGCCACATAGCCTCGTAAGTTTTATCAACTAGCCTTTGGGCTAATGGTGAAGCATCGCCGACTATGAACATTTTACTTGAGTCGGCGATATAACCATTTTTTTCAAGCGTTATATCGACATTGATGATGTCGCCGGACTTAAGAAATTGGGTGGTGGAAGGTATGCCGTGACAAACAACATCATTGATTGATGTGTTTAGAACAAATGGGAAATCATATTGTCCTTTACTGGCCGGTCTTGCATTTAACGTGTTGGTAATAAAATCTTCAACCCGATCATTTATGTCCATGGTTGAAATGCCGACTTTGATGTGTTGATCGAGATAAGTGAACACAGATGCGAGCAAACGCCCTGATTCACGCATCAAATCAAGTTCATTCTCATTTTTTAGGATAACACTAGCCATTGCTAACTTCATTTAACTCAACAGCAGCAAGGCGTAATTGTTCTCGCAAAATCTCTGTGTAAGTCATGTTGGGATGAGTTTCGGCGAGCATGCCGATTTTTATCCAAAACTCAGCCTGGGAATTGATCGAACGAACCATCGTGCTACTGGCTTTCCGGATCTCTTCATGTAGTTCATCACTGATTTTAACGATGCCCATAATTACCACTAATATACAAAACGTATATGTATTGTATATTAACGTAATGTTGCTCACAAGAATCTGCAAATAACGTTTCAAGCGAATGCTGATTTTCCGCTATACCGGCACGGTTACCATTTGTACGAAACCCATGTGCAACAAGCCATGAAATTAGCCGTGCGTGGAAGCCGAATTGCCAAACGCGCATCGGCGCATACTTTTCGCCACAGCTTTGCCAGCCATCTTTTGCAAGCCAACGTCGATATTCGCACCAATCAAGAACTATTGGGCCACAGCGATTTGAAAACGACGATGGCGGCAATGAGTCAGTTTGTAGTCATTGGTCAATGAGTGTTCTCTGGCAGCTATTGGCCGATTCACGCTATTCGGCTGTCGGCAAAGAATGGCCTCTGTCGCTACTTTTGTCTCCGACAGCACAACCCGTTTCAGCGAAGCGGCTATCGGAGATTCGTGTGCTGGCGAACAACGAAGGCTTAATCCCGCACCCAATCCTCCACCAAACGGCTGGGAATATGCGGCGATTCGCTGGATTCCGGGTAGCTTTTACCGCTAATGACCCGATAGATAATCCGCGCGGTGTCGGCCAGCAATAGCCAGGTGATTAGCATGAACAACGCGGTGAGTCCGGCATTCAGGTAATCGTTAAAAATCAGGCTGGGGGCATTCTTGATTTGCTCGGTGGACAGCGCACCGTTAGCCAGTTTGTCCGACAAGTCGCCGGCGTGGGCCAGGAAGCCGACCCGCAGGTCTTCGGCGAACAGTTTTTCCCAGGCAGCGGCGCTGGTGACGACGATCAGCCATGATAACGGCACCGCAGTCACCCAGACGTATTTCAATTTATCCGATTTCACCAAAATCGTGGTAGCAACGCACAAGGCGATGGCCGCCAGCATCTGGTTGGCGATGCCGAACAGCGGCCACAGGCTGTTGATGCCGCCCAGCGGATCGATGGTGCCCATGTACAGAAAATAGCCCCAGGCCGCGACGATCACCGCGCTGCTGGGCACGATGCTGAGGTAGCTGTTGGTTTTGCCGATGCCGATATTGAAGTTTCCGAGCATGTCTTGCAACATGAAGCGGGCGACGCGGGTGCCGGCGTCCAACGTGGTGAGGATGAACAGCGCCTCGAACATGATGGCGAAGTGGTACCAAACCGCCAGCAGATTTTTGCCGAACACCTGGGCGAACAGGCTGGCCATGCCCACCGCCAGCGACGGCGCGCCGCCAGTACGGGCGAACAGCGTCGACTCGCCCATGGTCCGCGCCAGTTCCTGCATTTGCTCGACTCCGACCGGAAAACCCCAGGCGCTGATCTTGGCGACCGCGTCCACCGCTTCTTTGCCGACGATACCGGCCGGGCTGTTGATGGCAAAATAAACGCCGGGCTCCAGCACCGTGGCGGCGATCATTGCCATGATGGCGACGAAGGATTCCATCATCATCGCCCCGTAACCGATGAAACGGGCGTCGGTTTCGTTGGCCAGCAATTTCGGTGTGGTGCCGGAGGAAATCAAGGCATGGAAACCGGAGATGGCGCCGCAGGCGATGGTGATGAACACGAACGGAAACAGCTTGCCGCCGAAAATCGGCCCCGTGCCGTCGATGAACGGGGTGAGGGCGGGCATTTTCAAGTCGGGGCGCAGCAGGATGATGGCAATCGCCAGCGCGCCTATGGTGCCGAGTTTCATGAAGGTCGACAGGTAATCGCGCGGCGCTAACAGCAGCCAGACCGGCAGCACCGCTGCCGCGAAACCGTACAAGATCACCATCAGCGCCAGTTGCGGCGCGTCGTAATCGAACCAGCCTCGAATGCTGGCGTTATCGTCTATCCAGCCGCCGCCAACCACCGCCAGTATCAGCAGCGATACGCCGATCAGCGTCGCCTCCAGCACCCGGCCGGGGCGAATGTCATGCAGATACAAGCCCATCAGCACCGCAATCGGAATGGTCGCGGCGACCGTTGAAGTTGCCCAGGGACTGTGTTTCATGGCGTTGACCACCACCAGCCCCAGCACCGCGATCAGGATCACCATGATCATCATTACACCCAACATCGCCGCGGTGCCGCCGATAGCGCCCAGTTCGTCCTTGGCCATTTGTCCCAGCGAGCGGCCGTCGCGGCGCACCGAGAAAAACAGCGTCACGAAATCCTGCACGCAGCCGCCCAATACCGCGCCGATCAAGATCCACAGCGTTCCCGGCAGATAGCCGAATTGCGCGGCCAGCGTCGGCCCGATCAGCGGGCCGGGGCCGGCAATTGCCGCAAAATGATGGCCGAACACCACCCATTTGTGGGTCGGCATGAAGTCGCGGCCATCGTTGAAGCGCTCGGCCGGCGTAGCGCGGCCGGTATCCAACATCAATACCTTGGTGGCGATGAAGGCGCTGTAGAAGCGGTAACCCAGCGCATAGACGCAGACGGCGGCGACTATTAGCCACAGGCTGTTGATGGTTTCGCCGCGTTGCAGGGCGATGCCGCCGAGACTGCCGGCGCCGATGACGGCGATGCCTAGCCAGAGGAAAGTGGAAGGGAGGTTTAATTGTTTGCCTGACATGCCGGTTCCTGCTGCAAGTGAAAACGTCGGTTCTCTACCGATTCAAAGCGGGAAATGGTAGCACGCCGCCGGCAAATCCTGTAGACGCGGCGGTTTTGGCTGTCGATTGTATTAGCGAGCTGACAATTAAATTGCTAAGATCCCTAGCGCTTTAGTAAACAATTTTTTGTTTCGAATGACGGAGGATAAACATGAACACTACGCAAAAAAACCGCTTGGGCTGGCTGTTGGCGGCCGTATCGATATTAACCGTTACCAGCGTAACGTGGGCTGAAACCCCGGCAGCTGCAAAACCGGTTCACGGCGAATATAAGGATTGGCGGGTCTTGGGCGTTTCCCACAGGCTGGACAGAAAATTCGTGCGTTCCATCCTCGGTAACGACATCGCCATCAATGCCGCACGCGCCGGTAAAACCGCGCCCTGGCCGGACGGCACCATCATAGCCAAGCTGTCATGGAAGGAGCAAGTTCATCCCAACTGGCCGCAGGCGATTGTGCCGGGCGAGTTTGCCGGCGCGGAAGCCATGATCAAGGACAGCAAGAAATTTGCCGAAACCGGCGGCTGGGGATTCGGCCATTGGGAAGGCACAAAACTGGTGATGAACGACAAGGAAAAAACCGCCACCTGTTTCGCCTGCCATACGCCGATGAAAGATCACGATTACGTTTACACCACGCCGGCATTGCAATAACACGGTTGGAAGAGGTCTGTAAGTGGGGATTGGTTTTCGACTCGCCGCTTCCCGGCGCTATTGAGCTATCCCCGCCAAACAAGCCACATGTGTGGCGACGCTGGCCGCCAGGGCCTTGAGGTTATAACCGCCTTCCAGTGTCGAAACGATGCGTCCGGCACAACACTCGTCGGCAATCGCCATCAGTTCCTGGGTCAGCCATAGATAATCGGCTTCCACCAGTTGCAGCGAAGCCAAGGGATCGTCCTTGTGAGCGTCGAAACCGGCCGAAATCAATAGCAATTGCGGTTTAAAGGCCCTTAAAGCCGGCAAAATAATCTGGCGGTATTTTTCTCTGAATTCGGCGCCGGCGGTGCCGGCAGGCAAGGGCACATTGACGATATTGCCGATCCCGGTCTCCGAAACCGCGCCGCTGCCCGGATAGAAGGGCCATTGATGGCTGGAGGCGTAAAATACATCAGCTTGCTTGTAAAACGCCGCCTGAGTGCCGTTGCCGTGATGGACGTCGAAATCGACGATGGCGACTTTTCCAACCTTGTGGCGAGTGCGGGCATGTTCGGCGGCGATGGCTATATTGTTGAACAGGCAAAAACCCATGGCATGCGTCGGTTCGGCATGATGGCCGGGCGGACGCAGTGCGCAAAAGGCATTGTCGGCCTTGCCGTCCAACACCCTGTCTACCGCATCGCAAATCGCGCTGACCGCCAGTAATGCCGCTCGCCTGGAACCGGGCGACACCACGGTGTCGGCATCCAGATAAGCCAGGCCATGTTGGGGAATCTTCTCCAGCACATACCGGATCATCGCCGGGGTATGAATCAATGCCAACTTGTCTTCCACGTCACTAGAGACGGACGGTTCGATTCTGATCAAGCCGGCAAACTGCTTGTCGGACAGTGTTCGGTCGATAGCCTTGAGCCGGTCGGCGCACTCGGGGTGGCCGGGGCCGGTGTCGTGGGTTTGAAAATCCGGATGGCTGTAATAAAGCGTTTTCATAAGCTCACCAATCGCGGTTAGGGCAGGCTGCTTAGTTTAGGACTTGTAAGCTATAAGGGCAATTGCGGCTTTCCTTTTTCCGCATATAGTGGTAGATGACTTTACTGTATACGTTTGCTTGCCGGTTTTCGGGGTTGTTTTTTGACACCTTTATTTACGGTGTTTTTTAAAACAATGATTTTCAAACTATTTAATGGAGTTGGGTTGTTTTATGCTGCTAGATAATTGATTTCATTTTTAAATTTAGGGTGGCGCCAATGAAAACTTATAACAAAAACCAATACATTGCGCGTTCGGTTGTTATTACAACGCCGATTGTCAAAACATGTGCCTTGATAGGCCGCGGTATTTGCATCTATCTGGCTACTTCACGAGAATTGCGCGATGCGGTTATCGCGCTATCGATTTTAACGTCGATCTGTGGGGTGTGCTTGCTGACGCTTTATTCTGCTTTCGGAATAATCTGAAAGTATTGTTGCTTGTGTGTCGCTATCGCGACGGTGTTTTATGCCGGTGCGGGAACCAGCATAAAACACCGTCGTGTATTGCGCTCAGAACTTAACGCTGTTGCCAACCCGATGGAGTTTCCACAAATTGTCCGGCGGGCGTCTGATTGATGACTTTCTGCGCGGTCAGTTTGGCGACTTCCTCCGCAGCCACGCCATTTTTGGCGGCGATGCGCCGGTATTCCGCAAGCCGCTGGGCATTGATGCTGTTCACCAAGGCTTTCACATCTTCGGGTGCATCCGGTTTGACCAGTCCCAGCAGACCGTTCATCAGCTCTCCCACCTGGCCGGCAGCTTTAACCTGGGCCAAATCCGCCGCGGCGGCCGGTATGGCAAGGCATAAGCTCAGTAGCAATGGCGCCCAAATAGATATTAAATTTTTGTTTTTCATCCGTCGCTCCTCTAAAACAGGCCTTTTTGGTTGGTAATCAGTTCGTCCACATCCTTTTCAACCTTCAAACGAATTTCGTGATCGATTTTTATGTTCATATTGATCTCTATCGGTTTTTCCGGTGCTTCGAGCCTGACGGATGGCGAGCATCCCCATAGCTGTCCGGCGCTCCAGACGATGATCGCAGTCTTTGCGGCTTTCCAAGTCATTAATTTCTCCGGTCCGCCGGCGGCGGCTTAGGTTGTTGATCCTCAATAGAGGGCTTTGGCAGCGGTTTTGCCGGTTTGGTTGTTGCCTGTTCCAGGATGGCCTTTTCGAAATCGCCAGCCTGTATGCCTCTTCTCAGCAGTTCCGGCAATTGCCCGCTGACATTCAGGTTGAAGGCAAGCGGATGACCCGATAATACTTCAGGGTTGCTGCCTTCGAGGCGAAACCCCAAATGATAATCGCCATTGGGGCGATAATTCACCTTGGCCTGCAGGCTGTGGTAGGACAGATTGCGCAAGGCCTTGAATGCAATGTTTTCTTTATCCGCTGTAGGTCCTTGGTAGCGTAACACACCCGGACGCGTCCCGGTAAGCGCACCATCCTGCAATTCAATGGCATCCATGGAAAGCCGCAGCGGCAGTTCGCCGTTGACGGTGCCGGTTCCGGAAAGGTCCTTATAGTCAAGGCTGGATAACAGTTGCGCAAGGTCGATGGCATGGACTCGTAGCGTCAGCAACAGCGGCATTTTTTCTACATCCAACGGACCCGGCAGTATTTCCAGTTGGCCGCCAAATATCGACAGCGCCGCTTGGTCCACCGTTAATTCCCGACCCAAGTAATGGGTTTTGACGATGAGGTTGTTAGCGATTAACCCCTTGCCGAATTCCAGCTTTGATGCATCCGCCGTCAATGTCGCGGAACGATTGACCAGATCGGAGACATCCAGCTCGATTTTTCCAGCTTCGAGCCTCGCGGAGCCCGCCGTCAAAGCCAATTCCGATGCTTTCAGCCGAGCCGTTCCGGAGCGGATGCGGCCGGTTTGCCAGCGTAAATTTAGCGTGCCGTTAACATTTCCGGCTGATAATTGCCAATCATCGGGTATTTTCGGCAGCCAGGGTTTCAGCAAATCAAGCACTTCCTTGGCGGTCATATCCAGTTGGGCATCGAGATCGGCGCCGAACGAAGGCGTTGTCATCGACAGATTGACGCTGGCGAGATTGCGACTGTCTCGACTCAACAGGGCTGTGCCTTGAACACTGTTGAATTTATCCGGCGTTTCGGCGTTAAGATCCAATTGTATGGCCGATAATCCGGGCGCCATGCCGGGCAAGCCGGCTTTCGACAGGTTTGCCCTCAAGCTTTCAGGCACCAGCGAATTTGTACCTAACCATTCGGCCAGCGAGCCTGCGTCGGCATGCAGACGGGCCTGTCGATTGGGTTGATCCAGGTGGTCGGCGCTCAAGTCGAAAATTTTGCCGTTCGGTAGGCGTTCGACGATCACTTTAGCGGAGCGGAAACCGGGACCGAGTTCAATCCGAACCGATTGCCGGGTATTTTGAAGCGTGATATCCAGCGTCTCGGCCTCGCTGTGCCTGATTTCGCCGCGTCCGGCGAAGCGGGTTAAGCCCCAGGGGGTATCGATGCCGATCTCCAGGTTTTCGACGCTTAGGCGTTCCAGTGGGAAAGCTACCGCACCAGGCGCGCTTGGGTCTTGGTTTTGCGGCTTGTCGGATGGATGGTAGGCAAATTTTAGTCGGGCATGTGAGACGCTAACCGTCTCGATTTTAGGCACGTCGAGGTCGTAGCCGACTTTCACCTCATTCAGTTTGGCGGACAGATGCCCCGCACCGGTTTCCAGGCCAAATTCAATTTCCGCGAGTTCTGTTTGTGTAAAACCAAACTGCAATCCCGAAAGTTTGGGTGCTAATAGAGCGCTTCGTTCTAGGAATTGTTGCAACACCCATTGCATGACGGCCGAGCGATTCCAGTAAGCGCCAATCCCAATAACAAGAAGAATCGTCAGTGCGGCAGCAAGCCTCCGAAATCGGGAGCAGCGGGGAATTTTTGGAGAGGATGGGTCAGGGCTTAGGGACACAAGGGCGTTTCCATGGCTATGCCGCCGATAAATGTCGGATAACTTCCCAAGCCGGCAATCATTAGCGGCGAGAGAGGGCGATTTATCAATATGATGGCTGATTATAATCAAGTTAGGTGTTGAGTATTGCCACGATTATGGGAGCCATATTTTCGTTTACATTTTTAACTTAAATCAGTCAGAATGTTTAATCGTGAAAGGTCTAATTCGGCCTCATTTACCGTTATCCGGGGTTCAAGAGCAGTTTGATCGACTGCTAAGGCAATGATGCAAACAAGCAATGAAGTTTTTCCTTGGCAGCAGGCAATCTGGCAGCATTTGCTGGGATATATCGAACAGCAACGCATTCCGCAAGCCTTATTGCTGACCGGGGCGGCAGGCTGGGGGAAGCGCCATCTGGCCGATGTTTATGCCGCTGCTCTGCTGTGCCAAAAAACCTCCACGCATGGTTTGGCTTGCGGTTGGTGTCCTGGCTGCAAATTGCTTCAGGCCAAAACCCATCCCGATTATATTTCGATGGAACCGGACGAGCCGGGCAAAGCTATCGGTATCGACAAAGTTCGGCAGTTGATCGTCAAGCTTGCCCTAAAGCCGCAGTTTGAAGCCTATCGAGTGGTTATTTTTCAGCCTGCCGATGCACTGAACACCGCCTCCGCCAATGCTTTTCTAAAATGTCTGGAAGAGCCCAGCGAGCGAACCTGTTTTATCTTAATTAGCGATCAACCGTCCAAGTTGCCCGCCACCATTCGCAGCCGTTGTCAGAAAATAAACTGTACGCTTCCCGATGCCCAAGTCGCCATCAACTGGCTGTCGCAACAAGGTGTTAGAGATGAGGCCGAACAGTTGTTAAACATGGCGCAGGGCGCACCGCTGTTGGCAAAATATTATGCCGAACAGAATTTTACCCGGCTCAGGCGCGAGTATTTCGAAGCCTGGCTGCAAATAGCCAACGGAAAGGGCAATTTGTTGGCCGCCGCCGAACAATGGCAAAAACAGGAATCCATCGACTTGGCGGTGCTGCTGGCTTGGTTGTGCAGTTGGTTGATGGATATTGTCAAACTCGCGCATCGAGTCGATACCGAGGCAATCGATAACCCGGATTTTAAAAAATCCTTGCAAGCCCTTGCCGAGCGACTAGAATTGAAGCGCTTATATCAGTATTACGACACGCTGCTCCGGAGTCGCTCCCAATTGGCGACGCAGATTAACAAGCAATTGCTGACGGAGCGCCTGTTGATAGACTGGGCGCAACTCAATAACCATTAAGGCTATGGCAGAAACTCCATCCAGACAAGGTATCTTGTCGTTATCGATTAAAGACAAAAATGCGCTTTATGCGGCGTACATGCCTTTTGTTAAAAACGGCGGATTGTTTATTCCCACCAAACGAGAATACGAAATGGGTGAGGAAGTGTTCATGCTGCTCAGTCTGATGGAAGAAACCGAGCGTCTGCCTATTGCCGGCAAAATTATTTGGAAAACCCCTTCCGGTGCCGAAGGTTACCGTGCTGCCGGTATCGGCGTGCAATTCAGCGATCAGGATGGCGGTATTGCCCGCAATAAAATAGAAACCTATCTGGCCGGTGCCTTGGAATCGGATCGATCCACGCATACCATGTAATTCCAGGTCAAACCGTATAGCGGTTTGGCTGCTTAATATCTGTTCATTTTCATGTTTATCGACTCCCACTGTCATTTGGATCGCATCGATCTAGCCCCGTACAACCACGATTTTGCCGAATTTGTCGAAGACGCCGAACGGCAACGAGTTCGGCACATGCTCTGCATCGCCATCGATCTTGAATCCTATCCGGCCATGCGGGAATTGGTGGCGCCTTATGAAAATATTTCATTGTCGGTCGGCGTGCATCCCAATGCCACCGACGGATGGGAGCCGAGCGTCGAGGAATTGCTGGCATTGGCGGCGGACGACAAGGTGATCGCCATTGGCGAAACCGGACTGGATTATTTTCGCAGCCAGGGTGATTTGGATTGGCAGCATCGGCGTTTCAAGAATCATATTCAGGTCGCCAAAACTCTGAAAAAACCGCTGATTATTCATACCCGCGAAGCCGGACACGATTCCTTGGATGTCTTGAAACGGGAAGGCGCGGATCAGGTGGGCGGCATTATTCATTGTTTTACCGAGGATTGGGCTTATGCCGAAAAAGCCTTGGATCTGAATTTTTATATTTCCTTTTCCGGTATCGTCACCTTCAAAAATGCCGTGGCGATTAAGGAAGTGGCGCAAAAAGTACCTGCCGACCGGTTTTTGATAGAAACCGATTCGCCTTATCTGGCGCCGGTACCGTTCAGAGGCAAACCTAATTATCCGACCTATGTGCGCTACGTAGCCGAACATCTTGCCGAATTGCGCGGAACAACGGTTGACGAGATAGCCAGGCTTTCCAGTGAAAATTTTTACCGATTGTTTTCAGGCAGCCTGTAGCAAAAAAATGCGGCCGGGGAGGCCGCACTGAGAGGAAGGAAAAGACTCCAAATCCCTGGAGGGGATCGCATACAAGAGTCGCATAAAGTCTAGTTAAATTCTAACGCCAAGAGAATGTGGCAAATTGTCGCTGCCGCGTCTTATACAAATTCATGGAAAATTTATTAGAAATCCCGCAGGGCCAATTCCGGATCAGGCGTTTACCCTTTCGCAAAAACGAATTGCTCAAGGCCTGGGATGCCGCCGATGAATATCTGCTAAATCATCTCGCTGATGACGAAAACTTCTCCGCCAACGCCACGGTCGTCATTTTAAACGACAGTTTCGGCGCGTTGGCTGTCGCTGTAAATGGCCATCAACCGACGGTGCTTTCCGATTCCTTCCTTTCTCAACAAGCCACCCACATTAATCTCGAACTGAACGGTATAGTTCGGGATAAGGTTCGGTTGCTGGATAGTTTGGCGCTGCCCGATGCCGGCATTGATTATTTACTGATCAAAGTACCCAAGACATTGGCGCTGCTTGAATATCAATTGCACAGACTGCGGCCCTTGCTCAAGCCTGACAGCCGAATCGTGTTGGCCGGAATGGTGAAAAACTTGCCGCCATCGGTCTGGAAGCTGCTGGAGAAGCTGGTTGGGCCAACCACGACCTCGCTGGCGTGGAAAAAAGCCAGATTGATTCAGGCGGCACTGGATCCGGCTATCGTCTTGCCGGAAAACCCGTATCCGGTGTGTTATCGCCTGGAAAATACCGCTTTCCGGATATGCAATCATGCTAATGTCTTCTCCCGCGACAGCCTGGATATCGGCACCCGATTCTTACTTCAGCATCTGCCGGATAACCCGGCCTACCGAGATTTTATCGATTTGGGTTGCGGCAATGGCGTGGTCGGATTAATGCTGGCGGAACGCTTGCCCGAAGCCAATCCGGTGTTTGTCGACGAATCGTTTATGGCGGTTGCCTCGGCCCGGCAAAATTTTCAGGCGGCGTTCGGCGAGCAGCGCCAGGCCGGGTTTGTGGTCAACGATGCGCTTAACGGCTTTCCGAACGACAGCGCCGATTGCATCGTCTGCAACCCGCCGTTTCATCAGCAGCACACGATAGGCGACCACATCGCCTGGCAAATGTTTCAGCAGGCCTATAAGGTACTGCGCCAAGGCGGCGAAATCAGGGTGATCGGTAATCGCCACTTGAATTACCATCTGAGCCTGAAAAAGCTGTTCGGCAATTGCCGGCAGGTGGCGAGTAATGCCAAATTCGTGATTTTCAGTTGTATCAGGCGCTAAGCGACGGCACTGTTTGATTGCGGCTAGGTATTCTATAATCGAAACCCTGCCGGCAAATAGCCGGCGCCCTGTTTCAAAATCGATGCGCGGAAAGGACTAGGATCTTAACTTATGTTGGAAACAGCTAATGCACCATGCCGGATCGAAGCGGATTGCCGCGACAGGCTGCTGGTCGTGTCCGTCGGCGGCGATTGGGTATTGGATGCGCAATTTCCGCCGATAGAGCCATTGCTGGCGCAGATTGAATCCGACAAAACAATCGAAAAGCTAACATTTTCCATGGCGTCGTTAGGGCGCTGGGATAGCCTGTTGGTTACCGAATTGATCAAACTGATCGATTATGCCTCCCAGCGTGGTCTTCAAGTGGAGAAAACCTCGCTGCCGGCGTCGATTCAAGGACTGCTAGCCTTGGTTTACGCGGTGCCGGAGCGGGTCGATGCTCACCGTGCGCAACAAAAAACCGCCTGGTCAAAGGCATTGGCCGCCAGTATCCGCAAAGCCGGCATACATGCCAAAGAGATACTGGTTTTCGTCGGCGAAATGACTGTCAGCACGCTGGCGACGCTACGCGGTCAGGCGCATTTTCGGCATCAGGACTTATGGTTGTACATCCAGGAATGCGGGCCATCGGCGCTACCCATCGTTACGTTGATCAGCTTGCTGGTCGGTTTGATTCTGGCCTTCGTCGGCGCGGTGCAATTGTCCTTGTTCGGCGCGCAAATCTATATTGCCAATTTGGTTAGCCTGGGCATGACCCGGGAAATGGGTGGGCTGATGACCGCCATCATCATGTCCGGTCGCACCGGCGCCGCCTACGCCGCTCAATTAGGCACGATGCACGTCAACAGCGAAATCGACGCACTGAAAACCATGAATCTGGACCCGATGGCGTTTCTGGTGCTGCCGAGGATGCTGGCGCTGATTGTCATCATGCCGCTGTTGTGTCTTTACGCCGATTTGATGGGTATCATCGGCGGCGGTCTGGTGACGGTGAATTTTTTCGATGTGTCCCTGACCGAGTATCTGGACCGTACCGCTCATGCCGTGAAAATGAAGGATTTTGTGATCGGCTTCGTCAAATGTTCGGTATTCGGTATTTTGATCGCCTTGTCGGGTTGCATGCGCGGCATGCAATGCGGCCGTAGCGCCTCGGCGGTCGGCGATGCCGGCACCTCGGCGGTGGTCACGGCCATCGTCTTCATCGTGGTGGCCGACTCGGTGATGACCATCATCTGCAATCGCTTGGGGATTTAACGATGGCGGATGCCTGCATCACGGTGAAAGATCTGACCATGACTTACGGCGATTTCGTGATTCAGCGCGATCTGAATTTTACGATTAACCGCGGCGATGTGTTCATCATCATGGGCGGCAACGGTTGCGGTAAAACCACGCTGCTGCGGCACATGATAGGCCTGAAATCACCGGCTCAGGGCGATGTTTGTTACGGCGAACAGGGCTTATGGCAAGCCGATCCGAAAACCCGCCAACAGATATTGCAGCGCACCGGCGTGTTGTTTCAAAGCGGCGCCTTGCTGAGTTCGATGACACTGGCCGAAAACGTGGCGCTGCCGATTACCGAGGCGACCCGCTTGCCGGCCAAGAAGGTCAGGGAGATTGTCTCCTACAAACTGGCGCTGGTCGGCTTGGCCGGTTTCGAAGATTACTATCCGTCCGAGTTGAGCGGCGGCATGCAAAAACGCGCCGGTCTGGCGCGGGCCATGGCCTTGGATCCGGAGATATTGTTTTTCGACGAACCCTCTGCCGGACTGGACCCGATCACCGCCAAATTACTGGACGATCTGATTTTGAGTTTGAGCAACGCCTTGTCGGCCACTGTCGTCGTGGTGACTCACGACCTGGACAGTATTTTCGCCATAGGCAGTAATTCGGTGTTTCTGGATGCCGAGACCCGTACCGTGATCGCCGGCGGCCCCCCAAAACAGCTGCTGGCCGAATCCACCAATCCCAGTGTGGTGCGATTTCTGACCAGGGGCGATCAAGCCGAGCGCAACAGTAACCATCGACATACAAGGAGTCTTGCGTGAGCAAACAGGCCAATCCATTTGCCATCGGCGCGTTTTTGGTCGGCGCGCTGACGCTGTTGACGGCGGGAGTGATGATTTTCGGCGGCAGCGATTTTTTCAAGGATAAAAAACGCTTCGTGATTTTTTTCGATTCGGCCTTGAACGGCTTGAATGTCGGTGCGCCGGTCAAGCTACAGGGGGTGCAGATCGGCAATGTCAATGAAATTTCCTTGGTGATGGATTCCATGACCGGCCGTATTTTCAAACCAGTGGTGATCGAAATCGACCCGGCCTTGCTGCGCGACATCTCCGGGCAGGAATCGCATGCCCATACCGAAAAACAGCGCAGGCAAGACGCGCAACGGCTGATCGATGCCGGCTTAAAAGGACGGCTGGAGACCCAGAGTTTGCTGACCGGGTTGCTGTACGTCGATCTGAATTTTTATAATGACAAGCCGATGAACTTAGTCAAGATCGATTACAAGAGCCTGCCGGAACTGCCCAGCGTACCCACCACCGTCGATGAAATTAGAAACACCGCCGACGAAATTCTCAATCGGGCCCGGCAATTGCCCTTGGAGGATATGGTGAAAAATCTGTCGGAAACCTTGAGTGAAACCCGGGACTTGCTGAAATCTGAAGATATGAAGAAGTCACTGAACGGGTTGTCGAAATCCTTGCAGGAAACCCAAAAGCTAATGGCGACATTAAACGGCCAGGTCGGGCCATTGTTGAGTAACGCAAACGGAACGATGACCGATACCCGCGCGACATTACAAGATTTCAATAAGCAGATGCTGCCGGTCCTGAAGGCGGCGGAACAGAGTCTGACGGCCGCTACCCGAGTCTTGCAGGATTCGCATCAGACGCTAAATGCCGTGGAAACCCTGGCAACGCCGGATTCGCCGTTGGGACAGGCGCTGCTGGAAATGCGCGATGCCTCAAGGTCTTTGAGAGATTTGACCGAATCGTTGGAACGACAGCCGCAGGCGATTATTTATGGCAAGTAAGCGCTTTCCTTTCTTAAATCAGGCTATCCACATGACATATTTTTTTCTCGTGTTCGCTTTGCTATTAAATGGCTGTGCCGGCAATACGCCTATGCAGTTTTATATGCTAAACGCCGACGACCCGAGCTCGGATGCGTCGAGTTTGCCGTTCGACAAGCACTTAGTGGTCGGTCTGGGGCCAATCCATCTGCCGGATTATCTGAATCGCCCGCAGATAGTGGTGGAAGTGAGCAAAAATCAGTATAGCCTCGACGAACATCACCGTTGGGCCGAGCGTCTCGATCAAAATATCGGCAGGGCGCTGGCTAGGTCATTGGCCGGGCGTTTGGGTGTGGAACAAATCGTCCGCCATCCTTGGTCGCAGAAGCAACATATCGATTATCAAGTCGGCATCGATATTCTGGCGTTTCATCAGAGTGCCGACGGCCAAAGCCGCTTGCAGGCGCAATGGCAGATTAAAAATCAGGAACAGCTGCTGCGCAGCAAGCAATTCGATTGCAGCCTGGCTTCTACAGACGATCCCGACGCCATTGTCACGGCGCAAAGTGCTTGTTTGGGGCGCTTGAGCATGGAGATTGTCGTTGAATTGCGACAGTTGGCGAATGCGGGAGTAGGGAATAGAGAATAGGGAGTGGTTTTCCTCTCCCTACTTTCTTTGAAACTATTGCTTGTTAAGAGTTCTTGCTCAATTAAGCTTCAAATGTTTTGTAGATATTGGTTGATCTGCTGCAAATCCTGTTCGCTTAAACTGCCGGCGGCTTCTTTCAGTTTGATGCCGTTGATCAGGTAATCGTATCGGCTTCTGGCGTAATCGCTTTTGGCCTTGTAAAGATTGCGCTGTTCGGTCAATACATCCACCATGGTCCGGGTGCCGACTTCAAAACCGGCTTCGGCGGCTTCAACCGCTTTTTCGGCGGACTTGCTGGTGGCTTCCAAGGCATTCACTCTACTGATGCTGGAGACGACGCCGCGATAAGCGTCTTTAACGCCACGGTTAACGCTGCGTTTGACTTTGATCAGTTCTTCCTTGGCGGCTTCGTATTCGTGCTCGGCTTGGCGAGTGCGCGACGAGGTGCCGCCGCCTTCGAACAAGGGCAGATTGAACTGTAAGCCTACGCTTTCGTTGTCGCCGCGTAATCCGTAACGGTTGCCGCTATCCTGCTCGCTGTATTGCGCGACGATGTCCAGGGTGGGCAGATGTTTGGATTGCTGCAGATCAACGGTTTTCCGGATGTATTCGGCCTGATTGAACTGCGCCACAACCGAAAAATTATTGCTTTCAGCGGCATTCGACCAAGAGGAAAGATCGTCGGGGGCCGGAGGGCTAAGCGGTATTCGCGCTTGCAAGCCGTTTAAATCGGCGGCGTTTTCGCCGATAATTTCCCGCAAGGCTTCCTTGCTGTTGTCCAGTTGGTTTTGCGCTTCGATTTCGCTGGCCACTGCGCGATCGTAGCCGGCTTGAGCTTCATAGACATCGGTGATGGCTATGATGCCGACATCGAAGCGCTGTTTGGCTTGTTCCAGTTGTTTCTCGATGGATTTCTTCTCGGAGATACTGAATTCAAGATTATCTTGAGCGGCCAGAATGTTGAAATAGGCTTCGGCGGTGCGTCGGATCAGGTTTTGCTGTTTGGCCTGAAACTGGGCTTCGGCCTGGGCGATTTTATTATCGGCCTGATCCAGCTGTATCCAGTGATCCCAGTGAAACACCGGTTGTTTAAGGTTGAAGCCCAATTTGTGATCCCAATAATGTTGTAAATTGGTGCCCAAGAAACTGGTACTCTCCAAGCGGTTGCGGCTACTATTGGCGTTGAAGGAAAGGTTCGGCAGCATCTGCGCAATACTTTGCGATTTGATTTCGGCAGTGGTGAGTTTATTAATGTCCGAACTTTTGTAATCGGGGTCGTTTTTTAGCGCCAGCTGATAGGTTTCCAGCAAATCCTGGCTAAAAGCCGATTTTGCCGATAACAACGCGGCCAAAAGCGTGAATAACATTCTTGTCATTGCTATATCTCGTGGGGAGAACTGAAAATAAATAAGCATTATCGCCTAAAATACAATGTCTTCTGCAGCTTAATTTAAGCTTTGCATAAGGTTAGGCGGACAAACTGGATTCGTCAAAGTCACAAACCAAAAAACAAAGAGTCAATATGAGCAAAAAAATTACTAAAGCCGTTTTTCCGGTAGCCGGACTGGGAACCCGTTCTTTGCCTGCCACCAAGGCGGTTGCCAAGGAAATGTTGCCGGTAGTCGATAAGCCCCTGATTCAATATGCGGTCGAGGAAGCCATCGCCGCCGGCATCGACACCATGATTTTCGTCACGGGACGTAATAAAAACTCGATTCCCGATCACTTCGATAAATCCTACGAACTGGAAAAAGAACTGGAAAAAAGCGGCAAGACCGAGCTGTTGAAAATGCTGCGCGAGTTGTTGCCGCCTCACGTTTCCTGCGTGTTTGTGCGTCAGGCCGAAGCCTTGGGTTTAGGTCATGCCGTGCATTGCGCAAAGCCGGTGGTTGGCGACGAACCGTTTGCGGTGATTCTGCCGGACGATTTGATTGAAGACGGCACTCGCGGTTGCATGAAGCAGATGGTGGAGCTGTTCAATAAAGAGCAGAGCAGCATATTGGGTGTGGAACGGGTCGATCCCAAGGAAACCCATAAATACGGCATCGTCGAACACACCGAAACCGCACCAGGCGTGGGTAAACTGAAATCCATCGTGGAAAAGCCCAAGCCCGAAGTGGCGCCTTCCAATATCGCCGTCGTGGGCCGTTACATACTGACGCCGGCGATTTTCGAGAAAATCGAAACCACCGGTCGCGGCGCTGGCGGCGAAATTCAGTTGACCGATGCGATTGCGGCGTTGATGAAAGACGAGCAGGTGTTGTCTTACGAATTTGAAGGCAACCGTTACGATTGCGGTTCCAAATTCGGCTTCTTGCTGGCCAACGTCGAATATGGCTTGTTGCACCAGGAAATCAAGGCCGAATTCGCTTCATATTTAAAACAGCGCGTCAGCCGCGTTTGATTGGTTCGATCTTCGGGGTGGCGCGTTTAGCGTCACCCTCGCATCAAAATTTTCCAAATTGCCTTCCTCCTGCCGATTTGCTACCGGCAGATCCAATATTGAATGTTCAAAATCGCTCTTGATTGGCGACGCGAAGAGCTATTCGGGAAAAACCGTCGACATTGGGTTAAAATCCCCCGCATCTGCAACAGTTGAGGTATCGATAGGTGTTTGAGGTTATTAAAAACGGTGGCTGGATGATGTTTCCGATCATCCTGTGTTCAATTGCGGCGATGGCGATTATCGGCGAACGTTTATGGTCCTTACAGCGCAAACGCATCATTCCGGTGGAGTTGGTGCCTTATATCTGGCAACTGCATCGCGATGGCAAGCTCGATGAACCGGCTATACGCCGCATCAAACTCAGTTCGCCGCTAGGTAGAATTCTGGCGGCCGGTTTGCTTAACCGCAAGCATGGCCGGGAAATTATGAAATCCAGCATCGAAGAAGTCGGCCGCCAAGTCACCCACGAAATGGAGCGTTATCTGAATGCCCTTGGCAGTATCGCCTCGATCACGCCGCTGCTGGGCTTGCTCGGAACTGTGGACGGCATCATCCGGGTATTTTCCGATATTGCCGTCGGCGGCATGGGCGATCCGGCGGTACTCAGCGGCGGTATTTCCGAAGCCCTGATCTGTACCGCATCCGGGTTGACGGTGGCGATTCCCAGCCTATTCTTTCATCGTTATTTGGAACGTCTGGTCGACGATCATGTGGTGCGCATGGAAGAAGAGTCCTTGCGCCTGATCGACATCATGCAGGGTGACAGAGAGGACGTCTGATGGAGTTCCGCCGCAAGAGACGGGCGCCCGTCGAGATTGGGTTGATTCCGATGATAGACGTGCTGCTGGTGTTGTTGTTTTTCTTCATGGTGGCAACGACTTTCCGTCACCATACCGATTTAAAAATCAATTTGCCGGAGGCGGCAGGTAGCGAGATTCAACAGCAAGGAAAATCCATCAATTTGTTCATCGATGCCAAGGGCGCTTATGCCTTGGCCAGCGAAGACGGCAAACCGCAAGCGCTGCCTAATCAGGATTTGGAAACCTTGAAAACCGCCCTGTCGCAACTGGCTGGCGAGTCCCGGCTGTTGCCCTTTATCATCAGTGCCGACGGCAAGACGCCGCATCAGTCCGTGGTCAGTGCCCTGGATGCCGCCAACCAACTGGGTTTTCACCATATTACCTTTGCAATCAATCCGGCGGAAAAATAATGAAAAACGCCCTGGTTAGATGGTTTGAAGACGTCTGGTACAAGGAAATGTATATCTCCGCCTGGTTTATGCCGTTGTCGATGCTGTATGTCGACGCGATTCGGCTGCGGCGGTTTTTATACCGGATCGGCATCCTGAAAAAAACCAAGCTGCCGGTGCCGGTAATCATCGTCGGCAACATCACGGTCGGCGGTACCGGTAAAACGCCGCTGGCGATCTGGATGGTCGAACTTTTAAAGCAACACGGCTATAAACCCGGCGTGATCAGCCGGGGTTATGCCGGTGCGGCCAACGAAACGCCGCAGGCGGTGACTGCGGACAGCAATCCGGCGCAAGTCGGCGATGAAGCGGTTGTGTTGGCAGCACGCTGCGATTGTCCTGTCGTGGTCGGCGCCGATCGCGTGGCGGCGGCGCGGCAGTTGCTGGCAACAAACCCTTGCGATGTGATCGTTTCCGACGATGGCTTGCAGCACTATGCCTTGCAGCGCGACATCGAAATCGTGGTCATCGACGGTCAGCGCCGTTTCGGCAACGGCTATTGCCTGCCGGTCGGGCCGTTGCGCGAGCCGCCGGAACGCATCAAGCAAGTCGATCTGCTGGTGGTCAACGGCGGCAACGAATTGCTGGAAGGCGAATTTGCCATGCACTGCCAAGGCGAGACTTTGGTCAATCTGCGCAACGGCGAGCGCAAAGCATTGGCCGAATTTAGCGGTGTAGCTTGCCATGCAGTGGCCGCCATAGGCAATCCGTCAAGGTTTTTTGCGCAATTGGCCGCGGCCGGCATTAACTGCGATAGCCACGCGCTTCCGGATCACTATGCTTTTGTAGCGAGCGATCTGCAATTCAAGGACGATAAACCGGTGATCATGACCGAAAAAGACGCCGTCAAATGCCGGGCCTTTGCCGATGCCAAATGCTGGTATCTGCCGGTGGACGCCGAGCTGCCCGAGGCATTTTCCCAACAATTACTGAAATTACTTAAAGATAAAACTCATGGATAAAAAACTGCTCGACATCCTGGCCTGCCCGCTGTGCAAAAGCTCGCTGATCTACGACAAAGACAAACAGGAGCTGATCTGCAAGGCCGACAAGCTGGCATTCCCGATTCGCGACGGCATTCCGGTGATGCTGGAAGACGAGGCCCGCGAGTTGAGTTTTGAAGAGAGCGAAGCGCTGCATAAATGAAAACCGGATTTAAAGTCGTTATCCCCGCGCGCTACGGTTCGACCCGCTTGCCGGGCAAGCCGCTGCTGGATATTGCCGGCAAGCCTATGATAGTCCACGTTTGCCAACGGGCCTTGGAAGCCGATGCCGAACAAGTGGTGGTGGCTACCGACGATCAACGCATTTTCGATGCCGTCAGCGATTTAGGCTTGCAGGCGGTGATGACCGACAGCAATCACCAATCCGGCACCGAGCGCATTGCCGAGGTGGCACGGATTCTGGGTTGGCGGGACGATGAAATCGTGGTTAATCTGCAAGGCGACGAACCCTTGATTCCGCCGGCCTATATCAGGGACGCAGCGCAAGCGCTGGCCGGACAAACCCAGGCTGGTATTGCCACGTTGGCGGCAAAGATCGTCGAAGCGGATGAAATCTTCAATCCCAATGCGGTGAAAGTGGTGTTGGATAAGGCCGGCTACGCCCTGTACTTCAGTAGAGCGCCGATTCCCTGGAATCGGGCGACTTTCCCGGATAATCACGATCCGGCCGTCTCGACGCTGCCACATTTGCGGCATATCGGCATGTACGCTTACACGGTCGGCTTTTTGCAGCGCTATTGCAGTTGGTCTGCTTCGCCGCTGGAGAGTGTGGAAGCCTTGGAACAGCTACGCATTCTTTGGCACGGCGAAAAAGTTCGGGTGGAAATTGTCGATAAAACACCGGAAGCAGGTGTCGATACCGAAGAGGATTTAAGGCGGGTTAGTTTGCGGTTGTTACAATCGTAACGAACGATTCTAAAATCTAGTCGGAAGAATTGCTGTAGATCGCCGATATTATTGGCAGCAAAAAGGCATTTTGTTGGTAAGCTACCCTAGATTAATATTTTTAGCCTACCACGGAGACAATAATGACCCCCCTGTATAGAATCAGTGCCGCAATATTACTGAGTTTGAGCGCAAATGCCGTTTACGCGTACGGCAGCGGCCAAAGTTCAAGCAGTTGCGATAAACCTGTGTTCTCGGAATTTCAGCCAGCAACCAATAAATACACGCAGTCCTTGAGCGAGTTTTCGTTTGTGACTTCGTCAAACACGACGCCTGCCTCGATCAATGTCAATGTCAGTGCCGGGGCGAATAAATATCATTTTAGCTCTAAGGAACTGCAGATTACCCCGCAAAAAAACGGTCACCTGGAAGTCAAAGGCAAATTGGACCGGCCCATCGAGCACGGTTTTGTGCGAATAAGCATCACGGCACACATCAAGCCGGGTTGCGACAAAACCGACGGATATTTGGTTAGGATTCAGTAATTCCGTAGGGCATTTCTGCCAGAAAAAATCGAATAAGCAATATTTATAAATTCATTCACCGATTAACATGTTGTTGCGCCTTTTGAAAACTGAAGTGCGCCATGAATTTTGTATAACCGGGAGTTAGTTAGGTTTAGCATCCCGCTTCTCGAGGCATGCTAAACCGATTAAGAGCCGTTTTTTCAGGTAAGTAACGATAGATTGTTCCGGCACAGTGTTTCCCTTTACATCGCGCCGAACACAGGCGTCCTTGGCAAGTTTCGTCTGTTTTAGGCATCGCATGATGAGATGCCTGGATTTAGGTAAGGTCTGTTTGTGGCGCGCAGGCTCATCGCTGAACTTTCGCGGCACTACAGACAGGCGGAGATAACGGGAATTACCCTTTCAACTTTTCCACCAGCATCTTGTTTACTTCCCCAGGATTGGCCTTGCCCTGAGTTTCCTTCATGATTTGGCCGACCAGCGCCATCAGCGCCTTGTCTTTGCCTGCCCGATATTGTTCAACCGGGCCAGGGTTGGCGGCGATCACTTTGTCGACGATGGCTTCGATGGCTCCGCTGTCGGTTATTTGCTTTAAGCCTTCCTGTTCGATGATCTCATCCGCGCTTGCCGTGCCGTTCCACAGTTTGTCGAATACTTGCTTGGCGGTCTTGCCGGAGATGGTGTTGTCGGCGATGCGTTTTAGCAAGCCGGCCAGACGCTCGGCGCTGACCGGGCAATCGCTGATTTCGAGATTTGCCTTGTTCAAGGCGCCGAGCACGTCGCCGGTCAGCCAGTTGCCGGCCAGTTTAGCTTCGCCGCCGGACTCGGCAACCACTTTTTCGTAAAAGTCGGCCAGTTCGCGCGATGAGGTCAGCGTGGAGGCGTTTTCATTGTCCAGGCTGTATTGGTCGATGAAACGCTGTTTCTTGGCGACCGGTAATTCCGGTAGCGTGGCACGGATTTCGGTTTTCAAGGATTCTTCTATCAACACCGGCAGCAGGTCGGGGTCGGGGAAATAGCGGTAATCGTTGGCTTCTTCCTTGCTGCGCATCGAGCGGGTTTCGTCCTTGTTGGCATCGTAAAGCCGGGTTTCCTGAACGACTTTGCCGCCGCCTTCGATGACGTCGATTTGGCGTTCGATTTCGTGGTTGATGGCTTTTTCGACGAAGCGGAAGGAGTTGATGTTCTTGATTTCGGCCCGGGTGCCGAATTCGGCCTGGCCTTTGGGGCGCACCGAGACGTTGGCATCGCAGCGGAACGAGCCTTCCTGCATATTGCCGTCGCAGATTTCCAGATAACGCACTAGTTCGTGCAGCTTGCGCATGTAAGCCACGGCTTCCTTGGCGGAGCGCATGTCCGGTTCGGAGACGATTTCCAGCAGCGGCGTGCCGGCGCGGTTCAAATCGATGCCGGTCAGGCCGTGGAAGTCTTCGTGCAGCGATTTGCCGGCGTCTTCTTCCAGATGGGCGCGGGTGATGCCGATGCGTTTGGTCTCGCCATCGACTTCGATGTCCAGATGGCCGTTGCCGACGATGGGCAGTTCGAACTGGCTGATTTGGTAGCCTTTCGGCAGATCCGGGTAGAAGTAGTTTTTGCGGGCGAATACCGAGTGCGGGGCGATATGCGCATCGATGGCCAAGCCGAAGGTCACGGCCTTGCGCACGGCGTCCTTATTCAATACCGGCAACACACCGGGCAGGCCGAGATCGACAGCGCAAGCCTGGGTGTTGGGTTCTGCGCCGTAAGCGGTGGCGGCGCCGGAGAAGATTTTGGATTTGGTGGAAAGTTGGGTGTGAATTTCCAGGCCGATGACGGCTTCCCATTGTGAGTTCATTCTTGGTTTCCTTTAGAGCTTATTCGGCAAAAACGTCGTTCAGGTCGATTTGCAAGTCGGGGAATAAATACGGAGTGGCGGTTTCGTTACCGGGATATAAGGCATGGAGCCGATATTTACCGCTGTCGTCGAGTACGAACTGTTGCACGATTTGTTCGTAAGGATAAACCAGCCAATATTCGCCGACGCCGTTTTCTTGGTACAAATCGTATTTCAGGCGTACTTCTTTTTTGCTATTACCGGGCGACAGAACTTCGATGATCCAGTCCGGCGCGCCGTCGCAGCCTTGTTCGGTGAGTTTGTCTTTGTCGCAAATCACGCATAGATCGGGTTGCACGACGCTGAACACTTCCCGGTCACTGAGTTGGGATTTGCGGCGGTCATAGAGTTTGACGTCGAAAGGGGCAACAAACACCTGGCAAGATTTATGTTTGAAATGGTTGCCCAAACTGAGTGCCAGATTAAGTGAAATTCGCTGATGTTTCAGATTGGGCGCCGGCGACATCGCCATGATTTTGCCCTTGATCAGCTCGACGCTTTCCTCGAGCTGCCAGGTCAGATAATCGGCATAGCTATAGGTGCCGTTCATATCCAGTTGCGACAATTCGGTGATCTTAGCCATGACTAATCTCCGTTATTCAAAACCCTTAGGCACTTGCAGATGCCAGTCGGTGACTTGCTGGTAGCGATGGCCGATGTTCAACAGCTTGGCTTCGCTGAAATAGTCGCCGATGACGTGCAGGCCGACCGGTTTACCGTCGACGAAGCCGGCCGGAATCGACATCGCCGGCAGACCGGCCAGATTGATGGCGATGGTGTAAATGTCTTCCAGATACATCTGAATCGGATCGCTGGTTTTTTCGCCGATGCGGAACGCGGTGCTGGGCGTGACCGGTCCCATCAGTACGTCGACTTCGGACAAGGCGCGTTTGAAGTCGTCGCTGATCAGGCGACGCACTTGCTGGGCTTTCAGGTAATAAGCGTCGTAATAACCGGCAGACAGTGCATAGGTGCCCATCAATATACGGCGTTTGACTTCGGCGCCGAAGGCTTCGCCGCGAGAGCGGGTGTAAAGGTCGGTTAAATCTTCCGGGTTCCGGCAGCGGTAGCCGAAGCGTACGCCGTCGTAACGCGACAGGTTGGACGAGCATTCGGCCGAAGCGATCACGTAGTAGGCCGGGATCGCCAGCTCCAAATTGGGCATGTCCACTTCTCTGACTTCGGCACCGAGCTTTTGATATTCGGCGACGGCGGCCTGAATCGTGGCGGCCATTTGGCTGTCCAGCTCGGCGCTGAAAAACTGTTTCGGCAAGCCGATTTTCAAGCCTTGCAGGCTGTCATTGAGGCCGGCGCTGTAATCGGGCACCGCTTGATCGACGCTGGTGGAGTCCTTGGGATCGAAGCCGGCCATGACTTGCATCAACAAGGCCGCGTCTTCGGCGCTACGCGCCATCGGTCCGCCCTGATCCAGGCTGGAAGCGTAAGCGATCATGCCATAACGCGATACCCGGCCGTAAGTCGGTTTCAAGCCGGTGATGCCGCACAGCGCCGCCGGTTGACGGATCGAGCCGCCGGTATCGGTGCCGGTTACGGCCGGCGACAGTCGTGCAGCGATGGCCGCCGCCGAGCCGCCGGACGAGCCGCCGGGCACGCAGCTGGTATCCCAGGGGTTGCGCACCGGGCCGTAGAAACTGGTTTCGTTGGATGAGCCCATGGCGAATTCGTCCATGTTCAATTTGCCCAGCATTACCGCACCGGCCCGGTTGAAGTTGTCTACCACGGTAGCGTCGTAAGGGGCGGTGAAGTTATCCAACATTTTCGAGCCGCAGCTGGTTTTGGTGCCCAAGGTGCAGAAAATGTCTTTTTGGGCGATCGGTATGCCTGCCAAAGGACCGGCGTTGCCGGTTGCAAGTAATTGATCGGCGGCTTGAGCCTGTTGCAGCGCGCTTTCTTCGCTGACGGTGATGAAGGCGTTAATGTCTTGGTGCTGGCGGATGCGGCTTAGAAAGCTTTGAGTCAGTTCCACACTGGAAAATTGTTTGCCGCGCAAGCCTTCAGCCAGCTCGGTGAGGGTAAGGTTATGCATAATCGTCCTTAATCGATGACTTTGGGGACCAGATACAGTCCGGCTTCGGTTTGCGGGGCGATGGCTTGAAAGTGCTCGCGCTGATCGGTCTCGGTGACGATGTCTTCGCGCAGGCGCTGCATTTGGTCCAGCGGGTGGGCCATCGGCGTGACGCCGGCGGTGTCCTGCTGGCCCATTTGCGTCATCAGGTCCAGTATGCCGGACAGGTCTTTTGCGTAGTGATCAACATCTTGTTCAGCAATGCCCAGCCTTGCCAGATGGGCGATTTTTTTAACGTCATTTGCAGTCAACGACATCTCTTGGCTCCGAGGTTATTCGATGCAAATATGATACTTTATATCTTGCCCAACTGCCCGCTTGATTGTTAAAGTAGCAGGATTTTCTGTGCCCTCAGGTGTAATTATGTTCAAACGAATTCGTGGCCTCTTTTCTAACGATTTATCGATCGATTTAGGAACGGCAAATACCCTTATTTACGTTCCAGGCCAGGGAATCGTCCTCAACGAGCCTTCCGTGGTAGCCATCAAGGAAGACAAGATCCGCGGTCAAAAAACCATTGCCGCCATCGGCGCCGATGCTAAAAATATGCTGGGCCGCACGCCCGGCAACATCACCGCGATACGTCCGCTTAAGGATGGTGTTATCGCCGATTTCGCCGTGACCGAACGCATGTTGCGGCATTTTATTAAAAAGGTTCATGAAAACAAGCTGTTAAGACCGAGTCCTCGCATCCTGATCTGCGTGCCCTGCGGTTCCACTCAGGTGGAAAGACGGGCGATCCGCGAATCGGCGGCCATGGCCGGCGCGCGGGAAGTGTATTTGATCGAAGAGCCGATGTCGGCAGCGGTCGGCGCAGGTTTGCCGGTGGATACCGCACATGGCTCCATGGTTTTGGACATCGGCGGCGGCACCTCCGAGGTGGCGGTGATTTCCTTGAACGGCATCGTTTATTCGGCTTCGGTACGTATCGGCGGCGACCGTTTCGATGACGCAATCATCAGCTATGTGCGCCGCAATTACGGTACCTTAATCGGCGAATCTACCGCCGAAAAAATCAAACACGAAATCGGTGCCGCTTATCCCGGCAGCGAAGTCCGGGAAATGCAGGTTACCGGCCGCAATCTGGCCGAAGGCGTGCCACGCAGCTTTACGCTGAACAGCAACGAAATTCTGGAGGCGCTGCAGGAACCGCTGTCCGGTATTGTCAGCGCCGTCAGAGTCGCGCTGGAACAAACTCCGCCGGAACTTGGTGCGGACGTGGCCAGCCGCGGTATCGTGCTGACCGGCGGCGGTGCGTTGTTGAAAGACATAGACCGTCTGATTTCGGAAGAAACCGGCTTGCCGGTGTATATCGCCGACGATCCATTGACATGTGTGGCCCGTGGCGGCGGCATGGTGCTGGAAATGCTGGATTCCAGAGGCGCTTCGGCTTTCTCGCTGGAATAGGCGAAACCTTGTTTTTCGCGGCTTGCAGATGTTTTGGAGAGGCGGTTTAAACGACGGTCTTCGGAAAAACATCCGATAGCCGGCGATGCAAGACGGTAGGAGCGTCATCGTTCGGATAGACGCTTTTAGGTTGTGCTTATCTCGTCATTGAATGTTTGAGGTTTTGCCATAAAACTCTTATTTGCTACAGGCCCTTCACTTAACACCCGATTGCTGGTGGCGGTATTGGTATCAGTCACGCTGCTGGTCATGGATTATCGCGGTTCGCGCCTAAATTCCCTGCGTTCGTTGTTGGCATTTGCCGTTTACCCTTTGCAATCCCTGGCGAGTTTACCGGTCGATAGCTTCGAATCGCTTTCCAATACGGTGATTTCCTATGTGGAATTGCAAAAGGAAAATCGCCGGCTGAAAGAGATGCAACTGGTTAACGATGCCAGACTGTTAAAACTGGCGGCGCTGGAAAAGGAAAATATTCGGCTGCGGGTATTACTGGAAAACTCTTTCCAGCTCGGCGAACAGGTGTTGGTGACGGAATTGCTGTCGGTAAAACTGGTACCTTACGAACATACGGTGGTGGTCAATAAAGGTTCGCGGTTCGGTGTCCACGCCAAACAGCCGGTTCTGGATGCCAACGGCATCGTCGGCCAGGTGATACGAGCCTTGCCGAACAGTTCGGAGGTGATGCTGATCACCGATCCCGATCATGCCATTCCGGTGGAAGTCAATCGCAATGGTCTCAGGACTATTGCCTTCGGCACCGGTCAACCCAATCGCCTGCATCTGCCGTTCCTGGCCAATAACGCCGACGTGGTGCCGGGAGATTTGCTGGTCACCTCCGGATTGGGCGGCGGTTTCCCGGCCGGTTACCCGGTAGCGGTAGTCGACAAATTCGAAAGCAGGCCCGATAAGTCCTTTGCCAATATTTATGCCACACCGAAGGCACAGCTTGAAAAGAGCCGAGAGTTTTTGATCGTCTGGAGCGACTCGACCCCGGTCGTGCTGGGCGAACATGCCAAGCAGCAAGCTCCCGAAACCACCGAATCGCCAAATGCCGCACCCTAATTCGCTTGCCGTCGTTTATTTCATCGTCACCGTTGCCGCCGCCATGGTATTGCGGGTGATGTCGATCTGGCCGGGTCTTGATCCGTTCAATCCCGACTGGATAGTACTGGTGCTGATTTACTGGGCCATTGCCTTGCCGGAGCGCTTTGGGGTGTTTGCCGCCTGGTCGGTGGGCTTGCTTGCCGACGTTTTGACTGGCCGCCTGCTCGGGCAATATGCGCTGATTTATGCATTGATTGCCTATTTCAGCATCAAGGAGCACCGGCGCCTCCGGCAGTTCCCGCTGATTCAACAATGCGTGTTTGTGTTTTTTTGTCTACTGGGTTCGCAGAGTATTATTTTCGGCATGGAAAGCATGCAGGCCGGCAATCGTTTGTCGTTGGAATACTGGTATCCGGTACTGACCGGTACTCTGATGTGGCCGCTGGTGTTTTCGGTGTTGCGTTATATCAGGGTCGTGGCGCGTATCGTATGACGCTTTATGGATAGACGATTCGCGATCAAGGATTCGCTGGCGGAAAACCGGATTTTTTTAAGCCGCGTCGTCGCCGCGTTCGTGCTGATTATTCTGATCATCGCCGGTTTAGTGGTGAGGTTGGGTTACCTGCAGGTTGTCGGCCACGAGCACTATGCGACCCTGTCCAAGGATAACCGCATCAAAATTGCGCCGTTGCCGCCGACGCGGGGGATCATCTACGACCGGCATGGCCGGATGCTGGCGCAAAATGTGCCGACTTACAGTCTGGAGCTGATTCCCGAACAGATCGAAAATCTGGACGATACGCTACGCCAGCTACAGCAGTTGCTGGCTATTTCCGATGAAAAAATCGATCAGTTCCAAAAACAGCGGAAACGCAATAAGGCCTTCACCAGTACGCCGCTGTTGCAAAACCTCAGCGATGAGGAAGTCGCCAAATTCGCGGTGGTCCGGCCGTATTTCCCCGGGGTGGATGTCTATGCGCGCCTGGTTCGCTATTATCCATACGGCGATCTGGCGGCGCATGTGGTGGGCTATGTCGGCCGGATTAACGAGCAGGAGATGAAGACGCTACCGGTGGCCGAGTACCGCGGCACCGATCATATCGGCAAGAACGGCATCGAAAAAACCTATGAAAACCAGCTGCATGGTACCGCCGGTTACGAGGAAATAGAAACCAACGCTCAGGCCAGGGCGGTGAATACCGTGGCGACGGTGGAACCGGTCGCCGGCGCCAATATCTATCTGACGCTGGACATCGATCTGCAAAAAATCGCCTACGACGCGCTGAGCGAATATAACGGCGCGGCGGTCGCTATCGATATCAAGACCGGCGGTGTGCTGGTGTTTGCCAGCCGGCCCGGTTTCGATCCCAATCCCTTCGTGTCGGGCATAAGCGCCAAGGATTACAAGGCCTTGCAGGATTCTCCCGATCAGCCTTTGTATAACCGGGCCTTGCGAGGCCAGTATCCGCCCGGATCGACGGCCAAGCCCTTCCTGGCGCTGGCCGGTTTGGAATACGGCGTGACCGATTTTGGCCATCGGCTGTTTTGCCCCGGCTATTACAAATTGCCTAATGTCGATCATAAGTACCGCGACTGGAAGAAGTGGGGGCACGGCATGGTCGACATGAACGAGGCGATTACCCAGTCTTGCGACGTGTATTTCTACGATCTGGCGCTGGCGCTGGGTATCGACAAGATGCACGATTTTATGGACAAATTCGGTTTCGGCAGAAAGACCGGCATCGATCTGGTTGGCGAAGTCGAAGGATTGATGCCGTCCAAGGACTGGAAAAGAAGCCACCGCAGTCAGGCCTGGTTTCCGGGCGAAACCCTGATCACCGGTATCGGCCAGGGTTATATGCAGGCGACCCCCCTGCAGTTGGCCAGGGCCACTGCGACGCTGGCCAATTACGGCAAAGTGGTGTCTCCGCATTTGGTGCAGCGCATCATCAATGCCAATTACGCCGATTCGATCGAATTGCTGCCGGACGAAGTGATTCCGCTGAAACGGCAAAATGTCGACAATCTGATTCAGGCTATGACCAACGTGGTACATGGTTCGCGGGGTACCGCAGGCCGGCTGGCAAAAGCCATCGGCTATCAGATCGCCGGTAAAACCGGCACCGCCCAGGTGTTTACCATCAAGCAAGAAGAAAAATACAACGAGGACGCCATCGATTTTAAAATGCGCGATCACGCCTTGTTCATTGCCTTTGCGCCGGTGCACGATCCGCAAATTGCCGTCGCCATTATCGCGGAACACGGCGGTCACGGCGGCTCGGTGGCGGCGCCGATTGCCGGGGAAATCATCGATGCTTATCTGAATCCCAAAAAGGACGATCAGCATGAAAAATGAAATGAGAAACGAGAATTTTCAGTCGCCGTCGCTACTCGGTAATCTGCTCAGAAAACTGCATATCGATATACCGCTGTTTTTGGGGTTGTTAATGATTTGCGCCTTGAGCTTCGTGATTTTGTACAGCGCCGGCGGCCAGGAAATTCCACTGTTGATTCGCCATGCCACTCGCATGGGCTTTGCGATGCTGCTGATGATCGTATTGGCGCATATCAACCCTCGCCAGTTTCAGAGCTTTTCGGTGGCCTTGTTTAGCCTCTGTGTGCTGCTGTTGATTGCCGTTGCGGTGATGGGACAGATTAGCATGGGTGCTCAGCGCTGGCTGGACCTGGGCTTTTTCCGTTTTCAACCTTCCGAGTTCACCAAGCTCAGCGCGCCGATGATGGTGGCTTGGTATTTATCCGAGCATTCCTTGCCGCCCAGACCCAAACATGTTGCGATCGCAGGTGCGCTGCTGCTGGCGCCGGTATTGTTGATTGCCAAACAGCCCGATTTGGGAACATCGCTGCTGGTGGCCAGTTCCGGCGCCGCAGTATTGTTTTTTGCCGGCTTGTCGTGGTGGTTCATGCTGGGGATTGTGGCCTTGCTGGCATCGTTGACCCCGGTGCTGTGGCACTTCATGCGCGAGTATCAGCGCAACCGGGTGCTGACCTTCATCAATCCGGAAGCCGATCCGATGGGTGCCGGCTATCACATCATCCAGTCCAAGATCGCCATAGGCTCAGGCGGCATCAACGGCAAGGGCTGGTTGGGCAGTAGTCAGGCCGAACTGGATTTTCTGCCGGAAAGTTCCACCGACTTCATCTTCGCGGTATTCGCCGAGGAATTCGGCCTGTTCGGTTGCGTCGGCCTGTTGTTGCTGTATTTGCTGGTGATCAGCCGCTGTTTCTATATCGCCGTTCAGGCTCAGGATACCTACTGCCGTCTGCTGGCCGGCAGCCTGGCCTTTACTTTTTTCGTGTATGTGTTCGTCAACATCGGCATGGTGATCGGCGTATTGCCGGTGGTCGGCGTGCCGCTGCCGCTGGTCAGCTACGGCGGCACCTCGATGGTGACGCTGATGGCCGGCTTTGGTATTTTGATGTCCATTCATACCCACCGTAAATTGTTGCCCGTTTAATTCAGTCTTATGAACTTTAAAATCGCTTTATCCTTAGTATTGCTGCTCGCCGTTCGACCCGTGACAGCCGAAATTGCCAATACCGATTCCTTTAACGGTTTCGTCAGGCATATGGTCAGACAGCATCATTTCAAGGAAACGGAGTTGCGCAAGCTGTTCAAGGCCGTGGAGATTCAACAGTCGATACTGGAAGCCATGTCGAAACCCGCCGAAGCCAAGCCCTGGTTTCAATATCGCGAAATTTTCATGACCGAAACCCGCATCGCCGGCGGCGTGCAATTCTGGCGCGACAACGAGGCAGCCTTGCAGGCGGTGGAGCGCCAATATGGCGTGCCGGCGGAAATCATCATCGCCATCATCGGCGTCGAAACCCGCTACGGCGCCCATACCGGCAAATACCGGGTGATCGATGCTTTGTCGACTTTGGGTTTTGCTTATCCGCCGCGTAGCGAGTTTTTCCTGAAAGAGCTGGAAAACTTTTTGTTGTTGAGCCGCGAAGAGCATGTCGATCCGTTGCAGCCGATGGGTTCTTACGCCGGGGCCATGGGTTTGCCGCAATTCATGCCCAGCAGTTTTCGCACCTTTGCCGCCGATTTCGACGGCGACCGCAAACGCGATATCTGGAAAAACAGCGGCGATGCGATCGCCAGCGTCGCCAACTATTTTGTCCAGAATCAGTGGCGAGCCGGGGCACCGATTGCCTTTCCGGTGACAGCCTCCGGCGAGGCCTACAAGCAGGCATTAAGCAAGGGCGTCAAGCCCGATACCACGGTTTCGCAGCTGCGCACCTTACAGGTTGCTATCCCACCGCAACTGGCTAACAGCGAACCCGTAAAATTACTGGCTTACCAACAGCCGGCCAATGAGGATTTGTGGGTAGGCTTGCACAATTTTTATGTCATCACCCGTTACAACCACAGCCCGCTTTATGCCATGGCGGTTTATCAGCTGAGTCAGGCGATTGCCGATAGGAAAAAATCGCAGTTTTCACCGGCATAATCCGACGAGTCATGGCGAGCATCACTCCAACCAAACAACTCAGCAACGAAGCCATCAGCGCCGAATGCAGCATCAGCAGTTTTCAACGAGGCAAAAGTTATTGCGATGCCAAACGCGTGACCGATTTCCGCATCGAGCAGGAACAACCGTATAGCGTTGCAATTTCCTCCAGGGTCAAGGGCTCTCATGCCACGCCTTATCAGCAGTTGATCGCCATCAAATGGCAGGCCGATTACAAACTGGCGGCGATTGCCGGCCGTTGTTCCTGTCCGATAGGCTATAACTGCAAACATGTCGCCGCCGCCTGTCTGGAATATCAAAAGCATTTACTGAGCGCGGTAGCGGCGGCCGATGCCACCGCCTGTTTCGACTGGCTGGAAAGCATGGATGAAGACGAGGACGACGATATCGAGCCGAGCCGGGAGTTTTTGGCCTATTTGCTGAAACCCAGCGGCGGCAAGCAGGAACTGACAGTCGATTTTGTGATTACCAAACTCAAGAAAAGCGGAGGCTTAACCAAGGGCCGGAGCGCTTCGCTGAGCAATTTGATTTACAGCTTCGGCTACCGCATACCCGCCTACCTTCGAGGCGAGGATGAAGAGATCGTCAAACTGCTGAACGGCATGATGCACCTCCCGACGTACCAACCGTTGCTTAAAGGATCGCTGGGCAGCCTGGTGCTGTCGAAAATGCTGGGTACGGGGCGCCTGTTCTGGCAGGATCTGGAAAAACCGCCGTTGCTTTCCGGTGAGATGCGGGTGCTGAATTGCAGCTGGCAGGCCGATGCCCAGGGCGATTACCTGTTAACGGTTAAAACCAAACCAGCGGCACGGCTGATTTTGACCGAGCCGCCGTATTATTTCGACAGCAAGCAGGGGACGCTGGGGCCGGTCGACAGCGCGGAGATCGGGGCCGCGCAATTGCGAAAATTGCTGGCAGCGCCGCCGGTACCCGAGCAATACGCCGAGCAATTTAGCCAGCGTCTGATTCTCGAATATCCGCATTTGAGGTTGCCGCCGCCTAGGCCGGTGGAGGTCAAGGATGCCGACAATCTGCCGGTTACGCCGCGACTGTCGCTACTGGGGCGCGAAGGCCGGGATAATCATTATTTTCATCTGTTGAAACTAGGTTTCGATTACGGCGAACACTGCTTGCCGGCCTACCAGTCCGAGCCCTACACCACGCGGCAAACCCCGCAAGGCTATTTGCGCATCCGCCGCGACGTGGAATACGAAACGCAATGTATCGATCGCCTGTTCGAGGCCGGCTTTGCTGTGGTCGACGACCCCAAACGCAGCGACCTGCTGTTTTACAGCCCCGGCAAAAGCACTATCGAGAGCGCCGAACGCTGGAACGCGTTTCTGCAACAGGGTTTACCAGCGCTGGAAAGCCTGGGCTGGTTGATCGAAACTGACGACAGTTTCTTTCTAAGTTTCCAGACGGCCTCCGACTGGGACGCGGAGATCGAGGAAGGCCGCAACGACTGGTTCGAAATGCGCTTCAACATCGATATCAACGGCCAGTCCCTGCCTTTGCTGCCGCTGCTGATGCCGGTACTGGAAAATTACGACCAGGACAACCTGTCGGAGATGATTACCGTTCCTCTCGGCAATCATCAATATCTGACCTTGCCCAGTGAAAAGCTCAAGCCGTTTCTGGCGATCCTATTCGAAATGTTCGGTAGTCTGAGCCTGAACGACAACGGCGGCTTAAGGTTGTCGCGTTTCGACGCGGCCGGCTTGGCGGAACTGGAAAGCCATAGTTACGGCCTGTTCTCCCTGAAAGGCGGCGAAGCCTTGCGCGAGTTGGGACGCAAAATCAAGAATTTCGGCGGCATCGCCGATGTCGAGATCCCGGATGGGTTGCAGGCGGAGTTGCGCCATTATCAGCAGCAAGGTCTGAATTGGCTGCAGTTCCTGCGCGAATACCGCTTTGGCGGCATCCTGGCCGACGACATGGGCCTGGGCAAGACCGTTCAGACCCTGACGCATCTTTTGTTGGAAAAACAGAGCGGCAGGATGAATGCGCCGTGTCTGATCATCGCCCCGACCAGCCTGATGAGCAACTGGCGGCGCGAGGCGGCGCGTTTCACACCTGACCTGAAGGTGCTGGTGTTGCAGGGCAGCGATCGCAAGCAGCAGTTCGACAAGATCAACGACTACGATCTGGTGCTGACCACCTATCCCTTACTGCCGCGCGACGAGGAATTTCTGCTGTCCCAGAAATATTACTATCTGATTTTAGACGAGGCGCAAATCGTCAAGAATCCCAACGCCAAGGCAGCCAAGATTGTCCGCGCCATCCAGGCCGAACAACGGCTGTGCCTGACCGGCACGCCGATGGAAAATCATCTCGGCGAACTTTGGACGCAATTCGATTTCCTGATGCCGGGGTTCCTCGGCGATAACGCCAGCTTTAAACGCCTGTATCGGACCCCGATTGAAATCCACGGCAACGGCGAACAGCGGCAGCGGTTGGTCAAGCGCATCGCGCCATTCATGCTGCGGCGCACCAAGCAGGAGGTGGTCGCCGAACTGCCGCCGAAAACCGAGATCGTCCGCTCCGTGCCGCTGGGTCAGAAACAGGCCATGCTCTATGAAAGCATACGCCTGACCATGGAACAAAAGGTGCGGCAGGCCATCGCCGAAAAAGGCCTGGCGCGCAGCCACATCACCATCCTCGATGCCTTGCTGAAACTCAGGCAGACCTGCTGTGACCCGCGCACATTGCCGCTGGCGGAAGCCAAGAAGGTCAAGGAATCCGCCAAGCTGGAATTGTTGATGGAAATGCTGCCGGAATTGCTGGAAGAAGGGCGGCGAATATTATTATTTTCCCAATTCACGCGGATGATTGCGCTGATCGAAGCCGAATTGGATGCCCGGTATATCGCCTACAGCAAGCTCACTGGCCAGACCAAGCATAGAGACGAGGCTATCGAACGCTTCAAAAGCGGTGCCGCCGACGTATTTTTGATCAGCCTGAAAGCCGGCGGAGTCGGTTTGAATCTTACCGAAGCCGACACCGTGATCGTTTACGATCCCTGGTGGAACCCGGCGGCGGAAGATCAAGCCGCCGACCGTGCCCATCGCATCGGTCAGGACAAGCCGGTATTCGTCTACAAGCTGATCACCGAAAACACCGTCGAAGAAAAAATCCTGGCGATGCAGGAGAAAAAACGCGCCTTGGCGCAAGGCGTGTATGACGGCGATAAAAAAGGCGAATCGTTGAGTTTGACGGCGGACGACTTATCGGCGTTGTTTGAGCCGTTGTAAAAATATAGGCCCAGGGTACTAGGTTCAGGGTACAAAACACCTTTGGAATCTTGCACCTTGTGCCGTTGATCTTGAATCTTGAACCTTGAAGCTAAGAAATGAGTAACGAATATAACGCCGCGGCAATCGAAGTACTGAGCGGTCTGGACCCGGTGCGCAAGCGTCCCGGCATGTATACCGACACCACCCGTCCCAATCATCTGGTGCAGGAAGTGGTGGACAACAGCGTCGACGAGGCGCTGGCCGGCCATGCCGACACCATCGATGTCACCTTGTACAAGGACGGTTCGGTGAAAGTGATCGACAACGGCCGCGGCATGCCGGTGGATATTCATCCAGAACAAGGCATACCCGGCGTGGAAGTTATCCTGACGCAACTGCATGCCGGCGGCAAATTTTCCAACAAGAACTACCAGTTTTCCGGCGGCCTGCACGGCGTCGGCGTCTCGGTGGTCAACGCCTTGTCGGAAAAACTGCTGGTCGAGATCAAGCGCGGCGGCGGGGTGTATCAGATGGAATTTGCCGGCGGCGACAAAGTCAGCGAGTTGCGGCAAATCAATAGCGTCGGCAAGAACAACACCGGCAGCACGGTACATTTCTGGCCGGATGGCAAGTATTTCGATTCCAACCGGGTGTCGGTCAGCAAACTCAAGCATGTGTTGCGCGCCAAGGCGGTGTTGTGTCCGGGCTTGAAGATCACCTTGAATTCGGAGCTCAGCGACGAACGCTTCGAATGGTGTTACCAGAACGGCTTGCAGGAATATCTGCTGGATAGAGTCGGCGACGCCGAGATTTTTCCGCAACCGCCATTCATGGCCAACATGGCGGCCAGCAGCGAGGCGGTGGAGTGGGGCATCGTCTGGACGCCGGACAGCCTGCCGGAAACCATCGCCGAGAGCTATGTGAATCTGGTGCCCACGGCGCAGGGCGGCACCCATGTCAACGGCCTGCGGGCCGGTTTGACCGAGGCGATGCGCGAGTTTTTAGACTTCCGCAACCTGCTGCCGCGCGGCGTCAAGATTGCCCCGGAAGATGTCTGGGAAAGCTGCCACTTTGTGTTGTCGGTGAAACTGGAAGATCCGCAGTTTTCCGGGCAGACCAAGGAAAGACTGAGTTCGCGGGAATGCGTGACCTTTGTCTCCGGCGTCGCCAAGGACACCTTCAGCCTGTGGTTGAACCAGCATCCGCAGGAAGGCGAGAAAATCGCCGAAATCATCCTGGCCAGCGCCCAGAAGCGGCTGAAGGCCGGCAAGAAAATTGTCCGCAAAAAAATCACCAGCGGCCCGGCCTTGCCCGGCAAGCTGGCCGATTGTTCGGGGCAGGATCTGAGCCGCACCGAACTGTTTCTGGTCGAGGGCGATTCGGCCGGCGGCTCGGCCAAACAGGCTAGAGACCGCGAATTTCAGGCCATCATGCCCTTGCGCGGCAAGATCTTGAACACCTGGGAAGTCGATTCCGGCGAGGTGATGGCCTCGCAGGAAGTCCACGACATCGCCGTGGCGCTGGGCATCGAACCAGACAGCAACGACCTGCAAAACCTGCGCTACGGCAAGATCTGCATCCTGGCCGATGCCGATTCCGACGGCAACCACATCGCCACGCTGATCTGCGCACTGTTTTACCAGCATTTCAATGCCTTGGTTAGGGCCGGGCATGTGTTCGTCGCCATGCCGCCGCTGTACCGGATCGATGTCGGCAAGAAGGTGTTTTATGCCTTGGACGAATCGGAGCGCCTGGGTGTGCTGGCGCGGATAGAAGCTGAAAAACTCACCGGCAAGATCAATATTCAGCGTTTCAAAGGCTTGGGCGAGATGAATCCTTCTCAACTCAGGGAAACCACGATGAATCCGGATACCCGGCGCCTGGTGCAGTTGACCGTGGAAGAAAACGACGATACCCGCGAACAGATGGATTTGCTGCTGGCCAAGAAGCGTGCCGGCGACCGCAAGAGCTGGTTGGAGAATAAGGGGAATTTGGCCGTGGTGTAGGGCGGTTGAAATGTAGGTCGGGTACGGCCCCCGACCTCCTTGGATGCCCCCGTTGATGAACTCCGTTTACACCATTAGGACAGCCTCGTTACTGTGCGCTGGTTTATACCACTCCTTAAAATCGATAGGCAGTTCGAGAAGCGGGGCGGTTATGCAATGTTTCAATATGCCATCGATCGTGACATAAGTACCACCGACTATGCTTGTTTTACCGATTTCTTGATTAGTTATAGTGTTCGAATCGTTCATAATTACTCCAAGTAATTCACTTGCAGTCAATTCTAGATCATAAATACTTAAAAAGTTCTTAAACCCCCATTAAGATCAGATTAAGGATGCCAAGCGTAATCGTACGCGAAGGTTGCCCATTCCTCCGGTTACGCTATCGCTAATCGGAGTTACGCGGACTTGATTCACCCCCACCAAATGGTCTTAGACCGTGCCGGAATTATCATCGGATCTTAATCAGTTTCTTAGGCTTTCCTTCATCTCACCTCTGTAATCTAACATTCGTGCTCTAGTTATTTGCGGGGGCGTAAAGTCGCGTTGATTGAGGGATGCGGGATCCTATTGCTGGTTTATCGACATTACCGATTGTCTGTTTTCCAACATTTTAAATACAAATTGGTGTCGCCAAGCCGCCATTTAATGTTTGTCTTTCCAGGCAAACCCGAATATTTATCAGGTTTTATTGTTTGGCGTGTTATTTGCTTTAACTGAAGGCGATGCGTTAATCACGCATCAAGCACTAACAGCAAGCCGAAGGCCATCGCTGTTGCCGGCCATCTTCAATAACTGTGTCGTATGCCGGGCTTTTTATTTTTGGCGTTTTTGATGATTGTTTGGGAGTGAATTATGAGCGAAGTTTTATTGTTAATGGTGATGTTGTTTGCGGCTTATCTTTTTATGCCTACCACCTGGTTTTCCAAGGTTGGTGCGAACCAAGAATCGAAGAGGGTAAGCATCCAGCCAGCCAAAAGCATGCTGGTGATCCCGGAAGATTCGGTATTGAGACGGCATTTTATTACCCAGCTGCGTAGCCAAATTGTGCGGGACATGTATCCGCGTCCGATCGATCCCACCTTGCAGAGGCTTTACGACTCAATGGTGGATGACGAGTTGGAAAACCGCTTAGCGGCATTGGCAGCGTAGACGCATTGCTTCTTTGCGGGCAGATGCCGTCGCTCTTGCTTTAGGCGCTATGGCGGCATCTGCCCAATACCCGTGCAATTCAATTTCCGGCGCCTCGACGCAAAGGTTGCCGACATTCCTACGATTACGCTATCGCTAATCGGAACGGGCTGAATCAGTGGTCGCGGTAGCGACGCATATATTAACAAGACTTGAAGCTGGAGATGTGAAGGCTTAGACTCCCGGCTTGTTTGGAGGAAGATCAAAAAATACTTAATGGATAGAGCTCTCGATAAATGAAATCAGTCATTCAATTGCTGGTAACCCTGGCTACCTTGGCGGGCATGGTTAGCTGGGCTTTATCCGCGCATTCCTTGGACGAAGGCAATACTACTACTGGCATCATCTATGGTGCCCTCTTTCTATTGATTGTCATTGCTTTGATATTGTTGTTTCGTTGGGACAAAAACCGCATTCACGACGAAGAGCTTGAATTGTGGCAACGTGTAGACGTAAAAACCAAGGAAGCTTTGAGATACAAACAACCCATCGAGTTTTATGTAAAACGGTCTCAAATCGTATTCTTGGCTTTTGTGTTGATCTTGTGTTTAGGGGGGCTTTATTGGGGCATACAATTGCTAGCACTTTCGCCGCCAACAAAATGGTACGGTGGATCGACATTTCTATTGGCTGGTGTTCTTTTTTGTATCGCAATAGGCGTGTCAGTGAAAAAACTTATTGATCGCCCTGTGATTCGGCTGGACCTCCACGGGATCAACCACTTTTTATTCGGTTTTATTCCTTGGGCGGATATCACTAATATTTACCTACTATTTTTCAAGTTTCGGAGTTCAGAAATATCTGTTTTAAAGGTGGCTACGACAGATAATCAACGTTATCTAGCTCGGCTGAGTCGTTGGTATCGCTTTTTTCAAGGTGGTAAGGCTGATATAGAATTGTCGTTGCAATTGCCGTTATCTGAAATGGATGCACGATTTGTGGGCGGTGTAGCCAAAGGTTATGCCGACTATGCTGGCGCACCGACCGTAGATAGCCAGATGTCAAAAAAGATAACAGAGGAATTATCAAGACTACAAACGCCACAGCAAAGGATGGAGCGATTGCAGGCTATGATGGCGGAAAGTTCTCGGGAGTTTGTTAAACGGCGTCAGGCTATTTCCAAAACTTACAGGGTTACCACCATTCTTTTGATCATAGGAGTTTTCTCCATTTGTGTTGGAGCGTGGATCACAAGTAGATGAGAAACGAATTGCAGCCACGAGAAAAATTTGGGTAGCGTCATCGCCCCACATCCCTAAACAACACCTTGGAATTGCGCTGATAGTTGTAGGCGCTTTTCATCGGCTCAGGCAAGTCCTCCACTTCGCAGGGGATGAAGCCCCGTTCGACAAACCAGTGCACGGTTTGCGTGGAGCGCACGAACAGGCGCTTGATGCCCTGTTTTTCGGCCTTGCCGGTCAGGTAATCCAGCAGGCTGTTGCCGCGTGCGCCTTTGCGGTAATCGGCATGCACCGCCAGGCAAGCGATTTCGGCGCTGGTTTGTTCGGGCATCACATGAAACGCGGTGCAGCCTATGATCAAGCCGTCGCGTTCGATGACGATGTAGTCGCTGATTTCCATTTCCAGCTTTTCCCGCGAGCGTTTGACCAATATGCCTTGCAATTCCAGCGGCTTGATCAGTTCCATGATGCCGCCGATATCGTCCAGGGTGGCCGGGCGTATGGTTTCGAAGTCGGTGGAGCTGACCAGCGTGCCGATGCCGTCGCGGGTGAACAACTCCAGCAGCAAGGCGCCGTCGACATGGCGATTGATCAGGTGCGCGCGTTGTACGCCTTGCCGGCAGCTTTGCATCGCGGCCCGCAGCGAGTGGGCGATGGCATCCGGCAGTTCCGGTGCCTGATTTAACAAGGTCTCGGCCTGGTCGGTGGTCAGCTGTTGAATCGGCTCCTGATTCAGAGGCGACAGGCAGTTTTGCTCGGTCAGCAAGATCAGCTTTTCGGCCTGCAGGGCAATCGCCACTTCGGTGGCGACTTCTTCGGCCGAAAGATTGAACACCTCGCCGCTCGGCGAATAACCGATGGGTGAAATCAGCACCACGTTGTTTTGATCCAACTGCCGGTGTATCGCCTGGGCATCGATGCGCCGCACGCTGCCGGTATAGCAATAATCGATGCCGTCCAGCACTCCCAGCGGTTTGGCTGTGACGAAATTGCCCGAGGCGACCCGGATTTGGGCGCCGGCCATCGGCGAACCCGATACGCCCATCGACAGCAGGGCTTCGACTTCCACCCGCACCAGACCCGCCGCCTGTTTGACGTATTGCAGGGTGGTGGCGTCGGTAATTCGCAGGTGATGATGGAACCTGGGCGTATCGCCTTGCTGTTGCAGGCGTTCGTCGATCTGCTGGCGTATGCCGTGTATCAATACCAGCCTGACCCCTAGGCTTTTCAACAGCGCCAAGTCGTGGATCAGGTTGTCGAAATCCGGTTCGGTGACCGCCGAGCCACTGAAAAAAATCACGAAAGTGCGGTTGCGGTGGGCGTGGATATAAGGCGACGAGGCCCGGAACCAGTGGACGAATTCGTTTTGTAAGATCATGGTACGGATAATAGGCGTATTCAGCCGGACTGTATAGGCTAGGTGGCAGCCATGTCAGAACTTCAAACTGGCTTTAAGGTATAAGGCCGCCAGGATCAAATAAACCACAAAACTCACCCCCAGTAACCAGGGCCGGCCTTTGGGGCGAGCCCATTCCGGCAGGTGCGGCGGCAACATCTTGTGATTGATCAGGTATAGCGCCACCGGAAACAGGATGGTGCCGCCGAAGCCAATGATGGCACTGGTTAAGATCAATGGCCCTGGGGCGTCGAGCTGCATGGTGAATGAGGTGATCACCGTCAGCAGCGCCAAGAAGATGTAGTACCAGCGGCGGGCCGGCAGTTTACGGCTTTTCGGAAACAAGGTCAGCACGATGTCGGCCTGGATGCGGCTAACCGCGTCGGCGGTGGCCAGCCAGGTGTCGGTCAAAAATGCAGCCGCCACCACCAGAAACAGCAGGCGGCCGATTTCACCCCAACTCACCGCGAAAAACTGGCTTTGTACCACCGCCAGTTCGTATTCCTGCGGCAACAGGCCTTTCGGAAACAGCAGCGCGTAGGCCAACAGGCAGGTCATCAGCGTGGTGAACAGGTTGCCAAGTATGCCGACCAGGATGTCGGTACTCAAGAACCGCCGCCAGGTCGACCAGTTTTTGGCGCTCTGCGCTTCGTCGGCGGGCAGGAAGCCGTCGCTGAGCACCGCTTCCTCGGTGCCGCCCAAGCCTGTGATGCGGCCGACCAAGGAAGCCATGCCGGCGCCCTTGTCGCGTAGCCAATAGGAATAGAACAGTATCCAGAAGCCGCCGAGACCGGCGAAGGTGATCGCGGTCAGCAGTTTGCTGGAATCCGCCGCATCCCAAGGGCGAGGCATGTCGCCGACCGGGCCGAACAGGCCTCGGGCGAAGCCGGGCAGGGCGGTCTGCACATCCGGCTGCATGCAGGCCGACAGCAAACCGACCACGGTTATTACTGCCACCAGTTTCATGAAACGTTCGATCAGCGTGTAAACCACGCCACTGGCCAGAATGGCGCTGACAAACACCGCAATCGAGGCATAGCCCCAGAACAGGCTTTGGCCGCGCTGGGTCCAACCGGTCGGCCAGTGAGTCAATTCCGCCATCGCGGTGCCGCCGGCCGAGGCGAAGGCGCCGAACCACAAAAACGACACCGACATCAGCAACCACAGAAAGATGCCGAAGCCGCGATGCAAACGGATGAAACCGTGAAAAATACTCTCGCCGGTCAGCAGCGTGTAGCGGCCGATTTCCAGATTCAGCGGATATTGCAACAGGCAGGCCGGCACCAGCAGCCACAGGAAAGTCAGGCCGTATTTGGCGACCATGTACGGCCACCAGATCAGCTCGCCGCTGCCTTGGGCCAGCGCCATCCACACCACGCCGGGGCCCAGCGCCGCCCACCAGCCCGGAAAGGCCGGCACGCCGTGGCGCGGCAGTTCGCGCAACTCGGTAATGTTCATGATTTTTGCAGTTTTTTCAGGATGCTTTTGCTGATCGCGGCGACGAATTCTTCCGGGTTTTCGTAATCCTGCCGCTGGATGAACTCAACCACCGATTTGACCAGTTGTTTGGTCTCGGCGATTTCCTGGTACGACCGGCCGCAGCCCCCGCAGTGCGTGCCTTCGGTTGTGCATTGATCGATACAGGGATTGAATTTCATAAGCTTTCCTCGCTGGGCGGGTGGATTGAATAAGCGCGATATTGTATGCCGCCGCATGGATATTCGGCAAAGTGTAGTAATCCTTCCGCTTATTCCTCAGTGCACGGCTGATGTTTGAAACGAGGATCGCGCCATAAGTGTTGTGGCCCCATATTTTGCTTATAAGTGTTTTCGGTATCGCTTTATCAACGGTTTTTATCTCTCTTCCAAAAAATGCCAAGCGTTCGCTATCGTTGAAAACGGCAAATATGATGTGACGACCGAGCTCGTCATCGTCTATGATTTTAGCCAGCGGAATGAGTTTGTGGATTTGTCCGGCGGATGGTGACTCATGATAGACGTTTCCGTGAAAACCTAACCCATTCATCCAAATATATTGGCTTCGGTTCCATACTCTCATGGACAGAGGCGCACATACCCATCGGATTAAAGGAAATGACGATTATGCCTATCGTTCTGCGCAGGGGATTTTTGAGCGGTTTAACGCTCATGATGTTGTTGTCGACGATGTTGTACGGTTGTGGGGATGAGACCAAAACGGTCGCGCCGCCTTCGGTTTACCTGTTGAACCACAAGCATTGGACACCGGTGCTGGTGCTGAATTTTACCGACGCCATCGCCCCGCCGGAGGACAAGGGCCAACGTTTAACAGAAAACGCTCCGACACTCGAACCGCCGATGGAAGGTGTTTGGTATTGGCAAGACCCGTCGCGGCTGGCTTTTTACCCTTCCCGCCAGACCCTGAATCCCGATACCACGCTGAAGATTTCCTTGAATGACTTGATGCTGCATCCCAGCTACAACCTGAAGCAGCGCGATCTGACCTTCCATACCCCGCCCTTGCAGGTGATACGCCATGAGTGCAAGTGGTTGGACAGTCACGACGCACCCCTGCGCCGTTCGCTGCAATTTTTGCTGGAATTGAATTATCCGCTGGACAGGCCCGCCTTCAGCGCCGCGTTAACCAACGGTACGGCGATAGACATGCACTCCGGCCAAGGTACCCGCATCACGGCCAGCAGCGATCCGCTGCTGCGTCCGGCCGAGGATACCCGCATCAAAGCCACGCTTAAAGCCGGTCCGGTGCAATTATTGTCCTTAAACCAAGCCCCGACTCAATACGAACTGGCGGATGACGTGGAATGCGAATTGCCGTTAGTACGCGGCGATTGGGACAAGTTCGACGCACCCATAGTCGTCACGCCGACGGTAACCGACATCTGGGCCAATGTTTACGAGGGCAAGATCAGCGTCCGGCTTAGAGGCAAGGACTTGAGCGAATCGGCCAAGAAAGCCAAGGCCGGCGAGCCGGTAACGGCCGGTATCCACATCGTTCCCGAGCTTGAAGGCCAGTGGATCTATGGCGAATCGGCGGGCGGCGGCGATCTGATCTTTACCCCGAAATTACCGGAAATGCTGAAACCCGGTGTTTCCTATGAAATTAAGCTCGACTCATCTAGCTTTCCGACTCTGAAGTTTGAGAAACCACAATACTCCAGCTCGGTGACGATGCCGGAAATGAGTGCGTCGGTCGGTAACCTCCAGTTGTATAACGACCCGCTCGATCCCAAGGTCAAACGCGCCACCGCGACGCTTATATTCAGCTATCCGCCGCAACGCGACAGCCTCGCCGCCAGGACGGCGGTCTGGTCGCGGCGCTTGCCGGCCAAGACCTTTGAAAATGCGCTTGGCTATGAAATCAGCTACGACGAACAAAACCCTAAAGTAGCCTATCTGAAAACCGCACCGCTGCAACTGAGCGACGATCCCGGCCAAATCAAAATTGTGCTCGACAAAGGCATAGTTGCGGCATCGGGCGGCGAGCCTAGTAAACAGGAAGCGCTGGGCTTTGTGGACATACCCAGTGCGCTGGATTATCTGAAGGTCGCCGAGCTCAACGTTCACAGCGTGGTCAAGGAAGACGACAGCATAGAACGCCTGTTGGTGTTGAAAACCAACGTCGCGCTGAAAGACCCGGCCGGCCTGGAAAAGGCCGTGGAAGTGTATGTGCTGCCGGATTGCCGGATCAAAAATCCGGAGCGGCCCAAATTCTGCGCCGAAAAAGACGTCACCGAATGGCAAGACGCCAATCAGGTCGATGCCGATGTCGTCAAGGCATCGACGCCGGCACCGGTGAAATGGCGCGACTCCGGCGGCGAGGACAAGACCGTCCAGCACTTGAGCTTCACGGCCCCGGAAAACCGGCAGTTGCTGATCAAGGTCAACAAAGGCATAGAGAGCGCCGACGGCTTCAAGCTGGGCCGCGATGCCCGCTACCTGCAGGAACTGGGCGCCAACCAGCGCGAGTTGAAGATACTTCACGAGGGCGCCTTGCTGAGCCTGAGCGGCAACAAGAAGCTGGGCGTCACCGCCCGCGGCGTCAAAAACGTCCATGTGGAATTGCAGCGGGTCTTGCCGCACAACATGCACCATGTCGCCCACTTCACCTCGGGCAATTTCGAAAACCCGAGTTTCAGCCTGCCGATAGAGCACTTCGCCGAAAAATTCAGTTACGACGAGGCCTTGCCGGGCGGCCAGGAGATGCAGCGCCAATACTTTGCGGTGGATTTCGGCCGCTTCACCCGCGACAAGGGCTTTCCGCCGCGCGGCTTGTTCATCTTGTCGGTGGCGGAGAAAAAAGCCGAACCGGCCAAGGGCTGCGAGACGGCGCCGGTAAGCGAAGCCGCCGAGAACGACAATGGCGAGACGGAGGAGCCGGCGGCCGATGACGCGGATCAGGGCGTCGAGAACCAATTGTCCGCTTCCGGCGATTGTGCGGTCGATGCGTCGCCAACCATAGGCCCGGATAAACGCCTGGTATTGCTGACTGACCTGGGTTTGCTGGTGAAAACCGCCGCCGACGGCAAGCAGGATGTATTCGTGATGTCCTTCCGCAGCGGCCAACCGGTCGCCGGCGCTCAGGTGTCGCTGTTGGGCAAGAACGGCGTGGCGGTGTTTGCCGACAAGACCGACGCCCAGGGCCGGGCCAGCTTCCCGACCACCGAAGGCTTGAAAGCCGAGAAAACCCCGACCGTGTATCTGGCGGAAAAAGACGGCGACCTGTCGTTTTTGCCCTATAACCGCAGCAGCCGGCAGCTGGATGTGTCACGCTTCGACATCGACGGCCTGCGCGACAACCCCGACAGCCTGCAAGCCTATCTGTTCTCGGATCGCGGCATTTACCGGCCCGGCGACACCATCAAGGTCGGCGCGATACTGCGCAAGCGCGATTGGTCGGCCTTGCCAGCCGGCTTGCCGCTGAAAGCCGTGATCAGCGACCCTGAAAATCAGGAGGTCTGGAGCAAAACCCTGAACTTCGGCGCCGAAGGTTTTGAGGAAATCAACTGGACTAGCCCGGCCGCCGGCAAGACCGGCAGTTACCGGATCGAGCTGATCGTCGCCGACAACAGCAAGAAATCGTTGGGCAGCACCAAGGTCAGGGTCGAGGAATTCCAGCCCGACCGCCTGCAAGTCAAGACCGAGATTCCGGCCGCGCCGGCCAAGGGCTGGCTGTCACCGGACGGCGCCAAGGCCAAGGTGACGGTGCGCAACCTGTTCGGCACCCCGGCGGAAGGCAATACCGCCAAGCTGGAACTGACCGCGCGGCCCTGGTCCGGTCAAGTGGCGGGCTACGGCGATTACCGCTTCCGGCGCTCGACACCGGAAAACATCCCCGACGCGCCTCGGGAACTCGGTGAAATCAAGACCAATGCCCAGGGCGAAGCCGTATTCGACCTGCCTTTGGCGACCATCGCCGAACCGGTCTACGAAATCGCGCTGGCCGGCGAAGGTTTCGAGAAAGGCTCGGGCCGCTCGGTGGTGTCTATGGCTTCGGCGTTGGTTTCCAAACAGGCCTATCTGTTGGGTTACAAGCCCGACGGCAGCCTGGATTACATCGCCAAGGACAGCAAACGTAAGCTGGACTTGTTGGCGCTGGGCGCGGACTTTCAGCCGCGTCAGGCCGAAACCGTGAGCGCCGACATTTTCGAAACCCGTTACGTCTCGACGTTGGTCAAGCGCAACGACGGCCTGTACCAATACCAATCGGTGCAGCGCCAGGAATTGCGTAAAACCCAGCCGTTGACGCTGGCTAAAGGCATGGCCGAATTTGCCTTGCCCAGCGACAACCCCGGCCGCTTCCATGTGATCTTTAAAAATGCCCAGGGCGAGGAACTGAACCGGGTCGATTACACGGTGGCTGGCGCCGGTAACGTCACCCGCAATATCGAGCACAACGCCGAGCTGAATCTGACCCTGAACAAGGGCGAGTACCAGCCCGGCGAAACTCTGGAAGTGCAGATCGTCGCGCCTTACCAGGGCGCCGGCCTGATCACGATCGAGCAGGACGGCGTGCTGAGCAGCCACTGGTTCAAGACCACCACCACCGCCTCCAGCCAACGCATCGCGTTGCCGAACCACATCAGCGGCAACGCCTATTTGTCGGTGGCCTTCGTGCGTTCGCTGGATTCGCGGGAAATCTACATGAGCCCGCTCAGCTATGGCGTGGTGCCGTTCAGCATTTCCAAGCAGCGCTATACGCAAGAGATTAGCCTGAACGTGCCGGAAACCGTGCAACCCGGCAAGACGCTGGATGTGCGCTATAAGGTCAAGGAGCAGACCAAGCTGGTGCTGTACGCGGTCGACGAAGGCATCTTGCAGTTCGCCCATTACCAGAATCCGGCGCCGCTGGACTATTTCTTCCGCAAACGTGCCTTGCAGGTCAGAAGCCATCAGATTCTGGATTTGATCCTGCCGGATTTCGCGCTGGTGCAGAATCTGTCGGCACCGGGCGGCGACGAGGACGCGCAGCTGGGCAAATACAAAAATCCCTTCGCCCGTAAACACAAACCGCCGATGGCGTTCTGGTCCGGCATCATCGATGCCGCGCCCGGCGAACATAGTCTGGCGATACCGGTGCCGGATTATTTCAACGGCAAGATTAGGGTCATCGCCGTGGCGGTCAATGCCGGCAAGCTGGCGGTGCCGGTGTCGCACAGCGTCGCCAGCCAGGCCTATGTGATTCAACCTCAGCAACCCTATGTGGCCGCGCCCGGCGACGAGTTCGACATGGGCGTTCTGGTCGCCAACAACAGCGGTGCAACCGCCAACCAGGCGTTGCAAGTCAGCGTCGTCGCCGGCGAATCCTTGGAGCTGCTGACGCCGAATCCGCAAACCCTGAATTTGGCTCAAGGCCAGGACGGCACCGCGCGTTTCCGCGCCAAGGTCAGGGACGACAAGCTCGGCCCGGTCAATGTGCATTATCGAGTCTCCGGCCCCGGCAACAGCGCCGATTACAGCGAGGAAATCAGCATCCGGCCTTCGCAGCCCTTGCTGACCACCTTGCAAGGCGGAGTGTTGACCATAGAACAGCAGCGCAAGGGCAATGTCCGGCCGTTGGACTTGCAGCGGCAGATGTACGACGAACAGCGGCAGATCGAATTTTCGGTGTCGATGACGCCGGTGGCCTATTTGCGCGGCATCGTCGATTATCTGAAACACTATCCCTACGGCTGTACCGAGCAGCTCACCAGCCAGGCCTTCCCGGCGGCGGTGCTGGGTGCCAATCCGGAACTGGGCTTGTCGGCCAAGGATGTGGAAACCTTGCTGGAGCGCGCCATTCACACCCTGCAAACCCGGCAGCGGCATGACGGCGGTTTCGGTTACTGGTCGGTGGCCGACGAAGGCATGCCGTTTTACTCGATGTACGCCACCCACATGCTGCTGGAAGCCAAGGAGCGCGGCCACAAGGTGCCGGAGGCGATGCTGGAACGGGCCTTGGGCTTTGCCGACGAATTCGCCCAATCCCGGCAATACCAGACCTATGAGCACCAAGCCAAGGCTTATGCGTATTACCTGTTGGCCCGCAACGGCCGCAACGTCGCCGAGCGGCTACGGGCTTTCGAAGCCGACCTGCAAGCACAAATCAAAAGCAGCGGCAACCCGCTCGGCAGCCGCGCTCGCTTCTTCATCGGTGCCGCCTACAAACTGCATCATCTCGATCAGGATGCGGACCGCCATTTCGGCGAATTCCAGCGCCAGTGGAAAGCCAGCGGCATATTGCCCAAGGACATCCAGAACAATCCGGAAGACCTGAGCCTCTACCTGTATCTGGTCGGCAAGCACATGCCGGAGCTGATAGACAGCCAGGACCCGCAATTCGGCCGCTACCTGTTGGAGCTGGGTCAGGACTTGGTCAAACAGCGCATGAACTCGTTCAGAGGCTCAATGGCTCTGCTGGGTCTGGGCAGTTTGTGGACCCGCTTCGAACAGGATCAGCAAAAAACCTACACGGTACTGGCCGGCATGCCACTGGCGCAACTGGCGCTGGAAGGCAAAACCATCAAGAGCGCCTTGCTGACGCCGGCGATGCGGCCCTTGGAAATACGCGGCGAAGGCATCTGGAATTTGTACTACCAGCTCAGCGAACGCGGTTACGACAAGTCCGCGCCGGCCACCGCCATCGTCGAAAAGCTCAGCATCACCCGGCAGTTGCTGAACGACAAGGGCGAAAAAATCGACCATCTCGGCTTGCAGGATAAATTGCATATTCGGGTGGGTTTACATCCGGATCGGGCGATGAAAGACGTGGCCGTGGTGATGCTGATCCCCGGCGGCTTCGAGATCGACCTCGGCGAGCAAGGCTTGGCCGAGCGCAAGTCTCTGCCCATCGACAAGAAACCGATCTGGCAACCGGATTACATCGACGTGCAGGAAGACCGGGTGGTGATGTTCGGCGCGCTGGAGGGCGGCGAAAAATACTTCGAATTCCGGTTGAAACCGTTGAATTCCGGCACTTACAAGGTGCCGCCGGTGTTTGCGGAAGGGATGTACGACTCGGAGATTTTGTATCGGGGATTGGGGGATGTTATTCGGGTGGCGGAATGATGGCGGTTATTGTTCCCATGCTCCGGCGAGGGAACACAGTGGCGGACGCTCCGGCGTCCTGCATTGGTTGGCTTTCTATCTGGTGTCGCTATCGCGACCGATTAATTTGATGTCGGTTCTCGGACCGACAGCCGAGATACTTTCTTTTGCGTCGCCAAAAGAAAGTGTCCAAAGAAAAGGCGACCCGGAATTCCGCCAATATCCTGCGCTTCTCACTTTTGGCGAGGGTTTTCGGAAGGGCTATCCTTAGCCCTCCGAAAACGAGCGGCATCCTTGCCGCTCCCCTATCGGGCTGTTCCCGCCAAAAGCTGAGATGCTCGGGGCGGAATAACGGGAATAAAACCATCCCGAAATAACAGTCTAATTTGAAAAAACAGATTTCATTTGTATGGTACGTGTCGCGTACCATATCAAAAATTCCGATGTTCAAAGCTTGGAAAGGTACGCGATGCGTACCCTACAAGACTACGAGCAAGAAAAATTATTGTGTGGCTTTGCGCTTGCGAGCAAGGCCTGTCAAACCAAGCAAACCAGAGCCGAACAGCCAAATGGCAGCGGGAACAGGCACGGCACCAACATTTCCAGGGGTAACCGCCCAAGCGTACTGGAAATAACTTTTTGGGTTAACAAACAAGCCGCCATTTTGGGTATAGAGGTACCATGCGTAATTAGTAGAGCCAGTGTATGTAGTACAATCAGCGTTATAATACGCCCCACCCCAACACACAGTATTGTCTGGGTATCTATATTCAGTATCTGACCAGTACGACCCCAATGCTATATTGGTGAAAAGATTGTAGTTGTCATTATGTGTTACCTCGATGGAACTGCCAATGATGCCACCTATTTCTTTATAAAATAATTCCCCTAAATCACTAGTAGCAATTCGTTCAACATCTCTGGTAGTTACGTGGAAGGGGTTAATTTGTGCCGATAACGGCGTGGTAGGTGAACGCCACTGCGAAGAGCCACCATAGTTGCTGCTATTTAGAAATCTAGCCCAAGCTTGTGAACCCCACCAATTCATTTCACCGGTTGAGGTATTGAAATCTGAAGCGGAAAGCTGGTAAACACCGCTGTTTCGAACGGTATCAGAATAATTCGGTGTGTCATGGACGAGGCCATTATTGGCAGCAATAATTTGGTTAACTATGTTTGTATTACCAGCCGCCATAGTCTTAAATAAATTGGCATCCTGCGTCCAGGTGATATTCAGTGCGGTATCATAAATTAAGCCGTTACCGTTATTAACCAGCGACGCCGAAGAAGAAGCGGAAAAACATATTGAAAAAGTCAGCACCAGCCCCGCTAGAACACGGCTAGGCTTGAGTTGAATTAGCATAAAAGCCTCCTTATGACCTCTTTATGATTGAAATGAAATCCAGCAGGTGGCGAACCGATCCGGCTAGTTTCAGATGTAAAGAGGCAATTCGGCTGTTCGTGCAACACAAACCCTGTAATTTTCCGTACCTAATTTTTATAGATATTGGCTTTTTCTCTTTATTTACAAATGCCACCTAGGCAAAGGATGCGCCTATTATATGAACGACTAAGTTACAACTTGATGAATAAAATTTTAATAGTAACTACTCTCCCCGTAAAAAATACTTGACAGGTTTTTGAGAGCTAAAAAATGGAATCGCGAAGTCCCCGCTGAATTTCGTCTTTATGGGCGCGTCATGGCTTACAGGACGGATTTCTCGGTTCATGCTTGGTTTTATGGCAAAAAATCGGTTTTAACCTCGTCCGTCTAATCTTCGAAGGCCGAAAAACCCAATGATATGATGTGCTTATCGCAACCTAATTCTATCTGTGTGAATGGCCAGTCTCGATAAATCCTCGGTACGTCATGAAGTCTGCCGTTTAAAAGCGGATTTCGAAAAGCTGTGCGTCGAAGGCAAGATAAAACTCGGGGTCAGGTCTTGAAATCATGTATCCGATCAATCCTGATTTTCAACCGGATAGCAATTGATCGTCGTTAGGCATCAAATAGCCATACGCGCTAAAATCAGCCCGCAAAATTTGCTTGCGACTTGGATCATTAACGCACACTTGTACGCAAGCCCGACCATCGGATGAGGAATTGAGCTTATGTCTACCGTAGTCAGAAAAGAAGATGCTCATCGCTTAGTCGATCGATTACCTGCGAATGCGACCTGGGATGATTTGATGCGCGAAATTTTTCTACGCGATACCATAGAAAAAGGCCTGGAAGACAGCAAGGTCGGTAGAACAAAAGACGTAAAGGAAATTAGAAAAAAATACGGATTGCCCGACTGACGGTTCATTGGGCCAATACGGCGGAAGCCCATTTGGATCAAATATATGCGTTCATAGCGCAGGATTCCAAGACTTATGCGTTGCGGACAGTCGATCGCATTACTAAACGGTCCCAGCAAATCGGCGCTTTCCCGTTATCTGGGCGGCGAGCTCCCGAATATGACTCGGATCGAGTCATAGAAGTGTTCGGGACCATACAGAATCATCTGCCACATCAAGGCGGATCGAATCGATGTTATCGCTGTGATCCACGGAGCTATGAACGTGCTGAACGATGAGGATGGGGGCAGGGAAACCACCATTGACTTGCTTGCATTGCAGGCAAAACAAGGCCTAACGGCTCCACCCTACGTACTACATGCTAGAATTTCAAAAAAATTAAGCATATCGGAGATTGTATGTCAGTAGCGTTGAATCAGGCCATTGCCAGCATAAAATCACTTTCCGCGGATGAAAAAGCATTGATAGCCCATTGCCTTATAGCTTCTTTGGAAACTCGGCAAGAAGAAGGCGTGGATGATGCATGGGCGGAAATAGCCGCTCTGCGCTATTCGGAACTTGAATCCGGTAAAGTTAAAGGTTTGTCTTGGAATGAACTTAAAAATAAAGTGACTGATTGACGTGCTCACAGTCATTTTTCACCCGGATGTGGTTTTCGAAGTCAAAGCGTCGTATGACTGGTACCAAAGTCAGGCTTTGGGATTGGGCGACGATTTGATGCGGGAATTGGAAACCGCATGCCAAACAATTTCCGAGCTTCCCGATACTTGGCCCAGATTTAATAAGAATTACCGGCGTTTTTATTAAGTAAATTTCCTTACTCTGTTATCTATCGCAACGATACAGACACCATTTTTGTGGTGGCCGTTATGCACAACAGTCGAAAGCCTGGTTACTGGAAAAACCGAAGTTGACAGCTTGGCGGGTACGGTTTTTGTGCCCACTCGGAAGGAAGTCAATCTCCATAACAGTGGGCACGAAAAGCGTTGCCCGACCAAGCCCAAACTTTCCGCATCGTCCGCCTAAACAATGAAGTTTACAGGAAAAGCCTTGAAATTATCGCCGGCAAAGCTCGCGTTATTAACCGGACTTTTGCTGGCTTTGCTGATTTGGCTTGGACTGGGCCTTACCCCTGAGCCGCTGCTGGTCAACCACGCCAACGGTTCCTATGCGGTCACAGACCAGGACGGCAAGCTGTTGCGTCTGAGCCTGACTTCCGATGAAAAGTACCGACTATGGACGCCGCTTTCGAAATTGCCGCAAGCCCTGCAGGATGCGACCCTGCATTACGAGGACCGCTGGTTTTACTTTCATCCGGGCATCAACCCGGTGTCCTTGTTGCGGGCGGTGTGGAGCAGTTTGATTACCCATGAGCGCTGGATGGGTGCATCGACGCTGACCATGCAACTGGCCAGGCAACGTTGGCGGCTGAAGACCGATACCGTAGGCGGTAAGCTCAAGCAAATGGCTTATGCACTGTGGCTGGAGCGGCATTTCAGCAAGGCCGAATTGTTGCAGGCTTATTTGAATCTGGCCCCTTACGGCGCCAACATCGAAGGCGTCGGAGCCGCCGCCTGGATTTATTTTCACAAGCCGGCCGAAGAACTGAATCAGGACGAAGCCCGAGCCTTGGCGCTGATCCCGCAAAATCCCACCGCACGGGCGCCAATGACGCCGGCATCGCAACAGCGGTTGCGGCAAGCTTGGCGGATGGCTTACGGCGACGATCCGGGCTTTTCGCGTTTGTGGTTCCGGCAGCGGAACGAGCTGCCGTTTAAGGCGCCACATTTCGCCGAACGCCTGCACGGTCTGTTTCCCGAAACCGCGACGCTGGTTTCGACGCTGGACGGCACGCTGCAATCGCTCAGCGAAGAATTGCTGAGCGGCTTTCTGCGCCAGCATCGGCTGCAAGGCATCGCCAACGCCAGCGTGATGGTGGTGCATGCACCAAGCATGGCGGTGCGGGCCTATGTCGGCTCGACGGATTATTTCAACCGTCAGATTCAAGGTTACGTCAATGGTCTAAAAGCCCCGCGTTCGCCCGGTTCGACGCTGAAACCCTTCATCTATGCCCAGGCCATCGCCCAGGGACTGATCACGCCGGATAGCCGGGTCAAGGATACGCCGCTGCGGATGGGCGATTATCAGCCGGAAAATTTCGAGCACAATTTCTATGGCCCGCTGTCGGCGACCGACGCGCTGGTGCGCAGCCGCAACATCCCGGCCATCAGCTTGCTGGCGCAATTGCAAAAGCCGACGTTTCATCAGTTTTTACGGCAAGCCGGTATCGCCATCCCCAAACAGGCGGCCAATTATGGCTTGAGTCTGGCTATCGGTAGTGCGGAGATTGCGATGGAGGACTTGCTGCGGCTGTACGGTCTGCTGGCTAATCGAGGCGAGTTGCGGCCTTTGCGCTGGCTGAACGATGCCGAACAACCGGTCCCCAAGCCGCTGATGATGCCTGAAGCCGCTTTTCTGGTTCGGGATATGCTGGAAAACAATCCGCGCCCGCAGCGCAGTTTCGGCGGCCGCAGTTTCGGCCAGCAACTGGCCGTGGCCTGGAAGACAGGCACCTCGTCGGGTTTGAAGGACGCTTGGGCGATAGCCATGATGGGCGACTGGTTGGTCGGGGTTTGGGTAGGCAATTTCGACGGTAGTCCCAACCGCCACTTAGTTGGCCGGGAACTGGCCGGGCCGCTGTTGTTCGATATTCTCGACGCCATCGCCATCGAACGCCCGGCTGCCGCCGGCGAAACCCCGCCGCCCGGCCTGAAGCGCATCGCCGTCTGTCCGCAGTCCGGGCAGCCCGTGTCGCGCTGGTGTCCGCACGGCAAGGACGGCTGGATCATCCCCGGTGTGTCGCCGATCAAGACTTGCACACTGCATAGGCCGATACGCATCAATCCGGCCAACGGTTTACGGCTGTGTCCCGAGGACAACAGCCCAGGCGAAACCCGCGTCGCCGAATTTTGGGACAGCGACGAACTGGAGGCGTTTCGGCAGGCCGGCGTGCGCCGCGATAATCCGCCGCCTTTCGAGCATCCCTGCGCCGACACGGAATCCGGCGGCGCCGGAGGAGAAGCTCCCAAGATCGTTTCCCCGCAAGCCGGGGTTAGCTACCCGGTGCGCGGCGGGCAAGCTGGCAACATCGAATTCAGCGCCATCGCCGCCGGCGGCTTGCATCGCTTGTTCTGGTTTGTGAACGACGATTTCATGGGCGAGGGCGCCACCGTGCTGTGGCCGGCCAAACCCGGCCGTTTCGAAATCGTGGTGGTCGACGAACAAGGGCGTTCGTCGAGCATGGTGTTGACGGCGGTAGCGGCGGAGTAATTCGGTCTATTCGGCTTTTACCATGCTTCAATTCAGCCTAGCTCGACATACGCCCCGTAAAAACCAAGCCGACAATCAGTCCGCCGCGGTTACAATTTGCTTATTTTGAATAAGCGGAATTTTTGATGCGCCATTACAGCCAGCCGGTCTTGAAATTTAATCGATTAACGAGGCTGGCGGTATTAGCCGGCCTGATGGGGCTGCAGGGTTGCGTTTCGCCGACGGCGCTGGATCGCGCGGTGATGGCCTACGATCAAGTCACCACCGAATTGTTGTCCAAACAACTGTTGCTGAACATTGCCCGCGCCCATCAGCATCAGCCCTTGCATTTCACCGGGGTTTCGAATATCGCCGCTACCTTTAATTTCCAGTTTAACGCCGGCGCCACGCCGGCGATGACCGGCGAATCAGGCTCCCTGCTGACGCCGGTTTTCGGCGGCACGGTGTCCGAGAATCCTACCATCAGCATCGTGCCGATGGAGGGCGAGGAATTTACCCGCCGTTTGTTAACGCCGTTTCAAGAGAGCAAATTGACGATGCTGCTGCGGCAAGGCGCCGACGTCGATCTGATTTTACGGCTGCTAGCCGGTGAGCTGCGTATCGAGAGTGCCGGTCAAAACACCATAGCCAACAACAAACCAGCCGATAAAAACGGCTATCGTCTGTTCCGTCAAAGCGTGGCGCATTTGTCCTCGATTCAGGATCGCCACGCTTTATATGTCGAGCCGCTGTTGTTCGACCGCAGCTGGCAATTGCCCGGCGAGTCGTTGTCGCCGGAACAGCTGGCCAATCTGCAAAAGGAATTCAAGGTCGACTATAACCCCGCAAGCAGGCAATTGACGCTGACCAAGCGCGTGGTTGGGCATATTATCTTGACCAATTACGACCCGCAGCTGCTGAGCAACGAGGAACGCATCGGGCTCAACGAAGAAGCCGACAGCGGCGCCGGCAACGATGTGATGGTCGATATTCGCCCCGGCTACCCAGGTGGGGAGTTGCCGATACACGGGGTTTTCAGGCTGCGCAGCTTTCACAATGTCTTGAATTTTATCGGTCGGGATATCGAGGACGAACCCGAGTTCGACGTGGACCGGTATCCGCAAACCCCGTCGGTCAGTGAAAACCCGGTCCACACCCTGGCGGTGCTGGTTTCCGAGGATGAACCCGACGATGTGGATTTCAGCGTCAAGTATGGCGATGCTTATTACGCGATACAGCCCGAATCCGGTTATCAATGGAATCGCGAAGGTTTTCGCTTGTTGTCGCAGATATTTCAGATGACCATGACCGAGCTGGCGCAACAGGGGGCGCCGGGTATTACCATTGCCAAATAAACAGTCGGATTTGTCGGCATTATTTAGTTAATGCCACTGCTGTTAAATCATTGCTTGGAGGCATCCTATTGAGGTAGCTCTTTACATAATGATAGCGATGCCTATTTATTGTGGGCTAAGCATCAATGGTTTTGGTGATTGGATCGCAACAGTCGCGCGTGAACAAGACAAGCCTAGTAGAGGGGAAATTGCTTCGGTTGCGGCATATCGCTCAAGCATACAAAGTTAAATAACATAGTTCAGTTTAATTTAATTAAAAAGTTCTAATATAGCAATACGTTAAGTTTTGGCCTTTTTTTTGCTGTCAGTAATAAGCCGATGACGAATCGGCCTTATTTTCTGACTTGATGAAAGGCAAAACATGAAAGAAATATTTTCAATCGAACAGACCCGAATAAGCCCGGTAACTTATAAATCGTTATCCGGCCGTCAATTGGTGGGTTTGTTGGTTAGCGGTGCTCTGCCTCTTGGCATGGCGACGGTGGCGACCGCCGATGAAGAAATTGCAAATCCCTCGATGGACGAGGTGGTATTGGAAAAAGTGATCGTCACCGACAAGTTTCCCAGCGTCAAAGCCTTGAATGCTTCGGAAATGGAAGCGGATATTCTCACCAGTAAACGGGCAGCAGTCAGCGATACCGCCAAATTGCTGGAAGATACGCCAGGCGTCAGTTTGTACGGTGCCGGCGGCGTCTCCAGTTTACCCGTGATTCACGGCCTGAACGATGACCGGGTCAAGATTGACATCAATGGCATGACCTTGACCTCGGCTTGCGCCAATCATATGAATCCGCCGCTTTCCTATATCGATCGGAGCAATATCGGCAAGATCACTATCTTGACCGGGGTAACGCCGGTAAGCCTGGGTGGCGACAGTATTGGCGGCACGATTTCGGTACAGACCCCGGAGCCGGTGTTTGCCGAGCCTGGCAAGGATATTTTGCTGGACGGAAACGTCTCGTCGTTTTACCGCAGCAACGGCGATGCATTTGGCGGCAGTATCGGGGCGGGCGTGGCCAGTGAAAATGTGCGACTGGACTATACCGGCTCGCATACCGAGAGCATGAATTACAACGACGGCAATGGCCGGATCGTTGAATCCAGCGCTTATGAAAATCAAAACCACTCGGCGGCCTTGTCTTTCAAAAAAGATAATCATTTGCTGGTGATTCGCGGCGGCCAGCAGCATATGCCGTTCCAGGGTTTCCCTAATCAGCGGATGGATTTGACCAACAACGACAGCATCTTTGGCAACATCATGCACAAGGGTAGGTTCGGCTGGGGTACGCTGGAGAGCAAGTTCTATTACGAAAGCACGCAGCACAGCATGAATATCGAAGAGGATAAGCAGACTCAGAACTTCGGCGCCGGCAACGTCAACAACAGAATGCCGATGGAAACCCGTGGCCGTAATCTGGGTTACAAAATCCAGGCTGAAATACCGTTTAACCAGCGAGACACCTTTCGGATTGGCAATGAATATCACGCCAATAAAATCAACGACTGGTGGCCGTCCGTCGATCCGGCCGGGGCCGGCATGTATATGATGGGGCCGGAAGATTACCTGAATATCCATAACGGCGAACGGGAGCGCGTGGGCACCTTCGCGGAATGGGAAGCCAATTGGTCGGCACAATGGAAGTCCATACTCGGCTTGCGTTACGACCATACCACTACCGATACCGGGGATGTTCAGCCCTACAACCCGAATTTGTTGATGGGCGCAGGTGTGATGGGAGCCGGTACCGCGTTAAATGCCGCAAATGCGTTCAATGCCCGCGGCCATGAACGCAACAACGATACCTTCGATGTGACGGCGCTGCTGCAATTTACCCCCAACGACATGAGCCAGTACGAGTTCGGCTACGCCCGGAAAAATCGCGCGCCGAATCTGTACGAACGCTATACCTGGGGCAAGAGAGCCATGGATATGGCCATGATCGGTTGGCATGGCGACGGCAACGGCTATATCGGCAATCTGGATTTGACCGAAGAAACCGCGCACACCGTCAGCATGACGGCAGCATTTCATGAGCCGAAGAACAATCTGTGGGAATTCAACGCCACGCCGTATTTCACTTATGTAAATAACTTTATCGATGCCGACCTCTGTCCGGCATTGTTGGGTTGTCCGGCTCAACCGGCCACCGGTTTTCGTTATCTGCAATACGCCAATCACGATGCCCGGCTATGGGGCGTCGATGTGTCCGGCCGCTCCAGGCTTTATAAGGATAAAACCCTGGGTGAGTTTGCGACCCACACCACTATGAGTTATGTGCGGGGGGAGCGCATGGATGGCGGCAATCTCTATCATATGATGCCGTTCAACATGAAGCTCAGCCTGGATCATCGCTTGAACAGCTGGCAAAGCGCGGTGGAGATGCAGTTTGTCGACGGCAAGGACGATGTGCAGGCTATCCGCAACGAAACCACAACACCGTCGTACATCCTGTTGAATGCCAGAACCGGCTACGAATGGGGTAAAGTGCGTATCGATGTCGGTCTGGACAACGTACTGGATAAGCAGTATTACCATCCATTGGCGGGTGCCTATCTTGGCGACCGCTTCGGCATGAATCCGTCTAGCGCCACTCAGGTGCCTTGGGGTAGAAACGTGCCCGGCATGGGACGTTCGGCCTTTGTCGGCTTGACTATCAAATACTAGACCACTCCGCGATTAACGACCCCGGCGCAAGCCGGGGTTTTTGTTTCCGGATTTCCGGTAATGGCCGAGCTTATTGCCGGACTCAATCCGCTATAGATTTTGATCAGGATTGATTGGCGCCAGGGTTCGATTCGGCTTCAGACAGGCGATAAACATAAATCGTCGCACCGATCACCGCCGCTTGGGCAATCAGCAGATTGACAATGGGTAGCGTTAAGCCCAGGCCGGCGACACCGCCAAAGCTGAGTACGCCCCAGCGGGATTGTCGCAGGAACTGTTTTTGTTCCGGAAAGGGTAGTCCACGCTCTTCCAGCGGATAAGCCATGAATTCCATCGCAATACCCCAGGCAGCGAACAGCGCCCAAAGGAGCGGTGCGATCAGATTGACCACCGGAATCAAAAACAACACCAATAGCGGTAAAACCCGCAGCAACAGATAGCCGACCCGCCGCAATTCGCCGAAAAATACCTTGTCCCAGGGTAGGTCCGCTCTGGCGGTAGGGTTTCCGCTGATGAGTTGCAATGTCTTGGCGGACAGTTGGCTGTAATAGGGCGCGGCGATCAGATTGGCTAGCAGTGTAAAGGTGAAAAAGCCGATGACCAGGAAACTGATGAAAAACAGCGGCCATAAAATCCAGTTCAACCAGGATAGCCACGTCGGAATAAACTCGTGAATCAAGGCTGACACCGAATGATAGCCCAGCACGAAGGCCCCGGTGTACAACACCATGTTGATGAACAGCGGGATCAGCAGGTATTTTCGCAGTTCCTGGTGTGTCAGCAGTTTCACGCCTTCCAATAAGCAACCCAGCGCAAACAAAGGGTTGTTGCCGCTTTTTAAATTTAACATGTTGCCAAACTCCTTACCCCGTGTTTGCCCGGGTCGATGACGACGCCATGTTCGGTGACGATGGCGGTGATCAGTTCCGCCGGGGTGACGTCGAATACCGGATTCCAGGCGCCGACCAGTGAGTCATCGCTTAAATAACAATCCGCCAGTAGTTCCTTAGGATTACGCTCCTCGATTTTGATACTGTCGCCGTTCTCCATGCTGAAATCGAAGGTGGAGGAGGGCGCTGCCACCATGACCTTGACGCCGTGCTGTTTGGCCAGTACCGCCAGCGAATAAGTGCCTATCTTGTTGGCGACGTCGCCGTTGGCGGCGATGCGGTCGGCGCCGACGATGATCCAGTCCACCTTGCCGGATTTCATCAGCCAGGCCGCGGCGGAATCGGCGATCAGGGTGGCCGGGATGCCATCCTGAGCCAGTTCCCAAACCGTCAGCCGCGCGCCTTGCAGCCAGGGCCGGGTTTCGTCGGCGTAGACATTCTGCAAACGACCGCGCTTGAAGGCGCTGCGTATCACGCCCAGCGCCGTGCCGTAACCGCCGGTGGCCAATGCGCCGGCGTTGCAGTGCGTCAATACCGCCTTGGCGTCGCCGATAATGTCGGCGCCGCGTTCGCCCATCGCGTGATTGGCGGCGATATCTTCGGCGTGAATCTGTTCGGCCAGTTGCGTCAGCGCGGCAATAGGATATGGGTGATTTTCGGCCAAATTCCGGCGCATCTTATCCAGCGCCCAGAATAGATTGACCGCCGTGGGCCTGGAGGCGGCGAGCTGTTGGATGTCTTGTTCAACCGCGGCTTGCCAGTTTGCAGCGGGGTAATGTTGCAGCGCGGATAGCACCACGCCGTAAGCGGCGGCGATGCCGATGGCCGGTGCGCCGCGCACTCGCATCGAGGCGATGGCTTCGGTGACGCCGGCGGCGTCGCTGTATTCGTCGTAGCGAATCTGTTCGGGCAACAGGCGTTGATCCAGTACTTTCAGGCTGTGTCCGGTCCATTGCAGCGCTTGCACGGATAATTGCTTGGGGTTGCTCATGGGGTAAAACACCTCGATAGGGATGATTGATGGAGTTGAACAGGTATAATCGCCGTTTTTCGCCGAGGAAAACCATGCAGGTCGATCTTCTTATTCAAGCGCGCTGGATTATACCCGTTGAGCCGGAATCCGTAATCCACGAAAACCATAGCCTGGTGATCGACGAAGGCCGGATTATCGATCTGCTGGATAGCGCGGAGGCTTTGCAAAAATATCAACCACGTACGCTGGAAAAACTGGAAACTCATGTCTTGATTCCCGGCATGATCAATTGCCATACCCATGCGGCGATGGCTTTGTTGTCGGGTATTGCCGACGATTTGCCGTTGATGGACTGGTTGCAGAACCACATCTGGCCCGCCGAACAGAAATGGGTCAGCGAGGCTTTCGTCCGCGATGGCACCGATCTGGCGATTGCGGAAATGTTGCGCGGCGGCACTACCTGCTTCAACGACATGTATTTCTTTCCGGAAATCGTCGCGCAACAGGCTTTGCATCACGGCATCCGCGCCAATATCGGCCTGATCGTTTTCGACTTTCCGACCGTGTGGGCTGAAAATGCCGACGCCTATCTGGCCAAAGGCCTGGCGCTGCATGAGCAATTGCGTCACGAGGCATTGATCAGCATGTCGTTTGCGCCGCATGCGCCGTACACCGTGTCCGACGAGCCCTTGCGCAACTTGTTGACCTATGCCGACGAAATGAATATGACCATACACATGCATGTTCACGAAACCGCTCATGAGGTGCAGGAGCAGCTGCAGAAAACCGGACAGACGCCTTTGCAACGCTTGGATGGGCTGGGCTTGCTGACGTCGTCGTTCATGGCGGTGCATATGACGCAATTATCAGCCGAGGAAATTCAGTTTTACGCGGAAACCGGCGGCCATATCGTCCATTGCCCGGAATCGAATCTGAAACTGGCCAGCGGCTTTTGTCCGGTGGCAGCCTGCCTGGAAGCCGGTATTAACGTGGCCTTGGGCACCGATGGCGCGGCCAGCAACAACGATCAGGACATGCTGGCGGAAATGCGCGTCGCGGCGCTGTTGGCCAAGGGTGTTTCCGGCAATGCCAGCGCGGTACCGGCGATGGAGGCCTTGAAAATGGCGACCATCAACGGCGCCAAGGCCTTGGGGCTGGATGCGGAAATCGGCTCGCTGAAAATAGGCAAGGCCGCCGATGTGGTGGCGATCGACTTGAGCGACGTGGAAACCCAGCCGGTGTTCAACCCGCTGGCGCAACTGGTTTATGCCGCCAGCCGCCATCAAGTCAGCGATGTCTGGGTGGCGGGCAAGCAACTGCTGAACAAACGCCAGCTGACGACACTGGATTTGCATGATCTGCGGCAAAGAGCCGCGGTTTGGCAGCAAAAGCTGTCGAACAAAAGCCATGTATGACTAATAACCTACTAATATAGTAAACTATAGCCACTTTAAAAGAGTTCGACACTATGACAGCCACCGATAATGTTCATCCTCACGAAATCCACAAATTCGGCTCGCAGGCCGAGCGCTGGTGGGATCCGAATGGCGAATTCAAGACATTGCATCAGGTCAATCCCTTGCGCCTGCAATTCATTCAGCAATATGCCGACTTGCACGGCAAACGGGTGGTGGACATCGGCTGCGGCGGCGGGATTTTGACGGAAGGTTTGGTCAAGGCCGGCGCCGATGCGCTGGGCATCGATCTGAGCGAAGAACTGATCGATATTGCCGATTTGCATGGCCTGGAGACGGGCGTGTCCGCCAGCTACCAAAAAATTAGCGCTGAAACTTTGGCGGCGGAACAGCCGGCGGCTTTCGATCATGTGACCTGCATGGAAATGCTGGAACACGTTCCCAATCCGGCTTCCATCATTCAAGCCTGCGCCACCTTGGTTAAACCCGGCGGCATGGTGTTTTTTTCGACCCTGAACCGGGTGCCGAAAGCCTATTTGCTGGCTATCGTCGCCGCCGAACATCTGCTGAAAATGGTGCCGAAGGGGACTCACGATTACAAAACCTTCATTAAACCCGCCGAACTCAGCCAGATGGCGCGCGATGCCGGACTGGAACTGCAGGGCCTGGTTGGCATTGAATACAGTCCTTTCAGCAAACAGTTTAGTTTGGGCAAGGATATCGATGTCAATTATATCGCCGCTTTCAATCGGCCCGATTAAACATGACCGGCTTTAAACTCGATTGCGTCTTGTTCGATCTCGACGGTACTTTGGTCGATACCGCGCCGGACCTGGTGGCTTGTTTGAACAGGGCCATGTCGGCTCATGGCTTTTCGGAAATCGAGCACGATGATGTTAAGCCGATGATTTCCCACGGCGCCATGGCGATGATTAATCATGCGGTTGCCGATGCCGATCCGGAGTTAAAGAAGCGGATGCTGGATTTCATGCTGGATTGTTATCAAAACAATATCGCCGAACACAGCCGGTTTTTTGCCGGAATCAGCGAGACGCTGGAGGCCATTGAAACCCTGGGATTGAAATGGGGCGTGGTGACCAATAAACGCGAACGCTTTACTTTGCCGTTGATGGCGGCCCTGAATTTAAGCGAGAGGGCGGCCTGTATCGTCAGCGGCGATACTACCGCCAACAGCAAGCCGCATCCCGAGCCGATGCTGGCGGCTTGCAGACAGGCGGGCGTCAAACCGGAAAACTGCGTATATATCGGCGATGCCTCGCACGATATTGCCGCCGGCAAGAATGCCAACATGAAAACCTTGGCCGCTCTCTACGGCTATTTGAACGATGGCGACCAGCCTGAAAGCTGGGGCGCCGATGCCTTAATAGAGCATCCTCAACAATTGCTGCACTGGATACACTCTTCACTATGCCACTAACCAATCAGGTCATACTCATTACCGGCGCGGGCGGCGGTCTCGGCGGCACGGCGGCGCTGGCGCTGGCCAAGCAGGGCGCGCACGTTATCATGCTGGATAAAAGCATCCCTAAACTGGAAAAAGCCTACGACGCCATCGTCGCGGCGGGCGGGGCCGAGCCTATGCTTTATCCATTCGACCTGGCCGGTGCCAGCGAGGAACAGTATCTGGAATTGGCTGACGCCATCGATCAACGCTACGGGTCGCTGCAGGGCTTGCTGCATTCGGCGGTGGAATTCAGCGCCTACACGCCGATTATCAATCATAAAACCCAGGATTGGGGACATACCCTCAACGTCAACCTGAACGCAGCGTTTCTGTTGAGCCGGGTGCTGCTGCCGGTGATGCAAAAAAGCCCACGGGCCTCCATCGTGTTCACTTCCGATTCGCAAGCCCGCCAAGCGCCGGCCTATGCCGGAGCCTATGGCGTCTCGAAAATTGCGTTGGAAGGTTTTGCCAAAATTTTGGCCGAAGAATTGGAGGCCGGGCAAAAAATCCGGGTCAACACCTTGGTTCCGGGGCCGGTCGATTCGCCTTTGCGCAAGAAAGCCTATCCGGCCGAAGATAAATCGAAAATTCCGGCGATGAGCAGCCTGGAAGCCGTTTACGTTTATTTATTTGGCGAGGCCAGCATAGGCGTCACCGGGCAAGTGATAGACGCCCGCACTTTTACACTTTAAGGAGCATTATGGCAGACAGAGAAGTTGTATTTTTAAGCCGCGATGTCAATATCGTCACCATTCCCGACGGCAATCACGGCACCTTGAACAAGGGCAAGGAAGTGACCATCCATCAGGCTTTGGGCAGTAACTACACGGTCATCACCCAATACGGCCATATGGTGCGGATCGCCGGCAGCGATGCCGATGCGCTCGGCAAGGAAGCCCACCAATTGCATACCCTGGTCGAGGAAACCGACAGTCAGGCCGTCGAGAAAAATTGCTGGGAAGTGATGAAGACCGTTTACGACCCGGAAATTCCGGTCAATATCGTCGATCTTGGCCTGGTTTACCTGTGCAAAGCCACCGCCAACCCCGAAGGCGGCAACGATGTGCATATCCAGATGACCCTCACCGCTCCGGGTTGCGGCATGGGGCCGGTAATTCAGGGCGACGTGGAAAAATCGATCCGGACCCTACCGGGTGTTCATTCCGTCAATGTCGAAGTCGTGCTCGATCCACCCTGGTCGCGGGAAATGATGTCGGAAGTGGCCCAGGTACAGTTGGGGTTGTTCTAAGAGTTTTAGGTTGAGAATGACTCAGTGAAATGGTTGTTCTCAAAGCAGTCTATAGCCTCAAGAGAAGTGGGAAGTGGTGAGTAAAAGCTATATCCTGCTTCCTGCTCTCTATTTCCAACTTTTCATAATATTCCGTCATTTTCTTGACGATTCTTTCAGGCGGTAAATTTTTGCCGCCTTGCCGTAAAGCGCATTTTTTGACGCAAAAAATGCATCCTGTATTTCTCATCTTAATGAAATTAAAGCGATAAATTATTATTGGCATGTGGGCTGCTTATTGTTTGTCAAAAGCAAGAGGTGGCAAACATGGCGATCAATTTCAACAATGCATTAAGCATACATCCGCAGGCGTTAGCGCTACGGGAAAAACGTAGCGAGATTTTGGCGGCGAATCTGGCGAATGCCGATACCCCCGATTACAAGGCGCGCGATCTCGATTTTAAGGCGGTTCTAAATCAGACCCTGTCTAGCAGTGCCAGCCTGAATCGTACTCGACAAGACCACATGACGGCGCAGCAAACCGTATTGGGCGCCGATTTGTTGTATCGCAATCCGCATCAGGCTTCGCTGGACGGCAATACCGTCGAGTCGAATGTCGAACAGGCCAAATACGCCGAAAATGCGGTGCAGTACCAGGCTAGCTTGACGTTTATCAACGATAAATTTTCAGGGCTGATGTCAGCCATCCGGGGAGAATAATCATGTCTTCGATGCGTATTTTCGATGTGGCCGGTAGCGGTATGAATGCCCAGACTTTACGGCTCAATCTGGTCGCCAGCAACATTTCCAATGCCAATAGCGTCAGCAGCAGCGTCGATCAGGTTTACAAGGCGCGTCAACCGGTGTTTGCCGCCGAGTTGAAAAATATCATGGACAAAAACAATTCCGCCAGCGGCGTCGATGTGCTGGGGGTGGTCGAAAATCAGGCACCGCCCGTGATGGAGTACTCGCCCAATCATCCGATGGCCGATGAACTGGGTTATATCTACAAACCCAACGTCAATACCGTCGAGGAAATGGCCAACATGATGTCGGCTTCCCGTTCTTACGAGAACAACGTCGAAGTGTTGAATACCGCCAAAAATCTGATGCTGCAGACTTTAAGAATGGGTAAATGAGGAACTAGGTTATGACCACGAGCGCAATCGATACTTATAAAAGCCTGGGATTGGCAACTACCGATACCACCACGGCCACCAAAAAACAGAGTTTGGGGCAGGAACAGTTTTTAAAATTGCTGACTACTCAGTTAACCCATCAGGACCCGATGAAGCCGATGGAGAACGGCGATTTCCTTGGACAGATGGCGCAATTCAGTACCGTCTCCGGCATTCAGGATTTACAGGCCTCCTTCAAAGACTTTGCGACTTCCATCAGTTCCGATCAGGCGCTGCAGGCTGCCGGTTTGGTGGGGCGTTATGTGTCGGCTCCTAGCGGGGAAGCCTTGCTGGGCGCGGGCGGCAAAGTGTCCGGCGATTTCGAACTGCCTAGCAGTTCGACCAATGTCGGCGTGAAAATAATAAATTCACAAACCGGGGAAACCGTAAGGGATATCGACATGGGTACGCAAGGAACAGGTACAACTGCTTTCACATGGGATGGCATGGACAACGACGGTAACTTTGCCGACCCCGGTGTTTATAAGGTCGAGGCCAGCGCCTGGCTGGACGGCAAAAATACGGTGCTGGCCACCAACATTAAGTCGCAGGTTAGCAGCGTCACCATGGGTAGCGGCAGCACCGGTTTGCAGGTCAATCTGGCCGGGATCGGACCGGTAAAATTCAGTCAGATTAAACAAATTCTATAAGCAGGGAGAATTATCATGGCCTTTACAACAGCATTAAGCGGCTTGAACGCTGCATCCAACAATCTGGCGGTGACGGGTAACAACATCGCTAATGCCAATACTGTCGGCTTTAAAAAATCCCGCTCCGAATTTGCCGATGTCTATGCGTCTAGTATAGGCGGGGTAAGCTCCACGACACCGGGAGCCGGCGTGAAGGTGGCTAATGTCGCTCAACAATTCAATCAAGGTAATTTACAGTTTACGGATAACAATCTGGATTTGGCGATTACCGGCGAAGGCTTTTTTGTCATGGCCAAAAGCCCTGCCGAGGTTAACGACTTATCTTATTCGCGGGCCGGCGAGTTTAAGCTGGATAAGGATGGCTATTTGGTGAATAACCAAGGCAAGGCGCTGCTGGTTTACAAGCCTAATGGCACTGCCGTGGCCGATGGTTTCAGTACCGGGGTAACCACGCCTGTGCAGATCAATACCTTGACAGGTTTGCCGGCCTCGACCAGTTCGGTTGATCTGGTGGTCAATCTCGATTCCAGCGCGATTTCCGCTACCGGTACTTCTACGCCTTTCGATCCCGCCAACCCAGCTAATACCGACAATAACGGTAGAACCTCGGTGACTGTTTACGATAGCTTGGGTTCGCCGCATATTTTAACCACCTTTTTTGTAAAAGAAGCGGCGCCGTCGACATGGTCGGTTTATCACTATATGAGCGAACCGAATAGTGCGACGTTCACCCAAGTTGACCCCGGCGGAGCACCCGCTACCTTGCTGTTCGCCTCGGACGGTAGGCTGGATCCGGCGGGAACCAGTTTATACGATTTGGATACGGAGGCTTACCCGCTGACTAACGGTGCTTCGCCTATCAATATAACCAATATGAATTTTGCCGGTTCCACCCAGGTTCAACAGAAATTCAGTGTCAACGATATGAAGCAAAATGGTTTACCCGCCGGGCGTTTGACGGGTATCGATATCGACGATGAAGGCGTTATTTTTGCCCGCTTCAGTAACGGCGGTTCGCAGACCATGGGTAAAGTGGCGTTGACTCGTTTTGCCAATAACAACGGTCTGGCCAAATTGGGCGATACGGCTTGGGGACAGAGTGCCAATTCCGGTGAACCGATTCGCGGCGAGGCGGGGGCCAATAACTTCGGCACCATACAGTCCGGCGCATTGGAGGCTTCCAACGTCGATCTCTCCGCGCAACTGGTAAACCTGATTGTCGCCCAGCAGGCCTATCAGGCCAATGCGCAGACCATTACCACTGAAAACACCATTATGCAGACCATCCTTCAAATTCGTTAAGTAAAGGAGAGTCGTCATGGACCGTAGCCTATACGTTGCAATGAATGGCGCCAAGCAGACTTTGCTGGCGCAAACGGCCAACGCCAATAATCTGGCAAATACCCAGACCACCGGGTTCAAGTCGGATTTTGAGCAATTCCGTTCCATGCCGGCCTTCGGTCCGGGCTATCCCGCCCGCGTTTACGCCATGACCGAACGTCCGGGGACCGATCTTTCCTCGGGTGCATTGCAAACTACAGGCAAGGATCTCGATGTAGCGATCAATGGCAACGGTTGGTTCGCGGTAATGGGTAAGGACGGCAAGGAAGCTTACACGCGTGCCGGCGATTTAAAACTTACACCGGAAGGGCAATTGCAGAACGGTGCGGGCTTGCCGGTTCTCGGCGAAGGAGGGCAACCGATTGCCGTGCCGCCGGCCCAGAAGATGGAAATCGGCCGTGACGGCACCATCAGTATTATTCCTCAAGGCTCCAACGCGACGGTGCTGGTTCAAGTCGAAAGAATTAAATTGGTCAATCCCGATCCGGCAAATCTTGAAAAACTCGATGACGGACTGATGCACCTTAAACAGGGGGGGGCACTACCGCTACCGCCCGATGCCAATGTCAATCTAATCCAGGGCTCGCTGGAAGGCAGCAATGTCAATGCCTTGTCGGCGATGGTGGAAATGATCGAACTGAGCAGAAATTTCGAGCTGCAAACCAAAGTCATGAAAAACGTCGATGACAACGCCGGTGTCACTGCCAAATTAATGCAAATGGCATAAAAACTGCTTTACTCCTGGTAAGACAAAAAATTGTCAGATCAGGAGAGTGTCATGACAGAACGCGCATTATGGGTAGCAAAAACCGGCTTAGATGCTCAGCAAACCCGCATGGCGGTTATTTCCAATAACCTTGCCAACGTCAATACCACAGGTTTTAAAAAATCCAGACCGCTTTTTGAAGATCTGGTTTATCAAAACATCCGCCAGGCGGGTGCTCAATCCACGCAAAACACCCAGTTACCGACCGGCTTGCAGTTGGGAACCGGGGTAAGAACCGTCGCCACCGAAAAGCTGCATACCCAAGGCAATATTCAACAAACCGAAAACTCGCTGGATGTCGCCATCAGCGGCCGCGGTTATTTTCAGATTTTGATGCCCAACGGCGACATCGACTATACCCGCGACGGTTCGTTCAAGGTGGATTCAAACGGCCAGATCGTGACCAACACCGGCTTGCCGCTGGAACCTTCCGTGACCGTGCCGCCGGATGCCAAAAGTTTGACTATCGGCCGCGACGGCATTATTACGGTGGTCCAACCCAACACCCCGGAGCCTTTGCAACTGGGGCAGATTCAATTGGCCGACTTTATCAACCCGGCTGGCCTGGAGCCGATAGGCGAAAACTTGTTTCGGCAAACGAGCGCTAGCGGCACGCCGACGATCGGCAATCCCGGCGACAACGAAATAGGCACTACGCTGCAAGGTTCGTTGGAAACCTCGAATGTGAATGTTGTGGAAGAGCTGGTGAACATGATTGAAACCCAGCGCGCCTACGAAATGAACTCCAAGGCGATCTCCACCACCGATCAAATGTTGTCATTTGTGACTCAGCAGTTATAAAAGGGGAGCAATCATGAACAAAATTATGTCTATGGTTTTATTGTCGGGATTGCTGGCCGGTTGCGAGACATTGCCGAAAAGAGACCCCGATTTTGCGCCGGTACAACCGGCCGATCTCCGGCCGCCAGCTCAAAATAACGGTTCCATTTATCAAGCCGGTTACGACATGCGCTTGTTTGAAGATTTTGCCGCCCGTCGTGTCGGCGATATTTTGACAATCAAGCTTAAAGAAGCCACCGCGGCTAAAAAGAAAGCCGATTCCAGCGAAACCAAAGAAAGCAATGTCTCGGTGACCGCACCGACCTTGTTTGGCATGGCGGCTTCCACCGTATTAGGACACGATATACAAACCGAGTTTAATGCCAGCAAAAGTTTTCAAGGGCAGGGCGACGCTCAGCAAAGTAACAGTCTGACCGGCGACATCAGCGTCACGGTGGTAGAAGTCATACCCAACGGTAATTTGCGGGTGCGCGGCGAAAAACGCGTGACGCTAAATGATGGTGATGAATATGTGAGGGTTTCCGGGATTGTCAGGCCGATCGACATCGATGCTTCTAACAGTCTGCCGTCTTCTAAGTTGGCGGATGCGACCATCATGTACACCGGAGAAGGAGCGATTGCTGATTCCAATAAAGTCGGCTGGTTGGGGCGGATATTGTTGAGTCCCTGGTTTCCTTTTTAAATCGCAAGTTTAGATCAGGGCTTTACCGCTCTCGAATTTAACGGAGAAAGACAATGAACAAAGTCATGCTAATTGCGATGTTGCTGTTTACCGGCGTCGCGCATGCCGAACGCATAAAAGATATCGCTTCCATTGCCGGGGTACGCAGCAATCAGCTGGTGGGTTACGCATTGGTGGTCGGCCTGGATAAATCCGGCGATAAAACCGCTTTTACCGGCCAAAGTTTGCGCAGCATGATGGGCAAGTTCGGCATAACCTTGCCGCCCGGCGTCGATCCAAAATCCAAAAATATTGCGGCGGTGAGCGTCAGCGCTGATTTGCCGGCCTTTGCCAAGCCTGGCCAGAAAATTGACGTTACGGTTTCGTCGATAGGCGATGCCAAAAGTCTGCGCGGCGGCACGTTGTTGATGAGCCCTTTACGAGGCGCCGACGGCAAAGTATATGCGGTTGCTCAAGGCAATCTGGTGGTGGGTGGATTGAGTGCCGGCGGTCAGGACGGTTCCAAGATCACCGTCAATAATCCGCTGGTGGGGCGGATACCGAATGGGGCGACGGTGGAGCAGGTTGTGCCTACCTCGTTCGACCAAAGCGCCGAAATTGTATTTAACTTGAATAATGCCGACTTCACTACTGCCAATCGTATGGCGGATTCCATTAACAAAACCCTGGGGGCCGATTCCGCCAAAGCGCTGGATGCTACCTCGGTGAGTGTCATTGCCCCAGCCAATCCGTCTCAACGGGTGGGATTTGCTTCGGTGGTTGAGAATATCGAGGTGTCGCCGGACGATGCGCCCGCCAAAGTCATCGTCAATTCCAGAACCGGTACCGTGATTATCAATAGTAAGGTTAAAGTTCAGCCTGCCGCCGTTTCGCATGGCAGCCTGACGGTCACGATTAACGAAAATCCGCAAGTCAGCCAGCCCAATCCATTGTCGGGCGGCGAGACAGTGGTAACCCCACAATCCGATGTTTCGATCAAAGAAGATAAAAATCACATGTTTGTGTTTAACCCCGGCGTATCGCTGGATGAAATAGTCAAGGCTGTTAACAATGTTGGTGCCGGTCCCAGCGATTTGGTGGCAATTTTGGAAGCCTTGAAGTCTGCCGGGGCTCTGCGGGCCGAATTGATCGTGATTTAGTAACCATTTTCATAGTAATGGGGTTTTGTACTCTGAATTAGACAGGAGATTCCCATGTTAAACGTAGATAGCGCTTCCGTTTATACCGACTTTAACGGTTTGGCAAAACTTAAGCAGGGTGCACGCGAACAATCGCCGGAAGCCATCAAGGAAGTAGCCAAACAGTTTGAATCGGTATTTTTGAGCATGGTCATGAAAAGCATGCGCCAAGCCAAATTGTCCGATGGGATTCTTGATAGTCAGCAAAGCGATTTTTATCGCGATATGTACGATCAACAAATGGCTGTAAATCTGGCCGGCAAGCCTGGAGTAGGATTTGCCGATCTGATTGCCAAGCAACTGAGCCCCAAGAAGGAAAACCAAAATCAAGAAAAAATGGAAGCCAGCGATTATTTAAACCGGGCTGCTGGTGCGGCTAGTAGAGCTGTTCAACCCCGGCAAAATCTTGCCGCCAATTTGCCGAGTGGCAAAGCCATGGATGTATCGGGACTGAGTAGTTTGGAACGAAGCCTGGCGCGGTTGGAGACAAGTCAGCGTGCCGTGGCAGGACAATGGCAAAGCATTGAAGATGAATGGCAGGCGTTCAAGACGGGTAGCGACCAGCCGATAACATCGAAACAAGAGTTTATGAACCAATTGTTGCCGCATGCCCAGCAGGCAGCCAGCGCCTTGGGTGTCGACGCCAATCTGTTATTGGCGCAAGCCGCCCTGGAAACCGGTTGGGGGCAAGCGGTAATTAAAAATGGCCAGGGCGAAAGTAGCTTTAATCTGTTCAATATCAAGGCCGATAAATCCTGGCAAGGCAAACAGGCTAAATCGGTGACCCTGGAGTTCGATGGCGGCGTGGCGAAAAAAGAAATGGCCGGCTTTAGGTCTTATGATTCTTATAAAGCCAGCTTTGAGGATTACGTGAACTTTATCAAATCCAATCCGCGTTACAGCGAGGCGCTGAAAAAAACCGGGAACGCGGCGCAATATATCAGCGAATTACAGCAGGCCGGATATGCAACCGATCCGCAATACGCCAGTAAGGTTATGAGTATTTACAATAACAGACAGGCTTTAAACGGTGCCGGATAATAGGAGGATAGGGTCATGATGAATATTATAGGTACATCGCTGTCCGGTTTATTGGTATCGCAACGATCGCTGGAAACAGCCAGTAACAATATCAGCAACGTCAATGCCGAAGGTTATAGCCGGCAACGTGTCGAACAAAAAACCCGGGTTGGCGGTTCCGGCGTGGAAGTGGGGGTTGTGACCCGCAGTTACGATCAGTTTGTGACAAACCAGGTTCGTTCCAGCACTTCGGCGTTTGGGGAGGTAGATCTCTACCATAATCTGGCCTCGCAAATTGACAATATGCTGGCCGATGAAAGCACGGGGTTAGCGCCAGCGATGAAGTCGTTTTTCAATTCGGTTAACGATGTTGCCAACGACCCAACTTCGCTGCCGGCGAGGCAGGTCATGTTGAGCGAGGCCGATTCGACGACGCATTTGCTCAATACCACGACTGGGCGTTTCGATGAAATTCGGCAACAGGTGAACAGTAATTTGGACAATATGGTTAACGATTTGAATACCTATGCCGCCAATGTCGCCAGTCTGAATGTAAGGATTGTGGCTTCGATTAACGCGCAACCAGGTCAGCAAATGCCGAATGATTTATTGGATCAACGCGATCTGCTGTTGAACAAAATTGCAGGCATATCGGATGTTTCCGTGGTGCCGCAGCAGGATGGATCGGTCAGCGTCTTTATTGGCAGTGGTCAACCTTTGGTGCTGGGTAAGTATTCGTCGACTTTGACCGTGCAGAATTCTAAATTCGATCCCTTGCATAGGGATATTTTTCTGGATAATCAGAATATTTCCTCTCAAATAACAGGCGGCAGCCTGGCGGGCAATTTGCGTTTCAGGGATGAGGTGCTCGATCCGGCTCAGCAACAGTTGGGTTTGGTGGCCACCGGGCTGGCAATCGAATTTAATAACCTTCATCAAACCGGTTTCGATCTGGATGGCAATCCCGGCAATCCGACGTTTTTCGATTTGACCACACCGAGTGGATTTCCTGCCGTTCAAGTAAATGGCACAGCAAAAGACTCGACGCTGCAACTGTCGGCAAACTTTGTGATGCCTATTTCGGCCGCGAATTTAGGTTCGGCTTATCGTTTCGATGTGTTAGCCGGTGGTCTATATAGTCTCACCAATTTGGACGACAATACCGTTGCCGTCTCCGGCGCGCTGCCCCCGGCAACCTCGGCTTTTGGCTTCGATTTGGTGGTTGGAGCCGGTGCGTTGAATCCCGGCGATAGTTTCCGGATTAGCCCAACAGCCAATGTGGGACAAAGCATTCATGTCAATGCGGCAATTGGCGGCCCTCGTCAAATTGCGGCGGCAGGCTCGTCTGGTGTTCCCGGCGATAACGCAGTTGCGTTGAAGCTGGCGGATCTGGAAAAACAGCCTTTGATGCAAAACGGTAAGGCCACGATCAATCAGGTATATGGAAATCTGGTTGCCGATGTTGGCATAAAGACTCACTCGGCGTTGGTTAGCCGCAGTGCTCAGGATGTATTGTTAAAACAGGCAACGACTAGCAAGGAAAATGTGTCGGGCGTAAATCTTGATGAAGAGGCTGCCGATTTAATCAAATTTCAACAATCGTATCAGGCCGCTGCCCAGTCCATATCGATGGCGAAAACACTGTTTGATACATTGATCGGCGCGGTGCGCTAGGAGGGTATATGCGAGTAGCTACTTCGTGGAGCAATCAATTGGGCATTAATGCCATGCTCAATCAGCAAACCAAACTCAATGAGACCCAGTTGAAATTATCTTCAGGTAAAAAATATCTGACGCCTTCGGAAAATCCTCTTGCCGCGACTAGTTTGCTGAGTCTGGATCAGCGTATCAAGGAAAATCAACAATATCAGGACAATATAGGTGTGGCTAGGCAGCGTTTGTCGCTGGAAAACACGGGCTTGAGCAATGCGACCGATATTTTGCAGAAAATCAGGGAACTGACCGTTCAGGGTTTGAACGCCAGTAATTCGGCGGAAAATAGAAAACAAATCGCCGGTGAAGTCGATCAGTTAAATGCGCAATTGCTAAACATTGCCAATACTCAAAATGCTAATGGCGAATATATTTTTTCAGGTTATGCGACCGATAAACGGGCTTTTACCGACTCGCCCTATGCCTATCAAGGCGATGCCAATCAGCGCAGTATAACCATAGGCCCAAATCGGCTGGTGACCGATGGCGATCCGGGAGAATCGGTGTTCGGCACCGTGTCTGGCGGGCCGTTAGCGGCCGGCAGCATCGATAACGTGTTTCAGGCGGTTGCCCAGTTATCCAACGATTTGAAGGCAAATGCGCCGGCTACCGTTTCCTTGGACGATCTGGATCGGTCGTTGGTTCGCATCGGCAGCACGGAAGCCGCAATCGGCGCCAGGCTGAAAGCTTTGGATGGTCAGGAGAATCTTAATGCCGAATATATTTTGGATCATCAGACCACGGTATCTGAAATTGGAGATTTGGATTATGCGGATGCCTTGAGTAAATTCAATTCGCAAAATGTCTCTTTGCAGGCTGCGCAGCAGGCTTTTACCAGGGTCCAAAAGTTGTCGTTATTCAATTACTTGTAAGTTTATTGGGCATCCGCGCGGTAGGGTTGGGTTTGGCTGTGCGGATGGGGTGTTTCCCTTCGCCTTGATGCAGTGCGAAAATAAGGCGCTTTTAAGACACGCCGGCGAACTCGGATTAACATGAAAGACCAATCTTTTGTCTTCGATCAAATCCATATCGAAGTCGCACGTAACGCTTCCGACGACTTTAATCTGTTTCACGATAAGCGGAAATGGCTGCAGATCACTCATAATCCTTTCAAGGGGCCGATTGTGCTGGGTTTTCAGCTGAATACGCTGATCGAATATCAGATGCGGCTCTATCGGGAGGCGCAACATGAAGATCAGATCATCGCTGAAAATCAGCTACGCTTCAGCAACTATCAGATTACCTTTGTTAACGCCTTGCGGCCGCGCCAGGAAATGACGCTGGACATCAAGAAGACGCTGATCAGCACCATTCCCGAATTAACATTGACCAACCGCGTCGCTATCAAATCACTGGGCAAGACCATTCTGCTCGGCTATAAAAAAGAAACCAAAAATCCGCTGTTTCTGGCGAATACCGATTTAAGCGCTTTGCCCGATCTTAACGATTTGACTGACAAGTCCGTGGTGCCGGGCAGCGACTTTTTTCTGAAACGCAAATGGATGCATAACGGCAATGTGAAAAACTTTTTGTCCGGTTCACTGGCGGAGCAGTCCGATTATTTTGACGAGTTGACGAATATTGCCCATTATCCGGAAGTTTTTCCCTGCAGCTTGACATCTGGGGCGCTACTGGAAAAAGCCCAACTGGAAAATCACGATTTCAAGCGCAATCCCATGGTGTATACCTCGCAAGATATTTCTATCGATCGGCTGCATCTCGGACGGATCAAAGATAACGACAAGTTGCATATTTTGGTCAGGCAATTGCCTGAATCCAAAGACAATACCTTGAATCACACCAGCATTATGTTGCGTACTTATGAATGCTACGGTTTGCTGGAGGACAATGCAATTTTGTTCAGAATCAAGCTCAATTTGGTGCCGCTGGAAGAAATTATTAAAAACTTGAGCTCCAAAACCCAGTAACGGCGGGCTCCGGTCATTGCAGTGGCGAATGTTGTGAATTCTTGGGAACATCAAGTATAATCCATCAAGTCGTTAGGCATAGCCTGTGACGAGATTCCAATTAATCAAAACAACACTAAAGATAAGGTGGGTGTCTGTAATTAGGCATTCGCATTGTTCGAGGAAAAAAATATGAGTAATATCGAAGAACGAGTAAAAAAGATTGTCGCGGAGCAGTTAGGCGTAAAGGAAGAAATCGCAAATGATGCGTCTTTCGTTGACGATCTTGGTGCGGATTCTTTAGACACAGTTGAACTCGTCATGGCTCTGGAAGAAGAATTCGAATGCGAAATTCCAGACGAAGAAGCTGAAAAAATCACTACGGTCCAATTGGCGATTGATTACATCAACGCTAATCTGCAATAAGTTATTCAAGTGGCTAGTGGATGTTATCCGCTAGCCTACGCTTTTTCTCCTCTCTGATAGTCTTCAATATTTAACGGTCGTTTACTGTGAGCACACGTCGAGTTGTTATAACGGGCTTAGGCGCTGTTACGCCTTTAGCCAATAATGTTGCCGATACCTGGGATGGTATTGCCAACGGTAAAAGCGGGATTGGTCCCATTGATTCTTTCGATATTTCCAGTTTTGCAACCACATTTGGCGGGGTCATCAGAAACTTCAATATTGGCGATTACATTGCCGAGAAAGATGCCAAACGCATGGATGGCTTCGTGCATTACGGCATTGCGGCGGGCTGCCAGGCCATTGAAGATTCCGGTATAGAAGTGACCGAAGAAAACGCCGAACGTATCGGTGTCGCTATCGGCGCTGGTATCGGCGGTATTACCGGCATAGAAGAATGCTATGCGACTTATGTTGCCGGCGGCGCCCGTAAAATTTCGCCATTTTTCGTGCCCGGCAATATCATCAATATGATATCCGGCAATCTTTCCATCAAATATGGATTGAAAGGCCCGAATTTCGCGATTGTCACCGCGTGTTCCACCGGTACTCATAATATCGGCGATGCAGCACGCCTGATCAAATACGGCGATGCCGATGTCATGGTGGCGGGCGGTGCCGAACGTTGCACCACTTCGCCAACCGCGATGGGCGGCTTTGCTTCTGCAAAAGCCCTGTCTCGCCGTAACGATAACCCGCAGGCCGCAAGCCGGCCCTGGGATAGGGATAGGGATGGGTTCGTACTCAGCGACGGTGCCGGCGTAGTGGTATTGGAAGAACTGGAGCATGCCAAAGCTCGCGGTGCAAAAATCTATGCCGAACTGGTCGGCTATGGCATGAGCGGCGACGCTTATCATATTACATCGCCTTCCATGGGCGGCGAAGGTGCGGCGCGTTGTATGAGGAATGCATTGCGCGATGCCGGGTTGAATGCTTCCGATGTTGACTATATCAATGCTCACGGTACATCGACACCGGCCGGCGATATTGGCGAAACCCATGCCATGAAAGCCGCATTAGGCGAGCATGCCTACAAAGTAGCGGTTAGTTCGACCAAATCCATGATAGGCCACTTGTTGGGCGCAGCTGGCGGTATCGAAGCGGTGTTGTCCGCATTGGCAATAAAGCATCAAATTGCGCCACCGACCATCAATCTGGAGAACCCGGATCCCGAGTGCGATTTGGATTACGTTCCGAATACGGCCAGAGAGATGAAAATCGATGTGGCAATCTCGAATTCTTTTGGGTTCGGTGGCACCAACGGTTCGCTGGTATTTAAACGCTATTAATAGCGTTTCTTCTCGAACAGTGTTTGCCGATGTTTTTATTGAATGGCGAACCTAGACACACCATCGATGTTGCGGATAGAGGTTTTCAATATGGCGACGGCCTGTTTGAAACCATCGAAGTTTTCAACGGAAAACCTCTATTTCTTGATCGTCATTTAAAGCGCTTGGCAAACGGTTGCCGACGGCTTCTTATCCCCATCCCTGATTCGGTATTGCTTACAGAGGAAGCTCACCGGCTATCGTCGGGTTCCGAACGCGCAGTACTCAAGCTGATAGTAACCCGTGGATGCGGTGGACGCGGCTATCGACAGCCCCCTCAAATTTTACCCACCCGGTTATTCAGCCTTTATCCTTATCCGGATTATCCCTCGTATTTTCAAACCGATGGCATAAAGACACGGTTTTGCGAACATCGTTTGGCCATCAGTCCAGCTTTGGCCGGTATCAAGCATATGAATCGCTTGGAGCAGATCATGGCCAGGGCGGAATGGCAGGATGACGAGATACAGGAAGGCATAATGCTGGATGGCAACGATTATGTCGTCGAAGGTACGATGAGCAATTTGTTTTTGGTTAAGGATGGTGTTTTATATACGCCCACCCTGACCGAGTGCGGTGTCGCCGGTATTATTCGGGAAATCGTGATGGAATTAGCTCGATTCGGCAATATCCCTTTGCATGAAAAAAAATTGGATAAAGATGCATTGCTCTGTGCCGATGAAATTTTTTTCACTAATTCCGTGATAGGCATCTGGCCGGTTAAACAACTGGAACAATATTTATTTGGAGTCGGCGTGCTGACCAAATCATTGCAAGAACTGTTTGCTGCCGCGCGTAATGCCGGGGTGGAATCGTGATCGGCCACTTGACAATGTTCAGAAGCATCATTGCTTTTACATTGTTGATGGTGCTGGGTTTGTTATTGATTTGGGGGGGCATGAATAACCACCTGATTTTGAAAAAAACGGTCGTTCAGGCTGAAACGATTTTTGAAATACGGAAAGGCGATACGCTGGATACGGTCATCAAAAAATTGCTGGCTCAGAAAGTAACAATCAACCCGACCCGGTTCAAACTATTTGCTTATCGAAAAAATCTCGATCATAGCTTAAAGATTGGCGAATATGTGTTGGCGAAAGGTTCGACCAGCGCCGATATTCTGGAAATGTTAACCGAAGGGAAAACCCGTCGGTATTCGATTACCTTTGTGGAAGGTTGGTCGTTTAAACAAATTTTTCAGGCCATCAACGATAATCCTAATTTGCAACACACCTTATCCAACGTGGAACTGGAAAACTTGATGATGCAAATCGGTTCCGATCAACTTCATCCCGAGGGCATGTTTTTTCCCGATACCTATTATTTTGAAAAAAACAGCAGCGATGTCGAATTGCTGAAAAGAGCCCACGATAAAATGAAAAATCTCCTGGCTTCGGAATGGCAAAAACGCGATCAGGAAGTGCCATTGGAAAATCCTTATCAGGCCTTGATTTTGGCATCGATTGTCGAAAAAGAAACCGGAGCGGTTGAGGAAAGAAAACAGATCGCCGGCGTTTTTACGCGCCGTTTAAAGAAAGGCATGTTGTTGCAAACCGATCCGACCGTCATTTACGGCATGGGCGACGATTATCACGGCGATATTCGCCACAAGGATTTAAGACAGCCCACGCCTTATAATACCTACGTTAACGAAGGCTTGCCGCCGACGCCGATCGCGATGCCGGGCAAAGAGGCGATTATTGCCGCGTTGCACCCCGATAAAGGCGATAGCTTGTATTTTGTCGCACGAGGCAATGGCCGTCATGCGTTCTCTTCGACCTTGGCGGAACATGAAAAATACGTCGATCAATTTCAAAGATGATCGATGCCAGCATATTTTATTACCGTGGAAGGCCGCGAGGCGTCTTGGTTATGTTTGATCCGCAGCATAATACGGCTGTGATTTTGATGGCTTATTGAGCAACGGTATTTATGACTAAAGGCTGTATGATTGTTTGCGATGGCAGTAACGGCGCCGGCAAGACCACTGTAATCAAGGCAATCGAAGAACACTTAAAAAGCAAAAACCTTGAGGTTGTCGTGACTCGAGAACCTGGCGGCACTGCTATCGGCGAGAAAATCAGAGAAGTCCTCCTCAGCGCGGACACGCCTGAAATGTGCGACATCACTGAGCTCCTGTTATTCGGAGCGGCTCGTGCCCAGCATTTGAGAGAAAAGATTCTCCCGGCGATTGATGCAGGGAAGGTTGTGGTTTCCGATCGCTTTGTCGCGGCAACCATCAGTTTTCAACATTTCGCTAGGGGGCTGAATATTGAGCTGATCAGTCAAATTAATGAATTAGTGCTTAATGGCTTTAATCCGGATATGAACATCGTTTTGGATTTGGATCCGGTGGTCGGACTGCAGCGCGTACACTCCCGCGGAGAAGGCCTTGACCGTTTGGAAGGCCAGAAACTGGAGTTTTTAAACAAAGCTCGTCATGGCTATTTAGAGCAAGCCAAGAACAACCCCGAAATATTCGAAATAGTCGATGCCTCTCAACCTGTAGAACTGGTTATTTCAGACGTCTTAAGCATCGTAGATAAAGTGCTTGAAACATCAGCAGGCCTGCGACGTTAATCCCCGCCTCAGCGGCACATAAAAGTCAATGTTTTCTGCCTAACGCAGATTGGGCAAGGCGGCATGGGGTAAGTCCTGAGTCTTGACTCTACTTATCTTGCTGCTTCATTGAGAACTGGATACTTGCGGCTCGACCTGTTCTGTTCCCGATTCAATTAATCGTCTCAACCCAGCGGCAACGCTCGTTGATAATCGGCGCGGTACGCTCGTTGGCGATGCCCTTGGCTATCAGCGCAATGACCCGGTCGTCGGTGTCGTAGCCGACGTGGGCCTCGGTGGGGTTGGCCAGTCTGCCGAGGCCGAAAGCATCGTAAACTTTGGCAACATTGATATTGATGTTGGTCACGTTGGTACACAGCCGAGAATCCAGATATTTATTGACGAAATCGTGCGGAATCGCATAGCTCAGCAAATCGTTAGGGTCGCTGAAGGCAATGATGTTGGTTTTGGCCAGCATGCGTTCGGCATATTTTGCGCCATCCGCTTGGCAATAAGTGGCCGCCTGATTTCTGATTTCGGGTAGGGCGCGTCCCAGCTGCAGCATGGGCAACTGGTTGGACATCATATAAATGGGTACTTCCTTATTTTTCATGACATTGGAGATCGCCGTGTAATAAGGTGCAGTCTCGCCGTTGGCAAGTATCGAGGCGATGCGCTGCAGGCCATCGATGGTGATCCGGCTTCCAAGGCTATGCGATACAAAGGCGTAGCTGTCATTGTAAAAAGGCGTCACATTCTTGGACGAACACAATTGGTGGACATCGTCCGGCAGGCTGTCCCAGTCGCCGCTAACCATCCAGCAAAATGATTGGGCAAAAGCAGTCAGGATTTCCTCGCGTTTTTCGCCCAGATAAATAATAGGGTCGGGACCTGTGTCGTTGGAAAACTTTTTCAGCAAATCATTGACTTCGGCGCGCCTAAAGGATTGTTCGCCGGAATTATCGTAGGCCAATATTTCCTTGTCCTTGGCGGTGATCTCGGACCAGGTCAATTCGTAAAACAGCATTTCCTGATTTCTATCCTTGTTCAGGTAGCGATTGATGCGGAGGTTACCGAGATGTTTGGTCGGATCCTTGGGATCGGCGAGCGTAATGTTTTTGTAAGCCTTTGCGGTGACGGTTAAATCCAGCTCCTTGGTCAGCTTTTCCAGAAATTGCGTGGCATAGCCGGGCAGATGATTGCCGACGCCATGCACCATTAATACCTTCATCTTGCGATCCGGCACTTCGAGCTGCGGCTTGATGCCGTTAAATTTCTCGCCGGTTATCTCGCAAAGCCGGGTGTCCACGGTGTCCTGTCTTTCCATGACTGCTTCGACAATACCTCTACCGACGCTAGCGCAACCAGTAAGCAGCAGGATGAAAGAAAATGCCAGGATTTTGCTATTGATTTTTCTCATAACTTTGAAAACGCGTGTTAGAAACTGAACTGGCCATAATCGAACGCCAAAGCAATACCTTAATTAAGAACTTCAATATCGGCTCACCAGTATCGCCTTGATACAGATCTCAGGCTGTCCTGCTATGTTAGAACCATTGTTGCCGATTCATCCATTATCTCAGGCGTTGCCAGTATTAGCCATTTTTACTGCCAACAGGAAATCGAAGCAAGAGGTGCCGATAGGCAAGGCCAGTTAAGGCTATTACTATGATTAAAGATTTTGGCCGGTATGTTCCAGAGATTTAGCACGTTGGGCAATGTTTAAACCTCAGAGATTAAAGAATTGCATCATGCAATTTACATTTACCCACATAAATCCGGATAATTAACGCCCAAATTCGTTACAACGGAGTTTTTGATGTCAGGTTTGTTTTCAAAGCAGCGGATTATTGCCGGGCCGGGCTATAACCGCTGGATGGTGCCGCCGGCGGCGTTATCCGTACATTTATGCATAGGTCAGGCTTATGCCTTCAGCGTATTCAACGATCCGCTCAGCCGGGTGATAGGTATCGGCAGCCCCGCACCGGACGATTGGAAATTAACCACATTGGGCTGGATTTTTAGTCTGGCGATTGTGTTCTTGGGGCTTTCCGCCGCATTTGGCGGTAAATGGCTGGAGAAAGTCGGGCCGCGCCTGACCATGTTTGTCGCGGCCTGTTGTTTTGGCGGCGGCTTCTTGGTGTCGGCGCTGGGCGTGCATCTGCATCAAATCTGGCTGATTTATCTGGGCTACGGCGTGATAGGGGGAATCGGCCTGGGTTTGGGCTATGTGTCGCCGGTATCGACGCTGATCAAATGGTTTCCGGACCGGCGCGGCATGGCGACCGGCATGGCGATCATGGGCTTCGGCGGCGGGGCGATGATAGGCGCACCGCTGTCAGTGTTGCTGATGGAGCATTTCAAGTCGGCGACTTCGGTTGGTGTGATGGAAGCTTTCCTGGTGATGGGGTGTCTGTATTTTGCGTCGATGCTGGTAGGGGCGCTGACCATTCGTATCCCGCCGCCGGACTGGAAGCCAGCGGGATGGACGCCGCCGGTGGTGCAAAACAAAATGATCACCAGCAACCATGTCCATATCGATCAGGCCTTGAAAACCCCGCAGTTTTATCTATTGTGGCTGGTGTTGTGCTTGAACGTTACCGCCGGGATCGGCGTGTTGGGGCAGGCCTCGGTGATGATACAGGAAATGTTCAAAGGCACCGTGACGCCGGCCGCCGCAGCCGGTTTCGTGGGTCTGCTGAGCCTGTTCAACATGGGCGGGCGGTTTTTCTGGTCGTCGGCCTCGGATTTTTTCGGCCGTAAAAATACCTATTTCATCTTCTTTGCGGTCGGCGCGGGGTTTTATGCGGCGGTACCCGGCATGGGCATGAGCGGCAACATGGTGCTGTTCGTGTCGTTGTATGCGATCATCATGAGCATGTACGGCGGTGGTTTTTCGACGATTCCGGCGTATCTGGCCGATATTTTCGGCACTCGTTTCGTCGGCGGCATCCATGGCCGTTTGTTGACCGCCTGGTCGACGGCCGGCGTTCTGGGGCCGGTGTTGGTCAATTACATTCGCGAATTCCAGATCGAACACGGCGTTGCCAAGGCCGATGCCTATAACGTCACGATGTACATCATGGCCGGCATTCTATTGGTCGGTTTTGTCTGCAATTTACTGATTCGGCCGGTGCATGAAAAACATCACATGAAGCACGACGAATTCGACGAATTGGATGGCGCTTTTCCGCACAGTGGCGATTAATTTTAACGGGACAATATTATGAACGATATTAAAACGACTTCGCCGTTATTGCTGCTGCTGTTTTGGCTGTATGTGGCGATTCCCTTGGCCTGGGGAGTGTGGTCAACCATCAAAAAAGCCCTGGCATTGTTTGCTTGATCTCGGCTTAAGGCGACGCTGCCCAGCTGTGACTAACGGCTTCCATGCTATAACAAAGCCGGCCTTGGTTACCGTAATGCCAGTCGAGCAAAGCCTCGCTGCTTCCTCAAAACTGCAACATCAGATCCAGGAGATTTTGCGCATGTCAATACTTGTCCATAGATTGCTGTTGATCCTATTGTTGCTTCAGGCTTGTCCCACATGGAGCCAGGAGGCTTCTGTAGCGGCGGAGACCGTTGGTTTGGCGCCGTCTCGTCTTGCCAATATCAGTAGCTTCATGCGCCAGCATGTCGACGATAAGAAGATCGGTGGCGCGGTGGTGTTGATCGCTCGCCATGGCAAAATTGCCTATCTGGAAAATTTCGGTCAGGCCGATACCGGCACGCCGATGAAAAAAGACACCATTTTCCGTATCGCTTCGATGACCAAACCCATCGTCAGCGTAGCGGTATTGCAATTGGTTGAGGATGGCAGAATCCTGCTTTCCGACCCGGTCTCCAAATATATTCCGGAATTTAGCAACCAGAAAGTCATCGAAGTATTGCCGAACGGCGGCTACCGCTTGGTGCCGGTAAAGCGGGAAGTAACCATACACGATCTGCTGCGGCACACAGCCGGGTTGCCGTACCGTTTCGTGACCGACTGGTATCCCGACGATCCACTGTTTCGCAAGCTAAACCAGTATTACGGCGAGGCCGATATCGATCTGGGTTTGTTGCCCACCGATGAAACCGCCGGCGACATGGTCAAGCGTCTAGCCCGTCTGCCATTGTCTTCACAGCCAGGCGAAGCTTTTGCTTACGGACATGGGCCGGACGTGTTGGGCTACCTGATCGAAATCGTATCCGGCGTGCCGCTGGATAAATATCTGCAAACACGCATCTTCGAACCCTTGCAGATGAAAGACAGCTATTTCTTTTTGCCGGACGAAAAGGTTGGACGTTTGTCCGCCTTATGGGAAACCGACTGGAACGGCAAGCTGGATAAAATGCCTGAAGGGGTGAAGAAAGCCGGCAATTTCGTTTTTTCCCCGGAGTACCCTTATAAAGGCGGCAAGCGATTTTTCAGTGGCGCGGCTGGGCTGGTGTCAACGGCGCAGGATTATTTCCGGTTTTGCCAGATGCTGCTCAACCATGGCCAGTTGGACGGCAAACGGCTGTTAAGCCGTAAAACGGTGGAATTGATGACCGATACCAATCACATCGACAATTTGAGTGCCGATTTTCTGCACAGCAAAGGCTGGAAATTTGGCCTGGGCGTGGCGATCGAAGCCGATCGCGGCACCGATGTCGATGCCGGTACGGTCGGCACCTACGAATGGGCCGGTATTTTTTCCACCCGATTCAGCGTCGATCCCAAGGAAGAAAAGATCACCATCTTGCTGACCCAGACGCATCCTTTCGCGCATCATGTCGACCTGTGGGACAAGTTGCTGAATCTATCGAATGCCGCGCTGGCCGACTAATCCGCAAGGAGATGAATATGTTCAGACTATTAATGTTGATAGGCGGGATTCTCGCCACTGTTTTAGCCCAGCCCTGTCTGGCAACGGCACCACGCATGTCGGCCGCCAAGCTTGCCGGCGATGCCGCGCCGCATGTCGTTGCTTACGAATATCCGCCATTGGTGACCGGCGATGCCGCTGTTCCCGGCGCGGCGGTAGAAATAGTTACCCAGTCTTTCGCCGCAGCCGGCAAGGCGGTAGCGGTCGAAAACTTTCCATCCAAAAACTTAGCGCTGCAGTTATTGGGCGAAGACGGAAAAGCGATTGCCATGCTGGGGGAGGCACGCGGTCTGAGCGCTTCGGAACGCAAGTCGCTGAGCGAAGAAAAAATCTTGCTGATTACCGGGCAGTATTTGTTCTATGTGCCTGGCGGCAAGGATTTGAAACAGGTGAACGATGTAAAGGCCCTGAAAGACCTGACTTATGGCGCCATCGCCGGAGAATCGACCGATAGCCTGACGCAAGCCGGTATTAAAGTCGTCATCGATGAACCTAAGTTATTGCTGCGCAAATTACAGTCCAAGGAAATCGATTTTATCGGCAGCTTTGCAGCCAATGGGGACGCGCTGATTGCCCGTTTATTTCCCGAAGAAAAAAACAATTTCGCGGCGATGCCGCTGAAAGCCTGGGAAAGCAGTTTTTCCTTATGGTTCGATAGCAATAATAAAACGAGTAAGGAGTGGCGCTCGGCGTTTAGCGAAGGCTTCAAAAAAATCCGACAAAACGGCGTTTATGGCGAAATTCTAAAGAAATACGCCATAGAAAATGCGGCGCTGAAATAGCGGGTTAGATGAGGACACCATTCTACGGCTTATGTTGGCTTGTGATCGCCCTGCTGTTTTCCACCCAGCCGATGGCGGACCCTGTTCGCTTGGATTTTTACAGCACTGACTCGCCGCCGATTTGGTCGGAAACGTTGCCGAAAAATGGTTTGGGCGGTGAAATACTGGAGGCTGTGGCGAGGGAGGCGAACTTGACGCTCGGCATCGATTATCTACCGCTTAAGCGCTATGAGAATCTGAAACAAGGCAATCGGCTCGGTAATCCCTTGTATTTTATCGGTCAGGAGTTCGCGTCGGTCATCCCTCTGTTGGCGACGCAGGCCGGTTTTTGCTTCTACCGGCCGCATCACCCGGAAGGCAAACGTTTACGAAGCTTGACCGATATGGTTGGGATGACGATTGGCGTGATCAGGGGCACTGTCGCCAGCAAGGATGAATTTGCCGGGTATGGGGTAAAAATAGAGGAAAACACATCGCTCGAAGCCTTATTCAAAAAGCTCAAGCAGGGAAGGATAGACGTTGCCTTGGTAATCGATACCACCGCTTACTACTATATCGACAAGCTGTTTCCAGGCGAAAGCGACGATTTCCAATTCAATGCGCTGGCAGGCGGCGAAACGCCGATTGCGATTATGCTTGATAAAAACACGCCTAATGCCGGTGAACTGACGGTAAAAATACGCCAAGCATTACAGAAAATTATCGAGGATGGCCGTTACTACCGTATTTTGACCGGCTATGGCTACGGTAAGCCGGATGCGGATTCCAACTGGCGACAGCGTATCAAGCAGGCTCTCGATCAGTATCGCCTTTCACCCATCGTTATTCATGAATAATTCATCCGAGGCAAGCGCAAAACCCGCACCCCATTCGCGCTATTCGTTATTGCGCGCCATCAAAATTTTTCTGATTCTAGGGGTAGCCATTGTTTCATTGCTGGCCGGTGGCGGAGTTTCCTATTATTTTTTCAAACAAGCCGAGCGTGAATATCAGGTGGGTCTGGACGACTACAGCGACTATCTGGCCGCCACACTGCAACAGCCGCTATGGGACATGGAAGATCAGTTGGTCCAGACTATCTGCAATGCCTTTTCGACGCATGAAGAAATTGCCGTTTTTACCATCCATAACGAACAAGGCCAACTATTGTGCGATAAACATAGCGGTCAGACTACGCCCGAACTTACGCGTCGGGTGGAACTGCATCACGATAATCGCTTAATAGGTAATTTTGAATTGGGCCTCGATAGCCAGCTGCTGAAAAAACGCAACACCCAGTTTTTGATAGCCAGTGTAGTGACAACACTCATTGTGTTGCTGGTGTTAACGACGCTGTTGAGCATTATTCTGCAACGCTTGTTGCACAGACCGTTGCGCACGCTTCTTGAGCAAATTGAGCTGTTTACTGCCGGTGGCGAGGCGCGGCGCATCGATATTTCAGCCAACGAAAGTCGGGAGTTCGCCAGTATTCTGGAAAAATTCAACGAAATGACCGATGTGGTCATCGCCAGGGAGGAAGCGTTAAAGCTGGTTAATCAGCAATTGACCGACTATCAGCAGCATCTGGAAAAACTGGTACAGGCGCGTACCGCCGAGCTGGCTGTCGCCAAGGATGCCGCAGAAGCCGCCAATCGGGCCAAAGGCGTGTTTTTAGCCAACATGAGTCATGAAATTCGCACTCCCTTGAATGCGGTTCTGGGCATGGCGCAGATAGGCATTCGCGAAACCACCAATCCTCGGGTGCATAATACCTTTGTGCATATTCTCGATTCCGGCAAACTTTTGTTGACCGTGATTAACGACATTCTCGATTATTCAAAAATCGAGGTGGGCCGGCTGGAAATCGAGCGCGTTCGCTTCAGCCTCGGCGGCATGATAGATCAAATTGTCGCGCTAAATGCCGGGGTTGCCCATGACAAAGGCTTGGATTTTTGCGTGGACGAAGAGGTGAATTTGCCTAAAACCTGTGTCGGCGATCCATTGCGGATTTCGCAAATACTGCTGAATCTATTGTCCAACGCCATTAAATTTACCCAGCACGGCAAGGTTGAATTGGCCGCGATGTGCGAAGGGGATAGCTTATGCTTTCGTGTCACCGATAGTGGCATAGGTATCTCGGAAGAACAGGTGCCGCAGCTGTTTCATGCCTTTATTCAGGCGGATGCCAGTACTACCCGGCGTTTCGGCGGTAGCGGCCTGGGATTGACGATCAGCCGGCGGCTGGCGGAGTTGATGCACGGCAGCATTCAGGTGCGTAGCCAGTTAGGGATCGGCTCTTGTTTTGAATTGCGCTTGCCGCTTATCGATGCCGAAGCAGCTCAGGCCGATGCTTGCCGCACCGATTTGCATGTACGTTTGGCCGGTTTTGAGGCCGTGCATAGCGAGATGCTGATCGACGGATTGCGGTTGCGAGGCGTAACGACCACCACAGACGGCATCATGTCCGCACTGCCGGAAATTAAGGGCGATTGGTTATTGCTCAATTGCGAGGCGTTGCGAGAACCGGAAACTATTGCGGCTATCCAGTCTGCTCATCGGCAGGGACAGAAGATATTATTGGTACGCACTTCGCTTAACCCTATCGATCTTCCGGAACAGATTCGCAATAGTTTGAAGATAGCCGAAATGCCACTCCGCCCACGGCAGATCATTGATATGTGCTGCGATACTTCGGCGTTTTTGTTGCCGGCTAGCGGTAACGGATTGCGGTTGCAAGGGGTTCGTATCTTGGCGGCCGAGGACAATCCTGTTAATCAGTTGGTATTACGGGAAATGCTGGAGCAAGAGGGGGCTCGTCTCGATTGCGTCGAGAATGGCCAACAAGCTTGCGATTTACTGAAAGGTAATGGCGCCGCGGCCTACGATATCGTATTGACCGACATTCAAATGCCGGTGATGGACGGTTACGAGGCGACACCGAAAATGCGTGCCATGGCGCCGAATTTGCCGATTATCGGCCTGACGGCTCATGCCATGCAGGAAGAGCGCGAACGCTGTTTTGCGGTCGGCATGGTCGAGCATGTTGCCAAGCCCATAGACATTGACACTTTAGTGGCAGCCGTTCTGCGCCATGTTACGATAAAAAAGGACGATGGAGATGCGGAGCAAATGGATAAAGTTTTTGCCGATTCGGCTGCGAACGCCATGTTCAGTTATCCGCCATCGGCGACGGGCATGGCGATTAACTGGGATGCGCTGTTGGCGCGGTTCAATGGCAAAGTCGCCTTCGTCAATAAACTGGTCGATACCGTGTTGGCCACCCATGAACAGACGCCGGCAAAATTAAGAGAGTTGGCCCAGGCAGGCGATATGCAACAGCTGACCTTTCTCGCCCACAGTTTGAAAGGCATGGCCGGCAACATGCTGCTCAACGAGTTACAAGCCTTAGCCAAGCAAACGGAAATGGCGGCGCGTAGCGATGACTCTGCCACAAGCGATTTGGCGGAAAACCTGGCTGCCGAATTGACAGCGCTGCTCAGCGCACTCTCCGAGCAAGCGGCCAGCAGGAAGTAGATTATGATAAATCCGGATCAAATAATGCAGAAACAAGTACATGTTCTGGCCGTTGACGACCAGCCCGACAATTTGCTGATTTTGGAAAGTCTGCTTGAAGATTTCTATAGCGTGCATACCGTCGAGAATGGCCAGCAAGCCTTGGACTTCTTTGCCCGAGGTAATCAGGCCGACCTGATTTTGCTTGATGTGATGATGCCGGTGCTGGATGGTTTTGAAACCTGTCGGCGATTGAAAGTTAGCCCGCAAACCCGCGATATTCCGATTCTGTTTATCACCGGCCTGGAGAGTGCGGCCGATGAAGAATATGGCCTGACTCTCGGGGCCGAAGATTTTATACATAAGCCATTCGTTCCGGCCGTGGTTATGGCTCGCGTCCGCAACCATCTACGCTTGGCCCAGGCGACGCAGCAACTCAAAATTCGAAACGACGATTTGGAGCAACAGGTGATGGAGCGTACCCGAGAAATAGTCCGCCAATCCGATGAGTTGATGCGCCAAAAACAAAGCATGATTGCCGCGCAGGATGCGACCATCATGTCGTTCAGGCTGCTGGCCGGTACCCGCGACAACGAGACCGGTGCCCATATTTCCCGGACTCAGAATTATGTGCGGGTTCTGGCTGAACAGTTGCGCCATCATTCCCGTTTTAAACCTTTGCTGAATGACGAAACCATTTCCTTGTTTTACAAGTCTGCGCCCCTACACGACATCGGTAAAGTAGGCATTCCCGATGCGGTGCTGCACAAACCCGGCAAACTCAACGCCGAGGAATGGACAATCATGAAGCGCCATTGCGAACTGGGCCGCGATGCCATTGTCAGTTCCAATGAGCTGTCTTTTTTGCATTATGCCCGAGAGATCGCCTATACCCACCATGAACGCTGGGATGGCGGCGGCTATCCGCAAGGACTGTCCGGCGAGGCTATTCCCTTGGGGGGCAGGTTGATGGCCGTGGCCGATGTTTACGATGCCTTGATTTCAAAGCGGGTCTATAAACCATCGTTCTCTCATGAACAATCGGTGGCCATGATGTTTGCGGAACGCGGCAAACACTTCGATCCCGATATTTTGGATGCGATGCTGGAAATTTCGGACACTTTCCGCTCTATTGCCCTGCAATTCCAAGGGGATGAATAACAAAAATGGCAGTAGAGAGCTGTTTACAACTCTCCACTGCCATTGCAGGGTAAAACGTGTCTAAATTATTCGATGGCTAACATTGAACCGACAACGGTTGTTTGAAAAACCGATCAGAAGCTTACATTGGCCTGTAACCAGATTTTTTGCGTATCGGGGAACGCCGCATTATTGGTGTTAAAGTCCGCGTACTTGGCCAGCAAGGAATAATGTTTTCCGAATTTCTTCATCACCGAGAAATCCCATTCCGTGCCGAATTTGACACCGCCGGTATCGTCGTAGAAATCGTGATACATACCGGTAACAACCATACTGTCGTTCATCATTTTATAACTCGCGGTGGCGAACACGTCGCGGATGCCCTGGCCTAGCGTGGCATTGCCCAGTGGAGTGATGAACAGGTCGGCCCAGCCCTGGAAGGCGTGATTGGTGCCCAGTGGGGTGTTGAAGGTTTTGTTTAAACCATAGCCGTTGAGCTGTTCCATCGCGCCTTGCAATGTGAGGTTGAACGCCGTCAAGCCACCCATCAGATTAATGCGGTCGGCTTGGTAATGGTTGGGATTTTCCGCGTAATTGGACTGTTTGCCCCATTCGGCGGTATACAGGAAGTTGACGGTGTCGAAAAACTGCGGCGACTTACCGTCGAAGCGCAGGCCGTAAGTCTGCGAGGATTTGGCGCGTTGCGTGCTTGCCGGATCGCGATAATCCAGCCAGTAACCGTAGCCGATCAGATTGCCCCAATCGTTGACTTTGTAGTTGAAGTTAAAAATCGGCGCGTTGAGACTCTCCGTTTCGCCGAAAATATTCTGTACGTGATCGATATAACCGGCATTGATGGTCAGGCCGAACAGGGTCTGGTTGTTGTGGGTGATTAAAATCGAGTCGAAAGTTTGCTCCATCTGCCGCCAGCCGACGTTGCCGATGAAGCGGTCGTCGTCCAGTTTGATGCGCTGACGGCCGACTTTGATCAGCGTGTCGGCGATGCCTTTATAGCTCAGCCAGAACTGGTTAAGTTCGTTACGCGCGGGATCGGCGATCACCGAATAATTGCGGTCTCTGTTGCTAGTGGTGCCGCCTCTGTCATAGTCTGCCTGTGGCGCATACAGGCCTTCGTATTCGGCATAAGCTTGAAAATCGTACAAAGTTGGCGATAGCAGACCGAGACGCAAGCGGGCTGTGTTGGCGTTGGCTGTTTCAAGGGGTTTAGAAGCGTTGGGAGCCGGTTTTTTTACCGAGTTATCCTGATCGACATTCTCCCAGCGATAGTTCAAGTCCATTTTTACCGCGCCGTTGCTGCCGTAGTGGTAAAAATTAAGTGCATCCTCAACTTCTTTGGTGATGTCGGCCGACGCCGATAGACTGGCTATCGTCATCGACAACAATGTCGCCGGCAATACGGCGGCTGGCAGTTTGGTTTTTTGCTGCGGCATAAAGTCCCCTTGTTAGATAAAAAACGGTTTGACGTAACGATTAATGGGTGTGATCGCATTCCGACAGGAAGCTAAGCAGACTTTCCCGATATTTGTAATAGTCGGGATGTTCCAGCAGTGCTTTGCGGGTACGGGGCCTAGGCAGATCGATTTCCTGAATCTTGCCGATCTTGGCGTGCGGGCCGTTGGTCATCATCACCACCCGGTCGGCCAATAGAATGGCCTCGTCGACGTCGTGAGTGACGACGATGGCGGTGACATGGGTGCGTTCCCAGACTTCCATCAGCACTTCCTGCAATTCCCAGCGGGTCAGCGAATCCAGCATGCCGAACGGTTCGTCCAGCAACAATAATTTGGGCGACAAGGCGAAGGCGCGGGCGATACCGACCCGTTGCCGCATGCCGTTGGATAGGTCGGCGGCTTTTTTGTACATCGAATCGGCCAAGCCGACGCGGGTCAAATAGTATTCGACGATGTCGTCGCGTTCGTCCTGGCTGGCATGCGGATAGACTTTGTCGACGCCAAGCATGACGTTGTCGAATGCGGTTAGCCAGGGAAACAGGCTGGGGGCCTGGAACACCACGCCGCGATCCGGGCCGGCGCCGTCGATTTCCCGGTTGTCCAGAATGATGCCGCCTTCCGATATTTCGTTGAGGCCGGCGGTCATCGACAGCACCGTGGATTTGCCGCAGCCGGAGTGACCGATAATGGAAATGAACTCGCCTTTCTTCATCTTCATGTCGAAACCGTCCACCACCTTGACGCTACTGTTGCCGTCCGGCGTGGGATAGATTTTAGACAATTGGGCGAACTCCAGATACCTCGCCTTGCCCAGATCGCGTTGCTCCGGTTTCAGGGCCGAGGTGTCCAGCTTCCAGTCGTTGCTGGTATTGGGTCTAACGTCGGGCAGTTTGATTTTGTCCGAGGCTTCCGCTTGGGCTTTTTCCATGCCGATATTCATCAAATAGCGGGTGATTTCGGCACGTAGGCGTTTGAATTCGGGGTTGTGATTGAGCGCGGTGCGGTCGCGCGGCCGTTCCAGATTGATCGGAAAATCCGGGCCGAAGGTCGCATCCGGGCCGGGATTGAGCGGAATCACCCGGTCCGCCATGTAAATGGCTTCGTCGACATCGTTGGTAATCAGGATCACGGTTTTCTTGTCCTGCTCCCAGATTTGCAGTATTTCATCCTGCAGATTGCCGCGGGTCAGGGCGTCCAGCGCGCTGAGCGGCTCGTCCAGCAGCAAGATGTCGGGATTGGCGGCCAGCGCGCGGGCGACGTTGACCCGCTGGCGCATGCCCCCGGATAACTCGGCGGGTTTCTTATCCATCGCCTTGCCCAGATTTACCATGCGCACGTATTTCTCGGTATGCGCACGGCGTTGTTCGGGCGTCCAGTCCTTGAAGATGGCATCCACCGCCAGCGCCACGTTTTCGTAGACGGTCAGCCACGGCATCAGCGAATAGTTCTGAAACACCACGCCGCGATCCGGACCGGGTTCGCTAATCGCTTGGCCTTGTTTCAGCAATTCGCCGCTGTCGGCCTGAATCAAGCCGGCGATCATCGATACCAGCGTGGTTTTGCCGCTGCCGGAGAAACCGACGATGGCGATGAATTCACCCTCCCTGATGTTAAGGTTGATGTTTTTCAGGATTGAGGCTTTGTCTTTACCTTCGCCATAGGATTTGCAGACGTTCTTTAATTCGACCAACGGTTTATAAGCATCGTTGGCCGGCACGGCCGCCGCCTCCTGTTTGCGAATCGCCAGATCGATGATTTTTGCTTGGGCTGGGCTCATGAGCTATTCCTCAGATTTTGGCGAATGAAAACACGTTCTGTAGCGACTGCATAATGCGATCGAGTATGAAGCCGATGATGCCGATGGTGAAGACCGCTACCATGATCCGGCTCAGCGAGTTGGCGCTGCCGTTCTGGAATTCGTCCCAGACGAATTTGCCCAAGCCGGGATTTTGCGCCAGCATTTCCGCGGCGATCAATACCATCCAGCCCACGCCCAGCGATAGCCGCATGCCGGTGAAAATGTAGGGCAGGGCGGAAGGCAAGATGATGCGTCTGATCTGGGTCGGCCAATCCAGCCGCAGCACTTTGCCGACGTTGACCAGATCGCGGTCGATGGACGATACGCCGACCGCGGTATTGATCAGCGTCGGCCACAGCGAGCAAAGGGTGACGGTGATCGCCGAGGTGATGAAGGATTTTGCGAACCAGGAATCGTCGGTAGTGACATACACCGCGCTGACTACCAGCGTGACGATAGGCAACCAGGCTAGCGGCGATACCGGTTTGAAAATTTGGATCAAAGGATTGAAAGCGGTATTGATGACGGGGCTCATGCCGCACAAAATGCCGAGCGGTACCGCCAGCAGCGAGGCAATGATGAAGCCGGCAAACACGGTGCGCAGGCTGGTGAAAATCTGATCCAGATAAGTCGGTTTGCCGGTATATGGCCGGAATTTGATCTCGGCCTTGGGATCTTCCGCCAGTTTTTCCTGGTTGCGGACTTCCTGGCGTTGATAAAACTCGGCCCTTTTGCTGGTTTCGGCAAAATGTTCGTCTATCAAGCCGCCGACCTCGTTCCAGACGGCGACAGGACCGGGAATCGCGCCCAGGCTGGTGTTGACCTTGGAAGCGGAAACGCTCCACAGCCCCAAAAACAGCAGGAATGCCACAATCGGCACCCCTATCATCAACCAAAGTTGCCGTATTTGTTTGGCCGGATTTTCACCCGCCGCTATCTTCACAAACGGTACGAACCAGGTTAGGCCGGTGATATTTAAGAATTTGATCAGTTTGTTGGTCATTGTCTTCACCTATTTTTATCAGTCAGCATTTCGATGGCCAGCATGTCGGGCTACGGCTGACGCCTATTTTTTGAAAAAAGGATGCGTCCCTGCACCAAAATACGTTCCCTGTTTAGAAGCACCCACCAGAGTTTGTTACTCGACAATCTTGCCGCCGGAAACCGTTTGCTTGCCTTTCAGGCCGATAGCAAATTTAGCCAGATAATCATTAGGTTTGTTGGCATCGAACGGAATTTTGTCGATGAAAAAGTTTTGCGATGGCTTGATGCCGGTATCCGCCGGGAAGTCTTCGGCCTTGGCCTTGCCTTCGGCAATCAGTTCCTTGGCCGCCGCCAGATAGATGTCCGGGCGATAGACTTTTTTCGCGGTTTCCATGAACCAGGCATCGGGTTTGAACTCGTTGATTTGCCCCCAACGGCGCATTTGGGTCAAATACCAGACCGCGCTGCTATAGGATGGATAGCTGGCGCCATGGCGGAAAAAGGTATTGAAGTCGGGCAGGGCGCGTTTATCGCCTTTTTCGTATTCGAAGGTGCCGTTCATACTGGCGGCCAACACCTCAACATCCGCGCCTACGTATTGTTTTTGCGAGAGCATTTCGATGGCTTCCTTGCGGTTCTTGTTATTCTCGGCATCCAGCCACATGGATGCGCGAATCAAGGCTTTGGTGACGGCCAAATAAGTATTGGGGTATTTTTCGGCCCAGGCTTGAGTAACGCCGAAGACTTTTTCCGGGGTGTCCTTCCAGAGCTCTTCGTCGGTGATTACCGGCACGCCTATGCCTTTAAATACCGCTTGCTGGTTCCAGGGTTCACCGACGCAATAACCGAAAATGGTGCCGGATTCCAGCGTCGCCGGCATTTGCGGCGGCGGGGTGACCGACAGCATGGCTTCGGCATTGACCTGGCCGGAAGTGTCTTGCGGCGGCGCGTAAAAGCCGGGATTAATGCCACCGGCCGCCAGCCAGTAGCGCAGTTTCAGGTTGTGCGTGCCTGCTGGAAAAGTCATGGCCATATTGAACTGCTTGCCTTCGCTTTTGTATTTTTCCACCACCGGTTTCAGCGCATCGGCCTTGATGGGATGCAGCGGTTTGCCGCCTTCCATCGGCACGTTGGGTTTCATTTGCTTCCAGATGTCGTTGGAGACGGTAATGGCGCTGCCGTTGAAGCCCATGCTGAATGCAGTGATTACATCGGCTTTGGTACCGTAACCTATGCTGGCGCCCAGCGGTGCCGGTGCCAGCATGTGAGAACCGTCCAGTTCGCCGTTCACCACCCTATCCATCACCACTTTCCAGTTGGCTTGGGCTTCCAGTTGCACGAACAAGCCTTCTTCCTCGAAGAAACCTTTTTCGGCGGCTACCGCCAACGGCGCCATGTCGGTCAGTTTGATAAAACCGAATTTTAGATCTTCTTTTTCCAGTTTGCCGGCAGCGGCCAGATTGGCGGAAAGACTCAAGGTTGCCGCGGCAATGGCAAGCAGTAATTTTGGGGAGGCAAATTTTCTGTTCTGTCTCATGTCGGTTCCTGTTTTAATTAAAAAGTTAGCGAAATAAAAAAGGCGTCTGCGCCCCATTTAAAAAAATCAAATAGTGCGACAGACGCCTTTGTCCGGTTTGCTCAACGTTGAGCTTAAATGTTTCCCTCGTTAGCGAGGTGGTTAATTAATTTAAAGCAAACACGGTGCCAATTTAATTAAAATCAGAGGCTTTGTTGATTTAGTTAAGTTAAAACAATGAGATATGTGGGCGTGATGGGCGTCTCGTTAGAGTCTGGCGACAGTGCGTTTAAAACGGTTTTAAGCGCTTACCGGTCTCTATAGGCACTGGATTGGTGCGGTTATTGATAATAAATGGTGCGCGCCTGGGTTATCGTGGCGCAGGTTCCGACCACGGCAAATCCGGCAAGTTGTGATTTAATACCGCCTGGTCATGTCGGCGAGACTTGGGCGAAGCAGGTTTAGCCATGTTTATATTGGTGTTTGCCGATGGGTGTGTTTAGAAACGGTACGCAATGCGTGCCGGTTATTTGAAAGCGAAGTAAAAGCGTTGAAAACGAAAGTTAATTTATTGGTTGTTTCCCTATTGGTTTTGTTGGAGTCTGGCGTGAGTGCAAAAGAAGCAAACGAGGTCATCGAAAACAAGGTTAGGACACTGCTCTCGCAGATGACCTTGGAAGAAAAAGTCGGGCAGATGACCCAAATCGACTTTAGTGTGGTTTCGGTTGAGAACGGCCAGGATGCCGAAAGCCCTATCGATCAAGCCAAGCTGGAAGATGCGGTATTGAACCACCATGTCGGTTCGATCTTGAATGCCCCCAGCACACCCAACAACAAGGCGCAGCCGATTGAAAAATGGCGAAAAATGACGCAGGTCATACGCGAAACCGCCGCCAAAACCCGCCTGAAAATTCCGGTGATTTACGGCATCGATGCCATCCACGGCGCAACCTATACCCAAAACTCGGTACTGTTTCCGCAAGCCATCAACATGGCAGCCACCTTTAATACCGAATTATCCTTTAAGGAAGGCGAAACCACCGCCCGCGAAGTCAAAGCCTCCGGCTTGGACTGGAATTTCTCGCCGGTGATGGATATTGGCCGCCAACCGCTGTGGCCGCGTCTATGGGAAACCTACGGCGAAGACGTGTATCTGGCCAGCGCGATGGGCAGTGCCTATATTCAAGGCCATCAGGGTGACGACTTTTCTACTGCCAATAAGGCACCGACCTGTTTGAAGCATTATGTCGGTTACAGCTATCCGTTGAACGGCAAGGATAGAACGCCGGCCTGGATAGGCGAACGCGCCTTGCGCGAATATTTTCTGCCCAGCTTCGAGGCGGGCGTTAAGGCCGGTGCGCCGACGGTGATGATCAATTCAGCCGAAGTCGACGGCATTCCCGGACACGCCAATTACCAATACCTGACCACCATCCTGCGTGGCGAGATGGGATTCAAGGGCTTCACCGTCTCCGATTGGGAAGACATCATCCGCCTGTACAGCCGCGATAAACTGGCCGCATCGCCGCGCGAGGCAGTAAAAATCGCGGTGATGGCCGGCGTAGACATGAGCATGGTGCCGTTCGATTTTTCTTTTTACGGTTTGCTGCTGGACCTGGCAAAAAGCGGCGAAGTACCGATAAGCCGGATCGACGAAGCGGTGGGTCGTATTCTGCGAGTCAAGCTGCAAAGCGGCTTGTTCGAGCGTAGCGAGCCGGCATTGCCTGTAGCCGGTAATTTTGCCTCGGCGGACGCGGTCGAGGTCAATAAGCAGGCGGCGCGGGAATCGATAGTACTAGCCAAGAACGACCATCATGTTCTGCCGCTCGGCAAACAAACCAGCATTTTGGTGACCGGCCCGACCGCCAATACCCTGAACGTGATGAACGGCGGCTGGACGATTACTTGGCAGGGCGACAACGAACAGTTGTATCCGCAAGACAAATTGACGCTGTTACAAGCTATTCAACTAAAAACCAGCGGCAAAGTCACCTATGTCGGCGGCCAGCGTTTTACGGACGAAATCAATATCGAACAGGCGGTAACGGAAGCCCGCAACCACGATGTGGTGGTTCTGGCCTTGGGCGAAAAACCCTATACCGAAACCATGGGCAACATCGAGTCCCTGAATCTGGATCCGGTCCAACTGCAATTGGCCAGAGCGATATTCGAGATCGGCAAGCCGGTGGTGCTGGTCACCTTCGGCGGCCGGCCACGTATCATCACCGAAATCGCCGACAAGGCTAATGCGGTAGTGTTGGGCTTTTTGCCCGGCATGGAAGGTGGCGTGGCGATGGCTGACATTTTGTTCGGCGATGTCAATCCCAGTGCTAAATTGCCGATTTCCTACCCGCGCAACAGCAACGATGTGACCCTGTACGACCATAAACCGATCGAGGCCTTTGAAAGCAATCAATACCGGCCTTTGTATGCGTTCGGACACGGTTTGAGTTACACGACGTTCGAAACCAAGGGCTTGCGCTTGAACAAGGACAAAATTACTTTGGGCGAGGCTGTCGAAGTCAGCGTCGATGTCAAAAACACCGGAACCTTGACCGGCAAGGAAGCCGTGTTGGTGTATTTAAACGATGCAGCCGCCTCGGTGACACGCCCGGTCAAACAACTGAAGGCCTTTAAGAAAGTCGAGTTAAAACCCGGCCAGCAACAGACCTTGCACTTTACCTTGACGGCACAAGACCTGTCGTTCATCGGACTGGACATGAAACGCATCGTCGAGCCTGGCGAGTTCAGGGTGATGGTCGGCAACGAAGCCGTGAATTTTAACGTCGTGAAAAACTGAATAAATTAGAGGAAGGGGCAATGGTTAATCCGCAAACCACCGGCAAGCAGTCTCATTTAGGCTCGTTGACCATTCTGACCTCGCTGTTTTTCATCTGGGGCTTCATCACTTGCCTGAACGACATCCTGATCCCGCATTTAAAGGCGGTATTCACGCTGAACTATACCCAGGCGATGCTGATCCAGTTCTGTTTTTTCACGGCCTATTTTGTGGTGTCGGTGCCCAGCGGCTATCTAGTCGAAAAGATAGGCTATAAGGGCGGCATCGTCACGGGGTTGGCGATAGCCGGCAGCGGTTGTCTGCTGTTTTATCCAGCCGCCGGCCTGCATTCCTATCCGCTGTTTTTAGCCGCGTTTTTCGTGCTGGCTTCCGGCATTACCTTGTTGCAGGTCGCCGCCAATCCTTATGTCACCGTACTTGGAGACCCGGAAACCGCTTCCAGCCGGTTGACGTTGACCCAGGCTTTCAATTCGTTGGGCACAACAATAGCGCCGTATTTTGGGGCACTATTGATTCTGTCCACGGCGGTGAAAAGCACGGAGCAGATTAAGTCGCTGAATGCCGAAGAGTTGTCGGCGTACCAGGCGGCCGAAGCGGCGGCAGTGCAGAATCCTTATCTGTTTCTGGCCGCGGTGCTGTTTCTGATGGCGGCGGTGTTTGCGATGCTGAAGTTGCCGAAAATCAATGCGGAAACCCAGGAAACCAGCATAATTGCCGAAAATGACCGCGATAGCGCTTGGCAGTATCCGCATCTGGTGTTGGGGGCCGTGGCGATTTTTGTCTATGTCGGCGGTGAAGTGTCCATCGGCAGTTTTCTGGTCAACTTCCTCGGCGAGCCGGCAATAGCCGGGCTCGTCGAGCAGGATGCCGGCAAATATGTGTCGTTTTACTGGGGCGGGGCTATGGTTGGCCGTTTCGTCGGTTCGGCGGCCATGCAGAAAGTCCGCCCGGCAAACGCCTTGGCTTTTAATGCCCTCTGCGCGGCGCTTTTGGTGCTGTTAGCCATGGTTAGCAGCGGGCAGTTGGCGATGTGGGGCATATTGGCGGTCGGTTTGTGTAATTCCATCATGTTTCCCACCATATTTTCGCTGGCCGTCGGCGGTCTGGGACGGCATACCGGCCAGGGGTCGGGAATCTTATGTGCGGCCATCGTCGGCGGTGCGATATTACCGGTGATACAAGGCGCGTTTGCCGACAAGTTAGGCATACAGCATGCATTCTTTGTCCCGGTTCTATGCTATGTTTATATCGCTTATTACGGTTGGCGATATGCGGCGTTGCGGTTTTCGCCCCATTTGAGCGGCAGGTAGGGTTAAATATCGCCGTGGCTTTATCTTGAACCGCTACGGTGAGCAATTAAATTCCCGATAGGACAAACCCGAAGCGGAGATGTATGAATGCAACTGCCGGTGTCGGCGAGAAACCCAAAATTCTTATCGTTGACGATATTCACGAGAATTTACATACATTATTGAATATTCTCCGCGAAGACTATGCCATTCTGGCGGCGACTTCCGGACCTAAGGCCTTGGAAATTGCCAGACGCGATCCGCCGCCGGATCTGATTCTATTGGATATCAAAATGCCCGGCATGGATGGATACCAGGTGCTGGAACAACTCAAGCAAGATGCGGCTACCGCCACTATTCCGGTGATTTTCGTAACGGCCCTAACCGAATGTGCCGATGAAGCGCGCGGAATTAGGATGGGGGCTGTGGATTACATGACCAAGCCTATCGTGCCCGAATTAATGTTGGCCAGAGTGCGCACGCATCTGGAGCTCAACGAATATAGAAAGCGGTTCGGCAAGTCACAGGTATCGGACCGTGCCGGCAACGCCATACAAACACCTTCCTTAAACGATGTGTAGAGAGCAAGACCTTATGTCCAATTCGCGGCCGACCATCCTTGTCGTAGACGATGTTCCCGAAAATATTCACGGCCTGCTGGAGGTGCTCAAGGACGAATACGGGATCATGGTGGCGATCGATGGGCATAAGGCTGTCGAGTTGGCGCAAGGGCCTACCCCCCCTGATCTGGTGTTGCTGGATATTAAAATGCCGGGTATGGATGGTTATGAGGTTTGCCGGCGGCTTAAAAGCAATCCCGTAAGCTGCAAAATTCCGATTCTTTTCGTGACCATCGTCGATGCCGCCGTTGAAAAAATCAGAGGTTTTTCACTCGGCGCCGCGGACTTTATCACCAAGCCTTTCGATATCGGCGAAGTGCGCGCCAGAGTCAGGACACATCTGGAATTGAGCCGATTGCGGCGCACGCTGGAGGGGCGGGTCAAACGCCTTAACGAATACAAGCATGCCACGGATGCTTCCAATTTGGTTTCCAGAACCGATGCCAATGGCGTGATTACTTACGTCAACGACGCTTTCGTCGAGACTTATGGCTATTCCCGCAGCGAACTCATCGGTCAGACACATCGCTTGATTCGCGATCCGGAAACCCCGGCCAGCGTTCATCGCGAACTATGGAATAACATATTGGCCGGCCATATCTGGCGGGGGATGTATAGCAATCTTAGCAAAAGCGGGGAACTGGTTTACATCAACAATACCATCATGCCCATTTTCGATCCCCAGGGCCATATCCGCGAATTTATCGCTACCGGCTTTAATGTCACGCATCTGATCAAACAAGAAGAATTGATACGCGAGCAGACTACCGATGCCTTAACCGGTTTGCCCAACCGGGTCAAACTGATGCAGGACTTGAGCATGGCCAAGCATCCGGTGTTAGGGATGATTAACATCGACCAGTTCAAGGCGATCAACGATTTTTATGGGCTAAAAAACGGCGATAAAGTCCTGCTGGAAGTTGGCGGACGCCTGCAGCGCATGGGCGGCGATGTGGCGCAGACTTACCGGATCGGCGGCGACTTGTTTGCCTTGCTGGCCCGCCAGGAATCCGACTTGCAGAGTTTCGAAAATCAGATCGATCAAATGATGAAGCTGCTGGAATCGGAAGCCGTCGATTGCGGCGAGGATAAGGTCAATATAAGGGTGACGGCCGGTATCTGTTCCGATACCGATAACGTCTACACCCACGCCGCCCTTGCCCTGGAAAGAGCCAGGATAGAGCGCAAGGACTATCTGGTTTACGACGACCAGATGCAAATTAAATCGCAGCACCGGGATAACATCCGCTGGAGCCAGAAAATCAGGAATGCCTTAAACGACGGGCGAATCGTGCCGTTTTACCAGCCGATAATCGATAACAGCAGCGGCGAGATCGTGAAATACGAAGCGCTGATGCGGATGATAGACGAAGACGGCCGCGTGATTCCGCCTGGTTTTTTGAATGTGGCCAAGCGGACCCGGCAATACACCGCATTAACCAAAACCATGGTTAGGCAAGTGATTGACACCATGAAGAACCATGCCGGCGAGATGGCGATTAATCTCAGCGTGGAAGATATTCTCGATCCGAACACGGTGGTTTTTCTGCGCGAACAATTGTCGCAGCCTGGGATAGGCAGTCGTATAGTGCTGGAGATTACCGAAAGCGAAGATATTGAAAGCTATGAAGAAGTGGGCGCATTCGTCGATGAAATGAAATCGTACGGCTGCAAATTTGCCATAGATGATTTCGGCAGTGGTTATTCCAATTTTGTACATTTGTTTCGGCTGAGGATCGATTATCTGAAAATAGACGGCTCCATCATTACTACCATGCTGGACAACCCCGAATCGGAAGTGATCGCCCATGTGATGGTCGATGCGGCGCGGCGCTTGGGGATGCATACCATTGCCGAATTTGTTTGCAGCCCGGAAATTCAGCAAAAGGTTCTGGAACTGGGGATCGATTTCTCCCAAGGTTACCATTTTGGAACTCCTGCCGCTAAGCCGGCAACAAGTTTGGTCGCCGGTTCCGGCGATTGAATCTATAAGAACCTTTCACCCATTCCAGACGGCTGAAAAAATGCAGGTAAAGCCAAGCAGGATTACAGCCAAATTGATAGTGGGCTTAATGCTTTACGGCGTTACGCACAGCCGTGTGTGTTTTGCCGATGTCAGTACCGCAATGATACGCGGCCAAATCAACCTCAATAGCCCGTCCGGTAACGGCGGCGCTCAAGTGATCGCCACCAGCCGGGAAAGAGGGGTTTCGACCCGCACATTTACCCGCGAGGACGGCTCTTATGTATTGATGGCGCTTAAACCGGGGCGCTATCAACTCAAACTGCTGGCGCCGGACGGTCAACAAACCGCCCAAGACTTTACGGTTCAGGTTGGGCAGACAGCTATCCTGAATCTTGAAATCGGCGCAAAAATCGCCGCTGAGACCGATGATGGCGAACAGGCGCCGGCCAGTAATGTCAGCGAAGTGGCGACCTATGTAACGCCGGAGCAAATGCAGCGCTTGCCGCAGGTAAATCGCAACTTTCTCAATTATGCCGATCTTGCGCCGGGGGTGAATGTCGTCACCGACCGCAACGGCAGCGTCCGGCTGCAAAGCGGCGGCCAACGCCCGGATAGCGTCAATGTGTTTATCGACGGCGTCGGCCAGAAAAACTACGTGGTTCGCGGCGGCGCGGCGGGACAGGATTCCAGCCGGGGAAACAGTTTTCCTGAGTCCGCCGTCTCGGAATATAAGGTCATTACCCAGAACTATAAAGCCGAGTTCGATCAAATCAGCGGTGCGGCCATCTCGGTACAAACCAAGTCCGGCGGCAACGATTTTCATGGCGACGTATTTTACGACCATACCAATCAGGATCTACGCTCGGCGACGCCGACCGAAAACAGCGAAGGCCGCAAACGCGATTCCGAGCAAGCGCAATACGGCGTTACGCTGAGTGGCCCCATCGCCAGGGATGTCGCGCATTTTTTCATGGCTTACGAGAAAAAGCGGAATGACGAAGCGCCGCCGATTACGGCCGGTGGAAATTCGCCGTTGCCTTCGCAATACCAATCGCTGCTGGGATCGGCCTCGCGTCCTTTCGATGAAGACCTGTTTTTCGGCAAACTCGATTGGTCTCTCAATGCCGACAACTTAATCGAGGTATCCTTTAAATTACGCGAAGAAACCGAGACGGTCGGCATCGGCGGCCAAAATACCCAATCGTATGCGCTTGATAAGGGCAACAGCGAAAAACGCCTGGATTTCAAATATCAATACAGCGCGGAACATTGGGTCAACGAAGCGCGTGTCACTTACGAAGACGCCAACTGGCGGCAATCGCCGGCAACCCTGGGCGCCGGGCTAGTCCTGCAGCGGCTGGATGGAACCTTAAGCGGCGGCGATCTCGGTACGCTGAGTGTGTTAAACACCGGTGGCGCCACCAATTTTCAGGATAAAGGCCAAAACGGACCGGCATTTCAGGATGATCTTACCCTTAGCGATTTGTATTGGCAGGGCTCTCACATCGTCAAACTGGGCGCCAAGGTCAAGCGCATCGATCTCAGCGCACTGGAACGCGATCCATACAATCCCCAGTTCAGTTTCAATCTGAATAATCCGGGCGCTACGCCTTACCGGGTGCAATGGGGGACGGCATTGGCCAACGGTATTGACGGCTCCACTGTCTCGGATGTCACCCAGGTAGGGCTCTACGCTCAGGATGACTGGGATGTGAACAAGAATCTGACCTTGAATCTTGGCGTGCGCTGGGATTATGAAGACAACCCAGGGTATAGCAACTTTGTCACGCCGACGGCGGTGACCTCGGCCATGCGCAATTGGGCCAATATCAATAACGCCAACGCCGGCTATAACCTCGAAAATTACATCAGCAACGGTTCGAATCGAAGCAACGACAGCAACAATATCGCGCCGCGTCTGGGTTTGGCCTACGACCTTAACCAGGACCAGCGCCATGTGGTATTCGGCGGATACGCGCGAGCCTACGACCGTAATATTTTCGATGTTTTACAGCTCGAACGGACCAAAGGCAGTTTTCCGACCTATACCGTCAATTTCCAAGGCGATGCCAACTACGATTGCGCTGCCGGACCGACTTGTATCGCCTGGGATCCAGCCTATCTGAATTACACATCTGCACAACTGGCGACACTAACCGCCGGTTCGCTGACAGGCAAGCGCGAGATTAATCTGTTCAACAATCAGCTGAAAACCCCGTATGCCGACCAGTTCAGTATCGGCATGCGCAACCGATTCGGCGACTGGCATACGGAACTGGTTTTTTCGCATATACATAGCCGGGACGGCATCGTCGGCCTATTGGGGGGACGTAACGCCGACGGCAGTTTTTATGCGCCCGGTTCCGGCTTTGGCGGCACATTTCAGGCCTTGCCGGGATTCGATCAGTTGATTCTGTTCGACAATGCGGTGGAAACCAAGACCAACTCCATTTTCCTCAAAACCGAGTTGCCCTATACCAAGAGCCAAGGTTATGGCATGACCCTGGCTTATACCTTTACCGACTCGCAAGAGAATAAGCCGCAATCTTTTGTCGACAACAGCAGTTATCTGTTGGAGCATCCCAATACCAATGCGGTCGGTTGGCTCAGCACCGCCGGGGTTCGCGCCCATAAACTGGTGGCGACCGGTACCGTCGATCTGCCTTGGGATCTGATATTTTCCACCAAGCTTACCCTGGCCACGCCGGAAACCCAGTCGGGAGTCAATTGCAGCAACGGACAGTGCCGATTCGATACCTATACGCCAAAAGGCAGCAGTTTCGTCATTCCGGGTGATTGGTGGGGATACCGGCAAGTGGATATTGCCTTGATTAAAAGCTTCGATACGCCGCATCAGAGCCGGATGAAGCTGCGCTTGGATGTCTTGAATTTATTCGATTTTAAAAACTATTCGGCGTTTAACGGCAATTTTTCGTCCGCCAATCTGGGGCAGCCGCTCGATCTGTTGGCTGGGCCAAGTTTGACGGTTAAGCTGACTGCCAGGCTGGAATTTTAAGATAGTGGCCGCATGACGAGATTGCCCAATTTCTTTCAAGGTGTGGTTTGGCTGGGGGTGTCGTTGAGCTTATTTTCGACGTTAGCCTGGGCGGACGACGAAGCCGATGCCAGAACCAAAGCCGCTTATTTGCATAATTTTACCAAATTCGTCGAATGGCCGAATCTGGTTAACGACACGGTTCACATTTGCGTGGTCGGTTCGGAGTCTATCGTCAATGTCCTCGGCGAAATCGCCAGCCGGGATCTAAAAGGCCATGCTTTACAAATATGGTCAGGCCTGGACGATCCGCAAATCTGCCAGATTTTGTTTATCAGTCGTGTCGAAAAAAGCCTGAGCACATTGATGGATCAGGTGCGCGGCAACGATGTGCTGACGGTTAGCGATATGGACGGCTTTGCTCGACAGGGTGGCGGCATAGGCTTTTACGCCGAAGGCGGGCAGATAAAGCTTGAAATCAACCCCGAGGTCACGCGAAACGCGCATCTGAGAATCAACGCCATGTTGATGGAAATCGCCCGTGTCGTTCGTTAAAACAATCATCCGGAACTATGAAAAAAATGCCTGGATTCCTTGTTAGCTGGAACATCAAAACCAAGCTGGTACTGCTTATGCTTTCGACCAGTATCATGGCGCTGATCTTGGCCGGAACCGGTTTTATGGTTTATGAACGCCTGCGGGTCAAGCAGGAAATGACTCGGGATCTTACCTCGCTGGCCCGGATTGTCGCCAATCGCAGCACGGTGGCCTTGTCGTTTAACGATGCCGATGTTGCCAGGACCACGTTGATGGCCTTAAACGTCAAAAAGGCCATCGTTGCCGCCTGTATTTTCGATGTTGCCGATAAGCTATTTGCCGACTACGAAAACGGCGAAAACTGTCCGGAACAGCGGCCGTCGCCCGAACATGCCGATGCCGATCGATACTACAGCGTCATCGCCGAACCCATTGCCTTGAATGGCGAGGTTCTCGGCAATGTTTTTATACGGGCCAGTTTGCAGGAACTGGATGCGCTTTGGCGGCAGTTCCTACTGTTATCGGCGGCTATCCTGGTCGTGGCCAGTCTGATTGCCTTGTTGTTGGCGTCGCGCTTGCAGCGCGTGGTGTCCGGACCGCTGGAGCGTCTTAAACAGACGGCGCAAACCATTAGCGAACAAAAAAACTACACCTTGCGTGCCGTCCAGGAAAGCGACGACGAGTTGGGAGCCTTGACTCATGCCTTTAACGACATGATCGCTACTGTCGAGGCCCGAAATCTAGCGTTATTGGCCGCCAATCGGCAACTGGCGGAAAACGAAAAACAACTGGAAAACATCAATGAAGGCTTGGAGTCCAGGGTTGCCGAACGCACGGTCGAACTTGCGGACAGTAATGCCAAACTCCGGCACAGCACGCTGATCCTGGCAACGGTGCTGGATAGCATGTCCCAAGGCTTGATCGCTTTCGATAAAGACCTGAAATTACTGGTCTGGAACAAAAAATTGAGCGATGTCCGCGGCTATCCGGCGAACATGCTGCATGTCGGAATGGATCATGCGGATTTTCTCCACTTCGACCTGGAGGACGACCGCTTGGGCTATAGCGATCCCGATGAAAACCTTAAGCGCTTACTCGATGAAGTCAAACACTTCAATATTCATCGTTTCACAAGGCAGCGGCTGGACGGTAAGGTCATAGAAGTCAGCGGTGGACCTATCCCGGACGGCGGTTTCGTCAGCACTTATGAAGACGTCACGCTGAGAAAACAGGCGGAACGTGCTCTCAAGGAAGCCAGAGACGCCGCCGAATCGGCCAATCAGACCAAGAGCCAGTTCCTGGCGAACATGTCTCACGAAATCCGCACGCCGATGAATGGCGTATTGGGTATGTTGCATCTGGCCTTGCAAACCGAGCTGACGGCTTCGCAACGCAATTATCTGGCCAAGGCTCATAGCTCGGCGCGCGCCTTGCTTGGCATACTCAACGACATTCTGGATTTTTCCAAGATCGAGGCCGGCAAATTATCGCTGGAAAGCACCGAATTTCGTTTCGACAGCGTGGTTGAGCAATTGGCCGATGTCATCGGTTACCAAGCCGGCCAGAAGGGCATCGAATTCCTGATTCGCCACGACGTGGAGATTCCGCCGGCGATGGTGGGCGATTCCCTGCGGTTTGGCCAAGTGCTGACCAACCTCTGCGGCAATGCCTTGAAATTTACCGTGCAAGGCGAACTGGAGCTGGCTTTTCGCTGCATTTCCAAAACGGCGGACAGCATTAACCTGCAAGTATCGGTACGCGATACCGGTATCGGCATGTCGGTGGACGATCAAGCCAAGCTGTTTCATGAATTTACCCAAGCGGATCAAGGTACCAGCCGGCGTTTCGGCGGAACCGGGCTGGGCTTGGCGATCTGCAAAAAGCTGGTCGAAATGATGCATGGCCGAATCTGGATTGAAGATTCCCAACCCGGCAAGGGCACGACTTTTTGTTTCACCGCTCAGTTCGGTATCGCCAAAGAGGCCGAAGCACGCCTGCATGAACTGGAGCAAAACATGGGCGCGTTATTGGCCGATATTCGGGTGCTGGTAGTGGACGATAACCAAGTATCCAGAGAGATCATGAGCGAGATGCTGCTGCCGTTTCATCTGAATGTTAGCGCTGTTTCCAGCGGCTATGCAGCGATTGCCGCTTTACAAGCCGCCACCGAGCAACCATTCAATCTGGTATTGATGGATTGGAAAATGCCTGGCATGAATGGGGATGAAGCGGTCAGGTTGCTCCGGCACGATAAGGCTCTGCAACCTCAGCCTAAGGTGATCATGGTGACCGCGTACGGCAGCGAAGATGTGTTGAAGCTATCCGAGCGCTCGGGTATCGACGGATTTCTGGTCAAGCCGGTATCGCCGTCGTCGCTGCTGGATACGATCTTGTCGGCCTTGGGCCGCGGCCATATACAAGGTGCGGTCGAGAAATACAAGCAGATCGGTGTTTGCAACGCCGACGGATGCAAACATTTACAAGGCGCTCGGCTGCTGCTGGTCGAGGATAACGAAATCAATAGGGAATTTGCCTCCGAATTGTTGCGTAGCCAAGGGCTGGAAGTGGACGAAGCCGTTAACGGCCAGGAAGCGATATCTAAACTGTTGCAGTACGATTACGACGCGGTGTTGATGGATATCCAGATGCCGGTCATGGACGGTTTGGCGGCAACCCGCAAAATCAGAGAGCTGGGTTTGACCGAGGGAAGAGGGCACTTGGCTACCGTTCCCGTCATTGCCATGACCGCCCATGCCATGGCACTCGATGTCGAAAAAAGCCTGGAAGCGGGTATGAACGATCATGTTGTCAAGCCGATAGATCCGGACCGGCTGTTGACGGCTTTGGTGACATGGATACCTGTACAAAGAAACCAGGCTGGATTGGATAAAGACGGCTCGCTACCCTTACCGCCGCTTTATCCCGACGATCTGAAAACATTGTCCAGCCTGGATGTCGTGCAGGGTATTCGGCGCATAGGCGGAAATCCGGATGCTTATTGCAAGCAGTTGTACCGGTTTCGGGAGCATTATCCAAACGCGGTTCAGGAGATACAAGGTTTGATCGTTGCCAATGAGTTAAAGAAAGCCGAGGAACGTTGCCATGCCTTGAAAGGCGTAAGCGGCAATCTGGGCGCTAACGACCTGTTTGCCGTTGCCATTGAAATCGAAGGTTTGCTCAAACAAGGCCGGATACCGAGTGCGGATCGGTTGCTGCGCATGGATGGCTTATTAAATCAAATACTGGCCGAGATTGCCGGCCTGAACGACATGCGAGCGGCAAAGCCGCAGCGGACACTTGCCGGGAATGTCGAGGCGCCGCCCGCCGATATATTGGCGTGTTTGAAACAACTGCAGGAAGTATTGGAAGGCGACCTAGGGGCGGCCGAGCCGTTGTTAATTAAGCTGCAGGGCATGTTGGCCGGCACTCGGCATGAAAGTACCTTTACGGATATTGCCTTAAAAATCGACCGCTTTGCCATTGATGAGGCGCAACTGCAGATTGCCCAATTGTCCGGGGTATTGACACATTGACGTTGCGCCAACACCGGCTTTATCGATAGACAAAAAAACGGGCTAGCGCTTGAATTAAGCGCCAGCCCGTTTTCTTAGAGCGCTAAAACTACTTATTACCTTCCTTGATATGCTGAACAGCCTCTTCTGCCAGCTTGGTTGCTATGTCGGTGTGTTCCAGTTTTGCATGCGTGATGGCCTCCTCCAGCGATTTTACCGCTGCTTTCATGTGGGTTTCGGCATTGCCTTTTGCTAATTGGGCGGCTTTTTTAGCATGGGTCAGCGATGTTTCCGCATGCTCGATCACCTCCGGCGCACTGCCGGCTTTGCCGCTCACAACCGCCTCTTTGGCATGGATTAAGGCCGCGTCGGCATGTTCTTCCGCAAAAACCGTGGCGCTCAGAAGCAATAACAGACTACCGCCTAATAAAGATGTTAGTTTTTTCATCGTTCCCCCTTCTACAGCTAGTAATTATGATTGGACGCTATGGGAACCGTGTACAAAAGCCTTTTCGAAATCGTGGTTCCGCAAAATGCCTATTATGTTTTTTGAATGCATCAGAAAAGATGCAAAGCCATGGATAGCTGAAAATCCATTTGGTTCCCCGCTAATTTAATTTACCTGTCCGCTGCCGATACCTTACAATTCGGCAGCTCGTTGCTAACAATAACAACTTCGGAGGATGACATGTTTAAATTTCGTTTGCTGGTCTCTGCGATTGCATTGACCGGTTCTATGTCCGTAATGGCGGCTGATGCCTTGCCAACTACCGCACCCGCACCGGCCGACAATCCAACCACACCGGAAAAAGTAGCGCTGGGTAAAATGCTTTATCACGATCCGCGCCTATCTTCCACCGGCACCGTGGCCTGCGCATCCTGTCACAACACCATGCTGGGCGGGGAAGATAACCGTCCCAACTCAATGGGCGTGAACGGTCAAACCGGTGGACGCAGTGCGCCTACCGTCTGGAACGCGGCGTTCAATAAAGTTCAGTTTTGGGATGGACGCGCCGCCAGTCTGGAAGCGCAGGCGGCTGGCCCGGTTACCAACCCCATCGAAATGGGCATGAAAAGCTGGGATGACGTGGTTGCCCGCCTGAAAACCATCAAAGGCTATCGTCAAGCCTTTGAATTAGCTTTTGGCAGCGATTCGGATACCATCTCCAAAGACAATGCTACCAAAGCCATTGCCGCTTACGAAAGAACGCTGATTACGCCGAATAGCGCTTACGACAAATATGTCGGCGGCAATAAGGCGGCCTTGACCCAGCAACAGGTACGCGGCATGGAAAAAGCTGTCGAACTGGGCTGCACCAGTTGCCACAGCGGCCCAGCCTTTAATGGTCCAGGCGCCTTCCAAAAATTCCCGGTCAATGCCAACGGCTATTTCGAAGCGCAATATCACTTCAGCAAGGATAAAGGTTTGGCGGAAGTGACCAAGAAAGAAAGCGATGAACATATGTGGAAAGTGCCGACCTTGCGCAACATAGCGCTGACGGCACCGTATTTCCATAATGGTTCGGTCAAAACCTTGGATCAAGCCGTTAAGCTGATGGCAAAACTGCAATTGAACAAGGATCTGCCCGATGCGGATGTCGCCGACATCGTCGCGTTTCTGAATGCGCTGACAGGCGATTTTCCGGAACAAACCATGCCGACTTTGCCGGGCACACCGGGCAGTACCTTCAACTGACGTTGGTAATCGGCAACTAAGTGATGGGGCGGTTTTAATCGTCCTGTCGGCCTTGATCATGGTTGATTCCAGCCATGCTTTCAATGGCTAAATAAGAATGGCTACGGAGAAATCCGTGGCCATTTTTGTTTTAAAAGGCGTGGGCTCATGGGCTGCGAGACTGTTTACGCCTAATAAATTACCGATGTAACCGGAACTCCGGCATCGAAAACGGTTTGTTTCCCAAAATTTCAAGCTCCCATGGTATCTTGAGTTGGGCATTGCGGTATCCAGGGATTTAACCGCTCGATTAAGGATATTTGTATGGCTCTTGCTGTTTAATGTGCCGAAAAATTAGAACGCTGTCATTCGGCTGAATGTAAACAAAGCCTATTGCAAGAAGAGGTTCGATTTTATAAAGCCTAACGCGGCCTTTTAAAACTAGCCGCCAACAACAGCTCATTGCCAAAGATTCATTTGCTCAATTCGCCGGTTTTCCTGCTCTTGATGCCGAATCTACTTCCGAATCATCGTTTCATCCCGGCCAACGCTGGACACAAAATAGCCGAGCGCCCAGCAATGTTGACCGACATTTTCACCTGTCTCCCCGGCAAAGTAGGGAATTCCTCAATTTCGGTTAATTTGGGTAATATTCAGGCTCATAGGTGGAGTGGAAATGACTAACGGATTGTTGACGATGGATTTTCTGCTAGGCTTGTATGCTTTTGACTGACGTCAAGTTGTAGAGTGCGCCTTTGTTGGAAATAGATCGCTATCAAATCAAGCAATGCATTCGCGATGCAGGCTGGTATCAGCTCTATCGGGCGGATAGCACGCCGCATCGCCGGGAAGTGGTTCTTAAATATCTGGCCGATAGCCATCCCAGCCCGGCCATGCTGGCTTGTTTCCGCTCGGAATATCGTATCTTGCAGCATTTGGATCTGTCAGCCGTTGTCAATGCCTTCGCGTTGGAAGAACACGGCAGACGGCTGATTTTGGTGAGGGAATATTTTCCAGGCATGAGCTTGCGGCGTTATTCGGCCGGGAATGCATTGCCGTTGCGGCAGATTTGCCGATGGATAACCCTAATTGCCGAAACCATGGCGGAAATACACCGCAGCGGCATCGTCCACGGCAATCTCAATCCCGACAATGTCTTGATCGGCACGGATCAAATGCAGCTGAAGTTAATAGGCTTCAGCCATGCGAAATTCAGTTCGAGAGCCATTAATGAAACGGATTCGGCCGGTTTACCGGTAAAAAGCATCGATTATCTAGCCCCGGAACAAAGCGGGCGCATGAATCGAGGCGTAGACGGCAGGGCGGATATTTATGCGTTGGGGGTGATCTTTTTCGAATTGTTGACCGGGCGCACCCCGTTTGCATCGCCTGATTCCATCGGTTTGATTCACCGGCATATCGCCCAAAGTATTCCCGATCCGCGCGAATTTTGTCCGCATTTACCGGAAAGCGTGGTGCGTGTGGTTAACCGGATGCTGGCGAAAGATCCCAACGAACGTTATGCCACGGCTGCCGAGTTATGCGCGGCCATCAAGGCTTGCCAGCAAATCCTGATGGCCGGCGATGCACATGATGGAGCGTTGTTTGCCGAGCCTGGGCCGGCGGTTCTGAAAATCTCGGATGATTTGTACGGCCGGGATGCGGAGCTTGCCCACTTGACCGCGGCTTTTGAACGTTCGCGGCGCGGTAGGGCGGTATTGTGTCTGGTAGCCGGGCGTTCGGGGGTCGGCAAGTCGCGATTGTTCGAAGCCTTTAGCCGGCAGAGCTTGCCGGCCGATTGCCATTTTGTCAGCGCCAAATGCGATCAATATCAAGCCAACCCGCCGACACAGATATTTCAGGCGGCATTCAAGGGATTGTTGCAGCAATTGCTGGGTGAGGACGAACAGAGCCTGACGAACTGGCGGCAGCGTTTGCAGGCCCGATTAGGCGATGAGGCGCGGCCGATCATCGACTTTATCCCGGAACTGGAATTGCTGCTCGATACCCAGCCGGCGCTTCCCGAATTGCCGGCTAACGAAGCCAAGGCACGTTTGCTGCGCCTGTGGGGGCGATTCGTTCAAGCGTTTTGTCGGCCCGATCGTCCGCTCTGTCTATTTCTCGACGATTTGCAGTGGGTCGATTCCGCCTTGTTCGAATGGCTGGAAGTGTTGTTGTACGACGTCAAATATCTGCTGTTGGTCGCGGCCTATCGAGATAACGAAGTCGAGACGAACGGCGAATTGCAGCGAATGACAGGCAAGTTTCGCGCCGACGGCGGCCAGGTGGAAACACTGGAACTGGCCGCTTTACCGGAATCGGCTCTGGCCGAGATGATCGCCGACTCCATCAGGCTTGATGGCGATTCGGCCACTGAATTGGGTAGCGTGCTATACGGCAAGACTCAGGGCAACCCCTTCTTTTTTATTCAATATCTGCGTGAGTTACAGCAAGACGGCACCTTAAGCTATCAAGCCGCGACCGGAAAATGGCATTGCGATATCGACAGGATACGCACGGCTACTGTCAGCGATAACGTCATCGACCTGATGTTGTCGCGAATAGCCGGCCTGGATTTACCGGTACGCGAGTTGTTGAAACTCGCCGCCAGCATCGGCAATTATTTCGACGCCGGGTTGATTACCGCTGTGTTTGGCGAGCAAACCAGGCTGCGCGAGAATTTGGCGACCGCCGAGATATGGGGGTTGTTAGTCAAACAATCCGGCGACGCTTGCTACATATTCTCCCATGATCGTGTGCAGCAAGCCGCCCACTCGCTACTGGAGGACCATGAATTACTCGCCAACCGGCTGAAGATCGGCCGTTATTGGAGCGAGGTGGCGCGGACCGATAACGATAGGCAGGCATTGTTTCATGCCGTCGAGCATCTCAATGCCGCCAGGCCCCTGATAGATGAGCCGGAAGAGTTGGGTAATTTGGGGGTGGATAATTTTAAGCTAGGTTTGTGGGCTATGCATGGCGGCGGATTCGAACAGGCGCTCCCCTATTTGCGCCAGGCATCCGAGTTGCTGAACAAGGATTTGGATAGGCTCGGAGGCTTGGCCGCCGTGCTTCGCCATAGAGCCGAATGCGAACATCTTTGCGGGCACCATCGGCAAGCCAAACATTTTTTCGAACAAGCCGTGGCCTATGCCGATTCCGACCTGGAAAAAGCCCGCATATTCGAATTGATGATCCAGTTTTACGCCGATCTTGCCCAGTTCGACCAGGCTTATCGGGTCAGTCGGCAGGCGGCGGCCTTGTTCGGCATCGATTTGCCCGTTCGTTTCAACCGCTTGTCCTTTGTTGCCGATCTGCTGCGCTTAAAGTATCGCTTGCGGCGATATAAGGTCAGCGATTTGCTCGATCTGCCTGCCGTCACCGATGCCAAAATGGACATAGCCATCCGGCTGTTGTCGGCAACCCTAAAGGTGGCTTATCAGCTGCGGCCGGAGCTATGCGCGGCCATCTCGGTTAAACAGGTCGGACATTGCCTGCAATACGGCAATAATGCCGAGGCGGTGATAGGTTACATGGTGTTTGGGGTGATTTTTTTAGGCGGCATACTGGGCAATCATCAGGCCGGCTACGATTATGGGCGTTTGTCGCTGGGTTTGCTGGATAAATACGCCAATCTCCGGCAAAGAGCGGAAGTCAATTTCGTCTACGGCTATTTTGCCCATTCCTGGACGCACCCTGCGGCGGATACCGAAACCTATTGGCGTGCTGCCGTGGAATCCGGGCTGGAGATCGGCGACTGGTTTCATACCGGCTGTGCTTGTAGCGGACTGGCGCAAAGCCTGTTTATGCGGGGCGTGCCCTTGGATAAGATCTGGCACGACACCGACATCCTGTTGGCGACCCTGAAACGCATCGATAGCCGCGAACATATAGGCGTCATTATCGGCATACGCCAAGCCATTCAAAATTTGCGCGGCTACACCGAGGCGCCGGATTCGTTCGACGCCGCCGATTTTGGCGAAACGGCATTTGTCGAATCCTTAAGCGCTTATGGTTCCCGGCATTTCGCGCACTATTACTTCGTCAACAAGATGCTGTGTCTGTATCTGTGGGGCCAATACCAGAGTGCGCTCGAACTCAGCCGGCTCTCCGCCGACTATCTCAAGGACTCGGCCGGGATGTTGCATGCGGTCGAGCATCATTTTTATACGGCACTGATTTTAGCCAAGCTTTATCCTGACATGCCGGGATTCGATCGCCACAAAGCCTTACTGGCCATGCGCCGAACCCGAAAAAACCTGCAGCGTTGGGCAAAGCGGTGCCCGCAAAATTTTCTGAGCCGATACTATTTGCTGGAGGGTGAAATGCTACGGCTGCGTCATCGTTCGGCGGCGGCCTTACTGGCTTATCAGCAGGCCGGAACCGAGGCGGAAGCATACGGACAATTGCATCTGGAAGGTTTGGCCAACGAGCTGGCCGCGCGCCTGCAGGCGGAATTAGGCCAGGAACGACTGGCGAGGTTTCATTTCGAAGAGGCCGGCTATTGTTATCGGCGCTGGGGGGCGGGCGGTTATTTGCGGCAGTTCAAGATAGTGCCCAGCCGGGGCAAGCCGATTCAGGCCGATGCTGGCGACGCCTACTCGTCGCGACAAAATCCGGCGTTTGCCCTGGATACCGTCACCTTGGTGAAGGCGGCCGAAACCATTGCCGCGGAACGGCGATTGCCTGAGTTATTGCAGGCTTTGATGCATATTGTGATTGAAAATGCCGGTGCCCAGCGCGGGGTTTTACTGTTGCAGGAAGACGACGGCTTAGCGATTCAGGCGGAAGCGGAGATCGATGCGGAACAGGTTGAAGTCATGCAACGCTTGCCATTATCCGCCGCGGCAACCTTGCCGCAAAGTGTGATCAATTTTGTCTCGCGCAGCCAGGAAACGGTGGTGTTGGAAAACGCCGAACAGAGCCCGATTTACGGCAGGGACAAAGATATTGCCGCGCGCCATGTGCGTTCCTTGCTTTGCGCGCCGCTGCTGCTGCGCGGCGAGTTGCAAGGTATTTTGTATTTGGAGAATAACGCCGCGGATGCGGTGTTTACCGGCGAACGCGTGTTTCTATTGCAGCATTTGAGTGGCCAAATCGCCATTTCCATCGACAATGCGCTCGGATACCAGTTGCTGGAAGACAAAGTGGCGGAGCGTACGCTACATATCGAAACCCAGAAGTTGGCTCTGGAGGAAAAAAACAGCGAATTGGAAACGCGTAATGCCATGATTTTAGGGCTTAACGAACGTTTGCAAAGCGAAAACTGGGAACGCCGCCTGGCGGAAAAGGAATTACAGAAAGCCAATGAGGAATTGCAACGCCTGGTGATGGTCGACGGCCTGACCCAAATCGGCAATCGCCGCCGGTTCGACGAAAGTCTGGATATCGAATGCCAACGCTTGTTGCGCGAACAAACCCCCCTGGCGCTGATCCTATGCGATATCGATTATTTTAAGCGCTATAACGACCAATACGGACATCAGGCTGGCGACGAGTGTTTGAAAAAAGTCGCCCAGGCGATTGCCGGATCGTTGCGGCGTACCACCGATTTGGCGGCCCGCTACGGCGGCGAGGAGTTCGCCGTCGTCATGCCCTATACCGATGTATTTGGAGCGACACAGATTGCCGATTCGATCAGGCAAGAGGTGATCGGTTTGCAAATACCGCATCAAGGCTCGCAAGTGGCGGCATGCGTGACCGTCAGCATCGGTATCGCTACCGCCTCGCCCTTTCAAAATTGCTCGCCGGCGTCCCTGATCAAGACTGCCGACGATGCGCTATATCAAGTCAAGGAATCGGGCCGTAACGGCATTATCCAAAAAGAAGTCGCCTGATTCCGGCTGTTTTGGCGTCAGCTGCTAAGCTTGTGGCGGCAGCGCTTTAGCGCAGTCGCCATTTTCTCAACCGCCAACAACAGGAGATCATCGATGCAGCATAGAAGGAGCAAGGCATTAACCATATTCGCGGCAAGTTTATCCTTGCTATTGTTTGCCGAATCCGGGCACGCTCGACAACGGCCGCTAAAAACCGTCGACCCGTACGCGGTGAATGACGGTCAGCTGCCATCCAAAACCGAATATGACGGGCCACTCTGGCGTTTCAATCACGATTATCCGAAAGCGCCGCCCAAAGCCGAGCAGCCGTGGAGCAAAGTGTTGAACGGCAAGCCGCTCAACAAGGACAACGCCAAAGCCTATATCGAAGCCTTGAAACAAGCCGTCTCCAAGGACATGCGGGTGATGGTGACACGGCCCAAGGAATGGAATGCCACGCCGCACAACTGGTACAGCATGTTGTGGGCCGGCGAAGCGATAGAAAAATCCGGCTGGGAAGGCAGGGAGGCGATTTACGGCACCTATACCGGCCAGATTCAGGCGGCATCGGTGTATGCCGAATCCGGTTTGAAAGTCGACATCCGCAACTATGCGACCATTTATTACAACGATGTCGCCGCCTATACCTTGCAGCGGGTTTGGCAAAAATGCCGCAAGGATCAAGGCATTTGTCCGCCGACCTTGACCGATAACGCCGCCCAATTCGACGAAGGCGCTTTGGTCGTCAAATCCGCCGGGGTGAATGCGTCCGGCGAACAATGGCCGGTGATGCAGGGCGCGGCAAAATGGCAAATTTATCGCCCGCCGTTCGACTTGCATGGCACTATTCCCGGCAAGCCGCCGGTGGTCAGCGATATTTACGTCGGCATCTTCGATATCATCGTCAAGGACAGCGTCGCCGCCCCGGACACCGGCTGGGTGTTTACCACGCTGGTTTACGATAAGGATGCCCCCGGCGAGGACGCCTGGGACAAGATGGTGCCGCTGGGCGCGATGTGGGGCAACGATCCCAATGTCAATTCCGCGCAATATCCCGAGCAGCCGTTGATGGAAACTTACATCAATCCGGCGGCGCCAGCCTACGCCAAAGTGACCCTGGGTTACGGCGGCCGCTTGTCGGGACCGTTCGATATCGCGGTTAAGACCAATGTCGAGGTGGATGGCAAAAGCATTGCCAGGCTGCCGAGTTCGTCCTGCCTGAGCTGTCATGGCACCAGCAGTTTTCATCCCGGCTCGTTCGAAACGTTGACCTTCTTCTATCCGGCAAAAATGCCGCTGACCTCGCCTTGGACCATGTATACCCCAGGTTCGGCCGAATGGAACGAATGGTTCCAAAACCGGGCTGGTACCGTTTCGCAAAGCAAGGTGCCTGGCGCGGTGGCACTAGACTACAGCACTTTTTTGGAAGGGGCGTTGATGAACTATGCGGCTGTCGAAACCGACAAGAAACCTCGGTTGCTGAAAGGCGCGAAAGGCGATTTCTGGGAGACCTGGCGTAATTGGCAAAAAGCCAGAAAGCATTAGACGTCTATACGGGACGGACGATTGACCATAGCCGCGATTCCGGTCCGGCTATTTTCCTGACAGGCGGACAGCCGCATTTCCCACAAAGCAAACATTTCAACAAACCGGAGATCGGGCGGCCGAGTCGCATTGTCGGCCGCGCATTTCCGCGCTCAAACTTTCCAGCTTGGTTTTTATGGCATCGCCCACCGACAATTGCGGTAGCGAAGCTTCGATGTCCTCGCGTTTTTCCCGCTCGGCTATTTCGATACGGGTTTGTTGCAGGGCGGAAACAAACGAATAGTCGTTAGCTAATTGATCTTTAAACAGTGCTTCGCCGAAATAGGTAAATTCCGATTCGGTGCCGCAGCCGAACGAGGTTTTATCCGCGGCGGCGGCCGTTGCCACCAAGGTTTCGTCGCTTTTCAAAGCCTCGACGAAGCCGCCCGAATAACAGGCGGAGACGATGACGACCCGCCATTTAATGCCGGCATCGTCGAGCATGGCGCGCAATTTTTCGGGGGTAATGTCGTTCAGCTGTAAAGGCCAAAACGAAACCGATAAGGTGTGATCATCCGAACCGTGGCTGGTTAAATACAGGACCAACACATCCTCATCCCGGTTCATTAACTGGCCGATGCGTTTTAAGGTTAGGCCAAGATTGGTCGCATTGGCCAGCGGCACCGTCTCGAGTGTCGCCAGATGATTGATCAGGTTGATCGAGTGGCCTTTGGTATCGAAACGCTGGTCCAATAAATCCTTGGCGAAATTGACTTCCTTGGAGAAAACATCCTCCGTCGCATAGCTTGCGAAGCCGATAAAGAACAGCTCGCTCTTATACTTATGCTGCGGCTGTAAGTTCTGCAAGACGGACTCAAGTATTTCTGGTTGCCGATACATCAATGCCTCCGCATCCATGGCTCGATATTCATCCAATAAGTCCTGTTCCGCAATTTCTTCCTGTTCGGCCAGACTCCAGAATTCTTGATAATCGCCAAAATAACGCGTTTGCAATCCACTGCTAATAATGAATGAGAGCATGATCGCGGCGGCGATGGCTTTTAAGCGGCCCGAGGCAATATAGGAAGCCCGCCATACCATTGCCAGGTTATAGATAACCAGCACCAACAGCCACCAGCCATGGTAAGCATCGATATCGGCCGCGCCGGTCTCCGGATAACGGTCGGCATAATTGAGCGCATTGGTGATCGGCGCCAAACTCAGCAGCACGACGTTCACGGTCAGAAATAAGTCCGGCTTTTTCCAAAGCTTTGCGATTAGAAAAACCAGTAAAAACGACACGAATATATCGAAACTGTAGGTCGGCAACGCGTAAGCGACAAAAGTGGAGCCGGGCGGAGCGAAGAACAAACCAAGGCCGATGTTCAGCAATAAATCCAGAACCAGCAGCAAAACCAGCTGATCGCTGCCGATTTTAAAATCGCTTGTCTCGCAGGGCCTGAATAAGGCCATGCGTAAACCCATCAAAAGATTTGTTTTGAGGTCGGTTAATGATTTATCCATGTTTGCCGCCGAAGTCTGTTTGTACATTCCATGTCACGCGCCGGACCACCGTTTACTGTCCGAGAATAAAAGCTCTGCCGGTATCGATGCTCAAGCCTTAATCCGGCTCCAGTACCCGAAACAGCATTTCCTTGACGGTCTGCGGGTCGAAGGGTTTGTCGCAAATCGCCGATACCCCGGCCTTGTGGACATTGCTGAGCCGGGTTTCGTTTTCCTCGCTGGTGACCATCAGTATCGGCACGATGGAATTGCCCAGATCTTGGCGTATGTACTTAATCAGGCCCTGGCCGTCCAGTACCGGCATGTTGAGATCGGTGACCACCAGATCAAAATCGTCCTGCCTTTGGGCAAATAGCTCTGCGCCTTGTTGGCCGTCATTGGCTTGGCTGATCTTGACGATGCCCATGTTATTCAACACCCGGCAGATATGCTTTCTGGCCAGAGTGCTGTCGTCGACCACTAGAACCCTTACATTCTCAATATCGTAATGTTCCAGGCTGATTTCCTGAGGGTCGATAAATTCTATGCTGGCCCGCAAGGCGTTTTTCAAATCTTCGTGAGCAAAGGGTTTGGGCAGGATGGCCACCACCCCGGCCTGGCGGATTGCGTCCAGCACCGTAAAACTGGACTCGCTGGAAATCAGCATGAAGGGGATGGCGCTAAGCTGTTCGTCATGCTTGATTTGCTCAAGCAGCTCGATCGCCGTCATATCCGGCAGATACAGGCTGCTGATGATCAGGTCTGGCCGGTGCCGCGCCAGTGAAGACAAGGCATCGCTGCCCGACGATAAGCCCTCGATATGGGCAATGCCTTCGCTGTGCAGATGCTGAATGATGACCTTCAATTGCATGGCGGAAGGTTCGATGAGCAGGATGGACAAGTCGGCAATGTTTACTGAGTGCATGGAATTAAGTGTTAAATAAGATGATCGGGCCATTAAAACAGTTCTTTAAACGAAAAAACAAAACCGTCGGCGCAAAAAAATTGTTACGCTTCTCGGTTTGTTGCATAAGGCGAGCCGCCTGACCCAAGATAGACTGTAATAACACATGATACAAGAAACCCTGATAACTACCGTAAACGCCAAAGGTGTGGCGCATATCGCCCCGATGGGCGTCCATGTCGAAGGCGAACAGTTTGTGATTTTGCCGTTTAAACCGGCATTGACGCTGGATAACATGCTGGCAACCCAAACCGCCGTGATCAATTATTGCGACGATGTGCGGATTTTCGCCGGCTGCCTGACCGGCCGCCGCGACTGGCCGCTGCTGCCGGCCGAGCAAGTCAACGGCCAATATCTGGCCGATACGCTGGCGCATACCGAATTAAGGCTGGAACGCGTGGAAGACGACGCGGTTAGGCCCAAGTTGTTCTGTAGGGCGGTACATAGCGTAAACCACAAGCCGTTTCAGGGCTTCAATCGCGCCCAATATTCGGTGCTGGAAGCGGCGATTTTACTCAGCCGGCTGGGCCGCTTGCCCTGGGAAAAAATAGCCGCCGAACTGGAGTATCTGCGCATCGGTCTGGATAAAACCGGAGGCGATCGAGAACGGCAAGCCTGGTCTTGGTTGATGGAGGCCATCGAGCAGCATCGCCAAACCGGGGAGCGCTCATGAGTTTCATGCTGGCCAGCGTCAACAGTCTGGACGAAGCTAGGCTGGTTCGTGATTTAAATGTCGACATTATCGATCTCAAACAACCCGCGCAAGGCGCGCTGGGTGCGCTGGAAATAAAGACGGTGGCGGAAATCGTTGCCGAGTTAAAGCCGCAAGCCCGTATTAGCGCCACGGTCGGCGACTTGCCGATGCAACCTGAATTGCTTCGCCAGGCTGTTCAAGACATGGCCGCCACCGGCGTCGATTACGTCAAGATCGGTTTCTTTCCCGGCGGCGACTGGTTGGGTTGCATGGAGCGATTGGCGACGATTAGCCAGCAAGGTTATGCCTTGATTGCGGTGTTGTTCGCCGACACCGGCCCGGACTTTAATGTTATCGAACCCCTGGCTCGAGCCGGTTTCAGAGGCGTGATGCTGGATACCATGGATAAACGGCAAGGATCGTTGACTCGCTTGATGACGTTTGAGGCATTGCAGCAGTTTGTGGAAACGGCCAAAGCCTATTCTTTGTTGTGCGGATTGGCCGGTTCGCTAAGGGCCGCCGACATTGCCATGTTGTTGCCGCTAAATGCCGATTATTTGGGGTTCCGGGGGGCATTGTGCCGCCAACATTGCCGCACCTCGCAATTGGACCCTATGCAAATTGCCGAAATCAGCCGTTTGCTGACCGATTGACAGGCAACAAGGGTTAAAGGGGATGAGGTAATGAGGGGGCGATATAGACAGTTTGCTAAATTGAAGCCGATGAGCGGGCTACTGTTGAGTCTGCTCTGCGTTTTGATCGTCAGCGTACTCTCGCCGCCCTTGTATGCGTTGCGTGGCATGGCCAGTTACACGCCGTTGCACACCTTGTTGGAAGTCATCGCCATTGTGGTTTCTTCGCTGGTATTCGCAGTCGGTTGGAGTGTTTACCAGAAAGAGCGGATTGCCAATTTCATGGCGTTTGCCTGCTGTTTTCTCGGCGTTGCCATGCTCGATTTTTTGCATACTCTGTCTTATCAGGGCATGCCGTTTTTTATCACCGAAAACAGCCCGGAAAAAGCCATCGATTTTTGGTTGGCGGCCCGCGCCTTGGCCGCGCTGGCCTTATTGAGCGTAGCATTCCTGCCGCAACGGTTATTGACGAATGGGCGTATGCGTTGGCTGATGCTTTGCGCTGTATTGGCGGCTGTCTGCACGGTGTTCTGGATCGTGATTTGGCATCCGCAATGGACGCCGTCAACGTTTGAACCAAGTCAGGGACTGACCCCGTTCAAAAAAATTTGCGAATACGCGCTCATCGTTATTTATGCATTAGCCGCATGGCGTTTTTTCCTGAAAGCCGACAAGCCGCAAATTTACGATGTTGCCCATTTATTCGGCGCGGCATGCACGATGGTAATGAGCGAGTTTTTTTTCACGCTTTACGCCGATGTCACCGATATTTTCAATCTGCTTGGACATATTTATAAGGTCATTGCTTACGGGCTGATATACCGTTCCGTGTTTGTCGCCAGTATTGAAATACCCTACCAGCGCTTATCCCAAACGGAAGCCAAATTTCACGCCATTGTCGACGAATCGCCGGTTGCCTATGCGCTATACGATGCCCGGCAAAATCTCTCCTATCTGAATCCGGCATTCATAGCGGTTTTTGGCTACACCCTGGAAGATGTGCCCACCCTGGCGGATTGGTGGTTGAAAGCCTGTCCGGACTATCGGTATCGGCAATGGTTGGTATACGACTTACAGCAACATCGCGAAGCCGCTTTGGCGACCGGCAACGTTTTCGTGCCCTTGGAAATCGTCATCCGCTGCAAGAATGGCGACAGCCGAACGGTAATAGTCGGCGAAGCCTTGTTGGGCAATCGCTTAGACGGGTTTCATGTGCTGGTGTTGAACGACATCACGGCACGGGTCGAGGCGATGAACAAGCTGGCGGATTCTCACAATATGCTGCAGACCGTTATCAATACCATTCCTAGCCGTGTGTTTTGGAAGGACCTGAATTCGCGTTATCTGGGTTGTAACCTGGCGTTTAGCCGCGATGCCGGCGCCGAAACTCCGGACGCCGTGATCGGCAAGCTGGATAGCGAACTGACATGGCGTTTACAGTCGGTACTGTACCGGGCCGACGACTGGCTGGTGATGAATAGCAATGCCGGCAAATTAGGGATAGAGGAACCGCAAACCACGCCAACCGGAGAGACCGTCTGGAGACGGGCTTCGAAAGTGGCATTACGCGACCTGGATAACCAAGTCATCGGTGTCTTAGGCGTTTACGACGATATTACCGAATACAAGCAGGCCGAAGAGGATATGCGGCTGGCCTCGCTGGTTTATCAAAACAGCAGCGAAGCGATGCTGGTCACCGACGGCAAGGGGACCATCATTAACGTCAATCCGGCTTTTACTCAGATAACCGGCTATACGGCGGCCGAAATTATCGGCAAAACGCCGGCTGTTCTCAGATCCCGGCATCACGACCAGGCTTTCTATAAAACCATCTGGCACGCCATCAATACCAGCGGCCAGTGGAGTGGCGAAATATGGGGCAAACGCAAGAATGGCGAAGATTGCGTGCAGCAAGTGACCATCAACTCCATTCTCGATGAACAGGGTGCGGTATACCGGCGGGTGGTATTGATTGCCGATGTTACCGACAAGAAACGAGCGGAAGATCTGATCTGGCGGCAGGCCAATCTCGATCCCTTAACCCAGCTGCCGAACCGCAACATGTTTCTCGACCGGTTGGCGCAGGAAATTAAGAATGCCCATAGGCACGGCTCGCGCATGGCCTTGATGTTTATCGATCTGGATCGATTCAAGGATGTCAATGATACCCTCGGCCATTTCATGGGCGACATCCTGCTCAAGCAAGCCGCACAACGCTTGAACGAAAGCGTTAGGGAAACCGACAGCGTAGCCCGTTTGGGCGGCGACGAGTTCACCGTGATTGTCGGCGAACTGGAAAAAGCCGATAGCGTCGAGCGTGTTGCCCAATGCATTCTGAGCCGTTTTGCCGAACCTTTTTGCCTGGGTAAGGAATTAGCCTATATCTCGGCCAGTATCGGGATTGCCTTTTATCCAGACGATGCGCTCGACATCGACAGCTTGCTTAAAAATGCCGATCAGGCCATGTATGAGGCCAAATACCTTGGGCGCGACCGCTACAGTTATTTCACGGTGGCGATGCAGGAGAAAACCCGGCAGCGCATGCGTTTGGCCAACGATTTACATGGCGCCGTTGCCGAGAATCAGTTCATGGTTTACTACCAGCCTATCGTCAATCTGGCCGACAACACGATTTGCAAGGCGGAAGCGCTAATCCGCTGGCAACATCCGCTGCTGGGCTTGGTCAGCCCGGCCGAATTTATTCCCGTCGCCGAAGATACCGGCATCATCGTCGAGATTGGCGACTGGGTATTCCGTAGCGCCGCACGTCAGGTTGGCGAATGGCGTCGCAAATATCGGCCGGATTTTCAGGTCAGCGTCAACAAATCGCCGGTGCAATTCCGCAAGAGTAAATATGAACAGCCGCAGTGGTTGGAAGAATTGCGGCAGCTGGGTTTATCGGGACGCAGCATCGTCGTGGAAATCACCGAAGGCCTGTTGCTGGACGCGGATAATTCGGTAAACCAGCAACTATGCCGGTTCCGGGAAGAAGGCATGGAAGTGGCGCTCGACGATTTCGGCACCGGCTACTCGGCATTAGCCTATCTCAAAAAATTCGACATCGATTACATCAAGATCGACCAAGCCTTCGTCTGCCATCTGGTGGCCGATTCCAGCGACATGGCCTTGTGCGAGGCGATTATCGTCATGGCGCATAAGCTGGGTATCAAGGTGGTGGCCGAAGGCATAGAAACCCTGGAGCAATACCGGCTATTATTCGATGCCGGTTGCGATTACGGACAAGGTTATCTGTTTTCCCGGCCGCTGCCTGTCGACCAATTCGAGCAATTGCTGGAGGCAGGTTTGCCTGCGGTAAAGTGACGGTTTCATGAATACCACCTTAATCCAGATGACGGTGTTGATGCTGTGCGGCGCGGGCTGGGGCGTGTTTTGCCCCAACCGTTTATCTGCGGAACAGGCCCGCTTGGTGCTGACCACCGTCGTCTACTATTTCTTTCTGCCGGCGATGGTGCTGGAGGTGTTGTGGCAGGCCGACATCGGCTGGCAGTCGCTGAAATACAGCATGCTCGGTTGTTTCGGCATTGTGCTGGGCATCGCCTTGAGCTGGCTTGTGGCCAGGTTGTTCCGATTCAAAAACCCGCAAACCGGGGCGGTGATGCTGGCGGCGGCTTTTCCCAATGTGACTTATTTAGGCTTGCCGGTGCTGGAACAAACCTTCGGCAGCTGGGCGCGTTCCGTGGTGATCCAGATCGATCTGTTTGCCGCCGCGCCGCTGGTGTTCACCGTCGGCATCATGCTGGCCCGGCATTACGGCCAGGCCGATGGCGGCGAGAAACCCAAATCCTTGCTGGCTTTTTTCAATGCGCCGCCGTTTTGGGCGGCCTTTATCGCGGTGACGCTGAACTTGAATCAGGTCGAGGCGCCGCTGTGGCTGGCGGGATTATTGCAGAAGTGCTCGGCGTCGGTGGCGCCGTTGATGATCTTTTCGCTGGGGATGGCATTAAGCTGGCGGGCGATACGCCTCCAAAATCTGCCCTACATAATGCCGGTGATACTGATCAAACTGCTGCTGATGCCCTGGGCCGCCATGTGGCTGGTCGGTTATATGAATATGGCCAGCCAATACAAGGCTGCGGCGGTGATGGATATTGCCATGCCCAGCATGATTCTGGGCATCGTGCTCTGCGATAGGTACAAGCTGGATAGTTCGCTGTACGCCACGGCGGTGACGGTCACCACGGCGCTAAGCCTGTTGACGTTGCCTTTCTGGTTTGGGGTGTTATGAAACCGGTTGCGGAAATATTTTCTCAGGGGGAAGAGCTGGTCTGCGGCCAGACCGTGGACAGCAATGCCGCCTGGCTATCGCGGCAACTGACCGGATTGGGCTTTGCGGTCAAGCGCCATACCGCCGTCGGCGATCATCTCGACGACTTGGTGGCATTGGTGAAAGAAATAGCCGATCGCGCCGATTGCTGCATTTGCACCGGTGGCCTGGGGCCGACCATAGACGACTTGACCGCCGAAGCGGTAAGCATCGCGAGTGGCCGAGCGTTGAAATTCGATGAACTGGCTTTGCAGCAGATTCGGCATTTCTTCGACTGCCGCAACCGGCCGATGCCGGAGGCCAACCGCAAGCAGGCCATGCTGCCGGATTCGGCCATTCGCATCGATAATGCCTCCGGCACCGCACCGGGGTTTGCCTTGCAGTTTAAGCGCTGTTGGTTCGTGTTTCTGCCCGGTGTGCCGTTCGAAATGAAGAACATGTTCGCGACGTTGGTCAGACAGCAGCTGCAGCACCGTTTCAGCCTGCAGCCGGATTGTTTAGTGACGCTGCGCAGCATAGGCATTGGCGAATCGGCGATTCAGCAATGCCTGGAAGCGTTTGATTTGCCGCCGCAAGTGCAGTTGGGTTTTCGCGCTGCCAGCGATGAAGTACAGACCAAACTGTTGTTTCCGGCTGGATTTCCTGAATTGGAAAAACAAACCTGTGTTCGGCAGGTGGCGGAACTGATCGGCGATTATGTGTTTGCCATCAATGGTCTGCAAGGCACTCAGGGCGATTTGCCGGAGGTGATCGATGGCCTGATGCGGGAAAAAGGCCTGACGCTGGCCGTGCTGGAAACCGCCAGCCAGGGGCTGATCGCCGCCAAATGCATCGGCCGAGACTGGCTACGTGCCGCCGGCATCAGTCTGGACATTGCCCAAACCGCACGTGAATGGGGCGTGGACATCGATGCAAACGACCGGACCGTCACCGCGCAAGTGATGGCGACTCACCTGAAAAGCTATCGTCAAACCGATCTGGCCCTGGTGCAACTCTATGACGGCGATCGGAGCGATTACCGCGATAAAGATCGAAGCATTGTCCTTTATAATGCGCTCTACACCGCGAACGGCGTTTTTACCAGTCAGATCATGCTGGCCGGTGCCGCCAAACACAAACAAAACCAGGCCGCCTTGCTGGCCCTGGACTTACTCAGACGCTATTTACAAAACAAATGCCTTTAATCCGCTTAACCAATGTTTCCATCGCCTTCGGCACTCACGCACTGCTCGATAACGCCGCCTTTCAACTCGACGCCGGTGAGCGGGTAGGGCTGTTGGGCCGCAACGGCGAGGGCAAGTCGACGTTGATGAAAATCATCGCCGGCGACATCCATGCCGATCACGGCGAAATTTGGCAGCAACCGGAATTGCGTCTGGCCTGGCTGGAACAGCAACCCAATCTGGATGAAAACGACACCATTTACGAGTCGGTGGCCGGCGGCCTCGGTGAATTGGGCCGATTGATCGCCCGCTACCACGAACTGCTGACCCACATGGACGGCAGCGAACAATCCCTGCAAGCCCTGGGCGACGTGCAGCACAAGCTGGAGGCCGACAACGGCTGGGAATTCCAGAGCCGGGTCGAGGCGGTGCTCAGCAAGCTGCAATTGCCGGCCGAAGTCAAGGTCGGCAGCCTGTCCGGCGGCTGGAAACGGCGCGTGGCGCTGGCGCGGGCGCTGGTGATCGATCCGGAAGTGTTGTTGCTGGACGAACCGACCAACCATCTGGACTTCGAGAGCATCGCCTGGCTGGAAGAGCAGATCTTGGCCTTCCAGGGCGCGATGCTGTTCGTGACCCACGACCGGGCCTTCCTGCAAAAGCTGGCGACACGGATCATCGATCTGGATCGTGGCCAGCTGACCTCCTGGGCGGGCAATTATCAGGATTATCTGACTCGCAAGGCCGCCGCGCTGGAAGACGAGGCCAACCAGAACGCCGAGTTCGACAAGAAACTGGCTAAGGAAGAAGTCTGGATCAGACAGGGCGTCAAGGCTCGCCGTACCCGCAACGAAGGCCGGGTGCGGGCCTTGAAGAAGCTGCGGGCCGAACGCGCCGAGCGCCGCAATACCCAGGGTACAGCCAAACTGAGCCTGAACAAGGGTGAAACATCGGGCAGAAAAGTCATCGAAGCGGTCAACGTCAGTTTTCAATACCAGGATAAAGTCATCATCAAGGATTTTTCGACCCGCATTGAACGCGGCGACAAGATCGGCCTGATCGGCAACAACGGCGCCGGTAAATCGACCTTGTTGAAACTGTTGCTCGGTCAATTACAGCCGACTGTCGGCAGTATTGAATTGGGCACTAATCTGCAAATCGCCTATTTCGATCAATTGCGGGAACAACTCGACCCTGAAATCTCGGTGGCCGATACCGTGCTCGACGGCGGCGAATTCGTCGATACGCCGGACGGCAAGCGCCATGTGATGAGCTATCTGGCCGATTTCCTGTTTGCGCCTGCCCGCGCCCGTTCGCCGGTGAAGAGTTTGTCCGGCGGCGAGAAAAACCGACTGTTGCTGGCACGCCTCTTCACCAAGCCCGCCAACCTGATCGTGATGGACGAGCCGACCAACGATCTCGACCTGGAAACCCTGGAAATCCTGGAAGAAAAATTGGTCGATTATCAGGGCACCTTGCTGCTGGTTAGTCATGACCGGGCGTTCCTGGATAACGTCGTCACCAGCGTGATGGTGTTTGAAGGCGACGGAGTGGTCAACGAGTACATCGGCGGCTATGCAGACTGGTTCGCACTGAGTGAACAGAACAAGAAAACCGAAGCCATCAAGGCGGCCGAGGAAGCGGTCAAGAAGGAAAAACCCAAAAGCAGCCCGCAAAAGAAACTCAGCTTCAAGGAGCAGCGGGAGCTGGAGCAACTGCCCGGCCGCATCGAACAACTGGAAGCCCTGCAAGCCGAGCTGACAGCCAAAATCAGCAGCAGCGATTTTTACAAACAAAGCCCGGATGCGGTTGCGACAACCTTGGAGCAACTAAAAGCCGCCGAAGAAGAATTAGCCTTGGCATATCTGCGTTGGGACGAATTGGAGGCCTTGCAATAAAAGCAGCCGCCTATAAAGCCTTTTGTTCTTAATATCCGTACCGAGTTCACAAATTCAGATTTTGTAGGCAAGCGATCCATAGAACGATTTTGTCGTTGTGAGATAAGCATGATAAAAATGAAGCCATTCTTCCTCGGATCATAATCCATGAAATTTGAGAATCATCTTGAACTGTTGCGGAAAAAGTTTGTTAGGGAACTCGACGAACGCTTTCGGCACATTCAAGCGCTCTATCGGCAATTTCGGCAGGACGATTCTCAAAAAGAGGCGTTAAGACAAGCTTTGCACCGTTTGGCAGGGGTGGCCGGCACGTTTAAAGCCGGACGAATCAGCGAGCTGGCGCGCAATCTCGAAATTCATCTGGCTCAGGTATCCCTCGAGTACCCGCTGGAAGAAGAAAAAATTATCGCTATTTTGTTCGTACAACTGGAAAAAGCGGTAACCGAGCATCTGACGCAACAAACCGAGCCGGATAATTTAGAAGATAAAAAGCTAATTCTGCCTCGTCGCGATAAGACTGTTTGCTTGGTCGAGGACGATTCGCTGCAGTCCGAACAAATGGCCATGGTTCTGGAAGAAGCCGGCTATCAGGTCGTCATTCATAATGCCTTGCCGCCTTTTATGGCGTTTTTAACCGGCCAACAGCCACTGCCTTCGCTGATCGTGATGGATATGGTGTTTGCGAATAGCCCGGAAAGCGGCGCCGGCATCATTAAACAATTACGCGAACAGGTCGCCGATTTTCCGCCGGTGATTTTCGTCTCGGTATTGTCCGATATTCTTTCCAGAATCAGCGCCGTTCGTGCCGGCGCCAACGACTATCTGGTCAAACCGGTGCGTAACGAAGTGCTGTTGGAAACCGTTGACAAATACATCCGCAAGCCAACGGCTTATAAAATCTTGATCGTCGACGACGATGAAATTTCCGCGGAATACGTGGCGGCGGTCATCAATGAAGCCGGCATGCAGACAAGGGTCCTGCATGAACCGCTGCGTATCTTCGAGATACTCGAGGAGTTCAAACCCGATCTATTGATCCTGGACATTTATATGCCGGATTGTACCGGCATCGAGCTCGCCCAAGCGATACGGCAATGCTGTTGCTATAGTCTGATGCCTATCATTTTTTTGACCACCAACACGCAGATCGATCAGGAACTACTGGCCCTAGGCAGTGGTGGCGATGCGTTTGTGCGCAAGTCTGATTCGAACACTTATTTATTGCATAAGCTGGAATCCAAATTACTGCGTTTGGCACAGATTCGGGAATTGAACCATCAACTACAGCGGGCTCAAGCGCGCTCCGAACAGCTGCGCAAATTACAAAGCGATTTTCTGTCCTATGTGGTTCACGAGCTGAAAACCCCGCTGCATGTGATGCTGGGCTTTAGCGATCTGCTGAAAATGGATACCGGCTTGACGGCTGAACAGGCCGATATGGTTAACGAAATTCTGCGTAGCGGCCAGAACCAGTTGGACATGATTAGCGAGTTGTCGGAACGGGCCAAAATCGTCGCCGGAAAGCTGAAGCTGAATATTGAAAGCTTCGATATTCATGCCTTACTCAAGAATTCTATCAACGCCGTGCAGCTGTTGAGTCTGAAAAACGATATTTCGCTGGTCTGCGAATTCGACAATCGCATCGTGCAAACTATTGAAGCCGACCGCCGCCGCGTCGAGCAAGTCATCGCCAATTTATTGTCCAACGCCATTAAATATAATAAACCGGGTGGTAGCGTCTGGGTATCGGCGCACAAACGAAGCAACGGTTCGTTGCGGATCACGGTTCGCGACAACGGCATAGGCATCAAACCCGAAAATCTGGATAGCGTGTTTGACGCTTTTGAGCGTCTGAATGCCCAAAACGACAATGTCGAAGGCACCGGCATAGGGCTTTCCATCTGTAGCCAGCTGGTTCAATTGATGGGGGGCAGCATTGGCGTGGACAGCGAATTTAATCTGGGTTCCAGTTTCTGGGTCGAATTACCCATAGCAATAAAGTAACGGAGAACTTAATGGATCAAGCAGCCCTTATCGCCGAACTTCGCGATCAGATCAGAGACTGGGAAGTACGGCACCACACGCTGTTGAATACCCTGAACGATGCGTTGGTTACCATTGACCGCGAAGGTTACGTCAAGACCTTTAATCATGCCGGGGAAATTATGTTCGGCTATCAGGCTAGCGAGATAATTGGCCAAAAAATCAATATGTTGATGCCTGAACCGCATTGCAGCGAGCATGATAAATACATGAATCGTTACATCAATACCGGCCGTAAACGCATCATCGGTACTGATCGGGAAGTGATGGCGATGCGCAAGGACGGCTCCTTGTTTCCCATAGAGCTGGCGGTCAGCGAAATGTGGCAGGACGGCGAAATCCAGTTCACCGGCCTGATCAAGGATATTACCGAACGCAAGAAAATGGAGCGGCTGAAGAACGAATTCATCTCCACGGTCAGCCATGAATTGCGCACACCGCTAACCTCGATACGCGGGGCACTGGGTTTGATCAGTAGCGGTATTTGCGGTTTGTTACCGGAAAAATTGCTCGGGTTGCTGGAAATAGCCAGCAATAATACCGAGCGTTTGCTGCTGCTGATTAACGATATTCTGGATATTGAAAAGATCGAATCCGGCAGTCTGCGTTTCGATTTTAAACGTATCGAACTGGGTAACCTGATCCAAAATGCTATTCACGATTGCGAAGGCTACGCACACGAACACAATATCAAATACCGGCTGATTATTCAGTCCGAACAGATGGTCATGATTACGGCGGATCCCGACCGGATTACTCAGGTTATCAATAATCTGTTGTCGAATGCTGCCAAATTTTCGCCGGACGGCGAGGTGGTGGACATCATACTGAAAGAGCATCGTGGTTTTGCCAGAATTACCGTCCATGACCATGGGCCAGGCATACCGCAGAGCTTTCTGCCGCGGCTATTCGATAAGTTTTCACAGGTTGATGGCAGCGATAAACGCCGGGCGGGCGGGACAGGCCTGGGGCTAAGCATTGCCAAGGCCATTGTCGAAAAACATCAAGGTAAAATCAATGTCGAAACCGCCGAAAATGCCGGCACTTCGTTTCATGTCGATTTGCCATTGCAGACCGTTAACGACATCGCCATACAGCTGAATGCTGATTTCGGCAAGGGTGGGGTTATTCTGATCATTGAAGACGATCCCGACATTGCCCATCTTATTAAGCGGATTTTGCACGATGCCGGTTTCGAATCGGAAGTTGCTTATGACACCGTGCAAGCAAAACAAATGCTGGAAAAGAATCAATATCATGCGATTACGCTGGATATTATTCTGCCCGGTCAATCCGGGTTGGATTTCCTGCAGGAATTGCACGAAAACGGCCATGTCGGCGAAGAGCTACCTATCGTGGTAATTTCGGTTGACGACGCCAAAAAACATGTCGAAGAAGATTATGTCGGACGTAGCGTCATTGATTGGCTGCAAAAGCCGATAGACAGCCAGAAACTGATTGCCGCCATCAAGAGCGTCAATCAACCCTCATGGCGGGAAAGGCCTTTGATTCTACAAGTTGAAGACGATAGCGACGTCAGAAAAATTGTCGAATTGATTCTGACCGATATAGCCGAGGTGATACCTGCCGCTTCCTTGCGGGAGGCGCGCGAATGGCTGGCCAAGGAACAGTTTAATCTGGTACTGTTGGATGTCGGCTTGCCCGACGGCAGCGGCTTGACGCTACTACCGGAAATAAAGCATGCCCATCCGCATACCGAAGTGGTGATTTTTTCTGCTCAGGATGTCGGCCAGGATATTGCCAGCCAGGTCAGTGCTGCGTTGGTCAAATCCTCCACCAGCAATATCAAATTGATTCAAACCATCAAGGCGGCGATCAAATAATGTTGCAAAGAAGCCAGCAGCGTTACCCATGTGTCGGCATCGATTTGATGTATTCGCCGTTGCAAGACGATTATGTCGAAGGCATGGGCGCAAAAATCTATCAGGCCGTGTGCCATGACATGAGTTTTTCGGGTTTGTCCTTCGATGTAGTGCATGCCATGCAGCCCGGCGAACGTATCGTCATCGTCGTCGAAAACCAGTTTCAACCCCAGGAACGGCTGCAAGCGGAAGTACGTTGGTGCAAGCCGATAGACGCGGAGACATTTCGGATAGGTGTGCAAATTTTGCTGACGGCCGACGACAACGCAATACCGTTAGCCGCCAGCGAGTTGGAAGATATTGCCGCCCACGGTGCGGCGATGCCTAGCGGCGCCGAGTTGCGTTGTCCGCTGTGCCTTGAGCGAGCGGTGTTTTCGTTGGTAGATAATCAGAAAGGGCACTGGGCGCACGGCGTTTTGCCGCTGTACTGTTGTTCGGTCTGTGGAACGACCCGAACCATACCCAATATATTGGAGTTCAATCGGCGTTATTATTTGAACGAGTTGAAGAGTGGCCGACGGGTGTTCACCAACTGTGAAGGACAGATAAAAGCCGTTGCAGCCTCTCGCAAACTGTCGAAAATCCTTTATGTTGAAGACGACCCCGACATTCAAACCGTGGCTAGAATGGCGATGGAAATGGTGGGCGGATTTGCCGTGGAAGTCTGTAACGACGGTTATGACGCATTGCTGAAAGCCGAAGCCTTTCAACCCGATTTATTGTTATTGGACATGATGATGCCGGGAATGACCGGTATCCATACTCTGGAGCAATTGCGCGCATTGCCTAGTCTCGGTGACGTACCAGCCATTTTTATGACCGCCAAGATTCAAAATCACGAGATCGAGAGTTATAAACGTCAGGGTGTATTGGGGGTCATTCCCAAGCCTTTCGATCCCATGGCCTTATCTAACGACATCAATCGTATTTGGCAGGCGCAGTTCAATGCCCAAACAGATTGAGCATGGGTTAATAAAAGATCCTGAACAAGCGTTGGATTTGCTCGAATTCGTATAAGTAAGGCCGAGCCACCTCGTGATTGGCTGCGACAACCAGCATGTCGTGAGAAAAGACCGAGGTGTTATACCAGTTAAAACTACCTTCTATAACGATGTAATCGTCGATCACGCAATATTTGGAGTGAATCGGCGAATAGGGTACCGGCAGATCGTCCTGGCCGTATACCAAGCCCACTCGAATCCCCGCCCACTTCAACCTCTGTACCGAAGGCAATAGCGGTCGATTCAGTTCGTCGTGCATAGCACGTTCGACGCCGATTCGTCCCTGTCTGACCACATGACCGTTAAATAGGATTTGGACGTCAACGCCGCGCTCTTTGGCTTGAATCAGGGCATTGATGACGCTGTCGTGATGATCGCCTTGCAGATCGCCTATCAAGAACAGGCAAATTTTGATCGAATGGCGAGCACGGTGAATCTCGGCGATGATTGCATGATGCGGCCTGTAGACTTTGCCGTTAGCCATGGTGTGTCTGCCGAAGGTATACAACAGATTAAACGGGCTGAGCGGGTCGATACCGTATTTTTGAATCACGCCGCCACGCTGGCTTTGAAAAATATTGTCCAGCAACCGGCACACGCCTTTGGAATGGAACGTCATTCCCGATTCCCAGTTTGCCCACCAGCGGTCGAAGGTGATGTTGAACGAACCCAGAATCGCGTCTTCATCGTTGAAAATGATGAACTTGGTGTGCATGTCCGGTTCAACCTCGATCAAATGATGCTTGGGTGTGCAGAACACGCCGATCAATTCGATGCCGGAACGCTTTAGTCGCGCATAAGTGTGACTATTGGTCAGCGTCATCTTGCGCCAGTCGACGATACATTGTACCCATACCCCTTGGTGACTGGCATGAATCAAATGATTAATGAAATCGTTGTCGTCGATACAGTCGACACTGACCTTGATGGTGCATAAGCGCTCGGGATTCTGGTATTTACAGTGAATCACCTTGTCGATGTGATCGTGAATAAAACGCTTGGGGTGATAGGGATGATATTGCTGACCCTTGGTGAATTTGGGGGTTAAATTCAGCGATTCAAAATGATGGTTGTACCAGTCGGCATCGCTTTGCAGTTCGCCGGCATTCAGTTCATGGGTCCGGTAATGATTAAGAGTGGCATGTTCCTCGGTGATGGTGCGTTGCTGCGGATGACCATCCTGGAGCTGGTACCAGTCCATGAAGATATACTCGTGCCGCGAAGCGATGGAATGCTCGCCGAGATGGACGATGAATGCGAACTTGATACAGTTGATTTTGCCGAACTGGCTGGAAAACGGGTGTACATAAAAATCGCGAGTGGCGCGTCTATGTCTATCCCAATGAATATCGAAAGCATCGGTATCGACGATATAAGTTTCGCAGACCGCGTCGCGATAAACTTTCACGATGACTTTCAGATTGGCCGACATACCGTAAAACATGTCGAATTCGATTCTGCCCCAGCGAATACTGAAAGTATCCTTGAAATCGTTTACGCGTTGGAAAAATCCACCCAGTTTGCCAAATACCGGTCTGGCGTAATGTTCTGCTATTTGCATATTGCTGTCTCGAAAAAACGGGTTTATTTCGGTTCGAAAGTCATTAAATATCCGCAATGATCGGACACCTGGCCGTAATCGCGCTCGGTAAACAGCACTCTGGCCGACGTTACACGTAAATGGCTATCTTTGTTCATAAAAATGTAATCGATGCGGTAATCGTCGCCCGGATAATGCCGCCAGTGGGGATCGTCGACGCGGAAAATCTTTTCGAATAGGCCGTGGGCATTGGCGGCCAGATATTGATCTTCATATTGGTTGGCATTGACTACCTGACGGTATCCGATCGATCCGGCCGTGATATTGAAATCGCCACACAGTAGGGTGGCGCCGACACCGTCGCCGGACTGGCTGGCGGCCCACTCGCAAAGCTGCTGGAATTGCTGCTGAAAACCGTCTTCCCACCAACTTAAATGCGCCGAGAACACGTTAAGGGAACCCATATAAGGCACATCGAGCCTAGCCATTACCACTTTTCGAGAATGAATGCTGTAGATGTCGTGGCTATCGGAAACATAGCGGGCTTGTCGATGCGTCAAGGGATAGCGGCTTAAAATGGCCACGCCTTCCCGATACTTGTCGAAACCCAGATGCGACCAATCGCTGTAAAGGTGAAACGGTTGTTTGAGCCGGTGGTTAATAATATTGGCAGAATTCGAGGCCCAATCGCCGTGGCCATGATTCCAGTGCTCGGCCACTTCCTGAAAGCAGACGATGTCGACAGCCTCATTGTTTATAGCTTTGGCGATTTGCGAAAACTTTCTATCCTGATGATCTTCCTGATAGCAATGCAGATTTAGGATCAGCACCTTTAACGGCCTACGGCTGGCGACATAGTTTGCGCCGCCGTTATTATCCCATAGCTGCTGGCTTTTGTTGTCGCAGCAAATGGCATATTGCAGGCGAAACGCATCGCCGATTTTAAGGCGTGTCGACCAAAGTTGTGTGCCAGGCCGCCTGACCTGTTTGTTCTGGCGACATGAAGATTGCCGGCTGTGCCGCCAATTATCGGTTGTCCAGTGAACCACGACGCTGTCCGCGGCAAACGATGGATTTGCCGCAATCTTGATACTAAGCCATTGCTGGCCGTCCTCCAGCGTAGTGGTGACTTCGAGGTTTTGTAAACTTATCGTATTGGCGAGTTCGATGCCCGAGCCTGCCCGGCTGATATAGTCGCACCCCTGGTTGTTATCCCAATATTCGCTGACCGAGTGTCGTAAACGTAGCGCGAAGCGGATGGTGCGGGCTGGATGATGGCCGGCGTTACTATAAAGTGTCGTCCGCGCCTGCCAATATTCTTGGCCATCGCCTCGGCTGGCTAAACATCCGGCGGCTAGGGTGTGCCAGATGCCGTCCTCGCCGCACCAGACGACATCCACTTGCTTGTCGTAGCCCAGGTTTGCCACGCGCATCAGAAAAACCAGATGTTGCCGGGTGTCGGTTTTCTTTCGGCTAAGGCTGTTTTCTACGGTCAGTAGTTGAATGATGTCTGTCATCCTGAAAATCTCTGGTTGGCATTGCAGTATTGCAAATACTCGCTCAAAACACGACTCGGATAAAGCGGCCTGTTAAAAATTTGTCATATTTCAAATTTTCAAAAGCAGAGAACGTCATGTATTTTTTCGAACTTGTCCTCGAAATGACATACGGCTTTATCAATAAGCTTACTTTTTATAGTAAACTCGCCGCGGTTGAATTTTATCGAATGAAAGTTCGTTGTTTTATCCGGGAGAGCCTGATGCTGACGCATGACGAAAAACGCGATTACATCCGTATGGATGTCGATTGCGATATTACCTACAAACCGGCCGACGGCCATGAAGTTAAGACCGGCAGATGTACGACGCTGAGCGGCGCCGGCGTATCGTTTATGGCCGATCAGGCTTTCGATGTAGGTTTGGCCATGGAAGTGAGTATTTTGCCAAAAACGTCCATTACGCCACCGATGACTGCATTTATCGAAGTGGTGCGTAGCGTCAAGCAGGGCGACGGAAGCTACGAAATCGCCGCCTCGATCAAAAGTATCAAAGGCAATTAGTCTGCTGTTTTCCTGCCGGACAGGGATGTGCTAAACCATGTATATAATCACCAAAGAAGTTTATTTCTGCTACGGCCACCGCCTGATGAATCATCCCGGCAAATGTCGGAATCTGCACGGACATAGCGTCAAGGCCAGCATTTCCATCAAACGGGACACGCTGGATGAACAAGGCATGGTCTGCGATTTTTCCGACGTCAAGGATTGCGTGGACGGTTTCATCAATCGCTTGCTCGATCATAATTTTCTGCTGCATAAAGACGATCCCATTATTCCGGCGTTGATCGCCAACAATGAGCAATTTCTGGCCATTGACGAGCACCCGACCGCCGAAGTGCTCAGCAAAATGATTTATCAGCACGTCAAGCAGCAGGGCTTTAATGTCGACCAGGTGGTGCTCTGGGAAACCGCCAGCGCCTGTGCCTGCTACCGGGAAGATTGACGTGAGCCAGCTTAAGCCGGTTAACACCTCATTGTGTCTGGAAAAAATCTGCGAATCCAATTACCAAAAGCTGTTTCGCCTGATTCCTAATCTATGTTCCTTCGACAAGACCGCGATAGGCCGTACTCAAAACAAGCCGTCGCTGTATCTGGATGTGCTGGAACGCAATCCCTACACGCTGACCATAGAACTCAGCCATTGCTTTAATCGGCATCTCACGGAGCTGATAGAACCGGCTGTAAAAATCCGGGTTTATCTCGATGCGCAATTGGCGGAAGTGATACGCGATAACGACAGACCGGCCGTTGACCGCGTTTATCAAAATCCGGGACGGGCCTTGGAAATTCAGGATTACAAATGGCGGCTCAATTATTTTCTACAAAAATGGCTGGATCACTGTCTTAAAACCGATTACCGGTTTTATAGCGAGGAACCCAGCTGTATTATTTAAGTTGCCGTTGCAACGCGGCCCTGACGCAACGCAACATGCCGTAGCTGTAGGCGCCGTTGAATTGCTCGTAGATGGGTTTAAGCGCATTTCTTTGCGCCTCGGGTAAATCCAATAATACAGCCTCGATCTCCTTGATTTCCTGCGCCGTCAGCGACAGCACCTCGTCCAGTCGCACCGTACCGGCTTCCAGGCCTTTGGCCAGATGGCTGTATACGGCGTCTTCCTTGATGCCGCGCCTTTCCGCTATTTGCTCTATGCCGTAACCCAGCCTGAATAAGTCCAGGGTTTCGGCGACGGTATCGTTCGCGACCTCTTGGTCCGATTCGTCGAATGCTGCCAGTACCGCCAAGAAATCATCGCCATACAGTTCCAGTTTGCGTTCGCCGATACCGGAGATCATCGCCAATTGTTGATGATTGCGGGGCCGAGCATCGACCATTGCCATCAGCGTGGCATCGTGGAAAATCACATAGGGCGGCACATCCTGCTGATCGGCCAATTCCCGGCGTTTGGCTCGCAAGGCATTCCATAGCGCACTATCGGCATGGTTGCCGGGTTGGCGTTTTTCGGTCCTGTCGCGTTTGGTTTTTTCAACTTGCACATCCTTGCGCAACATCAAGGTTTGTTCGCCGCGCAGCACCGGCCGACTGGCTTCCGTCAGTTTCAAGCTGCCGTGGCCTTCGAAATCGATTTCCACCAAGGATTTGGCGACCAGTTGCCGAAACACGGAACGCCACTGTTTTTCGTCCAGCGCCTTGCCGATGCCGAAGGTCGATTGCTTGTCGTGGCCGAATTGTTTGATGCGTTCGTCGGCTTTGCCCAACAGTACGTCGATTAGATAAGTCACGCCGAAACGCTGGCCGGTACGGTAGATGGCTGACAGGGCTTGTTGCGCGGCGACACTGCCGTTCCAGGTCTCGACCGGTTCCAGACAGGTGTCGCAATTGCCGCAACCTTGTTCCAGGGTGTCGCCGAAGTAGGCCAACAGGGCTTGGCGGCGGCAACTGACCATTTCGCACAGCGCCAACATCGCATCCAGTTTGTGATATTCGACACGCTTGTGAGCTTCGTCGGCAGTCGATGTGCTCATCATCTGCCGCAGGGTCAGTACGTCCTGTAAACCGTAAGCCATCCAGGCGTTGGCCGGCAAACCGTCGCGGCCGGCGCGGCCGGTTTCCTGATAATAGGCCTCGACGCTCTTTGGCAAATCCAGATGCGCGACGAAGCGGACGTTGGGCTTGTCTATGCCCATGCCGAAGGCAATGGTGGCGACGATGATCAAACCGTCTTCCATCAAGAACTGATGCTGGTTTTTTTGCCTCACCTCGTGGCCCATGCCGGCATGATAGGCCAGGGCGCGCAAGCCTTTTTGATTCAACCATTCAGCGGTTTCTTCCACCTTTTTCCGCGATAAACAATAGACGATGCCGGTGTCGCCGGCGTGTTCGGCCCGGATAAAACTTAGCAATTGTTGGCGGGCATTGTCTTTCTGGATGATGCGGTAGCGAATATTGGGCCGGTCGAAACCGCTGATGAATATTTCGGCCTGTTCCAGCGCCAGACGGGCGATGATTTCCTGGCGAGTGCGTTCGTCGGCGGTGGCGGTGAGGGCAATGCGCGGCACTTGTGGAAATTGCTGGTGCAACACGGAGAGTTGCAGGTAATCGGCGCGAAAATCGTGTCCCCATTGCGATACACAGTGAGCTTCGTCGATGGCAAACAGCGCGATCCTGCAGCGGGCAAACAGTGCCTGGGTGCGGCTGTTGCTGAGGCGCTCCGGGGCGATGTAGAGCAAATCGAGTTCGCCGTTCAGTAATTGTTGTTCGATGCTTCTGACTTGTTCCAGCGACTGCGTGGAATTCAGAAAGGCGGCTTTGACGCCGAGTTGGTGCAGGGCGCTGACCTGGTCCTGCATCAAGGCGATCAATGGCGAAATCACGATGCCGACGCCGTTCATCGTCAAGGCCGGAATCTGATAACACAAGGATTTGCCGCCGCCGGTCGGCATCAACACCAACACGTCGCGGCCGCTCGTCACTTGCTCGATTATCCGTTGCTGCTGGCCGCGAAAACTGTCGTAGCCGAAGATCGTCCTTAATGTTTGTAGCGCTGCATCGGTCGCCTTGTCCATTGCCATCACAGCGATCAGTTTTTGTGCGGTTTTTCCGGAATCAATATGGTGTTTTTCGGCGGAGCGCTGGTGTCGAGTTCGGGATAATCCTTGGTAAAGTGCAAGCCGCGGCTCTCCTTGCGCAGTTGGGCGCTACGTATGATCAATTCGGCAACGATGACCAGATTGCGCAATTCCAATAGATCGCTGGTGACGCGGAATTGTCCGTAATAATCGGCGATTTCCTCTTTCAGCAATACCAGACGGTTCATGGCCCGTTCCAGGCGTTTATTGGTGCGAACGATGCCGACATAGTCCCACATGAAGCGGCGCAGTTCGTCCCAGTTATGGGCGATGACCACTTCTTCGTCCGAATCGCTGACCTGCGATTCGTCCCAAGCGGGCAACGGGCCTGGCTCTGGAATTTCGGCGATGTGCCGGCGAATATCGAGGTTGGCTTGTTCGGCAAACACCAGGCATTCGAGCAGGGAGTTGCTAGCCATGCGGTTGGCGCCGTGCAGTCCGGTGCAGGCGGTTTCGCCGATTGCATAAAGCCCTGGGATGTCGGTTCTGGCGTTGGCATCGGTCATGACGCCGCCGCAGGTGTAATGTGCGGCGGGCACTACCGGGATAGGTTGCTGGCTGATGTCGATATCCAGTTCCAGACATTGCATGTAAATGGTTGGGAAATGTTTTTTGATGAAATCCCGGGATTTATGGCTGATGTCCAGATAGACGCAGTCTATGCCTCGCTTCTTGATTTCGCTGTCGATGGCGCGAGCGACGATGTCGCGCGGTGCCAGTTCCATGCGTTCGTCGTAGCGGCGCATGAAGCGTTCGCCATCCGGTAGAATCAGGTGCCCGCCCTCGCCGCGCACGGCCTCGCTGATCAAAAACGAACGGGCGCTGGGGTGGTAGAGGCAGGTGGGATGGAATTGCATGAATTCCATGTTGCCGACCCGGCAACCGGCACGCCAGGCCAGGGCTATTCCGTCGCCACTGGAGATATGCGGGTTGGTTGAATATAAATAGACCTTATTGGCGCCGCCTGTAGCCAGCACCACGACTTTGGAAGCGATGGATTTGATCTTGCCGGACTTGCTGTCCAGAACATAGGCGCCTCTTATCCGTTGTGGGCTTTCGCCGAGTTTTTCGGCGGTAATCAATTCCACAACGTTATGGTATTCCAACAGGGTAATGTTGGGGTGAGCTTGGGCCCGTTCTATTAAAGACAAAGAAACAGCCTTGCCGGTGGCATCGTCGGTATGAACGATGCGGCGATGCGAATGACCGCCTTCACGGTTAAGATGCAACTGTTTTTTGCCGCTGGCGGTGCGTTCCTCGGTGAAGTTCACGCCTTGTTTACGCAGCCATTCGATGCTTTCCCGGCCTTGAGAGACAGTCAAGCGGACTATCTCCGGATCGCACAATCCGGCGCCGGCGATCAAGGTATCCTCGATATGCGATTCGATGGAATCGTGTTTGTCGTCGAATACCGCCGAAATTCCACCTTGAGCATAATAGGTACTACACTCGGTCAAAGCAAATTTCGCGAGGACGGCGACTTTATAGCTATCTGCTAGATGCAAGGCCAAACTGAGTCCAGCGCCGCCGCTGCCGGCAATCAGGATGTCGTAGTGTTGTTCGGCAAATAAAGGGTGGCTATGGCTCAATGTTGCGTACTGGCTGGATGAATTAATAACTTAAAGATCATAACGTGTTTTAATCTGTTGGTAATTTTTTTTGTATTGCCAGAACTAATGCGGTTTAATTCTGTCCATTCCACCATAAAAACAGCGCAGTGAACGATCAGATAAACCATAGTGAAGATTTGGATCAAGATTTGGTGCAGCGAGTGCAGCAAGGGGATAAGTCTGCCTTCGATCTTTTGGTCATCAAATATCAACATAGAATTGTGCATTTGGTTAATCGCTATGTTAAAGATCCAAGCGAAGCTCAAGACGTAGCACAGGATACGTTTATAAAAGCTTACCGCGCTTTAGGAGATTTCAGAGGTGATAGCGCTTTTTATACTTGGTTGTATCGTATCGCGATCAATACAGCCAAAAACTATTTGTTGTCCCGTTCACGACGCCATCTCGATTACGAGATAGACGTTCAGGATGCGGAGCAGGTTGAAAATGCCGCCCAGCTAAAGGATATGGATACTCCCGATAATCTGTTGATGAATGAACAGATTATTAAAGTCATAAAAGTTGCCATAGAAAAGCTACCGGAGGAGATGCGGATTGCCATCACCTTGAGAGAGTTTGAAGGTATGAGTTACGAGGAAATTGCCGAAGCGATGGATTGCCCTATTGGTACCGTGCGTTCCAGAATTTTCAGAGCCCGCGAGGCTATAGATGAAAAATTAAAGCCATTGCTCAACTAAGAAGGTATTTTGATGCAAGAACCATTGAACGAAAAAATTTCATTACTTATTGATGACGAGCTTGATAGCGAACAGGCTTTGTCTTTGCTAAGGACGGTTCAGGATGACGATGAACTAAAAGCCAAGTTACAGCGTTATCAACTGGTAAGCCAAGTCTTGAAAAATGAAGAATGTTACATTCTTGATAGTGAGTTTGCCGATAAAATCCATCGGCAAATTCGAGAAGAGCCTATCTACTTTATTCCACGTAAAAAAGTCAGAATAGACTGGCAGAAAGCCGGATTGGCTGTGGCAGCATCTATAGCGCTCGCAGTCGTTTGGGGCGTTAATAAAGTCGATAAACAAATGAATCCATATCGGGAGCCGGAAGTTGCCTTGGCAGTGCCGCAGCAAATTCAACCCAATGAGATGAACGACCGTTTTAACGACTATCTGCAGGCTCATGACAACGCCGTATATGTCAACAATGCCCCGCGTGTTCAACCGTATGCGCGAGTGGTTGGTTTCCAACAGGAATAAATGTGTCGTTTCGAGTTTTAGTTGTTTTCTTAATATCGCTTTCCGCTGCAGTTGCATCCGATAATCCGCAATTCACTGCACAACAATGGCTGGAACGGATGACTCATGCCATGAAAACCCTAAATTATCAGGGAACGGTCATTTTTATGAAGAATGGCCAACTCGACACCATGAAATATCGGCACAGCTTTGATAATGGCATTGAACAGGAACGATTGTCTTCGCTTAATTCTCCATTACGCGAAGTGACTAGAAAATCCAATGAAGTAAGCTGTCTGTTCAAAGAAACCAGTCAAAAAGTGGTCAACCATCATCCCATCGACAGTTCCTTCATCGTCAATTTGCCGCCGAGTACCGCCAATCTCGGTAACCTTTATTTGCTTTCTACGGCGGCGCAAGAATCGGTTGCCATGAAGACCGCGCAAATTATCGGTATTCAACCTAAAGATCAGTTGCGGTATCCCCGAAAAATCTGGATAGAGACCGAGTACTTTCTGCCGCTGAAAGTGGAGGTTTATAATCTGGATGGGTCGGTTCTTGAGCAGGTCGTTTTTACTGAGTTGAATGTAGATGGCTTAAGCGAGTCGAATGCTAACGACATCGACGAGAATAAATTACATGTCAAACACATTCACGCTACGCAAGCCGAGCCGTTTGAAAACGCCCCCTTCATGCTGAAAAATTGGCCGACCGGCTTTGAAACGATATTTTTTATTCGAAACTCCATGCAGCAATCGCAAAAAGCCGTGGACCATTTGTTGATCAGCGACGGTTTTTCTTCGGTTTCGGTATATTTGGAACCCAAACAAAACCAAGGCATGCAAGGTCTTCACACCTTGGGCTCCGTTAATTCATTCAGCCGGGTGATAGATAATTTTCAAATCACAGTGTTAGGCGAAGTGCCGGCAAAGACGGTGGAGTTTATTGCTTCCGGTATCGCATTACGTTAGAAGTTTTTCAATTTTTGTCCTTATCAATGTATGAGTGGAGATTTCATGCTTAAAAAGCTGTTTTATGGCACATGGTTTTTTTTATTACTGACTAACGCTGTTTATGCCCAGTTGCCGGATTTCACCGAAATGGTTAAATCCAGCGGTAACGCGGTGGTGAATATCAGTACCACACAAAAAGCCCCAGACGTGCAGAGTGGTCCCGGCGATCAACAGCAACTTCCACAGGACATGCCGCCGGAAATGGAAGAATTTTTCAGGCATTTCTTTCAGGGACCTGGGCGAGGCATGGTACCTAAAGAAACCAATTCGCTGGGTTCAGGTTTTATAATTTCCAAAGATGGTTATTTACTGACTAACCATCATGTTGTCAGCAATGCCTCTGAAATTGTCGTAAAGATGAAAGACAGACGCGAACTCATCGCCAAATTAATCGGTTCCGACGAAAGCACCGATGTTGCGTTGCTTAAAGTTGAAGCCAAGGATTTACCGGTAGTCGAAATCGGTTCACCCGATCAGTTGCAAGTCGGTGAATGGGTATTGGCTATAGGTACGCCATTCGGCTTTGATCAATCAGCTACCGCCGGTATTGTCAGCGCTAAGGGGCGTAGTCTGCCGGATGGCAATTACGTACCCTTTATTCAAACCGATGTGGCAATAAACCCCGGCAACTCCGGTGGCCCGCTATTCAATATGCAGGGCAAGGTGGTTGGTATTAACTCTCAAATCTACAGTCGTTCAGGCGGCTACATGGGCTTATCGTTTGCGATACCAATCGATGTGGCGATGAATGTGGTAGAACAGATCAAAAGCAAAGGTAAGGTTTCTCGAGGCTGGTTGGGTGTCCAAATTCAGGATGTTACCCGCCAATTGGCCGAATCCTTTAATATGGATAGACCACACGGCGCTTTGGTTGCTAAAGTTATTCCCGGGGGCCCAGCCGAAAAAGCCGGCCTTCAAATCGGTGATATTATCGTCGAGTTTAATGGCCAAATTGTTGAGACATCAGGCGAATTGCCTCCGCGTGTCGGCGTTACGCCGATTGACGAAAAGGCTAAGCTCAAAATCATCCGTCAAGGCGAAAAACAAGAAATTACTGTTAAAATTGGCTTGCTACCCGCGCAGCAAACTGCACAGGCAACCGATACCGCTTCTCCGGAAGCGCCTACCAATCGCTTGGGGGTTTTGGTCACTGACTTAACTTCCGAGCAACGGCAGCAGTTACAGGTCGAAAAAAACGGTGTGCTGGTGCAAAAAGTCGGTAAAGGAATCGCCATGGATGTTGGTATTCAGCCGGGTGACGTTATTTTGAGAATTCAAAATAACGTGGTTCGCGATAGTGCCGAGTTTAATTCTATTATCGCTAAGCTGCCGGTCAATAAATCGATTGCGGTTTTGGTGCAACGTAACGGTAGTCCGATATTTTTAGCCTTCAAAATCGACAAATAATCAAGGTGATGCTATGGCTAGTGTAAATAATATTACGCAACTAATTGGTAATACATCGTTGGTAAAACTACAGCGAATCGTGCCTGAGAGCTCGGCAACGGTGCTAGTCAAGCTTGAATCGAGAAACCCCGGCGGATCGGTGAAAGATCGGATCGGATTGGCCATGATACAAGCGGCCGAAAAGTCGGGGCAGTTAAAAGTAGGTGGAACCATTGTCGAGCCAACCTCCGGCAATACTGGTATTGCCTTGGCGATGGTCGCCGCCGCTCGGGGCTATCACTGCATTTTGACCATGCCGGAAACCATGTCGATTGAACGACGGCAGCTCTTGGGCTTGTATGGTGCCAATATCGTCTTGACCCCCGGCTCAGAAGGCATGCGCGGCGCTATTAACAAGGCTCAGGAGATTGTCGGACAAACGCCTGGCGCATTTATGCCGCAGCAGTTTGAAAACCCAGCGAATCCGGAAATTCACCGCCAGACCACCGCGCAGGAAATTTGGTCGGCAACCGACGGAGAGGTCGATGCATTCGTATGTGGCGTAGGTACCGGCGGAACCATTTCAGGCGTCGCGGATGTGATTAAAAACCGCAATCCGCAATTCCGGGTTATTGCTGTTGAGCCGACCGAATCGCCGGTTATTTCAGGCGGCAGCCATAGTCCCCATAAAATTCAAGGTATCGGTGCCGGTTTCATTCCGAAAAATCTGGAAATCGATTTGCTGGACGGCATCGAACTGGTCAGCACCGAGCAGGCGTTTGCAATGCGCAAGCGCTTGATCGAGGAAGAAGGCATCATGGCGGGAATTTCATCAGGCGCCAGTGTCTGCGCAGCACTGCGCGTTGCCGAACAATTGGGCAGCGGCAAAACCGTGGTAACGATTATTCACGATACCGGCGAACGTTATCTAAGTATGAGCTAAAGCCTGTTATTCTCTCCAAATTAACACAATAATAAGATTGGCGGTAATGAACCAAGCCAGCATAAAAAATCGCTCGTCCGGGCTTGGTTATTTGATTAACCGCATCCAGACCCTTTTCGTCAGCATGTTGCGGATCTGGACGATTCCGATTGTGCTGATGCTGAGCGTTTCTTCAGGTTTCACCACTTATTACGGTTTATCTCACTTCATCACGCCGTGGATAGCCCTAATTATCACTATCGCCATCCAATCCATCATCGTCATCTGTTCGTTGGAAATGGCCGGCATACACTGGAAAGCCAACCCCATGCGCTATTTTACAGTGGTTGCCTCTCTGTCTATCGCCATTGCCGCATCGGTGACTTTTTCCTATTTCAAGTTCTATGAGATATCCGAGCAAGAAACTCTGCATATCAACCGCCTGAACGAAATTAGGCATGAAATCAAAGATTATTTGGATGAGGTGCTCAATGCCAAAAGCCGGATATTGCAACAGCAAAAACAGGAACTGGAAAAAGCCTCATTAGATGCATCGCAAGCTTATTTCGGTACTCATGCTCAAATTGCCGAAGGCTATAAGAACCAAGTCGGAGAAGGACCGTTCTGGCGGCATTACAATCAACTCTATCAAGAAAAAAAGCAGGTTTTTCAGCAGCAGGAGCAGGTTTTTCTTGAATTGGATAAACACATCCGCATTTTACAGGGCAGTTTGAATAATCTCGATGTTGCCGATAATGTCGAGCAAGCTTATTCCGAGCTTTTGAAAAGCTATCAGGACATACAATTGCTGATAAACCAATTGTCCAGCAATATGGGTTTATCGTTACCCGAAGCGCCATTGTTGATGACTTATAAGCAATTTGTCGAAGAGGTAAAGCCGTCTTTTGCGATGTGGACTGGGTTTTCGTGGTTTGCCTTCGCATGTGCGGCAATGGTGGATTTTTTTACCGTGCTGCTTTCTTATCGGCTGGAATTTACAGCACCTGGCCCGCTGACGGTTCAAGAAGAAGAATTGGTTTTCGAATGTCTTAGACAATTTACCGAATTCCGCATCAATGCCAATGACGAATTGGAAATGATTATCGAAAAAAGCGAAATAGAAAAGGCCCGCCGTTATTCTGATTGGTCGAGAATGTTTGTGGTCGGCTTGCTGCTAAGCCGCGGGTTCCTCAGAAAAGTAGATAATAGAACAGTAGAGTTCGCGCCTAATTTATACCCATTGATTGCTGAAAAAATGTCCGACAAGATTGCCGCAATCAAAGCTAAGTCAAATGTCGTTCAAAGCAGTCATGAATAACTCCGGCAGCGAGCTTGAACACTGGTTGGCGGGTGGCGATATTATTGAAGAGCAGTATTCTGGCTCGGAAAGCTGGATAGCCGGGTTCGATGCTGATAGGCAAGCAGTCGTTATAAAGTTAGGACCTTATAAAAGATTATTTTTACGCCCTCAGAAATTTACCAAGCGTTTTTACCATCAGTTATATCCTTTAAAGATTGAAAGCTGGCCTTATCGCCGACAAATCCGATTGTTCGATAATTTTTGTACAGTCGATATATCATTGGATTTACGGTTTCAGGCAACATTGCTTTATGTGCAGAGAAACAGCGAATTATTGGCTACGATCAATCAGCATATAAAACAAACCTATGCCGATTTTGTAGACGACTTGGTCAACCGAGAAATGCAGATCCTTGACGATGGCATTTGGGTGCAAACCGGTCTATCGTCTGTTGAAAAATCCATAGCAAACGCCATTTGCGAACTGTTGGCGATCCAGCACATACAGGCGCAGGCGGTTTGCGATATAGCGGTTAGCTTTCAGGAATTTCCGTCGGTGCAACCGGGACGGGACAATGTTTATCTCCACGTTCTGAAAAAAACCTTTGAAGTAAGCGACCTGAAAAATAAGGAAGTTGCTCGCCAACAGCGATTGAGCGAGCAACAAGCATTATTGGAGAAACAATTGCAACTTCGGCACTTACAGGATTTGACCGAACTGGAGTTACAAGCCCAAGCTTTGGAGGCTGAGAAAAATCGGCGTTTATTGGAAGAAAAAGAAGATCAACTCACTCGACAATTGGCCATAGAAAAAAGAATTTATGCTGAACAAATTCGGCACGAAGCACAATTGAAAGAAATGTTGTTGGACAATGAGTTGTTAACGCAAGAGCGGCACCAAGCTAAGCAAAGATTGGCAGAGAGTCGGCAGCTAACCGACTTGCTTGTCCATCAGGCGCTAATGGAAGAGAAAAAAATGTCGGCTGAAATTCAGCGTAGGGAAAAAAGCCGGCATCGCCTGCAAGGCGCGGAATTGCGTGACCACGAAGGCGATGATGCTGATATGAATCGGTAATTCAGCATTTACGGCGGCTGGGAGCCGTCTGGTAGCGGCTGCGCACACTCAACCTACATATTCCTGACGTCGATTCGATTTCTGCGTCGAAGCACAGCATCGATAAGTCTGGATCCTTGATCCCAATGTCTGCTGCTGGTACACAATACTGGCTAAGGCTGTTTTGACAGCCCCTGCATATGGTAAATCTTTTTAGTTCAATCTCTGTGGAGAGCGTTGAACGAAGCCGCCTCTGTCATAAAGGCGGCTTCGCGAAGACAAGAAATTAGATTCTAAAATTACCCACCGTTAACCGCAGCTGATTGGCCAACTCAAGCAACTCGTGACATGCATCCGCAGTATTTTTAGCGCCTGTGGAGGTTTCCTCGGAAACGTGGCTGATATTGCTGATATTGCGGTTGATTTCTTCCGCGACGGCCGTTTGCTCTTCGGCGGCACTGGCAATCTGGTTATTCATGTCGTTGATAGTATCAATCCTTTCGCTAATCGCAGTGATCGAGCCGCCAGCCGATGCGGCTTGTTCGACGCTGGACGCGGCACGCTTTCTGCCGTTTTCCATGACTGATACCGCTTGCTTGGCGCGGCCCTGCAATCTTTCGATGGTTTGCTGAATTTCCAGCGTCGAGTTCTGCGTACGGCTGGCCAGGGTTCTTACTTCGTCGGCAACCACCGCAAAGCCACGACCCTGTTCACCGGCCCGCGCCGCTTCGATAGCGGCATTTAAAGCCAATAGATTGGTTTGTTCGGCAATGCCCTGAATGACGCCCAGCACTTCGCCAATGCTGTTGCTATCGTTTTCCAGTTCATGAATCACGTTGGCGGCATTTTCCACTTCAGTAGCCAGATTATTAATACCTTTGACCGCTTCGTTGACAATGTTTTTACCAGATGCTGCTTCGCGATCCGCTGTTTCGGCGGCTTCCGAGGCTTTGACTGCATTCCGGGCCACTTCCTGCACGGTGGAGGTCATCTGCTTCATGGCATTGGCAACCAGAGTGGTTTCCTGAAGCTGCCGTTCCACGCCTTTTTGAGTAGACTGGGTAATCGTGGCCAATTTATGCGAGGCATTAGCCAGCTTTTCGCTGGTAAAGCTGATTTCTTCAACCGTTTTGGCGATCTTTTTAACAAAAGAGTTAAAGCTAGATGCTACCCAGGCAAATTCGGATTTGCCCGATACGCTCAATCTGGCCCGCAAATCGCCTTCGCCGCTACAGATGCCCTGCAGATTAAGCGCTAGTTCGGTCAAGGGGCTGATAATAATTTTGCTCATCACAAAATAACCGGTGAAACCGATGATAAACAGAGTGACACACAGAAAACCGATCGCATAGTAGATGCTTTGTTTCAATTCGGCAAAGGCAGTACTAAACGGGGTGATAATCTCAAATGCACCGTGCAGATCCCCGGCACGGCGGTTTTCCATCGGATAGCCAAGCAAATCCTGGCCCTTGTCGTTGCCCCATAAGGCTTGCGAAGTGTTAGGGTCGCCGTGGCAAAGCTCGCATTGCTTGACCATTTTTACTGGCCGGAAATAACGGATTTCTTGTTTTTCATCGTCGACAACACTGTATTCGGTGAGCGTTGCATCATTTTTGAATTTGTCCAGAACTTGGCGTTCAAGTTCGTCCGGCATGTTTCGTGGTGGGTTGCGCGGATTGATCGCTGGTGCTTTGAAACGAAAACCGCCTTCTTTCGCCTTGGCTTCGATGACATCCCAAGCATTGGCAGTCGGAACGGTAGCGATAATCAACTCTCTGCTATTGGGCTTATTTTGTACCAGTTGCATGAGTTGCTCGGGGGAATAGATACCGCTTTCCCATTTCTTGACGACGTTATCGCGTATAGACTCGGAAACCAAAAGCAATTGGCGGGACGACTCAATTTTACGATCAATCAGTTTTTGCTTTTCAACATTAGAGAAGACAATTAATAATCCTATACCCAGAACGGTAAGCACAGCCATGGTAATTGCAACCACTTTTACACCTACTGAATGCCAGTTCATTAATAACATGCGAATCTCCTGAAATGTTTGTAATTATTATTTGTCTGCGGTCCCCGTCGTCCGCTAAAGACAGGCGCGAAAGTATAGCTTACAATTCTATCGACTCTTAATTAAAAAACTTTAAAAGTATGCGGAAAATCAAGATTCTATTCGTTTGCATGGGTAATATTTGCCGCTCGCCAACCGCAGAAGGCGTTTTTACCGACTTAGTGGCCAAGAGAAATCTAACCGATTATTTCAAGATAGATTCGGCCGGAACCCATGCTTATCATATCGGCGATGCGCCTGATTTAAGAGCTCAAAAGGCTGCGCGCGATCGAGGCGTTGAGCTTAAACATTTGCGAGCCAGAAAAGTGGTTGTCGGAGACTTTGAAGAATTCGACCACATTTTAGTGATGGACGACGAAAATTACCAAGTCATCGACGAAGCCTGTCCAGCCGAATTCAAACATAAACTTCGCCATTTTCTTGATTACGCGCCACATATCAATACCCGCGAAGTGCCTGATCCCTACTATGGAGGTAGTTACGGTTTCGAACGCGTTTTGGATATGGCCGAGGCCGCTTCGGAAGGTCTTTTAGCTGCCTTGCAGCAAGCGGGAGACTTGGAATGAACATTGTCGCCAATACCGTCGGCTATTTGGATGAGGATGTATTGCTGGAAGGGTATTTCGCTTACGATGCCTCAATAGACGGACAGCGCCCGGTAGTACTGATTCATCATGCCTGGGGGGGGCGAGACGAATTCGTTGCCGATAAGGCCAGGAAGTTGGCGGAATTGGGTTATCTGGCATTTGCTACCGATATGTACGGCAAAGGTGTTTTGGGCGCTGGGCCTGAAGAAAACGCAAAACTAATGCAGCCGTTTGTCGATAATCGGGCAAAACTGCAAAAGCGCCTGCATGCGGCGTTAGCCGCCGTCAAACTAATGCCTTGGGCCGATAATCGCCGCATTGCGGCAATAGGCTTTTGTTTCGGTGGGTTGTGCGCGTTGGATCTGGCGCGGACCGGTGTCGATATTCGTGGCGTGGTGTCGTTTCATGGCTTGCTTGAGGCGCCCGACAATATTCCGGACCCACAAATCAAAGCCAAGGTATTGGTATTGCACGGTCACGACGATCCGATGGGGTTGCCCGAACAAGTGCTAGCGCTGCAGGCCGAGCTTACCAAGGCCGGCGCGGACTGGCAGGTGCACAGCTATGGACACACCATGCATGCTTTTACCAACCCGGTTGCCAATAATCCCGACTTTGGCACGGTTTATCAGCCAGTCGCCGCCAAACGTTCCTGGCAGGCCATGCAAAACTTTCTGGCCGAAATTTTCCTCTGAGAGCTCAGTCTTCGACTAAGAGGCTGGCGTTTGTTACAATGCCGGACTTTTACACCCTTGAGCCAGTTGCATTATGGATTTGATGCTCAGGCTGTTATGAGGAACCCGTCGACTTTATCGGCGGCACTGGAAACACGGACCCATGTCAGACTTCGCTAAAGAAATTATCCCGGTTAATCTCGAAGACGAGATGAAACAATCCTATCTCGATTATGCGATGAGCGTGATCGTCGGCAGGGCACTCCCCGATGTCAGAGACGGCCTTAAACCCGTGCATCGCCGCGTACTTTACGCGATGAACGAGCTCGGAAACGACTGGAACAAACCCTACAAAAAATCGGCGCGTATCGTCGGTGACGTGATCGGTAAATATCACCCGCACGGCGATACCGCGGTTTACGACACCATGGTTCGAATGGCGCAGCCGTTTTCCTTGCGTTACATGCTGATCGACGGCCAGGGCAACTTCGGTTCGGTCGATGGCGATTCGCCGGCGGCGATGCGGTATACCGAGGTGCGGATGGCGAGAATCGCCCATGAACTGCTGGCCGATCTGGACAAGGAAACCGTCGACTTTGTAGCCAACTACGACGAATCCGAGTCCGAACCAACCGTGATGCCGACCCGTATTCCTACCTTGCTGGTCAACGGTTCGTCGGGTATCGCCGTCGGCATGGCCACCAATATTCCGCCGCACAATCTTGGGGAAATTATCAGCGCCTGCCTGGCTTTGATCGAAAATCCCGATCTGACCATCCCAGAGTTGATGCAAATCGTGCCAGGCCCGGATTTTCCAACCGCCGGCATCATCAATGGCGCTTCCGGCATTTACGAAGCCTACAGTACCGGCCGAGGTCGAATCTATTTACGCGGGCGCAGTCATTTCGAAGACATCGGCGACAGCGGCCGGCAGGCGATCATTACTACCGAATTGCCGTATCAGGTTAACAAGGCCCGTTTGCTGGAAAAAATCGCCGAATTGGTCAAGGAAGGCAAGCTGGAAGGCATTTCCGGTCTGCGCGACGAATCCGACAAGGACGGCATGCGTATGGTGATCGAACTGCGCCGCGGCGAAGTGCCTGATGTGGTGCTGAACAATCTTTACAAACAAACCCAGTTGCAGACCGTGTTCGGTATCAACATGGTGGCCTTGTACGACGGCCGTCCGCATTGCATGAATCTGAAAGAGATTCTGGCGGCTTTCATCGATCACAGACGCGAGATCGTCACCCGCAGAACCATTTACAATCTGCGTAAAGCACGGGAAAGAGCGCACATCTTGGAAGGCTTGGCGGTCGCTTTGGCCAACATCGACGAGATGATAGAGCTGATCAAGACCTCGCCGAATCCGCAGGAAGCCAAGGTCGGCCTGTTGGGAAAAACCTGGAATGCCGGTCTGGTAGCGGCCTTGCTGGATAGGGCCGATGCCGACCGTTCGCGGCCGGAAGAGTTAGGGGTGGAATTTGGGTTGGCCAACGGCGCTTACCGGCTTTCAGAAGCTCAGGCCCAAGCCATTTTGGATTTGCGCCTGCATCGCTTGACCGGTTTGGAACAAGAAAAAATCGTCAACGAATACAAGCAGCTGTTGGAGTTGATCGACGAATACCTGCACATCTTGGGCAGCGATGTGCGGCTGATGGAAGTCATTCGCGAAGAACTGGAAGAAATCAAGACCCAGTACGCCGATCCGCGCCGTACCGAAATCGTCCAGGATTATTCCAATCTGTCTGCGGAAGACCTGATCACCGAGGAAGACATGGTGGTGACCATGTCCCACGAAGGTTATGTCAAGACCCAGCCGTTGAGCGATTACAAGGCTCAGCGTCGCGGCGGGCGTGGCAAGTCGGCGACGGCGACCAAGGAAAACGATTTCGTCGAGAAACTGATCATCGCCAACACCCACGACACCATTCTGTGTTTCTCGTCGGCGGGCAAAGTTTATTGGTTGCGAGTCTTCAATCTGCCGGTCGCCAGTCGGGCCTCGCGCGGCAAGCCGTTCGTTAATTTGCTGCCATTGGAAGAAGGCGAAAAAATCAACGCCATGCTGCCGGTACGTGAATACAGCGAAGACAAATACATCTTCATGGCGACATCGTCAGGCACCGTGAAGAAGACCCCGTTGACCGAATTCGAGCGCCAACGCAGCAATGGCAAGATCGCCATCGATTTGAACGAAAACGATACCTTGGTGGGCGTGGCGGTTACTGACGGCCAGCAAAACGTCTTGTTGTTCAGCAGCGACGGCAAGGCAGTGTGCTTCAACGAAACCGACGTCCGGTCGATGGGCAGAACCGCTACCGGCGTGCGCGGCATTCGCCTGCAGGAAGGCCAGAAAGTCATTTCGCTGATCATCGCCAGTGAAGGCACGGTGCTGAATATTACCGAAAACGGTTACGGCAAACGCACCAGGCTGGAGGAGTTTACCCAACACCGCCGCGGCGGTCAGGGCTTGATCGCAATTCAAACCTCGGAGCGCAACGGCGCGGTGGTTGGTGCGGTATTGGTCAACGATACTGACGAAATCATGCTGATTACCGATGGCGGCATATTGGTCAGAACCCGGGTCAAGGAAATTTCCGTGGTTGGCCGAAACACCCAGGGCGTGACCGTTATACGTCTGGATAAGGGCGAAAGAGTGGTCGGTGTCGACCGTATCGACGGTCTCGGCGACGAAGACGACGTCGAAGGCGATGTCGACGACAATGATGTGGAAATTGACAGCGCCGATGTCGGCGGAGAAGAGGAATAATGGCCAGAATTTTTAATTTCAGCGCCGGGCCGTCGATGTTGCCGGAATCGGTATTGCTAAAAGCCCAGCAGGAAATGCTGGATTGGCAAGGCAGCGGCATGTCGGTGATGGAAATGAGCCACCGCGGCAAGCAGTTCATGTCGATTGCCGAAACCATGAAAAACGATCTGATCGAATTGCTGGCGATTCCCTCCAACTACAAGGTCCTGTTTCTGCAAGGCGGTGCCACGGCGCAATTTGCATTGATTCCGCAGAATATTCTCAATGGCAAAACCAAAGCCTGTTATGTCAACACCGGTGCCTGGTCGACCGCCGCCATCAAGGAAGCCGGCAAATACTGCGACGTGCAACTTGCCGCCAGTTCCGAATCCAGCGCATTTACAAGCATTCCGGCGCTCGGTGAATGGCTTGTCGATCGGGCTGCCGCTTATCTGCATTACACCTCCAACGAAACCATACATGGTGTCGAGTTTTCGGACATTCCGGAGGCGGGCGATCTGCCTTTGGTCTGCGATATGTCTTCGAATATCTTGTCGCGTCCGGTCGATGTCAGCCGTTACGGGATTATTTACGCCGGTACCCAGAAAAACATGGGGCCTTCCGGCGTTACGGTGGTGATCGTTCGCGAAGACCTGGTCGGGCTGGCGCCAAAGAGCGTACCTTCGGTATTCAATTACGAAACTCAGGCGAAAAGCGATTCGATGTTGAACACGCCGGCTACTTACAACTGGTATTTGCTGGGACTGGTTCTGCAATGGTTGAAACAGCAGGGTGGTGTCGCGGCTATCGAGCAACAAAATATTCGTAAAGCTTCCAAACTCTATCAAGCCATCGATCAATCCAGGTTATACAGCAATCCGGTCGTTAAAGAATACCGTTCGAGAATGAACGTGCCGTTCGTGTTGGCCGATGCGGCTTTAGATAAGGAATTTTTGGCGCTGGCCGAGAAAAACGGTTTGGGTTCGCTGCCGGGCCACCGCTCGGTCGGCGGCATGCGCGCCAGCATATACAATGCCATGCCTGAAGCCGGTGTCGATGCATTGATCGATTTCATGGCCGAGTTTGAACGCACTCATTAAGTACTATTATGACGGCGATTATCCCACTGTCGGAACTACGCGAAACAATCGATGGCATTGATCAGCAAATTTTGCAACTGATCAATCAGCGCGCCCAATGCGCAATCGAAGTAGCCCGAACCAAACAAGCCGAAGGCGAGAACGGCAGCTTTTATCGTCCGGACCGTGAAGCGCAGGTATTGCGGCGCATCAGGGAATTGAATCCCGGACCCTTAAGCGGCGACACGACCGTACACCTATTCCGGGAGTTGATGTCGGCCTGTCTGGCGCTGGAAAAGCCGCTGGAAGTGGCGTTTTTAGGGCCGCAAGGCACTTTTACCCAGCAAGCGGTCTTCAAGCATTTTGGACATGCCGTAAAAGATGTGCCTGTGGCGACCATACACGACATCTTTCAGGCGGTGGAAACCGGCCATTGCCAGTTCGGGGTGGTGCCGGTCGAAAACTCCACCGAAGGCGTCATCGCCCATACCTTGGATCGTTTCATGGCGTCGTCGCTGCAAATTTGCGGGGAAGTGGAAATCAGGGTGCATCAGAATTTGCTCGGCAAAATGGAAACTTTGGCCGAGATTAAGGAAGTGTTTTCGCATCAGCAATCGCTCGCGCAATGCCGGCAATGGCTGAATAATTATTTGCCGGGCGTGCCTTGCACCGCTGTCAGCAGTAACGCCGAGGCGGCGCGTCTGGCGTCTCTGGATAATAGCAAGGCGGCAATTGCCGGATTGGTGGCTGCCGAGTTGTACGATTTGCATGTTATCGAAAAAAATATCGAGGATGAAGCCAATAACACCACGCGATTCATCGTGATTGGCTGTCAGCAACCCTGTTCCACTGGCGCCGATAAAACCTCTATTCTGGTTTCCACGGGCAATCAACCGGGCGCGCTGCACAAAATTCTTGCGCCGTTCGCAGAACACGGCATCAGCATGGCGCATATCGAGTCGAGGCCATCCCGGCAGGGTTTGTGGGAATACGTGTTTTTCATCGATATTGACGGTCACCGCGACGATGCCGATGTTGCCAAGGCGCTGGAATCCCTGCAAAACAATGTCAAAATGCTGAAAATACTCGGGTCCTACCCGAAAGCCGTTATTTAAATCCAAACCAAAAGATCGATGAATAAATTTTTAGAGCTTGCTCTTGCCGGTGTTCAACAACTAGTGCCTTACGTGCCAGGCAAGCCGGTGGACGAATTACAGCGCGAACTGGGTTTGAGCGAAATCGTCAAACTGGCTTCAAATGAAAACCCATTGGGAACCGGCACCAAGGTTGCCGCCGCGATTCAGGCAACGCTGCCCGAATTGACGCGCTATCCCGACGGCAGCGGATTTGCGCTCAAAGCCGCACTGTCCGCCAAGTTGGGTGTTACTCCGCAGCAGATTACCTTGGGTAACGGTTCCAGCGAAATATTGGAGCTGGTGGCGAGGACTTTTGTAAGGCCGGAACTGGAAGTGGTTTTTTCTCAGCATGCTTTTGCGCTGTATCCGATTCTGACCCAAGCGGTCGGGGCGATTGCGAAAGCGGTGCCGGCCAAGAATTACGGCCACGACCTGGATGCGATGCGGGCGGCGATTACCGATAAGACTCGGTTGGTATTCATCGCCAATCCCAATAATCCCACCGGCACCTTGTTGGCAAAGGATGAGCTGGAAAATTTTATAGCAGCTTTGCCTGATCATGTTTTATGCGTGCTTGATGAAGCCTATTACGAATTTGTGCAGCCGGAAGCCAGGATCGATTCGCTGGACTGGTCGAACCGTTATCCGAACCTGATCATAGCCCGCACCTTTTCCAAAGCCTACGGCCTTGCCGGGCTTCGCATCGGCTACGGTATCTCTTCGCCTGATGTGGCGGATTTGCTGAACCGGGTGCGTCAGCCGTTCAACAGCAATATGCTGGCTTTGGCGGCGGCGGAAGCGGCGCTTGGCGATGCCGAGTATCTGACGCAAACCGTGACGCTGAATAATGCCGGCATGCGGCAACTCACTCAGGCGTTTAAGGAGTTGGACTTGGAGTGGATACCGTCTTCAGGCAATTTCGTATCGGTCGATCTAAAAAAACCGGGGTTACCGGTTTATGAAGCCTTATTGCGCAAAGGTGTAATCGTGCGCCCGGTCGCCAACTACGAAATGCCTAATCACTTGCGGGTCAGCATCGGCACCGAACGCGAAAACCAAGTCTTCATCAATGCCTTGCGCCAGGTGTTGTCGGGTGTTTAAACGATTATGCATCATCGGCGTTGGCCTGATCGGCGGCTCCATTGCCAGAGCGGCACGGCAGCAGGGTTTGTGTGAGGAAGTTGTCGCTTATGGGCGAGAAAAAAACCTGCCCAATATGCAGCTGGCTCGGCAATTGGGTGTGATCGATGATTTTTACACCGAGATCGGTGTAGCGCTTGAGCATGCCGACTGTGTGATCGTCGCGACGCCGGTCGGCAGCATGCAGGCGATTTTCGAGCAGATCAAACCTTACTGGAATGCGGACGCGATCTATAGCGATGCCGGCAGCACCAAGGGCAGCGTCATTGATGCCGTGCAAGCGGTATTCGGCTCGGTACCGGCCAACTTCGTGCCGGCGCATCCCATTGCCGGCGCGGAACGTAGCGGTGTGGACGCCTCGACCGCCGATTTGTTTGTCAACCGGCGGTTGATTCTTACGCCTTTGGAAAATACCGATAAACAGGCTGTGGAAAAAATCAGCCTTTTTTGGGAACGTATCGGCTCCAGTGTTTCTGTAATGTCGGTAGAACATCACGATACCGTGTTGGCTGCCACCAGCCATTTGCCGCATATCCTGGCCTTTGCCTTGGTGGGCTTGCTGGGGCGTAAGGACGAGCAGCGCGAGATATTCAAGTACGCCGCCGGCGGCTTCAAAGACTTTAGCCGCATCGCTTCCAGCGATCCGACCATGTGGCAGGACATTTGCCTGGCCAATAAACAGGAAATCATTCCCTTGATTCAGCAATTTCAGGCTGAATTGCACAAAATTGAGCAGATGCTGGTTGACGATCGGGGCGAGCAACTGTTTGAAACCTTTACGTATGCCAGAAATGCCCGGCAGCGTTTTCTCGATACCTTAGAAGCTTAACAAGAAGATCAATATGTCACAGTCTATTACCTTTAAAGTGCAACCCGGCGGCAGTCTGCGCGGCGAAATCCGCGTGCCGGGCGATAAATCCATGTCGCATCGTTCCATCATGCTGGGGTCGCTTGCGGAAGGCGTTACCCACGTCAGAGGCTTTCTGAATGCCGAAGACGCGATGTCGACGCTGGAAGCGTTCCGGGCCATGGGTGTAGAGATTGAAGGTCCGGTGAATGGCGAAGTGACCATCCACGGCGTTGGCAAACACGGTTTGAAAGCCCCGCAAAAACCGCTGTATCTGGGGAACTCCGGTACTTCGATGCGCTTGTTGAGCGGCCTGTTGGCCGGGCAACCGTTTGATTGCGTGTTGACGGGTGACAAATCGCTGGAATCGCGGCCGATGAAACGGGTGACGGCACCGTTGGCGCAAATGGGCGCGGAGATCGAAACCCAGGAAAACGGCACCGCGCCGCTGCATATCAAAGGCAAGGCCGGCAAGCTGAACGGCATCCATTACGACATGCCGATTGCCAGCGCCCAGGTTAAATCCTGCCTGTTACTGGCCGGCATGTATGCGGAAGGCGAAACCAGCGTCACCGAACCTGCTCCGACTCGCGATCACACCGAGCGAATGTTGAGTGGTTTCGGTTATCCGGTGGTTCGCGATGGCAGCACTGCAAAAATCAACAATCAAGGCAAATTGACCGCGACGGAAATCGACGTGCCCAGCGATATTTCCTCTGCGGCATTCTTTCTGGTAGGTGGCAGCATCGCGCCGGACTCCGATATTACCTTGAAACATGTTGGCATCAATCCGACCCGTACCGGCGTCATCGACATCCTGCGCCTGATGGGGGCCAACATCGAAGTATTGAACGAACGGGAAGTCGGCGGCGAGCCGGTGGCCGATCTGCGCGTGCGTTCCGCTCAGTTAAAAGGCATCGAAATACCCGAACATCTGGTGCCTTTGGCCATCGACGAATTTCCGGTACTGTTCGTCGCCGCGGCTTGCGCCGAAGGCAAAACCGTGTTGACCGGCGCCAAGGAATTGCGCGTCAAGGAATCCGACCGGATTCAAGTCATGGCCGACGGCTTGCAAATTTTGGGCGTCGACGCCCAGCCGACCGAAGACGGCATGGTGATCCAAAGCGGTCCTATCGGCAGCGGCGAAGTCGATTCCCACGGCGATCACCGCATCGCCATGTCGTTTTCGATTGCCGGCTTGCGCGCCAGCGGCCCGATTACCATCAAGGATTGCGCCAACGTCAACACTTCATTCCCTGAGTTCAAACAGTTGGCAACCCAACTGGGCCTGGACTTGACCAGCATTTGATATGACGGTTCCGGTATTAACCATAGACGGCCCCAGCGGTGCCGGCAAAGGCACCGTCAGTCGGGCGGTGGCAAAACGTTTAAATTGGAATTATCTGGATAGCGGTTCGATTTACCGGTCTTTGGCGATCGCTGTCTTGCAGGCTGAAGTCGATCTGCTGGACGTAGCCGCAATTTGCAAAATTGCCGAAGCGATGGGTTTGGAATTCGACTGTGGTGCAGAGCTGGTCGTTAGACTTAACGGTTGCGACATTACGTCGCAGTTGGCGACCGAAGCCACCGGCAATGCAGCGTCCATCATCGCCGCTTATCCGGCGGTTAGGGCGGTGCTGTTGCAGAAACAAAAGGACTTTCAACAGCTTCCGGGCTTGGTTGCCGACGGCCGAGACATGGGCAGCGTGGTGTTTCCGGATGCCGAATTTAAGGTCTATTTAACCGCCAGCGCCGAAGAACGGGCATCGAGAAGATATAAGCAGTTGATTGAAAAGGGTATTGATGCTAACCTTTTACAAATTACCCGAGAAATCGAAGAACGCGACCGGCGCGATAGTGAAAGAGCGACGGCTCCGTTGACTATTCCGCAAGGCGCGCATTTTATCGACTCCTCAAGTTTAAGCATCCAGCAGGTGATAGACGCGGTAATGGATTTAGTCCGTTAGGGCTTGATTGGCGGTTGCCGAAGTTTGGCAGCTTTTTTTAATTTTATTGATAAAAGAAAGCTTGTTTGTGTTTCAACAAGTTAATGGGAAAGTAAAGAGATGAGCGAAAGCTTTGCACAGTTATTAGAAGAGAGTTTTGCCAAGACCGAAATGCGTCCTGGCGCGATGTTGATCGGAACCGTGATCGATATCGAAAACGAGTTTGTCATCGTCAGCACACAAGCTAAATCGGAAGGCGTTATTCCGAAATGGCAGTTTTTGAATGCGGACGGCGATCTGGAAGTCAACGTCGGTGACGAAATCGAAGTAGCCCTCGATTTATTTGAAGATGGCTTGGGTGCTACTCTTCTTTCCCGCGATAAAGCTAAGAAAAGCAAGGCCTGGAGCGAACTGGAAAAAGCCTTCGAAACTCAGGAAACCGTTATCGGCCGTATCAACGGCAAAGTTCGCGGTGGTTTCACCGTGGCCGTTGGCGCACTGCGTGCCTTCCTGCCGGGTTCATTGGTTGACGTGCGTCCTATCCGCGATACCACCTTCCTGGAAAACCGCGACCTGGAATTCAAGGTCATCAAAATCGACCAAAAACGTAACAACGTCGTGTTGTCACGTCGTGCGGTCGTTGAAAGCGAATACAGCGCAGAACGCGAAGAATTGGTTAAAACCCTGCAAGACGGCGCGATCGTTACCGGTATCGTTAAAAACCTCACCGACTACGGTGCGTTTATCGACCTGGGCGGCGTAGATGGTTTGTTGCACATCACCGATATGGCATGGCGCCGCGTACGTCATCCATCCGAGTGCGTGGAAATCGGCCAAGAAGTCAAAGTCAAAGTCCTGAAATTCGACAAAGACAAAACCCGCGTATCGCTGGGCATGAAACAATTGGATGAAGATCCATGGCAAAACATCGCCCGTCGCTACCCAGCCGGTAGCCGCGTGTTCGGTAAGGTCAACAACCTCACCGATTACGGTTGCTTCGTGGAAATCGAAGAAGGCGTCGAAGGTCTGGTTCACGTATCCGAAATGGATTGGACCAACAAAAACGTTAACCCATCCAAAGTCGTGCAATTGGGCGACGAAGTTGAAGTCATGGTTCTGGAAATCGACGAAGAACGTCGTCGTATTTCACTGGGCATGAAACAATGCCGTTCGAATCCTTGGGACGAATTTGCTGCAACGCACAACAAAGGCGACAAAATCAGCGGCAAAATCAAATCCATCACCGATTTCGGTATCTTCATCGGTCTGGATGGCGGCATCGACGGTCTGGTTCACATGTCCGATATTTCTTGGAACGAGAACGACGAAGAAGCGATCCGCAACTACAAAAAAGGCGACGAAGTCGAAACCGTCATCTTGGCCGTGGATTCAGAGCGCGAACGTATTTCTCTGGGCATCAAACAATTGGAACAAGATCCTTTCCAAAACTACATCGCCCTGCATGAGAAAGGCAGCCTGGTTAAAGGCACCATCAAGGAAGTCGATGCCAAAGGTGCGGTTATCACCTTGGGCGACAATGTTGAAGGTTACTTGCGCGCTTCCGAAATTCAACGCGATCGAGTCGAAGATGCTCGCACCCTGTTGAAAGAAGGCGACGAAATCGAAGCCAAGTTCATGGGCGTCGACAAGAAAACCAAATCGATTTCTTTGTCTATCAAAGCCAAAGATGTTGAAGAAGAGTCGAATGCTATTAAAGATTACTCGTCACAAAATGCCGGTACAGCGACATTAGGCGACATCTTTAAACAAATGGACAAGTAAAAAACCGTCTCCGAGGGTGGCATGAGTTTACTCATGTCACCCTTTTTTGATTACTCAGGGTTGGATGTGACAAAATCAGAATTGATAGAGGTGCTGGCCAGAAAACAGCCGCATCTTGCGCTTAAAGATGTTGAATTGGCAGTCAGGTGTGTTGTCGATCATTTGAGCGACACGCTGGCGAGCGGCGAAAGAATTGAAATCCGTGGTTTTGGCAGCTTTTCGCTACACCATCGTTCTGCTCGTTTAGGCAGAAATCCAAAAACAGGCGAATCGGTTTCTTTAACGGAAAAACACGTACCGCATTTTAAGCCTGGAAAAGAATTGCGGGATATGGTTGATGCTTCCCGCGAAAAATACAAGATCGTAGATTAAGCTTTTAGGCTTTGCTGTGTGTGAATAATTCGTACTTAGCAACAAGCCAACATTTAATAGAGATCAGGTGAGCCAATATTCCTCAGGCTCAGCTGATCCACAACATCCTAATGACTGAAGATCTTTGTCTTCCGCTCATACCATGATCCCCTTCATATTTTAGTAGTGATACGATTCGACCATAATTACCACTACGATCCTAGCTATGGCTATAATCTGGACCGATTGCTGGCCGTACCTGCGCCCGAGGCACCGCTGGATTTTGTGGAATTCTGGCAGGAGCGCTATCGGCAGACCATAGCCTTTTCGACCCAATATCATCTTTTGCCCTGCGGCAACCATGCGGGTTTTGCAATTTACGATTTAAGCTATCAGTCGACGGCGGGATTTGTTATCGGCGGCTGGCTATTGGTGCCCGAGCATCAAGAGATCAGGCAAGGGATTGTGATAGGTCACGGGTATGGCGGTCGCGAGCAACCGGATTATCATATAAACATACCCGAAACCGCTCTTCTGTTCCCGTGTTTTCGAGGAATATCCCGAAGCCGCTGTTCGGCAATCCCAGAGCAGGCCGATAGGCATGTGTTGCACGGTATTGAAAATCGCCATGACTATGTCATAGGCGGTTGTGTAGAGGATTTATGGCTTGCGGTATCGGTTTTGCTCGATATTTATCCGCAAATAGCTGGTCGTATAGGCTATATGGGCATCAGCTTTGGGGGAGGGATAGGCGCGCTGGCAATACCTTGGGATCAGCGAATACAACGAGTGCATTTCAATGTGCCTACTTTCGGCAATCAGCCATTGCGATTGAGTCTGCCGACCATGGGTAGCGCCGCAGTATTAAAACAATATTCTGAACGGCACGGTCATGTCCTTGAAACATTGGCCTATTACGATGCGGCAGTTTCGGCGGCTTATGCCGCTCAGCCCGCACACTTTGCCGCGGCCTTATTCGATCCGGTGGTAGCTCCGCCCGGACAATTCGCCATTTACAATGCCTGGGCTGCCGATAAGTCTTTATTTGTCTTGGAAGCGGGCCATTTTGATTATCCAAACCATCTTGCCCAAGAGCAGCAATTGCTGGGTGAGTTAACACTGTTTTTCGGAGAACATCGCTTTAATTTATGAATCGCGAATATCATCACTGGTACAGCCCCCGCTTGGGGAGAGATATGGAGTTCCTGGTTTTCGGTCATGCTGGCGCCAAAGTGCTGATTTTTCCAACACGCGACGGACGTTTTTATGAATACGAAGATTTACGTATCGTCGACAGCTTAAGCGCCAAAATTAAGGCCGGACAACTTCAGCTGTTCTGTCTTGACAGTATCGATCACGAAACCTTTTATTGCTTCTGGAACCGTCCCGAAGATCGTATCCAGCGCCATATTCATTTCGAAGAGTACGTGCTTGGCGAAATCATGCCTTTCATGGAAGCCAAGAATCCTCACCCAGTGACCATTGCCCACGGTTGTAGCCTTGGGGCTTATCACGCCGCAAATATCGCTTTTCGCCATCCGCATCTGTTTCATAGGCTGGCCGCTTTTTCCGGACGTTTCGATTTGACGTTGGAAGTGGAGCATTTTAGAAATCTGTTCGACGGCCACTACGACGATGATGTTTATTTCCATACACCCACCCATTTTTTGCCTAATTTGAATTGCGAAACACAATTGAATTATTTGCGTAAAATGGAAATCACATTGGTGATTGGCAAGGAAGATCCGTTCCTACAGAATAATCATGATCTTAGCCGGATACTGAATCAAAAGGGTATTCGCCATGAACTGTACGAATGGGAGGGCCGCGCTCATCAAGGCCATTATTGGCGGCGTATGGCTCCACTTTATATTTAAGGCTCCGCCTCCGGCAAATACCCCATGATTAAACGACTATTCATTATCGCGATACTCAGCATATTTATCTTGGGTGGTTTGTTCGGCATTAAGTTCTATCAGATCAACCAAGCTATCAGCCAGACGCCACCGCCATCACCAACAGTGGTGGCGGCGACCATTGTCAGGCAGGAAGAATGGTTTTCTTCGTTAACTGCCGTGGGTAGTTTAACGGCTGTTGCCGGAGTCGACGTCAGTAGCGAAGTCGCAGGTAAGGTCAAGGCGCTGCATTTCGAATCGGGGCAATCGGTCAAGCAAGGTCAATTATTGCTTGAACTTGATGCGGCAACGGATGTGGCGGAATTGCAAGGTCTCCAGGCAGAGCAACGTTTGGCGCAAGTGCGTTTCGAGCGTAGCGCTAAGATGCTGGAAAAAAAATTTATTTCCAATTCGGATTACGACCAAAACCGGGCGCTACTTGACGAAGCCATGGCATCGGTGGCGGCAAAACGGACATTGATTGACAAAAAACAGATTCGGGCACCATTCAGCGGGGAGTTGGGGATACGCCAAGTCGATCTCGGTCAGTATTTGGCCGAAGGTACGGCGATAGTCAGTTTGCAGAAACTGGATCCGATTTATCTGGACTTCAGTCTGCCTGAGCGCCATTTAAGCCAGATTGGCACAGGACAACAAGTCATCGTCAGCGTACAGGCCTATCCCGATAAACGCTTTAAAGGCCAAATTATCGCCATTAGTCCCGCCGTGGAACAGAACACACGTTCATTGAAAATCAGGGCGACCTTAAAAAACGCCGATAAGCAGCTTCGTCCCGGCATGTTCGCACAGGTGCTGATCGTTTCAGACCGCAAAATGCAGGTTTTAACCTTGCCCGATACCGCAATTACTTACAACCCCTACGGTAACTCGGTATTTCTGATCGAAACCGGCAAGCAAGGCTTGACCGTACAAAATCGCCAGGTGCAAACAGGGCAAAGCCGCGAGGGCAGGGTGGAGATCATCGAAGGTCTCAAACCGGGCGATCGGGTGGTGAGTGCCGGCCAGGTCAAATTGCGCAACGCTATGCCGGTTGAACTGGACAGCAAACCGGCGCCGGGCGAGCGGGAGCCGGTACAGTGAAATTCACCGATCTGTTCATTCACCGCCCGGTATTGGCCAGTGTCGTCAGTTTGCTGATTCTGGTGCTCGGCATCAGGGCGCTCACCGCACTGGAGCTTAGGCAATATCCGGAAACCGAAAATACCGTCGTTACCATCGCCACGTCCTACCCGGGCGCCAGTAGCGAACTGATAAAAGGCTTTATCACCACTCCGTTGCAACAAGCTATCGCCGAAGCCGACGGCATAGACTATCTGTCTTCGAGCAGCCGCCAGGGCGGTTCCACTATCGAAGCGCACATGCGCCTGAATTACGATCCGCATGCTGCTGTCGCCGAAATTCAAGCCAAGGTGGCCAGTCAGCGCAATATTTTGCCGGCCGAAGCGGAAGACCCGGTGATAACCTCGCAAACCGGCGAAAGCACGGCCTTGATGTATATCGCCTTATATAGCGACACACTAAAACCGGCCCAGCTTAGCGACTATATGCTTAGGGTAGTGCAACCCAAGCTTCAGGCCGTGCCGGGCGTCGGCAAAGCCAATATGCTGGGTAACAAGACCTTTGCGATGCGGATTTGGTTGGATCCTGAGCGCATGGCGGCATTAGGGGTAACGGCCAACGATGTCAGCGAGGTATTGCGCGCCAATAATTACTTGTCCGGCGTCGGCGGCACCAAGGGCAATTTCGTCAAAATCGATTTGCGTGCCACCACCGATGCGGTCGACGAGCAGGAGTTCCGGCAACTGGTGGTCAGCAATCGTAACGGCACGTTGGTCAGGTTGGCGGACATTGCCGATACGGAGCTCGGTAGCGAAGATTACGACTCGGTCAACTGGTACCAAGGCAAGATGGCTATTTTCATGGGCATCGAACAGGCGCCGGGCGCCAATCCGCTGACTGTCGCCAAAGCGGTCAAACTGTTATTGAAAGACATCGAACGCGACTTGCCGGATGCCATGCATATCCTGTTGCCTTACGATGCCAGTCAATTCATCGAGGATTCCATCGATGAGGTATACCATACCCTGATTGAAGCGATAGCCATCGTGCTGGTGGTGATTTTTTTATCGCTGGGATCGCTGCGTGCCGCGTTGATACCGGCCATCACCGTGCCGCTGTCGCTGATCGGCGGTGCGTTTCTGATGCTGGCGATGGGATTTTCCATTAATTTGCTGACCATGTTGGCCATGGTGCTGGCTATCGGCCTGGTGGTGGACGATGCGATTGTGATGGTGGAAAACATCCATCGCCATATCGAGCTGGGTCAAAGCCGTTTGCAGGCGGCGGTTATCGGCGCCAGAGAGCTGGGGCTGCCTGTCATAGCCATGACCACCACGCTGATTGCGGTTTATGCGCCCATCGGCTTCATGGGGGGCATGGTTGGCACGCTGTTTACCGAATTCGCCTTTTCATTGGCCGGAGCGGTGCTGATTTCCGGGGTGGTGGCATTGACGCTGTCGCCGATGATGTGTTCCAGGGTTTTAAAAGAAGCCGGCAAGCCGGGACGATTCGAACTGGCGGTCGAGCATTTTTTCGGCCGTTTGGCGCATCATTATCAGCGCCTGCTGCACAAACTACTGGAATATCCTTCCACGGTGATGATGTTTGCGCTATTGGTGCTGGTCAGCATTTATTTCATGTTCATGCTGACCAATAAGGAACTGGCCCCCACCGAAGACCAAAGCATCCTGTTTGCCATGGCAAGCGGGCCGCAGACCGCGACCCTGCAATACAACGAAACCTATGCCCGCGAGCTGATCAAGCAGTTCGAAACCATACCGGAATACCAGGAAAGCTTCTTGATCATGGGGTTCGGCGGCGATACCAGTACCGTATTCAGCGGCTTCAAAATGCCGTCGACTTTCGAGCGGCAACGCTCGCAGGACCAGATTCAACCGGAGTTGCAGGCCAAAGTGGCCAGCATCGCCGGTTTCCAAACCGCCGTTTTTCCTAGGCCCAGTTTACCGGGTTCCGGTGGCGGCTTGCCCTTGCAGTTTGTGATGACGAGCGATGCCGATTACGCGGCATTGGATCAGGTGGCGGATCAATTTCTCGATAAGGCCATGAAAAGCGGGCAGTTCGCGTTTCTGATGAAAGACGTCAATTTCAATCGTCCTAAAGCCACGCTGATAATCGATCGCGACCGGGCCGCCGATTTGGGGCTTTCCATGCAGGACATCGGCAGCAATCTGGCGACCTTGCTGGGTGGGCAATATGTCAACCGTTTCAGTCTGCAGGGCCGCAGCTATAAGGTCATTCCTCAGGTCGACGATCTGTCCAGGCTGGATAGCAGCAAGTTCGACAATTATTACCTGCGCACCGCATCGGGCGGACAGGTAGCGCTGTCGTCGCTGGTGAAAATCGAAAATTCGGTGGAGCCCAGCAAACGCACCCAGTTTCAGCAGCTCAACAGCCTAACTATTAACGGCCTGATGCTGCCCGGTATCGGTCTCGGCGATGCGATGGCCTATATGGAAAAAACCGCCGCCGAAATTTTTCCGAGAGGTTTCGGTTGGGATTATACCGGCGCTTCCCGGCAATACATCCAACAAGGCAACGTGTTAATCCTTACCTTCTTCATGGCCTTGCTGATTATTTATCTGGTGCTGGCCGCACAATTCGAAAGTTGGCGAGATCCTTTGATCATCCTGATCTCGGTGCCGTTGTCTGTCGCCAGCGCCTTGGCTTTCATGATGCTGGGTTTTGCGACGGTCAACATCTACACCCAGGTAGGCTTGATTACCCTGATCGGCCTGGTCGCCAAAAACGGTATTCTGATAGTGGAGTTTGCCAACCAATTGCAGAGCGAGGCAGGACTGTCTAAATTACAGGCGGTCGAACAAGCCGCAGGCATCCGTTTGCGGCCGATATTGATGACAACCGTGGCGATGATAGTCGCCATGCTGCCATTATTGACGGCTTCCGGGCCCGGTGCCGCCAGCCGTTTCGACATTGGCCTGGTCATTGCCAGCGGCTTGGGCATAGGGACCTTGTTTACCTTATTTGTGGTACCGGCTTTTTATCTGTTATTGGCGCGGGATCACCATCTCAAGACAGCTGGACAAGGCGCTGTCTAAAACAAATCGATTTCGCTTTTGCTCTTGGCCATTGATCCCTCGTAATGGCTCTTCTCGGCCACAATCTGATCCAGTTTTTGGGCGACTTCCAGGCTGCATTGCTCAACGGCTCTGAAGTTATCCAGAATATGTTCCTGAATAGGCAAGGATGTGGCCCAATCCTCGGCCAGATGATTCATCGCCAAATGCATGCATTTATGGGTTAACTCATGGGGATAGGTGATTTTTTGATAGGTGGGCAGGTGTCCGTAAGTTTTCGCGCCCATACCCGAATACAACCACTTACCGAAGGCGCTGTTGAGATAATCGACCGAGACTGCTTGCGCCGCCGGCGAATCGACCCCGGTTTCGACCGCCCGGTAACCTTGTTGCACGTAAATCATCTGATTGACTTTCGCCAGCGCAATTTCGCCCACCAACTGCGTATAGGTAACCTTGCTGTAAGTCTCCGTGGAAATATTGCTGACTTCGGTAATGTTGCGCTCAAACTCGCCGATCGCGGCCTTCGATTCGTCGGTCATGCTGGCCATGTTTTCGGTGTCTTCAACGATAGTGGAACAGGCACGAGTGAATTTTTTGATGCTGCCGTTGATTTGCTGGGTTGCATGTTTGGTATTTTCAGCCAGCTTGCGTACCTCATCGGCCACTACGGCAAAACCGCGTCCGTGTTCGCCGGCCCGCGCAGCTTCAATCGCGGCGTTCAAGGCTAATAGGTTAGTTTGATCGGCGATATTGGCAATCAGCGAGGTGACGTCGGTAATTTCCTTACTGCTGTGGCTGAGCTCGATAGAGGAAACTTTCATTACCTCAATTTTTTCGACAATGCCGGTCAGTTTGTCGATGACCGAGCCGAGTGCCGCACGGCTGTTGACAGCGATATTAGAAGCGTCGTTGGATATGCGTTCCACCTGTTGCATTTGTTGGGTAATGGTGGACAAATCGTCCTGGGTACGTTGCAGACTGGATAGCAGGTTTTCGGTTTTCATCTGGCCGAGTTGCGAAAATAACATCTCGTGAAGATTATGCAGATGATTCTGTTGCATCATTTCCAGCGAAGTATCGATGTGGATCAGATTGCTGGCAAACGCGCCTTTAATGCCGATGGGCTGCGGTTTGCGGTAAAACTGTTTGTTTTGGGCCGACTGAAAACAACTGGCTGCTTCACGCATATAGGTTTCGATCTGATCGAGTGCGCTGTTGAATCCCCAGGCAATAGAGGCCAACTCGGAGTCGGCTGGAATTTGCGTGACGCGGTATTCCATCTGGCCTTTTTCGATGTGATTGGCCATTTTGGACAGCGACTTTACGACATGCAGTTCCTTTTTAGATTGACGAAAAAAAAGCACAATGGCAATAAAACCCAATAGATTGGCAATCAGAACCGGCCACGCTAACCCACGGCTGACAAGGGTTTCCAGCGATGTGAATCCCAATACTCCTGCCAAGCACCACATCGTGGTTTTGCCGTTAAAGCGTAAGAATGAATTCACGGTAGTCTTTTCCGATTGAATTGAGTGCTTGATTGAGTACCTCCGTGCCGGCGGTAATGGCATCCTGGCGTCCGGCCCTTTTTTCGGCGGCAAGCATATCGCGATATAAGTCTTCGGCGATTTTTTGTTTGATTTTGTTGGGTTTACGTCTTACCGAAAAATAACCGACGATTTCCCGATTGTTGGGGGAAGTACCCACTTTGTAGCTGGGCGTGACAGTGGCATAAACCCAATAGAAAGAGCCATCCTTGCTGAGATTTTTGACATAACCGAAAAATTCTTCGCCGGAACGGATGGTCTTCCACAATAAACTGAAGACGGCGCGAGGCATATCCGGATGGCGGACGATGTTGTGTTGTTGACCCAATAGCTCGGATTCTTTGTAGCCGGAAAACTCTATGAATACAGGGTTGCAATAGGTAATTTTGCCGACGGTGTCGGTTTTTGAAACGATGAAATCGTCATCGCGCATGACGATTTCACGGTTGGTAGGGGAGGTTTTTGGGGCCATTTCTCTGCCGTTCCAGGTTATTAAATACTCCATTCAGCCTGCTAGCATCAAAGGCTGTCGGCAAAGATAATAACCACTAACGGCATTCGGAATCAAATAAGGATGAAATCCTTATGGTTATTCCCGTGCCGGCAAGATTGAGGCTATTGCCGGTAACCAGATCAGGAGTCGTCGACAGTCGCGGCCAGCTTGGCAAGCTTTTGCAGAATGCCGGCAAATTCAGTCGCATCGTCGCTCCTGGCCGTGGCATGCGCGACTTTGCGGCCTTTTCTGGGGGCTTTGTCGTAGAGATGTAGATGGCAGTTGGCGATATTCAAAATCTGTTCATCCTCCGCCAGGCCGCCAATAAAATTGACCATGCCGGTAAAGCCGCGGGCTTTTGTCGAGCCCAAAGGCAAGTCGAGTATCGCCCGCAGGTGGTTCTCGAACTGACTGGTTTCCGCGCCTTCTATGCTCCAATGCCCGGAGTTGTGTACGCGAGGCGCAAATTCGTTAGCCAGCAACTCGCCGTCGACATCGAACAACTCCAGCGCGATCACGCCGACATAATCGAGTTTTTCCAACAGATTTTTTGCGTAATCTTCAGCCGCCGATTGCGCCGCGTCGCCGCTACGGCATTCGGCAACCCGCAAAATGCCGCCCTGATGCTGATTTTCCGAAAGTGGATAATAAACGATGTCGCCGGAGGGGCGGCGTGCGGCGATGATGGATATTTCGCGTTGAAATGGCACGAAGCCTTCGACTATGGAAGCAGCGCCTTGCATGGCTTGCCAGGCATCCGCCAATTCGTCTGCGGATTTTAATACCACCTGACCCTTGCCGTCGTAACCCATGCGCCGGCTTTTTAAAATCGCCGGATAGCCGATCTGTTGCATTGCCTGCTGCAAATCCTGCAAATTATCCACTGCCGCAAACGGCGCGGTGCGGATGCCCAGCTGTTTGAAAAAATTCTTCTCCAGCAAACGATCCTGCGCCACCGCCAAGGCATTGGCCGGCGGATAAACCGTGGTATGGCTGGACAGAAACTCTGCTACATGGGCGGGTACGTTTTCGAATTCGTAAGTCACCACATCGGCTTTTTCGGCCAGCTCCGCCAACAAGGCAGGATCGTCGTAAGCGCCGAGAAGATGTTCGCTCAATCCTGCTGCGCCGGCATTGGCATCGGGATCGAGCACAATAAAGTTCAAACCCAGCGGATAACCGGCCAGGGCAATCATTCTGGCAAGCTGGCCGCCACCTAATATCCCTATTTTCATGGCTGTACCTGGCGTGGATCGGAGTTGGTGAGGACATTATCAGTCTGTTGCTGACGATAGGCATCCAATGCGGGGCGATATTGCGGGTGTTTGTTGCTGACGATGGCGGCCGCGAGCAAGGCAGCGTTGATCGCCCCGGCCTTGCCGATAGCCAGCGTGCCGACCGGAATGCCGGCCGGCATTTGCACGATCGATAATAACGAGTCCATGCCGTTCAAGGCCTTGGATTGTACGGGCACGCCGAGAACCGGCAGGGCGGTTTTGGCGGCGGTCATACCCGGCAGATGCGCGGCGCCGCCGGCACCGGCGATAATGACTTCCAATCCCTTGGTTTCGGCGGTTTCCGCATACTGGAACAACTTGTCCGGCGTGCGATGCGCCGACACAACATCCACCTCATGAGGAATCTCAAGGTGTTCAAGGGTTTGCGCAGCATGTTGCATGGTTTCCCAGTCGGATGTGGAACCCATGATGATGCCTATCAATGCGGTCATGCAAAATCTCCGGTGTCTGCAATAAATTCAAGGGGCGCGATTATCGCATAAAAGGCATATTTCTCTGCTGCCGAGTTGCGACCAAATAGGAATTTCTTGGTAAGATACCACCCCTCGTAAAATCGGATTAGTCAGGCGTCATGGAGAATCAGCAGCAAATTGCGTTAGTCGTTACCGATCTGTCCTGCAGTCGCGACGATCGTTTGTTGTTTTCGGGACTGAATTTTACCCTGCGGCCCGGTCAGGTATTGCTGCTGGAAGGCAGCAACGGCAGCGGTAAGACCTCTTTGTTGCGGATATTATGCGGATTCAGAGATGCCGATGCGGGTGGCATCGACTGGTGCGGCAACCCCATTGCCGAGAGCAGTTATTATGCCGATATGGCTTATGTCGGTCATGCCGACGGCACCAAAAAAGAACTCACGGTATTGGAAAATCTCCGCTTTGCGCTGGCCTTAAACATGCCGGGCCATTATTCGATCGAACAGGCTCTGCAGAAAGTGCAATTGGCCGGTTATGACGACAATTCGGTGCAAACTCTGTCCGCCGGACAGAAACGCCGCTTGTCGCTGGCTAGGTTGCTGATCACCCACAATATTTTGTGGATACTCGACGAGCCTTTTACCTCGCTGGATAGACAGGGAATCGAATTGATAGAAACCTTGATTGCCGACCATGTTCAACAGGGCGGTATGGCGATTTTGACATCCCACCACGACCTGACCATCCCGCACATGTCCCTGCAGCGCATTCATTTGGACTCTCTGGATTCATGACATTAACCGCCGCTTTTTTTGCCATCATTCAACGCGATTTGTTGCTGGCGTTTCGGCGCCGTGCCGAAATGGCCAATCCGCTGTTTTTTTTCGTGCTGATCGTTACCTTGTTTCCACTGGCAGTAGGCGCCCAGCCTAATCTGCTGCAAACCATGGCGCCGGGGGTGATCTGGGTGTCGGCGCTGCTGGCGGCGCTGTTGTCGCTGGACAGTTTGTTTCGCTCGGATTTCGAAGACGGCTCGCTGGAGCAAATGCTGTTGAGTCCGCACGCCTTATCGGTTTTGGTGCTGGGTAAAATCATCTCCCATTGGCTGGTCACCGGTCTGCCCTTATTGCTGGTTGCGCCGCTGTTGGCCCTGTTTTTGGGTTTACCGGAACAGGCGATGGGAACTTTATGGCTGACGCTGATCTTAGCTACGCCATTGTTGAGCCTGATCGGCGCCATCGGCGTGGCGCTGACCGTCGGTTTGCGCCGCGGCGGCATGATCCTGTCGTTACTGGTGCTGCCGTTATATGTCCCAGTGTTGATCTTTGCCAGCAATGCTGTCGACCGGGCGGCTAGCGGCTTACCGGTCGGCGCCCAATTGAATATTTTGTTGGCAATGCTGCTGGCGGCCTTGGTTTTAGTGCCGCTGCCCACATCGGCCGCCTTAAAAATGAGTGTTAACTAAATATGTCTGTTATTCCTGCTCCCATTAGTCGGTTTTTTCACCGTTCCGCGTCGTCGCCGCATTTTTATGCCTTGGCCGATCGCTTCATTCCCTGGCTGACGGCTATTTTTCTGTTGCTGTTGGCCGCCGGCCTTTACGGTGGCTTGTATCTGGCGCCCACCGATTACCAGCAAGGTGACAGCTACCGCATCATCTATATTCATGTGCCAGCCGCCTGGATGTCATTGTTCATTTATGTACTGATGGCGATCATGGGCGCGATTGCGCTGGTCTGGCATATGAAAATGGCGGAAGTGATGCTGATCGCCAGCGCGCCGATAGGCGCCGGCTTTACCTTCATCGCCCTGGTGACAGGTTCCTTGTGGGGTAAACCGATGTGGGGCACCTGGTGGGTGTGGGATGCGCGATTGACCTCGGAACTGATTCTGCTGTTTTTATACCTGGGAGTGATCAGCTTGTACGGCGCCATCGAAGACAAACGCGCGGCGGCCAGGGCGGTATCGATTCTGGCATTGGTCGGCGTGGTCAATATCCCCATCATCCATTATTCGGTGCAATGGTGGAACACCCTGCATCAAGGTCCAACCGTCAGCAAGATGGATAAACCCTCTATCCACGTCACTATGCTGGTGCCCTTATTGCTGATGGCCTTGGCCTTCAAATTTTATTATCTGGTCGCGGCATTACAGGCCGCCAAGCTGGAATTATTGAAACGCGAAGCCTCGTCGCAATGGGTGAAAACCTTGCTGGAGAAACAGGCATGAGTTTGGAAAGTTTTTTGTACATGGGCGGTTACGCCGTCTATGTCTGGCCGGCTTACGGCGTTACCGCGCTGGTACTGGCCATCAATGTCATTTTACCGATTCTGCAGCGTAAACAGCTGCTTAGGCAAATATCCCTCAGAGAGAAACGCGAGAAAAGATGAAACCCGCCAGAAAACAACGCTTGATATTGATCGGCCTGATGCTGGCCGGTCTGGGCCTGGCAGCAACATTCGCGCTGCAGGCCTTTAACGAAAACCTGATGTATTTTTTCTCCACTACCGATGTTGCGGACGGCAAAGCCCCGAATAACGCCATGTTCCGCCTGGGCGGCATGGTGGTGAAAGGCAGCGTCGAGCGGCCCGGTTCGGATTTGCTGGTACGTTTCAAACTCAGCGATTTCAGCAAGGAAGTCACGGTGGAATACAGTGGCATCCTGCCGGATTTGTTCAGGGAAGGGCAGGGCATCGTCGCCAAAGGCAGGTTGGATGGGCGCGGCGTATTCGTCGCCGAAGAAGTGCTGGCCAAACACGACGAAAACTACATGCCGCCGGAAGTGGCGGATAGCTTGAAAAAAACGGCGGAGAAGCCATGATCCCTGAAATAGGACATTTCGCGCTGATATTGGCTTTATGCATGGCCATCGTTCAAGGCTCCTTGCCGATTTTCGGTGCATCCAAAAATATAGCCGGCTGGGTGCATGTCGCCAAACCCGCGGCTTACGGACAATTGCTGTTCATGTCGTTGGCCTACGGTTGTTTGACCTACAGTTTCATCGTCCACGATTTTTCGGTGGCTTATGTCGCTCAGAACTCCAACACCGCCTTGCCGTTTTTATATCTGATCTCCGGGGTATGGGGCGCGCATGAAGGCTCGCTGTTGCTGTGGGCCTTGACGCTGTCGATCTGGACAGGATTGGTGGCGGGTTTCAGCAAGCATATTCCGGATGCCACCCGCGCCCGGGTGTTGGGCGTGATGGGGCTGGTCGCGGTCGGTTTTATCCTGTTTCTGCTGTTTACCTCCAATCCGTTTTCCAGACTGTTTCCTTCGCCGCCGGAAGGCCGCGACTTGAACCCCTTGTTGCAAGATCCCGGCTTGGCGATACATCCGCCGATGTTGTACATGGGTTATGTCGGTTTCTCGGTGGCCTTTGCGTTTTCGATAGCGGCCTTGCTGGAAGGCAAACTGGATGCGGCCTGGGCTCGCTGGTCGCGACCATGGACCAGCATCGCCTGGATGTTTTTGACCATGGGCATCACCCTGGGTAGCTGGTGGGCTTATTACGAACTGGGCTGGGGCGGCTGGTGGTTTTGGGACCCTGTCGAAAATGCCTCGTTCATGCCCTGGTTGGTCGGCACTGCTCTGATCCATTCGCTGGCAGCCACCGAGAAACGCGGTGTGTTCAAGACCTGGACGGTGTTGCTGGCGATATTCGCGTTCTCCTTGAGCCTGCTGGGTACCTTTCTGGTGCGCTCGGGCGTCTTGACCTCGGTGCATGCCTTCGCCAGCGATCCGGCGCGCGGCGTGTTCATTCTGGTCTTTCTGGGTGTGGTGGTCGGCGGCTCCTTGTTGCTGTATGCGATCCGTGCGCCGCAGGTGAAAAGCAGCGCCAGTTTCGAGCTGGTATCCAGGGAGTCGGTGCTGCTGGTTAATAACGTACTGTTGGTGGTGACCGCCGCCAGCATCCTGCTCGGCACCTTGTATCCGCTGGTGATCGACGCCTTGGGTTTGGGCAAGCTGTCAGTCGGCCCGCCTTATTTCAACGCGGTATTCATCCCACTAATGGCGCCGCTGGCGATCGTGGTGGGTTTGGGCGTGTTGATGCGCTGGAAGAACGACGATATCAAAGCCCTTGGCAAGCGATTACTGCTGCCGGCCGGTATTTGTATAAGCATCGCGTTGTTGACGCCGCTCTTGATGCCGTTTTATTCCTGGGGCGCCGTGTTGGGCATGGCGCTGGCCCTGTGGACCTTGGCGGTTTCCGGCGTAGCATTCAAACAGCGATTGCAAACCTGGTCGCTGGCCCGCTTTCGGCAAATCCCGGCCGGCTTTTACGGCATGACCTTGGCGCATCTGGGCATCGCCGTATTCGTGATCGGTATTACCTTTACCTCGGTTTACAGCATAGAGCGCGATGTGCGCCTGGCGCCCGGCGAAACCCTGGATTTATTCGGATACATATTCAAATTCGACGGCGTCAAGCAAACGCAAGGGCCGAACTATGTCGCGGAGCAGGGCCATCTCACCGTCAGCCATGACGGGCAAACCGTTGCGGAACTATCGCCGCAAAAGCGCGTATACCGCGTCCAGAAAATGCCGATGACCGAGGCTGCCATCGATGCCGGACTGTTCCGCGACCTGTTCGTGGCGATTGGCGAGCCGTTGGGGGAGGAGGGGGCCTGGAGCTTGCGCGTCTATTACAAATCCTTTATCCGCTGGATCTGGATGGGCGGATTATTCATGGCCGTCGGCGGCTTGCTTGCTGCCTGCGACAGACGCTATCGCATCATCAATAACAAAACCGCGACCACTCATGCTTAAGTATCTATTGCCGCTCTTGTTGTTTATCGTCCTGGCGATATTTTTAGCCGTTGGCTTGCGCCTGAATCCCAAGGACATTCCCTCGCCGTTAATCGACAAGCCGGCTCCGGCCTTTGCCTTGCCGATATTGGCAAGTCCCGAAAAAACCTTGAAACAGAGTGACTTGCAAGGGAAAGTCTGGTTGTTGAATGTCTGGGCATCGTGGTGCATATCGTGCCGGGAAGAACATCCCTTATTGTTGCAACTGGCCAAACAAAATCTGGTGATGCTGGTCGGGCTGAATTATAAGGACGAAGCACAGGCCGCCAATCTTTGGTTACAGAAGCTGGGCAATCCCTATAACGTCAGCATCATGGACAGCGACGGCCGCACCGGCATCGATTACGGGGTGTACGGCGTCCCGGAAACCTTTGTAATCGACAAGCGCGGGGTGATTCGTTACAAGCATACGGGACCGGTGGTGCCGGGCGATCTGGAACGGATTTTCCTGCCTTTGATACAGCAATTACAGGCGGAAGCGGCATGAAGAATTGGTTGTTTTGCATTCTGTTATTTTCCTGGCCGGCATTCGCAACGGTCGAGTATCGCGATTTCAAGCAACCGGAGCAGGAACAGGCCTATCAAACCTTGATTTCCGAACTGCGCTGTCTGGTGTGCCAAAATCAGACCATCGCCGATTCCAATGCCGATCTGGCCAAGGATTTGCGCCGGCAGGTTTATGAAATGCTGCAAAAAGGCCAATCCAAGCAGCAAATCGTCGATTTTATGACCCAGCGCTACGGCGACTTTGTGCTGTATAAGCCGGCGTTCAATCTCAAAACCGGCTTGCTGTGGCTAGGCCCGGCATTGTTCCTGTTGATAGGATTGATCACGGTGATCATCGTTGTTCGCCGCATAAAGACGGCTAAGCATCCCGCATTAAGCAAGGCTCAGCAAACCCGGCTGAATGCCATTTTAGAAAAAGGTAACGAGGATTGAATACTCTGTTTTGGATAATAACGGCCGGCTTGCTGATGGTGGCCTTGCTGTTGCTGGTGTGGCCGTTGCTGAAAAAACAGCCATTGGCAAATCAGGATGGCGAGCAGCGCAATATCGATATTGCCCGCCAGCGTCTTGTCGAATTGAAGCAGCAATTACAGGATGGCAGCTTGTCCGAAGAGCAATTCGATGAGCAGTACCTGGAATTGCAACAAAGCCTGAACGACGATCTTGACGCCGAAGCCACGCCGCAACGCCAACCAGGTTCCGGCCGTTGGGTAATTCCGCTGTTGGTTTTGTTTGTGCCGGCGCTGAGCTTGTTTTTATACCTGCTATTGGGCGATCTTCATGCCTTGAAAAAACTGGAACAGCAGCAAGCCGAGCAACAGACTGCCGCCAATGTTCAGGCCATGATTGCGCCGCTGCTCGAACGTCTGAAGCAAAACCCCAACGATGCGGAAGGCTGGGTAATGTTGGGACGATCTTACATTTATTTGCAACAGTATCAGAATGCCGCCGATGTCTATGCCGAAATGAATCGTAGGCAGCCCGACGACATTGAAATCATGTTGAATTATGCCGATACCTTGGCGATGTCTCGCAACGGTCAATTGGCCGGAGAACCGGCTTCCTTGATCTATAAAGCTTTGCAAATGGCGCCGGATAATAATGACGCCTTATGGCTGGCCGGCATGGCTAAAGTGGAAGAGGGCGATGCGGCACAAGCGATGAGTTATTGGGAAAAACTGGCAAAGCAGTTGCCGGCCGATTCCGCCACGCTGCAACAAGTCCGGCAGATGATAGCCGAACTTGCCGCTCAGCAACCCGATAAGTCAGCGGTTGCCGCCACTACCACCAATATCAAGGTCCGTGTCGAACTCGATGCCGCCGTCAAGGCCCAAGTCAGCGCTCAGCAAACCGTGTTCATTTATGCTCAAGCCTTAAATGGCCCGAAAATGCCGCTGGCCATCGTTCGCAAACAGGTCGCCGATTTGCCGCTCGATGTGGTTCTGAACGAAACGATGGCGATGCAAGCCAATATGCATCTGGCCGATTTTAAACAGTTAAGAATCGTGGCCCGCATCTCCAAGACCGGTGACGCCTCGACGCAAGCCGGAGATTTGATCGGTTCCGCCGAGCTAACCTTGCCGGCGAGCGATCAGCCGGTCGGCATATTAATCAATCAAGAAGTGAAATAATGGATCAATCAATCAAGTTCGACCTCGACCTTATCCACCGCTACGACAAGTCCGGCCCTCGTTATACTTCGTATCCGACCGCGCTGGAGTTGCACGAAGGTTTCGGCGATGCCGAATATCGCAAGCATATCGAAAAATCCAATGCCGCCGGCGGGCCGTTGTCGCTGTATTTTCACATTCCGTTTTGCGATACGGTGTGTTTTTACTGCGCCTGCAACAAAATCATCACCAAAAACCGCGCGCATTCGGCGCCGTATCTGCATAATCTTTACAAAGAGATTGCGATGCAGGGCGAGCTGTTCGACAAAAACCGCCAGGTCAATCAGCTGCATTGGGGCGGCGGCACGCCGACCTTCCTCAGCTACGAACAAATGAAACAGCTGATGGACACCACCCGTCAGCATTTCAACCTGCGCGACGACGACAAGGGCGAGTATTCCATCGAAGTCGATCCCCGCGAAACCAACGACCTGACCATCGCTCAACTGCGCGAGCTGGGTTTCAACCGCATCAGCCTGGGTTTGCAGGATTTCGATCCCGACGTGCAAAAAGCCGTGAATCGCCTGCAAAGCAAGGAACAGACTTTCGCGGTACTGGAAGCGGCGCGCAAGGAAGGCTTTCGTTCCACCAATATCGATCTGATTTACGGCCTGCCGCTGCAAACCGAACAGACTTTCGCCCGCACGCTGGATCAAGTCTTGGCTTACGCGCCGGATCGGTTCTCGATCTTCAACTACGCACACATGCCCAGCCGTTTCAAGACCCAGCGGCAAATCAACGAAGCCGATCTGCCGACGCCGGCCATCAAGCTGGAAATCTTGCAGATGGTCGGCAAGAAGCTCACCGACGCCGGATACGTCTATATCGGCATGGACCACTTCGCCAAGCCGGACGACGAACTGGCTGTTGCCCAGCGCGAAGGCAAGCTGTACCGTAACTTCCAGGGCTATTCGACGCATTCCGATTGCGATCTGGTGGGCTTGGGGATTACCTCGATCGGCCGGGTCGGCGATGCTTACATTCAGAACGTCAAGGAACTGGACGAATACAACGACCGTATTGCTTTAGGCAAACTGCCGGTGTTCCGTGGCGTCGATCTCGACGACGACGACAAACTGCGCCGTGCCGTGATCACCCAACTGATTTGCCATTTCGATCTGACCTTCGGCAAAATCGAACAGGAATTCAATATCCGTTTTGCCGAATACTTTGCCCCGGAATTGAAAAATCTGGAAATCATGCAAACCGACGGTTTGCTGGCTTTGTCGGCAGACGGCATTCAAGTGCAACCGGCGGGACGCTTGTTGATTCGCAACATCTGTATGGTATTCGACAAGTATCTGGCTAAAAAACAGCAGCAGTTTTCCAAGGTCATTTAAAGTGTTGAAGCAATAGCAACACCAAATCGCAACTTGATTGCCAAAGACAGTTCACGTTTGCTAAGGATTCGGAAGTTTGCGATAGCTCCCGGCTAGTCTGATTCATTCGTTATAATGACAGCATTTTTGTCTTTCTATGGGACTCGGTTTGTGAAAGCGCGGTACGAAAAAGTGATGGTTTTAGCCCCGGCCAGACTGCACATGGGCTTTATAGACTTAAGTGGCGCCCTGGGGCGGCATTTCGGAAGCATAGGCATAGGGCTGAATGAAATTAACACGCAGCTAACGCTGAGCTCGGCTCCTTGCTTGAGCGTTTCGGGGCCGGTCGCGGAACGGGCGCAGAAATGCGCCCGGCAGTTGTGCCAGGCCTTGCAAGTTCCCGATACTGTTGCTATTCATATCTTATCGGCCATTCCCGAACACATAGGCCTCGGTTCCGGTACGCAAATGGCGCTTGCCATCGGCATGGGGCTTAATGCTTTTTATGATTTAGGTTTAAGCGTTAGAGATATTGCCCAACTGGCCGACCGCGGCGCGCGTTCCGGTATTGGAATCGGCGTGTTCGAAAAAGGCGGCTTGGTTGTGGACGGTGGCCGCGGCCCCGTCACGACCACTCCGCCGCTGCTGGTACAGATGGCGGTGCCGGACGACTGGCGGTTTATTCTGGTCTTTGACCAACGCGGTCAAGGGTTACACGGCGAGCAGGAAATCAACGCCTTTAAACAACTGCCGCCTTTTCCGCGTAGGGAAGCCGAACGCCTTTGTTATCTGCTGTTGATGCGGGCGTTACCGGCTATTGCCGAAGGCAATTTATCCGAGTTTGGCGAAGTGATTAGCGAGCTGCAAACGGCGGTAGGCGAACATTTTGCGCCGGTACAAGGCGGCGTGTTTACCAGCCCCGAGGTTGCCGCAGCCATCGGTTGTTTGCAAAAGGAGGGGGCGGTCGCCATTGGCCAAACTTCTTGGGGGCCGACCGGCTTTTGTGCGGTTCAAGGTCAACAGCGAGCGCATGCGCTGGTATCTCAACTGCAACAACAGTTTATCGCGTCGCAGCTCAGTTTCATGGTGGTCAGCGCCAGAAATCAGGGCGCCGATATTGTCGTTCAGTGAGCTTAGTTCACGATGTGATCGATACTTTCGCCGTTTCGCCTGTTATCCGTCCAGCTTGCTTGAATGTTATCGCCGCTGGCGACGGATTTCAGCCTAAAGGTGAAAAACGGATTTTTAGCGATACTGCCTGCCATGTCGACGACTATAACCGGGCTGCCGTTAAGACTGATCGTTAGCTCTTCTATAAAATGCGCGGGGATCAATTCGCCGTTGGCATCCCGGTTGCGGCCGTTTTCCATTGGATGCGTGATCAATAATTTGATTTCCGTATAATTTTCCAATCGCTGGCTTCTGATTTTGATGCTGGACATATCAATCAACCTGTTCCACAACCACCCTGTACAACGTTAACCCATTGTTGGCTTTTCAATAATTGTGAGCCAAGTTTGGCGATAACGACGACGTTACAACTTTCTGCCATTTTGATGCGGGTGGTAATGTAAACCGAAACCTCAGCGGATAGCTCAAATTCCGCAGCCAGGGGTGTCGGGTTTTTTTCAACCAGAATATAAATGCGCTCGATATTTTCAAGTTCGCTGCTAATTGTAATCGGCACTACGGTGCCGTTTTCGGCGATCTTTGGCAGGCCGATATTAATCTGACTACTTTCCGTAATCGTTTGATTATCAAATAGCTGAGCCATGCTTTCATTGAACTGGCCGGAGGCGAAATGTTTTGCCAGCCAGGCGGCTTGACCGGTTTTTGAACCTAGAAAAGAAATAACCGTTGCAATGACTACCGACACACTTTGCTTGAGAAAAGTTCTGCGTTCCATAGGCCGGATTTAAAAACCTCGTATTTATTGATATAGGTCAAAAAAAAACAGGCGTCCTTTGTTATCTTTTGCTCCGTTGAATTTTTTCAGCGCCATCTAAAACAACAAAAGGAAGGTACAAAATGAGTGAAGTACAAGAAAAAGACAATTTCTGGCTCTACATTGTCATCGGTGTTGTATTGTTTGCCGGTGCGATCTTTATGGTAAAGAATTCCGAGCACGACAAATATTCAGCTGCCTCAAAAGCGATTGCGGAAGATTCCAGCAACTCGGCTTATCGTAACGACGTGCTTCACAATAAAGGAGCAACCAAGTAATTAATGGTTCGTTTTTAGCGAAATCGAGATGAACACTCCTGAGTCTCGGTTTCGCATCAAATATCCGTTGATAACAGCTGTTAAGTAAAGGATTACGACTTCTTCTCTTTGGATTTTGGCGGAGTATTTACACTTCGTCAAAATCCATCCCCAACTAGATTAATCAATTCGTCAGTAATGCGGTTTCTTTTAACAGGGCAATTGCTTTGTTCATGCCGACTTCCAGATTTTTCTCGATTTCCGCCATGGTAATTTCGCCTTCGACCAAGCCTGCTCCCCAATTGGCGACCACCGAAATATTCGCATAGGACAATTCCAGCTCTCTTGCCAATGCGGCTTCCGGCATACCGGTCATGCCAACCAGATCACAACCATCTCTTGCCAGTTTTTTGATCTCAGCTGCCGTCTCCAGCCTTGGCCCTTGGGTGCAGCCGTAGGTTCCAGATGCACTTATCGTTATTCCGCTTCGATTGGCCGCTTGAATAATGCGTTCGCGTAGCGTTTGGGAATAGGGCAGGGTAAAGTCAATATGAGTGACGTGATCGAGGCCGTCGGCAAAGAAAGTATGCTCCCTGCCGTAGCTGTAATCGATTATCTGATCGGGAATGGCTATATGCCCTGGTTCCATGGCGGAACTGACGCCGCCAACGGCCGCAACACCGATAATCTCGGTAACACCTAGCTGTTTTAATCCCCAAATATTGGCGCGGTAGTTGATCTTATGAGGTGGAATCCGGTGCGGATTGCCGTGTCGCGCCAGGAAAACCAGTTTTTTGCCGTTCAACTCGGCAATCAGATAAGGCGCCGAAGGCTCGCCGAACGGCGTTTGCAAGGTTTGTTGGTCAACAACGGTCAGTTGGTCAATTTGCGTGAGTCCGGTCCCGCCGATAATCGCTAATGTCATAGTACTTCCTTGCAGGCATAGATGCCGGCTGCGTTTCTAAGATAGCCCTTGTAGTCCATACCGTAGCCGAACAGGTAATGGTTTTCGACGCTGATGCCGACAAAATCGGCGCGGATGGGTTTGTCCATATCCAGTTTTTTGTCCAGTAAAACCGCAGTGTAAACTGCGGCCGCCCCCTGTTCCAGACAGTAATCGACTATTGCCTTCAAGGTATGGCCTTCATCGAGAATGTCGTCCACTATCAAAAGCGTGCGGCCTTGTAAGGGGGTAGTCGGTTTGAATAGCCAGTGTATGTCGCTGCCGGAAGTGGTATTACGGTATCGGCTGGCCTGTATGCTATCCAGCGTTAACGGAAATGACAGCCGTGGTAAAAGTTTGCCGGTGGCGATAATGCCGCCGTTGATGACGCAGAGTACCAATGGATTGCTATCGGCTAGATTAGCGTTAATGGCGACGGCCATGTTATCCAGAGCGTTTTCCACTTCCTGTTCGCTATGCAGGCATAGCGCATGGGTTTTTACGTTATGTATTTCTTCAAGCATGAGATTCATTAAACTGATTGATTTGTTTGGCAACCTGTTGCCATTCGTTGGACTTCAATAACTGCCCGCGTTCGGTTTTGCTTTGGCCACGCATGCCTTGCAGGCGGCGCTCGCGGTTGGCATCGCGTTTAATTGCGATGCTATCCAGCACTTGCTCCGCCGCCGTGGGATTGTTGCAAACCAATAACATATCGCATCCGGCTTGCTGAGCCAGTCCGGCGCGTTCGTGAAAGCCGCCTACGGATGCGGCGCCTTCCATACTGAGGTCGTCGCTGAAAATCGCACCATCGAAGCCGAGTTCCTTCCGTAAAATTTGCTGTAGCCAGATGGCCGAAAATCCGGCGGGTAGTTCGTCAATTTGCGGATAAACCACATGGGCAGGCATGATGGCTTCCAAGCCTTCGGCTATTAATCGCTGGAATGGCAGCAAATCTTGCCGGCGGATGGTGTCCAAATCGCGGTTATCGACGGGCAGGGTCAAATGCGAATCCAGCGCTACCGCGCCGTGGCCGGGAAAATGTTTGCCGGTAGCGGCCATTCCGGCCTTGTTCATGCCTTTACGAAAGGCGCTAGCCAGGTCCGCCGCCAGCTCGCCGTCTTGCGAAAACGAACGATTGCCGATAATTTCGCTGACACCGCAGTCGACATCCAAGACCGGGGCAAAACTGAAATCCACACCCACCGCCAATAATTCTGTCGCCATCAACCAGCCGGCAGATTCCGCCAATTCCGGTTGTTCGGCGTATCGACCGGCAGCAGGCAGGCGGGTAAAGCCGGTTTGAAACCGCTGTACCCGACCGCCTTCCTGATCGACGGCGATTAAAATATCGCCGTTGCGGGCTGAGCGAATGTCCTTGATCAAGGAGGCAATTTGCTCTGGATTTTCGTAATTTCGGGAAAATAGAATCAATGCGCCGGTGTTGGGATGAGCGATTTTTTCCTTGTCCAGAGCTGTGAGGCTTTGGCCCTCAATGTCGATCATGATCGGGCCGATAGCGAGTTGTTTCATGGTGATAATCGATAAAAATGGAATATACTGCTTGGCAGTTACCATCACATTATATGAGGAATCAACGTGCGGAAGCTTATTTTATTGGTCAGTTTGATGCTATTGCCTGTTTTGGCTTATGCCAATTCAGGCGAAAAAAAGGCCGACGAAAGTGGCGGGCCGGTCATCGAATATCTGGAGATGAAGCCCAAATTTACCGTTAATCTCGCCGAGCCGAAAAAATACCTGCTGCTCAACGTCCAGTTGCTGGTTGAAGGCGCGGAACCCGTCGATAAAATTAAAAAGATCATGCCGGTATTGCGTCATGAAATGATCATGCTGCTGAGCGGCATGCATGTTGCCGATTTACAGACCATGGAACAACGCGAAGCCTTGCGGGTAAAAACCAAGCAGGTCATTACCGATTTGTTGACTAAAACACAGCACAACAGCGACGGTTTTAGAGACGTATTTTTCTCGGAATTTTTAGTCAATTAAGCTCGTATGCAATGCTTCCCGCAGCCGGGCAATCTGTAAATTTGCTTTTTGCCGGTCGTAAGGCTGAGCCGGCAACTTTCCCCATATCGGCGCCGGCCAAGCCTTATCCGATCGATAGCGTGCCACATGATGCATATGCAGCTGTGGCACCAAATTACCAATGGTTGCGACGTTCAACTTGTCCGGCCGGTAAATTTCTTCCAATTTTTCCGCTAATAGACAAGACTCCGCCAAAAGCATTTGCCGATCCGCTTCGGCAAGCCGGTAGATTTCGGTAATGTCGGCGCGGCGCGGCACCAGAATAAACCAGGGATACTGGCAATCGTTCATCATCAGTAGCTGCGACAAGGCGAATTGTCCGACAGTAAAGCAATCCTGTTCCAAGCGCGGATGGAGCTGAAAATTAAGCATATTGTAGTTTTTGTATGGATTGATTATTTAACGGGATCGCAATTTTCGAGATAGGATAACAGCGCCATCAGTGCGGCGCTGCAAACATATTCCTGCATCTGCACCCGGTTTAATCCACTGCCGATAATACAGTCGCCGACGATATTGATAATTTTACCCTCGCCACGCCGACATATTCCCAAATAAGCCATCGGCTGACGAATCCCCATTTCCGGACAGATTTCTGCATAACCGGTCGTGCCAATGCCGATGTCGGTTTGAAAAAGATCGCAAGCGCCGCCGGCCAACTCGAATGCTACCCGTTGCGAAACCGAATTAACGCTTTTTGCGTGTTGCCTGTCGACCGCCAATAGCCTGGTTTTTTGTCGCAAGCTATAGGCCGTTATACCGCCTTCAAAGAAATTCGAAGCGCCGCTTATCGAGCCTAAAGCCGCTTGCAGCTTGCCGCAAGTCAGGCTTTCCGCGACTGCCATTCTCAGCCGTTTAGCGATCATTAGGGCTTTCAGTTTTTCCAGCGTCTTCGTATCCACAGTCATCCGCTAAATTTCTCAATGGCTTAGTTGAGTCGCCCGCCAAAATGACGATAATAGCCATTCGCCGTAAAATAACTATAAAGGTGGCACCGTGTCAGCACAAAGTATTTCCTTTCCTTACCAAAACAGCAACCACCAACTGGCGGTATCGTTTCGATTCCTGTTGAGCCTGTATGCCATAGTGCCACTATGCTTGCTGCTGCAATTATTCGATCAATTCGGTTTCGACTACCGGTTACGGGAGATGCTGCCCAGCAGCCCCAGTCATTTTTTATTGTTTCAGATCCTGTTCGGCACACCTCACATTATCGCCAGCAACTTATTAATCGGCAGTCATGCGGATTATTTGGCGGCCTTCAAGCGCAAAATTATTGGTATGACGATATTTATCATTGCGTTTTTCGGAATTGGCAGCCTTTTTATCCCTTATCGAGTCCTGTACGTTATCACTGCCTGTTGGACGGTATATCACGTTCTAAAGCAGCAGCACGGCATCGCCAAGGCGGTGTGCCGATTGCCGAACCGGGCGTTTTATATCCAGCTATGGCTAAGCGTCAGCGCCGGAATTTTTATTTATATGGGAATTTTCTTGAAAGACAGTTTGGCTGCCGAACAAGCCGATTGGGTGCTATGGGTGGCCAGCATCTTAACCGTGGCATTGCTCGTCAGTACGGTGATCTTTCAAAAATATGTACCCAGCCGTTTCGGACAATGTTTTTTGTGGGCGAATACCTTGCTGGTGGTCGGCAGCTGGTATTTATACGGTCAACATTACTACTTTCTGGCCATTTTGATGCCGAGGCTGGTGCACGACATCACCGCCTATAGTTTTTACGTCAGTCACGATGTCAACCGCCATGGCAAACAAGCGCAGAATAGCTTGCACCGGTTGGCCAGCATCTGCGGTTTGCCGGCAGCCGTAGTATTGCCTTTGTTATCCTTTCTATTGACTTATCTATTACAGGCTTACGGCGACGACCTAGTCAACCTGATCATGCAAACCTTGTTTGCCACGCAAATCTACAAAGCGGTAACGCTGGGCTTGCTGGGTTATCTGGCGTTGATGCATTACTACACCGAGGCTTTCGTCTGGTCGGCGGGCTCGCCGCTCAGGCGCTATATCAGCTTTGCCAAATAATTCGCTGGTGGTTATTAAGTCCCCCTTTTTTCAAAGAGGGAAACGAAGTACCCGCTAAGTTTTCGATTGGGTATCCAGCGCGGCTTTAAAGGCTTTGGCAAGATCAATGGCGGTGCCTGAGCCCCAGTAGTGCAGAAACACTATCCTGGGCGATTCGCCGACCATGTGATTATGGATGGTGGTAATGACGATACCCGCGCCGCGCAGGGCTTTCAACACGGCTTGCAGCTCGGACTCCAGCATGGCGAAATCGCCTTCGACAATGGCCTTGTCGTTACTGCCGGCGAATACCGCCCAGGTATTCACGCCCATGGTTTTGCCGACAGTATGGCCATCCATCTGCGTGGTTCGGCCAATCGTCAGCTTATACACTTCGCCTGTCTTTTCCAGGTTGGTGCCAAGGATGGTTTCGATAGGCTTGGGATCAAGCGAAGTCTTGCCGGCATCGAACTTCACGGGTTTCGGCGGCTTGCCGTTACCGGTTTCCTTGATTTTGGCAAACACCTTGCCGACGCCGGTGGCCAGACTATCCGCATCGCCGGTGCCGCCGATGTGCATGAACATCACTTTCGGCGTATCCCATAGGAAATGATTATGCAGCGCGGTAACCTCGATACCGTTTTCCAGCGCCGTGCTCATCACCGGATTGATCTGCTCTTCCCGCAAAACCATGTCGCCCATCACCATGACCTTGTCGCCCACCGGCGTAAACGCGGCCCAGGACGTGAAACCGGTAGCAGGTGTCATTTTTACGCCGGCCACGGTAACGGCGAGATCGCTACGCGGAACGCTAACTTTGAAGGCGTTTTCGGCGCTGTCGAGCTTGCCTTTGGCGCCGGTCAGCTGTTCTATCTTGGCCGTATCCAGGGCAGCCGCATGCTGACTTTGTTCCTGAGCAAAGGCTACGCTGCCGAGTTGGGTTGCCAGCAACAACGCTAAAATCGGGGATTGATAAATTTTATTCATAAAATAACTCCCTCCTGGGCTAGCCAGGCTTTGACGAAGGAAAACAACAGTCCGGTTAGGCCGCAGCTGGCGATGACCGGGATAACGCCCACCTTGTAGCGGGTCAGTGCCAACAAGGCGCATAAGCCGATGAACGCGGAAACGCCATCGAAATGTCCGGCAAAACCCTGCGGCCAGAACACATGCCAAGCGAAGAACACGGCCAGATTGAGAATGACCCCCACCACGGCGGCGGTGATGCCGGTCAACGGTGCGGTGTATTTCAAATTGCCATGAGTCGATTCGACCAGCGGGCCGCCGGCCAGGATGAACAGAAAACTGGGCAGAAAAGTGAAATAGGTCACCACGCTTGCCGCTAAAGCGCCCGACAGAAACAACTGATCGCTACCGAAAATTTCCTTGGTCCAGCCGGCCACGAAACCGACAAAGGTCACCACCATGATTAAAGGTCCCGGTGTGGTTTCGCCTAGCGCCAGGCCGTCGATCATTTGCGTGGGACTTAACCAGTGATAATGTTCCACCGCGCCCTGGTAAACATAGGGCAGTACCGCATAGGCGCCACCAAAGGTCAGTAACGCGGCCTTGGTGAAAAACCAACCCATCTGCGTCAATGCCCCGTCCCAACCGTAGCGCCCGCACAACCAACCGATCGCTCCACCCCACAATAACAGGCCGATAAGCAGGATTTTTCCCAGACCTTGCCAGCTGAAGCGGGCATGCTCCGGTATCGGCGTATCGTCGTCGATCAATGCCGGACCATGACCTGCTTTGCTTGAGCCGTGTCCGCCGCCGACGGCGAATTTTTTCGGAGCGAATTTGCCGCCTATCGCGCCGAGCACGGCCGCAAACAAGACGATCATCGGAAACGGCGCATGCCAGGCGAAAATGGCGATGAAGGCCAAGGCCGCCATCGTCCAAAGCAGAGCGTTTTTCAAGGCCCGAGAACCGATGCGGTAAGCGGCGAATATCACCACGGCGGTGACTGCCGGCTTGATGCCGTAAAGCACGCCGGCAACGGCGGGCACCTCGCCGAATGCCAGATAAATCCAGCTTAGGCCGATCAAAATCAACAGCGAAGGCAGGACGAACAATATCCCGGCAATAATCCCGCCCCAGGTGCGGTGCAGTAACCAGCCGATATAGATCGCCAGCTGTTGAGCTTCCGGGCCCGGCAACAGCATGCAGTAATTTAGAGCATGCAGATAGCGGCGTTCGGAAATCCAGCGTTTTTTCTCCACCAGATCCTGGTGCATGATGGCGATTTGTCCGGCCGGGCCGCCGAAACTGATAAAACCCAGTTTCAGCCAATACCAAAACGCCTGTTTTAAGGAAACCGCTTCCGGCGTTGGTTGTGGGGAGTTCTCTTGCGTCATGAATCGCTTCCTGAAAAGGCCTGATAAAAGGCATCGAAGATTTTTTCCGTTTCGGCTAGCAGTTCGTCGTCGTTATTCCAGCGCTGCCGCATCCCGTCGATCAAGGTTTCCAGGCCCGCCGCCTCCGGTTTGGAAATGCCGCCCACATCCAGGTAATGCACGATGGCGGCGATGCGATTTAAGGCCTTGTCCTGCGTCAATCCGAAACTGGCTTGCAACACCTCGAATGTCACTTTCGCGCCGACATGGGTGAACGCGGCGCCATCGAAGTCGAATCCAAGCGCTTCGGCAGGGCAGTCGTCGGGGCTTGCAATCCAGATAAAACTCGCGTTCGGATCGATAAAGTTCCGGATCAGCCAGGCACTGGCCAGCCGGTCGATCCAGAGATGTTGGCGGGTTGCCCAAGCCCGGTTGGCATAATCCTGACGGTTAAGCTTTTTAATTCGGCGCTGCACGGCATGCGGCTCATGGGGGGCTAGATGTTCGTTTAGCGTTTGCTCCAGGTCGTCCAATGCCGCAGCCGCTTGTTCACGGGCAGAACCTGGAAAAAAATCGATTTCGGCGATCGCCTCAAACGCCTTTTTCAGCTGTTTGAGCTGCTTTTTCAGCTTGGCGGCATCTTCTTGCTGGCGCATGGTATTGGCTGTTTCCCGGATGGTTTCGATCAATTTGGCGTAATCGTCCGAACGGTCGAACAGCTTTTCGAAGTTGGCCTGTTGTTCATCGCCGCCGCTGTCCAGCATCAAAATATGCGCGTTGCCGGCGCCGGAAACGACTTCTTTTGCCTGCAATGCCAGCGATTGCCTGAATGCGGGCCGATTCGGCAACAAATAAACCCCATCGCGCAATACGCCACAACCCAGCCCCTTGAGCGCACGCCAAACCCGCATGCGTCCGCTGGCATTATGGGTGGGTAAGCTGACGATGAAAATTAGCCAGGAACCAAACATATTATGTTCTCATGCTGCAAATATGTTTAATATTCTACATCAATATTTGGCGTGGACGTCAATCAAAATCTTCATCGGTTTTCTCAAACCGCCTCGGGACAGGCCTGTCGTCATCCTGTCACAAATTTTCATTAGCATTTCTGCAGCCCGATTACCTCGTTATCGATCGAGGGGAACCGGCAATAGGCGTTTTTTCACCGAATCACAAGCGAATCAAGGAGAACCCAGCATGCAATTCCTAAAAAAGCTCAGCGTAGCCGCCGTTAGTTCCATTCTCACGGCCGGCATCGCTCAGGCAGTCGAACCGACACCGGAAGATTGGTTTAACGCCGGACGTCAAACCGTTATCGATGCCAAGCATCTGAATCCGAACGAAAGACATGCAAAAAATGTGATTCTGTTTATCGGCGATGGCATGGGGGTTTCCACCATTACCGCCTCGCGGATTTACGACGGCCAGACTAAAGGCGGACATGGCGAAGAAAATTCCTTGAGTTTTGAAAAACTGCCTTATCTGGCCTTATCCAAAACCTATAGCGTCGACCAACAAACGCCGGATTCCGCGCCCACCATGACAGCCATGGTGACTGGCGTAAAAACCATAGGCGATTCGATTTCGGTCAATCAATTCGTGGCCCATAGCGAACCCAACGCCAACGTGGTCGACACCAATAAACTCAGTACTATTCTGGAGCAGGCCAAGCAACACGGCTTGTCCGCCGGCGTGGTTTCCACCGCCCGCATCACTCATGCCACGCCAGCTGCGACTTACGCGCATACGGCGAATCGGGATTGGGAAGGTGACTCCGATAAACCCGCCAATGCCACCGTTGCCGACATAGCCGCGCAATTGGTCGATTTCGATATCAACGGCGGCATTGATGTCGCTTTGGGTGGCGGACGCACGCGTTTCATTCCCAAAACGGCCACCGATCCTGAATACGGCGTGGCCGGCAAGCGCAAAGACGGCCGCGACCTAACCGCCGAATGGGTTAGCAAGCACGGCAATGCTCAATACGTCTGGAATAAAGCCCAGTTCGATGCGATCGATCCGAACACGACCGACCATTTGCTGGGTCTGTTCGAACCTTCGCATGTGCATTACGAAGCTGACCGTGTCGCTCACGACAAGGCCGGCGAGCCTTCGCTGACCGAGATGACGGCTAAGGCCATCGACATTCTGAAAAAGAACCGGAACGGTTATTTCCTGATGGTTGAAGGCGGTCGTATCGATCACGCCCACCATTCGGGCAATGCTTATCGCGCATTGTCCGATACCCAGCAATTGGCTGCCGCGGTTCAAGCCGCCGTGGAAAAAACCAATCCTGAAGACACCTTGATCATCGTTACCGCCGACCACAGCCATGTATTTACCATCGGCGGTTATCCGCAACGCGGCAATCCTATTTTAGGCTTGACCCAAGGCGTGGGTGCCAACACACCGGATCTGGACATGCTGGGCCTTCCTTACACCACCCTCAACTACGCTAACGGTACCGGCTATACAGGCAAGTCTAACCTTCAGCCTGAAGGTCCAAAATCGTTTAACGCGGCGGCAGGTCCATGGGCTTCGGGTAGCGAAGGTCACAATCCAAGCTCTTTTTCTGCTGCCAACGGTCGGCCAACTCTGACCAATGCGCTGGTGCAATCGAGTGATTATCTGCAGGAAGCGATCATTCCTCTTACAGCGGAAACTCACGCAGCGGAAGATGTCGCCATTTTTGCCGGCGGCCCTAAAGCGCATTTGTTTCATGGCGTCGTGGAGCAAAACGTAATTTATCATGTCATGGCTGAAGCGCTTGGATTTGCCAAGCATCATCAGGATAACGACCATGATGATGCCGACGAAAATAAATCTGAAAAACACCACAAATAGCCGACTATTAGCGTTCCATTGACCGGAGAAAAGGGATACTTGTATCCCTTTTCCTGTTTTATCCAGAGTTAAATCCATTCATGAAAATATCTGATTTCTTAATAACCGTATTCGGAGTTTGCGTTTTCTGCTTTTCCAACCCAGGTTTAGCCGAAATAGAAGTGGCCTGCCGCTATGAAATGAAGGTGACGCCACAGGCTAAAACCAAGCAGCAGTCAAGTACCATTACCTGGTTCTTCTGGCGAACAGCCGGCATGGTTCAAACCCAAGATGCCGATGGCGATCTTGGCGAAATTTGGGAGCGGACAAACAATGGCAGCATTCAATACCGCAAGCTTTACCATGCCGATAAAACCGCCGTCGAATACATGCCGGCCGACATGCCTACCAACAATATGAATTTCGACTGGTTCAAGCTCTCCAGTATGCTTAGCGAGGCGGAATTTGAAACACTTAAACCGGTAAAAAAAACGCGAATTTTGGGGCGTAGCGCCGAGTTGCTTAAAGGTAGCGTAGAGGAGGGGCAAAGCCTGGAGGTGCTATGGTTGCCGGATGAGAAATTGCCGGCCAGTATCGTTAGAAAAGATAAAACCGGCAGTGTCGCACTTCGCCTCGTTGAAATTGCCCCCTTGTCGACAGCCAATTGGAAACCCGTTGCCACGGATGAAATAGGCAATTACCGGCATATCGATGCCGCCGATTTCGGCGACATGGAAAACGATCCCTTCGTTAAGAAAGTGATGGCCGCGGAAGGGCATCACCACTAAAACCCTTGTATCGCCAATAACTATTCCGGTTTACTTTAAGGCATGGTTGCTTTTTTTAGTGTGGCAAACTCTTCCAATTGTTTGAGTATCAAATTGTCGCCACCCAGTTCGCCCTGCAGGTTATGGACTTTTTGGCTGAACGAGTCCAGGCTGAGCAGGGCGCCATTGTCGGTTTTGCCTGTCATGCGTTCGGTACAAAACTGATGCCAAGTCAAGGCTTCCGAAGACGACAGGGTTTCCGGAAAATTTCTGGCACGATAGCGGAACAGCATTTCCGGCAAGCGGGCATCATCGAAATCCGCCTTGAAATTGGCCAGCTTTGCCGGTAAGGTCGACCTGATTCGCATCATTGCCGCTTTATCCCTGTTGCTGAAAAAGCCGCCGCTATAAATCATCAAGTCGGGATCGGCGATGCTATTGGGATATTCAGTCGTAAACACTTCCGCCAATTTTTCATTAAGATTGGCCGAGGCCTTGATGTGCTGCAGATTGGCAAAACATTGTTCTTTGTCGATTTCCAGGCGCTCCGCATCCTTTGCAGTAATCACGTTTAGCGGAGCCAGAACCGGACATTTATTGATGTGCACGGTTTTTAATGGAATTCTTTCCACGCCTTCCGGCAAATCGTCGTTGGCGACAAAGACTCGCTCCCGGATTTGCGACGCCGTCAATTCCAGCAAGGGAGTAGGATCGGCGGACAAATCGTAAACCACCACTTCATTGCTCTTGCTGGGATGCTGGCAAAGCGGCAGGACGATGGCGAGACAGTTTTTACGGGCCGGAAAACGACCGGAAATATGTACCAGCGGCGTAAAACTGCCCAGCTGCAACAGTTTTTGCACTGCCGCTTTCGAGCGATGCTCCAGCAAATAATGATAAAGCTTGGGTTGGCGTTCCCGAATCAGCCGGGTAAGGGCTATCGTCGCATAAACGTCGGATAGGGCATCGTGCGCCGCTTCATGAGTAATGCCGTTGGCCTGTGTTAGTTCTTCCAGCCGAAAACTGGCTATGCCGTCGGCGTTGACCGGCCACACAATGCCGTCCGGCCGTAATGCTCGGGCGGCGCGCGCCACATCGATGATGTCCCAGCGCGAGTTGTTGTTTTGCCATTCCCGGCCATAGGGGTCGTAGAAATTACGATAGAGCAGGTTGCGGGTAACCTCGTCGTCGAAACGCAGGCTGTTGTAGCCCAAAGCGCAGGTACCTGGCTGGGCTAGTTGATCGTGAATGATGCGGGTGAATTCGGCTTCGCAAACGCCTTTTTCGGCGGCCAGTTGCGGGGTGATGCCGGTGATCAGGCAGGCTTCGGGATGCGGCAGATAATCGTCGGCCGGTTTGCAGTAAACCATGAGCGGGTCGCCGATCACGTTAAAGTCGAGATCGGTACGGATTCCGGCAAATTGACAGGCTCTGTCGCGTTGCGGGTCGATGCCGAAGGTTTCGTAGTCGTGCCAGAAAAAAGTCGCTGTCGTCATTACATTGTCGGAGCAGGCGGCAAGAAGCCGGGAAAATTTCCGCATTCTTGCTTTTGCGGATACTTAGCGTAGGATTTTATTTTATAATCGCCGCCTCCATTTTATGTGACCACCATAGGAAAGTGTTATGAAAAAAACCTCGCTACTTGTTTCAGCTGCTTTATTTTTGTTTACCGGCATGGTTAACGCCCATGGCCCGGTCAGAGCAAAAATGACGGCTACCGTGACCATCGACGCGCCTGCAGCCAAAGTTTGGGAAATCATCAAAAACTACGACGACATGTCTTGGCATCCCGGTATCAAAAGCGTGAAAGGCGACGGCACCAACAATAAAGGCGCAATCCGCACCCTGACTCTGGCTAACGGCACCATCACCGAAGAGCTGAAAGCCTATGATGCGGCCAAAATGGGCTACAAATATAAAATCACCGACATGAGCTCAACCGGCACCATCAAACACGCCGGTCAAGACGAAAGCATTCCGGTATTGCCGGTTGGCAACTATGCCGCCGACATTTCAGTGGAAGACAAAGGCGGTAAAGCCGAAGTGGAATGGGTTGCTACTTATTACCGTGCCTATGTTAACAACAACCCACCTGCTGAGTTGAACGAAGAAGCGGCCGACAAAGCGGTAACGAATGTACTGAAATCCGGTCTGGAAGCCCTGGCGAAAAAAGCCGCACCCGGCGCCACTCCAGCGGTTCATATCGATATCAAACGTTAATTTAAGTCAGTTGTTATACCGGTTCCCATGATTTTAATGGGAACCGCCTTTCTTTCCGCTCGCCGATTTCTTTCAGCACATGCCGATACTATTGTTACTCGCATTACTGGCTTTGACTTTTTTTGAAAGTACAGCCTGTGCCCAATCCCGTGCCTTCATTACCAATCAACTGGATAACTCGGTATCGGTGATCGACACCCAAAACCAGCAGGTGATAGAAACGCTCAAGGTTGAAGGCAAGCCGGCCGGAGTAGCCGTTAACGGCAAACTGAAGCAGGTTTATATCAGCACCCCGGAAGGTGGCGGTTTTGCGGTGCTGGACAGCGACAAGCTTAAAGCGCTGAGGACCGTCAAAGTTGGCGGCGCTTCGCTGGGTATTGCCGCCGATAAATCAGGCGAGCATGTGTTCGTGGCGGATTGGTACGAGAACTCTGTGGCCGTTTTCGATGCGAAAAGCTTCGAGAAGATCAAGACCATTACCGTCGGTAAATCGCCGTCCGGCATGACCGTCAGCCCCGACAACCGCTGGCTGTATGTAGCCAATCGGATTGACGATTCGATTTCGCAGATCGATTTAAAGAAATTGACGATCAGAAATACCACCAAAGTCGGCGCTCATCCTTTCGGGATTGCCGTGGATAGTCAGGGCAAGCGGTTGTACACCGCTAACGTCGAAAGCGACGATGTGACGATACTGGATGCCCAAAATTTGAAACGTCTGGCAACGGTCAAGGTTGGCGCCCGACCTTACGCGGTGGCGCTGGCGTTAAATGACAGTCTGCTGTTCGTCACCAACCAGGACGACAGTACCGTGTCGGTAATCGATACCGCCACGATCAAGCAGATTGCGGTTATCAATGTCGGCGACAAACCGGAAGGTATCAGCAGCCATCCGGACGATAAACATATTTATGTGGCCAACTGGTTCGACAATAATGTCTCGGTGATCGATGCCACGACTTTAAAAGTTGTAAATACCATAGGCACGGGTGAGGGCAGCCGCGCATTTGGCGAGTTTATCACTCAATAACAAACAAACATTTAGCGGCGGCTTTGTATGATAGACTGCCGCCGTTTTTAATACCGCTTGAGGGAGCCATGGCTGAAACCGTTGAAGAATTAACCGTCCGTTACGAAGACGGCGGCATTGAAACCGTCAAGGAACTGGATAAGAAAGTTCTGAGTAAGGGCGCCTGGGCCACGGTGATTTACCGTTATCAGGATTGGGAGCCCAGCAAAGAGCAATATAGCCAGGATAGATTCACTATCCGCCGCTACCAGAAGCGCAACGGCGAATATCAGCAAAAATCCAAATTCAATATTTCCAGCGAGAAACAGGCGCAGGAGATTGTCGAGGCTTTACAAGGCTGGCTGGCCGAGAAATAACAGGGAAGGGCGGCGATTAACCGCCGTCCGTCATCCCGTCAGTCAATCCATTCGTAAATTTCCGTCAATGCCGGATCGCATTTGCAACAACTGGTTCCGCAAGCAGAACCAGCGGGCGATTGCCTAACCTTGCCCTTGCTGATCCACTTCGCCAACATACCGCGCAAGGCATCGGCATCCATATGGAAATGCACTACCAAATCGTTTAGCGTTGCCCGGTGTTTGTCCTGCAAATAACTGCGCAAATCCGACAGTATCATGGCATCGCACCTCTGGTATTGTCGGTATGCTTCATTCCAAAAAAGCGCAGACTCGATAAGATTGCCGCAAAAAGCACGGTCAGGCCAATTACCCAGCCCAGTGTCGTGCCGGGATGTTGCGCATAGGTCATGCCTTGATAGAAGAGGGTGGCGGTCAGATAAGCGATGAATGTGGTCCAGCAAGTCACGAATACCGCCCATCCCGCGCTGGTTTCCTTATAAATCGCCGCCGTCGCCGCGACGCAGGGTGCGTAAAGCAGGATGAACAATAAATAGGCAAAAGCGCCGGTCTGTCCATCGAAATGCGTCTGCATCACGGCAAAGGTATCGACCTTGACCTGCTGTTGTTCGGCTATCGCCGCCTGATTGGACAGGTCGCCGAGCCCCAGACCGAGCGGATCCAGCAACTTGTCGGCAATTGCCCGCAAATTATCGGGTACGGTTTGACAAGCTTCGAGTAGGGCTTGCCCCAGATCGAATGCCTTGTCTTCATCGCTCGCATGGGTATCCGCCATTTGGCTATACAGCGCATCCAGAGTGCCAACCACGGCTTCCTTGGCCAGCACGCCGGTGAAAATACCCACCGTTGCCGGCCAGTTATCGTGTTCTATGCCCATGGGCTTGAACAGCGGCGTCAAGGAACGTCCGATTTCGCTGAGCACCGATTGTTCGCTGTTTTCCCGGCCGAAACTGCCGTCGGTGCCCCAGGAGTTCAGAACATTTAGAACCAATACCATAGGCACGATCAATTTGCCGGCATTAAAGATAAAGGTTTTCAGCCTTTCCCAGGTCTTGGTGTAAATGCCTTGCAAGGTCGGTAAATGATAGGCGGGCAGTTCCATCAAGAACGGGGTAGGGGCGCCTTTAAGCAAGGTGTGACGCATGATCAAACCGGTCAACACGGCTACGACGATGCCGAATAAATACAGGCCAAACACCAAATTTTGGCCGCCGACCGGGAAAAATGCGGCGGCGAACAATGCATAAACCGGTAGGCGTGCGCCGCAAGACATGAAGGGATTCATCAGATTGGTCAAAATCCGGTCGCGTTGATTATCCAGGGTGCGGCTGGCGATGATGGCCGGCACGTTGCAACCGAAACCAACGATCATCGGCACGAAGGATTTGCCGGGCAGGCCAATGATGCACATGAATCTATCCATTACGAAGGCAGCTCTGGACATGTAGCCGGAATCCTCCAGCATGGATAAGAAAATGAACAGGAAACCGACGATGGGGATGAAAGTCGCCACGACCTGAATGCCGCCGCCGATGCCGTTGCTGATCAATACCACCAGCCAATCGGGCCAAGAGAGGCTGGTCAATAATGCATTTAAACCGTCCACCAATAAGGCGCCGACAGCTTTGTCAAAGAAATCGACGAAGGCACTGCCTATATTAATGGTGAACATAAACATCGCATACATCACCAATAAGAAAATGGGTATGCCTAGAAAACGATTCAGAACGATGCTGTCGATTTTATCGGTGGTATTTCTGGATACTTCGTTAAGTTTACAAACCGCGGCTTGAACCAGTTGGTTGACCAAACCGTATCGGGCGTCGGCGGCCAGGATGTCGATTTCATCGTTGGTCTCGGTTTCTATGGCGTTACGCAAACTTTCCGCGAAAATCCTCATTTGTGGGTCGGCTATCTGTTTTGCCAGCGTGTCGTTCTCCAATAGCCTTAACGCTAGCCAACGGTTGTCGCAGTCTTGGCTTTTGGGGTGCTGAGCTAATTGTCTTTCCAGTTCGGTGACGGCATTTTCTATTGCTGGATGATAAGGTACGCTCAAGGCCGGAATCGGCGCATCGACGCAAGCTTTAATGATGGCTTCCCGCAATTCTTTCAACCCTGATCCGGTCGCTGCCGTGACCGGTACCACGGGACAAGCTAGGCGTTTGGCAAGCAGATCGATATCGATTTTAATGCCGCGTTTTTTTACGGCATCCATCATATTCAGGACCACAATCATCGGCACCTGCATTTCGATCAATTGTGTGGTCAGGTATAGATTACGTTCGATATTGGAGGCATCGATGATGTTGATGACCAAATTGGTTTGCCGGGAAGCGACATAATCGCGGGCGATTTTTTCATCCAGGGAAATGCTGTCGTCGTCGGCCTCAAGCGAATAAGTGCCGGGCAGATCGACCAAGGCGATACGTTTGCCATGAAACGTGTATTCGCCGGTTTTTTTCTCTACGGTAACGCCGGGCCAATTGCCGACGTGCTGCCTGGAACCGGTCAGCGCATTAAATAAGGTAGTTTTGCCGCAATTAGGATTGCCGACGACGCCGACGGTAAAATCGATGCTCATAATTTTTCGATCAATAATACCGAAGCTTCGTTTTTGCGCAACGACAATGAGAAGCCGCGAATTTTGATTTCGACCGGATCGCCCATCGGTGCAAAGCGAGTGATGCTAAATTCCGTGCCGGGCGTTAATCCCATCGCCAACAATTTTTTGCGATATACGCCACCGGATTGATCAAAACCAATGATGCGGCCTGAGTCGCCAGCCGCCAGCGCTTTGAGATAAGTCGACATGCTGTAGCCATAAGGTAATTAATAATGGTTCTCATTAAACCACAATATGGCTTGGAGCGAAAGCTATGTTTATCGGGGAAAAAAGACGTTTAATGTTCTCAATAATTTAACATAATATACATTATGCGAAGTTATGTATGAAGTCATGACTCACCATTACCAGGATCAACTGCTTCGCTCGGTTCCTATATTCGGTTGAACTTTAGCTCTAAAGATCAACGAATTCCAAAAGCGCCTGTAGTTCCTTCGGGTCCAATTCGTAAAATGAATGGGCTCGGACGCGTTCGGATAATACGATGTCGCCATAACGGACTCGCATCAAACGGCTGACCTTGACGCCTTGCGATTCCCATAAGCGTCTGACTAAACGGTTGCGGCCTTGTTTTACGGTGACATAAAACCATTTGTTGGCGCCTTCGCCGGCATAGAAACGAATTTCGTCGAAATGAGCCGGACCGTCGTCCAATTCCACGCCTTGTCTCAATCGCTCCATCATCGCTTCGTCAACTTCGCCCAAAATCCTCACCGCGTATTCGCGTTCTACTTGCCGTGACGGATGCATCAAACGATTGGCCAGCTCGCCGTTATTGGTGACCAGTATCATTCCGGAGGTATTGATATCCAAGCGGCCCACGGCAATCCAGCGTCCAACCGGTAAACGCGGCAGTTGGGTAAATATCACGGGTCTGCCTTCGGGATCGCGGCGGGTTACCACTTCACCGACCGGTTTGTGATAGACCAGTACTCGGGTCGGTTGCTCGGCGTATTTATCCCATTTCACCACCCGGCCGTTGATCTGTAAGTAATCGTCCGGTTTTAAATGATAGCCGAGCTGGACCTTGTTGCCGTTAACGGTTAAACGCCCCTCTTCTATCCAGCGCTCGATTTCCCGCCTGGAACCCAAGCCGGCTCTGGCCAGCAGTTTTTGGATACGCTCGCCACCCTCACTATGCTTATCAGTGGAGGGTGATGTTTTCGCTGTCGATGTCTGCGTCGGGCGCGGCTTGCGTGGCGTATTCGGTTTCTTGCTCTGCGATTGCGAGTTCGGATTCTTCGGCTGAGTCGGTTTGCGTTCTTTCACTGTTGTCCTGCTGAGGTTGCTGTTGGGGCGCGTTGCCGAAATCGAAATCGGCGATTTCTTGCAGCGTCGGCAATTCGGCCAATGAGGCTAAATTAAAATAATCCAGAAATTGTTTGGTTGTGCCATATAGGGCCGGACGTCCGGGGACTTCCTTGTGGGCGATAACCTTTATCCACTCCCGTTCCAGCAAGGTGTGGATAATGCCGGAGCTGACGCTGACGCCGCGTATGTCCTCAATCTCGCCGCGCGTCACCGGTTGGCGATAGGCAATGATAGCGATAGTTTCCAGCGCGGCGCGTGAATATCTCGCCGGCTTTTCTTCGAATAAGCGCGTTACCCAATGCGCCATGCCTTCCTTGACCTGAAAACGGTAGCCGCTGGCCAATTGTTTCAAGCCTATCGGCCGAGTCAGATAGTCCTGGCTTATCGACTCGATGGCTTCCTGAATGGCAAGGGTGTCCGGTTGCTCAAGTTCGGGAAATGCCTGCTGGATTTGTTTGACGGTCATCGGCTTGTTGGCCGCAAACAAAATCGCTTCTACGATGCGTTTGGTATCCACGTCGCACTCTATGGTTTGTTTTGGTAATAACGCTTGGCTATCGTCATCAATGGTAGCGTTATCGCGGCGACCGGTCGGTTCTTCTGAAAATACCGATAACCTAGACCAGGAAGTTCGTATGTTCGACAGCAATTTAGGTGGCCGCCGTCTAGGCGCCTGAACATATCGAATGATTTCCAAAGGCTCTTCTTCCGCCAATAGCGGAATGCCTGTCCAGGAACCACGGAGCCTCGGCAATAATTTCGGCGGCAGCCTTCTAGGCGCCTTAGCAGTTGGAATGGCTCGAGGCTTAGGTCTGCTGCGCTTAGGTTTATTCGGCTTAACTTTAACAACATCATTTTCATCAATACGGACATCATTAACGACTTCTTCAACCGGCGGCGCGGACTCTAACGCTGATGTTAGCGTAGGGCTCGAGCTGGAAGATGTCGATGATTCCTTCTTTGCTGAGTTCAAGGACGGCAAGAAACGTGACAACCACCCCGCCTTTTCCTTCGCTTCGGGTAAATAGCGTTCCGAAAGGGAGGCTATCTGACCGGTTAAGTTTTTCCAAAATGGCTGCCATTCGTTCACGGACTGATAAGGGCTCTTTGGTTATATGGTGATGACTGAGTTGTTCGACGCGTTTCAGGACATCCTGAAACGCCAGCAGTATTTCCTTGAGTTGCACATCCGGCAAGGGCTGCAATACCGTCACCGTAGAAACGTCGACGCTTGCCTCGAAGGTGTCGCGCTCGTTCCTGGGCAGCAAGTCGATCTCTTCCGCGACTTTTTTGATCGCTTCGTATTCCTGCAGTTTACGAATTAAAAATGCCCGAGGGTCTTCCTCTTCTTCCTCGCTTTCAGGCTGCCTGGGCAACAACATTCGGGATTTGATTTCCGCCAGCAAGGCCGCCATCACCAGATACTCGGCCGCCAGTTCCAAGCGCAGCTGATCCATCATCTCGATATAGCCGATATATTGATGGGTAATCTGGGCGATGGGGATGTTGAGAATATCCAGATTTTGCTTGCGGATCAAATATAACAATAAATCCAGCGGTCCTTCGAAAGCATCCAGAATGACTTCCAATGCATCCGGCGGAATATAGAGGTCGTCGGGTAGATTTTGATATGGCTGTCCTTGCACTAGAGCCAGCGGCGCAACGTCCGTATCGGTTTGTAGCTCTGCGCTGTTCATGGCATGCTGTGCTTGACGTAGCGCTCATGTGTCATCGATAAAGCAGACATGACCCCAATAGCGCCAGGAGACTGCACTGACTCAATGCTGTTTGAAATCTTGGCACTCACTCTTTAGCGTCCGGCCAAACTAAAAAACAGCTGTTGGGCGTAATACATAGGATAATTCAAAATACTGCTGATGATACTGAAATACCCCATCGATTCGCCAACGAACAAGGCCAGCAGCAGGAATAGGCCATAACGCTCCAAACGGTTGTATTGCCACGCCCAATAATCCGGCAATAATCCGGCAATCACTCGGCTACCGTCCAGCGGCGGGATCGGCAAAAGGTTGACGAATGCCAACACTAAATTGATCGTGATTCCCGCCCTACTCCATTGCACGAAAGGTTCGTAAATGAATGCAATCTGGTAAAACGCCACCCCAATCCTGCCGATTAGAGCCCAAATGGTTGCCATACACAAATTCGCCACCGGTCCGGCCAGAGCCACCATCATCATGGCTTTTTTCGGGTTCTTGAAGTTTCTGGCATCCACCGGCACCGGTTTGGCCCAGCCGAAAATAAAACCGGTGCCGGTAATCAACAGGATACTGGGAAGGATAAGGGTGCCGAAAAGATCGATATGTTTGAGCGGATTCAGCGTCAGGCGGCCTTGTTGATCGGCGGTCTTGTCGCCGAATTTCTTTGCCATCCAGCCATGCGCGACCTCGTGCCCGGTAATCGCCAACACCACAGGTAAGCTCCACACCACGATGCGTCCAATCAGCGATAGTTCGTCCATCCTGTTTATTTCTCCAGCATGCCGGCTATACCTATGCCCTGCCTGACAATTTCAATGAAATTATCCACGCAAGCGATCACAGTGGTGGGCTGATACTCGACTATACCGCCATCGATAATCAAATCCAGTTCGCGATCGAGTTTTTCCCGAATTTCGTATGGATCGGCCAGCGCATCTTCCTTGCCGGGTAATATCAGTGTGGACGAGAGTATGGGTTCACCCAGTTGTTCTATCAGAGCCTCGGCGATTCTATGTTCCGGTATCCTGACGCCTATGGTTTTTTTCTTGGGATGCTGCAGACGGCGCGGCACCTCTCGGGTGGCATCCAGCAAGAAGGTAAACGGGCCTGGTGTCAGCTTTTTGATCAGCCGATGCGCGTCGTTGCCCATCTTGGTAAAGGTCGACACCTGCGACAAGTCGTTACACAGCAGCGTGAAATTATGATTATCGTCCAGGCGGCGAATGCGGCGGATCGTGTCCATTGCCTGCTTATCGCCGATTTGCGCGCCGAGTGCATATGAGGTATCGGTAGGATAGGCAATCACCCCGCCGCGGCGGAGTACTTCAACCGCCTGTTGAATCAGGCGCGGTTGCGGATTTTTCGGGTGGATCTCAAGGTACTCGGCCATTGCTTAAGAAAATACGGCTTAAATAAATGCCATTGTACCTTATCTTTCCGATTGCTTTTTTGCGACTTTGTCGCGCAGATAGACGGGCATGGCCTGTTCAACCGCTACCGCCAGACCGTTGGCAAAGCCATAGGCACCGAGTTGGGCGATAGCGGCCGCCCTGGGCCAGACCTGGACATCCATACCCAACAGCCTATTGCCTAGACGATTGCTCAACTGTTCGGCATATACCCCCCAACCCGAACCAACCCCAAAACCGCTACGATCAGGGAATACAATATCCATCGCCGGCGTAACCGCTTCGGCCCCGATTAATTCCGCCAAGCCAAGCGGGTTTCTCAGATACACACCCCAGAAAATTTCGTCCATCCTTGCGTCCATCGCGGTGAAACTGAGTTCGGCGGCTTCGTGCTTATTGAAGAAATCCTGGGCTATCGCCGCCAAGGTCGATACCGGCACCACCGGCAGATCGGCGCCGAAAGCAATGCCTTGCACCACGCCGCCGGCGATCCGCACGCCGGTGAACGAACCGGGACCGCGGCTGAGGGCTATCGCATCGAGTTGTTGCGGCTTGAGCTGGGCTTCGGTCATCAGCTCGTCTATCATCGGCAAAATAAGCTTGGTATGTTCGCGCGGCGCCAAGGCAAATTTTTCGCTAATCTCACCATCGATGAACAAAGCCGCCGAACAGGCGTCGGTGGAGGTTTCTACCGCCAATAATTTCACTGTTTTCCCTCAATCTCAAAAAACCGCTGCACATCGGCGATGTCGCGACTGCGTTGCATGGCCGGCACACTATCCAGAAACATTTGTCCGTAGGATCGTTTCAACAAGCGGGGATCACAGACCATCAGCACGCCGCGGTCGTTGACGTCGCGTATCAAGCGCCCTACCCCTTGCCGCAACATGATGATGGCGCTGGGCAATTGATGTTCGAAGAAAGGATTTCGGCCCTGCTTTTCCATGGCGTTCATTCGGGCTTTCAGCACCGGATCGCCGGGCGATGCAAACGGCAGCTTATCGATGATCACGCAGGACAAGGCGTCGCCGCGCACGTCCACGCCTTCCCAGAAACTGGCGGTCGCCAGTAAAATCGCATTGCCCAACTCCTTGAACTGGTCCAGCAACACGCCTTTGGAACGGCTGCCCTGCACCAACAAGGGATGGTCGATACGGCCTTCCAACAATTGTGCGGCGCGCTGCAAAGCCCGGTGACTGGTGAACAGGAAAAACGCCCTACCCCGGCTGGCTTCCAGCACCGGCAAGGCGAATTCGACGATCTTGTCGGTGAACTCCGGGTCGCTGGGCTGCGGCAAGCCTTTGGGGTGATAAAACAGCGCCTGATTGGGGTAATCGAACGGGCTTTCCCAGCTTTGGGTCAACGCGCCGCTCAAGCCCAGATTCTTGGAAAAATGCACGAAGTTGTTGGCCACGCTCAGCGTCGCCGAGGTGAATATCCAGGTAGCCTTGTGGCGCGCCATGAAACTGCGAAATTCCTTGGCAATATCCAGCGGCGTACGGCTAAGCGTGAAGGATTTACTATAGGTTTCGTACCATTTGATCCACTGTCCGTCCTGATCGTTGATCAAGGTTTCCAGTTGTTCATCCAGCGCTTCGGCGCGATCAAAACAGGATTCCAATCCCTTGCTGCGCACCGAGGCACGTTCCAGTTGGTCGGTGAGGCGGGCCAGTTGCTTTTGCAGCGATTCCAGGGCGCCGGAAATTTTCGGATTGTCGGCTATCTCCTGCCAGTCGCCACGCCGTAACTCCAAACCGAAAGCCAGCCGCAGATCCTTGACTTCATGCTGCAAGTCCTCGCAGGCGGTGCGCAAATCCGGCATATCCTTGGCATCGGTGAAAAACTCGGCCAGCGTATCATCAGCCAGATCGGTCAGTTGCTTGCCGCTGATCGTCACCCCCAGGAAATTGGACGCGGTGTCGGCCAGTTGATGGGCTTCATCGATCACCACCACCTCGGCATCCGGCAATAGTTCGCCGAAACCGGTTTCGCGTATCGACCAATCGGCGCACAGCAAGTGATGATTGACGATGACGATCTCGGCTTCCTGGGCCTGCTTGCGGGCCTTGGTCAGGAAACAGTCGGCGTAATCGGGACAGTTTTGGCCGAGACAGTTGTCGGTGGTCGAGGTGGCGTGAAACCAGACCGGATCGCCGTCGTGAACATCGGCGACCTCGGAAACATCGCCGGCCTTGGTGCGCTTAGCCCAGGCCTTGATCTGCGCCAGCGCCGCGGCGTCTTCCTTGCTATGGCCGAAGGAAGAATTCAGCGCCTGTTCCAGCCGGTAGGTGCAAAGATAGTTGGCGCGGCCCTTCAGCAGGCTGGCCTTGAACGGCCTCTTGCTCAAGGCCTTGCGAATCAGCGGCAAATCCTTATTGAACAATTGATCCTGCAGGTTCTTGGTGCCGGTTGAAACGATCACTTTCTTGCCGGACAGGATTGCCGGAATCAGATAGGCAAAAGTCTTGCCGGTGCCGGTGCCGGCCTCGGCAATCAGGTTTTGTTGAGTCTCGATGGCATGAGCTATTTTCTCGGCCATCTCGATCTGCGCGGCGCGCGGCAAATAGCCGGATATGACCTGGGCTAATGAGCCGCCGTCGCCAAAAACATCGGCAAGTTCAGTCACTGAATCGATATGTGTCTATGCTGTCAAGCCGTCCGGACTAGCGTCCGAAAAAGCTTTCAGCCTTGGATTTGGCTTCTTTGGCGCCTTGATAGTTTTGCTGCATTTGCCGGGCTTCGGCGATCAATAGCCAGCTTTTGCGTTTCAAATCGAGGTCGCTACCCGCCAGCAACGCCGCTTTTCCGGCCAGTTCTTCCGCCTGTTGGGGTTTGTTCTGCTTAATCCTGAGTTGGGCCAATTTATAGGTCAAGGTGGGATTGCGGGAATCGATGCGCAAGGCCCGTTCCATCACGACCACGGCGGCATCGAGATCGCCGCTGTTGCTATTGCGGTCAGCCTCGCTGATCAGTGCCACCACGGCGGGCGATGTGCCTGACGGAATCGCGGCCTCTTCCATCATTATAGGCGGTGGTGCAGGCTGAGCTGGGGCCGGAGTAATAGCCGATGTCTGCGGGGCAGCGGCCGCTGGAACGTCGACCGGCGGTGTCATTGGCTCGGCACGGAATGCAGGCAGGCTGGGTTCAACCTTGAAATTGCCTGGACCGGTATCGATGGCGTAAGTTGCCGTTCCTGTACTCGGCGCCGGTTTCTTTGCAACCGGCGGCACCGGCTGAGACTTTTTGGCTAGCGGTTTTTTAGGCAGCGGTTTCTTAGCCGGCACCGGTGTCGCCACGGCAGCGGGAGGCTCGGAACCCGAAAATTCGCTGCAGGCGGTTAATAATAAAATCAGGGGGAGTACAGCCAGTAAGGTTTTATGCTTCATCAACAAATCAAATCACTACATCTAAATTAAAACAGCTCGATATCATTTCCATGATTGCTTTTGCTGATATCGACCAAGGCCAGAGCTTCTTCTATGCTTTTACCGTGCAAAATGGCGTCGAACATCGCCTTTTCCGACTCCATGGTGTAATGGCTGCGAATCTCGTTCTGGAATTTGTACCATTCCTGCGGATTATAGAGCCGCTGCGGGTTATCGATGATGGCCGACAGCCCTTGCAGCCCGGTGGATACGTGGCTCAGGCACTGCTGCAAGCGATCGTAAAACTGAAAGGCAACGATGGATGAATAAATTTTCTCCTGCGTCGCCATACAGCGGGCCATGGCATTGTCGCGTTGCGGCGATGACGGAAGTTGGCTCAGGTTATCCCTGATGACATCCATTTCTTCCACCATGCTTGCGAAAGTACCAGTCAACACGTTAACCGACTCATCGCCGATTTTCATGCCGCTTTCGACTTGAGCGACCGATACCGCCAGCAACTTAATAGTTTCCCTGACTTGGCTCCAGTCCAAATCGGGCTGGCCTGATCCTGAATATGTCATGCGTAAGGTATCCAAAGTTTGCTGTCGATAAGACTGAAGGTGACAGGCTGGAAAGTGGCTGCCTGCATTTTATTGTAATTGCAGGTGCAATACAAACTTGCCCGGCAACACAAGCAGGCGAAAACCCCCTTTAAATAGATACATTCAGTTGCTCGAAGACAAGCCGATAGTGATACTCGCATTGAATGCCTGCCGTTTTTATATTCATGGACATGATGCGACGCTTTCAGGTGCCGGTTATGCTCCGTATGCCGATCATCAATGTTACAATTTGGCCGATTACAATCTCAAAAAGTAACTGTTATGACTCGTTTACAAAGAATTCCACGCCACCTGTTTATTGTTGCCGGCCTAATCTCTTACAGCACAATGCCGCTGGCCGACCATGGGTCAATGGGCTTCGGCATCGGCACCGCTTCGCCAATTGTTACCCAAACCGGAGTCACCTTGCCTACCGGCATGTGGGCAGGCGGTGTAATTGCTCAGTATATCGATTTCAAGTCTACCTCGGACCAGCAATTGCTCGATGCCCAAAGCGTCCATGGCGACGTTCATAGCGTTTATACCTATCTGCAGCCTTCGCTTTTTGCAGCTTACGGCGTCACGGATGATTTGAGCCTGGGCTTGCGTATCCCTTATATATTGCGATCGGGAGTCCACTCCCCTAGCGGTGAGGCGGGGGAAGAAGGCAATACAATTAATCACTTGGGCGATCCGAGTGGCTTTGGCGATGTTTCGCTGTTTGGTCAGTATCGGTTTTTTCACACCCAGGACAATCTGAATCATGCTTCATTGGTGGTCGGCCTGAAAACTCCCACTGGTGCAACAGGCGTTAAAACAGCGTTGGGGGACCCGTTTGAACTTCACCACCAACCGGGGAGTGGTTCTTGGGATCCGTCATTCGGGCTGTCATTTACCCGGGCAATGGGCCAATTTTCCTTCGATACCAGCGTTCTCTACACCATAGCCACCCAGGGAGCTCAACAAACCACCTTGGGCGATGTGTTCGACTACAATATCGCCGTTTCCTACGCGTTCGGCGCTCCCGCGCGCAATGCGCTGTTCGCTTCCAGCAATAATGCACCCTGGACGGCGGTGCTTGAATTGAACGGAACGCGTCGCGAACATCAAATAGCGTCAGGCATTACCGATCCTAACTCTGGCGGCAATTCTCTTTATATTTCTCCTGGCGTCAGATATTCCGGCGGTAAAAGTTGGAACACGGCTTTGTCGTTCGGCGTGCCGATAGTTAATGATCCCAATGGCTATCAAACCAACCCCGATTACAGAATCGTTTACCGTTTTGTCGTTGCGTTCTAAGGTTTTATAGCAAAGCTTTTCGGGACCATTATTTCGCACCAACTATCACGGGAAAACATTTAATGCTGCGAATCATCGGATTATTGCGCGTACTTTTGTGCGCCGTCGGCATTTTGTTGTTGAGCTCTTGCGCTCACGATCAGCATGCCATAAAAACCGGTTCGGCTGATTACAGTCATTATCCTCAAGGCGGTGGCTTATTTGTTGCCAGCACCTTTGATGATCAGGGGCGCCTATGGCGGGCGGTGCCCGAAAAGGATCATGTTTATGTCGATTATTCGACCGATATGGGAAAAACATTTAGCGCCCCGGTACAGGTCAATCAGGGTTCGCAACGCATCAAGGTCAGCGGCGAAAATTCTCCGAATATCGCCGTTGATAAATCGGGGCGGATTTATGTCATTTATGCCGCTGAAGGTTCTCAACCGGTTACCGTCTATTCCAGTATTTCGATGGACGGAGGGAAAAGCTTTTCCAGCCCTACCCCCATCAGCGACAAGGCTGGCGAAGCCAATTCCTTTCAGGCCAGACTGGTGCTCAATCATCAAGATCAGGCTTACGTGTTTTGGCACGACGAGCGAGATAGAACCGATTGGCGTCAGCTGGGCAATGCAATTTATTTCACCCGCATAGACGAAAATAATCGTCCACATTCCAGCGTTTACAAGGTTTCCGATATGCTGTGCGAGTGCTGCCATATCGCCGCCGCATTCGATAGCCACGATCAACCGTTATTGCTGGCCAGATTCATTTATGCCGATGGTGCTCGCGACCATGGCTTGATTGAAACTTCGGTCAATGGCAAGGATTCGATAACTCGACGAGTAACTTTCGACCAATGGCGGATAGAGGCTTGTCCGGAGCATGGACCGTCGCTGGCTATCAGCAGTGACGATCGCTTTCATATCACCTGGTTTACTCAAGGCAGTGAGCGGAAAGGCTTGTTTTATGCCTATTCCACTGATCATGGACAACATTTCTCACAGCCTTTAGCGTTGGGGACTCCAGGCAAACTGGCTAGTCATCCGGATGTAATGGCCGACGATCAATATGTGGTAGTGGCTTGGCTTGAGTTTGACGGTGTCAAGACCCAACTGCAAGCCATGCAGTCGCGAGATGGCGGTAGGACCTGGTTATCGCCACGAACCCTTGCTGAATCGACAACTACGACCAACTACCCCTATTTGTTGAAAACTGGTGGTCATGTGTTCGTATCCTGGAACAGCCTAAAAGAAGGCTATCGCCTACTCTCGATCAATTAACTTGAATTCCATATCCCGGTTTTCGCCGGGATATACACCGCTCACCATCAGTCCGCTGGCAACACCCGCTCCAGCAAACCACCTTTCTCAATCCGGCTGGCCGAGACAGGCCCGCATTTATCGATCAAGTTTGTTAACGCCAGCTGTAAATCCGTATTGCGGCTTTGTTCCTCCAGCAACAAGGCTTTGATTTCCGCATCTATTGCCAACAACGCCTGTTGCAGGCCTTTTTGCAAACCTTTGAGAGCGGCCTTCTGCAATGACGGCTGGATTTTGTTGTGCAGAAAAAACGGGATTAACCAGCTGAGAGCAATCAGCAATACGCTGTGAATCGCAAAATCGGCACCCAGGTAGGCGCTTGCATCGGTAGCGCTGTGGTAATAGCCGGAAAATACTTGATAGCCGACTACGGACATTGCCGTTAAGGGCAATAAGGTTTCGCTAATGCCGGTTAGTTTTAGCAGGAAACGTTGCAGGCCATTGCCCGGCTTGACTAAAGCCTGCCGCCCCGCCATTTCGGTTTGTTGGCCTACTTTGCTTTCAGCCTGGCTTTTAATGGCTTGCAGGCCAATCTTCAACGGTTTGCTGGGGATGTTGAGTTGCGCGGCCTGTAACGCCAGTTCGTCCAAGACATCCGACAGCCGGCTTTGCGCCCAGTCGTCCCAGAGTTTTATATCGGATTTTTGACCCGGATGTTCGGACCAATGCTGCGAAACTTGTTGCAAGGGCCAATTCAGACCTTGCTGCAACGCGGTTTCGCTCTGTTGCCAGAGACTTGTGTAATGTCCATGCAGCTGTTGGTAATCCCTGTTACCGAAGTCGCCGAGCAGTTGCTGCAAGGCCCGTCTAAGCTGCTGCCGACGCAACTCCCGGCTGCGTTGCTGCAACTGCTCGACGCTATGCTGACCGGAAAGCTGCTGCAATTGCGTCAGCAAATCGGCAAACTCATCGCCATCAGGTTCGCTACAGCTGGTTTTGAATGCCAGCGGATTGTCGAAACCGGCTTTGTGCAACTGCCGAATGAAATCCTCATATTGAACAGACTCGCCTCGGTCCCACTGATTCATCACAAACAGCCAGGCATGTTTGGCGCCTTCCGCCAGAAGCAATTGCCAGGCTTTGTTGTCGCGGTAGCGTTCCGGGCTCACCACGTACAACAGCACATCGATATGCGGCAACCACTCCAAGACGATGTGTTTATTGGCCATTTCGATGCTGTCGAAATCGGGCATGTCTATCCAGACGATATTGCTTTTCCCGGCGTCGTCATGCTTGCTGATCTTGACGCTGTCCAAGGGAAGGCCGGCTGGCAATTGCTGCAAGGATAAGGATTGATGGTGGTACAGTGTCACTTCGCGGGAAGTCGGGCGTTCGATACCGGCCTTGGCAATTGCCTGTCCCGCCAATCGGTTCAGCAGCGAGCTTTTGCCGACGCCGGTACCGCCCATGAAGGCGACTATCAAAGGTCTGGTTGAGGCATCGGACTGGCTAACCGAAAATAGTGTCTCGGGGCTGCGGCTATCGATAACTTGTAGTGGCTGCGCCTGTTCTTTATTCAGCCGCCCTTCTGCCAGTGCCGTTTCGGCCCAGCTTCGCGCTTGAGTCAGCAATTCACAATAATCGTAAGCCATGTTTCTTCTCTTTAAGCGCCTTTTCCGCCTGTTGGCATTGATGTTCGGAGATGTTGAAGCGATTCGGCGCCACACTTAGCGCCGGCAACTGGTATAGCCTGCTGCGCAGACAGGCTTCGAATAAAGCGCTTTTTACCGTTCCAAGCTGATGCTGTTTCAATTCCGCTTCGACACGGTTCATATAACTGCCGATGGCGCTTTCCGCCAGCAAGGAGGTCACGGTCAGCATCATCGGCGTAATCACCAGATCGTGAACGCCGATACCGCCGGTCTGTATTGCCAATACCAGGGCCGCGGCATCGGTGGTTATCCGGGTGGCGCGCAAACTGTTCAGCGTCGCCGGTTGTTCCTGCAGTTTGTAGTAGAGCCGATGCGCGGCCGCGTCCACATCCTGCTGAAAATGAAGATGGTAATCGCCGACAGCCCGACAATATTCCTGCAAAATACCGATTTTTTTCAGCCTGAGCGTCCCGGCCGTTTCCTTCCACCAGACTATAGGCGTCGCTTCGGTCTCGGTTTTTTCCAGCAACTTATCGGCCAGTTGGATCATCACATGCTCGCCGATTTGATTGAGCACCGTGACTTCCTGGTCGACATTGAAATTCAACTTATCCTTGCCCAGGGCGAATAGCTTGCGCACCGGCCAGGTCATCGCCCGGCGCGCTTTGCTGATCGCTTTGGCGATACCCGGAATTTCCAGCAGATTCAGCAGATTCAGTAAGGCATTCTGAAAGGTTTCGTAATGATGCGGATGGTCCAGATAATCGCGCTGGTAATTCTTGACGGCTTGACTGAGACACTGATCGACCAACATTTGCCAGTTGCGTTGCGCATGGTGTTCGGCAAATACCGGCTCCAGCCATTGTTGCCAATAACCGTTAAGCAATTGCTGCTGGTAAACCGGGTGCTTTTTATGAGCGACTTTTTTGACAAGCTTAAATACCGCTTGTTCGGCCATAACCGGCCAATTAGGCAGATTGCCAGGTTTGTTAAACAACAGGGGCACAATCTCCGGTACGGCATCGCGCCTATGCTGCCGCCATTTTTGTTCCAGGGATTGCACAATAACGGATTCGCTACCCTCGTTAAGCTTGTTGACGCAAATCAGCGTCGGCTGCTGAAAGGCTTCGATGGTTTTCATCACTTCCCAAACCGACTGGTCCGCGTATTTTTCCTTGCTGACCACCAGAATCACTATGTCGGCAAGGGCAATGGTTCTGATCACGCCTTCACGATAATCGGCGGCATCGATGGAATCGAAATCCGGTGTATCCCAGCACACGCAGGCCGGAAGCAGCGATGAGCGGCCGGCGCTATTCGCCAGGGAGTAACAATCAAAACGGTTGCGGCTAAGCATGCCTTCTTCCAGGCATTGAAATCGCCCGAAATAATGTTGCATGCCAAAGCAATCGTCGCTGGATAAGTCATGACAAAACCCATGGGGATGAACGGTATAACCCGCCAACGGGCTGACGCCAGCCAGATTGTTGTTTAACAGCAGGTTGACGATGGAGCTCTTGCCGGCCTGTGTGGGACCTATCACCGCAATTTGCAGCGGAAATTGCGGATTGGACTCGATTAACTGTCCTTTGCGGACAAAGGCCTCACCGTGCAGTAACTGTTCGACACGCAGCAGATATTCGAAATATTGCGGGTTTTTTTTATCCAGTTGCGCAAGCACTATCTGGTAACGCTGTTTGAGAAGTTGGATAAATTCCAGCATGATAAATAGGCTTGGGTTTATAATTACTGAGTAATTTAGTTTGTTTAGTTTCCCGAATCGAGATCATTATAAATATAAAATTCGGGGTTGTTCATCTAGCCACCGGGGGCCATGCATCATGAAAAGATCATCAGCTGTTTTAGTTTTTATAGTCTGCACCTTATTGATCGGTTGTAACAAAGGCCAGCAGATCAACGGCAGCAGCCTTAAAACTGTCAACAGATCGGTTACATCATTGAAAGAGCGTCTGCCGCTCGATCAGCGTATCGAATTTGAAGTATCGTTCTGGACCGTGCGCGACGAAATCAGAAATAACAAGGAATTTCTGGATGCGATCGATGGCAAAACACCCGAACAACTGATCGAACAAGGCAAGGAATTGTTCGCGAAGCGTAAAGCCGCAGGCGCTAAGGACTATGAGCAATTTGCCAACTGGGATCAGATGATCGCCCAATATACGCAAGAACGTATCGATCAAAACCGGAAAAAAACCCCGGACGAGCGCGACAAGAAAAATCCCCACAGCGTGACCTACAAGCTGAATCCGATGTAATTTTATTTTCTTATCCCAGGGGCCGGCAGCTGTTTCTGATCGACCAGAACCGAAACAAACTGGCTGGCCTCGCTGATGGTTTTCTCCATCACCTCAATCAATTTCGAAATATCCACACCGATTTCAATAAATTCGTGGCGTAACGCGGCAATCGCGTGAGCGTTAAGATTGTGCTTTAAAAACAGCACCTGATCCTGAAACGCCGCCAGCACCGGATGCATCCGGGTTTCCGCGATTTGCAGTGCCTTAAGCAGGCGCCCGTATTGCTGGCGGGATTTTTTCAACTGCTGTTGACTGCGGGCACGCAAGGCCCGGTTGCTATACAGGTTCAGCTCCGCTTCCCATTCGGCAAACAGGGCTTCGCTGACTTGTTCAATCGCCTGAATACGTTGATTGAATTGATCGGCCTTACTCCTGCATAAATCGTAACGTCTTTTCAGTTGCTGATAGCGCAGTTCCAGCGAGCTATCTTCCATCCTGACGATGCTCTTGAATTTATCCAGGGCATCGACAAATTGATCGCGGCTGTCTTTAAGGCTTTGGCAGGCCTGATCGACCTGCACCACGACGATGTCGCGCTTGTGGTGGCCCAGCAATGATTCACGGCTCTGATAATAAACATTATTCAGGCGTTTGCTGAGTAAGGATTTGATGAAGTTGATCATGCGGCGGACAGAAAGCGGTCTTTGTTGATAACGGTGATTTTATAGTCGGCTTGTTCGATAAAACCGGCGAAGGCTGCATCGACCATGCCTTGCCGTTGCAAGTCGGCCGGCGTGGCGTTAGCGGCAATGGCCGCGGATTTGATCAGAATCAGCTCATCGGCACCGACTTGAGTCGCCAGCCAGGCCGCCAGACTGTCCGAAGTAATATCCCAGCTCGCGGCAATCCCGGCCTGATCCAGTTCGTCCGGCTGCGGCGACCAGATTGCGGTCAAGCGCCAAGCCGCCAATTCGATAACCGTTTGAAACACGGGGATCTCGGGCTTGAGGCTGCTGAACAGCAATGCCATCTGCTGCATGGCTAAAATCGCCATTCGATGGGCAACGGCATCGTCGAACTGCCAGCGTTTTTGGGCATTGCGAACCTGTTCGGCAAACAGGCCGCCACCGGGCACGATCAGCGTTTGACCGTCAAGACCCACAGCCTTGTCCAGACAGGCCGGCAATGCCGATGTCTCCAGCAGACTACCGCCCAGTTTGATGACCCTGATCACTCGCCAAATTCCGTCAACAGCTGCAACAGTGCCGCGGCTTTATCGAAGCATTCCTGATACTCCTCGTCCAGCACCGAATCGTTGACGATACCGCCGCCTACCCAGAAGCGGATATTGCCGTGATTATGCACCAGCGTGCGAATGGCGATATTGGTATCCATATTGCCGTCGAAACCGATATAGCCGATTGCTCCGCAATAAATGCCGCGCCGGTGCGGCTCCAGCTCTTCGATGATTTCCATGGAGCGGATTTTCGGTGCCCCGGTAATCGAACCGCCCGGAAAACAGCTGCGCAGCAAATCCAGTGCATGCTGACCGGGCGCCAGCTCGCCGGTGACGGTGCTGACCAGATGATGAACGGTCGCGTAGCTTTCCACGGCAAACAGTTCCGGTACCTGCACCGAGCCTTCGCGGCAACTCCTGCCGATGTCGTTGCGCAACAAATCGACGATCATCACGTTTTCGGCCTTATCCTTGGCGCTGCCGGCCAAAGCGGCAATTTGAGCTTGGTCTTCGCCGGGATCGGTTTTTCGGGGGCGGGTGCCTTTAATCGGCTTGGTCTCCACCCTACCGTCGGTGACTTTCAGAAATCGCTCGGGCGAGGAACTTAACACCTGCACATCGGGCATGTTCAGATAGGCGCTGAAGGGCGCGGCGTTAATCCTGCGCAATACCCGGTAAGCGATCCAGGGGTCGCCCTGGCAAGGGCTGACAAAGCGTTGCGTCAGGTTGACCTGATAACTGTCGCCTTCCCTCAAATAATGTTTGATCTTGGCAAATGCGGACGCATAAGCTGCTTTGTCCATGTTGGAGCGCGGCGGCTGCAACACCTTGAAATCGCCAGTGTCGCCGTTTGTCGGCAAATGGCTGAACTGTTGCCGCAGGTTGTCGCAAAGCTTCTCGTTGAGGCCGTAACCGACCAACCAGCTTTGCCGTTGTTGATGATCGACGATCACCGCCCATTGATAAATGCCGACTGCCATATCGGCAATCTGCTCGGCATCGACCGCCAGTACCGGCAACTTCTCGATGCGCCGCGCCAAATCGTAGCTGAAATAGCCGATGGCGCCGCCGTTAAACGGCAGGTCATCAATAGCCGTCAGCGGCGAACCTAGTTCTCGCTTCAGCAATTGAAACGGATCGTCCTGGCTGACAGTCTCGACACCGTCTTTGCGGATCGCGGTCGACGCGCCGAAGGTTTGCAGCGTGCAAACCGGCCCATAAGCCATGATATCGAAACGGCCATGCCGGCTATCGACATGGGTTGCGCTATCCAGAAAAACCGCCCAAGGCCGGCTTGCCAAGGGTGCAAATAATTGCGCGCTGTCCTCGAAATAAGGCAACGGTTGTTTGACGGTTTTAACTAAAGACATCGATTGGTGTGTAAATAGCGTGGCGGCGTTAATCACGCCGATAAGGAGGCAATGTGCTTTAGGCGAATTTTATACCAGCTAACCACATTAACAAAACCCGCCGGCAAGATAGGCTACGGCAACCGCCGGCGCACAGTCCGCCGCATCGATATCGGAATCTACGGAGGCCGTTGTGCAACACTGCGTAAAATCGACATAATCGATACCCTGCTCGGCAGCGATTTCCTTAACCAGAAAACGCCCTACTCCGGCGCCAATCATGCTTGGTTTGTCCGGTTTGGAGCTGCGCGCCATCTGCTTCAGGCAGGCTAGCCGTATGGCTTGTTTTTGCCGCTCCTTCAAATGTCGGGCAAATTGCAGCCAGATATCCCAGTCGGTTTCGGCAAACTCGTAGCCGGTCAGGCGCGACAAACGCCGGGCGCTGGCTTGCGGGGTTTTCTCGGCGCCATCGGCGGTTTCGGCCTGATCGTGAGCTTCGTTCAAGTCGCCGGTCAACCGATAAACATCCGCCATGGTGGCAAAATACTCTGCCATCAAGCCCATGGTTTGGCCGTTGAATTCCGCTTGTTGGGCAATAGCCATCACGGCGGTCCTGACAATGCCGGTATAAAGCAATTCGCCTGAAACCAGCCGCTGATAATCGCTTAGACCCAAAGCCAGCACCTCGTGATTCTCTATGAGCAGTATATCGCTGGTGGTGCTGCCGACATCCACAAACAACGCGTCGCGGCATTGCTTGGCCGCCAATTCCGCGCTAGCCAGCCAGTTGGCCGATGCGATAGCCATAGTATGGACCTGCTGGACTTCATCGGCTTTTAAAAAGCCGGATCGGCCGGCAAAGATCAGCAGGTCTTCGCCATGCAGCTTGGCCTGCATAGCCCGGATAATGGCTTGTACGCCCTGCTCCCGGCTGGCAAAGCAGTCGGCCAGTTCGCCGGTCATGGTAACCGCGTGTAAATAAGGTCCGGGAGGCAGGGACCGTAAAATTGCCGACAAGGCTCGATCCAAATAATCTAAGCCCTTCCATAGCGGGCAGGGTTCCTGGATGACCTGCGATACCATGCCGTTACCGTTCAGCAACGCCGTCTTGACGTGGGCGCCGCCTATATCCCAACCGATGATCTGTTTCTGCATGTGTGTATATTCAAGTGATGGCGACGGGGATGGTCTGATTAATACTTGGCTTTAAATCCGGTTCAGCGTTCAGCAATCGCAGCACCTGTTCGGCAACATTGATGCCGGTAGCCCGGCGAATGCCTACATAAGAGGTCGTCAGTCGCGGATTGATTTCCAGCACCAGCGGACCAAGGCCGCCGGTCTCTATGACGTCTATACCGATATAGCCCCACAAACCCGGCATGGTTTCGGCAATTGCGGCAACCAGATGTTGGTAAAAATGGCGCTTGGGGTTAGCCATATTGACCAGGCAGCCCTGCAAGCTGAATCGGCCTTGATCCAGAACGATTTGCTGCCGGTTGCAGCACAAAAGCCAGCCCTGCCCATTCTTGAACAAGCAGGACAAACTGGCGGCCAGTCCCAATTGATAAGGCTGTATTATATATTGGCCAGGTTCGCTTAGTTCGGCAAGAACTGCCGGCAAGTGATCGGCGGTGACGACGAAACTGTCCTGGCAACCCACGCCATCGGCGATTTTAACGACCACATCGCCCACCCAGCCTTCGGCGCCTTCGCCAAGCAAGCGGGTTTCGACGGCCGGCAGAAGATGTTGCGCCAGTTTTCGATAGGTCGCCAATTTATCGGCGCATATCTCCAGCGTGGCGGAATCGGATAATAGGGTTTGGGTATTGCAGGCGACAGCCATTTCGGCAAGACTTTGCAGAATGCCGTTGCTCTCGGGCGCGATCGGCCAAAACAAATCGGCTTCGGCAAGCAATTCTGGCAACATCGCCATGATGTCCTGTCCGGGGCGGACGACGACGATCTCGGTTTCCGCCAATAAAGCAGGCGTGGTACAGCGCGCATCCAAAGGTACGAACAGCTGAATATCCGGCAGAGACTTCAGCTCTTCGATCAAAGCCTGTAACATCATGCCGCCTTCGGCCGCCAAGGATGCCGGCAAGTCCTTTCCGGCCAGGCCGCCGCCGCTGATATATTCGAAAACAAGGATTTTCAATCGTTTCGCACCCAGTTTATGCAGATAATTCCGGTTATAGATTTAAAAGATGGCCAAGTAGTCCACGCCGTTCGCGGCGCCAGAAGCCAGTATCGGCCGATTCACCTTAACTCCAGGCTGACAAGCCGTAGCGATGTTGAACCGGTACTGGCGGCTTTTTTGGCCCTGTATCCATTCGATACATTTTACATTGCCGACCTCAATGCCATAACCGCTACCGGCAACCATAATCAGCTGATAACAAGCTTGCTGGGCCAATATCCGGATATCCGCTTCTGGATAGATGACGGCAGCCAACTCTCCGACATCGTTCCGTCAACACATCCTGCCAATTACCGGGCCGTGATCGGCACGGAATCCCAGCAATCGCGTCCTTTCAGGACGAGTCTGGATTACATTCTGTCGCTGGATTTCAAACAACAGCAAGCGTCCGGTCACTCGTCTTGGTTTACGGATGCGGGGATGTGGCCGAGTGAAATCATCGTCATGACCTTAAACAGGGTCGGCAGCAGTAGCGGCCCCGATTTTCAAAAACTCGCCGAGTTGCGGTTTGCTTATCCGGACAAAAAATTCGTCGCGGCAGGCGGTGTTCGCGATGTAAACGATCTGATCCGGCTTGACGAGATGGGCATCGATGCAGCCTTGATCGCCACGGCGCTGCATGGCGGCGGCCTGTCGGGCGAAGAGATTATTAATCTCCGGACAAAAAAATACCCCGGCAAGCCGAGGTATTTTTAACAGCCTTTGTTGCTAAAAAATTATACTTTGTTAGCAGCAAATGGGTGTTTAGCATCTTTCTTAGCAGCAACAACTTCTTTCGCAGTTGGAGTGCCAGCGACAGCGCGCTCAAGAGCTTCTTTAGTTGCTTTGTAGTTGAATTCTTCGATTTTTGCATCGTCTTCAGCCAACCAGTGGATGAAAACACCAACAGAAACGAACAAATCGTCAGCTTCATCAGCAGGGATTGTGCCGTCTTCAACAGAATCAGCAACCGCCATGGCAACCGCACGTTGTGCAGGGCCAAACATTTGCACGGCTTGTTTTGCACCTTTGATGGTGACTTTGTTGAACAGGATAGTTGCAGGTTTAACCATCAGGTTAGGAGCAACAACAGCCAGCAAAGTAGAAAAACCGTCTTTGTTGTTGGTCAAAGCATTTGCAAACGCAGACTCGGCAGCTGAACCGCGTGGGCCGATGATCAGATCGATGTGAGCAATTTCATTGCCTTCGCCAACCAAAGATTCGCCAACGCGCAAGTTAGTAATTTTAGCCATTTTAAATTTATCCCCTTAAAGATAAGATTGAATCAAGAATGGACACGTAATGTCCCCTTTATTGTAGTTTCCTGTTTAGATCCCTCTAAAACCGACCGCCGATCAATCGCCGATCAGTTGCTCCAGAAGCACCACCAGTACTGTCGCTACAGTTATGTCAGCCGTTGTACCCGGATTGATCCTCTTTGCCTTAAAAGTTTCGTCCAGCCTATGCAGCATAGGTAAAACCTCTTCCGGCTTGGTAGCTGCGCGCAAGTCTTTGCAGAGCAAAGACATTTCCGCCTCGATCCACTCTGAATACTGCTTTCCATACTTTCGCTCAATATGACTATCGGGATACCGAGCCAACATTTCACAAAAAACAGCTAATGCAGCCCAACCACAATCGCCAGACAAAACGAAAGCACGATTATACTGCAAAACCGTGAAATCAAAAACATCTTTAAAATTGCTTGTGTACTGTAAGGCGATTCTGTCTTTATCGCCGGCAATGGTCATGGCCTCGGTTAGCGTAACTTCGGCTTCTTGACGAACGTCCTGTTGCTCCGATTCACCCAAGCCGCCGGGGGATGCCAATGCGATTGCCTTGAATGCCCAGTCGGCATCCTGCCGGGAGGTGCTATCGAGTACAAGCCTCAGCGCTTCCTGCAAACTCTGTCCGGCTGAGCGCTGCAGCGCGGCCTGCAGCAGCGGCGCGCACAACAAAATAATACCTAGATTGGTATTACAAGCCACCGCCTCGCGCGTCGCCTTCACGGCATAATAGATTTTTTCGCCCAACGAATATTCGGGATTGCAGATTGCAGGCGCGCTGACTGCGGCACTGATCCTGAAGTCCTCGACCGTCATGTCGTGCCCTTCGCTATAAACGCTGACATTGCCGGGCTTGAAGGCCTGCAACTCTATCTCGCAAGCCTGTTTGTACGCCCCTTCAAGCTGCTCGGAAGTAATCACGGCAGCACCTTGTTCATATGCCTATCCACCAGATCGTTTACCAAGGCGCTGGCGATATCGATGCTGCAAACGCTCTGCAAGCCTTTCCAGGCCGGCACGCTGTTGACCTCGATGACCACATGCCTGCCATCGGCATCCTGAATAATGTCGACACCGGCATAATCCATTTTTAAGGTCACGGTCGCCTTCACGGCTAATTCCGCCAGCTCGGAATGCAGATCGATAGTCTCGCAGGAAGCGCCGCGCGCCACATTATTCAACCAGGAAATACCGCGCCGCCGCATTGCCGCTACCGCTTTGCCATTGATCACGAACACCCGCACATCGGAGTAACCGTCGCCCTCGCACTCGACGAAACGCTGCAGATAATAAATGCCGTGACTACTGGTCAGCCACAGCAAATCGGTGGATTTTTCGATGCGGCGTATGCCTTCGCCTTGGGAGCCAAATAGGGGTTTGCTGATTAGATAGTGCCCGCCACTTAATTCGCGTTCGGCTATGGCCAGAGCCTGATCCCGGTCTCTCAATACCCAGGTCATCGGCGTCGGCAAGCAGGCGTGCTGCAACAAGAAACTGGTCATGCCCTTGTCCACGCTAGCCTCGATGGCGCGACCGTCGTTGTACACCGGCACGCCCAGAATTTTCAGGGCATGCAGAACATCCAGATAAAAAACCACTTCTTCCAAAGAGCCGCCGGGCACGCCGCGCACGAACACGGCATCGGGCAAGCGCTCCTCGAAACCCGGAATGACGACCGGCAACTCGTTGGCACTTACCTGTAAGTGGCAGTCAGTCAGGGAAACATAGTCGGCGGCACAACCCCGCTCGGCAAAAGCCCGGCACAATTGTTTGCCGTGCCAACCGGGATCGTCGGTAATAATTGCAATTCGGCGCAAATTTATTTATTTTCGAAAAAGTTAGGACACGGCAACGCCGCCCGACTGGCAGACAACGTTACCGAAAGATGAAACGCAGATTTTAGAGACCGAATGATTGATCCAACAGCGCGTTGTCCAGCTTGCCGGCACGGAAGCTTTTGCCGGATTCGACCGCTGTGACGATCACGCTGGCTGGGCTGAACAGCATCGCATCGATCTTGAAGAAATCGTATTCGTAGGCTTTGAAAATATCGGCAAACGGTTTGCCGTAGTCTTTCGAGGTTGAGCTGGGCAATTCGTTCGCCAGTTTTTCGGCCGCTTCGTCGCTGCCTTTGACGAACAAATGCACCTGGCCGGCAAACAGAATCGCATCGTTGGTGCGGCCCATCGCCTTGACGAAATTCGGATGCGGAGGGCAAATCGGCGCAGAACCGGAACCGTCTACGATGTTTTCCAGCGGAAAGTGCAGCGCGTGCGCCTTGTGCATCGCCACTTCCAATACCCGGCCGACCACCTGCACGCCGCCGGCCAGACTGCTGGTCGGGGTGACGATGATGGTCAGCTTGGCGGGCGATACGCCGCAAGCCGCCGCGACTTTTTCGACGATCTCGACCGGCGGCACCGCATCGTTTTCGATCACCAGCACGGTGTTGTCGCCGCTATCGCGGTATTCCAGCTCCTTGTATAACTCTTCGACCGGCTCGACCGCGCCGTCTTTAATTTTAGTCGCCATCGCCCGTGCCGGGCCGGAACCCAGCGCATAGTATTTGCCGTGAGACAAGCTCCAGCCGGCATACTGACTGCCCAGGCAAGACAGCACCGGATTGGTGGCATGCACATTGATGGTCAGCGGCCAGTTCTCGGTATAGCAGCTTTGCGAAAGCGTCGCGGTTCCCATGCCGCCCATGCAGATTTCGGTAATGATACGCCCGGCTTCCAAACCGCCGGGCACCTTGATGCCAGCATCGATAATCGTGCAACCGTTTTCCAGTTTTTCGACGCCCAATCTCAACTTATCCGCGTTATCCAGCAGATAGCTAACCAAGGGTTGAGTGAGTTTATTGACGCTTGCCTGGTATTGCATGATTTTAAGAACCTGTATGTAAAATATTTTCGATGATTTGTTGCCGACGACGCAGATGTTTCGACACCTGTCGCGGGCTTTTTCCGGCGGCAATGATACTGCATATGGGTTGGCCCTTGCCAATAAATGCGCCGCCATCGGGCCTATCGGCGGCCCATTTTGGCCAATCGACGGACTCGGGAATCCTGACGGGATTTTTTGCATAAATAATACGATAGGCGGCAGGCAAAGCTTGTTCGACCGATGCGCCATCTAAGCTCCCCAAGCAAGCCTGCAAATGCAGGGTAAAAACCGCCTCGCCGTACAACTGGGCACTGGCCGGGATTCTGGCGTTGATTTCCAACACATAACAGCTATCGTCCTCGACGATAAAATCAAGGCTGCCCAAGCCCCTTAACGAATATTCCTCAGCCAATTTTGTCAGCCATTCGGATAACAGCGATTGGTGGCCAAGTGAAACTTCGGCATGACTGCCTACACCCGCAAACAGGAACAGGAAAGGACGCTCATCGTCGGCATTTGCCGTTGACCATTGCCGATTAAAACCCAGCACCTTGGCCTGGCCGTGACATGCAACAAACAACACAGAGAATGACTCTCCCTCCAGATAGCGTTGCCAATAACAATCATGCGGCACGGCACTAACATCCGGGGGGTAGCGAGCAATATCGGCACCGCCCTCGCCCCGCACAGGCTTGGTCAGCCAACTGCCGCCATCCGCGGGTGGCGCAAAAACCGTGTCGGGAAATGGAATAGTCAAAGCGGCAAGACGACCGAAAAATGCCGGCTTATCCTGAAACCGTCTAAAAATTTCGACCGTATTGCCCAGTACTATCCAGTCTTGCTCCAGAAAAGCCAGTGTCTCCGTACAATGCTCGAAACCGCTACCGTACACCAGATGCGTCAAGCCATGCGCCTTGCGCATCGCTTCAAGAGCCGATTGGACATCGACCAGTCTTAGCGAAGAAACCTTAAGCGCATGCAAAGCCAGTTGCCGGGTATCGGAATCGGCGAAGCAATCGATGACGACCGGCACAAAACCGGCGTCGACAGCCATTTGCGCCAGCATCCGCGCCGATTGCGCAATCACCAACAGCTTCGATGGAACTTTCAGGCTGCTCATCCGGGATGGGTTAAAAATTTTTATGTTAACAAGAAAAAACACTGGATTTAAAAAAATATTCTGGCATAATGCGCGGCTCTTGGAGAGCTGGCTGAGCGGTCGAAAGCGGCGGTCTTGAAAACCGTTGAAGGTTTATCCCTTCCTGGGGTTCGAATCCCTAGCTCTCCGCCATAATTCTAAAAACCCTTATATTCCTTCTGTTTCAACAGCTTGTGAATATAAGGGTTTTTTAATTTCCCCCACAGCTACCCTAAAGTTCTGCTTAAGATTTGTTCTTAAAGCATATTGACGGTTCTAATATTTCCCAGCAAACCCGATGCACCCGTAGTCGTGCTAAGGCCTACCATTTTATTTTCAAAAACACTGTAGTTTGATCACATTATTTATCTAATTTTCTGGGTAATCCTAAAAACACCCTGCATACTATTAAAAATCGGCGGGAATATCAGGCGTGCCTTTCTGTAAAAATCCTACCGTGACTCCCTCTACTCAATAAAAATAAAACGGAGAGTACACATGAAGTTTATTAACCGCAGACAGCTTACTTTGTTCATGGCTGCTTTGCTTTCAACATCATCCGCTTTTTCATCTTTTGTAAATACGACGCCAATTGTTACAACTGCCAGTGCTTCACGAAGTGTCGATAATGGGTATGCGGGTCTGAAGTGGACTCTAGGCGGGAGCTTTGTTCCTGAAGTAGTCGTAGGTTTTCGACATGCAAATGTAAGCACTAACGGTGACACATACGGCGGGGATATTTCCTTTTCGTTCCAAGTATGGGGAGGCCTCCAGCCTGGAAAATTACGACTCAAATATTTTAATGGGGCTGACTACATGCAGGGCGAAGTAGGCGGCGGCTACGATTTCAAGAAAGGTTTTTTTGCAGGAATCGGTGGAAAGGCTCCTTTCTCAAATGTCGGCGTGGATTATCATTTCAATGACAGTGTCCCCTTAGTCCCTTACTTTATGCTCGACTCAATTGGGCAGTACAGGAAGCCAAGAGTCAATACCATCATAACCTGCCCCTCTGGCCAATCATTTAATCCTGTCAGCGGTATGTGCGCTGGCGGTCCCGTTTAAGCATTAAATCGGCAAGACACTAACCATGTAATATTCCGTATAATTCAAAGAGCCTTTGTTTATCAAGGGCTCTTTTTGTAAGCCTAAAAAACGGTGTTTGTTACAAAAGGTTTGCTATCGGGACAAAAACTCCATCTAAAAACGTAAGCGCGTCTTTTATTCCTACCTTGGCGATACTGTCAAACTTCGCGAAATTGCTTACCGGATTACCTCAACATCCACCGTTAAACTCGGATCATAGATTCCAGACAATTTGCGTTTGAACTCTTCGGTCACATCCAGGGCATCCTGACGGCTTTTCATCACTCTAGGCGTCAGCAATACCACCAGTTCGGTCTTGTCCTTATTCCTTGTAGTGCCGCCGAATAAGGGGCCAATTAACGGGATTTCATGTAATAAAGGCACACCGTCACGCAGATAGTCGTTCTTTTCCTGGATCAAACCGCCAAGCACGATGGTCTCGCCACTTTGCACGGCGACGCTGCTTTCGATTTCTCTCTTGGAAATGGTGGGGGAATCGATATTGGCACTGGTATCCGTTTTTTTTGCATCATTCACACTCTGCAAAATATCCATCAGTACCAATCCCCCTGCGTTGACTCTGGGCCTAACCAGCAGACTGACACCAGTGTCGATCATTTGAATGGAACTGGTCTGAATTGGGGTGCTGTTGGCGCCGCCTGCCGTCAAATTAGTCGAAACGGATGAGCGGATAGGCACCGAATCGCCTACTTTGATCGAGGCTTCCTGATTGTTCAGCACCATTAAAGACGGCGATGAAATAACGTTGAGATTGTTGTTTTTTGCTGTGGCATTCAGTACCGCCTGAATATCCCCGGAATTGGCGGAGAACGCATAAGAAAAACCGCCGGTTGTCAATGTTTTTGCAGCTTCTTTAGTTAAACTGATCACATCTATACCCTGAGCCGAACCACCATCTATATGATTAACTCCACCATTATTATGACTGAAATACCATTGGAGCCCGTATTTCAGATCATCATTCAGTGTCACCTCGACGATAGTCGCATCGACCATCACCTGCATCGGCAATACATCCAGTTGCTTCAACACCCGCTGAATTTTCGCGTATTCCTCGGAACTGGCGACGATAATCAGCGCATTATTGCCTTCGTCGGCGATGATTTTGACGTTGGGCATTTCGCTATTTCCGCCCGTGGCGCTGCCGGTTAAGCCGCGATTGCCGGCATTGCTCTGGGTTCTATCGCTCAGGCTTCTATCGGCCATGATGTCGCTTTTGCCGGTACTGCCTGTATTACCAGTATTACCGGCACTACTGCCAGTAGTGCCGCCGCTGCCGGTTTTTTTGTTGCTTGCCGACAAGGCTTTACGGCCCGACGCTATCGATGCCGATTTCGAGCGCCGCGAGGTGCCGCTACCGAAAATATCGTTCAAGGTATCGGCCAGATCGAGCGCGCTGACATGCTGAGCACGATAGACGTTGACGCCGCCGCCGGCTTCGGTGTTGGTTTTATCCAAGCGCAGCACCCAGTTTTCGATGTCTCTCAGGTAGCTGGCTTGATGGGTGATCGCCAATACCGCATTCAAGCGCTCGATCTCGATAAAACGGAAAAAACTGCTGTCGCCGCCCTCCTTGTCTTTTTTTGCGCCGTTGTTAAAGATCTGGTCCAGTTCTTCGATGATCCTTGAGGCATCGACGTGTGCCGGGGTAAACAGGGCAAAGGAGCGGCCCTTCAATACATCGACATCGAAAATACTCACCAGCTCCATGACTCGGCTCAGCTCGCTGCCGGAACCCGCCACCAGCAGGATGTTCCGGCTGGGATCGGCTTGCAGCAAGGATTTTTCCGGCAACAGCGGTTTTAAGATGTCGGCAATTTCGCTGGCCGAGACATTTCTGACCGGAATTACCCTGGTCTGATAACCGGACGGCATGCCGCCCATGGTGCGGACCGAGGCACTGTACACCGCTTCGGAGGCAGGTTTGATCAGGTACATGCCGTTCTGATTGACCAGCGCGGCATTGTTGACGCCCAGCAGCATGTCGAGCGTCGGCATCAGTTCTTCTTTGGTCAAGGGCTTGGTGGTTTGCAAGGTGACTTTGCCGGTTACCTGCGGGCTGATGGTGTAGTTTTTGCCGAGAATATCGCTGAGGATGACTTTAGCAACTTCGCCAAGATCGGCATCGTCGAAATTCAGACTGTACTCGCCCTTGCCGCTGCTCCTTTCGCCGGTGGCGGCTGAAGTCTGCTGGGATATGCTGGATTCGCCGTTAGGATACAGTTCAACCTTGGTGGTCTTTTTACTGGCATCCGCATTCAAGTCCGACAAAGCCGGCATCGGCTCTTCCTGAGCCCGCTCGACATCGGGAAGAGGCAGTTTTGTATGCAGTTGCGGACCGATAAATTCGCATCCTGTCATTGACAGCGCCAGTGCCAATACATAGGGAGGTTTAATTCGTTTCGCTGTCATCGTTGGCATTCTCGGGATTAATGTTGGTTGGTTGCGCCGGGGGCTTGGGAGGAACAGCTCTGCCGGGTACGGGCAGGGGCAATTTGCTTTCCGGTCTGGGCTTTCTTAGCAATACGGATTTCTGTTGTTCCGCTTGTTGTAATATCACGCGGTCGGCCTGGATTTCCTTAAGCTGCCAGCCGGAAATCATCTGTTCGTTACCGATTTTCAGATATTTTTTAGCTTCGTTTTTTTTGGCAAACAGCGCCATGGGCCGCTCACCCTTACTGAATACGCCAATCAACAGCCAGTCGTCGATTTGGCCGATTTCGACATTTTGGACTTTATCGGCGGCGGCGGCCTCAACAATCGGCTTTCTGCCTTCGATAAACAAGGGCCGTTCCACCAGTTCGTTATATTCTTCGGCATATAGCTCGGAAATGGTCGGCAACTCGACCGATGTATCGCTGTCGTCTTTTGCATATTGCAGGCTTTGCTGCAATTGCCGTTCGGCAAGTAGTCCATAGCCCCACTCGGCCGCCAGCACCAAACTTAAAAATCCGCTGGCAATTATTTGCAGTTTGAGCAATTTGAGGTTCATTGCGCGACGCCTCTCATAAAGCTGACCACCTGGAAACTGACGTTCAATTGCGCATTCGGTTCGATTCTGTTGCTGGTGCGATTCCGGGTGCCGCGTACCGGCGTGATGTCGATCTGATCGAGGACCAGTACCGGGACCGCGGCGGCTATGCTATGCAGGACGGAGCGCAAGGTTTCGATAGTGCCGGTCATGCGTACCCGCACGGCAACCCGGTTAAAGCCATTATCGGGCTTGCCGGGCAAACCTTGGGTGCTGGTCAATTGTCCGCCGGCATCGGTCACGGCGGTTTTGACGATGTTTTGCAACTCAGCCGACGCCAAGGCTTCGGTATCGCTATTGCTAAAATAACCTTGCTCTTGAAACTGCAACTTGATGGCTGCCAAGCTTTGCTCGACACTATCCTTGCGGGCGGCGATTTTTTGCTGGCGATTCAAGCGAAACAGCAAATCGTTTTTTTCCTCGTGATATGCCAAGCCGTTGCCGATCAAGGGCATCAGCACCGCCAGCACGAACACCAGTACCGCCAGCAATAATAAACCGACCGCCAGCCAGCGCCGATAAAGCGGATTATTCATTGTCGCTGCTCTCCACCGCCGTTTCCGAAAGTTCCTCGGTTGGTTCCTCCGTTGGTTCGGCCCCTGCTGGTTCTTGCGCCGATTCCGGCAAAGCCGCATCCGGCTGTTTGGCGCTGACATCCATGCTGATTTGAAAGCGTTCAAGACCGGTAGTCTTGTCCTGAGTCAGCGGCGAGACAAAACTGACTTTGCTGAACAAAGGCGAGGCTTCCAGCAGGCCGATCAAGGCGGAAGCGGTGGGAGACTGACCTTGAATCTGCATGTGGTTTTCGGAATATTGAAGATGGGTCAGCCAGGTATCGTCCTTTAACAAATGACTTAGTTCGTTTAGCACACCGGCCATTTCCGGGGTCTGATCCTTAATGCCAATCAGCCGCTGGGTTTCATCGCGCAAGGCGTCGATTTCCTGTTGTTGTTCATCGACAATACGGGTTTCGTTTTCCAAGGCCTTGATCCGGGCTTTTAAAAGATCGACGGCTTGTTGTTCTTGCCAAACCGGATAAACCAATACCGCCAACAACAATATCGCCAAGATGCCGCTTAGCAGCCAATGAACGGATTGCGCCAACTTGCCGGAGCCTGAGCGATAGCGTTCGGGCAATAAGTTGTATTGGCCGGCTAGCTGCGGAAAATCGTGGTTGACCGACTGATAATCCACTCGGCCGGGTTGAACGCCCCAGCCGTTAAGATAGGCTAATTGCTCGTCAAGCAGGGTTTGTGGGGTTAGCGCCAGCAATATCTGTAGTTGCCCCTGCTCGGTCTTGCCCATGGGCGCTACCGTAAAATACACCTGTTCCGCCTTGAAAGGCGTGTATCGGTCCAATTCGAAACCGACGACTTGTTGCAGATTTTCTTGAGCCGCGGCAGGTAGAAAGAGGACTTTTTTGACGGCTTGCGCATCGGTCAGCCGCAAGATGCAGTCGGCTTTCTCGATGTCGGGATTCTGCTCCTTGAGCTTTTGATAGGCGGATTGATCGCCACTGTCGAGATGGCGATTAAAAGCCGGTTCGGTTGCCGCGTCCCGAAAAAAACAGACATTGAACCCGGAGTTTTCGGAGGTAAATACCAAGTTGCCGGAGCGATCGCTCAGCAATGCTCTGATTTTTTTGGGTATCAGGAATGCCAGTTCCCTGCCCCACCACTGAAAAAAACCTTTTAGGTCGAAATCAATTGTCGTTTGTAAATTCATCTTGAACTGTTATTAACCGCGAATCCATGTCATTGCCAAATAACGACAGTGTCAGCTGATTCTGTCTCCAATCCAGCACTTCCAGCGGCGGTTGGCTGGAATCCTGGGATTGCATTTTTATCACAGCTTCAAGCGCGGCGGATGCCTCATCGTCGATTTGTACTTCTATAGCGATAGTATAGGTCTGATTTTCAGTGTTGAAAGCCTCCGGATCGTTTTGATTGCCGTCATTCACATCCTGGGATGCCGCCAACCGCTGCTGCATGGCGGCATCGTGGACATTGTTATCCTCCAGATCCTGACTAAGAATCCGCAACACTTCCGGCGTGGCTTCACGCAGGTTGACTTCGCCCTGCCCGGAATAAACGGTAAGCCAAGGCTGTATCCTGGCATAAATCGCTTCGTCAAAGCCCATCACCAATTGCAATTCATCCAAACTTTGAAAAGGCCGATTGCCGGGTATATGCGGCAGCCTAGCCTCCAGATATTGCTTTTTTTCGGCGCCATGCGGTCTGGCTTGGTTGTCCTCATCGCGCCAGTCCAGGATGCTATTGACCAGACGCAGTTGTTGCCAGGTATCGTCGGTAACCGCCTTAATCGCCGCCGACAACAGTTTTTCATCGGCCGCATTGATGTCGATCTTGCCGGCTTCGGAAACGATTCTGATCCTTATTTCACTGCCGTCGGCTCGCAGGATTTGATACACGGTTCCGTTAGCCAGCCAGCGCTGTTTAGGATCGGGTTGCTGCAACATGTATTGTGCCAGTCCCAGTCCGCTTTCCGCCAGAGCCGAGGCTTGGGCATTGTTTTTCAAGGCGGCGGTAACGCTGCTTTCCCTGCGCATGGTCAATGCAAAGCTGCCGGCCATTATTGTCAGCAAACTCAGAATCCAGATGACGATGACCAGCGCCAGGCCATGCTGCGATGTTGATATATCCCTATTCACGTCAAGGTACGGCAGGTTCGTTATTGTCGGCGGCAATATTGTCGACAGTGGCTTGGCCGTTGATTTTCAGCGGAAACACCATGTCCGGCCAATAGCTGCCGTCATCGAGACTGATGCCGACCTTGATGAGCTGCGGCAAGCGATCGGTGCCAGTCCAATCGTCCAGCCAACCGGCTTCGCCGTCTTCCTCTTTCTTGCCGAAATAGGCGAAGGCAAAGGTTTTGACATGCTCCAGCAACACCTCCCGGTCAGGTTCGCCCGGCTCGGCTTGCAGATATGGCGACAAGGCAACCATTATCGTCGATGGCTCGGCGGGATCGGCAGTGATTTCAAACAATTGCAAACCCTTACGGGCCGATGCGACCGGCAATGCGGCCACAAAGCGGATAGCCTGGCTTTGACCGAGAAACGCCTGTTCACCGGTTCCTAAGTCTTCGCCAGCGTTTTGCTGTGAAGTTTGTTGCATCGGCATCGACAACGGTCGGATAGTCGTCAAATGGCGCTTGAAGAATTGGTAAACAACGGCCTTTCTATTCACCTCGACAATTTTATTTTCTCCGGCGTTCCAGCTTTCGGCGGCAATTTTCAAACTGCCGAACAACAATACCACCATGATGCCCAGCAAGGTCATCGCGATCAGCATTTCGATCAGCGTAAATCCGCTGTGGTGTTTGCTGCCAGCCACTAGCCTTGAACCCGCTGTGTCTTTAAGCTGTTTAATTCGATGCTGCGTTGCCGATCCTCTTCCTCGCCCCAGCTCACTTTTATCTTAACCGACAGCAGTTGCAAGGTTTCGGCATTTTGGGCCTGGCCGCTGTCTGTTGCGCCGGTCTGAGCCACAGGCCTGACCGTCACTTGCCAATCGTATTTGTCGGCTTCGGTACCCGTGGCTTCGCCGATTTGCAGCGGCGTTTCCACTCCGGTTCTGGCCATCAGCGATTCGGCAATTTGCACCGCCAAGGTATATTCTTCGGAAATGACGGCGTTATTGACGCCGGAACCGAAAATCCGCAGCACAATGGTCAGAGCCACGGCCATAATCGCAAAGGCGACCAAAATTTCCAGCAATGAAAAACCTTTATGCCGCTGCATCGCGAATCGCCACCTCGCCGGTGATCCAGTTTACGTCGATACGGCGCAATTGCTCGCCCCATTCCAGCGTGATGCGTCCGCCGGTGGACGATCCATCGCCGAAGAAACGGATACTGCCTTCGCCGCCGTCGGCAAATTCCTCTTCCGCCACTACCAACGAAACGTCAATATCCACGCTAAACCGGTATATTTTATTGCGATTGCTGACTCGATAACTGTTGTCGTCCAGATTGATGGCGACGCTGACCGGCTGCCGGCTAAGCAAGGCCTGCCCATGCGCATAGCGCAGCGCGGAGGCGATATCTCTCGCTACCGTCTGTAACTTAGTGCTTTGATTGCCGGAAGAAATATTGCTGCTGACCGCCGCGAACCCCATTACGCTGATCAGCAAAACGATAATCAGCTCTATCAGGGTAAAGCCGCGAACGGATTTGGCAGCAACCGACACCACGAATTATTCCCAGCTGTTGATATCCTGATCTTCGCCCTCGCCGCCTTCTTTTTCATCGGCGCCATAACTGAAGACATCGAATTTGCCATGCTGGCCGGGAAACACATAGTGATAATCCTGAAGCCATGGATCTTGCGGGACTTTTTCTTTACGCAAATACGGACCATTCCAGCGTTTAGCATCGGACGGTTTTTCTATCAGGGCATTGAGCCCCTGCTGTTGGGTCGGATAACGGCCCTCGTCCAGTTTGTACATATCCAGCGCCGATGCCAGATCCTCGATCTGCACCTTGGCGGCCTTGGTTTTTGACGCCCCCAGATGCTTCATGACTTGTGGGCCGACGATGCCGGCCAACATGGCAATAATCGCCAAGACCACCAACAATTCCAGCAGGGTAAAACCGCCGGCGCGGCGCAAGATGTGTTTCATAGGTTTCCTCCGTTAAAAAGCAAGATCGTTGACACTTAAAATAGCTAACAAAATCGAGACGATGATTCCGCCTATCATCAGACCCAGCGAGATAATCAATGCCGGTTCCAACAAGGCCAGCATGCGCTGGATGGTGGTTTTCAGCTGTTTGTCGTAAATCACCGCGACACGCATCAGCATTTCTTCCAAACGCCCGGTTTCTTCGCCCATTTTAATCATTTGCACTGCCAGTTTGGGAAACAGGCTTTGTTGCGACAGGGCGTCGGACATGGTTCTACCCTGCTTCAGCTGGGCTTCGGCATCTTCCAACAAATCGGCCAGCACGGTATTGCCGACCGTTTCCCGTACGATGGTCAGCGAGTTGAGGATCGATACGCCGTTGCCTAATAAAGTTCCGAATGTGCGGCTGAAATTGGCGGTTTCCATGTTGAGGATGATGTCGCCGAACAGCGGCGCCTTCATAAACCGACCATCCCAGGCCTTTTTACTAACCGGATTTGCCAATTGCGACCTCATAAATTGCACGCCAATCAGCACGGTTAACAGCAATAGCCACCAATAGCTTTGCAGAAATTCCGCCAGACCGACCACGATTTGCGTCGGCACCGGCAAAGCCTGTCCGGCACTATCGAACATCTCCTTGAACTGCGGCACCACGAAGGTCAACATCACGAATAATGATGCCAGCGACATCACTAACAAAATCGCCGGATAAATCAACGCGGTGCTGACGGTATCCTTCAGTTCCTGAGAGCGCTCCATATAATCGGCAAGACGCTGCAATACGCCGCCGAGATTGCCGCCCATTTCCCCGGCGCGGATCATGTTCAAATAGAACTTGGAAAACACCCCGCTCTGGCTTTCCAGCGAGTCGGCCAAGGCCTTGCCGGCCTTGACCTTTTCCAATACGTTGGCCACCAGTTTGTTGAGTTTGAGATTATCCTCGGTCAACTGCATCAAAATCGTCAGCGAGCGGTCCAGCGGCAAGCCTGATTCTAGCAAGGTCGCCAGTTCTCCGGTCAGCATGCCGATTTCCTTTTGCGACAAGCGCACCGCCGCCGATTTCAGCTTGAAACCCAGGAAGGTTTTGTCCCTGGCCGGTTCGATACGGATCGGAATCAGCCCCTGGTTTTGCAATTCCAGCAGCAAAGCCTGTTCGTCGGCGGCATCGCGCACGCCTTCCTCGGCTATGCCCTGATTGTTGACGGCTTTATAGGAATATAAAGGCATGGTTAACAGGAAACTATCGAATCATTCTTCATCATCAAGCCTCGGTCGTCACCCGCAACACCTCTTCCAGGGTAGTCACCCCTTGCAAAGCCTTGCCGACGCCGTCTTCGTACATGGTCTGCATGCCTTCCTGGATCGCGGTTTGCTGAATCACGAAGGCTTCCTCGTGCTTCATGATCTGCTTGCGGATGGTGTCGGTCATGGTCAGGAATTCGATGATCGCCAGACGGCCTTTGTAACCTATGCCGTTGCAGGCCGGGCAACCGACGGGTTTGTGCAACAGGATTTCGCCTTCCGGTTGCCAGCGTCTGAGTTGCATTTCCTCGATCAGGGTGTCGGAGGCCGAATCCGACCGCTTGCAAACCGGACAGAGTTTTCTGACCAGGCGTTGCGCCAAGATACCGTTGATGGTGGAACTGAGCAGATATTCCTCCAGCCCCATATCCTGCAAGCGGGTAATGCCGGCCGCCGCGTCGTTAGTGTGCAAGGTCGATAATACCAAGTGACCGGTCAGCGCCGATTGCACGGCGATCTTAGCGGTTTCCAGGTCGCGCATCTCGCCGATCATGATCACGTCCGGATCTTGCCTTACGATGGAGCGTAGCGCCGAGGCAAAGGTCAGGCCGATCTGCGGCTTGGCCTGAATCTGGTTGATGCCTTCCAATTGGTATTCGACCGGATCTTCGACGGTGATGATCTTACGCTCGGAAGTATTCAGCGTTTTCAGAGCGGCATAAAGACTGGTGGATTTACCGCTACCGGTGGGGCCGGTAATCAAAATAATGCCGTGCGGCATTGCCAGCACTTCCATGAATTTTTCGGCCTGTTTGCCGGCAAAACCCAGGGTTGCAAAGTCCAGTACGGCGTTTTCCTTGTCCAGCAGACGGATCACCACGCTCTCGCCGTGCAGGGTGGGGATGGTGGAGACCCGCAAATCCAGTTCCTTGCCTATCATTTGCAGCTTGATGCGGCCGTCCTGTGGCAGGCGACGCTCGGCGATATTCAGCTTGGCCATGATTTTGATCCGCGACAACACGGCCGCCGTCGACGCCACCGGCGGCGAGTCGATGTCCTGCAACACGCCGTCGATGCGCAGCCGCACTTTCAGGCTTTGCTCGAAAGGTTCGATATGCACATCGGAAGCCCGGCTTTCCACGGCCTTTTGCAGGATAAAGTTGACCATCTTGATGATAGGCGCTTCACTGGCCAAATCCTTCAGGTGTTCCAAATCCTCGCTGCCTTCTTCTTCCACCGTCAGATCGTCGACCAGCTTGTCCATCTGTGACTTACCCTCGCCGTACTGTATTTCCAGCGCCGCGTCGATTTCGGACAATTGCCCGATCCGTAATTCGATGCGTTTGCCGATAGCCAGCTGCAAGGCATGGACAATATACTCGTCCTCCGGATCCATCACCGCCACTTTCAGCAAGTTGTCCTCGGCTTCCAGCGGCACTACGTGATGATGCTTGAGAAAGCGCCGCGGAACACTATCAGCCAAAGGCGACTGCGGCGGATATTGCTCGGCGGTGGCGCGGGTGATACCGCTGCTCGATACAAACGTTTGAGCGACATCACTATCGGAACATAAGCCCAGCTTGATCAATAATTGCGGCAAGGACTCGTCCAACGAGGATTTTTGCACGCGTTTGGCCTTGGCCAGATCGCTGTCGGACAATTTGCCGTTGCTTTTTAGCAAGCTTAAAAATCCGGCGTATTTTTTGGTAGTGTCTGTAATGTCCATCTTTATCGTCCGTGGCAAGTACAACTAAGCGTCATTATAGGCTGCCAAGGGATCCGCGCCCAAACTGCCGATCAAGGATTGCAGATAATTAGGATTTTCCAACTCTTGCAATTTACGTTGCGCCAGCCGGTGACGTTCGGCCAGTTGCAGACTGCCCACCGGCACGGTATTGCTGTTGTCGCTCAGGAAATGTTCCAGGTACTGGACATGGCCTTGCCACAAGGCAATATCGCGTTGCTGCTTAATCGCCAGCCGTTGACGATACCAATCCGATGCCAGCAAATATTCGCGGCTGAACATCGCCCGAATGTCAGGGTGATGCACATTCTTTCCCTGAAAATGGCCATCGGCCATGATATGCAGCAAGGCATACAGCGGCGGGCAGGCATCGGCTATGCTGCCATCGGCGATATACTGTTGGGCGACGCGTTGCTGGGTTTCGACGATATTGTTGACGCCGTCGACGAACGCATCCAAATCCTGGCGCTCCGGTTGCAAAATATCGTCGGTAAATACCGCATAGGGATTGTCAAAGATTTTGCCCATCAAGCCATGGACGAAACGGCTGGTGATACGGTAGCCCAGACGGCTGGCCAGCACCGTTTGACCGTTATGCCCGAAATCGGCCAGCGGCTCCAGAAATCCGTGCTGTATCAGATAGCCTGATTGGCGCTCTTCATGGCTCAGCCGTGTCCAGATTTCCGGTATCAGCAGGCTGATATCGTGATCGACGCGAATATCCGGACCTATAAAGCCGGCGGAACTGGAAAAGCCAGGGTAACCGGTGAGGACAAACGACACCAGCGCGTTATTCAGATCGGCGGTAGGCCGCAAGGCATTGAACGGGCCTTTGGTCAGCGCGCCTTCGCTGCCGGCGCCGGTGGTGGAAGGCGATTTGCCGGTCAAGGAACAGATAAAATCCATGAACAGTTCCGGCAGTTCCTGATAGTGAATCGGGTTGTAGACCGCCAGCGAACGGATGCCGTGTTCCGGCGGATTATTGCGGCGGCCTGTCAGGACCGCGTCGACCGGATGGTATACCGGTTGCCCCAATGGGATTTTGCGATGCAGCCGGGCGCCGATTTCGGCCACGTATTTGCGTAGCGGTTTGACGATATCGACGCGGGTTTCCAGATAACGCGGGTTTTTGGAAGGCTTGCCGTCAACCAGCCGGGGATGCGCGGACGACACCACATAACCTTTGCCGTCCCGATAGGCATCGGTCAATAGATCATGCATGGGCGCGGTGAATTTCGACAGCGTCAACACGTCTTCCACGACCGCCGCCAGCTTTTCGCCGTGCAACGGTTCGAAGTTGGCCATGAAGTTGCCTGATGCAGCCATGTTGGCTTCGGTTTGTTTGTCGTAACCGGGAATGATGGCGTCATCGGGCCGCTGGAATAACCGGTATTCGCAATTACTGACTAGCTTGACGCTGTGCCGGTGTTTGTCGTCGGCCAACCAGGACCGGATTTTCGCCACCGGCACCACTACCGAAGCGCTGATGTCGTCTTCCATCTGCACTTTCTCGGCGGCGATGTAATCCTGCCGAACCTTGAACGTGCGCCAGCCGCCCTGCAAATCGAAACCGATGCGCAGATAGGTGGCGACGATCTTGCGCTGATTGAGTTTCAGTTCGTGCCCGGGTGCGCCGTCTATGACATCGACGGAAAGATAATCGCGCCAGTTGTCGCCCCATTCGGTGCGGTAAAAACGCTTGATCAGAAATACCAGTGCCAGAATGCTGGGCGGAATCGATTTCAGCCAGTTGTTGTATTCTTCGGTATGGGTCGGCGACGGCGTCAGCAGTTTGATCACCGATCCCAAACTGCGTTCGGGGCTGAGGGGCTTGCGGCTGGGATCGCGGTCTTCCTCCTCGAAACCGGGTAAAAACCGGTTGCTGTAATCGCGATCGAAAATAGCCTGCACCCGGTCTAAGTCGTTATGCAGATTGTCCACATACAGCGGCGCGTAAATCACCGCATCCTCAATCGATTTGGATATTTCCGATTTGCCGCCGCCCGACACCGTGCATGGTTTATGGCAAAAAGTGCCTTCGGCCTTGGTGCCGACCAGCCGCCAGGACGGCGCGCCGGGGTGCTTGCACATTTCGATCTTGTAACCGTTGGGCTGGATATAAATTTTGCCCGGTTCCAGGCGAATGCTGTGGCTTTGCCGGTTTTTTTGCCAGGCGATGGTCTGGGCGTTGAGATTCATCCGCAAATCCTGCGGCACGTAGACGATCTCCGGAAACTGCTTGTCGATCGCGTAACCCGCCGGTTTGACATCCATGATCTCGCCGTAACGGATCACCATGTCATCGAAACCGTAGCCCGGTTCGCGGGTCAGACTACCGACGCCGAATTCGTCGCCGTGATTGAAACGCTGAAAGGCCAGCGCGCCGCCGGCGTGCTCTTCCTCGACATTGCCGAACAGGTTGGCGGCATAGCTGATCTGGGTTTTGACCTCTTTTTTGCAGTAACCGTAATAGTTATCGGCCAGCAGCGTGACGATTACGCCGGAGCTGTCTCTGGCCGTCAATTTGAAAGCCTGGCCTTCGTTATACAGTTCGCCGGCACTTTTCCAACACATGCCGTCGGCGCGCTGCCGCTCCGTGGCATCGTCCCAGTGCGGCAGGCCCAGCTTCTTTTTGCTGAGTCCGGATAAATGCGGCGCCAGAATCACACAGCCGCTATGCCCGGACCAATGTTCGACGTCCAGCGCCGCATCGCATTCCGGCAATGCGGGGTTGCCGCCGTTGCCAAAAATACTTTCGACAAAATCCAGGTTACTGACCAGATTGCCGGGGGCGAAAAAGCGGATTTCCATGGTTTTTTCGGCTTCGATACCGGGAATTTCCGGACAGACGATAGGACGCAGCAACAGCGAGGCAAACATCCGGGCCGGTTTGGGCTGATCGGCGGTGAACGGCAGGATCAACATATCCTCGGGAGGATTGAGCGCATGCTGCAGCATCAATGCGAAGCTCAGCTTCGGCACCTGCTTCTTATCGCCGGGCACCGGCAAACCGCCTTCGGCAATATGAAACGAACCCTGAGTGGTGCGCCGATCGCTGGCCGGATTGTGCAATACGCCCTGCTTGACCCGGTAACTGGAAACGATATCGGAGACAAAGGCATCTTTCCCCATCGGCAAGGACAGCTCTCGCGCCACGCCGTGACGATCGAGCTCGAAGGTGATGGTTGGCAGGGTGGGGATGGCGCTTAATTCGAGATCGGCAAGATAAGTATCCAAAAAATTCTGAATACGGCGATCCGGTGGATATAACGAGGAGCTGGCGAGTCGGCGGCTTTTTTCCAGATAGCTGTTCAGCAGATCCTGGGCTGTGTCCATAAATCCGGCCGAAGCATCGTCAATGCATGTCGGCTGTCCGCAAGAGGCCAGCTTGAGATTGATATAAAGATGCAGTTGCTGCCTGATAGACTGCCGATCTTGATCGGTATGATCAAGTCCCAGCGCCCGTTGCTTATCCATAATGCCCCCCTCATTAGTTAAGTGATGGCGGCATGATATAGCAAATGTTCAAATGGGTGCAGAGGCTATCTCACTCGGAACATGGGATTTAACCCTTCAGCATATCCTCTCTGAAGACCACAACCTTATCCCTGCCAGTTTCCTTGGCGGTGTATAACGCCAGATCGGCACAGTGAATAATTTGATCGATATCCAGCTGTAAATCGGGCTCGCAACACTCCAGGCTAGTGCAGTGCAACCCGATACTCAGCGTTATTTGTATGACATGATCGGCCGATTGCCATTGCAACGCCTTGATCTCGTTTCTTATTCGTTCGGCAAAAGTTTGGCCGTTATCGCAACTGGTATTGGTAAAAATAACCACAAATTCTTCGCCGCCGAAGCGCACCAGAATATCGGTATTGCGTACCTGTTGCTTCAAGGCTTCGGCAACGCCAATCAGAACCTGATCGCCGAAGACATGGCCGAATTGATCGTTGACAGCTTTGAAATGATCGATATCCATCACCAGCAAACAAAACGGATTTTGGTATCGTTTATGCTGAGCGATGGCTATTTCGACCTGATCGTAAAAATAACGCCTATTGTGCAGGCCGGTTAGCTGGTCGTGCATAGACATGCTGGCGTAATGATCTTTCAAACGCTTGGTTTCGGCAACCAGATGCTCCAGTTCCGCGGTGCGCGATGCAATCTGCATTTCCATTTGCTGGAACAAGCGGCGATTGGTAATCAACTGTCCCAACATGTTTTTGTAGACTTCCAGCAATCTCAGATGCCAGTCGGTGAAATAATGAACCTGAGGATGGGATACATTTAAAACGCCAATCAAGACGTTATGCAGGGTAAACACCGGCGCACTGATAATAGAACCCGGCAATTTCGAACCATCGCCAATCACCGCAAACCGCGCATCTTCCCGGCAGTTGTGACAATGCTGTATGCTGCCGCTGGCGGCTGCGGCGCCAATGATCCCCTCGCCTATCCTGAATCGTAATGGCTTGTTTACCCAGGCATGGCAATCCGTCAATTCGGAAAAGCTTAATCCGGTGACATTGGTTAAAAAACCTTCGCTATCCAGCATAAAGAACGAGCACCTTTCCATATCCTGATTCTGGATCAGCGTGGTCAAGGCTTGTTTGATCAATTTACTTTCGTCATCGACCTGGCAACTTATTTCGGATAGTTTTTTGACGGCCGATAGCGAATTAAGCAAATCGACGATCAGGTCCTGCATGCCTAATCCAGGAAATTCTTCTTGCAAATCGATTGGTGTTTGCACGTTCATCAGCGCCCCATAATTGAAGCAAGTTTTTGGATGGACTGGCGGTTTTCGATCAACTCGTCGACGATTCCCGGTAAACCCTCGGTCGATAGCGACAGCTTTTCGCAAAGCGCTTCAAGCTCGTCGACGTCGACGGCCTCATCGTCCAGCAACATCGAGCTGATTGATTGACTGAGGATTAACAGGTTAATTAACGGCTTCTCGTCGCCGCAAAAATCGGCGTCTTCAAAGTGATTGAGCACCGTTTGGTAAACCGGCGACAAATGCCATTTTTGCAGCAGGATACACCCTAAATGATAATGGGTTTCCCCCAGTTGTAAATGCACTTCATCACCGACACAACTACGGTCGGCTTTGCAACGTTGCAAAATAATGTTCAATTCCTCCGGAAGCAGGTAACCCAGCACCAGCATACCGATATAAAGCAACAGGCCGCTGTTATAGACGGTGGCCGGTGAAAACTGCAGCGAGTTTTTGCCGCCAGCCAGTTTTTGTGCGGCAACGGCAGTCAACAAGGAGCGCATCCAGAAGTATTCGGTGTTAAAAGACCGACATTTACGGGTATCGAATTGAACATTCAAAACGATTCCCAACGAAAGACTTTTAACCAGCTCAAGACCTAGAACCTGAAAAATGGCTGTGCGCAAATCGCTGATCTGCCTGGATTGTCCGAAGTAAGCGGAATTGGCTAGCCCCAATAATCGTGCCACCAATCCTGGAGACATCGATAGTACATCGGCCAATTTGTCGATGGCAATATCCGGATCGTTGACGGCATCTAATATTCTCAAGCTGACTTCCGGCAGGGCCGGCAGATTTTTCAGCTTGTTGATTTGTAATTGAATTGTTTGATTTGAATCGTTCATCAACCCTGACTATACCCGGAAATTTTGAGCGCGACTATCAGCCGGCGATAGTCGTTTGCTGCCATTGCATCTTTAAAAATCACAAGAGTGCTGTGACCGTTCTCGGCACTGAAATGCAACACTGTCAACATTCTACCCACCATGGTAGTCGGTCGAATTTGTACCACAAAATATTCATTTCCATCGAAAGAGACTGTCCAACCGTCTGTTGGAGTATAACGCAGATAAATGCAACTCGCTTCACAAGCTTTGTGTTGAAAATACCAGCTGGCAATCGCCAACAGGGATAGAGCAAGGCTATAAAGGATAGTCAGATCGTTCAACCAGCAAGCCAACACCGATAAGGCGTGTAAAAAACCGATCATGGCTTTAAGCCACCGCGATCGGCCAATAATAAAGAGGGAAGAAAATTCCGGCTTTTTCGTCACAATCCGCTTCTTTTAAAATGTATCCCGGTTATCGATAACGCTATAATCGGTATTTGTTACCAGCCACTGGATAAAGTTTTGGATAAGCAATTTGACTCCAGCCGTAAAATTTTCACACTCAGCCATCTGTCGGTCATTGCCGTAACAGGCAAGGACAGCGCAAAATTCCTGCAAGGCCAGTTGACCTGCGACATCAACAATCTGTCTGAATCGCAAGCAAGCATAGCCGCGTTCTGCACCCCCAAAGGTCGGGTGATAAGTACCCTGATTATCGTCAAAACTGCCGAAACATTCCTGCTGATACTGCCCAACAGCTTGCTGGATAAAGTTTTAAAAAGGCTGCAAATATATATTTTACGGGCCGAGGTAGCCTTACTCGACCAAAGTGAAAGTTTATTGCTGTTTGGGCTGCATTGCCTGCCTGCTGCATTCACGGGTTTTAACCTGCCTGCCGATGATTTTGCGGTCGGCAGCCATGGCGCTGCGTTTATCAAGCTACCCGCCTCGTCCCGCTACCTGGGCATCGTAACCCAGCCCGAATCGCTAACCACACTGAGCGCGCAAAACGGCTTCGTTGTCGGTGATACCGAAGAGTGGCGCTACCAAGATATATCGTCCGGCTTTCCCTGGTTCGATGAAGAGCAATCGGAACTTTATATTCCGCAAATGCTGCATATCGATACATTGGGCGGCATAAGTTTTAACAAAGGCTGTTACACCGGGCAAGAAATCATTGCCCGCACCCATTACCTAGGAAAGGCCAAACGCAGCTTGTTTGTAGCCGAATGCCGCGATATTCTGGAGTCCATAGTCTGCGGCTCGACCGTTCTGGACGCCGACACACAACAAAGCCTCGGCAACATTCTGAGCTATCAATCGTATTTGCAAAACACCCGGATATTGGTGGTTTTACAAAGCGCGGATGCCGAATCGAAAAACCTGGTGCTTGACGACGCCAAGCGAACTGCCATTAAAATAGTTGCAATTAATTAGCAGGCATCCAATTCCATGCAATTCAAATCCGTTCAAGACTTTCTTGCCCATGTACAAACCGAACTGGACGCCAATCGCCTGATTTTGCCGACTCTGCCCGATGTTGCCTTGAAAGTCCGCGACGCCGTGGCCAAAGGCGATGCCACCGCTCAGCAACTTGCGGAGCTGATTGCCACCGATGCGGCACTGTCCGCGCGTCTGATTCAAGTTGCCAACAGTCCTCTATACCGCGGCGCTCTTGAAATCAAAAATATCCAGATGGCGGTCACCCGCCTCGGCAACAGCACAATTCGCACCCTGATTACCAGCCTGGTGATGCAGCAGATGTTTTCGCCAAAATCAAAGTTGCTGGAACATTATTTTCGAACCATTTGGGAGCAAGGCGTCAATGTGTCCGCGATCAGCCGAGCTCTGAGCGCCTTCGTGCCGCACCTGAACGGCGATGAGGCCATGTTGGCCGGGCTGATTCACCAAATCGGCAAATTACCGATACTGACGCTGGTCGAGCGCATCCCGGAATTCCGGGATAGCCCTTCCCGGCTCGACAAGCTTCTGGAAAAAGCCCATCCTCATGTCGGCAAAATCATCATGGACACCTGGAACTTCCCGGAAGAACTCAAGCCGGTCGCTTCCGAATATGTCGATTTCCAGAGAGATTCCGGCCCCAAGGCCGATTATGTCGACATCGTGCAAGTCGCATTCTTACAAAGCATCGCCGGTACCGATCATCCCGCATGCCGGGTGGACTGGGCCACGGTTCCCGCCTTCACCAAACTAGGCTTGCAGCCGGACGCCGAGATACTGGAAATTGAAGGCGTCTCGGAAGAAATCGAGCTTGCCCAATCGATGTTTTTTTAACCCTACTCTTCGCCTCCCCATGATCGATGCTCAGGCCGCCGCCCGTTTTCGCCGTTTAGGCACCTTAACCATTTTTGCCGTGTATTTCGTGATTCTGGTCGGCGGCATCGTCCGCGCCTCGGGCGCCGGCATGGGTTGCCCGGATTGGCCGACTTGTTTTGGACAATGGGTGCCGCCGACCCACGAGTCGCAGTTGCCGACCAATTACCACGAAATCTATGCGGCGCGAGGCTACGAAAATACCGCCTTCAACCCGCTTAAAACCTGGACTGAATATACCAATCGCCTGGTAGGCGTCACCATCGGTTTTTTGATTTTCCTGACGGCATGGTCGTCCCGCATTTATCTAAAATCCGACAAAAGCATTTTCTATCTGGCTTTATCGGTATTTTTTCTAGTGGGATTTCAAGGTTGGCTGGGTTCCGCGGTAGTCGCCAGCAACCTCAAGCCCTTGATGATTACGCTACACATGCTGCTGGCGCTATTTATCGTGGCATTACTGATTTATGCCATTGCCCGCTCGCAAAAACCACTGCTGGCACAAATCGACAGCCACTGGCTGACGCCGCGCTTTAAACTGGTTTTAAAAATCGCCATGGGCATGACCCTGCTGCAAGTGGCGATGGGCACTCAAGTACGGGAGGCCGTCGACTACATCGCCCACCAGCACAGCTATATCGACCGGCAATATTGGCGCGACAGTTTTCCGATCGTTTTTTACGTACACCGCTCGTTTTCTTCGGTTATTTTATTCACCAACTTGTGGCTGGCCTGGAAAATTTATCGGCAAGCCGATAAAAACAGTCTACTTTTGCGCATGGCTTATGTGTTGGTAGGGCTAATTACGACGGCAATTCTGGCCGGCGTCAGTCTCGACCGCCTCGGTTTCCCCGTCATTGCCCAGCCCCTGCATCTGCTGATGGCCAATCTGATTTTCGGCGCCCAATTTTTTATCTACATTTGCCTGAATTACTCGACCGGCAAAACCGCATAGCAACTCCGGCACTTTTGCCGGATTTATCAATAAGTTAAGCACAACGCTGCCGAATTGCGGTACAATGCTGGTCATTGCTTGCCTCTGCGTAAGCCTATCTCTTTTTTTCTACAGGTATTACCTATGTCCGACACCCCCGCCGCCACCCCTTCCTTTAAAGATTTAGCACTGTCAGAACCAGTATTAACAGCATTGGAAAGCGTCGGCTACGAAACTCCTTCGCCGATTCAGGCACAAATTATCCCTTTCGTGATGGCCGGTCGCGATGTATTGGGACAAGCTCAAACCGGCACCGGCAAAACCGCCGCTTTCGCCCTGCCCGTATTATCGCGCCTCGACGTTAAACAAAAAGACCCGCAAGTATTGGTGCTGGCACCGACCCGCGAACTGGCGATCCAGGTTGCCGAAGCCTTTCAACGCTATGCTTCGCATATCAAAGGCTTTCATGTACTGCCGATCTATGGCGGACAGGATTACACCACCCAGTTACGCCAGTTGAATCGCGGTGCCCACGTCGTCGTCGGCACACCGGGCCGGGTCATGGATCACATGCGCCGCGGCACGCTGAAACTGGATCAGCTTAAGACCCTGATCCTGGATGAAGCCGACGAAATGCTGCGCATGGGCTTTATCGACGATGTCGAGTGGATTCTGGAACAAACCCCGTCTACCCGCCAGACCGCGCTGTTTTCCGCCACCATGCCGACGGAAATCCGTAAAATCGCCCAGAAATACTTAAACAATCCCGAACAGGTCACCATCAAGGTCAAGACCGCCACCGCGGCCAATATCCGCCAGCGTTATTGGTTCGTCAGCGGCGTTCACAAAATGGATGCCCTGACCCGGATTCTGGAAGCGGAAAATTTCGACGGCATGATCATTTTCGTTAGAACCAAGACCGCCACCATCGAAGTCGCCGAAAAACTGGAAGCCCGCGGCTTTTCCGCCTCGGCAATCAACGGCGACATGTCGCAGGCCTTGCGGGAACGCGCCATCGATAATCTGAAAAGCGGCAAGCTGGATATTCTGATCGCCACCGACGTCGCCGCTCGCGGCCTGGACGTGGATCGCATCACTCACGTCGTCAACTTCGACATCCCTTACGACACCGAATCCTACATCCATCGTATCGGCCGCACCGGCCGCGCCGGACGCACCGGGGACGCGATCCTGTTCGTCTCGCCGCGCGAAAAACGTCTGCTGGCCAACATCGAACAAGCCACCAAGCAAAAAGTCGAGGAAATGCAACTGCCTTCGACCGAGTTCATCAACAACACCCGTATCACCCGTTTCAAACAACGCATTACCGATACGCTGGCGGCCGAAGAGCTCAGTTTTTACAACCAGCTGATCAACCAATATCAGGTGGAACACGACGTACCGGCCATCGACATCGCCTCGGCACTGGCAAAGCTGCTGCAAGGCGACACGCCGTTGTTGATGAAGGAACCCAGCAAAAAACCGCGTAAAGACGCCGACGAGAAAAGCCGTTCAGACAAGGACCGCGGCCCTAAACGCGAGAAAGGCCGGGTTGGCGCGGTTGAAATGGAAACTTTCCGCATCGAAGTAGGACACAGCGACGGTGTCAAACCGGGCAACATTGTCGGTGCCATCGCCAACGAAACCGGCATCGACGGCGACCATATCGCCCGCATCAAGATAGAGGAACACTACAGCACCGTGGAACTGCCGGCCGGCATGCCCAAGGATTTGTTCCAGGCCTTGAAAAAAGTCAGGGTGGTGGGCAAACCGCTTAACATTTCAAAATTCGATCCTAACTTGGTCAAAAAAGACAAAAGCAAAAAACGGGTAGGTTCTACGTCGAAAAAGGCCAAACCAAAAGATTAAAAGCTTATCATCCGACACGCGCCCTATCCGGGCGCGTGTCGCCAAACAGATTAATTCGGCAAATTTATCTCGCCCTCCGCAAATAGTACCGCCTGCCCGCCTACCCTGATCTTCAACCGCTCCAAACCTTTATGGTCCATTTCCAGGCGTATCACGCTGCGTCGGCTGGATTCGTCGCCACGATCCACCGCAAAGGTATGGGTACCCTTGCGGGTTTGCTCGAATGAACACAAATAGGAGCAAAACGCCGGCATCGCGCTGCCGATAGGCGGATCGTCGTGTATGCCGATATTGGGTCCCAACAGCCGAGCATTGAAATCGGCATCCGGATAAGGCGATTTCGGGGCGAACAATAAAATCTCCTGCGCCGCGGTTTGCGGGGCAATCGACTGACTCCAGGCGGCATAGTTAAACTTGGCTTTACGCACCGAATCGTAATTCCACACCGGCACGATCAAATAGGGAAATCCGCAGGATACCAGCCGCGGCGAGTACTTTTTATGATCCAACTCCGACTGGGCAATTCCCAAAAACTGCGCTAATTCTTCGTCGCTAGGCGCAAAACGATCGACGATGGAGCCGACGCTACGCGTGAACTGTACAAAGCTGGGTTTGCCGTTTTCGCTGGAAATATTCACTTCAATCGGTCCGACATTCTGCTCGAATACCACCGGCGTAATCGGCTCCGACAAGACAATATCGCCGCATTCTCCCAGCACATAAGCGGCGGCAACGATAGGATGTCCGCCGAAATCGACTTCGCCGCGCGGCGAAAAAACCCGCATGCGCCGGATTTGATCGTCATGGAGCCTATGAAAAATAAATACGGTTTCCGACAGATTCAATTCTTTAGCGATCAGGGCCATTTTGTCGATATTCAAGCCGTCGGCCTTGGGAAATACCGCGATTTGTGCGCCGTTAAAAATCCGGTTGGTGAAGACATCAGCAATGTAATAGTGGTATTTCATGTTCTATCCCGGCAACTTGATGGCGACTCTGTGGTTGACGATACGCACTTCATAAGCAGCAACACAAACGCTTTCATCCTCGAAACAGACTCCGGTAAGCAGATGAAAGTGCTGTTTATATAACGGCGACGCCACCATCGGCTGGCCGCCTATATCGCCTATCATGCCGCGCGACAAGACATTAGCCTTGCCGAACGGATCGTAGTTATCAATAGCATAAACCGCTTGCCGCCTGGGCATATAAAAAATCGCCACCTGTTTACCCTGCACCAGGGCGCAGACCCCGGAGTCCGGTTGCAGATCGTCGATGTCACACACGTCTATCCATGCGCTCATGTTATGCCGCCTCCTCTACCAATTTGAAGTGTTTGCGCTCCTGATCGTTGGCCGGACGAATCTGGCCGCGCTCCTCGACAAACACCAGATTGTCGTCGGCCTGGTCGCTATTGACGAAATGCCGGAAGCGTTTGAGGCGCTGTTCGTCGGCCAGCGTGGTTTTCCATTCGCATTGATAGGTATCGATGACATGCTGCATCTGCTGTTCCAGTTGCTCGCTTATGCCCAACCGGTCTTCGATTACCACGCTTTTTAAATAATCCAAGCCACCTTCCATATTTTCCATCCAGACCGAAGTGCGCTGCAAACGGTTCGCGGTGCGGATGTAAAAAATCAACACCCTATCGATGTATTTGATCAGGGTTTCCTTGTCCAGATTGGTGGCAAACAGGTCGGCGTGGCGAGGTTTCATGCCGCCGTTGCCGCAGACATACAGATTCCAACCGTTTTCGGTAGCGATGACGCCAATGTCCTTGCCCTGCGCTTCCGCACATTCGCGGGTGCAGCCGGACACAGCGAATTTGATCTTGTGCGGCGCCCGCAAACCTTTGTAACGGTTCTCCAATTCGATCGCCAAGCCGACGCTATCGTCGACCCCGAACCGGCACCAGGTGCTGCCGACGCAGGATTTGACGGTGCGTAGCGATTTGCCGTAGGCATGGCCGGATTCGAAACCGGCATCGATCAGCTCTTGCCAAATCAGCGGCAATTGTTCGACGCGGGCGCCGAATAAATCCACGCGTTGGCCGCCGGTGATTTTGGTGTACAGCTGGTATTTTTTGCCGACTTGCCCCAAGGCGATCAGCATGTCCGGGGTGATTTCGCCGCCGGTGACGCGCGGCACCACCGAATATGAGCCGTCTTTTTGCATATTGGCCAGGAAGATGTCATTGGTATCCTGCAGGCCGATATGCTCCTTCTCGAGGATGTAATCGTTCCAATACGAAGCCAGAATCGAGCCAACGGCCTGTTTGCAGACTTCACAGCCGCTGCCTTTACCGTGCTTATCCAGCAATTCGTCGAAGGTCTTGATTTCCTCCACCATCACCAGATTGTACAAATCCTGGCGGGTATGCGGAAAATGTTCGCAAATATCGGTACTGACTTCGACGCCGAGCTTGGTCAGCTCGCAATCCAACACCGACTTTAATAAAGCCGAACAGCCACCGCAGCCGGTGCCTGCCTTGGTTTCGGCTTTCAAGCTGCCGACCGTGCTGCAACCGGCTTCGATAGCGCTGCAAATTTGGCCCTTGCTGACATCGTAACAAGAACATATCTGCGCGGAAGCCGGCAATGCGTCAGGACCCAAGCCCACCGATTCGTCGGAACGCTGCGGCAGAATCAGAGAATCCGGATTTTCCGGCAAGGCTATACCGTTCAGGCAATATTGCAACAATGTGCTGTAACCCGAAGCCTCGCCGACCAGAACCGCGCCCAATAAACGTTTCTTGTCTTGGCTGACCACCAGGCGTTTGTAGATTTCGCTGGAGCCGTTTTGATAGGTATAGACCAACGCGCCTTGAGTTCTGGCGTGTGCATCGCCGATACTGGCAACATCTACCCCCATTAGTTTCAATTTGGTACTCATGTCGGCGCCGGTGAAGCTGGCTGGTTCTCCGCCCAAATCGGCCACCACGGTACGCGCCATCGCGTAACCGGGCGCCACCAGCCCGAAGATCTGGCCGTTCCACAGCGCGCATTCACCGATAGCGTATATGTCGGGGTCGGAGGTGCGGCATTGATTGTCGATGACGATGCCGCCGCGCTGGCCGACCTCAAGGCCGCAGCCGCGAGCGATGTCGTCGCGCGGGCGGATGCCGGCCGAGAACAGCACGATGTCGGTTTCCAGTATCTCGCCGTCGGCAAAGTTCATCTTATGCATGCACTGCTCGCCGTCGTCGATCAGCGTGGTGTTCTTATTTAAATGTACCTTAACACCGAGGGCTTCGATCTTGTTTTTCAGCATGGCCCCGCCGCCTTCATCCAGTTGCACAGCCATCAAGCGCGGCGCGAATTCGACCACATGGGTTTCCAAACCCAAATCCTTCAAGGCTTTGGCGGCTTCCAGCCCCAGCAAGCCACCGCCGATCACGGTACCGATTTTCGATTTTGCCGCCGCCGCGGAAATAGCTTCCAAATCCTCTATGGTGCGATAAACCAAACACTGCGAGCGTTCGTGCCCCGGCACCGGCGGCACGAACGGATAGGAACCGGTCGCCAATACCAATTTATCGTAATCGACCTTCACGCCTTTAGCGGAAACGACCTGTTTACGTTGCCGGTCGATGCTGGCGGCTTTGTCGCCCAAATGCAGGGCAATATCATGTTCATCGAAAAAACCGTCGGCGACCAACGATAAATCCTCGGCGGTTTTGCCGGAGAAATATTCCGACAAATGCACCCGGTCATAAGCCGCTCTGGGTTCTTCGCAAAAGGTGACGATCCGGTAACGGTCTTTGGCGTTGCTGTTCACCAGCCCGGCCAGAAAGTTTTGCCCGACCATGCCGTTTCCGATGACTACCAGGGTTTGTTTGCTGCTCATAACTAACCTCTTCTTTCAAATTACTTATCGCGCGCGGCGCCTGCAACAGGCAACGCAAAATCCATGCTCGCTTCCCCACGGCATTTTCTTCAGACCAAAAAAAAGGCATCCTGCTTTGAAATGAGTGACTCATTCAAACAGGACGCCTTTGTCCAGACTAAACATGACAGTGGGGGTAAGCTCAGCGGGAGACTTGATTAACTATTTGCAATATGAATGCCAATAGCTATAAGCCGTGAAAATAAAACGCTTGAACGCTGCCAGGAATCCCATCTTCACAAGCATCCGCACCTAAATAAGGCAAGGCTACAGGCGATATGCACCATTATGGCCCAGTGCTGCCGATCATTTCCGCCAGTCTCCCCTACTTGGTCGTGGCACATAACCTGCTTATATAAGAGGCAAACACCTTAATCCGAGACAACCCATGCCTATCGTGCCATTCAATCTGCTGTCCATGCACGGCAAAATCAAAGTTCTACACATGAGCTGGATGGCTTTTTTTATCAGCTTTGTCATCTGGTTCAACCATGCCTCGCTGCTGGTATTGATCAAACAGGATCTGGGCATCACCGAAGCCGAAGTCGACATCATTTTGCTGTTGAACGTGGCCTTGACCATACCCGCCAGGGTCATCATCGGCATGGTGGTGGACCGTTTCGGCGCCAAGATTAGCTACAGCGTGCTTCTGGCGGTATGCAGCATTCCCTGTTTTACGTTTGCGCTGGCCGATAACTTTGCCGAACTGGCCTGGTCGCGCTTCCTGCTGGGCTTTATCGGCGCCGGCTTCGTGGTGGGTGTGCGTATCATCGGCGACTGGTTTCCGGCCAGCCAGGTCGGCACGGCGGAAGGGATTTATGCCGGCTGGGGTAATTTCGGCTCGGCCATCGCGGCAATTTTTCTGCCAGGCCTGGCGTTTTATTTCGGTGCGGACAACGGCTGGCGCTACGCGGTGGCACTGACCGGCGTCATCGCCCTGCTCTACTCGGTCATCTACTATTTCAGCGTTGAAAACCTACCGCCGGAAATTGCCAAACTGAAACACAAACGCCCGGCTGCCATGGAAGTCACCAGCATCCGCGATTTATACCTTTATATGCTGAGCATGCTGCCTTTGTACGCCACTATCTCGCTACTGACCTGGAAACTGTCGACGCCAGCCACTCAAATATTGTCGAATGCCTGGGTGATCAGCATCAACTTGGTCACCTGGCTACTGTTCCTGATTCATGCCTACCAGCTGGTCAACAGCAACGCCGACCGGCTCAGTCAACCCATCGCCAGTATTCACCATTACCGTTATCGGCAGGTGTTTATCCTGGCTATCGCCTATCTGGTGACCTTCGGTTCCAAATTGGCGGTACTGTCGATGCTGCCGATGTTTTTCTACCAAACCTTTAACGCCACCCAGGGTATTTCGATGCTGGATGCGGGCTTGCTGGCCTCCAGTTTCGTGGTCACCAACGTCATTGCCCGGCCTATCGGCGGCTGGCTGAGCGATAAAATCGGCCGCAAATTATCGTTGACCTTGTTCGTCGCCGGCTTGGCCGGCGGCTATCTACTGATGGCGCTGATTTCCGCGCAGTGGTCGGTGATGCTGGCCGTGGTCGTCACCCTGATTTGTTCGATATTCATGCAGGCTGCGGAAGGCGCGATATTTGCGTTTGTGCCGCTGATCAGGCGCGCCATTACCGGCGAAGTGGCGGGTATCGTCGGCGCTTACGGCAACGCCGGCGCCATCATTTATCTGATTTTACTGACTTTTGTGCCGACTAACGGCTTCTTTCTGATTCTGGGCGTATCCAGCTTTGTGTTATTGGCATTGATTTATTATCTTGATGAACCTAAAAACTACATCACCGAAATCATGCCCGACGGCTCCCTGATAAGAATAGAGCTGGATTGAACATGTCTACGCTTAATGTATTAGTGGTCGACGAATTCGACACGGAACGCTTGCTGGAGCAGACCTTGCGCAAGCATGGCTGCGAAGTTGCCACATTGAAACTCAAGGAGCTGGACATAGCCTCGCTGGTGCCGGTATTGCAGCCGGATGTGGTGGTATTGAATCTCTACTCGCCGACACAAGCAGTGTTGAAGATGATCGTCGACATCAATCATAACTATTCGGTACCGGTGGTGATCTTTGCCGAAGATCAGCAAACCGAAACCATCAATCAGGTGATCAAGGCCGGAGTCAGCGCTTATATCGTCGACGGACTGGAAGCCAAACGCATCAAATCCATTGTCGACATCGCCATCGCCCGCTTCCGTGAACAACTGGCGTTAAAGGAAGAATTGAAGAAAACCAAGACTCAACTGGAAGACCGCAAACTGGTGGACAGAGCCAAGGCGATTCTGATCAAATCGCAAGGTTATACCGAGGATCAAGCCTACCATGCCTTACGAAAACTGGCGATGGATCGCAATATTGCGCTTGGCGAGATGGCCAAGAATGTGATTTCCATGGCCGAGCTGTTTAAATGATTCAGAATTACCCGGAAACGGCTTGCCTTTGCCGCTTATTGGTCAAGGTGCGTTTCACAAGTTTATCCTCGTTAGATTGCAAAAACGCCGGCGAGCCTTTTTCGCCGCTACGCCGATAATCCTCGCCTAAAGCCGCCTCGGCTATTGCCGAAGGCACCTGTAAAGTTTCCGTCAACGCCGCGTAAACCAGCTCAAACAAACGCTTCAAGGCAATTTTCCAGGTACTGCCCGCCAATGCATATAAGGCATCGCTCAATTGCAAAAATCGCAGAAAAGGCCGATCGGCAAAAATCACCGGCAACGTGGCGCTAAAACGGCCGGAGTTGCCGATTAAATCCCAATAACGGGCAAAACGGCTAAGCCGTTGCAGGGTCGCAAAATCGATGTCGCGAGTGCTGAGTATCGAATACGGCGGATTAGGATCGTAACGCAGATGATAGGCTTCGTTATGGCGATTGATGGGCGCACCGCGCAACCGTTTCAATATGCCGACTTGGATTTCCTGAGGATTTAACGCGATCAGGGTATCGAAGCTTCTGCCAAAACCTTCCAAAGTATCGCCTGGCAGACCGACGATCAGATCGGCATGAATATGTGCGTTGGTATGCTGCCGCAACCAGCGCAGATTGTCTTGGGTTTTCCGATTATCCTGTTTGCGGCTGATGCGCTGCTGAACCGCCTCATCGAAGCTTTGCACGCCCACTTCAAATTGCAGCATACCCGCGGGGAATTGTTTTATGGCCTCTTTTAGGCGCTCCGGCAAGTTGTCGGGAATCACCTCAAAATGCAAATATAAATCTTCGCTCAAGCGAGCCAGAAAAAATTCCAGAATCGCCACGCTATTGTCGACTTTCAGATTAAAGGTACGATCGATGAACTTGAATTGCCGGGCGCCGCGGCTATGCAGCACGGCCATATTCACTAAAAAATCGTCAAGCGCAAACGGCTTGGCCGTGGCGTCCAGCGACGACAGGCAGAATTCGCATTTAAACGGACAACCGCGCGATGCTTCGACATAAGTAATCCGCTGACGCAGATCGGTGTCGGTGTAGTACGGATAGGGCGATGCCAAGGCCGCCAGAGGCACGGTTTCACCGGCGATGACTTTTTGTTCGGGCAATTTGCCGGACAACAATTGCCCACATAAACGCGGAAAGCTGATTTCGGCGTTGCCGGTGACGATGTAATCGGCTAAGTCCGCCACATCCGGCAAATCCGGGGGATGGCTGACTTCAGGACCACCCAACACCACAATCACTTCCGGCGCGACCTGCTTCAGGATCGCGACGACGGCGCCGATCTCCGCAACATTCCAGACGTACACCCCAAAGCCTATGATTCGCGGCCGATGTTGCAATAATTGTTCGGCAATTTCCACAGGTTTGTGCTGAATGCCGAATTCCAACAATTCGGTACAGGTTTGCAGTTCGCCCAAGTTGGCATACACATACCGTAAGCCAAAGGCGGTATGGATGTAACGAGCGTTGAGCGTGGTGATAACGATATTGGCCATGCCGGTCTGACTGATTTTTCTTAATGGCCGAGCAGCATAGCATTGATCAAGTTGGAGGGAGGCTACCGGATAATCTAGGGAGTTTCCGGGTACGGCGACATCGGTATGCGGTAACGCGTTCGGTGTAGTCTTAATTACCAATCCATCATGGCATCGTCCCAATCAAGGCGCTTTGTTATCAGGCCGCCGGGGCCAAACAAATCTTCTTCGGTCAATTGCTTATGTTGTTGGGTTTGTTGGAATAACACGTAATTGACGCCGCGAATAAAGGCATCTTTGAAAAGTTCTTCCATGTGTTCCGGTTCGAAATGTTCGAGAAGCGCATTTTTCAGGTCGTCAACGGGGGTATCCATAAAATCGGCACCGGAGTCGCCAGTTCCCAGTAAGGCGGCATATACTTCGGCTAGTGCTTGTTTTTCAATCATGTCTATAAGATTTATGTTTGTGGGGATAAAAACAGGCGGATAGCTTCGCCTGCCGGCTTAAGTGCAATAATCGAACAATACTAAGCGGGAATCAAGCGTTAGAGACTGTGAAAGTATTTTAAAAATGGACTTAAAAAGCATTCAAGCTATTGATTTTTTTAATTGAGTGGAGGAGTTACAAACCTAGGTTTGTGCTCCAAATTACTAATACTTTCACACTCTCGCTACCGAACCTATTAAAAGGAAATGCTATATTTCGGCCGCACACGCAGGTTTGTACGGAAGCCGGCAAGTGATTTTCGGCCATCATGATAGCTCAGTGTGCCTGCGCAGCAATGGATCCTGCCGATAATATAATTGCAATTGCCGATAAACCTCGGCGAAGTGGCTATGCAGGATTTCCGGCGCACAGAAAAAATATTCGCTGATCACCGCAAAAAACTCGGCGGGACTGGTCGCCGCATACGGGTTAATAACAGGACGATGACCGAGCTCAAGATCGCGAGTCAAATTTTGATAGGCGTTGCTCATCGCCTCGGTCCAATGCGGTATGGACATATCCGGATGCAATGGCGGAAAGCCGTTGACGCTGCCATTCAATGCATCCAGTTTGTGGGCAATTTCATGAATCGCCACGTTTTGCCCGGAATGTATATCCAGCCTATCCCGTTCAAGGTCGGCCCATGACAGCACCAGCGGCCCCCGCGACCACGACTCACCGCTCAAGACCTGCTCCCGGTGATGCACGACACCCACCTCATCCACCGAGTCCCGGCTGACCCGAAAAGCATCGGGATAAACGACGACATCTGTCCACCCGGACAGACAAGCCATTCCAAACCTGAGAATCGGCAGGCAAGCCTGAACGGCGATGCTGACCCGCATGGCTGGGGAAAGTCTAAAATTTTGTGCGCCAACCAGGTTTTTATCGTGTAAAAACAAGGTGCAGACTTCGCGCAGATGGGCTTTTTCAACCGCGCTGATATTCTTTAACAGCACCAAGTTTTCTACAACGTCCAGCCACACATCATGAGGAATGGCGTGACGATGCAGGATATATAGGGTTCGTGCGCGTTTAAAAATATTCACTGCTCAAAACATTATCGATAGCGTCCACCCATTCTCCCGGCCATAAAAGGAGAATTGTATCTTGGTTTCCGCTCTATAGCGCATCGCTGGATTTTATTGTCCTGTGGTTATCTTTATTCATCCAATTACCACTTAACGGGCGCTTTAAAATGCTCAATGGCACACAACTAGCGTGCTCAACTCCGGCTGGACGGCTCTTCGACGGCCAAGCGATAGCCGACCCCCATTTCTGTCAGCAGGTATTTTGGCCTGGCCGGGTTGATTTCCAGCTTGTGGCGCAATTGGCCGAGATAAATACGTAAATAATGTTGATCGTGAATGTGTTCGGCGCCCCAGACCTCCTGGAGCAGTTGACGGTGGGTGACGACCAGGCCGGCATGGCGGATCAATATCGCCAGCAAGCGAAACTCGATAGGCGTGATGCGAACCTCGTTTTCGCCGACAAACACCTTGCGGCGAGTCAAATCGACCCGCAACGGGCCGGTTTCGAAGATTTCCTGATTGACGATGCCGCGTGAAATTCGCCGCATCAGCGCTTGCAAGCGCGCATGCAATTCGCCGCTGCCAAAGGGCTTGGTCAGATAATCGTCGGCACCGGCATCCAATGCCATGATTTTGTTTTGCTCCTGACTGCGCGCCGACAAAATCAGAATCGGTAAATCGGATAACTGCCGCAAGCGTCGCGTCACCGCGATACCGTCCATATCCGGCAATCCCAGGTCGAGTATCACCAGATCGGGCTTTTCGCTGTTCAGCATGGCTAGGCCGGTTTTGCCGCAGTCGGCTTCCACGGTTCGCCAGCCGCGATGATTGAGACTGGATTTCAAAAAGCGCCGGGTTTGAATGTCGTCCTCGATTAACAGAATCAGGTGCGACTTCGTCATGACAAACTCCCTGGCATTTCAGGCTCGGCTAGCTGCGGAGGGTCGCGCAACGGCAACTCAATGACAAACTCCGCACCTTTACCGGTTCGATTGCCGGCTTGAATCGTCCCGCCGTGTGCTTCGACGATAGCTTTGCACAGCGCCAGGCCCAGGCCAACGCCGCTTTGCTCGGATTCCGCGACGCCACGATAAAATTTATCGAAGATTTTGCACTCTTGGTCCTTGGCAATACCGGGACCGTAATCCGCCACGCTTAAACGGCAACGGCCATCCCGTGCCAGGCCGCCAATGTCGATCGGACTCCCCGCCGGGCTGTACTTGACGGCGTTTTCGATCAGATTGACCAATACTTGCTCCATCAACACCCCATCGATCCACAGCAGAGGCAGGCTGTCCGGCAGCACGGTGCGTACCGGCCTATCCTTTAAGTGCTTGTCCAAACGATTCAAGGCACTGCCCACAATTTCTTCGATGGCGTTCCAGTCGGGATGCAGAATGATTTCGCCGCTACTGAGTCTGGCCATATCCAGCAGTTTCCCGGTCAATTCCGACATGCGCTGAGCTTCGTCCAGGACGATATGGTTGAAATCCAGACGTTCCGCGGCGGATAACTCGGCATCATTCTCGATCAAGGTGCCCGCCGCGCCAATGATGCGGGTCAGTGGCGTACGCAAATCGTGGGAGATGGAGCTCAACAGTGCATTGCGCAGGGCTTCGGTTTCGGCTTGCAGCGTCGCCTCCTTGGCTTGCGCGGCAAACTGTAGCCGTTCCAAGGTTTGGGCGATCAGGTGGCAAAAAGTATCGATGAATGCCGACAGCTCCGGGCCCTGCCAGGGAAATGGTTTGGCTAATTGAATAATCAAAATGCCTTGCCAAGCGCGAGAGCCTTTTAGGGGATAGTAGGCGAAGTTGCTATCTTGTTGGGCAGTCCGGTTTACAAAAACCTGTTCGGCGGCGGCCAAGTCCATGGCTGGCAATGGCAAACTGGATGGTATTTGTAAACGATTTTCCGGGTCGACGGTTAACAGCACCGAATCGGCGCCGAACTCTTCGCGAATGTATCCGACGGCGATGCGTGAGACGGCATCATGGTCCTGGGCGGTCGACAGATCGCGGCTCAAACGATAGAGCGCACTGGCCAGGGACTCGCGTTGTCTGGCTAATTCGGCCTGTAATTTGGATTTTTCCAGCAGGGTACCGGTGACATTGGCCACCACGATCATCACCACCAAACCAATAATGTTTTCAAGATCATGGATCGCAAACGAAAAAATGGGTCTGGCAAAGTAAAAGGCGAATGCCGGTGCGCTGAGCAATGAGGCGACTATCGACGCTCCGCGGCCGTAGCGGCTGGCTACCAGAAACACGCCCAGCAAATAGGTCATTAATATGCTGGCCGGCCCCAGCCAATACCGTAACGGCCAGTCGATTAGGGTGCAGACTAGCGGCGCAGCCAATCCCCAGGCGTAGCCGAAACGGCGTTTGTAGTTTAATCCGCCTGAAAAAACCGTATTATCAGACTTTAAACAATGTTGACCGCGCTTATCATCGGGATGTTTCATCGTCGATGCTTGCCGTCAGCTTAGAACGATCCGGCATTGACCAGAAAATGTACGCCAATGGCGGCAAAGTAGCCGAGTAAAATCACCGGAAACCACTTCATATGGCTGCTGAAGGTGTATTGGCCTTTGGCTTGCCCCATCAAGCCGATGCCGGGGGCGGAACCTATCGCCAGCAGGCTGCCGCCGACGCCCAATGTCAATGTCAGCAATAACCATTCTCCTTGAGGAATATCAGGATGCATCGTCAGCACGGCAAACATCAGCGTGCCGTTGTCGACAAATGCCGATGACAAGCCAATTAAAATATTGGCCAAGGTTGGGCTCAGTTGCCCGTAGAGCACATGGGAAATGGCATCCAGATAACCGATATAACCCAAACCACCGATGCCCATCATCGCGCCGTAAAAAAACAGCAGGGTATCCCATTCCAAACGCCCGACTTTTTCAAAGACATCAAAACTACCCTTTCCTGACTCGGGAATACTGATGTCGTGAACATCGGGTCCGGCAAACAATTCCAAACCCAACGATTTTGGCGCAGATGCGTTCGTGCTCTTGGTCAGATAAAAATAGAAGAACTGCAATAAGGATAATCCGGCCATCATGCCCGCTGCGGCCGGCAGATGCAGTGTCATGTCGAAACCGACAGCCAAACTAATGGTGATCCCAAACAAAAAGATGATGCGTTTTGCGCCACGCGGTAACTTGACTTCCGCGGTCTCGATAGCGGGCTTGTCTTTGGGTAAGGCAAAATGCATCAACGTCGCAGGCACCAAAAAATTCACCAGACATGGAACAAATAATTTGAAAAATTCGAAAAAGCTCAACATGCCATGCTGCCAGACAAACAAGGTCGATATACCGCCCAATGGACTGAAAGAACCGCCGGCATTGGTGGCAATGACAATATTGATACAGGCCAGAGACACGAAGCGCGGGCTGTTTTTACCAACCGCCACGACGACTGCCCCCATCAACAAACCGGCCGTTAAACCGTTAACCACGCTGGAAATAAAAAACACCATAAAGCCGGTAATCCAGAATAATTGCCGGTAACTTAAATGCTTGCTGACCAGCCAAACCTTTAAAGCATCGAATATCCGCATGTCTTCCATGGCATTCAAATAAGTCATCGATACCATGATAAACAACAGCAATTCAATGTAAGACTGCAAATTGCTCTTAAAAGCCGTGACCGCGAGTTGATTGCTGCCTTGTTGCTGATAGGCCAAGACGATAACGAACCAAATCAACGCGGCAGCCAGTAGCATCGGCTTGGACTTACGCAATTCGGTCACATCTTCGAACATCGCCGCGACATAGGCGGCCACCATCACAACCAGCGAAAAATATCCCGCCCAATGATGGGTCAAATCAAGTTGTTGCAATGCCGGTACAGCCGTTTCCACTTCGGCATACCCTAGCACGGGAAACGCCAATAACGCCAAACTAAACACACATACAGCCACTGGCAACATGCGCTCTCCAGAATCAAATTAATCAAAAGACCGCCAAACGCCTTCATCGCGGGAAAGGTTTGATGGAAAGTTGGCTAATTGTATTGGTGGGCGTGTAAAAAAGGCGTAAAGAGCGCCGCCTTAGCAAGCCAGATCAGACCCGTTTGGCGATATCTGAAAATTGATGGGTTACCAGACTTTTAAACGATAGCCGACACCCGATTCGGTCAGCAAGAATTTGGGCTGGGTGGGATCGGTCTCCAGCTTCTGGCGAAGCTGACTCATGTAGATACGCAGATAATGGGCGTTTTCCTGGTAGGACGGCCCCCAAACTTCGTTGAGAATTTGCTGGTGGGTCAGGACTTTGCCGGCATGTTTCACCAGAACCGTCAGCAGGCGGTATTGGATCGGGGTGAGATGGATTTCTTGATCGTCGACACTGATCACGCGATTGATCAAGTCGACCTTCAAATTGGCGGTGATAAAAATATCGCTCTGACCTTGTTCTTGTGGCCGTAACGAATGCCGTAGCGCCACGCGCATCCTGGCCAACAGTTCGCCAAAGCCAAAAGGTTTGGTCAAATAATCGTCGGCCCCAGCATCCAAGGCGTCGATCTTCTGTTGCTCGCTGCTACGCGCCGAAAGAATGATGATGGGCATCGCAGACCATGCGCGAATAGCTTTAATAACATCGACACCATCCATGTCAGGTAAACCCAGATCGAGTATCACCAAATTGGGCTTGCGGACGCCGACCTCGACGATTCCTTGCTTGCCGGTGTCGGCATCAAAGACGCCGAAGCCATGGGTGCTAAGACTGGTACGTAGAAAGCGCCGGATGGCGGGATCGTCTTCTATGACGATGATGACGGGATCGGTCTTAGCCATGCTGAAATATCCGTAGAGTTTGTATCATTCTTCCGGCTCGACAGTGGGGGGCGCTTGATCCAGTGGCAAGGAAAAAACAAACTCCGCCCCGCCTTCGGATCGATTCCTAGCGACGATACGACCGCCATGCACCTCGACGATGGCACGGCAGATCGCCAATCCCAAACCGACGCCGCTTTGTGCCGATTCATGGCGGGTTTGGTAAAACTTTTCGAATAGCCGTTCTTCCTGGCCCTTGGGAATGCCGGGCCCGTGATCGGCGACGGCGATTTCCACCGAAGATTCGTTGATTTCGGCCACTATCTCCAGAGCGCTGCCGGGGGGGGTGTAACGAACCGCATTCTCCAACAAATTGATCAGTACCTGCTCTATCATCACCGAATCGGCCAAGATCATCGGTATGCCTTCGGGTAGTTTGACCCTTACGGGGCGGCCGGTCAATTGGGCGTGCAGCAAGGTCAATACCGTGCCGATGATTTCCTCCAGGGGATGCCATTGTTTGTTGAGTTCCAGCATCCCGGCTTCCAGTTTGGCCATGTCCAGGATGTTGTTGACCAGATTCGACATGCGTTCGGCTTCGTCGACGATGCCTTGGCCGAGATCCAACCTGTCCTGGGGTTTTAATTCTCCCTTGTCTTGAGCGATGGCACTCGCCGAACCGATGATGGTTGCCAACGGCGTGCGCAGATCGTGTGAAATCGCACTGAGCAGGGAGTTGCGCAATCGCTCGGCTTCCATCTGTAATTGCGTCGAGCGGGCCTGCTCCGAAAAACGGATTCTGGCTATTGCCTGGCTAATTTGGCGTAAAAAGGTTTCCAGCAGTTTCTGTTGCTCGGGCAAAAACACCCGGCGCAGATTGACCGGCAACAAGGCCAACACGCCCAGCACCTTGTCTTCATTATGGATGGGAAAATAGACCGCCGAGGCACCGGGCAGAGTATTGGTGCCTTGTCCGGCGATTTCGTTATGGTCGAACACCCATTGCGCGACACTCAGATCGGCGCCTCTCAATGATTGGGCAATACCCTGATGGCGAGGAAAAACCACGCGGCCATTACCGTTCGGAAACAAAATCACATTCGGACTGCTAAATTCCGAATACAGATGTTTGACGGCGATGCGCACGGCCTCATCTTCCGACTGAATACTGCTCAACTCTTTACTCATCGAGTAAAGCGCCGCCGCCCGTCTTTCCCGATGCGCCGCCACTTTGGCTTGGGAACGGACATTGACCATCAGATTACTGATGACGATGCCAACCACTAGCATCGCCAGCAAGGTAATCAGATACTGGCTGTCGGATACGGAAAAACTGTAATAAGGTTGTACGAACAGCAAATCGAAACAACCTACGCCAAACACGGCCGCCAGAATGGATGGGCCGCGGCCGAAGCGCGTGGCGACAAACACCACACCCAGCAGATACACCATGACCAGATTGGCCAATTCAAGTTGGCCGAGCATCAAACGGCCCACGGCCGTGCTCAACAAAGTGACGACGATGGCCCAGAAATAACCGCCGTAGCGTTTTTTAGTCTTGGGTGGTATCCGTTGTTTTAATCCCGGTAACGGGCTTTTTTTTAACAAGGATAATTCGGGCTGTAATTCGGTGCGTTCTCTGCTGAGAGGGCTGCCCAGCAGATAAATATTGATGTTGTGGGCATGCGAAATCAACACGTCAACCACGGAACCCATCACCCAGCGCCGCCAACCGCGCCGGCTGGGTTTGCCGATCACAATTTTGTTGATGTTGCGCTCTCTGGAAAACCGGATCAGTGCTTCGCTCATTTCCGGCGCACTGAGCGTGACAGTTTCCGCGCCGAGTTGCTCGGCCAAGCGTAAAATTCGCAAGATGCCGTCGCGCTTTTCGGCCGGCATGCGCTGTAACTCAGGGGTCTCGACATAAGCGACTATCCATTCCGCACGAAGACTGGCCGCCAAACGCTTGCCGGCCCGCACCAAACGCTCGGCCAATTCATTGGGTCCAATGCAGACCAATATCCGATCGCTGACCTGCCAGACTTCGCGTATGGCGTTGTCTTCGCGGTAATCCAGCATCTGCGCGTCAACGCGATTGGCGGTTTGCCGTAAAGACAATTCCCGCAAGGCAATCAGATTGCCTTTGCGGAAGAAATGATTCACCGCTTCCTGGGCTTGTTGCGGCAAATAAACCTTGCCTTCCTTAAGGCGCAGCAACAGTTCGTCCGGCGGCAAGTCCACCAGCTCCACTTCGTCGGCTTCTTCGAATACGGTGTCGGGTACGGTTTCCCAAACCCGTATCCCGGCAATCTGACCGATGTCGTCGTTCAGGCTCTCCAGATGCTGCACATTCAGCGCGGTGTAAACGTCGATGCCGGCATCCAGCAGTTCATGTATATCCTGCCAGCGTTTCGGATGCCGGGACCCCGGTACGTTGGAGTGCGCCAGTTCGTCGACCACAATGATGGCCGGCCGGCGTTTCAGCGCGGCGTCGATGTCGAACTCATGCAGAATGGTGCCCTTGTAATCGATTTTCCGGGGCGGCAAAACTTCCAAGCCCTCCACTAAGGCTTTGGTTTCCTTGCGGCCGTGGGTTTCCACCACGCCGATCACCACATCGAGATTCTCGGAGCGCCGCTCCCTCGCCGCCAGTAGCATGGCGAATGTTTTGCCGACGCCGGCGGCGGCACCAAAAAATATCTTCAGTCGGCCACGTTTGGCTTTAGCCTTATCCCGCTCGACGCGGGCCAGAAGTTGGTCGGGATCGGGACGCTGATCATTCATTATTTTGCCCTTGTCAGTCCATCCAAGACCAGATTAAGACCCAGAATATTGACGCGCGGTTCGCCGAACACCCGCCATTGCCGGCCTTCGGTATGGGCATCGACCAGTTCAAATAGCTTGGCTTCGTCGATTTTGCGAATCTTGGCAATGCGTTTAATCTGGTATTGCGCCGCCGCCACACTGATATGCGGATCGAGACCGCTACCCGACGCGGTGACCAAGTCCACCGGCACAGGTGCGTGATTGCCAGGATCGGCATCTTTCAATGCCTGGACCCTGGCTGTCACGACATCGGCCAGCGCCGGATTGGTCGGACCTAAATTGGAGCCGCTGGAGGCAGTGGCGTTGTAGCTGTATGGGCTTGTCGCCGACGGCCGGCCCCAGAAGTATTTCGGCTCGCTGAAATTCTGGCCGATCAGTTCCGAGCCGATGAACTGCCCCTGTTGGTTTTTGATCAGGCTGCCGTTGGCTTGATCGCTTAACAGGGCTTGAGCCAGGACGGTTACCAGGGCCGGATATGCGGCGCCGGTCACCAGGGTCAACAGGAGCAGCATCATCGCCGCAGGTTTTAAGTAGGTAAACATATTCGTTCCTTACACCAGATTCATCGCAACTAAGGCTAAGTCGATGGCCTTGATGCCGATAAACGGCACGATCAAGCCACCCACGCCGTAGACTAGTAAATTGTTTTGCAGCAGTTTTTCCGCGCCGACCGGTTGGTATTTGATACCTTTCAAGGCCAGCGGAATCAAGGCAATGATGATCAGTGCATTGAAGATCACCGCCGACAGGATGGCGCTGGATGGCGTCGCCAGCCCCATCACGTTCAACACGTTCAAAGCCGGATAGGTGGTCGCAAAGGCTGCCGGGATGATCGCGAAATATTTGGCAACGTCGTTGGCAATGCTGAAAGTGGTCAGCGCGCCGCGGGTCATCAGCATTTGCTTGCCGGTCTCTACGATTTCGATCAGCTTGGTCGGGTTCGAGTCCAGATCCACCATGTTGCCGGCTTCCTTGGCGGCCTGGGTGCCGCTGTTCATCGCCACCGCCACGTCGGCCTGCGCCAAGGCCGGGGCATCGTTGGTGCCGTCGCCAGTCATCGCCACCAGACGGCCGTCGGCCTGGTGTTGGCGGATCAGGCTGAGTTTGGCTTCCGGTGTGGCCTCGGCCAGAAAGTCGTCGACCCCGGCTTCGGCGGCGATGGCGGCGGCGGTTAGGCGGTTATCGCCGGTGATCATGATGGTTTTGATGCCCATCTGCCTCAGTTCGATGAAGCGTTCCTTGATGCCGCCTTTGACGATGTCTTTCAACTCGATCACACCCAAGGCGCTTTGGCCGTCGGCGACCACCAGCGGCGTGCTGCCGCGGCGGGCGACATCGTCGACCAGGGTTTTCAGTTCCGGCGGGAATTTACCGCCTTGTTCTTCGATATGCTGGCGTATCGAATCGGCCGCCCCCTTGCGGATTTGCCGGCCTTCCAGATTGACGCCGCTCATCCGGGTTTGGGCGCTGAAATGTACGAAGGTGGCGCCTAGCGAATGTATATCGCGTTCGCGGATGCCGTACTTTTGCTTGGCCAGGATCACCACACTACGGCCTTCCGGGGTTTCGTCCGCCAGCGAGGCTAATTGCGCGGCATCGGCCAATTCGCGATCCTTGATACCATTGACCGGGAAAAAACCGGAAGCCTGGCGGTTGCCCAACGTGATAGTACCGGTCTTGTCCAGCAGCAGCACATCGACGTCGCCGGCCGCTTCCACGGCCCGACCGGAGGTGGCGATGACGTTTTTCTGCATCATCCGGCCGATGCCGGCCACGCCGATGGCCGACAGCAAGCCGCCGATGGTGGTGGGAATCAGGCATACCAAAAGGGCAACCAATACCGTCACCGAGATCGGACTTCCGCTGCCGGCGGTTTCGACACTATACAGAGAGAACGGCAGCAAGGTGACGGTCGCCATCAGGAACACCAGGGTCAGAGCGACCAGCAAAATGGTCAACGCAATTTCGTTCGGGGTTTTCTGGCGTTTGGCGCTTTCCACCATGCCTATCATCCGGTCGAGGAAGCTTTCGCCAGGATTGGTGGTGATGCACACCACCAGCCAGTCGGACAGCACCCGAGTGCCGCCGGTCACCGAGCTGAAGTCGCCGCCGGACTCGCGAATCACCGGCGCGCTTTCGCCGGTGATGGCGCTTTCATCGACCGAGGCCACGCCTTCGATGACCTCGCCGTCGCCGGACACGAAGTCGCCGGCTTCGATCAACACCACATCGCCCTTGCGCAGGCTGGAGCCTTCGACTTTGCTGTAATTGCTGCCGTATTTCGGCTCGTCGAGTTTTTTGGCGGCGATGTCACGCTTGGCGCTACGCAGGAAAGCGGCTTGAGCCTTGCTGCGGCCTTCCGCCACCGCTTCGGCGAAGTTGGCGAACAGCACGGTGAACCACAGCCACAAAGTAATGCTGAGGATAAATCCGGCGGATTCTTCGCTGTCGCCGTTCAGCGCTTGCAGCCACAACACAGTGGTCAACAAGCTGCCGAGGTAGACCACGAACATCACCGGGTTTTTCCACTGCTGCCTGGGAGTGAGTTTGGCGAAGGCGTCGAACAGCGCTTGTTGCAGGATTTGCGGGTCCATCAAGGACGTTGAAACGGCTTTGCTAGTCATAATATATCCTGCCTAGAAATTAATGTTGGTTGACCATTTGTAGGTGCTCGACGATAGGCCCCAAAGCCAAGGCCGGCACAAAGGTCAACGCGCCTACCATCAGCACGGTGATGATCAGTAATGCCGTAAACAAAGGCGTATGGGTTGGCAAAGTACCAGGGCCGACCGGCACAGTCTTTTTGGCGGCCAGGGAACCGGCTATCGCCAATACCGGAATCATCAGCCAGTAGCGGGAAAACAGCATCGCCAGCCCCAGCATGACGTTATAGAACGGCACATTGGCCGACAAGCCACCAAAAGCGCTACCGTTGTTGTTGCCTGCCGACGACCAGGCATACAACACTTCGCTGAAACCGTGGGCGCCGGGATTGAAGATCGAGGCTTTACCCGCATCCAGCATCAGCGTAATCGCGGTGCCGCCCAATACCATCAAGGGTGGAATCAGGATGATGATGGCGGCCATTTTCATCTCGTAGGCTTCGATCTTTTTGCCCAGGTATTCCGGGGTACGGCCTATCATCAGGCCGGCGATGAACACCGCGACGATGGCAAACACGATCATGCCGTAAAGGCCGGAACCGACGCCGCCGTAGATCACCTCGCCCAGTTGCATCAGCCACATCGGCACCATGCCGCCGATAGGCGTATAGGAGTCGTGCATCGAATTAACCGATCCATTGGAAGCCGCCGTGGTCGCTACGGCCCATAGGCCGGAGTTGACGATGCCGAAACGGGCTTCCTTGCCTTCCATGTTGCCGCCGGGCTGTTGGCTGGTTGCCGATTGGTCGACACCCAAAGCCGTCAGCGCTGGATTACCCGATTGTTCAGCTGGAATGGTGACAAAGATCAAGGCCACGAACACCAGGGTCATTGCACCGAGGATGGCCCAGCCCTGGCGAGTATCGCCGACCATCACCCCGAAGGTGTAACACAACGCAGCCGGAATCAACAGGATAGCCAACATCTCCAGGAAGTTGGACAACGGCGTAGGGTTCTCAAAAGGATGGGCGGAGTTGACGTTGAAGAAACCGCCGCCGTTGGTACCCAATTGTTTGATGGCAACTTGCGAAGCCGCCGGACCCAGGGCCAGGGTTTGAGTTTGCATGGACAGGGTTTCGGTGACCGGCTTGCCTTCGGCACCTACCACGGCTTTACCGTCGGCATCCAATTTCGGCGCCGAGTAGCTGACCGCTTCCTGCAAATTAACCGTCTGATACGGATTAAAGGTCTGCACCACGCCCTGCCCGACCAATGCGATCGCCAGCAGAAACGACAAGGGCAGCAGGATGTACAAGGTGCTGCGGGTCATGTCCACCCAGAAGTTGCCGATGCCGTTGCTGTTACGGCGATTAAAGCCGCGAATCAGCGCCACCAGCACTGCCATGCCGCTGGCGGCGGAAAGGAAATTCTGCACGGACAGCCCCAGCATCTGGGTCAGATAGCTCATCGTCGCTTCACCGCTGTAGCCTTGCCAGTTGGTGTTGGTGGCGAAGCTGACCGCCGTATTGAACGCCGAATCGGGCGTCACTGCCGGTAAGGCTTGCGGATTCAGCGGCAACACGTCCTGAAAACGTTGTAGGCAGTAAACCGCCAGCAAATCGAACAAATTGAATGCCAGCATCGCCAGCGCATATTGGGTCCAGCGCATTTCCTGTTCCGGATCGACGCCGCTGAGGCGATAGAACAGTCGTTCAATACCGGCGAACCAACGATTCAATCCCACCGATTCGTCTTGGTAGATCCGTGCCATATACGAACCCAACGGCTTGGCAAGGGCCAGCAGCGTAATGACGTAAATGGCAATCTGTAAAAAACCTTGACCAGTCATCAGAATTTCTCCGGATAAAGCAAAGCGACGACTAGATAGACGAACACGGCCAGTGTCAGCCCACCGCTGAGTAAATAAATCCAGCTCATGGTTGCCCCCTTAACGATTCGCAAGCGCTGATCAATAATGCGGCCGCCACAAAGAACGCCACGGTTAATAGCAAATATGCGACATCCATCATCTGCATTACCTCTTGGAAAAGTGAAAAACTAAGCTTTGCAATCGTCCCTAATCGTCTGACTATTAATCTACAGATTGATCGGTAAAAAAGTCGTAAAAATCTCCGCACCGGATGTAAAGGAAACATAAAAACTGATTCGTTTAGTCGCGCCCCGGGACAGGTCGATCAGTTTCTTGTCAGAAGATCATTAATGACGACCAGGTGCCAGGAATACGTCTGCGGGCTAAATCGACTTAGAAAAGCCGATAAACATAAACTTTTCTACGTTAGGAGGGCTGCTTCAAAAAGCATTGATCAAACGGACCGACAGGACTGAATATGTTAAGTCCGATAAAACAGTCTTCAATGGAAAAACTACGAGACAGTTCGCCGTAAGCAATACCCTGGCAGAACAGAAAGATAGATAAAAAAGATCGCAAAGGAATAGGTTGTAAGCCTGAACTTTGCCGGCGTATTCACGCCGGGCGGAATCGGGCCGAGGCTGAAACGCCTTGGCCCGAGCGGGTTTTGGACAAAGCTTCTAGCATTCAATCCGAATACCGCACCGTCAGGATGGGAGCTTAGATCAATTCGACTGGAAACTCCTAAATGCCGGATTAATAACATTCACGAATTTTCAACTCAGAGCGAACGAATCGTCGGCGTCATGTCACTCCCCATTTATCGGCAGTGTGTCGCTCCGGATTCTGCCATCGTCAGTTTTAAGACGAGGTGCGAAGCCAATAGGTTTTGTGCAGGCTAAGGTATCGGCTGACAGCCAACGGCAGCGTGGCGCCGCCCATCTTGAATCCCAGCCATTTCAAGCCTGTCCGCAGTATCGCCGAAGGTATCAGCCAGGGAGCCTGTTTCGCCAGATAGCGTATTTCCGACCTCACGAACCGCAAGCCTTCGCCGGATGCGCCGCCAAATGTCTGCTGCAACCATGCGGTATGGGTATGAAACACGCCGATATCGAAATAGCGCTTGAATTCGTCCAGAAAACCGTAATCGTGGGAATGGAAGACTTGGGCATCGGCACGATAGGCAACTTTCCAGCCGGAAACCAGCATCTTGCCGGCGACGTAAGTATCTTCGTTCATAATGGTGTTGGCAGGAAATCCGCCGACCTGCATCAGGGCGTTGCGCCGATAGGCGGCAAAGGAGTTGGAAATGAATACCGTTTTAATGCCGAAGCGCGCACGATCTTCCAGGCTGCGCGACTGATTTTCCGCCGGATAGTTGAACAGCCTGGCATGCGCGGCAATCGGCCCGGCGTTTCGGTGCGGTAATTGGCGGCCGTAGGCGGCGCCAACCTGCTCATCCTCGAAGGCCGCCAGCAGCTTTTCGATGGCATCGGGGCTGGCCAATAAGGCATCCTGAGTCAGAAATACGATAATATCCATGCCGGCCAGCAGATTCACCCCCAACTGGCGAGTACCGCCATGGTTGAACTCCGCTTTGGGAATCACCTGCGCTTCGAAACCGCGAGCCCGCGCCAAAGCCAAGGTTTCATCGCTGGAAGACGAATCGATCAACAGCAAATAATCCGGCTTTCGAGTTTGCGCTTCGAAGGCCTGCAACCACGCTTCCCAAAGCTTGCCGGCGTTAAGGGTGGGGACGATAAGGCCGACTTTATTCATACGCCGACCCCTCGGTTAATTGTTCAGGCAAATTGCCTTGACCGGTTCCGGTCAGCACCCGCCAAACCCGTTCGCCAAGTTTGACCGGATCGAGTTGTTGTTCGACATAGTGTCGTCCGCTCCACGACATCCTTTCCCAAGCCATGCTGTCCAGGGATTGCGCATTCCGCAGCACGTCGCAAACTGACGCTTCATTCCTGTCGAACACGAAGCCGGCGCCGAACGATTGCAGGTGATCCCAGGCCAGGCCTTTGGCCACCAACACCGGCCGCCCGGCCGCCATGGCTTCGGCGACCACATTGCCGAAATTCTCGCGCATGCCGCCGGCCTCTTCCAGCCCGGAAGGCAGCACCAGAAAGTGACTGGACGCCAACAGCGCCATGACCTCTTCACGCTCCAGATAACCCCGGTAGCTGATGGCGCCTTGGGCTTGTTCGACCAGCGTCTGAAACTCCCGGAAATAGTCGCCGTCCACGCTTCTGCCGGCGATCACCAAGCGATCCGCCGGACGCCTAACCTTCAACCATGCCCGGATAAAGGCGTTGATGCCCTTCTCTTGCTGAATATGTCCCAGAAAACACAACTGTATACCTTCGCCGGCAGGATAATTGGCGACTTTTATGTCCCGGCTGTCGATACCGTTAGGCACCAACAAAATGCGCGCCTCGCCGCCGAGTACGTTTCGCCCCCCTTCGGCCTCGGTGTCGCTGGTGCAATGCACGGCGATGGCGCGGCGCAGGGTTGGAAAGGTCAACCATTGATAGAAAAGCCATTTATGCGGTTTTTGCCGCTGTATCAGCTCCACATGCTCGGGCATCAATCCGCCGTGCACGGCAACCATGAACGGCCGGCGCAGCAGGCAGCAAAAAATCGCCGCCAGCGTGGACGGCCAGGTGGCGATACCGTGGATATAAACCACCGGCGCCCGCAGGCATAAGCCGAACAGCTTGGGGATGGCACCCAAGCCAAAGCCCCAACGCCGGAATCCGTAGCAGCGATACAAGCGGACATCGGTTTGTTCGCCCAAGCGCACATCCTCGGCCCGCAAGCGGCCGGCTATCGACTCGTCGGATGCCAGCAATTCCATTTTATGCCCCCGCTCGGCCCAGGCCTTGGTCAACACGCTGGCCGTGACGGACACGCCGCCGTAACCCTTTGCCGGTGGTATATGCGTAGTGACTATGCCTACATCCATCTCGCTTCTCCTGAAACTATCCGTGAATAAATGATGGCCATGGCGGCCAGTAGTTTTGCTGCTATCGACATGTTTACCTCCCATACTCCAAAAAGCCTCGCCAAATGCCAACCAGGTTGTAAAAGGAATAAGCCAGCCTTTTCGGGTTCAATAACAGCATGGCCAGCATCATTTTCAATACCGGGGCAATAAACATCTTGCGGACGATGTAATACAGAATGAACAAGTCCTGCTGGTTGGCGAATTTTCTGATGTAGGCGCCGATGCCGGTGGAATACATCAACATCCTGCCGGTTCCCAGCTTGTAATGATCCTTGTTGGCGTGATAGACCTTGATTTTCGGCGTGTAGAACGCCGTGCTGCCGGCCCTTAGCAACCGATATAACAGCTCGAATCCCTCGGCGCCGGAATACTTGGAACCGATCCCGAAATCGTGATCCAGATGGAATTGCCGGGCATCGATTCTGTAAGTATCGAAAAAATGCGTAAACTCCACCCCCATCATATTAAAGCGCGAAAAGTACCGGGCCTTGCGGCTGTTAACGCCGATACTGAATTGAGTGGAGGCAAAATCATAGGAACCGACGACCAGAATCGCCAGGTGCTTGCGGCCGACAAACTCCACGACGACTTTTTTCAACACATCCTTGTCGTAGACGCAATCGTCATCCGGAAACGCGACTATCCTGCCCCGGGCGTAGCCTATGCCATGGTCCCTGCCTCTGGCGTTGCCGACAAAATCCACTTTCACATGTTTAATCTCAAAGCAGTCCTTGAACTGCTCGATAATGGCGTCGATTTTGCCGTCCTTATTTTGATCGATGACGATCAACTCAAACTCTTTATAGCTCTGATAAAGCAGGGACTTTAAAAAATCCACCAATTCTTTATCTCTGCCCAGCGTCGTTAAAACCAGCGAAACTTTCATACTGTTCCCCTTGCCTGAATATCGGCCTTTGCCTGCAGATAGATCGTCGCCTCATACCAGGTAAACATCAGCGCAAACTCCAAGCCTGCCATGCCGTCTAAAAATCCGCCCCGAAAGACGAAGTGATATAAAAATCGGGCCAGTATTCTCAGCCAGGATCGCCCCAATAAAACGCTTAACCGCCCGCGCGTGGTCATCACCGCGCCGGCGGTGGGCTGAAGCTTTACCTCTTGCGCGGCCTTGTCGACATGTTTATGCATCCATTCGATGATTTCGCCATGATAAAAATAATGTTCATAGGGCGTCGAGGCATAACCGAGCAGGCAAGTATCCAGGACGGCTTCGCCGTGCCCGGTATGGTTGCGGACAAAGCGGGTGGTTTCCCGGCGCACCAGCCGTGGGTGATAAATGGGGTAACCGGGGGCGTGGTTTAGACGTTTCCCCCTTAAATAAAGTATCGACGGCACCATCACCACATCGATGGCATCGGTACCGGACATTTTGCCTTCAAACCAATCGTAAAAAGTTTGAGGATAAATTTCGTCGGCATCGACAAATAATATCCAAGGCGTAGTTATATCGCATTGCTTGATGGCAAAATTACGCTGCTCGGCAAAGCCCGGCCAGGGATTCGTATAGATTTTGCAACCGCGGCTCTCGGCAATAGCGATGGTGTTGTCGGTACTTCCCGAGTCTACAACGACAATGGCATAGCGTTCCGGAATAGCCGCCAGACAACGCGGCAAATTGCTTTCCTCATTTTTAGTCAAAATAACGACAGTCAACATATCACTTGTTCAATTGATTGGTTCGAGTAAGGTAAAGGTTCAGTTTTTGACCGCATACAGATTGATGTAGATACCCAGCCCGAACCAGTTCATGACAGCGGCAAACGGGATTTGCGCCAGTTTCACAAACCCGTCGACAGCCGACGCCGTTCTGCCTTTCAAACCCAGTCTTTTCGATAAAGCGTTGAATGGAATTCTGGTTATTTGCTCGGCCCTGACCACTCGGAAACCATGGCGCTCCAGCAAGGCCTTCAAGCCGTTCTCGGTAAAATAATTGACATGTTCCGGCACCCATAGACAGGCGTTGTCTTTGGTGCCCAACAATTTCACTAAAAACGACGCATAGTTCGGTACCGCACAAGCCAGCACGCCGCCGCTTGCCAACAGCTCGGCGACTTTTGCTATCGCCCGATCCGGCTCGAGCAGATGCTCCAAGACCTGCGACATCATCACCACCCCAAACGGTTCGGATGCTTGGTAACTTTCAAACATTATCGCTAGCGGTTCATCGCCATTCAAATCCTTGAACACCCGGTTTTCGTATTGGCCGGGGTTGATGCTGACCGTCTTATAGCCCACTGCTCTGAGCGCCCGGGTATAAAAACCGAACCCGGAACCAATGTCCAAGGCCCGGCCCTTGCCTGACCAATCGAAGCGTTTAGCCTGGAGGCTCATGCGTTCGGCATCCAGCGTACAGTTGGGAAACTCCGCCTCTCTGGCCAGCACTTCTTCCAGGGTAATCGCCTGGGTCAGCGCCTGGCCCGAGTATTGATAAATCGATTGCAGCCATTGCACATGCGGCGGCTGGTTTAAAAAACCGGTGCCGCAGCTATCGCAGCGATAGATATGAAATTCCTTGTGATTGGAGCCTTCGGTATATTGGAAATTTTTCTGCCGCCAATATTTGATTTTATGGCCGCCACAGGCCACACATTCGTGTAAAACTTCGCCGTATATCTCTGAAACTGTCGGTGCATACGCCATAGTCTTCTCCTTCGATGCTGTTTTCGCTAAAAAGTAGTTTTAAATTTCTAAATCGTTAGGCGGTTGCCCGGCAAACGGCCGCGGCCTGTTCACCCCGGCTTTTGTTCCGGGAACCAACGCTACGCCAAGGCTTGGCCAGTATTGCCAGCACCAGTGCCTCAACCCCAAAATAAATGGGATTGGCCATCGCCGCTCCCGGCAATCCGTAATTTTTTACCATCAAGGGGATGCAAATAGCCGCCGTTAGCGCACCGCATACCCGCCCCATCAGCAACAAGCGTGTGCGCTTCCTGGCCAGCAAAGGCTGAGCCAACACCGTGCCCATTGCATGCAGCGCACAGCCGACAGCGATAGCCGGCATCAACTCGACCGCCGAATGATAGGTACTTGCCAAAAGCAAGCTAGCCACCCAGTCCTTGCCTATCAGTAATAGCGAAACCCCGGCAAACCCTAACATAAAAACGCAGCCGACCCATAGCCATAAGATGCTGAAACCGTCCTTGATGCGATTTTCGGCGCACGATTGAAAGTAGATCGGTTGAAAAATGCGCAACAACACCATCGCACTGCGGTTGAAGGCTTCGTTGACAATGGTATAGGTGGCGGCATACAAGCCGACTTCCGCGGCGGTCAGCAAATAGCCGATCACATAGCGGTCTCCCAAGCCGTTGACCCAAAATATCAGTTCCATCGGAATCAGCGGCAAGGCATAAGCCCAGACATCGCTTTTAAAATTGCGGGCGGTTAACGATCTGGGCTTCGGTTCGGCATCGACATGCTCGCCATGAATAATCGACCAGACCGTATTCGAAACAATACTGGCCAGAATGTAGCCGGCCAGCACCCAAGCTGCCTGCCGGCCGACAAACCATACCAATGCAATCGCCAACAAAGGCCGCAAGACGCTGTCGCTGGTCTGCCAAAAACTGGCGCCGCGATGTTTGCGTTCGCCGATCAATAACTGAATGCCCAGTTCGCGCCGCACGGTGACCGCCAACAGTATCCCGGTCAGCACGAACAGAAAAACGTCGCCCTGCGTCAGATAGCAATAGGCGGAACCGCCCAGCACCAACAAGGCTATTGCCAGAGCCGTGGCTTTGACGGTAAAGCCGGCCACGGCCTTATGCAGATCCGCGCGCTCGCGGTTGTTAAGGCATTCCGGCGAGAGTCTCATGCCGGCGCAGATATAAGGATAGGAAAATACCGCCACACCCAGGGCGACAAAACCGTTCAACAAGGCCACTTGTCCGTAAATATCGGGGCTGACCAACTCGGTGAGAATCCTCGTCCCCGCCAACAGCGCCAGCGCCGATGCCAGTTGTCCGAGCAACACCCAGAATGCATCGCCGAATATTCGTCTTTGTTTCAAAAATCCAATCATCTTAATAATCCTGTACCGATATCCTCAGGATGGGCGCCGATAATAACCATCGACCGCTATCGGCTGAGTCATGGCCGGCATAGTCCCGGACTGATAACCGCAGCCCAAAACCGTTCCCCACAAAAACATCAACATGGCGTTTTGCGGAAAATACTCCCACATATTGAATGTCAGTCCGGCGACGAAGATGAACATCATCACCAAACCTTTTTTAGGATGATTGGAGGTTCTGGCGGTTGTCCATAAAAACAGTATGTAGGCCAGCAAACCGATCAGGCCGTAGCCGTTCAGCAGAAACAAATACAGGCTGTCGGAATCGAATTGCCCCGGAAAATGTTCGGCGCCGAACAGGATATTGATGGTATTGGAACTCAAACCCAGGCCCCAACCGAATAACAAATCCATGCCATCGTGGATATGGTTGGCAAACACCCGTTGCCACAGGTCTATCCGCCCGTCCTCGGTAGGGTTGGCGTCGTCGCGTCCGCTTAGCAGGGGGCTGGAAGCTAGCAGCAACGCGCCGACGGCCAACATCGGCGCCGGCATCACCAAGGCCCAGCGGTCGCGGGGCCGGAGCACGGCATAAACTTGAAAAAACACCACCAGCAGCGAGCTGATGAAGGCGGTTCGCGAACCGCTTAGCAAGGCTAAAAATATACTTATGACCAACCAGTTGCGCATGCCCGGCACCAGCGCGAACAGCAGCGAACAGGTCGCCATGGTCGCCCCGAACAAATTAGGGCTGACAAACGTGCCGAAAGGCCGGCCGCCGCCCAGAAACGACACGCCGAACAGAGGCGGCGCCCACAAAGCTTGCGCAATGGCCAACACAGCCTGTAGCGCGATGTAATAGCGCAGGTAATGGGCAAACTTGTAGATCACAAACTCGCCCGCCCCCAGGCGGCTGGTGACGAAGCCGATCAAGGCCAACGGCAGATATTCGAACACCCTCAAGCCGGCCATCGGCACCACTAACGGCAAGTCCAGATACAAGGCATAGCCAACCTCGAACAACACGTAGGCGGCAAGCACGGCAAAAAAGGCGAATACAGGGCTGATCAAGGCGCCGCGCCGCAAACGCGGTTCAAGAAACGCGTAGACGACCAATACCAACAACATGACTTCCCGCAGTATCCGCAAACCGAAATCCTGCTCGCCGTATACTTCCTTCACCCCTTGCCAGGCCGATTCAACCTGTGGCAAGGAGGCCAAGATCGAGACACTGACCAGTGTCACCAGCAAAACCGGCAAATCTTTTTCCAGACGGATTCTCATCAATCGAGCCTACGCGCTTTCGTCCGTTTCCACATGGGCAACCGCGGCCGGCAAATAGTCGCGATCAAGCTGTTTGCCCAGCCAATCGCCAACCGCCTGATATTTGTCGCCCCACGCCGATGACTTGTTGGGTTCCTGATCGGCGCGCTGATAGGCATAGCCGTAATAAGGGTAATAGGACGAACCTTCCTTCATATCGTTGATAATGAAACCGTTCGGTTTGACGCCAACCTGCTGAAAACGCCGGAAGCTAACTTCCAGCTCCTGCGCGGTGTAGCGGCCTTCCTTGACCACCAGGAAGGTGGCGTCGACATGTTTGCCGATGATGGCGGCATCGGTGGCGCCCAAAATCGGCGGCGAATCGATAACGATGTGGTTGTAAAAGCTTTTCAACTGTTCCAGCGTCTCCGCCAGCTCGCCGAGCACCAGCAACTCCGCCGGATTCAGCACCATGCTGCCGCGCGGTATCAGATCCACGCCGACATCGGGCAGGCTGACGATCACCTCGCCTAGCGTGGCCCTGCCGGCCAGCAGATCGGAAAGCCCCGGCTGCTTGGATACCGAAAAAGTTTCGTGCAGCCGGCCGTTGCGCATGTCGGCATCGATGATCAACACCCGTTTCTTGATGCTGGCCAGCAATGCCGACAGATTGGTGCTGACAAAGGATTTACCCATGCCGGGTGCCGGGCTGCTGACCATGATGACCTTGCTCATGTCGCTGGCCAAGGTCGCTTCCAGCGTGGTCCGCAAACCGCGTAGCGACTCCACCGAAATATCCAGCGGATCCTGGCTAACCAGAATGCCGGGTTCTCTGTCCTTGCCCTGATCGATCAGCTTAGCCAGCCGACGCTGCTTTTTGCTGTGCGGGATGGCGGCAAACAACGGCAGACCTACTTGATATTCCAGCAAGGCCGGATAATTGTCATGGCGTTGCAGCGAATGTCTCAGGAAAATCAAGGCAGAACCCAAACTTAGGCCCAGCAAGCCGGCAATGGCCAACAACAGGCTCGGTTTTGGCCAATAAGGCTTTTCCGGCGTCACCGCGAAATCGACGATCCGCGAGTTACCCAAGGAGCCCGCGGCGGCGATGCGTTGTTCCTGAGCGCTGTTCAACAAGGAGGTGTACAGCTCGGTATTGACCTGCACGTCGCGCGACAGGCTGACCATGTTTTGCTGGGTTTTCGGCAAGTCCTTGATGCGTTTTTCCAACGCCGCCAATTTGTTATTGACGCGCTTGATCTGGGCATTGGTGGAAATCATGTCCGGATGCTCGGATTCCAGGCGCTGACTTTGTTCGTCGTATTTTTGCTTAAGCTGAATACCCAGGGTTTCCATATCCGACGCCTGTTTCAACAGGATCTCAGCCTCGGCGGAAATATCCACCGCGCCGTGTTGTTGCCGGTAGGCGCTCAAGCCTTGCTCGGCTTTTTCCAGACGCTCCTTGACGACGGGCAGCTGGCTTTCCAGGAAGCCGAGTTTTTGCGAGGCTTCCGCCGATTCCCAATTCACCGTGGCGTTGACGTAAATCGCGGCAATATCGTTGACCGATTTAGCCAGTTGCTCGGGATCGCGGCCTTTCAATTCCACGCTGAGGATGTCGGTATCCTTGGATACTTCCTTGACGGCAAAGGCTTTTTGCAAAGTTTCGATAGCCGTCAGCGCGGTGCGGCGCGTCAATTCGAAATGGGTGCCGGGATGTGCATCCAGGGTATCGATTTTGATCGTCACCGGGGTTTTTTCGCCGATTTCGCCGGTCACGACTTCGCCAATGCTGCCTTCCAGCAATTCGTCGCCACGCGGATCCAGCAATTGAAAACGGCCTGCTTCCAGCGCAATCAAGGTAAATTGTTTTTCAAGATAACGGTCCGGCACTTCGAATGCAGCGACTTTGAGCTTTTCGCCGCCCCAGGCCCAACGGCCGAATCCCCACCAGGCACTCGACACGCCGTCGTGGGCGTCGTGTCTGCGAGCCAGCGTTTCGCCGAGCAGCGGGAAGAAATAAGGTTCGGTTTCCACCGCCAGATTCAGGTTTTCCACGACCTTGCCCAGCACCGAACGCGAGCGCAGAATCTCGACTTCGCGCTGTGCGCGAGGACTTTCCGCTTCGGCCGGGGCTTGATTGGTTTCGCTGCGTAGCGTGGCCGACAACAGCGCCTTGTTTTTGTCGATGCGCAGCAAGGCATCGGCCTTGTAGGTGCGCGGCGCCAGCACCAGATAAACCATCGTCACCAGCAGCACCGAACACAGCGAGATGAAAATGGTCTTTCGGCCTTCAATCAGCAGATCGACATAATCGCGGATACTGATGCCCTGCTCTTCGATCCGGGCCTGATTCAGCGGCTGCAATACGGGAATAGCTTCATTGTGTGAATACATAATTTTCTTAATTTCAATGCGGTGAAAAAAATATCGTCGTTTTAGCCTTTCCTTTTTTTTACATCCCCATCATCGCCGCTTGCGACATAATCGCAGTGAACGAACCCGGTAAAATCTGGTTCAGGACTCGCGACCATTGTGTAACGCCGGCCGTGCCCACAAATAATGTGTCGTGGGCTTGTAACGGAAATTGCTCGGCCAAAATCATCGCATCGGGCGATTCGGCATTCAGCTGAAAAATCTCCGGTTGCATCTCGCCGGCGCGGATCACATAGATGTCGCCGGGCCGGGAAGTATTGAAATCAACCCCGGAAGCCTCGGCTATCGCCTGCGCCAGACTGATACGGCCCTTGTTGATCTGGATGGCCTGCTGCCGATTGGCCTCGCCCATCACATAGACTTTGCTGTCCTTTTGATCCGCGATGTTCAGCACATCGCCGTCTTGCAAAAGCAGGTTCTGGGTAGTAAGGCCTCTTTCATACATGGCTTGCACATCCAGTTTGTAGAGTTTGCCGCCGCGGGCCAACGCTACATTGGCAAAATCGGAGTCCTTGGTGGCGCCGCCGGCACGGCTGATGGCCTCGGCCACCGTCAGCGGGGTCTCGTTCATGGTTTGCACGCCTGGGGTTTTGACTTCGCCAACCACTGCCACCCGATGGGCCTGGAAGGACAACACCCGAATATCGAGTTTGACTTTTTTGAAGTATTTGGACAGTTCGCGAGTCAGATCGGCGCGTACTTCGCTGACGGTTTTGCCGGCGACATGAATGCTGCCGACATAGGGGTAATACAGATCGCCGTTCTCATCGACCACTTTGCCAGCCAGCTCCGGCAGGATTTTTTCACCGCCGGGATCGTTCAGTTCCGGATGTTCCCACACCGTAATCTGCAACCTATCCTGTGGGCCGATGCGATAGCTGGCTTTATTGGCATCGGCCGGCGGCAGGTTGTTGACCGCCTGGCGGCGAGCGGTTTCCCGTTCGATGATCAGGTCGGCGGTAATCGGCACGATGCGGGTTTTCTCCTTGACCAGACGGCCGTCCTTCATGGCCGGCAACTCGATTTCGGTCATGCCGTTATCGGTCTCCATATCCATGCCCGGTGCCAAGAAACACCCCGGCAACAGTAAAACTATCATCAGCAAGGCAAGAATCAATGGGATCATTCTAAACATGGCGCGCATTTTCCTTAGTAGGCATTTTTATTGATAAAACCGGTCAGCACGGTGCGGAAGGCGATCTCCAGATCGAACCACAGCGACCAATGCTGGATGTAGTACAAATCGTGTTCGATGCGGCGGTTCAGATCGGTGTCGCCGCGCCAGCCGTTGACTTGCGCCCAGCCGGTGATGCCGGCTTTCACCATGTGTTTTTTCATGTAGTTGGGTACTTGATCCTTGAAGACTTCGACGAAGTCCGGGCGCTCGGGACGCGGCCCGACCAGGGACATGTCGCCGCGCAGCACATTGATCAATTGCGGCAGTTCGTCCAGGCTGGTTTTGCGCAGGAAACCGCCAAACCGGGTGGCGCGATTTTCGCCGGGCTTCGCCCAGACCGCGCCGCTTTTGGCCTCGGCATCCATAGGCATGGAGCGGAATTTCAAGATCACGAACTTACGGTTGTTCCAGCCTACCCGCTCCTGCCGATAAAACACCGGCCCCGGCGAACTCAGCTTGACGCCGAAGGCGATGAACAACATTAACGGACTGATCAACAGCAAAATGATGAAAGCCATCAGGCGGTCTTCGATTTCCTTGATATAGCGGTTAACGCCGTGCAAAGGCGAAACCGAGACATCCAGAGTCGGGATGCCCGCCACGGTATTCAGGCTGAGGAATTTGCTTTGTTTGAAGGCGAAGCAGTCGATCACCAATCGAATGCTGACCGGCAGATGCCGCAGCTCGTACTGCGCGCGCTCCGCCAACGATGCGCCCGGAAAGGCAACCCAGACTTCGTCTACGGATTCCCGGGCGATAATGTCGCTGAGGTCGGCCAATTTGCCTAATCGAGGCAAGGAAAAATCGGCTACCGAGTTTCTGTTATCGGCACGGTCGTCGACATAACCGACGACTTGCAAGCCGGCCCAGGACGAATGGTTTAACTGTCGGCTAACCGCAACCGCCATTTCATTCAATCCCACCAAGATGATGCGGCCCTGCGACCAGCCGCGCGAACGCAACCAGCCCAGCAACTGAGACAACAAACCGCGGGCAGTCAGCATGAAGACCAAGCCCAGCGCCCCCCAGGAGGCGATCCAGCGGTAACTGGAACCGAACCAGAAATGCAGCCTGACCAGGGCAACAATCGAGACCACCGCCACCAAGGCGGATACCCAGGCTCTGATGATGCGCGGAATTTCGCCGCGCATGGCGTCATTGCGCCACGGCCGATAAACCTGGCCGATTTCGAAAAAAATGATGGCCCCCAAAATCCCCAGCGCAATCACGATCCGGTAATCCGAATCGACGGCAAACCGGCGCAGCCAAAAATAGTGGGTAACCCAAGCGGCGCCTAGCAGCATCGCAATATCGATAAATCTCAGCAATAGGATCACCGTATGCCCATATTGCCTGAAGAGCCCGTTGAAGATATTTCCCAAACCGAGTGGCATGTTCGCAAAACCTCTGTTTTGTCTATGAACTAATGTCGAACGGCAAAAAACCATTCCCCCAAAGATCAATTCAACCGGCGGCAAACGCAAGTCGTACTGATTAGTTGCAAAGACTACAGAGGTAAAATTAAAGCAATCTTGGGATTTGATTAAAATCTGATGAAAAGCGGATGATTGTCTAATGAAAGTCCGAGCGCAGCCTTAGCTAGGCTGGTGCGAACTCCGGATGGCATCAATATCCGGTCAAGCGCTCATAGTCGGATCGAGCCAGGACATAAACCGGACTAGCGGATAATGGAATGCTGGCGTTTCCGCTAGCGTCAACCGGTAGCGTCTGGGCGTGGCCCACCACATCCACCAGCATCCAGGATTTGGCGGGATCGAGTTTCGTCGGCCAATGGCTTGTCTCATCGTCCGTTCGCCAGGCCATCAAGGTCTCGCCGAAATAAGCCGCCTGAATGTTGGCGTCCTTGGCATCGAAAGCCCGGTACGGCAGGCCGTCGATTAAGGCGCTTGCGGTGTACATCGCCGTCTCGCCGGGTTTGTGGCCCATCGAATAATCCCAGAGCCGCCCGTAAGCCAGATCGTATTCGTGAGCGATGCAGAATGCCAAACCCAGATAATCGCTGCGGCTGTTGACCCAGGCGATGATCTTTGCCACCTGCTCGGCCTGCCAGCGGCGGCCGGTCATGCCATGCATGGCCTTGGCACCGGTTTCGCCCAACCAAAACGGCAAGCTGTTTTTTTTGCCCAGGCTGGCGAAAGCGGCCAGCACGCCTCGTTCGTCCTCGCTGGCAGCGTTGCCGATGGGGCCGCCGAAACGCGGCGACTGTTGCGGGTAAGCATGTACATCCCAGGCGTCCTGATAGCGATCCAGACCAAGCTGCAACACCTGTTTGAACCACTGCCCTGCCCCGCCGGTATCGCCGGGCCGAACCAAACTGCCGCCGACATAGTGGGCATCGCTACGCTGTTTATGCGCCTGTTCGTATTCCCATTGGGCGCGTTCCACCCAATGCGCCGGCTCGCGCAGCTTTTGCCATTCAGGCTCGCTGCGAATGTCGATTTCATTGGTCGACTTGAAGAAACGGGTAAAGGATGCCGCCGTGTCGATAAAATGCTGCCCGTCTGCTCGATTATCGTTAAGCCAGTTGCTGTCGCCGGAGGAATCGGCAAACAACACCAGGCCCAGTTGTTTCGCCCGCTCCCACTTGGCTCGATATTGCGGGTCGAAGCCCGGATAGCTGCCGTAGCTTTTGAAAATACCCATCCGTTCCAGCCAGGTAAAATAGCCGCCTTCCTGCATAAAGCTTTTGTCGCCGTCGGCCAAGGCGTAGTAATCGTTATTCCAGAGTTTCTTCCTGTCCAGGCGTTGTTTCTGCTCCGCCACGCCGCCGACCACGGAGAAACCATCGGCCGGATAATTCATGATCAGTTGCCCATCCGGTTTGTGCAAGGACGGGTAAACGGCGTAGTAGCCGGGCTCCGCGATCTTGCCGAAGTCCGCCGAGGCTTGGCCGGGGAACATGCCGTTGACTTCCCGCACCGCGATCTGCCGACCGCTATAATCGACCAAGCGCAGACGAAGTTTGGCCGGGAAACGCGGCAAGGGTGCCGGCAGAGCGCTTTCTTCCAGAATCGGATGCCAGCGCATATCCACCCGTAAATTCACAAGATCGCCGGGATGAAGCAAATTGGCTGGCGCATCCGCGAAGACGACCGGCCTCAGCTTGGCGGCGATGGCATTCAGAGCTGGATCGACGCTGGGGTCGCTCGGTTGGGTCTTGATCGAATCCAGCGGCCGGCCGGCGGGGTCGGTGAATTGGCCGGCGAAGAAAAAGCGTTGGTCTTGGTCGTGCTGCATCACCAACTTAATCAGCAGGCTATGCCAACCGGGCGAGAGATTCAATGCGGCAAGCCGGGGTGTCTCCTGCTTCTCGGATAAGGCAGTCGCCACCAAACCTTCGGTGGTCAATCCGTGTAACAATGACTTTACCGACTCGCCAACAGACGGTAAGCCGCCTAGCGGATTCGGATCGTCAATCGATTTAACCGGCTGACCATCCAGCCAGACGGCGCTCTTGATACCGGAGTGTTTCAGATGCAGCAAGGCCTGCGCAGCTTGATCGCTATGCAGGTAAAGCTGCGCATAAGCGCTACCGCGCGACCAGCCGTAGGCGTGTTGGGTGCGGGCCTCGATGTCGGCAGCGCCATGGGCGCCGGTCGGCGCGACTCGCCAATGCCGCATTTCTCCAGCCATCATCTGTTGACTAAGGTAAGGTTGGCCTGGATTTGGCCGCAATACGGTTTCGCTATCCAATCCGGCAATAGAAACACCCGCCAAGCCGTCTTGCAGACCGCCTACCAGCCAGGCTTCCGGCACGCCCGCCTTCAAAGGTTTCGCGGATTCAGTGGCGACAGGCTGCGGTGCCGGCAGCTTGCCGGCTTTACCCGGATCGTTTAGAAAATCGGCCACCTCCCCTTCGCTTTTGGGCTGTGCCAGCACGCCCAGCACCGTATAATGATCGTCGGTGATTACCGCCGCAGGCTTCTCGGCCAGATTCAGGTCAAGAGCCAAGGCCTCCGACTCGGCGCCAATCAGATAAGATACCGAGAGCTTGTCGTAGTTTGGCTTAGCTGCATCCGATGCCAAACCGCGGAACAGGGTTTCGCCACTGTCGCCGTTGCCGTCCAGCACATAAAGGCGGCGTTCGGCGTTCGGCATCGGCTTGGTCAACGCCAGGAAGCGATTGCGGGCCTGGGCCTGAGCCTGGCTCATCCAATCGCCCAATGGTTTTTCCAGTTTCAGCAGAAAGGCATCGAAGACCTTGGCGCCGTCGGCCTTGCCGCTATTGTCGATTTCCAGCCAGCGATCGCCCGGCAACAACGTAACGCTTGCCTCGGCTTGCAGCCATTGATATTCCCATGGTGTGGTATTGGTCAGGGATAATTCGCCGCGTGTCGCCAACTGCTCGGGTTTGGCGCCGGCCTTGACCGTGAAATTTTGATTGACCTGGGAAACCTCGCCGCCGCTTTTGTAGCGAGCAAAAAACCGGTACTGCCCCGGCCGCGTCGCCGGATCGAGTTCGAATCGAAAATTCGCGCCCCAATTGCCAAAGCCTTGGTGAAAAACCTGAACCTCGTCTGTTTCGGTCAACAGCGATCCCGCGCCGGGTCCGGCGGCGGCTGTACCGACTTGTACCTGCAGGGACGGGTCTTTTTCAATCGATGCCAATGCCGGCGCCTTGCCTAAATCCAGCAACACCATGGGGTTGTCAGCCGTACCAACCGCAGGCAGCGCGGATAACGGCGGCGCTATCAAGAAAGCGTCGAAGACCTTGGCATCGTGCCCGGCGCCGCTATTCCTTATTTCGATCAGCGCATCGTCGCTTTGAAGATGGATCGGCGATTCCGCGGCTATCCAGGCATAGTCCCAGCCTTTTGGTTTCATGGGCAAAGTCGCACGTAACGCCAGCCTGGACGGATCGGGGCCGGCCCAAATTTCGAAGTTTTGTACACAAACCGCAGGGTCGCCGCCCTGCCGCCAGCGGGCCCAGAAAGTATAAGGTTTGGCGGGCAAGGCTGATTTAAGCTTGAATCTAAAATTAAGCTTCCAACTGCCGAAACCTGGATGCAGGGAACTGATTTCATTCTTATCCGTCTGAAGCGACGCATCGCCTTCGTGGGCGGATACCTCGCCGATAGACAGCTGGATTGCCTTATCCGCACTGTTAACCGATGGCGGTTCGCTGCCCAGTTCCAGCAACAGCGCCGGCCGGTCCGAAGTAGCTTGAATCGGCAATTCCGGCTGAGCGGCGGCAAATCCGCTCAACGTAATCAATACCGCTTGCGCGCTAACAAGAAACAGCTTGAATGGATTCATGGCTAGTATAAGGTCTGAGTTTAAGGCGGACCGATGCGGCCGCAAGATAACCAGCGAGGCATCACTTAGCGTATCATATCGGTTATTCAGTCGGGTTAATCAACGAATGCGTCGATACCGGTACCGGATTTCCAAGCAGCTCCGACCGCCCGAATGAAACATTAAAGAGAGGACTACTTTTGACATTCAAACACGGAAATCAATGAAACAGTTAACTACCGCCTTTGTTCTGGATATTTTCAGAAAACCGGATTGGTCGATACTATGCGAACGAGTCATATCGCCTTTCAGCCGGTTGAAGTTCAAAAATATTTTGTCGATAAAGTCGCTGATCATTCTGGGCTTTGTGATTGCGGTTATTCCGCTGTTTTTGGGCGTTACCTACGCGGCATTCGCCATGCGCGAAACCTCGGCCCTGGGCAAAACAGTCAATTCCCAGGTCTTTGAACAGACCAAGATCATACGTTTGGTTTTACAAAAATCCTCCGATATCGAACGCAAAGCCCGCCTGTTCGTGCTGTTGTCCGACCCGGCCCTGCGCCAACCCTATGAACGGCAATCGTACGAAACCGCCAGAGCATCGTTCAAGCAAGCCTTGAACGAATTATTAAAACTGCATGTCGGCAACAAAATCGCGCTGCTGGTCAACGAATTATCGGAGAAGGAAAATCTGATCTACCAGCAAATTATCGGCTCGGAGAACGAAAACAATCCCAGATTGCCGGTCGACGAAGCCTTTCAGGGACTCCGCGAATCCTCGAATACCTTGTCCCGCGAATTCGAGAGCCATGTCGAGCATGAGTTCACCGAATTACGCTTGCTGTCGGAATCTCTGGAACAGGGCCTTTTGACCAAAGGCGCGGTCTTGTTGCTGATCGCCTTTGTCTTTATTGTGACCTTGCTAGTGGTGCTGTCGCGCTCCATGCGGCAACTGGATAGCGCCATTCGACATCTGGGCTCGGGAGAACTTGACGAGCCCATAGCCGTATCCGGCCCTGCGGATTTGCGCTATCTGGGCGACCGTCTGGAATGGTTGCGAACGCATTTGATGGAACTGGAAGTTTCCAAACAACAGTTCATGCATAACGTGGCACGGGAAATAGAACAGCCGCTGCAAAGCATTCGCGAAGGCACCGAGCGCCTTGTCAATCAACCGGACGAGGTGCCAAACGGCGATAAACAGGAGATCGCCCGGCTATTGAGCAGCAATGTCGAAAAGCTGAAAACGGTGTCTGACGAATTGGTTCGTTACAGCCGGCTCAATTCGAAACCGGAAATGAACCTGAAAAAAACCGTTAATTTGAAAGCCTTGCTGGAATCCGTGATTGCGGAGTTTCAGCCTGTAATACAGGCTAAATCAATTACCCTGAAAAAATTGGTCAGGCCCGTCGAGATTTCCGGCATTCAAGATCAATTGCGCAGCATCATCGAGCAATTGCTGTCCAATGCAGTGAAATATTCGCCGATCAACGGCGAAATCCGCATCATGCTGCGCGATTCGGGCAATCAGATGGAATTTGAAGTCGAAGATGAAGGACCGGGTATTGCTCCCGAAGAACGCACGCAGGTATTCGAGCCGTTTTACCGCGGCCAAGCGGCGGAATCCGGCGGCAAGCAGGAAGGCCCCGGCCTGGGGCTTGCTATCGTCAAGGAATATGTCGCCAACCATCAAGGTAAAGTCGACATTATCGATTCAAGACAAGATCAACATGGCGCTCGCATCCGGGTGCAAATCCCCTTAACCAAAACCGTTTGAAAAACCTGAAACAAATCACTCTATGCTGTCGTTATTTTCAATGAGAAAAATTAGCTTGGCGCTGCTGCTGTCAATACTGACCGGCTGCGCCCAACACAATACCGGTATGGGCGGCGGGTTTACCGAACGTTTCAATCCCGCCCCCTATGCCCAATCGGACTTCGACGAACTGATAGAGTTCGGAGGCAACATGGCCAACATGAATGCCGCATCCCGCTCCGAACTGTGCCGGTCATTATTGAAACGTCAGAAAGAGTCGCCGGGTCCAGGCCTTCAATTACATCTGATGGTGGGCCGCCTGCTTTCCGATGCCTGTGGCGATATTCCCAGAATTCTGGACGGAGTCGCTTCTATTCCCCCTGGATACCTCAACGATGAACGCATGACTCGACTGGTTGCCATCGACACGGAAGCCTTAAAGCGCATGAACAGCCTGTCGAAAAAGCTCGGTTCTGTCGAAAGCAAGCAAAAAACGCTTCAAACCGTGCAGGAACCGAAAGAAACCAGCGGATCGAAAAAAGATGAAAATCGCCTGTTGCGCGAAAAACTGGATGCCATCCGCTCCATGGAAAAGCAATTGGACGAGAGCGGGGAAGGAAATTAGCACGCATGTTTCGTTTCCGCTTGGCATTGGTGATCGTCGTTTCCTTCGGTTTTGTGTTGTCGCTAGGGATCACGCTTTACTGGGGTGCCGAACGGGTTGCGCTGTATTTTCAGCGCAGCCAGACGGCGTATGAAAATTTCGATCATTACGAACGCTTATCCCAAGAAGCCTATCGTTACTTCAAGCAGCGCATGGACCGGCTGAATACCGACAGCCCGGCCGCCGAAGCCGGCGTGGACTCATCCAAACAGCGCCTCTATGAAGCCATGCAAGATCTCAGAAATAACGCGGTAAAAACCTCTGCTAGCGGCGATGGACTGGATAAACCCGCCGAACTGGAACGAGTGGCCCATTTCACCGCTTTTCTGGATGCCAGCGAATATCGGTTCGACGAAGTCGAGCAACTGCGTCAGCAAGGCAAGCGCGAAATGGCGATACAAGCACTGTCTAAATTTTCCGAAGCGGAAATCGACGGTAAATTTCAACCGTTAATAGACGCCGCCATCGGCTTGGAACGCGAAAAAGCCCAAAAAGCCAAGGAAGAACTCGAAGACTTGGTCGGCCAATCGCGCTGGGTCGCCATTCTGGCATCGATGACTGCGGCATTGTTTAGCCTGAGCTCCGGGGTATTATTGTTACGCGGCCTACGAAAACCCATCGAAGCCTTAATGAAGGGCACCGACGAAATCGCCTCGGGCAACCTGGTTTATCGCATCGCCCTTGACACCGGCGACGAATTTGCTTATCTGGCCAGCCATTTCAATAAAATGGCGCGAGAATTGGAAGTTCAGCAGGATAAACTGCGCGAAGGGCGCGCGGTACTGGAAGAAAGAGTGGCGGAACGGACTTCCAAACTTCATCATTTGAATGAAGAATTAAAACGCATGGATAGAACGCGCCGGGAATTATTGGCCGACATCAGCCACGAACTCCGCACCCCGATTACCGTTATTCGCGGCGAGGCCGAAGTCACGCTACGCGGACCGGAACGCGATCCCGAAGAGTATAAGGATGCCTTGCAGCGTATCATCGAACTCTCCATGCAGCTGGCGAAATATGTCAACGACTTGTTGTTTCTGGCTCGCGCCGAAACCGCCAACCTTCAATTCGAATGGGCTAGCGTGAATCTGACCGAACTGGTGAGCAGCACGGCCGAAGACTTTCTGGTGATGGCCGAGGAAAGCGCGATAACGGTGTCATTGGATGCCCCGCCCGAACCGGTGTGGGTGCGCGGCGACAAACAGCGGCTCCGGCAAGTGCTGTTCATTCTCGGCGACAACGCCTGCCGCTATTCCAAACCCGGCGGACACATCTCGGTGGCATTACAGGCCGATGCGAAGGAAGTCAACTTCAGTCTCACGGATCAGGGTATAGGCATACCCTCGCAAGATTTGGAACGCATTTTCGACCGCCACTTCCGCAGTAAAAATGCCCTGAGGTCGCGCGACGATGGCTCCGGCTTGGGACTGCCGATGGCCCAATCCATCCTAAAAGCCCACGGCGGGCGAATTGAGGTGGTCAGTACGGAAAATTTAGGTTCGACATTCACGGTAACTCTGCCGCTGATTTCGGTAACACAGGAAACTTCATATGAACGAGAAATACACTAAATCCAGCAGCCTTATGGGCATGGGCTATATGCGTGTTCTGCTGGTGGAAGACGACGAGCGTATTGTCGACTTCGTGCAGCGCGGCCTAAAAGCCGAAGGCTATGCCGTTGAGGTAGCCCGCACCGGACAGGAAGCCATAGCCTTGGGTACCGAGGGTAAATTTCAAGCCATCGTTCTGGATCTGGGCCTGCCGGATTTCAGCGGCCGGCAAGTATGCGAGCGTTTGCGCGAGAATGGTGTCGATACCCCGATACTGATGCTCACCGCCATGGATACGGTACAGGACAAAGTTACCGGACTGCGGGCCGGTGCCGACGACTATATGACAAAGCCTTTTGCATTCGAAGAACTGTTGGCGAGAATCGAGGTGATGATGCGTCGTACCGGCGGCGAAATCAAACCGGAACTCAAGGAATTGCGGATCGCCGACTTGGTTTTGAATGGCGAAACACATGAAGTGTGGCGGGGAGAAACGCCAATCGAACTGACACCGAAAGAATTCGCCTTGCTGGAATGTTTCATGAGGATGCCGGGCAAAGTGTTAAGCCGTACCCGAATTCTTGAACAGGTGTGGGGCTACAGCGCCGATCCCTTGACCAATGTGGTGGATGTGTATATTCGCCAATTGCGCCGTAAAATCGACGACGATTTCGAACTAAAGCTGCTGAAGACCGTACGCGGATTCGGCTACAAGCTGGATGCCTCCTGACAGGCTATCATCCCCTACTCCTGCAAACTCATACAACGCCGCAAAAGACGCCAAATTGCAAATTTGATGTCTTTTAGGGGAAAATGTCGAGTTACGCATCATTTTAGGATGCGGTTGATTGTTCCCGTAACACGCCATAGGCTCAATGTAGAGCCGCACTGCAAGCTTTGGAATACGCTATGAAAAAGACCATGTACGAAAAAATCTGGGACAGCCATCTGGTCGTCGATGTCGCAGGCCAGGCACCCTTGCTGTATGTCGACCGGCATTTGATGCACGAAGTCACCAGTCCGCAAGCTTTCGAAGGCCTGCGCTTGTCGAGCCGCAAAGTGCGCAATCCGCACAGCATTCTGGCAACCATGGATCACTGCGTACCGACCAAAAATCGCGATTTGCCTATCGCCGATCCGATTGCCAAGAAGCAAATCGAGACCATGGCGGAAAACTGCAAGGAAAACGGCCTGAACCTGTACGACATGAAAAACCCGAACAACGGCGTGATTCATGTGGTGGTGCCCGAACACGGTTTCGTGCATCCCGGCATGGTGGTGGTCTGCGGCGACAGCCATACCGCAACCCACGGCGCTTTCGGCGCACTGGCCTTCGGCATCGGCACTTCCGAGGTCGAGCACGTGATGGCGACCCAGACTCTGCCGCAGAAAAAATCCAAAACCATGCAGATCGTCATCAATGGCGAGCTGTCCAAATACGCCTCCGCCAAGGACATTGCGCTGGCGATTACCGGCAAGATCGGCACGGCCGGCGGCACCGGCTATGTGATCGAATATACCGGTTCGGCGATCAGATCGCTGTCGATGGAAGGCCGGATGACCTTGTGCAACATGGCGATTGAAGCGGGCGCGCGCGCCGGTTTGGTGGCGCCGGACGAAAAAACCTACGAATATCTGAAAGGCCGCGAATTTGCGCCGTCCGGCGACTATTGGGAACAGGCGCTGGCGTACTGGAAAACCCTGCCGAGCGACGAGGGCGCGGTTTTCGATGCTACGGTGATATTGGACGCCGCCGAGATTGCCCCGCAAGTGTCCTGGGGCACCTCGCCCGAGCAAGTGGCCGGTGTCGATGGCCTGGTGCCCGCACCGGAAAGCTTTAGCGATGAAGGCAAACGCAAAGCCTGCGAAAGCGCCTTGTCCTATATGGGATTAGAGCCCAACACCAAAATCACCGATATTCCGGTCGATTTCGTGTTCATCGGCTCCTGCACCAACGGCCGTATCGAAGACATCCGCATCGCCGCCGAAGTGGCGAAAGGCACCCAGGTAGCCAATGGCGTCACCGCGATTGCGGTGCCCGGCTCGTACCATGTCAAGCAGCAAGCCGAACGGGAAGGCCTGGATAAAATTTTCATCGAGGCCGGTTGGGAATGGCGCGAGCCCGGCTGCTCGATGTGTCTGGCGATGAACGGCGACGAATTGTCCAAGGGCCAGCGTTGCGCTTCGACCTCGAACCGCAATTTCGAAGGCCGTCAGGGCAAGGGCGGACGCACGCATCTGGTGTCTCCGGCCATGGCCGCTGCCGCGGCGGCGGCGGGCCACTTTGTCGACATTCGCAACCTTTAATTTATCAAAAGAATTTATGGAACCGTACAAAAAACACGAAAGCATTGCCGCGTTGATGAACCGCAGCAATGTCGATACCGACCAGATCATCCCCAAGCAATTCCTGAAAAAAGTCGAACGCAGCGGCTTTGGCCAACACCTGTTTCACGACTGGCGCTTCAACGACGACGGCAGCGACAACGCCGAATTCGAGTTGAACAAACCGGCCTTCAAAGGTGCGAAAATCCTGGTGGTCGGCGACAACTTCGGCTGCGGCTCGTCGCGCGAACACGCGCCCTGGGCGATTGCCGATTATGGATTCAACACCATCATCTCCACCAGCTATGCCGATATTTTTTATAACAACTGTTTTAAAAACGGCATCCTGGCGATCAAAGCCGAGAAAGATCAGTTGGATAAATTGATGGCCGAAATCGCCGCCAACGAAGGCGTGCGCTTTAGCGTCGATCTGGATAACCAACAGGTGATTACGCCGGCGGGTAATGGTTTTAGCTTCGAGATAGACCCGTTTCGGAAAGGCAATCTGCTCAGCGGACTGGACGATATCGGCTTGACCTTAAAGCATGTCGACAAGATCGACCAGTATGAACTACAGCATAAGCAGGATTTCCCTTGGTTGTGGGCTTAAACACTCATAGTGCTGGAATGCATTGAGAACGGGCTAAGATTATGTCTACAAATTCAAGACACATCCAGTTAATGGACACCACGCTGCGCGACGGCGAGCAGACCCAGGGCGTGGCGTTTACGCCGATGGAAAAAGTCAGCATCGCCAAGGCTTTGTTGCAAAATTTACGTGTCGACCGGATTGAAGTGGCATCGGCTCGGGTTTCGGAAGGCGAGAAGGAAGCGGTTAGTCTGATCAATCAATGGGCCCGGCACGAAGGTTTTGCCGAGCGGGTCGAAGTGCTGGGCTTTGTCGACCATACCCGCAGCGTCGATTGGATCAAATCGACCGGCGGCCGGGTTATCAACCTGTTGGCCAAGGGCAGCGAGAAACATTGCCGCGAACAACTCGGCAAGACACTGGATCAACATAGCGCCGATGTGCTGCAAACCATCGCTTATGCCCACGAACAAGGCCTAAAGATCAATGTCTATCTGGAAGACTGGTCGAACGGTTACAAGGACAGCCGAGATTACGTCTATGGTTTGATGGAGCGTTTGCAACACAGCACTATCAGTCATTTCATGCTGCCCGATACTTTGGGCGTGATGTCACCGGATGAGGTATTCGAAAGCTTTAGCGATATGTGCCAGCGCTACCCTGCCCTGCAATTCGATTTTCATCCGCATAACGATTATGGCTTGGCGACCGCCAACGTGATGGCGGCGGTGCGGGCCGGCGTCAGCGCGGTACATTGCACCGTCAATTGTCTGGGCGAACGTGCCGGCAATGCCTCCATAGCCGAAGTAGCCGTGGTGCTGCGCGATAAAATGTTTATGGAATTGTCCGTCGACGAAAGCCACTTGGTGCGGATCAGCGAGATGGTCGAGAACTTCTCCGGCAAGCGCGTTGCCGCCAACGCCCCTATCGTCGGCGCCGACGTGTTCACGCAAACCGCCGGCATCCATGCCGACGGCGACCAAAAAGGCGGTTTGTATAAAACCAAGCTGGGGCCGGAGCGCTTTTCGCGGATACGCAGCTATGCGCTGGGCAAAATGAGCGGCAAGGCCTCGCTGAAAAAAAACCTGGAACAGCTGGAGCTGGATCTGTCGGAAGAAGATCAAAAGAAAGTGCTGGCGCGCATCGTCAGCATCGGCGATTCCAAGCAAACCATCACCACCGACGACCTGCCCTTCATCATCGCCGACGTGCTGGAAAGCAAGAGTTATCAGCACATTAAATTGCTGGCTTGTTCGATCAACAGCGGCCTCGATCTGCCCTCCACTGTCAGCATACGCGTCGACGTGAAAGGCGATAAGCATCAGGCCACCGGCGCCGGCAGCGGCGGTTTCGATGCGTTTATTAATGCCATCGGCAAGGTACTGGAAAAATACGATTACACTTTGCCGACCCTGGCCGATTATGAAGTCCGCATCCCCAAGGGCGGGCACACCAGCGCGCTGACCGAATGCGTGATTACCTGGGACTGCGGCAACGAATTTCGCAAAACCCGCGGCGTGCACGTCAACCAGGTGTTTGCGGGAATTTTAGCGACGATTAAACTCATCAACATTCAGTTACATGAAATGGCGGCGGCCTCGTAACCCAGTGCCGTTAAAGATTTCGGCAAAAATAACTTCCGCTTATGGTTCCCACTCTCTGCGTGGGAACCCAGTAGGGACGCTTCAGCGTCCCGAACCGCAGAGCGGTTCAGGCGGCATTCCCACGCAGAGCGTGAGAATGATGTATCGGAAACAAACAGTATTAAAACCCTTTCTAATTCACCTACAACCAGCGAAACCATGAAACACTACAAAATCGCAATACTGGCCGGCGACGGCATCGGCCCTGAGATCACTGCGGAAGCCGTTAAAGTGCTGAAAGTCATCGAAGAGCGCAACGATGTAACTTTCGAATTGCTGCCGGCCGCATTCGGCGCTTGCGCTTACTTCGAATCCGGCTCGGCTTTCCCGCACCAAACCAAAGCCATTTGCGACGAGGCCGACGCGATTTTGAAAGGTCCGATCGGCTTGAGCCACGAAGACTCCAAGCGTATTCCTATCGACGAACAGCCCGAACGCGGCGCTTTACTGCCGTTGCGTCGCCGTTACAACACTTACGCCAATTTCCGTCCAGTGTCGCTGCCAAAATCCCTTGCGCATTTCTCGCCTTTGAAGCCGGAAATCATCGGCGAAGGCATCGATTTGATGATCGTCCGCGAACTGGTCGGTGGCCTGTATTTCGGCGAGAAAGAAATGGGCGTCAACGATGCCGGTTTGCGCTATGTCCGCGAAACCTTGGAATACGATGAGTCGCAAATTCACCAAATCATGCAACAAGCCTTCAAACTGGCCCGCAAACGCCGGAAATTGCTGCACAACATTCATAAAAGCAACGTGTTGAAATCCAGCGTGTTGTGGAACGAGGTGATGGAAGAAGTGGCTAAAGAATATCCGGACGTACAAGTCGTGAATATGCTGGTCGACGCCGCCGCTACCGCGCTGTGCCTGAAACCGACCCAGTTCGACGTAATGGTGATGGAAAACATGTTCGGCGACATCCTCAGCGACCAGGGCGGCGGTATCTTGGGCTCGCTGGGCTTGATGCCTTCCGCCTGCATCGGCCCGGACAAAGCCTATTACGAACCATCCCACGGTTCGGCGCCGGACATCGCCGGCAAAAATATCGCCAACCCTTATTCGATGATAGGCTCGGTGGCGATGATGCTGGAAAACAGTTTCGACATGGAAGCGGAAGCCAAAAACGTTTGGGCGGCCATGCAAGGCGTGTTTGCCGACGGTTATTCCACCGCCGATTTATCCAAACCCGGCAGCGGCGTAACGATGATCAGCACCGTCGAGTTCGGCGACAAAGTGGTCGAAAAACTGCGGCAAATGCCAAAAGTCTAACAAACCGACAGGCCGGGATACCCCAAAGTTTTGATGGCTGAAAACAGGCTGTAATGTTCTGACCGGAAATTCGGCCTGTTGCTTTGTGGCGTAGCTTTTTACTTTGATATTTCGAGCCAACGGACTTAACCCACAAATAAAGTCTGCCGCCATCATTGATGGAATTAACTTTTTCCTCTGGCTTTGCCAGCTTGAGTTTGGGCCGCGTCCTTGTAAAGTTTCTCAGCCGTTTTCCATCGGAAGCTCTCAGCGAATATCGGTTAGTTTTTATGGATGGCGCCGGACAATAAAAAACCCGCTAAGCCTTTTAGCTTGCGGGTTTCTGGACTTCTTTGCATCTGGTTGGATGCATAATTGGTGCTCAGACCGGACTAGAAATGACTATAAGTCAATGAAGTAAATCTAAATTTATATGATGAAAACCAGAAGTACACGATCGCGTACACGATTTCAGGTTTTGCACTTTGCCTCGGTTTTACCGTCTCTATCAAAATAGTAAATTTTGCCACTGACGAAAATGCTACGGGTTCAATTCTCAAATGACCAATCAAATTCGAATGCTCGTTGATCAGCTTGGGGCAGTCATTCGGTAGCCCATTGCCCGATATCCGCGTTGGCGTTTGTCCCACATTCTTAATAACGCTGGATGCCCCGTGTCGACAAAATCGATAATCCGCACATCGGTTTTGGTAGCGTGTTCGCGGTGTAGGCGTCCCGCGTATTGTTGCAGAGTGCCTTTCCATGAGATCGGCATGGCCAGAACCAAGGTATCCAGTGGTGGGTGATCAAAACCTTCGCCCACCAATTTACCAGTGGCTAACAATACCCGAGGCGCATCCGGCTGCAGCCCTTCAAGCTCTGTTATCAAAGTAGCCCGTTGCTTTTTTGACATGCGTCCGTGCAGAACAAAAGGCGGCGGTAACTTGCTGTCCAGCGCCGACAAAATCGCATCCAGATGCTCGGTCCGTTCAGTCAATACCAGCACCTTTCGCCCGTGATCAAAAGCCGCAATGATTTCACTGGCAATCGCCGCCGTTCGGTCCACATCACTGGCAATGTGACGAAATACATCCTGAATAGCGGATTCCTGAGGCAGATCGATTGTCTTGTAAATCATCTGTGGAATAACTTCCAGATCGCTTGGTGCATTATCTGGTTTGGCGGCGGTGTAGCGAATTGGTCCACACTGCATGAAAATTATCGGTTGTTGCCCATCTCGGCGTACTGGAGTGGCAGTCAACCCCAGCACATATTTGGCTTTAACCCGTTTCAATATGGCATCGAATGAAACGGCGCCGATGTGATGACACTCGTCGACGATCACATGGCCATAATTTTCTACCAATGGATTCACTTCACCTTGACGTGACAAGGATTGCATCACCGCAATATCAATCTTGCCGGTGGGTTTGGCTTTACCTCCGCCAATGGTTCCAACCACACCTTTGCCTACGCCCAGGAAGGTTTGCAATCTTTCCTGCCATTGTTTGAGCAGTTCGGTTCGATGGACCAGAATCAGGGTATTGATGCCTCGCCGAGCGATAATCGCGGCCGCAGTCACCGTCTTACCAAATGCGGTAGGCGCACAGAGCACACCGGCGTGGTGTTGTAACATTTCACTGACTGCCAGTTCTTGATCCGATCGCAGAGTACCGGCGAATGCAATGTCGATTGCTTGTCCATCAAAGCGTTCATCCTTTAAATCATAGCGAATACCATTTTCCTTCAATAAATTTAAGGCGGCATCCAGGCAGCCGCGCGGTAATGCAATATGGTGCGTATAGTTTTCGGCACACCCTATGACACGCGGCTTATCCCAAACCGGGAAGCGCATAGCTTGTGCTTTATAAAACTCAGGATTCTGAAAGGCCGCGAGACGTATCAGTCGATTTGCCAAAGGTTGTGGCAGCTCGGATTTCTCAAAATAGATCAGGTTAGCCAGAGTAATAGACAGTGAATCGGGCAACGGCCCGGCAAGTTTGGCATTTTTGCTATCAGACCGCTTCCAAGGTTCTTTGTGATCTTCCTCATCGATAAAAGTGACATCCAATGGATGTGCATTGCCCGTGGCCCGTAAAATAGTTGGCTCAATATCCACGGCAGCCATCGGCAGGATACTGGCTAAAAAGCCCCACTGGTCGGGATAGGGCTGGAAGTGTTTATCGACAAACACGCTAAACCCATTCTCCCGTGGTCTTTTCTGCAAGGGCAATGCGATCAAATTGCCAAAACCACCTTTGGGCATGGTGTCCTGATTAGGAAACAGGCGATCGTACGAAGTCAGCTTCAGTTGCCGAGTCCGAGAGCAGGTATGGCTGATGATGGCAGTGCCGAGTCGTCTGGCATCACGCGCGGAAACCTTGCTCGCGAAGAAAATCCAAGCATGAGCACCATTGCCGGAACGCGATATTTCCAGTGCTGCCGGTACCCCTAGTTCAGAGCATGACTGGACAAATGCCCGTGCATCTTCCTTCCAATCGGCCTCGTCGAAATCGACTGCCAGAAAATAACAACTGTCGTCAGCCAGCAACGGATAAACACCAATGGTGTGCTCGCCGGAAAGATGGCTATAAATGACAGCATCGGACAAGGCACTCAGTTGCCGAACACCACAATCTGAGCATTTGATACGAGGCTTGTGACAGACACCGGGCCGCCATTCATTCGCGCAAGCTGGCGAGTAGCCAGATTTGCCGGTGGATTTGCTTTCCCAGCGAACGGGATACACGTCGGTCCTGCCGCGAAACAATCGACGAAATAACGCAACTTTTTCGATCGTAGAAAGTGCTAATAATTCTGGCTCAATTGGAACAGGTTTTGGTGGCGGCTCAGGCGGTATTTTCCACTCGATGTTATGAGCTTCGAGTAAAGCAATCAGCCTTGCGTTTTCAGCTTGGAGATCGGCTAAAAGCTCATTGCTAGTCATTGATGCCATATTCGGCTAACAATATTTCCATGTCGTCGCCAACACCCCAGCCGACGTTCGGACCTTGCAGCGCAACTTGCTCGAGTCTGTCTATAAACGGTGGGCGTTTGGCTTCCGGCAATGCCATGACATATTTCAACGCTTGTTCGAACATTCGCACTAAGGCATCGAAATACCCTTCATCGTCCATGCCGCAGTAACCCAGGAAAACAAATACTTCTTCGCAATAGAAAATTGACAGTTCAGCCAGTCCTTCAGGTTGACCGACCGCCTTTTTGTAATCGGTAATCGCTTTCTTCGCTTTGGCCACTGAAATAGGCTGATTGCGCATTACATCAGGACAAATCCAACGGGAAATGGTGGTCTTATAGGGTTTAAGAATATCCTCGCCCAACCCGAATCGTGCATGCAGAAACGTTTGATTATCTTTATTGGCTGCGTATAGATCTTGTATCAGACCGATCAGGCCAACACGATCGACGTCAGCCAATTTGGATTTAACGTCGCTCCAGGTTGCTTTGGATTTTTTCTGTTTGGTAGTCATTTGCTGTCGGATAGTTCTTTGCTTGTTCCTTCTTGCCGTAACTGCAAGTTATATCACTAGCTATTAATGCTATCCATCTCGGCGACAGTGAGAGACAGAATCACTAGTAGTGTCATAAAAATTCCCGAACGGGAATATGACCCATTGTGGTTAGCCTATTTTAAGCAAATTTACCGAACGGAAAAAATGATCAGAATTCACTCCAGTCAACAATCGGTCCAGAATACGGAAGTCAAAACCAGCAAAGTGTTTAGCATTCTTAACGCAACAAAGTAACTGATAAGTCGTCAGCAATGCATTCAATTAAGACATCGTAATCTTTCTGTCTATCATCTCGTTTGATTGGGCTCAATACGCGTTTTTGTGTAGGGAGCCTTTGATGGCGATTAAACAATGCCTCGCTTGCGGCCAGTCTTTTCAACCACGTCCGCAAGTGCCACTGCAAACCTATTGTTCGGCGCCTTCGTGCCAGCAGCATCGTAAACGGCAATGGCAACGCAATAAACTGCAGACAGACCCTGATTATCAAGAGAACCAACAACGGGCTCAAAAATCGTGGATAGAGCGTAATCCTGATTATTGGCGTCGATACCGCAAATCACATCCAAAGTATGTCGATCGTAATCGGACTTTGCAAAGGGCGCGCAACGTCAAAGGTAAGACTAATCAAGTTGCAAACATGGACGTGTCAACTCCAGCAAAACTACTACCTTCCGGGATTTACAGGCTCAGTTTGGTGACAGAGGCAAAGTTTGCAAAGATGGACGTTTGGACCGTAGAGATTACGGTACATGTTTGCGAATGCCAGCCAAAGGTCGGCATTGCAAAGAGATGACTTGATCGGCAAACCATTCAGATTCTTATACCGTATTGTCAGTCCGCTCTTGATAGGCACTGGATTTGGTTGTACTTCCGAGTCCCCAGCACATCGTAGATAGTCACGATTCATTGGTGCCTTATCGATAGATAGCCAAATTTGCATGCGAATTAGGATCATCAGGTTTGATAAATCAAATTGAATCCAATGAAGACCGACTAGAAACGCTCAACAAATTGCGAGCGGTGGAATATGTGCGGATGTCGACCGAGCACCAGCAGTATTCTACGGAAAACCAGTCTGACAAAATCCGCGAATACGCCGCTCGTCATGATATTGAGATCGTACGAACCTACACTGATGCCGGCAAAAGCGGTTTGCGCATCGATGGCCGAGTTTCGTTACAACAGTTGTTGAAAGATGTTGAAAGCGGCTCTGCCGACTTTTCGATGATTTTGGTTTATGACGTTAGCCGCTGGGGGAGATTCCAGGATGCTGACGAAAGTGCATTTTATGAATACCGGTGTCGGAAAGCAGGTATTCAAGTTACTTACTGTGCCGAACAGTTTGAAAACGATGGCTCGCCTGTTTCCACCATTGTCAAAGGCGTTAAACGAGCCATGGCAGGGGAGTACAGCCGGGAATTGTCGGCTAAGGTTTTCGCAGGACAGTCCCGATTGATTGAGCTTGGGTTTCGTCAAGGCGGCCCCGCAGGCTATGGTCTGCGCCGGGTACTACTTGATCAGAACGGTGCCATAAAATCCGAACTCGCCCGAGGGGAACACAAGAGCATACAGACTGACCGCGTCATCCTTATGCCTGGTCCCGAGGAGGAAATCCGCACCGTCAATTTGATGTATCACTGGTTTATTGAGGAAGGATTGGTAGAGTCCGAAATTGCCGAACGCTTGAACGGCATGGGAATACATACTGACCTGGGTCGGCAGTGGACTCGCGCAACGGTGCAGGAGATCCTGACCAATGAAAAATACATTGGTAACAATGTCTATAACCGCATTTCCTTCAAACTTAAAAAAATACGCGTGGTGAATTCGTCCGACATGTGGATTAAAAAAGAAGGCGCATTTGAACCTATCGTGCCGCCTGAATTGTTTTACACCGCACGAGGAATCATTCGAGCCAGAGTTCACCGATATTCCGACAACGAATTGATTGAGCGTCTACGAACCCTTTACCAGCGCAGAGGATTCCTGTCGGGATTGATCATTAACGAATCCGAAGGTATGCCGTCCACAACCGTTTACGCACATCGTTTCGGCAGCCTGGTACGAGCCTATCAAATGGTCGGTTTCACACCAGATCGGGACTATCGATATCTGGAAATCAACCAATTCCTCCGCCGCTTTCATCCAGAAATCATCAATGAAACCGAACGCCAGATCATGGCGTTGGGCGGCACAGTCAAACGCGATGCCAGCACGGATCTGCTGCAAATCAATGATGAATTCAGTGTTTCCATGGTATTGGCGCGTTGCCAGAGTACCGAGAGTGGTCGTCATCATTGGAAGGTCCGGTTTGATACCAGCTTGGCCCCTGACATTACCGTGGCGGTTCGCCTTGATGAGACAAATCATGCCGCGCTCGATTACTACCTATTACCGCGACTGGATTTCGATCAACCTCGCATCCGCCTTGCCGAACACAATCCCATAGAATTCGAAAGCTACCGTTTCGACAGTTTGGACTATCTGTACGGGATGGCGGAACACACTCGCTTGAGGAGAGCAGCATGACAGAAACAATCAAGACTGGCCAAATGCAAATGATCCCAATTGACTTGATTGATGTCCTCAATCCCAGAGAGAGAAACAAGCGAGTGTTCGAGGAGATCGTCACCAATATCCAAACAATCGGACTCAAAAAGCCAATCACAGTGACGCCGCGACCCGCAACAGACGGCGCCGACCGCTACCTTTTGGTGTGTGGTGAAGGTCGAATGAAGGCTTTTCATGCTTTGGGTGAATCAACAATTCCTGCCCTGGTTATTGAAGTCAGCGACGAAAATGCATTCATCATGAGTTTGACCGAAAATATCGCTCGCCGCCATTATCGACCGTTAGAGTTATTGGCGGGTATTCAGCAACTTCACGAACAGGGATACGACAAAAAAGTCATCGCCCAAAAAACCGGACTCTGCGTCGAGTATGTCCACGGAATACTCACCTTGCTGATGAAAGGCGAAGAACGTTTGTTGGTTGCCGTGGAAAAAGGCAAAATTCCATTGAATGCTGCCTTATCCATTGTCGGCGCGGGTGATGACGATCAAGCCATCCAAGCTGCCTTACAGGAAGCCTACGAGACTGGGAAACTACGCGGAAAACAATTGATACAGGCGCGACGAGTTATCGAACGCCGACAAACTTTAGGACCATCGGTTGCCAAAGGTACGCCGCGAAAAGCGCAAGATGTCACGACCGCAAGTTTGGTCAGAGTCTACCAAAAGGAAGTCGACCGCCAAAAATTGGTCGTTAAAAAGGCCCAGTTGACTCAACAACGCTTGTTGTTTGTCGTCAGTGCCCTCCGAGAACTATTTGCCGATGAGAATTTCACGACTCTTCTGCGCGCAGAGGGCTTGGACACTCTCCCGAAATATCTCGCTGAACGCGTTATGTCGGGAGGTCGCACGATATGACCAATATACCTCTGGGATTCAATCTCGAACCGATTTCAGTGCCCGTAGATAAGATCCTGCCCTCTCGCAGAACGCCTACTGGCGTTACCACCTCGCGAAAATATTTGCAGATACGCACATCGATACAGGAAATTGGACTGATTGAGCCTCTATCGGTCGGGCCTGCCGATGCTAAAACCGATCAGCTCATTTTACTGGATGGACACATCCGACTGATCGCTTTGCAGGAATTGGGATATATCGAGGTTCCATGTCTGGTTGCTACTGATGACGAGAGTTACACATATAACGTTCGCATCAACCGTTTGTCGACCATACAGGAACATCACATGATTCGCCGCGCTATCGAACGCGGCGTCACCCCAGAACGACTGGCCAAGGCGCTCAGTGTCGATCCCCGCACCATTGAGCGCAAAGCGGCGTTATTGGAAGGCATATGCCCCGAGGCAGCAGAACTGTTGAAAGAGCACCAGTTCCCAACGGATCTTTCACGGGTGTTGCGAAAAATGAAACCAACCCGCCAACTCGAATGTGTCGAGCTCATGATATCAGCCAATACCATCACCATTAATTATGCCGAAGCGCTATTGGTCGCCACTCCTTCGTCGATGTTGGTCGAAGGCAAAAAGCCCAAAAAGCTGAGCGGTTTGACTGCGGAGCAAATGGCCAAAATGGAGCGAGAAATGAGCAATCTTCAAGAACGATACAAAATGGTTGAGCAAACCTACGGCCAAGATGTCCTCAATTTGGTACTCGCTAAGGGTTATTTAGCCAAGTTACTTGAAAACCCTGCAATAAACCGGTTTCTGCAGCAACGCCAGCCTGAGTTCTTGGCGGAATTCGAGGCCATTGTACAAACAGTATCACTGGATCAATGACGAGCCTTATTGGTTATGGAACTTAGCGTTGCTCAAAATTCCTACATCGCCGCCATTTATCAACCACAATCCACCAGCCAAATTGAGTGCATCTTTGACCATGCACGTGCAAGTGGCGACAGCTGCCACAACGAACAAATCCCTGTGTATCACCATGTCTGATCCGCAAGGTATCCTCTGCCAGCAGCAAGGCATATCCCAATATCTCGGCACTGCTACCGCATTCCGTCAAAAATTCCTGAATCAGGTGTTGGTCGGTTTCGCCAATGGCATCCAGATAGGATAAGAGTTTGGCATGGTCGGCAGGTTTTAGGGCGTTGGCGATAATTTCTTGTGCACATCTGTTTTCGGGTGTTACTGGTATTACCGGTGTCACATCGAGATGTGGCGAGGCTTGTAGCGGTAATACTGTGTTTTTGCTCGGTAACACCTGTGTTATCCGTTCTGCACTACCAGAGACTGAATCACCGCCGTTGCTTGTCTGGCTGGCATTTTCTGTCGCTGTATCCAACTTGCCGAGATAATGCTGTATCACGTCATTCAGCATACTCGGCATCATCAAATTGAATCACGTAAAACCAGCCCGAGCCACCCTGAATTTTGACCTGGGTGACATGCTTTTTCGGATTAGGACCCCGCTTGAGTACACCTTGAGCAATCAGCAGTCTGACAGCTTGTTGCACGTCGGTGTAGCCAATCGCCTTTTTAAAGCCGGCGCTACTGAATAGCCATTGCCGTTCGCCTTGATCGGTTTGCCGCCAGTACCCCGAACGCTCGCCATGCAGGCGACTGGCATCATCCGTTCGGGTAAAACGGGTGTCGCCGTAGAGTTCCACATACTGGCGCAGGGCTTCTGCCAGCTGTTTAGGCTCCAATTCGCCTGGGCCGCGGTGTTGTCGCCATTGGGCAAAACAAATCAGCGCGGCATCCATAGCCACACGTTCCGGCCAGCCAGTGACGCCGTATTCGCTGGCCAATTCGCCCGCCATCCCAATCAGGGCAAATGCTCGCGCCGCCCGACCTTCCTGAGCGGATAAAGGGCCGTACTGCTTTTCAAAGATGTTAAGACACAAGTCCAACAATTCAGGAAAATCGCGCGAGTCGCGGGTTAATCGTTCCAGAAAGGCAAAGCCCGCCGTACCGTAATAGCGAGCCGCATTCCGATGTAGTAGGGTGGCAAAATCTCGTCCTGAAACTTGACCATGCAACGAGTTAAAGGCGCCATGCTTTCCAAACACCGGCAATTGCAGAAATCTGACCAACTCGCCGGCTTTTACGTTGATACCAGCCTTTAACAAATGCGCCTCGATCGATTCTTCGCCGTTGGACAGAATCGACACCCGCCAATGATTGAATGTTCTGGCACTACCATTCACAGTAGCCCGTTGCTTCCCAACTCCATTTGCCAACATGTAAAGAGCCTTACTGACATCTTGAGCATCCGCCTTGCTCATCTCGTCCAGACAGAGCAAACCGTCGTTGACACTGATGGCCGATGATTCCAGACCATTCAGCGTTGCCGTCCAGGATCGGTTGTAGCGTTTCGGCTCACCCCAAACACTCGCGGCAAGCAACATACCACTGGTCTTGCCCTGACTTGAACCGCCAAACACATGTATCGCCACACCATCCAACTGGCACATTGACAATAACGCACCACTAAAAGCTTGCGAGACATTGAACAACAGCAACGGATTGCCCAAACAAAAATAGCCAACCTGTTGTTGCCAGTCGGACAATGTACCGGCTTGTCGATAGGAGGATGAGTCCATAACCGACTCTGACTGCAGCCAAACGGTTTCATCCGCATCTCCGATTACTCGATCCGGCAACACAAAGACTTCATCGAACCAGCCACAGACTGAAGTTGTCCAGACGGTCCGTTCCGGCTTTTGCTGACAGAGATAATCCGCTAGTCGACCGCGCTGCGGATAGTTAATGTCCAATCCCTGATCGAACAAGGCTTTCTGTAACTCGTCTCCACGTCCGGCCAGCAAGCGGCACGGCATGTTCCACTTTTTGAGCTGTCCCAGGCGATCGCTAAATTCGAGTAACAGCCCAAATTCACGGCCTTGTCGATTACGGGCGATGGCGGTGATTTTTAATACACCGCAAAGCCGCACATCCCGCAACGCCGGTGGCTCCTTGGCGTTGGATTTCCCGAGAAAATGGTAATATACACCGGCAGGCCATTGCCCATCCGGGCCGCAGGCCTGTTCATATACGCAGTAACACGGTCTATTACCTGCATCGGGGAACGTTTCCGTTTCCGCTTCTGCTTTCGCATTAACACCAGCAGCCGATTGCCTGATTCGACGGATGTCGGCGAAGTCGGCAGCGGACAATTGCGTTGGTAGAAAACGCCTATGCACGTCGCTGACATCAAGCCCATCGATACCAAATTTATCCAACACGGCAAACGATTCATTCGATCCAAACTGGCCATCGGCTTCGTGCGCCAAAGACGGCTCCGACACCTTCTCAGCCATCGCCATACCCATCCAACCGATAACTGACAATCTGCTCTCGAGCCTGAACCCAACGCTGACCAATGGGCAAACTAGGATCATAAACAACAGCCGGTTGGCTAAAATCCACCCAACTCGGCCAGATTACAACTTGCTCGGCACCTTGGCCAAGCAAGACCTTGACCAGCGCTACCACCCGATCGAGATTGGCGGCTTTATCTTTTTGCCAATCGACAATCAACACAAGTCCCACCACCGGCCAACGAAATGCCGCTGGGTTCGATGTATCCGGCAAGACCAGCGCCCAAACCGTCGGGTTGTTATGCCACTGCCGGGCGCGTTGCCAAGCATTGCGTCCGAAGCAGATAAAAATAGGGCATGGCGGCGGATCGGATTGCAGCTTAACGACCAGCTCTTTACCAAACGGTGGCAAAGGTAAACGTTGACTAGGCTGCCTCATCTTCCACCCAGTGATAACCCAGCCGCTCCATCAAAGCGCGAATATCTTCCACTCGCCAGGCGGTGATACGCTGTCCCAGTTTGACAGGCTGTGGGTAAACACCAGCTTTGACGCCTGCCCACCAAGTCGATTTGCTGACCGGGATTAACGGTGGAATGGGGGGATTGGCTTTGGGGGCACCAATGATTTGTTTCAGCCGGAGGAATCCGGATTCGGGAAGTTTTGACATATCGCTATCACTCTCGGAATGAATGGAAACGAATCGGTCGATAGCAGATGAATTCAATCAAATCCAAGTGAACTAATAACCAATACCCAGATCGTTGCCGACCAACTCTGCAATCCCGGTCGGATTGCGTGAAATCTCGTCTGACAGTATTAACCACTCTGACAGCCAATCGATTGCAGCTAATAACGAATTTGGCGTCAGCTCTAGCATCAATGATCGATACAGTCTGATGCGATCAGATAACGTCATTTTTGACCGAAAACCGATCCGACCATCTTGCAACAAATTTCGAATTTGCGATTTGTTGCAGGATCAATGCAAAAAATTGGGCTAATACACCCTGGAACAAACTCGATGATCACGCATTGGACGTTAATGGCTCAGGTTTTGGCCGTCCAAGCGCATTGTGGCGGATTGATTTCGATAGTGGGTCGCGAAAAATGGCTAATTTTGGATTTTTCGCATAAATGCAAATATAAGTTGCTGGCAAATGCTGGGTAGCTATTCAGAGAGATTGACTGAGAAGGTCATTTGGAGATCTGTCGTAATAGGATTTGATAGTTGGTAAAGCTGAAACGTTGGCGAGGCATTGCAATCCCCAAGCAGACAATTTCGACCGAGCTTATAACAGATGTTATATTAATTCCTATGATTGTAGATTTACTTTGTTTAACCCAATGACCTCACGATGAGGATTTGCAAAATGCCCCAAGAGCTCAACGCATTCTCTACCCAGGTCAAGGCCGTTAGACAGCAGTTAAAACTCAGTCAGGATGAATTAGCCCAAGCCCTGGGCGTCAGCTTTGCTACGGTCAATCGCTGGGAAAATGGCAAAACCGCACCGTCCAAGCTGGCACAACGGCAATTTGAGCAGTTTTGTAACGATAAAAAACAACAGGGAGCGTTAACTGATGAATAAAAAACAGCTATCCGAGCGCGATATCTGCAGTAAATTCATTACGCCTGCTCTGGAACAATCCGGCTGGGACTTGGCAACCCAAATCCGCGAAGAGTTTCCACTCACTAAAGGCCGTATCATCGTTCGGGGTAAGTTGCATACTCGCGCTAAGCACAAGCGCGCGGATTATGTGTTGTTCTACAAACCCAATTTGCCGATAGCAGTTATTGAAGCCAAAGACAACAACCACACTGTTGGCGACGGCATGCAACAGGCACTCGGTTATGGCGAGATGTTGCAAGTGCCTTTTGTCTTCAGCAGCAACGGTGACGGTTTTTTGTTTCATAACAAAATCACCACCGACGGCATCATCGAACGTGAATTGTCACTGACTGAATTTCCGCCTGCCGAAACCCTTTGGCAATGGTGGGCCGCACACCGCGGACTTAATGACCAGCAAAACGCGCTGGTTACACAGGATTACTTTAGCGACGGTGGCAACAAAACCCCTCGTTATTACCAGCTACTGGCCATCAATAATACTATCGAAGCCATTGCGCGAGGACAGAATCGCATTCTACTGGTCATGGCTACCGGTACCGGCAAAACCTTTACCGCGTTTCAAATCATCTGGCGTTTATGGAAATCCAAATCCAAACGCCGCATCCTGTTTCTGGCCGATCGAAATATTCTGGTCGATCAGACCATGACTAACGATTTCAAGCCATTTGGCTCGGCCATGACCAAAATCCAGAAACGCCAGGCCAATAAATCTTACGAAATCTATTTGTCACTGTACCAAGCCGTTACCGGGAACGAAGAAGAACGCAATATTTACAAACAGTTCAGCCCGGACTTTTTCGATTTAATCGTGATCGACGAATGCCATCGTGGCAGCGCAGCCGCTGATTCGGCCTGGCGGGAAATTCTGGAATATTTCTCGTCGGCCACCCAGATTGGCCTGACAGCCACCCCAAAAGAAACCAAGGAAGTGTCCAACATTGACTACTTCGGTGAACCGATCTACACCTACTCGCTCAGGCAAGGCATTGACGATGGTTTTCTCGCACCGTACAAAGTGGTCCGCATCGATCTGGACAAGGACCTGGCCGGTTGGCGTCCCGATAAAGGCATGTTGGATAAATACGGCAACGAAATCGAAGACCGTATCTACAATCAAAAAGATTTCGACAAAACCCTGGTGTTGGAAAAGCGTACCCAACTGGTCGCCAAAAAGATCAGCGAATTTCTCAAGCAAACCAACCGCTTCGATAAAACCATCGTCTTCTGCGAAAACATCGATCATGCAGAACGCATGCGGCAGGCTCTAGCCAATGAAAACGCCGATCTGGTAGCGCAAAACTCAAAATATGTCATGCGCATCACCGGCGATAATGAAGAAGGCAAAGCCGAGTTGGATAATTTTATCTTCCCGGAAAGCAAATATCCCGTTATCGCGGTGACATCCAAATTGATGACCACCGGTGTCGACGCCCAAACCTGCAAGCTGATCGTCCTGGATCAACGCATCCAATCGATGACCGAATTCAAGCAAATCATCGGTCGTGGCACCCGCATCAACGAAGATTACGACAAGTATTACTTCACCATCATCGATTTTCGCAAAGCCACCGAACTGTTCGCCGATCCGGATTTCGACGGCGATCCAGTGCAAATCTATGTACCGCAAAACCCTGGTGACTCACCAGTACCGCCGGAAGATGATGTTCCAGGTGGTGATTATCCAGGCAGGGGCAACGATCCAAGCCGGCCCGGCGTAGCCGAACCCGATCCGGAAGATGATGATAGCACCGTGCGCCGTTATGTCGTCGCCAATGTTGAAGTCAAAGTAGTCGCAGAGCGTGTGCAATATTTCGATGCCAACGGCAAGCTGATCACCGAATCCTTGAAAGATTACACACGCAAGACCTTGGCGCAGGAATTTGCGTCACTCGACGACTTTCTGCGCCGTTGGAGCAGCAGTGCTAAAAAACAAGCCGTCATCGACGAACTGGCCAACCAAGGCATATTTTTCGATGCCTTGGCTGATGAAATCGGTCGCGACTGTGACCCGTTCGATCTGGTTTGTCATGTCGCCTGGGATCGGCCACCGTTGACTCGTAAACAGCGCGCCGAACAAGTTAAACAGAATAACTACTTTACCCGCTACGGCGACCAAGCTCGTCGGGTTCTGGAAGCCTTGCTCGACAAATACGCCGACGAAGGCATCCAGCATATCGAAGAAACCCAAATTCTCACCATCTCCCCGTTTAACCAGTTCGGCACCCCACTGGAAATCATCCGAGCCTTTGGCGGTTTGGACCAATACCAACAAGCGGTCTGCGACCTGGAGCAAGCACTGTATGCTTCATAACGGCTAATTTTTTGGAGCAAAACCCGCAATGCCCATAGGAACCCTGATCAAATCCATCCAAGACATCATGCGCAAAGACGTCGGCGTCGATGGCGACGCCCAGCGCATCAGTCAGATTGTCTGGTTACTGTTTTTGAAAATCTTCGACGACAAGGAGCAGGAATGGCAACTAACCATTCCCGGTTACCAATCGCCGCTGCAACCCCGTTTCCGTTGGTCGAGCTGGGCTAAAAATCCGGAAGGCATCACCGGCGAAGAGTTGATCGAATTCGTCAACAACGACCTGTTCCCATCCTTAAAACGCCTGGCCACCGCTGCCGGTGTATTGCCGCACGGCAAAGTGGTGGGTTCCGTGTTCGAGGATGCCTACAACTACATGAAATCCGGCACTCTGCTGCGCCAGGTTATCAACACCATCCAGGCCGATGTCGATTTCAACTCGTCCAGCGACCGCCACCTGTTTAACGACATCTACGAAAAAATCCTCGCCGACTTGCAATCCGCCGGTAACGCTGGCGAATACTACACGCCACGCGCCGTCACCCAATTCATGGTCGACATGCTCGCCCCCAAACTCGGCGAAACTATTCTCGACCCAGCTTGCGGTACCGGCGGCTTTTTGACCTGTACCATCGAACATCTCAAGCAACAGGTCAAAACCGCCGACGACCTGAAAACCCTGCAATCCAGCATCCACGGCGTCGAGAAAAAACCGCTGCCGCACATGCTGGCGATGACCAACATGATGTTGCACGGCATCGACGTACCCACCAACATCCGCCACGACAATACCCTAAGCAGGCCATTGAAAGATTACGGTCCCAAGGATCGGGTGGACATCATCATTACCAATCCACCGTTCGGCGGTATGGAAGAAGACGGCATCGAAAACAACTTCCCGCGCAAATACCAAACCCGCGAAACCGCCGACTTGTTCATGGCGCTAATCATGCACTTGCTCAAACACGATACTGGCCGCGCTGCCGTGGTGTTACCCGATGGCTTCCTGTTTGGCGAAGGCACCAAAACCAACCTCAAGCGGGAACTGCTGGAAGAATTCAATCTGCACACCATCGTGCGTTTGCCCAAAGGCGTGTTTGCGCCTTACACCAGCATCAACACCAATGTGCTGTTCTTTGAAAAGGGCGAACCGACGCAGGATGTCTGGTTTTTTGAGCATCCCTACCCTGAGGGCTACAAATCCTATTCACGCGGCAAACCGCTGACGATCGCCGAGTTTGATCTGGAAAAATCCTGGTGGGGCGGCGCACAACGCACAGGCCGCAAAGTCACGGAGCAAGCCTGGAAAGTGTCGGTTAATGACATTGCCGCCCGCAACTACAACCTCGACTGCAAAAATCCGCATCAAGTGGAAATCAACCACCGCGACCCCGCTGAGCTGCTGGCCGAGTATCAGCAAATTTGCCGTCAGCTCAACGAGGCGCAAACGGCGCTTAAAACCGAGCTGATGCAGGCGCTTGGTGGCGAAGCATGAGCGATCAACCCGTTTCGCTGACACAAGCGCCGGAAGGTTACAGCGACTGGCTGAGCGAGCTAAAAACGCGCATCCATAACGCCCAGCAGCGAGCCACACTGTCCGTCAACCGCGAACTGGTGCTGCTGTACTGGCAGATCGGACGCGACATTCTGGCGCGGCAGGCCGAGCAGGGCTGGGGTGCCAAGGTGATTGAACGGTTGGCACACGATTTGCGCATTGCCTTTCCCGACATGAAGGGATTTTCACCGCGCAATCTCAAGTACATGCGTGCTTTTGCCGAGGCGTGGCCGGATGCCGAATTTGTGCAAGCAGTGCTTGCACAATTGCCTTGGTATCACCAGTTGGCGCTGCTGGATAAATTGGACAACCCTGAAAGCCGTCGTTGGTATACCGCCAAGGCCATCGAGCACAACTGGTCGCGAAATATTCTGGTGATGCAGATTGAAACTCGATTGCTGGAGCGCAGCGGCAAAGCGGTAACCAATTTTGCAGCCAGTCTGCCCCAGCCGCAGTCTGACTTGGCGCGCGAGTCGCTAAAAGACCCCTACCGCTTCGACTTTCTCGGTTTAACCGATGAGGCGCAGGAACGCGAGATCGAAAACGCTTTAGTGAAACATGTCACCGAATTCCTGCTGGAGTTGGGCGCGGGCTTCGCGTTCGTCGGGCGGCAGGTGTTGCTGGATGTGGGCGGTGACGAGTTTTTCATCGACCTGCTGTTCTACCACCTGAAATTGCGCTGCTATGTGGTGATTGAACTCAAGGGCGGAAAATTCAAACCTGAGCACTTGGGCCAGCTTGGGTTTTATCTGACCGCCGTAGATCGGCAAGTCAAAAATGAACACGACAATCCAACCATCGGCCTGCTCTTGTGCAAGAGCAAAAACAAGATCGTGGCTGAATACGCCTTGGGCGACAAAACCCAGCCCATGGGCATTGCTGAATACAAGCTACTCCAATCTTTGCCCGCCGAATTGCAAACCAGCCTGCCCAGCATCGAGCAGATAGAACGCGAACTGGAGAGTCGCGATGAATAAGGCCGCCCGCGAACTGTTGGAGCATCACTTCAATACCGCCTTCGCAGCACCGGACGGCATTAAAAAACTGCGCGAGCTGATTTTGACGCTGGCAATGCAGGGTAAATTGGTGGCGCAAGACCCCAACGATCAGCCGGCGAGTGAGTTATTGCGGGAAATTGAAGCGGACAAACAGCGCTTGGTGAAGAAAGGCAAGATTAAAGCTCCCAAGTCGTTGCCACCGATAAAACCCGAGGAAATTCCATACGCATTGCCGGGAAGCGACTCTTGGCAAGCCCCCTCTAAATTTCACTGTCACCCCGGCGTTAATCCAGGGCATTGGGTTTGGGTGAGGCTTGGACAAATTGCAGATTACAATGGCAGAGAAAATGTTAATCCAGACTCGATTTCTCAAGATGATTGGATTTTAGATTTGGAGGATATTGAAAAAGGGACGTCTCGGCTTATTTATCGTGCGAAATATTTTGAGCGCCAATCAAAATCAACGAAATCGGTGTTTCGAAAAGGAGATGTACTTTACGGCAAACTACGTCCTTACTTAGATAAGGTACTTGTTGCTGAATCGGACGGTTTTTGCACTACTGAAATTGTTCCAATTGTTTCAAATGGGGCGGTTGACCCACAATATCTGAGATGGCTACTAAAGCGGCCACAATTCTTAGAGCATGTAAACTCACTTATGTATGGCGTGAAAATGCCGCGCTTAGGGACGGAACAAGCCGTTAATAGCATTCACCCGCTACCTCCAATGGCCGAACAACACCGCATCGTCGCCAAAATAGACCAACTGATGTCGCGTTGCGACGAACTAGAAAAACTGCGCGCCGAACGCGAACAACGCCGAATCTCGATCCACACCGCCGCGATCAACCGTCTGTTGTCCTTTAACGGCGAAATAACGCCTGAAGCTCCGTCTAATGAAGCCTGGCAATTCATCACCCAACACTTTCCCGAACTCTACGCCGTCAAACCCAACGTCACTGAACTACGCAAAGCCATCCTGCAACTCGCCGTCATGGGCAAACTCGTCCCCCAAAACCCCAATGACCCGCCCGCCAGCGAGTTGTTGAAGGAAATCGAAGCGGAAAAACAGCGTTTGGTAAAGGAAGGCAAGATCAAAGTATCCAAGCCACTACCAGCAATTAAACCAGAAGAAATTCCTTACCCTGTGCCTTCAGGGTGGGAATGGATTAGACTTGGAGATATTGTTGATTTTAAAACAGGAAAACTAGATTCAAATGCTGCAGTTGAGGGGGGAAAATACCCATTCTTTACATGCGCGAAGGAGATATTACAAATTGATACCTATGCATTTGACTGTGAAGCAGTTTTATTGGCTGGAAATAACGCAGCAGGAAAATATGATGTAAAACATTATTCAGGGAAGTTTAACGCCTACCAGCGCACATATGTAATTACTACAGAGTTTGGTCATACTAGCGCCGTGGGGTACGGCTATTTAAAGCAGACATTAGTAAACATGCTTGACGATCTGCAAGCAAAGTCACTGGGAACGCTCACACGATTTTTGACTCTTGGTATTCTAAAACCCATCTATGTGCCACTCCCCCCCATTCCCGAACAAAACCGCATCGTCGCCAAAATCGACCAATTGATGGCATTCTGCGACAGCTTGGAACAGCAAATCGACGCCGCAACCGGCAAACAGACCGAATTGCTGAATGCCTTGATGGCTAAAGTATCAGGAGAATAACGTGCTAAAAGAAATCAAATTAGTAGGCTGGAAAAGTTTTTCCGACAGTACGCTTTATATCGATCCATTAACAATCATCATAGGCGCCAATGCTAGTGGTAAATCCAACACTTTAGATGCGCTGTTATTTTTGCAGCGAATAGCCTCAGGCGTTGGTATTTTTCAGGCCATAAACGGCGATGTGAATTTACCGCCTATTCGAGGTGGCATCGAGTGGATTTGTCATAAGCCGGCATCCAATTTTTTGCTGATCGTCACTTTGGAAGGCGACAGTAAAAACCAGGACTATCGCTATCAACTAGAAGTGCAAGTCAACGGTATCAAGGCCGAAGTCGTTCACGAAGAATTGGTGTCGTTGAAGTATGGCGCGCGCAGTACCGCGCCGAAAGAGACCAGACTTTTTTATACCCAACCACCCGAGCCTCATGCTCCGGGCATACCTGCGTATTTTTCCACAGGCAGTCAGGGGCGCGGTAAGCGTATAGATGTGAACCGTTCCCACGCTGTGTTGCTACAAGCCGATGTCTTTTCTCTTCGTAAGGAAGTTCAGGAAGGTATTAAACGGGTACTCTCACAATTGCAGCAAATATTTGTTTTCGATCCCGTTCCTAGTCATATGCGCGATTACACGCCGTTCTCCGAGAAGTTAAAAGCGGACGGCGCCAATATCGCCGGGGTATTGGCAGCGCTCGATGCACCGCGTAAGGAGGAGGTCGAAAAGACATTGACCGACTATCTTCGGGCATTGCCGGAACGCGACATTCAGCGGGTTTGGACCGAGCCGGTTGGAAAATTCCAGACAGACGCCATGCTTTACTGTGAGGAAGGCTGGTCGGGTAATGTTTCCCATACCGTCGATGCTCGCGGTATGTCGGACGGTACCTTACGCTATTTGGCTATTGTGACGGCCATGCTGACCAGAACGCCTGGGAGTTTATTGGTGGTTGAAGAGGTCGATAATGGTTTGCATCCATCACGAGCGCATGTTTTGATCGAGATGCTGCGCACACTAGGCAAATCGCGCGGAATTGACGTCATCGTCACCACCCACAATCCCGCTTTGTTAGATGCCGCGGGTGCCCGTATGGTCCCTTTTATTACCGTGGCGCACCGCGATACGCAAACCGGTTCCAGCCTTTTAAGCCAACTTGAGGATATTCAACAATTACCGAAGTTGATGGCCAGCGGTTCGTTGGGCCAACTTTCGACCGACGGACGAATTGAAGCGGCGCTCAAACAAGAGACACTTTCATGAGAAAGGTGTTGATTTTAGATACCAGCATTCTCTGTGTTTGGCTGAATGTACCTGGAATGACTGACTGTGGGCCCGACCACGACAAATGGGATAGCCATCGCGTCGCTGAAAAAATACACGCGGAAGAGCAGGATAAGACGATTTTCGTACTCCCGCTGGCGACGATCATCGAAACGGGAAATCACATCGCGCAAGCCCAACATAGCCGGCGGGAACGCGGGTTAGCCTTGGCGGATTTGATGATCAAAAGCGCTAATGAGGAAACGCCCTGGGCTGCATTTTCCGAGCAGTCGACATTGTGGTCACCTGAAAAATTGATCGGCTTGGCTGAAAACTGGCCCGATTTAGCCAATCAAAAGTTGTCATTAGGTGATGCCACAATCAAAGATGTTGCGGAATTCTATGCGCAGATGAACTTTCGCGTAGAAATATTGACCGGCGACGAAGGCTTGAAAGCCTATCAACCCATAGCACCTATCGAGCGCCCACGACGTAAGCTGCGCGAATGACTTTTAGGAACCGAATTCCAACTGTCACGTTTACGTCGGTTATTGTTAATTTAGTCGCAGAAATCGGCGAACTGATCGGTCGCTACACTGTTCTGGCTGAACAAAACCTGACGCCGCGTTTACGTCGGGCAAACCGGATTCGCACCATTCAGGCGTCGTTGGCGATTGAAAATAACGCGTTGACGTTGGAACAAATGACGGCGGTCATTGACGGCAAACGGGTGCTGGGCTTGCCCCGCGAGATTCAAGAAGTGCGTAACGCTTTTGTCGCCTATGAGGCCATGGAAAACTGGCAGCCAGCGGCTGAACCCGATTTGCTGTCGGCGCATCGTTTGTTAATGTCGGCCTTTGTCGATCGGCCGGGCGTTTACCGCTCCGGCGGTGTCGGTATCTTCCGCGGCGAGCAATTGGCCCACATGGCGCCACCCGCCGACCGAGTGCCTTATCTGATGGCCGATTTGTTGGCTTGGTTACAGCGTACTGACGAACATCCCCTCATAGCCAGTTGCTTGTTTCACTATGAACTGGAATTCATTCATCCGTTCGCCGATGGCAATGGCCGCATGGGCCGCTTATGGCAAACCTTGATCCTGTGCCATTGGAAACCCTTATTGGCTTATCTGCCAGTGGAAACCGTGATTCGCGAGCGCCAGGACGATTATTACCGCGTGTTGGCCGAAGCCGATAAGCTCGCCGACGCGACGCCCTTCGTCGAATTCATGTTGCAAGCCATACACGATGCGATTAGCGAGGCACTCGCTTCGTTTAGCACTTTCTAAGTCAATCTGAGAGAAATTTAATAACTGATATGAGTACACCGCAAGCTATGTCGGCAATGTTTCAAAGTTTCCTGTCCGAATATGATGTCCAGACAATGGATAACACTTGGCTGGTCTTAAGTCAACAGTTCAGGCAATTTTGGAATGAGCGTATTTTGTCGGCTGACCCGGCACCTATACCGGATTCGGACTGTGACGAATTTATCCGCATCCTCGATCGAAACGGAAAAGGTAATACCAAAAATAGCGAAGCGGTTGCCAAAGCGATGGTTCCGCAAGGTGCCTGGCGGCGTATGTTTAACGAATTTCACACCAATCAGAAACTCGGCTCGCTGGTTTACCAAATACTCACCGAGGATCAGACCCACCTCAAAGCAGCGCTCATTGATGATCTTTATACGATGAACGCCGGTCAGCGCAATAATCTCACAGGACCTAGTGGCAACACCATCGGCGCCTTTTTGGCAGCCTATGACCCGATAAACAATCTGTCGATGATTTCGCTCAATGACCGCCGGGCTATCATTGAGTTTTTAGGTTTGCCGGTGCCGTTTGATTGGGAATCGGCGTCGATAGGCTCACGTATAACCGAGACCAATGCCATCATTCTCGATGGCGTCCGAGCACAAGGCTTGCAGGGCTCAGCCAGAACGCTAACCCGATTCTTCTATTCTCCGGCGATTAAGGTGCTTTGGAAAGGACAGCACACGGTCAAAAGAACAGATAAAAACGTGAGTGTCATAGTACCCACCGTTCACGACTACGAGGCCGAAAATGTGGATGACGCGGGATCGGTTCGGGAGTCCATGCAAATCCAAGGGTTGATCGCCAAGATTGGCACCCTGATGGGGTTTACCATCTGGCTTCCAAAGGCAGACCGTGGCCGCGTATTAAAAGTCTGGCATGCGAAACCGGGCGAGCTGTTGGACGAACTCCCGCTGGGCTATGACGCCACTACGATGAAAACCATCGAGCAAATCGATGTTATTTGGCTGCGCAACCGCTCCATCGTCCGGGCATTTGAAGTAGAACACACCACCTCAGTTTATTCCGGACTATTACGAATGGCTGATTTGGTCGCCTTGCAACCGAACATAAACATCAAGTTACATATTGTTGCGCCAGCCGAGAAACGCGAAAAAGTCCTGCAGGAAATTCAGCGCCCCGTCTTCTCGTTGCTGGAAGGCCGTGCCTTGGCGGAAATGTGCACTTATTTGTCTTACGACAGAATCAATGAGATTGGCGAGTTAAAACACCTTGCGCATTTGTCGGACAAGGTCATTGAGGAATATGAGGAAAGTGCCGAGTAGGTATATGCGGAATCGAATTAGTGGTAAATTTTGTTGTCATCTACAAGCGAATTTTTATAACAATCTCGCTTTTCCATACCCAGTATTAGAAAGTCGATATTTTCGTTTGCCGCCGATCAGCTTGATTTCATAATACGGATAAAATCGTTGATTGAAATATCGGCTAACGTTGTTTTTGCTGCGTTGCTGACCGGAGAGTTGCCCGCTGTTAATAAGATGAGCAATTTCGGTTGTCGTAAAATAATCACGACTAGCCCATTGATCCTGTAGCGCCTTAAGAATCAATTTCTCGAGCTCGCCGGCGTTCAGTACGTTATCGTTGTGCACGCCTTCCGGAAACGGCCACTCCTGAAGATAACAATCCGTAAAATGCTGGAAAAACGTTTCACAGTCGGCCTCGTTTTTGATCAAGCCTGCCTGTAAAATCGATGCCAAATCCTTGAGCCCCATTTCCATCTGCTGTAAATCCCTGCTTTCGAAACGCTCCCAGGTATCAGTCATCACTTCACGGCCACGATGCAGCGAGCGTTGAAATCGAATCGATGGTTCCGCATCGATATAGACCGGAACAATCGGTTGATGGCCGTCGTAATGATATTGAAACCATGCCAACTCCTTGGGCGAGCGGAACCCGGTAATCACAGCGGCCAGCGGTCGATTGGTGACGATGTTTTCCAATACCTGTTCGGCAACGATTTCAGGCTGGTCTTTCAGGGCTTGCTCCGCGAAGTCGCCGATAGGTACCGTCGAGCCCACGCCGTGGCGTTGGTAATAACTGCGGTACATAAAATCGCTGGCTTCGATATGGTAATAACCGTAGATCTCGGCCAAGTATTCCGCCAATGAGGTCTTTCCCGCACAAGAAGGCCCACAGATGACAAACAATGGCGCGGTTGCTTCCAGTTGGAATTGTTTAGGCGAAAAACTACGTTTTTTGATTTCACTGCAGCCTTCCAAAAAAAACAGCATCTCTTGAAATGCGGGAGCTCGAAAATCGTGTTTATCCGCTTCCGTGATTGTTAACATGCTGATAGGTTCTCGACAACCTTCCGGCACAAACCATTTGTTGAAGGTCTTGTTATCCAGCCAGGGATAAAGCAAATTCGTTTCGAAATCGCGTTCATGATCGACGATGGTTCCAAAACAAAAACTGGTAAACCTGCGATAACTATTGATCGAGTTCGACGGCCGCAAATTCGGCGGCAAGTGCAAAACTAAATCGGAGCGGACTCGGCAACGCCGGTCGTTACCCAAAGCCCGCAAGGTTGTGTCCAAAGTGGCAAAATTGGTTTCTTTCATCCAGTACTTGACGTCCAATCCTGGAACTTCCCGATCCTTACTCAACGCTTCTATGATGACTGAGGTATCTTCGATAAAAAACAGCTTTTGCTCGCTTTCCGACACAAAACGCTTCCAGCGTTGCAAGGCATCCTGATAACTGCGTTCGATCAATTCAGCGCGGTCGTAAATACGCGGTTCTTCATAGTTGGCGCCGAAGGTTTTTTCGCGAAATCCGCTGATGCGCACGGCATACTCGCGGCATAGGTAACGGGCATGGGCCAGTTTGACCGGGCTGGAGGTGAAAAAGACGATTTCAACCATACAAGATTTCCCGTCCCCGATTGTCCGGACGCGTGACTAGCCATTCGCAGTCCGGGCGAGCTTTGCGCATTCTTTCGACAACGCTGTTCACATCGTCAGCCATAAAAAACAGACTTGGCCCCAAACTGGACATGCCTACCGCATCGGCGCCTGCCACGTAGATTGCGCGTTCGATTTCCAACAAATCTTCGCCGTATTCCCATCGCTCTGCTTGTTTCCAGGCGCAGTTTTGCACGGCTTTCAAGGCTTTGCAGAACGCGGAACGCTCTGCTTCGCGTAGCGCAGCATACAGTCCGAACAGCGTGTGATAGACGGTCTCGTAAACCTTATCGGCGGGTAACGGGCAAGTACGCTCGAAGAACTCGCGTTCTTCGGCCTCTGATTTATGCGGTATCGCCGCAGGCATGCAAATGCCGATTTCCCAATCCGGCATAATGCCTTGATCGAGTAGCAACGGTGCCGGTTTATCGTCGTTTAGATGCGAAGGCGCAATTGGGCTGCCGTCGATTTTGCGGCCCAAATCGAATACATAGCCGCCGGAAAAATAGCTGTGGATACCGACGCCCGAAGTACCGCCACGTCCGGATACTGCGATCAATTCCGCTGGAGTAATGTCTGAATCGTTGAGTAGATGCAAGGCTTCCAGGCAGGCGAGCGTAACGGCGGTGCCGGAGCCGAAACCGGCGTGTGAGCGCATGTTTCCATCTATGGAAATGTCGAGTGCGTACTTGAATTGATGCCGATTTTTCTCAGTACCCAATAGAGAGCATAGACGTTCAGTTTCAACAGTGGTCGCAGGATTTTTGCGATGATCTCGAACGGAAAAGGTTGATGATTTTATGAAGTTAAGCTTGCACTTGGGACTCTTGACAGCAAAGCCCAAGCCACCATTGATGCGATATTCTCCTTTGTGTATCGCAAGAAGGGTCAAATGAAGACGTGAGCTAATAAATAACTGCAACTCGTTATTTATTAAGCTCATTGGCATTTATTCCATTCTTCATCAAAGTATTTAATGTAGTGCCGCGCAAAAGAGCTGTCTGCGTGTAAATGAATTGCTGGTGTATATTTGCTTTCTACATGCGGAAATATTGGGCCGACAATGCATTCATTATCAATAATCATAATGCTATGTGTTGGCTCGTGTTTGTAATAACGAAATTCAAACTTATTTTTGTATTTTTCAGACAATGTAATCAGTCTATTTTTTGCCAAGCTGTATTTATTGGCATTGTCCTTGTTATCTTTAACTACATCATAGTTAGCAATTAATAGCCTTACCTTTATATCATCATTGTCATCTAAAGCATTTATCAATACTTTTTTATGTGCCGGGGCATTTGGGCTATCACTTCCAAAATCATCAAGAAATCTTTGTGCGGTTACTCCAAGCAGTTTTATTTCATTCGTTGATCTAGAAATCAAGTTTCCATAATAGACAGGGTCTTCTCGACTGGGAAGGATTTTTCTTATTTTGAGATCCTTTAATTTATCTGTTGTTTTGAACTCATACCAAGAAAGAAACGCCTGAAATAAAGCAATAATAAATCCAGTTAGCAGGCCGGAAATCACCGTCGACCACTTCGGTCCGCTTAGCGTATCAAATATAAATAATATTAACAGTAGGAGAATTGTTAAAATTAAGAAAGAGAAAATTATAATGCTATATGGAACTGGTAATATTTTGGTGAAAATTTTCATCAATTAAATCCTATAAATAACAGCTCTTCTTTCTTTTCTTTAGCAAGAGCGTGGCAAAAGTCCTTTTTTAAAACATAACTTATCCTAAAGATAGAATGGAAAAATGCAGAAATATCTTCTTCGTCTGGATAGGCGTTAGAAATATATGACAGAATTACAATGGATTTTTTGTGTTTTGAAATGCTGTCAAAAAGCAGCTCGCGAAATTCTTTTTTATTTTGCCATTCTGTTAGGTGGGTAATAGTTTTTAATGTTTTGTTTGACGATTCCGTGTTGATATCGTTTTTCCATTTTGAATACGAACTCAATCCTTCTAAAAAATGGTATCGCCTCAAGTAATCATCACCGGTTTTGGTTTTTCCAACATAGGGTGGATCAAAATAAACAAGATCATATCCGGGGTCTAGTCTCGCAATATCCCCTGGAGGTAATATGATTGCTGTTGTTTGGTATTGATTTATACGTATTAGCTCATTAATGCTTTCTTTCATTAAACTAGAAAACGATTTTTCCCATGTTACCCAATTTCCAAATGAACGATTAACGTCTTTGTTCAATCTCAAATTTAAATTTGCACGATGAAAAAGGTTAAATGGACGTTTTTTTAAACAAGCTTGAAATAAGCAATAAAAATAGACACTACGCTGAAGAGGATTGTCTACAGCATGAATTGCTTTTGCGGCACCGTCTAACCATCGATTTTCATCATCCATGTAGTACATATTAGGGAAGGTCTTAGCGATAAATCCGTACTCGGGTTTGATGTTGTCTATAAATTTGTGGATATGATTAATATCAGAAAACGGAAATTGGTCGGCTAATAGTGCAGTTGCTGATACTGTATTGCTAAGTAGCGCATCATGATAGTAGACCTGTTTACCCATCGCTTTAAACAATAACGAAACACTTGCTGTACCACCAAATCCATCTAGGACGGTATTGAAAGGCAAATCTTTAACCGCGTGATAAATCCAGCTCAGCAAACGGCGTTTACTACCGTAATATCGGGTTTTGGGAAATTTGGAAATGGCTAATTCAATTTCGGCATCGTTATATGACTTAGGGGACTGGATGCTCCAATCAGTTGCGCCATTTGCTGTTTCAATGGGAGTGTAATCAAAAGTCATAGAACGCAATTTTAACAAGTGCCATGCGTAAATTAAATATATGGAGATAGTTAAATGTATGGGGATAGGAGTTTTTCGTCACTCATCGCTTTAGTTCTCTAGTTAAACCGGACACAGTGAAGATCATTGTCGGGGCAGCTCTTAGCCTGGTTTGACCGTTGATTTGACCTTGGCCGCCTGTAGATCGATAAATTGCTCGGTATGAGTGCAGGAAAACTCCGCGTTTTTACGGTAATTCGAGCAGCCCCAGAATTGGCCGTGAGGTCCTTTGCGAAGTACCATGGCGCCTTCGCAACGCTGGCAGATGGGCTCCACGAAGTCGCAACGACGATTCTCACAGACTCGAAAGCGGCCTTGGGTTTTCAAACCGCCGCCACACCACTGGCAAGCCCGTTGCGTGTGACTGCAGAGTGGATATTGGTTGCAGCCGAAAAAACTACCGTACTGGCTATCTCTGGGCACCATAAATCCGGTTTTGCAGGCAGGACAGGGAATGTTGGCAATCTGATCCTGAAAACCGGGACCGGTAAATTCGTCGATAGTGACGGCATAGTCGCCGTCGATTAATTCCCTGACAAACGGCGACGGGTTAAGGCCGTTGGTGACTAAATACACATGATGCCGCGCCCGTGTCAGCGCTACGTAGAACAGGCGGCGCTCTTCAGCATAAGCGAAGGCCTCGGCCTGAGGCAGTAATAGATCAAGCAAGGGATGGGTGGCTTTTTCGGACGGAAAACCATGTTGGCCTTTTTCCAAGCCAAACACCACCACGTAATCGGCTTCTTTCCCTTTGGAGGCATGCACGCTCATGAAGTGGATAGCCAATTGTGGATAGCGACGTTTTAGCGCGGCGATATCGGGTCTTTTAAAGTTAAAGCGGGCTAGCAGCAAGACGCTGGCCGATGATTCGGCTTTACCAGCGATGGCATCGAGAGCTGCATGAATGCCTGTTAAATCCTGATCGGTTTTGATAAGCGACACAGCCGCATGATCGACGATGCGTAGACTTCGGATTTGTTTATTAATTTGACTGGGATTTTGGGTGACGAAGCGCGACGCCACTTCGCCGATTTTATTGTTGAAGCGAAAGGTTTGGTCCAAAATGCTGGTGGCGGTGGCACCAAAGTAAGTTTTGAAGTCCTTGGTGAGCGCGACGTCGCTGCCGGTAAAGCGGTAAATGGATTGCCAGTCGTCGCCGACGCCGAATAAGCTGCATTCGGGTTGCTGTGCCATCAAGGCTTTAAGTAAGCGTGCCCGGCTGGCGGAAATATCCTGAAACTCATCCACCAATAAGTAACGGTACGGCGACTGGTAGCGCCCGGATTCGACGTACTCGATCGCTCTGCCGATCATGTCGTCAAAATCGATGGTGACGTTGTCGCGTAACTGTTGTTGATAGGCTTGGTAGATCGGTTCGAACAAATGTGCGGCAGCCCGCATGCGCTCCTGATCCTCGTGCCTGTCCGCTTTTTCGACCAATTGTTTGATGCTGAGGTAGGCGGCTTTGAATAGGCCGAGGATTTGCGCCATTAATTTGCTGAATTCTGATACTTGGCCCAAGCGATTAAGTTGGCTTAATAACTCATCTTGCGGCAAGGGTTTGAACTCGACGCCGGCAGCTTGTAATTTCTGGCTGAGGACCTCGGTCAGCCGTCCCTGTTGTTTCAAATAACTGTAGGTTTCGATCAGAGGCGTTTTATATTTATCATGCAATGCCCGTTTCCACGCCATGCCTGTCAGATAGCTAGTCTGATCAATAAAGGGCGGCGTTTGATTGTGTTCGTTAACGGCAAAGTGTTCGATGTAAATACCGTAGGCCGGTAGAAAGAAATCCGGTTGGTAAACCCGATAATCCGGACCGGAGGTGTTGATCTGGTAATTAGCCTCGTATTGGTAGGCAATGCCTTGTCGATACAAGAAATTGGCAATCTCGCATTCTTCGTAGCTTTTGACCAGTTCGCCTTGCAGCGTGCGAATATCGTTTTCAAGGGTGTACGCGTTATAGGTGCCCAAACTCTTGAAATTGAATTGGCTTTTGTAGGGATAGGCAAAGCGCAGAAAATAAGTGAGCAGCCGCGATCGATACCGTTCATCTTCCAGTAGGATCTGAATTTGGCTATCGACAAACGCGGCGCGCAAAGTCTCGTCTTCCGCCATTTTGTCAATGGCCGGCACCATACCTTCAACCCTGCTAATGATGTGCATGCCCAGACTATGAAAGGTTTTTACCGTCAGGTTTTGAATCCCCAACTTGGACTGGATGCGCTCGTCCATTTCTTCTGCTGCCTTGCGAGCATAGGCCAGCATCAAAATCTGTTCGGGTTTTGCCAGACCAGCGTTAATCAAATAACCGGCTCGTCCGATCATGGTACTGGTTTTGCCGGTACCTGCTCCAGCCAGCACCAAGTTGTGCTGTTCGTCTATGATGCAGGCGCTACGTTGGGCTTCGGTCAGCGGATTGGTTTCGACCTGGTCGAAAAAGTCTTTGAATAGCTGGGCTTGTCGTTCTATAAATGCTTGATTCAGCTTGGCAACCTGCTGATGCGTGTCGTCCAGTAGAGGACGAACATACAGGTAATCCTGACGAAGTTCGGCTGGCAGATGCTGCAGACAATCCTGTCGTTTGAGTCCGGCCGCTAACCACAAATGATTACCGCACCAATGTTCGGCTATGGCGCAGCGAATGTATCGCTTGCCGGAAAACTGCAATCTGGCGTCTTGGGAAGCTTGGATTAATGCCGGGATAAACTGCCGATAAAAGTGCTGGATGTGTTGCTTAACATGGCGTTTGAGCGACCTCTGCAACAATGCCGATTGCTTTTTGTCGACACCGCCGAAGCGTAACGTCTGGCCGTCGGTTTGAGTCAAAAGCAATGTATCCCAAAACCAACCGGAATCGATGCCAATGCCAGGCTGAATACTCAATACGTGGACGTTGTGTTTCTTTTGGCGCTCATCCATTAGCACCAGCGTTTCTTGCTCAAGAGCAAAGGCGTGAAAGTGGCGATCTTTAGCAAACCACTTGGCCCAACAACTTAGTCGATAGCGTGGTAAGTGGTTAGGAGTGGGATTGAGCATATATCCTTAACTTTATATCCGGCGCAAGACCAATGGATGGTCTACCAGGCACCGAAAGTAGCAAACAGCGGACAAAATTAACATTTTTAGGGCGATATAAGCAAAGATAAAACAACGCCTAACTGTTTATCGTCAGAAGTTATTGATAGCGACGTGTTCATCAGTTTTGCTTTCCGCATTTGATTGGGAAAAACACAACGGTTTTGGCGGCTCCCCAGGTTTGTCGGTCCATTCCCAGATCACACACAACGCCAGCCAATAGGCATGCGCGGTTTTTGGCGCCAAGTCGCGATGGGCTTTCCAGAATGCAATGACGTGGCGTTTGCCGATTTCGTGCAGATTATGCGGCCGTTCCGTCTGTTCGATGAATTCGACGAACTTGATCATGCGGCCAACCTGTAAGCGCCGATGAGCTTTGGAACCCTGGCGGACATAGTGGTGGGCCAGGGAGTGGATCTGTTTAACCAATATAGACACGAACAACCTCCAGACGCTCATGGCCCAGTTCCTGCGACAGGATGCTTCGGGCACGTTGGTCCAATGCTTCAGCGGCTGTCAGATCAATGTTGAGCCGGGTGGCCATGTAGCTATGCCAGTCCGATACGGCGATAGAGGTGTTAATTGGTGCTGGAACGCCAGTCAAAGTTTCATAACGTTGCTGAGCGTAATGATGGCGCTGGCCGTGAAACTGGAATTGCTGCTGTTGCACTTGGCGGTAGCAGTGGTCGCGAAAATCGACATAGCGCAGTTTGTTGGGAATCATCGACGGACCATCCTGCAATCTTGCGGCTTTTTCCAGCGCGACCAAGGCTTCCGCTGACACTGGCACATGGCGCCGTTTACCGCCTTTGGTACCGCTGAACACGCTGATGCGATTTTCCCGTTGTGCCTGGCGCAAGGCTTTTCGCGCATCGAGCAAGGCCGATTCCTTGAAGCGCAAGCCCAATGTCCGTTGTAGATTCAGCAGTGCTGCAACGCGCTCGTCGTCGACGCTGGCTTGTAACTGGTCGTGCTGCGACTGCGGCATGGCCTTGCTGTTTTCCGGGATGTAATTGCGCCTGGGTATACCGCAATCCTGCGTCGGACTGACCGTTTGCCATTCACCCTGAGTTGCGGACGTCATGATGCTGTTGACCGCCGAGACATACAGCTGGGCAGTCGAGGCTTTCATTTTGTTGCGCTGCACTCGGGCTTTCAATGCCAGACCATAGGCGATCACGTGGTCGCGGTTAATGTCCTGTATGCGTTTGATGCCCAGGGTCTGTTCCAGCCATTTCCCAAACACCGACCAGCGCTCCGCGAGCGTGCCGCGCGTGGCAAAAGCTTTGCCGGATTGATGGGCGCATGTTTTTCCGGCCCGGGTCAGGTCGCGGCTGCCTAGGCCGAGATTGCGGCCTCGCTTTCGACCAGCCGTGGACTGTCGTGACCCTAGGCCATCAGGATGACTGGAACACTTACCTGTCCCAGTCTGGTTTGCTTGGTATTCAGGCAGATCGATTGGCATGATTAACCTCCAGAAAAAAGTTGGCGAAGGACTCCCTTGTACAAAGCGGACTGGGACTGAACGCACTCGCAAATCCATGCGGGTTGGCAGTCGGCTTTGAACAAGGGAGCCGGGGTGGCCTTGGTAAAACAGTTTTTCTTTCGTCATGAGCGGGGGACCCCGGCTCCAACCCCACTTTGGTATACAAGGCCAAACTCATGACGATGAGTGTTGACGCGCGGGTTGCCTACCCGGCGGAGGTGTATACCCAGTGTGAGGTGCGCGGCTTATAACTCGCTGCGCGGGCGAGATACTTTGTGTCGGTCGGTCACGAACTCGGGGTGCTGGCCAGACGCATTCAGCGTCCTACTGCGACGCTAAACTCGACCCCTTACACGTTCGAGACAGACTGACCCGGCAAAACCCGCGATTGTCACGCAGGTATCCGGTTGATTTACTTAATGGAAATGCTTAAATCCCGTTCTGTTTCTGTTTTTAAGAAACGGCGAAACAGTGGGCTTAGGTATGTACCGGAAGACATTCTTAGAACGTCCAGGTATGTCATTGAAGGGAATCCAGATCCAATCCGCGTGACGAAATCGGCTGCTACGCAGGCAAACGCGACTGCCGGTGGCACAGGCCGATCTGAAAACGGGACGACGGGATTCTAACTAGATGTTCAATCGCCTTGCTCTGGTGGACAGGCAGTCGCCTGACGCCGATCCAGATGGGGACGATTGATATAAAACCATAGCGAACGATTGCCACCACTGAATCGGTCAAACACCCCTTCAGTTATCCATTTTGCGGAACCAGGGTTCCAGGCAAAATTTCTGCGCGCCTGCAAACGCGCAACGGCAACACCACCTTTCGAAATTCTACTCGCGCGGTCTATCGGTTTGCGCCATCAAGGCGCTTTTGACTACTCAGCGATCGGCAGAAGATCGTTGATGAATTTAAACGTGCTTCACTATCGACAGTAACCGAGCCTTTCATCAAGGCGCATTTTCCCTGCCGACCCAGATAGAGCGTTTTCAAACCCCCATCTGCACCAAAAATATATTTAAGCGTGGACGCATGACCCTAAGGCCCAACGGACACAGTACATCCAACGGCGTTCCTCTGCCATCCCACTAGGGACTATATAGCTGGTACGTCTTCGCTTTTTATACTGCCGAAGTGCAGTCTATGAAAATTTCGTCCCGAAAAGTTCTACGTGCGGGACTATTTTGGGGTTGAAATTGAGCGACTGTCAAATAGTTTTTTCATTTTATATCAATTGTTTAAGTGACTATTACGGGCTGGACGGCGTTGGATTTTATTGGGCAATTCAGATTTAAAGACATGAATGACTTTCGCACCAACCGCCATTGAAAATCGGGGTATTAAAAACTGGGGTGACGCCAAAATCGATTAAATCGATTTCGACAAGAGACAGCCCTCGATGATCTTGAAGGTGATTTATAGACATCGTCTGCGAGTAATACCGGTAATACTTGGTAATCCGTCGACATATCCTCTGCAGCCTACGCCAGATAGGGTGGTAACACCGGTAATACAAATAATCTCAATTTCTAAACATATACGTAAATACTGAAGCCATGCCTGCACAGTCAAATGCCTGATGAGCAAAATGATCAATAAAAAACTTTTTCATCGATCAACATTTGACGCATTAGTGATTTATAAAAATATCCGCCCCCATCTGTAGGTCGCGAATATGTAAAACCGCATTCGCTTCCTGAAAGGAGAGCAATCAAGTATTCAATGACCTACGGATTGGTATTACGTCTGCGCTTTTGCCACTTTTCAGTGTATCCAGATAATCCGCCCAGGATTGCATCATTCGCCGGCGTTCGTCCAAATATTGGGCTCGATTGTAAACTGCTCTTATTTTGTCTCTGGGGGCGTGGGATAGTTGTCGTTCGATGGCGTCTGGACTCCAGCCCTGTTCATTTAGCAATGTCGATGCAGTGGTCCTAAAGCCATGTGCCGTCATGATTTCACTGTCGTAACCCAATGTCTTGAGTGCTGTCATGATGGTGTTTTCCGACATGGGGCGACCGTTGCCGCGACTTGAAGGGAATACGTATGTGTTATTTCCGGTCAGAGGATGGATGTTCTTTAAAATCTCAGTCGCTTGGGTAGAAAGAGGCACTATATGGTGAAAATCTGTTTTGGAGATGAATGGCCGCCATTCCTTCGATTCAAAATCAATATCGGACCAGAGCATTTTTCTGATTTCCCCCGGTCTTTGGAATAACAATGGAGAAATGCGTAACGCGGACTGCACGACAAAAGTGCCCTGGTAGTTGCTGATGTCCCTAAGCAATTGTGCAACTAGTTTCGGATCGATGATTGCTGCTCGATGTTTTACCTTTTGTGCAGGTATTTGCTTGGCTGCGGGTTGAGCGGGATCGAACTCGGTTAAGTTGTGTACGATCGCATATGCAAAAATGGCGCTTATCTCAGCCCGAAGCCGGTGCGCGGTATCCAGTTTGCCCGCTTCAATTAAAGGTTTGAGTGCCGCCAAAACTTCGGCAGATTTAATGCCGTCGATTGGCTTATCACCTATGAAGGGGAAGATCCAAGTCGTCAGGCGATTTTTCTTTTTTGTCAGAGTGTCCGCTGTATTGGTATTGATGATGGAATCAAGCCACTTGCCGGTTATGTCGGCAAAACTATTCAGAATGGGTAATCCATCGCTTTTCCGCTCTTGATTGAGCTTGGCTGTCTGCTTCTCTTGCCTAACTTTCTTACGTCCTTCGGCAGGATCATTATCGTTAGCAAGTTGTTCACGGATTTCTGAAGCCTTTCGTCGAGCAATTTCTAGCGTTACGCTTGGATATGCTCCAAGAGCAAGACGCTTCCGTTTACCTTCGAAGGTGTATACAAATTGCCAAAGTTTGGAGCCGCCAGACTTAACCCACAGATAAAGTCCGCCGCCATCATTGATGAAATAATCTTTTTCTTCTGGCTTGGCAGCCTTGTAGACCGCGTCCTTATTGAGTTTTTCAGCCATCTTGCACGCCCCAGTGTGTACTTTTTCCGGAAGGTATCAGTGAGTACACGAAAAAATACACGATTTGGTGTGTACTTGGCTAGTTTTCGTTGGATTGCGTCGGACAATAAAAAACCCGCGAAGCCAGTAAACTTGCAGGTTTTTGGATTGGGTTGAATCCTGTTGGATGCATAATTGGTGCCTCAGACCGGAATCGAACCGGTACGGTCTCACAACCGCGGGATTTTAAGTCCCGTGCGTCTACCTATTTCGCCACCGAGGCAATCTGGTGTAAGGAATAGCCCATAGATTTTATAGAATTATAGAATTTTGTCAATGTAAACTTACTGATTGCACGCCTGATATAGTTGTCGACACATCCTCATCTAACGGGGATTCAGTAGCATCATAAACACAAGCGCCCCCATCACCAAGGCATCAAATAACCATCGTCATACCTGACAAAGCTTCCGGACTGGTCCAGTTTAAACGTCTCAATTTGCCGCCGCATCCCGGCAATACTTTCCTCAACATCGATCAATGCATTTTTGCCACCCATATCGGTTCTGACCCAGCCGGGATGCAATATCAGCACGCCTATCGAACGAGGACGCAGATCGATTGACAAACTTTTCATGACGGCATTCACGCCTGCCTTACTGGAACGATACAGCAAGCTGCCGCCACTGGTATTATCGGTCATACTACCCATCAAGCTACTAACAGTAACAATCAGTTTTTTATCGCCGCGCTCGAGCTGGGGCAGAAACGCCTCGGCCATCTTGACCGGCGCCATGGTGTTGACCGCCAGTGTTGCAGACCATGCTTGATAGTCGAGCCGGCCAAATCCATGATCCGGCTTATCGCCGTACACACCGGCATTATTTAGCAATATATCGATACTTTCGTTGGCAAGCCGCTTCGACAATGCATTAATCTGCGCAAAATCGGCCACATCCAGTTTTTCAATTTGAAGATTAGAATATTTTAATGCCAGTGCTGACAGCTCGGTAGCAGCTGAAGGGGTGCGGCAAGCTGCAATCACGCGCCAATTGTCTGCCGCATATTGACGACAAAACTCAAGCCCCAAGCCTCGGTTGGCTCCGGTAATTAATACTGTTTGCACGATAGACCCCCCAATAAATTTTTTGATCACCAACGTTATTCGAACATTCTAAAATAGATCGGCATGCATAAGCCCATACCCGGACAAAATGCCGAAATAAAAAAAATATATATACATTAAATAACATAATCTTATACAGCATATTTAATGTAACTTAAATGATATTGTTAATGTCGCTTAATGCATTTTATAAGGAGTTTCCCGTGAAACAGTCGGGGTCAAAAACCAAACCGAAAGCATGGCTTCAAATTTAAGACATAGTACTTTTACCGCTAAAAATCAGAGAATCGTTGCAGGTATATCGCCACACTATACATCTCATTCCGCCCTATTTTGGCTTCGATTAAAAAGCGCATAATCACAAAAAACAAATATTATCAGTAGCATATAAACTATATTTAAAGTTATTTGCTACCATAAGCCATATTTACCAATCAATCCGGACAACCAAATGCGGAGCATTGTATAAATTGGAAATTTGGAGCGGCCCGGAGGTGGGAATCGAAAAACGAAGATCACATCGTAGCGAGCTGCTTGCGAATAGTAGGTTGCAACATGCAACCTACTCAGACTCGACAGGATATTTTTATTCTTTAGTCCATTTCGCTGCCAGTTGTGCAGAAAACTGACCGAAAAATGTACCAACCACGATTGAAATGGATATGACCAACAATGGATTGCTCAACGAAACACTCAACAAAACTTCTTGAGTCAATTTGTCAGGGGTTTGCAATAAATAGGCAAAGGTCGATGAATAACCCAATACACTGGCCGGGATGGTCGCCAACTGAGGGATTCTTGCCGCAAGGCACATTACCACTACAGCGACGGTTACGGTAATGGCCGCCATCACGGAAAAGCCTGGCGCTGCTTCAGGCGTAATTTCGGTCAGCAAAATCGCTGTAATCCAGGCCATAACCACGCCGAAGATGCCGCATACGATAGTGTTAACCAAGGCTTCTTTGGTGGCGCCAAGAAGAAAGTAAGCCGCCCAGGCGATAGTTGCCGCCCAGATAAAGAAAACGCCGCTGGCAGGTCCTACCGCCAAAAATGTCGCAACGCCCGCCAAAACTCCGATACTTAAAGAAAGTGCTGTAAGTTTGTCCATTATGATCCCTCTGAAAATCACCTCATCAATGTATTAGTTGGATTTTGCATTGAGGTGGCGCTACAAAACCTAACTCTCTTGCACGATCAACTCGCCGAAACGCGCTTGATCGGCTTGGATGGTAACAGAGATTAGAATCCAGAGAAAATTAGCACCATAAACTTGCCGGAAATAGGCTGCTGATCCCGTAGCAGCACAGCTTGCGGTAGAGGCATACCCCTGGACACCCCTGATCGAAGCAAAAATTCTCTGGAGGTGGCTTGAGCAGACAAATGCACGCCCAATCGAGATGGATTTTGCTGCAAAAAGCTCCGAAACCGCATCAAAATCATCCGTATCCCGCATCCCTTTTTCCTATATGATGTCGCTAGGCAGGGAACCCCCCTTCCGACTAGACCCAATGCAATAAACCTAACCTTCAAGCATGGATTCGCTTACCTTCTCAGGGTAATTCTGCCTTCAGTAAGAGAGTTTATTCAGTTCGCACGGATGTGAACCCATTTCCATTCTGGTGTTCATGCTTCAGTCATTCATGCAGGGACGGCGCATTTTTGATCATTGGACCCACTGGAAATTACATCAAAACTTAAACATCATGAATATCTTAAAAAATGCAGCACTCATTTTGGCTCTGGCTATCTCATTTGCAACAACCAGCGTTGTAGCTGTCGCCGAAGAAGCCGCAAGCAGCCCGGCAGCAAATACCAGCGAGATTATTTCGCGTATCGAAAAAGCCTTGGTTGAAGTCAGCAAAAGCGATTTTTCTGCCGCTCAAATCCACTTAAAAGCCGCGCGCACTTCCTCCGAGTCAATTGCCGGCAACTCCGACGCCGCAAAAAAAGCCCATGCAACCCTGATGCAAGGGCAAATCCAAGCCAAGAAAGGCGATGTTCAAAAAGCGACTGAAGAATTGAATAAGGCGATAGCGTTGTATAAAGCGCTTTAATTTAGTCGGAGGCGTTTGGCGGATGCCCTCGTTGATTCGCCAGTTTGGATTTAAACAATATCCCAACCGCCTCCGAGTTTGAGAGCGGACGAAACCTGTCATAGGTTTCGTCCGGCCTTATAGGTCATGTTTCCGCGGCAGCGGTTACGTTGACGCTTCAAGCGCAAAAGTCAGGTAGCGCTACGCGCAACCTGACCTACTTGGCTGAAACGGAGTGAAGCCCATCAAAAGTCACCGATGGGCTTCCTTACGTCAGCCCATCCTATTTACTGCTTTTCTGCCAAGTCCCGCAATAATTTCAATTCAACATCTTCGCCATTATCATCTGTTTCTTTAAAATGTACTCTGGTTCCTGTGCAATCCATAACGAACCCCATTGATTTTTTTCTTAGAAAAACAACATAACTCCATCCCGGCTTCAAGCCTAACGCACAATTGCCGCCTCCACTTATCCATTCCATCAAATAGGCTGGCGTATTGCCCTTCCCCTTAAAGACCTCGTGTTCATCAAATGAAACACGAATATATTGAGAAGAACCAATCCATTCCGCCAATACCTCTTGTGCATTTTGGCTTAATTCTTCCGACGGTCTTAGCTCAGTTGCCGTGACTCTGATGAACGCAACATATTCCGCATCATTAAAATGATCTGTTCTGGTATAACCCGAACTGCATTTGCATGCAAAAACGATATTCGTTGACAGAAACAACAATACCAATGCACTCAATAATCGCCAAAATATTTTAAGTTTCATTGCTCTTCTCCTTGACCCTTTTTGCTCAAATTTTGCAATTAATCTATAGAGCCATAGGATGGGCTGAACGGAGTGAAGCCCATCAAAAATCACCGATGGGCTTCCTTACGTCAGCCCATCCTATTGAAAATATAACTCAATCCCCACCACCCTTCCTGACCATCATTCCCTTCGACGGGTTATAGCCAAGAATCGCCGCCCCCATAAACAGCAAAAACGCCGCGCCGGTAAAAATCAAGGCTTGCTGGTTGAACTGCTCGTACAACGCAAAGCGGATCAATTCCACTGCTTGCGAGAAAGGGTTGTATTGCGCCAAATAGTATAAAACTTCGCTGGATTCCTTGATCTTCCACAAGGGATACAAGGCCGTGGACATGAAGAACAGCGGGAAGATCACGAAGTTCATCACCCCGGCGAAGTTTTCCAGTTGCTTGATGAACGACGATAGCAACAAACCCAAAGCACCCAGCATCATCCCCACCAACACCAGGGCCGGCAAGATCCAGACATAACCCATCAATGGCGCCTGGATGTCGTACAGCCAGGCGATGCCCAGGAAGGCATAGGATTGCAACACACCCACCGCCGTGCCGGCGATCAGCTTGCTGCACAATAAAAACCAGCGCGGCAGCGGGCAAACCATCAGCATGCGCATGCTGCCCATTTCCCGGTCGTAAACCATGGACAAGGAACTTTGCATGCCGTTGAACAGCAAAATCATGCCGAGCAGGCCGGGCGTGATGTATACCTCGTAAAGGATATAGGTTTCGTAGGGCGGACTGATGGCGATGCCCAGCGCGGCGCGGAAGCCGGCGGCGAACACGAACAACCATACCAAGGGCCGCACCAGCGCCGAGACGAAGCGTTCGCGTTGATGCAGGAAGCGCAGCAATTCGCGGCCGACGATGCCGGCCATCGCCCGCCAGTAATGTAAAACACTCATGCGCTTGGCCCCAGGGTGAGTTGGTTGAACAACTGGCCGGCGTCGGCCGCGCCGGTGGCTTGCAGCACATCGGCCAGCTTGCCTTTGGCCTTGACCTGCCCCTTATGTAAGACCACCAGACTGTCGTCGGCGGCGATTTCGTCTATCAGATGCGTGGCCCATAGTACGGCCAAATCCTGTTGTTTAACCAAAGCATGCACATGTTCGACGATGGCTTGGCGGCTGGGCATATCCAGGCCAACGGTCGGTTCGTCGAGCAATAACAAGCTAGGTTTGTGTAACAAGGCCCGAGCGATTTCCACCCGACGTTTATGGCCGCCGTTCAGCTGGCGGACTTTTTCGCCGCGCCGCTCGAACATATTCAAACGCTCCAGCTCGTCCTGTATCCGCGCATCGGCGGCCTTGCGGCCGATGCCCTGCAGCGCGGCGTGGTAGCGCAGGTTTTGCGTCACCGACAAATCCGGATCAAGGGTAGTCTGTTGAAACACCACACCCAGCTTGGCCAAGGCCCGCAGGCTTTGTTTCTTGATATCGAAACCGCATAACTCGATGCGCCCTTCCCTGGCATCGTAGAGCCGGGTGATCAGCGAAAACAGCGTGCTTTTGCCGGCACCGTTGGGACCGAGCAAGATGGTGCATTCGCCGGATTGGACGTTGAAGCCGACATTGTCCAGCGCCTTCTTGGCGCCGTAGGCGAAGCTTAGGTTTTCAACCGCAAGTGCAATTTGTGTCATGGCTTGACCGCCACGCCCCAGGGATAACGGCCCACCGCTACCGATTTGGCGACTTTATGATCGGTCAGATCGATGATGGACACATCGTTGCTGATGCCGTTGGTGGTATACAGTCGCTTCTGGTCGGGCGAGAACGCCAAATTCCAGACCCGCTGTCCGACCAGCAGATATTTCTCCACCTTGTAGGTTTGCGCATCGATCACCGCCACTCGGTTGGCGGGCCCCATCGCCACGTAGGCGTAGCGGCGCTCCTTGTCGATCACCACGCCGACCGGCTGGATCTGGTCGCTGGTGACGCCCTGCACTTCCAGTTTGATGGTCTGCACAACCTGCTTGCTGGCACTATCCAATACCATCACCGTACCGGCCATTTCCGAAGTGGCCCAGAGCTGCTGGCTGTCGGCGGTAAAACCGGCGGCGCGCGGACGCGGATCGACCAGGGTGTTCTCGACAATCTTCCGGCTCTTGGTGTCTATCCAGTGCAGCATGTTGGTGGTTTCCGAGGCGCTGATCGCCCAATGGTTATCCGGGCTAACCGCGATGCCTTCCGGCTCCACGCCGACCTTGATCTTTTCCACGGCTTTCTTGGCAGCGATGTCGATCACCGTCACTTCGGCGTCGTCCTCGTTGGAAACATACATCAGCTTGCCGTCGGGGCTGACGGCGAAAGTTTCCGGATCTTCGCCGGACGGTAGCCGGCCCAGTTCCTTCAAGCTGTCGCTGTCGATGATTTTGATGGTGTCGTCGTCGCTGGTGGCGACGAACAAGGTTTTGCCGTCCTGGCTGATGGCGATGCCGCGCGGCCGCTGGCCGACGTTGACGGTTTTCAGCAATTTGCCTTCGGCCGGATCGAGCACCGCGATGGCATTGTCTTTTTCCAGCGTCACGAATACGGTTTCGGCCTGCACCGCCGTTGCCAACAAAAGGCCTATCCCCAGACTACCGATTTTGAATAGTTGCATGTTTATTTCCTTGAATGCCATGATCTAATGGTTCGCTTTGCAGATGAATCGAGCGATAAAAACAAGGGCGGCAGTTTACATGAAACCCACCGGGATTCGTATCTTTGCAAACATTGAACCGGCCAGGCCCCGAGCAAAAGCGGTATGTTATATTTGCCCTTACCCATCCCACTAATACGGACCTTGCCGTGCTAAAAATTTTGCAAATTTCCGACCTACATATCCTGCCGGAAACGACCGACACCCTGCTGGGCGTCGATACCGAATTTTACTTCCGGCAAGTGCTTAAAGCCGCCCACGCCGAGCATGGACCCTTCGACCTGATTCTGGTCAGCGGCGATCTGGCTCAAGGCCCCTGCCCTGCCAGTTATCGCCGAATCCTAAAGCAACTGCAAAGCTATGGGACCACGACACTCTGCCTACCCGGCAACCATGACGATTTCGATCTGATGCAAGCAATTTTGAATGAAGGCGTAGTGAGTTGCCGGAAACATTTGCGCCTGCAAAATTGGCAAATCGTCTGTTTGAACAGCCAAAAGCCCGGCAGCCCGGTTGGCGAATTACGGCTTGAGGAACTGGATTTTTTGGAAGAATGCTTAACGGCACAGCCGGATTTGCCGGCCTTGATCGCGGTACATCATCATTGCGTCGCCACCGGTAGCGGCTGGCTGGATAGCATGCAAATCGAAAACAGCGCAGCCTTGCTGGCTCTGCTCGAACGGCATCCGCAAGTTAAGGCGATTACCTATGGCCATGTGCATCAGGAAATGACGGCCAGTCATGCCGGTATCGGAATATTTTCGGCACCGGCGACTTGTTTTCAGTTCGAGCCGCATTCCAGCGAATTCAGTGTCGAGAACGTTCCGCCCGGTTACCGGATTTTTGAGTTGTTCGAAGATGGAAGCCTAGAATCGACTTGTTTCCGTCTCTCCGAACCTTTACGCGGCTTAAAGACAGGCGCTCACGGCTATTAAAGGGCTATTTTCCCGACAAATAGCCTTCGGCATTCACCTCGACATCGTCGTCAATCAACAGCGCGCCCAGCTCTTCCATGGCCTTACGATAAACGCGGCGTTTGAAATAGACGACATCTTTCAGTGGGTACCAGAAATCCACCCATTTCCAGTTATCGAATTCCTGCTTATGCCCGCAATCGAAGCGGACATTATCTTCCTCGGTCAGCAAGCGCAGGATGAACCAGATCTGTTTCTGGCCTATGCATAGCGGCATGGAATTCTTGCGGACATATCTGTCCGGCAATTTATAGCGCAGCCAGTAACGCGTCCGCCCTAACAGCTGAACGTGTTCCGCACGCAATCCCGTTTCCTCCCACAACTCCCGATACATCGCCGTTTCCGGGTCTTCGTTGTCATCGATCCCGCCTTGCGGAAATTGCCACGAATTAGCGCCCTTGCGCTTTGCCCAGAATACACGACCCTCGTCATTGCAAAGGATAATCCCGACATTAGGCCGGTATCCTTTCGAGTCTATCATGTAAAAAACCTGTATTATTTGCGGCCCGTTTTTAACGACTGAATGATAAAATCAAAAATGGGCCGACCATTAAAATCAATGGCGCAATTGTTCCACAAATGAGCGGCATAAGCCACAAGCCACTTTGTTTTATTTACTTTCAACAGGTTTACCGTGAATTTAGCGATTTTCGATTTGGACAACACGCTGATCGCCGACGACAGCGATTTTTTATGGGGGCAATATCTGGTCGACCGCGGCATCGTCGATAAAGATTATTACGAAGAAGCCAACATAAAGTTCTACAACGATTACAAACGGGGTTCGCTGGATATAGTCGAGTTTCTGGACTTTTCCCTGGCGCCGCTGGCGCTACACGATGCCCAGCAACTGTACCGCTGGCGGGAGGAATTTGTCGAAACCGTCATCAAGCCCGTGACGCTCGAGGCCGCCCATGCTCTAGTGGAAAAGCATCGCTCCGCCGGCGACACCTTGCTGGTAGTGACGGCCACCAACCGTTTCGTCACCGAGCCTATCGTCAAGCTTTACGGCATAGACAACTTGTTGGCCACCACCCCGGAATTCAAAAACGGACAATACACCGGAAAATTTATCGGTACGCCGTGTTTTCAGGAAGGCAAGGTCGTACTGCTCAAGGAATGGCTCGCCAACTCTAAACATACCTTGGAAGGCAGCTGTTTTTATAGCGACTCGCACAATGATTTGCCGCTGTTGAAGCTGGTGGACAAACCGGTCGCCGTCGACCCCGACGACAAGCTGTTAGAAGCCGCCCAGCAAGCCAATTGGCCGATTATCAGTTTGAGAGGATAGGCACAAGGTACAAAAAGACTTGAGCCTCACACATAATATTGAATCGCTGCTATTTTTTCTGTATAAAGAAGACTTGTTTTTCAGCTTCCTTGAGAATCTTCAGCGGAATATGTCCGGCTTGATCGATATAGACACCGAAATCCAAATGCGCCGCCGGATCGGTGGCAATCACTTTTACCACCTTGCCGCTATCAATCTCCATGATCGCCTTTTTCAGGCGCAATAACGGCAAGGGACAATGCAGGCCACTGGCATCTACTTCTAAATCGAATTCAATCATACTGTTGGGTTCTTAAGCTGGGTCATAACGCATTTTATAATAACACCAACCAATACTTGGGAAAATCGAACCGCGATGGATTACTTTCCGTTATTTTTAAACCTGAAACAACAGCCCTGCCTGGTGGTCGGCGCCGGCGAAATTGCCGCCCGCAAAATCGATTTACTGTCCAGGGCCGGCGCCAGGATTACCGTAGTCGCCATCGAGATCGGCGATAGCGTAGCGGCGATACAAGAACGCTATCCGCTCGATATCAAACAAAAAGCCTTCGACACCAGAGACCTGGACGGCATGCGCTTGGTGGTTTCCGCAACCAATAACCGCACCATCAATATCGGCATCGCCGAAGCCGCCAAACAGTTGAATTTGCTGGTCAACGTGGTCGACAACCCCGATTTATGCAACTTTATTTTCCCGGCCATCGTCGACCGCTCGCCGGTCATTGCCGCGGTTTCCTCCGGCGGCGCTTCGCCGGTACTGGCTAGGTTGTTACGGGCCAAGATTGAAAGCACGGTACCCGCCGCCTTCGGTTTGCTGGCCCAGCTCGCCGAAAAATTCAGGCCATTGGTCAAGCAGCATATCCACGAAGGTTCGCAACGCCGAATCTTCTGGGAAAATGTACTGCAAGGCGGCATCGCCGAACTGGTTTTTACCGGCAAACAGCAGGAAGCGGAAGAGCAGCTCCGCAGCAAACTGCTGCAAACCGACAACAATGGCAACAAGGGTGAAGTGTATCTGGTCGGCGCAGGCCCCGGCGACCCGGACTTGCTGACATTTCGGGCGCTACGCTTGATGCAGCAGGCCGATGTGATCGTTTACGACCGCTTGGTTTCCGCCGAAATTCTCGATCTGACTCGGCGGGATTCCGAGAAAATTTATGTCGGCAAACAGCGCAATAATCACAGCCTGCCGCAGGAATCGATCAACGAATTACTGGCCAAACTGGCTTTAGCCGGCAAACGCGTGGTGAGGCTGAAAGGCGGCGACCCGTTCATCTTCGGCCGCGGCGGCGAAGAAATCGAAACCCTGATGCAGCAGGGCATCCCCTTTCAGGTGGTGCCAGGCATCACCGCCGCCACGGGTTGCGCCAGTTACGCCGGCATTCCGCTGACCCATCGCGACCATGCCCAATCCTGCACCTTCGTGACCGGGCATTTAAAAGACGGCAGCATCAACCTCAATTGGCAACAGTTAGCCGCGCCGAATCAAACCGTGGTGATTTACATGGGCTTGGTCGGATTGGAAGACATCTGCCGGCAACTGATCGCCCACGGTTGTTCGCCTGATCATCCAATCGCCATCGTTCAGCAAGGCACCACCAAGCATCAGCGGGTGATTACCGGCACATTAGCCGACATGCCGCAACGCGTGGAAAATGCCGACATCAAACCGCCCACGCTGATCATCGTCGGCACGGTCGTGACACTGCACAAGCAGCTGGACTGGTTTCATCCGCAATAAACGTGAGGTGGGTTACGACGCGCCGTAAGACTATCAATAACAATAGACGAACTGTCTATGCGCGTCTAACCCACCCTACATTAATGGTTTTTCTGCTCCACCTGTTTAAGCAATCCAAACAGATCGCTTTTGGTTGAAAGCACGATAGTCGCATCGGTGTTAATCACTTTGCGGTAGGTTTCCATGCTTTTCAGAAATTTGTAAAACTCGGCGGCCTCGGGTTTCTGCGCGTAAGCCTTGGCATAGATTTCCGTGGCCTTGGCATCGGCCTCGCCCTGAATATCCTGTATCTGCTTATAGGCCGTGGATTCTATCTCGTTAATGTCCCGCACCTTGTTGCCGCTGATACGCGCAGCCTCGCCTTCGCCTTCGGACCGAAAACGCTGGGCAATCTGCAGCCTTTCGCTGATCATCCGCTGGTAGATACGCTCCAGAACCTGCTGATTGTAATTGATGCGTTTGAAGCGCACGTCCAGCAGTTCGATGCCGAATTCCGCCAATTTTGGCGCCGCCGAATCGAATACATCTTTCTCGATCGCCGCCCTCCCCACCCGAATGGGCCGCAATACGCCCAGCGTACCTTCGCCTATCAACGGCCCCAGACTGTCATCCTGAAGTGGTTTGCGATCCTTATCGGAGCGTACCACTTCTATCAGTTCGTGGCGGGCAATAGCGGTGCGGGTTTCGCTACCTAGTATGTCCTCCAACCTCGACTGGGCACTGCGTTCATCGCGAAGTCTCAGGTAATAGCGCATCGGCTCGGTAATCCGCCAACGCGCGAAAGTATCCACCTGGACATAAGTCTTATCCTTGGTCGACATTTCCACCATCGGCCCGTCCCAGGCCAAATAGCGCTTATCGAAGCTGTTGACTTGTTGAATAAAGGGCATTTTGAAATGCAGGCCAGGCTCGGTGATAGGCTCGCCAACCGGCTTGCCGAACTGGGTAATGATGACCTGTTCGGCCTGATTGACCGTATAGGTCGATAGCAGCAACGATATGCACAAGGCCACGATGGCTATCCAGGTTTTTCCGGAAACATTCATCTGGCAACCTCCTCAGCGGGTATGGCTTGCGCCTGATTCGGAAAAGGCAACATCGGCAATATCTGCTGAACCGTGTCGTCGACAATGATTTGCTGCCTGGCTTGCGGCAACACGTCGCCCAAGGTTTCCAGGTAAATGCGGGTACGCGTCACATCGGGTGCCTTCAGATATTGCTCCAGCACCTGGTTGAACGCGGCGACATCGCCTTGCGCCTCGTTAATCCGTTTAAACCGATAACCCTCGGCACCGCGGATTTTCTGATCCGCCTCGCCACGAGCCCGCGGCACGGCCTTGTTGTATTCGCCGTTGGCCAGATTGATGGCATTTTCACGGTCTTGTTGGGCACGATTGACCTCATTGAACGAGGGCTGCACCGGTTCCGGCGGATTGACATTCTTCAACTGCACCTGATTAATGGAGACGCCCAGTTGATAATGCTCGGCCAGCGCACGCACCCGCAATAGAACGGTTTCTTCAATCTCTTGCCGGCCGATGGTGATGATTTCGTCGACCGTCCTATCGCCGACCACCTCGCGCATCACGGCTTCGGAAACATCTCGCAAAGTTTGTCCCGGATCGCGTACATCGAACAGATATTTCTCCGGGTCGGTAATCCGGTATTGCACGATCCATTCCACCAGAGCCGAATTCAGGTCGCCGGTCACCATGGATCTTTCCAATGCCGGCTCATTGCCGATTTGATCGGGATTGGTAAAACCGGGCGTGACAAAACCAAATTCGAGTTTTTGTTGCCGCTGGGTAGGTATGGGAATCACTGTATCGACGCCGAACGGCAACTTGCCATGCAAACCGGAAGGCACTTTTTCGATGTACTTGCCGAAGCGAAGCACGATACCTTCCGACTCGGCCGGAATGGTGTAAAACGACATCGTCGCTCCAATTAACACTATGGCGAGCAACAGCACGGTTAACGGCGAAACCGAAAACCAATCGGGCAATAATTCGGATACAGGTCTGGCTTCATTCACGCACAACCTCCAGTTTTAAAAGATCAGCCGCGGGCTTCAACTGTGCAGGGAGTTTGACACCATCCGCGCTTTTTAGTCAAAATTTGTCACACCGGGGCGTTTATTGGTTTTTACCGGCGGCCTGATGCGTCCTTTGCTATTTATCACCGGCGTCATCCGCTGGCCGCAAAAGCGGCGCAGCAAACATTTGCGGAAAACGATACGGATTTAAAAATAGCTTCTTAAGCTACGCCGTCAAATTCCGCCTCGACCATAGACATAGAACCTGCCCACAAATCGGCCAGACCGACATTGATGTATCAACCGATGTTGCCTAAACTAAAGACGACCGTATTGGTTGGAAGGGCGCCTAGGTGTTGTTCTATATCGCCTCCTCAACGCTCTGCCGTCTGCTTGAGCCAACATAGCCACTATCCAAACTTACCCAATTACGCCTATGTCAGACAACCACTCCACTACCGCCATCGTTTACGCTTTTGCCGCCAATCTGGGGATCGCCATCACCAAGACCGGTGCCGCCGTGTGGACGGGCTCCGGCTCGTTGCTTGCAGAGGCAATCCATTCCTTTGCCGACTGCGGCAATCAAGTTTTGTTGTTTATCGGCATGAAACGCTCTGCAAGAATGGCAACCCACAAACATCCGATGGGGTTCGGCCGCGAGTCTTACATCTGGTCCATGATGGTGGCGATTACCCTATTCACGGTGGGCGGGCTGTTTTCAATCCATGAAGGCTGGTTGCGCTACAACGAACCGCAGACCGTGGAGAATGCCGAGGTAGCCCTGGGCATTCTGATGATAGCGGTAGTGCTCGAAGCCTTTTCGCTGAAAGGCGCCATGAACGCCGTGAAGGCCGAACGCAACCAACGTAGCCTGTGGCGATGGTTTCGGGAAACCGCTTCCAGCGAACTGATGGTGGTGATAGGCGAAGATCTTGCCGCTTTACTCGGCTTGCTGATCGCGGCGGCAATGCTGGGCTTGACACTGCTGACCGGTAATGCCATTTACGATGCGCTTGGTTCGATGCTGATTGGTGCCTTATTGATTGTTGTCGCCATCCTGATCGCCCTGGAAATACACTCATTGCTACTGGGCGAGGCCGATGACGGGATTCGCGACAGCGTTCGGCAATTTATCGAACAGCAACCTTGCGTGGTTCGGGCACTTAACGTCTGGGCTATCAATCATGGCAGTAATGTGAAGGTAGCCATCAAGGCCGAGTTTTTACCGGATTTAACGGTGATGCAAGCCGTCAACGTCATCAATAAACTGGAAAAACAAATCAAAATTGCGCACCCGCGCGTAAAATGGGTCTTTTTCGAAATCGATAATTCTGATTAAATAGCCGAGTCAATCAGTTAGGTTGAATTTCTGTAGCAAATTAACAACTTGAGCACCGTGCCGAAAACCAAACTCGCCTTATTTTTCTTAGTTTTTATGATGTTGCAGAGCTTACCGGCCTCTGCGCGCTATGCTGCCATTGTGCTTGATGCCGATACCGGCCGTGTTATCCACGAAACCGAAGCAGCCCAGCGCTGGTATCCGGCTTCGCTGACCAAAGTCATGACGCTGTATATGACTTTTGCGGCACTGGAATCGGGCAAGCTCAGGCTCAACGACACACTATCCGTTTCCCAGCACGCCTCGCTACAACCCAGCTCGAAACTCGGCTTGCGCCGCGGCCAAAACATCAGTGTCGAAAACGCGATCATGGCGGTTACCACCCGTTCCGCCAACGATGCCGCGGTTGTGCTGGCGGAAACCCTGGGCGGCAGTGAATCCCAGTTTGCGTCGTTGATGACGCAACAAGCCCATCAGTTGGGCATGTCCAGCAGTTCGTTCCAGAATGCCAGCGGTTTGCCCGACGAAGGCCAGATTAGCAGCGCCAGGGATCTGGCGATATTGTCTTCGGCACTGATTCGAGACTTTCCGCAGTATTATCCTTATTTCTCGGCTACCGAGTTTCACTACAAGGGCCGGGTTTTACCCAACACCAATCGCATTTTGAAAAGCTATCCCGATGCGGACGGCCTGAAAACCGGTTTTACTTGCGGTTCAGGATACAATCTGATTGCTTCCGCGAAACGCAACGGACATCGCCTGATCGGCGTATTGCTGGGGGCTCACAGCAGCGCGGAACGTTTCGAGCAGATGGGCAATCTGCTGGATCTCGGTTTCGAAAAAAGCGGGAACCCCGGCATCCACATTTCTCAACTCAGAGACGACAGCTATTCGCCACCGCCCTTTCAGCTGTCGTCTAACCGCTGCGCCGGAAGCGCGATGCAAATGGGGGCCGACACCGGTTTAGCGCAGCATGAAGCGATCCAAATCAAACCCCGCGAGAAACATCGCCATATCGCCAGAAACAATGACACGGACTGGTCGGTAATGCTGGGTGCCGATAGCCGTAAAATCAATGCCGATGCCAACTTGAGACAGGCTCGTATCGTCCTGGGACCATTGGCAAAAACCGGCCAACCGCAAATCGTTAAACGCAAAATAAAGGGCTCGGCGGTGTGGCGGACACAGTGGACAGGTTTGCAGCAAGACGACGCCAAATCCTTCTGCAAACGGCTACGGCTTAAAAACCACGAGTGCACCGTACTGCCTGGAAGCACGCTGACCGTCGCTTCGTCCGCGGAATCCAGGCAAAGCCGGCGGCTGCGTTAGCCGATATCAATAATGCGGCGGCCTTTCATCGACAATGCCCGGGTCTCGTTCTGCCAGCGCCAAACTCTTGATTTTATGATGCAATAATTTGCAGGTTTCTTCCAATTTGCCGATCTGTTTTTGCTGGTCGGCAACCACCTTGTTTAATGCCTGAATCAAATCCTCTTGGTAAGCCTGTTTAATTTCCAGCTCGATAACTCTCTCTTCGTTCATTGCCTGCTCTGTGTCTACTGAATGGCCCTATTCTAATCGAAAACTTCCCTTGATTTGCGGCGTATACTCGCAATGCTAGCCCAAACTCGGATATGATTATCCTAATATGACACACAGCGAGGAGACGACAATGACGACTATCACAGATCCGGTCATAGGCCGTTGGTACAAAGATTTTGAGAACAATCTGTCTTTTAAGGTCGTGGCGATTGAGGGCAACGACGAGTCGATAGGCGTCCAATACGCCAACGGCGATTTAGGCGAATACGATAACGAAACCTGGTACAACTCCACCTTCGATTACATCGAAGATCCGGAAGACTGGAGTGCGCCATTCGACGACCTGGAAACCGACGATCTTGGTTATACCGATCCGGACCGTCACGCCCGCCCCGATCAGGAAGACATGGACATTAGCGATTTTTTGGACTGAGTAAGATTTTATGAAAATGACCCCGCAACAATTTTTGGACTGGGAATCCAAGAGCATTACCCTGCTGGCCATGTCCGGTGCCGGCAAAACCACACTATCCAACAAATTGCCAAAAGATAAGTGGTTCCACTATTCCGGCGACTATCGGATAGGCACCAAATATCTTGAAGAACCGATACTCGACAATATCAAGCAACAGGCCATGGGCGTGCCGTTTTTGCGGGATTTGCTCAAGTCCGATTCCATCTATATTTGCAGCAACATTACCGTTGAGAATTTATCGCCGGTATCCAGCTTTCTCGGCAAAATCGGCGATCCTGCCAAGGGCGGCCTGTCGCTGGCGGAATTTAAACGCCGCCAAGCATTACATCATCAAGCCGAAATCGCGGCGATGAACGATGTTCCCGAGTTCATACATAAGGCCGAAGCTATTTACGGCTACAAACACTTCATCAACGACGCCGGCGGCAGCGTTTGCGAGTTAAATTGTCCTGAAGTGCTGGAGACTTTGGCCAAACACACGCTGATCGTTTACATCAAAATTCCGCCCGCGCTGGAACAAACCATTATCGACCGTGCCAAAAAGGATCCTAAGCCGCTCTATTACCGCCCGGAATTCGTCGACGAAAAACTCGCCCAATTCATGCGCGAACACGCTTACACGTCCACCGATGAAATTGCGCCGGACGACTTCGTAAGCTGGGTGTTTCCCGAGCTTTTCAAGGCACGCGTACCCCGCTACGAGGCGATTGCCCAACAATACGGCTATACAATCGATGGCGATGACGTCGCAAAAATCAACAGCGAAGACGATTTTATCCGGCTGATAGCCGAAGCAATCGCCCGTCAGCAAGCTTGAGCGAGTCGCTGTAATGCCGTTAGTTGCTCATACCGATTTACCGACTTTTCAACGTTTACACGAAGAAGGCGAAGAAATTCTCACGCCGGACCGCGCCAGCCATCAATCGATACGCGAATTGCATATCGGTTTGCTGAATATCATGCCCGACGCGGCGCTGGAGGCCACCGAACGCCAGTTTTTCCGCCTGGTCGGCGCCTGTAATCAGATCGCCCAATTTCATGTGCATCCGTTCACGATAGACGGCCTGGAAAGAAGCCCGGAAGCTTGGGCGCATATTCACAAATATTACGAGTCCTTCGAGCAAATCAGGCAGGACGGCCTGGACGCGCTAATCATCAGCGGCGCCAACGTTACCCATGCCCATTTGCAAGAAGAAGATTTCTGGCAACCCTTGACCGAAGTCTTTAAATGGGCCAAGCAAAATGTCACCTCCATACTGTGTTCCTGCCTAGCCACCCACGCCCTGATCCAGAGCTGTTATGGCGTCGAACGCACGCGGCTGCCGGCCAAGCGCTGGGGGGTTTTTTCCCATAAAGTCGTTGACCGAAATCATCCGCTGATTGCCGAGATCAATACCCGCTTCGACGTGCCGCATTCGCGATTTAACGAAATTTTTCAACGCGACATGGAAGCGCATGGCCTGAAGGTGCTGGTTGCCAGCGAAGAAGCCGGGGTACATCTGGCGGTTAGCCCGGATGGGTTTCGTATCGTGTTTTTCCAGGGACACCCCGAATACGACGACATCAGCCTGCTGAAAGAATATAAACGCGAGGTGTTGCGATTTTACCGGGGCGAACGCGAGGATTATCCGCCCTACCCCGATCATTATTTCGACTCGCAAGTTCAGCGGATTCTGGCCGATTATGCCGAGCACGTCAAAACCGCCAAACGCGACGGCTCTCCACTACAAGCAATGCCGGAAGCCTTGATCGTCGAGCATTTAGATATCACTTGGCGCGATTCCGCAAAAGCGGTCTTCAATAACTGGTTGGGCAAGGTCTATCAAATCACCAACGAAGACCGGCGCTTGCCGTTCATGGACGGCATAGATCCCAACAACCCGCTCGGTTTATAAATGCACAGCCATTTTCTGCAGCAGGCAGTCGATTTGGCCCGCAGCAACGTCGCCGACGGCGGCGGGCCATTCGCCGCAATTATCGTTAAGGATAGGCAGATCATCGCCGCCAGCGGCAACCGGGTAACGCCCAATATCGACCCCACCGCACACGCCGAAATCATGGCGATCCGCGCCGCCTGTCAACAACTGGGCGATTTTCAATTGGGCGAATGTACGCTGTACACCAGCTGCGAACCCTGTCCGATGTGCCTGGGAGCCATTTATTGGGCCAGACTTGCGGAGGTCTATTATGCTTGCAACCGTTTCGATGCCTCACGGGCCGGTTTCGACGACAGCTTTATCTACGACGAAATTCCCAAGCTGCCAGCCGAACGCAACATCGCCATGCGCTACATCGAACTCGCCACTGCCACTCAGCCCTTTCAGGCATGGGATAAGCTGGCGAACAAGGTTCGCTATTGAAGTATGCAGTTTTCAATCGGACACAAAAAAGCCGGTATCACCCGGCTTTTTTTTACGGCATCCGTCGAGACCGATTTTTGCATAAGCGGTTTGCTTATTTATCCAGCCCGACAATCAAACCGTCCTCCATATGCAAAACATGATCCATGCGTGCCGCTAAATCAGGATCATGAGTCACCACCAGAAAGCTGACCTGCAATTCCTGATTCAACTCCAACATCAGCTGGTAGATTTGTTCGGCGGTTTTGCTATCGAGATTGCCGGTGGGCTCATCGGCCAGCACGCATTTCGGCTTGTTGATCAATGCCCTAGCCACCGCTGCCCGCTGTCTTTCGCCGCCGGACAATTCGCCGGGTTTATGCTGAATCCTATGCCCCAGCCCGACTCTTTTCAGTAAATCGGCCGCTTGCTGCTGCGCCTGTTTGATCGACTGTTTGCCAATCAACAACGGCATCGCCACGTTTTCGAGTATGGTGAATTCGCCTAGCAGATGATGAAACTGATAGATAAAACCCAATGATCTATTACGCAATTGCCCTAATTTACCGGCACTGACCTTGTTCAAATCGAAGCCGTCGAGAATCACGCTGCCGGAACTGGGTTTTTCCAATCCGCCCAGCAAATGCATCAAGGTACTCTTTCCGGAACCGGATGCGCCCATGATAGCCACCCTTTGACCGGTATGAATATCCAGGTCCACACCCTTTAATACTTCGACATTCAAATCGCCCTGCTCGTAGCGTTTGGTGAGCTGTCGGCACTGCAAAATTACGGATTTATTCATAACGCAGCACCTCGGCAGGATTGATACGCGAGGCCTGCCAAGCCGGATACAAGGTCGCCAGCAACGATAGCAAGAATGCCATGGCGGCAATCCAATAGACATCGGCCCAGATCAGTTGAGAAGGCACTTCGCTAATGTAATAGACATCGGCGGCCATGAAATGCACGCCGAAGGTTTTTTCAATGGCCGGCACGATGGTTTCCACGTTCAAAGCCAGCAATACGCCGCCGAGCGTACCCAGTATGGTACCGACGGTACCGATCACGCAGCCCAATACGATAAATATACCCATTACCGAAGGATTCGATAAGCCTTGGGTTTTAAGTATGGCGATATCGCCGCGTTTATCGGTCACCACCATCACCAGCGTCGAAACAATATTGAATGCCGCCACCGCGACGATCAGCAGCAGGATGATGAACATCGCCCGTTTTTCGGTTTGTACCGCTCTAAAAAAGTTGCTGTGGGCCTTGGTCCAGTCGCTGACCCTGTATTCGTCGCCCAAACTGTCGGCAAGTCCCTGAGTGATGCGCGGCGCATTGAACAAATCGTCCAACTTCAATCGCAAGCCGGTCACGGCGGGCTCGATACGAAACAGTTTGCCGGCATCCTCGATATGTATCATCGCCATATTGCGGTCGTACTCGTACATGCCAACCTGAAATACCCCGACTACGGTAAAGCGTTTCAACCGCGGCAGAATTCCGGCCGGCGTGGAATTGACCTGCGGGGTGATGATGGTTACCTTGTCGCCCATCATCACCCCCAGATAATTGGCCAGCTCGGCGCCGAGGATGATGCCGAACTCGCCCGGCACCAGGTCGTTCAGGCTACCGAATTTCATCTTGGCGGCCACTTCGGACACCTTGGGTTCGTACTCCGGCAAAATACCTTGCAGCAATGTGCCGCTGACTTGCCGGTCGGCATTGACCATCACCTGACCGTGAATAAACGGTGCCGCGCCCTGCACATGCGGCATGTTGCGAGTCTTATCGGCTAATGTCTGCCAATCGTCTAACTGGCCAAATCTGCCGGTGATAGTGCTATGAGCTGTCATGCCGAGTATCCGTTCGCGTAATTCGGCTTCGAAGCCGTTCATGACCGACAACACGGTTATCAAGGCTGTGACACCCAAGGCAATGCCTAAAACCGAGGTCAGCGTAATAAACGAAATAAACTGGGTGCGTCGCTTGGCGCGGGTATAGCGCAAGCCTATGTAGAGAATAAGTGGTTTAAACATTATGAATTTAAGGGCGCTTGCAATCGGCGCAATAGCCGTAGAGATAAAGACTGTGGTCGGTTAGGGAATAGCCAAGCCGTTCGGCGATTTCTTTCTGACGTTTTTCTATGCCTTCGTCGGTAAATTCATCGACCCGTCCGCATTTCATGCAAACCAAATGATCGTGGTGAGTGCCTTTATTCAGCTCGAAAATCGAGTTACCGCCCTCGAAGTGGTGCCGTTCTACAAGGCCGGCCGCTTCAAATTGGGTAAGCACCCGATAAACGGTCGCCAAGCCGATTTCTTCGCCTTCGCTTAACAGAATTTTATAGACTTTCTCGGCCGATAAATGGCGATCGTCCTGCTGCTTTTCCAGAATCTCCAAAATCTTGACCCTGGGCAAAGTCACCTTTAATCCAGCGTTACGTAAATCCTGTGTTTCCACAAGCCACTCTCCGTTAATCTTACATCCTGAACATTGTATCGTTTTTTGGTCCAAGCCGCTGACAGAATTATGGGATAATGGCGTCCTGTTTCCCGTTGGTATCCACCCACAACCCATGAACAAATCAGCTATTTTGCTTGCCGTTGCCGCCAGTTTGACACTCAATGCCTGCTCAACCATCTTAAACAATATGCCCGGCGTCTATACGCTGGATATCGAGCAAGGCAACATGATCGACCAAAGCATGATCGATCAACTCAGACCCAACATGACCAAACGCCAAGTGTTATACATCATGGGTTCGCCGATGCTGGCCGATACCTTTCATGAAAAACGCTGGGATTACCTGTATTCCGAACAACCCGGCGGCGAAGAACGGGTACAAAAGCGGGTGTCTCTGTTTTTTAATGGCGACAATCTGATGGGCGTCCAAGGCGATTTCCGTCCAAGTGCCCTGCCTGTCGTCAAAGAATCGACAGAAACCAGCGTCGACCTCCCCAAACGGGACCTGGACAAATCGATGTGGGAGAAAGTCACCGGTTTATTTAGCGACGAGCCCTCGACAGCACCGCAAAAGCACAACACCGACAAACCGGCGCCCGACAAGGATGGCAATCAAGAAGAAACCACCGGAGACAAAACCGAACAGTCGTCAGCGGCTCCCGCCGATCAGCCAAAATAAACTGCCACAACACGGGCCGATACCGTCAATCAAGACCAGTATCGGCCATCTGTTGGACTAGATCATTGAACCACCGCCCACCGATTTCAATTTCGTTTCAACTGGGCTTCTGTCAGCAATTCGTCGATAAAATACCGGCAATAAGAAGGCAGATAGAGCTGCTTTAAATAAGCGATTTTAGTCACCGAGCCTCCAATCAGCTTCGATAAGTCCAAGGCCACCAGATCGTTATCCTTGGCCGGCTCATACGAGGTTCCGGCAATAATGCCGACCCCCAATCCCAGTCGAACATAGGTTTTAATCACATCGGAATCCGCCGCTGCCAGCGTAATATCCAATTGCAGCCCGGCATTGCTAAACGCCTTCTCGATCGTCGAACGCCCGGTGAATCCCGGCGAGTAAGTCAAAATCGGTTGTGTCGCCAGACGCTGCAAGGTGATTTCGCCTTCAGCCAAGGCATGATTTTTGGGCACCACGGCGATGTGATGCCATTCGTAACAGGGCCTGACGATCAACTTGTCGTCTTCGGCCAGTTTTTCGGTACAGATGGCGATATCCGCCTGATGATGATGCAGTAAATCGATCAGGTTTTCAGGCGACGATTGCACCATGTAAATTTTGATGCCAGGATACTTGGCTCTGAATTTCTGCACCGGCACCGGCAACAGGTATTTAGCCTGGGTATGGGTGGTGGCAATATGTAGAGTACCGTTACGGTTGTCGAGAAAGTCGTCGGCCAATATCTGAATATTCTTCTTAGCCTGATTGATCAGATCGACTTCTTCCATAATCCGCTCGCCCAACGGCGTCAAACCCACCAGTTTTTTGCCTTGGCGTTCGAACAACGGCGAGCCCAATTCGCCTTCAAACAACTGCAATTGCCGGCTGACGGCCGATTGCACGACATGCATCTTTTCCGCTGCCCTGCTGAGGTTGAAGTCGGTTTCCTGCAATACCCGCAACAATTCGAGTTGGTTCAAATTCATTTTGCTATACCTGAGATGGGAAAAGCCGATTGCCAAGCGTAAATAAGCCGCTTCAGAAATGTCATCAATCTATTATTCCGATATAAAAATCGAATTATATCGTTTTATTTAAGATTTTCATTTCATTACTATGCAATCAACAGCAGAACGATGGCTGTCGATGTGCAATTTCAGGCTTGGCAAACCTTCTCCTATCAACAAGGACGTCTTCGCGGCGGGATTATTCCCGCCATTTTTTTTGGTGCCGCCAGCTTTCCTGTTCCCAATTTGTTCAATCTCGACAACATCGCCCATTCGGTTAATCTATTTTTTACAGGATCCAGGCCCATGCCCTTGCAACAATTAGTGGAATATTTTAATGACAGACTGGAACAGGAACATAATTCCGGCTTTCGGCCTTTTATCCTGGAAAACGACACGGTACACGGCTTGTTCGGCCCCATTCGTATCGGCAGTGTACTTTCGCCGATCCGTGAAACCTTGCGTAGCGCTCATGTGGTTGGCCACGCCGCGCAACTCACTGTAGCGACTAATCAAACCCAGACGATCCAGAGCGGCGAGTTGGAAAATCTACTGGCCTTGCCTACCGGACAAACCAGCGGTTCGGAATCGATCGTCAATTTCGATCGATTGTCGCGGGCTGTGCATATGCTCAATTACCTGCCGCAATCGCATCTCGATGAACTGCTGTTTCTGGATGTCGATCCCCGCCATATTCTCGGCGTTAAGGAAGATCACGGCGCGTATTTTGAAGAAGTGATCGTTAAATGTGGGCTGCAAACAGCCAACGTGGCTATCTCGATGACTGTCAACAGCGTTTATGCCCGCTTCTATCAGTCGCTATTGAAAGGTTTGCACAATTATCAGCGCCGCGGTTACCGGTTGGCATTGAAGTTTGATTATCACGCACTGGAAAAATCGGCGATTGAGCTGATTTCCAGGGCTGCACCGGATTTCGTCGGTTTATCCGCCCATAATCTGGAGCGAATTCGCGACAACAAGCTGCTGGAAAAGCTCCAGCAATTAAACAGCCTGGTCGATTCAATCAACGGCCGCAGCATCATGTTGAATGTTGACGACAAAAGAACCGCGGCTTTGGCACGGAAAACCCGCTTCGATTTGGTACAGGGAGAGTATTTCGAACAAACCGCCTCAGCGGCTACTTTGGGCCAACGGCCGGAGGGTGCAAACGAAAGGCAGGCTTACAGGCTTTAATCTCCCTAAATCAGCTAAACAAAGCCGAGCTCAGATAGCGCTCGCCCGAATCCGCCAGCACGGTAACGATGGTCTTTCCCGCATATTCGGGACGTAGGGCAAAGCGCATGGCCACCGCGACCGCTGCGCCGCCTGAAATACCGGACAAGATACCTTCTTCCTTGGCTAATCGCCGCGCATATTCCACGGCCTCGTCATCGCCTACCTGCTCGATCAGATCGACCAAGGCCAGATCGAGATTGGCCGGTACGAATCCGGCGCCAATGCCCTGGATTTTATGCGCCGCAGCCAACGGCGGCAATCCGGCGCGGGTTTGAGTCAATACCGGACTGGCGGTGGGCTCTACCGCCACCGAGACAATGGTTTTACCGCAAATCCGTTTCAGATAACGGGATACGCCGGTGATCGTGCCGCCGGTGCCTACCCCCGCCACGAACATATCGACAGCGCCTCCGGTATCCTGCCATATTTCCGGCCCGGTGGTTTGTTCATGAATGGCCGGATTGGCCGGATTCTTAAATTGTTCCAACAATACATAGCGTTCGGGATCGCCGGCGGCAATCGCTTCGGCCTTATCGACCGCCGCCCGCATGCCTAAATCGCCTTCGGTCAGCACCAGCTTGGCACCGTATGCCAATAACAGTTTTCGCCGTTCCAGGCTCATCGTCTCGGGCATGGTCAGCGTAATGGGAATGCCGCGCGCCGCGGCGACCGACGCCAGCGCGATACCGGAATTGCCGCTGGTCGCTTCCACCAGCTCCGAGCCTGCTCTCAATAGACCGCGCCGCTCGGCATCCCAGACCATAGACGCTCCAACCCGGCATTTCACCGAATAGGATGGATTACGCCCCTCTATTTTCACCAACACCGTTGCATAAGTCCCACGGGTAATATGGTTGAGACGGACCAAGGGTGTTCGTCCAATCGACTGCGAATTATCCGGATACCAATGCGACACAGCTATCTCCTATCAAGCGTTCGCTCAGTGTAACCCCTTCTCAAAAAAAACCCGCCTAAAGGCGGGTATAGCAACCATGCTACAAGGAGAGAACAACACTTAATTTAACTCAATCGCACCCGGTATTGGTCTTCCATTCAACCGGATACCTTTACATACCATATTGGGCCGCAACGCTAAAACTGCCAAAGTGATGCGGGGCTCCGGGCATCAAGGGATTATCCTGATGCGGTTGTCGAGGCTTGTTCCAATACCTGGCCAGCGCCGGCCGGCCCAGAAAATAGCCTTGCAACAATCTCGCGCCGGCATCCAATGCGATGTCGAGCTGCACTTCGTTTTCGATGCCCTCGATAATCGCCTGAGCGCCCAAGGCCTGGACTATTTCGATCAACTTGGGCAGCACCCGCCGCACTTTGTTATCGGTTTCCGCTTGTTTGATGATGCTCAAATCCAATTTAACGAAGTTGGGCGTTAATTTCCACAACCGATCCAGATTGGAATGCTTGCTGCCAAAGTCGTCTATCGCGATCTTGAAGCCGCGGTCGCGATAATTTTCGACCGCTTCGATCAGTTGCTTATCGGCTTCGACCGCGTTTTCCATGATTTCGAGCACTACTTGGGTAGTCGGAACGGAGTGGATGTGGAGAATATGTTCAAACACCTTGCCGTGGGTGGTGACGCTGACCAGCAATTTGGGGTGCACATTCAGGAACAGCAATCCCTTGTCTTCCGGCAAATTCAGGTAATTGAGCATGTGCAACGTTCTGGCCACCCGATCCAGCTTCACCAGCCGGTCCTGACTGTCCGCCATCGTAAAGGCGAAGTGCGGGCTCACCGCCTCGATACCGGTCGAAGGCCGTAGAAAGGCTTCGTAGCCCAGCAAGCCCTGCGACTTGCCGGTATCGAAAATCGGCTGAAATTCGCTACGTAGCCTTAGCCCACTGAAACGGCTTTGCACTTCTTCATGATCGGTTTCCAGTCTGAAATCGTCCAGATCGAGATACAGCACCCGGTCCAGATCCTCCTTTATCAAATCAATGGTATTTTTAATCATGACCACCCACTCCTTTCAGTATTGCGTTTTATCTTTCGTAAATCTTGTCGAATACACCGCCATCGGCGAAATGTTTGTTCTGCACATTGGTCCAGCCGCCCAGTTGGGCAATCGTCACCAACTCCAGTGCCGGGAACTGCTTGGCATATTTTGCGGCGACTTCTTTATCGCTTGGACGATAATAGTTCTTGCCGATAATATCCTGGCCTTCCTTGCTGTACAGGTATTTCAGATATTCGGTGGCAACTTCGCTGGTGCCGTGTTTACGGGCCACGTCTTCGACCACGGCAACCGGCGGCTCGGCCAGGATGCTGAAGGAAGGCGTAACCACTTCATATTTCTCCGCGCCGAATTCTTTTAGCACCAGATAGGCTTCGTTTTCCCAAGTAATCAACACATCGCCGATTTCCCGTTCGGCAAAAGTCGTGGTGGAACCACGCGCACCGGTATCCAGTACCGAAGCATTTTTAAACAGTTTTCTGAGAAACTCCTTGGCGGCATCTTCGTTATTGCCGTTTTGTTTCAATGCATAGGCCCAAGCAGCCAGATAGTTCCAGCGGGCGCCGCCTGAGGTTTTCGGGTTGGGCGTAACCAGGCTGATGCCGGACTTGACCAAATCGTTCCAATCCTTGATTTTTTGCGGATTGCCTTTCCGCACCACGAATACGATGGTAGAGGTATAGGGCGAACTGTTATTTGGCAATTGGCTTTGCCAGTTTTCCGGAATCAGGTTGCGTCTGCTGTAGAGCTGATCGATGTCGAATGCCAATGCCAAGGTCACTACATCTGCTTCCAGACCGTCTAATACGGCCCTGGCCTGTTTGCCGCTGCCGCCATGGGATTGCTTGACGGTAACGTTATCGCCGGTTTTGGCCTTCCAATATTTTGAAAAAGCGTCGTTGTATTCTTTATACAGCTCGCGGGTTGGATCGTAGGACACATTAAGCAGATTAATATCCGCGGCTTTCACATCGCCCACAGCCGCAATGCCCAGCAGGGCGGCGGCAAAAATGTTAAGTAAATTGTTCTTCATGGTTAAATTACTCTCGTTGAAAATTAAAGTCTGTAATTGTTCAAGGGCTATACCTTGTTGTCAGCTCCGCATCCCTGCGGATATCCGGTCAGAGTGGATGTCCATTAAGCCATCCTTGGCCAACCGAATACCGACTTCCCAGTCGAAATGACGAACTCTTTAAAATGCCAATTGGAAACGGGTGGCAAATACATTTTCCGACGGTCTGTTACTAACAAGCCTTGTTATACCTGCCCCTCCGTCATAATAAGTTTGTTCATAATCGGCCATGATCCGGGCATTCTGATTGATAAACCAGTTGACGCCTACCGCCCAAGCTGTCGCATGTTTAATCGATTTTGTCGGATCCAAAATTGTAAACGCGGAATTATCGACATTGAATTCGCTCCAGCGTCCGGCGACTTGGAAAGCCCCCCAACTGCCTTCCAGCGGGTTAAACGGTCTCATCGGCTTAACGCTTTGGAAGGTGTTGTCCTCGCCGGTCAACACATAGGAAAGCTGAACTTGCCATGCGCTGTTGTTGAGCTGAGTACGAACAGGTCTGCCATCTCTATTCACCACATTTTGCGCGGATAGCACGTATTCACCCATTACACCAAATGGCCCTGCATACCAGTAGGCTTGCGGATAGACTCTATAATGCACGCCGTCAGCCAAAAGCGCCTTTGTAGCTGCGGTGGTTCCATCGTCTGCGAACGTTGAGCGCAACTTGGTGTAATCAAGATAAGTTGTTCGCCCAATCGGCGTTTTTTGGGCGGCAAGCGCCTGACGACTTGGTCTTTCCCAACTACCGGCAATGCCTAAACCAAAGCCTTCAGCCCAGGAATATCCGCTATGCTGAAAAGGATGGGCCCAAATACGACCAACAAACTCTTTATCATCATCCGTGTCCGGAGAATTTTTGTCCGGGCTGCCGTCATCGCCGGAACCGTTAAACACGCCGACTTGATAACTAATAAAGTTTTTAAAGTCGACCGGGCCGGCATAATCGGCCTTGTATCCGGGTTTGGCGAACGATCCGTGCAGCATCACGCCCACGTCCCGATTACTGGCCAGATAGGTTGGAAACGCCCGCTCCAGAAACATGCCGTCCGAGTCGCCTTGCAATCGCTCCAAGCTGAGCGGGGTTTTTTGTTTACCGACACTCAGACTGGCATACGGCAGATAGGCATAATCCAGATAGGCATCCGGCAAGATATTGGTTGCCGCGAAATCCGGCATGATTTTGTAATACAAACTATCCCAGAACTTACCTTCCAACCAGATCCGCGCCTGCTTCAACTCAAACTTATCCGTAGCAGTGGTCGATCCACCGGTATAAAAACGGGCATCGGTTTGCACCGCGCCGCGTATCCGCACCTGATGTTTGTTGTCTGAAGAGGTAATCCTAAAACCGTCGGAGCCGGCATCGAATTTGGGTAATCTGGCGTTGTTTGTGGCGGTCACTTCCTGTTCGACCTCAAACTTGCGCTCCAGGGTATTGATCTTACGATTCAGTTTTTCCACCTCGGGGCTGGGTTGCGCGGCGCTTGTAGCAGCTGGAACTGGAGCCGTAGCCGTGGCCTTCTCGAATCTTTCCAACCGGCTTTCCAATTCGCGGATACGTTGTTCCAATGCCTCGGTACCGGCGGCATTAGCCGTCGGAATGCCGATCAGCCCGAGATTGATCGCGCTCAATAATGCATGTCGTCGAAAATGTGTCATGTGGTTTTTCTCGTGTGCAAAACTTCCGGCTATCCGGTCAGCCTGTTGTTATAGTTTTGAGTAGTTTGTCACCGGATGTCCGGTAGATTTTTCAAGCTGTTTTTAAACCGATGTCTTCTGTTCGTTAATCCGAAACCGCTCCCGCTTGTCGATTTGCACGACTCGACCGTCATGAATGACGACCTCCACCGAACCGAAACGTATGTCTTGCAGAATCGATGCGATTTGCAAGGCAATGTCTTTATTGCTTTCTTGTTTTAAAGCGTTGCTATTGAGCCCGACCGCCATATAGCCTCCAAATTTGTGTCACTTTGAGTTAATCGTTTGTCGTCACAAGCCGTTACCGGTGAACGTGAGGCAGATGATAAAGAATGAAAAAAGCGATTGAAAACGATATAAACAGAAATAAATATCTAAAATACAGATGATGGTAGACGGGCCATATCGCCTGACTCCTGGGGTCACGCCGCTGTCAGGCTGCGTGTGAATCGTCCAAAATCCTTAGTTATTGACAGCCGGACCGATGAAGCTTACAAGGATCAGACGGTGTGTCCCGTTGACCCAATTAACTTCATGACAGTGGTAATGACTATGATGAGAATGGTGCTTGAAGTAGTAATGGTGTTAGCACTGGTGGGCGGTTTGATGTTCGCCATGAAAGTGCTGGCGAAAGAAAATCGACCTAACGAATCATTGCCCGCAAACGACAATGACGATGCTGAAAAATCAACGGAACCGGATTCGAAAGAATAGCTAGCCGCCACTTGGCGACGACCATGGTTTCGAGGGCCTGGGGCATACGCCAGCCAACATTTTCCCGAACAACTTTAATGTCAACGGGAATGAATAACCTCGGCTGAATTGAATCGCTGGATTGGAGAATTCGCTATCGAGTGCTGCAGTTTATCAAAGCACCTCTAGCTAATTGTTTCTATTCGCAAAACAGTTCATATCGCGTTTGCCGCATTGTTAATGCAAACGTCAAGACTTATATTGAAAGTCCGTTTATTACTGGAGTATAGAAATGAATGGCTTAATCAAAAACATTTTGACAGGTTTGGCGTTTGTGACCGGCATTGTGGGATTCATGTCTGGCGAATACATTATTTCATCGGCTTTATTCGCAGTCACTACCTATACCAGCAACATCAATGTGAGACCCAAAAACCAAAAGCACTGATTCTCCTGGCCATTTCATGCTGGCATGGTCGATGGAATTATTAATCTGAGCGGCTTAACATGGCAGCTAAGTTTCGTTTACGATTGAAATAACGATACCTATGTTTTCTATTCCGAAGGCAGGCTTTTGAGAAAACTAGCCAGACTAGCCAGGGTTTCTTGCAAGGTGTTTTTAAACGCTGCGTACACTGACGGCTCCAATATCCGCCGTTTCAAACCGGCATCCAGCGCCTCCGCTGCGGAATAAAGATTTTGCGCGCTAATATTGCCAGCCACGCCTTTCAAATCGTGGACCAATTTTTCGGCCGCATCCAAGTCGTTTGCCGCAAACTGTTCCTCAATTTCCACTAAAAAATCAGCATGTTGCTTATAAAAATTGGTCAACAGTTTAACGATTTGGGCCTGATTCCCGTCAAAAATAAATAACAAATTACTGAAATCGAAGCCCGGTAGATCGCTAAACGCATATTGAATCTGGCCGGAAGAAATTGAAGCAGCACTTTCACTAAGCACGCTATTCGGCTTTTTGATCCAAAAACTCATTTTCGCAATCAATTCTTCAGGATTTATCGGCTTGGCGATAAAGTCGTTCACGCCGCTTTGGAGATATTGTTCGTGCTCTTCCGCGGTTGCTCCCGCAGTAAAAGCGATAACCGGCAAATGTTGGTATCGGCGTTGCTTTCGAAGTTGCCGGGTCGCCTCCATACCGTCCATCTCGGGCATTTGTATATCCATCAGCACCGCCTCGAAGCTCTGCCGTTCGAGGCATTCCAACGCCTCCTTACCGTTGTTGGCGATAACCACCTCAACCCCCGAAAACTGTAGAATTTCGCGTGCAATCAATTGGTTAATCGGGTTGTCTTCAGCCACCAGTATCCTTGAGCCTTGCAATTGCTTGCCGGCGGCGCGCAGTTGCGACGAAAGCGCACCCGCCTTGCGCTCTCTCTGTCGCCGATTTTGTTGGCGATCGTCTTGATTTACCGCAATTCCAACCAATAAATCGAAATTGAAGGTGGAGCCTAAACCAACGCTGCTTTCAACATGAAATTCGCTGCCCATTAATTGCAGGAGTCGTTGACTAATGACCAAGCCCAGGCCGGTACCGCCAAAGCGGCGCGTAATGGAGCTATCGGCCTGGGTAAACGGCTGAAAAAGTTTAGCCAAATTGGTCTGCGATATACCTATGCCACTATCTGCGACGCTAAAGCGAAGTTTTGCCTGTTCGCCTTCCTTGCTCAGCAATTCGGTGCTTAAAGTTACCCCACCTTGCTCGGTGAACTTGATGGCGTTAGCCAGTAGATTGGCCAAAACTTGTTGTAAGCGTAAGGGATCGCCGATGAGCGATGTCGGCGTATCCGTGCCAACTTTGATATTGAGATACAGGTGTTTTTCCGCCGCTCGCGGCAGAAACAGGTCACGCAGATTATTGAGCACCTCTTCAAGATTGAACCGAGTCTGTTCTATGCTGAACTTGCCGGCCTCGATTTTAGAAAAATCCAATATATCGTTCAGAATAGCCAGCAAGTTTTCCGAAGACGTGGCGATTTTCTCCAGGTAATCGCGAACATCCACCGCGACTTCTTTATCTAGCGCCAAAGTCGACAACCCGATAATCGCATTCATCGGCGTGCGGATTTCATGGGACATGTTGGCGAGAAATTCCGATTTAGCCTGCGTAGCCTGCTCGGCAACCGCTTTGGCATCCCGAAGTTCGGCCTCGACCTGTTCTCTCTCGGCAATCTCATCGCGCAATCGTTTATTGAGAAGTATCAACTGATCGGGGCTGGGCATGTTGATAATGCCGGAAACCCGAGGCCAGAGATAAAAAACCGTCGCCACCGATATGGCTGCGGTAATTAATTTTAAAATGGCGTCAAGCCAGTAGTATGGCCACCAAAACGTCACGACGCCCATTAAATGAGTGGTGCCGCAGGTAAAAATAAATGCGGCAAACAGTACCAAGAGCCCATGAAAACTGGTATCTCCGCGCTTTCTGGCGAAGTAAAACAATACCGGCGGAATCGCAAAATAGGAAAGAAAGATGAGGCTATCGCTGATGACGTTGATCGCCAATAATTCCGGCGACCATTTGATGCAGAAACCGTGCGGTAGATATTGATCTAGGTTATTCATGAGGATGATCGTTGTTTATCATAAGCCGATGGTTACTCAACAATCATCCTCAACTAAATCGACTTACTTAATGGTGGCAGCCTGCGCCGTGAACATGACCGTGGGCTAGTTCATCGGCCGTTGCCGGCCTGACGTCGACCACTTCCACATCGAATGTCAACGCTTCGCCGGCCAGCGGATGGTTGCCGTCAATGGTAATATCGTCGCCGTTGATTTCGGTAATCGTGATGATGCCTGCGCCGTAGCTGACGTCGGCATGAAATTGCATACCAACCTCAATATCCATGCCGTCGAACATTTTCTTCGAGACTACCTGCACCATGTTCTCGTCGACAGCGCCATAAGCCTGTTCCGGAGCGATAGTGACATTCAGGCTGTCGCCGACTTTTTTGCCTACCAATGCAGCTTCCAATCCAGGGATTATGCTACCGGTACCATGCAGATACACTAACGGTTCGTCGCCGATGGAGGTATCCAGCTGCTCGCCGTTGTTATTGGTTAAGGTATAATGAATCGAAACAGCCGTTTTATCGGTGATTTGCATAAGTGCCTTGTAAATTGGATAAAAGTCCGCATTATACTCTTCCCCACGGAAAACATGTCACGCTGGAGACCGCCCCGTCCAAAATCCTCGCCCTATATTACCGTCGAGGGTTATCAAACCCTGGAAGTCGAATTGAAACAGCTGTGGGAGCGCCGCAAGCATGTTACAGCTGCGTTGTCGGCGGCAGCGGCGGAAGGCGATCGCTCCGAAAACGCCGAATACATTTACCGCAAGAAAGAATTACGGGAAATCGACCGGCGCATTCATTATCTGCAAAAGAGACTGCCTTCGCTGACAGTCGTATCGGAAAAACCCGGCAACCAAAATCAGGTATTCTTCGGCGCCTGGGTTACGTTGGAAACCATGGACGGCGACGAAATCACTTACCGCATCGTCGGTGCCGATGAAATCGATACCAGTGGCGGCCTGATCAGCCTGGATTCGCCGCTGGCAAAAGGGCTGCTGAAAAAGAACTTGGATGACGAAGTGGTCATTCGTCACGGAGACAAGGAAACCCGCTATTACATAGTCGCGATAAGCTACCAGCCATGAACCGCCGCCCGCCGTTTTTCTGGCGTATAGAATGGTTGCTGGTCCTTTTGTTCATGATGCTGATCGACATAGGCCCCTTTCCTTTCACTGCCACTATCTGCCTTTACATTCTTCTGTTCAGGCCGCGCTGGTTCAAAAAATGGGTAGACCGACTATACCCGCCGGAATAACGCACCCTTGCTTGACTACCTATTTGTTTACGGCACCTTGCGAAAATGCCGCGACGGACGGATACATCCTTTTTTGCGAGGCTTATCTAGCTATGTCGACACGGCCACAATGCCCGGCAAGCTTTATGAAGTTCAAAACTATCCGGCCGCTATTGCCTGCCCGGACAATAACTCACACAAGGTTCATGGCGAAATCTATCGCTTGCATGATGCCGAAAAGCTTTTATATCTCCTTGACGATTACGAGGAATGCACGGATCGTTTTCCCGTTCCGCACGAATATAGCCGCTGCGAAATTTTCGTAACGTTGCCGGATAACACTACGCTGCTTGCCTGGGCTTATCTTTATAATTGGCCGGTTACAGGTCTAGTAAATATTATTTGCGGAGATTACCGCCCATACTTGCAGGATCAACCATCCCAATCGCGCTTAAACACTCCCCAAACCAAGGTTATAGCGTTGTGCAAACCATCAAATCTCAATAAACCATGATCACCATCATTCAACGCGTCACCCAAGCCAAGGTCACGGTAAACGGCGTCGACATCGGCGTTATCGGCCCAGGCATCATGGCGTTAATCGCCGTCGAAAAAACCGACACGACAAAACAAGCGGACCGCTTACTGGAACGTATCCTTAATTACCGTATCTTTGCCGATGCGGACGACAAGATGAATTTAAGCCTGCGCGACATTCGCGGCGGATTGCTGCTGGTACCACAGTTCACTCTGGCTGCCGATACCGAAAAAGGCAATCGGCCCAGCTTTGCCTCTGCGGCTGCGCCGGAGATGGGACGGGAGCTATTCGCTTATGTTCAGCAACGAGCAGCAACTGTCTATCCGGACAGCCAATTCGGCGAATTTGGCGCCGATATGAAAGTAGCACTGATCAACGATGGGCCGGTAACCTTTACCTTGTCCTGTCGAGACAAATCGGTTTAACGGATTAAGCCGAGGATGCCCATGCAAGTAGTATCCGCTCGTAGTCAGATTTATTACGTTCCACCGCACAATCAACTTAACTAGTAAATTCAGTTGACCCCGCAAACAAATTTTGAAACTCACCCTTAATTGAACTGTGTTATATGACACACTTAGTTTGACTCGCCAACTCTCTTCAAAATACAATCGCGCCTCAATTCGCAACTACCTATTCAATATCGCATGAAATTCCAACATTTACTGATCGCTTTCACCCTGCCTACATTGCTTGCACTATCCGGCTGCGAAGCCAAAAAACCGTTAGAGGAAGCTAATGCTGAACCGGTGGTCGCTCAAGCACCCGCCCCAACAGCCAGCGAACCGGTAGCGCCGAAAGTCGAACAGTCTGCGCCAGCAGTTCAAGCCGAACCTGAACACTGCGCTAAACACAAAGCGGCGGAACATGACTGTGTTCAGCATTGCGCTAAACACAAAGGTAAAAAAGACAAAGCTTGCATCAAACACTGCGCACACAAGGCGGTAGAAGAACATGATTGCGCGCATCATTGTGCCGAGCATCATGCCGAAAAAGATCCGGTTTGCGCCAAACACTGTGCCGAACATTCGGCTACCGGAGCCTCGGCTACTAGCAAACATTGCGCGCACCATGAAAGCAAAGCCGGCACGAATTGCGATAAAGCGCATTGCGCCCAGCACGAAGGTGCAGCGGCACACGATTGCGGCGTCGAACATTGCCAGCAACACGGCGGCGATATGACAGGCTGCTGCGATACCAGCCATAAATGCCACAAATAACCTAGCCCTATCAAGCTGTCATCGCCAACCGGCGATGACAGCTTTCCTGTTAGGTTTTATTTTCAAAAACAATCTCCCCCGATCACCATCTGCTGTCGACTTGAACATGATCGGCGGATAGACTTCGCGTACCGCCCAACGCAAATCAAAATAGACAACCCGCTTCAGAAAACGGGCAAGGCTCGTCGGCGCGTCCAAATTTTTGCCAAGCATTAAACAGGCGCTGCGAAACCTTGGAAACGAAGCGCTAGCGAGTGAAGGTTGAGTAGTCCCTGGAAGCCGTAGCGCCGGGCGGTTTTTCGACTAGAAAAACTGCAAGGCATCGCGAAACGGCGTCGAGTCATGCGAGAGCCAAGGCTTTGAACCCCTTGCTGGGTCAAAGCCAAGGTGACGCGGACGGCCAGGGCCGCCGCAGGCAATCACGTGGCGGTGCAGGCGCGATTGCTAGCCAAGGATGGCTAGCAATCTTTCCCGCCGGAAGCCGACACTCGCCGACGATGCTCCGGAGAGCATCGCACAAAATTTACTCAGGAAACCGCGAGAGGCTCGGAACCCGTATTTTGTTGCCGAGCATCGTCATCATCGTTTAATGACGGAACTTCAACGATTTCCGGCTCGGGCGGCGCAATGGTTTTTCCCTGCATCAATTCATCGATCTGGAATTTATCGATGGTTTCCCAGTCCAGCAGGGCGTGGGCCATGTTGTGCAGGATTTCGATATGTTCCTTGAGGATGGTTTCGGCGCGCAGGTAGTTGCTGTCCACCATCTGCCGGATTTCTTCGTCGATGATCTGTGCCATTTGTTCCGACATAGGCTTGGCTTGTGCCCCCATATAACCGCCTTCGCTGTCGCCGTAGTCCATAGGCCCCAGTCGGTCCGATAAGCCCCATTTGGTGACCATGTTGCGGGCCAGTTGTGTGGCTCTTTGGATGTCGTTGGAGGCACCGGTGGTGACCTTATTCTTGCCGTAGATCAGGGCTTCCGCCACCCGACCGCCAAACAGGCTGGAGATCTGGCCTTCCAGCTTGTCCTTGCTGGCGCTGTACTGGTCGCGTTCCGGCAGGAACATCGTTATTCCTAAAGCGCCGCCGCGCGGCATGATGCTGACCTTGTAGACCGGATCGTGCTCGGGAACGATGCGGCCGACGATGGCGTGGCCGGCTTCGTGGTAGGCGGTCATCAGTAGTTCTTCGCGGCTCATCACCATGGTGCGCTTCTCGGCGCCCATGATCATTTTGTCGCGGGCCTTGTCCAGGTCGTTCATGGTCACTACCCGCTTGTTGTTGCGAGCGGCGAACAAGGCGCCTTCGTTAATTAGATTAGCCAGCTCGGCGCCGGAGAAGCCGGGCGTGCCGCGTGCCAGATCGTTGATGTTGACGTCGTCGGCCAGGGGTACCTTGTCGGCATGGACCTTGAGGATTTGTTCTCTTCCCTTGATGTCGGGCAGGCCGACCTGCACCTGGCGGTCGAAGCGGCCAGGCCTGAGCAAGGCCTTGTCGAGGACGTCGGCGCGGTTGGTGGCGGCGATGACGATGATGCCTTCGTTGCCGCTGAAGCCGTCCATTTCCACCAGCAGCTGGTTGAGGGTTTGTTCGCGCTCGTCGTTGCCGCCCATGTTGCCGGCGCCGCGCTGGCGGCCGACCGCGTCGATTTCGTCGATGAAGATGATGCAGGGTGCACGTTTCTTGGCTTGTTCGAACATGTCCCGCACCCTTGAGGCGCCGACGCCGACGAACATTTCCACGAAATCGGAACCCGAGATGGAGAAGAACGGCACGCCCGCTTCGCCGGCAATGGCGCGGGCCAGCAGGGTTTTACCGGTGCCGGGCGGTCCGACCATCAACACCCCGCGCGGAATCTTCCCCCCAAGTACTTCGTATTTACCGGGGTCTTTCAGGAAGTCGACCATCTCCACGACATCCTCCTTGGCTTCCTCGACGCCGGCCACATCCTTAAAGCGCACCTTGACCTGATCCTCGGCCATCAGTTTGGCGCGGCTCTTGCCGAAGCTATTGGCGCCGCTACCGCTGCCCATTTGCTGTTTGCGCATGAAATAAATCAATACCGCGATCAACAGCAGGGTCGGCGCCCAGGAGATCAGGATACTCATGAAGGTGGATTGCACCGGCGGTTTTTCGACCTTGATTTTGACGCCGTATTCCAGCAGTTCGTCTATCATCCGCATGTCGTTGGGATTGTAGGTGGCGAAACGGGTGCCGTTCTGGCGGCGGCCGTCGACATAATTGCCGTTAATGGTCACTTCCGTGACCGCTTTGCCGCGTACATCCTCTATAAAATCCGAATAAGAGATGTCGTAATGCGGATCGTAATCCGGCAAGGTGCGGTTAAACACCGAATACAACCCGATGCCGATGGCCACCAGGATCGTGAGGGTTATTAAGAGTTTTTTCATGGGAATGCTCCGCATTAGGTTCAGGGTGCAAGCTTCAAGGTACAAAACACCGCACAGGAATAACCCGCTGTTTTGAACCTTGTGCCTTGCTCCTTGTGCCTATTTCTCGCTATTAAAATACTTGAAGAAATCCGAATCGGGCTTCAACACCAAGGTATCGTCGGTTTTCTCAAATGCCGTCTGATAAGCCTGCAAGCTGCGGTAGAAAGCGTAGAACTCGGTGTTTTTGCCGAAGCTTTTCGCATAAATATCCGCCGATTGTGCATCGCCGCGGCCGCGAACGTTTTCGGCGTCGCGTTGGGCGTTGGCCAACAGTACCTGCCGCTGCTTGTCGGCTTCGGCGCTGATCAGCTCGGCGCTTTCGGCGCCTTGGGAACGGAATTCACGGGCGACCCGCTCGCGCTCGGCGCGCATTCTTTGGTAAACCGAGCTGCTGACTTCCGGCGGCAGATCGATGCGTTTGATGCGGATATCGATCAGCTCGATGCCGAACTTGCCGGCTACCGGCGTGAGTTTGGCCAGCAGGGTTTGCCGCAGTTCGCTACGGTCTTCGGAGATCAGCTGTTTGATGGTACGCAGGCCGAATTCGCCGCGCATGGCATCTTTCAGGACTTGCTCCAGGCGCAGGTTGGCCTGATAGTCGTCGCCGCCGACCGTGGTATAAAAAAGACCCACATCACCGATCCGCCATTTGGCGAACGAGTCGACGATCACGTTCTTCTTTTCGGAGGTCAGAAAACGCTCGGACTTGGTGTCCAAGGTCAGCACACGGCCATCGAAGGTGTCGACATTATTGATAAACGGTACTTTGAAGTGCAGACCGGGCTTGAAGTCGGCGCTAACCATTTCACCGAGACGAAACAGAATGGCCTTTTCATGCTGATTGACGTGAAAAACCGACAGATAAGCCAGCGCCAACAGGATCAGGCTGACAGGAAAAATCATATAAGCTCTGCTGCTCATGGCTTGCTCCGGCTGGGACGTAAATCGCTACTGACGACAGGTTTGCGGGGATTGCCCTTTTCGCCGGCGACGGCTTCGCTAGCGTGTTCGGGCTCCACCTGAGTTTTAAGCGCGGCGCCGTGCTGAGCGGCTGTCTGCTGTAACGGCATATAAAACTGCGGCGCATTGCGCTCGGATTCGATCATGATCTTGTTGCTGCCGCTGTAGAGCTTTTCCTTGGCTTCCAGGTACAAACGTTTGCGGGTGATGGCCGGGTTTTTCTCGTATTCCACCAGCAATTGCTCGAAGCGCTCGGTTTCGCCCTTGGCCTTGGCGACTTTCTCGGCTTCGTAGGCTTCGGCTTCCTGCAACAGGCGGGCGGCGGCACCGCGGGCCTTGGGAATGATTTCGTTGCTGTAGGCTTCGGCTTCGTTGATCAGCCGCTGTTTGTCCTCGCGGGCACGGATGGCGTCTTCGAAGGCGCCTTGCACTTCTTCCGGCGGCTGGGCATCCTGCAGGTTGACGCTGGCGATGGTGATGCCGGCGTGATAATCATCCATCGCCGCTTGAATCTCGCGTTTAATTTCGGCGACGATTTCACTGCGGCCTTCGGTGAGGATGAAGTCCATATTGTTGCGGCCGATCACCGCCCGTTCCACGCTTTCGGTGAGCTGCTTCAGGGTGGCTTCGCTGTCCTTGACGTTGAACAGATAGTCCTTGGCATTATGGATCTGATATTGCACCGCCAGACGGACATTGATGATGTTTTCGTCGCTGGTCAGCATCAGGGATTCCTGCGGCACGGTCGAGGCTTTGGTGAAGCGGCTGGAATAGCCGACCTCGATAAAGCGTTGCTGCTCGACGTTGACGATCTTGACGGTTTCGATCGGCAGCGGAATATGCCAGTGCGGGCCGGGCTGGGTGGTGTCGACGTAAGCGCCGAAACGGCTGACGACGCCGCGGTTGCCCTGGTCGACGATATACACGCCGCTGGCCAGCCAGGTCAGGGCCAGCGTGCCGCCCAATACCGCGCCGATTTTCGGCAGCGAAAACAAATGTTTGTGGTCGTGATAAAAATCGGCGCCGCGCTGGCTGACCTGTTGCCAGTATTTGTCGGCCTCGGCTTTCCAGTCGGGGGGCGGTGTGGGTTTACCAGTGTTGTTATTTTCCGATGACATGTTGATTCCTCTCTTTATTTATATGTTAGCCGATCCTACAGCGATATTATTATTGTGGGCTGTCATTAGCATCCAGAAATGGTAACAGGTCGTAACCGAACTGTTGCTTTAGTTTTTTTAAAGCGTCGTTCTGTATTTGCCGAACCCGCTCCCGGGTGACATGTAATCGATCGGCAACAGCCTGCAAAGTCATCTCGCTTTGATCCTGCAGACCGAAACGCATCGCTAGTATTGTCGCCTGTTTTTCCGGCAACGTGGCAACCGCTTTACCAAGAAACTCGGCTAAAGCCTCATCGATCAGCTCATCCAACGGCAGGCTGAACTGATGCTGAGCCATCCGTTCCATGAGCTCCTGACTATCCTCGTCATGATGTACCGCCTCATCCAGGGAATGCGTAGCCTGATAATAGCTACTGATGGTTTTGATGTCCTGTTCCGGCAAATCGCATACATTCAGCAGCTCGGCGCGAGTCGGCCAGCGTTCGTATTGCAGATAACAGCTGCGCATTGCCTCGAACACCGATGCGGCTTTTTCCGCTAAAGGTAGCGGTAATCGCACGATTTTTTCCTGTTTGACGATTAACCTGGAAATGGCTTGCTTGATCCAGTACATGGCGTAGGTAGAAAAACAAATGCCGCGTTCTGGATCGAATCTATCGACAGCCTTGATCAATCCCAAGATGCCTTCCTGCATCAGGTCGTCGAATCCGAGATTGCTGGTCGTATACTTATGTGCCGCAAAGCCGGCTAAGCCGATATTGGCCGATATCATACGTTGCCTTAAGGCCTGTAAATCCTGCTGGTACTGCTCCAGCTTACGCTTGTGGCCGATGTTGAACGCTTTGTTTGGCGGTTGCCTATCCAGCAAAACCGCAATATCGATTAAAAACAGCGGTAACAAATGCTGATTATGCAGGTCGGGTTCAGCGATATTCGATGCGCCGATTCGCGGGTTATGCGTTTGCAATAACGGGCTTTCACCGTTAACCTCATCGGATAAGTCTTCGGTTTTTTGCAGACGCATCGACAATTGGCTGGCGATGAAACCGGCGGCATAGGCATTATCCAGCAAAAACCCGGACAGGCGCCGCCTGGCCTGTTCAAGTTCTTTTGCCAGCCGGATCGGCTCGGTGTCGGCCATGTTGCCCGCGATATTTAAAGGTGGAAAGATTTTATGCGGCATAAGTAGTTCCCTTCACTTACCAGACATTGGCAACGCCAAAGCAAGGGCAGGACTGGTAAAGACCGATTCGACTACAGCGCCATGATTTTGTTGCCTAATCCGAAAAAAAGGGAACAATCCTGCCGTGCGGCTATCTGATTGTTTCCGATACCACAAAACCAAGCTCGTCGGGAGCACTATTCTTGACAATCCTTCCAAGCCGTTACAGACTCCAACCTCGCCAGAATAATAAGATCGGGAGCGCCATCATGAGACAGACAACCATTTTCTACTTCGGATGTATGCTTGCCTTGCTCAGCATGCCGGCATCAAGCGAATATAAACATGAACCTGGGGAAGAGGTACTAACCAACTGCCGCCAGATTTACACCAAAGGTGTCGTCAAGGCCAAGGTCGACGATGGCTATACCGTACATTTTCCCAAGGCCAGCGGCCCCATCAACTGCCCGCCGTTTCGCTGGCATGCCGATTTCGTACTGCCTTTTCAGTCGGTTCCGGAATACAAGCTGCAATTCTTTGGCGGCCTGAAGCGGGACATCGTATTTCGCACCGGAGAAACTGTTTTGCTGCGCTTCGATTCGGACAAGCGTATCGTCAAAAACAAGGCATCGGTGGATATTGAAGCCGAGATCACCGACATCAGCAGCAACGGCGCGATTGCCGTAAAACTGCTAAGCAAGGATCCGGACGCCGGGGCGACATTCTGGCAATGGGTGGGCAACAACTATATTGACTTGCGCCACAAGGCGCTGGACGCGGAACGCGAAAAAAGATCGCGCTAAAGCAAAAAACTCAACGTTTATCCAGCAAATCCAGCATTTCTTCTTTAACGACCGGTTTGCTAAACAAATAACCCTGAATCACATTACAGCCGTTCTTTTGTAGGAAATTACTCTGGATTTGAGTTTCGACGCCCTCGGCAACCAGTTTAAGATTCAGGTTTCTGGCCAGATCGATTACCGCCAACGGAATCGCCGTTAAGCGGCTGTCCGTTAGGCTGATTTCATCGGTTATTTCCATGATGAAAGAACGATCGATCTTAAGCTCGTCTATCGGTAATTGCCGCAGATAACTGAGGCTGGAAAAACCGGTGCCGAAATCGTCGATCGAAATGGCGATACCGCGTTTTTTGATCGACTGCAGCAAATTGATGGTACTGAGTTGCCGATTCATCACCACGCCCTCGGTCAGTTCAATCTGAATCAGCCGGGGGTCGATACGGTAATTGATGATCGCCTGCAGCAAAGTTCTATCGAGGTTGCCGCGATGAAACTGGATCGGCGAAATATTGATCGCAACCGGCACCAGCTGCGCGCCGCGCGCTTTCCAGGCAGCCATGGTTTGACAAACCTTCTCGATCAGCCAGCAGCCTATGTCGACGATAAAACCGGTTTCCTCGGCAATTGGGATAAATTCCGCCGGCGAGACCGCGCCCAATATCGGGCTATTCCAGCGCAGCAAGGCTTCCGCACCGACAACCTTCATCCGATCCAGTGCGTATTTGGGTTGATAGTGAATGCTGAATTCGCCCAGTTTCAATGCGTTATGCAAACCATGCTGAATCAGCATATAGCGCTCGGTCTGACTCTCCAAGGCTTCGTCGAAAAACTGAAAATTATTGCGGCCTTCCTTTTTTGCCAAATACATAGCGCTATCGGCATGTTTCAGCAACGTCGTCGGATTATCGCCGTCGCGCGGAAACAAACTGACACCCATGCTGGCCGTAATCCGCAATTCTCGTCCGGCAATCAAATAGGTTTTCCCGACCGCGTTGAATATTTTGCCAACCAAGCGCGCCGCCATCTCATGCGAGCCGACATCCGGCAATAAAACCGCGAATTCGTCCCCTCCCAGACGGCTAACGGTATCCACTTCCCTAACCACCGATTGCAAAGCCTTGGCAACGCCCACAATCAACTCATCGCCCACCCCATGCCCCATGCTATCGTTGAGGTTTTTAAAATGATCGATATCGACATAGACCACCGCCAGCTTGCTGGCTTCACGATGCGCCTGCAACAGCGCCTGATTCAGCCTGTCCTGCAGCAACACCCGATTCGGTAAATTGGTCAGCGCATCGTGATGCGCCAGATGGCGTAGCTTTTCTTCGGCGGCGGTACGTTGGGTGATGTCGGCAAACACCGAGGCATAATGGGTAATCTCGCCATCGTAATTCCTGATAACGCTGATATTGATCCATTCCAAAAACAGTTCGCCGTTTTTGCGTCGATTCCAGATTTCGCCCGACCAACGCCCGGTCTGATTAAGGCTTTCCCACATCCCGGCATAAAATTCGGAATTGTGTTTACCAGAACTCAGTACACGCGGATTACAACCGACAATTTCGGCCAGCGTGTAGCCGGTAATTTCGGTAAATGCCGGATTGATACTGATGACTTTACGGTCCCGATCGGTAATGGTAATCGCCAATGGCGAGGTCATGAAAACCGAAGAAGATAGTTTCAGCGTCTTCAGATACTCATAGCGTTTTACGCATTGCCGGATAGTTTCGAGCAATTTATCGGCATCAAACGGTTTCGACAGAAACTTGCTGATATTCATATCCAGCAAGGTTTCGATTTGCGGAATTTGCGACTGCCAACTCGCAACGCCACTGACCAGAATCACCGGAATACTCGGATCTTCGAGACGAATTTGCTGAACCATCTGCAAACCGTTCATGTTTGGCATAACCATATCGGTAATCACCAACTGCGGACGGTATTTTCTAAACAGATGCAAGCCTTTTTCCGCGCTGTCGGCAGCATATAAAACACCAACTCTCCGCGACAAAAACGCCGACAAATTTTCGAGCGCGTCCAGATCGTCCTCAACATACAGCACGGATAGCCATTTGAGCGGATTGCCGTAATCCTTTTGGAGAGGATCGTACAGCAAGCCTTTAATGGCGGCCAGGCCAGGCAGAGCCGTTTCATGTATGTCCGACGGCTCCGGATCGAACATCAATTCCAGCAAGGTAACGTCGTCATGATGCAGATGCTCGGGAACCTGTTTCAATAAAGCCGCGACGCTATCCAATAGCGCTTCGTCATGCGGCCTGCCCATCAGCTTGCTCAGAGCTTCGTCCGGATTGATTTCCCCTCTGCTTAGGGTTTCCGGCAAACCGTCGCTGTATAAATACAACTTGGCAGGTATGGCACATCGAACCGACTGCAGTTCCGGCATAAACTCATCATCGGCCACAATGCCGAAGGCCAGATGATTGGATGGAAATTCACATATCGGCATTCCGTTGTTATCGACCAATAGCACAGGTGGATTGCCGCAATTGATCACCTCAATCAATTGACGCTTGGCATCCATTCTGACCATGGTGGCAACCACGAAGTGCTCGCTCAGACGTTGCTGGCACAGCAACTGATTCAATTCATCGGCGATACGAGCCAAACTAAATTCCTGAGCCGCCAATTCACGAAACTTTCTGGGCAAATCCAAGGCCGGCAAAATTGCCGACAGGCCATGCCCCATGCCGTCGGCAAGCATCACATAAAGACTGTGTTCCGTCGCCTCTATGCAATAAAAATCGCCACTGATCAACTGCCTGGGTCGACTAAGAACCTTGACGGCAACATGCTGATCGCTGCCGACAATCTGCGTGACATAGTTATGCAGCCGATTTTCTTCGTTTCGATATTCGCTGACCGCTTCCTGCAATTTGCTCATGGCCTTTTGGGCGTGAATTTTCTCCAGCGCAGAAACCAATGCGGCAAACAATTTATCGACTCTGACCGGTTTGATGATGTACTGGATCACTCCCATACTAATGGCTTCTTGCAGTAACTCGGCTTCCGAATACGCAGTCAGCAAGATAATAGGCACATCGGCATGGTCGGCGCGGATGGCCCGGCACATAGTAACGCCATCCATGATCGGCATGCCTATATCCGAGATGACGATATCGGGTCGATGCAAATCAAACAATCGCAAGCCTTGTTCGCCATTTTCGGCTTCAATTACCGTTGCGCCTTGTCTGGACAAAAAAATCGCCAAAAAATTACGCGCTTCTTTGACATCTTCGACGCATAACACCGTAACATTGTGCAACGGCAAGGCATCGACGACGGCTGCCACGGTATCGGCATTCATGCAATATGCTCCCGGCCATCGATTAACGGCAGGAATAGGTTGAACTGCGCCCCCTGGACAACATTTTTCACTTCGATACGGCCGTTCATGGATTGCTCAATGGTCAATTGGGTGATGTACAGGCCCAGGCCGATGCCGTCTGGCTTTGTAGTGAAATAAGGATCGAATAATTTCGGTAAATCCGCTTCCGGAATGCCGCCGCCGTTGTCGATGATACGAATGATCGCCCAATCTACATCCTTGTCGATTTCCAATGTAATTTCGCCGGGATCTACTTTATTCTGGATGATCTGTTCTTTGGCATTATTGATCAAACACAACAGTGCCTGCAACAACTCCGCTGTTTGAATCCGCGCTAACACATTGTCACTGATGACATTAATGATCAATTTGATGCGATGAAAGCCCAACGTCGCTTCCAATAAATCGACGCATCCAGCCACGACATCTTCCAACTTGCCGGCGGTAAGCAATTTATCGTTCCTGAAAAAATACCGAAAATCGTCTATGGTTCGCGACATATTGGCCAATAGCTCATTGGCGCGCCGTACCGCTTTGGAAACGCTATCGGCATCGGCCTCGCCATGAGCAAAACTGTCTTCCAAATTCATCAGGATAATCGCCAATGAATTCAGCGGCTGCCGCCATTGATGGGCGATATTGCCTATCATTTCCCCCATCGCCGCCATCTTGGCTTGTTGTTGCAGCAGCAGATATTTTTTTCTACTCTCGGCAATCTCGTCCTGAATTCTACATTTCAGGTCAAAATTAAGATCATTCAAAGACATGTCCTCACCGCTGTTAATGTTCGCTGCACCCGGCCAGCGTCAAGCCTTCCGCCAACTGCTTCGGTATTTTTTGATCTCCCTTGATCCTGACAAACAACCGGGACAGCGGCTTATAACGTTCCTTGATTTCAGCCTGTACGCCGCGCTGCAATAATTGATTTTTGAAAAGTACGGCACGTTCCTGAGCGTTGAACACGCCCAGCGACAGCGCACCTTTTAAGTCGCCGCTGGGCACCACCCAAATATCGTTGATGCCCTTGGCATTGAGCATCATCTTGTGAATCCGCATCTGCTCGGCATTTTTGGCGGCCGGATAATAGACCAGATAAGCCGAGGGGATTAATACTTCTTTATGGATGAGTTCGCCGCGCAATGTTTGACCGGCCAACCAAGCCGTGGCGGCTTGTGGATCGGCAAACGGTCCGATTTCGTTGCAGGCAGGCGGCATCTTGACATCTTCGGCTTTAGGTTCGGCTAATCGCGGCTGAGTTGCAGCCGGCTTCTCGGCTATTTGAAAATGTTGGGGCTCCGGCACCTCGCTATCCATAACCTGGGAAATAGCCGCGCCGCGCCTGGCGTTTTCCAGCTCGTCGGCCAGCATGATGGTTGGCAATGTCGTTTGCTGCCGAACCGGCAGATTCAATCCGCCTTTGTGGAATTCCCAGAAAAAAAACAGGATATTAAGCAAGCATAGGCCTAGACACAAGGTTTTCACACGCCCTCCTCGGCGTCGCAATAAAGGCCCAGGCCTTTAAGGACCAGCTCTGCATCGACAATGCAAGGGAGCTGTAATTGCGCGGCAATCAAAGCGGCATCGCCGCCGCTCAGAATCAATTGGCAAGATTCATCTTGCCTGTTCAATACCGCTTCTATCAGGCCAACCGCCGCCAACAGCGTACCGTTATCAATCCCCGCCGCCGTCGTGTCTGCGAGTCCGGCGCCGTATTGAAGCGGATTAAAGCCCAGCGCCACGGTGTCGGCAGCCAGCGCTTTTTTCATCGATAGCAAGCCCGGGCTAATCAAGCCGCCGCAATGCCGGCCATCACCATCGATGACATCGACAGTAATGGCCGTACCGCAATCGACCACACAACTACGCCCCGGGTAATGGCGATGCGCCGCCAGCAAGGCCAACCAACGATCGATACCGAGTTTTTCCGGCTGCCGATAAGCATTGCTGACACCGAAGGCTACAGCTTGCGTTACCGGTGTTACTAGCTCAAGCGCAGGCCACAGGCTACGGGCCAATTCGACAATATCGTCCATTCTCTGTGGCGCCGCTACCGAAGCAATCGCCAGTGTTCGGGGGGCAGCTAGTAAAAGCCAAGCCCGTTGCAATTCGTCGCGGAGATTGACTTGTCGATAATCGATACCCGCGCCCTGCTGAATCGAACCAGCCTGCTCTACAGCCCATTTCAAGCGGGAATTACCGATATCGACCAGAAGATTCATGATGCTCTAAAACTGACTTCGCCCGAAGCGTAAGCGCGTAACCGACCATCGCCGCCTCTAAGCAGCAATAAACCATTGTCGTCAATGCCGACTACGGTGCCTTCATGCCGTTCCTGCCCGATAAATAAGTTGACTTCCCTACCCTGCATGCAGTCGTAACTTTGCCATTCTTCGGTGTAATCAAGCATGCTGCCAGACTCGAAATAGGCTATCACCGGCAAAAGATGATTCAGTAATAAAGCGACCAGTTCATTACGCCGGGCGTAGGCCGAGTCGCCAAGTATGCTGCTCAGATCTACCCACGGCTGATCGATGGTTTCGGCATGTTGCGGAGAAAGGTAAAAATTAACGCCCAGACCGATGACGGCGTGACATGGGCCGCTGCTTTCGCCGGATACCTCAACCAATATGCCGGCCAGTTTGTGCTGTTGCCAGTAAATGTCGTTGGGCCATTTCAAGCCGACATCCTTAAGCCCCATTTGCCGCAAGGCTCGGATAACCGCGACGCCCAATGCCAGACTCAAACCGGCTATTGCCGCCGGGCCATCCTGATATCGCCAAAGTATCGAAACATAAACATTGTGCCCGAACGGCGACACCCAGTGCCGCCCTCGTCTTCCCTTGCCGGCGGTTTGATGTTCGGCGACGCAGACCAGGCCTGAATCGCCGCCTTCACGAGCAAGCTCTAGCAAATAAGCATTGGTGGAATGAATCGTATCGTGAATTTCCAAGCGTTTAATCAACTCTAATGCTTGAACGTCGAGATGAGGCCCGATTCGATGATAATCCAGCAACTGCAAGGGCTGCTGTAACTTGTATCCCTTGCCGGATACGGCCGTCAATTCGACACCCAGCTCCGACAACGCATGCAGCTGTTTCCAGATAGCGGAGCGGCTAATGCTCAGTGCCCGCGCCAATTCGGTGCCGGAATGAAATTTGCCGTCCGCCAACAACTGCAATAGTTGTTTGAGCGTGTCCGAAATCTGCATGCGGATACCGTGACTGGCTATTTAAATTTCGTTCTTATCGCGTAACTGCTGTAATTGCTTTTTGACGACGTGTTTTATCAACAACTCCCTATCGTCTTCCTTCAAATTGATGTACTCGACGCAAATCGCAAAAGGTCGCTCCGGACTGTCTTTTGAAATATCCTTGCACTGTACGACGCGTCCGTATGCAACGATCACCGCCATACAGGAAGTCAACAGCATTCTTAACTCCAGTAATTCGCCCTCTTTTATCGGCACCTCGTTACTGAAGGCAAGCCCTGTCGCGCTTAGGCTAACTTCGCGGGTATCGTGTTCGGAAAACTGTTCGTCCTGCAGCGTGATGGCTTGGGCAATCAGATTGATTTTGGTATCCATGATTTTCAGATACTCAAACATCTCGGGATCGCGTCTCTCCAATCGTGGCATCAGCATCCGCGCTTCCTGCGCCAGCACATCCAATGCCGAAGTCAGCGAACAATTGCTCAGTACGTCATTGGAAACATGGCTCAATCGATCCAGGATATTTTCATCAACGACCTTGTGTAGCAGATTGATGGTATCGTTGACCCGAAAATAACGTCTTTTCTCTTCAATTTCATCCGCCATGCGCTGTTTGTCCTAACTTATGGGTGGGTGGATAGGGGTAGTATCGGCACAATTTTAGCTTATGCGCCCTTGGTTTGGTCATTTTAATCGGGAATAAGCACATCGTACTGCCGCATCAAGGCACTGATTTCGCTACGCTGAATGGTTTGAACCGGTAGAATCAAATCGCTTGCCTCAATACCGCGGGCCTGCAAGGATTCGATTTCCACAATCAAGGTTTTGACGTCATAAATTTCCAATGCCCTGAAAATCGAGGCGGTATCCTTCAATGTCATAGCCGCGGGATTTTGCCTGTCCTTTAATTGTAGAACACCATCATCGACGAATAGCACGCAGACTTGTTGATCGAATGCCGCGGTGGTCAGAATCATGTCCAGGGTTTCCTGAACATGGCTACCGTTATGTGGCATATGGCGCATCACAAACAAATATTTTTTCATTGCCCCGTCACCCAAAGACGATGCAGCGGTCTGCCAGTAAAGTAGCCTCCAGCCATTGTCCCAGGCCCGCTATGCGGAAACCCGCGGCAACATCGTCATCGCTCTTGCCTTGGCGTTTAGCCTCGTCGGCACATAACAAACCCCGGCGCTGGGCGGCGGAAATACAGACGACCAAATCGATTTGGTGCCGCTCGGCCAATCCCGACCAATCGCGGGTAAACTGTATCTCGTCGTCGGGCGGCATTGCATGACGCAAAGCGTGGTAAATGCCATCCTTATAGAAAAACACCCTCGAAACCTGATGTCCGGCTTGCAATGCGGCCCGAATGAAGCGATAAGCGTCTAAACCGGCATTGGACGTATATGGGCCGGCATTAACTTGTACGGCGTATTTCATGGAACGGTAAAATACAAGGGATTAAATTATTATCGGCATTTTAATACGGGCCAGCCAAACCTGCCTGTGTTTTATACCGAATTGCCCGACATTTGAACCAAAACAGTCAGCCCCAGTCTGAGCCCTCATGAAATTTAAATCCTTAGCATTCACCCTTGCTCTCGGCCTACATTCCGCATCGCCCCAAGCCGTGGATATTGAAAAAATTCAGCTGCCGGACATGGGCGATTCGGCGGGCGCCATTATTTCACCGATTCAGGATAAGGAGCTGGGCTCGGCTTTTTTCCGCAATCTACATTCGCAGGCAGACATTAATCAGGATGTCGAAATTCAGCAATACATTCAATCCATAGGCCGCCAGCTGGCAGCGCATAGCGACACACCGTCCAATCCATTTTATTTCTTTGTGGTGATGGATCCCAATATCAACGCCTTCGCCGGCCCCGGCGGTTATATCGGCGTGAATTCCGGATTGATTTTGTTGACCGAAGCGGAAAGCGAACTGGCGTCGGTAATGGCGCACGAGATTGCCCACGTCACTCAGCGCCATCTTTATCGCTCCATAGAAAAAGCCAGTAAAATGTCGATCCCCACAGTAGCGGCTACCTTGGCGGCGATCTTGATCGGCACCCAGTCACCCAGCATGGGGCAAGCGGCGCTGATGGCCGTTCAGGCCGGTAACATCCAATTTCAGATCGACTTCACCCGCGATCACGAAAAAGAAGCCGATCGAGTCGGCATGCAGACTTTATCCGAATCCAATTTCGATCCGCGCAGCATGCCGACTTTTTTTGAACGTTTACAGCAATCCACTCGTTACTACGGAAAAGGCGTTCCGGAATTCTTAAAAACTCACCCTATGTCGGAAAGCCGTGTCGCCGATACCCGCGGCCGCGCGGAAGTTTATCCCTATCGCCAATACCCGGACACATTGGCTTACGCACTCACCAAAGCTAAACTTGCCGTATTGACTGAAGCGGATAAAAACATCACGATGCGGCATTTCACTGCCCTCGAACAACAAGGCACACCGGAACAACGCGCCGTGGCGCGTTACGGCATTGGCCTGATCAACCTGGAAACCCAGCAGTTCGATGCCGCCAGTACGATATTTCAACAACTGAGCGAACAATATCCAAATCAACCTCAATACCTTGCCGCGCTGGCTCGAACAGCCACCGACAGCCGTAATTTTGAAAAGGCCAACCAACTGTTTTCACAAGCCATCAACCGCTTTCCAAACAACGACGCGATTAAAATCGAATATATCCGTAGCTTGTTAAAAAACGCTCAACCGCAGCCAGCGCTTCAAATACTGCAAAGCTTGTCGGATAACCAGAAAAACCAACCCTTTTACTTCGAGTTGCTGGCGCAAATTCATGCCGACCTTAAACGCCCCGGCGAATCGCATCGTTATATGGCCGAACATTATTACGCGATAGGCCAAACCGAAGACGCCATCTTACAAATCCGGCTTGCCAAACAGGAAAAAGACCTCAGTTACCAATTGCAAGCCATCCTGAACGAGCGTCTTAACTTTTTCCTCAGCGAAGAGGAAGAACGCAAATTACAACGCTAGCAAAACATTAGAACATGCTAATTTTTCATAACTTTTTGTTTTAAAAAAACATAATTTCGACCCAAAACTATTTATTCAAAAAAGCGTTTTTTTCGATAGACACCGCATTTTTTTTTCACTAAACTTCGCGCCACCTTGACGGAGTGCAAGCGATTCAGTCGAGTCGTTTATCTTTAGGGGGAGGGGAAGCGGCCTGTAATCAAGGCTCACAATAACTATAATAATAGTAACTGCTAGACTAGGCTGCCTTTCAGGCAGGCGTCCGGATAACAATAAAAAACAATAAACAGGACGGGCCCGCTTTATGCGGGCTTTTTATTGCCTGTCAATTTCATGACAGTCCCTCTCAAAATTGGCTACAGCGGCCATTTGTCATATAATCGCTATTCCTCGCTTAAGGCTTCGACAGCCGATCAGGCTCTCAATTCACCATTCAAAAATTCGGAAGGTTTAATAATGGCACGCGTTACCGTTGAAGATTGTTTAGAAAATATTGAAAACCGTTTCAAACTGGTCCTGCTGGCCAGCAAAAGAGCGCGGCAGCTGGAAAAAGGCGCCGATGAATTCGTACCGCGCGGCAAAGACAAAGACACCGTACTAGCATTACGGGAAATCGCCGCAGGCTTCGTCACCGAAGAAAACATCGACCGCTTGCACAGAGCCGGCTACGTGTCCGAAACTCATTTAGAGATTTAACCCATACATGCCCGAGATTGCTGTCAAACCCATCGCCTCCAACATAGAGCATCCTGAAGAAAAACTGCTTCAGCAGCTCTGCGGCATCCTGCACAGCTATCTCGACCAACATCAAATCAACGACATCGTCCGCGCTTATCATTTCGGCGCGGTCGCACATTCCGGGCAGTTCCGTAAAAGCGGCGAAGCCTATATCTGCCACCCGATTTCGGTTGCCATTACGCTAGCCTCCATGCATATGGATGCCCACGGCATCATGGCCGCCATCCTGCACGATGTCATCGAAGATACGCCAATCAGCAAACAGGAGTTGAGCGAACAGTTCAGTCCGGAAGTCGCGGAACTGGTCGACGGCGTCACCAAACTCTCCAAAATCGATAGCCGCTCCCGCGCCGAAGCGCAGGCGGAAAACGTCAGAAAAATGTTTCTGGCCATGGCAAAAGATTTGCGGGTCATCATCGTCAAATTGGCGGACCGCCTGCATAACATGCAAACCATGGGCAATATGCCCAGCGATAAAAAGCGCCGCATCGCCAAGGAAACCCTGGAAATATACGCGCCTATCGCCAATCGCCTTGGCATGAACGATATCCGCCACCAGTTGGAGTCTCTCGGTTTCAAAGCTCTATACCCCAACCGCTACACGGCCATCAACAACGCCGTCAGAAAATCGCGCGGCAACCGCAAGGAAATTGTCGACACCATTCAAAGCTCGATTCAGACTCGGTTGACCGAAACCGGCCTGGATTGCACCGTAGCCGGCCGGGAAAAAAACATCGCCAGTATTTATCAAAAAATGCTGCATAAAAAAATCTCGTTTTCCGATGTTTTCGATGTCTACGCTTTTAGAATTTATTGCCATCAAGTCGACGACTGTTACCGGGCGCTGGGCTGCGTACACAATCTATTCAAACCGATTCCAGGCCGCTTCAAGGATTACATCGCCCTGCCCAAGGCCAATGGCTACCAATCCTTGCACACCATTTTGATCGGCCCCTACGGCGTGCCTATCGAAATCCAGATCCGCACCCACGAAATGCACCGCATGTCGGAATCCGGCATCGCCGCGCACTGGCTCTACAAATCCGACAAGGACAAAAGCGAAACCATTCGAGCCCGCGCCAACGAATGGCTCCGGGATTTGCTGGAAATTCAGAAATCGGCTGGCGATTCGCTGGAGTTTATCGACAACTTGAAAGTCGATCTTTTCCCGCAGGAAGTATATGTATTTACGCCAAAAGGCAGAATCATCAAGCTGCCGCGCGGCGCTACCATCGTCGACTTTGCCTACATGGTGCATACCGACGTCGGCAACGCCTGCATTTCGGCGCGCATCGACAAGAAACTGGTGCCGTTGCAAACCAAGCTGGAAAACGGCATGACCATCGAGGTGATTACCGCAGCCTGGGCGCGCCCCAACCCGCTGTGGTTGAATTACGTCACCACCGCCAAGGCCCGCAGTTGTATCCGTGCCTATCTGAAGAATTTTAAACAGCAGGAAGCCATCAACCTTGGCCGCCGCCTGCTGGAAAAGGAACTGCAAGGCATTAATATTCAGCTGGATCAGGTCGATAACACCCGCATGATGCAGGTCTTGCAGGTCTTGAAAAAACATTCGATCAATGAGTTGCTGGAAGACATCGGCCTCGGCAACAAAATGCCGTTCCTGGTGGCCAAACACATCGCCCAGACTGACGTAAATGCCGCCGTCAAACTCCACGACAACCAACCCGATAACAGAACCCCGCTGATCATTAAGGGCACCGAAGGCATAGTCGTCAGCTTGGCTAAATGCTGCCGGCCCATTCCCGGCGATCCTATCATTGGTTTCTTCAATCCGGGTAAGGGCATCGTCGTGCATCATCACGAATGCCGCAACAGCAACGAAGTTCGAAAAAAACAAACCAGCTGGCTGGACGTGGAATGGAGCCCGGAAGCCAGCGGCGAATTTCCGGCCGAAATCCGCATCGAATTACTCAACCAGCGAGGTTCGCTGGCGACCATTGCCTCGACCATCTCGACCATGGATTCCAATATCGAAAACATCAATGTGGTCAGCCAGGACAATCGGGTTTCCGTCGACCTATTGACCTTGGCCGTGCGCGACCGCGTGCATCTGGCCAGCATCATCCGTAAACTGAAAAAACTCTCCATCGTCTTAAAAATCACCCGTATCAAGGCCTAACCATGAACAAGGAAATCATCTCCACGCCTCTGGCACCGCAAGCCATCGGGACTTACTCGCAAGCCGTCAAAGTGGACAACACCGTTTATCTGTCCGGTCAAATCCCTCTCGACCCCGAAACCATGCAAGTGGTCGACGGCGACATCGGCACGCAAATCCGCCGGGTATTCGATAATTTGAAAGCCGTTGCCGAAGCCGCCGGCGGCGATTTTGCCGACGTCGTCAAACTCAATGTATTCCTGACCGATCTGGGTCATTTCCCTATCGTCAACGAAATCATGGCCGATTATTTCATTCAACCCTACCCTGCCCGCGCCGCGGTCGGCGTTGCCGCGTTGCCCAGAGGTGTCGGTGTGGAAATGGATGCCATCATGGTATTGCGCAGCGAATATTATTAAGGCTTGAGGGTGGATTGATCCGCCCTTTGCTTTTTCCATGTCCCACGCCGAACCGCACAAACAGCCTGTCACCGCATTGACGGGCATCGGTTCGCAGTTCGCCGCCCGCCTGCAAAAACTGGGCATACATACCGTACAGGACCTGCTGTTTCATCTGCCGCTACGTTATCAGGACCGTAGCCGCATCGTTGCCATCGGCCAACTGCAAGCCGGCATGTCGGCACTGGTCTGCGGCACGGTGGAATTTACCGACAGCATCCAGCGCGGCCGTCCCAGCGTGATCTGCCGAATCGGCGACAACACCGGCACGCTATCGCTACGTTTTTTTCACTTTTCCGTCCAGCAAGCGCAACAGCTCAAACCCGGCACTTTGCTCGGTTGTTTCGGCGAGATTCGTTATGGTTATGCCGGGTTGGAAATGGTGCACCCGGAATACAAAATCCTCCATTCCGCCGAGCAGCTCACCGAAGCGACCTTGACGCCGGTATACCCGCTTACCGAAGGTTTGCCGCAAACCACCCTCAGAAAAGCCATCAATCAGGCGCTGGAATATTGCCTGCAACATGCCGATGCGATTAACGAGTGGTTGCCCCCCTCGCTTTTGAAGCAACACCACTACCCTTCGCTTAAAGATGCCCTGCAAACGCTACACAACCCGCCCCCGCATTTATCCGCCCAAATTCTGGCCGGCGCCCCCCTGCCCGCTTTAAATCGTCTGGTTTTTGAAGAATTTCTGGCCCACCATTTGGCCTTGCTGCAGGGCAAACAGGTCTATAAAAGCTGGCAAGCGCCCGCTTTCCAAGCCAACCAAGCCGCCAAACAGCTTTTCATCGGCCGTTTGCCGTTTGAATTGACCGGCGCGCAACAACGCGTCATAGCCGAAATTGAAAACGATTGCCAACAGTCGCAACCGATGCTGCGCCTTGTGCAAGGCGACGTAGGCTCCGGCAAGACCGTGGTAGCCGCCGTCACCGCCTTGCTGGCGCTCCAGGCCGGTTTTCAGGTAGCGGTGATGGCGCCGACCGAATTACTGGCAGAACAGCACTTTCGCAACTTCAGCCATTGGTTTGCCGATACGAGCACGCAAGTCCTGTTTCTAACCGGCCAACTGAAAGGCAAACTCCGGCAAACCACCTTGCAGGCCTTGGCGGAAGGCTCGGCCGGCATTGTGATCGGCACCCATGCACTGTTCCAGGACAGCGTGTATTTTCATAAACTGGGACTGATCGTCATCGACGAACAACACCGCTTCGGCGTCCATCAACGCCTGGCACTGCGCGAAAAAGGCCAACACGGCGGCCTGCGGCCCCATCAACTGGTGATGACCGCCACCCCCATTCCCCGCACGCTGGCAATGCTGCAATATTCCGATCTGGACATTTCCATCATCGACGAACTGCCGCCCGGCCGCAAACCGGTTACGACCAGCGTGATTTCCTCCGAACGCCGCAACGAAGTGATAAGCCGCATCGAAAACTGGGTTGCGCTGCAGCGTCAGGCTTACTGGGTGTGTACTTTGATCGAGGAATCGGAGCTATTGCAATGCGAAGCCGCGGAAAAAACCGCCGCCTATCTGGCTGAAGCCTTACCCAAGGTCCGCATCGGCTTGATACATGGCCGCATGAAATCCTCGGAAAAAGAGACGGTGATGCAGGCTTTTAAAAACCGCGACTGCGACTTGCTGGTTGCCACCACGGTCATCGAAGTCGGTGTGGACGTACCCAATGCCAGCCTGATGATCATCGAAAATCCGGAACGCTTAGGTTTATCGCAATTGCATCAGTTACGCGGCCGCGTCGGGCGCGGCAGCCTGGAAAGCTATTGTTTATTGCTGTATCAATCGCCGCTTTCGCAAGCTAGCAAACAACGGCTAGCGATATTAAAGGAAAGCAACGACGGATTCGTGATCGCCGAAAAAGATTTGGAACTGCGCGGCCCCGGCGAAGTGATGGGCACCCGGCAGACCGGGCAGATGCAGTTCAAAATCGCCGATTTAAGCCGCGACTGCTATTTGCTGGAGCATATTCCTGAAGCCGCTCAGCTAATCTGCCGGCAATACCCCGAAGCCATTTCCCCTTTGATTCAAAGATGGATCGGTGCCGAAAAGCATGACTTGCAAGGCATTGCCTGATTACTTGCCTGCTGAGCGCAACTTTTCATTCGACAGTTTTTTTACCATCTCCGACGCAAAGAATATGACCGTTGCACTTTTTTCGGTTCACAACATCCAATCGCCTAAATATTTTCCGGTTGACGCCTAATTTTTTTTGAAAATAAAATTCATTCCGGTGAAATATTGTATCGAGAGACAACCCTCTCACATCCAATCCCGGTGCTTAGTCGAACTTGGATAGGATGCTGTTTTGAATTTTATTGTCGGGATGAACCATGTGTTGGAGTGGAGAAGCCTCAACAGTCCTTGCGGCGACAGGCTTTGTTAGTACGGCTTATTTTTATCGAAAAGGCGAGTCTGTAGCGCTTTGCGGCGCGCTAGCCTACTTTTCGCTGATGGAATTATTGCAGGCTTACACCTATACGGTGATAGACCAATGCTTTAACCCCCGCAACCAGATTGCGACGTTTTTAGGCTATATGCATATTGCCTTTCAGCCGATTTTCGTCAATGCCGTGTCCATGCATTTCATTCCAAAAACGCTACGCCATCGTATTGCCCCCACGGTTTATATTTTGTGTTTTGCCGCTGCAACCATCTTTATGATGCGGATCTACCCGTTCAACTGGGGCAGTTTCTGTTACGAAAAGAGCTATCAGCTGATGCTGGCCGCCGACCTGAAATTCGACATGCCCTTCTGCGGCAAGCAAATCTGTTCGACCTCCGGCGACTGGCATATCGCCTGGGCGATTCCCGCCAATGGCAGCATCGAAATGGCCAATGCTTATGTTTATGCGGCGTTTTTATTGCCGCTGCTGTACGGCTCGTGGAAACTGGTGACTTACCATTTGATCACAGGCCCGTTGCTGTCGTTTTTGACCACCAATAACATGAACGAATGGGCGGCGGTATGGTGCCTGTATTCGATCGGCTTGCTACTGCTACTCATCAAGACGCCGATTCGCCGCTATTTACATGTCGATAATTGGTACGGCTGGCCCATACCAAAATTTTTATCCGATGCCGCTGAAAGAATTGAATCGGGTTCGGACGACTACACTGACTGCGAACCCAATCACTAGGAACACTCGCCAAATTCCTTGAATTTGGCTTCCAGCAGTTGTAAGGCCTGAGCGACGCCATCTTGAGTTTGCATGGTTCGACCGGCTCGGCCGGCATTGTCTCGCAAGGTCTTTTCGTCCAAAGTGGCCCGCAAGGCTTTGCCCAGAGCCTGTGCCGTTATGTTTTTCGCGGGCAAGGGCTTTCCCGCCAACCCCAGCGATTGCAGTCGTCTAGCCCAGAACAATTGCTCATCCATAAACGGGACGACAACGGAAGGACATCCGGAGCGGGTTGCGGCATGCGTGGTTCCCGCACCGCCGTGATGCACGACGGCTGCACAATGTGCGAACAGCGGTTGATGGGGATATTTGCCGATAAAATACACCTGATCGTTCCTAGAATCGGCGGGATAGCGTTCCGAACTGGTCTGGATAATTGCCCGGCAACCCGCCAATTTCGCCGCTTCCAAAAACAATGCCATACTCCAATCGGGTAGCGCCTGTTGCAGGCTGCCGAAGGTCATATATACCGGCGCCGGGCCGCCATTCAGAAACTCGGCCAAACCAGCCGGCATCGCCCAATGCTGCGCATCTTCGGTTAAATTCAAAAATCCGCAGATTTGGTGATGCGGCTGCCAATGCTCAAAAGACGAACAAAATAATGGATCGACCGCCACCAAATTGAGATGCTGCGAGGTCAGCAATTCGCTCAGCATGTGCTTTGGCGGCATCAGCCCCGCCTCACGCCATAAACGGCTTAAGGGCGGCTTCAATGCCCAATCGAAAACCGCATCCAACAGTTTCCAGTTCAATCGATTAATCTGCCGGCCCAAATCGGGAAAACTAAAAGGCGGGACGGCAGGGTTCGGGATCGCGGCATGACAAAACGTCACGCTGAAAAATGGCTTATTCTGTTGCGTTGCCGCCAATTTCAACGGATAAAGAAAATGATGCCCGATCACATAGTCGTTTTCGGCGACTAATGCTTGCGCGGCCTGATATACCGCCTGTTCGCAAGGGAAAAACGCCTCGTCGAGCAAGGCGCGCAACCACTGCAGAGGATGCATCCGAAACGAACGCCGGGCAAAATCCTGCATATCGAAATCGATACGCTCCGGCACTTGCCGATAGCCTATACCCAATTGTTCGCAAATCCCCCGGTAGCTGTGGTTGTCGATACTGCTGACCACCAACGACACACGGTGGCCGGCTTGTTGCAGGCCATGCGCCAAGGCCAGCATGGGGCGAATATCGCCATTGGAACCCCAGGTTTGAATGCCTATTTTCATAACATATTGGACAGTGTTTATTCGTTGAGGATAACAGAAAACCTTACTGGCCCGTTTCCTGTCGAGCAGGCCGGACAGCCTGAGATTCCTTATGCAGCGGAAATATATGCCGAGTTTGTGTAGCGATTAAAATAATAGACAGATTTGCTCAAATCCCCGCCCCGCTTTAGGTATTATTGGCAACAAACACAAAAAACACATCACATGCCTCTGAAAATTTCGAAACCGATTTTCCTGATTGCCTGCATTATGGGGTTGACGGGCATGCTAGCCAGCGGCTTGGTATGGGCCAAGGAATCCTTGCGCGTCGTGACATGGGCCGGTTACGCCGATCCCGAAGTAGTAACGGCCTTTGAACGGCGCTTCGGCGTCAAGGTCGAGATTACCTACGTCACATCCGACGACGACCTCTGGTATAAGATCAATTCCGCAAACTACGACGTGTTCGCAGTCAATACCGCCGAACTTCAACGCTATATCGATCAGGGCATTAGCGTCCCCATCGAACTCGGCAACATTCCCAACCATAACCGGCAATTGCCGCGTTTTCAGGATTTGACGTCGATTCCGGGCCTAACCCGAAACAACAAAATCTATGCGATTCCTTATACCTATTCGGAAATGGGCTTGATTTATAACCGCAAACGCGTCAAGGAAGTACCTCAGTCTATGTCAGCCATGTGGGATCCGGATTATCGCGGCCGCGTACTGGCATTTAATGCCAGCAATCACAATTTCTCACTGACAGGATTGTTGCTGGGCGCCCCGAATCCCTTTGAGCTGAACGAAGAAGAGCTTAACCAGGCGGCCCGGCAACTGGTGAAGCTTAGGCGCAACGTGCTGACTTTTTATGCGACCGCCGAAGAAACGGTAAGCTTATTCTCAAAACACGACATCGTGCTAATATTCGGCAACTACGGCAATCAACAGGTTAAGGCCTTACGGGATGCCGGCGCCGACATCGGCTATATCATTCCCAACGAAGGCGCCTTGGCCTGGCTGGATTGCTGGGCTATCAGCCGCGACGCAAGCAATCCGGAACTGGCCGAACAATGGATTAATTACAGCTTGGAAAAACCCGTCAGCGATCGGTTAACGACCGAACACGGTTTAGCCAATACGGTTTCATCCGCTCAGGACAGTAATCAAAACGACAAAATCATCTGGCTGCAACCCCTGGAAAACCCCGTCAAACGCCAGGCGCTGTGGGATAGGATCATCTCCGGCGACAGCCTGGAAAGCTTTTAAACCATGCGATTCAGCGTAGGCATCAAACTCGGTTTCTGGTTGGCATTGCTGGGAACCTTATCCACCGGTCTCACCGGCTACTATGTTTTCGATAGAAGCCGCAGCTTGCTGATCGACTCGTCAAAAGACAAGCTGTTGACAGCCACCCGGGTACTGGCTCATCGATTCACCGATTCCTTGGCGGCAATTTCCAGCGATGTAAAATTCCTGGCATCCCTGTCAACCGTTCAACAGATTGTCGGCGTTCCCGCCGATGCCTCGGCACTGGCAAACCGCAAAAACCAATTGGCGGAAGTATTCGCCAATCTGTTGGCTTCCCGGCCCGAATATTCGCAAATCCGCTTGATAGACGCCGACCATTACGGCAAGGAATTGGTACGAGTCGACCGCGATCATAGCGGCATCAAAATCGTTACAGGCGAACAATTACAGGAGAAAAACCATTTTCCCTATGTATTCGAGGCCTTACGGCTGCCGGAAGGTCAGTTTTATCTTTCGGAAATCAATTTAAACCAGGAGCTCGGCTCCCATCTCGGCTACGGAAAACCTACGGTAAGAATTGCCACACCGGTAAAATCCAAGGATTACACCAGCATTGGCATTATCGTCATCAATGTCGATCTCGATGGCCTATTCAACCGGATTCGGGCCGATTTGCCCGGCGATATCAAGGCGCTTCTGACCAACGGCAAAGGCGATTATTTGATTCACCCGGACACGGCTAAAACCTTTGGTTTCGAACATGGCCGGCAGTTTTTAATTCAAGCCGATATTCAGGCCACTCAGCCGATACTGGACGGCAAACAGGATGATGCCGTCTTGGCAATCGCCGATGAGCAGGTATTAGGTTTTTCATCCCTGGCCGCCTTTGTCAAAGTGCCGTTTGCCTCGCAAACCGAACAACGCTTTATTATGCTGGGGCTTTACACGGCATTGAAAAATGTTGTGGCCGAAAGCCAAACCCTCGGCTGGCAAGTCGTAAGGCTGACGGTGTTATTCAGCTTGCTGGCCAGCATTATTTCTTTACTCCTTGCCCGGGTCCTGGCAAAACCCTTGAACTTGATGGCGGAAACCGTCAGTCAGTTCTCGCTTGGCCGGCCATTAGCGGCATTGCCGGATAAACGCAACGACGAAATCGGCTATTTGGCCAAAAGTTTTATGGCCATGGCCACACAACTCAACCAACAAGTCTCGGATCTGTATGCATCCGAGACCAAGCTGCACACCATCATCAATAACGCCCCGGTAGGCGTCTGGTTGACCGGCATAGACGGCCGTTATCTATTCGTCAACAAAACTTTTTGCAATGCGGTAGGCGTAGCCGAAAGCCTGTTCCAGGCGGCCGGCAACCTAGCCGAACTATTGGGAGACGATATCGCCGCGGCCTGCCTGCAATCGGATCGCAACTGTCTGGCCAGTAACGATCCGACCTATCAGTCCATCGAGACCCTGAAATTCGTGGATGGCAAACCTCACGTCATGGAGATTACCCGCACCAAATTGCACGGCATGAACGGCGAGGTTGTCGGCATCATAGGCATAGCGATTGACATCACGCTTCGCAGACAGGCCGAAGCCCGCGAACGCTCGCATAATCATGTTCTGGAACTGCTGTCGAAAGGCTCGGCTCTGCCTGAAATCCTCGACGCCTTGGTCAAAAGCGTGGAAGCGCAAAATCCGGACTTATTGTGCTCGATCCTGTTATTGGATGTCGAAGGCAATCATCTGCTGACCGGCGCCGCGCCGAGTCTACCGGAATTTTACAATACAGCCGTTCACGGTGTGCGGATAGGCTATGGCGTAGGCTGTTGCGGCACGGCGGCCTTTACCGGCCGACGGATCGTCGCCGAAGACATCGCAACCCATCCGTTTTGGTCGCCGTATAAGGAACTGGCCGCTCAAGCCGGGCTGGCTTCCTGCTGGTCGGAACCCGTTCGAGGTGCATCCGGCAAAATACTCGGCACCTTTGCCATTTATAAGCGTGAAGCCGTTCATCCGGCTGACGACGAAATCGAAATCATTGAACAGGCCGCCAATTTAGCCGGCATAGCCATTGACCGCAGCCGCGCCAACGAGGAGTTGCAACTGGCCTCCTTGGTTTATCAAAACAGCAGCGAAGCCATGGCCATTACCGACGCAAACGGCAATATCCTTAACATCAATCCGGCGTTTACCGAACTAACGGGGTATACGCTGACCGAAGTGATCGGCAAAAATCAAAACATCCTCAGTTCGGGACGACAGGAACAGCTCTTCTATCAAGCCATGTGGCATGCCATCAACACCACTGGCCACTGGAAAGGCGAGATATGGAATTGCCGTAAAAATGGCGAAGCTTTTGCCGAATTGTTAACCATTAACAGCATATTCAATGACGATGGGTCGGTTCACCGCCGGGTTGCGCTGTTCTCCGACATCACTCAGAAAAAACAATCCGAGGAATTGATCTGGAATCAAGCCAACTTCGACCCGTTGACAGGCTTACCCAACCGCCGTATGTTTCATGACCGTCTGGACTACGAAATCAAGAAGGCCCATAGAACCGGATTACCCCTGGCCCTGATCTTCCTCGATCTCGACCGTTTTAAGGAAGTGAACGACACGCTGGGACACGATATGGGCGATCTGCTGCTTAACGATGCCGCCCAACGCTTGATCGGTTGCGTGCGCGAATCCGATACCGTGGCCCGCCTGGGCGGCGACGAATTTACCATTATCCTCGGCGAACTGGAGGAATCGAGCAGCATCGATCGAATCGTGCTGAATATTTTGAGCAAACTCGCCGAACCGTTTCAGCTGAAAAACAAGTCGGCCTATGTCTCGGCCAGCATCGGCATTACCTTGTACCCCAAAGATGCCGGCAGCATCGATGGCTTGATCAAGAATGCCGATCAAGCCATGTACGCTGCAAAACATCAGGGCCGCAACCGTTATTGTTACTTCACCCCCTCCATGCAGGAAGCGGCCCACACCCGCATGCAAATTGCCGGCGATTTGAGAACGGCACTGATCGCGCAACAGTTTCTGCTGCATTACCAACCGGTCGTAGAACTTGCAACGGGCGCCATCCATAAAGCCGAAGCCCTGGTGCGCTGGTTGCATCCGACCAGGGGCATGGTCAGTCCGGCCGAGTTTATTCCCATTGCCGAAGACATCGGCATTATCAACGATATCGGCGACTGGGTATTTCACGAAGCGGTCCGCCAAGTCGCTCACTGGAGAGCGCTCTTCGATGAAAACTTTCAGATCAGCGTCAACAAATCGCCGGTGCAATTTTACAACGCCGGCAATAGCCATGGCGCCTGGTTCGATTATTTGCAGAAAATGGGCCTACCGGGGCAGAGTGTCGTGGTGGAAATTACCGAAGGCTTGTTGCTGGATGCCAGCGAGGAAGTCACCAACCAATTAATTGCCTTCCGCGACGCCGGTATTCAGGTGTCGCTGGACGACTTCGGCACAGGCTACTCATCGCTGGCATATCTTAAGAAATTCGATATCGACTATCTGAAGATCGACCGCTCGTTTGTCAATAATCTGGCCCCGGATTCCAACGACATGGCACTGTGCGAGGCAATTATCGTCATGGCGCATAAACTCGGTCTAAAAGTCATCGCCGAAGGCATCGCCACCGAACAGCAGCGCGATCTGCTGGCGGCTTGCGGTTGCGATTACGGGCAAGGCTATTTATTCTCCCGGCCATTATCGGCCGAGGCGTTTGAAGAGCTATTAAATGACAAGAAATAGTTGAGCTCGAACGGCCTAATTAATCTCGATAGCCCCCACAACAAATTAACGGCATATTGGGTCGATAAAAATCAATACACCGGATAGTGATACGAGATAACCACGGCAAACCCGGTACAGCGCAAACCCCATGGCGCAGCAGAATCAAAATCATCGCTATTCCAGATCGAAGCCAATGTGTCATTTTGCCTTCAAACTCAAATCTCCTATTGTCTCCTCCAAGTTTTGACCCATCGGTTTCCGATGGCTCAACCGAAATGGTACGCGCCAAGCTGAACAGGGTCGGTACCGCAGCGAACATAACCCAAGAGCTAGTATGTTCGACAGCGTACCGACAGCACCTTCGGTGTCGGTTAAAGTCAGTTCGGGTTTGTGAAACCTCACGGAGCACCCACTCAAACTAAATACTTACCGATCTTTTTAAAAAGTTGGAGGACAAGATGAAAAAATTAATTCCCATTGTAGCCGTGTCATTTCTGAGTGCTGCATTTTTAGGCCCCGTCTACGCGGACGAGGTAAAAGAGAAACAAAAAGACCTTCTCGAAAAACAACAAGAACTCAGTAAAAAGCAAGAAGAGGTCAAAGAAAAGCAGATCGAGCTCAATCAAGCGAACAAAGAGGTATCGATCGAACGTGCGCAGGAGGCCAACAAGTCGATGCAGCAGGTGAGCCGAGCCAGCAAGATTACCGGTGCCAAGGTGAAAAACACCACGGGAGACAGTCTTGGCGACATCAAGGACTTGGTGATCGATCCGGAGAATGGTCAAGTAGTCTACGCTGTCGTTTCCTTCGGTGGCCTAATGGGCATGGGCGACAAGCTGTTTGCCATTCCTTGGAGGGCGCTGCATTGGACCAGTCCTAAGGACTATTACGTCCTTGATCTGGATAAGGACACCTTAAAAAAAGCTCCAGGTTTTGATAAGAAACACTGGCCGGAGAATTCAGAGAAATGGGAGGAACAACGCGAGGCACTCGGTCAGTTTTATCGCGTGACGCCCTAACTGAGCCTCGAAAAAGGGTCAGACTTGGCTCAACGCCAGTTGTCCGAGCCGGCTGACCCTTTTTTCCACCAGCCAAAGCCTCTACCCAAAATTAGACCATCGGCCCAAACCGGACGTAGATTTAACCACTCTTGTGATCTTCAGCTACTTTCACCCAGGCGCGAAGGATCTCCGCTACGCTCCATGCCTGAGCGATACAGCCTCGCGGGGCGAACAAGCCTTCGGCATCGAAAACTTCGCTGACGGAGCCGATACAGGCCTCATGCAAATGTCTTTCCAATAGTTGATCAATAAAATCGCGCGCGTCTTTTCGTTGGTCGGGATAAACGCGTAACCAGGCATCGATGTAGGGCCCCAGCAACCAGGGCCAGACAGTGCCTTGATGATAAGAGGCATCGCGGGCGCGAAGGTCGCCATGGTAATGGGATTTATAGTCGGGATGGTCGGGGGACAATGTCCTGAGACCCACCGGCGTCAACAGCCGATCCTTGATATTCTGAAATACCGATTGCCAATGCGCCTGATCCAATACCGGATGGGATAGCGATAGCGCAAACACTTGATTGGGCCGACACGCCGGGTCGTTTTCGCCGTTTTCACCGTCGACCACATCATACAGGTGTCCCGTCTCGGCATTCCAAAACCGTCGATTAAAGCTATGCCGGGTGACATCGGCTAGTTTCGAAAACTTGCTCATGCTTGAAATTGAGTTTTCTTCCTGCAGCCATTTTTCCATCAGGCGTAGCGCGTTGTACCACAAGGCGTTGATTTCAACCGCTTTGCCTCGACGCGGGGTAACGACCCAATCCCCTAACTTGGCATCCATCCAGGTCAACGCATATCGCGGATCGCCCTGAACCAACAGACCATCACCGCGATCGCAATGTATCCCGAAGCTCGTGCCCCGAATGTGATGTTCGATGATATCCAACAGTTTGGGCAGCAATTCCTTTAGCAATCCCCGATCCCCGGTATGCCCGATATAACGGTCCAGCGCATGGAAAAACCAGAGCGTCGCATCGGCGGTGTAATACACGCCCTCGCTTTCACCTTCCGGGAACAAGTTGGGAATCAGGCCGTCCCGCAGATGATGGGCAAAAGTACGCAGAATGTGTCCCGCCTCGGTATGCCGTCCTGTCGTCAGCGTCAGGCCTTCCAGGCTGATCATGGTGTCCCGTCCCCAATCGGTAAACCAGTGGTAACCGGCAATGATGGTCCGCACATCGCCGCCGGTTGCACAGATACGAGACGTTTCGGCAACCCGCTCGACCGGCGCGATAATAAACTGATCGGCTGCCAGCACCAACTGCCTGGCCAAGCCTTTAAGCAATTCCGGACGCGCCGCAGCCAGCAAACGTCGACGCCGTTCCAGTTCGGCCTGAAAGGTTTCCGCAGGCGTCAGCGCCAGGGTGCTTTCCCGGCTTTCCGCAGAAGCGATCAAGGTGACATCTTTACCGGCAGCCAGATCAACGCGAAAATAACCGGGGCTCCAAAGATTACCCTGGGCTTCGTAGCCTCTTTGTCCTTCTATACGGTAAAGAATGTCGCTAAGGCGTTTGGTTTCAATTGTGAATGCCGGGTTCTCGCCATCGACGTAAAGCCGTAGGGGCGGAATCGAAAACCCATGAATTTCAAGACGTCCGGCAGAGGCTTTAAGATCGTAGGTATCCAGGGGAAAGCCTTCAGCCAAAGAAGCTTCATGGCGGCGAAAATGCACCGCTAAGCGAATCTTGAGCCGTACCGGACCTGTTCCCGAAACCAGGCGATACCGCACAAGGACCGTATTGCTCATATTAGGCATCATGATCCATTTTTCAATCACATGGTCTGCCAGTTCATAGCGCCATACCGGCAAACCCGATTCCAGGCGAAATTCGCGCAGACTGGACATGCCGTGTAGATCGAGCGATCCGTCCGCCAATTCGATGCCACCTATTTTCTGACTGCTGCCATTGGGAAATTGAACCAACTCGCTAAGTTGATTGAGCATCACGTAGCGGCCTCCAGGATCGGAAAGCGCGGCGGTTAAAAAGCTGTGGAAACGGCGGGTAGGTACGCCCGAGATCGTTCCGGACGCATAGCCGCCAAGACCGTTGGTGACCAACCATTCGTGATTGAGCAACTCTTCCTGTTCGGCAGTATCCCCCGTCCAATGGGTTCGAATAACGATACCACTATTCATGATCAACACCATCCTCTGCTTGGTTAACGGGATTTAGCACAACGGCGGATTCGCCTTGAAGATACCAATTGCCTTTCACAGGCCAGGGTGGCATGCCCATACCGCCGTAACGAGGGTCGTCGCTGAACCACATGGCATCCCAGACACAGTCCTTCGGCGGAGCCAATAGCGGTTCCGGCGCCGGAACCAGATGAAGATCGCGGCTCAGGTTAACCAATAAAAGCCGGTCGTCACCCGAATTTTCTCCGAAAAAACGTATCACCCAGGCATCCGGGCTCAGCACTGCGCCATCGATACGATGGCTTTGCTGGCTGGACTTAAAGACTGGATCATTGCGGCGCAGGCGTAACAAATCGCAGTGTAAGGCATAGGCTTCCTTATGCAGATTTCGTTCATTTAAATCCAGTTTTGAATAGGTAAAAGTTTGCGGGTCGCCCGGATCCGGCAGTCGGGCCTGCATTTCGGGCGTTGCCAAGGCTCGAAATTGGGCCAGAGACTCAGCGCGTCCTCGCGCCACCAAATGGGCAATTTCACTTTTATGGTCGGCAAAATAAAAGAACGGACTGCTGGCGGCAAACTCCTGGCCTTGAAACAACATAGGCGTCTGCGGTGCCAATAAGAACAAGGTTGTCAAAGCCCGGTAGCGGTTAGGACTAGTCAATACGTGTACACGCTTGCCACTGCCGGAATTGGCTAATTGATCGTGATTTTGAATGAAGTTGACGAATTTGGCCGGCGGCATATCCAGCCCCGGGGTTCCGCGCGTATTGTTTTGCCATGAGTACCATTGACCTTGGTACAGAAAACCTCGCTTCAATGTGGATATAAATTCCTGAGCGACGCCCCGGTAATCGCTATAGTAAGCATCCGCGCGCCCTGTCATCGCTACCATGGCGGTATGGTGGAAATCGTCGTTCCATAATGCATCCAGGCCAAAGCCTCCGTGTTCAGGAAGCCAAAATAATTTTGCATCCTGCGGCTCATTCTCGCCGACGATAAAGGTCTTGCGCGGAGTCCCGGCGCTACGCACTGCCTGTACTATGGCGGCAATAATATTTTCAGCGGAGCTGTCATAAATTTGCTGGGTTGCATCAAGCCGTAGACCGTCGAGGTGGAACTCTTTAATCCAATACGCACTATTGGCGAGCACATATTCACGCACTGGGTCCGAGTTCGGCCCGTCAAAATTTAGCGGATCGCCCCAATCGCACCGGTAGCGAGTCGAAAAGTAATCGCTGGAGAATTTAGATAGATAATTGCCATCCGGGCCCAAATGATTGAAAACCACATCCAGAATCACGCCGAGACCCACGGCATGTGCCTGGTTAACAAAATAGCGAAATTCGTCCGGGGTTCCGTAAAGCCGTGTCGGCGCGAACCAATTGACGCCATCGTAACCCCAGCCGTACCGGCCCGGAAAATCGGCCACCGGCATGATTTCCAATACCGTCACGCCCAATGCGGCCAACTCGGGCAGTTCTTTGGCCGCTGCGAGCCAATTGCCGTCATGGGTAAACGTGCCGATATGCATCTCATAAATGACCTGACCATGGGCTGCAACTCCCGGCCAGGCGGCGTCCGTCCAGTCGAATGTTAAAGCATCGACCACTTGCGACGGTCCGTGCGGACCCTGGGGTTGAAAACGCGAAGCAGGATCAGGGCAGGGTTGCGGATCATCATCCAGCAGATAGCGGTACAGGCTTCCTACGCAAGTCTCCGGTAACATGATCGAAAAATAGCCGTTGCCCTCACTTTGCAGTTCAATTTCCTTCGGCGACTGGGGAGGACCAATCTCTTCAACCTGCGAATGAACGACCAGTTTCACGGCCTTTTTTTCCGGTGCCCAGACACGAAAATGCACGCCTTTTCCGGGCACTCGCTCCGCCCCGATTGGAAAGCGGCGGTCATTGACTAATTTGCTAGTGATCTGTTCGCCCATGATTGTTACTCCAAGTAAGCCACTCAAAAGTCGAATATGGCTGCTTCAAATTGTTTACCGAAAATCCAAGAAACGCTCATGAAGGTGCCCCATCGCCCCGAAAAATGAAAGTAGGATGTGCTGAACAACGTGAAGCGCATCGTTCGCGATCCAGCTCAGCACATCCTACACACGGTGTATTTTTAGTAAGAAAGCTGCAATCCACCATTTCATAGCTCCTCAGGCTCGGCAAGGTTGTTCCCGCCAATAACCAGCCCCACCGGAAATTCCGCCAGAATTTGTGCGACGGACATATTCCAATAAGACTGCCGCTTCTGAGGCTTAATAACCTTTCCGGTAAAGACACAGGTATATTGCTTATCGCCCAGAGCGGAAGGCAGTTCCACCGAGGTATTCCCCCAAATTTTTTCTCCCAACGGAAGCTCATCGGCTTCACCCAGCCACCGCGCGAGGAAGCGTGGCGCCACGGTAATGACGATACACCCACCGGCAATGCGTGCATAGGCGCACAAATGAGCCGCATGCTCCCCCCTGACTGCCAGCGGCAAATAACTTCCTTGTCGAAATACTTCCGGCCAGCGTTTTCGCAACATCAGCCCCAACCAAACAGTCAACAGTTTGGCCCGGCCGTCTTCCAGCTTGTCACACAAAGCCCTTACGCCTAGACTACGTTGATGCGATGCCTGAGCGGCAAGGATCTGCAAATCATCGAGCATGGTTCGGCGGCATTCGAAATCAACCGGCCGCCGGTTGTCAGGGTCCACCAGGCTGAAGTCCCAAGATTCGCAGCCTTGATAAATATCCGGCACACCCGGCACGGTGAGCTTGATCAATGTCTGCGACAGGCTGTTGAACATCCCGAGCCGGGCGATCCGCCGCTGAAAAGGCCGGAAGTCGGTCAGGAACGCACTCGTCGCCGGGGCATTTATCAGTGCATCGGCAAATGCCGTGACTGCGTCTTCATAGGCAGTATTGGGATTAATCCAGCTGGTATAAACCTTGGCTTCGCGTAACGCCTTGACCAGATATTCCTTGACCCGAACAGTGAATCGCGCCATTTCATTGCCGTCGGGTTCAGCTGACGGCCAAATCCCCAGCAAGGTCTGATAGATGAAGTATTCATCATTGAGTGTCGGCACCAGCATACCGTCCACTAACTGTTTAAGACTTCGGTTTGCCCGGCTCCAATGCCGTAGCGCCAATCGCCAGGCAGCCGGCATTTCGGACAAGACATTGAGGCGGGCGCGCATATCCTCGCTACGTTTGGTGTCGTGAGTGGCGGTAGCCAACAGGGTATGCGGACTATGCTCCGCGCGCGCCTGATTGGCGCGGTGAAATGCTCTGCGGGTCACGCCGAATCGGCGTGGATCGCCGCCGACTTCGTTGAGCGACAACAATCGGTGGTAAATATAGGCGCTGGTGTCCTCCAGCCCCTTCGCCATAACCGGGCTGGTGAATTGCTGGAATTTCATCGCAAAGGCCAGCACCTGCTCGGCATATGCTGGCGATTTCCCATCTGCCGCGGCGAGAGTGAGCACCTCGCGCAAAAAATCGAAAATGCTGGCATCCGCTGTCGTGCTTCTGCGTTTAGCCGTTGCCACTGCATGTTCGATGTTGCGGCGGTCTTCCTCAGCCACTCCCCGGCTGCTGATATATCCCCGATAAACCGGGAAGCAGGCAATGATTTCCGCCAATGCGGTGCGCAATCCGTTCAGCGTGTAATCGCAAGTCTGGCGGTCGGCTTCGGCAATGATCGAGAGTTGGTTGGCTAAAACATTCAGTTCCCCCGACAGCGCTGACTTCATGATAAGGATTTTGGAACGGTAAAGCAGGTCGTCGAAATCGACATGCTCGCCGATGAAGCTGTGGTATGCACGCTGCATACGTTTGGCAGCTCTGGTATCCACAAATAGCCCGTTGACTAGATTGGTAAATTCATAACCCGTCGTACCGTGCACCGGCCAGCTACTGCGCAAATGCTCGTCTGCCGCCAGTATTTTTTCGACCACCAGATAAAGTGAACGCCCATTTCGGTTGCAGTGTTTGACCAGCTTGCAAAAATACGCTTCCGGATCGTACAAACCATCAGGATGGTCCAGACGCAGACCATCCAACTTGCCCTCCTGAATCAGGCGCAGCAATAACTGATGAGTCGCATCGAAGACTTCATCGTTTTCTATGCGCAAGCCGGCCAGATCGTTGATGTCGAAAAACCGTCGGTAATTAATCTCATCCGAAGCTACTCGCCAAAATGCCAGCCGATAAGCTTGCGCCTCGATCAACCGGTGGAGTTGGTCAAAGCTGGCCGATTCCCCAACCTTACCGTTAAAAATGCGCACGTTCTCTTCTAGAAACCGGGCAATCTCGGCGGAATGGGCAACCAGAGCGGCAAGCTGCCGCTTATGGACTTCCTTATCGCGTCTGCGCTCAAGCTGGCGTTCAGGCGACACTTCACCACGGACCGGAAGATTATGGAATGCGGTCACCAGACTCTGGTATTCCATCAATAACGGGTTGCCCTCCCCTAAGCATGCGTTCAAAACATCCATCCGAAGCGCCAGGATATGCGGGTATTGCGCCGGATCCACCGGAAAATGGTGCGCGAAGTAATAAATGCCGAATTCACCGTGTTCCGCATCAAAGCGCAGTTGTAGTTCGGCATTTTCCAGTACCGCGCCGTAATGCTTGCCCAGTACCGGCAACAGTACCTTGTCGTGCAGCTTAGCCTTTATCGGCGCCCAGTCGATATCGAAGAACCCGGCATGAACAGCTGTCTGGCCGTTTTCCAGCACGTCCAGCCACCAGGCATTATCCCCGCCCAGCACGCCCATATGATTAGGCACCACATCAAGCACCTGGCCCATGCTGTGCCGGGCGAGGGTTTCGCAAAGCCGCTCAAATTCCTCGTCCGAGCCTATCTCGGGATTCAACGCGTTGTGATCGATGATGTCGTAACCGTGCCGGCTGCCAGGCCGCGCCTTCAGATAGGGAGAGGCATACAGGTGGGAGATGCCCAGCGCGCTCAGGTAGGGAACAATTTCACGCGCTTGATTAAAAGTAAAGTCACCGTTGAATTGCAGCCGATAGGTGGCCAAGGGAATTCGCGGCTCTGGCGGCGGTGGCAATTCGGTTTGCCGAGACTGTGCCTGGCCGGTTTTAGCATGTTGAGCGGTAATATCCTCTATAAAGCGCTTCACATTACTTTGCATGACCGCACATCCTCAATGAACCAGGCGGCGCACCAGGGCGGCATACACCCGGCGGCGAACGCTTCCGGCAGGTCGGTTTGGCTAAGATAGATAGCCGTACCGGCAAAATGTAGATCGGCTTCGACCGGAACTTCGCCCAGATTAGCCAACAGCATCAAGCGGCCGCCATCGCTTAGACGCCAGCGTACAATCAATCCCGATATACCGATCAATTCGAATTCGCCGCCGTTCATCCCCGGCAAGCGCGGCACGATATGTATGTGCCGTAGCGCCAATAATTTGCGGTAATATTCGATACTGGCCTTGTGTTGCGGCTCATCCAGGCAGTCCCAATTCAGCTTGCTACGATCAAATGTAAGCGGATCGTTAGGGTCGGGAATTCGTGTAAGACCAACGGGATTCACGAATTCACGGAAACCTGCAAATTCGCGGCGTCGCCCCTCGGTGACCGAGCTGGCCAGTTCACCGTGGAAATCGCAAAAAAACAGGAAGGGCGTTGCCGCGGCGAATTCCTCGCCCATGAACAGCATGGGCGGCGACGGCGCCAGCAGCAATATAGACAAAGCAACTTGCAGCGGCTTTTGTTGTGCAAGCATGGCAATGCGCTCGCCATAGGCGCGGTTACCTATCTGGTCGTGCGTCTGCATAAAATTGACGAAAGCACCGGGCGTCAGGTGTCCGCTGGGTTCGCCGCGTAGCCGGCCATTGCGAAACATTGAAGGCTCGCCCTGGAAGGCAAAGCCCTCGGCCAGACAGCGCGCCAGATGACGTATCGGCTGATCGGAATAATCGGCGTAGTAGCCGTCACCTTCGCCGGTCAACAGCAGATGTAAAGCATGGTGGAAATCGTCGTTCCATTGTGCGGCAAAACCGCCTTGTTGTAAGTATCGCGCTTCGTTGCCGTCGTTTTCCAGTACCAGATGCACCAGCCGGCTGCGTCCCGATCCGGCCTGTACCGCTGCCGCCAGTTCTTCCAGTATGTTCGGATGGCTATTGTCTAAAATGGCGTGCACCGCGTCGATGCGCAGCCCATCGAAATGATATTCCTCGAGCCAGCACAAGGCGTTGTGAATGTAAAAATCGCGCACACAACGGCTGTCCTTGCCGTCAAAATTGATCGCCGCCCCCCACGGCGTGTGATACCGTTCGTTAAAGAACTGCGGCGCATAGACATGGAGATAATTGCCGTCCGGTCCGAAGTGGTTGTACACCACGTCGAGCAGCACCATCAAGCCGCGCGCATGCGCCGCCTGCACCAGTGCCTTCAGTTCGTCCGGGGTGCCGTAACGGTGGTCGGGCGCAAATGGCAGTACGCCGTCATAACCCCAGTTGCACGTCCCTGGAAAATCCACCACCGGCATTAGTTCAATGGCGGTTACGCCTAATTCCAGCAAGTAATCGAGACGCCGCATGGCGGCCGCGAAGTTACCTTCGGCAGTGAATGCGCCCACATGCAGTTCATAGATGATGGCTTCATGCCAGGAACGGCCATGCCAGTCATCGTCCTGCCAATCGAAGGCCTTAGCATCGACCACCTGACTGGGACCGTGTACATCCCGAGGGTTTGCTCGCGAAGCCGGATCGGATACCTTTCGGGCACCGTCGATACGATAGAAGTAAAGCATGCCCTGCCCTGCCAGATCCACCGATGTTTCGAATTGGAACCAGCCGTCCGGGAGCCGCTTCATCGGCAATACGATTTCATCACCTACGGGATTTTCCAGGCATAGTTCGACAGTGCGCGCCGCCGGCGCCCACAATCGGAAACGCACCTTGCCATCGGAGAGCACGCTAGCCCCAAACGGCATGTCGTGCACGCGTTTCATGTCGTCTACGCCTGTTTCAGCAGCGCCAGCGAGCGTCCGCCCAACGGATAAGCTTGCTCCGTCTTGTAACGTGAAACATCCGGCGTACCGATAGCATCCTGCGTGTCGAGCAGCACACTCCAATAGTCATGTTCCTCGAATTTCGGCAACATGAATGCGATGTCCTGATGATGAGCATTCAGAAGCAGCAGCAGGTTATTGTCCTTTAAACGCCGTCCGCGCTCGTCGGTTTCGATCAGTTTACCGCCGGCAAAATAAACGCCCAGACAATGCGAAGATGCCTTATTCCAGTCTCCATCTTTAGTTTCTGAGCCATCGGGGTTGAGCCAGACGATATCTTTTATCTCGCCGCCGTAATTGGGGGTTCCCTGAAAAAAATAACGTCGCCGAAATAAGGGATGCTGGTTGCGCAGGCTGATAATACGCTGCGTGAATGCAAGCAAATCCTGATCCTGTTTCTTCAGCTCCCAGGAGAGCCAGCTGATCGCGTTATCCTGACAATAGGCATTGTTGTTGCCCAATTGAGTACGCCCGATCTCGTCGCCTGCCTGCAGCATCGGAACCCCCTGCGAAAACAGCAGGGTTGCGAGTAGATTGCGCTTCTGACGGGCACGCAAGGCATTGATCGCAGGATCATCTGTTTCGCCCTCGACGCCGCAATTCCAGGAACGGTTATTGTCGGTGCCACTGGCATTGTCTTCTTGATTGGCCTCGTTGTGCTTGTCGTTGTAGGTCACCAGGTCATGCAAGGTAAAGCCGTCGTGGGCACTGAGAAAATTGATGCTGGCATGAGTCCGCCCACTGCGTTCGTACAGGTCGCTGGAGCCTGTCAGGCGTTGCGCCAGTTCCCCGATCAAGCCTTCATCGCCTTTCCAGTAGGCACGAATACTATCGCGATACTTATCGTTCCATTCCGACCAGCCCAACGGAAAATTTCCCACTTGATAGCCGCCTTCGCCCAAATCCCAGGGTTCGGCAATCAGCTTGATGGTACTCAGCACCGGATCCTGACGGATGGTATTGAAGAAGGTGCCCAACTGGTTCACGTCGTGCAGCTCTCTTGCCAGTGAGGACGCCAGATCGAAACGGAAGCCGTCTACATGCATTTCCAGCACCCAATAACGCAGGCTATCCATCATCAACTGCAGCACGCAAGATTGTTGCATGTCCAGGGTATTGCCACAGCCGGTGAAGTCCATGTAATAGCGTCGATCATCATCGACCAGGCGATAGTAGGACGCATTGTCGATGCCACGAAAGGACAGTGTCGGCCCCAGTTGATTGCCTTCGGCGGTATGGTTGTATACCACGTCAAGAATCACCTCGATACCCGCCTTATGCAGCGTCTTTACCATGGTTTTAAACTCGCTAACCTGGCCGCTGGCCGAGTAACGGGAATCGGGCGCCAGAAAGCCTATGGAGTTATATCCCCAGTAATTGCGCGCGCCCCGTTCGACCAGATGGCGGTCGTCAAGGAAAGTATGCACCGGCATCAATTCAACCGTGGTAACGCCCAGACTCTTGAGGTGCTCGATGGCAGAATCCATCGCCAATCCGGCATAGGTGCCTCGAAACTTGGGCAGAATATCGGGATGTTGCATGGTAAAGCCTTTGACGTGCAACTCATAAATCACCATATCGCACCATTGAATGTCGGGGGGATGATCATTGCCCCAGGCGAAGGCCTGATCGATAACCCGGCACTTCGGCATGACATTGGCATTGTCGCGACGACTAAAAGAAAGATCGTCGTCCTTGGCGCCTATCCGATAGCCGAAATGGGCGTCGCTCCAAAGCGGCGTCCCCACGATATCTTTTGCATAGGGTTCTAACAGCAGTTTGTTCGGATTGAACCTATGCCCCTCTTTTGGACGGTAAGGTCCATGTACCCGGAAACCGTAAAGCAGTCCGGGACGAGCCTCCGGTAGATAGCAGTGCCAGACTAAATCGCTACGCTCTTTGAGTTCGACGCGTTGGACTTCGCTCTTTCCGCTGGCATCGAACAAACACAATTCGACCTTTTCGGCATGCTCGGAAAAAACAGCAAAATTCACCCCTTCGCCATCCCAAAATGCACCGCGCGGGTAGGGTCGCCCCGGCCATACCGCCGTTATCGTCTTATTCATCTTGAGTCCTCCCGTCTGAATTATTCAGTTTGAAAAATATCAGTCATTGGCAAAAATTACGGTTCACCTATCGGCGGTAACGCTTGAATCTCGCTGGATTGCTGTTGCAGTAACATCAGGATGCCGCGTAGCGGAATGACCACCCAATTGGGTCTGTTGTCGAGTTCGTAGCGAACCTCGTAAAGCGCTTTTTCCAGCAGAAACAGGTCGAGTAAACCGCGCAGAGATGATTGCGGAGCGATCAATCCTGAATCGTGCACGGTTTCATCGTAGGCGGCGAGGAAAACCCGCCCGACCTCAACTTCCCAGTCGCGGACCAAAAGCTCAAGTCTCGGTAAATCTTCTGGCCGCTCCGCGCTGTCTTGGGCAACTGCGGTGTAGGCAGCGTAGTTGAACGATCGCAGCATGCCAGCCACATCTCTCAAGGGCGAGTGTTTGCGTCGACGCTCGGCGAGCGGGCATGTCGGCTCGCCCTCAAAATCGGTGATCACGAAATCGTTCTTGGCGAGCAGCACCTGCCCCAGATGATAATCGCCATGGTAGCGCGTCTTGACGGCATCCAAGTGTCCGGAAATACAGGCTCGAATACGATCCGTCAGTTCATTGCGTTGCACCAGCAAGGTTTGTACTAACGCGCGAACACTATCGGCAAGCCCGTCCCGTCGGCGTTCGAGCCGATCCAGGGTGGCTGTGGCCTCGGCTTGCACCTGTAATACCCAGCCCTCAAGATCGGCATCGCTTACCGGCTCGGGATCGAAGGCGGAATCACCGGTTGCCGTTGCCAGCGCATTGTGAAGTTCGCCGGTACGCTGGCCAAGCGTGCGCATCAGAACCAGATAGGCACCGTGCGCTTGCTCCGCAGGTGCCGGCGACATTGCAGCGGCGCGACTTTCTTCCAGGAAGCGGTCAAGATAATCCAGCGTGTAACTCCAGCAATCGCCCTGATTTCTGACATAGCCCTGTAATAAGGCAAGCGTCATGCAACCGCCGTCGGCGGCCTCATATTCCACCGCGCCGGCCACCGTCGCCATATTGGGAAACCGGGTTTTTTCGGTCAAAAAGCGCCCGACCTCCAGCTCCGGATGGGTTCCAATCAGTAGATGCCGATAGCCTTTCAGGAATAACTGTTCGCCCAGCACAATGGAGGTATTACTGCCTTGCCGGGCGGCTGGCCGCACCGACAACGATGCCGAGGTTGTCCCGGCAAGAGTCTGGTAAGCGCTGGTGAACGAAAAGCGGATGACGCCGCGTTCACAGCGTAACGTCAGACCCTGGCCGATGGCCTGTACCAACGCCCGGCAGAATGCCTCGTCGGCAAAGGCATCGCCCAAAATGCCAAGCTGAGACTGGCGGCGGGCTTTGGCCACGGTGGTCGCCGACATGGCGTGTAGGCGGTCCAAGCCACCATTTTCCCAGGCCAATGCCAGCGGCAAAAAACAGCTTATCGGCTCTCCGGCCACCGTTTCGATACGGCTCAAGGATAGCAGCCAGTTATCATCCTGATTTTCCCACTCGACATAATCGCTAATCGCCACGCGCGTTACTGCCTCACCCTTGCCCCCATACCAGCGTTGCGTCGCGACAAAGCGCGGCAATACGTCATTTTCCAATTGGAGACGCGCCTTCTCCGCCATGGCAATCCGCCAGAGCACGACCCGGTCAGGAAAGAAACTCCGCAAGCCCTCGAACAACACCAGCGTCGGCAATTCCTCGGGAGGCAAATGTTCCTCGTGCCAGGCCGGGACCTCTTCGCCGCCGGCCAGCCGGAACCAGTAGAAGTTATGGCCGGGCAAGGTGAGGAGGTAGGGCAATTCGCCTATCGGAGGGAAAGCCGAGCGCCCCATCATTTCCACCGGCACACGGCCCTTATAAGCCGAAAGGTCAAGCTCGACCGCTTGCGCGGCACGCGACAGATTGCTGACGCAAAGAATGATGTCTTCTGCGTATATCCGGAAATAGGCGAGTATCTTGCGATTACCGGGGTGCAGAAACACCAGCTTCCCGCGACCGAAGGCCTGATGATTTTTGCGCACCGCCAGCACACGCTGCATCCAGTTCAGCAGTGAAGCCCGTTCGCGCAACTGTGCCTCGACATTGACCGCCCCGTAGCCATACACCGGATCCATGATGGGTGGCAGATACAGGCGCTGCGGATCGGCGCGGGAAAAACCGGCGTTGCGGTCCGGACTCCACTGCATGGGGGTGCGCACGCCGTTGCGGTCGCCCAGGAAGAAATTGTCACCCATGCCGATTTCGTCGCCGTAATAGATGATGGGAGAGCCGAGCATGGACAGCAGCAAACTGTTCATCAGCCGGATCTTATTCATCTCATTGTCCATCAGCGGCGCCAACCGGCGGCGGATGCCGATATTCAGGCGCGAACGCGGATCGCCGGCGTACATCTGGTACATATAGTCACGCTCCTTGTCGGTCACCATCTCCAGGGTCAGCTCGTCGTGATTGCGCAGAAAAATGGCCCACTGGCAGGTTTCCGGTATATCCGGGGTCTGACGCATGATGTCGACGATGGGATGCCTATCTTCCTGGGCAATAGCCATGTACATCCTCGGCATCAACGGGAAGTGATATGCCATGTGACATTCATTGCCGTCGCTGAAGTAGTCGCGGACGTCTTCCGGCCACTGGTTGACTTCGGCGAGAAACACGCAATGAGGGTAATGTTCATCCAGCACCGCCCGCATCTGTTTGATCACGGCGTGGGTTTCGGGCAGGTTTTCGTTTTGGGTGCCCTCGCGCACGCACAAGTAGGGAATCGCATCCAGTCTCACGCCGTCAACGCCATGGTCCAGCCAGAAGCGCATCAATTTGATAACCGCTTTCACCACTTGCGGATTGTTGTAGTTCAGGTCCGGTTGATGGGAGAAGAAACGGTGCCAATAATAGGCTTGGGCTTCGTCGTCCCAGGCCCAGTTGGATTGCTCGGCATCGGTAAAGATAATGCGCGTCTCGGGAAATTTCTGCTTGGTATCGCTCCAGACGTAATAATTACGTTTGCTTGAACCAGCAGGCGCTCGCCGAGCGGCCTGAAACCAGGGATGCTGATCGGAGGTGTGATTAATGACCAGCTCGGTAATGACCTTGAGACCACGACGGTGCGCATCCTTCACGAACTGCTTGAAATCGGCCATGGTGCCATACTCGGGATGCACATTGCGGTAATCGGCTATGTCGTAACCGTCATCGCGCATCGGCGAAGGATTGAAGGGTAACAGCCAGAGCGTGTTAACCCCCAAATTCTGCAGATAATCGAGCTTCTGGATCAAGCCTGCAAAATCCCCTACGCCATTATTGTCGCTGTCGAAAAAGGCTTTGACGGGCAATTCGTAAATAACCGCATCCTTATACCAGAGCGGATCGTCCATCCATTGCTTGTTCTCCACGAGCGCTTTTTTGGTCTCGCCGGTTATTGAATCGCTCATCATTCCCCCTTACAGAAAGTAGTCGAAATCATGTTCGGTACGTCCGTACACGCCGCCGCAATTTGAAACTATGGCCGGCGACACCTGCGGATTGATTTCGACGTAGTTGCGCGCACCATTCCATAAAAAGCGCGCCCCCGTCAGCAGATCGTGTACCTGATAAGGGCGATCATCCAGCTCAAACACATCCAGCGGCAGCGCGACCCAGCCGGACTGGGTATGAAGAGGTCCAGATTGGCGACCACCAGCATGATTTCGGCGTTATCCGCCGTGGTTTTTGCGTAACAAAGCAGGCTCTCGTTGTCCACCGCAAAAAAGTACAGACTATGATCCTGTTGTAAGGCCGAGTTTTCCCGACGGATGCGGTTCAGCCGGGCCAGCGGCCAGCGGCGCACTTGGTACTTCTCGGACACGAACGGCTATGCGGCCACACCCGAATCGCGCCAAGCAGCATCAGGATAAAAATGACGAGTAAGATTGTGCTTAGCGGCATAACGTATCTCCTGGTAGACAAAAAATTGAACTAAACGCTGTTCCAACTACGCAGCCACGAAATAATTTGAGAACTGAGACTAACAAAATCAATATCTTCGCCAGGCCAATAACGCTTCGATGGCATGCATTATGGGGATGGCCTCCTGCAATGGAGGGTATAGAATCTTAAAGTTAAGATAAAAGCCGGTCTGTACGCTACCGTACATACTTTTAGACATTTAATACCCGTCCAAAATTTTCTATGTGTTCATTTCAGTTTGCCTGGGTTGCTGATTGCCGTTGACGAAAAATTTTTAATTCCGACGCTACCATCCTGGCAAAGCAAGGTGTTTTGACAAGCGCTATCTTGTATCGCTCGCCTATAAAAATTTAACGGCAACACTTGGCGGCATTACGTTAAAGCACTGAAAGCCGATGTATCAAGAATTTCAAATCATAGTTGCACGTCACTCGGAAACGACTACGAGTTCTGCTTCAGACGACGCCCCCATTACCAATTCCCGCCAGGCAGCTTTTTGCGGGACCAGCGGCGGCACGGCCTCGAACTCAGGTTCCGGCGTTGGCCTTGCCACCAGCTGTTCAAAGTCGCGAGTCACGACCCCACCCTTGCGGAAGAAGGCATTGTAAATGGCCCAATTCGCTGGATTGCGAGAGCCGTCCCATGGGAATCGACGCGCCATCGAAGCCAACGTATAAAAACCATCATAGGTATCGAGATAACCGCGATAGAACTGATCCTCGGACAGCCCGGCCGGTTTGAAGACGATATGCGATTGGTCGTACTTGTCCCAATCGAAGGAAACGATCTGTTTGCGCTGCATCATTTCAAACCAATTTATGGTGCCGGGATAAGGCGTCAAAAGCGAATAGCCGCACATGTCAAACTTGGCGTCGATGTTGAACTGCAAAGTTTCCTCGAACACCGAAGGTTCGTCGCCTTCAAAACCGAACATGAACAAGCCCAGCACCATGATGCCGTAACGATGCAGCTTTTCGACCAGTTCACGGTATGAATCCGGATCGTTCTGGCATTTATGCACATTGCGCAGTGTTTGCTTCGAGATGGACTCGAAGCCAATCGACAGCATGAAGCAGCCGCTTTCCGCAGCCAGTTCCAATAACCGTTCGTCGTGCGCATCGCGACTGTTCACCGCGGCCTGCCATTTCAGTCCGCGCCCCTTGAAGGCCTTCATCACTTCCATGGCCCGTTTCGGCGTACCGAAAAAGTCGGCATCGTTAAGTAGAATCACCCGCTCTTCGATATGTTCTATCTCGGCAATGATGTCTTCGATCGGCCGATAGCGAAAACGCAGGCCGTACATGGTCGGTTCGGCGCAAAAAGTGCAACCGTGATGGCAACCGCGGGAGGTCTGCACAAAGCCTTTGTTAATATAGCGGTTGCTCTTCAACAGGCCTTGGCGAGGATTGCTCATATTGACCATGGAGTGCAAGATTTCGGACTTGTAAATACCGTTTAGCCGACCGTGCCGCAGGTCGTCAAGCACTTTGTCCATGACCAGTTCCGCCTCGCCGACCACTACCGCGTCGGCGTGTTTCAGCGCCTCCTGCGGCAGATAGCTGACATGAACCCCGCCCATGATGACCGGGACGCCGCGCGCCCGAAAATCGTCGGCAATTTCATAACCTCGATTCACATACGAGGTCATTGCCGAAATGCCCACCATATCCACATTCAAATCAAAATCGATGGGCTCGATATTTTCATCGGTGAGGATGATTTCATACTCGTCTTCCGGAATCAGCCCTGCAACGGCAAGCAAACCGGCGACCGGCGAGTAAAGCGCCTTGCCGAAGAATAAAGGCCGAGTCGCAAAGGTGTCGGCTCTGGGATTGATCAGGAGGATACGACGAGTATTAGCCATGGGGAAACCTCTATATCATTTGCAGGGCAACAGCAAAGCCAACCGCCTTAGCGCGTGGCAATATTGCCATTGGCATCCGATAGGATAATTTCCACCCGCCTATTCAATTGCCGGCTGGCGGCCGTATCATTATCGGCAACCGGATACTCCTCGCCATAACCACGGGTTCTGATACGCTCGCTATCGATTCCCGCATCAACCAAGGCCGTTCTTACCGCATAGGCGCGTCGGTCGGAAAGCTCCTGGTTAAGATCGTCACTCCCCCTACTGTCGGTGTAACCTTCAACCAATACCTTGTAATCAGGGTATTGATTAAGAAAATCCGCCAGCTTGTCAACGTTACGCAGACCGCCCGATTGCAGTTGTGCCTTGTTGGTGCGGAACAAGACGTCGCCCAAGGTTATGACCAATCCACGCGCGGTTTGCTTGGCATTCAGTTCGTTGATCAGGAAGTTCTGTTGCAGAATCAGCGCTTGGTCGCGCTGGCTATTGGCGCCGGCCACCGCTAATTCGTTGGCTTGCCGGTCCACGGTTTGTTGCGAGATGGCCGCCTGCCGTTTAGCCGCATCGGCTTCGGCCGTTCTGGCGTCGAGACGAACCTGATTGCGTTTGGCCTCGGCATTGTTGACGGCGGTTTCCGCGGTTTTGCGTTTGGCGGTTTCCTCGGCGATGCTTACTTGCTGCTTGGCCAAATAGGCCAGATGATCGACAGTATCATCGCTTTCATCTGCCTTCAAGGCATGGTCGGCTTTGTCCAACGTGTCGGCGGCTTGCTTTAACTCCAGCGCGGCCTGATTGCTTACCTCGGGATTGGTCCGTGCCGTGTTGTAACTGTTATGGGCGATGGTCAGGGATGAATTTTGCGGCACGGAACTACAAGCGGAAACGATCGCCGCGGCGATGAGAGTCATAGGGAAATAGCGATAGGTTTGCATGGTGAACTCCATTGATGATTACTGGGCTTTGCGTTCGATTTCTTGGCGTAGCACGCGATTATCTTCCTGCAACTCGCTCGCGGCCTTTTGAGCCTTGGCGGAGCGCGCCGTCGCCGCCGCGAGTTGCGCATCGACCTGGGCTTGTTCCGCCAGTTGCCGGGCTTGCCGATAATCTTCCTGCGCCATGGCCCGCTCAGCGGCATCCATCTTCTCCATCGCCGACTTGAGCGGTATCGGTGCAAACTCGTTGCCGCCGGCGCTGTTGGCGCTGGTTACCGCCGCCTTGGAAACCGCCATTTGTTCGGTCGGCGCCGGAATACTGGCGCAACCGGCTATCAGGAATACCGCAGCCACGCTGACGCCGATACCCTGCATGGTTTGAGACGATCTGAATTGGTTAAACTTTTTCATGATTTTTTCCTGTGAGTTAAACGTCGAACACCCTCGTTGTGCCGTGCAATGAATACCAACACAACGATTTCCAATGTTTCTGGAGGCAGTTTTCCTGTTGAATGCCTTTCAGACAGGCATCGGCAAAACCAGGGATCGCGGTATGAAATCGGAATCCGAAAGGCAGGATTGCAAAACAAGCCGCTCAAAAAAGCTTCGCAATTGATTAGACGCCTTTGTCTAAGCCAACACAGTTCGCTAGCGCACATAGTGCCGGACTGTGAAAAAACGAGTTGCACAGCATCCACAGTACGTTGGAGGAAGGCGTGATCAGCGGAATCAATCCGGCCGGGGTCGCACGAGCGAGTGTTGAAGGCGACAAGTTGTCACAACAACATCGGCTATGTTCGTAGTCGCACAGACCGATTGTAATCATTGGCGTAGATTCAAAACCAGACACGGTGATTTCTGGCAAAGAAGCCCCAAGTAAGCCTGTCATCGTTCAAAAATGGCTGTATTTTCAAACCGCGTCTGAATACCGATAAAAATTATCAATACAACTGGCTCGGACTGAGCCAACAGGAAAAAACCATGATTAATCCCGACCAAATTAACCCCGACATGCCCGTTGTCTGCTCCGAAGAAGGCCAGTTTGCTACAGTCGATCATATGGAGGGGACGAATACCATCAAGCTGAAGAAAGATAAGGTCGGCCAACACCATTACATTCCGCTGACATGGGTACGCTCCATCGAAAATGGCAAGGTTAAGATAGATCGGCCAGGCGATCGAGCTATGCAGGACTGGTCGACAGTTTCACCGCTGTTTTAGCCGACGTCGGCGAGTTACTGGAAGTCGTTCCGGAAAGAGGTTTATAGCGGACCGTTGCAGGGACGGCGAGCATCGTTCATGGGCGGAGGTTGTAACTCCGCCGCCATAAGCTGACCTGTTCCTCGCCAAACTGTCAGGTCGTCTCGGACTTATTAAGCCCTTGCAAAGCGCCGCAATGCCGTTCGTTCAACCGCCAATCGCTGTGGACGGAGACACTCACATCAGATCCATTTCGTCGAGCAAGTCACCGCTGCCGGATTACGCGCTTCAAAACAGACATGAAGGCAAAGTCGAACTCAAGCTCCGGGCCGTTAAGACTTGACCGGCGTCCTTGCCGCATTCGGATAAATCGACGTCCGTCCACGGTTTTCTGAGTTCCATAGGCTTTAAGAGAGTTGGTTGCCGAGAATTCTGCGTTAGGCTGTCTCTTTGTCAGACAGTAGCGGGTGTCCTTCCTGACCGCTGAGCCAGCCCCAAAAACAGCCCTGTTTTCAACTATATCCTTAGCACACTCGGTCTGTTGTCAATGTGCGGTGCCGTACAGACTCAAACAGACGTTTCCCATAAGTTTTTAGCTTTTAATCGACTATTCGGCAGCGCTAAATTAATCGATGAATATCTATACCTGAAACTTGACTGTATTATTTTTAATGAGACATATACTTATCCGATGCCGGTTATTATGGCGTTTGCATGGATATATTGAGAGCATAGCAACCTATGAAAGTCAGCCATCAAGCCGCCAAACTTGCCGAATGCCTTGCCCGAAATCCTTGGTGGGTGTTGGGGATAGCTTTGGCGCTGTCGATTCTGGCCGGCTGGGCAACGCTGCAACTCCCGGTTCTCACTTCCCGACAGGCCCTGCTGCCCCAGAATACCGAGGTGGCGAAGCGTTTTAATGATTTCTTAAAAAATTTCGGCGCCGCCTCGGACCTGATGGTGGTCCTGGAAGGCGCTCCCCGCGGTGAGCTGGAGTCATTCGCCAACGATCTGGCCGCCAAACTCCGGGCAGAGCCCGAGATCGGCCAGGCGACGGCCCGTCTCGACATGACTTTTTTTCTGAACCACGCTTATCTGATGATGCCGGCCGAGGCGCTGGACAAGCTTGCCACGATTGCGAATCAGCCCATTCTGGGCGGCAGGATGGAAGAGAGTCTGCGTAAAGCGGTGAGTTGGAGCAAAGACCATCCGCCGCTGGGCGGGACGGACACCGACCTGCAAACCGCCGAAGCCAGCCTAAACTTGACGGCGTTTTTCCTGGAAGAGTGGCAGCGTTGGCTGTCCGCCGAAACCGCGCCCGCGAGCTTGGACTGGAACCGGCTATTGGCCAAAAACGGCGCGGCCGGCATGGCCGACGGTTACTTCGCCTCGCATGACGGACGGATGCTGTTTTTGTTCGTTCACCCGAAAATTCCCTCCGAGGATTTCGAGAACCTTGGCCCCTTCGTCGACAAGGTCAAGCAAGTATCGGCGGACTGGGCCAAACAAACCAAAGCCGCCGGCCGCACGCCGCCCACCGTGGGCCTGACCGGCTTGCCGGCCATTGTCTACGAGGAATACGTCAACATCCGCCAGGATATTACCCTGGTGCTATTTACTTCCGCCGGCCTGATCGCCCTGTTAATCCTGCTGGTAGTGCGCAGCGTGCGCTGGGCCGTGTTGATTTTTGTGCCCATGGGCCTCGGGGTGCTCTGGAGTTTGGGCCTGGCCCTGGTCACCGTCGGCCACCTGACCATCATCACCGCCACTTTCATCGCCATCCTGTTCGGCTTGGGGGCGGACTACGGCATTTTCACCTCTTCTCGCATCGCCGATGAGCGCCGGGCAGGCAAACCCTTGGTGGAAGCCATCGGGGCCGGCATCGGCTCATCCTTTATCGCAGTGCTGACGGCGGGCGGCGCCTCGCTACTGATTTTCGGCGCCTTGGCCACCGTCGATTTCCCCGGTTTCGCCGAATTGGGCCTGGTGGCGGCCAAAGGCGTGCTGATGATCCTGATCAGCACCTGGCTGGTTCAACCCGCGCTATACGCCTTGTTTCCGCCCAAATTGAGAGACGTGCCGTCGCCAAACACGCCGCCCGCTCCCACAAAACCGGAAAAACACAGCGGCACGTTTCCCAAGCCTGTCGCGGTGACGCTCGTCGTGCTGGCCGTTGGCTTTGCCGTGTTCGGCGGAGTGAAGGGTTTCACTATTCCATTCGACTACGATCTGCTGTCCATGTTGCCCAAGGACTCCCAGTCGGCCTATTACCAACGCCGGATGGTGGCGGAAAGCGACTACCAGGCCGAAGTCATCATTTTCACCGCCAAGGACATAGCCGATGCTCGGCGGATCACCGGCGAAGCCGGCAAGCTCCGGACCATTGCCCAGGTGCAGTCGCTGACCAAGCTGTTTCCCGAGGATGCCGACCAACGCCTGCACAAAGCTATCGGCATCGGCGAGTCGTTCGCCCGGACGGACTACGCCCAACAGGTCGCCGAACTCGATCGGGCGGGCTTGTCCGCGGAATCGTTCCAGTTATTGCAAGTGTTGCTGGAAAACGGCACCGCCATCATCGATGAAGCCGAGGAACAGGCGTTCTCCGCGGGACATGCCAAGCTGGTCGAGAGATTGGAGACAGTGCGCGGGCAGCTTTTGGCCATCTCGGCCGAATTGGCTGCGGATGGCGAACAGGGCCGGGTACGTAGCGAAAGTTTCTTGCGTACCCTGCTAGCCGGCGCGGATGCCGGGCTCAAAGTCATCGACGCCTGGCGACAGGCCCAAGCCCTCACTCCGGAACAGTTGCCGTCCACCCTGCGCGACCGTTTCTTCGCCGCCGACGGCCGCATCGCGGTTTATGCCTTCCCGGCTAAATCCGTGTACGATCCCGACAACCTCGATGCCTTGATTAAGGACGTGTATAGCGTTTCGCCGGAAGCGACCGGCTTCCCGACCACCCATCAAGTGTTTTCCAGGGCGGTGGTGGAAAGTTCCATTCAGGGTACGCAGTTAGCTCTGCTGCTATGCCTGCTCTGGATCATGGCGGCAACTCGCAGTGTGCGCGGCTTTGCTTTGGCGGCGTTGCCCTTGCTGATTGGCGGCGGCTGGATGCTGGGAATTATGGCCCTAAGCGGCATTCGTTATAATTACGCCAATATCGTCGCCTTGCCGATGGTGATTGCACTGGCGGTCGATTACGGGGTATGGTTCAACTATCGCTGGGGCGAGTTGAAAGGCCAGCCGCCCTTACTGGTCAGCCTAAGTGTCGGCAAGGTAATCGGGCTGGCCGCCGGCACCGAATTAGCTGGCCTGGGCGGCATTACCCTGGCAAGCTATCGGGGCGTATCTTCCTTAGGGCTGAGCATCACCATCGGCTTATTGTGCTGCCTGATTGCTACTTTGGTGGTGAACCCGGCTATCGGACAGTTATTTGATTCCAGGAGAAAACCATAATGCGGAAAACGTGCCTGTTTGCGATTGCCGGTCTCTTGGCTTCCTTCGCCGTGTGTGCCGCGCCCGATCCGGAAATGATCGTGGTGTGTTATCCCGGCGGATCCGTGAATGTCAAGGATGCCAACGGGGCCATGAGCGCCATGCTGAGGGTGGTGGAGCGCGTCGGCCAGTGGCAACAGAACAGTTTCAACAGCCTGTTCACCTCCAAAACGGACGAATGCAGGAAACAGATGGCCGAAAAGAACCCCAAGTTCGCCATTGCCTCCTTGGGCCTCTATTTGGAATTGCGCACCCTGCACAACTGGGTGCCGGTGGCGCAGCCCCAAATTAAAGGCCGCAACAGCGAGCGCTATCGAGTTGTCGTCCAGAAGGGCAAGTACCAGAGTCTGGACGAGTTGAAAGGTAAAACCCTGGGCGGCACGGTATTGGAAGAACAGTCCTTTATCGGCAAAATCGTTTTCGCCGGGAAGTACGACCCTGCCAGTTTCTTTGTCCTGAAACCCTCCAATCAGGCCATCCGTGCATTGCGTGCTTTGGATAAAGGCGAGCTGGACGCCGTCATTTTGAACGAGCAACAGTTCGGCGGACTCGCCTCGCTGCAATTGGCTAGCCCGCTTGATGCCGTGTTCACTTCCGAGGAGATACCATTGATGGGAGTGGTGGCCAATAGCGCCATCACGACAGAGGAAGAACGAACTCGCTTCGGCAAGGCGCTGGAGGAAATGTGTACCGACACGGAAGGCCAAAAACTCTGCGAGCTGTTCGGGGTTGAATCCTTTGTTCCCGTAGACTCAACTGTGTTCGAGCCCATGGTCAAACTGTGGGCCGAGGGGAAATAAGACTTTGCGCAAAACACAACTTCTTTCGATCGCTTCAATGCTGGCATTTCTGGCAGGGTGCGCCGGACTTCAGAACGACCATGTTCAATTCGACGGACTCTCCGACTGTCCCAAGCAGACCGCCACCACGCTGGCCGCCAAACAAAGCCAACTCAGCCCCTTGAGCGACAGCCATACTCTGGCTTGTGCGCTGACTGTTTTACGCGAAACCCAAGACCAGTCGGTACTCCGCACCTCGCTAGGCAGCCGCCTATGTCTTTACCTGGCCGAACGCGAAACCAACCAGGGAAAACGCGAGAAGCTAGCCGCCGAAGGCGTAAGCTTTGCCGAAGACGCCTTGGCGCAGGGAGGCGGCGGTGACGGATCGGTACATTACTATCTAGCGACCAACCTAGGTCTGGCGATTCGCGAGCAAATCACCCTGGCCATGGCGAACCTTGAACGCCTGGAGGCCGAGATGAAACGGGCACTGGCCTTGAGTCCGGACATCGACGACGGTGGACCGCTACGCATTTTGGGAGCGCTTTATCTCAAAGCCCCGACATGGCCGAATGGCATCGGCGACCGGGACATGGCGCTGGAATTATTGAAAAAGGCGGTCAAGGAACATCCCGGACATCCTATCAACCACCTGTTTTATGCCCAGGCGCTTTGGGATGAAGAGGACGAGGCTCTCTTGCCACAGGTCAAGGCCGAATTTGCGCTGGGGGAAAAGCTGTTGGCAGAGGGCAATTGGGGATACAGCAAACAGCCCTGGAAAAAGGAATTCGAAGAATTTCAACAGGAACTCGGAGAAACAGAACTTGCCGAGCCGGTAACCAATAGCCCGCCCCATCGTTAGTAATAAATATGATGGTCAATTTTTTCAACCACCAAAATGAGTCATTTGGCTGCCATTTTTAGTTCACAAGCATTGGGCCGCAGATAACCTAATTTGGCATACAGCCGCCAGCTATTTCAAAGTTAACGATATGGGTGGCGGCATCACGAATGCTTCGTCTTGATTGGCATACTGACTGCCCGGATGGAGTGAACAATCAGATCCGGCGATGGCCACCGTTGCGCGATCGCCAGTTGCAAGACGGCTAGGCCGGCACCTCGACATATTGTGTGCCGCCCAACCCCATAAATACAGATCCCATACCGCTTAATTCAATCTCGCATCGAAGCTTCGTCGCGTTTGGCTCGTGCCTGATTCCCCTATGTCTATTTCCATTAGCCCCTACAACTTTATTCAGCACCCGATAAATTGGTTCAAATAAACCAACTGGATTGGTTTATTTGTAGCTCAATTCATAATTCAGCGTTAATCGACTCGCTCATATCCGCCAGAATCTTCAGATACCGCAAGGGTTTGCAACGTTTCATTGATGTAAAAGACCTTATTGGCATGATTCAAGCTAGATAAGGATTTTTGAAATTTCAACGTGAATAATGATGTCAGAATTTTGTGTGCGGCTGCTTCCTAACACAGAAATTACCCGTTTATTGGCCAACAACTGTTCGATGACTTGCCGCGCCCATCAAATCGATGTCGATATTCACCGCATCGCCAACCCGATCATATCGGCGGCGAATTAACTCGAACAATTTATACATTGATTCAATGGAGCACATCATGCCTGCCACTTTTTATAAAACATCGTTCCGTCCTGTCTATTTTTTGATCCTATCCGCTTTCGCGGCTTCCGTGACCGCGGATGAACTCAGCGAAGATTCCGGAGCCTGGATGCAAGCAGTTGCCGAAGGCAGCATGGAGTTCATAGATCCATCCTTGAAAAAGGGACGCGTCTGGATGGAAGGCCAGACGCGTTTCGACGGCAATTGGGATCACTGGTATCAAGGCATGGTGCGCACCGCCGTCGGCTATTCATTGAGCGACCGGGCCACGATTTGGGCCGGCTACACCTGGCTACCCACGCAAAATATCGGCAAGCCTTATATCGCCCAACAAGATATCTGGCCGGCATTCCGCTATGTCCTGCCAACCGAATTCGGCACCTTCACCTTTCGCACCATGTGGGAAACCAACTTTCTACGCGGCGACCAAGTTCGCGAGCGCCCAAGACAGATGATCAAATTCATGCATCCGTTTGAATTCGAACCGCGCTTGAGTTTCATTGCCTGGGATGAGGCGTTTTACCGGGTTAACTCTACCGCCTGGGGCGGCAAAACCGGATTCGACCAAAACCGAGCCTTTGCGGGATTGGGCTGGAGTTTCAACAAAAACCTCAGAACTGAGCTTGGATACTTGAATCAATATATCGATAACGCCAACCACAGTGCAGAGACCATGCATCATTTGGCAATGGCTTCGGTATTTATTAATTTCTGAACTGTAGTTTTTTATTTTTTAATCACCAGGTTAATAACGACTTAAATATAAGAACATATTAACTTTTCGGCGGCCTGAATCTTACGCAACAAAACTGCCGCCGGCTTATAAAAATATAATATTAAATATTGCCCAATATTTGGCAAGGCCATTTTTTGCCTTAATAATTAAAATATATACCAAAATAAAATTAATGTTTTTTTAACATTAAATTAATAATCATTGAATACACTATTGGCTTTAACTTTAAATACCTTATATTCATGAAAGAGCATACAAGAATAAAACCAATAAAAAATATATTAACCGGCTTGGGCTTTTGCCTGCTTTACTTGGGTTTTGCAGGGCAGGCCCAAGCTATTCCAAGCTTTGCCCGTCAAACCGGCATGGCTTGTACAGCCTGCCATACTCAGGCTTTTGGTCCAAACCTGAATTCATACGGCAGGTCATTCAAACTCAACGGCTACACCTGGGGAGGTAATGATTCGCTGTTGAGCCGATTCGGCGGCATGGCAATGGGTTCTTTCACCAATACCAAAAAAAATAACGCCGACATTCCCACCGACCCAGTCAATGCCAACCGGGGCTTTAATTCCAATAACAATTTAGCTTTCGATCAAGCCTCATTACTCTATGGCGGCAAGGTGTTTGGCAAAATGGGCGCGTTTGTACAATTTACCTACGACGGCGTAGCCAGCCGATTTGCTCTTGATAACACCGATATTCGCATCGCTGACGATGCCGATTGGCTGGATCAAAACTTCGTTTATGGGGTTTCGTTTAACAACGGCCCTACCATTCAGGATTTGTGGAACACTACCTCGGCCTGGGGCTTTCCCTATGTTTCATCACCTTTCGCCCCTGGTTTTGCCGGTCCGGCAATTGATGGCGTAGGTGGTCAAGTAGGTGGTGCAACGCTATACACCATGATCAATGATACGTTTTTCCTGGAAGCCGGGGCTTACAGCAGCTTCGCAAAATATGTGCAAAAAGGTATGGGGCAATGGAGCCCGGACGGTACCGTCAAGGTTAACGGTGGCGCACCTTATTGGCGGATAGGCTTGCAGCAAGAGTGGAAAGGACATTATGTCTCTCTCGGTCATTTCGGTTTTCGTACCGATATTCAACCGGACCCTACTGCCCTGGCCAACGACCGCTATACCGACCTTGGCGTGGACTTCAACTATCAATACCTCGCCAACCCGCTACACATCTACGAAGTCAAGGCCAACTATACCCGCGAACAGCAACAATTATTCGCCACTTACAATGGCGGCGATGGCGCAGAACGCGTCAACCAACAATTAGGTTTTTTTGGCTTGAACGGCTCTTACACTTACAACCAAACTTATGGTCTGACCGCCGGTTTCAATCATATCTACGGCAATCGCGACAGCGTCGTATACAGCGCGTCCCCGACCAACAAACCCAATACGGAATACTTCACCTTTGAATTGGATTACGTACCGTTCGGCAAAAAAGCCGCGACAGCCGATTCGTACTTGAATCTACGCTTTGCCGCCCAATACGTGGCCTACACCCGACTGAACGGCGCAGATAAAAATTACGACGGCACAGGTCGAAACGCCAGTGATAACAACACGCTGTACTTTAATACTTGGCTGAATTTTTGAGTATGTTCGCGACTATGTACCTCACAGTTTCATAGTCGGCTCCTGCCTGACCGGCACTTCGGTGCCGGTCTTTTTTCACAATCAAAGCACAATTTAATAAGGCTATGACAAAACGCTATCAGCGCTTTTCCGATATTTCCACCAGCGAACGCATACTTAATACAGTATTTCTCCTGACCATCGGTCTGGCCTACATCATGGCCTTGATCAACATGTACTACACCCATCAAGGCCGAGACGGCAAGCCCGGCTTGTCTATTGAAGACATCGTCATCATGTACCACGGTTCCAGCGACCAGACTCGCCTGGGCTCGGCAATCACCGGCATCATGTTGCCAAACCTGAAATTCAAAACCGATAAAGAGGTGATTTTAAAATGGATTCATGACGGAGCCGAACAAGACGGTTACCGGCAAGACATCGTCCCGATCCTGAATCGCGACTGTGTCCACTGCCACAATCGCGCCGTTAACCCATCATTACCCGACCTTACCCAGTATGAAGGTGTCGCGGAAGTCGCACATGCCGGAGGCGCCACCTTGCCGGCGCTGGTCAGGGTCTCTCACATCCATTTATTCGGCATAGCTTTCATTTTATATTTCATCGGCAGAATTTTCCTGCTCTGCGATATGAACATTTACGTCAAGCGTGTCGCCGTGGTGATACCATTCGTGGCGATGCTGCTCGATGTACTGTCCTGGTTTATCACCAAGAATATTGCTCAGTTCGCCTATGTCGTGGTTTTGAGCGGCGCGCTGATGGGTTTATCGATGGGCATACAAATTCTGTTGAGTATTTATCAGATGTGGTTTTATCCTAAGAACTGATACCAAGCCGATTTTTCACCACTCTCGACAAGGTTTGCCATGCCGATCAAACAACTTGAAGCCAAGCTGGCGATACCGTTCTGGCATATGCCCACACCCGCCCTGCTCGTGCAGTTGCAAAGCAACGAGCAGGGCCTGTCCCAACAAGAAGCCGACGCCAGACTGAAACGATACGGCCGCAACCGCCTGCATAACCATCAGACAGTTGGTCCTTGGCGCTTATTTCTGGCCCAGTTCAAAAGCTCCATCATCCTGATTCTGCTGTTCGCCACCACGCTGTCGTTTTATCTGCACGACAAACTGGATGCCTTGATCATTCTTGGCATCATTTTCATGAGCGCCTTGCTCGGCTTTTGGCAGGAAAAGGGCGCGGCAGATGCAGTCGGCAAACTCTTGGCATTGGTGCAAATCCAAGTCGCAGTATTACGCGACGGTGCCCATCAAGAATTGCCGACCGAACAAATCGTCCCTGGGGACGTAGTGAGCTTGCGCGCCGGCGATATTATTCCCGCCGACTGCCGTTTGCTGAGCGCCGACAATCTGTTCGTCGACGAAGCGATATTGACCGGCGAAAGTTACCCGGCGGAAAAATCCACCGGCATGGTTGCCGCCGATGCCGCACTCAGCCAGCGCCACAACTGCCTGTGGATGGGTTCGCATGTGCAGAGCGGCAGCGCCATGGCTCTGGTGGTGGCAACCGGCACACGCAGCGAGTTCGGCAAATTGTCCGAACGCATCAACATCAAGGCACCGGAAACCGAATTCGAACGCGGCGTGCGCCGTTTCGGCTATTTGCTGATGGAAGTGACGCTGATCCTGGTGATGCTGATTTTCGCCGTCAACGTCTATCTGGATAAACCGGTGATGGAATCGTTTCTGTTTGCCCTGGCGCTGGCGGTCGGCCTGACGCCGCAATTATTGCCGGCGGTCATCAGCATCAATCTGGCGCACGGCGCCAAACGCATGGCCGAGCAAAAAGTCATTGTCAAACAACTGGCCGCCATCGAAAACTTCGGCAGCATGAACGTGCTGTGTTCCGACAAAACCGGTACCTTGACGGTAGGCACGGTGCAACTCGAACAGACACTGGACATGAGCGGCAAGCCTAGCGACAAGGTAGCCCGTTATGCCTATCTGAATTCGACATTCGAGACCGGTTTCAACAACCCCATCGATCAGGCGGTCAGAAATTTCAAAAGTTTCGACATCGCCCAGGCGGCCAAGCTAGACGAAATCCCCTACGATTTTCATCGCAAACGCCTGGCCATGCTGGTCGACGACGGCGGCGAAACCTTGTTGATCTGCAAGGGCGCGCTGGACAACATCCTGGCGATTTGCAGCGTGGCCGAAGGCTGCGACGGCCGGATCCAAGCCATCGATGCCATCAACGACGCCATCCAGCAACGCTACGCCGACTACAGCCGCCAAGGCTTCCGAACCCTGGGGCTGGCCTACAAACCGCTGCCAAACCAGCGAACCGTCGCCAAAGCCGATGAAGCTGGCCTGCATTTTTTGGGATTCCTAAATTTCTTCGATCCGCCTAAGCCCGACTGCGCGGAAACCATCGCCCTACTCAAGGAACAAGGCGTGACGCTGAAAATCATTACCGGCGACAACCGGCTGGTGGCGGAAACCGTGGCCGAGCAATTGGGCCTGGATGGCGCCAACCTGCTCACCGGCGGCGAGATTGCCCGAATCAGCGAAAGCGCGCTAATTCATAGGGTCGCCAAGATCAATCTGTTCGCCGAAGTGGAACCCAACCAAAAGGAACGCATCATCGTGGCCTTGAAGAAGGCCGGCTTCGTGGTCGGCTATATGGGCGACGGCATCAACGACGTCTCCGCGCTGCATGCCGCCGATGTGGGCATTTCGGTGGACAGCGCCGCCGACGTCGCCAAGGAAACCGCACAAATCGTGCTAATGGAGAAAAACCTGCGGGTATTGTTACAGGGCATTCGCGAAGGCCGCATCACTTTCGCCAATACACTGAAGTACGTGTTCATGGCCACCAGCGCCAACTTCGGCAACATGTTCAGTATGGCCGGTGCCTCGCTGTTTCTACCCTTCCTGCCGCTGTTGCCCAAGCAGATTCTGCTCACCAACCTGCTGACCGATTTTCCGGAAATGACCATCGCCACCGATAATGTCGACGAAGACCTGTTAAACCAGCCAAGGCGCTGGGATATCCGATTCATTCGCCGCTTCATGGTGGTGTTCGGCGTGATCAGCTCGCTGTTCGATTTCTTGACCTTTGCGGTATTACTGACCCTGCAAGTACCAGTCGAACAATTCCGCACCGCTTGGTTCACCGAATCGGTAATCTCGGCGGCCTTAATCGTGTTCGTGGTACGTAGCCATAAACCCTTGTTCAACAGCCGTCCCGGCCGGTACTTGCTGCTGGCAACCCTGATCATCGCGGCGTTTACCCTGCTGCTGCCGTATACGCCTGTCGCCGGCGCCCTGGGTTTGCAACCCTTGCCCTTAACCACATTGAGCATACTGGGACTGATAGTCTTGCTGTATATGCTAAGCGCCGAATTCGCCAAGCGGATTTTCTATCGCCATGTCGCCTCATGATCAAGCCGTCTAACATCGGGATAATCACGTGAAAGCCGGGGTCAAAATTGCGCTGATACTGGTTGCCGGGACGGCTCTGCTAACGATGACAATCTGGCATATCAACCATCGACCAGCGGCGGCACCTCGACAATCTTCGGTGAAACTCGGCAATTTTAACGACGTAGCAGTTGCCAGGCCCGAGCAGGCATTACGGGGACTAAGTTTATTGTTTGCCGACAGCCGGCAGTTTGCAGCGCCGGAACTGGCGCGGCGTATCGTCGAAACCGGTAGCGCAGTGGCGGTGATCGACAGCAGCAAGGCATTACGATTGCTTTCGCCATCAAGCCAAGCTTGTCTGGATGGCACAGCCATTGCCGAACTCATAAAACAACTCGGCAAATGGGCCAATGCCGAAGGAAACGAAAAACATATAGTCGCCGGCATAGGCGACGGTGCTTTGCTGGCATTTCTGGCCTCACAGGGCACCGAGAACAATCATGCCGATTATTTATCCATCGATTTTTCGGCCAAACTGCCCGACACGATTAGCGCTTGTCCGCCATTCGCCGTCGACGAGCGAAACCATTTTTTACAGCCCCTGCCCGCCCCGCCACCCAAAGGCCATTGGCGGGCAGTCTGGACCGACCAGCCGCCGAACGAAACAGGGGTTTTCGTGCGTTCGATTCCGAATGCGGAAACCTTGATTGCCCCTTACGACACGCCGCTGGATAAAGTGACGGTCGACGAGATCGCCAACCTGCTCGGTAGAGCCGGCTCGCTTGCGCCACCAATGCCTGTCGTTGAAGTTCCCGCAACCCGCCCCAATCCGGTTTTGACCTTGTTTTATTCCGGAGACGGCGGCTGGCGCGATCTCGACCGGGCGGTAGCGCAAGAAATGGCCAATGCGGGTTTCCCGGTGACTGGCGTCGACGTGTTGCGCTATTTTTGGGAACGCAAATCGCCGGAACAGGCAGCGAACGATTTATCGGCGACGATGGCCTATTATCGGAAAACCCAGGGCAGCCAATCATTCGTGCTGGCCGGCTATTCGTTTGGCGCCGACATTTTGCCGGCCTTGTTCAATCGCTTGCCGCCAGCCGATCAGGACAGCATCAAATTATTGGTGATGCTGGGGGTTGCTGAGCAGGCCAACTTCGAAATTCACGTTTCGGGCTGGCTGGGCGCGCAAAGCGGCGAATCGCCGCTGGCGCCGGAATTATCACGAATACCGGCGACGAAACTGATGTGCGTTTATGGACAAGAGGAAAAACAGCATCGCGGTTGCAAAGGCCTGGAAAATTCCGCGGCGGAATTGCTGGAACTGCCCGGCGGACATCATTTCGACCAGGATTATCCTAAACTGGCGCAACGGATTATCGATGCCTATCACCGCCATGCCTTGGAATAATGGTTATCGGTGGCATCATGGACCGTGATTTTTCGATCCGCATCATGCACAAAGCCAGCTACTTGCTGCCGTTTGCACTATTTGCCTGCGCTTTGGCTATCGTCCACAACGAACTGAAAATACACGGCCTCGAAGACATCATCGCCAGCTTAAAAGCCACGCCCATCACCAGTGTCGCCGCCGCACTCGCATTGACCGTGCTCAATTATCTGGTATTAGCCGGTTACGACTGGCTGGCGCTCCGTTTCACCGGCCATGGCAATATCCCGTTGCTGAAAATGGTCGCCGCCGCCTTACTAAGCTATGCGATCAGCAATAATACCGGCCATGCCTGGGCCGCCGGCGGCTCGGTACGCTACCGGTTTTATTCGAGGTGGGGCGTGCCAGGCTGGGATATCCTGAAAATATCCTTGTTTCAAACCATCACCTATCTGCTTGGCGCTTTGACGCTGGGCTTGGTCGGCAGCTTGCTGTTACCGGTATTTTTGACGCCGTCGATGCAGCAACCGGCCATCATTCGCTGGGTCTCGCTGATCTGCGCCATTGCCCTAAGCGGTTATTGGCTGGCGATCTGCTTCTGGCGCAAACCATTGCGCATCAAAGGTTTCGAACTGTCTTTGCCAACGGCAACCATAGCCGGCTGGCAAACCCTGATCGCCTGTCTCGATGTGATGTTGTCATCACTGGTGCTATGGGCGTTATTATTCGGCAAACTCCAAATCGACTTTGGCGGCTTTGTTGTGGTTTTCGTCGTCGCCCAGGTGATTGGCGTCATCAGCCAAGTACCCGGCGGTATCGGCGTATTTGAGAGCGCCTTCCTGTGGCTACTGTCCGGCACTATTAACGACGATCAGCATCTGGTTTTAGTCGGAGCCTTGTTGCTATATCGGGCTATTTATTATTTTGTGCCGTTATTGCTGGCTGGCGTGGGCCTGCTCGGCAATGAAATGTATGGCCGGCGTCAGGCGCTAATCGCCAGCGGAAAGGCTATCAATCAACTGTTGGCCACCCTGATACCTCAGATTTATTCGGTGATATTGTTGCTGGCTGGCGGAATATTGCTGATTTCCGGCTCAATTCCCGCCAATCCGGCGATGATGGATTGGCTGCGCGACATCGTGCCGTTACCGGTCATTGAGTTGTCGCATTTGACTGGCAGTCTGGCAGGCCTACTGTTGATTTTCCTGGCTCGTGGCATACGGCTGAAAATCGATGCGGCCTGGTATGGTAGCCTGCTTTTGCTGGGCACAGGTATTCTGGCTTCGTTGCTGAGAGGCTTGAATTGGCACGAAGCGCTGGTATTGACCTTGATTCTGTTTTTGCTACTGCCCAGCAGAGATTATTTCCAGCGGCAGTCGTCATTGTGGCGAATGCCGTTTTCAACTTATTGGTTGGGGATGATTGCGCTGGTGTTGGGTAGCACCGTATGGCTAGGTTTTTTCGCGCATCGGGAAATACCCTATAGCCATGAGTTATGGTGGCAATTTTCCTACGATGGCAATGCTCCGCGTTTTCTAAGGGCAACCATGCTGCTTACGGTGGTAACGCTGTGTTATGGGTTATTGCGTTTGTTTAGCGTAGCCATGCCGCACACACTGCAAAAGCCAACGCCTATGGAGCTGGACGAAGCTCAGCGCCTGATTGCGCATAATGACGATTGCCAAGGCTTTTTGGCTTTGCTAGGCGATAAGTATTTGCTATGGAACCAGTCGCGCAGTGCTTTCATCATGTTTAGCACAACCCCGAAATTCTGGATTGCGATGGGCGACCCGGTCGGAGAGCCTGGCGATTTTGAAGAACTGCTCTGGCTATTTCGGGAACAAGCCGACCGTTACGGGGCAAATATTGTGTTTTATCAAATCGGCGATGGACTGCTTCCGGTTTACCTTGATTTGGGATTATCCCTGTTCAAATTGGGCGAAGAAGCCAAAGTCGATTTGGCGAACTTTTCGCTGACCGGCAAGCAACGCGATTCCCAACGCAGTGCCATCAATAAATTCGGCAAACTGAATTATCGTTTCGAAATTTTGAACGTCGATGCCATTCCACAGGTGTTCCCCGAGCTGCGGCGAATCTCCGACAATTGGTTACAGGGCAAAAACACTCAGGAAAAACGGTTTTCGCTGGGATTTTTTAACGAAGCGTATTTACGCCGTACGCCCATAGCCGTGATCAAGGACGAAAACGGCCGTATCAGAGCCTTCGCCAATCTATGGCAGACCGACAACCGCGAAGAAATCTCACTCGACTTAATGCGTTACGACCACGACAGCCCCAAAGGCATCATGGATTTTCTGTTTGCGGAGTTGATGTTATGGGCCCAAGCCGAACATTATCGATGGTTTTCATTAGGCATGGCGCCTTTGGCGGGCCTGGAAAGGCGACCACTGGCACCGTTATGGCATAAGATCGGCAATGTGGTATTCGATTTGGGCGGCGAATTTTACAATTTCGAGGGCCTCTATGACTATAAGGCCAAATTTACACCGGTCTGGCATCCTCGTTATCTGGCGGCCCAAGCCGGGATTTCGGTTCCAATGATTTTAATGACCATTGCCCGGGTCATTGCCGGTGGATGGATAGGCCTGTTTAGCAAATAGGGCCATATCTGTATGCCATTCATTGTTTTTTAAGTATTTCTCGGTATTGATCATGAAGCCTATATTCAAGCCATTTCTATGCTATGTGCTGATGATACTAGCTACTCCGGTGGTTTTAGCCGGTAACGAGGGAGCTTTACCTCTTGGTCGGCATGAGCGTCTGCTGGTGCTGGCGCCGCATCCCGACGACGAAACCCTAAGCTCGGCGGGTCTGATCAGTCAGGTGCTGAAACACGGCGGCACGGTGCGAGAAGTGGTGGTGACCGCCGGCGATGCTTATGTGGATGCGGTGCGACAGGAAACCGGCAAACGCACTCCCAACCGAGGCGATTATCTCCGCTATGGCGAAACCCGTCTGGCAGAATCGCGGCGTGCCGCCAGGCTGCTCGGCAACGGTTTCATTCATCTGGATTTGCTGGGATTTTCCGACGGCGCGATTTATCCGAACCTGATTTCGCACTGGCGGCGGCAAAATCCGTTACGTTCCGAATTTACCGGTTTCAGCCGAGTGGCTTACCGCGCTGCGAACGACCGCGGCGTTGCCCAGGATGGCCAGGATTTGCGTAATGAATTGGTAGCGATTTTGCGCGAGACGCAACCGACCTTAATTGCTTTTCCGGACGTCATGGAAAACGATTCCGATCACGCCGGGCTCGGCATGTTCGCCCTGCTGGCTGTTCACGACTGGCTGGAACAGATTCCTCATCATGTCGAACCGCGTTTGCTGGCATATCTGATCCATTGGCAACACGGCTGGCCGATGGGGTCCGACTGGGGGATACCGCTGGACTGGAGCGATAAACCGTTAACCTTGCCGGACGACCTGCCGCTTCGCGGCCACAGTCGCGCCTGCGTTATTCTCACCCGGCAGGAAATCCAGTTGAAGCGCTCGGCACTGGCCGAATACAAAACTCAACAACGAATCATGGGGGATTTTCTGTCTGCTTTCGTACGCAATACCGAGTGTTTTACGTTATTGAAACCCAATGACGGCAACCGTATAGAACATGTACTCGAACATTGGCGGCATGTTCGCAAGGAATTCGATAATCACCCATTAAGTCGCAGGAAACTTTAAATGCTTGGTGATGTAAAATTTGCCGCCATTTTAAAAAGCCTCCTAATTCAAACTGGTTTCTTTAACCAATACATCCTTTAGACGGTTAAAGGCATTCATAAGGGTTTTCTCCATGACCACCTGATTGCCGATCGAAACAATCACACGGGCTAATTCCGGTATTTTGGTTTGCTTTGCCAGCATGTAGATGGGTTGTATGTACAGAATTGAATTATTCATTGGCAAAATCACCATACGGCCCTTTTTTATTTCCGATCCCTGTTGATTCCAGAGATAAAATTGTGCGGCAATTTCCGGGTTTTGGTTGATTAATGCGTCGACCTGAGACGGACCATTGACTTGTATGGCCTTAGGAAATTTAAAAATAGTGATTCCCGGTTTGTAAGTCATATCGCAATTTTTTGGGTCGAGTGTACTGGCAACACCAATCATGCTTAAGTTTTCGCGATTTATGGGAGTCATCGGACTAATCATCGCAAACTCTTCTTCATCGTTACAGTGATCGAAATCCATGGTTATAAAATACGGCAATAATGCATGGCCATCCTGCGATGCGTATTGCCAGGTTTCCGCTTGTTCATAAAACAATTCCGGGCTGTTCTGATGATATTTAGCGTAAATCATCATTTGTATATAATACAAGTCACGCGGATAACGTAGATGCCGACGCAATTCATCCGGCATATCCGACAAACTTTTGAAAACCCCCGGATACGCACGGTTATAGGCATTGATGATTGGATCTTTGGAATTTGAAATATAGTAATCGACATCGCCATCGTAAGCGTCAACTACAATTTTTACAGAATTACGGATATAGTTAAATCTCTGTTTTCCATCCAAATAATCGCCAGGGGTCGGTTTGGAAACCGGATAAAAATTCGATACGGTATATGCATCCTGTATCCAATAAAAACGATCTTTATCCATTACCAGATAAGGATCCTTGTCCAAATGCAGAAATGGTGTCACAACACGAATTCTTTCCTCAATATTCCGGCGCAAAAGTAATTTACTATCTTTGGTTATATTAGGAGAAAGAAATATTTTTTCATCTTTCAGATAAACTGCCATTAATAATTTTTTAAAAATGGACGACATGGATATGCCGGAATCGCCATGATATTCCGATGAAACGGCTGGCGTCGTGCCAGAAATATCCTTTACAGGCAGTATGTTAGGTACTATTGCGTAGTCGTAGCTTTCCAAACCATAGTAAATATCGGGATACTTCACGGAGAAATTGACATCGGAGGTCAGATTTAAATCTCGTAAATACCAGATAATCGGCTCTCCTGCGTCCTGGGCGGCGGAAGAAATAGCGGCACCATAACCGTGGGTATACCGCAAGTGGTTGTTTTCCCAGTTCTTCGCTTCCTTTGGCAATTTTTCGATGTCTATTTCTCGTGCGGCGAGATTAACCTGCCGATAGTGGCCATTAATGAAATAACGATCTTCATCGACGGAAGGAAAATCATAGTAAGGCCTGATACCCTGCAATTGTCTATAGCTATCATCCAAAAACTCCCTGTCCCAGACCGGAATATTTTCAAAATGTTTTTTGGATGCCCAATCCTTGATACTCTGGACCGCATCAATATTGACATGAAAATCAACGGTTTCAATATTAGTTAAGTCGTAAGCATTCAAAGTTGCCTTGATATTATCATGCATGGCTTCCGACTCAACCCGGCTAAAATTGGGTTCAACGATAACCTCGTTAATGAGGTGTGGAATAAAATCAAAATGCTGTAACGATAATGTTATAGAAAAGCATGTTAAAGCAATAAAAATTGGAATTTTGCTGCGGTGTTTTTCTGAAAAAACATAAAAGACCACAAATACCGCTATAGCCAAAACAGCAAAAATAGCCAGCCAAATCAATGGCAAGTCATAACGTAACTCAATAAAGCCGGGTCCAAAAAAAACGGGTTCGTTGGTATCCGAATACAGTATCGACAAGCGATCCAGCATGAATCCCCAGACTACGAGCAGCATCACGAACATAAAAAGCACACATAGATGAACTTTTGCTTCTAGGGAAAACTTGTTATTTTGAGCCGATATAAAAACATGTTCAGCCCAATAGAAAATACCGGTTATCGCCAACACGACCGCGGCAGAAATCAGCAACTGTTTTTGAAGAAGTATATAAATCGGATACTGGAACAAGTAGAAACTGACATCGTTCCCGTAAATTGGGTCGACAAACCCGGATGCACCGCCAAAGAAAAACAGCAAAGCCTGTTCCCATTCCATATAAAAAGGAATTGCAACAACCATTCCCAGCAGCAAGGAAACTGGGATATAAACTTTTATATAACTCGAGATAAATACATTGGCGAGCTGTTGGGCATTACGGCTCGCTGAGGTCTCCACCAATACTTTGTTTAAAGAACTGATGCCGACATAACGAGCGGCAACCCAGAAATGAAACAGAAATATTGCAGAAAAAAATGCCGTGACCATACCTGAAAAAATAAACCGGTATAGGGTTTTTAACCAAAAATAAGCTTCAAAATTCAGCGACTTGAACCACCACAAGTCGACGAAAAATTCGAGAATTACCTGGTAAAATATAATGCAACAAACAATTACTAGAATAACAATAGCGCCCGTCAAGGCTGGCAACAATTTATGGCGATGCATAAAGCCCCTCTTAATTTATATTTATTATTAGCGAGCGTTTTTATAAAAATTTTTATTACTATTTTATACAACTGTGTTTTACGCGATTAGTTTTTTAAGGACCAATAATTTCGGTTTTAGGTGTCTGCCATAGCCAATTAGATTTACATTAGTTGCTGCCAGAGTAAAGACGGATTTTGACTCCAAAATGCGGATACCCTTCATTCGGTAGTACTCGCAATGATCTTATGAATCCGTTTAGTGCTGATGGCGATGATGACCAAAATAAACGGAATGGATATGCCTTCGACCAGTTCGGCATTAATATGCCAGCCCAGGGTATGCAGGGCTTCGGCGATTTTACCGATCAGACTCGCGGCATAATAGGTAATGGCTACCATCGAGATACCCTCAACCATCTGTTGCATGCGCAACTGCATCTTTGCCCGCAAGGCCATGGACGATAACAAGCCTTGATTTTGTCGCTCGATAATAATATCGACCTTGGTACGTAATAACTGGCTGGCATTACTGACTCGTTCCGAAACCAGGGTAAAGCGGTGCGAAATCGAGTTACAGGTATTCATCGCCGGTTCCAGGCGCCGTTTCATGAACTCGCCCAAGGTTTGAATGCCCTGAATGCGCACTTCGCGCAAGTCTTCCAGGCGTTGCCCGACCAGTTGATAGTAAGCACTGGCTGCGGCAAAACGGAATTGGTGCGTAGAGATATGGTTTTCGACTTCTGCCGCCAATGCCGTTAATTCATCCAGTAATTTGGCGTCATCGTTATCCGGCTGCGTCATCGAGTTGGTAATGGTGTACAACTGCCGATCGGCTTTCTTCAATTCCGGATACAGTTTGCGCGCAATAGGAAATGCCAACAGCGCCATGACCCGATAAACTTCAATATCAAACAGCCGATGCATCAGCCGCCCGGCCTGTGCGGTTCTTAAATTATGATTCACCACCAGAAAACGGCTGAATCCATCCACATGAATACGAAAATCGGTGAAAACGGAGGCCGCGCCACCAGTCACTTTAGACCCCACGATCGGATTGCCGGCAAAGTAAGCCGACAATGGCGACAAATCCATTTCGTCCTGGTAATCAATGTCATCAGCAGACACCACGCTGGCATGAGCCGCAACGATCACTTGTCCGTTTATCCGCGACAGCCAATCGACGGGGACTTTTTTTAAGGCGGGATTCGTAAATGGCTCCTTGGTGGCGTCGTCGTAGGCATAGAAACAATAGGTGCTGAATTCCCCATGTTGTTCCCAACTCATTTGAAAGGCATCGAAGCTGGCGCTAAAGTGATCGGCGTCATTGTCCGGCGAGGCACAACCAAATCGTTCGCACAACGCTTTCAGATGCCGGCGTTCCAGCATTTTTTCGTCGATTGACAACGACAATGCCAGATAACTGGCTCTGACCGGCAGACTAAGAATGGACGAGGCCCTGGCATGGACTTCGTTGTGCAATATAAAGCGTTGCGGATGATTTTGAGGGATTTGAAATAATGTGGTCACAAGTATTCGGGTAAACGCTGTGGGTATGACATGTCCTTGACCGATTCTCCGGATGGCGATCCAGCAATAATCGTGGGCAAGGGTCTTGGATTAGGGCCCAGTATACTTTCTCTCCATCCTATCGACCACCCATTCACGATGCCAACCAGAGGCCCTGAAACCCGCGAAAATTACGGATATGCGCTTTTGAATACGTGAGAAAAAACAGCGAATGGAGAACGTGCGGGATAAATGACGCCGAAACTAAAAACTAGCTATTGTTGTTTTTGCCGATTGAGGCTAATTTTTTTTCCAGCAGATGGCATCGTTCAGTGGTTGAACGCCACAATTGCAAAGTCGAATCTAACATCAAATGCATTACGCTATTGTCGTATTTGATGTTGTGGCTTGCTTCATAAGCTTCAGCAGAGCTTTTACCTCTTTTGAGAGCAAACAGTTGCTTGGCCATTGTCCGGTCAATACCCAAAATGTGATAACACCACCAATTAGTTGTAAAAACAACCAATTTTTCAGTGGCTTCAATTAAGCTTTCCGGTGTGTCGGCATAAACACTCAAGCTCTCAACATCATACATAAATGAACGATGCTCCATGCGATGAGCCTTGATATGTCGTTCATCCAGTTTCATTTTCACCATAAAAGCTTCTTCAGCGATGAAGTGCTTATGGGAGTATTCATTCAAGCTAATGAGGGCATTCGCGACAGTTTTTGCATCGGCGGTATTTTCTTGGCAGCATTGGCTCAATTCATTGATTAACTCGAAAATTTGCTGATGTTGTTTGTCAACCACCCCTATTTTGGTTGCAAATTTTTCTGACCATTCAAGCATTGACTATTCCCAAAAGCTATCCAATTAACTTATCTCACCAACCGAATCGAACTGGCAAAGATCGGTCTTGATGACAATAACCTATTATCCATGCTGCTTATCGTGTTTTGTTGCGGTTGTTAAACCGGAAAGCGCGCCGCAGCGTCCCAGACAATAAAAAAGGCCTAGACACTATCATCTACGCCTTTGATTTATATGGAGCTGGGATAGGACTCGAATCAGCAACCGGCTGATTACACTTATATCCCGAAGTGTCCCGCCAGTGTTCCCTAGGCATAAAAAAAGGACTTAGGTGAAACCAAAGTCCTTGAATTAAATGGTGGCGATACCGGGGATCGAACCTGGAACCTCGGGGTTATGAATCCCGCGCTCTAACCGGATTGAGCTATATCGCCACTGGGAACAGCCTTAAGAAGCCGCGCATTATAATGAGCCTTCTTTTCTCTGTCAAACATTAAACCGGAAGACCTTGCTAAATGCTCTGATTTTATTAGGATTAAAGTTTGAGGAGCTATAACTTGCCCCCAAAAGTGCCCCCATTTCAATCGGATAGGGGCGAACATCTGCGAACAATGGGGGCATTATACAAAGTAAGTTACGCCAAAGGAATCGCCCTACCCTAACCATACGACTCAAAGATTTTTCTATCAATTCGACCAAAATCCAGGTAACGCTCATATAAAGCATCTGCGACCTGGTTGTCGCCAATGACTCGTAAAGCCTCCACGCAATCCTCCAACGTTATCACTTGGAATCCTGATACATTAGGATCATCAGACACCAAATGCGATTGATAAATATTCGTAGCATTGCCGCATTGATGATTCTGGCTCGGGTAAATCAGCACAAATCGGCCTGATGTGTACAAACCATTCTCAATTATGGATCGACTGAGCATGTGTTCCCGCCATAACTGCTGTAATGGATTTGTACGAAGAGCCAGGGTATCAGGATCGTTATAAACATCGATACTCCTGGAAAGATCCTTCTGTGGCACTTGCATTGAATTCACCTGTGATTGTTTGGTGAACTTGTATTCAATCAAGTCAGCTGGAAGTTTAGCGAAAATAAAAGTATTGAAAACATGACTGACAATAGTGATGAAACGCCAGAAAACGACAATTTTGACGACGGGATTGATTGGAAGAGCGAAGAAGAGGCTCGTGACTGCCTTGAGAACGGCTTCAACCCCTTCGTTGACGAATATCCGCCATTAATAGGAAATGGTGAATATGTTTCACGCTTTCGTGCGACATATGGGGCAAATAAAAAAGAATTCATTCGCTGCCAACGCCTTATAGATGAGGAACGTTATCCAGAAATTTATTCTTGGAAAAAGGGTGAGGGAACTAGATATCTGGTCCCTGATTATGGGGATATATCAGAAAATCGAACCCATATCAGTAAAGAGGAGTTCATAAATCTATATAGTGCAGTTTGTTTTGCCAACAGTCACGGAGCAGTATTAACTGCGCATACAACCATTCCGTGGGGGAGTCTTGGTTATACAGACCATGCCGAAGCAGCTGATTTGCTTCAACGTAAATTTATCAATTCTTTGCAGTCTTGGTATAATGACCATATAAAGGAAGGTAGGATTGGCGGCGAGCCATATCAAAATCTATATTGGATATACTCTAATGAATGCGGTGAGAAGCATGGGTTTCATACCCATTTTCTTGTCGGCATACCAAATGAAAAGGTCGCAGAATATAAAATTTGGGCCATAAAAAAGTTTATCAAACTATCAAAGATTAAGCCTGCAATTATAAATAACCCGTCTAAGGCAATAGTAGCTCCACCAAGCGATCCTATGAGGCGGCAATGGGAACGCTTCCAATATCTATGCAAAGGACTAGATCCGAGCGCTACAATGCAAATAAAAGGGCATTTAGAGCTTTTTCCACTATCCGACATAATTCAATACTTCTATGAAAATCCAGGGCATATCAAATGCAAGAATCGAGTTGGCTTGTCAGGAAATCTTTGGCCAAAGGTGCGTGAAAAAGCCTATTTCAGTTCTTTGATGGAAAAAGGGGGTTTTGATAAAAGGGAATTGTATCCACTTGAAATACCAGAGTCTTGGCGAAATCAAAATAAATATCCTGAGATAATACATTTTGAAGATACTATTTCTGATCCGAAGGAACGTGCTCTTTTTTGTCTTTTAATGACACACCAAATGCAATTGAATTAGCTTTAGGACATTTAATATCTAATTCCCCGAGTCCTAATAAAAAACTTCCTGATAATGAAAAAAAACCTTCGGATGACAAGCCAATAGCAAGTCCCGATCACAATCTTAGTCCTTTTGCTAATAAAAAGCCTTTAGGTCGACAATTCTCACCTCTCTTTCTAGCAAAGCTTGAAAAAGACAAAAAAGATGAACCGCCAAAAGATTGAAAAACCTAAACTTTAGTAGATACACATTCAATTTTCTGGGGTCTAATAGTCGATTTTTACGCCCCCAGAATACAGTCTGTAAGTTACTGATATATAGAATGTATTCGCTATAGTGGTGACAGGTGCCCCTCTTCTTCAAGGCGACTGGCTTGGTTAAAATTGGCGGTTGAACTTTGGTTCAATCGCATCTTTCTCTCATGACTCCGGATAGCGCCCCCAATCAATCCTGCATCCACTAAGATTTTTTTCAACCCGGCCAATCCATTTTCAGGTCGTCGCTGATCATCACCATCAATAGTTATCGTACCTTTTCCAGGCCAGAAATTAAGCGCACCAATCTTAATCTGATATGGTGGCAAATGGCGATAAGAAATCCCGATCTCATCAAGCCAAGCAATCGCATCTCTCATAGCATTAGCGTATCGCTCTTCTTTGTTATTGTAGATATTCATTTTTTATCCCTTTGGTGGTGTAGGTTAGTTAATTAGGGTAGGCCACATCAACGCCATTTTATTATCTCAAAGTATTATGTCTTCAAAAAAACCAAGCCCTGGATATCCATCATTTCCTATCAACAATCCGCGATCAAGAAAACGATTGTGTAATTCGCATGATGTTTCCGGTGCGAGCATACAAGAATGACAGGAGGCTATTGAGTGGCTATCTAGGGCTGCTAACTCTCCTGTGATACATAGCGGGTCTGATGAGCACCAGCGCGCTGATCGAAGAGCACCAATTACGGTAGGCCCCAAAAGATCAGGCATGGCCCTTCTTTGAAGCCCGCCAAGTGTTCCATCTGAATCTGGGGTGGCTGTATAAATCAATATACCCGCCATCCCGGCTTCACCTTCACTGACGTATAGTCGCTCTCGTAGTGATGCTGATGAGTATCCGCATTCCAGGGTTAATTGCCGAATTAGGGCATGTGCCAGACTATGAAGCAACAAAAGCCGAGGAGATGCGGGAAATGGTCTAGGCTTTCCTGGATTACGCTTCTCCCATTCTATGGACCAATTATTATCAGCTTTTGCAACCCGATTTGTGACAACTGTGCTGGATTCCCAATTTAATAAACGGTTTTGGTCCAATCTTATAAAGATCCCTTCTCCGCGAACTTCAATCGCTGGAAGCCAATCCAGATTAGTCACTGAAAGTGGTGCGATTTCAGATTCCTCTTGATCAAATGGAGGATTGATTCGGGTAAATCCAGTCACTGCCCGTACTTCTCTGAGTCTGGCAACTCTAGTTACTTGAGTCAAATGACTGTTTATCTCTACAGGCACTTTTTCACGATGGGTCTCAAATTCTTCATTCTCCTCATCCACACCAGACACAAAAACCCTATATTCATCCACTCTAAGGTCCCTTGAATCAATTTCTTCGAGATCGCGCTGCATCTCCTCGAAGCGTTCGGCTAGGCAAAGGAATTACGTGCTCCTTCCGTTTCTTCATACGTTCGGCAGGAATACGCCAGATTGCCTTATCAAGATCAATTTCAGACCATTCGGCCTCGATCACTTCTGATGGGCGGGCGAGGGTTAACCACATCAGATTAAATGCGCATTGAGTTTGGTAATTACCGCCATGCCCGTCAATATCTCTCAACAGTTGCCCAATTTCAGCGTTGACAAGAGGTCGTTTGTGCTGGGTCTTATTCTTAGGCAGTGCTTCACGCCATTGGTGAACAGGGTTTGCATCAACCCGAAAAGTTTCTGCGGCCAACTCGAAAATACAAAACATGGTGCGCTTAGCCTCAGCCATTACAGAAACACCATTGTTTTTAGAGGCTTGTTGCAGGATTTTTAAGATCGTAGGCGGAGAAATTTCCCTAAGAGGCAAACGTCCAATTGTCGGAAAAACGACTCGACTAAGCATATCCAGCCTACGTTTTTTGGTAACGTCCATCCAATCTTTCAACCCAAGCCATTCATTAGCAACAGCTTCAAAGGTGTTTGCCTGTTCAAGGGCAGATTTCATTCGTTCGAGTTGTTTTTGTTGTGCCGGATGCAAACCTTGCTTTACTTGTTTGCGGGCTATCTCAACAATGTCCCTTGCTTCCTTTAGGGAAATTTCTGGGTAGCTGCCAACTGCATATCTGTTTTCCTTACCGTCTATCCGATATTTCCAACGCCAGAGTTTTGAACCTTTGGTTGTGACTTCAAGATAAAGGCCACCGCTAACGGCAATTTTGTAATTCTTGTCCTTTGGTTTTGCAGAACGTAATGCTGCATCACTGATGCCCCGCTTGGGGGCATTCATAATGCTTACAACATTATGATTTGAAACGATTTTGTTGGCTACGTTGTTCATGTTTTCTCCGATGAATTGAGTACAAACCTTAGCATGCCCCCAATCATGCCCCCAAATGGTCGGATACCCGCGAACACCGACGAACATCAGAGATCAACAACGTATTCTATTTCAACGACTTATTTCAATAAAAATACGTTGGCGAACAGTAGAAAACATCAATTCCTGCTTAAACATTAAACCGAAAATGCATCACATCCCCATCCTGGACCTTATATTCCTTGCCTTCCAGACGCCATTTACCGGCATCTTTTGCACCCTGCTCGCCTTTGTAGGTAACAAAGTCCTGGTAGGATATGACTTCGGCGCGGATAAAGCCTTTTTCGAAATCGGAATGGATCACTCCAGCCGCTTGCGGCGCGGTGGCATTGACCGGAATTGTCCAGGCTCTGACTTCTTTTACACCAGCCGTAAAATAGGTGGATAGATTCAACAACTCATAGCCGGCCCGCACGACTCGGTTCAAGCCAGGTTCATCAAGCCCCAAATCATCCAGAAACTCTTTCTTTTCCGCCTCGTCCAACTGAACGATTTCCGCCTCGATCGCCGCGCAGACCGGAACCACCTTGGAACCTTCCTTCCCCGCAAACGCACAGACTTTATCCAGCATGGGATTATTTTCGAAGCCGTCGTCCTGCACATTGGCGACATACAACACCGGCTTGATGGTGATCAGAAATAGTTCCTTGATCAATTTAACTTCATCTTCGGATAAACCCAGCGTCCGCACAGGTTCTCCGGCATTCAAATGCTCAAGAACTCTCTCCAGAACCTGTTTTCTGGCCAGTTCATCCTTATTGCCGGATTTGGAAGCCTTGGCGGTTTTCTGCAAGGCTTTTTCGACAGACGACATATCCGCCAAGGCCAATTCGGTATTGATCACTTCGATATCGCTGACGGGATCGACCTTGCCCGCTACATGAATGACGTTATCGTCTTCAAAGCAACGCACCACATGCACGATTGCATCGGTTTCCCTGATGTTGCCGAGAAACTGATTGCCCAGCCCCTCGCCTTTGGAAGCACCGGCCACCAGACCGGCGATGTCGACAAATTCAATCGTGGTGGGCAACACCCGCTCGGGTTTTACGATCTCCGCCAGTTTGTCCATTCTAGGGTCGGGCACCGGCACTACGCCGACATTGGGATCTATCGTACAAAAAGGGTAGTTTTCGGCGGCAATGGTGGCTTTGGTCAGCGCATTAAACAAAGTTGATTTACCAACGTTGGGCAAACCAACGATTCCGCAATAAAGAGCCATAGATATTCTTAACGTAAAATGTGAGGAGCGATCCCAGTAAAGCCGGGATCAAGGTGGGGCGGGATTATACAGTCCAACGTATAAATATCAAATGCGCCAAAATCCCTTCAACCATAGCCATATACTTTATATCCTCCCAATAAGCTGTTGAATTAATGCTTAGAATAAGGGCATCCAGGATGATGGAACAACCACAATAAGCATATGTTATCTTTCCCTCAAATTCTCTCTGATATGCTCAATCAACAGATTTCGCTGTCTGTTAACATAAGATTTGGTTAACCGGATTTTTTACGCCTTCGTATTTCTAGTGTTTATTTTTACATGAATACACATGTCTCCGACACATCGGATGAATTTGCTATCAAAACATCAAAATTAACGCGGCAGTTCGGTCGCTTGATTGCGGTGAATCATCTTGATTTAGAGGTGCCTTATCAGTCGATTTTCGGGCTGTTGGGTGCTAACGGTGCAGGGAAGAGTACGATGATTAAAATACTCACAACGCTATTGAAACCGACATCCGGATCAGCTGAAGTAGGTGGGTTTGACATCATCAAATCGCCGGGGTCGGTCAGACAACGCATAGGTTATGTGCCGCAACTGTTGTCGACCGACGGGGCGCTGACGGGTTACGAGAATCTGCGTCTGTCTGCCAAGTTATATGCTCTGCCAAGAGCTGAAAGGAAGACTCGCATCGGTGATGCGCTGGTCTTCATGGGTCTTGCCGATTCCGCACACAAGCTGGTCAAGACCTATTCCGGCGGCATGATTCGCAGACTGGAACTGGCTCTGGCGATGTTGCATCGTCCGGCTATCTTGTTTCTGGATGAACCTACCATCGGACTCGATCCGGTCGCCCGGCACCTGGTATGGGATAGGCTATTGAATCTGAGAAGCGATTTTGGCATGACGGTATTGATCACGACCCACGATATGGAAGAAGCGGAGACGCTTTGCGATAACCTAGCGATTCTGCATAAAGGAACGGTCAGCGTGATCGGCAAACCCGCCGAGTTACGCGCCGGGCTTGGCACATTAGCAACCATGAACGATGTGTTTGCGCATTATGCCGGCGACTCGATCAGCGAAGGTGGAAGTTTCAACGATGTCGCCCAGACTCGCCGAACGGCACAACGCCTAGGATGACCGGGCAGCGATGAAACGATTTCTCTTGGAAAGTACAGCAATCATCGAAGTTGAAGTGATCAAACTGATACGCGATCCCACCGAATTGGTAGCCCGCGCCGTGCAGCCCGTATTGTGGCTGGTGATATTTGGACAGGTGCTGGCCCAGGTTCGCGGCATTCATACCGGACAGATCAGCTATCTTGCCTACATTACGCCGGGCATCCTCGCCCAGAGTATTTTATTCAGCGCTATCTTTTATGGCATAGCCATCATCTGGGAACGCGACCTAGGCGTGGTGCATAAGTTGTTGGTGAGTCCTGCACGACGTATCTCGCTGGTTTTTGGTAAAGCGATCGCGGCCGGATGCCGCGGTATCGTGCAGGCAGTAGTCATTTACCTGATCGCGCTGCTAATGCAGGTGTCCATCAGACTCGATCCGCCGGCAGTTTTGGCTATGTTATGCGCGGTGATGCTCGGATCGGGTATCTTTGCCACTTTCTCGCTGATCATCGCTTGCATCGTAAAAACCCGAGAACGATTCATGGGCATCGGGCAATTGCTGACGATGCCGATGTTTTTCGCGAGTAATGCGATCTATCCGCTTGACCTTATGCCGAGTTGGCTGCGCGTCATCGCTTTAATCAATCCGCTTACTTATTTGATCGATGCGCTACGCGGGTTGGTGATCTCGGGCGGGGAACATGTTCACAGTTATGCTACGGATTTTGGCGTGATGCTGGCAATATTCTTGGTGCTATTGTTGATTGCCGTCAGGTTATATCCAACATTGGCTGAATAGTTATTTTTGTGTTGCGGCAAAAACCGACAATTTCGAAAACATAGCAGCCCTTGATTTTAAAAAATTTTACATAACTGATACAGGTTATGACCTAACTGAACCGTTCCAACCAGACGTACGGTTATCGGAATACCACCAGGCTGGTTTCAAATTGGAATGATGTTGATGAATCTCATCGGAATACGCAACCGCGTCGATAAAAATCTTCCAGGCTGCCTTTCAGTACCACAAACCGCCCAAGTCGCGTTTCTGTAGCATTTTTTCATCCCTAAAAGTCTTCTATGTGCCCTCTTTCATGATTGTTTGGTACCCATGAACGGCTCATGCAGATCAAAAGACCGCTCCGATACGCCACAAAAACATGAGTATGCGCCAGCAAATCGCTTCGGCGCACACCTCTGTCGTTCATGGTTGTGAAAAATCGATTTTTATAGGCGACAAAGTCACCAGTTGCTCTAAAAATCAGACTTTTGAGTGTGAAAAAATTATTTTCCAATGCGAACGCGACATTTGGTCGCATCCATAGGATGTTGTGAAGGACTATAAAATACAGTTAGAATCACTATAAACGTTAGAGTCAATCTTTTAGCGTCTTGTCCGGTATTCACCGCCGATTCATTTGCTGCCATTCGCATTCATGAAATAAACAGGAGAATTACACATGGCTAAATCCGATTATATTCCCCACACGGATAACGACCTGCTGATCTGGCATGACTGCTTTAAAAATAATCTTGTCGCACGACAGGCGGATCTAGGCTTATCAGCGGAGGATTTGGCCATGGTGGATGTCAATAACAGTAATTTGCATGCCAAAATTACGGCAGCCAATGCTTCGGCCGCTGCAGCTCGCCATGCGACCGCGGAAAAAAACGCTTGTCGCAACAATGCTGAAAATCATGTCCGCGCCCTCACCCGGCGCATCAAAGCACATCCGGCTTATACCGAAGCTATTGGCAATCTGTTGGGCGTTATCGGTGCGGAAAATACCGTCGATCTGTCGAGTCTCAAGCCATTATTAAATGGAACCGATCAGACCGACGGCGTTGTACTGTTAAAATATCTCAAATCCAAAAGCGACGGCGTTAATATTTACTGCCAACGCGAAAACGATGCCGGTTTTGTGTTTCTGGCCCGCAACAGCGCCCCCTCTTATCTCGATAGCCGGCCGTTACTCGTGGCCGGTAAGCCGGAGTTGCGTCGCTATACGGCGGTTTATGTATTAAATGATACTGAAATCGGCCATTTTAGCGATGAACTGGTCGTGAGTTGCGCGCCATAATCAAGTTTCGGCCCTTAGTAAGTAAGCCTTATTCATATGTCCATATAGCGGCAAAAGCTATTAACGATAGTCCATTGATATTCTGTCATGTACTATCGTCCGCGACAGTTATTCAATCTATTCTTGCGACTATTTCCGGCAACCCCGGAAGCAAATCTGTTTTCATGGTTGACGCGGCCAGGCTTGCAAAGTACCTTGAGCCGCTGAAAGCAAGTGCATTTTGTATTTGCAGTCAACAAAACCTTAACATATCGATAATATTGGCTGTATATTCTTTCCGTTCGCCCTGCAAATGCGTCGCGGCCGCCATTACCCCGAGATTTAGACCTTGCCAGATAAAAGTTTTTTGTTCGCCCGCCCGCCGCTCTGGAAAAGCCACGACCATGGTTTACAACAGCAACTTCCCGCCGATCTGCAATCCTGGCTGAATGAAACAGGTTCGCTGACCAAACGCCTGCGCGGCATTTATGGCGGAGCTCTTAGCGTTAAGGTGTTATTCAATCGCTGGAAACCGGCCTATATTGACGAATGCCGGTTGTTGGGTCTGCCCCCTGCCCGTTATCAATTGATCCGGGAGGTGTTGCTGCAGGCGAACGGCCGCGTCTTGGTGTTGGCGCGCACCGTATTGCCGGAACCGACCATCGAAATCGCTCATCGCAACCTCTCGCATCTCGGCACTCGTCCTCTGGGCGAGGTGATTTTTGCTTATCCCGACCTTGAGCGCCGCCAACGCCAATTCAGCTGCGCCGATACTGGCATCTGGTCGCCTAAGTTGAAATCGGAAACAGCAGTGGAACAATCAATCTGGGGACGGCGCACGGTTTATGCGATTCATAACCAGCCCTTGCTGGTCGCGGAGTTTTTTCTGCCGGAAAATTTGGGCTTAAGGATTTAAAATTAGCTCGCTTAGCGTCTAAAGAAGTTAGTGGGAAGTTGAAAATCACTTTTCTCCTCCCATTTACTACTTAAAAAGATAGCCCGCCACCTGCTCAAGATCGTCCATTACCGCAACGGCATCGGCGGCGGCCCGGTCATCTAACGGATAAAGCGACGGCACATAGATGCACGGCGCGCCCGCCGCCACGGCGGCGGCCACTCCGACCGGAGAATCTTCCAATACCAGACATTCGCCGGTCGCCATACCGAGCACCTCAGCAGCCTGAATGAAAATATCCGGGGCCGGTTTGCCGTTCGGCACATCGTCCCGCGCCACGATCAGCGAAAACACCGCGGGTAAACCGGCCAGTTCCAGACATTGCATGGCCTCGCGGCGGCGGCTGTTGGTACCCAGACAGTACGGCAGATTAAGCTGTTGGATAATATTTAATAGCGCAAAAAAACCCTTTTTTACCGGAATGCCATGCTGCCGCACCTGCGATGACCAGTATTCGCCGCTCAAGCGCTTGAAGCGATCGACATCGAAATCGCCGCCGCATTGTTGCTGTAATTGACGTTCAACGCTGACGCCATGCAAACCCGACAACGATCTACAAAACGCTTCGCTCAGCGTGTAACCCATCGCCGCAGCCGCCTGTCGCCAGGCCGATATATAGGTGGTTTCGCTGTCCAGCACCAAACCGTCCAGATCGAAAATCACCGCCTTGATCGGCAACCCCATCATCGCACGACCTTGATATATTCGCCGGTCGCTTCGCGATTTGAGCCGACCACGATACGTTTAACGCCATGTTCGTCGGCTTCCAGTTGACCGGAGATCACCACATACTCGCCGGTTTGAGCCTGACCGGTATAAGTTGCGGTAAAGCAGGCGACGCTGCTTATTTCGGCATGATCGATGGCAAATTCGGCCGGGTAATCGAAACCATAAACATCCTCTATCACATGCGCTTCGATACGAACCGGCCCCAGCTTGCTATAACGCTTGCCGGCGGCTTCGCGTGGCGCGGCTACCAAGGATAAATCGAACTTGCGTTGATTGATGATGGCCTTGTTATATTTTCGCTGTTCGTGCCAGATATATTCGTCCAGCGACAGGTCGCAGGCCCGGCGCCGATACGATGCCAGCCAGTCGTCATCGTTCAGGGTTTGGCATTTGTCCTGGGCAATCAAGGCTTGCACGCGGTTGCGCAATTGATGGAATACCATACGCTCATAGCAGACCAGATCGATATCGGAAGCATGATTTTGCATGCCTATCAGTAAGGAGCCGGTAATGCCTATATGTTGGATGTCTATGCCATCGCGCTGCAATAAAACACACAGATGCTGCAGATCGGCCAATACATGATCGCTAGCCTCGCCTTGCAATAATTGCCTCAGCATTTGTCTGGGCGAGTAATGCCGGGTGATATCCTGTTCGGCTACGGCGTGCAGCGTGGCATCGAAAGCCTGCGAATGGAATAGGTATTGCGGATGCCGTTCGGCAAGATAACGGTTGGCGAATTCGGTTGCGACTTTCCGCCATTGCCCATCCTGTCGAAGATAACGCAGAAAACAGCGGACTTTACCGGCTTCCCGTCCGTCCGCAACCACGGCAAATATTAGGCCTTGCGAAGTTTCAATAAAATCCTTGGCTTTGTACACGGCTTATATGGAGTTTAACCGACCGCCAATGCGGTGGAGATTGCGGAATTTCAAAGCGGTTTCAAATAGCGACTTCAACTCGATTTCGCCCTTGTTCCTTGGCTTTATACAATGCACTGTCCGCGGCTTTGGTTACTTCCGGCGGCGCCTTAAATTGTCCGGCATAGGTAGCGACCCCCAGACTCAAACTCACCGATGACGCCACTTTAGAACCGGCGTGCGGGATACCGCTTTCAAATACAACCCGCCTAATTTTTTCGGCGACCTGTTTGGCGCCTTGCAGACCGGTGTCCGGCAAGATGACGGTAAACTCTTCGCCGCCATACCGGCAAGCCAGATCGGTAGGGCGCTCCGCTTGCTCGCCAATCAATTTAGCCACTTTCGCCAGACACTTATCGCCTTGCTGATGTCCGTAATTATCGTTATATATCTTGAAATAATCGATGTCGCAGATGATCAGCGATAAAGGCGATTTATTGCGCCTCGACAGAGAGAATTGTCTATCCAGTATGCTATCGAAGCTGCGGCGATTAGCCAGACCGGTGAGCTGATCGAAATACGATAGCCGCTCCAGCTCCTGATTGGCAAGTTCCAATTCCTGTTGGGTTTTTTGCAATTTTTGGCGCATCAGATAAATGCGCTCCATCGCGATCACGGTCAATTGCAATCGTAACGGATTAATGGGTTTGGACAGGTAGGCGTCGCCCCCGGCCAGTATGCCGTTAGTAAACGATTCGTCGTCGCTACGGCTGGTTAGAAATATGATGGGAAACCAATCGGCTTTCTTAAAATCGCGTATCGACTTGGTGGCTTCAACCCCACTCAAGCCGGGCATTTCCACGTCCATCAAAATCAAATCGACATCATTAGATGCGACAAAGTCCAGACATTCCTGACCGTTTTCAGCATAGACGACATCGTGCCCCATAGTTTTAAGACATTCGGCAACGACTTGCCTGATGGTCTTACTGTCATCAACAACCAAAATTCTCATGCGACCTTCGTGAAGATTATATGCTCCAAATTACAGGCGTAGATTCTAGTTTAATTTCCCGACTTCACAGAAAACAATTGAAAAAGCCCAGTCAATCTCATATCCTCCGCCGCGGATTGCGTTACAGGTACACATACAACATTACGATTTTATTCTTGTTTTCTTATCCCTCACAACTTCTGGAGATGGCATGAAAATCGGTATTCCCAAGGAAATTCACGACGGTGAAAAACGCGTCGCCACCACGCCGGAAGCGGCGGAAAAAATCATCAAACTCGGCTTCGAAGTTTGCGTGGAAACCGGGGCCGGCGAAGCGTCCAATATTTCCGACGATGCTTACCGAGAAATAGGCATCACCATTGCCGACTCGGCAAGGGCGCTATGGCAGGAAGCGGATATCGTCATGAAAGTCCGCGCACCTGAACGCCATCCCGAACTAGCCATCGACGAAGTAGAACTGATGAAGCCCGGCCAGACGCTGATCAGCTTTATCTGGCCGGCGCAAAACGAAACCTTGATGCAACAACTGGCTGCCAAAAACGCCACGGTATTGGCGATGGACAGCGTACCCCGCATGTCTCGGGCCCAAAAAATGGACGCGCTCAGTTCCATGGCCAATATCGCCGGTTATCGCGCGGTGGTGGAAGCCGCCCAGCATTTCGGCCGCTTCTTCACCGGTCAAATCACCGCGGCCGGTAAAGTACCGCCCGCCAAGGTGCTGGTAATCGGCGCCGGCGTCGCCGGACTGGCCGCCATCGGCGCGGCGAAGAGCATGGGCGCCATCGTCCGCGCCTTCGATACCCGTCCGGAAGTAAAAGAACAAATCGAAAGTATGGACGCCGAATTCCTGATGTTGGACTTCAAGGAAGACGGCGCCGGCAGCGGCGGTTATGCCAAAACCATGTCCAAGGAATTCATCGAAGCGGAAATGGCGCTGTTTGCCCGTCAAGCCATGGAAGTCGACATCATCATCACCACCGCCTTGATTCCCGGCAAACCCGCGCCGGAACTGATTACCGCCGGCATGGTGAAATCGATGAAGCCCGGCAGCGTCATCGTCGACTTGGCTGCCGAGCAAGGCGGCAACTGTGCCTTGACCGAAAAAGACCAGATCGTCGTCAAACACGACGTCACCATCATCGGCTATACCAACCTGCCCAGCCGCTTGGCCAATCAATCCAGCCAGCTCTATTCCACCAATCTCCGGCATTTGCTGACCGATTTATGCCCCGACAAGGACGGCAAACTCAATGTCAACATGGAAGACGAAGTGATACGCGGCGCAACGGTGATCAAGGAAGGCGCCATCACCTGGCCACCGCCACCGCCCAAATTAACCGGTTCCCACAAACCTTTGACCGAAGCGCCGGCGGTTGAAGCCAAGCCGGCAAAACCAAAATCCGCGCTATCGCAGTTTTTGCCGATATTGCTGGCCGGTGGCGCCTTGTTCGGCATGGGCGCGGTTGCTCCCGAATCCTTCCTGTCGCATTTCACCGTGTTTGTGCTGGCTTGCTTCGTCGGCTACCAGGTGATCTGGAACGTATCGGCATCGCTGCATACACCGCTGATGAGCGTCACCAACGCCATCAGCGGCATTATCGTCATCGGCGCATTGGTGCAAATCTCGGCGCCCGGTCAAATCATCCAAATATTGTCCGGTCTGGCCATTCTGATTGCATCCATCAACATCGCCGGCGGCTTTTTAGTGACTCGCCGCATGCTCGAAATGTTCAGGAAATAAGGGGAATCTCATGTCACACGGTTTAGTAACAATGTCGTACATTGCGGCTTCCATTCTATTCATCCTGAGCTTAAGCGGCCTCAGCAAGCAGGAAACCGCGCGCCGCGGCAACTACTTCGGCATGGTCGGCATGGCTATCGCCATTGTCGCCACGGTGTTAAGCGATAACGTCCATGCCTACGCAATCCTTGTGGTAGCACTGTTGATCGGCGGCCTGATCGGCGCCCGCGCCGCCGCCAAGGTGGAAATGACGCAAATGCCGGAACTGGTGGCGCTGATGCACAGCCTGGTCGGTATGGCGGCGGTGCTGGTTGGCTATGCCAGCTTCATGGAGCCATCTTCTACGCTGGTTGGCGTCGAAAAAACCATACATGAACTGGAAATTTTCATCGGTATCTTCATCGGCGCGGTCACCTTCTCCGGTTCGGTGATCGCCTTCGGCAAACTCTGCGGCAAGGTCACCGGCAAACCGGTGCTGATGCCGGGCCGCCACTGGTTCAATCTTACGCTGTTTATCGTTACCTTCATCTTGGGCTACCGCTTTCTGGCGGACGCCGAAACCGGTGCCGGCCTGATACCGTTATTGATCATGACCGGCATCGCGCTGGTGTTCGGCGTGCATATGGTAATGGCCATCGGCGGCGCCGACATGCCGGTGGTGGTTTCAATGCTGAACAGCTATTCGGGATGGGCGGCGGCGGCCACCGGCTTCATGCTCAGCAACGATTTGCTGATCGTCACCGGCGCCTTGGTCGGCAGCAGCGGCGCGATTCTGAGTTACATCATGTGCCGAGCCATGAATCGCCACTTTCTCAGCGTGATTGCCGGCGGTTTCGGCAGTGCCGGCGGTGGCGAAGCGGCGGAAATCGAAGGCGAAGTGCAGCCGATCGAAGCCGAGGAAACCGCGCAACTGCTGCGCGAATCGAAAGACATCGTCATCATCCCCGGTTACGGCATGGCGGTCGCCCAAGCCCAGCACACCGTCAACGAAATCACCAAATTACTGGTCAGCCAGGGTAAAAAAGTCCGGTTCGCGATACATCCCGTCGCCGGACGCATGCCCGGCCACATGAATGTGTTGCTGGCCGAAGCCAAGGTGCCTTACGACGTAGTGTTCGAGATGGACGAAATCAACGAAGACTTCCCGCATGTCGACGTCTCTATCGTCATCGGCGCCAACGACATCGTCAACCCTTCGGCGCTTAACGACCCCAATAGCCCAATTGCCGGCATGCCGGTACTGGAATGCTGGAAAGGCGGCACCACCATCGTCATGAAACGCAGCATGGCATCGGGTTACGCCGGGGTCGGCAACCCACTGTTCGTTCACGAGAACACCCGCATGTTGTTCGGCGATGCCAATGATAGGCTACAGGCGTTGTTGAAAGCTTTGCAGGAATAATTTGCCGGCTATAAAAACGATGGGCTTGTTATCCGATAGCCCATCGTTAGCTGTTTTAGGGATAAAAGGATAGATGTTTTTACCTTGAGTTTTAGGACTAACTAAATTTATTCAAGTGCCTGAAGTTAAATCTGTTTTATTTTTAAAAACTATTTAGGCAACCGTTTGACGCAATGTTTTGCGTCATTTAGGATGTCTAATTGTAGTTAGGTTTAAGAATGGTAAATAGCGACTTGTTTTTTTATTTGAGGGTAGAATTTCAAGGAAAACTTATTGGGTCTATTGTGGCGTCCCGTTAACAGTACTTGGTATTTTTCTTGAGATCTTACATGTTGGAATTGAGCAAAGGTTATTAATCTTATTGCCTATTTTGTGGCCATCATTAGCACTGCATGCTAAACGATGGCATGACCAAGATAAATCAGGATGGTGGCAGTTGATTGCAGCTATCCCCCTAATTGGTTGGTTGATTGTAATGGCCATGTGCGGCCTTATTAAAGGTACCTCTGGAACAAATAACTATGGTGAAGATCCTCTTTCTAGCGCTAAAACCTAACATGTCGCTCAAGCGGGACGCGGCAAAAAGCCGCCGCGCCCCTTAGCTTCACGTTAGACCTTTATGGACTCATCAGAGAGATCGACCTCAGAGATCGTTAAGACTGGATTTGACCGAGTCTGTGACGACTTCACCACGCTAGTTGCCCCAATTGGCTTCAAAAGAACAAAGGCGAAGAGCAGGGCCTGGCATCGGCAGGCAGGTGGCCTGATTGATCAAATCTACTTTCACCGATCCGGTAGTTCCTATGGTGCTCCGCTAAACAACTCAATAGACATCCGCGTTCACTTTTCAACGCACTCAGTCGATGCGAAACCTCCATTTCCGCTGAACGGACCAAGTAGCGACCGACTTCGCGATGATTGTGGCTATGCCTACCACCTCAGATTCAATGCATTGACATGGAGCACATACGAGCGATGCCTTGCCGATCTTGTTCGTATTACAAATGATCATGGCTTACCTTGGTTTTCAGCGCAAACGGTCTAACATGGCGCTCAACCTCGCTCCCTTCGGTCGCTGGACGCTGCGCGATAAGGCCGCGCAGCGCCGGTTAGCTCTACGTTAGGAAAACAAATGGCTATCCCGTTGCATACGTTTGAATTCGAAGGATCGGATTACTTGCGCTATCCGGAAGATCCGTGGTTAAGCCCACGAATGATTCCAAATGAGTGGTTCAAAATAAATGTATACAACTATCTCTATCCAAAAGAGAAAATAATTAAAGAAGCTGTGCCGTATAAACCAAATGAAGGACCATGGGCATCAGGTGTATATTTTTTGATATTTGACAATCACATTATTTATGTCGGTATGAGTGTCGAAATTTTGCGCCGCCTCAATGAACACTTTGAGAAAGGATGGGGTTTTAATAGGTATTGGTGTTTCGGTGGAATTCCAAAACTTTATATAGAGCATGTTGAAGCTTTTTATATAAACGCACTAGAACCGCCATACAATGAAAAGTACCCATGTCTTACAAGTACCACAATACCGCTTGTTAAGGATGCCAAGAATGGCACGCTTAAATACATTCATTCCGAGAAAAATAGGGTCAGGTCTTGCAATCACGCATCCAACCTAACATGGCGCTCAACCGGAGCGCGATTATAAGGCGGTTTTGTTTTTTCAGCTTTCCGGGCCGCGCCCGGTTAGCTCTACGTTAGGCATTCAAAAATGCTCAGGATTTCTATGAAACTTATCCATTGCTTACTGATGATCACCGCAAACCTAGCATTCATGGGATGGATCACTGCATTTGCTGGGCCTAATAATGCCAATTCTCTAAAGTCTTTAGAATCGAGTGCCGTACACCCAGCGGAGGCTTCGACACCTTCTAAATTATCTGGACGTGCTGTGTATGGACGTATCTCAAATGAAACAGGTGGGCTTTACGTTTTTAAGGCTAAACCTTTAGCTAAGGATTACAGTAAATTTTTGAATGATACTTTTGAAAAATCCTTAAACGGAAATAATGCAGCTCGAAAAATGGATTCACCATAGCCAACAGGGTCTGGTCGCGTTTTTGTTGTGTTTGGGATTGTATGTCGCTTTCTGCCTGTATGCTGGGTTTAGCCGTTCCGATTTTAGCGTTTAGCTCTGCTTTTGGGTTTATTTCTGTATATGTTTCTTAACGCATCTATGCTTAATCTTCATTCTTCGTACCGCGTCCCGTTATTTCTACGTTAGGCATCGTTAGGACAATGACTACCAAATATATTCTGGAGCTATGTGACACCTCTGGGCAGCACAAGTCAATCGCCAGATTTGAGTCCAACTCACCATTCACAGCTGTCAGAGTGGGCGAACGTTTCGATGACATCGGTTGGGATAGGTTGGACGGTGTTGGAAAAATTGCTTCACCATCCTCACCGAAGCGTTATACCGTGCACTCCATCAAACATCTTGTTTCAATCGAGTGTGGCGTCTTAGTGATTCGTTACTGTTTAAACCTTGAGCCATTTGCTGGCCCAAATTCACCAGTATGGGGAAACGAATGAAATCAAAGGCCGAACAAAGTAAGGTCTTGGGATTAACCGTCCAGCCTAACATTGCGCTCAAGTGGGACGGTCGATATCGCTCCCGCCCCTTAGCTTTACGTTAGCCGTCACAATGAGCGCATTTCTAAAGTTTCATCGTCACCACGAGATTCGAAGAATCCGAGGCGATCTTGAGCGACACAGTTTCCCTCGGCTCCAAATGTTTCTTCTCGTCACGCTCACTGGTGCATCTGGCTTTGTCGCGTCATATCTCCTTCTTCATGCTGGCTTCGTTGAAATGTGGCTTAGGTACCTCGCTTCTTTCGGTGTTGCGTACTTAATGTTCCTGTTTCTGTTGTGGCTCTGGCTAAGAACACGAGCCGAGGACTACGCCGATCTTCCTGATATTTCAGGATCGCCATCCTCTGGTTCAGGCAGCTCTGGAACTTGCTACAGCGGCAAAGGCGGTTATTTTGGCGGCGGGGGCGCCAGTGGTTCGTTTGATGCGCCATCTGAAAGCATCTCGGTAATCGGTGATTCGGGTAGCTCTGTTGGCGATGCTCTCAGTTCAGTCGCGGAAGCGGAAGAGTTCGCTATTCCACTGGTCGTCCTGATTCTCCTCGGCGCTATGCTATTTTCGTCCATCTTCATGATCTACTCGGCCCCGGTACTCTTTGCTGAACTCTTGGTGGACGGCGTACTATCTGCAAGCCTCTATCGCAGACTTCGCGGTCTTGAAACGCGTCACTGGCTTGAGACTGCTCTCCGCCGTACAGCTTTGCCTTTCGCGCTTACCGCTGCAATTGTTTCTGCTTCCGGTTGGGGCATGGCGCTCTATGCGCCGGAGGCCCATTCAATTGGCGATGTCATTTCTCATTCAAAGCAGAGCAGCTAGCATGCGACGGCCAACCTATCAATCCACCGGACGTTGCACAATAAAGCCGCGCAGCGCCGGTGATTTCAAACGTTAGAGGACGAATAGTGCGTCGCAAAATCCTTCAAGACTATGCTAATACTCTCTGCGCAATGCTGGTAGGTTGGCGCATGGGCGATGATCTTGAGGTAATGGCAGATCTCCCAGACGGAGAACTTTCAGTCAATGTCCTTAAAGGAGTAGCAACTCATAGTCTAGTTGGCGTTATTGAATTAGGTGTCGCAAAAGAACTTCAAGCTTGGTTCTTTAACCGTCTTAAGGTGTCTAATATCCCGCCGGAAGAGATCAAGTTGGCAACTTTGAAAGCTGGGATTAAAACAGATCGAATAGCTACGAACCGGAAGAAGATTATATCTTTTGATTTCACACTTCAGTCGGCGATAGAAACAAATGAGCGCTCCTACCTTGGCCGGCTAAAAGAGGTGCATAGTTGGCATCAACGTCGCCCTCTAACATTGCGCTCAACCGGAGCGCGGTTATAATGCGGTTTTGTTTACTCAGCTTTCTGGGCCGTGCCCGGTTAGCTCTACGTTAGGCCGCGCAAAATACGCCAGGAGTACACATGCCAGATCCAGTCATCGTCACCGGCTATGACCGCTCACTCGAGCAACACGCAATGCGCGAGCACGGTCTACTTGGGCGCGGGGGCGGCATGGGAAATGCGCTGTTCGCAATCGATTACGACTCGCTGCCACCCGAGGCCCGGACAACCATTGCGTTGATAATCAGCAATGGTCCGTTCCCCTACCCTGGCAAGGATGGATCACCATTTGGCAACACCTTTCATGACCTTCCTAAGGGTAGATACCTGGAATACACAGTACCGACGCCAGACGCGAAGAACCGGGGGGCCCGCAGGATTGTGGCTCGCATGGTTACTGGCCAGCTTTTCTTCACCGCGTGTCACTACGAACGAGTGCAGGTATCGGGCGGCACCAAAGAGCAACGGACTGCAGCCCGGCTGGAAGCTACTGAGTCGCTCGACGCTCAGTGGCGCAACGGCTTCTACATCATCACCGGAATGCAGCCGGACTTGAGAGACAAGGTGGTCAAAGCCATCAAGGCCAAGCCTGCGTAGCGCGCAATAACCAACAGGCATTGCGCCTAATGTTAAACAATCCCATGCGGCGCAATACGGTTTCGCCTATTGACGCCCTATGGACTACACCTTACGACCTTGCGTTGGCCGTCACAATCGGCCAACGCTCATTCAATGTTTTACAGGCCAGTTTTCCGCTGAGCCATCTGTGAAAGGAGAATCGTAAATGACTACAGGCACTGTAAGACTGCATCGTGTACTTCGCGCGCCTCCGGAGCGCGTTTATCGGGCGTTCCTGGACGCCGACGCAATGGCAAAGTGGATACCGCCATATGGCTTCACATGCAAGGTTCACCATATGGATGCAAAGGTTGGCGGCACTTTTCGGATGTCGTTCACGAATTTCACGACCGGGAACGGTCATTCATTTGGTGGCGAGTATCTCGAACTCGTTCCCCACGAGCGAATTCGCTACACCGACAAATTCGACGATCCGAACTTGCCCGGAGAAATACAGGTGACGGTGGTTTTAACGAAGGTGTCCTGTGGAACCGAGATCGGCATCGTGCAAGAAGGAATACCTGCGATTATTCCCGTCGAGATGTGCTACCTCGGCTGGCAGGAGTCCCTTGCGCAACTTGCAACACTTGTTGAACCCGAGATTCCGGGCTAATGCAATATCCTACGCCGACCTATAGGATGCCGCCGTCAGGCGCATCGTTCGCGACCATTGCGCCTCGCATGCTCGGCACAACCTATGCTCTCTGCGCACCTTGCCGCCTTGCTTGAAAAAGTGATGGGCCTCGTCTCCTCGGCCCATCATCCAAGCGACTCGCCTTTACGAAGAGATTTACATCTGACGATGCATCGCTGCCATGCTCAAATTGGCTTCGGCGGCTTTTTCATAGGCATTGATCAGCACTCGGCAATGACCTATCAGACTATCGGCCTGCTTACCGTAAATGTTGCTTTTTGACTGGTATTGGCTGAGCAGCTTTTTGTGTTCATCAACTTTCAGCTGTAGGTCCTTCGCTGCGTCTTCGTAATGTTTTGCCAACGCCTCATGATCGGCCTTGGTCGTCGCGCTTTGCACGGCCAGGTTCATATCCATCGGATGAGGATTCATCTCGCTGCATGCAACCAATAAACCGGCGGCTAGCAACAAACCAATCAGTAATTTTGTTCTCATGGGCTTTCTCCAGGTTGATTAATGGTGAAAAGAAAGTTTTTTCATCTCGTTGTCGTGGCCCCCTTTTTTATAGTTATAAAGTCCGAAATTCTATGGTTAGGCTTATTGTGGCTTGCGTTTCTCCTGGAACTGCAGCACCAAACTGTAAATCACCGGAAACACCAGAAGGCTTAATACCAACACGGTCAGCATGCCGCCAAACGCCGGCGCCGCGACGCGTTGCGTGACGTCGGCACCGGTGCCGGTCGCCCACATGATGGGCATCAGGCCTATGATATTGGCCAGCGAGGTAATCGCTACCGGCCGCACCCGCAGCGCCGTCGCCGCTTCGCTGGCGGCCCTGATTTCCTCGCCGCTCAGTGGCGCCTGTTTTTGCGCCCGCAGCTTATCGATTTCAATATCGATAAAACTCAGCACCATCACTCCGGTTTCGGCCGCCGTGCCGGCCAGGGCGATGAAGCCAACGTAGACGGCAATCGACAGGTTGAAATTCAGCCAGTACACGAACCAGATGCCGCCAATCAGACTGAACGGAATCGCCAACATCACGATGGCCGGCTCGGTGATATTGCGAAAAGCGGTGTACAACAGGATCAAGATCAACAGCAAGGTGATAGGCACCACGATGCGCAAGCGTTCCGCCGCACGCTGCATGTATTCGAATTGACCCGACCAGGTAACGGTATAGCCAGCTGGCAATGTGACCTTTTCGGCTAAGGCCTTTTTCGCCTGCTCCACATAACCGCCGATATCCGAGGTTTTTAGGTCGACATAAATCCAGGCGTTGGGCCGCGCATCCTCGGTTTTAATCACATCGGTGCCGCGTTTAAAGTTGATGTCCGCCACCGCCGTCAAAGGAATCTGGCTGCCTGTGGGAGTGGGGATCAACACCCGCCGCAAGGCTTCCGGGTTATCGCGCAGGTCGCGCGGATAGCGCAGATTGACCGGATAGCGCTCCAGCCCTTCGACGGTTTCGGTGATGTTCATGCCACCAATCGCGGTTTGGATCACATCCTGCACGTCGCCGACGGTCAAGCCGTAACGCGCGGCGGCTTCGCGGTTGATGTCGAAATCCAGAAAATAGCCGCCGACCGCCCGGTCGCCATAGGCAGATAACGTGTCCGGCAAGGTTTTCATAGCCTGTTCGATTTGCAAGGACAGGGATTGCAGCACGTTCAGGTCGGGACCGGACACCTTGACGCCCACCGGGGTCTTGATGCCAGTGGAGAGCATGTCTATCCGGGTTTTGATGGGCATGGTCCAGGCGTTGGCCAAGCCGGGAAAATGAATGGCTTTGTCCATCTCATCCATCAGTTGCCGGGTGGTTTTGCTTGGATCTGGCCATTGGTCTTGCGGTTTGAGCTGGATGGTGGTTTCCACCATCATCAGCGGCGCGGCATCGGTGGCGGTTTCGGCGCGGCCGATCTTGCCGAACACATGATGCACCTCGGGAAAGGTCTTGATGATCTTGTCGGTCTGTTGCAACACCTCTTTGGCCTTAGTGACGGATATGCCGGGAAAGGTGGTGGGCATGTACAAGATGTCGCCTTCATCCAGTGGCGGCATAAACTCGCTTCCCAGTTTGGATAAGGGATAGAGCGTGGAGGCCATCAACAGCAGAGCCACGGCCAGCGTGGCGAATCGCCGGCGCATCGCCACTTTTAAAACCGGCGAGTGAATGGCATGCAGGAAGCGATTGATCGGATTTTTGTGCTCGGGGATGATCTTGCCGCGCACGAAATACCCCATCAATACCGGCACCAAAGTGATGGTCAAGATCGCGGCGGCGGCCATCGCATAGGTTTTGGTAAACGCCAGTGGGCTGAAAAGGCGGCCTTCCTGTGCTTCCATGGTAATGATGGGCAGAAAGGACACGGTGATTACCAGCAAGGACGAAAACAAACCGGAGCCGACTTCGCGGGAGGCGTTGCCGATGGCTTGCCAACGCTCGTCCGAGGTCAGTTTGGCTTGCTTCTTTGCAGCCGCTTCGGCAAGGTGTTTGTGGGCATTTTCCACCATCACCACGCCGCCATCGACCATGTCGCCAATCGCCAGCGCGATACCGCCCAAGGACATGATGTTGGCGTTCATGCCTTGCCATTTCATCACGATGAAGGCCATCAATATCCCCAGCGGCAAAGTGACCACAATCACCAGAGACGAACGCAGATGCAGTAAAAACAAGGCCACCAAGGCGCAGACGATGAACAGTTCTTGACTCAGCGCATCCTTTAAGGTGTCTACGGCTCGTTCGATCAGACTGCCGCGATCATAGACGGTGACGATTTCAACGCCTTCCGGCAGGCCTTTCTTGAGTTCATCCAGTTTTTTACGCACGTCTTCGATGGTCGCCAGGGCGTTTTCGCCGAAGCGCATCACCACCACGCCGCCGGCCACTTCGCCTTCGCCGTTGAGTTCGGTGACGCCGCGCCGCAGTTCCGGGCCGATCTGGACATGAGCGACATCCTGCAGACGTATCGGCGTGCCGTTGGCATCGACGCCCACCGGTATGGTGTTCAGATCGGCAATGGATTTGATGTAACCCAGGCCCCTGACCATGTATTCGGTTTCGCCCACTTCCAGCAGACGCCCGCCAACATCGTTGTTGGAGCGCTTAATCGCCATCATCACCGTGGATAAGGCAATGTCATAGGCTTGCAGGGCGTTGGGATCGACTTCCACCTGATATTGCTTGACGTAACCGCCCACCGAGGCCACCTCGGAAACGCCGGGCACGGTCTGCAAGGGATAGCGCAGATACCAGTCCTGAATCGAGCGCAGTTGCGCCAGATCATGCTTGCCGGTCTTGTCCACCAAGGCATATTCGTAAATCCAGCCGACACCGGTGGCATCCGGCCCCAAGGTCGGCGTGACGTTTTGCGGCAGGCGATTTTTCACATAGTTGAGATATTCCAGCACCCGCGACCGCGCCCAATAGATGTCGGTGCCGTCTTCGAAAATAACATAGACGAACGACAAGCCGAAGAAGGAATAACCGCGTACCACCTTGGCATGCGGCACGGCCAGCATGGCGGTGGTCAACGGATAGGTGACTTGATTTTCGACCACCTGCGGCGACTGGTCGGCATAGTCGGTGAAGATAATCACCTGCACGTCGGACAGGTCCGGGATCGCGTCCAACGGCATGTTCTTGAACGACCAAACCCCGCCGATTGCCAGGATGATCGCCCCCAGCAGCACCATGAAACGATCCTTTAAGGCGCTATTGATGATGAAATCAGTCATGGTTATGCGCTCCCGACCCCTGCGCTGCCGTGGGTTCCAGCATTTTGGCGGTGGCTTCGTTCAGCTTGGACTCGGAATCGATCAGGAATTGCGCCGAGGTGACCACTTCCTCACCCGCAGCCAATCCATCGAGAATGGCAATGTCATCATTGGACGATAAACCCGTCGTCACCCGGCGCGGCTCGAATTTACCGGGGGCGCGCACCACTAAAACCTGAGTCTGTGCGCCGGAGCGGATCACTGCTTCCGAGGGAATCACCACCGCATCCAGCTGTTTGCCGGCATGGATGGTCACTTCGGCGAACATATCGGGTTTTAATAGCAAGTCGGCATTGTCGAAGACCAGCCGCACTTTAATGGTCCGGGTCTTGGCTTCGGCATAAGGGTAGATAAACGCCAGGCGGCCTTTGAAGGTGCGGCCCGGAACTCCGGCCAAGCGCATTTCAACCGGGTCGCCTTCCTTAACCCAGGGCAGTTCGTACTCGTAAATTTCGGCATAGACCCAGACCGTGGAAAGATCGGCAATCATGTACAGCTCGGTTTCCGGCGTGACGTATTGGCCTTCCCGTGCGCCGATGTTGATGACGATGCCGTCCGCCGGGGTATGAATATGCAGGCTTTTTTTGATGGATTGGCTATCCGTGAGGTCGTGTAGTTGATGCGCCGGTACATCCAGCAGATTCAAGCGTTCGCGGGAGCTTTTGACCAGTTCTTCCGCACCACGGCGGATGTCTTCGATCGGGCTTTTTTCCAGCACCTTCAGATTGTTCAGCGCCAATACATATTCCTGCTGGCTGGCCACCAGTTGCGGAGAGTAAATGCTCAGCAGTTCCTCATTCTTCCGGACCCTTTGCCCGGTCTTATCCGCGCGCAAGGTTTCGATCCAGCCTTCGGTTTTGGGATGCAGGCGGACGATATGCTCTTCGTCATAAGCCACCCGGCCAACGGCTCGGACCACATGCGACAGCAAAGTTTGTCTGGCAAGCGCGGTCCGTACCCCCATGTTTTGCATTGTCGCCGCGTCGATCCTCACTGCGCCGGCCGAGTCGTCGGCTTTATGCTCCTCTTCCGCATACACGGGCAGATAATCCATGCCCATATTGTCTTTGGCCGGCACCGGCGATGTGACCGAGGGATTCATCGGGTTGCGGTAAAACAGGATTTTGGGTTGCTTGGGCGCATTATCGTCGGCATAAACCGGCTCATAATCCATGCCCATTTCATCCTTGGTTGGCACCGGGGAAGTCGCCGATGGATTCATGGGGCTTCGATAAAACAAAGGTTTCATGCCCTTTGCCGGTTGAACCGCCGGTTCCTGTTTGGGTTGCTGAGCCAACCAATAGCCGCCCGCCAAGCCTATCCCCAGCATCACAGTGGCGGTCAATAACAGTTGCTTATTCATAAATGTCGTCCTCGCCCACATTCGCGCAGAGTTGCGCAAGAGCTTGTTGGGCTTCCGTAAAGGCTTTCCAGTATTGGGTTTCGTATTCGAACAAGGTGATCTGGCTGCGCACCAGATTCAGGAAATCGACCTTGTTGACCTGATAACCGGCCAGCATGGAGGCGACGGTTTGCCGGGCCTGCGGAATGATGCCGGTATCGAACAATACGAATTGCTGTTTGGCCCGCTGGTAATCGCTGTGGCTTTGGGTGATTTCGGCGCGAACCGCGTTCCATCGGTCTTGCAGCGTATAACGCTGCTGCATCAGTTCGCTGTTGCGCTGATCTATCATCTTGTTCTGCTTGCTGCCGGCAAAAATCGGCACGTTCAGGCTGACGCCCAGACTGAGAAGATCGGAACGCCGGGTACCGTCCGGCATGTTATCGCGAGCGCCATACGCCGCTTCGACATTGAAATCGGGCAATACCTCTTTTTGAGCCAGTTCCAGCTTGGATTGCGCGGCGTTAATGCCTCGCCGTTCGCTTTCCAGCAGCGGCCTTGAGGTTTCCGCTTGTTGATACAGGCGGTCTTCCTGTCTGATTTCCGGCAGCTGTATCGAAATTGTGGCGGGTAATTGCACCGGGTTGTTGGCGGGTTGATCCAGCAAGGCGTTGAGCTTGGCAATGGTGCCGCGCCGCATGCCAGTCAGCGTGATTTTTTGATCGAGCAACTTGGATAACTCCAGCTGGGCCAGCAATACATCCTGCTGCAAGCCTTCGCCGACTTCGTATTTGCTTCGGGCGATATCGACGAACTGCTGCAATAAGGTGTGATTGTTGTTCACAATCTCCAGGGTACGATCCAGATAAAAAACCTGCCACCACAGGGTTTTCACATCGCTCAACAAACGCAGGCGCAGTTCATCGGCATTCAGTGTGGCGGCTTCCGCTTCATACGCCGCCGCCTGTTCGCGCAACGCCAGTTTGCCGGGAAAAGGAATGGCCTGGGAGAGGCCGAAGCCGATTTGGGTCATGTCTTCCGGCCGGGTGCTGAAACTATTGGTCGGCAGGCTCATGGCATTGAAACTGATTTGCGGATCGGGCAGGCTGCCCTCTTGCGATGGAATGGCGGCCATCGCCTTGGCGCGAGCCAGCATTTGCGCCAGGTCGGGATTATCCTGGGCGAGTTTTTGAGTGGCCGCCGCCAGCGTTAACGGCGGTTGTTCCGTGGCCGCTGCAAGGCTGCAAACGAAAAACAGCGTCGCCACAAGCAGGCGCTCTAATGGAAAAAAGGATGTCATGATGATCCTAGCAAGCTGGTTATAGCAATGACGATCAACCAACAGACTGACTTAGCCGATGTCGATCGTCTTTAATGGCGATGGTGGTTTTTTACGGCAAAACACCGCCGTTGAACAGCTTAGAGGATAATAATCGGCGGTTTTATATCGGGGGGAACAAGCAGCGAAACCGAGGCAGATTTTTCCACATCGTTATAACGGTCATGACCATGGATAGCAACAATCCCGAAATACGAGGCGATCGCGCAATCAACACACACATGAAAGCTGCAACTTGCCAGATGTGCCTTATCGGGCTGACAGTGATCGGAATGTTGCGAATCTGAAACCCCTTCGTCGCTCGTATTGTCGACTGCCGCAACGATTGGTAGGGCGGATAACCGTCCCACAATCTCCGAATAATGCCCAAACGCCACCACAATAGGCATGATAGCCATTAGTATCATTAGAATTGTGGTTAAACGCCGGTTTGTCATATCGATGAATTTAACTAAAACCTGTTTATGGACTGGACTTTGTCAATGTGCTTCGGCTGATGGTATCCGCTTTTTCAAAAAATCGCCAACCAAGTTGCGGGTTCACGCTCCCATAAAAGATGGAGAGATTGATTGGCCGTTCCTCGCTCAAACCAAGCAGAGGTTTAAACAAAACACATCTCCACCCACATCAAGCCGATTACCCTGGCTTGGTATAGCTGGAGTTTATCCAGCTTGCTTGGCTTACAGAAGCCAGGATTGCCGTTTTTCAAGCCATGCATTAAAAGGTTTTAGCCACGGCTCAACAATTGCCTGGCTCGATTATCCGCTCCCGAGGGCAACTTGCCGGGGCTGGCGTCGATCCAGGCCGCGATGTCTTTCCAGGCGGTGGGTGCCTGCAAATCGCGCAGCAGCATATGGTAGCCTTGCTGATAGATCGCCACGGTTTTTTCCGCCGCGTCCGTCGCCAGCAATTGTTGCAAGAATGCGTAAGTCGGCTCCTTGGGGATGACTTCGTCTTTCTCGCCGTAAAGCATCAGGGTATTCGCGCGCAATGAGGTCGCACTGTCAAACGCCGCATCCATTAAATCGGTCAGGCCATACACCGTTTCCACCCGGGTTTCCTTGATCACCAACGGATCGCGGCCCATGGCCCTTAACATGTCGATATTATCGGATGCCACGACGCCCAAGCCTCTGCCGGTCAGGGTCAACCATGGCAGGCTATGCGCCAGCGTCCAAAGTAAACTGGTTTGATACCAGGGCATGGTCGATCGGGCCCACAGGGCCGGCGCGGCGAGAATGATACCGGCGACTTCCGACATATCCGCTTGGCGCATCGCCGTGATCACAATCGCACCGCCCATGCTTTCGCCGAGCAAATATATCGGTTGTTTCGGGTAACGTTGTCTGATCAATCCGGTTAAATCTTTTAAGTCCTTGGCATAAGCCTCGCTTCCGGCCCACAAACCGCGCTGCGGGGCCGCGCCGAAACCACGTTGGTCGTAAGCAAAACAGGCAATGCCCTGCTTGCTGAAATATACGCCCGGCAATTCAAAAAAATGGCTGTAATCGTTAAAACCATGCAGCGCAATAATCACCGCACGCGGTTCGTTATCCGGCAGCCATCGGCGCAACGGCAAGCTGGCGCCGTCTTCTGTCAGAAAGCTATTTTCGCCCAGTTGCGCGGCATTAATCCTGGCGCCGGGTGGATATGCCATGGGCATGCAGCCGCTTTGTAAAACCAACAGTAAAGCGGCAATGAGTGTGTATCGGAAGTTCATGCTTTTGGATTCACTTCATTCAAAAAAGTCGTTGCCTATCGATAATTGCGCTGGCGAATTTGCCAAAATTCCTATGTCTCTGACCAGAAAAACCCAAAAAATTCAAATCGAGCTTTTCTTAGCTCAAACCGATTGACGGCCTTATGACAAACCTAGTTTCCTGCGTCAGTGAAATCGGATTGCCGCCCATGGCAGCCGATATCCTGACTATTGGGGTTGAATGTCATTGTTTCAACGTTGCCATTTATCTCTCCTCGAGGATTTGACCTTACCCGGATAAACAGAAAATCAGGAACTGCTCGTCAATTGCTTAGTCTCATTGAAATTCTTCGGGGCGATAGCCCTCGATCGACGAGGAGGGGAAAATGTCAAATTATCAATATCTTATCATCGGCGGCGGCATGACGGCCCATGCAGCTATCAGCGGCATCCGAGCCATCGATTCGGAAGGGAGCATAGGCCTGATCAGCGCCGAAGCCTATCCCCCTTACAAACGCCCTCCTCTTTCCAAAGGATTATGGCAGGGCAAGCCGATGGAAAAAATTTGGTATCCGCTAGAAGAACTAAAGGTCACTTTGCATTTGGGACGCTACGCGCAAACGCTGGCAGCCGCCGATAAAACCGTCATCGATGATCAGGGAAACAGTTACCGCTACGAAAAACTGCTGATAGCCACCGGCGGAAATCCCGTGAAACTGCCATTTGGCGGCGATGAGATCATTTACTTCCGCGACCTGGATGATTATCTGAAACTACGCACCCTTAGCGAACAAAAACAGCGTTTTGCCGTGATCGGCGGCGGCTTTATCGGTTCGGAAATTGCCGCGGCATTGGCCATGAACGGCAAACAAGTGACGATGCTGTTTCCAGAGGAAGGTATCGGCGCGTCCCTGTTTCCGCACGACCTGAATCAGTTCCTGAACGACTATTACCGCGCCAAGGGGATCGAAGTCCTGCCCCGCCGGATGGTCACGGGACTGGCACGAAAACAGGACGGCTTATTCCTGGATGTCCGCAATGCCGATGGAACAGGCGAATGCAATATCGAGGTCGATACGGTGGTAGCCGGTATCGGCATTAAACCCAATGTCCGCTTGCTTGAGCAGGCTGGGTTTGCTATCGATAACGGCATTGCGGTCGACGAGTTGTTACGCACCAAAAACCTGAATATTTTCGCGGCCGGCGATGTCGCCCGTTTCTACAATCCCGCTTTAGATATCCGCATGCGGGCGGAACATGAGGACAATGCGCTGACCATGGGTCGATGCGCCGGCCGGAACATGGCCGGCGACTCGCAGCTTTATCATCACCTGCCTTATTTTTACTCCGATCTGTTTGAGCTGGGCTATGAAGCCGTGGGTAGGACCGACGCCCGCCTGGAAACAGTGGAAGATTGGGCCGAGCCCTACAAAAAAGGCGTGATCTATTATCTGCAACAGAATCGTGTGCGGGGGGTGTTGTTATGGAACGTTTGGGATCGCGTGGACGCAGCCCGCGCACTGATCGCCGAACCCGGCCCGTTCGCCCCGGCCGATTTGAAGGGAAAATTATTGACCTGAAAAGTCATGCTCATGGTTAGCGATGCATCCAATTCATCCATCACGAATTAGCCGCTTGCATTGATACGCCTAGTCACCTGAAAATTCAGGAAAACACAGTTATAGCTTGAGCTGGTGCGTTTCCCTAAACCTCTTATAGGTGACTGAAATGATCAACGCAACGCGTTTGCACGACCTACGCAGCCAAATTAACCGGGCCTTTATCCGGCCCGAACCCGACAGCCTGATTGATTTGGAAAAATGCCTGGGTAATGATGACCCACAATGGATAGACGAATTTTCCAGCCGACTAATCACGGCCATCCGTACTCAGCCTGCCTCAAAAACATCGTTTGCGGCGTTTTTGCAGGAATACAGCCTGAACAGCGACGAAGGCATCGTGTTGATGGCTATAGCCGAAGCGCTGTTACGGATACCGGATATTCAGACTCGCAACCGTTTCTTGCAGGAAAAACTGGCTGACGGCAAATGGCAAAGTCATTGGTTGCACAGCGATTCACTGCTGGTGAATTTGGCGAGTAGCGCCTTGCTGGCGAGCGCAAAAATTGAAGACAGAATCCGCCATGTACAACAAAACGGGCCCAGCATTTTCGACGGTTTACTGCTGCGGCTGGGCGAACCGCTGATACGCACCGCGATTACCCAGGCCATTCAGCAACTGGCGCATCATTTCGTGATCGCCGAGACTATCGATGCCGCTTTGGAACAAGCGGCCCGTCACGCTGAGTACCGCTATTCCTTCGATATGCTGGGGGAGTCGGCCCTGACGGAAGACGATGCAAAGCGTTATTACCAAGCCTATTTTCAAGCCATCGAAACCCTGGCAGAAACCGCGCAGGGCGATTTGTTCGCCAATCCGGGCATTTCCATCAAATTGTCCGCCTTGTATCCGCGCTATGAAGCCCTGCGGCATCGCGATGCTATCGATGCCTTGAGCGTAAAATTATTGGCGCTGGCCAAACGTGCCCGCGAGGCCAATATCACTGTCACCATTGATGCGGAAGAAGCCGAGCGCCTGGATATGTCGCTGGATATTTTTGCCAAGGTCTCGGGCGATCCTGCGCTGGCCGGCTGGCCGGGCCTGGGTTTGGCGGTGCAGGCCTATCAAAAGCGCGCCATGCCGATGATCAAATGGCTGGCGGCTTTAGCCGAGCAGCAAAAACGGCTGATTCCTGTTCGCCTGGTCAAAGGCGCTTACTGGGATACTGAAATCAAACGCGCCCAAGAAAACGGTTGGGACGATTATCCGGTTTTCACGCGCAAAGCCGCCACCGATGTCTCCTACCTGGCTTGCGCCCGGTTGCTCCTGGCACATCCGGAACGGTTTTATCCGCAATTCGCGACCCACAATGCCCATACCGTTGCAGCGATCTGCTGGTTCGGACAGCAACACCCCGGCTTTGAGTTTCAGCGCTTGCACGGCATGGGCGAGGCATTGTATGACGAACTATTGTCGCAATATCCCAAGGCATTGACTTGCCGAGTTTACGCACCGGTCGGCAGCTATCGGGATTTGTTGCCCTATCTGGTCAGGCGCTTATTGGAAAACGGCGCCAATACCTCGTTCGTTCATCAAATCGAAAATCCGGCCATTAGCGTTGAGTCGCTGACTCGCGATCCTTTGCATGAGTTACGTCAGAATTGTCTTCAGCCCATCGTCCCCCCGCCCGACTTGTTTGGTAGTCGGCGCAAGAATTCTGAAGGGCTCAATTTAAACGATCTGGAATTGCTCGCGCAGTTGCAAACAGGCTTGGATGAATTAGCAAAACACACTTGGCAGGCTGCGCCATTAGTCGCCGGACAAATCTGTACCGGGAATTCACATCCGATATTCAGCCCGTACGATCGGGATTCATTAGTCGGCCATGTGCTTGTCAGCAGTACGGAAACCATTGGACGAGCCTTGCAACAAGCCTCGCAAGCCTTTGCAGATTGGCGCTTATGTCCGGTGGGAACCCGGGCCGCTTATTGTTACAAAGCTGCCGATTTGCTGGAACAACATAGACTGGAACTCGTGTCGCTGATTGTCCGCGAGGGCGGCCGCACCATAGCCGATGCCTTGGCGGAAATCCGCGAAGCGGTCGATCTCTGCCGCTATTATGCCGCCGGCGCCCTGGAGTTATTCGGCCAGCCGCAAGCATTGCCGGGGCCAACCGGCGAGAGCAATCACCTGTTGCATTACGGACGCGGGGTGTTCATGTGCATCAGCCCCTGGAATTTTCCGGTCGCGATTTTCATGGGCCAAGTCATCGCGGCGCTGGTCACGGGCAATACCGTACTCGCCAAGCCGGCGCTGCAAACATCGCTGACGGCCATGCTGTGCGTGCATCTGCTTCATCAAGCCGGTGTTCCGGAAGACGTATTGCATTTTTTGCCGGGCGAAGGCGCCGATATTGGCCGCTTATTGTTGAGCGACGAAAGGATTGCCGGCGTTGTCTTCACCGGCTCCAGCGCAACCGCGCAGACGATCAACCGGCAACTGGCTAATCGCTCCGAGGCCATCGCCTCCTTGATTGCCGAGACCGGCGGACAAAACGTGATGATCGCCGACAGTTCGGCGCATGAAGAACAATTGGTCGCGGATGCAATACATTCGGCGTTTAACAGTGCCGGACAGCGTTGTTCGGCGTTGCGGGTGTTATTTTTACCCGAAGACAACGCGGAAAAAGTCATCGCTCGTCTGATTGGCGCCATGCGGTTGTTACGAGTCGGCTCGCCAGCAGACATGGCCATCGACATTGGACCGGTCATCGACCAACGAGCCATCGTCGCCTTGTCCGCACACATCGAAAAACTGCAAACTCATGCCAAACTCCTGTATCAACTTCCTTTGGAGGACAAGTTGGCTAAGGGGTATTTCTTTCCGCCTACCTTGTTAGAGATCCCCAGTTTATCTCTGCTGGAAGAAGAGGTGTTTGGGCCTATTCTGCATATCGTCCGCTATGCATCGGGTGAGTTGGCAAAGGTTGTCGACGCGGTGAATGCCAGCGGCTACGGCTTGACGCTGGGCGTGCACAGCCGTATCAATGCCACCATGCAATATGTGCAAGAACATGCTCAAGTCGGCAATATCTATATCAACCGCAATATGATCGGCGCCGTGGTCGGTGTGCAACCGTTTGGCGGGATGAGATTATCGGGCACCGGACCTAAAGCCGGCGGCCCCAACTATTTGCAGCGCTTTGTGACCGAACAAACCGTGACCGCCAATATCGCTGCCATTGGCGGTAATCCGTGGTTATTGGCTACGTTGCCCTGAAAAGCATTAAGTTTGTGATGCTGAAAGCTTGGTATCGAAGCATAAAGCCATTCAGCCATTGCCGTGGCTCGCATGTAACGAAATTGTTTGCTCGAACCAACTATTCATCTTCAAGAGCCGGAATGGGCGAAAGTTAACCAGTCAATATTTATCATCAATCCATTCGATGCAAGCAAAGTTCATGACCGAGTGTGAAGTAGGCCTTATCGTTCGTAAAGCTGGTCTATTAGATTTTTAAACCATGGCGGCCGGAAAATCATTACGTACAAAATCAGTATTTCCAAAATAGGCAGTGGTATTACGTGTAAAGCAATCAATACCAGCAACGCTAAAAAACAAAAGACCAATTTAGGAAAAAAGGGAACTTTATTCATGATGACAGGGCCATTTTTTAATTAACGCTTGATAAACCAGCTTGTCCGGAGATTTGTTCATTTGGCCGGCATTGTTTTGCATGTAATCGAACACAACCATTTTCAGATTCAGAGCACTTATTCCGGAAGGGTAACAGACTGTCGGAGGAATCGTCGCAGATAACATATCCAACATGCCCATTAAGTAGCCCTTACCCATGCCACCTTCGTAAGTCTCAATCCCGTTAAGATCGTTCTGCAACCACTGGTAAAGATCGGTACTGGAAAAGAACACGGCATTGACGGAGGTTGAAATCAACAACAGGCAAACAATAACAAGATTTTTCATGCATTGCTCCTTCATTACTCAATGACTATCTCGAATTAGTTGAATCCGCCGATGATCACACTAACGACTGACTACATTCCGTCGATATTTCCCAAGAAATCTTTTTTACCGATCTCGACACCGTTATGGCGCAGAATCGCATAGGCGGTAGCGACATGGAAATAGACGTTAGGCAAAACATAATTCAACAAATAAGGCAGCCCTTCGAAAGTGATGGTTTTACCGTGCATCGCTAAATTGATCGTTTTATCTTCGGATCCGTCTATCTGCTCCGGCGAAAACGATTCAAGCAATGCAATTGTCTTATCGATACGGGCCAATAATTCAGGAAACGACGCTTCATTGTCCTCGTACTTGGGCGGCTCCACGCCAGCCAATCGCGACACCGCACCTTTCGCAACGTCCGTCGCAATTTGCACCTGCCGTGACAGCGGATACATATCGGGATACAGACGCGCATTGATCAAAACCGAAGAATCGATTTTCCTTGCCTCCGCATAGGCAACGGCCTTCTCAAGGATGGAGCGTAAATTAGTCAAACTACGAACAATAGGCGGAACCGTGGCAACGTACATGGAATGCGACATGGTCAATTCTCCTGACTGATTTAAATAGATAATGGAGGCTGTATAGACGGCAGGCTGTTAAACCGGTTCCGTGCCGTTCGATTATGTTTTTAGCTTGGCGATCAAAGTCCCCGGCTAATTATTTACCAAATAGAAACAAATAATGCAATAAATGCCTTATTGTAAATATTATGCAGGAGTATATAGTAAAGCCGTACTTACTAAACGACTGAACGCAGTCAAGGTGGAAACGATGAACACTTCAAAAAACCTTTACAAAGATGTTATGACCGGGCTTTTCTTTGTCGCCGGCATTTTGAGCTTTATGTCGGGTCAGTTCATTTTATCCACGCTGTTGTTCGGTGCGGCGTCGTTATCCAGTAATTTGGCCATTGCGATGCCCGCTCGTCTTTAAGTTTTTGCGTTACCTCCCTCGTTGTTAAGTGGTGACTCCTGCACCACGCTCTCCATAGCCTCTATCGACGCTGTCGATAGAGGCTTTTTTTGTGTTCGAAAACGGGCTTAAACCGCCAGTAGTCTGGTTAGCCTGCCAATTTCAGTGAGTTCCGGCTTGAACAACATCGGGTTGATGGCATGCTGCCGTGTGGTTGCCTGAATATGTTCCAACGAATTGCAAGCCTAGCCGATCAAATGTCAAAAGCCAGACAGCCCGTACACCCATTACAAATAATTCAGCCCGCCCCAATGCGGCTTACGGATTTTTAACACTTCAAAGCCACGACAAATTGGGTACATCAGCAACAGGACTATCAACCAAAAGGCATAAACCATCGGCAAGCCGTAACCGTAATCTTTCGGTATTTCGGGCGACCAGATACCGCCGCCGATCAACGCCGACACCGGCCCGTTGTCGATAGCGGCGACCAGCAGCGCTAGCAGATGAATCAGGTATAAGTGCAGCAGATAGAAGAACAACGGCGTCCTGCCGAAGACTTTCAAGAACCCAAGCTTCAGCGCCAGGCCCCCTTCAGCCAGCCCCAGAAATACCAATGCCGGGCCCAAGGTCATCAACAAGTACAGCAACGAAGGCGGATATTTGTGGCAGTTGATGAACGACAACACGGTAAACACCGGTTCAGGATAAGCTTGCCAGGGTTCCGGATCGCCATATGCGTTGCTAAAACGCAGCAGAATAAATACCGCGATCACGGAAATGCCTAATGCCGTTAATCCTTGCCGGCTTCTCCACGCCTTCTTTGTCATCCAAGCGCCAAACCCATATCCCACGGCCATGAGGCCTATCCAGGGAATCAACGGATAATAAGGATTAATAGACCAGCCATTGCCAAGCGGCACATCGTCGCCGGTATGCAACACCGCCCACCAAGAGCCGAAAACGCCTAAATCGGCGGGTTTGAGCGCATCAAAGGCATTATGCGAGACGATCGTTACAGTGCCTAGCGACACAAGCCAACCTAATGGTAGCTTGACCAAACCGGCCATGACGATCATCGACCAGCCGATTGCCCACAGTACGCCGCCGTCTATCCGCTGAAAGTCGTTCCGGAAATTCCAGGCCCAGGCTTCGACGGAACAGGTCAATACGATCAGCAATAAACCCCGTTTCAATAAAAACCGGCCGATGGCCGCATCCGGCCCACGCCGCGACCGCCATAAATAAGCGCTGGTACCCGCCAGAAAAACAAACACGGGCGCACAGAAATGGGTGACCCAGCGCGTCAGAAACAACGCCACCGTGGTTTGGCCGAGATCCGTAGGGCTGAAATGCGCATTGCTGAAAAAATCGCGAGTGTGATCCAGCGTCATCAACACCATGACCAAACCGCGTAGCGTATCGATGGACGATAATCGCCCGGTGGATGAGTTCGTATTCAAAGCGGCGGGAACCTGTGTGAAATGGATTTCGCCGAGATTAAGATGCTTGGCCAACGAATTCAAGTGGCGGCCGGCATCAGCGACTATTCTTGTCATTCAGCTATCCGGAAATTGGCTATCGGCCAAAATGGCAGGCCGTGGCACATGCCTTTTATTTATTTTTTAAGCCGCTCGAATTAACATGGACGGCTATCATCTTAATGGGAGAGAAATCCCTTGCATCGTATAAGCAGTTTTTTGAGCCTCATTGTGTTTACTGGCTGCGCCACGCTGAGCCAGGAAGACTGCAGACGCGGCGATTGGTATGGATTAGGCATCAAGGACGGCCTCGCCGGCGAACCCAGCGGCCGCTTGTATGAACACAACAAGGCCTGTTACGAGTACGGCATTGCCGTTCGCGATGACGCTTATTTTGCCGGCCGCGAACAAGGGCTGCGGGATTATTGCCGGCTGGACAATGCCTTCACCGTCGGTTTGAATGGATACCCGTATCATCACGTCTGCCCTCCCGCCATCGACAGTGCCTTTGCGCATTACCATGCTGCCGCCTATGCCGTTCATGAAATTATCGCCGACCTCGACAGAATCGATAGCGAACTGTCCAGCAAGGAGAGCCAATTGCACAACAAGAAATTGAGCGATAAGGATCGCAGCCGAATTCGCGACGACATTTGGAACCTGGATCGGAACCATGACCGTCTCCGCGACGAGCTCTACTACCGCGAGCGGCAACTCGACGATTTGCGCCGTGAAGCCCAAGCTTATCGTTGAGGGACAAGGCGGCTTAACATGACCTGCCGTCGATCCAGCCGGACCTTCACTATGCCGATTTTTGATCAGTGGCCAAGGCCATCTTGAAATACTGGACTGCGCCCCATTCAATCATCACCTTATCGAACAATGAACATCCCAAATTTTTACCTCGAACCTGCCAACTATGCCGTCGATTTCGAGGATCTACATTACCTGCGAAATTTGGTGTTCGTTGAAGAACAACAGATACCGGCCGACCTTGAGTTCGACGAACTTGACCGGCAATGCCACCATTTTATCGCCCGCGATACCGAGTACCGGCCTATCGGTACCGGCCGGCTGTCGCCGGAAGGCAATATAGGCCGCATGGCGGTTCTACAGGAATGGCGAGGTCAAGGCGTTGGCGAATCCTTGCTGCGTACCTTAATCGAAAAAGCCCGTAAACTGGGCCTGACGTCGGTCACGGCGAAGGCGCAACTCCCCGCCTTGGGCTTTTACCAAAAATTTGGGTTTAGCCGGGAAGGCGAGGCATTTATGGAAGCCGGCATTCCTCATCAGGCTGTGCGTCTGGCGCTTGAACCCGTCGAACAACCGGCACGCCCATCACCCAAGCCGCGACAGGCTTCGGTTGAGGCTGTGCGCTTAGAATCCATCGAATCGGCGTTAACCGCTACGCTGCAACTCATCGCCAACGCCCGTCGTCAACTATGCATCTACAGCCGAGACCTGGAGTACAGCCTGTATGGGAAAAACGAAATTGTCGAGGCGCTGAAACAATTTGCGCTGAGCAATCGCAACGCCGCCGTGCAAATCATCATTCAGGACCCGGCGAGCCTGCAAAGTCAGACACATCCGGTTTTAGAACTGGCACAAAGGCTGCCCTCCTATTTTTTGATCCGCACCCCCTTGGAAGCCGAGGATTTGCAGTATCAATCCGCGTTCCTGATCAGTGACGGCGACGGCTATTTATTTCGTCTGCTGGGCAACCGCTACGAGGGTCATTGGAGCCCGAACTTGCCGGCACAAAATCGCCAACTGCGGGAAGAATTTGAGCGGGTTTGGCAGCGTTCGCGCCCTTGTACGGAATTTCGGGCCTTAGGTTTGTAACGACCAATTAAGCTGCCGCGATTCAAGCCAACAGGGCAACCGCCGAATGATTAGGTTTAATTGAAGTGTGATTTAATCGGTTTTTTCGCCCGTTTTAGTGGATTCGGTTATCACGGTGTACTCCGCATCAATAGCCCGATCTCCGCCGGGACTGTCCTTTAGCTTTCCGTACCTTAACCATGCCCGAATCCCCAAAATGCTTAACGGAATCAAAATAGCGACAAAAAGCGCTGAAAACATCAATGTCCCGACAACGGCGCCCGCCAGCATAGCGGGCACGGTCAACCATTTGGAAATGCCGCTGTTGCCGGACACCATCGTTGCCGATGAAGATTCAAGCCTGTCGCCATGCCCAGGCTGGCCTATATGCAAGGTGCGCTTGTAAATTTTGAACATGGTGTGCCTCGTTTAGTTTGGTAGCGGTTATGCAATTTGCCCTTGTCCAAACCATAGCGGTGGATCGTTAGGTTTCCATGGCTCGAATTTGGTCATTGCGGCGTTGAAACGGCTGCTTAGCAGAAATTCATTCAACCAGCGCCGTACCGCCGGATAAGGCGCCGATTCAAACCAAGCGCTGTCAACAGCGGCGAACTGGCGAATGAAAGGCAATATTGCCGCGTCTGCAAATGAAAAGTGCTCACCGCATAAGTACGCATGCGGCTTCAATAGTTCCTCTAATTCGGCTAAAAGTCGTTCCGCTTGCCGCCGATAGGCTTGTGCCGAGTCGTCGGGATAACGATCGGCATATTTATAGCGATCCAAATAATATTTGAATTCGCCGTCGTTCCATGCGATCAACGCTTCGGCCCGTATCAGCCCATCCTTCTCCAGCCAATGCTCCGGATCGTTTTGCCCTAATGCCCAACGCATGATGTCTAGGCTCTCATCGATCACCTGGCCATTGCCCAGTACCAGCACCGGAACAGTGGCTTTGGGCGATGCGAAAAGCATGGTTTCCGGTTTATTGCGTAGCTCGACTTCCCGCAGTTCAACTGCCAGCTGAGCCGCGGCAATAGCCAGCCGCGCCCGCATGGCATAAGGACATCGGCGAAAACTGTATAAAACGGGATGCTTGTTCAAAAAGGCAGGGAACGGATTAAAGCGGAAACTTCCGGTTGAAACATCGCAAACGCCGAAGGGGTTCGCACCATTCGGCTTCATTCTTTTGGCTGCGCGGGCAAATTGCCGTCGGTTGCGGCTTTTATTTTAAACCCCGATCCGAATATGGCATAGCGATTTAGATGCCGAACCTATCGCAACCGCCGCACTTGCGCCGCTTCAATCCACCCTGAACTGGGCAACCAGCCGATGCAAATTGTCGCTGACATCGGTTAAGGCCCTGGCACTGGCCTTGTTGTTCTGGGCTTCGTCGGTGGTTTGCCTGGCTAATGCCGCCGTTTGCACGAAACTGTCGGCAACCCGTTCGACCACCTGCGATTGCTGCATCGATGCCGACGCGATCTGCACGCTTTTGTCGGAAATATCGCTGACGGAATGTTTGATGCCGGCAAAGGCCTGATGTACCTCGTGCACCGCCTCGGTGGTATTTCTGGCGGCGGCTTGCTGATTGTTCATTAACGCCACCGTATTCTTGGTCGCCCGGTTCAACTTATCGACCAGCGTCTGGATTTGATGGGCCGACGCCGCGGTGTGCGAAGCCAGTTTTCTGACCTCATCGGCCACCACCGCGAAACCTCGGCCATGCTGACCGGCCCGGGCCGCCTCGATCGCCGCATTCAGCGCCAGCAAATTGGTTTGCTCGGTAAAGCCTTGAATCACGCTCAGCACACCTTCGATGGCATTGGCATCCTGCTGCAATAATTGCAGCGAGCCGGCGGTTTCATCCATTACCTGCGCCAACGCCGATACCTGGCGGTGAGTATGATTCATGCGTTCCACACCTTGCTCGATCAGGCCTTGCGCCTGCGCGGTGGCGGTTTGCGAATCGACGGCATTTTGCGCCACATCTTTGAAGGAATTCGATAACTGTGCCATCTGCTGTGCGGCGATCTCGGTAGCCTGCTGCTGGTCGGCGATAATGTTTTCCAGGTTCTCCGCAACATGGACGATGGTTTGGCCGTAACGTCCCAGCACCGCGGTTTCCTGATTGATATTACGGATCAGCAGATTGAAATAATCGTGCAGTTTTTGCAGTGCAATTTTTAACTGATTGATTTCGGTGATGCGGCTTTTCAATGCCAGCGCCGAGCTCAGGTCGCCGTCGGCCAACTTGTCGACATAGCTGCTGACCCGGCTGATGATGTCGGCCAAATGGCGTTTTACTACCAGCATCAACAGGCTCATCGCCACGATGAACAGGATGCAAACCGTCATGATTGCATAGAGCGCCCGTTCATAATATTGATATTCATGGGTAATCGCCTTCTCCAAGGTCAGCAGTTTTTCCTGAAACGACTGCATGCTGGTATTGGTATTGGCCTGACTTAGCAGTTTCTGTTTAAGCACATTCTGGGCGTTTCCCAATTCTTTATCGTAGCGTTTCAGCAGGGAACGGATTTCCGCCAGCGGTTCCAGTGCCATGTCTTCGGCCTGGGCCTGATTAGAGGCATTCCCTAGGGTAAATGCCTGATCGTCGCTAGCTTCGGCCTTCATAACCCCAAGCAAGGGTAATTGCTCCAACGCTCCGGCGGCAGAGCTTAGTTGCTGCAAATAATGCTGGATAGCGTCGGGGGCAAGTTGTTTGCGCGCCGCAAAAAAGCTTTGCCGGGCACGGGAGAGATCCTGTAAAGCCGCCTGGCTTTGCCCAATCGCCTGCCAATACGCTTGTTTATCGTTGAGCGAAGCGGCGTGGGCTTGTGCTACATATTTCAACAGCGTTTGCAGATGAGCCGATAACTGTTGCTCGTTATTAATCAATAAGACCTGCGGATCGGCCAGTTTTCCGGCGGCCGTCAGTTCCGGCAGCGTCGACTGCTGCACATCGTTCAACATCTCCAATAGCGAAGCCTTAACCGATACCGATAACCCGGCATTAGCCTCTATATCGGTCTTGAGTCGATTGGCGCTACGTTCGATATCGCTCAGCAAGGTTGCTTCGCCGCTATGCAAATAGCTGAAAATCGGCTGGTTAATTTCGCTGTAGATCCTGTCTTTTTGCTGACCGAAGAACTCAACCATGCCGAAAGCGTTGTTTAGATGGTTAAGCGACCAACTCACCGCCACGGCGAAACTGGTCATGACCACAACCAATATCAGGGTAACGAGTTTGGAAATTTGGCTGATTTTCATGATGTCCTGATCAGAAGTCCTAAATAAGCCAGCAATCTATTGCGCATTTATTACAGCAGTATGACAGTCCGCACTCAATCCAGGCTCTTGTGTGGTCGTTCACATCGTTTCCAACGATAGCCTTGTCACATTCCTGTCATATTGCCCGATTAGTCTGTGCCGCTTATTTTTGGAGCCACAAACCATGACGGAATTGAAAATTGAATTAGAGCAGATCCTTGAAAACCGCCGGTTATTCCCGGTATTTCAGCCGATAGTCTCTCTCAATCAGAAAAAAATCATTGGTTATGAGGCTTTAATCAGAGGACCGGAGAATACCGCTTTACACCATCCCTTGGATTTGTTTGCCGCGGCGGAGCGCCTGAATATTCAGACTCGCCTGGAATACATCTGCCGCAAGGTAACCATCAAACGCTTCGCCGAACTGGCCATACCCGGCAAACTATTCCTGAACGTCAGTCCTTCGGTTTTACTGGAGCCTGAATTCAAAAAAGGCGAAACCCTGAAATTCCTGGCCGAAGTCAACCTGGATCCGGATGCCATCATCATCGAACTCACCGAACATAAACCCACCGACGATTATCAGGCATTGCGCGAAGCGCTGATTCACTACCGGGACATGGGTTTTGAGATTGCGCTGGACGATTTGGGCGCGGGCTATTCCGGTTTACGGCTGTGGTCTGAACTGCGCCCGGAATACGTCAAAATCGACAAACACTTCGTGCAGGGATTGCATGAGGACAAGGTCAAATTCAACTTTGTCAGATCGATTCAAAACATGGCCGACGCCATGAACTGCCGGGTGATCGCCGAAGGCATAGAAACCATTGAGGACTTTCAAGTCGTTGAAAGTATCGGCATTACCCATGCGCAAGGTTTTTACTTTGCCAAACCGGCCGCAACGCCTTTGCTGAAACTGGATTCCAAGCTGTTCGCCAAGAGCCGCCCATATCAGCAGGAATATCAAATCGCCAACTCCAAACAAGCCGCCAGTCTTTGCAAGACCGTGACGCCGGTTTCGGCGGAAACCTCAATCAATGCCGTCATGGAGTTGTTTCAGCGCAATCACGATTTGAGCATTTTGCCGTTGGTCGACCAAGGCCTGGCATCGGGCTTGGTGTTTCGCGAAAAATTCCTGAGCAAACTGTTTTCAAGCCGTTATGGGCTGGAGCTTTACGGCAAACAAGCCATCAAGTCTTTTATTAGCGACACACCTTTCAGCGTCGACAAAAACACCCCCATCGAAGTGGCCAGCAAACAGTTGACCACCTCGATGTGCGGTGACAAGGCTTTTGTAATTACCGATGGCGGTCATTATTTCGGCGTGGCGACCGTGCTCGATCTGCTGGAGGAAATGACCCGCCAACAGATACAAAATGCCCAGCACGCCAATCCGCTGACCCTGTTGCCGGGCAGCGTACCGATCAACAATTACATCAACCGTTTGATTGCCGAACAAAGTCCGTTTTGTGTCGGCTATTTCGATCTGGATAATTTCAAACCGTTTAACGACGTGTATGGTTACAACGCCGGCGACGAAATCATCAAGGCGGTTGCCGACACCCTGAGCCAGCATATACCCAGCGATGCGGGGATGATAGGCCACATCGGCGGCGACGATTTCATCGTGATATTCACCTGCCCGGACTGGTTCGAGCGCTGCGAAAACATCCTCTCCACCTTCAAACACATCGTCCCGGATTTTTACGCCGGGCAGGATGCCGAAATCGGCGGGTTTTATAGCGAAGATAGGCTAGGCCAGAAATGCTTTTTCCCATTGCTGAGTCTATCGGCCGGCTTGGTTGACGCCGAATCGACTTGCCAATGTCAATCGCATGTCGATATTGCCGACATGGCATCCGAGGCCAAGAAACAGGCCAAAAAATTGGCGGGCAACAGCTTTTTTATCGATCGCCGCACGGTGGCTAAACAGTCGTTTGATAGGGGTCAAAGCATCTACTCCCCATTAAATTTCAACGCAGCCGCATTGGATACGATACTGATTTAAATATTTATTTTTTATGGCGAAACTCATTTTCAAAGGCTAATAGCCTTTCATAATTCTGACACATTCAACCGCTAGACTTTTTCCGACCACTCCAGCCATTTCCTAATTGGATCAACATCAATGATTGATGCCGAACGTATTCTGCAAGACACCTATCCTGATTTCAAACTGGGCAAAGACAATAAACTGGCCGTAAAAGCCCTGAAAAAACTGATTCACGAAGACGATTTCAACCACGTTATCCGCAAGAACCAGCATCTACGCGGCTTTGCCTTTCTCGACAAGCTGCTGCATTATTTCAAATTCAACTACCAGGTCAGCAACGATTCTTATAACAACATTCCCTCGGAAGGCCGCTTGTTGATCGTCGCCAATCATCCGATCGGCACCCTGGACGGCCTGGCGTTAGTTAAGCTGATCCGCTCTGTACGCCCCGATGTGCGCATCGTCGCCAACCGGGTGCTGTCGCATATGGAGCCTCTGCAATCGGTTTTTTTGCCGGTGGACGTGTTGTCCGACAAGAAAGGATTGAAAGACACTTACAAGACCATGCTGGACGCCCTGGAAAACGAGGAAGCCATCATCATTTTTCCGGCCGGCGAAGTGTCGCGCATCACGCCCACCGGGGTGCGAGACGGCAAATGGCAGACCGGCTTTATCAAACTGGCCAAGAAAGCCCACTGCCCTATCCTGCCCATCCATATCAAGGCCAAGAATTCGGCGCTGTTCTACAGCATGTCGACGCTGTACAAACCGCTGGGCACCATGTTGCTGGTCAAGGAGATGTTCAACAAGAAGAATCAGGAGATCAAGTTCAAGGTCGGCTCGCCTATTCCTTACGCGGCGATCGAGCACAGCGAAGAAACCAACAAGCAGCTCAGCCAGCGTTTCCGCAAGCATGTGGTGAATCTCGGCAAGAAAAACAAGCCACTGCTGTTCGATACCGTGGAAACCGTGGTGCATCCGGCCGACGCCAAGGCGGTCAAGAAAGCCTTGTATCAAGCGCGCTTGCTGGGCGAAACCCGCGACGGCAAAAAGATTTTTCTCTATCAATTCAAGGACGATTGCCCGGTGATGCAGGAAATCGCCCGGCTGCGGGAACTGACCTTCCGTACCGTCGAGGAAGGTACCGGCCTGGCGCTGGATCTGGATAAGTTCGACATCTATTACAGCCATATCGTGCTGTGGGACGATAACGACCTGGAAATCGTCGGCGCTTACCGGGTCGGCGAGGGCCCGAAAATCATGGCGACTCACGGCATCGAAGGTTTTTATACCCAGACCCTGTTCGATCTGCAGAGCGACTTCGCCGCTTACCTCCCGTACAGCATAGAGCTGGGCCGCAGCTTCGTGCAGCCTCGCTACTGGGGTCAGCACAGCCTGGAATATCTCTGGTACGGCATCGGCGCCTATCTGCGAGAACAGCCGAACATCAAATATTTGTTCGGCCCGGTCAGCATCAGCAACGCCTACCCGCAGCATGCCAAGGAACTGATCATCAGTTTTTATCAACAACAATTCGGCTCCGAGCTGCTGCAGACCAAAGCCAGAACGCCGTTTGTGATCTCAGAACAAAGCCGGCAGTTTGCGCTGGCTGAGTTCAATGCCGATTATTCGACCAGCTTCAAGATTCTCAACAGCGAACTGAAGAAACTGGGCGTCAAAGTCCCTACCTTATATAAACAGTACGTCGAATTGTGCGTGGACAAAGGCTGTCACTTTATCGACTTTAATATCGACCCGGATTTCAACAACTGCATCGACAGCTTGATCATGGTCGAAATCGACAAAATCGCCCCCAAGAAAAGGCAGCGTTATATCGATACGCCGATGACTTGCTAGCTCCATGAGTCAGCCCTTTCAGGAACTGACCCAGCTTGAGGACATCATCGCCCAATTGGGGGATAGGGCTCGGGTAGAGGTCGTCGAACGCATTGCCTATAAAGACCGCGAATTTCCGATTTACAGCATCGTTCTCGGCTCGATGCGGCCCGACGTACCGGTATTGGCTTATTTCGGCGGCGTGCATGGTCTGGAAAAAATCGGCTCGGAAGTGATTCTGTCGTATCTGCAAACCATCGTGCATTTACTGGACTGGGACGAAGAATTCGTCGCCCGCCTGGAAAGATCGCGCCTGGTGTTTGTACCCATCGTCAATCCGGTCGGGGTTTATCGCGGCACACGCAGCAACGGCAAAGGCGTCGACCTGATGCGCAATGCGCCGGTCGAAGGCATAGGCAATACCAAGCTCTACAGCGGCCATCGGCTCAGTCCACATTTGCCCTGGTATCGCGGCGACGAGTCGCAAATGGAAAAAGAAGCGCAAGCCTTATGCCGAGTGGTGCATCAGCATTTATTCGATGCCCCATTGTCGATTGCGGTGGATTTACACTCGGGCTTCGGCATTCACGATAGGCTATGGTTTCCCTATGCATCTTGCAAAAAACCCTTCCAGGCAATTGCCGAAGCCTACGCATTAAAGGAACTATTCGACCGCAACTACCCCAATCATTTTTACAAAATCGAGCCAATGAGTCAGGAATACGTGATAAGCGGCGATTTGTGGGATTATTTGTATGATGACTTTCTACAGCGCCGTGCGGGACAAGGACTCTTTTTACCGCTGACGCTGGAAATGGGCTCCTGGCTCTGGCTGCGCAAAAGCCCGTTGCATTTGTTCCAGCGCCACGGCTTGTTTCATCCGCTGTTGCCGCACCGTCAGCAGCGCATTCTAAGACGGCATTTCACCTTGTTCGATTTTCTGTATCGGAGTTTACTGTATCCAAAACAGTGGACGGAATTGGAGTGCGGTCCAAAAGACACTTATCGACAACAGGCGCTGGCTCTTTGGTATGACAAATAATCTGGGACACAACTGGCTACTGTTGCGCGGTTTATCCCGCGAAGCGTCTCATTGGGGAGAATTCGAGGGGTTGCTGCAAGCAAGCTTCCCGTCGGCGCGCATCCACACCCTAGACCTACCCGGCACAGGCCGTTTCCATAGCCAGGTCAGCCCCAAAAACATTCCCGACATAACGGAAATAGTCCGCCGACGGGCGCTTGAACAAGGCTTATTGCAACAGCCGCTGACCATCTTGGCATTGTCGCTGGGCGGCATGGTGGCCTGGGAGTGGTTACGGAAATATCCGGACGATGTGAACGGTGCGGTATTGCTCAACACCAGTTTTGCCAGCTTGAGCCCCTTCTACCAGCGCCTGCGCTGGCAAAGTTACGCTCAATTCCTGCGCTTATTACTGCAAACCGACCTTTACCGCCGCGAGCTGGCCATCCTTCGCCTGGTCAGCAACCGCCGGGATAAGGACGAACAGATCGCATCGGAATGGACAAGCATCCAAGCCAAGCGGCCAGTGAGCATGGGTAATAGTTTGCGGCAAATCCTTGCCGCAGCGAGTTACAAACCTTTGACGGATAGACCGCGACAACCGGTATTATTGTTAAATGGCCGGGGCGACCGTTTGGTCGCTCCGGCTTGCTCGGCAGCCATTCATCACAAATGGCTTATCGAACTGGACACTCACCCCTGGGCTGGACACGACCTTAGCCTGGACGATGGTGTTTGGCTGGCGAACCGGCTAAGACAATGGGTCGATTCGCTGACGATTCCGACGATGACTATTTGATTTCAAACTCGCTTTTATCGCGGCCTGAAGCCGTCAGCGCCTGCATCCATTTTGGCGCCAAGCCGCGGCCTGACCAGGTTTGCGATGCGTCGGCGGGATTACGGTATCTGGCGGCAACCTTGCTTCCGCTTTTTCTGTCCGCTTTTTTATCGCCTTCATGTATATCGACCGTAGCGCCAATCGATGCCGCCAATTCCTTAATTTGTGCAATCACTTCTTTCCGCTTGCTGGATTGTCTTTCTTTTAAGGCTTTTTCGGCATTTTCGATAACTGCCTGCAATTCCGCTTCCGAGAGTTTATTAAGATCAGTCATACTTTCCTCTTTAATTTAAAACAGGCCTAAATCTTAGCACTATATTCTGGCAAATAAAATAGTTATTCCGTATTAACCGAGAAATTAACTTCGCTGAATACCTTGCCTTTCCTATCGACTAACTGTATTTGCCATTCGCCTTTATCTTTATACGACAGGGTTTTGGCCGAGAGGACTTTGGCTCTACTATCCTTGATATCCAATTGTTTTTTATAAGCTGCTTTCCCATCCTTTAGCCAGGAATGATATAAAACCTTATCTTTTATATTCCTGAGCTCATTGAAATAAAACAGATCGATAGTTTGATTTTCAGCCAGTCTAATCGGCACTTTAACCGGCTCGAAAGGCTCCTTGTCCTTGGCTCCGCTATTCAGGGATGCCCTTATCACCTTTTTATCAAAAATAATCGCGGCCGGCCGTTTACCAGTATTATTGGCTTGCAGGTTTTTCGTGGGAACTTGTTTAGTGCTGTCCGATTCGCGGTCGCCTGGGGTTCTATTCGTATTAACCGCAACATCCGAACGCTCAATAAGCGCATCATTGCCATTAGATGCCGTTACGCCTTCGACTTGCGAGACTTGCTGAGGTGCAATCGTTTCCCCAGTATCATCGCCGCTTAATCCTATAATAAGTATAATCACGGTTAACGCTAGAATGGCCAATGCCGCCAATATCCGCTGGGTGTGCCAAACCGTTACCATTTTAGGTTCCGCCATTACCTTACGGTTTCTATCTTTATCGTAATTTATTTTAATAACTACTTTATTCTCGGACATTCTGTTTCTCTATTTTCACCGACTGAAATATTTTACCCTAACTCCCAGAGCCTGGCTTTTACCGCATTTTCCATTTGGTAATATACCATTTTAGCTCTAACATAATGCGCCTCACTTGCTGAAAACCCGGACGTTCGCATGCGTAACCTGCTTAAACTGTTTGAAGAATCCTCCGCGTTATATGGTGGCAATGCCAGCTACATCGAATATCTCTACGAGCAATACCTGCACAACCCCGAATCCATCGTCAGTAGTTGGCGGCAACGCTTCGACAGCATACATAGCGGCTCAACCGAAGACACGCCGCACAGCATCATCGTCGACCGCTTCGAACAACTGGCCAGAGTCGAACCCGGCCGTCTTGCAAAAATGCAGGGCTTTACCGAGCAAAGCGTCAAGAAACAATCGGCGGTTGCCCGCCTGATCAACCATTACCGGGTAAAAGGCCACCAAATTGCCGCCAACAATCCCTTAGGCAGAACCTGTGCCATCCCGGCCGACCTGGAACCGGCGTATTACGGCCTGACCGAAGCCGACATGAATACGCTGTTCGATACCGGCGGCTTATGCGGCATAGACCGCTTGCCGCTACGAGCCATCATCCAGACCCTGAACGAAATATACTGCGGCAGTATCGGCAGCGAGTACATGCACATCGTCGATGCCGACTCCAAATGCTGGATCAAGGACAAACTGGAAGGCGCCAAACCTGATTTTGCCAGCCATCAGGAAAAAAGACTGTGGCTGTTAAAGCTGCTGACTGCCGCGGAAGGCCTGGAGCGTTTTCTGCACCGCAAATACGTCGGTCAAAAGCGCTTTTCGCTGGAAGGCGGCGAATCATTGATCCTGATCCTCGACGAATTGATACAGCGTGCGGGAGAAAACAAGGTCAGGGAAATGGTGTTGGGCATGGCCCATCGCGGCCGCCTCAACGTGCTGGTCAACATTCTCGGCAAGAGCCCGGCAGCATTGTTCGGCGAATTCGAAGGCACCCACACTTCCATGCCGGGCGCCATCACCGGCGACGTAAAATACCACATGGGGTTTTCGTCGAATATCGCCACGCCAGGCGGCCCCATCCATCTGACCCTGGCATTTAATCCCTCGCATCTGGAGATTATCAACCCGGTGGTGGAAGGTTCGGTCAAGGCCCGCCAGGACAGGCATGGCGTCGACGGTATCGATGCCATCGTCCCGGTGCTGATTCACGGCGATGCGGCCTTTGCCGGACAAGGCATCGTCATGGAAACCTTGAACATGTCGGAAACCCGCGCCTTTAACACCGGCGGCACCGTGCATATCGTCATCAACAACCAGATCGGCTTTACCACCAGCAATCCTTTCGACTCGCGCTCTACATTATATTGCACCGACGTCGCCAACATGATTCAGGCCCCGGTGTTTCACGTCAACGGCGACGACCCGGAAGCCGTGGCGTTTGTCACGCAAATCGCGCTGGATTACCGGATGAAGTTTCATAAGGATGTGGTGATCGACTTGATGTGCTACCGACGGCTCGGCCATAACGAAGCCGACGAACCGGCGGCCACTCAGCCTATGATGTACAAAACCATCAACAGCCTGCTGACCACCCGGCAAATTTACGCCCAGAAGCTGATCGGCGAAGCTGTCCTCAGCGAGGATGACGTCTCGGCGATGGAACAGGCGTATTCGCAGCTGCTCAACGAAGGCCAGGAAGTATCGCGGCCGATTATCGAAAACAAAAGCTACTCCTACTCCGCACGCTGGGAAAAATTCCATAACAAGCAATGGGATGCGCCGGCCAACACCGCAGTCGCGCTGGAACGCATCCAATTTTGCAACCAGCGTCTGCAGGATTTGCCGGAAGGCTTTGTATTGCACCCACGCGTCGCCAAAGTCATGGAAGACCGCAATAAAATGGCTAACGGCGAGCTGGCTATGGATTGGGGATTCGCCGAGAATATGGCTTACGCCACCCTGTTGCTGGAAGGCTTCGATGTTCGTCTGACCGGGCAAGACATCGGCCGCGGCACCTTCTCGCATCGTCATGCCATCCTGCTTAATCAAGTCAATGGCGACAATTACATTCCGCTCAAATTCATGAGTGAAGACCAGGGCCGCCCGCAAATTTTCAACTCGCTTTTATCCGAGGCCGGCGTCCTGGGCTTCGAGTACGGCTATAGCTCGACCATGCCGAATAAACTGGTGGTTTGGGAAGCGCAATTCGGCGATTTCGCCAACGGTGCGCAAGTGGTGATCGACCAATTCATCAGTTCCGGGGAAACCAAATGGGGCAAGCTCAGCGGCCTGGTGATGCTATTGCCTCACGGCTTCGAAGGCCAAGGTCCGGAACACTCCTCGGCCCGCCTGGAACGTTACCTGCAGTTGTGCGCCGACCAAAACATCCAGGTTTGCACGCCGACCACTCCGGCTCAGATCTTTCATTTGCTGCGCCGCCAACTGATACGCGACTATCGCAAGCCCTTGATTGTGATGAGCCCGAAAAGCCTGCTCAGACACAAACTGGCGGTATCGTCGCTCGACGACCTGACGAAATGCGAATTTTTACCGGTCATCGGCGAACAGGACGATATAGACCCCTATCATGTCACCCGTTTGGTGCTGTGTGCAGGCAAGGTCTATTACGACTTGTTGGAGACGCGCCGTCAGGATGAGCTGAAACATATTGCCATCATTCGTATCGAACAGCTTTACCCCTTCCCCAACGAGCAGTTCAAAATGGAAATCGACAAATATCCCAATATCGAACATATTGTCTGGTGCCAGGAAGAACCCAAAAACCAGGGCGCCTGGTATCAAAGCAAACACCATTTTATCGATAATTTCGATAAAGACATCCCAGTCAGTTATGCCGGCCGCGTAGCATCGGCCGCACCGGCGGTGGGCAATTTTAAAACCCACTTGAACGAACAAAAAGCAGTAGTCCATACCGCCCTTTACGGCAGCAACGAAGGAAGTAAACATGAGTTTTGAAATTCTGGTTCCCAGTCTCCCCGAATCCGTCGCCGACGCCACCTTGGTCGCCTGGCACAAACAAGCGGGCGACTGGGTTGACGAAGGCGAAAATCTGGCCGATCTTGAAACCGACAAAGTGATACTGGAAGTGCCGGCGCCAAAGTCCGGCGTATTGAAGGAAATACTCAAACAGAACGGCGAAATCGTGCTGGGCGGCCAATTACTGGCCTTGCTCGACGTTCAGCCGGGTAAGCAAGCCGCGAAGGCCGCTCAAAAAGAAGACGCTAGCCTTAGCCCTTCGGTACGCCGACTGGTGGCAGAAACAGCGGTCGATCCCAACGCCATCAGCGGTTCCGGCAAGCACGGCCGCATTCTTAAATCCGATGTTCTCGATTATCTGAGCGAACAGCAACAAAGCCCCCTGGAACCAGTCTCAGCACCTGAAACGCCGCATTCGCCACTATCGGCCACGGCCATTGCCAGCCTGCGTCCGGAACAACGGGTGCCGATGACCCGCTTGCGCGCCAAAGTCGCCGAACGCTTGCTGCAAGCCCAGCAAAACGCGGCGATGCTGACCACCTTCAACGAGGTCAACCTGAAAGCGGTGATCGATCTGCGCAACCAGTACAAGGACCGCTTCGAGGAAAAACACGCCATCAAACTCGGCTTCATGTCCTTCTTCGTCAAGGCCTCGATCGAAGCCCTGAAACGCTTCCCGGCCATCAACGCTTCCATAGATGGCAACGACATCATCTATCACGGTTATTACGACATAGGCATCGCCGTCACCACCCCGCGCGGCCTGATCGTGCCCATCCTCCGAGACGCCGACCAACTGGACTTTGCCGGTATCGAAAAAGGCATACACGATTTCGGCACCAAGGCCAGAAACGGCTCGATCAGCGTCGAGGATCTCAGCGGCGGAACCTTCACCATCACCAACGGCGGTATCTTCGGCTCCATGCTGTCCACGCCAATCCTCAATCCACCGCAATGCGCGATTCTGGGCATGCATGCCATCAAGGACAGACCGGTGGTGGAAAATGGCGAAATCGTGATCCGGCCCATCATGTATCTGGCCTTATCCTACGACCATCGGCTGGTAGACGGCAAAGAAGCCGTGCAGTTTTTAGGGATTATTAAGGAATGTCTGGAAGCGCCGGCCCATCTGTTGCTCAACATATAGCAATCCGAATCTGCGCCGATTGATTTCGGCGCATTCCTCATTTTTCTTATACTTCAGTCATGCGCTTTTCCGTCATCCCCGTCACCGACTATCAACAAAACTGCACGCTATTGATCTGCGAGCAAACCGATAAAGCCGCACTAGTAGATCCCGGCGGGGATATCGACGTGTTGTTGGCCGAGGTAAAACGCCAAGGCGTAGAATTGGAATCGATATTACTGACTCACGGCCATATGGATCATGTCGGCGGCGTGGCGGAATTGGCGACTCGGTTATCATTGCCCATTATCGGCCCGCAGATCGAAGACGAGTTCTGGATACAATCCCTGCCCGAACAATGCAAGATGTTCGGCTTCCCGAAATGTGACAGTTTCACCCCCAACCGCTGGCTGAACGACGGCGATACGGTCAGAGTAGGCAACGAAGAATTAAAGGTGATTCACTGCCCTGGCCACACGCCAGGCCATGTGGTGTATTTCAGCGAAAGCGAGCGCCTGGCGTTGGTAGGTGATGTGCTGTTCAAAGGCTCAATCGGCCGAACCGACTTTCCGAAAGGCGATTATCAGACGCTGATAGCTTCGATTAAACAAAAGCTGTGGCCATTGGGCGGCGATATCGCCTTCATTCCCGGCCATGGCCCGATGTCGACTTTTGGCGAGGAGATGCGTAGCAATCCGTTTGTGGGGATGCGCGGATAACTCGGCGAAGATTCATGCCGGCATTGATTTCAGCCATCTGCCCCGAACAATGAAAAAAGTTAAGCATGATTCGTGCACTTGACGAGTGCCGCCGGCCGACTAACTTCCATTGGCAGAAGGGCTTAATGCTGAAATTCAAACGCCAATGACGGCAAATAGGCCAAATTAGAATTTACTTCAGCGATTGAATCAAAGATTAGTTTCTTACGGAGAATTCAGAGCGATTTTGAAGCGAGGAATAATTTAAACCCTTTTGGGCTTAAAAGAGCGATTAGGCTGTTTATAATCTAAGAGATTATGGTGCCGAGGAGAGGACTTGAACCTCCACAGGGTTACCCCTACTAGCACCTGAAGCTAGCGCGTCTACCAATTTCACCACCTCGGCAAAGGTTGCTTGTTCAAGCAAGGTGAATGCTCATTATAGGAACACCACCTTGCTCTGTCAATAATTTTTTAACGTGCTTATGATTTCATGGCGTCGATAATCGCCTGCCCCATTTCACGGGTACCGGTTTTGCTGTTTGGATTAAGATCCGGCGTCACGTATTTGCCTTCGTTAACCACTTTTTCAATCGCAGTCTGCATGCGCGTCGCCGCCTCGTGCTCGCCGAGATGATTCAGCATCATCACGCCGGCCATCATCACCGCAGTGGGATTGGCGATGTTTTTGCCGGCGATGTCCGGCGCGCTGCCGTGCACCGCTTCGAACAGTGCTGCGTCTTCGCCGATATTCGCGCCCGGAATCAGACCCAGGCCACCGACCAAACCGGCGGTCAAATCGGACAAAATATCGCCGAACATATTGGTGGTTACCACCACATCGAATTGCTCCGGCTTCATCACCATATGCATGCAGGCTGCATCGACGATTTTTTCGTCGAATTCGATATCCGGATATTTAGCCGCCACTTCCCGAGCCGTTCTCAGGAATAAGCCCTGAGTAAACTTAAGAATGTTAGCCTTGTGGCAGACCGTGACTTTCTTACGGTTATTGTCGATGGCGTATTTGAAGGCATACTCGACAATACGTTCGGAACCGGCCTTGGTGACGACCGCCAGACTCTCGGCGATGTCTTTGGCCGGGGTCAGATAATGCTCCAGACCGACGTACAAACCTTCGGTGTTTTCACGGACGATGACGATGTCGACATCGTCGTAACGGGTTTTAACGCCATTCCAGCTTTTCGCCGGACGTACGTTGGCGTACAGGTCGTAGCGTTTGCGCAGTTCCACGTTGATGCTTCTGAAACCTTCGCCGACCATGGTAGTTAGCGGACCTTTGAATGCCACGCGGGTTTGCTCGATGGACTGCATGGTGGCATCCGGCAACGGGGTTCCGGTCTTCTCGAAAGCCGACATGCCGGCTTCGGCTTCCTGCCAGTTGATTTTTGCGCCCGAAGCGTCGATGACCGCTACCGCGGCATCCATAATCGAAGGGCCTATACCATCACCTTTAATCAACGTGACGTTGTGCATTCACTCTCTCCTGAGGGTTATAAAAATGTTCAATCATACACAGTTTCAAGGGCCGCGGACAGCGGCACCCCGCGCCGCGAATTGTCTCAAATTAAAAGTAAACCCAAGGCCTCAGTAAAAAAGGGTCGTTGCCTCACATTTCAGCCGTAAAGGCTTTCGAGAGCATTGTTTGAATCAACCAAGTACAATCATGCTTTTGAATCTTAGGGCGAGTTGTCTGAGTATGGAAAATCCGTGGCCAGCTAAATATTCTCAATGGCTGTTGCCGGTTTTGTCCGGCATTTTCATAGGCACCAGTTACATTCCCTTTCCGCCTTGGGCGTCGTTGTTCTGCTTTGTGCCTTTGTGGCTGTTTTGGCAGCAACAGCATACGCTGAAAAATGTTTTATTAAGCGGCCTGCTGACCAGCTTTATTTATACCTTAATCGGCTTCAACTGGGTGACGTATACCTTGCACGAATTCGCCATGGTGAATTGGTTCTTGGCCGGTGTAGGCATGGTTTTGTTTGCATTGTTCGGGCATGTGTTTGTGCCGGTTGCCGGGGCGTTATGGTTCTGGAGCCGTAAGCTCTGCATCGGTTCCGTCTGGTTGTCGTTTGCCTTGATGGCTGTATTCACGGCACTGGCTGAGCTCTATGTGCCAATGCTGTTTAAATGGAACTTTGGCTATAGCTGGTTCGGTGCCGGCATACCGATTTATCAGTGGGCTGAATTTATCGGCTTCACCGGTTTGAGCATGTTGACGATATTGGCCAATCTGCTGATGTTGTCGGCTTGGCAGTTTCGGACGCAGCTATTTGGCAAACTCGGGTTCGTTGCAATATTGCTGGCATTTTTAGGTTTGAATGCCGGCGGTGTCTGGCTAAAACACCGCTTGCCGGAGCCGGATGCCTCCGTCATTGCCTTGATGGTACAGGCGGATATCAGCAATGTTGAAAAGCAGGGGATGGAGCAAGGCAAGGGTTTTCGGGCTGAAATCTTAAAAAAATATCTTCAGGTCACCGATGAAGGTCTCGCTCGGAATCCGGCAGTCGATTTTGTCATGTGGTCGGAAACGGCTTTTCCCTCGCTACTAGGTGGGGATTTCAACCAGTCTGTTTATGCTCAATCGCTACGAGAATTTCTGCAAGCCCATCAGGTGGCCTTGATTACCGGTGCCTACGCCAAGGATGAGAAATCCGGATTGATCACCAACTCCCTGTTTGCCATCGACAAACAGGGAGCAGTGACCGAGCCGCATTACAGCAAGACCAATCTACTGGCTTTGGGTGAATATATTCCCGGCGAAGAAACATTTCCTTGGCTTAGAACCCTGCTACCCATGGTGGGCCATTTCGGCCGCGGTCCAGGGCCGACCATGTTATTGCACTTCAATGGCTATGCAATGGGGCCTCAAGTCTGTTATGAGAGCTTATTCCCCGAATTTTCCAAAGGGTTAGCCGATTTAGGCGCGCAATTTATTGTAAACGTCACCAATGATTCCTGGTACGGCACCTGGCAGGAGCCATATCAGCATCTATATATGACCTTAGCCCGAGGCATAGAATTCAGGCGTCCGGTGTTGCGGGTGACGAACACCGGCGTTTCAACCGCCTCATTGGCAAACGGCGAGGTATTAACTTTATCTCCCACAGCTACGCGCTGGGCTGGCGTTTACAGGATTACCTATCAGACTAAGCCGCAGACTACTTTTTACCAGCGTCATTTTGGCTTGATGCCAGGACTGCTGTGGGCGGCGTTAACCGCATTGCTCGCCGTGGGAATCAGTCGAAAAATCCGCAGCAACACTTTGTAAAGTGTTTGCGGAAAAAATCTACCTACGCTACCTTACGGCTTTTTATGCCCGTCGATTTTTGGGAACATTGGCGGGACACTTCAAAATAAAAAACTACAACACACCTCCAACACATTAGGCCGGATTTGAAAACCAAAACCCGCCTACCCTGCACCAGCTAAAACCACTAAATCTACCCCAAAACAAAGCATTGGATCGATTGAGTCATCGCACGCAATTGTAGGTCGTTAGAACCTGGTGTAGTATTGAGATTTGGAGTTGACATTGCCGTTAGATGAAGTCATTTCCCAACCAACGTTATCTCTTCACCCTATGAGGGGCCTTATTCCGTCGAATAAGAGGCATACGGCAAGATATTGATGAGCTATCTGTACCCAACATCTATTCAACAGTGGACGACTAAAATGCTTTTTACATCATCTGTCCGTAGATGAGTTGAGCAGTTCGTTTTTGGATCTTGCATAGCCACTTTACTCTGAGCTATTTTTAATGAGGCGCTTGCAATGTTTATAACCATAATCCGATTTCATGTTGCTCCCGCCGTATGCTAAATAACATCAAAAAAAGTAAACGACGCCGTTATATACGCCATGCAATAGAACTGGAGGCTTCACTAATCATAGAAAAGTCAATGACCGTCCAATGTATGATTCTGGATTTTTGCAGCGGCGGCTTTTTTTTAGGGTTTAAACAACCGAACGTAGAAATTCCCTTAGAGAAAAACATCAAAATCCGGTTCACGGTTAGCTCAGAATCGGGTAACGAAGACTTCGAAATCGATGCTCGAGCGGTGCACCTTACGCCTACCGGTGTGGGTGTTACTGCCGATATGCCGGTTTCCGCGTTTAATGCCTTAACGAAAGAAGCAAATTACGGTGCAAGAACCGTTCTTCTGGATCGGCACGGTTCTACGCCAAACAAATTGAATCAGGAAAATTGCAAACATTCACTTAAGCAATTGCTGATAGAAAATTTGCCGTTACTGCTTATTAATTTTTTCGACATTGTCGGCGGCGACCTGGAAAAAGCCAAAGAGCATTCCCAGCACTTTACTAACCGTTCCTTACTGGACGATCTGCTTACAACGCTACAACTCGGTCGAGAATCCTTCGTTAGCGAATTTTGCAGTTCAGTTATTTCTCAGGTCGAGTATATTTCCAAAACCAATCAAAACAAAGAAGACATTTTCACCGCAAATACTCCACTCGCTTTAATCGATAAGGACGAATTTGACGACTGGCTTAACATGTCGGCTGTCATCCGAAAGCTGAACAACCGCTTCGAAGACAAAATCAATCAATTAACCAGAGAGTTAAGCAGAGTTTTTGGCCGTTCAAAAGGCATAATCAACAACCCAATTAGCCCTGCGATATTATGCGACAACTTTCGCGAAATCATTTTGCAATTCGAGTTGAACAACAACATCAGGAGAGTTATTTATAACACTTTCAATAAAGTATTAATTGACAACCTTGATAGATTATATGAACAGTCGAATACGCTTTTATTAAAATACGATTCCGCCGATACAACGACACATTATTCGCCCGATCAACCCAATCCCCATCTAAAAAAGCCGATACCTCGTGATCACCGGCTACCGGATCATGAAAAAATAACGCCAATCCGCAGTGATCGGCAGCCGTTATTAACTGCGGACCATAAGCCATTACATTCAACCACCCCTTCAAAACACAAGAATATTCAGCCTATCAGTCAGGTTGCCGGAAAATTGATAGCTATATTAAATGAATTAAATACGGCTTCGCCAGAAGCTATTAACAAAGAACTAACCAACGATCAAACAGATTCTATCGCCAAGGCTTATTCCAGTTTTAGTTCCGAAGACGTAGTCGCCGCAATTTTAAAAATACAGCATAATATCGATGAAAACCACGCTCTTCATCGGGATTCGACAACTTTTAACAAGCGCCTTCAAGATGCTTTGAAAAATTTCGGCAAAGGGTCGAAATCGCTTTCAGGAAACGATGCCCAGCATCTTGAAATCTATGGAAAGTTCTTTGAAACTCTTTTCAATAAAATCGAGCCATCTTCCGCCATAAAACCTTATTTGGAAAAAATTCATTTGCCCTTGTTATCCCTAGCACTACAAGGCAATGATTTTATAGATGCCGACACTCATCCAGTCCGAAATATTCTTAATCAACTGGCTATTTTGGAATCAGCGGTAAAAGACAACAAAGTCATACGCGCCATTAATATCAAAGATAAATTGGATCACCTTGTAGAGCGGATTGTTCAGGAGTCAAGTACTAACCCGGATGTTTTCACGGAAGTCGAACAAGAATTGGCTGACATAGTCAAACAAGTAACCAAGTCCACCGACTTAATCATCAAGCGTATTGTCGAAACGTATGACGGACAACAAAAATTCGAAGCAACAAAACGCTTAGTACAACAAGAAATCGATCGGCGCATTGGCGGCAGACCAGTGCCGGCCATTATTCTTCAATTGCTGAAATCCGGCTGGCAACAATTATTGGTTATTGCCGAGCTGAATAAAGAAAAAAGGCAGGAAGAAAAACTAAAATATTTAACAGTCATTGATGATTTGACGTTTTGGTTTTACGAGCAAGAATCCATCCTGAAAATTCAGGCAAGCAGTATCCAGAAGACTCTTGCATTTATAGCTGACAATCTGAAATCGGTTTGCCCCGATGCATTGCAACGCAACAACATCATTGATGAACTGACTGCGTCACTATTAGGCGTAGGCAACCCCAAAGTCAGGAAACGCTTTGAAACCATCAGAATTGAACCGGAGAAGCCGGCAATCCAACTGGTAGAAAACAGCTGGACCCTGCTGGTCGATCAACTACGAGTTGGCGAATGGCTAATGATCTCAAGTACGCAAGGTTTCGAACCGATGAAACTGGTGTGGATAGGGGATGTACTTCAGGTTTATGTTTTCGTCAATCGTAATGGCTTGAACGCTCTTGAGCTAAGCAAAAGCGAACTAGCGGAACGTTTACGAATTGGGGCCGCACATAAAATGGAAAATCTCGATACGCCATTGATGGATCGCGCCACCAATTCAATGTTGCAGAATATGCATGAAAAGCTCATTTATAACGCTACCCACGATCCGGTAACCGAGCTATTCACCCGGGATGAATTTGTCAAGCAACTCAAGAATGAAATGACAAAACTCGGCGAGTCACAGCACATGCTCTGCCATATAGAAATATTGGATTTTCGAGTTATTACCAATATTTGCGGCGTCGAGGGCGGCGAACAATTACTCAAAAGACTGGCTGAATTAACGACCGATCGATTAAGTAATGATGATTTGCTGGCACGGCTCGGCGATAATTCTTTTGCCATCTTATTCAAGCACTGCTCCGCCGACGAAGGCTATGAAAAATCAAAAAAACTGAAAAAGCTGATCAGCGACTCGCATTTTCATTGGCAAGAAAAAAGCTTTGCCATAGGCGTCAGTATTGGATTGGTTCCATTCGGTGATAACAGTTTCGATATTCATCAATTACTACAGCAGGCTGACTCTGCGAGCATTTCGGCTGAACGTTCCAGTCAAAATCGTATTTTGATTTTTACCAACGAGGATGAAAATTTAAAACATCAAAATAAACTCTATGACTGGATAGGCCATATCGATGATGTTTTTTCCCAGAATCGATTATTCGCTCGTTGCCAAATGATCGCACCAATAGAGCGAGGGAAAAACAATCATCAGCATTATGAAATCCTGCTCGGCGTAAGAGACGAAGCGGGCGGTATTATTCCACCCGATCACTTCATACCCGCCGTTGAACGCTGTAAACGTATGCCCGAAATCGATCAATGGATAATAAGCAACGTATTCGGCTGGATTGAAACCAACCGGAATGATTTCGACAAAATGGACGGCTTTTCAATCAATCTGTCGGGACAATCGATCAACAGCGAAGAGTTTCTGGCATTTCTTAAAAATGCTCTGGAATCGAGCAATATTCCAACTGAAAAACTAACCTTTGAAATAACGGAAACCGTTGCTTCGGAGAATTTAGCTTTTACTAAACGATTCATAGCGACCATCAAACAATTCGGCTGCAAATTCTCGCTGGATGATTTCGGCTCCGGATATTCTTCCTATTCCTACCTAAAAAATCTGAATGTTGATTATCTTAAAATCGATGGTGCTTTCGTTAAAGATATTGCCAAAAACAAAGCCGACATTGCCATCGTAAAATCCATGAATGAAATTGCCCACTCCTTAGATTTGAAAACCATTGCCGAATACGTTGAAAACGATGAAATCAGGGCAATTCTTATAGAAATTGGCGTGGATTACGGCCAAGGCTATGGAATTCAAAAACCCATCCCTTTGACCGAATTAGCCATCCAGACTCCCGAGACAGAAACTTATCTGTTTGAGAACGACAGTTTTTGGGGCCTGTAGCAATCACAATAGCCGCTTTCCTAAAGTCGGCACCCTATTCCACAGATTCAAAACAACTCCCAAACCGGCACTAAACCGACGGGCAAATCCGCCAACCGGCCCAGTTCCAGCCATTGATTGTCCGGATTGTGAAAATCCGAACCGACAGAGGCATAGAGTTGGTGTTTATCGGCATATTGGCGGCTGAAGCGGATTTCATCCTCGCCAGCCCTGCCGGTCACCACTTCTATGCCCTGCCCGCCTGCCTGCTTAAAGGCTGCCAGGGCCCGGTTCATGAATTTGGCGCTGAGTTTGTAGCGCATCGGATGGGCCAACACCGCGATGCCGCCCGCCGCCTTGATCCAATCGACGACTTCTTCCAATCCGGCCCATACGGTCGGCACATAGGCTGGCTTGCCTTTACTCAGATAACGGTCGAAGGCTTCCTGCTGGGTAGCGACATAGCGGTTTGCCAACAAAAAATCGGCAAAGTGGGATCGGGTGATTTCGCCGTCGCCAGCGGCCAGCATGACGGCCTGATAGGCGCCGGGGATGCGTTTTTTTTCCAGCTTTTCGGCTATTTTTTTGGCGCGCTCGCCGCGTATAGCCTGCTGCCGGGCGATGCCGTTCATCAAAGCCGGATGATGGGGATTTATGTTCAGGCCGACGATATGCAGGCATTGATTTTGATAGTTTGCCGACAGCTCGATCCCGTCGATCAAGCGCATACCCAGCGCCAATGCCGCTTGCCGGGCTTCCTCCAAACCGGCGACAGTATCGTGGTCGGTCAGCGCCAACACGGTAACGCCCTGTTGATAGGCGCGTTGTACCAGTTCGCCCGGCGGCAATGCGCCGTCGGAGGCTGTCGAATGGCTGTGTAGATCGTATTTTTCAGCCACTATTGATAGTCTCCGTATAGTTTGGCGTATAGACCGTTTTGCTGAATCAAGGCTTCATGTTTACCTTGTTCGCAAATCCGCCCTTCCTCGAATACATAGACATGATCGGCTTGCTTGACCGCGCTCAGGCGGTGGGCAATGATCAGCGTGGTTCTGCCGTTTAAAAATTCATTCAGCGCCTGATGCAGCTTGTATTCGGTTTCGCTATCCAGCGCCGAAGTGGCTTCGTCGAGTATCACCACCGACGGTTTGCTGACGATCATCCGCGCAATCGCCAGACGTTGCCGCTGACCGCCCGACAGGCGCATGCCTTGCCGGCCGACCACGGTGTCCAGGCCCTTGTGCAGATCCGCCACCGTGGATTTCAATTGCGCCATGTCCAGTGCATTCCACAGATCGCTGTCGCCAATCTCCCGGCCCAGGGTGAGATTGGCGCGTATGGTGTCGTTCAGCAGCGCCGGATGCTGCAACACCGTGGCGACATGCTCGCGCACCACGTCCAGACCGATACGGTTGAGCGGCACGCCGTCGAAATAAATCATGCCTTGATTGGGCGGATACAAGCCGATCAAGGTTTGAGCCAAGGTCGATTTGCCGCCGCCGCTAGCCCCAACCAATGCTATTTTCTCGCCGGCCCGTATATTGAGATTGATGCCGTTCAGCACCGGCTCGTCCTTATAGCTGAAATGCAGATTTTCGACGCCGACCGACACGGTTTTTTTATTCAGGAACGGATTTTCCAGATGCGGATAATTGGGTTCCCGTTGCAATTTCGTCAGCTGATTGACCCGCGCCAATGCGCCTCTTGCGGCATACAATGCCTGCTGTATGCTCAGAATTTCCTGCACCGGCGCCATCATGAACCACAGGTAACCGAAAACTGCCAGCATCTCGCCCATGGTCAAATCCGAATACAAAACCATCAGCATTGCAGTGGCGCGAAAAATGTCGAAGCCGAACAAAAAGGTCAAAAAACTGAGGCGCACGGTGGCATCGCTTTTCCAGGCGAATGCGGTCGAATGCTCCTTCACCGCCTGCGCGCTGGCTATCAATTGTTGGCAATAATGCTGCTCGCGGTTGCTGGCGCGAATCTGGTTGATGGCTTCCAGGGTTTCGCTCAGGGCCTGCTGGAATACGCCATAGGCTTTGTTTTCATTGGCTTTCAAATCTTTTATTTTCGAGCCTACCGCTCTGGCAAAATAAATCACCACCGGATTCAGAAAAATAATGAACAAACCGAGTTGCCAATGCATCCATAACAAGATGACCGCCGTACCGAACACCGTCAGGCAGGCCACCAACAACTTGCTGATGGTGGAACCTATGAAGTTGTCCAGGGTATCGAGATCCGTCACCATATGCGTCGTCACCGTGCCGCTACCGAGGCTTTCATATTCGGACATCGAAATGTACTGCAAATGATTGACCAGACTTTCGCGGATGCGAAAAATCACATCTTTGGCGATATTGGAAAACTGCCGGGTCTGAATAATGTTTAAAATCAGCGCAAACAGGCGTAACAGCAGGCTGGCGATTAATATTCCGGAAATATAAACAATGGGTAGCTGCCATTCCATCGGCAAATACGGATTGACGGTTTTCAGCACCAAACCGGGATGGTTGAGCAGCACTTCGTCGACCAGCAGCGGCATCAATAACGGCACCGGCACGCTAGCCGCCGTTGCCAGCACCGCGATGATATGGCCTGTCACCAGTTGTTTTTTGTGCTGCAGGGCAATTTGAAAAATAAAATGCCAGGAATATTCGGCTTGGCTGGACGAGCGCTGCTTTTTCAATGTTTGAGACGTATAAGGTTAGGCTGGGCGAATTATAATGGCTTATGTTTTTTGCAAAAACCATCCAAGGTTTGCGCTTTTGTTTTGGAGAATTGTATGACGTTTGCCGTCAGGCTGTTACTGCTGATCAACTTGCTGGCAGCCGGCATATCCGCTGCCTCCGCCTCCGAGCAATCGTTGGCCTCGATGCGCAAGGCGTTTCTGCAAGCCGAGCAATATATCAGTCAAGACCGCGATGCCGACTATTTTGCGTTGGCGGACAGCTTAAAAACTTACCCGTTGTATCCGTATCTGCAATATGAATGGTTGAAAAACCATCTTGACGACGACGCCAGCATCCTGACTTACTTGCGCGAATATGCGCAAAGCCGTTATGCAGGACTATTGCATCAAAAATGGCTGCTGCAATTAGGCAAGAAACAACAATGGCCGGCATTCATCAGTCATTACCGCAACAGCGATGATACCGAACTGCAATGCTACTACGCTCAGGCCCAATATCAAATCGGACAGCAGCAAGCGGCGCTCGACAGCGCCCGGCGGCTGTGGTTAAGCGGCAATTCTCAGCCGGAAGGCTGCGATGCCTTGTTTGCAATGCTCAAAGCATCGGTCTATTTCAATAGCGATCTGGTTTGGCAACGTTTTCAAGCGGCGCTAACTCGGAACAATACTCAATTGGCCACGCAAATGCAGACATTATTGCCGGACCAATATAAACCGGTTGCCGAAACCTGGCTAAAACTGCACCGCAAACCGCAACTAACAAAAGAGGCCGGCGACTGGAAACGTCAATATCCGCAAGCCGGCGAGCTGTTCGCCCACGCTATCGTCCGCTGGCTGGATAGCGATCCATCCGCCGCATTGAATGCGTGGGATACGGAAAAGCAGAATTTTACGATACCGGCCGAGGTTAACGCCGATACCGAAAAGCGCCTGGCACTGGCATTGGCTTTCAAACGCGACAGCCGCGCCTACGAAAGACTGTCGAAAATTGCCAATGCCGACAACTCAGTCCGGGAATGGCGGGTCCGCGCCGCGCTCAGCCAGCAAGACTGGGGGAATGTTGCCAGCGCCTTGGCGGCACTGTCCGAGGATGAAAAACGCCAGGATAAATGGCAATACTGGCAGGCCAGAGCCTTGGCGGCCTCGGGACAATCGGAACAAGCCAATGCCATCTTCCAGCCATTGGCCAAAAATCGAAGCTTTTATGGGGTCTTAGCGGCGAATAAATTACAGCAAGACATCGTCGTCACCAACCGCCCCGTGGTTGTCTCATTGCAGGAAATCGAACTTTTGCAGCAGCAAACCGATTTTCGGATCGTCGCGGAATTGCTCGCCATCGATAGAAGAGACGAAGCCAAGCGGCAATGGTGGTACGCAGCCGCACACCTGGATAGCCACGGCCTTAGCGTGGCCGCCAAACTGGCCCAGCAATGGCAATGGCCGGCGATGGCGATTTTTACCGTCGCCAAGGCCAATGACTGGGACGACATGGATCTGCGTTTTCCGCTGCAATATCTTACTCAAATTCAAGACAACGCCGCGGCACAACAACTGGACCCGGCGCTGATCTTTGGTTTGATCCGCCAGGAAAGCGCTTTCGATGAGCAAGCCGCCTCTCCAGCGGGCGCAAAAGGCTTGATGCAACTGATGCCGAAAACCGGCGAACAAATTGCCGCCAGCTTGAAAGACAACTGGGACCATGAATCCAGCCTGTTTAAACCCGACATCAATGTCAAATACGGCAGTTATTATTATAAAAAGCTGTTGAAACAATTCGACGGACATTTTTTGCTGGCCACGGCCGCCTATAATGCCGGCGCCAACCGGGTTAAACGCTGGCTGCCGGAAGGCAAGGCGCTGCCCGGCGACATCTGGATAGAATCCATCCCTTATAAAGAAACGCGCGGCTATGTGTCGTCGGTTTTGTTATACGCCCTGATTTACCAGCAACGGCTGCAAAGAAATACCTTTAAACCGGGGGACTTGATACGTGAAGTCATGCCCGGCTAAAAAATTGAGCTGATTTTTTAAGCCGACTATTGGATAATGGTGAGTGTTTTCATATCACTTAACCAGGTAAAAATTTAATGGAGAAACAGCACAGTTTCACGCGCGAAGAGTTGTTGATGTCAGGCCGCGGCGAATTATACGGCCCCGCAAACGCGCAGCTACCGCTCCCCAACATGCTGATGATGGATCGCATCATCCATATCTCCGACGAAGGCGGCAAGTATGGCAAGGGTGAAATTATTGCTGAACTCGACATCACGCCGGATTTATGGTTTTTCGACTGCCATTTTCAGGGCGACCCGGTCATGCCCGGCTGCTTAGGCCTGGATGCCATGTGGCAATTGGTGGGTTTTTACCTGTGTTGGATGGGCGGCCCCGGCAAAGGCCGTGCGCTAGGTTGCGGCGAAGTCAAATTTACCGGACAAGTACTGCCTACCGCTAAAAAAGTCACTTACAAAATCGACTTGAAACGCGTGATTCTGCGCAAACTGGTGATGGGCATCGCCGATGCCACCATGGAAGTCGACGGCAAACAAATTTACGAGGCCACCGATTTACGCGTCGGCCTGTTCACTTCTACTCAGGATTTTTAAGGTAGCTATCATGAGACGCGCGGTCGTAACAGGTTTAGGGATTGTTTCCAGTATCGGCAATAATCGGGACGAGGTAATCGAATCGTTAAGGGTCGGCCGTTCCGGCATCGTTCATGCCGACGTCTATGAGGAAATGGGCTTTAGAAGCCATGTACATGGTCCGGTCAATATCGATCTCGACGAGGTCATCGACCGCAAGATCAAACGTTTCATGGGCGATGGCGCCGCTTACAATTATTTGGCCATGCAGCAGGCGATTGACGATTCAGGGCTGGAAGAAAGCCAGGTTTCCAATTTCCGCACCGGATTGGTCATGGGTTCCGGCGGACCATCCACTTCCAACGTGGTTGAGGCCGCCGACATCCTGCGCTCCAAAGGCGTGAAAAAGGTCGGCCCATACATGGTGCCGCGTGCCATGTCCAGCACCAATACCGCCTGTTTGGCGACACCATTCAAAATCAAGGGCGTCAACTACACCATCAGCTCGGCCTGCGCCACCAGCGCACATTGTATCGGCCATGCAATGGAATTGATTCAGCTTAACAAACAGGATGTGGTGTTTGCCGGCGGCGGCGAGGAACTGCACTGGACCATGTCGGTACTATTCGACGCCATGGGCGCCCTGTCTTCCAAATATAACGACACGCCCGATACAGCCTCCAGGCCTTACGACGCCACTCGCGACGGCTTCGTGATTTCCGGCGGCGGCGGCGTACTGGTCATCGAAGAACTGGAACACGCCAAAGCCCGCGGCGCAAAAATTTACGGCGAATTGGTCGGCTATGGCGCCACTTCCGACGGTTACGACATGGTACAACCTTCCGGCGAAGGCGCGGTGCGTTGCATGCAACAGGCCATGTCCACCGTTGATGCCAAAATCGACTACATCAACGCTCACGGCACCAGCACCCCGGTTGGCGACACCCGCGAACTGGAAGCGCTGCGTACCGTATTCGGCAATAACGGCGTACCGGCGGTCAGCTCGACCAAATCGTTGACCGGCCACGCGTTGGGCGCCGCCGGCGTCAACGAAGCGATTTATTCGTTATTGATGATGCAGGAAAACTTTCTCAGTGCCTCCGCCAACATCGGCGAACTCGATCCCGGAGCCGCCGGCATTCCTATCGTCCGCGAATACCGCGACAACGTGACATTGAACACCATCATGTCCAACAGCTTCGGCTTCGGCGGCACCAATGCCACGCTGATTTTTCAGCGCTATAACGGCTAACTTTCTCCGCGGTCAAGACGCCAACCGCCTTGACCGCCCTCCTCCTTCCTATGTCCGACCTAGAACAAAAATCCAGAACCCAGTTCAATAAACTTCAGAAACGCCTGAGGCGCAGTGTTGGCGAAGCGATTGCCGACTACAACATGATAGAGCATGGCGACAAGGTGATGGTCTGCCTATCCGGCGGCAAGGATTCGTTTACGATGCTGGACATTCTGATCAACCTGCAGAAGACGGCGCCGGTCGATTTCGAAATCATCGCCGTCAATCTGGATCAAAAGCAGCCGGGTTTTCCGGAACACGTGCTGCCGGAATACCTGCAAGCCATCGGCGTGCCTTTCCACATCATCGAACACGATACCTACAGTATCGTCAAACGCATCATCCCGGAAGGCAAAACCACTTGCAGCCTGTGCTCCAGATTAAGACGCGGCACGCTATACGGTTTCGCCAGGGAACATAACATCACCAAGATAGCCTTGGGCCATCACCGCGACGACATCATAGAGACTTTTTTCCTGAACATGTTTTACGCCGGCAAGCTCAAGGCCATGCCGCCAAAACTGCTCAGCGACGACAAACAAAATATCGTGATCCGTCCATTGGCCTACTGCCGCGAAAAGGACATCAACCGCTTCGCGGCTTTCAAAAAATTCCCTATCATTCCCTGCAACTTGTGCGGCTCGCAGGAAAACCTGCAGCGGCAGGCAATGAAACAGATGCTGACCGCTTGGGACAAGCAATTCCCCGGCCGCATCGAAACCATATTCGCCAGCCTGCAAAACATCGCGCCATCGCAGATGCTCGATACCGGCTTATTCGATTTTGCCGGCTTGCAACGCGACCCCGACTCGACAATGCAGCGCATCGCTTCCGATGAGCCTGGATTGGACATCCTTGAACGCTAACTTGATGGAATATAACCATGAAAAACACTATTCTGGTGACGGGCGGGGCCGGTTACATCGGCAGCCATACCTGTGTTGAGCTGCTAAATAACGGCTTCGAGGTGATCGTCGTCGACAACCTCAGCAACAGTAAAATCGAAGCTATCCGCAGGATTGAAAAAATCACCGGCCAAACAGTCGACTTTCATCAAGCCGATATCAACGACCCAACCGCCCTTAACCGTATTTTCCAAGACCATAAAATCGATGCAGCGATTCACTTCGCCGGCCTCAAAGCCGTCGGCGAATCCTGTCAGCAACCGCTCAACTATTACCGGAACAACATCAGCGGCACCGTAGTACTGCTGGAAACAATGGCCGAACACGGTGTCAAAAACCTGGTATTCAGCTCATCCGCCACCGTCTATGGCGACCCTCATGCAGTACCGATCACGGAAAACTTTCCGCTACAGGCCACCAATCCTTACGGCCGCACCAAGCTGTTTATCGAAGAAATTCTCCGCGATGCCAGCGCCGCCGATGCGCTTAACCACGGCAGTCAGCCTTGGAAAATAGGAATATTGCGCTATTTCAATCCGATAGGCGCGCACGGCAGCGGCCTGATAGGCGAGGATCCCAACGGCATTCCCAACAACCTGATGCCGTATCTGTCGCAAGTGGCCATCGGCAAGCTGGAAATCCTGTCGGTATTTGGCGACGATTACCCTACTCAGGATGGCACCGGGGTACGCGATTACATCCATGTCGTCGATCTGGCTCAAGGCCACATCAAAACCTTAGAATATCTGATGCGGCAAGCCGACGAGGCATCGGTCTGCGAGGCATTCAACCTCGGCACCGGTACCGGCTACAGCGTGCTGGACATGGTAAATACTTTCAAGAAAATCAGCGGCCGCGATGTGCCTTACAAAATAACGCCACGCCGTCCCGGCGATGTTGCCGCTTGTTATGCCGACCCCAGTTTATCCAGGCAAAAACTGGGCTGGGAGGCGCAAAAAAATCTGGACGAAATGCTGACCGACGCCTGGCGCTGGCAAAAAAACAACCCCAACGGTTACGACTGATCGTTATCGGCCGCCGACAACACGCCGCCGTTTTCAACGCGGTTTCTGCCGTTGCGTTTGGCTTCGTATAAAGCCGCATCGGCGGCTTGGATCAGCTGGGCGGCAATTTCCGTCACCGGTTTCCTAATGGCCTGAGCAGGTTGGTAGGTTGCGGCACCAATGGAAATGGTTACCGGAATGATTTGCTCCGCGTATTCGATGCGTAAATCGGCAATGCTTAAGCGTATCCGCTCGGCAATTTCGCCGGCGATTTTCTCATCGCTTTGCGACAGCAAGGCGACGAACTCCTCGCCGCCATAACGCGACAGCACATCGTTACTGCGCAACTGTTTTTTGATGACGCCAGCCACCTGGATCAACACCTGATCCCCTGCCTGATGACCGAAACCGTCATTGATACGCTTGAAAAAATCGATGTCCAGAAACAGGCAGGATAAAGACTCGCGGGTGCGCTGACTGCGATCCAGTTCTTCTTCGATGCGTTGTTCCAGGAAACGGCGATTGTTGACGCCCGTCAACGGGTCGATCAGGCTGGTACGGCGCATGGTCTCGAAATTAATATTATTTTCCAGACAAATACTGATCACCGAGGCGATATGCTCGATAAAATCGGTCGCCATGCTATGAGTGAAGCGATTGGCCTGATAACTGCCGAGATTCAGCGAACCGAGACATTTACCTCTACGCATCAGCGGCGCGATTACCACCGAGGCCGGCTTTTTCAGGTCCGGGAAAAATTGAGCGCAACTGGCTGTCTGATAAACCCCCAGAAACGGCCGGATTGGCAGACCGAAGTTGCTTTGCAGGAATTGATCGTCGCCGATCAGAAACAAGCCTTCTTTCGTTTGATAATCATAATTATCGATATCGAGATAGCCGGCTATTTCGGCTTTCGGATCGATCAGGCACAGACTGATCACATCCAGATCGAACAAGGCCCGGCTCTCGCCCAGGATAAATTCAATCATTTCCGCCAAGGCGCTAAGACTCAACAATCGCATCTCAAACCGCTGCAGACGTTTTAGCGTAATACTATTATGCTGGACACGATTCAACATGCCATCCAGATGGCTTTGCAGGACACTCAAGCCTGTCGTAATATCTTCTTCCAAGGTCTATCTCATCTCGATTTTTGACTGAAATAAGCCTAGCAGCTTTCTAGGAAAATGCTTAATCCAAACCGTTCCCGAAGACCGATATGGCATCGGCATTGCCAAATTGTCGTCACAAGCAAATGAGGGTTCATCGCCATATATTATAACCATCATACCTTACGGCTATCGACCATGACATCAAGATTAGGCGTCTCATGCAATAAAAAACCTGCTTTTTAGATCAAGAATCGGGGGCACTAAATTAGGCCGTTAGCTGTTACAATCCCAACTCCATTTCTCGCAGCCGGGAGAACGATTATGTCCCTAAATCTTAACGAGTATCGGGTATTTGGAGACACTTACAAACACTTCGATACGCTGCAATCCCGATGGCCGCGCCGGCTATTTATTTTCCTGTCTGTTTTTCTACCGCTTTTTCTGGCCACCCAAACCTACGTTTTTTTGCAACCGGCGGTTTATGTCAGCGAGGCTTCGGTATTAACCACCGCGGCAACCGATATCGATCAAGCCAGCCCGAATGCCGATCTTCAACACGTCAGCATTCAAAAGCAGTTGCTGCTCGGCCAGCCAATACTGGACAAAACCTTAGAAACCCTGCAGAAACAAGATAGTACGGAACATTGGTCGAACGATGAGTTACGAACGATGTTTGCGGTCGTACCGGTTGTCGACACCAATTTATTAAAACTGGTGGCGGAAGGATCGCAACCACGCGCATTGCAACACGCCGTAAACGCTTGGCTGGAGGCTTATCGGCAGGCCAGAGCCGATTATGTCGCGGAAATCTCCGAAAAAGTCACCAACACCCTTAATGACGAGCTGACGCGGATTGAACTGCAAATAAACGACAAGCGCCGCGACATTAATGAATTCCGGTTGAAGCACGACATATTATCGGTAGAAAGCGCCGATAACCTGGCCCATGCCCGATTGCAGGGATTAAATCAATCGTTGAACAAGGCCCTTGAAGAAGAAGTTAAGGCCGAAGCCAGGATGGACGCCCTTCACAATGCTATAGCTCAAGGCAAAACCGTGGTACCGGATAGCGATTCGAAGGCATTAGCCGTCATGATAGAACAGGCTGAAAGGCTAAGGGAAAAACTAGTAGGGTTGCGGAGCCGTTTCACCGACGAATACATCCGCTTTAACCCCTCCCTGCGCAAACTACCCGAGCAATTGGAAGAACTGGAAAGCAAAATCAATACCAAGCTCCAATCCGGTGGCGGCATCGCCGTACAGGAAGCCGAAAACAATTATGCCGCCGCCCATCAAGCCGTTGCGACCATACAACGGCAAATGACCGCGCATAAACAAGAGGCAGCCGAATATACCGGCCAATTCGCCAAACATCAGGCTTTACAGCAAGAATTGCAAAAACTCGAAAACCTAAAACAGGATATCAAACAACGGCTGGTCGATATTGAGGTCAAGCAAAGACAGAAATATCCGCAAGTCGATGTGATTGATACGGCATCCTTACCCAGTAAACCGATCAGACCCGATTATTGGCTGGAATCGGCGATAGCCTTCGCGGCCAGCCTGGCGCTTGGCCTGTTAGCCGTCTGGATGGGCGATTATTTGCGCCGCGAACAACCGATTCCCACGATGGAAACGGTTTCGGCCACCCAGCTACCGCATGAAGCAAGACAGGCGTTTGGCGGATTTTCCATTCCCCAGGCCATTTATTACGATCCATTAAAAGTATTGGAAAACGATACCGGCTCCAGGGAATTGTCGTATGCCGAAACAGCCGCGTTGTTTGCCGCCGCCGATCATCGGACCAAACAAATTATTGCCTTGCTGCTAAACGGCTTGTCCGACGCCGAGATTATGTCCTTAACAGCAGACTGTTTCGATCTACAACAACAAAGCATTAACATTCCACTCTCAGAACGTCAGCTGGCGATGACTCATTGTACAAAGGCATTGCTTGCCGCCTCCGATTGGCAAGCAATCCAATCGCCCCTTGAAGAATTCGACGCCATACTCACCTGTGCAGCCATCGACGGCGGTCTATTCGGTGCCGAACAAATCAAGGCGGACACCCTAAGCTATACCTACACATTATTCCTGATTCGCCAAGGTATCAGACTAGCCGATCTGACCAAGATTATCGGCCCAATCAGTCCTAGCCGCTTGTTGCAATTGGGTAAATTTTCGCCTGACGGCGCCGGCTTGCCTCTGGAACAGATCGACAGGGATTATCTGAAAAATCAATGCGAGGCGGAGCAGCCCGAATAGACATGATCGCAAAGTTGCCAACGCTTGCAGTTACTGCGCCGTGAAGCGATATGGCAGAAGCCAATTCGGCAAACTGCAACAGAATCGGCTTAACTAAGAGGCCAAATAGCGCGGATTTGAAACAAGTCCCTATTAACACTTTCCACGGAAATTATGAGCAAAACCCCATTGCTCAATACGTTGAATTAGTGCTACATTCGAATACGGTCGAGTTTTAATCGCCGTGCGCTTTCGCCCATACCGTTTTTATAAAATCGGTCATTATTTCTTTGAGAAACAGTGAATCATTTTTCGATGGGATACAAACCGCCTTAGATTAATCAGGGGAGACCGGAAATAATTATTATCGCCTAAAGCCGCCAAAATTTAGTTTAAACCTTGAGCGAACTTGTATTAAAACAATATCAATAAAATGGGAAGTTCGTGTTCAAGCAACAAACCATAGAGTTACGCAGTTCTCACAGCCGCGAACGAAAACTCGTCGATGTTACGGATGGGAAACGTTACCTCATAGGTAGTGGCAGTGATAATGACATTACCTTGCAGGGACCCGACATTCTCCGGAAACACGCCTGTCTGCAGCTGTTGCCGGAAGGTTTACGCCTTGAACCGATTGAGCAATCCCCGGTATCGGTCAACGGTACCCCCATTATTGGCTCGGCTACGTTGGAAGACGGCGATTGGCTGTCTCTCGGTTCCTGCCTGTTCCAAATCAATTTTTCCTCGCCTTCCGCCGCCCCAAGTTCTCCAGCCCAAACCGCGCCTAAAGTTGGCATCTTGAGCATCGGCCGCCTGCCCGAATCCGACTTAGCGATCGACTCGCCGCTGGTTTCCCGCGAACACGCCAAATTGTATTGCGGCCCGGAAGGCGTGGAAATCGAAGACCTTCACAGCACCAACGGCACGTTCGTCAACGGCCGGCAAATCAGCGATAAAGTGCGTTTGCAACAGGGCGACCGTATCGCCATCGCCTCGTTTATTTTTCTATTCACCGGCGAAGCGCTGGAAGCCATCGAGACTTCGGGCCGGGTAGGCGTGGAAGTCCGCAATCTTTATAAAGAAGTGCTCGACCGCTCCAGCAAACAAACCAAACGCTTATTGGACGATATTAGCCTGGTCATCGAACCGGGGGAATTTGTCGCCATCTTTGGCAGCAGCGGTTCCGGCAAGTCCACGCTGCTGGATGCCCTGAACGGCCGCCGTCCCGCCACCGGCGGCAATATTTTCTATAACGGCGCGGATTTGTACGCTTATTTCGACGCCTTCCGCGCCTCCATAGGCTATGTGCCGCAACAGGACATCGTTCACCGCAAGATCACCATCCGCCACGCCCTGCAATACACCGCCCGGCTGCGGCTACCGCCCGACACTTCGCAAGCGGAAGCCGATGAATATATCGAGCGGGTTCTGGAAAAGGTGGAGTTGACGGAAAAAGCGGATTTACCTATCGACACCCCCGCCCCTTTGAGCGGCGGGCAGTTGAAGCGGGTCAGCCTGGCGGTGGAACTGGTCGCTAACCCGAATATTCTTTATCTGGACGAAGTTACCAGCGGACTGGACGCGGGTACCGACAAACGTATGATGCATTTGTTCGCCGATCTGACTGCGGATCAAAAAACCGTCATCTGCGTCACTCATACCCTGGAAAACATCGATGTTTGCCATCAGATCATTTTGCTGCACAAAGGCAAGCTGGTTTATTTCGGCCCACCCCAGGAAGCCGCCGGCTACTTCGGCGTGAATCGCCTCTCCGATGTTTACGAATTACTGGAAAGCAACCCGGCCGAGTTTTGGGCGGAGCAATACCGGTCTTCGAGCTTGTATGGCCGCTACGTGCTGGAACGCATGGACCGCGAAGCCGCCCGGCAAGACGCCGGCCATTCCGCCGCCAGCCTGCAAATGCTAAATCCGCGAACATCTTGGTTCGATGGGCGACAGGCCGGCACCTTGATGCGGCGCTACTGGGATCTGATCTTTTCGGACAAAAAAAACCTGTTGATTCTACTGTTACAGGCGCCTCTGATTGCCGTCGTGATTGGCTTGGTGTTTAGTACGGAAGGGCTGGCACCGGCCCGAGCGGCGGCGGAAAGCCAGATCGTGTTTATTCTGGTGCTTTCCGCCATCTGGTTCGGTACGCTGAGTTCGGCCCGCGAACTGGTCAAGGAATTGCCCATTTACTTGCGCGAACGTTCGGTGAATCTGGGACTCGCGCCTTATCTACTGAGCAAACTACTACCCTTGTCTATACTCTGTCTGGTCCAATGCGCCTTGTTGCTGGGTATCGCCATGGCCATGCTGGATTTACCGGGCAGTTTCCTCGAACGCCTGGTCTCGCTATTCCTGGCCGGACTGGCGGCAACCTGCATGGGCCTGGCGGTCAGCGCCTTCGTCGACAGCAACGACAAGGCGGTGGCGATGGCGCCCATTTTGCTGATTCCGCAAATGGTGCTGTCCAACGCCGCGGTGCGGCTGGGCGAGACTTCCCAGTGGGTGGCTAAATGCAGCATGATTTCCTTCTGGGCGCTGGATGCCATGAAAACCACGCTAAGCTCGGAAAGCCGAGCGGCTCGCGATCTGGCCGGCCAGGTCATCATGCCTATCACAGGCACATTCGGCAAGGATTTGGCGATGGTCGCCGCGTTGGGCACCCTATTCCTGGGCTTGGCCGTGTTAGGACTGAAATTGAAAGACCGCAAACAATGAATATGGATACATCGGATAAAACACTCTTGGCTGACGACAAAACCGTGGTGGCTCCCCGCACCGCGCCACAGACACATGTTTGTCCTGTGTGTGGAACAGCCAACACCCAGGAACAATTGCTGGAACGCGATTATCGCTGCAGCAACTGCAGGCTGGAATTAGCACATCTGGATTATGCCGCCAACGGTACTATCCGCGGCATTTTCGGTTGGCTATGCGGCGTGGGCGACGTGGTGCTCGACCGCTATCAAATAAAATCCGTGCTCGGCAAGGGCGGCTTCGGCGCCGCCTATCTGGCGGACGATCTGCAATTAAACGGCAAGCATAGGGCACTGAAGGAAGTCCCCTTGCCGATGTTCGACGAATACGAAACTTCGCTGCTGAGCCGGCTCGACCATCCGGCCATTCCCGACATCATCGATCGCAGAACCGTGAACGGCATGGTGTATCTGGTGTTGAAATTCGGCGGCAGCCGAACCCTGGGCGGCGAACGTAAGCAATATCCCGACCGGCGCATCCCCAAAGAGAAGCTATTCCCCTGGATGCGCCAGCTATGCGATGTACTGATCTACCTGCACGGACAAAACCCGCCCATCATACATAGGGATCTCAAACCCGATAACATCCTGCTGAACGAAGACGAGCGCATCATGCTCATCGATTTCGGCATCGCCAAGGAAGCCGTGGCCGACGGCAGAACCCGCACCTTGGCCATGGCCGTCACTGTGGGATTCAGCCCCCCCGAGCAAGTCATGGGCACCGGCACCGACGTGCGAGCCGACGTGTATGCCTTGGGAGCGACCTTTTACGCGCTGCTGACCGGCAAGAATCCCACCCCTGCTCATGAGCGGATTGCCGGCGTGGAGCTGGTTCCGCCTTCGCAACTGGTTCCCGATGTGCCGCCGGAGGTGGAAGAGGCGATCGTCAAGTCCCTCAACCTGAACATGCACCATCGCCAGCAGTCGGTAAAGGAATTTGCCATGGCTTTAAGCGGCATCGAGGCCGTGGAGCTTTCCCGGCCGATCACAAACCAGGAACAGGCGCAACGCACCGTGGCGTTGGGCCGCTCCACCGAAAGCACCCTCGGCAAACCCACCGGGCTCAAGCTTCCCACCGGACGCGCCACTGCCGCCCATGGGCAACCGGCATCCGTACGCATTCCGCAATCGCAATCGCGCTCGCAACGCACGTTGATCCTGCCCTTGATTGGCATCACCATCGTCCTGGCGGCCCTGGTCACCGCCGCTTATTATTACTTCGCCAAGTCGCCCGAGACCACAGATGCCACTCCGCAACCGGCCATAAGCAACGAGGTTCAGCCGACGCAACCCGTCCTGCAACCCATTGTCGAGCCAACGCCGCCACAACAGCCAAGCACGCCCCCAGCCCCTATTCAAACACCGATACAGACCAATCCCCCGCTGCAAACCCAGCCGCAGCCACCTGCCGTCACGGGTACTCGCGAGCCGTCAGGGGAAAGCGGATCGGCACAGGAAATGCTGAAAAATCGCGTGGTGGAACCCGAAGCTGCGCCGCCACCGGTGTCAGTCCCCGTTCAGCCGAAGCCTAAACCCAAGCCCAAGCCTGCGACCGCCGCTCCGGCGGAACGCAGCAGTCCGCAGCCCCCCAAAAGCGCGGAACAACCCTCCTGGGTCATCATTCCAGGCGGCGCACGCAAAACCGATTAAACTGGACCCTTATTTTTGCAGGCAATTTAACCCGATCGGAGGTATTTATATGTCATCCACCCTGACAACCCATTGGCCTTCGCTGCGACCCCGTTCGCTAAGAAGTATCCTGGCTCCGCTGGCACTCAGCCTGATAGCCGTTACGAGCACCGCCGTGGCCGATTTGGCCGGCATCGGCATGCCCGGCGGCTACGGCTTGAAAATCTATAAGGTCAACTACGCCTTATATCCATACGTGCAGGTCTATTTCCGTACCTTCGATCAAAACCAGCAACCCTTGATCAACCTCAACGATATGAACATCGGGCTGATGGTGAAAGGCCAATCCTATGACCCGATGAAACGGCAATCCACGATTCAACCGCTACGGCAGCGTCCGGAAGCGACCCGCACGGTATTGGTGCTGGATGCCAGCCGCTCCATGGCGGGTGCCCCGTTCGAAGCCTCCCTGGCGGCAGCGGCACGTTATATCGACAGCAAGCGCCCCCAAGACGAAGTAGGCGTATTATCGATACGCGACACCAAAGAAGGTTACGATATCGTCTCCCAGTTCGAGCGCGATCCGAGAGCCCTGGGCCGCCGCCTGCTGGATGTTCGCGCCGACGGCAACAAAACCCGGCTGTACGACAGCATAGGCGCGGCCATGCAGATGTGCGGCATGAGCTCCCAGGGAGCGGTGTCGCCAAGCCCGGAAAACTATGTGGTTTCTTGCTCCATCGTGGTATTCTCGGACGGCATGGACGAAGGCAGCGCCTTATCCCGGGAGGAACTGAATGGGCGCATCACCAACATGACCATTCCGATTCCGGTTTATTCCCTGGCCTATTCCAAGATCAGCCAAAAATATTTCACCAACCTGGAGTCTATTTCCAAGAACTCCTTCGGGGTTTATTATCTGATCGGCGAAACCATGAACAAAATGCAGCAGGTCGTGGAACAAATACAAAATGTCGTACAAAGCGATTATGTGGTGACGTTCCGCTCCTATGTACCGGTGGACGGCGAGGAACACAGTTTCAAGCTGGGCTTGGAATACCCTACAGGCAGCGGCAAGTTTACCTATGAGGGCGCCAAGTTCGAAGCGATCGAACCGCCGCCCTCGCCGCAGCTCCAGCAACTGATTCAGCAGTTGAATCAATCGATTCCACCGCTGCCCGTGGGCGCCATATCGCCTTATTTCGACAAGACCCAGGCGCCCGCCTCTTTTGGCGCCCCTAAATAACAAACGGAGTAAACCCATGAACAAGGCCTTTAATCGAAAAAACCTGATCGCCTTGGCGCTGTTCCCGGTATTGATGACCGGCGGTTGCGCCACCCAACAGGGCACCGATCAATTGACGGGCGCCGGCGTCGGCATGGCGGGCGGTGCGGCGCTGGGTTGCCTGACCGGTTTCCTGGCTAGCGGCCACGCGGGAGGCTGCGCCACCGGCGCGGCTGTCGGCGCGGCTGTCGGCGCAGTGGCCGGATGGGGCGCTGTCAAAGTCAGCCAATATCAGGCTTCTCAGGTGCGTTCGGCACAGGAAGACCAGCAAATATACGGTTTGACCAAGTCGGTAAACGCCACTCAAATCAAGATCAACAAGGGAACATCCACGCCTAGCATGGTAAGTCCTGGAAGCTCGGTGAAACTGTTCACGGATTATTCCGTACAGTTGCCGGCCAACATGAGCACCACGCCGGTTTCCGAAAGCTGGACTTTAAAGAAAGACGGCAAGGTGCTGGCTGAACTTCCTCCGCAAAACAGTCAAAGAAGCTCCGGCGGCTGGAATGCCGACGCCACGGTGCCGATTCCGACTAACGCCGAGCTCGGCACCTATGTGATCGAACACAAGGTTCTGGCTGGAAACAGTTATGACACCGACGAATCCACTTTCGTCGTCACCCGTTAAACCGGCATTGTCGCGCGGCCCAAGGTTCGCGCGACAAATCTGGGTTGCCTGTCTGCTGCTGGCGGGATCGATCGGCGCCACGAACGCAAACGGCCTGTGTCCCGGGGAGATGGAACGAGCCATGAAGCTGCGTCAGCGCATCGTCCGCGAGTGGCCGTTGCGCCCCAGTACCGACCCGGTAAGCCAATATGTGCAAAATCTCGGCGTCCGCCTGGCCGAACGGTACGGCGCCGGCGGCAGAGGCATTCCCTGGCGTTTTACCTTGGTCCGCAATCTGGCTCCGAACGCGTTCTCCATCGGTGCCGGCAATGTTTTCATCAACGAGGGCGCCGTCAGCTTCGCCCAAAGCGAAGCGGAACTGGCCGCGATTCTAGCCCATGAGTTAGCCCATGAACTGGCCGGGCATTTTTGCGAGGAATCCCGTTCAAATTCTCGCGGCCTGTTCGATATTTTCACCGTTCCGGAAACCCAGCAATACGACGCGGACGTCGGCTCCCTGACACAGATAATCAATCCCGTTAAGGAGCGGCAAGCCGACCAAATCGCTCTTTCAGTACTGCAGGCAGCCGGATTCGATCCCCGAGCCATGCTGGATGTCGCCCGGCGCCTGCCTTCGGGAGTCGCGGGACATTTGCCGGATGCCGGCCGTATTCAGTCGCTGGAGCAAACCATGGCCAATATCCCGCCGATAATGGCTGGAAGTTCCGACGACTTTCACACTATCAAACATATTCTTAGTTCCGAGTAATTCGCCAAACATGTCTGTAACTAGCCAATTTTAATGACCAACCCTTTTATCGAGTTTAATCGCGACGAGTAACTGCCTAACGCGGCGTTGTTTTATCCTGCATCCCTCAATAGATAATTTGAACGGTTGGTAACCAGACTCTACATGAATAACATCCATTTCGGCCACGGCACTCATGCCGGTCTAATCCGGGCATGCAACGAAGATAGCCATGTTTGTTTGCCTGGGTATGGACTATGGGTGATAGCCGACGGCATGGGCGGCCATGCCGCCGGCGATGTGGCCAGCAGCATCGCGGTAAGGGAAATAGCAAGCTGTATCGAGCAGGGCCAATCTCTAACCGAGGCCATTGAAACCGCCCACCGCTCAATACAAATGGCCGCGGAGCAAGACGTTCAACTAAAGGACATGGGCTCGACCGTGGTTGCGCTGAAACTCGACCTGACCCATTACGAAATCGCCTGGGTCGGCGACAGTCGAGCCTATCTATGGGATGGCACAACGCTTCGCCGCCTCACCAAAGATCATTCCTATATTCAGATGATGATCGATAGCGGCATGTTATCCGAAGAAGACGCCTCGGCAAATCCAAATTCCAACGTCATTTCGCAAGCCCTTGGCACTGGCGGCGCCGCGTCGGACGAGATCAAGGTCGATACGGTCTCGGGTGAATTGGATGCAAACGATACCTTGTTATTGTGCACCGACGGCCTTAGCGGCGAACTGTCCGATCGTGAGATAGCCGCCATTCTGTCGGAAACAACCGAAAATCAGAGCAAAGCCGATAGCCTCATCGCCGCGGCCTTGAAAACCGGCGGCAAGGATAACGTCACGGTGATTGTGCTCACCGCAGAGTAATACAGGCCGAACGCCGCACATTGATGTTTTTAAGCCTTCGGTTAATCGGCCTTACGGCCTCTCCAGATGGACACCAATAGCCAGACGCCAAGGATGCTGGCGGAGACGAAACCGATAAATCCGAAAACCGGCATCCCCAAAATCTCCGGTCCGCCTTTAACAGTCATGATGATAGAAGTACCGATAATCAGCGCGGCCGTGACGATGCCCATCGTTAAGCGGGTAATGGCGGCATTGAGTTTATTGATATGCCGGTCCAGCCCCCTGACATTGATATCCACCTGAACAGTGCCCTTACGGGACGCTCTTAACAGTTGGTGCAATTCCTTTGGTAGCGCGGACAGGAGTTCGGCGATGACGACCAGATTGCGCCAACCGCGCTTTGCAATGGCTTCGGGCTTATAGCGGTCGGCGATAAGCTTCTGGATGATGGGTGCCGAGAAATCCAGTGTATTAAACTCGGGCTCAAGGTATCTGCCGAAGCCGTCCAGGGTGATATAGGCCTTAATCAACAGCGCAAGGTCGGGCGGCAAGCTTAAATTGTGATCCCTGATGATCACCATCAGATCGCCTATCATCATCGGCAGACTCAGGTCCTTAAGCGCCAGTGAACTGTAATGTTCGACAAAGCCATCGATCTCCACCACCAAAGTGGTCTGGGTATCGGTCTTGACGATGTCCGACCAGTCTTCCAATATCTCCACGACGGTGGCCGCATGATGGTTGACCATGCCGTACAAAAAGCTAATCACCTGCTCCCGGCGCTCCTCGGTCAAACGGCCCATCATGCCGAAATCGATGAAGGCCAGCCGGTTATCGGCCAAATAGAAGACATTCCCCGGATGCGGATCGGCATGGAAGAAACCGTCGACCATGATCATTTGCAGGACAGCCTTGACGCCTCTTTCCGCCAGTAAACGCTTATTCAGCCCGGCGGTTTCCACCCCGTTCAGATCCCTGCCCAGGATGCCGTCGACATATTCCTGAACGTTGAGCCTTTCGCCGGTGAATTCCCAATAGACCTTGGGAATCATGATATTGGCGTCGCCGGCCAGATTGGCGGCCACCCGTTCGGCATTCCGGCTCTCCGCGGCAAAGTCCAATTCCCGGCGCAGCGACTGGGAAAATTGCCGGACCACTTCCCGAGGATGATAGCGGCGCAATTCGGGGACGTCGGTTTCGACAATGTCCACCAACCGATCCAGCAAATGCAGATCGGCTTCGATAATTTTGCGTATCCCGGGCCGGCGAATCTTCAACACCACCGGAGTGCCATCCTTTAAGACGGCTTTGTGAACCTGGGCCAGAGAGGCCGCCGCAATCGGCTGGGTATCCACTTCCATGAAAATATCGCCGATAGGGCTACCAAGATCCTCTTCCAGTTGTGGAAGCAAATCGGCAAACGGCAAGGGTGGAACCTGGTCGAGGAGTTTTTCGAATTCCGCAATATACGCCGACGGAAACAAATCCACCCGCGTCGCCAAAATTTGCCCCATCTTGATAAAGGTCGGCCCCAGCTCTTCCAATATATGACGCACACGGCGAGGCGTATCCAGCCTGGCATATTCTTCGGCGTGTTGCCAATGCAAGGTCTTGCCGACCCGCGCCAAAACCCGCTCCAAGCCGAGTAATTGCACGAAACCGCCGAACCCGTAACGGATTAAAACGGTGGCAATGTCCTGCATTCTGCCAAGATCCTTAGCGGCATTCAAAAATTCCCAGAGCATGATGAGTCCCTATGGCGGACTATTTTACGGGCCGGTTGGGATCGAGACTCTCGGCGATGCCGGTCAGAATCCCGCTGCCTATCTTGGCCAGGATTGAGGTGGTGGTGGCTACAGCGTGCTGGCCTTTTAGCCGGACGTTATCCAAAGTCTCCAAGGCGGCTTGGCTCTGTCTGCCAACGGCGGTGCCATTCTGACGCGCATGGTCAATGAAATTCCGGGCTATGTCCAAAATCATCTGGTTGCTGCCATGCGTGACTTTCTCGAGCGTTTCCAGAAAAATTTTTTCCAGGTTTTTGAGCTCATCGGTCGCCTGATTCAGATCGTGGTGGGAAAACTCGCTAACGCGGGAGGCCGCCTCCTCGATCGCCAGTTTCGAAGCCTCGGCGGTTTTTTCCAAGGCATCGTCTATCGCCGACACCGCCTCGGTAAAGGCCGATTTTGCCGGTTCATACTGACTATTCATGCCTGCGCTAATGCCTTTGAAAACCGCTTCCACGACGCTTTTAATATTATCCACATCCAGTTCGCGCTCCGTCAGCGCCCGAAGCGTAATCGTTCGGACTCGCTGATAAATATCGACGCCCGATTCCAGCGTTTCCCGGACATCATTTTCGATTTGATGGGTTGATTGGGACATGACAGTTCTCCGTGCTGATTGATAGAAACCTGCGAAGCGCTATTAGAATAGCAAGTAAGCGATCGGTTCACGAGAAACATCGAAGTTAAGTGGTGCCTTTTACACACTGGCTTTCAGTGCCTCGGCCGCTCACCCGCTCAATGACAGCCATAGGGCATGCCGAACAGAGTGTGCAACGCACGGATTGCGAACGATACGCTTCGCGCTTCACCGTATCCGAGCTCACCTGCTTCCGAGCTCGACCATTGCAGAAAGTTTCTCCAGCGATGGAGCTCAGCGGTCCAAGTAATTTTCTCGGCCGTTCTAAGGCCGTAAGGTGTAACGATAGGCCGTCAAGCCGTATTGCGCCGCATGGAATGCGTTTAACATTCGGCGTGATGCCCGTTGGTTGTTGCTTTCTACGCGGGCTTCCCGTAAAGCCGACAAACAAAGCAGTGAAGCACAGACCGCATCTAGAGCTTTTAATAGCCAATACCATTGCGTAAAATTACTGCGCATAAACAATGCACAAGGAATTTCCATGCAAACCGTCTTCAACACTAATGCTCCCAAAAAAGCAGCCAATCTTAGTGTCAACAGCGAGTTGTTGAACCAAGCCAAAGCCCTGCAGATCAATTTATCCGCAGTACTGGAACGCGCTTTAGCCGAAGCCATACGCGACAAACAGCGGCAACAATGGTTAAAAGACAATCTACAATCAATCGAAGACTACAATCAGCGTGTCGAAGCCGAGGGTTGTTTCAGCGATAGTTTGCGGAATTTTTGATGGCACAATTCACCCTGTACCGCAATAACAACAGGCAAACTCAGGGACGCTACCCTTTTCTTCTCGATATCCAAAGTGATTTTTTAGATGCGCTGAAAACCCGACTCGTTATTCCTGTCATCCAGCTGGCCGACCAAAAACCGATCACCCGCTTGAATCCGATTTTTGAATGGGAGGGACAGCCATACCTGCTTCTGGCTCAGGAAATGGCCGCCATACCTGAGAACAACCTGGGCATTAGGATTGCCGAACTAAAAGATCTCCGCAGCGAAATATTGGCGGCGGTAGATTTATTAATTACCGGAATCTGATCGAACCGCTAAAAACTAAGGAGCCGATGTTTAACTAAGCCATAAGGTGTAACGGTAGGGCGTCGATAGGCGCAGCCGTATTACGCCGTATGGAAGCGTTTAACATTCGACGGGTATTGCACCCTGTGCGAGTTACACCACCTTTAGCGCATCAAGTTTCGGCTTGTGTACCCCCCCTCACCCCAACCCTCTCGGCAATAGCTCCTGCATTGTCCTACTACCTACATCCATGTAGGGCATCCCGCAGGGCAAGGGAGCATCAATGTGCCGCAGCTTGATGTGCAATGACTAAAAATCACACCGTCAAAACTCATTCCGGCTAGCAGTTTCGCTAATCAAACCTTCGCGCGTCCTTGGGCAATTTGTCAAATATCGAATGCCTGGATATGCCATAAATTTCCGGATAAAACACCGCCCCCAGATGCAAGCCATAAGGCGGCGCGGTCGCGGCGGCTTGGGCCCGGTCCTTGATGTCCAACAATTGTTCGGTCCATGTCTCCGGCTGCTTGCCCAGGCCGATTTCCATCAACACCCCGGCGATGTTTCTGACCATGTGATGCAGGAAAGCATTGGCGCAGATGTCGATAATGACCAATTGCTCCTGGCGATAAACCTCGATGAAATGCATCATCCGATTAGGACTAAGCGACTGGCAGCCTTGGGCGCGGAATGAGGAAAAATCGTGCTCGCCGATCAAAAACTGCGCGGCCTGATGCATTTTGTCGGCATCCAGCGGTTGATAGCACCAGGTGGCTTGCGTCCTCAGCAATGCCGACTTCATCGGCCGATTCAAAATCACATAGCGATAAAAACGGGCGATGGCGCTGTAGCGGGCGTGAAAATCGCCGATGGCAGGCCGTACCCAGGTGATGCGGATGTCGTCCGGCAACTGGCTATTGCCGCCCATCATCCAGGCGTGCAGATCGCGCTCGACTTCACAGTCGAAATGCACCACTTGTTCCAGCGCATGCACGCCGGCATCGGTACGGCCGGCGCAAATCACCGTCACCGGCTGATTGGCGATCTTGCTCAACGCGGCTTGCAGTTCGCCCTGCACGGTGCGCTTGCCGGCCTGCCATTGCCAGCCGGCGTAGGCGGTGCCGTCGTATTCGATGCCTAAAACGATACGGGACATGAGTCAGGCGAAAGATGAAAGAGAAAAGACGAAAGATTTGCCACGGCTTGGCACATCGTTCCCATGCTCCGCATGGAAACGCAGCTTAAACCGCTCCGCGGTTCGGGACGCCGGAGCGTCCCCGACTAGATTCCCACGCAGAGCGTGAGAACCATCAGCGGCAATTATTTTTGGCGGAGTCCTATTCATGAATCAACACCCGGCAGCCGGCTTGCACCGCATCGAATAAGGCGATGACATCGGCGTTGCGCATGCGGATGCAGCCGTGCGAAGCCGGTTCGCCCGTCATCGACTCATCCGGGCAACCGTGGATGTAGATATAACGCCAAGTGCTGTCGACGTTACCGTAACGATTCTTGCCGGGTTCCAGCCCGCCCAGCCAAAGGATGCGGCTGAGTATCCAGTCGCGTTGCGGTTGTTCGGCCGCCAGTTGCGGCGTATAGATTTCGCCGGTGGCGCGGCGGCCGACGAACACCGAGTTGATAAGCGCATCGCCGCCGATCTTGGCGCGGATGCGGTGCCAGCCGGTCGGCGTGCATTCGCTGCCTTTGAGTTGGCCGGGGCCATTCTTGGCGGTGGAGACGGGGTAGTCGGCCAACACCGCGCCGCCATGCAACAGGCGCAGGCGTTGTTCGGCGATGGAGATTTCCAAATAGCCCTCACCCCGGCCCTCTCCCGGAGGGAGAGGGGGATTGGATGACTCGCCGCCGAATTGGGCGAATGAATTCGCCCCTACGCCGCTAACCGTCATTTCACGAACAAGGCGATCGATTCGACGTGCGCGGTTTGCGGGAACATGTCCATCACCCCGGCCTTGACCAGTTTGTAGCCCAGTTCGTTGACCAGTATCCCCGCGTCGCGGGCCAGTGTCGACGGGTTGCAGGATACGTAGACAATGCGCTCCGGCTGCCAGTGCTTGAAGTTATGCAGCACTTCCGAGGCGCCGGCACGGGACGGGTCCAGCAATACCTTGGTGAATTTCTGCCGGCTCCAGGGCAGCTCGCGCACGTCCTTGGTCAAGTCGGCGACATGAAATTCGACGTTGTCCAGATGGTTCAGGCGGGCATTTTCGCGGGCATGTTTCACCAGCGGCAGATCGCCTTCCACGCCGACTACCTGCCCGGCTAGCGTCGCCAGCGGCAAAGTGAAATTACCCAATCCGCAGAACAGATCCAGCACCCGGTCTTCCTTGGTCAATTCCAACGCATCCAGTGCCCGTGTCACCATCTTCTTGTTAATCTCGTAATTGACCTGGGTAAACATCGCCGGCCGGAAATTGAAGGTTACGCCTTGCTCCGGCAAGGCATAGGTCGGAATCGCTTCCGGCTCGCCGTCCAGCGGTACTATGGTATCCGGGCCTTTGGGCTGCAGGCAGATGCTGAGATTATGCTCGCGGCCAAATTCGCGCATGATTTGCTTGTCGGCCTCGGTCGGCGGCTCCAGCACCCGAAACGCCAGCACGCAATCCTCATCGCCGATGGCGACTTCGATCTGCGGAATCTTGTCCTTGACCGTCAGCTTGGCGATCATTTCGCCCAGCAAGGTCAGCTTTTCGCCGACGAGGGGATGCATCACCTTGCAGCTATCCAGCTCGGCCAGAAACGGATTACGCCGCTCCCTGAAACCGACCAACACCCTGCCCTTCTTGGCAACGTATTTGACGCCCATCCGCGCCTTGCGCCGATAGCCCCAGTGCGGGCCGGTCAAGGCTTCCCAAATTTGTGGAATCTCGACCTTGCCGATGCGGCTGAATTGATCCCGCAGCAAGGCTTCCTTGATCTTGATCTGCTCGGCATCGGCCACATGTTGGAAGCTACAACCGCCGCAACTGCCGAAATGCGGACATTCGGGATCGACCCGTTGCTCCGAACGGCTCAGCAATTTGACGACCTTGCCTTCGGCGTAATCGCGGCGGCTGTCGGTGTAGACGAACTCGACCTCCTCGCCCGGCAAGGCTTCATCGATAAATACGACCTTGCCGTTGACGTGGCTGACACCACGGCCATCGTGGGACAGGGATTCGATTGTGACGGTAACGGGGTCTAGCGGTAATTTTTTCTTGTGAGCCATTATTGCGGAATTGGGGAATTGGAATACATTGGGTCGAATGAATTCGACCCTACAATCGGAGGTTCAAACCGGAAAAATACCGGTGGAAAGATAACGGTCGCCGCGATCACAGATGATCGCCACGATCAGGGCATTTTCGACCTGTTTGGATAGCTGTAATGCCGCGTACACGGCACCGCCGGAAGAAACCCCGGCAAAGATGCCTTCTTCCGCCGCCAGCGCCCGCGTGGTATTTTCGGCGTTGAGCTGATCGACTTCAATGATACGGTCTACACGGCTATCGTCGTAAATTTTCGGCAGATATTCCTTGGGCCAGCGGCGGATACCGGGTATTTTCGATTCGCCTTCCGGCTGCACGCCGACAATCTGAATAGCCGGATTCTGTTCTTTCAGATATTTCGACGTACCCATGATGGTGCCGGTAGTGCCCATCGAGCTGACGAAATGGGTGATTTTGCCGTGAGTGTCGCGCCAGATTTCCGGGCCGGTGCCTTCGTAATGAGCGAGCGGGTTGTCGGGATTGGCGAACTGGTCGAGGATGCGGCCCTCGCCGCGCGCCTCCATAGCCCTGGCCAGATCGATGGCCGCTTCCATGCTGCCCTTGGCCGGCGTCAGAATGATCTCGGCGCCATAGGCTTTCATCGAGGCGATACGTTCGGCACTCATGTTGTCGGGCATGATCAGCGTCATCCTGTAGCCCTTGATCGCCGCCGCCATCGCCAGCGCGATGCCGGTATTGCCGCTGGTAGCTTCGATCAGGCGGTCGCCGGGCTTGATCTCGCCGCGGGCTTCGGCGTGCTTGATCATGCTCAGCGCCGGCCGGTCCTTGACCGAACCGGCCGGGTTGTTGCCTTCCAGCTTGACTAAAATGGTATTGCCGTTTGCAACCGGCAAACGTTGCAAACGTACCAGCGGCGTGTTGCCGACAAAAGATTCGATCGTGGGAAAATTCATGTGTGTGTTGGAGTGACAATTAGCGAACAAATTATAACAAATCCGACATTCTTAACCGTAACCATCTGCGGCGATATTTTGATCTATAATCCCCGCACCGCTTAAATTAAAGACACCACGACATGGAATCCATCGCTCTGAATAGCCCTGAACTCTACATCAACCGCGAGCTGAGCCTCTTGGAATTTAATGTTCGTGTACTGGCACAAGCACTGGACGAAGCGCTGCCTTTACTGGAACGGCTCAATTATCTATGCATTTCCTGTTCCAATATGGATGAGTTCTACGAGGTCCGGGTAGCCAGTTTGCTGCAAATGGCGGAGATGGACGCCAACATCATCAGCACCGATGGCCTGACCATCAACGAACAACTGGAAAGGGTTTCCGTAAAGGCTCATAGCCTGGTAGCCGAACAATACCGGATTTTGAACGACGTCTTGATCCCTAAGCTGGAAACCGAAAACATCCGTTTCTTGCGCCGCGACCGTTGGTCTCCGTCTCAGAAAGCCTGGCTGGAAAAATATTTCAACGAGGAATTGCTGCCCATTTTGACGCCGGTCGGCCTGGATTCGGCCCACCCTTTTCCACGCATCCTCAACAAAAGCTTAAATTTCATCATCTCGCTGACCGGCAAGGACGCTTTCGGCCGCAACAGCGGCCGCGCCATTCTACAGGCGCCCCGCGCCTTGCCGCGCATCATCCAGTTGCCAGCCGCGGATACCGACAGCGGTCCGTACGATTTCGTATTTTTATCGTCGATCATCCATGCCTTTATCAACGATTTGTTCAACGGCATGACGGTCAAAGGCTGTTACCAGTTCCGGGTCACCCGCAACAGCGACTTCTTCGTCGACGACGATGCCATCGACGATTTGATGTTGGCCGTGGAAGGCGAACTGGCGATGCGCAATTACGGCGACGAAGTGCGGCTGGAGATCGACGCCAACTGCCCGGAAGAAACCTCCAACTTCCTACTGGCCCGCTTCGACCTGACCCCGGACCGGCTGTTCATGGCCAACGGCCCGGTCAATTTAAGCCGTGTGCAAGCGCTCTATGGCCTGATCGAGCGACCGGAGCTTAAATTCCCTTCCTTCAAGCCCAGTGTGCCCTCGGCCCTGGGCCGCAACCGGGATTTTTTCGCCAGCATCCGCAAACAGGACATTCTGCTGCACCACCCTTATGAATCGTTCACGCCGGTCGTGGATTTCATCCGCCAGGCGGCAATGGACCCGGATGTGATTGCCATCAAACAAACCCTGTACCGCACCGGCGTCGATTCGCCGGTGGTGGCGGCGCTGATCAAGGCCGCCCGGGCCGGCAAGGAAGTCACGGTGGTGATCGAGCTGCGCGCCCGTTTCGACGAAAAGGACAACATCGGTCTGGCCGCCAAGCTGCAGGAAGCGGCCGCGCATGTGGTATACGGCGTGGTCGGCTATAAAACCCACGCCAAGATGTGCCTAGTGCTGCGCAAGGAAGGCAATACCTTGCGTAACTACGTGCATTTGAGCACCGGCAATTACCATCCCAAAACCGCAAAGCTTTATACCGATTACGCCTTGTTTTCCAGCGAAAAGGAACTGGGCGAGGACGTACGGCGGGTGTTCATGCAACTGACCAGTCTCGGCAAGGTCAGCAAGCTCAATAAGCTGCTGCAATCGCCGTTCACGCTACACCACGGCCTGCTGAAGATGATAGAAAAGGAAATCGAACAGGCCAAAAAAGGCAAGCCGGCCAAGATCGTCATCAAGGTCAATGCCGTAGTCGAGGAGCAGGCGATTCAAGCTCTGTACCGCGCCTCGCAGGCCGGCGTCGAGATTAAAATGATCGTGCGCGGCATCTGCTGCCTGCGGCCGGGCGTTGAAGGCGTTTCGGACAATATCGAGGTTCGATCCATCGTCGGCCGTTTTCTGGAACACACCCGCATCTACGCCTTCATGAACGGCGGCGACTGGGCGGTTTACGCCTCCAGCGCCGATCTGATGACCCGCAATATGTTCAGACGCGTGGAAATCTGTTTTCCCATTGTCGACAAGAAAATCATCGAACGCATACTCGGCGATCTCGACAGCTACTTGAAAGACAATTCTCAAGCCTGGCTGCTGCAAACCGACGGTCAATATCAGCAGGCCAAAGCCGGGGATTGGCCGGTTTATCAGGTACAAACCGAACTGTTGAAAGCCTTCTGCCAATAATTTCCGATTCATGAACAAACCCAAACAGATACGCCAGGTGGTGCTGGACACCGAAACCACCGGCATCAATCCCAAGGAAGGTCATAAGATCATTGAGATCGGTTGTGTCGAGCTGGTCAACCGCCGCCTGACTAACAAGCATTTCCATGTTTACCTGAATCCGGACCGCGAAATCGATGCCGGCGCCATCGAAGTGCATGGCATCACCAACGAATTCTTGAAAGACAAGTCCAGATTCGCCGACGTGGTCGAGGACTTCATGGCTTTTACGCGTGGCGCCGAGTTGATCATCCATAACGCCCCGTTCGACGTCGGCTTCCTGAATCACGAACTTTCGCTGCTGAATGGCGAAACGCGAAACGTGGAAAGCAACAGCACGGTGTTCGACACGTTGGCCTATGCCCGCAAAAAACACCCCGGCGCCCGCAACAGTCTGGATGCCTTGTGCAAACGCTACGGCATAGACAACAGCCATCGCGATCTGCACGGCGCCTTACTCGACGCGGAAATTCTGGCCGAGGTTTATCTGTTGATGACCGGTGGCCAGGCCTCTTTGCTGGATGAAGGCGACAATATTGGCGGCAACCAACAACAGGCTATCGTTCGCCTCTCGGCCGACAGGCCGCGGCTTAAGGTTATTAGCTGCACGGAGCAGGAACTTGAAGCCCACCAACAACGTTTGACAAAAATCGCCAAGGCCAGCGGCGGTAATTGTCTTTGGGAGCAATAACGAGGGCCTGTTCAAACATTCCCTGTCAAGCGGCTTGCGAAACATACTTCGGCCTATCGGCCCCCTGCTCGGCAATGGCTTTTAAATCGATGATCCGATCGACCGAAGCAATGGTTTCCGGTCTATGGGCAATGATAATCCGGGTCAGTTTTAACTGTTGAATGGCGGTATTCACCGACTTTTCGCAAACCACATCCAAGTGGCTGGTGGCCTCGTCAAGCACCAATATTTTCGGACGTTTATACAAAGCCCTGGCCAACAACACCCGTTGTTTTTGGCCGCCGGATAACACCGTGCCCATGTCGCCGATCAAGGTGTTATAAGCCATGGGCATGGCGGCAATATCCTGATGCACGGCGGCCAGTTGCGCGCAGGCTTCTATCCAGGCTTGATCCGCTGCTTGGTCGAAAAAACAAATATTATCGGCTATGGAGCCGGCAAATAATTGGTCCTCCTGCATCACCGCGGCCACCATGTCATGGTAAATCCGGGATTCGATGTGACTCAAACGGATACCGCCGATCAAAATTTCGCCTTTGCCGGGTTTCAACAACCCCAAAATCAGTTTCGCCAACGTGGTCTTGCCGTAACCGGATGGGCCGATAATGGCTACCGACTCGCCTTCCTCGAAATCCAGATTCAGATTTTGCAATACCGGCGGTTCGGTTGGCGCATAACTGAATTCCAGATTGCGAATTTGAATGGATGCCGGAATGACCGTGTGCTGGCCGGCGGCATGCTGATCGGTTTCCGCCTCGGTCAAGGCAATATCGGCCACCCGTTCGGTATGCAGCCCCAACATTTTGAATTCGATCGCTTTTTCGACAAAACTGCTGACCCGGCCGGTGAATTGTTCTTTAAAGGACATGAAGGCGAACAACATGCCCACGGAAAAGCCGCCATCCAAAATAAACAGCGCCCCCAGCCAAATCACGGCAATGTTCTCGACGCCAAACAACACGCTGTTTAATGCGCGATAGAGGATGCTTAATTTTTGTACGCGAATCCCGGCATTGAAATGATCGACCATCAAATTTTGATAGGCGGTGCGGCGCTGTAATTGCCGGTTGAATAATTTAACACTCTGTATGCCGCGCACCGTTTCCAGCAAATTGGTCTGTTGTTTGGCGCCGCGCAGTATCTGTTCTTCCGTCGCCATCCGCAGTGGCATGAATAAACACAGCCGCAAGGCACCATAAAGTATCGCCGCCAGGGCGACGATAGCAGCCAATTTCCAGCTATAAACCAGCATCATGCCTAAGGTCGCCACCGCCATCACGCCATCGATGACGGCTTCCAAAAAGCTGGTGGTTAAGGTTCGTTGAATCACATTCAAGGATTCGAAGCGGGAAACGATGTCGCCCAGATGGCGTTTTTCGAAAAAATTCATCGGCAGTTGCAACAGATGCCGAAACAAATTGCTCATCAGTTGCAAATTGACCGAAGTGCTCAGCACCAGCACCACCCATGAGCGCAAAACCGTAATGCCGATCTGAATCAATGCCAGCAATAAAAAGCCCAAGCCCAACACCGTCAACAGATTGGTGTCTCTGGAGACGACCGCATTGTCGACCACCAGCTGCATAAAAAAAGGCGCTATGATTGCAAACACTTCAATGGCCGCAGCCAATAAAATAATCTGCAATATAGCGCTGGAGGCACCATGCAAATGGCCAATGAGGCGGGTAAGTTTAATTTGTTGACGTTCTGTTTTAGGCGTGAATGCTTGGGTAGGCGCCAGTTCCAGGGCGATACCGGTGAAATGCTTGGACACTTCGCTATAACTTAAGTTAATGGCGCCTTTGCCGGGATCGTGGATCACCAATACGCCTTTCTTAACCTGCGTCAACACCACGAAATGGTTGAAATTCCAGTGCAAAATAGCCGGCAAGGCTAATTTGCCGAGTTCGTTAAGCTCAACCCGAACCGGCCTCGACGCCAGATGCAGCCGATCGGCAATGTCGATTAAGTGATTTAGGGTCGCGCCTTTCAAGGACATCGAAAATCGATGCCTCAAACTGGCTAAATCCACCCTATGCCCATGATAAGAAGCGACCATGCCCAGACAGGCCAAACCACACTCGGCCGCTTCGGTCTGCAAGATGACCGGTGTTTTTTTTCGCCCGGAAAAATCCAGTATATGCTGAAAAGCCATGATTAGACTCTCCCGGTAATGCTGTAAAGCGGATCGAAAATCCAGTCTATCAATCGGCGCCTATCCAGCCATATGTCCGCCTCCAACAGCATGCCGGATTGCAGCGGGATGTCTTGCCGATAGGCTTGTACGGCCTGGCTATTTAGGGCGACTGTCACTCGATACACCGGTTCTTGCAAGGTCACCGGCAAATCCGCTTCCTTGGGGGTAATCAAGGTTTTGGCAATTTCCACGATCCGGCCTTGATAACTGCCGAAACGTTGATAGGGAAAGGCCTGATAACGTATCGATACTTCCTGTCCGCTTGCCACGAAGCCAATGGCACTGGACGGCACCAGCAATTGCGCTTGCAGCTTGGCGCCCTCCGGCAAGATCGATAGCAAGGGACTGGCGGTATTGGCGTTTTGGCCTTGCTCGGCCAGAATGGTGGTCACCGTGCCGTCATGCGGCGCGGTAATCACGATATTACGCCGCGATTCGGATTCGGTAATGTTTTGGCTCAACGTGGAGATGTTCCGTTCGATAGCCGCTCGTTGATTTTTAAATTTCATTTCGCTGCTATCGGCTTCCAACTGTGCGGAATGAATATCGCGCGCCAGGGTCATTTGAATTCTTTGCAAAGCTTGCAATTTACCTTTCTGATCGAGCCATTCGTCTTGTTTTTGTTGAGCTTGCACCGCCGATACAAAGTTTGTTTTCAGCAATTGTTGATAACGTTCGGTTGTATTGGCAGCGCCGGCAAGCCGTTTTTGCTGGGTGTCTATTTCACTATTCACCAGCTCAAATTCTCGTTCCATGCCATCCAATCGATCCAGCAACGCCCGGTATTGAATTTGATCGATTTCCTCTTGTTTGCTTAATTCGCCTTGCAGACTCTCGCGCCGTTGTTTTAACTGTTCGATAGCCGCGGCTTGCGCTTGCGGGGCTTCCCGCGAGCTACTCTCGGTGGATAATACGAATAAGGCATCGCCTGTTTTGACCTGCTGCCCTTCGCGGACATGTTTTTCGACTAGAGTCCCTGTCTGCGGGGCGTAAACTTTCATTAAACCCATGCTGGGCGACAGATAACCGCTGACATGGGATTTGCGGGTGTATTCACCCCAGAAAGCAAAAGAAATTAAAGCTAATGCACTCAGCACCGCAAAAGCGGTGAGTAAGGAAAACGACAGCGACTCCACACAAATAACATCGCCTAGCGGTTTGTCTTGTTTAAAGTCCAAGGCTTGTTGTCGAAATAAGCTATGTATCATCGCATCGCTCCCTTATCACCTACTGTTTAACGAATAAACCAAAGCGCTCAGATCACTTCAGGATTGGAAGCCCGGCGCATTTCCGACGTCGGCTTGAGATCATTGGTCACCACTTGCGGGCATCTGAAACAAGCTTCGCGCCCTTCCTGTTGCCACCACCGGCAATCCGGCCGGATGGAACAAAGCGGTAGTTGATCGACCACCATGGGCGTCCAGCGCACCACTTTCTCGGCCAATCGGCATTTGGACTGTTCCGAAGCAAAGTGAGCGCAGTTATTGCAGGCACAAGGCGCGGTAAATCTAAATACTTCGGCCGGATCGACCGGCTTGGCCAAATCAAGCAATTGCTGGGTCACCGGAAGCGGCGTATTTAGATAAGCCATTTCCGGCTTATCGACTGTACCGGTCATGACGCCTATGACTTGACTTTCACCCCAATCAGGCTGGGCGCTGGGACATAACACTGGATTATCTGAGGCCATGGCGGTATCAACCCAGTTGGGTTGCTCCAAGCGTTACCGCACCTAGGGTTGGTTTGCTGACGATGCTTTGGAACTGATTCAGCAAGCGTCCGTTAATGATGCCGCCACCCAGCGTTAAAATGGCACCGCCACTAACTTGCGCCAGCTCTTCGGCGCTGAGCTCGATGCCCGCCGCTTGCCGCGCCTCTAAGGCGCGATCAATACCTTGTGCGGCAAATGTGCTTAAATCATCGGCTGATATACGAGTTGCTTTGTTTGACATGACAATTCTCCTAAAAATTAAAAACGAACCTATCTCAAGACCAGGTTTGCTACTGCAGCTTTAACGTTGATGAAGTTTTGTCCGGGCTGGATAACCGGCCAAAATTTACGCGGGAATTGGCTCAAGTCGCCATCGGGACCGATAAGCCCTCCGGAAACTTGCGTCAATTCATGGTTTTCCAAAGCCTTCAGACTTTGATCGAATCTAGGTGTTTGAGACATGCTATTTCTCCTTTGAGTGAGTAAGCCGGAATGTTTCCGATCTTTCGTACCGCGGCGATGCTGAATTCAAGCCTCAAACAATCGCCGTCATTAATCCCCGCATCACAATTTGTATTCATTAACGGGTGGTCATACTTTAATGGCGCGGGCCGGTAATAAGCTGTGAACAATTCCACTTGGCGGCTGTGTATTAATTCACCCAAACAACACGATGACGAAGCCGGCTGACGGCGGACAATCTCTTTGATTCAGGCAATCGACGGGTTTATGTCAATCGTTTTGCCGCTTTTTAGCCGTCGTAATAGATCGGACACCGTTTTCATTGACCGACTCCAAGATTGGGGCCGATTCAAACAACGGCTTGAGTCGATAGAGGCCAAAACGCGCTGAACTTGACCCCACAAACGAATTGGATCGGTTAAAAACTCAACCGATCCAACAGTTATTGCCGCCTAAACCGGAACGGCTAACAAACACCTATCCTGGGCAGAGCCTCCCAAAAATGCATGCCGGGAGGCGCCGCCGCTTTTCAGGAACTGGCGCGAAGGCAAAAGCCGGTGTCGTCTTCGGCATAGTTGTGAACGAACTGCGAGCTATGGACGATGGTGTTATCCCAAACTCTAACGGTCACCACATAGCCGCATGGCTGCAACGGATTGCCGGCAGTGTTGGTCGCCGTATCCAATTGCCAGCCATGTCCAGGTGCAAACCCGGTTGGCGATGAGCCGGCAAGCACCGGAGTCGCCACCGGATCTTTCGGCAGCAGACTATTCGGCGTCGTATCGAGTGACCAGGCTCCGAAATGGCCATTCGGGTCGTAGGCAACGAAATGGCCGCTGACTGACGATCCTTGATTGAAATCGTTGCAATCCTGGATAGCGCCGCCGCTGTCTATCTGGATAGCCGCGACCGGCGCCTGGTTATCCAACTGGATGTGGTGCCAGCCGGTATCGCCCAATATCGTCAGCCCGGCATCAGCCAACTCCAATTTGATCTCCCAGAGTTGATTACGGTCCGGCAGTCCAAGGCTGGCCGATTGCCAGTTGCCTAACACCGAGTAGATGTTCTGATCCGGATGCAAATAACTCACCCAGCCGGTACCCAGTTGCGGAGAAACCCAGACCGTGCCACCGCCAAGCGCCAAGGTGCGGGTGACCACAAAGGACGACATCAGCGGATCGCCGTTACCGGGCGAACCCAGCTTGCGAACCAGAAGCCGGTATTTGTAACCCGCCAAACTGAAACTCACCGGCACTTCGGCATTGATGTAGATGTCGCCACCGAAAGCACACTGCCGGGAGGTCACCCAGGGATCGGCCGGCGAGCCGGTTTGGGCAAACGGCGCATTCGGCACCGTCATGCCGTCGCCGCCGACGTTGATATAGGCAACGCTGACACCGCCAATCGCATCGATCGCCGGTAGTTCGCTCAAAACCCGTCCGGGTTTGATCTCGAAATGGCTATCGAGGCGATTGCCCCAGTGCGGAACCGCGTTCGGATCGATATTGGAAGGCGGCACATTCCATGAAAGCACGGCACGCAAACGGCCGATCTTGGGTTCCTTGCAGGACCGGCGATGTTCGGCCAGCCGGGCGGGAACCCCCACCCAATAACTCAGACCGTCAGCCGGCATGGAGGCGATATCGTGAACCGTCACGCCGACCGTCGCCAGATAGGTCCATTCGCAGTTATTATCCCAATCGACCCAAAAGGCGATGTGTTCGACGCTGCCGTGCTCGCAAAGACTGCCTTGGTAGCCGTTCGGACGCTTGATGGTAAAATTGGCCACCACCCATTCGCGGTTATAGTCGAGCCCGACACAATGCAGCTGCTCGTAACCGACATTACCTTGGGTTTTGTCCAATGCCGCAAGAATGGCCTGCCAATCGAGGCCGATAGCCTTGTATTGCTCGAACTTGGCTTCCGCCACCCCTGAGTCGCTGAGGAACGCCGTGGCCAGCGTCGCCTGCACATCCGGCATTGCGAATCGGTGCGGTTCGACCGGGAAACCGGCATGCTTTTGAAGGTAATGCTTCGCCAGCACCTCGATAGGCCGTGGCGGAGGTGCCGGGATGTCCAGCGGCATATTTTGCAGATATTCAAGTCCATCAGGCAAAGCAGCCTTTGGGTTGATGGTCATGGCTATATCGCTTGCCAGCTCGATCAACTTGCGCGCTCTTGGCGTAATCTGAACATGTCTTTCTTCCACGTTACCCCACACCGGCGGCCAATTCGGATCGGCCGGCGGCATGACTTCCCACGACAGAATCGCCCGAACGTTGGGAATCACCGGTCGACTGCAGCGGTCGCGATTCGGCTGATGCGCCAGACTAACCGCATAACTCAGCGGCTTGGTGCGGTGATGTTCGCAATCGGTTTCATCGGGAATGTCGTGCGCCTTGAACGACGCCACACCGGCATCCTGCCAGCCATTGCCATAATCGACGAAAAAGCGCACAAATTCGGTGCTTCCTTCTAAGCAAAGACCGCCGTTGTAACCGAATGGCAATTTGATCTGCACGACGGCTTCCAGCAGATCGAGATCGGGATTGTAGCCGACGCAACTAATTTCTTCGTACTTGGTGTTGCCGACGATTTTCACAATCGGCGGCAGCTTACTCAAAGGCAAGTTGCCGAAGTGATTGGGATTGACGGCCAGCAGTTGTTTGAATTGCTGACGCTCGGTTTCTATCTCAAATGAGTTTTGTTTTTTGGACATAGCATTTTCTCCTACGGTGGTAGCGAGTCGAGGAAACTGGCTGCAACAGCTTTGTGTCGGTCTGCGCTTACTGTTAAGATGAAAACATGGCTTGGCGAATATCTAGTGCGGTAACGCCAGACTTCCGACGAGTCATATTGACGGGCAGCGCTCGATTTCCTCTACTATTGGGTCGGCGTTAAGCCAATGAGCCGGGCCTGTACGGAAAAACTTACAAAATCCGGCCGGATTCAGCACAATGTTGGCTATCGAAATGAAAAAATTAAATCGCGGCCAAAACATTGGAGGCGGATCCAGTTTATTCAGATACCGGCTTGGTTTCTGTGCGTTAATTCATTAGGCAAAAGTGAAATAATTCACACTTGCCAAGCGGTTTTGAACAGTTTTTTTGGCGCTGGAAAATTCAAGTTACCCGGATAAATTGGCGGTCATATTCATTCTTGCAACACTTTTACCCGGCGATGCCAAGTCTCACCCAACTAACCGGCACCTGATCCTAAATAACACTCACGGGTTTGATTCAGCCATGCAACAAGAAGTATTGTTAAACCTTAGGAAAATCCCTTTCCTCTCCACAATGCCCGATGACGCGCTTAACGCTTTGGCGTCAAAAGCCAAGGTGGTTAAATTTCCCAAACAGGCCGTGATCATTTCGGAAGGCGACGAAACCAGTTCCCTTTACATCATCCTTTCCGGCAAAGTACGGGTTTTTGGTAGCGACGAAAAAAGCAAGGAAGTCACCCTATTGGTTCAGGAGGCCGGCAGTTATTTTGGCGAATTGGCGTTGCTCAGCGATGAACCTCGATCCGCGGCTGTCGAGGCGCTGGAGGCCACTGTCTGCGGCCTCATTTCCAAGGTGGATTTTATCAACTGGCTGAAATTGCATCCCGATGCCGCCATTGCATTATTGGGCGTATTATCGAAAAAAGTCCGATATTTGACTGATAAAGTCAAACAAATGGCTTTATCCAATGTTTATGAGAGAACCATAAAAGCGCTTCAAGATATTGCCGAACCGGAAGGCAATATTTACGTCATCCATAATAAGCCCACGCAGCAAGAACTCGCCAATATGGTCGGTTCGTCAAGAGAGATGATCAATAAGATCATGAAAGAATTAACCAAAGGCGGCTATATTGTCATTAAGGGTAAAACGCTCAGAATAGAAAACAAACCGCCCGCATCCTGGTAATTTTTTTGTAATGGCTCCGATATATTCGCTCCACAATAGTCCGGAACACTCAGACAAATCCGCTGTTATTCCCGCACTCAAAAGCTTATTTAACAATCCCTTATACCGAACCAAACTTGAAGAGCGTTTCAAAGGGTTGTAACGATTCAATCGAAATGGACATTAAATCATTTAATGCTTCGAGACTTGTATAACAAGGCATTACCCACTACTTTTATCCAGGATTACCGGAATCCTTTAAAACTGCAAAGCAAATCCTCCACGCGGTTCTGTTAATTATTACCTTGATAGCTCATTGTTTTAGACAATACTATCCCAATCGCAAAAACAAAAAATGCTCCAGCCTGAGAGAACATGCGCTACCTCGCCGCTTTATTATTGGTTCTGATTGCCCCGCCCTGCTGGTCGGAGACGGATGCTGCCCGTAGAATTTGTGACGACGAAAATGCCGCAAAACTGATTTCCCTGCAGGGCCGGTTATTTATCGATCCTCTCAGCCAAGGCGACTGGCAGGAAGCGCGGCTCGGCGAGATCGTCTGCGAAGGCAGCCGGATTCGGGTAGAACCATACAGCCGAGCTTCGTTGCTACTCCCTAACGGCATTACTTTACGTCTGGATGAAGGCACGGTATTGTCGTTGAACGGCATTACTCCCAACACCCCTACTTTACTGGATTTAGCCAAAGGTTTTGTGCACTTTATCAGCCGCACGCCCAAGCAGTTAAAAATCACCACGCCAATAGCCAATGCCGGCCCCGAAGGCACCGAATTCGCACTCAATGTCGACGCCGACGATGCCTCGCTCTGGGTCTACGAAGGCGCGGTAAAATTTTTCAACGACAAAGGCAGCCTCCACATTAAATCTGGAGAAGCCGCGATAGCTCATCTGGGACAAGCCCCACAAACCCGAATCGACATCAAACCGCAAGACGCCGTGAATTGGGCGCTTTATTATCCCTCGGTATTGCCTTATCCCGAGGCAACGACGCATATCGATACCGGCACTCGCACCGCAATCGACGATTTTCGCCAAGGCAGGGCCGACGCGGCACTCTCCAGGCTTGACGAATTTTCGCCCGAACAACGAACGCCTTATTTTTTTAAAGTGCGCGGCGCCATCAGACTGACGGCAGGCCGGATAGATTTAGCATTGCAGGATATTCGGGCCTTGCAGGCAAGCAACCCGAACGATGCCGAAGCCCTGGCCTTGCAATCCATACTGGCGCTAACGCAAAACCTTAAAGAAGACGCTTATGCCTTAGCCAGCCGGGCAATTGTTGCCGACCCACATTCCGCTTCCGCCTACACCGCGTTATCGTATGCCGAACAAAGCCGCTTCGCGCTGGAAAAAGCCCTGGAAGCCGCCCATCAAGCCAGCAAACTCGCGCCGCACGATGCCATGGTCTGGGCCCGTAAAGCCGAGCTTGAACTCGCCAACGGCTTGAGTTCCGAAAGCCAACAATCGGCACAACGCGCGTTGGAACTCGATGCCGAACTGGAAAGAACTCAAACCGTGATGGGATTCTCCCATCTGTTTCGCATGAATACGGACCAGGCACGGCAAAGCTTCGAAAAAGCCGTGAAACTGGACTCCACCTCGCCTTTGCCGCGCTTAGGCCTAGGGCTGACGAAAATCCGCCGGGGCGATCTTGAGGAAGGCCGCCGGGACATCGAAATTGCCGCCATTCTCGATCCCGCCAATTCACTGGTACGCAGCTATCTGGGAAAAGCCTACTACGAGGAAAAACGCAATGATCTGGCTAAGGATCAGTTCGATCTGGCAAAACAGCGCGACCCCAAAGACCCAACGCCCTACTTTTACGATGCGATACGCAAACAAACGACCAACCGTCCCGTTGAAGCATTACAGGATATGCAAGAGGCGATTGAGTTAAATGATAACCGTGGCGTCTACCGGTCCGAACTTTTCCTGGATGAAGATGCTGCCGCCAGAACGGCGAATCTTGCACGCATTTACAACGATCTGGGCTTTAATCGCGTTGCCTTGAAAGAAGCCTGGAAATCCTTTGGCCATGATGCGACCAATCCCTCCGCGCACCGGTTTCTTTCGGATTCCTATATTGGGCAGCCGCGCTACAGAGTTGCCAGAGCCAGCGAGTTACTGCAAGCGCAATTACTGCAACCCATCAACATCACCCCCGTACAGCCGCAACTAACCAGCGAAAATATTGGCATCCTTAACAATACGGGCCCGGGTAGCTTATCCGTGAATGAGTATGATCCGCTGTATACCGCCAATGGCGCGCATATTGTTTTAAACGGCGCATACGGCAGCAATAACACGATAACCGACAATGCCATTGTATCCGGGGTGTATAACAAGTTATCAATGAGTTTAGGCCAGTTCCATTATCATACCGATGGCTTTCGAAATAACGATGATTATCAGCAAAATATTTACGACTTTTTCACGCAATATGCATTCACTCAAGATTTTAATGTTCAATTTGAATTAAAAAACGAAAACGTTAGGGCGGGCGATGTACCTTTACGTTTAAACGGCATCAATCGAGATCATCTCAGACAAACTTTTGAACAAAATACCGCCAGGGTGGGCACGCACTATAGAATAGATTCAGGCCAAGATGTTATTGCCTCTTATTTTCATACCTCAAGAGACGACGGTTTCGACGATTCCCGCAGATACATCGACCCTGATTTCAATGATTTTTATAGTTATGATTACAGAAACATAAGCCCCACTAAAAACAATGGTCATCAAACGGAAATTCAATATATTTTTCATCCCGGCCGTTTTGATTTTACGGCGGGTTTTGGCCATCTGAATTTACAAGCCAACGAATCGCTATACGAAACTTATAATTATTTTGACGGCTATTACATAAATACTCGCTGGAAAAAACGATTCCAAACGCAACACTTTAATGGCTACCTTTACTCGAAACAATACTTGCTACCCGGCTTAACCACGACACTAGGCTTTAGCTTCGATTCATTAAGCAACCACTTAATCGGCAATGATTTTAATAGAGATGAATATGGAGACATTTCATCGACCCCGCCTTCTTTCCCGCTTTTTGAACGCCAACAATTCAACCCAAAATTTGGCGTAATTTGGAACCCCATCAATAATCTTACACTTCGCGGCGCAGCGTTTCGGACGCTTAATCGCCAATTGGTGGCTAATCAAACTATCGAACCGACTCAAATAGCCGGATTTAATCAATTTTTTGACAACAATAACGGCACAATTGCCTGGAGGTACGCTTTTGGCTTGGATTATCAACCTATAAAAACAGTATTTTTAGGGGGCGAGGTTAGCTGGCGAGACACCAAACAACCTTTCATGAACAACGATAGCTTTATTCTACAAAAACAAAACGAGTCTTCGCATTTAGCTTATTTATACTGGACACCTACGGAATGGGCGTCGTTGAGAACTGAATACAAATTTGAAAACACTTTCCGGAATTTTACCCCTGGACAAGGAAATGACACCCTCCCCCAAAGTGTAACGACTCATCAAGTGCCAACTTCTCTTAACCTTTTCCATGCTAACGGCTTATTCGCAAAAATCACTGGCACTTATGTTAACCAGCATGTCGCTATTGTTACGGATAATGTGCTGCCTACGGAGCAACTAAAACACCAAAGCGAAGATTTTTGGACTTTTGATACGGCTTTAGGCTTTCGATTCCCTCAAAGAATTGGTTCAATCAATTTTGAAGTCAGAAATTTATTCGATAACCACTTCAAATACCAAAGCTATTTTGATTCTACTGGGCCGCAACTCAGCCCTTTTATACCAGAGCGCCAGTTTTTTATAAAACTTAGCTTGTTTTATTGATTCCTTGTTTAATAACTATAAAAATTGATGGTGAATGAAAATGCATACAATATTATTTAAAAAAACCACTTTATTTATTCTGCTCAGCGCTTGTTTCATTTCGGGGTGTGAAAAGCCTAAAGATGAATTTGTAGAACACAGAGTGGTATTGGCTAACGGTATAGATTTTGACAGCCGAAAAATGGTTCTGGTTGATGCCGAAACAGGACAGCTAACGGAGCCTTGCGACCCCACTGCCGAATTAAATCCTGGGGATCGATCTACTACCGAAAAAAAGGGAGGTTCTGAAAATAGTCCACACAATAATATGAAAAAATGTGCGGCCCAATTTGTTGTTTCCGATACCGACCCAGCGCTGAATACGGCAATAGAACTGAGCAGAAAACCGATTGAGGGCAAAATAAAGAAAAATGGCGAACTTGTTCCTGCAACCTATTTTGTAGTGGTAACTGCTCTTTATAAAGGATCCCACTGTAATTCCACAACTGGAGCAGGCACTTCCGGCCAGAGTTGCGGTAGACGATAACGAGTGGCCTAACCATAAATGTAACCGAATCGAGGGTCGTTTTAATTAAACATCCTCGATTTCATTGCATCATACCTAGCCAAACTACATTTTACCGACCTCCTTAACCTTAAGTTTGGCATTGCAAAACTCTCATTTAAGATGCCAATCACCACCCGGCAAAATACAATCCTGGCTCGCATCATTTACCGATTAAACCATGAAGCGCCATTTCCCTCGGACAATTGCTATTGCTTTAGCGACATTGCTACTCGGCGGCGGTACTGATTACTTAACCCGCTTGGAAATGGTGATGGGACTGGACGCCTTGTTCAAGATTCGCGGCGCGCGGCCACCACCTTCGGAAGTCATTGTCGTAGCCATGGACGAAATCTCTGAATCCCGTTTGGGCGTAGGCCAAGACCTGACCCGCTGGCGCGGCTTGCATGCCAAGTTAATACGAGAGTTGCAACGCCAAGGCACGGCCCTAATCGTTTTCGATCTGCAATTTATAGCGCCCCATACCGATCATGATCCCGCGCTGATCGCCGCCATGCGTGCGGCCGGTAATGTGCTGGTAGCCGACTGCGTACAAAAGCTTCGGCGAGGTGTTGAAGATTTTTACGGGCGTGAAGAATGTTCCGAACGCAATAAACAGCCTATGGTTAGCAAGGAAGGCGGACAAAATGCGGAGCTTTCCGAGCAACTGGTAGCGATGCGCAGAATTCCGCCCTCGCCGGCAATCGTTAATGCCGCATTGGACCACGCACCGTTTTACTTGGCGAATGATGCCGAAAACGCCACCATTCGCGAAGCCTGGACCTTTTTCGACGCCCTCGCGGAGTCGCCCAGCCTGCCGGTAGTGGTTTGGTTCTACCATCTACAGCATAGCGGCGCCTTGGCCCCTTCCAATACCTCTTATTCCGTCTGGTTGACCGAACGGCGCAGAGCATGCCGTTCTTCCGGTAACACCTCTATAAATAATTTGACGAAAAAATCCGCACTGGAAATCCGCATCGACGATGTGATGTGCCGAGGCGATAGCCGATACCTTGATTTCTATGGGCCGCCGCAAACGATGAGGATGGAATCCTACAGCGATGTATACGACGGCAAGGTATCCGATTTACGGGACAAAGTCGTATTTGTCGGCAAGGCTAATCGCAAGTTTTCGCCCGGTAAAACCGATTTTTTCCAAACGCCTTTCTCGGATTCGCGTAGCGGCGAAATGGCGGGTGTGGAAATTATGGCGACACAATTTGCTAATTTAAACGAAGGGCGATTTGTCGATCCTCCATTCCCACCCGGCGTAATACTTGGGATTTTCGGATTTGTAGTTAGTGGCTTGCTTATTCAGTTTTCCGGCTTATCCGGCATGATGGCAAGTCTATTGTTTGGTGGTGCTTACGCAGGCTTGGCGGTATGGTGTTTTAGCCGGTGTGGCCTTTGGTTGCCGTTGGCCGTACCGTTATTGATTCAATTGCCATCGGCTTGGCTTATGTCTATGAGTTGGTCCCGCCGTGATTTGTTGACTGAAAGAAAACGAATACTGGCTTTTGTCCGCCGCGTATTTCCGCAGTGGATGTCTGTTTTACCGACATCGCCCGGACAATGGCACCCAGAAAATATCGGCACGCAACGGGCTTCCCAGCGCGACGTCGCCGGTTTGTGTCTAGCCACCGATATAGAAGGTTACACCGCCATAGCCGCGCATCGTACGCCACACCAAATGTGGGAGTTGTTGAATGCTTATTACCAAGTGTTGGGGCATCCGGTAAGCTCGCATGACGGCATCATCGCGGATGTGACGGGAGATGCCATGATGGCGGTATGGATAGACTTACCCGCCAAAACTCAACGGCTTGCCGCGTACTTAGCCGCGCTGGAAATGAAACTGGCTGTCGAACAATTCAACCGGACCTCCCATCTCGGCCCGATTTCCACCCGCATCGGCTTGCACGAGGGCGAAATGACGCTAGGCAGACTCGATGCCGGCGAAGCCAGCCATTACCGCGCTATCGGCGATACCGTCAATGTGGCTTCGCGTATTCAGGGCGTAAACAAATTTTTGGGAACGCATATTCTGGCGTCGAAAACCATCGCAAGCGATCCAAGCAAAATTTATTGCCGGCCTGTGGGCAGCTTTGGTTTAGTCGGGCGGGAGGAAGAACCGGTAGAGCTTGTGGAGATCGTCGGCATCGAAACCGCTATTACGGCCGAACAAACTGTCGTGTATCAACAATTTACCCACGGCTTAAATGCCTTTCAAGAAGGCCGATGGCATGAAGCGGCCATGATTTTTCAAAAATTGCTGGATGAACACGAATACGACGGCCCAAGCCTGTTTTATTTGAATCTAGCCTTAGCGTATCAGGAAAACCCGCCCGTTCCGTGGAAAGGTGTCGTTATGCTTACCGAAAAATAGCCTGATCGCCAAGAACGGCGCTACGCTAAATCAACATGCTTAAGTAGAACTCAACTCTATTATCGAGTCGCACTTAAGCATGCATTACCGAGCATGCGCGGCGATCAATCCGGGGGGCGGACGGAATTAATTGAAAATGGACTCGAACGAGTAACCGCTGGTTTCCAGAATTTCCTTAAGCCGTTTCAAGCCGTCCATCTGAATCTGCCTGACCCTCTCACGGGTAACACCCAACTCCCAGGCAACCTGTTCCAGCGTTGCGCTTTCGAAACCGCACAAGCCGTAACGGCGGCAAATCACGTCGCGCTGTTTGTCGGCCAATTGGTACACCCAATGTGCGACATTATTTTGAATGAAGTTATCCTGCAAAATTTCGGCAGGCGAGTGGCTTTCTTCGTCGGAGATGGTTTCCAGCAGCGGCTTATCGAAATCCTTACCCACCGGCACATCGACTGAGCTGACACGCTCGTTGAGCTTCAGCATTTTATTGACGGTTTTGACCGGCTTGTCCAGATGCTTGGCAATTTCATCGGCGGTCGGCTCGTGATCGAGCAGTTGTGCCAAGCTGCGTTGCGCCTTTAGATAGATATTCATTTCCTTGACGATATGAATCGGCAAACGGATGGTTCGGGTCTGATTCATGATCGCCCGTTCTATGGTTTGCCTGATCCACCAAGTCGCATAGGTCGAGAATCTGAACCCCCGATCCGGATCGAATTTTTCGACGGCTCGAATCAAGCCCAGATTGCCTTCTTCTATCAAGTCCAACAGCGGCAAGCCCCGGTTCAGATAGCGCCGCGATATTTTTACCACCAGCCGCAAATTGCTTTCTATCATGATCTTGCGGGCATCCATGTCACCGCGCAAAGCTCTTTTGCCGTAAAGCTTTTCTTCGTCGGGCGTTAACAGTTGCGACTTACTCAGTTCGTTGAGATAGGCACGGGTCGCATCGAAATTTGTTTCATTATGCGATTCGCCACTTTCAACATCGGCCAGCTTAAACGTCTCATGGGGATCGATATCCGGCCCGTCATCTTCCTCGTCCTCGAAAGAAATAAAATCGGGTATATCCATCTCTTTTGCTACATCTATCGCTTCTTCCATCATGAGTAGTCTCCAGGTTGTGGGCTTGCTAGTTCAATTGCTTTACTTCTCTGGTAAGTATTCGACCGGATTAACCGGACTTCCATTTTTTCTAATTTCAAAATGCAGACAGGCTCGCGATCCAACGCTACCTACTTCCGCAATGGGCTGACCCTTATCGACTTCGGCACCTTCGGACACAAGGAGTTTGCTGTTATTCGCATAAGCGCTTAAATACAAATCGTCGTGTTTAATGATCAGAAGATTGCCGTAACCAAACAGGCCATCGCCGCTATAAACCACTTTACCTGCTGCGGCAGCTCGTACCGTTTGACCGATTTCACCGGCAATATCGATACCCTTGCTGTCTTCGGCAGAATACGTTTTAAGAATACTGCCTTTCAGAGGCCATTGCCAGTATAACTTTAAAATATCATTGTTATCAATTGAAATCGTTGATTTTTTTTGCGGGGAATCTCTCCTTTTTTCGACAACACCCACAGCCGGGCGACTACCCAAATCCGGCCTAATGGCTTGTTTTGGCTGAATTAACCTTAAAACTTTTCCGGTATTAACTTTATAAGGCGGGGAAAGGTCATTCCAGCTGGCTAACGTTTGCTCAGCAATACCGAAACGAAAAGCTATCGAATGCAAGGTATCGCCTTTTTGCACGACATAGAAATCAGGCTTGGCTGGCGTTTTAACCGCAACACGAGGGGGATAAGGACGAGAAACGACAGGCGCTGCCGGCCTGGGCGGGTAATGCCTGGCCGCGCATCCTGTCAATGTCAAAACGCCGGCAAGCACTACGGCTGCGGCAAGGGCTTGAATCGGGCGCACGCTTAATGCTGAAGCAGGACTTTTTTAGCCAGATTGATTTGGGCCGCCAGATAATCCGAACCGCCCTTATCCGGATGAAGGCGCGAGATGAGTTTCCGATGTGCGGCAATGATTTCGGCTTCGCCGGCTCCCGGTTTAAGGCCGAGGATTTCCAAGGCGTCAGCCTTGCTCATGGCATTGGATCGCGCCGCACCCGAATTTTGCTGCTGCCCGCCTTTGGATGTATTGAACAAGGTCCACAACCGATGCAATTGCGGAGCATAGTGAAGAATCGCCGGCATCAATCGCACGATAAATGCTATTGCCACACCCAGCAGGGCGAACAGCCAATTCAGCTTACCGGTGGCGGCCAGCAGTATCAACAATGCCAGCCCGACAAACCAGCCAGCTTTTTTAAGGGCTCGACGTATTGCTTCCGGGGGCGTTTTTTTCAGCCAGCTTGAACCCATATAACCCAGAATCAGCGCCACCAATACCAGCAGCATATAAATGCGTATCACCTTCTCCCCCGGTAAGCTCCCTAACCATGACGGACCATAATACCTTAGAATGCCGCCACTTCGACAACAGCAGAGAGTATCGATGCCGGACAAACACCCCCCCATTCTTGGATTTGCGGCTTTCAGCGGCACCGGCAAAACCCACCTGCTGACCCGGCTCATCCCTATTCTCAAAAATCTGGGGCTGCGGATAGGCGTCATCAAGCATAGCCACCACGATTTCGACATCGATCATCCCGGCAAGGACAGCTTCCGTCTCAGAGCCGCCGGCGCCACGCCGGTAATGCTGGTCTCCCCATACCGCCGCGCCGTAATCACCGAATTCTCGCCGCCGCGTGACATCAAATTGCGGGAGCAACTCGCCGCGTTTCCTTGCGAGGCCCTTGACCTGATACTGATCGAAGGTTTTAGAGACGAAGCCTTCCCCAAAATCGAGCTACATCGACCGGCATTGGCCAAGCCGTTGTTATACCCCACCGACACCAACATTATCGCCATCGCCAGCGATCAGCCGCTGACGACCCCGGCGCATTTACCCTGCCTGGATCTGAACGACCCGGACGCTATCGCCGAATTTATACTTCACCATTTTCCGAGAATCGACAGTGACTGAAATTTGCTATCCCAAAACCGCCGCCTTGCTTTCAGTAGAGCAAGCGCAACAGAAAATCCGCAATGCCATCGCCAGTGTCGGCGAACGGGAACAAATCGCCTTACCTCTGGCGCTTGGCCGCATACTGGCAAAGAGGGTGGCTTCGTCTATGGATATTCCGCCGCAACGCAATGCGGCGATGGACGGCTACGCTTTTGCCTCCGCCGACATCGTCGAAAATCAGGTTTTTTGTTTGCAAGTGGCAGGCAGCTCATGGGCGGGAAAGCCATTTACCGGCGTCATCGGCCCCAATCAATGCATCAGAATCTTTACAGGCGCAGTGGTGCCGGAGTTTGCCGATAGCGTCATCGCCCAGGAACAAGTCGAAAGCAACGGCGGGCAAATCACATTACCCACCAACACCCGCCCCTTCAAAAATATCCGGGCGGCGGGCAGCGACGTGAAACGGCATGAGGTTTTAATACAAGCGCCGAAAATACTGACCGCCAGCGATCTGGCTCTGCTGGCCGCCGCCGGCGTCGGTACCGTCAGCGTAAAACGCAAATTGAAGATCGCCTTTTTCTCGACTGGCGACGAATTAACGCCGTTAGATCAAGCTTTGGAATCAGGACAAATATACGACAGCAATCGCTATTTGCTGGCCGGTTTGCTGGACGACCCTAACTACCATGTTACCGACTTGGGCATCGTTAAAGACAATGAACTACTACTGGAACAAACTCTGACGGCTGCCGCACAACAGTATGACGCGATCATATCCAGTGGTGGGGCTTCGGTGGGCGATGCCGATTTCATCAAACAAACCCTGGAAAAATGCGGGCAAGTCGATTTTTGGAAACTAGCCATCAAGCCAGGCAAACCGCTGGCATTTGGCCATATCGGCGATTGCCGGTTTTTCGGACTGCCCGGCAACCCGGTGGCAGTGCTGGTCACCTTCAATAAATTCGTCAAACCGGCATTGCAACAACTGGCCGGCGCACCGCCCGTAAACGCCTTGCAATTGCTGGCCCGCTGCACTAGCAAGCTCAAAAAATCGGCTGGGCGGCAGGAATATCAACGCGGCATTCTTGTTCAAACCGGCCCAGGCGAATTCGAGGTAAGACTGGCTGGCCCTCAGGATTCCCACCAGCTCAGCGTCGCCAGCCTAGCCAACTGTTTTATCGTTCTGCCCGCGGATTGCGTCGGCGTGGAAGCCGGTGACATGGTAACCGTGGAGCCGTTTCAGGTTTTTATATGATGATGGTCGATTTTTAAGCGCCTAACGGCGACTGGCGAGCGCTGCGCACAGCCGGACCCTGTGTTCGCATAGAATCTCGAAGCATCCGCAGCCGGATGATCAACCCACTGCCGCCAGCTTCTCCAAATAACCGTGCTTTCTCGCCAAATATTCGTCGACAAAAGCCTGCATCGGCTCGTCTTCGTAGTCGCGCAAGCCGCTAACCGCCAGTTTTTTAAAGCCAGTGCCAACCACCTCATCTCCAGCCTTGATCTGAAAATGCAAATAGGCCGTAGCGCGTTTGCCGTTGACTTCCATCTTGGGTTCCAGCATTTCCAGTCGCGGCTCATGGAAATCCATCCGATTCAAGTTCAGCGTCATGCTTTCGTAGATGACCAGCGGCCGGTCGATGTTGAACATCACGTTTTCCTTGGCCAACAGCGGCACCAGCACATAGGGAAAATTCTGCCCGGAGAACGCTACATAATCGCGAATAAGCGCTTCAATCAAGGCTTTATCGCGAATCACTTCGCCGGAACGCTCGATCTGCAGATAGGTTTTGCCCTGATTGTCGGTGACATCGATGTTATCGGCATCGGTATCGGGAAAGTTCAATGAAACACCGTGGCCGACCATGCCGGAAAAAATAAAGTGCATGTTTTGACTAAGGCCGTATTTCTCCAGTACCAGAGAAAACAACAGATCGCCCGGTACGCAGAAACGCTTGGCATCTACGTCGTGCAGCGGATTGAAGTCATGCGCCACTTCCTTGGCGAACATGCTGGCTTGTGCGGCGGCTATACGAATGCTGCCGTCGTGAATATCGTAAAATTCTTTTAGAAACATATTGTTATTCTTATTTAATAACGGGGAACGGCGGGATCGCAACTCAGAGACCAAGCATCGATCCCACCATGTAAATTAGTGAGTCTGGTAAATCCGGCCTGCTCCAAAAACAGACAAGCCTGCTGACTGCGCATACCGTGATGGCAAATCACCACAACATCCTGTTCGGCATCCAGTTCGTCCAGACGCTCCGGCAACTGCCGTAAGGGGATATGCAGGCTGCCTTCGATTCGGGCGTAGGCAAACTCGTTGGCTTCTCGCACGTCCAACAGCTGTAGAGACGGGTTGTCCTGCAGGCTTTTTTGCAATTGTTGCGGCGACCATTGGTTTATCGGCATATAAATCGTTCCAGTCTAGTGATAGCGGCGGCCATTCTATCGATTGAAGCGGTATATGCAAAACGAATGTGCTTTTCGGCCTGATTGTGCCCGAAATCCTTGCCCGGCGTCACCGCGACGCCTTCGGCTTCCAGCAGGTCTTTGGCAAATTGAAAGCTATCGCCGGTGATGGCACTGCAATCGGCATAGACATAAAACGCCCCTTCCGGCTTACAGGCGATCTTGAAACCCAATCGCAGCAAGTTTTCGACTAAAAAGTCGCGGCGGCGCTTGAATTCGTCGCGGCGCTGCCGCAGTTCCAGCATGTTTTCCGGGGTAAACGAGGCCAGAGCCGCATATTGTGAATGCGTAGGCGTGGAAATGAAAATGTTTTGCGCCAGCTTTTCCGCCGCTTCGATAAAAGCATCGGGCACCACCAGCCAACCGACCCGCCAACCGGTCATACCGAAAAATTTGGAAAAACTGTTAATCACAAACGCGTCGTCGCTGTATGCCAACGCGGTATTCACCGGATCGCCATACACCAGGCCATGATAAATCTCGTCGGAATAAAAACAGCCGCCCAAACTTTGCACCTGCCGCACGGCTTTTTCAAAGTCGGCGTTGCCGATCAAGGTGCCGGTCGGATTCGACGGCGAAGCGACCAGCACGCCTTTGGTGGTATCCAGCCAATGCTTGGCGATCAACTCGGCGCTAAGCTGATAGCCGGTCTCGGTGCCGACAGCGACAAATTGCGTTTCGCCGTCGAACAATCGCACAAAATTGTCGTTACAGGGGTAACAAGGATCGGCCATCATGATGCGCTCGCCGGGATTGAGACTGATGCCAAACGCCAGCAAAAAAGCGCCGGAAGCACCGGGGGTGATGAACACCCGCCGCGAATCCAAGGTTACCCCATACTGTTGGCGGTAATAATCGGCAACAGCCGAGCGCAGCTCGGGCAAACCGGCGGCGGCGGTATATTTCACTTCTCCGGTCTGCAGGCAGCGTTTGCCCGCCTCCAGCACTGCTTGCGGGGTTGGGAAATCCGGTTCGCCGATTTCCATATGAATGATGTCTCTGCCCTGCTGCTCCAACTGTTTGGCGCGCTGCAGCAACTCCATGACATAGAAGGAGGAAATACCTTGCATTCTGAGTGCAACATGCTGGTTCATATCCAAGTTCGGTGATCTAAAGGGCCGGCATGATAACAAACTTCTTGCTTGCCTTCGGCCATTCTGTTAAAAAGCCCCGATTTTTTTCATAGCCGACCAGGAGTCAATGGATGAATAGTTCCACGTCAGAATTCACCTTCAAACCTTATGTAGAGAAGGAAGGCGAAGAATACATGAACGATGCTCAGCTTCAGCATTTTTCCGCCATCCTCAACAGCTGGAAATCGGAGTTGATGCAGGAAGTGGACCGCACCGTTCATCACATGCAGGACGAAGCCGCCAACTTCCCCGACCCTAACGACAGAGCCACCCAGGAATCGGAGTTCAGCCTGGAGTTGCGTACCCGCGACCGCGAGCGCAGATTGATCAAGAAAATCGATGAATCGCTGAAGGCCATCGAATCCGGCGAATACGGTTATTGCGAAACCTGCGGCATCGAAATCGGCATCCGCCGCCTGGAAGCCCGCCCTACCGCGACCTTGTGCATCGACTGCAAGACTCTGGATGAAATCAGGGAAAAACAATTGGGTTAACCATGGGGAGTGGTCAGTAGGAAGTGGTAAGCGGTAAGTGGATATTGGTTTTGACTCACTACTCCCTACTTCCCACTCACTACTTTCTTTAAAACTATCGAATGCTCGGAGAGAACTCGTTTCGGAAAGCAATTCCTAGCCCCCGCCCTAACGCCTCTCCCTATATCGGCCGGTTCGCGCCCTCGCCTACCGGCCCGCTCCATCTCGGCTCGCTTTACACCGCCCTCGCCAGTTATCTGGATGCTCGTTGGCATCACGGCCGCTGGCTACTGCGTATCGACGATCTCGACACGCCGCGCAACATGCATGGCGCCGTACCGGCGATTCTCGATTGTCTGCAACGCTTCGAGTTAAATTGGGACGGCGAGATTCATTATCAAAGTCGGCATATTGACACTTATTTAGACGCCATCGCCCGACTGAAAAGCCAGAATAACGTTTACGCCTGCACTTGCAGCCGCAAGCTTCTGGCCGACTATCCCGGCGTTTATCCGGGCTTTTGCCGAAACCGGCAGCAACAGGAAGGTTTGGAACATGCGCTACGCCTCAAAACCGAGGACAAGTCAATCTGTTTCGACGACCGCATCCAAGGCCAAATTTGCGAAAACCCGGCCTTGCAACACGGCGATTTCATCGTCAAACGCAAGGACGGCATCATCGCCTATCAACTGGCGGTAGTGGTGGACGATCACGCCCAGCAAGTCAATCAGGTGGTTCGCGGCTTCGATTTATTGGACTCGACGCCCAGGCAGTTGTTTTTGCAAAGTTTGCTGGGCCTGCCAACCCCTCAATACATGCATGTGCCTATCATCGTCGACAGCCGGGGCAACAAACTCAGCAAACAGACCTGTGCCCGGGCCGTAGACGCTAACCGGCCAGCCAAAACTTTGTTTCTGCTGCTTAAATTGCTGAACCAAAATCCGCCCAACACCCTGCAAACGACAGCGACCGGCAATATACTCGACTGGGCTGTCGAGCACTGGCAACCTCAACAGCTAAAAAAAATCCGTGCAATTACGCAGACGATTGACTAAGTTAATACCAGAATTAAAACAAGGACAGCCATGTCAGAACATCATATTTATCCCGTCAAACCCGAAATCGCCAAAACCGCGCATATCGACACCGAAACCTATCAACGCCTCTACCAACAATCGATCAACGACCCGGAAACGTTCTGGGCGGAACAGGCCGCCTTGTTTCTGGACTGGCACCGCCCCTGGCAAAAGGTGATGCAGCACGATTACTGCAAGGGCGACATTCACTGGTTCATGGGCGGACAATTGAATGTCAGCGTCAACTGCCTCGACCGCCACTTGGAACAGCGCGGCGATCAGGTTGCCATCATCTGGGAAGGCGACGATCCGGCCGACGACAGTAAGCTGACTTATCGGCAACTGCACGAACAAGTCTGCAAATTCGCCAACGTGCTGAAAGCCCAAGGCGTGCAAAAAGGCGACCGGGTCTGCATCTATCTACCTATGATTACCGAAGCGGCGGTGGTGATTCTGGCCTGCACCCGGATCGGCGCGGTGCATTCCATCGTGTTCGGCGGCTTCTCCGCCGATTCCCTGAGCGACCGCATTCTCGATTCCGACTGCCGTGTTCTGATCTGTGCCGACGAAAGCTATCGCGGCGGCAAGATCGTGCATTCCAAACTGAATGCCGACAAGGCCGCCGACCAGTGCCCGAATCTTAAAACCGTCATCGTCATCAAGCACACCGGCCACGACATTCCCTGGACGGAAGGCCGCGACGTTTGCTACCACACGGCCATGCAACAAGCTTCCGCCGACTGCCCGCCGGTAATGATGGATGCCGAGGATCCGCTGTTCATCCTTTACACCTCCGGCTCGACAGGCAAACCCAAGGGCGTATTGCACACCACTGGCGGCTACCTGCTGTATGCGGCGATGACCCACAAATACGTGTTCGATTACCACGACGGCGATATTTACTGGTGCACCGCCGACATCGGCTGGATCACTGGCCATTCCTATGTGCTGTACGGGCCGTTGTGCAACGGCGCCACCACGCTGATGTTCGAAGGTGTGCCGACCTATCCGGCCGCCGACCGTTTCTGGCAGGTAGTGGACAAGCACCGGGTCAATATTTTCTACACCGCGCCCACCGCGATCCGGGCTCTGATGGCGCAAGGCGACAACTTCGTCACCCGCACCGACCGCAGTTCGCTACGCATCCTGGGCAGCGTTGGCGAACCCATCAATCCCGAAGCCTGGGAATGGTATTACGAGATCGTCGGTGATAAACGCTGCCCCATCGTCGATACCTGGTGGCAAACCGAAACCGGCGGCATCCTGATCACGCCGCTGCCCGGTGCCATTGCCTTGAAACCCGGCTCGGCGACCCTGCCCTTCTTCGGCATCAAGCCGGCCATCGTCGATAACGACGGCCACCTGTTGGAAGGCGAGGCCGAAGGCATTCTGGTGCTGACCTACCCCTGGCCCGGCCAAGCCAGGACCGTCTACGGCGACCACGAACGCTTCATAGACACTTATTTCAAGAAGTTTCCGGGCTATTATTTCGCCGGCGACGGCGCCCGCCGCGACAAGGACGGCTATTACTGGATCACCGGCCGGGTCGACGACGTCATCAACGTCTCCGGCCACCGCCTGGGCACCGCCGAAATCGAAAGCGCGCTGGTATTGCATGACGATGTGGCGGAAGCCGCGGTGGTCGGCTTTCCGCATCCGATCAAGGGCCAGGGTATCTACGCCTATGTGACGTTGAATGTCGGCGTCGAAGGCAGCGATGCCTTGAAAAAGGAATTGGCGGAACTGGTCAAGGAGGAAATCAGCGCTATCGCCCTGCCCGACGTGATTCAATGGGCGCCGGGATTGCCGAAGACCCGTTCCGGCAAGATCATGCGCCGCATCCTGCGCAAAATCGCCGCCAACGACTTCGGCAACCTCGGCGACACCTCGACACTGGCCGATCCTTCGGTGGTGGACGAAATCGTCGCCCACCGCCAGCGTCTGCCATAGCGCAGGATGCGCCTCAAGCTAGCCTATCTCGGCGTGGTTCTGGTCTGGACCACCACGCCGCTGGCAATTAAATGGAGCAGCGACGGCGTCAGCTATGTGCTGGGCGTCACCGCCCGGATGTCGATTGGCCTGGCATGTCTGCTACTGTTGATGCTGGCGACCCGCCAGCGTCTGGCATTTCATCGCGCGGCCCGATGGACTTATCTGGCCGTCACCGTGCAGTTGTATCTGAGCATGCTGATTACCTATTGGGCCGCCCGGTTCATTCCTTCCGGCTGGCTATCGGTGATTTTCGGCCTGAGTCCGTTCATGACGGCCTTCATGGCCGCGGCATTTTTAAAGGAACGCAGCCTGGGCTGGCTGAAAGTCTCCTCTTACCTTCTGGGCATCGTCGGCTTGCTGGTGATGTTCCTGTCGGCGCTGGATTTGAATGAACAGGCATTGGTGGGCGTTGCCGGCATGCTGGTGGCGACCTTTATTCACTCCGCCAGCGCGGTGTGGGTGAAGCGCATCGACGCCAGACTGCCGGCCGTGCATCAAATCACCGGCGGCTTGCTGTGCTCCCTGCCGCTATATTTTATTTCCTGGTACGTATTGGATCATGGCCAACTACCCACCGAGATACCCGAAAAAACCCTATACGCCATCGTTTATTTGGGCACCATCGCCACCACGCTGGGGTTTGCGCTTTATTACTACGTGCTGACCTACATGCCTGCGACCAATGTCGCCATGATCAACCTGATGACCCCCATACTGTCGCTGCTGCTGGGTTACGCGGTCAATCAAGAACCGCTGACGTTAAAAACCGCGATAGGCACCGGTTTGATCATGACCGCACTGCTGATACACGAAATAGCGGATCGGCGGCAACGCCTGAAAACGCTTAGTGCGTATCCGGAACAGGCCGCAAACAGCCATTAACCGGGTTATTGACTGGATTCGGACAGACATTCTTGCTTCGCATCCAAACATTCGGCATCTCCTCCGGTATAATAGTCCCGTCTCCACCATAAAGTTTTTCAATGAATAATGTGTTTCTCGTCGGCAGTGCGTTGCTGCTGGTGTTTTTGAACGGTTTTTTTGTCGCTGTCGAATTCAGCTTGGTCAAATTGCGGCAAACACGTCTCAAATCGATTGCGCAAAACCACGGTTGGCGAGGTCGGGTACTCGTCAAGGTTCATGAAAAGCTGGACACCTACCTATCGGCTTGCCAACTGGGCATTACCCTGGCTTCATTGGGACTGGGCTGGATAGGAGAGCCGGCATTCGCAGGCTTGCTGGCGCCCTTATTTGACGAGTTGCAAATGATCCCCCCCCAAGTGCTGCATAGCATCTCGTTTGCCTTTGCTTTTTGCATGATTTCGTTTCTGCATATCGTGGTCGGCGAACAAGCACCCAAATCGCTGGCGATCCGTAATCCGGAAGGCATCGGCTTATGGAGTGCCGGCCCGCTGTATGCATTTTACTGGCTGATGTATCCGGCCATTTGGTTCCTGAATGCCAGCGCCAATCTGGTGTTGCGCCTATCAGGCCTTAGCTGCGCCCACGGCCACGACACCCATTACTCGACCGAAGAACTCAAGCTGATTCTGCGCTCCAGCCGGCCGAACGAGCGCTTCAGCGGCGAGGAATGGAACATACTGGCCAAAACCCTGGATTTCGGCAAGCTGGAAGTGTCGGAATTGATGCGTCCCATCCATGAAATTACGGCCTTGTACCGCGATAAGACCCTGGACCAAAACCTTCAAACCATCTTTAAAAGCCGTTTCAGCCGCTACCCTTACTTCGACAGCAACAAAACCGACGTACTGGGCGTCATCCATCTCAAGGACTTGTTCTTTGCGCTGCAGCACAATCAAACCATCGATAATTTGGATAATTTTTTACGTCCCATTCAATACATCCCGTCTCATATGCCGGCGATGGAATTATTTCGTTTGTTTACCCAAGGCTCGCCGCATTTCGCCGTCATCGGCCAACAGGGCCACAAACCGCGCGGCTTCATTACCCTCGACAATCTACTGTCGGCCATGGTGGGGGAAATACGCGACGAATTTTGCCCTAACCGTAGTACCTGGCAACGCCAAGACGACGGCTCCTTGTTGGGCAAAGGCAGTTTGCCGATTTTTTCCCTGGAAAGAATCCTCGGCATAGACATCGAAAATGAAGAGCTGGAATTGGATGAGATAGATTCGGTTGGAGGCCTGATTCTGGCTAAACTGCGGGACATTCCCGAAGAAAACGAGACAGTCTCTTTCGACACCTTCGATATTCTCGTTAAAAAAATGAACGGCCCGCGCATCGAATGGGTCTGCGTTTATCCCAAAGCCCCTGAAATAACCGACAGCAACTGAAAACAAGCCGCTTAAATATCCATAAGCAGCATGGGCAACCCGTAAGTCAAAACAAAATAGCTGAATGCCGAAACAACGCTACGCCCCATTTGAAAGGCAAAAAACTGCCGAAAGATATAACTGATAATCCCGACATACCATACGACCAACAGCACGGCTATGGCGATTGAGATTTCTTCGCGGCTTTCCCAGTGCTGCATCACCATCCACAAATCCAGGGTTTCGCCGGCTATTGCCAGCGTCATGATAAAGTTTTCACAGACAAAAATGGCGGTGTATAACTGGTTCATGTAATGCCACTTCTTCATTACCAGCAACAGCGTGGCTATCGTGGAAAATGCCATCACGGTTCTTCCCAACACCTCCAGAGTACCGTCGGCAGGATCGGCAATCAGGCTTTCAACGATGATGCCCGAAACCAGGTAGAAAGCCACTACCTTCCACATGAACGATTTGGAAGGCACTAAGTCGGTGGGGTTATTTCGGAACCAGCAAAGCGCGAGGTACTTGATTAAAAGAGTCATGACACAGATGTTAAACGTAATAAAAACAGGCGTAGCGAAAGTTATATCAATTAAATTTATGCAGGTAATATCGAGCTAAACTCGAATCGCCGGCCTTCCCTTGCCGACCCAGAGAAAGGCAATCAACAGAGCCAGGCCGCTGGCCAGCGCGGCTACCACATAAACCTGACTCGGTCCCAAGCTGTCCCAGAAATAACCGCTGTAAAGGCTGCCCAGCATGCCGCCCAGCCCGAAGCTCAGACTGGCATAAAAAGCCTGGCCCTTGCCCTGATGATGATCGCCGAAATACTGATAAAGCAGATGGATCGCCACCACGTGGGCAACGCCGAAGGTTGCTGCATGCAGCACTTGCGCCGATAGCACGCAGGCCAGGGAATCGACGCCGTAGGCAATCAGCAACCAGCGCACCATGCTCAAAGCCAGGCTTCCCAGCAACAAACCGCGAACGCTAAACAGTTTCAGCAAGCGGCCGACGAAAATAAACATGACGATTTCCGAGCAGACCCCCAGCGCCCACAACAAACCGGTGACGGTGGCCGAATAAGCGTGCTGCTTTAGATAGACCGAATAAAACACGTAGTAAGGCCCATGCGCCACTTGCAACAGCATGTAGACCGCAAAGAAGGCCATCACCTCGCCCCTGCGCAACACCTGCCAGATGCCGCCAGCCTCGTGATTTTCCTTCAGTCCTGCCGCTTCCGGCGTAATCAGCGCAACCAGCCAGTTCGAAACCAGCAGACCGATGATGATGTCGGGCAGATAGGCTATGCTGAAGTCGTCCAGAAACCGGCCGATACCCAGCACCGCGCCGATAAAACCGACCGATCCCCATAGCCTGATCCGGCTGTAACGTTGCGGTTCGGCCTTGAGATGAAATAGCGTGACGGCCTCGAACTGCGGCAGCGTGGCGTTCCAGAAAAAACTGAAGGCAACGGTCACCGTCGCAAACCAGCGGTATTCGTGGCTATACAGAAATCCGGCAAACAACATTGCCGACAATAGCGCGGTAACGCGGATCAGCCTTAGCCTTCTGCCGGTTTTATCCGCCAGCCAACCCCACAGATTGGGAGCGATGATTTTGGTGGCAACCAGCAGCGCGGTGAGTTCGCCGATTTCGGTAGCGGCGAATCCGGCTTGCTTGAGATACAGGCTCCAAAAGGGCAAAAAAGCCCCCAAGGTGGCGAAGTAACAAAAATAAAAGCCGGATAAGCGCCAATAAGGCAGATTCATTTAACGCAAGATCGGCAAACCGGCATCGACGTGCAGATTTTGGGCGCGATGCCGCAGCAGATGATCCATCAAGACGATAGCCACCATGGCTTCGGCGATCGGCGTGGCGCGAATGCCGACGCAAGGGTCGTGACGGCCTTCGGTGACGACCTCGATGGCCTCGCCTTTGCTGTTGATGCTACGGCCCGGCAGACGCAAGCTGGAAGTCGGCTTGAGGGCGATACGGGCAATAATGTCCTGGCCGCTGGAAATGCCGCCCAAAATGCCGCCGGCATGATTGCTGAGGAAGCCTTCCGGGGTCATTTCGTCGCGAAATTTGCTGCCCTTGGCATCGATGCAATCGAAACCGTCGCCTATTTCCACGCCTTTAACGGCGTTGATGCTCATCAAGGCATGCGCCAAATCGGCGTCCAGGCGGTCGAATATAGGCTCGCCCAGGCCCGGCGGTACGTTGCCGGCGATAACTTCGATCTTGGCGCCAATGGATTCGCCTTCCTTGCGCAAGGCATCCATATAACTTTCCATCTCCGCGACTTTGCCGGCATCCGGACAGAAGAAGGGATTATTGCCGATCTCGTTCCAATCGAATTGTTCGATCTTGATCGGCCCCAGTTGCGATAAATAGCCGCGCACCTGGATGCCGTGCTGCTCCAGCAGATATTTCTTGGCGATGGCGCCGGCCGCAACCCGCATCGCGGTTTCCCGCGCCGAGGAACGGCCGCCGCCGCGATAATCCCGAAAGCCGTATTTTTGCTGATAGCTGTAATCGGCGTGGCCGGGCCGAAAGCTTTCGGCGATCTTCGAATAGTCCTTGGAACGCTGATCGGTGTTTTCGATCATCAGGCCGATCGGCGTGCCGGTGGTCTTGCCTTCGAACACACCGGAGAGGATTTTCACTTCGTCGGCTTCGCGGCGCTGAGTGGTATGCCGCGAGGTGCCGGGTTTACGTCTATCCAGATCGAACTGCAGATCGGCCTCTGTCAATTCCAACCCCGGCGGGCAACCGTCGACGATGGCGCCCAAGGCCGGGCCGTGGCTTTCGCCGAAGGTGGTGACGGTAAATAATTTTCCTATGCTGTTTCCGGACATGGTTATAAGGCGCTGGCAAAGAGTGAATGGTAAAGATCGACTTGTTCGACGGTCAGCAGAAACACACCGTCGCCGCCGCGTTCGAACTCCAGCCATTGGAACGGTACCTCGGGAAACATGTCCTGCAAGGTTTCGGCGCTACTGCCGACTTCGACGATCAGGATGCCCTGCTCCGCCAAATATTGATTGGCGTCGGCGAGGATGCGCACCACCAGATCCAGGCCGCTATCGCCGCCCTTGAAACCCATCGCCGGTTCGGCATGAAATTCGGCCGGCAGGCTTTCCCATTCGGCGATGGCCACATAGGGCGGATTGCTGACGATGATGTCGTAAGGCTTGATCGGCAATGCCTTGAACAAATCGGATTGATACAGCTCGACTTGGTCTTCCAACTGATGTTTTTCGACATTGATTTCGGCGACTGCCAGCGCATCGTCCGACAACTCCACCGCGTCGACCTGCGCATCCGGAAAGGCATAGGCACAGGCAATGGCAATGCAGGCGCTACCGGTACATAAATCCAGAACATTGAACACCTGGGTTTCGTCGACCCAAGGCTCGAAACGGTCGGCGATCAGCTCGGCAATCGGCGAACGCGGCACCAGTACCCGTTCGTCGACATAAAACGGCAATCCGGCAAAAATGGCTTCGTGAGTCAGGTACGCGGAAGGCTTGCGTTCGGCGATGCGGCGTTCGATCAGCGCCAAGACTGCCTGTCTTTCCTGCATGGTCAGCACGGTATCCAGATAAGCATCGCCCAAATCGTAGGGCTGATGAATGGTGTGCAACACAATCGCAGCGGCTTCGTCGAGCGGCGTTACGGTGCCATGGCCCAAAAACACCTGGTGCTCGGCAAACCGGCTGGCACCCCAGCGAATATAGTCTCTGATGCTGCTCAGGGTTGTGATAACATCGGTCGCCGTTGTATTCATATCGTTTCTAAAAGTAAAAAATAGCGGCGAATTTTAAACCAAACCCTTCTCGCTTGTCCGAATAAAGCAAAGATCAATGACCGAGGCCGAACTTAACCTTAAGTCCAGCACGCTGGCAAAAAACCGTTTATATCTGGATTGCTACAAATACATGCAATCGGACACCCTCGCTTTGCCGACCATTCCCGACGTTTCGGTCAAAATTCGCCGCGCCATCAACGAACCCAACGCCAACAGCGCCAAAATCGCCCGCGTGGTGCAAATCGACCCCAGCATCACCGCCCGGCTGATCAAGATTTCCAACAGTCCGCTATACCGCGGCCGCCGCAAGATCGAAAGTTGCCCCGAGGCCCTGACCCGGCTCGGCTTGAAAGCCGCGCAAGACATCATCACCGCCTTTGCGCTAAAAGCCGTATTCAACGCCAAGTCGCCCATCATCCGCCGCAAGATGCAGGACCTGTGGGCGCACAGTAGCTATGTGGCGGCGATAAGCGCGGTTTTTGCCCATAAAACCCCCGGTTTTGACCCGGACCGGGCGATGCTGGCCGGCCTGATCCACGACATCGGCATCGTGCCGATACTGGCCTACGCCGACCGGCAGCCGGAAATACTCGCCAATCCCGGCGATCTTGCGGAAACGGTCAGAGAGCTACGTAGCGAAATCGGCGTGCAGATTATCCGCAAGTGGGATTTCCCCCACGATTTTGAAGACGTGATCGTTCACGCCGAAAACTGGTTCAGAAACAGCGGCGACCAAGCCACTTACAGCGACATCGTGATGATCTCGCAACTACACAGCTTCATCGGCAAGATCGACATCAAAAAAATGCCGAAAATGGACGATCTGCCTGCCTATAAAAAACTGGTTTCCGGCAATCTCGACGCCGATCTCAGCATCAACATCCTAGACCAGGTCAAGGACGAAATCGAACATATCCGGCAGATGCTGAATTAATAATAGGCGCCATAATGTCGGTTCTCATAATTAATGAGAAGTGGGCTTTTATAATTTTCAATAGGTTACACAAATTATGAAAATCCAGTATTCGTACAAAAATCTCATAATTTAAGTTAAAAGCCTGATGAAACCTGGACCGGCAAGGTACGGCCAAAAGCCGAACTACGCTAACAAGCCCCGAACGTTAGAAAACAAAGCGATAGCTGTCGCCGGTATCACACAAAAACCATTCGCTTGGTGCGCAAACTTAATTGGCCAAAAGTACAGCTTGACTCAATTCTCAAAAATAACTGAAGATAGGCTAGCTTGCGGACTGAGTTACGTCAGGCCGTTATGCCCCCCAATGCCCCAACTTTTTAATAGCCGTGAATCGTGTGAGCCCACGCTCGTGAGCATTGCGGACAATAGGGTAGGATTTACGCTTTTTTTGACAGTATTAACAAGGAATAAAAACATGCTTTTGAAACAGCCATTATTGGCTGCCAGTCTACTGATGAGTGCAGCCAGCTTCAACGCCAACGCCTCAGTTACCTTCACCTTCGATCCAGGCCTTCCGGTTTATACCGCCGTAACCGACAATTTGGTCAGCTACACCGGTGCAGGCAACGTCGGCTTGCTTTATAGCAGCGTCAACAACATTACCTGGACCCGGTATGGCAACCTATTCGAAACCCTTTACGATGCCAACCACGATTTAGTCAATCAAATTGCTAGTGTTACCCCAAGCTATAACGATCCATCCATGGGTTGGAAAACCATCGATGCGGCCGATTTCGACACCTCGACCGGTACAATGACTTGGTGGGGGGCCAACGTCTTTGTCGATTACCTAAACAGCATCTACTATGGTGGCAGTAGCCAATGGCGCTTGCCGAGTGCAGGCAGCAATCCGCAAAACGGATCCAACCCAACAGACAGTGAACTCCGCCAATTGTTTAACAGCGAACTGGACGGAACGCCCTTTTTTTACACCTTCGGAGCGGGTAAGTACTGGACTGGTACAGAGTATGCGCCCGATCCCAATAGTGCGTGGAGCTTCGATCGCTACTTTGCAAGCCAGTACAACAACAGTAAGTCAAACATGTTCTACGCATGGGTAGTCAGCCCTGGACAAATGGCCGCCGTGCCGGTACCGGCTGCTGTGTGGCTGTTTGGGTCTGGACTGGTGGGGTTGCTGGGCCTGAAACGACGGGGCAATGCTGGGTAATTTGGTTATTCGGGTGATTGGGTTCTGATTGGGTGCTGTAAAGGTTAAAGCAGTCATTCATTGAGATTGGGTATCTGACTCTTATGGGTCGGGTACCGACTTTCGTAGACAGCAGCGCTAGACCAATTTCAGGCAATCAACATCCGGTTCCATGATCAACCATTTAGCTATTTCATTAAATATGAGATCTGGCAGCTAACGCACCTATAAAATTAAAAATCGGATTGTTGAGCTGATTTTTTTCTGCGCCAAACAAAAATACCGCCACCTGCTGCGCAAACCACAAATAGCAACATTAGTATTGGATGTTGATAGAACAGCTCAAAAAAAGCGCCCATACTTTGAGACGTGCCACGATAGTAAGGCCCCATTGCCTGCCTCCGTCATTAAAAGTAAAAAACCTAAAAAAAATCGATCGATTTGTATGGGTCAAGCTACCGTGAAAATGGGCATTGTCTAGTTCAATGTCTACTCAGTGTCGCCAAATCCCTATTCAAGCAACTTGAAAAAGCTTTTGGGCGCGCCGCAAATCGGGCAATCCCAATCGTCGGGTATATCTTCCCAGCGGGTACCGGGCGGAAAGCCGCTGTCGGGATCGCCTTTCGCCTCGTCGTAAAGGTGTTCGCACTCCATGCAGTGGTACTTTTTATAATCAGACATTGTTTCCCTCCTATTTAAGAGTCAATAGAAAGCGCTCGAATCCGGCTTCCATTTCCGGCAGGGCGCTTAACAAACGGTGGTCGGCATCCAGCATATGCAAACGGGCGCGATGCTGTTGGCAAAACCGCCAGGCGTTTTCCGGCGGCACCACGTCGTCCTGCCAGCCGTGAAATACTTCGATCTGACAGGTGCCAGGCTTGAATTCGGTTCGTTGGTAACCTGACAGATAAAATGCCGGCGCAATCAGAAACAGGCCGTCCGGCTTAATGGTTTCCGAAGCCACCGTCGCCACATAAGCCCCCATGCTGGAACCAATCAGCACAATCCGCTGGTAAGCCGACAAATCCATCGCCAACAACTGCGCTACGCGCCAATCCGGGTCGTTGCTGGCTCGGTAATCCGGGCTGATGACCCGATAGCCGTGACGTTTAGCGACCTCCGCCAAGGCCAGCGCCTTCTCGCCCCAGGGAATGCTGTCCTTGCCGTGATTATAAATCACCAATTTTTGCATAATATCGATCCGACTCTACTAATGTAGGCATTATTACACAGCCTCCGCTAAACCGATTTTTTGTCGTCATAGCGTTTGGTTGCAAAACCGACAATCACCCCCAACTGGTGCGCCACATTCACCATATCGGTGCATTTCGCCCCTTAACAGCTACCGACATGGCTTCGAAACAATCCATAATCACTCTGGCATCCATATTGCATAACCTATGCGAGCCCCTATTATCGGTAAACGCCGAGTGGAGCACCCGCAACCCGCCATGGAGCCATCATGAACAGAAAACCAAAACTGGTCGTTATCGGCAACGGCATGGCCGGCATGCGCAGCGTCGACGAATTGATCCAAATCGCCCCCGATGGTTACGACATCACCGTATTCGGCGCCGAGCCGCACGGCAACTACAACCGCATCATGCTCACCCCGGTGTTGTACGGCGCCAAGCGTATCGACGAAATCATGATTCACGATTTCGAATGGTACAAAACGCACAACATCACGCTACATTGCGGCGCCGATAAAACCGTAATCGACGTCGATCGCCAAAAACGCCAGGTGATCAGCAAGGACGGGACTATCGCCGATTACGACCGCCTGCTGATTGCCACCGGTTCCTCGCCATTGATGCTGGACATTCCCGGCAAGGATGTCGAAGGCGTTATGGGTTTTCGGGATATTGCCGATGTCGAGAAAATGATCGCCACGGCAGAAACCAGACAACATGCGGCAATACTGGGCGGCGGCTTGCTGGGCCTGGAAGCTGCCAACGGCCTGCTGCAACGCGGCATGCAGGTCACCGTAATCAATCGTGCCGATCATTTACTCAATCGCCAGCTTGACCAGCATGCCGCGGCATTTTTGCAAAACCAGCTTGAGCAAAAAGGCATCGCCTTCCGGCTGGGCACCAGTGTCAAACATATCTTGAGCCATAACGGCCATATCAATCAGGTGGTGCTAAACGACGAAAGCCGGCTGCCGGCGGACATATTGGTGATGGCCACAGGCATCAAGCCCAATATGGGTCTGGCGCAAAAAATCGGTCTGGATTGCGCACAAGGCATCATCGTCGAAGACAGCATGCAAACCAGCGATCCCGATATTTTCGCAGTCGGCGAATGCGTACAGCATCGCGGCGAACTGTTCGGACTGGTGGCGCCGGTTTACGAGCAGGCCAAAGTTTGCGCCAATCGCCTCGCCAATCGCGACGGCGCGGCTTTCAAGACCTTGTCGTCCGCCACCATGCTTAAGGTAGCCGGCATCGATCTATTTTCGGTGGGCCGCTTTCAAGCGGATACTGCCACGGAGCAAATCGTGTTCGTCGACCCGGAACTCAGCGTCTACAAAAAAATCGTGATCAAAAACGGTGTAATCAACGGTATGGTGATGTACGGCGACACTTCGGATAGCGCCTGGTATTTGAATCTAGTCAAGGAACAGACCGATATTTCGCCCATCAGGGACAAGATCATGTTTGGACAAGCGGCTTTAGCGGAAGCAGCTTAAAATATCCCAGATCACTTCAGCATGACAGCAACTACCATCAAAACCACCTGCCCATACTGCGGCGTCGGCTGCGGCATCGAAGCCAGCGTGACCGATGCCGGCAACCATAAAGTCATCATCAAGGGCGATCCGAATCATCCGTCCAATTTCGGCAAACTGTGTTCCAAAGGCGCGACGCTGGGCGACACGGTATCGCTGGAAAACCGGCTTTTGCATCCGGAAATCGGCGATAAACAAGTCGATTGGGGCGCCGCGCTGGACCATGTAGCCAACGGCTTTAACCGCATCATCGAGCAACACGGCGCCGATGCCGTGGCTTTTTACGTCTCCGGGCAGTTACTGACCGAAGATTATTACGTCGCCAACAAGCTGATGAAAGGCTTTATCGGCACGGCCAATATCGATACCAATTCCCGGCTGTGCATGTCGTCGGCGGTGGTCGGTTACAAACGCGCCTTCGGTGCCGACGCCGTGCCTTGCAATTACGAAGATCTGGAACTGGCTGATTTAATCGTGCTGGTCGGCTCCAATACCGCCTGGTGCCATCCGATTGCCTTTCAGCGCATCCGCAGGGCCAAGGAAAATAATCCCGGCTTAAAAATCGTGGTGATAGACCCGCGCTTTACCTCGACCTGCGACATCGCCGATCTGCACCTAGCCATTAAGCCGGGCATGGATGGTTTTCTGTTCAACGGCTTGCTGGCGTATCTGCAACAGAATAAGGCAATCGACCAAGACTACATCGAGAGGCATACCCAAGGCTTCGACAGCGCGCTAAAAGCCGCAATGCAAGCCACGGGCGACATAGCAACCGTCGCCGCGGCCTGTGGCGTTGAAGCCGATGCGGTACGGCAGTTCTACGACTGGTTTGCCCAAACCGCAAAAGCCGTCACGGTCTATTCGCAAGGCATCAATCAATCCAGCTCGGGATCGGACAAATGCAACGCCATCATCAATTGCCATCTGGCCAGCGGTAAAATAGGCCAGCCCGGCACCGGACCGTTTTCGTTCACCGGACAGCCCAATGCCATGGGCGGCCGGGAAGTGGGCGGCTTGGCCAACACGCTGGCCGCGCACCTGGACTTGGAAAATCCGGCGCATGTCGATTGCGTCGGCCGCTTCTGGCGATCCGAGCATGTCGCCGACAAACAAGGCTTGAAAGCCGTGGAACTGTTCGATGCCATCGCCGCCGGCAAGATCAAGGCGGTATGGATCATGGCCACCAATCCGGTTGCGACGCTGCCCGATGCCGATAAAGTCAAACAGGCCCTGCAACAATGCGAGTTGGTGGTGGTATCGGACTGTATCAACGCCACCGACAGCCTGGATCTAGCCCATGTCAAACTGCCGGCCAGCGGCTGGAGCGAAAAAGACGGCACGGTCACCAATCTGGAACGCCGGATTTCCCGGCAGCGGCCGTTATTCAAGGCTTCGGGCGAAGCCAAGCCGGATTGGTGGATCATCAGCCAAGTCGCGGCGCGCATGGGTTTTGCCGAGGCATTCGCTTACCGATCCAGCGCCGACGTATTTCGCGAACACGCCGCACTATCCGGTTTTGAAAATCATGCCGGACAATTGCCGCGCGATTTCGACATTTCCGCCTACGCCGGCATCGATCAGTCGGAATACGATGGCTTGCAGCCGGTGCAATGGCCGGTCAACCGCGATCAACCGCAAGGCACGGAACGACTGTTCGGCGACGGCCGGTTTTTCACGGACAACCAAAAAGCCCGCTTTATACCGATAAGCCCGCGCCCGCCGCTCAACGCCGTCAGCGACGCTTATCCACTGACCCTGAACACCGGCCGCTTGCGCGACCAGTGGCACACCATGACCCGTACCGCGCTGGCCCCCAAACTCAACGCTCACCGTCCGGAACCGTTCGTGGAAATACACCCTGACGATGCCGATAAACTGGGATTACAACAGCGCAGTCTGGCCGAAATCGACAGCCGCTGGGGCAGCATGCTGGCCCGCGTCGAAATCAGCGCCGCGCAGCGAGCCGGCAGCCTGTTCGTGCCCATGCACTGGACCGACCAGCTCAGCAGCCGAGGCCGCGTCGGGGCTTTAGTCAACCCGGTGGTCGATCCTTATTCCGGCCAGCCGGAAAGCAAGCAAACTCCGGCCAACATTCGCCCCTGGCCCGCGCAATGGTATGCCATGGTTTTGTCCCGCACCGAGATTGATTTCGGCGCCTGCGAATACCTGGTCAAGGTCAAGGGCGATGGCTTCGTCCGTTATGAATTGGCATCCCTCGCCCCGCCCCATGACTGGCGGCAATGGAGCCGGCATTTACTGGCTGGGCCGGGCAACGAAGGCCATTGGCAGGAATACAACGATTCGCAAGCTGGTTACTACAGAGCCGCGCATCTGGTCGAAAAGCAATTGCAAAGCTGCATTTTCATAGCGCCATCCTGGCAACTGCCCGATCCCGGCTGGCTGGCAACATTGTTTGCCAAGACCGAAATCGACCGCGCCGAGAGACTCTGCCTGCTCAGCGGCCAGCCTCCCAAGGGTCAACAGGACATAGGCAGGATCGTCTGTTCCTGTTTCAACGTCGGCGAAAAGACCATACAACAAACGATTAAAGCCCAAAAACTGCAAACGGTTGCCGACATCAGCCAATGCTTAAGCGCGGGTACCGGCTGCGGCTCCTGTCTGCCGGAGCTCAAGGAACTCTTGCAGAAAACCGTCTAAGAACCCTAATGACATGTCGAGCCGATACATAAAAATTTCACCATGCACGCCAAAACACAGAACATTTTCGATCAACAAACGACTCTACTCGATAAACATGCAAATTCGGTTATTCATCTTCCTACCCGACATATGAAAACCGTTCAACCCCAACAGACTCCCGATGAGAATCTAAGCCGCATGGACGAAAAAATACAGCTACTCCCCTACTTTCAACCGATAGTCAGCGTTGCCAGCGGCAGAATTGTCGGTTATGAAGCCCTGGCTCGGCAAAGGGATAAACATAACCGCATCGTTTCCGCCGGCAACCTGTTTGCCTCACCCAAACTGGACGCCAAACAGCGTATCGAACTGGATAGGCAGGTGCGGCGGCTGGCGCTACAAAAATTCTCGGAGCTGGACGGCAACAGCTATTTGGCCATCAACATTTCCGCGGCCTGGATAGACAATCTTCGGCAGTTGAACGCCTCTCCCACCTTGAAGATGCTGGACGAGCTAAATATCGACCGCCAACGCATCATCGTCGAAATTACCGAAGCCCACGCCGACATCGGCAAGCTGCGGGAAATCGTCAAACGCTACCGCAATCACGGATTGCGAGTGGCGCTTGACGATTTCGGCAGCGGCTCTTCGCAACTGGAACGCGTGCTGGCGATACACCCCGACATCATCAAAATCGACATGCAGTTGTTCAAGAAAGCCAGCAAGGGCGGCATCGCCAGCGACGTGGTTCACATGCTGACCCGGCTTGGCAAACGCACCGGCTGCCAGATTATTTGCGAAGGCGTGGAAACCGACGACGAGTTTTTGTTCGGCCTTAACTGCGGCGCCCAATTTATGCAGGGCTATTTGTTCTCGGCGGCGGAGGCCGAATTCAAATCGCCGACATTGTACGAGCAACATATCGGCTCGTTGAGAAGCAAGTTTTTCAAATATACCGTTAGTAAAGTCCAAAAAAACATCAAGGCCATCAACACCACCAAATCGCTGATTTATAAACTTAAAGATGCCTTGCAAGGCGACTTTAACCTCAACGAGCTGGCCAAGTGGAATTTCAGCGAAAGCAACATCGCCCGCTTTTACTTATGCGATAACCACGGCAAGCAAATTTCGCCTAATTTCGATTTTACCGCCAGCCAATGGTTTACCGACCCCAGAAAAATCGGCTTTAACTGGTCCTGGCGGCCTTATTTCTTTCAGTTGATCGCCTTGGAAAACAGCGGCGATTGCGAGCGGATAGTCACCTCCGAACGCTACCACGATTTCGACACCGATTTATTGTGTAAGACCCTGTCCTTACGTCTGGATGCCGATCGTATCCTGCTGGTCGACATCATCGTCCAGGATTAAATGGACTCAAAGAAGGAAGTAGAAAATGGAAAAACCACTCACTACTTCCTAGGCATGGTCATCCAGGGTAGAGATTCCGATTAAACGAACACCCTGCCGCTGACGAAAACCGATCAAGGGCATGATCCCCCGCGATAATAAGGTATTCGCCTGGACTTCATTGAGTAAGGTTTCCACCGAGGGATGCAATATCGGCTCTCCATCCTGGATAAAGGTAACCGCCGGAATATCGCCGAAAAAAAACGGATCTTCCGATGTCGATCCTTGGCTGGCGATGATCAGAGCCCGTGCGCACAAAAATGCCGGATTTCCCCAAAGCAACTCATGCGTTTGAGGAATAGCCGAGCATTCTTCAAACTCAAAGGCTTCGATCGGGTCGCGTTGTTTACCGTAAGGCAGCCTTAGTAAATAACGCGGATAGGCCAGTATTACCTTGTCCGAGCGAGTTTCCTTAAGGTAGTCGGCCCAGTGTTGACGATTTTCGGGCTCGGCGAAAACAAAGTTATCGATCAACGACTTATCGGCAGCCCCCAGAAAGAGGCCCGCACATGTGTTTGCCAATTGGCTGCAAAACGCTAATAAGTCCCTGTCATCGGCATTATCGGAACAACCGTAATCGCCGATTAATAAAACATCCTGCTCGTCGTCAACTGATTGAACGTGCTGCGACAACTGCTGTTCAAACGCGCGGCTGCCACTTCTCAGCTCGGCCAATAACTCGGCACGACCGATGTCTACCAGAAAAAAGCTTTGCCGGTCGGCGGATTCTTCATTCACCAGGGCTTCGGTGGCTCGCCACAAGGCTTCCAGGCCCTGAAAATCCTGACTGTGCAACAGCGTGCGCAAAAATTGGCCGATCGTTGCATCGATGACTTCGATCAAGGCCCGATGCTGCGGATCGGCTTCCTTCGCTACATAAGGCGACACCATGCGCTCAATCAATCGAGCCACCGAATCCGTTTCGCTTATAGCGCTGTCGGGCCTTTTCCCCAGCAAACGTTCCAGCATGTCCTCCTGGCTTTCCGTCGCTGGCTGCGATTGAACAGGCGTAGGGTCTGTTGTTCCTTCAGGAAAATAAGCCCGTATTTTCGCCGCCGCCTGTGCAGCCGTAGCCGGATTGCTCAATTCCTGTTTTAAATGCTGCAAGTCGGCCAATATCGGAACTTTTTCAAGCCAGGCATCGGGATGAAAATCGTCCAGTGCTTCGAATTGCAGCATCGAACCGCCGCCGATTTCCAATGCCGGCATGATTCTAGCCATGACCTGATCGAAGTTATCGACATCGATTTTGTGGATTTTGCGCTGCCGCCATGAAAGATCGGATCGGCCGGAAAAATTACCTAGAATATAAATCCGATAGCCTCGGTCGCTGCTAACTTTTTGCACCGCGCTCCGGGTATTAAAGCCCATCGTAAAATCAATTCTGCCTGACATCATTATTCAACTCCCGATTAAAGCCTAGTCGGCAAACAGTAGCAGACCCATCTCCGTCCAACAAGCGCCGTCAATTATCCGCTACATATGATTCAAGATCTTGTCCAAGCGCACTCTGGAAAATATGATCGGGAAGTTTTCGATTACGGCTACGATTTAAACCTCACGGGGCTAAAATAAGCCTTGAATCAAAATCAGTTATTTAACCCCAACCAATGCCTGCCTAATTTTTCAATATTCGCCTTTATCAACCATGACCTTCCGTTTAGCGGCCGATGCCGTGCTGATCCTGCATTTGACATTCATAGTCTTTGTCGTTTTTGGCGCAATGCCAACCTTACGATGGCGCTGGTTCCCCGCTATACATCTGCCGGCGGCGGCATGGGGCATCTATGCTGAAGCTAATCACCGAATCTGCCCGCTTACCTATCTGGAAAACCACCTTAGACACATGGCCGGGCAGGCCGGCTACAAGAACAGCTTTATCGAGCATTACCTTCTAAACATCATCTATCCGGAGGGACTCACCCCGGAAATTCAGTACCTGCTTGCCGCTGCGGTGCTCTTAATCAATTTGGCGATCTATGGCTGGCTGATATGCCATCGACACAAGACTAGATAAGGGGATCGAATTTGCATCGAGATACCGGCCGGGCAATTAAGAATTTAGACTGAAAACTTTTATTAGCGCGAAAAAGCATTGAATGCCGGCAAACCTCATTCCAGATCCTTAAAATCATGGCGGGCCACTTGAACGCTGACTCGATATTTCTCGGCATCGCCGTAACTAATAAATTTCCGATAACGGCTGTGCAAGGTTTTGATACGCCTGGCATGTTTAATAGGACACCAGAATTGCTCGGTGCGGGCGGCAATTTCCTGAACATAGGCAATTAAGCCATTAACGTAACTGCAATAGGCACAATTGATTTTTTCTATCGCATTCAGATAATTGAGATATTGCCTATCGAAGACGATATAGTCTTGGCGTTTTACTTTAGGAATGCCGTAAAGCGGGAAGCAAGCCCAGTGATATAAGCTGACAGTCAGGTCTAACAGCAGGGCTGGAATAATACATGCCCAGATAAAAGGGGCGCTGACGATATGTTTTAGCGGCGCATCCCGGATATAACTGAATAATTGCTTGGCATATTCCTTATGCCGGATAACCACATTCTTTTCAAAAAATATCCTTCGCTTGCGGATTTCGTAAGAAAATTCTTCCTCTTGTTTTTGCAGTTCCTCAATCAGCTCGTTTTCCAATATTTTTATTTTATTGAGCAAAACTTCAAGCTGGGTAGCCATAACGATTTCCCGAGATAGGAACAGCGGATTTAGGAATCAAGGAAATCGATTTAAACGGCTCCCGGTTTCAAGTTCGAACATTGACAGTTAAACACATTAAAAACAAGCGAGCGGATGCTTTTTCTTAGCGTCCGATGCGGTATTTCGTAAATACCTGGCGAGTGAAGGCAACAACGCCTTGCCCCCCGCTTCCAAACGCCTCACACCAAAACCCGCTCGATACCGCCGTTTGCCGCCAGCCGAACATAATTTTTCATCCAGTCCTTGCCCAGTACATGGCGGGCGATTTCGACCACGATATAATCGACTTCCAACTGCTCCACATCGTCCTGATAACGCTGCAAGCCTTGCATGCAGGACGGGCAGGAAGTCAGCATTTTCACCGGACCGTCGTAACCGTCGGCGCGCAGCTTGGCCGTATCGTTTTGCAATTCGCCGGCCTTGCGGAAACGCACCTGGGTCGAAATATCCGGCCGCCCCACCGCCAGGGTGCCCGATTCGCCGCAGCAACGCTCGGACTTGCCGACCGAAGTGCCGACCAAACCGCTGACAGTCTTCAACGGATCCTGCAGCTTCAAGGGGCTATGGCAAGGATCGTGGTATAGATAGCGGCTACCGTTGACGCCGTCGAGTTTCACGCCTTTTTCCAGCAGATATTCATGGATGTCGATCACCCGGCAACCCGGAAATATCCTGTCGAATTCGTAATCGGCCAGTTGATCCAGACAAGTGCCGCAACTGACTACCACGGTCTTGATATCCAGATAATTCAGAGTATTGGCGACACGGTGAAACATCACCCGGTTGTCGGTGGTAATTTTCTGCGCCTTGTCGAATTGGCCGGCGGCGCGTTGCGGATAGCCGCAACACAGATAGCCCGGCGGCAACACCGTCTGCACGCCGATCTCGTAAAGCATGGCCTGAGTCGCCAGTCCGACCTGCGAGAACAATCGCTCGGAACCGCAACCAGGGAAATAGAACACCGCCTCGGAATCGGTTTGAGTCTTTTCGCGGTCGCGGATGATGGGCACGATGTGATCGTCTTCAATATCCAATAATGCCCTGGACGTCTTGGTCGGCAGTTTGCCAGGCATCTTGCGGTTGGTAAAATGAATCACATACTCGCGCAGCTCGGGCTTGCCTGTCGAGGACGGTGGCTGAGCCAGTTGCGCCCTGCCCCAAGGCCTGAGAAAAAAGCTACCCAGCCTTTGCGCCTTGTAGGACCATTCGATCAACACCTTGCGCATCAGCTTGACGGTGTTGGGATGACCAGTACTCAGAAACGCAATCGCCGCCGTTTTGACCGGATTGAAACTCTGCTTGCCCATCTTGCGCAGCAGGTTGCGCATGTTCATCGACACGTCGCCGAAATCGATATCCACGGGACATGGATTGAAACACTTGTGGCACACCGTGCAATGGTCGGCGACGTCCTCGAATTCCTTCCAATGGGTGATGGAAATCCCGCGCCGGGTCTGCTCCTCGTACAAAAAGGCTTCGATCAGCAAGGAGGTCGCCAGGATCTTATTGCGCGGCGAATACAGCAAATTGGCGCGCGGCACATGGGTCGAACACACCGGCTTGCACTTGCCGCAACGCAGACAATCCTTCACCGAATCGGAAATGGCGCCGATGTCGCTTTGTTGCATGATCAGCGACTCGAAACCCATCAGGCTGAACGAGGTGGTATAAGCCGCGCTCAGGTCGGCGCCCGGCATCAGCTTGCCGCGGTTGAAACGGCCTTCCGGATCGATCTGCTGTTTGTAGGCATGGAAGCTCGCCAGCTCTTCGTCGGTGAGAAATTCGTATTTGGTGATGCCGATGCCGTGCTCGCCGGAAATCACCCCACCCAGGGAGCGTGCCAGGGCCATGATTCTTGCAACAGCCGCATTGGCTTCCTGCAGCATTTCATAATGGTCGGAGTTGACCGGCAGATTGGTATGCACGTTGCCGTCGCCGGCATGCATGTGCAGCGCCACGAACACCCGGCCGCGCAGAATATCCTTGTGAACGGCCTCGATGCGCTCGATGACCGGCCGGAAACTGTCGCCCTCGAAAATCTCGTGCAAGCGCGGCAATAGCTCCGTCTTCCAGGACACCCGCAGGGAATGGTCCTGAACGCGATGAAACAGCGTCGGCCGCTCGGCGCGATTGGACAATTCGCCGACGCTAATGCCGCGTTCGGCGAATTCCGCCTCGGCCTGTTGCAAAGGCAAATCCAGATTATCGTACAGCCACTGCCAGCGCTCGCGCACCTGCGCCACAACGTCCAGCCCTCGACCGCGCCGGTCGCCGATCAGATCGGCTTTGTCGACACCGTCTTCATAGGAACGTAGCGGCAATTCACCATTCAGGAAACGCGCCAGCGCATTGCACAAACGTAATTTGTTGCGCAACGACAGTTCGATATTGATGCGCTCGATACCGTCGCAATAGTCGCCCATGCGCGGCAAGGGAATCACCACGTCTTCGTTGATCTTGAAGGCATTGGTATGCTTGGCGATGGCTGCGGTACGGGCGCGGTCCAGCCAGAAAGTCTTGCGGGTTTCCGGGCTGACGGCGATGAAACCTTCCGCGCCTCTCGCATTGCAGAGCCTGACCACTTCCGAAGCCGCCAATGCCACCCGGTTCTCGTCGTCGCCGACGATATCGCCGATCAGTACCATCTTCGGCCGGCCGTGGCGCTTGGCCTTGGTGGCGTAACCAACCGCCTTGACGTAACGTTCGTCCAGATGTTCCAGGCCGGCCAGCATCACTCTGCCCTCGCCGTTTTTCGGCAGGGCCGCCAGGAAATCCCGAACTTCGACGATGGCCGGCACAGCCTCCCTCACCTGTCCGAAGAACTCCAGGCAAAAGGTGCGGGTGTGCGGCGGCATCTTGTGCAAGATCCAGGTCGCCGAGGTAATAATGCCGTCGCAACCTTCCTTCTGGATGCCGGGCAAACCGCCCAAAAACTTGTCAGTGACGTCCTTGCCCAGCTCATCCTTGCGAAACAGCGTACCGGGGAGAACCAATTGTTCTTCACCCAGCAATTTTTTACCGTCGGCGTCGAAACGTTTCAGGTTAAAAATAGCGTTATCCTGATCGTGAATCTTGCCGAGATTGTGATGGTAGCGCTCGACCTCCAGCCAGTTGCCGTCCGGCGTCACCATCCGCCAGGACAGCAAGTTGTCCAGCGCCGTCCCCCACAGCACGGCCTTCTTGCCGCCGGCATTCATCGCCACGTTGCCGCCCACGCAGGAAGCGTCGGCCGAGGTCGGATCGCAGGCGAACACCAGACCGGCGTTGTCGGCGATATCCATCACCCGCCGCGTCACCACGCCGGCGCCGGTATGAATGGTCGCATAGCTTTGATCGACGCCCGGCAAGCTGGCGGCATGATCGACCTTGCCTATTTCGATCAGTTTTTCGGTGTTGATCACCGCCGAAAACGGCGTCAACGGCACGGCGCCGCCGGTATAACCGGTACCGCCACCGCGCGGAATAATGGTCAGGCCCAGTTTGATGCAGTCGCGCACCAGATGGCCGACTTCCGCTTCGCTGCACGGATACAGCACCACAAACGGATATTCCACCCGCCAGTCGGTGGCGTCGGTGACATGAGAGACACGGGCGAAGCCATCGAAACAGATATTGTCCTTGCGGGTATGTTTGGACAACATAGCCAGCGCCTTGCGCCGCATTTCCCTGGTCCGTTCGAAATGGGCCTCGAAAGCATCCACGGCCTGACGCGCGGACGCTATCAATATCGCAACACGCGGCGCCCGGTCCGGTTGATGATTTTCCAGCTCGGCATGGCGCTTTTCCATCTGCTTGAGTCGATGGCGCAAGGCTTCCAGCAAGGCCTTGCGGCGCTTACTATTGTCGAGCAGATCGTCCTCGAGATAAGGATTGCGCTGCACGGCCCAAATATCGCCCAATACTTCGTAAAGCATCTTGGAAGAGCGGCCGGTAATACGCTGATCGTGCAAGGAATCCAGAATCCGCCAGTTATCCTCGCCCAGCAGGCGGATGACGATTTCGCGGTCGGAAAAAGACGTGTAGTTATAAGGAATTTCACGCAGCCTGGCGGGCGACGCATCGGAAAAAACGGGAGAAAAGGCTAAATCCACAGACATCCGGTGTAATGATGTGGTTGATGATGATCCGATTGTACCACCGGCGGATTAACGAAAATACCCTTAAACATCCGGGTAAATTGGGTTACCCGATATTCAATTACTACCGCTCTTCGCGGTTTTGAGTTTGATTCCGTGTTGTTGGCGAAGCAAATCGGTTTGTAGGCAATGGGTCGGCTTATTGGTTGGACCTGCTAATAACGGTAATATATGAGCGGCTTAGCGATCTTCAAACAAGCGGCCATGAATAAACCATACAGCCTGTCTGCACCGTTTACGCCATAATTTGGGAACACGCGTCAGCCCTCGTCCAGTTTAAAAAATCCAACCACATTCTGTAGCTGCTCGGCCTGGCCGCTTAATTCTTCCGCGGTCGCCGCCATTTCTTCCGAAGCCGCCGCATTTTGTTGGGTGACTTTATCCAACTGGCGCATGGCTTCGCCTATTTGGCGAATGCCTCCGGCTTGTTCGATGGATGCGGCGCTAATCTCTTGTACCAGCTCGGAGGTTTTAATAATGGTGGGTAACACATTGGCGATCAGTGTTCCGGCTTCCTCGGCAATAGTCACGCTGTTGGACGCCAGTTCGTTGATTTCCTCGGCCGTGGTGCGGCTGCTTTCGGCCAGTTTGCGGACTTCGGCAGCCACTACCGCGAAACCTTTGCCATGTTCGCCCGCAGAGGCGGCTTCGATGGCTGCATTCAGCGACAAAAGATTGGTTTTATAGGCAATATCTTCGATCAGACCGATTTTCTTGGCGATATGTTTCATGGCTTTGACGGTTTCCACTACCGCTTCCCCGCCTCGTTTAGCTTCCTCGGCGGATTTTCTGGCGAGCTGTTCCGTCACCTGGGCATTTTCGGTATTTTGTCCGACTGACTCACTAAGCTGTTCGATGGAACTGCTGGTTTCCTCGACACTGGCCGCTTGTTGAGTAGTAGATTGACTAATGGATTGCGCAGTGCCGCTGACCTCCCTAGAGGCGGCGGTTAAAGCATCGGCATTAACCAAAACTTGCTCTACCACCTGATTGAGCTGGTCACGCATTATTTTCAGGTCGTGCAACAAACTGGTTTGGTCGCCATCGTTCAGCACAATATCGATCGACAGATCGCCACTGGCCATTTTTGTTACCGCTTCAGCCGCATAAGCAGGCTCCCCGCCGAGCTGTCTCATCAGCGCGCGAGTAATGATATAAGCGGCAATACAACCCATCGATAGCGAAATTAACGCCAAGGTTTTAATAATGCTTTCACTGTTACTAACCGTCTGTTTCGCTTCCACCCCGGTCTTTTCCATCAATTGTGTTTGATAGTCGATGAGTTTGGTTACCGCATCGAAATAGGCGGTTTGCAATTTTCTAACCTGCGTCAACAGATATTGCGCGGCTTCATCCTGCTTACCTTCGCCTGACAATTTTATGAATTGGTCCTGCGCTGCAAGGTATGGTCTGCGCGCATCCAGTACAGCTTGCAGTAAAACTTTTCCTTCTCCGCTATTAATACCGTCATCAAGCTTATCAAGATTTTCCTTAATGCTTTTACGCGCATCCTGAATACGGCTCAGCTCTTTTTCGATTGTATCTTTATCCTTAACAATCAGGGTATTGCGCATGGCACGCGCAATGACGTTGATATTATTGACGACATTATTAGCCCATACCGTTTTAGGAAATTTATCGTTGATCATATTGTCGATATTCAACAAAAGATCGTTCAAGCGATAAATACTGAGGCCGGCGATAATAGCCAGCAATAGCAGCACACCGCCGAATCCTAAGCCTAACCGGGTTCTTACTTTCATGGCGCTCATTCCATACTCCCTAATTTAAAATCCGGATTACATACATTCATTTAAGTGACTGGGATTAAATTTCGAAGGCTGCATCCCATGGCTTTTGCTGAACGGAAAAAACATCCGGAGCCATTATCAATGACTAGCCGGAAGCGAAGACTGCAGCGGATAATCTTTCACTTGAATCCCCTGTTGCCGCATAAATTTCTTATCGCCCAAACGCCGACAAAATCCTAACGGCCAGTATAAAGTACATTTGCGCAGCTCAAGAACTTACAACGCCCTCTTGGAACATTCCCGCATTGAAAGTAGTATGCCCAAAAGCCACAACCCGATTTGCATTATGAAGCAGAGACTTTTCTATCTTCTATGGAGTTTTGCTACATTATCGATTCCTCAATGGAGTAGCGCTAACTTAATGCCTGATCCCCAGCCGCAGGTGATCGACTTCCAATTGCGCTGGCATCATCAATTTCAGTTTGCCGGCTATTATGCCGCCGTGGAAAAAGGCTACTACCGTGAAGAAGGTTTTGACGTGCGATTGCATGAGGCTGCGCCGGGCAGAACACCGGTCGAAGAAGTCTTGGCCGGCCGAGCCCAATATGCCGAATCCAACAGCGAAATTCTTTACGCCAGGCTGCAAGGCAAACCCTTAGTGGCACTGGCGGCAATTTTCCAGCATTCCCCTTCGGTTCTGTTGTCGCTAAGAGATGCGGGCATCTACTCCGCTCATGATTTGATTGGCAAAAAAGTCATGTTGTTGAATGCCCGGACCGATGCCGATTTTCATGCCATGTTGTTACGTGAAGGCATTAAACATGACGCCATCGACATCATACCCAGCAGCCTCGATTTCGAAGATCTTATCTCCGGCAAGGTTGCAGCTTTCAACTCCTATCTGACCAATGAGCCGTTCATACTCAAACAGCGCGGGATCGATTTTACCGTCATCAACCCCGGCACTTACGGTATCGATTTCTATAGCGACATCCTGTTTACCACCGAACAGGAAGTCAAACAGCATCCGGAAAGAGTTGAAGCATTCCGCCGCGCAACCTTGAAAGGCTGGCGTTATGCCATGGATCACCCCGACGAAATCATCGAATTGCTGATCACCAAGTATCGTTCCAAAATCGCGAGAACATTTGCAGTTTGAGGCCCAAAGCATGCGGGAACTTATCCTCCCCGACCTGATTGAGATCGGGCATATGAATCCGGGACGCTGGCAACGAATGGCGGATGCCTTTATCGATGTCGGCCTGGGAAACCGGGATTTTTCACTGGAGGGTTTTATCTATGATCCCAATCCGCCACATCAAGTTGAAAAGCTGAAAAAAGTGATTGTCTGGGCTATCGGCATCGGTAGCGTGGTTTTATTAGTGGCGACAGGCTTGCTGCTGGGCTGGCTTCGCCTAAGGAAAGAAATCGCCCTTCGTAAAATAGCCGAAGAAGAAGTAAGACAATTAGCCTATAACGACCCGCTGACAGGCATCCCCAATCGCAACAGTTTCATACCGTATGCCAGCAAACAACTTTTTTCCGCTCATCGTACCGAGCAAAAAATCGCGCTTTGTTTTATCGATTTAAACTATTTCAAGACAATTAATGATAAACATGGCCACAGAGCCGGCGATGCGGTGCTAAAACATGTCGCTAATGCCATCACCTCCGTGATACGCGAATCCGACATGGCTGCCCGTATCGGTGGAGACGAATTCGTCGTGCTGCTAACGGGCATACAGGATGTAGAAGACACCCAGCGGACCACCCGTGAAATTCAGCAAGCCATCGCCCAGCCGGTTCGATTTGAAGGGCATGACCTTTCCATCACCGCGAGTGTCGGCGTTGCCGTCTACCCCGACGATGGCGAACTTATCGATGACCTGATGTCCAAGGCCGATACCGCGATGTTTACAGACAAGACTGTCACCAAATTGGCGTGGCTGGCCGGCAAATAAAGGCCGGCGAACAACTCAATCGGCACCTTCCATGAAACGATGTATCCTTGAGCCTGAATAATCTCGACATCTCTCAAGCTCAAATCCAGGAGCCACAAGCCATGCGCAAGCGAATAATTACAGCAATTCCACAAGAAACTTTATCTTCCGATCAGCAATGGCTGGATTTGGAAACACTGGCCGAAGTGGAACTTACTTCAGAGGATGCAGACCACCCGATTGAAGCCGCCTTGCTGCCCAATCCGACTCCGGGTTGGCGCGCCGCCGAACCCGGAACACAGACGATCAGGTTATTCTTCACCCATCCGCAACGGCTCCGGAGAATCCAGCTTAACTTCGTAGAAACCGATATTGAACGCACCCAAGAGTACCTGTTACGTTGGTCAGCGGATGGTGGGCAATCATTCCAGGACATCGTACGCCAACATTGGCACTTCTCGCCCAATGGTGCCACCAACGAAACAGAAGACCATCACGTCGAACTCTCGGCAGTTACTTTGCTCGAGTTGAGCATTATTCCGGATATCGGTGGGGAACAACTGGCAATTGCTTGTTTGACAAAGCTGCGGCTGGCTTAATAACGCCTTAGCCACTTTATGAATTCGGCATTCAATGCCGTCATAACCCTGCAGCTTATCCTTTTGGCAGAAAACGAGGGGATGTTGTCATTGCATATAACGAGGGAATTAGCAATCATGCTAGTGCGATTTGCTAAGGAGGTGCCCGTATGTCGACATTTAGCTTTTCCAACCCCAACAGTTTTAAACATCAATTAAGAAAAATTGGGATTGTAGTGTTTCCCGATGTTGAAGTTTTAGACGTTACCGGGCCTTTTGAAGTCTTTAATTTCGCCAATTTGGGTTTAAAAAAACAAGGTATTACCGACGAAAATATCTATTCGATCCAGCTTCTGGCTGAGGAACCTGGGCCAATAACAACCATGTCGGGCCTGAAAATTATTGCCGATGACGTTTATGGCGATCCGAATGCGGAATTCGATACCTTACTGATACCAGGCGGCGATATTGAAAAGGCACTATCGAATACAAAGTTAATCAACTGGATTACCACGATGTCGCCCAGAGTTCACCGGCTGGCATCGGTATGCACCGGAACCTTTTTACTCGCCGAAGCAGGCTTGCTCGCCGGACGCAGAGCCACTACTCATTGGCATTATTGTCTGCCACTGTCAAAGGATTACCCGGATATTCAAGTGGAGCCTGATCAAATATTCATCAAGCATGGACACATTTATACCTCGGGCGGCATCACCTCCGGTATTGATCTGACCTTGGCGTTGCTGGAAGAAGATTGGGGACAAGATTTAGCATTGTATGTAGCGCGTTTTTTGGTGGTGTTTTTAAAACGCCCTGGTGGGCAATCGCAATTCAGTGCCTACCTAAACAGTGAGGCCGGTCAACGCAAAGATCTTCGCGAACTGCAAGCCTGGATCATGGCACATATTGACGATGATCTTCGCGTCGAAATGCTGGCTGAGCGCGTGGCAATGAGTCCTCGCAATTTTGCACGTTTATTTTTAACGGAAACCGGCATGACCCCAGCGAAATATGTGGAGATGGCACGCATCGATCGCGCCCGGCATTTGCTGGAAACCTCGGAATGTTCAATAGAGTCGGTCGCGGACAAGACCGGTTTCAAAGACTCCGAGCGCATGAGGCGGACATTTATCCGTCAACTAGGCGTTAATCCGCAGAATTACCGACAACGTTTCAGTCGGTCTGCCATATATTAAAAATTGATCCAAAACAGCCACATATGACAAGCCTCGGCTGAATTGCCGACGGTTGCTCCTAAAACAATCGCTTCATTGGAGGTCGACATGCGTATTTTACTGATCTCAACCGCATTCTCGGGTTTAACTCAACGTTTTTATTCCGAGCTGGACGATGCCGGCTATAGCGTTTCGGTCGAATTACATTTGGGTAATGAGGCCAAATTGTTGGAAAGTGTCGAACTGTTTAAGCCGGATTTGGTTATCTGTCCGTATTTAACTCGGCGTCTACCTGCAGCAATTTATCAACAGTACAAATGCCTGATTGTCCATCCGGGCATCAAGGGCGACCGGGGACCTTCGTCACTGGATTGGGCCATTCAGCAAGGACTGGCCGAATGGGGTGTCACGCTACTTGAAGCCGATGAACAGATGGATGCAGGCCCTATCTGGGCGCACAAAACCTTTCCATTACGCGCTTCCACCAAAAGCAGCATATTTAATCGCGATGTCACGCAAGCCGCTGTCGATTGCCTATGGGAAGCATTGACCTATTTTGACGCACCTGATTTCAAGCCGGCAGCTTTGGATTACTCTCGTCCGGATATCAAAGGCCAATTGCGCCCCATGATGAAACAAGCGGACCGGGCGATTGATTGGAAAAAACATAAAACCAACGATATTTTGAAAAGGATACATGCTGCCGACGGCAGTCCCGGCGTGTTAGATAAAATTTATGGTCGACCGTTTTATCTGTTCAATGCCCACCCGGAAAACCAATTGACCGGGAAAGCGGGCGACATCATCGCTATTGCCGACCATGCCATATGCCGGGCTACCTTGGATGGTGCAATATGGATTGGTCACCTAAAACCTAAGTTAACTGACGGTAGCGGCATAAAACTACCTGCCACCATGGCGTTAAAGGATCTGCTGCCTAAACCATCGGCGGGTTTACAGGGCCTGCTGTCTAAATCCATAAAGACCATAAAGATTGACCATACCATTCCGGGTAAACAAGCTCCGTGTCAAGAAGTCTGGTACGAAATACAGGACGGCGCTGCGTACATTTATTTTCCGTTTCATAACGGCGGCATGAGTACCAAACAATGCCGACTGCTGTTATCGGTCTACCAACACGTGGCGACCTTAAATATAAAAGCAATCGTATTGATGGGTGGCGAGGAGTTTTGGTCCAACGGCATACATCTTAATCATATCGAAGCCGCCGAAAATCCTGCCGACGAATCCTGGCAAAATATCAATGCCATCGACGATTTGATTTATCAAATCATCACCACGCTGGATAAAGTTACCCTTGCAGCGATTTCGGGCAATGCCGGCGCCGGCGGCGCGATTTTGGCGATTGCCACCGACAAAGTGTTTGTTCGGGAGGGCGTTATTTTCAATCCGCATTACAAAAACATGGGGGAGCTTTACGGTTCGGAATATTGGACTTATCTGTTACCTAAGCGTGTAGGAGAATCACTGGCTACACAATTAACGGAAGAACGTTTGCCAATTGGCGCTAAAAGAGCCTGGCGATTGGGATTAGTCGATAAAGTTCTGGATAAACAACCTTCGATTTTTGCGGCCCAAGTTAAGCATCTAGTGTCGACATTAGTAACCGACAACGAAGCATTAACAAACTTGCTGGATGAGAAAACTAATATCCGTTGCCGTGATGAAGCCAATAAACCCTTAGCGGCTTACCGGAAGTTTGAATTGACTCAAATGTATGCCAATTTCTATGGTAACGGCACCTATCATGGTGCCAGGCAATGTTTCGTCTTCAAAAAAGCTGTCGATGAAACACCTGAGAATATTGCCAAACATCGCCAACAGCAAGCGTTGAGAGCTACTTTACCCGGCAGTATGATCCATATTGTCTGGCAAGATAGTTATACGCTGGGCGATGAAAAAGTCGATCGTCAACACAAAGATTCTTTTGTTCTAGCTGAAAAACTCCTGGCTACAAAAAATAAAGATGACATGCTTGAAACCATGTTTAGCCTTTATCAACACGTCAAACAGCATTTCGGCGAAGAAGAAGCCTTAATGGAACAAGTGAATTTTCATCATTATAAAAACCATGTGAAAGAACATAATTTAATGTTGGAAAAGTTATTAAACATGGATAAGGAAATACAACATGACGACTGGGCACCTGAGACTGTTTACGACTTTATCAACGAGTGGACAAAACATATTTTAAAGTCCGATATGTCGTTCAATCAACACTGGAAAGAAATGTTTAAATTTTGCGTTTAAACAATCTTAAATTCAAAATAAAACAACTAAATAATTAATTTAAAAAACTAATTCATACAAAATTTCATACAAATAATTAACCTTTACCAGATTGTTATATTACTTTTTGGAGGCGTTATGAAAACAATAAAACAAGAATATAATTCAATATTCAAGTTACAAAAAACGCTTGTCATTTTCGCTATCGCTTTCGGCTTGGCCGCCTGTCAAACCGCGCCGGTCAAAACCGCTGATGTTCCGGAAGTTGTTGGCAACTTGGAAATCAAAATGCATGACATGAGTTATCAACCCTCGCGACTGGATGTTCCTAGGGAAGGCCGTTATCGCATCAATGTTATTAATCTCAGTCCAATTCCTCACGACATTGTGTTCGATAACGGTGCGGCATTAAAAGCCGCGCCAGGAGAAAGTGCAGCCATTGAGATTGATATTCCTGTTACCGGCTTAGTCTATCGTTGTTCGTTGCCCGGCCATGAACAGGCCGGCATGAAAGGCGAAGTGACCATCAATGGACAAGCACCCGGCATCGCACGTGAACATTTGCACAAACCGGCAACCAACATCATCCCCGAGTATGTTAATCCTGTTGCGCCAAGCTTATTGCCTGGCAAAGTGCACAATATTGTGCTAACCGCCATGGAAAAGGATATGGCTGTCGCCAAAGATGCGGTACAAAATTTGTGGACGTATAACGGCCAAGTACCCGGCCCTGTCATTCATGTCAAGGTGGGCGACACCGTGCGGGTGCATTTGGTGAACCCGGCGTCGAATAAATTGGCACATTCTGTCGATTTCCATGCCAGCCAGGTGGCTTGGAACGACGAAATGGCCAGCATCGCGCCAGGCGAAGAAAAACTCTACGAGTGGCAAGCCGAATACGCCGGCGTATGGATGTACCACTGCGGCACCAATCCGGCGCTGCACCATATTGCCAGCGGCATGTACGGCATGGTTATCGTTGAACCCAAAGAAGGTCTTTCGCCGGTGGATTACGAGTTTGCGCTGGTGCAAAGCGAATTTTATATGGGTGAACATGGCCGCGAAACCGATTATCACAAAGCGGCATCGGGTCACCCGTCACCCGACTTCGTGACCTTTAATGGCGTGGCGATGCAATATAAAGAGCAGCCAATCCCGGTCGAAACCGGCAAAAAAATCAGAATATATGTTCTTAATGCCGGCCCCAACGAAGACAGCGCCTTCCATATAGTCGGCACTATTTTTAAACGGGTTATCAAGGAGGGAATCGAATTATCGCCCAAAAATAAAGGCCACTGGGGATCGCAAGCAGTCGACTTAGCCCCTTCTCAAGGCGCTATTGTCGAGTTCACAACCGCCGAGGATGGTTTGTACCCGATAGTGACCCATGCTTTCAATTATGTCGGCAAAGGCGCATTGGGACTGATTAAATCCGGCGATGGCGATCCCAAAAATTAGCTGTTTTCAACCTATTCCAGTAGATTTTAATCGTCGACGTGATGGGTGGTTTCGTCGAAAAAGAAAACAGAAACCCATCATCATGGTGGCAAACAGCCTATCGATTGTAAGACAAGGCGCAAGGTCATCGGCCTTACGCCTTGAAATTGAATCAAATCCAGTCGGAATCGCCGCTATCGTCCTGGAAACTGTCGCTATCGTCACTGACCAGATAATCGTTGCGATTGTCATCGTTGTCCGCCAGCTGTGTAGCATCGTCGCCGTAATAGTTATTGATCACGGTTTGCTCGGGCAAATGCTCGCCGCCGAATGCTTGTTGACCCCAGCCGCCAGAACCGTGATGGCCCATCAAACTTTCTATGCCCTGGAACAAAAACGAACCGGCCACCACGCCCGCCGCCGTGGTGGCGACATTGCCAAGAAAGCTCGAGCCACCGCCGAAGGCGCTGGGTTGAGGTTGAGGTTGAGGTTGAGGTTGAGGTTGAGGTTGAGGTTGAGGCTGCGGTTGTTGTGCATACCGAGGAACCTGATAATTTCCGGCGCCGGGAACCGGATTACCGCCTGTCGGTTGCGCCCACGGATCGTTGCCGAAAAAGCCGCCCCGTTGTCCTGACTGGCCGTTTTGCACCTGGCTCTGCAAATCGTCGATACGGGCTTTTGCGTTGTTCAAAGCCTGTTCCAACAGCAAGGCGCGTTGCACCAGCAGATACGTCGCATCCGGTTGGCGAGCGGCGGCATCGCGGATCAGGGCTTCCGCTTCCGTGTCCTTTTCCGCCAATTTGACTTCGCCCAGTTGTTTGAGAAATTGGCTGAGTTGGTCGCGTTCCTGTGAATTCATAAAAAATGGCTCCAGTATTGAGTGTTAAGTCTGGCAACTTGCCAGCGCCTGCAAAGACTTTCGAGAAGCCGTAAAAGTTTCCCACGGAACCAGCGAAGACCTATTTAGTTTCCTGCCCCGTTGCCGGCGCAACGGCTTTTTCCCCGTTACCAACCTTGATCAACCAGCCATCCTGTCCAAGACAGCCGCCTTCCGCCGCTTTTGCGGTGATATGAATGCGGGCGAAACCTTCGCGCAGCGATGCAGGCAATTTAGCGGTTACCAGCAGAAAGCTGACTTTATCCTGCACGTTTACCGTCATTTTCTCGGCTTTTGCCTCGGCGGTAACGCTATGCGGGTCGGCACCGCGGCTAATATGGAAGGAAATTTGCGATTCCGGCGGCACTTCGGATTTTGGGGCCGGCAAAAAATCCCTGAATTTAGGTTTCTTGCATTCTTTCTCCTCCTCTTCCGCGGGCGTGACCGCAAATGCCGCGTGCGTAAACATGACAGCGCTGATCAGGATGACGGTTTTCCAGCATTTTGCTAATTTCATGGTCGGCCTCTTGATTATTATTTTAATTGTCGAACTGGCGCGCCGAACTTTAATCAGTTTTGCCCTACAATTCAACGCTTAAATGGCAACCCTCCGCATTGGTTCGCATGTGCCGATTCGTTAAACTTCTAGCCCATAACGGCTTAGAAATGTAAAATCCCCGCCTTTCCTTTTCGCATTTATAGTAAATGAGCATAGAACTTAGAGGCACCACCATCCTTTCCGTGCGGCGCGGCGACAAAGTCGTGATCGGTGGCGATGGACAAGTCACCTTGGGCAATACCGTGATGAAAGGCAATGCCCGCAAGGTTCGGCGTCTATACCACGACAAGGTGATTGCCGGTTTTGCCGGTGCAACTGCCGACGCCTTTACCCTTTTCGAACATTTCGAAGGCAAGCTGGAAAAGCATCGCGGCAACCTGACCCGCGCCGCCGTCGAGATGGCCAAGGACTGGCGCACCGACCGCGCCTTGCGCAAACTGGAAGCCTTGCTGATCATCGCCGATTCCAAGACTTCGCTGATCATCTCTGGCACCGGCGACGTCATCGAGCCCGAATACGATTTCATGGCCATCGGTTCCGGCGGCGCCTTCGCGCAAAGCGCCGCCCGCGCCTTGCTGGAAAATACCGAGTTGAGCGCCCGCGAGATTGTCGAAAAATCCCTGACTATCGCCGCCGACATCTGCATTTATACCAATCATAACTTGCGCATCGAAGAACTGGACACGGAAACGCAAGCGGCGGAGAAAGAGTAAGACATGAGTCAAATGACCCCTAGAGAAATCGTCAGCGAACTGGACAAACACATTATCGGCCAGGCCGACGCCAAGCGCTCAGTGGCGATTGCACTGCGCAACCGCTGGCGCCGCAGCCAGGTTAGTGCCGATTTGCGCGAAGAAATCACCCCGAAAAACATTCTGATGATAGGCCCGACCGGCGTCGGCAAAACCGAAATCGCCCGCCGTCTGGCGCGTCTGGCCAATGCGCCTTTCATCAAGATCGAGGCCACAAAATTTACCGAAGTCGGCTATGTCGGCCGCGACGTGGAATCCATCATCCGCGATCTGGTCGATAGCGCCGTCAAAATGACTCGCATCGCGGCGATGGAAAAAGTCCAAACCCGCGCCGCCGACGCCGCCGAGGAAAAAGTCCTGGATATTCTGCTGCCCGCCGCGGAAGCCGGCATGCTGTCCGACACGGAATCGTCGACTCGCCAAAAAATGCGTAAAAAACTCCGCGAAGGCGAACTCAACGACAAAGAAATTCAGATCGATGTCGCCGCGCCGGCCGTCGGCGTGGAAATCATGGCACCGCCGGGCATGGAAGAAATGACCAACCAATTGCAAGGCATGTTCCAGAATCTCGGTAGCGGCCGAACCAAAACCCGCAAACTGAAAATCAAGGATGCCTTGAAACTGCTGCAGGAAGAGGAAGCCGGCAAGCTGGTCAACGAAGACGAGATCAAGCAAGCCGCGCTGGAAGCCGTGGAACAGAACGGCATCGTGTTTCTCGACGAAATCGACAAAATTTGCAAACGTTCGGACATGGGCGGCGGTGGCGAAGTGTCCCGCGAAGGCGTACAGCGCGACCTGCTGCCCATCGTGGAAGGCAGCACCGTCAGCACCAAATACGGCATGATCAAAACCGACCATGTACTGTTTATCGCTTCGGGAGCATTTCATCTCACCAAACCTTCGGATTTAATTCCCGAGTTGCAAGGCCGCTTCCCGATCCGCGTCGAGCTAAACGCCTTGAGCGCCGACGACTTCGTCCGCATCCTCACCGAGCCTAACGCTTCGCTGACCGAACAATATCAGGCGCTACTGGCGACCGAAGGCGTCGAGGTGACATTTACCCCGGACGGCATCAAACGCATCGCCGAGCTGGGCTGGCAGGTTAACGAAAAGACCGAAAACATCGGTGCCCGCCGCCTGCATACCATACTGGAAAAGCTGTTGGAGGACATTTCCTTCAGCGCTCCCGACCTGACCGAAAAATCCATCAGCATCGATGCGGCCTATGTCGACGCGCATCTGATGGAACTGGCCGATGATGAAGACTTAAGCCGCTACATCCTTTAACTATGCGTCTGAATATCACGCCCAGCCATTGCAATCCCACCGAGATCAAGCTGCACAAGGTTTCGGCAATACTGGAGCTGCATTTCGACGACGGCAGCATTTTCGAACTGCCCAGCGAATATCTCAGGGTTTATACCCAGTCGGCGGAAGCGGTCGGCCATGGGCCCGGCCAGGAAACCCTGCAAATCGGCAAGGAAGACGTGACGATTACCGACGTTCAGCCGGTGGGCAATTATGCCGTCAAGCTGAGCTTTAGCGACGGTCACGACACCGGCCTTTACAGCTGGGACTTGCTGTACAAGCTGGGCTCGGAATTTCCGCTGCTGTGGTCGGCTTATCTCGACGAACTGAAAGCCGCCGGCATCGGCCGCCGGTCGCACTTACACAACTAAAAAAGATTATGACTAACGACAACACTACCCATTTCGGCTTCAAACAAGTTCCCAAACAGGAGAAGGTCGCGCTGGTGCGCGGCGTTTTCGATTCGGTTGCCAGTCAATACGATGTGATGAACGACCTGATGTCGCTGGGCATCCATCGCATCTGGAAACGGGTTGCCGTGCAACTGGCCAATGTTCGGGAAGGCGATCAGGTGCTGGATCTGGCCGGCGGTACCGGCGACTTGACCACGCTATACGAAAAACGTGTCGGCAAAACCGGACAAGTGGTTCTGGCGGACATCAACTCGGAAATGCTGCGCACCGGCCGCGACAGACTGATCAACCGCGGCCTGACCGGCAATATCCGTTACGCCCAGGTCAACGCCGAATGCCTGCCGTTTGCCGACAACACCTTCGATTGCGTAACCATAGGCTTCGGCTTGCGCAACGTCACCGACAAGGATGCGGCACTGCGTTCCATGTACCGGGTGTTGAAACCGGGCGGCCGGGTAATTGTGCTGGAATTTTCCCACCCTATCGATCCGATTACCGAAAAAGTCTACGACTTCTATTCATTCAATCTGCTGCCGAAAATCGGCGCCATCGTCGCCAAGGACGAAGACAGCTACCGCTATCTGGCCGAATCGATCCGCATGCATCCCAAACAGGACGAACTGAAGAAGATGATGGAAAACGCCGGCCTGGAGCGTTGCGAATATTTCAACATGACTCAAGGCATCGTCGCGGTACACAGAGGCTATAAGTTTTAAGCTTTACCAATCGGTTATTGAGGGGAAGCAAAATGGCGCTAAAACACGCACAACACACCATCAGCGAAGCCGAATATCTGCAAGGCGAGATGATCAGCGACATCAAGCACGAGTATGTCGCCGGCGAGGTGTATGCGATGGCCGGGGCCAGTCGGAACCATAATCTGATCATCAGCAATATGGTGCAAAAACTGACCAACCATTTGCAAGCTGGCCCTTGCGCAACCTTTTCATCCGACTTAAAGGTCAAAGCGACCGGCAATTTCTTTTATCCCGATGTGATGGTGGTTTGCGATGACGAACAAGGCGACGACTATTACACCGACAAACCGACCATCATCGTCGAAGTGCTGTCCAAAACCATCCGGCGCATGGATAAATCCATCAAACTGGCGGCCTACAAAACGCTGCCTAGTCTGCTGGAATATGTATTGATCGAACAGGATTGCGTCGATGTCGAAGTGTTTCGCCGCTCGGCCAATTGGCTTTCGGAGCATTATTTTCTCGGCGATAGCCTTACGCTTGAATCGGTCGGCTTAAGCGTATCCGTCGGCGACATCTATCAGCGCGTCAATAACGAAGACATGCGGGATTATCTGCAACAACTTCAACAACAAGCCCACTAATGCCGAGCACATTCAGTCATATCAAACCGCTACTCATCGGCGTTATCGAAACCGCGCTAAACCGCTATCTGGCTCTCGACGATCATCTGGAACAGCTATTGGCGCCGATGGCCGGTAAAGTAATCGCAGTCCACGTCACGCCTTTCGACGAAACCCTATACCTCTGCCCTACCCACGAAAACATTCAGATGCTGGAGAGTTATCAGGGCCATGTCGATGCCAGCCTGAGCGGTTCGTTGTCGGCACTGGGGCTGATGGGGCTCAGCGCCACGCCGATGCGTTCGCTGTTCAAGGGCGAAGTCCGTATGGATGGCGACACCCAGCTTGCCCACAAATTGCAAAAATTGTTTGCCAAGCTGGACATCAATCTGGAAGGCAAACTGGCCCGTTACACCGGCGAGGGCTTCGCGCATCGCCTGGGCAACCTGTTCCGCGGCGGCCGCGACTGGAGTAGGCACAGCCTGACCAGCTTCCGCCTGAATCTGGAGGAATTTCTTCAGGAAGAAACCCGCGACCTGCCGGCCAAACCGGAAGCCGAACTGTTATTTAAACAAATCGACGATTGCCGCGGCGATGCCGACCGCCTCAAGGCCCGCGTCGAACGTCTAGCCGCAACGCTTGCCAACACATCCGAGCCTCAAAACCGACAAGGACCCCGCCCGTGATTCGCCCCAAAATTCTCATGCGCCTCATCCATATCAACTGGGTGATGATGTTTCACGGCCTGGATGAAATCGTCCTGAAAACCCATTTGTTTCGCCCTATCCGCTATATCGCCTTCTTTTCGCCCAACTATTGGCTACGCAACTCCCGCGAGCCGCGCGGCGTCAGGATACGCCGCACCCTGGAAGATCTGGGGCCGATTTACGTCAAATTCGGACAGACCCTGTCCACCCGTAAGGACTTGCTGCCGGAAGACATTGCCGAAGAATTGGTCAAGTTGCAGGACAGAGTGCCGCCGTTTTCGGCCGACACCGCCCGCAAAATCATCGAACAGCAACTGGGACAATCGATAGACCAAGCCTTCGCCGAATTCGATTCCACGCCGCTGGCCTCGGCATCGGTCGCGCAAGTCCACACCGCCACGCTGCATAGCGGCGAAAAAGTCATCGTCAAGGTGCTGCGGCCGGATATCGAGGACAAAATTCACTCCGATGTCGGCCTGCTCTACGAATTGGCGCGGCTGGCCGAAAAATTCTGGAGCGACGCCCGGCGCTTGCGGGCCATGGAAATCGTCGCCGAATTCGAGAAAACCATCCTCGACGAACTGGACCTGGTGCGGGAAGCTTCGAACGCCAGCGCCATCCGCAACAATTTCAAGGGCTCGGACAGCCTGTACATCCCGGAAATTCATTGGCCGCTGACTCGCCGCAAAGTGTTGGTGATGGAACGCATCTACGGTGTTCCGGTCGGCGATATTCAGGCTCTGCGCGACGGCAATGCGGATTTCAAAAAGCTGGCGGAACGCGGCGTGGAAATCTTCTTCACCCAGGTATTCCGCGACAACTTTTTCCATGCCGACATGCATCCCGGCAACATTTTCGTGCAACTGCCCGATAAATACCTGGCCGTGGATTTCGGTATCGTCGGCAGCCTGTCCGACACCGATCAACGCTATCTGGCCGAAAATTTTCTGGCCTTCTTTAACCACGACTACCGCCGCGTCGCGCAAATGCACATCCAGTCCGGCTGGGTGCCCAGCACCACGCGGGTCGAAGAATTCGAGGCGGCGATCCGCAGCGTTTGCGAGCCTATCTTCGAAAAACCCTTGAAGGATATTTCCTTCGGCCTGTTGCTGCTGCGCCTGTTTCAAACCGCCCGCCGTTTCGACATGGTGGTGCAACCTCAGCTGGTATTGCTGCAAAAAACCTTGCTGAATATCGAAGGCCTGGGCCGTCAGCTTTATCCCGACCTGGATTTATGGCAAACCGCCAAGCCGTTTTTGGAAAACTGGTTCAAACAACGCTTGGGGCCGGCGGCGAAAGTTAAGGAACTGCTGAGTAAATTCCCGGAAATCACCGAACAACTGCCGGAATTTCCTGGCTTGGTATTGCACGCTTTGCAAAGCACCGCGCAAATGCAACAGCAAATGCAGCATCACAACCAGGAAATTATCCAGCTGCGCAAGCAGTTAAAACGCAACAATACCCGTAACTTATGGGCAGTCCTGACCGGTGCGGCGATGATCAGCACCGCCGTTTTGCTGCAATCCCTGCTACATCTCGGTTAACAATTTAATCGAATACATCGCCCCAATCCGGCGGAGACTGATTGGCCGGATTGGTCTCCGCTTTTTGCATGGCATCGGGGTGGGTGTCGTCCGGCGTCCGAAAGTTGGCAACAGCCCCGGCAGGAATCGCATTCAGATAACTGTCCAGCAACGCGCAAAGATTGTCGTAAAACCCCTCCACCGATTGCAGCCGTAATTGCTGCTCGATGAACTGGATCAGAAATAGTTTTTCCGCGGAAAATAGAACCGCCGACAATTCCCGCGCGGCAGGTTCGTCGAGTTTATATTGTTTGGTTAAACAGCTGACAATCTTCTCGTTGCGAGCCCCTTGCTGCTCTCTAACATTGTCGAGCAGATGTTCCAGCGCCGCATGACAACGTGTTTTTTTGCGCCAGTTCATTAGTAGCAGAGCAACCAGCGCTATCAGTATCAGCACTAAAACTTCAATGACGATTAGTAGCGTTTGTTCCATGGTCAGGCCTCCAAATCGGCAATATTGCTCTTGATCCGCTGTTCGGCTTCATGAAATACCTGCTGCATTTTCTTGCTGCTGTTTTCCAGCTCCAACGATGATTGGTTGCCGCTGAACACCCGAGTATATTCCGCGGTAATTTCGTCTATGGTTTGCATCGCCGTATCCAGCTGTTTAACCAATTGTTGATTGACGCGTTCAAGCCCTGCGACTTTTTTATCGGCTCCCATTCCGCCGGTTGCGCCCGGACTCGGTCCTCTACTGCCGCCATTGCCACCTGACAACAATTTGCAATACGGATCGGATAAATTGGTAATCAGTTGATCGACTTCGGTCAACAGGGCCGGATCACGTTGTAAAAACAGCTGGATGATACGTTGCAACAGCGCCCGCTCGGCCTCGCTGACTTCCTGAAGGGTGACGGCCGCGGTTCCCGGTTCGACACCACAGTTTTCAATCAAAATCGTTTCCAGCAACCGGCTTTTTAAAGCTTCCTCCTCGTCCATCTGTCCGATAAATCGTTCAATTTCGGCCAGTTCCTTGGCTTTTCGGCTTCTCATCATAAAGAATACTCCTACAGCCAGCGGCACCATGACCGCCAGCGCTTCCGCCATCAGGATGACAAGCGCGGAATCTAATGCCATCATGACAATCTCTCCAATATTTGTTGTTGTTTTTCAGCGTTAGCTTTTTTTATGGCTCGATAAATCAAAAATCCGCCGCCAATCAACAGTAGATTCAGCCCCAACACGATGCCGCCAATCAGCAGCCAGTTAGTGCCGGTTTCCGGCGACTCTTCAGCTTTTTCTTCGGCATGTTCGGCTTGAGCCGCATGATCTTCGGGCGCCGGTTGTGCAACCTCATGCGGGACTACACTGGCATTTAGTAGAAAGGCATCGTCTATCTTGACTGGTTTGATAGCGGCTGAAATTGGCTTGCCGTCAATGGTTTTTGCCTCGGCATTAAAATTTACCAGGGTCTCGCTACCCGGCTCCAAACCATCCAAAGTGATCGTCCAGGCCCCGTCTTTAGCTTCGATTACACGCGTTTCCGGCGGTTTGCCGACGCGATTAACGGTCGCCTCAATCCTTAAGGCATTCGCATCCAGCAAGGTTAAATCCGGCAACAGTTTCAAGATCACTTCGCGTTTGTCATGATCTATCGATTTTTCAACGGCGATAGGCGCGGTTATTACCTCAATTTCTCTAACGATTTCGCGTTTGAAGGTTTTGCCGTCAGCGACGATTTTCAAGCTGTGTTTGCCGGGACTTAGCGCATCGAAACTTTGCGTAAAAAAGCCCGTTTCGCCCGCGGCCGGCGGCACGGTTAACGGCGACTGCTGATCGAGCGAGACGGTGATGGAAATCATGTTCAGAAAATCGGCGCGGTTAATCAGTTTATTCTGATCGGTAAAATGCACTTTTAATGCGACGGCTTCTTTCTCGGCAATAAAATTAGGCAGCTCGTCGACCTGCATTTTCAGGTCGGTAATGATCATTACCTGATTGTCGGGATCGGTCTCGGCTTCGAGCCGCCAATCGCCGACACCCGGTTGTTTGACGGTAATCAGGTCGAAAGCCGGATTTTCCAGCCAAGCGACATCGGCCGATGAGGTTTGTTTATTGATCTTCTTTTGCTCCGGCGTCAACAACTGGCTGGGCGCTGAATTGGGTTTCTTGAACGCCAATACTGAAAACTCCTTAACCCCGCTATCTACCGCGAATTGATTGCCGGCGAGCGGCAGCGTGTCCTTGGGCGCGGCTTTTTGCATCATTTTCAAGAATGCGCGCTGCAATTGTTCCGCGGATTGCGCGGTTTCCGTCCAGCCACCGGTATCGAACGCCAACTTATCCAGCAATTCCTTATCGGCTTGCTCGGACAAGGCAATGGTTTGCACCTTGATGTTTTGCTGCTGCAGTTTCGGTATCCATTCGCTGAGAATCCGTTCCCTGGAATCGGCGCTGACCATGATGTCTTTGGAAATATCGACCACACCGTCGGTCAATAAGATCAGATTTTTGTTGCCGCTGCCCGCAAAACCGCTATTTAAAACGGTCTGAATTGCGTCTTCGATATGGGTATAAAGCCCTTGGGAGTGAATCTTGGCCGTAGCCTTCAAAGCCTGTTGCCTCCAGCCGGCCTCCACCGCATCGCTGTGCGTCAACGCCGTGGTTTTTTCGGCGAACAACCAAATCGAGGCATTGACGCCTTCCGGCAACAGACTGATCAATAGTTTGCCGGCCTCTATCCGCAGGTTGTGCGGATCGTTCTGCTTCATGCTGCCGGAAACATCGATCAATACTTGAATTTCATCCTGCTTGGCGGCATCTTGCGTCTGACTAAGCGCCGTATCGCCGATACACATCAGCAAAATTCCGATAACCATGATAATAGGCTTGTTCATAATTCACTATGCGTGGATTTGCAGGTGTCGATAAATATAGTCTATCAGGCCGGCAACGCGACGCGCAGACTAATCGAACTTCTTGCCTGGCATATTCGAGCGTCAAACCACTCGGATCCGTTCAAATCAAAGCACCATTTCGCCACTCCGACTCCGGCGACGATACAATGCATCGGTTAACCGTTTTCGTTAGACCGCAAATATTGGTTTGTAGCAAAGACCCGCGCCGAACCGGATTTTGATATGCTGCCGCCCCCGTGTTGCGATCAAATACGGAAATGATCTATCCTTGCCTTAAACCCTCCTGCAGGAAAGAATCTTGTCTTTCGTCTTTTTTTCGAATACTGGCTTGTCGTTTCGACGGATCGCGGCATTTGTAAAAATGACGTTGCTGATCTGCGGCTTTTGTCATCCGGCTCTGGCCGACGAGGCACTTGAATATAAGATCAAGGCCGCCTATCTCTACAACTTCACCAAATTTATCAGCTGGCCGGAACGGAACACCGCCACTTTCAACATCTGTCTCATCGGTCATAACGCATTCGGCAACCTACTCAATGCACTAGAAAACAAAGCTGCTCTCGACAAACCGATACGTATCCACCGCTTCGATTCGGCAAAACAGGCCAAGGATTGCCACATTGTCTACTTCGAAACCATCGACAGCCGGGAAAACCTGTCGATTCCGGGAGTCTTGACGATCGCCACGCTCGAAAAAACCTTGACGGTAAGCAGTCAACCGTTCTTTGCCGAACAAGGCGGCATGATCGGTTTTGTGCTGGAAGAGGATAAAGTCAAACTGCATATAAACCTAAAAGCCCTCAAGCAAAGCGGTCTGGGTATCAGTGCCAAACTAATCGAGGTATCCACCTTGATAGAAGGAGCCGGCAATGAATAGATTGTTCTCGCGGCTTTCCATCAAATCCAAACTATTCGGCATTGCCATTTTTTCCAGTCTGTTTTCGATGCTGTTGGCTTTGTTGATTTTGATAACTATCAATTTAGCCGAAATTAAACACAAAGCCCTGGAAGAACTCCAATCCGTCGCCGGCTTGATTGCCAACCGCAGCAGTGCCGCACTCATGTTCGACGATACCGGGCTGGCAAAGGAGAACCTTGGCGCGCTCAGCAACATGCCGATGTTGCTGAGCGCATGCGTATACAACGGCAAAGGCCAGCTGTTTACGGCGTGGGATAAGGATATATTGGCCTGCCCGGCTTCCAGTCAAAATTTGTATAGCCATCATGATCAATTGATCGTATATGTCTACCAAGCCATGCTGCAAGATAAGGAAAACATCGGCGGCGTCTATCTGGCCTCCGATTTAAAGCCCGCCCTTTGGCGCGAACTGCAATTTATCGGCGTCGTCGTGTTTGTGCTGTTTATTGCTTTTATAATCACCTTTTTGCTGACCGCGCCGCTGCTGAACCGGGTAGCCAGCCCTATCGCCCTACTGGCAAAAACCGCTCAAAAAGTCGGACAAGACCATGATTATTCGCATCGCGCCATCAAACATAGCAGCGACGAATTAGGCGTCCTGGTCGATGCCTTCAATGGCATGCTGGACACCGTGGAAACCCAGAATAAAGCCCTGCTTGCCGCCAGAAACAATTATCAGGCGCTTTACGATAACAACCCCACCATGGTTTTTAATCTGGATTTACAGGGCGCCATCGTCTCGGTGAACCGATTCGGCGCCAATCAACTGGGTTCGGATGCCGAACAACTGCGGGGCAAGTCCATTTTCAACTTTATCCATCCCGAGGATGCGGACGTTACCGAGCAGTTTTTCCGGCTCTGCCAACAGCATCCGGAGAAGGTTCATAAACAGGAAAACCGAATTATCTGCCGCGACCACAACGTCATATGGGTACGGGAAACCGCGAGACTGGTCGACGACGAAAACAGCCGCCACTTGCTGCTGGTTTGCGAAGATATTACCGAAACCCGGCTCTTGACCGAAAAAATCGCCTATCAAGCCAGTCACGATGAATTGACTGGACTGGTTAACCGCCGCCAGTTCGATGTCTATATTCAAAAATTGGTCGCGCAAGTCCAAATCGACAACAGCATCCACGTCCTGTGTTATCTCGATCTCGATCAATTCAAGGTAGTCAACGACACCGGCGGGCATTTGGCCGGCGATGAATTATTACGGCAACTAGGACTGATTTTGCGGCACCATGTTCGCAAAAACGACCTGCTGGCCCGTTTGGGCGGCGACGAATTCGGGATTCTGATGACCCATTGCACGCTGGCTCAAGCCCTGCCGGCCGGCGAAAAACTCCTCAACCTGGTTCGCGATTTTCAATTTGCCTGGGAAAATCGCAGTTTCAGCGTCGGTGTCAGCATCGGCCTGGCCGTTATCAATCGCAGCAGCGGCAATGCCGTCGACATCCTCAAGCAGGCCGATGCGGCTTGTTATGCCGCCAAGGATAAAGGCCGCAACCGGGTACACGTCTTCAGCCCTAACGATGAGGAACTGGCGCTGCGCCAAGGCGAAATGCAATGGGTGGAAAAAATCCGGCTCGGCATCGAACAAAACCGTTTCCAGCTCTACGGCCAACTGATCTCGCCTATAGCAGAAAATCATGGCGGCTTGCATTTTGAGACGCTGATCCGCTATCGGGATAGCCAGGGTAAGATCATCCCGCCGGGCGCCTTTTTACCGGCCGCCGAACGCTACAACATGGCGCCGGCCCTGGATCGCTGGGTTATCGATCGGTTATTTCAACACCTGAAGGAAACCCCCGGTTTCATCGACCGGCTGGAAACCTGTTCGGTAAATCTGTCCGGGTTGTCATTGTCCGATGAATCCATGCTGGCATTCATCGACCAGCAATTTCACAAATGGCAGATACCCACCCACAAAATTTGCTTCGAAATCACCGAAACCGCGGCCATCGCCAACCTGTCCTATGCCAAACATTTCATCGATACGCTACGTAAAAAGGGCTGTCTGTTTTCTTTGGACGATTTTGGCAGCGGTTTGTCATCGTTTGGCTATTTGAAAAACCTGCCGGTGGACTATCTGAAAATAGACGGCCTGTTTGTAAAGGATATTATGGAGGATAAAGTCGACTTGACCATGGTTAAGGCTATCAATGAAGTCGGCCATGTGATGGGCAAGAAAACCATCGCCGAATTTGTGGAAAACCAGGGCATTCTGGATTTGCTAAGAACCCTGGGCGTCGATTATGCTCAAGGCTACGGCATAGCCAAACCTGTACCCTTGCGCGAATTATGAGAAACACCATACATAACCCTTACTTACTTGTCTGTGCAGTCCTTGCCGAACAAATCAGCCGCATAAGCGCAACCGAACGGCATGAAGTGCTGGAAACCGTACCCGGCTCCACGCCACCATACAACCGGTCACCAACGATTGCAGCTGTATCGCAATGCTAAAATCTGTTGGGATACCTGGATTTAACCGCATTGGACGGAGTTTATTCGATTGCCGCGGCAAAGAAGCGTTACCCCAACAACCTGCCGATTACGCCGCAAGGCTACATTTTTGAAGTCAGCGGCGAAACTTGTACCAAGGCGGTTATCCGTCTCCAAAGACCCGAAAACGCATTCCCCTTTCTAAATACAGTCAGGGCGAAGATTACCCCTTATAATGTCGCCACAATTTCAACCACAGGAGAATTTATGTCTATAAAAAGAATGGTCGATCTCGATTTGGCGGGCAAACGCGTACTCATACGCCAGGATTTGAATGTACCGGTCAAGGACGGCAAAGTCACCAGCGATTTGCGCATCCAAGCCAGCGTACCCACCGTGGAAGCAGCCTTGGCCGGCGGCGCGGCGGTGATTTTAATGTCCCACCTGGGCCGCCCCACCGAAGGCGAATACGACGAAGCAGCCAGCCTGAAACCGGTTGCCGAGCGCTTTTCCAAACTGCTGGGCCAACCGGTGCGTCTGGTCAAGGACTGGCTGGACGGCGTTGAAGTCAAACGCGGCGAAGTGGTCTTGTGCGAAAACGTCCGCTTCAACAAAGGCGAAAAGAAAAACAGCGCCGAATTGGGCCAAAAAATGGCCGGACTGTGCGACATTTTCGTCATGGATGCCTTCGGCACCGCGCACCGTGCCGAAGCTTCCACCCATGCCGTGGCCGAACATGCCGCCGTCGCTTGCGCCGGTCCTCTGCTGGCGGCAGAACTGGACGCGCTGGGCAAAGCCCTGGAAACACCGGCCCGGCCCTTGGTCGCCATCGTCGGCGGCTCCAAAGTCTCCACCAAACTCACCGTGCTGGAATCACTGTCGTCAAAAGTCGATCAACTAATCGTCGGCGGCGGCATCGCCAACACCTTTATCGCCGCGGCCGGATTCCAGGTCGGAAAATCCTTGTACGAAGCCGATCTGATCCCCGAAGCCAAACGCCTGATGGCCTCCGCCAAACAACGCGGCGCGGAAATTCCGGTGCCGGTCGACGTGGTGTGCGCCAAGGAATTCTCCGAAACCGCCGCAGCCACCGTCAAAAACGTCGCCGACGTGGAAGCCGACGATCTGATCTTGGACATCGGGCCGGAAACCGCCAAGCAATACGCGGAAATCCTGAAAACCGCCGGCACCATCGTCTGGAACGGCCCGGTCGGCGTATTCGAGATCGACCAATTCGGCGAAGGCACCAAATCCCTGTCGCTGGCGATTGCCGAAAGCCCTGCCTTCTCCATCGCCGGCGGCGGCGACACCTTGGCAGCGATAGACAAATACGGCATCGCCGATAAAGTGTCATACACTTCGACCGGCGGCGGCGCGTTTTTGGAGTTTCTGGAAGGGAAGGAATTGCCGGCGGTTGCTGTGCTGCAGGCTAAGGCTTAATTTCCGGACTATTGTTAGCTGCGTAGATACCGTCTTAAACTTGCTTATGCAAGGGAAAAATTAGGATCAAAAGGTTTACCGGATTTCAAGATAGCGAAAGCCAGATGAATGAGCTTACGCATGGCGGCGCAGACAATGAGTTTGCCGTT